>Ga0209467_1000004_pt1 | contig 805536 bp, 685 predicted proteins | sample Higcelwee11metaG_FD_187175 | JGI IMG/M metagenome (GOLD analysis project Ga0209467, IMG submission 187175) | Freshwater pond sediment microbial communities from the University of Edinburgh, under environmental carbon perturbations - High... | ecosystem: Environmental > Aquatic > Freshwater >... | reverse complement strand
AAAAACCCATGTGGAGATTTCCGACACAGGCAAGGCAAAGGCCAAGGGCGGCAAGGTGCGCAGGTTTATCACAAACGACAATGCGGTGTGCATCGCAAAGAACCGCTGGGGCTTGCAGGATGAAATAAGATATCCGGAGTTATTCAAAGATTAGAAAGACTTAATTACTTAAGTCAAAAAGGATTGTCGAATAATTGCTTACGAATCTTTCGTTGATTTATACATTTTTTCAAAAAAAGCTTGAATGATTGCATTTTGTAACCGATATTAGTTGCAACGATGGGCAACACCGACAAGCTTCTGCAACGTTTCCAACAAAAGCCAAAAGACTTTCATTGGCGCGAGTTGGTTGCTATATTGCGCAGCTTTGGGTATTCTGAAACCTCGAAAGGCAAGACCGGCGGTTCAAGAAGGCGTTTTGAATGCGAAGGGAAATCTCCGATAACTCTTCATGAGCCGCACCCAAAGGGAATTTTAAAAGCTTATCAAATCAAACAGATAATTGAAAAATTAAAGGATGAAGAATTGATATGAGTATACTTACTTACAAAGACTATATCGGAAGCGTAGAAGTTTCTGAGCAAGACAAGCTTTTTTATGGGAAAGTTCAGTTTATTCGCGCGCTTATTTCTTATGAAGGCGCTTCTTTTGACGAGATTCAGGCCGATTTTAAGGCGGCTGTTGATGATTACTTAGAGCTTTGCAAAGAAAAGGGCGTTGAGCCTGAAATCCCATTTAAGGGCTCTTTTAACGTGCGCATATCGCCTAAAACTCATCGTAAACTTGCCATTAAGGCGCTTGAGAAAAACGAAAGCCTTAACAAGTTTGTTGATGAAATTCTGTCTGCATCGGTTTAAGCTTTTGCCGAAACTTTAAAACGTTCACTTCTCGGTGAGCGTTTTTTTTGTTTTCGCATTAATTACCTAAGCGGAACCTGTCCGTTGATGCCAGCATTTTTTTATTGCTCGAAGACAACTAATTTTAAAAACATAACTAAAATGGTAGACATTTATTTCGAAATAGTATAAGAAGGCCTGATTAAAATTTAAAAGGAGAAAAAAGGACGCGCGGCGGGCTTAAAAAACCCTACGCCGAAACGCTAATGAAATATAAAGAAAACATCTTGGAAGCCATAGGCGATACCCCGCTTGTAAAATTGGGGAAAATCGGCAAAGGCTTACACTTTAACCTGTTTGCAAAGTTTGAGGCTATGAATCCCGGCGGCAGCTCAAAAGACCGCATAGCAGCCCACATTGTTGCAGACGCCGAAGCCCGAGGCCTTCTCAAAGAAGGCGGTACCATAGTAGAAGCCACCGCGGGCAACACGGGGGCGGGGCTCGCAATGGCGGCCGCCCGCAAAGGTTACAGGTGCATATTTGTTTTGCCCGACAAGATGAGCTTAGATAAAATCAGCCTCCTAAAAGCCTACGGCGCAGAAATCGTCATAACAAAGACGGGCGTGCCGCCCGATTCTCCCGAAAGTTATAACGGCGTGGCCGACAGAATGGCGCGCGAAATTAAAGGCGCATACAGGGTGGGGCAGTTTACCAATTTAAAAAATCCCGAAGCGCATTTTTTGACTACCGGCCCCGAAATTTACGACGCCCTTGACGGCAATATAGACGCCTTTGTGGCGGGCATAGGCACGGGCGGTACTATATCGGGGGTGGGCAAATATCTTAAGCAAAAAAAGCCTGACGTTTTGATTGTGGGCGCCGACCCGGAAGGCTCTATAATCTCTGGCGATACGCCGCGCCCCTACAAGGTTGAGGGTATTGGCGAAGACTTTATACCCGCAACTTTCGACAGCAGAATTGTAGACCATATTATCCGCGTGTCGGATTCGGAATCTTTCAACGCGGCGCGCAGGCTTGCCCGCGAAGAGGGGATTTTGGCGGGCGGCTCTTCGGGCACGGCGCTTACGGCGGCAATAAAGTTCGGCCAGCGGCTGCCCGCGGGCGCAAACGTCGTTGTATTTTTGGCCGATACGGGGCGCAACTATCTCTCCAAAATATTTTCCGACGAGTGGATGCGCGAGAACGGCTTTATAAGCACGCCCGCAGAGTTTGCGCGCGTCATAGACGTGCTCGTCAAAAAGCCCGATGCCGCGGAAATATATTCCGTCAAGCCCGAGCATTCCGCATTGCAGGCGGTGAAGATGATGCGCAAATATTCAATCTCGCAAGTGCCCGTTATAGACGGCGGCGTGTCGGTAGGCAGTTTGAGCGAGTCTTCGGTAATCAAACTTCTCAAAGACGGCGTCGATATGGAAAGCACCAGAGTTTCTGACATCATGGGCGCGCCTTTCCCGACGCTCGACGCGCGCCTTAACACCTCTGAACTTTACAGGCTTTTAATGGGCGGCTACGGCGGCGTTTTGGTTAAGGCCAACGAAAAATTTTCGGGCTTCCTTACCAAGATAGATTTGATTAACTTTTTATCAGACGAAAAATGAAATTTACAACAAAAGCAATACACGCAGGGCAGGCGGCAGACTCTGCAACTGGCGCGACAATAACGCCCATCTACCAGACATCAACCTTCACTCAGGATGAAATCGGCGTGCACAAGGGTTATGAATATTCGCGCAGCGGCAACCCGACGCGCCGCGCGCTTGAAGAATGCCTTGCCGCTCTTGAAAACGGCAAATACGGCATGGCCTTTGCCTCCGGGCTTGCCGCAAACATGGGGGTCTTCAGCATACTTAAGCCCGGAGATTCAATCATCGCTTGTGCAGATCTTTACGGCGGCTCTTATAGGATTTTTGAAAAGGTCTTAAAGCCGCTAGGCATAAATACGGCCTATGTTGAGGGCGAAGACGCGGCGGCTTTTGAAGCGGCCTATGACGACAGCGTAAAGCTGGTCTGGATTGAAAGCCCCACAAACCCGCTCTTGCGCCTTATAGACATTGAAAGCGTGGCAAAGTTTACAAAGACAAAGGGCGCAATATTGGTTGTGGACAACACCTTTGCAACCCCTTTTGCGCAAACCCCGTTAGACTTGGGCGCAGATATTGTAGTGCACAGCACCACAAAATATATAGGCGGGCATTCTGATTCCGTCGGCGGCGCAATAGTGCTGAATGATGCAAAACTTTTTACGCCCATACGCTTTTATCAAAATGCGGCGGGCGGCATACCCGGCCCCTTTGACTCTTGGCTTACGCTGCGCGGCGTGAAGACGCTTGAACTGCGCATGCTGCGCCATCAAGAAAACGCCTTTGCCGTTGCGGAGCTTTTGCAAAACCACCCCAAGATAAAAAGCGTAAACTACCCTGGGCTTGCAAGCCGTCCGCAGCACGCCCTCGCAAAACGGCAGATGAAAAATTTCGGCGGGATGATTTCTTTTGAGATAGACGGCGGCAAAGATTTGGCCAACAAGTTTATCAAGGCGCTCAAATATTTTTCATTGGCGGAAAGCCTGGGCGGCGTCGAAAGTTTGATTTCTTATCCCGCGGCCATGACCCACGCGTCAATACCGCGAGAAGAGCGCATAAAGCGCGGCGTGTCAGATTCATTGCTGCGCATATCGGTCGGTATCGAAAACAAAGAAGACCTGCTTGAAGACTTGGCGCAGGGCTTGCAGACGCTCTAGGGTTTCTGTGTAAACAGGGGATTAAAACATGGGCGGGCGCAGACTTTTTAAGTATGCGCCCGCTTGTTTTGCGCGCTTAATTTATGGGCTTGCAGCGTCTTAACGCCTGAAGTTCGCATTAAAATATGCGCCGCGCTCTTGGTCAAAATATCTGAAAAGGCCTATTTCAAAGCGGGCGTTTTGCGCTATGACCCTTATAGCCATACCCGCGCCCCAAACGCCGCTTAAATGCGCTGCGGGGCCGAATATAGGGAGCCCGCGCGGCGCTTCTATAAAGGCGCTTTCATCGGCGACAAGGCTAGGCAAATAATAGTCTTCGCCAAAGAGTATAAGCTGGCTTATAAAGCCCTGCGCCGAAGACATTATTTCTTTCACGCCCGCATTTTTGCAGGCCTGAGAAATCAGCGTGCGCGCCCCGAAAGAATCGGTGGCGTCAATGCAGAAATCAGCCCCCGCAATAACGTTCTGGGCGGTATCCACGTCTTCAATGCGCAATTTTACGGGGATTATATTAATTTGCGAATTCATGCGTCTGAAACGCTCCGCCGCAATTTCGGCCTTACTTTTACCGACCTCACTTTCAAGGTAAAGCGTTTGGCGGTGCAGATTGTGGTCGGCAACGGTATCAGGGTCTACGATGGTTATTTTGCCTATGCCGGCCCCTGCCAAAAGCGGCAGCGTTGCCGAACCTACGCCGCCGACACCGACAAGCACGATATGCGCCTCGGAAAGGCGTTTTTGCCCCTCTTCTCCGAAATGCGACAGACCAAGCTGCCTAAAGTATCTTTTAAAATCGGACATATCAACCCCCTGCGACAATAGAAAAGATTTCAAGCGTGTCGCCGTCTTTTAAGGACAAATTTTCAAAATCGGAAAATTTAAGCGGTTTTTTATTTAGTTCAACCAAGCTGCGCTTTGGATTTAACTTAAGAAACAACAAGAAATCCGCAATTTTGAGATTTTCTTCAACCTCATGTTCGTCACCGTTTGCCTTAATCTTTATTTTTGCCATTTTAAACCTTTCTGATTTTGCTTACAATACCGCAAAGTGAATATTCTCTACTATATTGGTCGTATTTATTCCGATTTCAATTAAAATCGGCCTGTCGCAATGTTTTTTTCTTAATTGAAAGAAATTGCGTTACTTTAGAACTTTTAAAAATTACAATAGTCTACTATAAAAGTAGAAAATTCATTTAAACAGTTTGAACATGAAATTTTTTGATGTGATAAATAAACCCCGATGCGCTTTGTTTTGCGCATTGTCGGCGGCGGCATTGTGGCTTGCGGCGTGCAGCGGCACACCGCTTGACAGCGAGATTGCGGCGCGTAAAGACGTAGACGAAAGTCAAAAAAAACTTTTTAGGGCGGAATTGCCCGAGCTTTCGGCATCTTCTTCAAAAGAAGATTATGTAAAATATGCGCTGCTTAGAAGCCCGCGCGTAAAGGCGGCCTTTCATGAGTGGAAGGCCGCGACGGAGGCTATCGCCGCGGCGCGCTCTTTGCCCGATCCGAAACTGGAATTTGAAGCGGAGATTGACGACACTTTGTCAAGCGCCATGCCGGGCTTTATGTTTTACTACACTTTGCCGGAAAAACGCGCGGCGGCGGGCGATTATGCGGCCTCTCTTGCGCGTGAGGCCTATTTTGAGTTTAGAAAAACCGCACTTGAAACAGCTGACAACCTGATGAAGGCATGGGCGGATTATGAATATTATAAACAGTCTGTGATCTTGCGCAGTCAAGAGCTGGAGGCGCTTGAAAAGAATTATCAATACGCGGTTGCTGAATACTCCGCGCAAAGCTCTGGCACTTTGGATAAATCTCTCGCAATTACGCTTGAAGCCGCAAGGGCGCGCGCAGAACTTGAAAATGCGCAAGACGCAATACTTGCCGCAAAAGCCGCCTTTAAAGCCGCGCTCGGCATACCGCGCGAAGGGCTTGACTTGCCTTTCCCGCAAGACTATCCGCACTTTGACGCCATTGCCGACACAAACGCCCTTTGGCAAGAAATTCTAAAACAGAACCCTGACTTAAGCGCTCTGCGCGCCGCGGTTTTAAGCGCCGAGGCCGATGTGCGCATCGCCAAAACTTCCGAACTGCCAGATTTTGAAGTAGGGCTTTATGCAAATGTAGTGTCTTCGCCCGTGATGTTTAAGCCCGTGGGCAAAATGACTCTGCCTATTTGGCGCGATAAAATAGAGTCTTACATAGCTTCGGCGCGGGGCAGAAGTGCGGCGGCCGCCATGCGCCTTGAGGCCTCGCAAATAGAATTGGGGGCGCGTTTGGCGCAGGCAGAATTTGAACTTAAGGAAAGCGCTCGCATTGCCCGCTACGTAAATAAAGACGCAATACCTGCCGTTGACGCCGCCATAAACTCTGCCGCGGCCGGATACGCCGCGGGGCTTGGGCAAATAGGCCGCATTGCAGAGCTTGAAGTTTTGCGCGCCTATTTTGCGAATGAGGGCGCCAAAGCCCTGCGCGATTTGCGCAAAGCCCATGCCGAACTGCATTATATGTTGCTTGGCGACCTTCCGCAAAGCGCCGATTTTTTAAGCGTTAACGCAAAACCCTAAAATACTGATAAGCCATGAAACGCAATCGAATGATAAAATTTGCAACCGCACTTGCGGCTTTTATAATGCTTCCGCTTTGTTATGCGGTGCAAAATGAGTCTGATCACGCCGCGCACGGCAAAGCTGATAATGGCGTCGTCGCAAAGCAGCTTTACGTTTGCCCTATGCATCCCGAGGTTGTAAGCGAAAACCCCAAGGACAAGTGTCCCAAGTGCGGTATGTTTTTAGTTCCGCTTAAGCCGGAAGAAGCAAATTCGCAAAAACCAAGTGCGGAGTCTAAGGCCGATGCCGCAACCCCGCAACAACAGGCTTTGGCGCAAACGCCCGCAAAAAATACCGAAGCGCCCCTCGCACCCAAAAGCGAAGAAAAAACGCTTTATACGTGCGGTATGCATCCGCAGATAATCCGCACCGAGCCCGGCGATTGTCCCATTTGCGGCATGAAGCTTGAGCCGCTGCGTAAAAACGCAGCCGTCGGCGATGCGCAGGGGGCTGTAACCCTTCATATTGACGGCGCAACTCTGCAAAAAATGAACCTGCAAACCGCCCGCGTAAAACGCGCCCTAGCCGCGCGCACGCTTAGGGCGCTCGGTAAGGTGGTATATGCGGAAGATTCTTTTTACGACGTGGCGTTAAAATACGACGCATGGATAGAGAAGCTTTTTGCGAACAAAAAATGGGCGCGCATAAATGCCGGAGACCTCCTGTTTGAAATCTATTCTCCGGAACTTTACAACGCCGCGCAAAACTACGTAGTCGCCCTCAAAAGCGGGCCAAAAGACGGCGCATTGGCAAACGCCGCGCGCGCGCGTTTGGCGCTCTTTGACGTTTCCGCAGACTACATTGCGCAGCTGGAAAAAACGCTTGTTGCCCCGCGCACCTACATTTACAAGGCGCCCCGAGGCGGCGCGGTGTTTGAGAAAGACGCCCTTGAAGGCATGATGCTTAAATCTGGAGAGCGCGCTTATCGGATTGCGGACACTTCCGCGCTTTGGGTGCTTGCGGAACTTTATGAAAAAGACGCGCCGTATGTCGCCGAGGGCGATGAAGTTTTAATAAAAATCGGCATTGACGACGCGCAAGAGATAAGCGGCAAGGTTGCTCTTTTAGAGCCCCAAGTTGCGGGTGATGCGCGCACGGTGAGCGCCCGCATAGTCATAGAAAATCCGCAGGGCAAACTGCGTGTCGGAGAATTTGCCGAGGCGTTTTTTAAAGTTCAAAAATCCGAAGACGCCGTACTTTTGCCTGACACCGCAATCTTGAGAAGCGGAGACGCAAACACGGTGTTTGTATCTGAGGGAAACGGAGTTTTCAGACCCGTACAAGTAAAGCTAGGCCTGCGCACCGACGGCGGCGATTATCAGATTTTGGAAGGGCTTGCAGGCGGGGAAGAAGTCGTAATATCGGGGCAGTTCTTGCTTGATTCGGAAAGCAGGCTGCGCGAGGCCGTTCAAAAAATGCTTGTGCAAGATAATGCCGGAGGGGGTTTGCCCGCAACCACGAATGCCGCGCACGGCGCGCACTAAATCGAAAGTTGAGTTTGATGATAAAGCAAGTAATAGAGTTTTGCCTTAAAAACAGGTTTCTTGTCCTGCTTTTGGCCGGTATGCTAGGGGCTGCGGGCGTGTATTCTTTGCGCAACATACCGCTAGACGCAATTCCCGACCTTTCGGACACGCAGGTTATTATCTATACGCAGTGGCCCGGGCGCGCGCCGGAGCTTGTCCAAGATCAAATTACTTACCCCATAACAAGCAAGATGCTCTCGGTGCCAAAGTCTAAGGCCGTGCGCGGATATTCGTTTTTCGGCTACTCTTTTGTCTATGTGATTTTTGAAGACGGCACAGACCCATACTGGGCGCGCAGCCGCGTGTTGGAATATTTAAGCGGCTTAAGCGCGGCCTTGCCGCAGGGTGTCGCGCCGTCGCTCGGACCCGATGCAACGGGTGTAGGCTGGGCTTTCATGTATTCGATAAATTCTCCCAAGCGCGATTTGGGGCAGTTGCGCTCTATGCAGGATTGGTTTTTGCGCTATAAAATTTCTGCGGTGCCCGGGGTTGCGGAGGTGGCGTCTGTGGGCGGCTTTGTTAAACAGTATCAAATAAGCGTAAACCCCGCGCGCCTGCGCTATTACGGAATTGCTTTAAGCGATGTCGCAAATGCCGTAAAAGCAGCAAATGCGGAGGCGGGCGGCCGCTCGATGGAGCTTTCCGAAAAAGAATTCATGCTTCGCATAAGGGGTTATTTAAACGGCGTGAGCGATATTGAAAAAATCGCGGTCGGCATGGGCAAAAACTCGGCACCCGTTACCATTAAGGATGTGGCGAATGTAGAAATATCCTCAGATATGCGCAGAGGCATTGCCGAGCTTAACGGCGACGGCGAAACCGTGGGCGGCATAGTGATTGTGCGCTACGGCGCCGATACGCGCAAGGTCATAGACGCCGTAAAACAAAGCCTTGCCGAGGCTATGAAAAACCTGCCCGAAGACGTCGGCGCGCAAGTCGTATACGACAGAACCGCGCTTATAAACGCGGCTGTAAAAAATCTTGAGTGGAAGCTTTTGGAAGAAGGGATTGTGGTTGCGCTTGTATGCGCGATTTTCTTGATGCACTTAAGCAGCGCACTGGTGGCGGTCGCCATACTGCCCGTTGCCGTTCTTGCGGCTTTTTCTATAATGTATGCGCAGGGGATAAGCTCAAACATCATGTCGTTGGGCGGCATAGCAATAGCCATAGGCGCTATGGTAGACGCCGTAATCATAATGATTGAAAATGTCCACAAGCATAAAGAGCATTGTGGCGACAAAAAACCGCATTGGGAAATAATAAAAGAGGCTTCCGCAGAAGTCGGGCCGAGCTTGTTTTATTCTTTGCTCGTAATTACGGTTTCGTTTTTGCCGGTTTTTGCGCTCGGCGACCAAGAGGGCAGGCTATTTAAGCCGCTTGCCTATACAAAGACTTACGCGATGTTTGCCGCGGCGATTCTTTCGATAACCCTAGCGCCCGTATTGATGGGGATTTTCATACGCGGCAAAATTCGCCCCGAAGAGTCAAACCCCGTAAACAGGCTGCTCATAGGCATATACCATCCCGTCTTCAACTTATGTATGCGCTTTAAAAAGACGCTCATTGTCTTTGGGGCGCTTGCGGCAGTAAGCGTTTTCTTACCGTGGAACAGTCTTGTTGTGGCAAAACTGCCCGAGGGTAAAATTAAGGATGCCGCCGCCGCCCTTAATCCGATTTTTCCCTTTCAAAATATAGGTTCTGAATTCATGCCGCCGCTTTACGAGGGCGACTTGCTCTATATGCCAACAACATTTCCGGGTATATCGACCGCAAAGGCCAAAGAAATTTTGCAGCAGACAGACCGCATAATCAAAAGTTTCCCCGAGGTTGAAAAGGTCTTCGGCAAGGCGGGGCGCGCCGAAACTTCCACAGACCCCGCACCGCTTGACATGATAGAAACCACCATCATGCTCAAGCCCCGCAAAGACTGGCCTACGGTCGTTACAAAGGATGCCGACGGCAAGCCGCTTGTTACGCCGCGCGCGCGCACCAGAGAAGAGCTTCTTAAAGATTTAAACGCTTCGATACAGTTCCCGGGGCTTACCAATGCGTGGACGATGCCCATCAAAAGCCGAATCGATATGCTTTCGACCGGCATAAAGACGCCCGTCGGCGTTAAAATAGCAGGGGCTGATTTGTCCGTGCTTGAGCGTATAGGCGCGCAAGTAGAAGGGGTTTTGCGCGGTTTGAAGGGCACGCGAAGCGTTTTTGCGGAGCGCACTTTGGGCGGCAACTATGTCGAGTTTGAAATAGACCGCGAAAAAATAGCCCGCTACGGCGTAAGCCAAGCGCAGGTGCAAGAGGCGCTTGAAGCCGCGCTGGGCGGCATGGCGCTTACTACGACGGTCGAAGATCTTGAGCGCTACGGCGTGATTTTGCGCTATCAGCGCGATTATCGTGAAAATCTCGATGCGCTATCCGAAATTTCCATACCCGTAAATATCGCGGTGCCTGTGGGCGGCGCAATGCCCGATGTCGGCGGCATGGCCGTTAAAACGGCATCTGCCCAAGCAAACGGCGTTTCAAATCAAGTTCCGCTTTCAGAACTTGCCAAGATACGCGTAAGAAGCGCCCCAATGGGCATAAAGAGCGAGGCCGCAGTGCCAAATGCCTGGGTGTATGTGGATGTTGATACGCAAGACCTCGGCGGATATGTGGAAAGTGCGCGCGCCGCCGTCGAAAAGGCGGTGCACGACGGTTTTATAAAGGTTCCCGAAGGCTATTCTATAATCTGGAGCGGAGAGTTTGAGTCTATGCAGCGCGCAAAAGAGCGTCTGTTGCTTGTAATCCCAGCGACTCTGGCGCTCATCATCATAATAATTTATCTTAATACGCGCTCTTACATCAAGACTGCAATCGTCATGCTTGCGGTGCCGTTTTCGCTCGTCGGCGCATTTTGGGCGATTTATTTGGGCGATTATAATTTAAGCGTGGCGGTTTGGATAGGCATAATTGCCCTTGCGGGTTTGGATGCCGAGACCGGCGTAATCATGCTTTTATATCTTGATTTGGAATATAAAAAATCGCGCGAGGCGGGGCTTTTGACAAACAGGCAAGCCCTTTCAGACGCGGTATATGCGGGTGCCGTCAAGCGCGTGCGCCCAAAAATTATGACTGCGGCAGTCATAATAGCGGGGCTTTTGCCTATACTTTGGAGCGACGGCGCGGGTTCAGACGTAATGAAGCGCATTGCCACTCCCATGATAGGCGGCGTTATTTCTTCAACGGCGCTTGAGCTTATGATATATCCTTGCGTGTTTTACATCTGGCGCGCGCGTTCGTTGATGAAAATGCTCAAATAAACAGGCATGATGTCTTAATCTTTTCAGGTTTTTAATATAAAAAGAAAAGGCGCTGCGTTGTAAGCGCAGCCCCTCGTTTGCGATTATTTTTAAGAACAATACTATGGTAAATTATGCCACGGCGAGTATCTCTATCACGTCCCCGTTTCTTATTTTGATTCTTTCAAAATCAGAATAACTCAGGGTGTGTCCGTTATATTCGACAATGAGGCGCTTTGGGTTTAAGTCGAAAAGTTCGACTATCTCAGAGGCTTTGGCCTGCCTTATCGAATACTCTTTGCCGTTTATCGTTACTTTCACGTCCGACATATTAAATCCTTTCAATTAAGCGCTAAAAAGCGCTCGTTTAATGTGATCCCGAACTCGCAAAAGGGTTTAGCTTCTTATACCACTTTTCCGAGGGTTGATTTTCTGCGGCGGAACTCGTCCCCAAAACTTCCCGCAGCGCGCCTATGATGTCGTTGGGATGTTCTATGCCGATTGAGAGGCGAACCAAGTCTTTGGTAAGGCCGCCGTCAAGCTGATCCTTTTCTTTAAGCTGCGAGTGCGAAGTGCTTGCGGGGTGCAGTATCAAACTTTTTGCGTCCCCGACGTTTGCGAGGTTGCTGAAAAGCTTGATGTTATCAACAATCTTTACGGCCGCTTCGTAGCCGCCTTTGGGGCCGAATACTACGACACCGCCGTAACCGTTGCCTTTTACGTATTTGTCCGCGATTTTGTGCGTGGGGTCGTCATTCAAGCCCGGGTATCGCACCCAAGCCACATTGGGATGGCTTTCCAAAAACTTTGCAACCTTGAGGGCGTTTTCATTGTGCCTTGCAAGGCGCAAGGGCAGGCTTTCAAGCCCCTGCAAGAATATCCAGGAAGAGTCCGGCGCAAGTGTGGGACCCAAGTTGCGCAAACCTACCGTGCGCAAGCGCAGGATAAATGCGAGCTTGTTTAAGTCTCCCAAATCTCTGCCGAAACGCAGGCCGTGATAGCCGCGGTCGGGCTGGTTGAAAAGCGTGAACTTCTCATCTGACCAGTCAAAATTGCCCGCATCTATGACAATGCCGCCTATGCCCGTGCCGTGTCCGCCTATCCACTTTGAAAGCGAGTGTATGACGATGTTTACGCCGTGCTCAATCGGCTTGAATATGCCGGGAGGCGTAAAGGTTGCGTCGGCTATGAGGGGCAGGCGGTGTTTTTTGGCAATTTTCGCATAGCCGTCTATGTCGGCAAAGTCCAACGCGGGGTTGCCTATGGTCTCTATATAAAGAGCGCGTGTTTTGGGGGTGATTGCGGCTTCTATCGCGGCAAAGTCATTTACCGGAGTAAAGACGGCCTTTATGCCGAACTGGGGTAAAATGGCGTCAAACTGCGTGTAGGTGCCGCCGTAAAGATTGTTTGCCGTGATAAACTCATCACCCGCGGTTAGTATATTTGTGAGGGTAAAAGCCACCGCCGCCGTGCCTGATGACAACGCCAACGCCGCCGCACCGCCTTCAAGAGCCGCAAGGCGCTTTTCCAAGACATCGTTAGTGGGGTTGGTCAGGCGCGAATATATGTTGCCGAATTCTTTTAGGGCAAAAAGGTTTGCGCCGTGGGCGGCACTCTTAAAGTTGTATGCGGTGGTTCTGTAAATCGGAACCGCGCGCGCCAAAGTTGAAGAGTCCGGAGTTTCCTGACCCGCGTGAATGGCTAAAGTTTCGTATCTGTATTTATTGTCGCTCATTGTGTTTTCCTTATTTATTAAATTTTTGTTGTTAAATTTTTTGATTATCAAAAGACCGCAATTTAAGGCTGTGCGGGCGCCGTGTTATATACGGATATATGCGGCGGCATAAGTGTGCGCTTGTGGTTGCGCGTACGCGGCGTTTTGTTATATTTTAACGCAATGCGTATAAGCGCGCAAATAAACGCGTCGGCAAAATATGCCGCCTAGCGCATTCGACAACAAAAAGAGCCCCTGAAAACCTGAGGGGCTATAACCCCTAAAACGGGGGTTTTAAAATTTGCAAGGGCGCGCAGAGAGGATTTTAAAGAAGCGGCATCGCGTTTCCTTAAATTTGTTTCCTGACTGTTTTTTATTGCGTCCATTGCTTTGCTATTGGGAATAGTTAAACTCTATTATTTTGGTAGAGATTGATTATTTTTTTGGCGGCGTCAATACTTTTTTCAAAAAAATAAAATTTTTTTTTATAAAAAATCAGTCCGTACTGCGCCTGAAAGAAAATACCGCGAAGAAGTTTATGACTGCGGCAAAGCCGCATATAGTTATAAAGCGCCCCTGAAGCTCTGCAAAATCAGCACCTTTTAAATATACGGCGCGCATTACTTCCATAAAATAGCGTATCGGATTTAATGCAGAGGCTTCCTGCGCAAACTGCGGCATACTGCTTATGGGCGTGAATATGCCGCTCATGATTAAAAATATCATTGAGAAAAATACGAAAGTAAGCACCGCCTGCTGCGACGTTGCCGAAAAGTTGGACACCAAAAGCCCGAAGCCCGTGAAGGCCGTAAGATATATTGCCGCAAACCCGTATATCAGAAACAAAGACCCGAGCGGCCAAAGCCCGTATACAAAATACGCTATCCCGATGCCGAGCGTAAGCAAAAACATACCTATAAACCAAGGCGGCGCAAGTTTTGCGGCTATGAATACGAACTTTGAAATCGGCGCAACATTGAGCTGCTCTATCGTGCCGCTTTCCTTCTCGCGGACTATGTTTAAAGAGGCAAGTATGCCGCTTATTAAAGAAATCAAAAAAACCATGACGCCCGGCACAATAAAAGCCTTGTAGTTTAAATGCGGATTAAAGCGGTATTGAGTCATAATCTCAAGCTGCGGGGCTTTTAAGCCGCCAGAGTCTTCGGCAAGCTCTTGCCTGAAGTTTGTGATAATGTTTTTTAAATACATTGCGCCGAGGCCGCCCTTAACACCGTCAATAGAGTTTGCCGCAATATAGACGCTTGCCGCACCGTGCGACACAAGGTTCTTTTCAAAGTCTCTGGGTATTTCTAGAATTATGTCGCAGTCTCCGCTTTCAATGGCGGCAAGGGCGCTGTCGTAAGACTCTCTCGATATTTGCGACTTGAAATATTTCGACGCCGCCAGCTTTTGCGAGAGCCGCGCCGAATATGCGGACGCGTCGCGGTCTATGACGGCGGCCTTGATGTTTTTAAGCTCAAAATCCGCCGCAAAGGGCAGTATTAAAAGTTGCATGACTGGCATGATGAAAATCAGCTTCGGCATGAATTTGTCGCGCAGTATGAGCTTAAACTCTTTTTCTAAAAGTATGAGAAATCTTTTCATGTCATTCCAGCGTGGTCTTAAAGCGCATTACGCTGAGCGCTATGCAAAATACGGTCATGGCGCACAATACGACGGTTTCGCGCCATATAGCAAAGAACCCCCGCCCCTTTAGCATCACGTCTTTTACGGCGCTTATATACCAGCTTGCGGGGACGAGCTTTGAAAACGCCTGTAAAATTTTAGGCATATTTTCAACAGGGAATATCATGCCCGAAAGCAGCATTATGGAAAGTATCATAAACACCGTAGAGATGAACATGGCGGTCTGCTGCGTATTGGCCACGGTCGAAATTAAAATGCCGATGCTCAAACCGAGTATCGAATAAAGACCTGATATTGAAAATAGCAGCCAGATGCTGCCGCGTATCGGCACATCAAGCACCCAGCGCGCTACCAGCAACACGATGCAGACTATTACCGCCGATATTATAAAATACGGTATCGTCTTCGAAAGTATTATAATAAGAGGTTTTACGGGGGATGTGAGCAGCACTTCCATAGTGCCAAGCTCCTTTTCTTTGACTATGCCGATAGAAGTCATCAGCGTGCATATCAAAAAGAGTATCAGACCCATGACGCCCGGCACAAAGTTGTAGGCGCTTTTTAACTGCGGGTTATATAAAAAATTCACACGGGCGTCAATGAAGGGCGGGGCGGACGCTTCTGCGTGCAGCGCAGACAATATTACGCCCTCGAGATAATTTGATATGTTCACGGCCTCGTTTGGATCGCAGGCGTCGGCGCTTATGCGCACTTGCGCGCCTCCGTTTTTTAATTCTTGCGAAAATTTCTGCGGAAAGGCTAGCACCGCTTTGGCCTTGCCGCTTCTTAAGAGCGCCTCCGCCTCGTCCGCGGTCTTAACGGGGATAAGCTTGAAATATTCGCTCGCCGCAACGCGCTCGGCAATGGGGCGCGTAAGGTCGTCGTTTGCGGGGTCGTAAAGGGCTATAGAAGCCTTCTTGATGTCGTTTGTAAGCGCAAATCCGAAAAGCAGCACCAACACCACAGGCATGAGCAGCAGTATGCAAAGCGTTCGTGAATCGCGCTTGATGTGTATAAACTCTTTTTTAATGAAGGCGTAAAACGTTTTCATGCGTCGGCCTTTCTTACTGCGGCGCGCGCTATTGCCTTGAATACGCCGTCCATATTTTCGCAACCGAACTTTTTTTTGAGATTTGCGGGCGTGTCGAGAGCGGCGATTTTGCCGTCTGACATTATCGACACCCTGCCGCAATATTCGGCTTCATCCATATAGTGGGTTGTTACAAATACCGTAATGCCGCGCTGCGCGGCTTCATAAATCATCTCCCAAAACATTCGGCGCGCGGCGGGGTCTACGCCTCCCGTGGGCTCGTCAAGAAATACGATTTTAGGATCGTGCATCACAGACACCGCAAAGGCCAGCTTTTGCTTCCAACCCATAGGCAACTCATCCGTGAAAGAGTCGGCGGAGTCTTCAAGCCCAAGTTCCTCCAAAATTTTTGCGGATTTGTTTTTTAAGTTTGTGCCTTCAAGCCCGTAAAGCCCGCCGAAAAACTTTAAGTTCTCCTTCACCTTAAGTTCGGCATAGAGGGAGAATTTTTGCGACATATAGCCTATGCTGCGCTTGATTTTCTCGGGCTCTTTGCGTATGTCAAAACCCGCAACGCTTGCATTGCCCGCAGTGGGCGTAAGCAATCCGCAAAGCATGCGCATTGCAGTCGATTTGCCCGCGCCGTTTGCGCCCAAAAAACCGAATATCTCGCCCGGTGCGACCGTAAACGATATGCGGTCTACCGCCGCAAAGTCGCCGAATTTTTTTGTCAGGTCTATGGCTTCTATGGCGTTCATTTTACGTTTAAAAAATCCATGAAGCAGTCTTCGACGCCCGCTTGCGCGGTCTCTAAAACCAAGGCTTGCGCGCCGCGCGTTTCCAAAAAACGGCGCAAATCTTCAATATCGGCGGCCCCGTTTGCAAAGGCGGCGTGGTTAAAGTCTCCGAATGCAAAGGCGTAGAGCGTGTGTGGATAGGCGCGCAAGTCATGCAAAAGCTTGAACATATCCGAAGCGGACGCCTTGACAAGGGTTTTGGGATATGCGTCGCGCATGCCTTGCGGCGTATTCAGGCTTATGATTTTGCCGTTCAAGATAAACGCGATGTCGTCGCAGCGCGAGGCCTCGTCCATATATGGGGTTGAGGCAAGGATAGTCATGCCCGCGTTTTTAAGCCCCGTAATCACGTCCCAAAATTCCGCTCTGGATACGGGGTCTACACCCGTAGTAGGCTCATCCAAAAGCAGGAATCGGGGTTTGTGTATGAGCGCGCAGCAAAGCGCAAGCTTCTGCTTCATCCCGCCCGAAAGCCTGCCCGCAAGCCGCTTTTTAAAAGGCGTAAGCATATCGAAGATTTTTGCTATGACATCGTAATTGTCTTTGACGTTTGTGCCGTATACGGATGCAAAAAAGTTCAAGTTTTCTTCAACGCTCAAATCTTGATAGAGCGAGAATCTGCCCGGCATATAGCCTATAAGCTCTTTGAGAGTCAAGCTGTCTTTTGTGGCATTTAAGCCGCCGACAAGGGCGCGCCCTTGGGTGGGCGCAAGCAAGCCCGCAACTATGCGCATTATGGTTGTTTTGCCGGCACCGTCGGGGCCTATAAGGCCGAATATCTTGCCGCTTTCGGCGTTAAAAGAAATGTTTTCAAGCGCGTGAGTAGCGGGCTCTGTGCGTTTTTGCGCAAAGATTTTTGAGACGTTTTCAAGCGTTATGCCTTCTTGCGCCATTTTTTATTTTGAGGCTTCCGCAAGCGCTTCTTTTGAGAGCAAGGCGTCGACTTCGGCGTATTGACCTATCTTTAGATAACCGTCGTTTTTGATGAGGATTTTTACGGCGTAGACTAAGTCTGCGCGCTCGTCGCGCGTGCGTATGCCTTTTGGCGTAAATTCTGCCGCGGCCGATATCCAAGTGATTTTGCCCTCATACGCGCGGCCGCCTTTTGAGCCGAAATCAACGTAAACTTTTACGCTTTGGCCGAGCTTTATTTGCGTAAGCTCTGCCGCGCAAAAATAGGCGCGCAAAAATACCTCATCCATATCGGCAAGTTTGTAGAGCGGCTTTGCGTATACCGCGTATTCGCCCGCTTCGGCGTATTTTGCGAGCACGGTGCCGTTTGCGGGGTTGATTATGCGCGACTTTGCGATTTTATCCGCAAGCTCCGCCGCGCGCGCTTCAAGCGCCTTGGCCGAAATATCCAGCTCTTTAACGCTCTTTTGCAATGTGGATTTTGAGGCCGCTATGCGGCGTTGCAAAATGGCGATTTCGGCGTTGATGTCGTCAAGCTGCTTTTTATTTGCGGAGTTGGCGGCGATTAAGCGCGTCGTTCTCTCGGCTTCATACTCCTGCTTTTCAAGCGAGCGCTCAAGCTCGGCAATCTGAAGGGCCACGTCGGGAGTTTTTATCTTTAGGGCATCTGCCTCAAAAAGCATGCTTTGGCGCTGCAGCTCAAGCTGAGAAGAGTCAATCTTGCCCACAAGCGCGTTTGATTTTAAAACGTCTCCCTCTTCAAGGTTGAGTTCAAGGATTTTGCCCTGAGCTTCGGCGGATATTATGATTTCGGTAGCCTCTATAGTGCCCGAGGCGTCAAAGGGCATGGGCTTTTCGCAACCCGCAATAAAGAAAGTCGTTAAAAGTACCGTCATGGCGGCGGGGTTAAATAAGTTTCTCATTTGTTTGCTCCGTTTGAAATGTAAAGGTAGTTATACTCCTTAGAAAGCTTTTGTATTTTGTGGTAGGAATAGCGCTGTTTTGCGAGGTTTTCGGAATTGAGCTCTTTAATAAAGTCGGTCACGGTGATGACTCCGTTTTCCATGCGCGCGCGGGCGGAATTTTTTATACTCTCGCGCAGCGCGACGATTTCGGCATCGCTTTCTATAAGGGTCGAGTACTTTTTGATTTCAGAGTTTTCAAGTATCATCTGTATGCGCGTGTCGAATAAAAAGGCGTCGCGCTTGGCGCGCACTGATTTCTTTTCTTCCGTGATTTTCATCTTCTCGTTTTGCTCGGTATAAAAATTGCCGAAGCTCCAGCTGAAGTTTATGCCGCCGAGGCCGTAAAAGTCTGCAGAGTCAGGCTGCGGCAAAGAGGGCTGTCCGTAGGCCGCAAGGCCGAAAAGCGATATGCGCGGCATAAGCCCCGCGTCGACCAAGCCCTTTTTTGCCTCGAGAAAAGCTTCGGAAGCGTCGTAATAATCAAGCTCCGGACGGTTTATGGTGTCGCTTAAAGTGCCGAGCTCTGCGGGTGTTTCAAGCGCAGAAGTTTCGTCTATGTGCTTGCCCGTAAGCGCCGCCAGCATGCTTACGTATGCGCGGCGAGAAGCCCTGATTTCGGACGCGTCTTGGCGCGCCGACAAAAGTTCGACTTTCATAAGCTCTAAATCATAGGCGCTGGCTGTGCCGTTTGCCAGAAGTGCGCTTATTTTATCCAAACTGTTTTGGATGTCGGACTGTCTTGTGAGATTCTGCTTTAAAAGCTCATCCTGCAAAAGTATGCCGAAAAACATCTCGTTAACGCGCTGTATGAGCCCATATAAAATTACTTCGTTATTTTGAAGCTCTGCCTTGGCCTGCGCTTTTGTGAGCGTCTGTTTTGCGCTGATGTCCCCGCCGTCCCAAAGCACTTGCGAGGCCTGTATGTAACCGCCGAAGGCCTGTTGCTTAATAAGAGAGGTAGTGCCTATTGAAGGCGTGTCCGACAGATACGCCGCATTTGCGCTTAAAGTAAACTGCGGCAAATAACCCGTACTTGCGTTTGCAAGGGTAAAATCGGCAGTCTTCGCGATTAGGTCAAACTGCCGTATCATGGGGTAGTTGTTTCGTGCGGCTTCATAGCATTCATGTATGGTCAAGCCCTCGCCAAAGGCGGTGGTTAAAACCAGCAGCGCCGCCGCAAACAAAGCCGCACGTTTTTTTTGCGCCGAAATTTTCATTTTTGTTCTCAATGAAAGAATATTTGACAATGTTGTCAAACGTATTTGTCAAAATTATGCTTCACTCTTTAAGGACTTGTTTAATTCCGCAAATCGCATTATGCCGCAAACGGGCAAAATTAATTTGCTTTTGGTTTGCCATTTTGCGGGGCGTGCGCTTTAAAAGATTTTTTATGAAATCGGGAGTTATATTTTCTGCCGCTATGTTATGCGCGTCTGCGGCCTTAGCCGCGGACATAGTAATTTACAGCGCCGACCAAAACGCCTACAAGGTGGTTAATCCGGGCGACTATAAATATGAGGGCGGCGCGATAGTGCCTGCCGGCAGATCTTTTGAGGTTACGGGCAACTGGGATTTGTCAAACAACCTTGAGCTTTACGCGGAGGTCGAAAACTTGGGAGACGCCGCGGCCGCTTTGCGCCTGCGCCTTTTTGACGCCGATGAGCCGAATTATCAGGCCGATGTGCCCATTGATTTAATGGTGATAGAGCCGCATAAGGGCGGAACCTATTTGACGAACTGGCCAAAACCCCCCGCCGACTCGCGCTTGAAAGATTTAAAAGGCATGAGGCGAGACCCCTTCGGTGCGGGCGACCGCGAAACTTGGATAGACGCTTCAAAAGTTACGCGCGTTAAAATTTATCCTTTTTGGTGGAGCAACCGCGTATCTTTCAAGGTTAAAAGAATAGTTGCAAAAAGCTCTGCCGCGCGCGCCGAAAAACCTTATTTAACCATGAAGGCAGAAGAGTTTTTGCCTTTTGTGGACAAATACGGGCAGTTCCGCTTTGCGGATTGGCCCGGCAAAACGCATGACGATGCCGACCTTAAAAAAGCCCGCGAAGCCGAAGTTAAAGACCTTGAGGCGCACCCGTCGCCAGCCAGCTTCAGCCTTTACGGCGGGTGGAAAGACGGCCCGCGCCTATACGCCACGGGCAGTTTCAGGGTTGAGAAATTTAACGGCAAATGGTGGCTTGTCGACCCCGAGGGGTATTTATTTTGGTCGCACGGCGTAGTGAGGGTATCGCCATCCTGCGGCATTGCGCCGCTTGACGGCAGGCGCGATTATTTTGAATGGCTGCCCAAAGAGGGCGATCCGCTTTACAAATTTTTCTTTACGCACGACGAGCTTATGCGCCCATATTACGAGGCGCGCGATTTGAAGGAGACTTTTGACTTTTCCGCCGCAAATCTTTATCGCAAATACGGCGAGGATTGGCGTAATATTTTTGCGGTTTTGGCGCACAAGCGCTTAAAAAGCTGGGGGCTTAACACCATTGCAAACAGTTCTGACAAGGCTGTCTACATGATGGATAAGACGCCGTATATAGAACGCTTTGAAATAAAATCGCGCCCCATAGACGGCAGTCACGGCGTTTGGTGGAAGTTTAAAGATCCCTTTGACCCGTCTTTCAGGCTTAATATAATCTACAATCTCGGCGTGCGCAAAACCGAGCTTGCCGACCCTTGGTGCATAGGGTTCTTCGTCGATAACGAGATTGACTGGGGCAGTAATACTTCGATAGCGCGCTGGGCGCTGATGTCGCCCGCAACAACAATCGCAAAGCAAAAGTTTGTAGCAATTTTAAAAGGCAAATATAGCGACATTAAAACCTTTAATACGGAATGGAAGAGCGATTACGCAAGCTGGGAAGACTTGCTTAAGTCAACCGACGAGCCTAACAAGGCGGGTTTTAAAGACTGTGCGGAATTCAGCTCTGTAGTCGTTGAAGAATATTTTAAAATAATCAGGGAAGAATTTAAGAAGGCCGCCCCGAACAAGCTTTATCTGGGTTGTCGCTTTGCGTCTTCAAATGAGGCGGTGCTGCGCATTGCGGCAAAATATTGCGATGTCTTAAGCTATAATATCTACAAGTTTGACGTTGACGGCTTTGAGCTGCCAAGCGGCATAGACAAGCCCGTAATGATAGGAGAATTTCACTTTGGCGCCACGGACAGAGGGCTGTTTCATCCGACGCTCGTTTCCGCAAAAAATCAGGAGGGCAGGGCCGCCGCCTATGAGCGTTATATAACTTCTGCCCTCAGGCATCCGTCGTTCATAGGCGCGCATTGGCACCAGTTTTCCGACCAATGCGTAGCGGGGCGTTTTGACGGCGAAAACTTCCAAGTGGGGCTTACCGACATTTGCGATACGCCTTATGCCGAAACCGCAGAGCGCTTTCGCAAGATGGGCGAAACTATGTATAAGCTGCGTAACGACGCGGCTTTGCCCGCAACCACCGCCGCAAAGTGATTGCCTTGCGCGCCTTTAAGCGCGGCCTTTCAAGCGTTGCGCCGCGCGCCTTAAAAACTTAAGAAAGTTCTTGCAAACTCTGCAAAAATGAAACTTAATCAAACGCGATAATTTCTTATCGTAGGGACGTTTCGGCTTGCACGGGGCGGATCGGCGCGGTTTGCCAATCCGGTCTATGTAAGCTTAAATATTTTTATCAGAACTTTATGAAACACACAATATCCGCACTCGTAGAAAACAAATTCGGCGTTCTCGCCAGAGTCGCGGGCATGTTCAGCGGCCGCGGTTTCAACATTGAAACCCTCAATGTCGGCCCCATGCACGACGGCAAATACTCACGCATTACCGTGACGGTGAAAGACGGCCGCAACAGCGTGGATCAGTGTGTGAAGCAGCTTTCAAAGCTTGTAAACGTCATTGAAGTTCAAGATTTTTCTAAAGCTTCGGGCTTTGTTGCCAGAGAGCTTGTTTTGACAAAGGTTGCCTGCAACAACAAGAACCGTTCTGAGCTTATCGAGATTGCGGGGCTATTCAGGGGCAAGGTTGTTGACGTAGACAAAAAAAGCCTGATTATCGAATGCACGGGCAATCCAAATAAAATTTCAGCCTTCTTGGACATGCTTGAGCCGTTCGGCATTATGCAGATGGCTCGCACGGGCAATGTGGCGCTTGAGCGCGGCAAAAATCCGGATGCCGAGGGCGAATAAACTGAACTTGTAAACACTAATAAAGATTAAAGGAGCAAAATATCATGCCCGCTAAAGTATACACTACGAAAGACGCCGATTTGGGCGTATTGAAAAACAAGACCCTTGCGATAATCGGTTACGGCTCGCAGGGCCACGCGCATGCGCTGAACTTGAAGGACAGCGGACTTAAGGTCATCATCGGCCTTTATCCCAAGAGCAAGTCGGTAGAAGTCGCCAAGAAGCAGGGTTTTGAAGTGTATCCCACTGCGCAAGCCGTTCAAAAGGCAGACGTCATCATGATTGCCGCGCCCGACATGAAACAGGCCGAAATCTACGAAAAGGATATCGCCCCCAATCTTACAAAGGGCAAGACCCTCGTATTCACGCACGGTTTGGCCATACATTTCGGCCTCATAAAGACCCCCGAAGGCGTAAACGTAATCATGGTTGCCCCCAAGGGCCCGGGTCACGTTGTGCGTTCGCAATATGTCGAAGGCAAGGGCGTTCCCGCCCTCATCGCAATACATTCCGGCGGCAAGGTTGCAAAGGCAATCGCGCTGGCATGGGCGGCTGGCATAGGCGGCACCCGCGCGGGTGTTATAGAAACAACTTTCAAGGAAGAAACAGAAACCGACCTCTTTGGCGAACAGGCAGTTCTTTGCGGCGGCGCAAGCGCCCTTGTTACGGCCGGTTTTGAAACCCTCGTAGAAGCCGGTTACAAGCCCGAAATGGCCTACTTTGAATGTTTGCATGAGCTCAAGCTCATAGTTGACCTCATGGTAGAAAGCGGCATCTCAGGTATGCGCTTCTCGATTTCCGAAACCGCCAAATACGGCGACATCACCCGCGGCCCCCGCGTTGTGACCAAGGACACCAAGAAGAATATGAAGAAGATTCTCAAGGAAATACAGTCCGGCCAGTTCACGAAGGAATGGGTGAAGGAATACAAGGCGGGCTTGCCCAAGTATAAGAAGCTTCTCGCCGCAGGCGAAAAGCATGAGATTGAAAAGACGGGTCAGCGTCTGCGTTCTCTCATGCCTTGGGTTGCCAAAAAGAACATCAAGGGCGTTCAGGCAGCCTACACCGCGAAGTAAAAAACATAATATTTTGAGAGGCGCGGCGCTTGCCGCGCCTCTTTTATTTTGTATGAAAAAATTTTTCAGGGTAGCGACGCGCGGCAGCGCGCTGGCTTTGCGCCAGACGCAGCTTGTGGTGGATTTTTTGTCAAAAAAAATAGAGGGTGCGGCTTTTGAAGTTCTCACAATTAAAACTTCGGGCGACAAGCGCCAAGATTGGTCGCTTGAGGCCAAGGGCGGCAAGGGGCTTTTTACAAAAGAGATAGAGGAAGCGCTGGTTTCAAAAGAGGCAGATATAGCCGTCCACAGCGCAAAAGACCTGCCGACCGAAAACCCCGAGGGCTTGCAAATAGTGGGTTGCCTGCCCAGGGACGACTCTCGCGATGTAATGGTTTTAAGAAGCGGGGTAAGCGTGCCTACGCTTATTGCAACGGGTGCGCCGCGCAGGCGCGCGCAACTGAAAGTCATGTTTCCGCAGGCCGTTTGGGGCGAAATACGCGGAAATGTAGACACGCGCTTAAAAAAACTTGCGGCGGGTGCCGCAGACGCAACTGTGCTTTCGGCGGCGGGGCTTTCGCGTTTGGGTATTGCGGACTGGGATAAACTCGTATTTAAACCGCTTAAAATCAATTTGAGTGTGCCGGCGGTAGGTCAGGGCATAATAGCGGTGCAAGCGCGCCATGAAGACGCCATGCAGCTGTCGCCCCTTTTTGACGCGCCTTCAAACCTTGCGCTCTCCCTTGAAAGGGCGTTTTTGACGGCGCTGGGCGGCGGGTGCCAGACGGCTTATGCCGCGCATTTTGACGGCGCGGTTTTACACATATTTCATGAAAATTGCGGCTATCAAAAACTTACTTTTGCCGACGCAAAAGATATTTTTACGATGAAGGCGCGTATTGCGGAAGTTGCAGCGGGTCTAAAGTGATTTTTCGACCATTTCAGACAATATTGATTAAACATTCTCTAAACCTTCAAAATAATATTGCTTGCCCCGATAAAAATTGCTTGATTTCAATACATATATACAGGGCGGCGTTTGCCCGCAACCCATTTTTTTAAAGGCCCATACATGTCCGAAAACAAAGACAAATCCCCACAAGAAAAAATTGTAGACTTAAGCCAGCTTGCCGATCTGCAATTCGCAACGGCTTGGAGCCCGACGTCTACGTCGTCAGAAAAAAGGTTCGGCGCCAAGAGTTTCGGCGAAGGGCGCGATTCTTTCTCGCCGCGCGACAAAAAGCCGCGCCGCTTTGAAAACCGCGACGGGCGCGAAGGCGGCAAACGCTTTGAAAGCAGAGACGGCGCAAAAACCGCCGCTCCCCGCGAAGGCGGCAAGCGCTTTGACAGACCGAAGCCTGCAGGCGCACCCGCGCCCGACGGCGCAAAACCCGCCGAGGGCCGTCGTTTCGAAAAGAGCGGCGAACGCCCCGCAAGGTTTGACAAAAACGGCCCGCGCAGGGGTTTTGACAGCCGCAAGCCCATGCCTTTCAAGTTTACGATGGATGTTCTCTTCTATCCCGAAGACGCGCCTTTCGCAAAACTTTCTTCGGTAATCAAGCGCCTTAAGCGCACATACCAGCTCTTCGACATTGCGGAGCTCATATTGGAAAAGCCGGAGCGCTTTATCGTAGTCGCAAAAAATCTGCCCGGCGAAGACGGCAAGACTAAGCCGCTATATTGCGCACAGCCGCTCAACCTGCCCTTTGAGGACGAAGCCTCCGCAAAGAAGTTCGCGATAGATTATTATTTGAACGAGCTTTTCACAAAAGAAAAAATTGAGGCCGAAGCCCCCAAGGGCAACTTCCAAGTGGTCAACAAGTGTTCAATCACCGGCGATATTTTGGGCGCGCCGAACTGGCACCGCTATAATGAATTTCTGCGCGAATACCACCATGAAAAATTCGCCAATATGCCCTTTGAAAAATTCACGGCGTCTATAGAGTCTTCGCGCGATGAGGCCGAAATTTCAGCCTGGCTTGAAAGCATGAAGACCCGCGAAGTCTACAAGCTTAAAGAACCCAAAGAGGGCGATCCCGAAATTTTCGAAACCCGAGAAAACGCCGCAAACTATGTTTCGCGCAAATTTGCGGACGCGCTCGTAAAAGAGTATGAAACCGTGCGCTTGCGCGGCGCAAACGTATCGCTTTTGCCCAACGGTCCCATCAGGCGCAACATGGAAGAAATGCTGCGCAGTCAGAGGCGCTTCCCGATAGTTACGGCAAACAATCTGCGCGGCAGATTGCGCAGGACGGGCTTTACAATATACAAGCGCGGCTCAAAAAGTTTTGCATTCGTATCGGCGGTAAAGCGCAAGTTCCTCTTTGAGGGAGAAACTCTTTCAGAACTGCCTCAGAAGATATTTGACTTCATCGCCGCAAAGCCCGGTGTAAACGGATCGGCGTTGCCGTATCTCTTTAACAGTCTTGAAGCGCCCAAGGTGATTGAAAAACCGAAGTCTCTTGCCGAAGAGCATAAGACGGAAGTTGAAGCCGCAGAAGCCGCCGCCGCAGAAGCGGCAGCCGCAGCGCCCGCCGCAACTTACACCGCGGAAGACTTAGAAAAGGTCAGGGCGGTTTCTTCAGAGCTTAGGTGGCTTGTTTCTGAAGGCTATGTGGTTGAATATGCCGACGCCTCTTTGCAGTCAAATCCCTATATGCCGCGTCCCAAAGATAAAAAGGCAAAAGACGCGCACGCGTCTGAAGACGGCGAAGAGCCCGTTATCCCCGGGGATGAACCCATCTTGCAAGACAAGCTTGCCGCCGCAGAAACCGACGTTGCTTCGGAATCTGAAGCTTCTGACGAAGAGCTTGCGAAAGGTTCGGGCATAGTGCCCGAGGTCGATTCTTCATCTGACGTTCCCGCTTGCGAATCTTGCGGCGAGGAAGCCGCAAAAGAAGAAAAGGCCGAGTAGGCTTTTGCACTTTGATTTTAAAACGCCGCGCAAGCGGCGTTTTTTTTTGTCTCGCAAGGGGGCGGGCGCTTTATTTAAAATGTTTTAAAATTTGCATCCTTTTGACTTTGGACGCTGTTTGTCCAAAAGGGTCTTGCAAACAATCAACATGAAAATAAAAGGCATATATATGATTACGACGAGGCGTGATTTTTTAAAGAAGAGTCTTGCTCTGGGGGTTTTGGCATCTGCGGGCGCTTCAACGCTGAAGGCCGCGCAAGGCGGCAAGACCATAAAGGTCGGCTACATGGCGCCGCCCTCTCTCAAACCTGAAATGTTTGACTACGCAAAAGAAACGGGCTTTGACGGCGCAGAACTGCAAAGCGCTTATAAAGACGGCAAGTTCACGCTTTTTACATCTCCGGAATTGATGGCGGAATTTAAGGCAGCTTCTGAAAAAACGGGTATGCCCGTGTGCTCGATTGCGGCGGGCTCTTACAATTCATTCCCGTACGTAACGGACGATCAGGCATCGGAAGCCCTTACGCAGTGTCTTGATGCGCTGCAATATTTCGGTGCAAAAGATTTGCTGCTGCCGTTCTTTGTAAAGGGGAGTCTTAATGACGCAGACGGCCTGCCTATAAATGAAAAGAATTTTGAGCCGCTGGTTAAAAAACTGAAGGCCGTAGCCCCCTACGCAGAAGCCCGCGGTTTATATATCTGTATAGAAAATACCCTGAGCGCCAAAGACAACATACGCATTATCGACGCCGTGGGCAGCCCCAATGTGCGTATGTATTACGACATAGCAAACGCCCACCGCTACGGTTACGACGTGCCCGCAGAAATCCGTTTGCTTGGTCTAAAATACATGAAGCGCATACATTTTAAGGATAATGAAGGGCGCTTTAACACAAAAAATCCCGATGTAGACGCGGCGGTTGCGGCCTGCAAAGCCATAGGCTACAAAGATTGGATAGTGCTTGAGCGCAATTTTGAAAAGAACAATCCGACGCCTTATTGGCAGCATAATATTGCGTATACAAAAAAGGCCTTCGGGGAAATTTAACACAAAACTTATATGGCAAAAATAAGAGTTCTGGCGGTAGGCTGCGGCAACATGGGGGCTTCCCATGCCAAAGCGTATCATGAAATGGACGGGTTTGAAATTTGCGGCATAGTGTCGCGCACCGCGCAAAGCCGAGAAAAGCTCAATGCGGCGCTCGGCGGCGGCTATCCGCTTTATGCCGATTTTGACGAGGCGCTCGCAAAATCTAAGCCGAACGCGGTTTCAATATCGACCTACCCGGACACCCATGAAGAACTCGCATTAAAGGCCATTGCAGCGGGTTGTCACGTCTTTGTTGAAAAGCCGCTTTCCACCACGGTTGAGGGCGCGCAAAAAATCATAGACAAGGCGCGCGCCAAAGGGCTTAAGGTTGTTGTAGGTTACATACTGCGCCAGCATCCAAGTTGGATTAAGTTCATAGAGCTTGCGCGCACGCTGGGTAAACCCCTCGTGATGCGCATGAACTTAAACCAGCAGTCTCACGGCTATATGTGGAACGTGCATAAAAACCTTATGAAAAGCGCGTCTCCCATAGTTGACTGCGGCGTGCATTATGTTGACGTAATGTGCCAGATGACGCAAAGCAAACCCGTTAGCGTCCACGCCATAGGCGCGCATTTAAGCGACGAGATTGCGCCTTCGCAATATAACTACGGGCAGCTGCAGGTGCGCTTTGCCGACGGTTCCGTAGGTTGGTATGAGGCCGGTTGGGGCCCCATGGCTTCGCAAAAGGCGTTTTTCATAAAGGATGTCTGGGGGCCGAAGGGCTCTGTGACAATCGACGCTCAAAACGCCTCGGCGGACGGCAAGTCTTCAGACGTGGATTCTCATACAAAGACCGAGCAGATACGCTACCACCATGCCGAGCAAAACGCCGCCGCAGAGTTTGTGCGCCCCGATGAATGGTTTAAAACCGACGATGAACCCACGCACGACGGCCTATGCCGCAAAGAGCAGGAATTTTTCTACGACGCAATAGTAAGCGGCAAGGACATAGCCGAGCACATGGATTCTGCGGTCAACAGTTTGCGTATAGTGCTTGCTGCGGATAAATCCGTAAAGACGGGCATGGTTGTGGAGCTTTAGTTTAAACAAGTTTTTAAAGGGCGCGCGGGGTTATTCTTTGCGCGCCTTTTTTATTGCGGAACATTTGCGCGTTTTGGGCGTTCTATATATGTAATTGCGCAATTTTTATGTTGCGGCGTTTTCAAACTTTGTGGAGACTCCTTTAAAAGGTTTTAATATGCAAAACAACAAATCTTCCTCTAAAAAAAGAAGGGCGTTCACCCTCTTTGAAATTTTGATTGTAATAGGCCTAATGGCATTGCTCGTATCGTTTGTGGTCGGCAATTTGGACAGGATAATGACGGGCGGGCAAGAGAGCGTGGTGCGCTCTTTCGTAAAGGCGTCTATAAACACACCCATGATGGCATATAAGATTGACGTGGGCAGGTATCCGAGCACCGAAGAGGGCATAGCCGCACTTGCCAAAGCGCCCGACAACGTTGCCGACAGATGGCGCGGCCCCTATATTAAAGAGATGCCCAAAGACCCTTGGGGCAATCCTTATCAATACGTTTGCCCCGGCACGCACAATAAAGATTCTTACGACATCTGGTCATTGGGGCCCGACGGCCGCGCCAGCGAGGACGACATAGGCAACTGGTAGCAGCGTTTGCGCGCGCCAAAAAATTTATGCCTAAAAAGGGCGCCTTTACTTTGTTTGAAATCTTGGGCGTGTTTGCGCTCATGGCGCTTGTGTTGTCTCTGGGCGTGATGAATTATTCGGTGTTTGAAGCCCGCGGGGCGCGTCCGCCAGACAAGCAACTCAAAAGCATTGTGAAGCGCGCCCGCTTGGAAGCTTTTGAGAGAGGTTCAGAAACCGCGCTTTATTACGACGCCGCAGGCGGCATATTTTCAATCAGGCGCTATGAAAGCGGCGAAGAGATTTTTTCGGCGTCGATTTTCGGAGACGCAAAAAACGATGAAAAAACCAAGGGGCTTATCCCGCCCGAGATTGAGTTTGCGCCCGTATTTGCGGAGCCCGTCAACGCGTTTTCATCATCGTTTGACGCAATAGAAACTTTGCCTTGTCTGCGTTTTTACCCCGATGGTTCGTCTTCGTCGGCCATGATTACGATTAAGGGCAGCGGCTGGGCGGAGCATTATTATCTGCACCCGTTTAACAGCGTGCCCGTAAGGCGGGAGGCCGACAATGCGCTCTGAATTTAAACGCGGTTTCACTCTTTTAGAGTGCATTGTGGCGCTTGCGCTTTTTGCGACGGCCGCCGTCATGATAGGTCAGGCCTGCTTTAACGCGCTAAACACGCTTGACCTCATGAAAAAGAATCCGGATTCGGACGCCCTGCGCGACTGGGTGCGCACAAAGGTCATGGAAGTGCAGACCGTGGACGAGCTTGAATCGGGCATAGATATTGAAGATATTGCGGGCGCAAAAATCAGAGTGACGGGCACCGCAGAACCGACTGCCGTAGCCGACTTATTTTTAGTAAATTATACCGCCGAAGGGCAGGGCGCGGAATTCTCGGAGCAGTTTTTTTTAATACGCCGCAACTGGTATGAAAATACCGGCGACCGCGATGAGCTTATCAGCGACCGCACCGAATATCTTGAAACCTTAAGGGCCTCAAAAGCCGCCGCCGCAAAATGAAGGCGCAAACTTTGCATATCGCGCCGCACGCGCGGCATAAAGGCGGCTTTACGTTAATTGAAATGCTGCTTGCCATAAGCATTGCCGGCATAGTAATGGCCGCGCTTAGCGGTATGCTTTTCAGCATGGTGCGCATTATGGAAAATTTTGAGGACGAAAACTCTTTTGAAGCCCATACCGACGCCGTAGAGACGTTTCTTACTTCGGCGTTTTCGGCCTCCGCATTTGCGGACAGCGCCGATGCTTCGCTTACGGGTTCTGACGTAGGCGGCGAATATTCAAGCGTTACTTTGGGAAGGCCGCCGTCTTCGACCACGATGGACGATTTGCGTCTCTGCTTCGGTGTTAAAGACGACCATCCCATGTTTTTGGGGCGCAGCGGAATGTCTACCGAGAAGGTTTGCTGGGTAGATTTTCAAGAAGACAAAGGGCTTTTCATACTTTGGTGCTTTGTGGTGCCCGATGAGGATTCGGCGTTTTCCGACGAGCGTCCCGTCTATGAAACGCAGGTGTCTGACAAGCTTAAGAAGCTCACATATCTTTACAACTACGATTCGCGCGGGTGGGTTGAAGAAGACCGCATACGCGACGGCGACGAAAGCGCCTCAAAATTGCCGTCTTTCATTAAGCTTGAGTTTGAGGACGCGGGCAGAACCATCATAAAAATCGTGCCGGTATTTTCAATAGTGGATAAATCGCTATATAGTCCCGCTGCGGCCGCGTCGTCAAGTTCAAGCTCGTCATCGTCAGACAGCTCGAGCGGCGGCGGCTCTTCAAATAGCGGCTCTTCTTCAACCTCAAAATCGGGGGCGTCAAAATGAGGTTGCGTAAAAATAAAAAACGGCGCGGGGCAATACTCGTATTTGTACTGGGGCTTACGATACTGCTTTCTTACGTGCTGATGCAGATTATTAATTATGCGCTTGTAGAGCTTAAGTCCAGGGCGTCAAACGCCAAAGATTCATCTTTGCGCTTAGACGCCTACAGCGCGCTTTACGCAACCATTGCCGAGCTTGAAGAATATCGCGAAATCGACGGCGGATTGTATTCTCCGGATCAAGGTTGGGGCAACTGGTTTGCCGAGGGGCGCGCGGTGTTGCCCGGCGGTTCCGAAGTAAGCGTTGATGTGCGCGATTTAAGCGGCAAAATTTCTTTGCAGGGCGCAAGTGCGGAGCTGCTTAAGGCGCTTTTTGACGCGCTTGAAGTGCCGGAGCTTGACGCCCAGCGTTTGGCGGATGCGTTTCTGGACTGGACTGATACCGACGGCGATATGCGCCTTTACGGAGCAGAGTCAGACGCTTACCCGAGCAATGCCCCAAAGCCGCCGAACAGGCCTATTGAAAGTTTGGGAGAGATATTTTATATAAAGGGGTTTGCTGAATATTTTTTGACAGAGCAGGGCGTGCCAAACGACCGTTTTGAAAAGCTTGCATCGGCAGTATCTGCCGAAAAATTCGGCTATGTAAACTTGAACACGGCCAATGAGGTTACGCTTGCGGCGCTTCTTAAGCTTGACGGGCGCGATTATGACGAAAGCCTCTATGAGGCCATACGCGGCAAGGGCGTGATACTTTCTGACGGCATCACTTGGCTTAAAACCCCCGCCGATCTTGAAAACAGGGGCGCAACTCCCCCAAAAAGCGGCGTGGCCTGCCAGATGTCGCGCTTGAAGATAGAAGTCAAGGTAACGCGAGGTTTGGGAGAGTATTATTTAAGCGTAATTTACGGCACGCCCACGTCTTCAAAAAAATCTTCTTCGTCTGAGAATGGAACAGTTGACGGCGCGTCGATGTCTCAAGGAAAGATTCTGCGCATATTTGAAAGGGCTTCAAATGAGTGATTTTTACTCTTTTTATCGTGCAAAAGAGAAACTTTTTCTATTAAATGGCGCTTAATACATAAAGGTTATGGCTAAAGACATATCGGACAGATTTTTGCTGCTTCCGGACTCGGCTTTTTTTACAAAAATTCTCGAGGCCGACGCTTCATTGTCCGCCGCCGACGCAGCCGCGATGTCCGACACTTTTTTGGAGACCACAAGCCCTTTTCCGCCCGAGCTTTTATGCAAGGGCGCCGCGCGCGGTTTGGGCGCGGTATTGTCTTACGCGGCTCCGCTTGAACGCTTGCTTAAAATAGAGGGCTTTGCCGAGCGTCAGACTTTGGCGTCTTACGTTTTGCCCGCTTGCGCGCTCTTTGCGTGCGCGCCGCTTAAAGAAGGGTTTACAATCTGCAAGGCTCAAGGTTCATTTTGCGCGATTTTGATGCAAGACCGCCGCTTAAAGGCGGTCTGCTCGCGCCCCGCAGCTTCTGACGCCGATCAGGACGACGCGCGCGCCATAGCCTCTCTTTGCGAATATGCCGGCATTAAAGACGGGCATTACGCCTTTTACGAACTTTCAAAAATCAGCCGTTCAAATCCGCTCAACTGTAAATTTACGCTAAAAAGTCCCGCAAACGGTTCTGAAATTTCATGGAGCATAAAGACCTCTGTTTTAAGAGGCTTTATGGACGTAAGAAGTTCAGACACTTTGCGCGCTGTGGCAAAAGCCAAAACATATGCAATGTTTTCTGCAATAGCGGCGTATGCGGCGGCGGGTGCTTTTTTCGGGCTTGCGGCGTGGCAAATAGGCATATATGCGCAACGCGCCTTTGCTAACGCAGATTTGCGCCGCCTTGAAGAGCTGGCGCCGCAGGCGCGCAGGGTGGAGCTTATGAGCGAGCAGCTTTCATTCTTAAAAACCTTTTCGCAAAAGACACTATTTAACGCTTACATGCTCGGCGTAGTCAACAAATACAGACCCGCCGCACTTGAATTTGCGCAGACTTCCGCCAAAAGCCCGCTTGAAATGCAGATTAAGGGCAAGGCCGACAGTATAGACTCCGTAAATAAATTTGTAGAAGTTCTTAAGGCCGACCCCGCAATAAGCGGTGCCGAGGCAAGCATACCGTCTTCAAAATCCGGCAATGCGCAATTCGTACTAACCGTGACTTTCAAAAAACAATGAGGAAGCTTTTAGACAGGATTGCGGCTTTTTACGCGTCGAGAAATCGGCGCGAGAAAATCATGCTGTGGCTTTTTATATGGGCGGGGCTGCTCATTTGGGTGTCAGAAATTTTCTCCGCGCAGAAAGAGATTTCGGAACGCAGGTTTGACCTTGATGCAAAAATCTCGGAAGTTACGCTTGTTTTAAGCAAGGAGAAATCTGTTTCGGACTCTCTTGCCGAAGAGCAGCGCAAAATAGACTTTAAAAAGACGGTATCTTCCAGAGAGCTTCAAAAATACGTTCAGGATTGCGCCGAGACCGCGGGGGTTGCCTATGAAATATCCATGCCGCAAACCGCAAATTTTGACCGCATGAAAGTATACTCCATCAAAATAAACTGCCAAAAGGCAAATATAGAGCAGATTATAAATTTTGAAAAGGAAATCCGCAAGTATGAGCCTTACGTATTTATGCAAGACGCCTCTCTTGCGGCTTCTGGGGGCGGCAGGATAAACGCGCGCTATACCGTCTCCTCATTTGAATTTACGAACGAAACAAAGAACAGGTAATCGAGATGTCGAAAGTTTTTAAAATTCTGATTTCACTTGCGCTTCCGCTTACGGCGGTGTTTGCGCAAGAGGCCGCCACAAAAGAAACGGCTGCGCCCGCAACATCCCGGAGCGCATCCGCCGAAGCGTCGTTGCAACCGTCTGTTGCCCCGCGCGGCTTCCCGGGGGGGGCGGCGCAGTCGGACGGCAATCCGCAGGGTTTTGCGCCGCGCCGTTTTATGCCGAGGCCTGCAGACGCTTCTGCGTCACCTGCGGGCGCGTCGGCGCTTCCTGCCGCACCACAGGCGCCCGAAGGCGCAGCGCCTTTGTCGGCGGCTGCTGCAACCCCTTTAAAACCCGCCACAGCGGCAGAGCTTGAAGACATCATAAGCACTCAAAAAGTTACGCAGCCTTCTGCGCAGACCTCAAAAAACCCCGATGAAGATTTGCAGGGGCCTTTCTATTTTGTGGACGAATCGCCCATACAAGTCATACGCATACTTGAAGTTTTGACTGGTAAGACCATTTTGCAGACGGCAACTTTGCCGAATGTGAAAATCAATTTTGCAACCAAAGGCAAGATGCCCCGCAAAGAGGCGGTGCTCGCGTTTGAGTCGCTTTTAAGCATTAACGGCATAGCAATGGTGCCCATGGGCGACAAATTTATTAAGGCCGTGCCGTCGGCGGGCGTTAACACGCAGTCTCCAGAGTTTCTGCTCATCAAACCGTCAGAGTTGCCCGTAAATTTGAATTTCTACTCAAAGCTTTTTGAGCTGCAATACATGGATATTGAAACTATCGAACCCAAGTTGCAGCCATTTTTAAGCCCTGCGGGGGTTTCGGCTATAACAATATTTCCGCGCAGCAACGCGGTATTGATAACAGACACCCTTTCAAACCTGCAGCGCGTCGAACTTTTAATTTCAAAGCTGGATTTGCCAGCGCAAGTCCGCGAAGACATAGCATTCGTGCAGCTTAAAAACATGGCCGCCGAAGACATGAAGACCAGACTTACCAATATACAGTCTGAGCTTATGAAAAAATATTTTGAAAAGACGATTATCGATGTGGATGCGCGCACAAACCAAGTGATAATTCTTACTCAAAAAGGCAATATGCCTTATGTGATGAAAGTTATAGAGGGTTTAGACATCCCTGCGGAACCGCTTCTTAAAAGCTCTGTGCATTATATCAAGCACGGCGAGGCCAAAGAAATCGTAAAAGTCGTGCAAGAAATCGTGACGGGGCAGCAGCAGGCCGCAAAGTCCACAAAAAATACGAAGCCTAACAGCGCAAAAAATACTACCGCAAACAACGCTTCGGCAAACAGCGCCGCAAATCAGACGGCGCAGGCGGCCGCATCTTCTCAAAAGAAGAATTCTTCGCGTTCCGACGGCGAATCTACGGGCATGGAATTCAGCGAATATGTAACCGTGGTTTCCGACGAGTGGAGCAACGCCATAGTCGCCTACGGCACGCCCACAGACCTTGCGCAAATAGCTTCAATCATAGAAAAAATAGACGTGCAACTTTTGCAGGTGAAAATAGACGTCATAATTACCGAAGTGACTTTGACGGATAATCAGGTGTCGGGCTTAAGCACATTCGGCCTCGGCTACAACCTTTCGGGCGACTGGCCGCAGATAGGCAGCGGCTTTGCGGGCAACACCAGCACCTACACGCTCGGCACCGGCTCTGAGACCGCATTTTCTTTGAGCGCCAACCAAGACAGTTTTTCTGCGGTTTTCAACGTTGCGCAAGAAAATCAAAACGTAAAAGTGTTGTCTTCGCCTTCGATAGTGACGTCGCACAATAACGAGGCCTACATAACCGTCGGCGAAGCTTACCCCATCATTACAAGTTCTACTTCGGACATCATAAACCCCGAGACAACGCAAAGCAGCGTAACATATCAGAACATAGGCATTGAGTTAAAAGTTACGCCGCGCATCGGCGATAACGGCATAGTGCAAATGCAAATCAAGCAGGTTGTTGACACCGTCGTGCGCTATACCACGATAGACAATAACGAGCAGCCCGTCATAGGCAAGCGCGAGGCCGAGAGCTTTGTAAGCGTAAATACGGGCGAAACCATAGTAATGGGCGGCCTGCAACAAGTTGACGCGTCGGACAAAGAGGGCAAGGTTTGGCTGCTTGGCGATTTGCCATTGATAGGCCACATGTTTAACCCCAAAAGCTCTTCTACAATAAGGCGAGAGCTTGTGATATTCATACGTCCCACCATAATTAAGAGCACAAAGGTGGCCGATTTATTGGCCGGAGAATCTCTCAAAAATTCATACGTCGGCACGGAAGTGCGCGATTACTTTGAAGACGGCAAATTCTACTCGAGAGCAGACGTGCAAATGCGTGAGAAAACCTTTGAAGACGACAGGTTTTACAACAAGCTTTGGCGCGCCCCGTGGTGCCTGATTTTGCCCCCGCAAAAAGATTATACGCCCGAAGAGGTTTCGCAAGGGCCCCATGACGACGCTTCGGCTCATCCATCGCAAACCGCGGCGGGCGCGCAAACTTCCGCATCAAAGGCGGATACTCAGGCGTCGGCGGGCGCAAAGCGTAAATCGGGCTCGCCAAGCAAGAGGAATTAGAGATGCCAAGGCTTAATAAGACAGCATGTTTATTTATTGCCTCTTTGCCTGCGGCAATGCTCGCGCAGGCTCAGGTGCAGGCGCGCCATGACGAATCTGTCATATTGGAGTCTTTAAAGATGAACAGTCCCTTTGGTCTTGAAGCCCCCTCCGGTAAAGGAGACTCCGCAAAAGACGCAAAACCCGAAGCCGCAAACATACAGTTGCAGGGCGTAGTTTTTATTGAGGGCAAATGGATGTTCAGCGTTACCGACGTTAAACAAAAAAAATCTTTCTGGCTTACCCTCGGAGAGGTGCAGGGCGGCTGCAAGGCCGAATCTTACGACCCTGTAAGCGGCATACTTAACATAGGCGTAGGCGGCAAGTCTTACCCCGTAAGCTTAAAAGAGCGCGACGCGCTTTCGGGGCAGGCGCCGCCGCCGCAGACGGCCTCGGCAACTCCAGCGGCAGGCGCCGCCGCCCCTGCCGATGCAAACAAAGGTCCGGGGCGGAATTTTTTCAGAAGCGCTACGCCTGAAGAGCGCATAAAGTTTCACGAGGCCATGCTCAAGCGCGAGCAGGAGCGTTTGAAAGAAGCGCAAACCGCCGCAAAGAATCCTGCGACTGCCGCCGCGTCAAGCGGGACAAATGCCTCCGATGATGCGCCGCCGCCCCCGCCAACCCAATAGGCAAGCACAATGCTTAAAGATTTAGAAAGCACATTAAACAGCCTTGCGTCTCTTGTAAACGACGCGTCAGCGGCAGATTTTGCCGATGAGCTTGCCGCGCGCGACAGGCCGCAGCGCGCCCAACTTTTGCTTGAAAAAACCGGTCTTTCGGAAGACGCGCTTTTGGAAGCGCTTTCAAAAAAGTTCGGCATTGATGCGGTGCTTACGCCCGCGCTGATTGAAAACCCGCAGGCCGCCTTGCCAATAAGGCTCATTACCGAATACCAGTGCCTGCCTGTCGCCGCCACAGAAGCTTATATTGAGCTTGTGTCGGCTCTTCCGCCCGATATCGACATGAATAAATGGGCCGAGGCCGTGACGGGCAAACGCGTAATTTGGAAACTCGGCCCGGCCATAAAAATTATGGAGGCCATTTCTGAAAAATTCGGCGTGGGCGCGGGCAGCCTTTCTGAGGGCGATATGCAAGACTTCGCCTCCGACGGCGACGCCGATGTTGAAGAGGACGAGAACGCGGCAATCATTAAATTCGTAAATGAAATCATAACGCGCGCAATGTCGGACAGGGCTACGGACATACATATAGAGCCGCAAAAAGAGTCTCTCAACATACGCTACCGCATAGACGGCAACCTTGTGCCCGTGCGCGTGCCGGACAATCTTTTAAAGTTTAAAGACGCCATAATTTCGCGCATTAAAATCATGGCGCGCCTCAACATTTCGGAAAAACGCCGTCCGCAAGACGGACGCATAGGCTTTAATATGAAGGGCGGCGAAGAGATTGACATACGCATATCGTCTTTGCCCACCATGTACGGCGAAAGCATTTCTTTGAGGCTTTTAAGCAAAAAGACGCAACCTGTCGGCATCGAAGACTTGGGCTTTTTGCCCGAAGACGTGGAAAAAATTTCCAAACCTCTTGCGCGTCCGCACGGTATAATTTTGGTTACGGGGCCTACGGGATCGGGCAAATCCACTACGCTTACGGCGTTCATACGCAAACTGCGTTCCCCTGAAATACGCATAATAACGGTTGAAGACCCCGTCGAATACGAGGTTGAGGGCGTAAATCAAACGCAGGTTCACCCCGAAATAGGCCTTACATTTTCATCGGTGCTGCGTTCGGTATTGCGTCAAGACCCCGACGTCATAATGGTCGGCGAAATACGCGACAGGGAAACCGCAGACATCGCCATACGCGCATCTCTCACGGGGCACTTGGTATTGAGCACGCTGCATACGAACGACGCCGCGGGCGCGCTTACAAGGCTTATAGATATGGATATTGAGCCTTTCCTGATTGCATCAAGCGTCGAGATGATTTTGGCGCAGCGCCTTGTGCGCAGGCTTTGCATTTGCAAGGCACCCGCGCTTTATGAAGCGGGCTATCTTGAATCATGCTTAAATTCTCTCGGCATTGACGCGGCAGAAATATCGCACACGTCCGGCATATGCAAACCCGTGGGTTGCCAGCTTTGCAGGGGCATAGGTTATCACGGCAGGCTCGGCATTTTTGAAATACTTTTGATGAATGAAGATTTGCATGACTGCATTTTAAACCGCAAAACCGCCCGCGAAATCCGTGTTGTGGGGCAGGCGCACGGGATGCGCTCTTTGCAGCGTTGCGGGTGGGAAATTTTAAAACAGGGCAGGACGGGGCTTGAAGAAATAATGCACTACGCATCAATTACAGAAGACGCAATACCGCAATAGGCAATGACTAACTTTGATTACAGGGCGGCGCAGGCCGACGGCAAAATAATCAAGGCCTCAATAGTCGCGGCCGATAAAAAAAGCGCGGTTCTCGCCATCAAGCGCCGGGGGCTCAGCGTGCTTGACATAAAATCGGCGGGCGAAGCCGCAGGCGGGGTTTTCGGCCCTTCGGGCGACGAGGTTTTAAAAGTTGGCGGCGGTGAAAAAACCGCGCTCGCTTTTTTTAAGAAGATACACCAGCTTTGCAAATCAGGCACGCCTGCGGGCGACGCTTTGCGCGGGCTTAGCCAGCGCTCTTTGAACAAAGATTTATGCAATCTTTCAAAAGAGCTTTACAAAGGGTTAAGCGAGGGCAAGTCCCTATCTATTGCAATGGAGGCCTATCCGAAAATTTTTGAGCGCAGCATCATACACTTAGTCGAGGCTGGTGAATCAACCGCAAACCTCGTGCCCGTTTTTGAGAATATCATAGACTACCTTGAAACCCGCCGTATGTTGCGCGGCAAGGTAATAGCGGCGTTAATTTATCCTGCGGTGCTTTTTGTCGTGGCATTTGCGGTTGTGCTCTTGTTTTTATTTGTGCTGTTGCCGCAGATTGAAGGTATGATGAAAAGCCTCGGCGGCGATATGAGCCTGCCCGTAAAAATCCTTATGTCTTTCGGTAATTTTATGCTTACGGGCGGCCCCTTTCTTATTTTGGGCGTCATAGCAACCATTGCGGTAATTTACAAAATGCGGCAGACGTTGCGCGGCCAGCTAATTACCGACAGGGCGCTTTTGCGCCTGCCCATATTCGGCAAAATCGCGCTTGACTCAGACATTTGCAGGTTTTCAAACCTAATCTCCACGCTTTTTGAGTCCGGCGTCAACACCACAGAAACTTTCAGGCTTGCAGAAAAATCCGTGAAAAATTCAGACACGCGCGCGCGCTTTCAACTTTGCCGCGCGGCCGTTAACGACGGCGCGCCCGTCGCCGCCTCATTCAAGAAATACGGGCTTTTGAGCGACGACGATATCGACATCATCGCCGTCGGAGACCGCACGGGCAACATGATAGACGGCTTTGCGGAAATTAAAAATACCCACATGGAGATACTCGGCGAAAGAGTAAAATACGCTATTGCGCTGCTTTCGGCGCTGGCGCTCATGTGCGCGTTTGCGCTCGTATTCATGGTGGCGCTGGGCATAGTGTCTGCGGTGCTTAACCTAAGCCAGAATTTGGTAAAATAGCTCGCCGTTACGGGCACAAAAAAACGCGGGAAACTCCGCGTTTTTTTGTTTAAATACTGTTCTAATCAAGCGGCAATAGCGGTTCTGCGATTACTTGAGCGTATACCCTTATTAAAAAGTCGTTGGGATGGTTTACGTTGTTGCCCGTCATGTCGCAATATTTCTTGTTTTTAAGCAGCTGGGCATGGGCGTTCCAAATGTCGGCAACAAATACGCCGGGCTTTTGCATTTTGGATAGCTCTGCGGCGTAACCTTCATGCGGCGCAAGCTTGCGCCAAAGCGCGTTTGCCTGCATGGGTGCCGCAAGTATGAATTCGGCATCGGGATTTTGTGCGAGCACATGCTCCATGACCTGTTTTGCGTCTGCGGCGTATTTATCGGGCTTTGAGCCGTCATTCATGCCGAAGGCTATGATTACGAGGTCGGGCTTTTCGGCCGCAACAAGGGTATCGACATGTTTTAGTGCCCATGCAAAGGTTGCGCCGCCGAGCGACGGATTGATGTAAGTGATATTGTCCTTCTTATAATATTTGCGCAGAGCCTCGGCTATGATGTCTCCGAAGCTTGTCATATAGGGGCGCATTGAGGCGCGGCCGCTCGCATTTGCGCCGGCGCTTATACTGTCGCCAAACAGGATAATTTTTACGGGCTTTGAAGAATTTAAAAGCGCGTGTGTCTTCGGCAGCAGGTTTGGGGCGAAGCTTTCGGCGAATTTTCGGCTTTGCCAGCCGTCGCCGTCGTGCTCATAAGTAAAAAATATCTGGTGCGCCTGAAACCATGCGCCTTCGGGCGAGAGCGCATAGCGGTCTAGCGGCGCAAATTTAAAGGTGCGCACGGGTTTGCCGTCCGCGTCTTTTGCCTCCGCAGTTTTCAAATAAAAGTCGTCATAGGCGAAGGCCTTGATTTTTGAATTTGGCGTGAGGATTACGGTGCAGCCTTCAAGCGTGAAGTCTTCGCCTTCTTTATACTCGGTAAGCAAATCTCCGCTGCGGGCGCTGATAATTTTTTTAGGCTTAAAAAGCAAATTTGCGCGCGCGGCGCCGCCGTCTTGCGGCCCCAAAAAGAATACGGATTCCGCATTCATGACGCCAGGCTTCCAAACGGGGCGCAGATAGTCTTTTAGAGAGTAGGGCACGGTCTCTTCGTTTTGCAGGCCGAGCGGCGCAATTTTACCCATTAAAAAAGCCCTTTGTTTGCCCGCAATGCCGCGCTGTTCGAGAGTAAAAGAAATCTCTTTTTTACCCGCTTTAAAGGCGGCGTTTACGGCGTCTGTCACTATAAGTTTTGCGCCGGTTTCATTGCCGCGCGCGTTCATGACGGAAGTGCCGACAATTTTGCCGTCGCATTTTGCATATAGGCATGAAGAAAGGCCTTCTGCGGGCTCTCCGTTGAGGCCGCTTACGTAAATTGTCGCAAAGGCGGTCTGTGCAAGTGTGAATTTTGAAAGGTCGTAAGTTACCTTTGCTTTACTTGTCTTTGCGGGGTCTGCGGCGTTGCTTATAACGTAGCGCCCGTCAAGCGTTGCGTCTGCCCCGACAGACTGCGGGGCAATCATAATTTCTTCGGCGTTTGCAAAGTGCGCAAAAATGCAGGCGCAAAAAAGCGCGCATGATGTTTTAAAAATTTTATATGTATTCATTTTACAAGCTTGTCGGCAAATTTGATGTAGTTATCCCAGTCGTAAAAAGTGATGTCGTGCTTGCCGTTTCGCATGTGGTATCCGCAGTCGCCCAAGAAAGGTTTTTCGATTTCAAAGGCGGACAAAGTCGGAAACTTGCGCGATCCGAAAAGCCCGTATACTTTGCCCGCTTCAATTAAAGAAGTCAACTCGCCTTTTGGATCCGCCCAGCGGTCTTCGGATGCGCTTGCGACATAAATCGGGCGCGGGGCTATGGTCGCCAAAAGCTGGTGCTGGTCTACGCTCAGCGCCCCTTCATTGCCCGCATAAATTTTCAGATTATCAGAAAACCAATGCGGAAAGACATTTGTTATGCGCGCGATATTTTCGCCGTATTGACGTTTTGAAAGCGCAGCCCCCATGCAGCCGGAGTCATTTGAGATTGCCGCCGCAAAGCGCGCGTCAAAAGCCGCCGCCACAAGGGCGGTTTTGCCAAGGCGCGAGTGGCCTATGCTTATCACTTTTGAAGCGTCTAGGGCAGGGTCTGTCTGGGCATAGTCAAGCATGCGCATAAGCGCCCAAGACCATGCGGCGACGGCCTTTGGTTCATACGGGTATTCTTCTTCGGTGAAAATTTTATAAATGCTTTCTTGCGCGCCGTCGGGACGGTCGGGGTATATATCGCAATACCAGGCCGTCATTATACCGTAGCCCGCATCAATGATTTTTTCAAGCGGCCAGCGGCGCGCCATTTTGTCGCGATGCTCGGCGTGCGCGCGGTTATCCGTAATTTTAAGGTCTATGTTATCAAAGTTGCGAGACCAGGATTTTGAAATCAAAATCTCTTCATCAGCGCTTACCGTATGGTTGCCCGCAAAATTTAAGCCCGCAAAAACGGCAACGGGGCCTTTTGCGCCCTTGGGTATGTATATCAAGATATCTATGGATTTTTCTTCGCCGCCGCTTTTGAAAAACGCGCGCACCTGCTTGCGCACGGCTTTGCCGCCAAGCGCGTCGGAAGCCTCAAGCACTTCAAAACGTTGTGCAAGCGGGCGCGGCGGTATGGGCGAATAAAGATTCTCAAACTCCGCGAGAATATATGGGCGGCAACAGCGCAGCCATTCTTCGGCACTTTGCACCTCTTTGCCGCTTTGCGGATTTAAAAGGACATCTGGCAAAATATAGGCCGTCACCCTGTCTTCGTCATAATTTATGCCGAATTTTTCAATGTCGCCCGCAAGGCAAACGCTTGCGGCGCTTGCCGCAAATGCAAATGTCGCCGCAAGAAGTTTTGCCTTCATATTATTTACCCAGCGTTATTGTTTGCGTCTTAATTGCGGGCTTGCCATCTTCCTCAATGGTTATGCTGAACTTTGCGTCCTCATTTTGCGCTATCGGATATATAGAAAGTTCATATGGGTATCTTGAGCAAACGTAGTCTTTGCCGTCGTTTTCAAGATGCAGGGTAAGCTTCGCTTTTTTGTCTGACTTGCATATCAAAACCGCGTAGACGGAGTCTTTACCGAAGGGGCCGCGTATGCGGAAAAGATGCAGTTCTTCCCAGCCTTCGCCGAGTTTTTCAAGCTTGATGTGCGAGGGCGCTTCAATGGGTTTAACCTGCGGATTAACTTCAAAAGGCGCGGCCGCAAGCCTTATCGCCTTTAACCCCAGTGCGGGGATTTTTACTTTAACGTTTTGTGCGGCGTTTTCGCCTTCATACTCCGCAGCGCCTTCGGCAGAGAACACTTTGTATTTACCCTTTAAATCGGCGTCTTTGATAAACTTTTTTGACGCGTCAAATGTTACGGATGTTTGGATGGGTTTGCCGGCGTCGTTTAAAAGTATAACCCAAAGGCCGTCTTTTGCGCGCGCCGTAAGCACGCTGACTTTAGGGGTGTCCGCCTTTACGCCGCCTATAGATATAAAAGGCCTTGCGTCTTCGTCAAAAACTTTGCCTGCGGGGCCGAATATGCGGTCCGTAAACCATACATAGCCTTGTTGGCGCACAAACGGGAACTTAATTAAGTTCTGCGTGCGAGACTCGGCCTCCGCCATTAAAAAATCATAAGTCTGCGCAAAGTGGCAGGGCGCATGATGAAAATAAAGGCTGGTAATATCGGGTCCCTTGTATGGGTATTCCGGATTTGCGAATACGTCGGTATAGTCTTTGACGTAGTAGCCTAAGAAGTTTGCGTACCTGCCTATTATTGAGTGGCGCGCAAATTTCATTATGAGGTCTTTATTTGTGTATTGATAGACTTTGAGCATCTCCGCCGACCATGACGGCATTATGATGTTCTTGTAATTTTGATGGTCTATCTTGTAAGTGATAAGCTGCTCTATGCCGAGCCCCACCCGCGAAACCTGCATGGCGGGCGCCAAGTGCGCGGGCGCGGGATACAGAGACTTTATGGTAACTTGATTTAGGTTTTTACCTTCTATATATTTGTCTACGGCCTCGCGAGATTGTCCGTAGCCAAGCCTGAAGACTTCTTCGCCCTTCCACCAGTTTTTGCCCGTGCCTTCTACGACGCCGTCCTTATGCACCATCCAATCGCCTTCGGGCGGGGTTGGGTAAACCCATAGGCTTGAGGCCGTCCAGTATGCGCCTTCAAGGGCGTAGTCCAAATATTTTTTCTCTTTTGTGATTTCATACAGGTCTGCCAAATACCACCAGTAGGGGTAAAGCTTGACGTTCACAAAAGGCATATATTCCGGCTCATTATAGTCTTTTGACAGGTAGGCTTCTTTTATCCACTTGTCTGCGTCGGCTTTGATTTGCGCTAAGAGTTCGGGGGTGGGGGCTGCAAGGTAAACGCCGAGCGCCGCAGTCCACGCGGGCGCCGAAGAATACCCGAAGCGCCCGGGGCGTATGTCGTAAAACTCCTTAGCCCAGGTGTTGCCGCCGCCGAGCAAACGGTTTGCGCCCGCATAATAATCGCCCCAAAGGGCGGTGCTGGGTACGTGCAGGGTAGTTGTGCCCTCTGTGGTGCGCCCTTGTCCAAACCTGTCCGAAAAATGAAAGCCCGGGCGCGACAGCGTAAATTCAAGGGTCGGCAGGGCTATGTTCTTATAATAGTCTTCGTCGTCGGTAAGAATGGCCACTTCAATTTCGGCAAGCGGAGAGGCCTGTGTGGCGGTGTATAGGCTTTCGATATTCCATCTGCCCTTTAAATGGTCAGACCATCCGTTTGCGTTTTTGTCCGCAAGATAGACTGCAATATTTTCAAGGGCTTGCGAAAGCGATGCGTTGTAAGGCTCTCGCAATTTGCCTGCGGAAAATATTTTGGTTGAGCTTATTTCCAAGGCGGCGCTCCAAGCATCGCAAACCGTAAGTATATACCAAGAAGCGTCTATTTCTTGCCCCGCTTTTTTGAAAGAATCTCTGCCGCCCAAAATAGGCCGGAAGATTACGGGCTGTATCTCGTTAAGCGCAGAGGCCAGCGAGAACCCATATATTGAATTGCCGTTTTTAGACCATTCGCCGAAAGGCAGTTTTGCGGGATCTGCCACGAGAGCGTTTGTAAAGCGCGTGCCGCCTTCTTTGCTTTCTATCATTGACAGCGGATGAGACGTCATTGAATTGCCTACGAGCTTTGGCGCGCTCATCATTCTTTTTTGCTGGAACATGGGCGGCAGCACCGCAGTGTTTAAGTTTGATTTTTGCGTCGGGTAAAAACCCGCAAAGCCTATGGAATAATAGCCTTCTTTATCTGCTTTTGCGCTGACTTCAAACTTTGCCGCAGGACTGTCTTTTGCGAGTGTCAACTTTGCCCTAACGCCGTTTTCATAGCCGAGCAATATTGCGTCTTCGCCTTCTTTTACTGCAGATACGGGGCGCAGTATGGTATTTACGCCTATAAGGTAAGGGCAGAAGGCCGAAAGCTTTGTTTCAAAGCGCTTGCCGTCCACTATGATTTTGGGATACGAGAGAGTTTTTGTCCAAGCGCCGTAATAGTCGTCGCCCTTTTCTTGAGCATCGGGGGAGTATGAAATAAAAAGCAATTCCTTATCCAAAGCGGGCAGTGGCAGGGTGCGTCCCGTCTTATAGCACTCGGCGCTTCTTTCAAAATATTTTTTGCCGTCGGGCGCGGCTTTCTGCGTATATGCAATCTTTATAAATTTGTTGGATACCGAAACGCTTTCGGGGTTTTCTATATCCTTAAGCGCGCTTAGGTGGGAGAACTCCGTTTCAAACTCGCACTCGGCGGGTTTTGATTCTATCCAATAGGCGTAGCGCTCGGAATTTGTGGCAAAGCGGCCCGTGGGGTTCATATTCGGATTTTGCGTGAGCATTATTGCGTCTACGCGTATGCCCGTAAGCTTTGGGCGCGATGGGCGCACTTCCAAGAGAGCGTCGCCCTTTTTAAGCTCTGCCTCGCCAAGTTTTTGCCATTCAAGCCCCGTTACAAGACCGTGCGTGCCGCCAAGCTCGGGCAGCTCTTCGCCGTTTACGGCAAGTTTGAAACTGCGGGTGCGCGGTTGTTCGGTAAGATTGTCGTAAGCGTAAACCCAAATGTAATATTTGCCGTCTTGCGGTATGTCTATGACTGTGCACGGATTATTTAATGCGCCCGCAGATTGCAATACCAGCTTGTGCAAATATTTTGCCACCGTCCAATCGGCAGGGAATTGGAATTTTTCGGCCTCTATTATAAGCGTTTGCGCTTTGGCGTTTTTTTGTTGGGCTTGCAAGGCTGTGCAAAATGCCGCAGCCGCAAAGAGCGCGCAAGTTAACAGAATTTTTTTACTGAATATAAATTTCATCATACGATATTCTCCAATTAAAATCCATCCCTCAAACGTTTGAGCAGTTATAAAATCTAAATTTTGCCCTCAAATCAAGTAAAATTCGCATTTGCTTGAAACTATGCGTTTAGGTATCCATTATTAAATATAACACGAAAAAGCATCATGAAGTTTGTAAAAAATCTAATTATTCACAGCTCGTCAATTATTGCATTTGCGCTTGCGGCTTTTGCCTCAGATACCCCGAAGCAACCCAATATAGTATTTATATTGATTGACGACATGGGCGTAAGCGACATCGGCGCAAACGGTGCAAAGTTCTATGAAACGCCAAATATAGATGCTCTCTGCAAAGAAGGCGTAAATTTTACGAACGCTTATACATCTGTTTCTATATGCGCGCCCGCCCGCGCCTCCGCAATGACGGGCAAGCACCCCGCAAAACTGGGTATGTGGAATCATCACCACCATATGCCAGACGGCACCAAGAGTGTCGCCGCATTTTTAAAAGACGCAGGTTACGTTACTTGGCACGTCGGCAAATGGCATTGCGGTTCGCCGGAAAACAAGACTTTGCCGCAAGACGTTGGTTTTGACGTTAATATTGCAGGGTGGGAATCTTGGGCGCCCGCCACATATTTTTGGCCTTACAGAAAAAATCGCGCGATGTCAGAAGATCAAGTGCCGACCCGTTCTCGCGTGCCCGGCCTTGAACAAGGCGGCAAAGAGGGCGAATATCTGACAGACAGGCTTACAGATGAAGCCGTAAAGCTCATAGAAAATGCGGATACGTCAAAGCCCTTCTTTTTAAATTTGTGGCATTACGCGGTGCATAGTCCGCATATGGCCAAGCCCGAAAAGATTGAAAAGTACGAGCGCAAGCTTGCGCAGTATAAAGATATGAATAAAGAATATTTTTACGATGCCAAGGGCACGCGCTATTTTGAAAACCCGACCATGAGCAAAAATGTCCCCGTCTACGCCGCTATGATAGAAAGCGTTGATGAAAGTGTCGGTAAGATTGTTGAAACGCTCAAAAAGAAGGGCGTATACGACAACACTCTCATAATTTTTTATTCCGACAACGGGCCTACTACCAATACGATATTGCGCACGCCCTACAGGGGCGGCAAAAATTCGACTTACGAAGGCGGTCTGCGCGAGCCCGCATTCATGGTTTGGAAGGGCAAGGTATTGCCCGCGTCGAGCTCTGACGCGTTTATAAACATCTGCGACATACCTTACACGATATTGGACGCAGCGCAAACAGGTTTTCCGCAGGGTTACGACGGCGACGGCAAATCGCTCTTGCCCTTGTCCGAGGGTAAAGAAAAATCCGCCGCAGACAGGGAGTTTTTCTGGTATTTCCCGAGCACGCGCACCCACTGGGGGCAATACGCTTCTGCAGCATATAAAGATAAGGATAACTTCAAATACCAAATGCTCTTTAACGGCGATCCCGATGAGCTTTACGACCTAAGTTCAGACCCCGATGAGTCAAACAACCTTATAGAAACATATCCCGACCGCGCCAAAGCAATGGAAGCCAAAATACGCGAATTTTTAAATAAGTATTATTCCAAAATGCCCAAGCCCGATGAAATCTACATCGAAAACGTAGAGCGGCGTCTGCGCGGCGAACCTGCGCTGAGGGTAGAAGATAAAAACTATTAACGTTTAGCTTGCGGCTTAAGCGTGGTGTCGCGGCGAATTTTGCCGCCGGGCATCATGCAGTTAATTTTGGCGTATTTAATTGTAAAACCATTGACATATTTTGAGTTAGGCTTTTTTATGTTTGAAAAGGGAGAATAAATGCAGGGTATCAAACATAAATCAACATTCGCTGTGGCCTTATTTGCAACAGCTTCAATATACGGACAAGCTTTAGACTATTCAAAATTCAGGGCTGAACCCGTTTTGGACGTTAAGACTGAAAATGTCATTAACGCAAAAGAATTCGGTGCAATACCCGATGACGGCAAAAATGACTATGTGTCCGTAAAGCGCGCCTTGCAAAAGGTTAAAGAAAACGGCGGCAACACACGCCTTGTTTTTGACAAGGGCGTGTATGACTTTGAAGTGGTCAACTCTGAAGGCAAGCAGAGCAGTATTTTCAATTTGGCGAGCGTAAAAAACTTCGTCTTTGACGGCGGCGGCTCAACTTTCATAATACGCACGCCCGGTTGCGGTTTTTGGAACGCCAGAGAGCTTGAAAACTGCGTAATCGGCAATTTCACGCTTGATTATGACCCGCTGCCTTGGACTGAAGGCACCATACTTTCCGTCGACGAGAAAGAAAGCTCTTTAACCGTGAAAATCCGCCAGGGTTTTCCCTTGCCAGAAGAACCTAACTTCCACGTAAAAGATTTTGGATATTTGTTAGACCCGCAAGTTCCCGGTCGCATAAAGACGGGCGCACTCAACCACACCTATTTTAAGCAGATAGAAAAAGTATCTGAGGGTGTTTACAAATTCTTCCCCGATATCAATCTTGCAAACCCCGCGTATCCCAGATACGAAAAGGGCGATAGGATTGTGTATCTTTCAAGAAACGGCACGGGTTCGCTCGCGGGCAATTACATTTGTAAAGACGTTACATATAAAGACATCACTTCTTATGCAACGCCGTCCGGGCACTACATCGCGGTGTTTTCGGAGCGCGTAAACGTGATTGGCTGCAAAGCGCTTATTAAAGAAGGCCGCTGGAAGGGCGGCAATGCCGACTTTGTGCATTTTCAAAATTGCCGCGTAGGGCCTTGGGTAGAAAACTGCCGCATTGAAGGCGTAAGCGACGACAGCATGGTTATATATTCGCGCCCCATGTTTGTAAAAATGCAGGGCAATGACAACAAAACCCTAAACTTGCTTAAGGCTGCCGACTATAAGGGCAAGGGCGCCCCTATAGGTCAAAACGACGTTAAAATGGGCGAGATATTGGCGTTTTTAAACACAGAAACGGGTGAGATTATGGCCGAAATAAAGGTTGAGGCTACCGACGGCAAACAGACCGTAAGGCTTGAATCTCCGCTTAGTTTTGACGCGGCTGTAAAAGAAGGCAAAACGCCTATACAAGTATTCAATCTCAACATGACAAAAGACTTTGTTATTAAAAACAATGTCTTCCGCAATTCTCGCCGTTACGGGATATATTGGAAAGGCTCAAACGGCGTTATCGAGGGCAATGATTTTGAGGGCTTGAGCAATGAGGCAATCTCAATACATAATGAAGCGCGCGCGCCCAACGGTCCAACTTGCCGCAACGTTTACATAATTAACAACAAATTGCGCCATAACGGTTTTGAAAACGGCTTCGGCAAAAAGTATTCTTCGGCGTCAATATCAATACATTCTGACAGCGTTTCTACCGGCAGAACCAAAGCTACGGATTCGCACCGCAACATCCTTTTGCGCGGCAATGTTATTGAAGATTGGAACGGACGCGCTCTTTACGCCGCAAATGTCGATAACCTCGTTATAGAGAAAAATGTTATAGGCAAGCCCTATGCGGGCCCCGATGCCATAATCAACAAGCCCGCCGTGCTCATTGAGACTTGCGGCAACGTTAAAAGCGACATAAAATAAGAGAAATTCCAATCCGCGTTTTTAGCTTTAAAACAAATGTGCGGCGGCCTTTTTCGGCCGCCGTTTTTTTTGCGTTTTTAAGGGGGATTTTGTTTGCAAAATTACCTCTCATAGGCAAGTCTTCAAGGCATAAGCGCGCTTAACAATACAGGCAGCAAAATGAAAAAAACACTTTTACTTATTTCGGCGTTTTTCTGCGCGGCGGCAACGCTTTGCGCCCAAACTTTGACAAACGGGGATTATTCCATAGAGCTTAAAAAAGACTCTGCGGCTTTTACTATGTCGCGCAATGGGGCTGGTTCTTGGGATTTTGCCCCTGATTTTTTGGTGCTCATGACGCTTAAAGAGCCAAAGCCCGTCATGCGCCCCGTAGAGCTTAAGGATCGCGGCCGCTATTATGTCGTAACTTGGCTTTCAGACATTGCAGACTCCGCAAAAGCCGTAAAGCAGCTTGAGGTAAGCGATTCCGCAGGCGGAGACGGCATAGACTTAAGCGTCCTCAAAGGTTCAGTAAAAGACCGCACTTTCGACGTGTTTGCGTCTGCGCCATCCATTAAGATTACCGCTCAATCTGCGTTTGTGGAAAACGGCAAAATCATTTTCAAATTTGCGGAGTATAAAGACTTTTCATTCTCCGCGCAATTAAGCCTGCCGCAAAAGGGCGCTCCGGTTTTGAGCTATACTGTAAAACCCAAGGCGGAGGCTTATTATTCGGTCGGTTTTTTGGGCGCAAAGTCATTTAATATGGCGGATTTGGACGGCATATGGCAGCCTTTCGTTTGGCAGCTGAAAAAATTTCCGGACGCTTCATACATGACGCCGTCCTTTCACTGCACATTGCCCGCAACTTTTGTCACATATAAGGGCGATACCATGGGCGTCTTTGCCGACTCTTCGGAATTTCCCTTTGACCCTCTGCCCGTTTTTGAAAATTCGACTTTCGGCGTTGTTCTGCGCGACTATGCGGGACAGGCGCGCCCCATGGTGTTTGCGCCCTTGCTGGGCTCCGCAACCTCAAAAATGGAGCCTACGGATTCTTTTACATTCAAACTTCGCCTCTTTGCAGTTAAAGGCGACCTTACGCAAGCTTACGAAAAAGCCGCCAAAGAACTGTTTAACTTTAGGGATTTGCGCGACAATACCGTGGCCAGCGCCAATACTGCTTTTGACAATATGTTAGACTACGGTTTAAGCAAGTATTCGCGCTTTAAAAAGGTTGAAAAAGGTTTTGCATACGACACCGACGTCAAGGGCTCAACCCGCAACGACACCTCCGTAACGCCGCTTGCAGTCGCGCTTTTTGCGGATGAGCAAGATATTTATCAAAACATCTCTTACCCGATTTTAGAGTTCATGCTTTCTCGCACAAAACCCCTGTTTTTGATGGATGAAAGCGTTAAGACGCAAAACCCTTCAAAGAGTCTGAACGGCCCTTGCGCTGCATTGCCGGAGCTTGCGGAGCTTTACAGCCTCTCTAACGGTTCGGCAAGCGTGCTGGGCAAATTTGCGGAAGAAAAATACGCGGCGTCAAAGCCCGCAAGCAAGTATTTTGACGTTAACGAAAAGGGTAACTGGCAAGACGCCATCACCATGTATGAAGCTTCTAAAGACCCAAAATATCTTGAAAGGGCAAAGCTCGGTGCGGATTTTTACATTGAAAACAACATCACAAACTATCCCGACAAATTTATAATCAACGCTTTTTTCTGGAATAAGTTTTCGCCTCCGTGGGTGGATCTTTTCAGACTTTATGAATTTACAGGCGATAAAAAATACCTAAACGCCGCGCAGTTCGGCGCACGCCTTTACACAATGTTTACTTGGATGGCGCCCGAAGTGCCGAACGCAAAAATAACCGTAAACAAGGGCGGCGTAGCCCCCGTATATCCGTACGTCAAGAAGTTTGCGCCAAATCCCATCGCGTGCCCGGAAGAATCTGTGGACGCTTGGCGCGTGTCTGAAATAGGCCTCACGCCCGAGGCCAGCGGCACAATGATAGGCCATAGGGCGATATTCATGGTGAACTTTGCGCCGTGGATGTTGCGCATAGCCGACGCCTCAAACGACGATTATCTGCGCGCCTGCGCCCGCTGGGCTATGGTGGGGCGCTATGCAAACTTCCCGGGCTACCACATCAACACCGCGCGCACAACCGTCTTTGAAAAGGCAAACTACCCGCTGCGCGACCATAGCGAGCTCAGCGCAAATTCTTTTCATTACAATCATGTGTGGCCCATGATGTGCATGCTGATTGACTTTTTGGTAAGCGATGCCGAAACGCGCTCTGACGGCGCAATAAAATTCCCATCGCTTTTCTTGGATGCGTCGGCCTATATGCAGTCAAAATTCTACCCCGCAAAGGCGGGCAAATTTTACGGCTATGACGACGCGATAATTTGGATGCCGCGCCGTCTCATGAAAATTTCCGACAACAATATCAATTATCTGGCGGCGCGCGGCAAAGACAACTTTTACGCGGCGTTTACAAACCAATCGCAAAAGTCAGTAAAGGCGACGGTCAGATTGAACCCCGCCGTTTTGCCTTTCGGCAAGACTTACGAGGCCAAGGTATGGTCGCAAAACGCGCCCGCAAGCCCCATAAAGGTTGACGACGGCGTTTTTGAAATTGAGGTGAAGCCCATGGGCATAACTGCCGTGGCCGTAGAGGGGCTTAAAGTTGCGCCAAAATTCCAAGACAAGATATTTAACGGAGACGCTTCTGACGCTTGGCAAAAAGACATTCTTGATATTGACGCACCCAAGGCGCGCGCGCTTATCTTAAATTTCGGCAAAGAATTTAAGACGGCCTACATCTACTTGAGAGATGAAAATCCAAACTATGTCAAAGCCAAGCTCTACTACAAACTAAACGGCAAGACCAAGACGCTGGAGGACGATTCTTATCCGTTTGAGTTTACGGTGCCGCTACCCGCAGACGCTGCGGAGTTTGAATTTATACTTGAAACCGCAGGCAAAGACGGCAAAACTGTAAAGACGCAACCTAACAAACTTTCAAAGTAAAATAAATCAGAGATATGAATGAATACGGTTTTATAGGCGCAGGCAAAATGGCGGGCGCAATAGTTCAGGGTATGATAGCCTCGGGCGCGGCCTCGGCTTCATCAATAGCGTGCGTATGCGGTGCCGACTCTACCGGTGCGGAGCTTGCAAAAAGCACGGGCATAATCCTTGAAGAATCTATCGAAAAGCTCTGCGGTAATTCAAAAACGGTAGTGCTTGCCTGCAAGCCGCAACAGCTTGCCGCACTTTCTGAAAAAGCCGCCTCGGCCAAAATCGAGCTGCTCATTTCAATACTTGCGGGCACCTCAGTTGCGCGCTTAAGGCAGAAATTCCCGAACGTGCGCCGAATTGTAAGGGTAATGCCCAATATGCCCGCGCAAATTTCGCAAGGCATTTCATGCTATGCTTCTGAGGGCGAATTGACGGAGGCGGAAGAGTCAAAAGTACTCGGCGTCTTAAGCGCCATTGGAGAAGTGTCAAAAGTCCAGGAATCCGAACTTGATGCCGTAACGGCGGTTTCGGGCAGCGGCCCGGGCTATGTGTTTGAGTTTGCGGCCGCTATGATAGCGTCTGCCGTAAAGCTCGGTTTTACCGAAGCCGTGGCAGAAAAGCTCGTAATCAAAACCCTGCTGGGTTCGGCAATGCTTTTAGAAAAATCACCCTTGCCCGCAGAAAAGTTGAGAGACGCCGTTTGCAGCCCGGGCGGCACAACGCTTGCGGCGCTTGCCGAATTTGAAAAGGCGGGCTTTCGCAAAACGTTTGACGAGGCGCTCGCGGCAGCCCAAAGGCGCTCAAAAGAGCTTTCAAAACTTTAATTTATGATAAAATTCCAACCAAAAATCGAAAGCGGAAGAATTCTTGTGACCGGAGGCGCGGGCTTCATGGGAAGCGCGCTTGTATGGCATTTGAACAACTTGGGGCTTAAAAATATAATTATAGCCGACGTGCTGGGCAAAGACGACAAGTGGAAGAATCTTGTCGGCCTGAAATACGAAGATTACTATGAGGCCGACGACCTTTTGACATGGCTTGAGCAGGATGAAAATCTGCTTACGCGTATGAATGTTAAATTTGTTTTCCACATGGGGGCGGGTACCGCCGCCGCAGAAAAGGATGCATCTTATCTGGTAGAAAATAACTTTTCTTACACCAAGGTGCTTGCCGAGGCCGCCTTAAACGCAAAAGCCCGCTTTGTCTATGCTTCGGCGGCCGCAACTTACGGTGCGGCGGGCCGCTGTGCCAAAGACCCCGACAGCGGGCTTGAAGAGTTGCGCCCCTTAAGCATGTACGGCTACTCAAAGCACATGTTTGACCTTTGGGCGCAAAAGCACAATATTTTGGGCGATATGATCGGGCTTAAATACTTCAACGTATTCGGCCCCAATGAATATCATAAGGACGAAATGCGTTCCCTGATATTCAAGGCCGCAGACCAAATCATAAAAACCGGCATGGTTGACTTGTATAAAAGTTATGACCCGCGTTTTTCCGACGGTTTGCAGCGCAGAGATTTTCTGTATGTTAAAGACGCCGCAAAGATGACGGTTTTTTTGGCAACCGCTCCGTCTGCGGGCGGTATCTATGACATAGGCAGCGGCGCGTCCTCTTCTTGGTCTGACTTTGTGCTGCCCGTATTCAGGGCGCTCGGCAAGCCCGAGAAGCTCAACTACATAGATATGCCCGAATCTCTCCGCGAAAAATACCAGTATGATACTTGCGCGAATTTAGAAAAACTGCGCAAGGCGGGCTATAAAGAAGCCGTCACGCCGCTTGCAGATGCGGTGACTGATTACATGCAAAATTACATCATTCCAAAATCGTATCTTGCGTCTTAAAAAAAACAATATTTAGGCCGTAAAACGCTTGACTTGTGTCAATTTTGTTGGCAAATTTGACACATTAAACCAATCACGTTGTTTTAAACCCCTTTAACACTTACTTAGATGAAAAAACTGTTTCTGATTCCGCTTTTTGCAATGCTGCTCGGTGCATGTACTTCTTTTGAAGAAAAAGTGAGCATAACTTCAACTCCCGAGGGCGCTGACGTATATATCAACGGCATACTTTCGGGTCAGACTCCGCTTAAAGTTGCCCTTGAAAAAGACGGCAATTATGAAATCACAATCACTAAGGTCGGGTACAAACCCCAGACTCAGACTTTGACTGCCAAAGCTTGGAATCCCACAGTTAAATTCGGCATTTTGGTTGATATGGGTTACTATAAAGAGCTTTATCCCGCACCTTTGAGCGCAGGTTTAAAGCCCAACTTCCTGCCTGACAGCGTCGGCACACAGCCCTTTGATGAAATGACTTACGCAATACTTCAGGCGGACCTATTAAGAAAGTCGGGCGCCATCACTGCGAACGAATACTCATACATGATTAAAACCATTGTTGAGTTCTACTCTGCCAAATAAATAGCTGTTAAGGCAGACCCCCCTCATAAAACTTAAAAGGCGCCTGAATCAGGCGCCTTTTATTATGCCTAAATGCGATATTTGCGGGGTGCATTACAGGCGCTTTAAAGGCTAAATTAAATAATAATTACGGTGCGGTGATGAGTGCCGAGGTTCACCTTGTTTTTGTAATTATAAACGCAAATATCGGGCATGTCTCGCTTAATTAAATTGCGTAATTTGCGCATGATGCCCGATAAAAAAACGGGCGCAAACCCTGCGGAAAATGCATAAAAAAAGCAAAAATTGTTCAAGGCAAAAACAATGGCACGTTATATGCGCGCACCCCGACAGATAAAAACTTTGCGCGATTAAAGCGTCGGTTTTGCGGTTAAGGTAAAGCGCTGTTCGCGTATAACGGTAACCTTGATGGGTATCGCGCTTTCCATAGTGCTTTCAATCTGCGAGCGTATTTTTTTGACGAGCTCCGCAGTTTCTACGTCGCTCAAAAGCTCCGGCGAGACTATCACGCGTACTTCGCGCCCCGCCTGTATTGCGTATGCGCTTGATACCCCTTCGAAAGAGAGAGCTATGTTCTCAAGCATCTTGATGCGCTGTATGTAGCCTTCGGTAGCCTCCATACGCGCGCCCGGGCGCGAGCCCGACAGAGTGTCTGCAATCTGCAATATAGAGGCTGTGAGGGAAGTCTTAATAACTTCATTGTGGTGTGACTCCACCGCGTTTATTACGTCCGCGCTTTCGCCTGCATCCGCGAGGATTTTTGCCGCCGCGCGCGCGTGTGAAAAATCTTCAGAAGCTTCGCAAGTCTTGCCTATGTCATGAAAAAGCCCCGCGCGCTTTGCCAGATTTACATCGCAATTAAGCTCTGCAGCTATAAGGCCGCAAAGTTTTGCAACCTCGAGCGAATGTTCAAGAGTATTCTGGTTTAAAGAAAGATGCAAGTTGAGCCTGCCCAAGAGTTCAGCAACTTCGTCTGAAATTTTTGTGATGCCGATAGATTCTGCGGCGTCGCGCCCCCATTTAAGCGCGCTTTGCGCAATCTCGGCCTTGGCCCACGCGGTATGTTCTTCAATGGTGGACGGGTTTATGCGGCCGTCTTTAATGAGCGCTTCAAGGGCGAGTTTTGCGGTTTCGCGGCGCGCGGGGTCAAAGCATGAAATCATCACGGAATCGGGCGTTTCGTCTATTATGAGCGTAGCGCCCGTCAGGGCTTCAAAAGAGCGTATATTGCGGCCGTCCTTGCCTATCAAGCGCCCCTTCATGGCCTCGTCGGGGATTTTGATTATGCAAGTTGAGGTTTCTTGGGCGTGTTTTGCGGATATGCGCTGCATAGCGTCCGCCAAGATGCGCTTGGCTTCGTCTTCCACATTCTTTGAACGCTCTTTCAAAATTTCTTCGCGATAGGCGCGCAGGTCTTCCTCGCACTTTTTTTCTATCGTTATTTTGGCCTCGCGGCGTATTTCTTCGGGGCTTAAGCGGCTTATAGAAACCAGTTTGTCGGCATATTCTCTTGCGCGCACGCTGCAGTCTTCTTTCATGCGCGCATAGCGGGTATATTCCATCTCTGAAATTTCTGCGGCGCGGGCGGCGCTGCGGGTTTTTACATCGAGCTCCGCGGCTTTTTCGTCAAGCTCGCGCTTGGCGCTGCGCGCGGCCGAGAGCAAATCTTCGTATTCGGCCTTAAGCTCCAAATCGCGCTCTTTATAGGCTATTTCAAGCTCTGCCTCGCGCTTTTCCGATTTCAGTTTTTCCTCATGCCTGATAGACTCTATTTCGGCGTCCATCTTGTTTTTGAGAGAGTGCCCCTTGATAAAAAGTATTATGCACTCGGCAAACAGAAAAGTGGCCAAGAACCCCAGAATTATAGATAATGTGTCTAAAGCTTGAAAATCCATGTTTTCTTTGCAGGCGTCTGCCCGCTTATTAAAGGTTACAGAATTATACTCGGCAAATTTGCAAGGCAAGTATATTCTGAATCATCGCATTTTTACTAAATTATGCAAAGTATAAAAAAGGTTTGAAGAAAAATCGTTTGTTTGAAATAGTTTTTGAAAATGAAAAATATCAGGCAGAGCATAGAAGAGACCATAGGTAAGACGCCGGTCGTCAGGCTTGACAGGCTTGCGCGCAAACTTTGCGCGGGTGCTGAAATTTATGTGAAGCTTGAATTTATGAACCCGCTTTCAAGCGTCAAAGACAGACCCGCTCTCGCAATGATTAACGATGCGGAAAAATCGGGCAGGCTTGCAAAGGGCGGCGTTGTTATTGAGCCTACCAGCGGCAATATGGGTATAGGGCTCGCCTACATCTGCGCACACAGGGGTTACAGGGCTGTTTTCACAATGCCGGAGACAATGTCCGAAGAGCGCAAATCGCTTTTAAAAATGCTTGGGGCGGAGTTGAAGCTTACCGACGGCAAACTGGGCATGCAAGGCGCCATAGACGAGGCGCGCCGTTTGACCGCGGCAACCGCGGGCGCATTTATGCCCATGCAGTTTGACAACCCCGCAAATCCGCTCGCCCATTATAAAACCACCGCCCCTGAAATTTACGCCGATACCGAAGGCGACATTGACGCTTTTGTTGCCGGTGTCGGCACGGGCGGAACATTTACGGGCGTATCAAAATTTTTGAAAGAAAAACTCGGCGTGCGCGGCATATATTGCGTTGCGGTCGAGCCGCAGGCAAGCCCCGTAATATCGGGCGGCAAAGCGGGCGCGCATATGATACAGGGTATAGGGGCGGGCTTTGTGCCCAATAACTTGGATGTTTCCTTGATTGACTCCGTAATTCAGGTCTCGAACGAAGACGCAATAAACGCCGCGCGCCTCGCCTCTTTTTTGGACGGCATACCTTGCGGCATAAGCTCCGGCGCAAATATCTGGGCTGCCGCAGAGCTTTCAAAACGCCCTGAATTTGCGGGCAAGAAAATTTTGACAATAGCGGCCAGTTGCGCCGAAAGATACATTAGCACACCACTTGGCATAAGATAGGCATGAAAAGCAAAAAGGATTTTTTGGAAGACGCCCTTCCTAAGCAAAAGACGCTCTATACGGCAAAGCTCACAGAAGAGCAGTCAGAAAAGCTGGATGACTGGCTTGATAAAAATCTGTGGGCGCCCTACAACGTTGATTATTCGTCTTACGCTTATAAAAGCAGGGACGTAAACATAGTAGTCTACAAGTCGGGCAAGCTGGTTGTGCAGGGCAAAGGCACCGAAGACTTTGTGCGCTTCGTGCTTGAGCCCCAAATTACGGGCGTTGCGGCATTCGGCTATGACGAAGTTTTGCATCCCGAGTGGTTTGAGGCGCACGCGGGCGTTGACGAAAGCGGCAAGGGCGACCTTTTCGGCCCTCTCGTATCATGCTGTGTGGTTGCAGACGGCGATGCTGTGCGCAAGTGGCAGGATGAAGATTTAAAAGAGTCTAAAAAAGTTTCAAGCGATGCGGCCGTGCTCAACATGGCAAAGCGCGTTAAGGCCACAAAGGGCGTCGTCGTAAAGGTAAGCTATGCCAGTATGGATAAATATAACAGGCTTTACGACAGCTTCGGCAAAAACTTAAACAAACTTTTGGCTTGGATGCACGCGCGCGCTATCGAAAGCGCCCTTGCCGAACGCCATGTTCCATGGGGTATGCTTGACCAATTCACAAAGCAACCGCTTGTTCAGCGTGAGCTGAAGGTTGAAAATTTTGAGCTGAAAATGCAGACCAAGGCCGAGGCCGACCCCGTGGTTGCCGCAGCCTCAATCATGGCGCGCGCAACCTATATTTACGCCATGCGCAAGCTTTCTACGGATTTTGGAGAGCCGCTTTTAAAAGGCTCTTCTGCGGAAGTGCGCAAACAGGCCGTGGCGGTAATAAAAAAGTTCGGCCCCGAGGCGCTGCCGAAATTCGCAAAAATGCACTTTAAGACGGCCAGAGAAGCCATAGTGGAATCACGAAATGCGTAAAGAAGGCGAAGAGCTTGCGCGTTTCGACAAAGACTATCTTGGCGGGCGCGCTTTTGTAATGGGCATTGACGAAGCTGGCAGGGGCGCGCTTGCAGGTCCGGTTGTGGCCGCCGCTATGCTTGTAAGTGCAGAGTTTTACGCATCTTCAAAATATCTTGAGCTTATCGAAACTTTGGACGATTCCAAGAAACTCTCCGCCGAAACCCGCGAAGCCCTTTATGAGGCGTTCATCAAACTTAGGCAGATAGGCGCCGTAGATTTTGAGGCGGGCTTTGCCAGCGTTACGGAGATTGAAGACTGCAATATTTTGGTTGCGACATCCATCGCCATGAAACGCGCGGCTGCGGCGGTAAACGCCAGACGCAGTCTTTCGCTTTCTGCGGCGGGGGTGCCCGCTACGCTTTTCGGAGAGGGCGGGGCTGATTTGTCGCGCGCGTCCGTGATAATCGACGGCAGGCCGGTCAAAAAATTCCCATTCAGGCATACGGCTATAGTCAAGGGCGATTCAAAGAGCTTGGCCATAGCGGGGGCTTCGGTTATCGCAAAGGTAACGCGCGACAGGCACATGGATTCTTTATCCCTTAAATACCCCCTTTACGCCTTTGAAAAACACAAGGGCTACGGCACGGCGCTTCACAGCCAAAACCTCATGTTATACGGTCCTTCGGCCATACATAGGTTGAGCTTTCTTAAGAATTTGCGCGCCGAGCCGATTAAATCACGACAGGCAGAACTCTTTTGACCCTAAAAAAGTCTTGAAAAAACAAATTTTATGCTCATAAACACCCCTTCAAAAATGGACAGCAATAAATCAGGTGTTTTTGCATTGGAAGACGGCAGCGTTTTCAGGGGCAGGGCGTTTGGCGCCACAAAAACTTTTGTTGGGGAAGCCGTATTCAACACCTCAATGACGGGTTATCAGGAAGTTTTGACGGATCCTTCCTACTTCGGGCAGATAGTTTCGATGACGGCGGTTGAAATAGGCAACTACGGCATAAATATGTCCGATGAAGAATCTGACGGCGTCAAGGTGTCGGGCTTTGTTGTCAGGGAATTAAGCCCTATAGTAAGCTCTTGGAGGAGCGAAATGTCGATCGAAGAATATTTGCTTAAAAACGCCATTCCGGGCGTAAGCGGCGTAGACACGCGCGCAATCACCAAAAAGCTGCGCAGCAGCGGCGTGATGAAAGCCTGCATATCTACCGAAAATTTAAGCGACGACGAAGCCGTTGCAAAGGCGCGCGGTTGGGAAGGCCTTGTCGGCGTAGACTACGTAAAAGAAGTAAGCTGTAAAAAGCCTTTTCATTTTGACGTTGAAAAGTATGACATCAAGCCTTTCACGGTGCAGGGCACAAAGCTTTACAATTTTGAAAGGCAAACACCGCTATTTAAATGCGCGGCGATTGACTACGGCGCAAAGCGCTCAATCTTCAAGCGTTTGAGTTTCCACGGTTTTGACGTTACGGTATTTCCTGCGGGCACACCCGCAGAGCAGATTGCGGATTTCGACCCGCAGTGCGTGTTTTTGTCAAACGGTCCCGGAGACCCTTCCGCGGTAGAATACGCGCATAAGTGCGTTGCCAAGCTCATACAAAAATATCCGACTTTCGGGATATGCTTCGGCCATCAGGTAATAACCCATGCGATAGGCGCAAAAACTTACAAGCTTAAGTTTGGACATCGCGGCGGCAACCAGCCCGTTAAAAATCTTGAAACAGGCGTAGTGTCTATTACCTCGCAAAATCACGGGTTTGCGGCTGACGCGGACTCTATTGAAAATTCCGGCGGCATAGTCACTGAAATCAATTTGAACGACAACACCGTTGAAGGTCTGCGCCATAAGGATTTGCCCGTATTCTCCGTGCAATACCATCCTGAGGCAGCACCGGGCCCCAATGACGCCGACAGGCTCTTTACGGACTTTTACTATTACGTGCAAAAACACTTATAGCCCGAAAGTGAGTCTTGACTCTTTACTTAAAACATAAGAACCTCGGGCGCAAAAAGCATCCGAGGTTTTTTACTTTAATAGAAAACAACTAATGAATACCAAAAATCAAGAAACAACTCCAAAAGCCGCCGCTTCAAAAGGCTGGGTAGGCTTCAGGAAAGAACTTAAAGTGTTGGACTGTACCATACGCGACGGCGGCCTGATGAACAACAGCTGCTTTGACGATGTTGTGGTAAAGGCCGTGTATGACGCCTGTGTAGCCGCCGGCATAGACTATATTGAGCTCGGTTACAAAAACAGCGACAAGATTTTCTCAAAAGACAAATACGGCGACTGGCGCTTCTGCAAAGAAGACGCTTTAAAAAGGATTACCGAAGGCAAAAAGACGGATCTTAAAATCGCCGTCATGGCCGACGCCGAAAAATGCGACTATAAAAACGACATAGTCCAAAAGTCCGAAAGCGCCATAGACCTCATAAGGGTTGCCACTTACATCCACCAGATTCCGCTGGCCTTGGACATGGTTAAAGACGCCAATGACAAGGGCTACGAAACCTGCATAAACCTCATGGCCATTTCTACTATCAGCGAGCGCGAGCTTGACGAAAGCCTTGAACTGCTTGCGCAGAGCGAAGCGCAGGCAATTTACCTCGTAGACAGCTTTGGCACGCTATACTCCGAAAGGGTGCATTACCTGATGAACAAATACCTTAAGCATGCAAAGGCTACGGGTAAAGAAGTGGGTATACACGCGCACAACAATTTGCAGCTTGCCTTCGCAAACACCATTGAAGCAATAGTATGCGGCGCAAACATGATAGACGCAACTTTTGCGGGTCTCGGTCGCGGCGCAGGCAACTGCCCTATGGAGCTTTTGCTGGGCTTCCTCCACAACCCAAAATACAGAATACGTCCGGTATTGCAGGCTATACAAAGCCATGTTGAGCCGCTGCGCGCAAAGTTGGGTTGGGGGTTTGACTATTCTTACATGATAACGGGTCTTCTCAACCGCCATCCCAATTCCGCAATGAAGTTTAATGAGGAAGCGGGAGACAAAGATATCGTAGCTTTCTACGACGAGATGCTCAAATAGCAATCCCCTTTAAAACAAAAAGCCGCATACTGTTAAAGTACGCGGCTTTTTTTGCGCTTTGAAAAGTTTTGAACTACGCGTTTTTAAGCGCCTGCTCAAAATCGGCAATTATGTCTTCAATATCTTCAATGCCCGCCGAAAGCCTTACAAGCTCAGGCAAAATGCCGCACTCCTTTTTGGCTTCTTCGCTAAGCTGACGGTGCGTTGTGCTTGCGGGATGAAGCACGCAGGTGCGAGAGTCCGCAACATGGATTACTTGGGCTGCCAGTTTAAGAGAGTCCATCATCTTCTCCGCAGATTTTGCGCCGCCTTTGAGACCGAAAGTAAGCACGCCGCTTGAGGCCTTCAGATATTTTTTTGCGAGCGCAAAGTCTGCGGAACTTTTAAGCCCCGGGTATTTCACCCAAGAAACCTTTGGGTGCGTTTCCAAATACTCCGCCAAGGCAAGGGCGTTTGCCGAATGCTTTTGCATGCGCAACCCCAGCGTTTCAAGATTCATGTTTATAAAGAATGCGTTCATCGGCGATATTATGTTGCCGATGTCTCGCATTATGTGCGTGCGCGCCTTTGTAAGAAAGGCCGCCTTGCCGAAGCTCTTTGTATAAACAAGGCCGTGGTAGCTGTCGTCGGGCGTAGAGAGTCCTGGATATTTGGGGCTGTCAAAGCAGAATGTGCCGGCGTCTACTATGATGCCGCCCATTGCGCAAGCGTGTCCGTCGCTGTATTTTGAAAGGCTGTGCAATACTATGTCGGCGCCGTAATCGAAGGGGCGGCAAAGTATGGCGGTGGGGAAAGTGTTGTCTATCACAAGCGGCACCTGCGCCGCTTGTGCCACGGCGGAAAATTTTTCAAAATCCAAGACTTTGACGCTCGGGTTTGAAAGGCTTTCCGCAAAAATAAACTTGGTGTTGGGGCGCACGGCTTTAAAAAGCTCTTCCTTGCTTGCGTCCTGATTTACAAAAGTGACGTCAATGCCCAACTGCTTAAATGTGTGGTTAAACAAATTGAAAGTGCCGCCGTATACGGTTGCGGCGCTGATAAAGTGGTCTCCCGCGCGGCAAAGGTTCATAATGAGGGCGGCGGTCGCGCTTTGTCCGCTTGCAAAGGCTATGGCGCCTATGCCGCCTTCAAGAGCGGCCATTTTCTTTTCTAGCACGTCTATTGTGGGGTTGCCGAGGCGCGTGTAAAAAAAGCCCGCGGCCTCAAGGTCAAAAAGCTTTGCAAGCTCCGCACAAGAGTCGTATTTGAAGGTGGTGCTCATTGAAATCGGCGCAACGCGCGGCTCACCGTTTTTGGGTTCCCATCCGCTTTGCACGCAGAGGGTGTTAATCTTGTATTGTTCTTTCATACGCAAAATAATTTTAAGAGTCTTTAAAGTCGTAAGTGCTTTTTAAAAGCGCCTGCAAGTCGGTAAAGTCTGTAGGGGGCGATGCCTCAAGCTCTAGATATTCTTCTTCATTGATAGGGTGCGGCAGGCTCAACTTGTAAGAGTGCAGCATCACGCGGGCGGGCGGCGGTATGTCCTTAAACTTGTTTTTCTGAAAGCGGTAGGTGTAGTCGCCCATGATGGGGAAGCCTATTTCAGACATATGCACCCTTATCTGGTGGGTTCTGCCGGTATGTATTTGGCAAGAGATAAGGGCGGCCTTGTCACCGTAGCTTTGCAAGATGCGCCAGTCGGTATGGGCGTCGCGGCCCATTTCCTCGTCGCAGACGCACATCTTGGTTTTGAATACGGGATGGCGCGATATCGATTTTTTTATGGTGCCGCTGCGCACGGTGGGCACGCCCGCGATTATAGCGATGTATTCCTTATGCACCTCGCGCTCTGAAAAAAGTTCTACAAGCTTAAAATAGGCGGCGTCCGTCTTTGCCATAATCATTATGCCAGATGTGTCTTTGTCTAGCCTGTGGACTATGCCGGGGCGCAGCGCGCCGCCCGCCATGCTAAGCTTGCCCTTGCAGTGATGCATCATGGCGTGCACAAGCGTGTCGTCGCCCGTGCCGCTGCCGGGGTGCACAGTCATGCCTGCGGGCTTGTTTACGGCAACTACATCATCATCTTCATAGACAATTTCAACGGGGATATCTACCGCGACAACCTCGGTCTTGATGGGCTCGGGCAGTTCTACTTCAATGCAGTCTCCTGCATTAATCATGAGTTTCTTTTCAATAGGCGCGCCGTTAAAAAACACTTTGCCTGCCTTGAAAGATTCTTCCAAGCGCGTGCGCGACACTTCTTCCGCAAAAAATTTTGCGAGCGCCTTGTCGGCGCGCATTGTAATGGCGCCTTCGGGATGGACGTATTTGCGGATATTTTCAGACATTATGAGAGTAGGTTTTCTGGGTTGAGTTTGTCGGCGCCATCAATCAAAAACTTGCCGTCTTTGCGTATGAGTATGCCGTCAAACCAAATTTCGCCGCCGCCGTGCTCCGGCGTTTGCATTGATACTAAGTCCCAATGCACTTTTGAGACGTTGCCGTTGTCGGCCTCGGCATAGGCCTGGCCGGGTGTGAAATGGAAAGACCCCGCGATTTTCTCGTCAAAGAGAATGTCGCGCATGGGTTGCTTGATGTGCGGGTTAAAGCCAAGGGCAAACTCTCCGACGTAAGAAGCGCCCTCGTCGGTTGAGAGTATTTTTTTTAAATCTTCCTCATTGCTTGAGGCCGAGGCCGACACAATCTTGCCGTCCTTAAACTCAAGCCGCACGCCGTCAAAAGATATGCCGTTATAGACGGTGGGTGCGTTGTATGAGATATGCCCGTTTACGCTCGTCTTTACGGGGGCTGTGAACACTTCGCCGTCGGGTATGTTAAACTGTCCGCCGCAGCTTATGGCGCGCATCCCTTTAATTGAAAACGTCAAATCTGTGCCCGCGCCCCTGATGTGAACTTTGTCGGTTGCCTCCATAAGGGTCTTGAGGGCGGCCATGCCATCGGCCATACGTGAATAGTCATAAGTGCAAACCTTAAAATAAAAGTCTGCGAAGGCTTCAGAACTCATCGCGGCTTGCTGCGCCATTGACGGTGTGGGCCAGCGCAAAACAACCCACTTAAGCTTGTTGATGCGGTAGTCGCTGACGGGGCGCATGGCGGTCATGATACGCTTCATTTGGTCGTTCGGAACGTCAGAATTTTCGAAAATATTTTGCGCGCCCCTAATTGCGATATAGGCGTGCATCTTTTCGTATTTATAAAGCAAAGAGTCGCACGCAACCTTTAGGCGCGGGTCTTCAGACACAAGCGACAGCTTGCGCGATATTCGCCCGTTTGAAATTTCTACATGCGGGTGTGCGCCGCGCGCGGCCGCCTCTTCAATGAGGGCTATAACCATGTCTTCGGGCGTTTCTGCGGCGTCTATAATCAGGTGTTCGCCCGCCTTGAGACTTACGGAATGTCCGCACAAAACTTTTGCGAGCTTCTTAAAATTTTCGTCCATAATTAAAGTTCCTCCGTAATAGGTTTTGCGGGCGTCTTGCCGCTGCTGTTTTCAATTAAAGCGGGGTTGAATATTTCATCCGCGTTTTCAAGCGTTATGCCCAAGGCGGCGCGCGTAAACAAAAGCTTATCCTTGTCGCGCGTGTTTTCATCGCGAAGATCCAGCTTTTTTACCATCCAAAGGCCGTTCACCTTTTTTATCGACGATAGCGACAGCGTCTTAACGGGTGCATTATTTACGCCCAAAAGCTCCGTCTGTACGGGAGAGTTGAATTCTCTCGCCAGGGCTATGCGCACCGCCGCGCAGTCGGCGCGTTCTTTTGCGAGCTCTGCGGGGGCTTTTACCGTAAAATAATGCACCGCTTGTCCTATGCGCCCCGGGCCTGCGTATTCAAAATCTTTCCAAAAACGGTAAGGCGCAAGCAAATCAAAGGGCGCGTATACAAGGCCATCGTACAGGGGTTTAAAAAAGTCTGCCTCTGGCAACTTAACAAGCTTTCCGCTTTCTAATTTATAAACTGCGCTTCCGCGCAAACCCGCGCGCAGCAAAAAGTCGGCAGTTTTTGCTTCCCCGCGCTTTTTAATTATTATGCGCATAACAATGTCTCCCCCGATTTGGGTGCCCCACAAGGTGCCGTCATAGAGGGTTTCGGCACCCGCGCGCGGCAGGTGTGTTATGGTAAAGTCAAGACAGTAATCGCCCTGCGGACGCGCGGATGCAAAGGCGTTCCAACGCTCCGCAATTTCATCATCCGCAAGCGGCAAAACCCTGTCGGAATTTTGCGAATGCCGCACGCTCGCGCTTTCGCAAAAGAGCGCGGGGAAAAAAAAGAGCACTGCGAGAGTGCTCATTCTTAAAAATGGCCTTAACATGTCTATTTTGAAGGCTGCGCCGCGGGTGTCGCCGCCGGAGCCGTCTTTTGCGCAGCACCCGCCGCATTTGCGGGTGCGCTTTCAGTCTCGTTTAAGAAAGCAGAAATGCCGGGAGCCGCAGGGGCGACATCCGTTTTCTGACTGCTTAAATAAATGTAGCCGAGGTAAAGGCCGAAAGCCAATACAAAGTAAATTACCGTGCATTTGACGGTGACCCTAGTAAGCACGTTGCCCGCTTCGCCGCCGAAGACGCCTTCTGCAACGCCGCCGCCGAGGCTTGCGCCCATGCCTGCATCGGCATTGGGTTTTTGCATGAGTATGACGAATACGAGCATGACGCATACAAGCACCAGCACGAGTGTGAAAACAGCTATAAGTATAGAACCCATTTGTGTAAACTCCTTAAATTTCTGAAAGACTTAGTAAAATGACGATTTTTAAAACCTATTCAACACTTTTTTAGCATTATCTGAAGTACTTAACGCCCGCCGAAAATATGGGCTGCACCTTGTTGCCCGATATGTTTTTGCCTACATAGACGCCGCACCTTTCAGAGTGGCCCATTTTGCCGAAGACCAAGCCGCACGGGCTTGTAATGCCCTCTATTGCGTGGACGGAGCCGTTGGGATTGAACGGCAATAGCCCCGTGGGCGCGCCCGCAGCATCCACATATTGGGTGGCGATTTGGTTGTTCTTAAAAAGCGTTTCAACCGTTTTTTGGGACGCCAAAAATTTGCCTTCGCCGTGAGAGAAGGGTATTGAATGCTCTTCGCCTATCTGGCACTCGGCAAGCCATGGAGAAAGCTTGCTTGCGACCCTTGTCGTGGCATAGCAGCTTACGTGGCGCGCAATGTTGTTATAGTAAAGCGTGGGGCTGTCGTCGTCTTGCGGGCGGATTTCCCCGAACGGCACAAGTCCAAGCTTTATGAGCGCCTGAAAACCGTTACAAACGCCCAGTATAAGGCCTTTGCGGTCTTTAAGTAGCCTCATAACCGCGTCTGCAAGGCGCGGGTTTCTGAATACCGCCGATATGAATTTGCCGGAACCCGCAGGTTCGTCGCCCGCGCTGAAGCCGCCCGGTATCATCAAGATTTGCGAAGCGTCAATGCGTCTTTGCATTTCTTTGATTGAGTATTCCACATCGGCGTCGTTCGTATTGCGGAATACGAACACGTCCGCCTTTGCGCCCGCCTTTTCAAAGGCGCGCGCGCTGTCATACTCGCAATTGGTGCCTGGGAATGCGGGTATAAAAACCTTGGGCAGGGCGTATTTTTCTTTTGAAACGGCTATGCGCTTTGGTACAAATGAGGGCTTGACGGGTTTTGCAAAATCTTCTGCGGCCTTGGTGCGGAAGACGTCTTCAAGCGGCGCGCTCCAAGCTTCGTAAAGCTTTTTGATTTCAAAAACTTTGTCTGCGCAATATAGGGCGGGCGTCTCGCAGGTTTTGCCCAGGTAGACGGCCTCTGCGTCTTCGGGCTTTGCGCCTTCGGCAAGCTCAATTACTATTGCGCCGGGGTTGAGGGCGAAAATGTCGCCCTTAAAAGAAATGTCGAACTTAAAGCCTACGGAGTTGCCGAAAGACATTTTTGCGACCGCCTCTGCCGCGCCGCCGAAACGCACGGTCTGCGCCGCCAAAATCTTCTTTGAAGCAATGAGCCTATGCAGCTTTTCAAACTTGCGCTTAAGCCCGCTCCAATCGGGTATGAAGTTTTCGTCAAAATCAAGCGTAAGCAGAGCCACCTTTGACGAGGTCTTTTTAAACTCTGGCGAAATCACGGTTTTTGCGTCGCAGGGGCAAAGCGCAAAACTTACGAGGGTGGGGGGCACGTCAAGCTCGTTAAAAGAGCCGGACATTGAATCTTTGCCGCCTATGGCCGCAGTGCCTAGGTTAATTTGGGCTTCAAATGCGCCAAGCAACGCCGCAAGGGGCTTGCCCCATCTTTCTGGAACATTTTTAAGCTTTTCAAAATACTCTTGAAACGTGAGGCGCGCGCGCTTGATGTCGCCGCCCGCCGCCGCTATTTTTGCGATTGATTCTACAACAGAATATATCGCGCCGTGATAGGGGCTCCAAGAAGTTAAGTTTGGGTTAAACCCGAATGAAAACAGCGTGGCCGTAGACGTTTCGCCCTTTAACACGGGCAAAAGCGCGCACATTGCGTCTGAGGGCGTAGCCTTGTTTTTGCCGCCGTAAGGATGCATCACAGAGCCCGCTCCGACAGTAGAGTCAAACATTTCTACCAAGCCGCGTTGCGAGCAGCAGTTTAAACTTGAAAGCGTCTTAAGCCAGTCTTCAAGGTCATATTCTTCAAAAGTCTTTGCGGACTTTTTAAGCGGATTAGCGTTTGCGTCGGGCGCTTTAACAAAAGCTTTTGAAACTGCGGTTGTGCCGTTTGTATCGAGAAAGTCTCTCGACAAATCTACTATTGTCTTGCCGCGCCATTTCATGACAAGCCTGCCCGTATCCGTAACGCGCGCGACAAGCGTGCATTCCAAATTTTCTTCGGCGGCGCAGGTCTTAAAAGCGTCCGCGTCTTTAGGGTTTAACACCACCGCCATGCGCTCTTGCGATTCTGAAATTGCAAGCTCCGTGCCGTCAAGGCCGTCGTATTTTTTGGGAACGGCATCAAGGTCTATCTCTAAAGAGGGCGCAAGCTCTCCGATTGCCACAGACACGCCGCCCGCGCCAAAGTCATTGCAACGTTTGATTATGCGGCTGGCCTTGGGGTTGCGAAACAGGCGCTGTAATTTGCGCTCCATGGGCGCATCGCCCTTTTGCACTTCTGCGGAGTTTTCAAGCGCCGCAGAGTTATGGTCTTTTGAAGAGCCCGTTGCACCGCCTATGCCGTCGCGCCCCGTGCGTCCGCCCACAAGCAAAATTATGTCGCCCTTTTCGGGGGTACCCCTAAACACATAGTCTTTTGGGGCGGCCGCCACAACCGCGCCGATTTCCATGCGCTTGGCCACATAGCCCTCGTGGTAAATTTCTGTAACTTGCCCCGTTGCCAAACCTATTTGATTGCCGTAGCTGCTGTAACCGCGCGCGGCTTCGGTAACAATTTTCTTTTGGGGCAGCTTGCCGGCCAAAGTTTCATTAAAGGGTTTGCGCGGATCTGCCGCACCCGTTACGCGCATTGCCTGATAAACATAGCTGCGCCCCGAAAGCGGGTCTCTTATCGCGCCGCCCAGACAGGTTGCCGCCCCGCCGAAGGGTTCGATTTCGGTAGGATGGTTATGCGTTTCATTTTTAAACATCACAAGCCAGTCCTGCTTTTTGCCGTCTATTTCGGCCTCTACAACTATGCTTGCGGCGTTGATTTCCTCGCTCTCTTCAAGATCCTTTAATTTGCCCTCTTTTTTGAGCAGGCGCATGCCTATAAGGGCAATATCCATCAGGCAGATTTCTTTGCCGCGCGCGTCCAAGCCAAGGGTTTTGCGCGCATTAATATACTTTTGCCACGCGGCCTTTACGGGGGCGTTAAGCGCAGCGTCTTCAAAGCCCACTTCCTCAAGCTTTGTCAAAAATGTGGTATGGCGGCAATGGTCGCTCCAATAGGTGTCAAGCAGTTTGATTTCTGTTATGCTTGGGTCTCGCTTTTCTTCTTTGGCAAAGTAGTCGCGGCAGAACGCCAAATCTTTCACGGACATCGCAAGCGACATTTCGGCGTGCAGCTTTGCTATTGCGGCTTCATCAGTTTTTGTGAAGCCCGCGATTGTCTTAACGTCTTCGGGCGCGGCGCTTTCTTTAATGAGCGTCTTTGGCTTTCCCAAAGAGGCTTCGCGACTGTCGACGGCGTTTATTAGGTATTTTTTCACCTTGGCCGCATCGGCTTGCGAAACGCCGCCTTGCAGAACATAAACTCTTGCGCAGGCAACCTTTGGGCGCTTGTGCGCAACAATCTGTATGCACTGTTCCGCGGAGTCGGCGCGCTGGTCAAACTGCCCGGGCAGAAACTCTATTGCAAAAACCCTGTCTGAAGGTTCGGCTGTAAATTCTTCGTCAAAAACGTTTTCGACGGGCGCCTCGCAAAATACGGTGTATTTTACCGCGTCAAATTGGGCATCGTCTATGCCTTCGACGTCGTATCTTTGCAAAATGCGCGCTCCGACAAGCGTCGGCAGGCCGAGATTGGCCTTTAAATCGCTCACCAAGCGGCGAGCGTCAAATCCGTCTTTTTGTTCAACAAAAACTCTGCGAATCATAAGCCCCAAAACTTTGTCTTTAATTTGCGTTTGGGCAATTCTTTTTTGAGCGTCAAATTTAATTATATTGATTAAATGGGCAATTTCGGTTGAATTTCTGCGATGAAAATTCTTTTAACCGCGCTTCTTGCGTCTTTTCTTGTTTTTGCGTCGTCTTACGGGCGCATTATGAACTTTGGCTCGCAATCCGAATACGGCATTAAAGAGTGTCCGCAAGGCGACCTCACTTATATTAACCCGGAAACTTGGGACGTATTTACAGACATGGACGCGGGTAAAATCTTCGGCGTAGACTCCGCTAGCCTTACGGTTTTTCAGGTTGAATATCTTTCTACGGCCGTCATAGAGGGCATAAAGGTAGGGCAAAATACCGCCGTTGCTTCGTTTTCTGACAAGCGCGGGTTTTTCGGCGGCGAGGGGTATATGGATTTATACTATATGCAATCTGCCGACGACTATTACGCGGGGCAGGCGCGCTTTGTTGGCGGTTGGAAGTATAATTTGAATTATTATCTGGATTTGGATTTGGGCGGCAACATCTACTACGCCACTAAAGACATAGTGGGTCCGGGGCTTCCCGGCGGCGGTTACAAGTGGGGCGGAGACATCTATGCGGGGCTCATTATACGCAATGTGTATGTTGCGCCGTTTTGCTATGTGGGGTATAATGACCCTCTCGACGCTTTAAAAATCATGGCGGGGTTTGCGCCCATAGTAGATTTGGCTGAATTTACGGGCATACAAGACCTCTATTTGGAAAACTGCTTTATGTATGGATATACAAGCGCAAACAGGTGGTCGGCAGATACGCCGGTAGGCGGCCAACTTTGGCAAAACGGCTACGGCTATGTGCAGCTTGAGTCAAACATAGTCTATGTGTATGACGAGCATTGGAAGACTTCCGCGGGTATAGGGTATTCTTACAATAACGACGGCGAAGTCGGCCCCGGCGGTTTTGAGATGGGGCCTGACCAAAACCTGTGGGTGAACATTTCTTTCGGCTACGTTTTTTAAGGCGCAATCGCACCTTAAACTGCCAAAAAAAGACGGTGTATTTTTATACGCCGTCTTTTTTTGCGCCTGAACACGGAGTGAGATTTAGTTCGTGAAAACTTTAATCGCCCAAAATCCGAGTATAAGCAGGATGAAAAACGACGTGGCCAAAAGGTTAAAATATTTGTCTATAAAGGGCTTTGCCGATGGTCCCACAAAATAGATGATAATCGCCACCAAGAAAAACCTGCCGCCGCGCCCGACGAGCGATGCCGTTATCAGCGTTGTTAGCGACACATTAAAAACACCCGCCGCTATCGTGAAAAGCTTATACGGTATGGGCGTAAAAGCCGCACCTAAAATCGCCAAAAATGCGTTATCCTGATAGAGCTTTTCTACATCCGCAAAGTTTTCATGCGTGAAGCCGGGGATGGTGTTAAAGAAAAAGTCTTTTGTGGAATCCCAAGCAAGATTGCCGATAAACCACCCTAACACGCCGCCCGCTGTGGAGGCAAGCGTGCATATAAGCGCAAGCTTAAACCATTTTTTCGGCGCGCCGAATACGAGCGGTATTAAAAGCACGTCAGGCGGAATCGGGAAGAATGAAGATTCGGCAAATGACAGTATGGCCAATGCCCAGATGCCGTAAGGATTGTCGGCCCATGAGACCGTCCAGTCATAAATGCGACGCATTATATTGGGTTTGCTTTTCTTTTCTGTTTGGGCTTCTTGCATAAGCTTTAATTAAAAGCGCCAAAGTATGTTTTAAGCATCCCGAATGTAAAGCGCATATTTTATCTTGAGTGTTCGGCAAATTTTGCGCCGCAGCGCCGGTCGTATATGAGTTTTGCGTCTCATCCTAAGAATGTGCATAAGCGCAACAAAAAAGTCTTTACATTTTTTGCGGGTCAAATTGAATGTGGCTTTCAAATTTAACGCGGGCGTAGCTCAATTGGCAGAGTGAGAGCTTCCCAAGCTTTAGGTTGTGGGTTCGACCCCCATCGCCCGCTGTTTAAACATAATTATTTTACGTCAATCATTCTTTGTATAGTATTGAGCCCGCGGGGTTCATCTCAATCGGCTTAATGTTTCGGTATGGGGCTCCTTCGCGCCATTCTGAAGGGGCTGCAAATATTGAGCCCGTTTGCTTGAGGGATTCCATCTGCAATTCGCTGTCAAGTCTCTTATACATGCTGAAGGTCAACATCATTTTGCTTACAAGTATGTCTCTCAAAAGTCGTTCCTTGTCGTCGTTTTTCATGTTTTTATAAACGGCGCTTTGGCTTTTTTGCCAAACAAAATCCTCATAAGTCATATTGCCTCGTTGATTCGGTTTTAGGGCGTTATATTCTGCCTGCCAGTCGAGGTCGGCCTTATTAATGTCTTTTTGCGTAATGCCTGCGTCCAGATAAATGCTCGTGACGAGTTTATGCGCGTCGCTTGTCATTTCTGCCCACATATCTGCATCTTTGCCCGCGTCTGCTGCGGCTTTGATTCTCAAATTTTTAACGTCTTCGGCAACTTTTCCGTCAACGGCGGCAAGAGGTGCATCGGCCTTCAATTCTTTAATATATTCTTTTTTGAGTTCCTCAATCTCAAGGCGCTTTTTATCATATTCTTTATAGGCGAAAACTCTGTCTATGTTGGCGCGCGCCTTTTGTTGGTCGGGGTCGTCCAAAAGCTCGGGGTGGTGCGCCCTCAGATATGCCATAAAGTCAGATGTATGCATGCTTTTTGAAATCTTCAAATATTCGGCATAGGCTTTTTGCATATTTTCCGAATTAAAATCAGAACCGTTTGCGGCTACGGCTCTATCCATGCACTTTACGGCTTCAACCTCCATATTCCATACTTCAAAATGATGCATTTTTGCGCGGAATTCAGGCGGGTCTTGCGCAAGTATTGGGGCGTTTTGAGGAGCGGCATTTTGCGCCGGTGTCCCCGCGCCCGTATGTTGAATGTTTGCCGCCTGCGCGCCGCTTTGTCCGCGCAGAATAGCCCTTTGGGCATCCAGCTCTTTTTGTAAAACTGCACACTTTGGATCTGCCTCAATACGCTTTTGCATCTCTGCGGCTATTTCATTTTCGCTCTTGCCCTTTGAATTCATCAAGACCTCTTTTGTGATTTCAAGATGGCGGTCGAAAAGCGCGTTTTCCGTCATCCTGAGTTTGTTTATTTGAGGGTCTTGCGGTGCGGTTTTGGAGACAGTATCCATGTCTTGCTTTGCGGCACTTTTAACCTTTTGATCGAATGCGTATAAGACGCCGGTCTTAAATGTTTGCGATGCGTCCGGTACGGCCTTGTCAAAAAAACTTTTTGTGGAATCTATAATTGAGTCATACACCGCAAAATCATGCATGAAAGAGCCCGGAACCATGGTATCTGGCACCATTGAATTTGGAAAGTTTGAGTAATCATGCAAATGCGCCTGCGACTTTTGCGGATTTTGATTTATTGGAGTAAATGGACGTATCGCCGTAGGGCCTATGACGGTTGGGGTTCCCATCTGTATGCCTTGGCAAAATATGCAGGGTATTTTACCCGTGCCTCCGCAGACAGGGCAGGGTGTGTTCGCCTTACCCTTGCAAGCCTCGCAAACTGTGCGGCCTGCGCCTTTACAGAATTTGCAGTCGGGATCTGGAATGCCTCCGTTTCTTGCGACGCACCCGCATATTTCATAACCTTCAAAGCACCCGGTACGCGCGCATATAATAACGCCGTTTTCGCAGAAAGGGCATGGGCGCCATCCGTCTTCGCAAAACGCGCATTTGAGCTTTTTTGCGGTTCTTTTGAAAATGCCAGGGACATCCTTTTTACTTGCGGCTTTTTTTGCCTGTTCGTCCAGTTTAATCCATTCCGCAATTGCGGCGTCCGCATAGCCCAAACGCTTTAGTCTTGCTATTTCCTCTTGGCGCTTGCGTTCGGCCTCAATACGCTGACGTTCCTCTTCCTGCTTGCGCAGCCTTTCCGCCTCTTGCCTTTGGCGTTCGGCCTCAAGCTGTTGTTGATATTCTTGAGAATCGTAATACGATTGCGAGGAACCTGAAGACGAAGAAGATGATGAGGACGAAGAAGACGAGCTTGAACTGCCGTAACCGCAACTGGGGCATGATGTGGGTTCGCCCTGGGATGAGTCATACTCCCATTGGTATCCGCATTTGGGACAAGTTGCGGTCTGGCGACCTTCCATAGTTTCCGTCATTGCGCAGACTTGAACTGAAAAAGACATCAGAAAAAGTACGACAGCCAAAAAGCATTTGAAAGAGTATTGCATAAGACTTATTGTTCTAAAGTGCTTTTAATTGTATTAAGCGTATTGAACAGCTTGTCATATTGGGCTATTTTTTTTACGCAGTTTTCAACATATTGCGAATTCTCGTTTGTTATGAGTCTGAGGCGTTCCTTCTCTTGCAGTATTTTTATGTACATATCCGATGCCAGCTTTTCAACCGTCAAGAGAAGACCCATTTTTTTTATATCGTCGGCGGTGGCGGCAAATTGCGGAATGCCTGTTTTAAGCTCATAATCCAAAAGCATTTGGACGGAATCCGTATAGCTTTCCAGCAGATAATTGTTTGAGAAGGTATATTTGATTAATTTTCTCGGCTCTTTGAATATAGAGCATAAAGCGGCTATCAATTTAGGATTGCCCGATTTTATTGCGGCCTCAATAAATTTGCCGTTTGAGATTATGTCTTCAGGGCGTATTCGCGCTATAAATGCTTCAAAAAGCGTTGAATTTCCGTTTTCTATGACTGTGTCAAAAGCGTCTAGAATAGTTTCATATTTGAGATTTTGGCTTAATATATATTTAACGAGCTTTGTATTATTTTGGTTGCAGGCGCTTTTTAAAAAGCCCTTTGTGTTTATGTCCGCTCCGACTTCTATAAAATATTTTGCCATCTCGACACTGTTTTTTTTGTCGTATGCTTTTGCAACAGCTACCAAAATATTTACGGTGTCGAGATCGTCTTTAAGTTCTTTGCCGTCTACAATCTTGTGCTTAATGTCTTTTATACCGTTATTTTCAACAATCACTTTTATATATTGGAGCTTGCCGAATTTTATCAGATTTATAAAGAGTTTTTCATCGGCAATGGCACCTGCGTCTATGAGCATTTTGGTTATGGCGGGGTCTTTATATGATGATTTATCCAAGGCGTTTTGCCCATTATTATCTTTTATATCAACTTTTGCGCCTTTCTGAATAAAGAATTTAACAAGTTCCGGATTGTTTTGTTCTACAAACATCAAAAGGGGTGTTCGTCCGTATTTGTCCTTGGCTTCAATGTTTGCGCCCTTGCTATAAAAGTATACGGCCAATTCGGGAGTAAGTCCGTAAGACAAGAGCCCGGTGTTTTCGCCGCTTCCGGCATCAATGATTGCGCCGCGCTCAACTAAATATTTTACGATTTCCGCATTCTTTGCATAGATTGCTGTATCGATAAGAGATGTTCCGCCGTAACTTAAATCTCCGTATTTTTCATTAAGATTTTTTTGTCCGTCAATCAGGAATTTTGCGATATCGTTACGGTTTAGCATAATCGCAATGGTAAGCGCGGTTTGGTTGCCGGGGGTGCGCGCTTTTACGTCGGCGCCTTGCGCAATGAGGTTCTTTACTTCATCGAGCGTCTTTGCAGTCATCAGCGGAGTTATTCCCGCGCTTTTTAAATCGACCCCTTTTGTTACATATAGGTCAAATATTTTGGGATCGTATATGTTCTCAATCAGGCTGACGCCCTTATTATTTTTTACATTGATATCGGCACCGTGTTCAATCAGGTATTCCGAAACTTCGTAGTTTTTACCCGCGAGCGGCACAAAACCGTAATCGTCACGTATATTTACTATTGTTCCGCGATCTACGAGCAATCTGGCTTTTTCAAGCGTATCGGCCTTATACATTGCATTGCGGTTGAGGTATCCCCTGATGTTTACATTTGCGCCGTGTTCAATCAGGTATTTTAAAGTTTCATAAGGTATGCTCTCATTATAAGGCGCAGTAAACAGAGTGTAGCCGTAAGAACCTTTTCCGTTTACATCGGCACCACGCTCAACTAGTTTTTTGACGAGTTCCAAATCACCCTTGTATACAGCGTATATGAGTATATCGGTATTAATGCTCTTTAAATCTTCTACATGCGAAGCATTGTCTGTCAGAAGCTTAATAAATTCAATATTCTCTTTATCTTTTGCTTTTAAAAGGGCGTTATTGAAGGTTTCGGCATCAACACCTTCATTTAAGAATCGCAGAGCTTCTTCCGTGTCGTAATTTTCAACTGCTTTTACGAGCGAGTATTGCTCCGCAAATGACGCCGAGGTATTGAGTGCTATAAGGGCTGCCGCCAGTAAAATTTTTTCAAAAAGTGTTTTCATAATGTTGCCCGTTACGGTTTAGTATTCTAAAATTTGCTTAATCTCATTGAGTATTCTCAATGACTCGTTAGCGGATATTGCGCGCGCCCTATCGTAAAAGCCGGAGCCTTCTTTAATCTCCTCATTGGCCTTTGCCTTTTTATTGTTTTCCTGCGCCTGCGCTGTAATACTCGCAATCCATGTATTCACGAATTTCAAGATTTCCTGTTTTTCGGCAGGCGTTGCATTACCCAAAAATTCAGGCAAACGTATCCACTTTAGATAAATAAAATCCAGACGTTTATCATCCCATTGGTTTTTTTTAGAAACTACCTCGCAATAGGCTTTAAGGGAATATTTGCCGTAATACCAGATGAAGATGTCTTCATCGCTTATATTTGCGTAACTGCTTTTTGAGCCTTTTGAATCAAGCAGCTTTACTATTTCTATATTGTTTTTTGACAGCGCCGTATACATCGGGTTTCCGAGATTTACATCCGCGCCTTTTTCTATCAATAGCTCAACCATATCGTAATCCGACAAAGAAATTGCATTGCAGAGCGCAGATTCGCTGCCGCCGCATTTTTGGTTGGGGTTCAGTCCGCTTTCCAATATGGCTTTTGCGGTTGCCAAATCGTGATTGTATATTGCCGAATCAAGAGTGCTTATATCGGCCTTGGCTCCTTTTTTTATTAAAAACTTAATTATTTCAGGATTCCCGACACTTATTGCGATTTCAAGCGGAGTTTCAGAGCGATAAGTATTCCCGTATTCTTTTTTACTGCTTTTCGTGTTTACATCCGCCCCCTTGTTTATGAGCAGTTTGATGAAGTCTCCGTTTTTATCGTTTCTGATTGCTGCAAAAAGGGCGGTCTCGCCGTCTTTATTCTTTTTGTTTATATCCAAACCCTTATTGATAAAAAATTCCGCAAGGTCGAATTTTTTGTCTGCAATGAGAAGCATCAATACTGTATTGCCGTTTGCGTCCAAGGCGTAAATATCGGCGCCCTTATCAATCATATATTTTACGGTTTCAAAGTCGGTAAAAGCCCCCGTAAGATATTCAATAAAAGAGGTTTCGCCTTGCGCGTTTACTTCATTTAAATCAGCACCGTTATCCACAAGGAATCTTACTTCATTGATTTGATATGCATAATGCATGGGGGGATATCCTTGTCCGTTTAATCCCGACGTTTTTGCCCCGCGCGATACCAAAAGCTTGAATATGTCTTCGCCGCCGAAGCCGTAAATGGCAAGGTCTAACAACGTCATGCCGTTTTTATTTTGGGTATTAACGCTTAAGCCTTCATCTAACAAGGCTTTGACTTTTGCGCTTTCTCCGGCGTATGCGGCTTTTTCGAGTTCATCCTTTTTATTGGCGTAATATGCAGATTGCGTTGCGCCGTTTGCGGCGGCGTTACCGTAGTCTGAGGCACAACCGGCCACGGCAACAACAAATACGGCAAGCGTAATAAATGCCGCTGAATTTTTAATCCGTTGCATAATCATAATGATTTTCCTATTGGTGTTTCATTTAAATGAATTGCCGCAAAAACAGTAACGCGGGCGGGGCGTAAATCTTAAGCGGCGCCTCAGATGCAGGCGACATGATATTACGCAGTAAATTAAAAAGTATTAAACTCAATTTCGTCCACCAACCTTTCTGATTAAATAGAAAAACAGTGAACTAAAACAAATTTCAGATTAGCGTATAAAAGTCATAAAACAAGCATAATATGCCAAAGAATATTTCATAAAATTTCTAAATGCCTAAGTGATATTATTATATCGCGAGCTTTCAAAAAACTCAGAAAGATTTCTTAACAAAATCTTAATGGGTTGAGGGGGAATCTTAACTACCCGTTTGCGGAATTTTCTGTATGATTATCCGCAATGAAAGCACATCAATCAAATTCTGTCAGATCTGCGGAATTGCTAATGCAGGCAGCCTTGGGCGGATTCTCAAAAATGAATCCGATTAAGCAGGCGCATAACCCCGTTATGTTTATAGTTTGGCTTGGGGCGGCGGCGTTAAGCGTAATGCTGTTTATTGATTTTAACGCCTTGGATTTGCAAATCGCCGTGTGGCTTTGGCTGACAATATGGTTTGCGAACTTTGCCGAAGCCTTGGCGGAAGGGCGCGGCAAAGCGCAAGCCGACGCCCTGCGCAGAGCAAAAACTACGCTTACGGCACGTTATATTGACGCCTTCGGCAAAGAATGCAAAGTGTCTGCGGCGCAGTTAAAGAAGGGCGACATTTTTATTTGCGAGGCCTCCGACGTAATACCTGCGGACGGCGAAATTATCGACGGTATCGCCACCGTAGACGAAAGCTCGATAACCGGAGAGTCCGCCCCCGTAATTCGCGAAAGCGGGGGCGACCGCAGCGCCGTTACGGGCGGCACAACTGTTCTTTCCGATAAAATTTCTGTAAGAGTCACATCCGAACAGGGGCAGACTTTCATCGATAAAATGATTGCGCTCATAGAGACCGCCAGCAGAAAGCCCACGCCTAATGAAGTTGCCCTGAACATACTGCTTTTAAGCCTTACGGCGGTATTCATACTAGTAGTATTTACAATCCCCGCATATTTGCGTTTTCCCGCGTTTGAAGGGGTGCGGATAAACTTTTCAATCCTTATTGCGCTGCTTGTGTGCCTCATACCGACTACGATAGGGGCGCTTTTAAGCGCCATTGGGATATCAGGCATGGACAGGCTTATACGCCACAATGTTTTTGCGATGAGCGGGCGGGCGGTCGAGGCCGCTGGCGATGTAGACGTTTTACTTTTAGACAAAACGGGCACAATAACTTTGGGAAATAGGCAGGCTGCAGAGCTTATTGCGGCAAACGGCGTCGATGCAAAGGTTTTGGCGGACGCCGCACAGTTGGCGTCTTTGGCGGATGAAACACCCGAAGGGCGTTCCGTCATGGTGCTCGTCAAAGAACAGTTCGGTCTGCGCGGCCGAGATTTTAAGAGTCTAAACGCGCAGCCCGTAAAATTTTCTGCGGAAACGCGCATGAGCGGGTTGGACATAATTTCAGAAACGCGCGTTCGCAAATTAAGAAAAGGCGCCGTCGAGGCCATAGAGCGTTTTGCGCGTCAAAACGGAATAAAAACCCCGGAAGAGCTTAAGGATGCGGCTAATCGCATATCGCAGAGCGGCGGCACACCGCTGCTGGTCGCCGACGAAACGCAAATCTACGGAGTTATACATTTAAAAGACATCGTGAAAGGCGGCATCAAAGAACGTTTTGCAGAACTCAGAAAAATGGGCATACGCACAATAATGGTGACGGGCGACAATCCCATGACGGCGGCCGCAATCGCGGCAGAGGCGGGCGTTGACGACTATATCGCAGAGGCCAAGCCTGAAGACAAGCTTGCGCGCATAAAGGCGGAACAAAAGGGCGGGCACCTTGTGGCAATGATGGGCGACGGCACCAATGACGCTCCCGCGCTTGCGCAAGCCGATGTGGGCGTTGCAATGAACAGCGGCACACAGGCCGCGCGCGAGGCCGGCAATATGATAGATTTGGACAGCAACCCAACAAAGCTCATCGAAATTGTTGAAATAGGCAAACAGTTGCTGATTACGCGCGGGGCGCTTACTACTTTCAGCATAGCAAACGACGCCGCAAAATATTTTGCGATTTTGCCCGCAATGTTCATAGGGCTTTTTGCGGGCGGTGCCGCACAAGGTCCGCTTGCAAGCCTCAATATAATGGGGCTGCATTCGGCGCATTCGGCAATATTGAGCGCGGTTATTTTTAACGCGCTCATCATACTGTTTTTAATACCGCTTGCGCTGCGCGGCGTAAAATATAAGCCCGTCGGGGCGGCTGCGGCTTTGCGGCGCAACCTATTAATTTACGGTGCGGGCGGCATGGCGGTGCCATTTATAGGCATTAAAATTATAGACATAGCCCTTACGGGTATGGGGCTTGCATAAATGCGAAAGGCTTAAAAATGATTGTGATGTTTTTACTCGGCGCGCTTACTTTTGTGATGCTTTTGCTGCTCATAGAGGCGGCGGATATTTTATAAATTTACAAATTCAAACTTTATGAATACCATACTTTTTACATCGTTGATACTTGGTCTTTCGGCCTTATTATCTTGGCCGCTCGGCCGTTATTTAAAATTGGCAATGCAGCCCGCCGAGGATGCGGGCGCTTTGCGCGCCTTCTTTGAGAAGGTGTTTATATTTGCGGGCGGCGCAAACGCCGCAAATCCGCAGAGTTGGAAAAGCTATGCGAAGACGCTTTTATATTTCAACATGGCAATGTTTGCCGCGTGTTTTGCAATACTTGCGTTGCAGGAATATTTGCCGTTAAACCCCGACGCCAAGGGCGGTCTTGAGCCTACGCTCATCTTTAACACCGCCGCGTCTTTTGTTACAAACACTAATCTTCAGCACTATTCCGGCGAAGTTTCAATGAGCTATTTCAGCCAGATTTTCGGTCTCATGTGGATGCAGTTTCTTTCCGCGGCTACCGGAATATCCGTCCTTGCCGCCTTGGCGAGGGGCTTAAGCGGCAATAGGCAAATGGGTAATTTTTTAACGGACGTGCAAAGAGCCTTGTTTCTCGTACTTTTGCCTTTGGCTTTCATTGCGGCGCTTTTGCTCATTTGCGGAGGCGTGCCCATGACCTTTGAGGGTGCCGCAAAGGCCGAGACTCTTGAAGGCGCATTCCAGACGATAGCGCGCGGCCCCGTAGCGGCGTTTGTTGCCATAAAACAACTGGGCACAAACGGCGGCGGATTTTTTGGGGTAAACTCCGCGCATCCGTTTGAAAACCCAAATATGTTTACGAACATCGTTTCAATGGTTTCTATTACCGTTATTCCTATGGCCTGTGTTTGGATGTACGGGCTTATCATAAAAAAAACCCGCCATGCGGCTTTGATATTCGGGGTAATGATGCTTATTTTAATATGCAAAATTGCATTGGCCGCACACTTTGAATCTGCGCCAACGGCGGTTTTTGCGGATTTGCCCGTTGCGCACAACGTCGCCAATTTAGAGGGTAAAGAACTCCGCTTCGGCGGCGTTTCAAGCCCGTTATGGGCGGTTCTAACAACATCCACAAGCAACGGTTCAGTTGTAGCAATGCATAACAGTTTAAATCCACTTACGGGGCTGGTTGCGCTTGTGGGTATGTGGCTTAATGCGACTTTCGGCGGCGTAGGGGTGGGAATGTTAAACATGTTTATTTATATTTTGATTTCCGTCTTTATTGCGGGCCTTATGGTGGGGCGCACTCCGGAATACTTGGGGCGCAAGATTGAAAGCAAAGAGATGAAGCTTACGCTTATTGCGCTTATATCGCATCCCTTGTTCATTTTGATTTGCACGGCGATTTTTGCGGCTTGCGGATGGGGCATATCTTCCGTAAACGATTCCGGTCCGCGCGGCTTTACAGAAATTTTATATGAATTTTCTTCTGCGGCGGCAAACAACGGCTCGGGCTACGAAGGTTTGGCGGACAACACCGCTGCTTGGAATATTTCAACCGGCATTGTAATGATTCTCGGACGTTTTATACCTATAATTTTACCCTTGGCGATTGCGGGCGGCATTGCCGCAAAAGCGCCTACGGCCGAAGGCTTGGGCACGCTTAAGACCGAAGGCGCGACATTCGGCATTATGCTTTGCGGGGTTATACTTTTCATAGGCGCGCTTACGTTCTTTCCGGCGGCATTGCTTGGCCCCATTGGCGAACATCTGGCATTTATGCCTTAACTTTAATTTTAACATGAAAACACTCATCTCAATTTTACGCATTCTTGCCGTTTCAATAATCATGTGCGCTCTGCTTTATGCGGGCGGCATATTTGCGCTTGCCCAACTTTCAATGCCGTATACCGCAAACGGCAGCCTCATAAAATCTGAAAACGGCAAAATAATAGGCAGCGCGCTTATAGCGCAGAAATTTACTTTTGAGCGCTATTTTTGGCCGCGGCCTTCGGCTGTGGATTATGATGCGGCGGCTTCCGGCGGCAGCAATCTTGCGCCGACAAGCGCGGCTTTGGCAAAGCGCGCGCAGGCAACGCTTACTATGCTTAAGGCTTCGGCAGTACGCACCGTACCCGCAGATTTAATTGCGTCATCCGCAAGCGGCTTAGATCCGGATATATCGATTGAAGCCGCGCGTTATCAAATTGCGCGTGTTGCCGCCGCGCGCAAAATCGAAACTTCGCGCCTTGAACGCCTTATCGAAAAGGTTGCAAATGAAGACGCATTTATTTTTTGCGGCGCAAATGCGGTCAATGTGTTAAAGCTCAATATGGAGTTAGACAGTCTTGGGGTCTTAGACTCTAAAAATCGCGAATGAAGCGCATTTTAATGCGACTTTATAAAAATGCGCACGGCGGGTAAATGCTTGAACTTAAAAAAAACTATGTCACTGTATGGATTACCGTATGGATTATGAAACATCCGCAGTCCGAGATTCTTTGGGCGCAAATCCTGCGAAGGGACGGCTGAAGATTTTTTTTGGGATGTCGCCGGGCGTGGGTAAAACCTACGCCATGCTTGAGGCCGCGCGCGCAAAAATAGCGGACGGCGTTGACGTTGCGGCGGGCGTAGTAGAAACTCACGGTCGGGGCGCTACTGAAGGGCTTTTGCGCGGCATAGAAACTTTGCCGCTCGTTTCGCGCTCTTACAGAAATTCCGACTTTTTTGAGTTCAACCTTGACGGGATGCTTAAGCGCGCCCCTCAAATTGCGCTTGTTGACGAACTGGCGCACAGCAATATCCCAGGCGGCAGGCATCCGAAGCGCTATCAGGATGTGCGCGAGCTTTTGGATAACGGCATCAACGTCTATACGACACTCAACGTTCAACATCTAGAAAGCCGCGCCGACGCGGTTGAAAAACTTGCGGGCGTGCAGGTAAAAGAACGCGTGCCCGACACGGTGCTTGAGTGGGCCGATGAAATAGAAATGATAGACATTTCGCCGGACTCTTTGCGCCACAGACTTGCCGAGGGCAAAGTATACATGGGCAACAAGGCCGTCACCGCCGCCAACGCTTTTTTTACCGAGCGCAACCTTGCCGCTCTGCGTGAAATGACCCTGCGCTCCACCGCCGAAAGGGTCAATTTGGATTTGCTTAAAACGCTCAAGCAAGAAAGGCGCACCGCGCCTTTGCCCACGGGGGAGCGCATTATGGTTGCGGTAGGGCCTAGTCCATACAGCAACAAACTTATACGTTGGACAAAGCGCTATGCCTCAACGCTGAACGCAACTTGGGTTGTGGTGCATGTTGAGCTTTCCGAACCCTTGGATAATGAGGCCAGAGAGCGCCTAAACTCAAATCTGCAGCTTGCAAGAACACTCGGCGCCGAAATAGTAACTACCTCGGGCGACGACGTTCCCGAAATGCTCATCAAGGTTGCCAGAAGAGAGCTTGTGACGCAAATCGTTGTGGGGCGTTCTCCGAAATCGTGGTTCAGGAATTTGGCGGGCGGCTCTTTCATGGACAGGCTTATTTCTGAATCGGGTTCAATAGCCGTGCACGTGGTGCCCTCGGACGCTGTTAAACTGAAATTCCCGTGGCAGCGAGTAACCGCGCCCGTTGCGGGCGGGCTTAAAGATTACTTTTGGGCTTTGTCCGCGCCGGTGGCGCTTGGGGCGCTATGCTATCTGATAAGGCAAGATATGGGGCATTTCAGCGTGGCGCTGCTGTTTTTAGCCGCGACGATTCTCGGCGGGTTTTATCTTACGCGCGGCGCCGTGATGCTGATGTCCGTATTGTCCGTTTTTATTTGGAATTTCTTTTTCGTATCTCCGCAATTTACGTTGTTCATACATTCAAGGCAGGATGTTTTGCTGTTTTTTCTCTTTCTGCTTGTTGGTCTTACCATGGGGCAGCTTACGGCGCGTTTGCACGCGCTTAATCAGGCTGAGCGCCGCAGAGAGATACGCTCATACGCGCTTTACAAATTTTTAGACTGTCTTAACGGCAATGCAGAGTCTTTCAAAACCTTTGACGAAAGCATGGCAATAGCCCGCGAAATCACGGGGTGCGCCGTTAATCTTGTTTTGAGCGCAGACAGCGTGGGCGGTCGCCGCGCGTTCCCGTCAGACATAAATCCGGATGTCGCCGATGAAGCCGCGCTTGCATGGATGAGTACAAACCGCGACATTGCGGGGTCGCAAACTCAAAATTTGCCGGATCTTGCGGCGCTCTATATACCCGTAGAATCGGGAGAGCATTTTTTTGGCGCGCTCAGGGTTGAAACGCGGGGAATTTTGCCGCATCTGGCCACGCGCGATTTGCTTATGCAGATGGCGCGGCTTTTGGGGCGCTTTACAGAGCGCGAGGCTTTGCACGCCCGCGTTGAGCGCATGCAGATTTTAGAGGCCTCCCAACGCCTTCAAAAAACGCTTTTGGACACCGTCAGTCATGAGCTTAAAACGCCGCTTACCGTAATAATGGGCACTCTTGAACGCCTGCTGCAAAGCCTCCCGCAAAACGAGGGCGATGCCGAACTTTTGCGGCAGGCCGAACGCTCGGCGCGCAGGCTTAACCGAAACGTCAATATGCTGCTTGATTTGACGCGCTTTGAAAGCGGAGTCATAAAGCCCAAGTTCGGCATTATTGATGTGTCGGAGCTTTTCTCAAAACTGCGTTCTGAGTTGGCCGAAGAATTTTCAGGCGTGTCTGAAAACCTTGAATTCACTTCAAATACCGAGACGTTTTTTAGCGACGAACCTCTGATTTTCCAGTTGCTTATACAGCTTTTGCGCAACGCCATAGGGCATACGCCCGCTGGCACAAGGGCGTCTTGCCGCATAGAAATCTCAAAGTCGCAACTGCATATACGCGTGAATGACAGCGGCAGCGGCCTGCCCGAAGATACCGAAAAACTCTTTGAAGCCTTTTGCCACGGCGCTCAAAAAAAATCAAAGGGGCTGGGGCTCGGGCTTTCAATCGCAAAACGCATTTCCGAAACGCTCGGCGGCAATATAAGCGCCGTAAACGCGCCCGAAGGCGGCGCTTGTTTCAGCGTTCAAATACCGATAGCGCCGAATAACATATGAACCAGCCGCAAAGCATACTTATCATTGATGACGAACCCGCAATACGCCGCCTTTTGCGCATTGCCCTAGAAGAATGCGGCTACAAACTTTTTGAGGCCGAGACGGGCAGGGAAGGGCTTGTAGCGGTTTCGCAACGCCGACCCGACCTTGTAATACTTGACTTGGGGCTGCCCGATATCGACGGGCTTGAAGTATTAAAACGCCTTAGGGAATGGACGGACGTCCCCGTGATAATTTTGACGGTTCGCGACGATCCTGAAGAAAAAGTTTCGGCGCTGGATTCGGGTGCGGACGATTTTATCACAAAACCATTTCACACGGGAGAGCTTTTGGCGCGCGTGCGCTCGATATGCAAGCGTTTAAGACCTTCTGAACACGCTTCGGTGGTAAAATCGGGCGCGCTTTGCATAGATTTGCTTGACAGAAAAGTAAGCTCGGCAGGGGTCATTGTAGACCTTACGCCGATTGAATATAACATCATACAGATGCTTGCCAGAAATTGCGGCAAGATTGTCACAAAGTCTCTTATGCAGCGCCAAATTTGGGGCAATTCTTTGGCGGGTGACGAGCATTTGCGCGTGCACATGGCATCAGTCCGCAAAAAATTGCGCAGTCATGCTTGCGACAATCTCATCCAGACCGAAACTGGCGTAGGTTACAGATTGCTTACCGATTGAGTTTCAAACCTTCGTATTCAGTATAATATTAAGCCGCAAGATCTGGTATGCTTTAATGCAGGCTTACAAATCTTCAATATTTTAGTGTTGAATTATTTACTACGCTATTTTTAATTAACTAATATTTTATTATAATTCTGATAATATAAAATGAAAGTCTATGAAAAGTAAAGAATTAGAATCTACACATGAAGGAGAAATAAGAATTGGAAGCTATGTTTTGAATTGTTGTGTTTTAAGCAATAAGCAACGTATTGTCAGCAGAAATGATTTTCTTTCCATGTTAGGAGATTCAATTAATACACCAATAAAAATATCAGAGGCGTTATTACCGATAACATATGCAACCACAAAACTAAATAAATCAACAGCATCTCTTCTGGAAAAAATTCGAAAGCCTATTTTTTTTAAAACATCAAAGGGAGTTCCTACTTTCGGATATGAAGGAACTGTTATTACTGAATATTGCAAAGCCGTATTACGAGCACGAAAATGGGGATTTATAACTAAACAAACGGTTATAACATATGCAATTGCAGATGTGTGTGAAGATATTATTGTTGCATTAGCTAATGTTGGCATCATAGCATTAATAGATGAAGGAACAAAATATCAGAGAGTACGAGTCGATAATGAACTACAAAAATTATTGGATTCTTATCTAGCGAAATATTTAGGATCATGGGAAAAACGTTTTCAAGATGAGTTTTATGAAAATTTGTTTCGGTTAAGGGGATGGGATTGGAATAATTATAAATCTAGAAAAATGAATAAACCAAGTGTCGTTGGGAAAATTACAAAAGACATAATATATTCTAGAATGGCACCTAATTTAATTGTTGAACTTGAAAAGCTTAATCCCATCGTACTTGATGGTAAAAGAGCGGCAAAGCATCATCAGTGGCTAACTCCTAATGTGGGTCAAGTGGCATTAAGGGGACATCTTTATGGTGTAATTGCACTGATGAAATGTTCCAATACTTGGCGATCTTTCTACCCGAAGCTTCAAGTCGTATATCCTTGTTTGAATGAACAAATGGAGTTAAGGCTTTGGGATGAATATGAATTCATCTAATATTGATGAACATTCTAGTTGACTTTAAATAATAAATTAATCAAGTTGGTTAACTTAATTATGGATATCCTTAAAGGAAATAACAAAGCGTGTAAGCGTTTGAATGAACTTTTAGAAATCTATAATAAGGCTCATAGAAAGGGTAAAGATTGCAAATGCAGAGAAGCATTGCTTGCGTTGAAATTTATAACGTTGTTTGAAAATTCTTCGAATTTCAAAGAAGTAATGGAACACTATATATACAAACAAAACGATGGACATCCATTAAAAGGAAATAGATTGGGCGAATATGCCTTGTCTTTAAATAAATCGGAAAGATTTGTAGTTAGGTTGTTAGGGAAATATAGATTACACGATGGGAACTACGACTTTACAAAAGTTACAGTCGTTGAATTAACTGAAGTTGGTAATTACCACTAGAGAGATGATAAGATGAGTGAAAAATTTGAGACTATGATAGCAATACATCCTAAAGAACTAATAAAGGATGCGCTTGTCTTTTATAAAATGAGCCAAAAAGAATTGGCAAAAAGAATGAATTTGGCAGAGCAAACCATAACGTCCCTGACAAAAGGCAAAGATAGGATAACTCAAGATACTGCAATAAAACTTGAAAAAGTATTTAATACTCCAAGTAAATTTTGGAATTCTGCACAAAGTAGATATGATGAGTATTTGAAGCGCATAGAGGATGAAAAAAATATTTTAGAAAGAGAAACCAAAACGTTTAAACAGCTTAAGCTAAATTTGTTATGTAGTAAATTGAAGAAATTGGGCTATTTGCCGAAAACTTGCGATACTCTTTCTACAATAAAGTTCTTGCAGTCATTTTTTAGGGTTTCAGAATTGTCTTTGATTGAATCTGTTTTCGATAAGCAACTCTTAGGTATGGCTTTTAAGTCTAATAAACAAGTAGAGAAACTCGACTTTATAGCGTGGTTAATGTGTGGGAGAGAAAAAATGAGAGGTTTAAAAGTCGCCCAATATGATGTCGCTAAATTCAAGGAAGCTATTTCTTATGTAAGAAAATTATCTAATCAAAAGATAGAATCCGTTTGGGAAACTATTGTTCAAAAATACGCTTCAGCGGGTGTTTTTATTGTATGTACTCCATGCATAGGGAAAAGCAGTGTATTTGGTTATACGGAATGGGTTGAAGGCTCTCCTGTTATACATTTGAGTCGTCGTGGAAGTATCGATTATAGCTGGCATTCTCTATTTCATGAGTCTTATCACATTATTCAAAATAAGCGTTCAAAAGTATTTGTAGATTACTGCGGAGATGTAATCTGCGATAATAATGATATAGATGAAAAAAATGCACATAAATTCGCATCCGAACTCCTACTACGCGACGACGACGTTTTAAACGAATTCCATAGTCATAATTTTAGGAATTATGACTATGGAATACAAATGACGATGGTAAAACAATTTTCCAATTCTAAAAATATTATTCCAGCAATTACAGTCGCAAGATTGCAACGCTTAGGAATAATAGGATACAATACACAATTGAACTCATTCAAAAAGAAATAACAAGCGCGACCAACGCATCAAAATAAATATGAGGGAAGCTAAAGCCCTATGATACTTATCAGATGCGAGGCGATTTCTTTTTCTGCGCCTTTTTTGCAAAGGTCGGGTTCATAAATTGCGCGCAGCTTATAGCCTTCCATGGCCGACAACATCAAATTTACAGCTCTGTCCGTATCTTTTGCGGATACGCTTTTACCGGCTTCTTTAGCGGCCTGTTTATACAGCTGCTTGTAAAACTCGCGGACGTCTTCAAAAAAGCGCGCCCAGCTTGTGCGCACTTGCGCATTGTAAAGAGAGAGCGTGAATATTTCCATCGTGAAAATTCTGTTCGCTTCATCAATAAGGCAGGTCTGCACGGAATCGCGTATGGCCAGCTTTAGCATTTCTGCGGCCGTGGTGCCCGCGGCTGCGGTTGCGCGCAGATGTTCGAGCGTTTTTGCGTAATAGTATTCGCACCCGCCCAAGATTATCTCATCCTTTGATTTGTAATGCCAATATGCGCTGCCCTTTGTGACGCCCACGTTTTCCGCAATCGCATCTATGCTTACAGACGATATGCCGCGCTTTGAAAACAATTCAAAAGCGCTTTCGGTAAGCAATGCGGCTGTATCGCGTTTGGCCATTATGTATTTTATAACATCGTAAAAATTTCAGAGTTGTCAACAACTTCAAAAAAAGTGCGAAAAAAAGCTTGCAACAAAAATACATACTCATAAGTATGGTTTTATGGAAACGGAGAAAATTATTATGGACAGGAGGGGCTTTTTAAGGCGCGGAGCGCTTGCGGGGGCGGGGGCATTGATTATGCAAAACCTTTTTGCGCGCGAAATTTTGGCAAACGACAAGATAAACGTCGGCATAATAGGCAGCGGAGGGCAGGGGTGTTTTCATGCGCTCAAATACATGCAGCTGCCTGAATTCAGGGTCGTTGCGGTGTGCGATGTGAATGCCAATAACTCAAGGATAGGCAAAAACAAAGTCGATAAGTTTTACAAAAACAAAGAGTGCAAAATATATGGCGACTTCAGAGAGCTTTTGGCGGATACTTCCATTGACGCGGTAAGCATAACCGTGCCGGACCATTGGCATGCGATTATTGCAGTCTCCGCAATAAAAGCGGGCAAGCACATATATCTCGAAAAACCTTTTGCGTATTCGATATACGAGGGCGCTAAAATCTTGGAGGCGCTGGCTGCGGCGCCGTCCGTCGTTTTACAATTCGGCTCGCAACAGCGCAGCATGACGCATTTTAAGCGCGCAAAATATCTCGTCGAAAACGGGTATATAGGCAATGTCATAAAGGCTGTGGCGTGCAGTCCTTACGGTTTTATAGGCGGCGACACGCAAAGTGCGCCCGTCCCCGAAGGGTTGGACTACGATTTTTGGCTGGGGGCGGCAAGACACGTGCCGTATACGCCCGGCAGATGCAACGGCGCAAACGGCAGGGGATGGTATCAAATAAGAGACTATTCCGGCGGTTGGGTGACGGCGTGGGGCAGCCACCATGTAGACTCCGGACAGTGGATAATCGGCAAAGACAATGTTGCCCCCGTAAAAATAGAGGCAAAGGGAGAGTTTCCAAAAGTGGGCGTCTATGATGTTGCTTGGAAATTCAATTGCGAATATACGTATGCCGACGGCAAACAAATTATATTCACGACACCGCAGGGCGAAAACAAGGGCAATGTATGGATAATCGGAGACGAAGGCTGGGTAAGCGCAAGCCGCGGAGCCTTTCTTTCAAGCAATCCTGCGCTTGCCCGCATGCACATCCCTGACACAAACCTTACGCCGCGGGCAAATATGGACGACTACTCGGGGCACTTCTTGAATTTTGCGGAAGGCATAAAATACGGCGTAAAACGCGTTGCGGGGGCAAACTCCGCGTGCCTCTCCACAGACTTATGTTTAATGTGCAATATCGCGCTGGATTTGGGACGTCCCTTGAGATGGGATGCATCAAGCGCATCATTTGCGGGGGACAATGTTGCAAATAATTACCTGCGCGCACCCATGCGCACACCTTGGGTTTTATAAGGGGGAAATATGAAAATTAAATCGCTGTTCGTAATTTTTTTATTTTGTGCGGGCGCGCTTTTTGCGCAGTTACAAAATCCGCTTCAGAGATTGTCGACCTATAAATACGGGGATTCCAAAGACGTAATCGCCGTCGCGCGCGCCTATATTTTTAACGGAACTCAAAATCCGCAAGTGCGTGCGGAACATACAGCCATTTTGCAGGCTTTTCTTGAATCTGCCGCAACGGATGAATCAAAGCTGATTGCAATAGATTGGCTGGGCAAGATAGGCGGCAAAGCGGCCTTAGAGAAGCTTCTGCAGTCTGACACGCCCGCTTTTAAGCGCGAGTCCGAAGCGGTTTTAGCGGCACTTGCGGGGCTTAATGAAGATGATGTGCGCGTTTTGAAAAATGTGTGCGGGGCATCTCAAAATGGCGCTTTAACAACATCTGCCGCCTCGGGCGCGGCGCTTAAACTTGCGGCGATAGCGGAGGGTACCGACAAAACCGCAGCCTCGCTGGCGCTTCAAGAATATATAAATTCCGAAAAAGACGGCGTGCTTGCCTCATCAGCTATATCGTTACTCGGCAAAGTGGGTAGGGCGGATGATTTTGTATTTTTAAAAAGCATATATAAAGGTTCCGACGCAAACAAGCGCCTTGCCGCAGAAAACGCAATATCTGTGCTTGATTCGTCATTAGATTTGGAACTGATTAAAACGCTTTCTTCCGGCGAAGATGCGGACAAGTCCGACGCTCTCGATTTTTTGGTTTTGCGCAATTCTTACGGGGCGGCATTGCCCGTGCTTGAATGCGCGCTTGAAAACAGCGGTGAAATTTCAAAAAAAGCATGGGAAAGCTACGGGAGTTTGGCGCATCCCTCAAGCCTTTCGTTTCTCATGGCAAGTTTTGCCGCGTCCGACGACGCCCAAAAGTCTAAAAACATTCAGGACGCTCTTTGGAATTTAATACGCAGGGTTCGTTATGAATATGCAAAGACAGAGTTTGAAAAGTTGAAGCCGTCTTTTGACGATGTAAGGCAAAAGAAAATTTCAGCGATGGTTGAGCGCATTGCGCCGCCGCCGCCCGCCGCCGCGCCCATACCTCCTTCAGAAATCCCGCTTAGGTCAAGCGATTCGCGTTCTTTTTTAATGCCGAACGGATTTAAGGAGATTATTTACCTTGATTGCGGCCTGAAAAACTCGGCAGCAAACGGCGGCGTAAATATTATCAGGTCAAAAGGCGCTAGCTTTGTTTTCGATATAGGCGATCCTTCGCATCCTTATTCAAGCGTGGATTTTGATTCTGAAAAATTGGTCTATAATATAAGCGGCCTTGATTCCGCAAATGAATATGTGATGGGGTTTACGTGGTATGACCCGCAGGGGCTGCGAAGGCAGAAAATACTTGTGAACGGTAAAACCGTCTTCGGTCCTTCGGCGGCGTGCGCTTACCTTAATAACAAGATTACCTATTCCACATTTTTTATACCCGTGAATCCGTCCGACATACAAGGCGGCAAAATTGAAGTTTCCATAGAAAAACTTGCGGGGCCAAATGCGGTATGTTCAGAAATTTTTATCGTCCAAAAGTCGGCGGACAAAGCCTCAAAAAAATTGCTAATCGTAAGCGGCGACGAATATCACGACTGGCGTAAGAACCAAGCCGAAATGGCTTCTATATTACGTGCGGCGGGTTTTACGGTCTGTATAAGCGAAAACGTCTACGCGCTTTCGGCGGAGAATCTCGAATATTTTGACGGCATTGTTCTCATGATGAAAAACTACGCAGATCGCCTGCCGACGGACGCGGCTCTTTGGCACAAACTCGAGTCTTACGTGAAAAACGGGGGCGGGCTTATGCTCTCTCACTTTGCGTGCGGGGCCCTGCAAGAGTGGGAAGGTTTTGAGAAAATCGTCGGGCGCGTTTGGGATCCCAAATTGCGCGGGCACGACCCTCTGGGCAATTTCACCGTGAACGTTTGCGAAGCTGCGGCAAACGGCGGCGTAAAAGATTTTACCGTCTGCGATGAACTTTATACATGCTTGAGGGGCGATACACAAATAAATGTGCTTTGCAGCGCAGTTTCGGCGGTGGACTCTAAAACCTACCCCATAGCTTTCGGCCTTGATTGCGGCAAGGGGCGCGTATACAGCAACACGCTCGGCCACGATGCCCGCAGTTTGCGCAATCCCAATGTTATGGCGCTTTATGCGGGCGGCGCAAAATGGATTACAAAACAGGATTAAGCATGAAAATATCGTTTCACACAGATGCGTTTAATACGGCGTTTCAAAGTTTTGATTTTGCGCTGAATTATGCTCGGAAGCTGGATTTGGGCTGGATAGAGTGCGGCCTTTTGGACGGGGCTTGTTGGATACACGGCCTAGGATATTTCCCGCATGTGGCGATGTATCAAGATCCCGTGCTTTTAAAAGAAAAAATGGCGAAGATCGGTTTGCGATTTTCGCAAGTTGACGCGGCGTATCCGCTTTCGGGGCGCGACGGGCCGTCTATAGGTCTGCCCTATGTGCTTAAGGCGATACCGTGGGCAAAGCTTGCGGGGTGCCAAAATATCGCAACAACCGACGGGCTGCACAAGCCCGAGGGTTTAAGCGACAATGAGGCAATGTCTATGATGAAGAGCCTTTATACCGAAATCGTCCGCACAGCAGAACGCTATGAAATCAAAATCAACATAGAGGTGCACGGGTATTTCACCACCAATCCTGACAGGCTTGAAGAAATGCTGGCTTTCGCAGACAGTCCGTTTTTAGGACTCAATCTCGATACCGGCAACAGTTTTATCGCGGGGCAAGACCCCGTGGCTTTCGCCAAGCGCTTCATTAAAAAAATCAATCATGTCCATATAAAGGACGTGAGTGCCGAACTTGCTGCGATAGCGCGCGGCGAACAGGCCGGAATAGCCCTTTCTAACGCGGCCGTGGGCGAAGGCGTCAATGCCGAAAACATACTGGGTGTCCTTAAGGTTTTGAAAGACGCGGGATATTGCGGACACTTGTCTATAGAGTGCGACGGTCGCGGCGGCCCCGCCTTGACAAGTTCCGTAAATTGGCTGCGTAAACAAATGCAAAAACTCGGTATTGCGGAAGAGAAATGAAAATCGGCCTAAACATGCTGCTTTATACTGGGCACGTCACAGAAGCCCATTTTGAAATTTTAGAGTATCTTGCCGAAGCCGGTTACGACTGCGTCGAAATACCCGTTAACAAGCTTGACGACGCTTCTTACAAAAGGCTCTCGCAAAAGCTTAGAGCGCTTGGCCTTGAATGCAGCGTTTCTTACGCATTGCCGCAAGGGGCAAGTTTCATATCGCCTGAAAAATCAATGCGCGATAAAGCGCTGTTACACTCAAAGCGCGTTGTAGACACGGCGGGCATTCTCGGCGCAAACATCATAATGGGGCCTTTTTATCAGCCGCTCGGTGCATTCTCGGGCGCTGGGCCTACCGATGATGAAAAGGCGCGTTGCTTGGAAGGCCACAGGCTGTTTGCCGAATATGCCGAAAAACATTCGATTATTTTGGCGATGGAAGTTTTAAACCGATTTGAGTGCTATATGTTCAACTTGACAGAGCAGGGGCATGAGCACATCAAAAAAATCGGAAGCCCGAATTTGAAGCTTACTTATGACACCTTTCACGCAAATATTGAGGAAAAAAGACCCCTTGAAGTTCTTGAAAAATATTTTGACGACATCGTCCACGTACATATTTCCGAAAACGACAGGGGTATAATAGGCGAGGGTCATAACCCGATTGTAGAGACTATTTCGCTATTGGAAAGGCGCGGCTATTGCGGAATGATTGTTGTCGAGGCTTTCGGTTGCGCGCTTAAAGAGCTTGCCGCCGCCACGTGCTGCTGGCGGAGTTTTTTTAAAAATCAGCGAGAGTGCGCTATAAGCTCTTTAGCCTATCTAAAACAAATATCGGGTAGCATAAACGCATCGCGTCGGCGGAAATAAAATATTTTGCGCGTGCGCGGCCTTGTTAATTTGAGGCATATAATTTTGGCGGGAAGTCAGAACAATGAAACGGATTTTTTTTATTTTAATTTCGATTTTCGCTTTTGGCGTTTGCGGTTTTACTTACGCGGCAAACCCTATACGCATAATTGTGTTATGCGGCAAATCAATGCATCCGTACGGCGCGCATGAAAACTTGCTTGCAGGTTTGCTTTTAAAAAGCTCTCTTGAAGAAGCGCTTAAAGACAAGGTTAAAGTTGAGATAACCGACGCGCTTCCCGGTGCAGAAAGCCTTGCGGGGGTTTCTCTCTTCGTGATTTTGGGCGAAGGAGATAAAACCCATCCGCTTTTCGGTCATGAAAATTTTCTTAAAACGCTTTATGACGCAAAAGTGGGTGTTGCAATGTTTCACTATGCAACGGTTTTTCAAAACCCGTCCGATGATGTTCTCATGCGCAATTGTATAGGCGCAAACTTTGAGAAATTTTATTCAGTTAATCCATTTTGGGATGCCAAAATAAACACCGCATCAAAGCATCCCGCCGCGCGGGGCGTAAGGCCATTTGAGATTTATGACGAGTGGTATTTTAACCTACGCTTTAAGCCGCTTAATGTAACGCCGCTTTTAGAGGCAATTCCTCCGCAAAGCGTTTTTGAATGTCCCAACGGCATGTATTCAAACAATAAATACGCGCGCGCTCAGATTGGGCGGCCGCAGGTACTGGCCTGGGTTTGCGAGAATGAAAATAAAACGCGCGGCTTCGGGTTTACGGGCTGGCACTATATTTGGAATTATAATAACGATATGTTTAGAAAGCTTATAGTAAACGCCGTTGCATGGGCGGCGGGCTTTGAAGTGCCGCAGGGCGGCTTCGAGACCTCGCGGCCGAGCATTGAATATATCGATTCTCAAATAACAAAACCCAAGCCGCAAGGTTGGGATGCAACTTTGGCCGATTGGAAATCAAAGGCTAAGCTTTGGAATAATTAAAGCGATATTCTGCGCATAGCGGTATATATAACCGGAAAGGCAGCAATGGATTTAATGGGGAGGCTTGTTGGCGGAAATTTTGGATACGCTACACATACATCTGCAAGAATTAGAATATTACGCAAACAATTTTATTCAAAATTCTTTTTTGACAAATTATGAACTTTATCCATCAATCAGCGTAGACTTTAACTATAACGTATTCTTATAGAATTTGTTTTTGGGGTTGGAATTGCATACGACTTTCCCAAACAACGCATATGGTCAGAACAATAACTCAGTAGATAGAAAATTATACACAGATATATTTCAACAATCAAAAGGAAAATAGGACAAAGTCATGTTAAATAAAAAAATATTAACTGCACTTGTTGTCTGCATTATAGCTTTTGGGCTCTATTTTTATTATGTGAATACTGTGCATCCATATGGGATAGAATTTGTCGGGAAATCTAAATCAGAAGTAATAGAAATTTTAGAAAAAAACATTAGAGAACCTAAGTATGAAATAATGATTACTGTCAAAAACAGAACATTTATGTGCAGAAACAAAGCGGTCGTTCTTGATAATGCGGCAATCATGCAGTCAGACACTTGGATAGTGAACTATGCAACGCGCTGGGATGGTTTTTTAATATATGAACAAGTCATATCATTTAAGAATGGCATAGCGTCATCTCAACATACAAACGTTAGATCAGACGGAATTTAATATGTAAGTTCCAATTGCTAGAGCAAAAGATGGATATGTTTAGGTCAATAACACAAACTTTTACTTGGACAACGCCGATAGATTATGCTCGAATACCAAAGCAAGATGACTCGACCTACGGGTCAATTTTGATAGATCAAGGCGAAAGTAGCTGGATATGGAAATGAGAAATGTAATTTACATAATACTCTTGTTGTTTTTCTGCGGGTGTTCTGAAGACAAAGTGGAGAATATCTATGGTACATACGGATTTAAAAACGAATACATAGAGCAGAAATTGTTGATAAAGCCTGACGGCACTTTCGACCAAAGTATAGATATTTTTAAAAACAACGAACATTTAAAAACAAACGGGATTTGGTGGTTAAACAACTTTTCCGGATGTACATATATTTCGTTTAAAAATTATATATTCGTATTGGATTATGAAGGGAAACTGGAAGATAATTATCCCAAGAAAGGCACTTACGGCATAATAACAGGAGGGTTCCCCGTTAATCGTTGGTTTGGGGAAACGGAAATCAGTTTTCTTGAAGGATGTTATTATAAAAAAATTAAAAAATGGGAAGTGGGAGATTCGTTAAACTGATTTTATAGTGTTCAAAAAGTTGCAGGAGCAATGAAAAGCTCTGCAGATTACAAATTCATAAAAGCCAAAGGAGGTTCATTCTGGTTTTGCGCGTGAGTTAAATTATTTAAAGGAAAAATATGGAATGTCATTCAGCGGAAGATAATGCGATGTTGTTGCGAGCGAAGGCTCTTTTATTGTCTAAACCCGGAGTTATTGAGCTTGCCCCTGACGATGGTGTTTTGTTTAAGATAAATGAGGTTTTGATACACATAACAAGCGACAGAAGTCCGTTCTTTATAGAATTAGCAAATGAAAACAAAAAATGGGTAAGATTTGACGGGTTCAAAATGACGAGGTTTATCTCATTGAGATTTTTTTATGCGTTATTTGAAGGATATGACTATAAAATCTTTTTGGGGGATCAACAGATCCAAACATTTTTACCGTCATTGTCCGTTGAAGTTGATTACTTATTAAACAAATGGGACAGAATCATAAACCTTTTGAATAATGAAAATTTCGAATCAACTTATGAAATGCGTGAAGCCCTTAATGACGACATAAAAGCGCATCTTCATAAAAATAAAGACGTATAGGGGGCTGGCTATTAGAGGTAAATTCTGTGTGTAATAAATTTATAAAAGCCAAAGGCGGGCCCTTCTGGTTTTGCTCTATTTTATTTGGGTTGGGGGCTTTCTTTTTCGTACTTATTTCTATCTCGCGTCCAGAAAAATTACTGGAAGGCTTGAAATGTGCTTCCGCTTTTGGGGTAATGTCATTGGGATTTTACATATATTTCAAAGGGTTTTATTTGAAACTTACGAATAACAGTCTTATATATCGCGACGGCTGTTATAGGAAGCATGAGTTGTATTTTAATGAGATAGAAGACATAGACTGGGGCAGCGCGCATTTTGAGAACATAGGCAATGCGGTATCTGTGCCGCGATTGATAGTGTTTCCTAAAGACAAGTGTCAGGCGGAGCTTGTGATAAACATAAGAGTGTTCGGTTTTAAGGATGCGGTGGGGTTTTATAACGAAGTTAAAAGGGCGATAGGCAAAGAAGTATCCGTGTCAAGGAGTAAGCGATAATACGCCGTTTTCATCTCGGCAATATTATTGACGCTTGGGGCATAATATTTAGTTTTTAAGCAACTTTTGCGTAGATGTTGCGTTAAACTAAGTATTTAAAACTCGGGTTTCTGATTATGAGAATAAAGCTTCTTTTATTTTTGGGCATTTTGCCTATTGCGCTTGTGGCCGGCGAACATTCGGTAAAATTTGTAATCGATACGGATGTGGAGCAAACTTTGAAGTTAGGCACGCATGAGATTTGCAAGCTTGATAGGGATGTGTATTTCAGAACCTACGGCAACCTTACTGCGACCGATTTATCTAAAGAGCTTTACGCCGAACTGGGCGTTTTGCCGGGCAGGGGAACTTTGCGCTTTGTGTCTGACGAAACCCGCTTTGAGCAGGCTGTTGATTCTGCCGCAAAGCAATATGGCGGCGCTAAAAAAACATTCGGCGCGCGGGTTAACGCGACATGTTGCTCGGGCTTTAGTCAAGATATGCTTGAGCCGTCGGCAAACTCCGAAACCGCATCGGCACAAGTAGACCCGACTATGAAGGTTGCGCACAGTAACGTTGTGCACCCGGACAAATATAAAGCCGCCGCAAATCTGGTTTTAAAATGGGTTGAAGAAGTTTACGCAAAGGGCGCTTATGCGCCTGACTATATTTCAACAATGAATGAGCCCGACGCATCTTGGAGTGGTGCGGCAAACCCCGTGGAAGACTTTACGAATTATTCAATAGTTATGGCGCAAATCGTAAACAATAAGGCGGGTGGCGTGAAAATTGCGGGACCATGCACGGCATGGGGTTACCAGGGCGGCAACTGGGCGCGTTGGAAAAACAACGGTTGGGAGCGCTATTTTATCGAGAATGCGGGCAACATTGCGGGTGCGTATGACTTTCATATCTACAGCAAGGGCTATTATCATTACGTGCCGGAAAGCAAGGGGTATAGGCCGGAATTGAGTCAAGACTCTCCGTTCTTGGACGATTCGCGGCGCAGCGGCAACGGCAGCGTTTGGGATTTCGGCCGTCTTGAAGCATTTTTGGATTTGGTTACCGCGCACCACCTTTCAACTTGGGGCGGCGATATGAAGCCCATAATAATTTCAGAATTCGGGCGTCAGGGGATAAATCCGCAACTGGGGCCGTGGGAAAACAATTTCAAGCATTGGTTATATATGTCTACGGTTGCGCGTTTGTGGATGACCTTTATGGAGTTTCCGCAAATAAAACTTACGGTGCCTTTTATATTGCCTAAGTCTGACGCAAATTATGCGCCGAGTCGCGGTCAGGCAATTTTTACGCAGTCGGCAGAAGGTAAGACGGTCAGAACCCCATTTTACGAGTTTTACACAATGTTTAAAGACGTGAACGGCGCGCGCGTGCCATGCCGCGCGGTTTCGGCAGATACGGATATTTTAGATACCTCGTTTGCGCGCGCGTTTTTAAACGGCGACAAGCTGTATGTTATAGCAAACAACGGCAAGAGCAGCGCGCTTAACTTCAGTTTTGAGCTTAAGGGCGCCCCCGCCGTCAAAAGCGTGAAAATTTTGAGCGTTAAGTGGGAGGGCTCCATACCCGAACGTATGGATTTTGCCCCCAAGGGCGCGCTTAAATTTGAAGAGCAAAGCCTTACTACATTGCCGAAGAACTCACTCTTGATGGCCGCGGACGAAACTGCGGTTTTATGCTTTGAGTTTGACTCTGCGCCCGTTGTCAAAGCCCGCATTACCGAAGAAATTTATTACGCCAAAGAGACTTTTACGGAATTTCGAGAGAATATGCCCGCAGAATTGACTTTTAATTTGCCGAACGCTTCAACCAAGCAGGCGATATTGGGCTTGGGGCTTGCTGCAATAAAGGGGTTTAAGGGCAGTATCGCGGTTTTTAAAGACGGCAAAAAAATTGCATCGGCAAATTTAGACCATACAAACGGCATTGCCGATTATCACGCTGTTACGCGCATTAATTTGCCGTTATCGGCACTCTCAAAAGGCAAAAATCGATTGAGTGTAAAGCTCTCAAACTGCGACGCTAAAGCATTTCAATATCTTACTTCCGCAAAATTGATTTTGGAAAATTGATTATATTAAGCTTTGGAGGTGCAATCCATCAAAACATCTCCGACTGCATTCGGAGATGCGGGGTTAAATAATACTCCAAAGTCAAAATACCTCAAATATTTATGCAAAGCGGATATTGATTTTTTGCACGATAAGCTGTATTGTTAACAAATTATTTTTTTTGTTAAGGGGGTATTATGAAAAATTTTTTAAAAATACTTATGTTTGGGGTGTTTTGCACCTGCAAAATTTTTGCCGCAGAAAACGCCGATATCTCAAAATTTGTGCCTGCAGAAAACTGCGCGCCTCTTAATTTAAAAAGCGAAGACTGGGCGGAGATTGGGTCTCTTAAGCACTTTGAATCAAAAGACATCAAAGACTCAAAATTGGGCATAGGGTTTGAGGCGCTCGACCGCAAAATGTTTGATCCGTCAAAGGCTTATGATCCTATTGCTCAAACGGGGCTTAAGTGGGTGCGTTGCCAGACCGGGTGGGCACGGACAGAAACCCAAAAAGGCAAGTATGACTTTGCTTGGCTTGACGAAATCGTAGACAACCTTATTGCGCGCGGCTTGAAGCCCTGGTTTAATGTTGGCTACGGCAATCCGCTTTATATGCCGAACGTCAATAACCCTGCGGCGCTTGGGTATGTGCCCTTATATTACGGCGATGAATGCCTTGAGGCGTGGCAAAATTTCATAGCTGCGCTTACAGAGCATTTTAAGGGCAGGGTGCAATATTTTGAAATCTGGAACGAGGCAAATACCCCTCACTTTTGGCAGCCCGAAGAGCCAAATCCAACAGACTACGCAAAGTTGGTCAATTTGACTTCTGCGGTAATTAAGAGAGTTAATCCCGAAGCACAAACGGGGGCTTGCGTATCGGGGCAAATGCGCGCGTATATGGTCGGGTTTTTCAAAGCGGGCGGCGGCGATAATATTGATTTTTTCACGATGCATCCCTATGTCATAATGCCGGAATATGACGGGGCAGAATCGAGCCGAGGGTTTAAAGCTATCCTGCGCGATTTTGCCGGCGGCAAAGAAATATCTCTTTGGCAGGGAGAGGCCGGTTTTGCCTCATACTTCCCGCCAAAGCATTGGCTGAATACCGTTACCGCAAGCAATCAGCAGATACAGGCAAAATGGATTCTGCGCAGAATTATTACAGACTTAAGCGAAGGACGCGGCCTCACATCCATATTTCAGGCCGTGGATTTTGAAACTTACTTTACCGCAGAAGGCGGCGGCAAACCCGCAATTTTCGGCAAATTCGGCATTTTGGAGGCCAAGACATATAAACCAAAGCGCGCATGGAGCGCCATTAAAAATTTGACCTGCATTTTTGACTGCGACACCGTTAAAAAAGATTTTTACGGCGCCTTGGATTTAAGAAGCGGTGAAAAGCCCGTCTTGGGGATGTCGCGCGCATTTGAAAACGCCGCAAGAGTTTTGACTTTTGAAAGGAACAATTATCCGCTTTATGTCTATTATCTTGCCGAAGATGTAGAAGTCTGCATGCCACAACGTTCCGCGAAGTTAAAATTCTTAGAGGGCAAAAACGAAATAAGGCGTCCCGTCTTGGTGGATTTATTTGACGGTAAGGTTTATGAATATAAAAAGCCTGTCGGCATGGAATACTACGGGAATGTGCGCGGAATAAAGGACATGCCGCTTACCGATTATCCGCTCTTATTTACGGATTTTGAAGCGCTTAAAGACCGCATAATATTAAAGTGAGGTTTTGATTTCGCGGCTGAAATCTGTAAAAAAAGCTCCGAGATTTCGGAGCTTTTTTGTTTTAAGAATGTTTTTTGCCGCCTTACTTTGCGGCAGGGGCGGCAGGGGCAAGCTGCGACGAAGGCAGCGGGAGGCTTTCTACCGAAGGTGTCGTTGAAACGGAACTTGCGGGGCTTGCGTTTGATGCCGCCGAAACCGCAGGGGTTGAAGCGGTAGCGGAAGAGGGAGCGGCGGCTTCTTCAATTGCATTATTGGCATTGGGGGCCGGCGTCTTGCCGTCAGGGTTTAAGATGGCTTCTTCTTGCTTTTTAACGTCGCCCTGTGGGATGAGAGGCATTGCGCTGTTTAAGCCTATAGTAGAAATTGCGCCCGTGGACCAGCGCACATATTTGCCGTCCGAATCAAAATACAAATAAACCTTCGGCTCTCCGCGATAATACCAGACGTCTGAAAGCGTCTTGATGTTGTACATGTGCTCAGGCAGGCCCATGATTTCTATGACGTGCGGTTTTGTCATACCCGGCACCAATTCAAGGACAAGTTCTTGAGAGGAATCACTCGAAGACTTTGAAGAGCAGCCTACAAGCAAAATGAGAGAAAAAATAGAAAGTATTTTTTTCATAACTGATTCATAGATTAAACAATAATCAAAAACAAGCCGATTTTACGCGCGCTTGCGCTTAAAGGGCATATTAGGCTTTCGGACAAACTCCGAGCGGCCTTAAATATTTTTGGGCTTAAAGGTTATTTTAATATCTGTCAGGCTCTTTGGGGCACTTTGTGCGGCGGCTTTGAGTGTTATGAACAGCGCTCCGCCATCGCATTTTGAAACCGAGCATAGAGCGTTTGAGGCTTCTATGCTTGCAAATGTGAAGTTTGCAGGCACGCGCAAAACAAGCGTAAGCGGAAAATCCGCAACAAGCTCTGCCGATAAATTTAAAGTATGCGTTTGCGCGTCCCAAGAGCACGCTTTGATTTCTTCTGAAGTTTGCGATACGTGGCGGTCGCTGCCCACAATCTGCGGGATGTCTGAAATCGGCGTAAGGCGCACTATGCGCACGCCGTGTGCGGGCACTTCGGCCATAAATATGCCGCGCATATCGCCCAAGGCTTGTTGCGTCCAAAATTCAAAGGCGTAAAAAATTTGCGAGGGGTCTAAGCCGAGTTCTTCCGCCTTAACCTCTATTTTATTGGGCTCGTCACTCCAATTAAATAATGCCGCCGCATTGTATGAGCCGAGAGTCCCGCTTTTAACTACAAGGTTCCAGACGGGCAGCATTTCAAAGCGCGGATAGATGTTCATGGGGCGCACATAGGCGGGAGGCAGCGTTTGTTGGAGGATTTTCATACGCTCTTGCGGCAGCGCGCCAAGCTTGTCGCCAAAGAATGTTAGCTGCCCGGGTAGGGCTACTATGGTTGCGCTTGTGCGCGCCTCTTCAAGCGTGAGGTCTCCGACAAGCAGGGTGTCTGGGTCTGCAATCATGCTTATGTTGTGCGTAAAAATCTGGTTTATTGTGCAGCGCCCCTGCAATTTTACGTTGTCCCACTTTACGGGCTTGCCCGGGTGCACGATGTCGGCGCCTATTCTTGAAGCGTCTGCGTATGCGGCCTCAGCCCCCGATGTATGCCCCTGGCAAGCCAAGAATATGCGGTCTGCGCCTATGCCTTCGCGAAAGGCGCGCACACAAAGCTCAAACGGGTTGGGGCAGGATGGGTCTTTAAAGCGCGCCTTAATTTCAGGGCGCTCATAGAGGTGCGCGCAGTATGAGCTGTTACGCCCAGACATACCGTCTATCTTGAAAAATTCATAACCCCAGTCTTGCGAAGCTATGCGGAATATTTCTTTAAGATGGGCGCGCGCTTCCGCATTTGTGGGGTCTAAAGTGTATACGCCGTTCCAAGACTTTACGGGCGCGCCGTTTTTTTCATGCAAAAACCAGTCTTTATGCGCAGTGTAAAACTCGACATTGCCCGTGCCGAAAGGCGCAATCCAAATGCCGGGCTTAAAACCGAGTGCGCGTATTTCATCGGCCAGCGCCTTCATACCCTGCGGCACTTCATCTGTGCTTGTTTCCAAATTCATATTATAAAACTTTGAGACGGGCAGGGCGGCAGAATTTGCCTGCCAAGACTCAATAGACCAATATTCGCAGCCGAAAGGCTGCAGATACGTTTTACCGATGCGCGCTTCGGCGAGGTTGTCTGCGGCGGTAGCCTTGTCAAAATAAATGTTCCAAGCCATCCAACCCGTCGGGGTGCGCGGCAGCCGCTTTTTATCCAGCGCCTTAAAGTATGGGACGTAGCGTTTTTTCAGATAATCGCGTTTTAGATCTATTTTTAAAAAAGCTTCCGCGGGGTTTGCTATATTTAATACGGCGGCAAACTTGAAGACACCCGCATTATCTGAAGATATATTCAGGGCGGAGTTTTGAAAATTCAAAACGGCATCGGCCGAGGGTGAATATAAAGAGTCATTGAGCCTTGAATCCGCAGGGCCGTATTTAAGCGTCAACACGCGCTCATTTTTTGCGGGAATTGTGCGGCAAGTAAAAGAGTCTTCGTAAAATTTTAACGTGCCATCGATTTTTAAAGCGCCCGCAAAATTTTGCGCGGTTCTGTGATGGCATAGTATTTCAAGCGTGTCGCCGTCTTGCGGCAATACTATGTAACCTTGCACGTCGCCTTCAGGGTCTGCAAGGGCAAGCCGCCGATTCGCGCCGTCGCGCGCGTCTGCAAGCGTCCACATTTTGCCGCCCGATTCAAACGACAGCTTTGCGTCTATATGCGCCTCGCCGTTTGAGGCTGTAAGTTTTGAAGACTTTTCGTCAAAACTCCATTGCCAATCGGCAAAAGACACACTGCAAGTTAACAGTGTAGCCAATAAAAATAAACTTTTCATAATCCCCCTTGTTTTAAGGTAATAAAGACCTTAGAAGAGTTTAGGTCAAACAGATTAGCATATTTGCAAATGACAATATGCGGCAAATGCGTTATAAACCGTTCTCAAATTTGAAACTTTTAATAATGAAATACATTTAATTTTTTAATATGAATAAGATATTCTCTCTTAAAATCTTGCTTATTTCGGGTGCTTTAATTCTTAATTCGTTTTATTCAGCGGCTGCAGAAATCCCCGTTAACACAACTAAAAAACCCAACTTCGTAGTATTTGTGGTTGATGATCATGACGCATGGGATATGCCCGTTTATGAAAAAGACAAGGCCGCCTGTGCGCCCGTCATAGAAAAGCTTGCCGGCGAAGGCATTGTCTACGAAAGGGCGTATTTGACGACGTCGGTATGCACGCCTTCGCGCTATACGCTTTACACGGGTAGATACCCCGGGCGCTGCATGGGAGATTCTTACTTAAAGCAAGTGCCCTTGGGCTCGCAAAATGATCCAGAGTTTAATATAGACTTGGAAAAGGACGGCACCAATGTTGCCGCAGTGCTTGCAAAAAACGGTTATGTAACGGGGCACGTGGGCAAATTTCATGTCGGCGATGAGGAAAAGCTTAAGGAAATATTTGGGCAGGCCAGACCAAAATTCGATAAGCGCACGCCAGAAGCCTCGGCATATTTAAAGAAGGCGGAGCTTGCGTATCGCAAGTATATGACGGATATCGTCGGTTTTACATGGGCAAAGCATGTATACTGGGCTAATATGGAAAATTCTTTTACCAACCACAATCCAAAATGGACGCTGGAAGCCGCTCTTGAATTCATAGAAGAAAACAAGGATAAGCCATTTTATCTGCACTATTGCACGACGCTCGTTCACGGGCCGCTCAACTGGGAAATTTCTATGCGCAATGAAAACGTCACGGGCGAAGGCGTATTGGCAAGTGCGCCAAAAGTCGACGGCATGCGCTCAAACGCCGACATAATCAAAGAGTCCAAGTCCGGCAAGGGCGAAAGCGACCTCAGAGATGTAGGCCTTACTTGGGTTGATGCGTCTGCGGAAGTCATAATTAAAAAGCTTAAAGACTTGGGCTTGGATGACAACACCGTGTTTATCTATATTGCCGATAACGGGATTTCCGGCAAATCTTCAATGTATGAAGGCGGGATAAGGGCTTGCATGTTTATGCGTTATCCTGCGGGCATAAAGGCGGGTTCAAAATTTAGCGGGTTGGTTTCAAGCGCCGATATTGTGCCGACGATATTTGACCTTGCCAGCGTCAAAAAGCCTGACGACTACCGCATTGACGGCGTAAGTTTAAGGCCGTCTTTTGATAACCCAAACGCATCTTTACATAACGACGTCTATGCGGAACTCGGCGCGGCGCGCGCCGTAGTTAAGGGAGATTTTAAGTATGTGGCCGTGCGCTATAAAAAAAGCAAGGCGGACTCTTTTACCTATGGCAACCCCGCAGTCTTGGTGCGCAGGCTAAGCTATATATTTAATCCAAACCTCGGCCAAGCACAGCTTATGAAGCGCCCCGCGCAATACACCGTGGCAGATCAGCTTTATAATTTGAAAGACGACCCCGCAGAAGCGCATAACCTTGCGCAGGATCCCAAATACGCCGCAAAGCTCGCCGAAATGAAAGGTCTCTTGCTTGAGTACCTTAAAACATTTAACAGACCTTATGGCGAATTTATCGAAGGGCAAAACGCGGTTGCGCCAAGCGTTTGGAATGACAAAGTTTTGGAAGCTTTAAAAAACGTTGAAGTTTCGGGCAAGCGCAGCGCAACGCTTAAAAATGCCGACGGCACCGTAAAAGACATTGATTATGCCGATGGCGGCAAACAGGGCGGCAAGGCAAAAAAGCCTAATAGCGAAGACGGTGAGTGATTGAGCCTTAAATGCGGGCTATTTACTTGACACTTTGTCCGCGTTTTCCGTGAATGGCTTGCGGCTTAGGGCGATGAAAATCGCCCGCCGCACAAACTTTTAAAAGCGCAAAATGAGCAAACGCAACGTCGTCTGTATGAAGTGGGGCACTAAGTATCCCGCCGATTACGTAAACAGGCTTTATTCAATGGTCTCACGCAATTTAAGCGGAGACTTTAGGTTTATATGCCTTACCGACGACGCCGCGGGCATAAGGCGCGAAATCGAAATTAAGCCGCTGCCCGAAGTGCCTGTGCCCGGCACCGCAGAGCGCTGTTGGCGAAAGCTTGGCATACTTAAAAAGGATTTGTTCGATATTGAAGGCGACGTGCTTTTTTTGGATGTCGATATTGTCATTGTTAAGCCCATAGACTGTTTTTTTGAGCAAAGCGGATACTTTCTCATAATCAAAGAATGGAAGGCGGACACGGTGCACGGCCTCGGCAATTCTTCGGTTTTCAGGTTTAAGGCGGGCGCGTTTAATTTTGTCTATGAAGAATTCTTGGGCAAGTCTCAGGAAATAAGCAAAAACTTCAGGCATGAGCAGGCATTTTTGACGGCGCGCGTAAATGAGCGCGGGCTTATCGGCTATTGGCCGCAGGGTTGGTGCGCAAGCTTCAAGCGCAACTGTATGCGCGGTTTTCCGTCTTCTATATTTTTTGAGGCGCGCTTGCCCGAAGACGCAAAAATAATAATCTTCCACGGACATCCCACACCCGAAGAGGCCATTGAGGGCCGCATTAACGGCTTAAAGCGCTTTGTGCGTTTTTTAAGGCCTACCGCTTGGATAAACAAATATTGGCGCTGAGCGTTGCATTATGCCGCGTTTTGCCCGCCCGCGCGTATGCTTTATGCGTTTAAAGTCCGCAAAAAAAAACTCCGAAATGCTTCGGAGTTTTTTATTTAAATACGTTTATTTGGAAAAGGTCTTTTTATCCATACCCAGATGTTTTTCTACATCTTTTAAGCGGGAGAAAAAGTCTGGCAATTTTTCTTTTAAAATTTCAAGCTTATGCGCAAGCATGAAAGGGTAAGGCGGCGTGCCGCGCACGTATTGGCCGGCTTCTATGTTGCCGTTTACTCCGCTTTGTCCGCCGATTTTTGCGCCGTCGCCTATCTTTAAATGTCCCGCAACGCCCACTTGGCCGCCCAGAACGCAGTAAGCGCCTATTTTTGTGCTGCCCGATATGCCGACTTGCGAGACGATTAAGCAACCCTTGCCGATTTCTACATTGTGAGCGATTTGCACGAGATTATCCACCTTTGTGCCGGCCCCGAGCAAAGTTTTGTCAAACCTGGCGCGGTCGATACAAGTGTTTGCGCCTATGTCCACATCGTCTTCAAGCACAACCTTGCCGACTTGCGGCACCTTCTTATGCTCTCCGTCCTGATATTCGTAACCGTAGCCGTCCGAACCTATGACGGCGCCCGGCTGCAAGCGGACGCGTTTGCCTAACACGCAGTAGTCCATAACTACGCTGTTGGGCATTAGTATGGAATTGTCTCCTATTACGCTTTCGGCACCGATGTAATTATTTGCCATAATGCGCACGTTTGCGCCTATTTTTGCGCCCCTGCAAATTACTGCGTTGGGACCTATATAAACGCCTTTGCCGATTGCGGCGCTTTCGTCAATAACCGCGCTAGAATGGATTTCCGGCAGAGGTTCAGGCCACAAGTCTTTTTCTATAAGCGCGCAGAGTTTTGCAAGCTCAAGCGAGGGGTTTTCAACCCTAATGACGACGGCGTTTTCAGGGTATTCGCCGGCATAATCGCGCGGCAAAAGAAGCACGCCTGCGCTGCTTTCGGCAACTTCATGCGCGTATTTTTTATTGCCCAAAAAAGACAAATCCCTTTCCGTCGCAAGCGAGAGGCTGGCAATGGATGAAATTGTCCTTTCGGGGTCGCCGTCCAAAACGGGGTTAGAGAAAATTTTCAAAAGGTCTTTAACTGAATACTGCATTATTTTTCGGCCTGTTGCTGCTTTTGGGGTTCATTGTTATATTCCACCCTTGAGTGGAGCATATTTAGCATTGTGAAAACAAAACTTTTTTTGATGGTCGTAAGCTGCTGTATAGTTATGGGCGCTTCATCAAGCTGCCCGTCGTTCATCTTCATGCGCACGATTTTATCAACCAGCTCTTCTATGCCGTGCGGCGTTATGCGCTTTAAAGAGCGCGACGCGGCCTCACAAGAGTCCGCAAGCAGGATTATGGCGGTCTCTATGCTTTGCGGTTTTTTGCCCTCATGCCTGTAAGTGCTTTCTTCAATGCCAGCCGCGCGCAGCGCAGCGCCTATGTCCGCACAGTTGCCGCTCGAAGTGGCGATATTTTGCGCCTTGTTGTAAAAGTAAAGTATTATGGATGTGCCGTGATGCTCTTCAATGGCCTCGATAACGGGGCGGGGCAGCTTTGCCAAACGCGCGAGCTCTACGCCCTCTTTTATGTGGCTTTTAATTATAAGCGCGCTCATCGAAGGGGTTTGTGTGTCATGTGGATTGCGCCCGCCCGTCTGGTTTTCCGCAAAAAATTCGGGCTTGATGAGCTTGCCTATGTCATGATAAAGCGCGCCTACGCGGCACTTAAGGGCGTTTGCGCCCCTTATTTGGCTTGCCGCGTATTCGGCAAGATGCGCAACCATGACGCTGTGGTGATATGTGCCCGGCGCTTCTATCTGCATACGGTTTAAAAGCGGGTTGTTAAAGTCTGTAAGTTCAAGCAGCGTGATGTTTGAAGAAATGTCAAAAAGCTTTTCAAGCAGCGGCAAAAGCACTGTGGCCAAAATGCCCGTAAGCGTGCCAGAGGCAAGCGCCGCAGCCGCCTGCAAGCCCACAAGCTGCGTATCAACGCCGTTTATTGCGCCCATCGTCACCGAGGAGAAGCAAAGTATTAACCCATACATGAAACCGCCGAAAAGCACGCGGTAGCGCGTTTTTGCGCCGTCAAAAAAGTAAATCGCAGCAAGCGAAGATACGAAAAGCAAGATAAAGTAATCCATCCCCTGCGAAAGCATGAGCGTTGCCAGCGCGGTAAGCACGAGCGACATGACAAACCCCGTGTAAGAGCCGAATAAAAGAACCTGCAAGAGGGGGCCTATCAAAACGGGGGTGGCGTATGTGAAAACTTGCAATAAAGTCTCACCCGATTTAAAAATTTCCGCATTGCAAACCTGCACCAAAAAACGCTCTAGCGCGAGGTTTATAAAAAGCAGCGTTACAAGTATTGATATGGTTTTGGGGCGCTTGTTTGTGCGCGTTTTGCTGACTATTATAAACAAGCTTGCGCCAACTACCAAAAAGAAACTGCAAAAAAAGTCTTCTATGGCCGTAGACATGCTTTTTTTGTCGGAAGAGAATTGCTGAGACATCTCTTTACGAAAGGCATTGCATTTTTCTTGCGCAAGCTCCGTCACGGCAGAATCCTGATCTAAGAGAGTTTCGCCCTGACGCACTTTAACGATTACCGGGCTTACTTTTTCGGCGGCTTCTTTGCGCTTTTGCGCGGTGGTTGCGTCGTCAAACTCCAAATTGGGCTTAATCTCCTGATTGAAAATCCTAAAGAAGACATAGGACATATCGGTGTTAATGCTGCCCAGCGCAAGCAAACGCTTTTTAAGCTCTTCATTGGCTTCGTTTTCGCTGCGCAGCCTGTTTTGGCGCGCGCCCGTTACGCCCTCAAGCTTGTAAGTGCCCGCAAGGTCGCTCTTATCCGAAAACACGGGGTCCGCATTGCGATATACGCCGTCGTTCAAAATGCCCTTAAGCCTGAATATGGCCTGATTAAAAATGTCTTCTCTGGTTTGGGCGGTGGAGTTTTGCAGAATTTTAACAACGTCTTCAGGGCTTATGCTTAAAGTGGTGCCGCGTCTTATCTGCGCGGAATAGTCTTCGGCGAGCTTTTCAGACTTTTTATCTTCAGGTTTAAGTTTCTCATAGGCGGTTTGCATCTCCGCTAAAATTTCTTCAAGCTTGTCAAAATTGGCCTCAACCGTCGGGAAACTGTCCTTGTTGATTTTGTAAGACGGAGAAACGCTTTCTTCTACCTGACGCCTGCGCGCCTCCGTCAAAATATGGCTTTCAAAAGAAAAATCCAAAAGAGAAATAAGCTGGGTTGGGGCGGCGCGCCCAAGCGATATGGGCGGAAGCACCTTGGGGGTGCCCGCAAATGCCACAATGTATACCACGACCGAAAGCGCCGAGATAATCCCGAAGATTATCGCAAAACGCCAGTTTTTCTTGCCGCGACTTTCCTTTGAAAAGTCCAGCTTTTTGCGCGCGCTTTCTTTGCGGTATTTTGAGGTGGTCAAAGACATTACTAAAAATCCTCCTTACGCGCGGCGTAAGCTTCTATGATTTTTGTTACGAGCGGGTGCCTTACCACGTCTCCCTTTTCAAAATAGAATATTTTAATGCCTTCGATGTCCGCCAAAATTTCTGCGGCACCTTTAAGCCCCGAGCGCTTGTTGCGGGGCAAGTCTACCTGCGTGATGTCGCCCGTAACTATCATTACGGAATTTTCCCCGAGTCGCGTGAGAAACATCATCATCTGCTCCATCGTCGCGTTTTGGGCTTCGTCCAAGATTATACAGGCGTTTGAAAGCGTGCGGCCGCGCATATAGGCCAAGGGGGCAATCTCTACTATGTGCTTTTCCATCAGGCGCGCGGTTTCTTCTGCGCCTAGCATATCGTAAAGGGCGTCGTAAAGCGGGCGCAGATAGGGCAAAAGTTTTTCTTGAAGGTCACCCGGCAAAAAGCCGAGGGCTTCGCCGGCCTCGACCGCGGGGCGGGTTAAAATTATCTTTTCAATCTTCTTTTCTTGCAGGCGCTTTAAGGCGGCCGCGACCGCAAGATATGTTTTGCCTGTGCCTGCGGGGCCTATGCCTATAACTATGTCGTGCTTTTCTATTGATTGCAGATAGCGCTTTTGATTGATATTCTTTGGCACTATGCTTTTGCGCTTGAGAGAAATCACAATGGGGTTTTGGAATATTTCCGCGATTTCTTTTAAATTGCCCGTGACGGCTTTTTCTAACATCGAAACAAAGTCCGCCTGGCTGTGCCGCAAACCCTGGGCGCGCGCTTCAGAAACGGCTTTGAAAAACTTAGTGGCCAAGTCCACGTTTTTTTCATCTCCGGAAATGGTCATCCAGTCGTCTCTGGAGACAATCTTCACGCCGAATTTCTTCTCGGCTAAATCCAGATTCTCTTGGTTGGATTTGTAAATTTCAGATAAGTGGTGCGGATTTGCGAATGTTAGTGTATTATCCATTTCGAAAATTTTTGCGGTTTATGCTTATTAGGCAAACTGTCTTAAGCGTTCCCAAAGGGTGTCCATGGCTTCAGGCAAAACCCTTGTGTCGGAGATTACGGGCATAAAATTGGTGTCGCCGTTCCAACGCGGCACAACATGGCAATGCAGATGCTGAGGTATGCCCGCACCGGCCTGAGCGCCGAGGTTAAAGCCCACATTGAAGGCGTGGGGGTTTAAAGCGTCTTTTAAAATCTTTTTTGCCTTAATTATTGCGTCAAAAAACTCAACGCGTTCATCCGCGCTCAAATCTTCTATATCGGCAATCTGCCTATATGGCACCACAAGCAGATGTCCGCAATTGTAAGGAAACTTGTTCATAACAATGTAGCAACTTTGCCCCTTCCAAATGAGGTGCACGCTTTTGGGGTCGGAAGCCTTGGGGATTTCCAAAAACGGGTCTTTAGCCTTTTCTTCCGCCCCCGCCTTGACATAGGGCATACGCCAGTATGAATGCAATCTATCCATTGTTTAGGCAATTAGAGCATTCCAAACAATTGCTGTCAAGCAATGACTGGCATTGGTGAGGCGGGCTATAGCCCGTTTTTGAGGCCGTTTGAGAAAGCGTTTTACTTAAACTTCGTGGTATTTGTTTCGGCATTCTTTTACAGAAAGAATCGTCAAAACTGCGCAATCACTTAGCGACGGCATAACGCTTTTCGCTTTTGAGGAGTTCTTCTTTTAAAAGCGCAAGCGTATTTGCGTTTTGCGGCAGGGTTGAGACGTCGCAAATTTCAAAGGGGTCGCACTTTAAATCAAAAAGCAAATATTTATTAAGCTGCGGGTAAAAAATCAACTTAAAGTCTCCCATCACAACGGCGCGCTGGGTGTCCGTATAGGCTATGTATATAGAGTCATAATGCGGTTTATTTTCTGTCCCCTTAAGCAGCGGCAACAGGCTTTTATAGACAACATAAGGCGGCACTTGTGCACCCGCAAGCTCGAGGCAGGTAGGCATGATGTCTTGCAGGTAGATTTTTTCATCTATTTTTGCACCTTTTGCAAAATCGCCGCCGCTTATTACGAGCGGCACTTTCATAGAGCAATCAAACATTGTCTGCTTGCCCATAAGCCCGTGTTCGCCCATCGCAAGGCCGTTGTCCGCGGCAAATATTATTATGGTATCTTCGGCCTTGCCCGTCTGTTTGAGTGTCTTGAGAATACGCCCTATGTTCTCGTCAAGATGCGTTATTATTGCGTAATATTCCGAGATATGCGTTTGGACGGCGTAGGGCGTGCGCGGGTAGGGCGCAAGGAGTTCATCGCGTATGTCATAGACACCTATGCCTTTTGAAAATTTATATTCGGGCGCAAAGTTTGGCGGCAGCTTCATGGCAGCGCGCGGATACATAAGCTGATATTTTTGCGGGGCTTGGCGCGGATCATGCGGGGCGTTAAAGGCGACATATATAAAGAAAGGCCGCGCGTCGTCTTTTGTTTTTTCAAGATATTCAACCGCACAATCGGCGTTGACTTCCGTCCAATGTTTGCCGCCCGCAAAGTAACCTTCGAACTTTGGGTCTGATGGGCTCCACAAATCGGGCCGGCCTTCTATAGGGCGGTTTGTAGAAGGCCCCGTGGGCTTTGGCATACCGTCGCGAACAACTGCGGTTTCGTCAAAAACCTTTTTTGGGTCTGCAAGCACATGCCACTTGCCCGTTAAAAAAGTGCGATAGCCCGCCTTGCGCATAAGTTGCGCCCACATCTCGCCGCGCTCCGCGGCTTCTTTGAGCCCAGCTCCCTTGTTTTGATATGCGGCTTTGCTCGTCCAAACGCCATAACCCGTATTTAAACAAGTGCGGCTTGAAACACAAACGGCACCCACCCAAGAACCCATTAAGTAAGTATTGGTAAAACGCGTGCCTGCCTCCGCCAAAGAATCTATATTCGGGATTTTAAGCGTGCGGTTTTCGGGCGCTTCATCTAAGACGCGCGGCGACATATCATCCGCAAATATAAACAGAATATTGGGTTTTTTAACTTCCGCAAAAATGGATAGGCTAAAAATCAGAAATACAAAAACTGTCGCTAAAATCTTTTTCATCTATGGTCTTGTTTGCGTTAAGGCAAGTTGCTCTTTTAAAATTTTTGAAAGTTCGGCAACCTTGTCGGGGCGTTCGGCATAAAGATTTTTATATTCTCCCAAATCCGTGCTTAAATCATAAAGACGGGCGGGCAAGTTTTCATCATCTGCGGCATAACCCATGCGCTTTTTAAAATCTGCGGGTTCATTCCATTTACGCTTTTGCGCGCTTTTTTTGTGATCTAGATAAACCCAACTTCCGACGCGCACGCCGTATAAGCCTTCATCCACATTTAGCACCATTACGGAGCGCACGGGGGCATTTTTACCTTTGAGCAAACTTAAAAAGCTTATGCTGTCAGCCGCAGAATTTTGGGGCAGGGCTTGCCCTATAATTTGCGCGAGTGTCGCAAAAATATCCGTTTGATTTATCATCTGCGCGCTGGTTACGCCGCCTCTGACATGCTTTGGCCAATTGACGATGAACGGAACCCTGTGGCCGCCTTCCCAAATGTCGGCTTTGACGCCCCTAAAGGGCGCGTTGCTCCAATGTTCGTATTTCATTTCACGGGCGAAGGCGTAGCTTGCCGCGCCGTTGTCGGATGAAAATATTACGATAGTGTTGTCATAGGCACCGCTTTCTTTAAGCGCTTTAACGAGTGCGCCTACAAAGGCATCGCACTGCAATACAAAATCTCCGTAAGGCCCTGCGCCGCTTTTGCCCTTAAATTCGTCAGACGGCACTATAGGCGTGTGCGGTGCCGTCAACGTCAAATATAAAAAGAAAGGTGTATTAGGGTTGCGCGCCTTAATCCACTCAAGCGTTTTTTCCTGCATTTTGGGCATTACGGCGGAGAGCTTCCAATCTTTTGCCATTGGGCCTTCGCGACACTCTGAGGAGCCTTCTTCGATTTTGTCCGTAATTTTAAATTCACACAACGGCACTTCAAGAACGCGGTCGTTCTCTATCCATGTATAAGGCGGAAAATTTGGGGCGTCGTCCCCGAAGTAATAATCAAAACCCGCAAATAGGGGGCCTTGCGGTATGGGCTTAGTCCAGTCAAAGTCCTCAACTTTGTAAACCTTCTCACCGCCTTTTGTTATGGCAGGCTTTACGCCTTCTTTTATGACGGCGCTCCAATCCCAACCCAAATGCCATTTACCTATGCAGGCGGTGTCGTAGCCGTTTGATTTTAACATTTTGGGCAGGGTATAGTCATTCTCCTTAAAAACCGATGGTTCCCACGCTTTCACTATGTCATAAAAGCGCCGCCAATGATATTGACCCGTCAAAATGGCAAAACGACTGGGGGAGCATATACCCGAAGACGAACTGGCATTTGTAAAATTCATACCGCTTTGCGCAAGGCCGTCTAAATGCGGCGTGTTGATTTTAGAATCTTTGTTATTGCAAGAAAGGTCTCCAAACCCCATGTCGTCGGCGTAAATTATGACTATGTTTGGCCTGTCGGCGACGGGGCTTGCCGATGCGCGCGCCTGCAAACAAAAAATGGCGGCGCAAATATAAATCGACCGCACCAAGAAATGCCCCAAAAAACTTTTCATAAATTTATAATTTTAACCAATGTTTAATACGTCAATTTTAAACGGCAAAAAGAGCAATTATGTTTCAGGCTTTTACTTTATTTAACCAGTTATATGATGATTCCGGTTTAGAGTTGGTATCGAGAGGGCGTTTAGCTTTTTGAGAGCGTCTTATCAGCAACTTCAAAACCATGCGTGCACTTTCCGCTATATTATTAGACATAATATATATTATGCGACAAACGAAATGAGAAAAAAGCGGAAGAAGCGGACAATTAAAAACAAAAGTCTTTGTTATTGACGCGATTGTTAGTAACTGCGGAATATCTTGTCAACATCTTTTTTTTGCTTTTTTTCGGGGATTGTGCATTTTATTTGCGGATGAAACGCACACATTACACAGTATTTAATCACGCAACAGGCAAATACTACATACCTAAGAGCCTACTCTATACCCGCGCGGCGGCAAGACTTAAAGACGGTCAAACCGTAACGCCGCAAAGAATACAGCTTGAAAAGCACAGCCTATACGGAGACATACAGCGCGGAGACGTAGATATGATGACGGCAGGAATCATTTTAGAGGCCAATGCAAGGCTTACTACCAAAACAAATTTAAGACAGCGCACAGAGGCAGGAAAGCGGCTTACTGTTACCATACCAATGAGCAAGCTCTTTGAATTAAACAAGCTTGCAAAAGACATCGGCAAGGCCGCCCCAGAAATCGCTTATGAGCTTTTGACCGCTTGCGCTGGTGTAGACGCCCCAGACTACTATAAGGCCTTATCAAGCCTATCAGGCGCAAGAAAAACCGTGCCGAACTTTTTTATCAACTCAAATCAAAATCAAATCGCATGAAAAACCATATCAAAGCATACCTAACATCAACAACAATTAATATCATATTAACGTTCCTATCCCTTATGTTATTAGGTGCAACGCTATCAAATGCGGATAAATCCGCAGAGATAAAAAACCCAGCCTTAATAATCCCCTTAACAGTATTTTTAATTGGACTATTTATAGCAATAATACAGATACCGAATTACATTGCGGTATACGTAATTTACAAATTTGCACCAGATACAAATAAAACGACAAAAATATTATATGCGGGGCTTACATATATAGGACTAATATATTTATTAAGCGCGGGTATTTTCGCCCTTAATATCACATTCCCCAATCAAGTTGACATGGATACCCTAATACGATTAAACGCCTTTTTTAACGTAATGTCATTTGCGGCAACAGTAATACCAATTATACTGTTTTCAGCTGGACAGCATAACCGATACAATAAAACAATAGAAATTTAATTATTTCTTAAAAATCGGTGCACCGTAATAAACGACAGCAATAGCGGCGGCGGCAATGCTTGCCGCAACAACCGCCGTCTTAAGCGATTCAGCGGGCTTAGCGGAGACCTCAACAACCGCTTTAGACTTGTCAATAGCATTACCTACTAAATACGTAAAAGCACTTAGCCCAATCCAACCAGCAATACGACCTATAAGCGGCATAAGAAACCTTTCAAGACGACGCCATAGCACCGCCGACGACCAGTAAGCCGACGCCAGACGCCATAAGATAATTAGCGGTTGACTGCGACATAGGCACTAATGCCGCCGCAAGGCAAGCGGCCGACCCAGCCGCAAGATATATTAAGGGATTTTTCATTTGCGTTTGCCCCTGCCCTTACGCTTGCGCGACGTTTTACGCACCTTTACGCGCGGCTTCTTACGAATCCTGCGCTTAGTAGGAAGAAGCGACAGGCCGCCATACACACCGCCGCCCGCCATGTTAAAATCTCCTTCCAAACTTTTGAAAGCGCGGAGTTTTTTTCTCAATGCGCTCAATGTTTTCTGCGCGTTTTTCAGCGGCCTTTACAGGCTTATCGATTTTGGCAAATTGCCCCTTAGTATTTCTTTCAATCATGATTTTTCCTTTGTTAGCGAGCGACACCGCGCCCAAGATAAAATGGTATTAAATAGCTTATAAAAGCTCGTTGTATAGAATCGGGAATATAGAAGCCTCGAACCTCATTAAAGGCCGTTGAATTCCATTCAGGAATGAGACCAAAAAGCCATCCGCCCCATACGCTTCTTTCCTCGACCACTACAGGGATGTTTGTCCATGCAAAGATAAATGGAGCTATGCAAATTGTAAAAATACAAGCAAAGTAAATCCCCCTGCGAATAAATTTGCCTGCTACCCCATCCCGCTTTGCCGCCTTATCCGCCGAATCATCAGCCGCAACCGTGCGCTTTATTGCAAGGTTGAGCAACGCGCTTTGAGTGTCTACAAAAGATTTAATCATGTAGACAATAAGAGAGGCAATGAAGCCCGCGCCCGCGCTTGCTATTGCCGTTGTAGGGTTAAATATTTCCACGGTTTCAAAATCCAATCTAAAAATTTTTTAAACATTTTTGCGCTCCAAAATCTCGACTTGTTTTGCCAATACCGCCACCGTTGCCGACAGGCTAAAAAGTAAGTGCGTTTGCCATGCCAGAATCGGGATGAGGCCGTATAAAATAAAATCGCGTATATCCATTCTTAACCTATCTTTAAGACGGTAAATTTTGCGTCGAAATTTGCGAACGAACCGTTAAAGGTGTCCAAGACTTGCGCATAAGCGTAAGTTCTTAAATTGATTGTCGAATCCTTGTAGTAAAAATCAAAATTGAGATTCTGTCTTTGGTTTGCGTCATCGCGGTATTCCAGCGTTGCCAAAGGGTCGATAAGCGTTCCCGCGGGAATTGTGAGGCCAGACGTAGCCACAATATCCACACGCGCTCGAAAATAAACCATAATATTATAGCCCGCTAAATTTTCCGCGTCAAAAGCAACCGTAGAATTACGCGTAAACGTAGTATTAGCGGCCAACTGAAACCAGTCGGATTCATAACGCGATATTTGCAAACTGCGAGTTAATGCGGACATATTACAAACTATTTATTATTACAATTTTTGCAACGGCGGCCGCGTCAGGCGCATAGAGCTTAAAACCGCCCTTAACATCCATCTCAAAAGAATCCCACGGCCGCAAAATGATATATTTACCGGCGGCTATGCCATCCGCGTTTAAGCCGCCATTACCCAAATAAATATTTGAGTTGCCCTCATTAACTATTATGTATTTTCGGGCATTAGGGAAAGACGCAGACTGAACAGCTTCATAAACGCCCTGCGCTATGTTCCTGCGCTGGATTTCCGACAACTGACGCGAATATTCGATACTGACAATACCGTCAATCGACGTAGTGGCGCTTTGATTATCTCCAACCTCATCTTGAGATATTGAATACTCGACCAAAATATCAGCCGCAGTTGAATTGAAAAACTCTATACGCGTAATGCGGTCAGGCGAACGAAGCCAGAAAGTGCTTTTGACAGGGAACTGCCCCCCCATCTCGTTAATGCGGCAAAAAGTGCCAACAGGTGCTTTCACAACGCGCAAATAAAAACCCGAAACGCTTTTTTGATTAGTCGAATTAGGCGGTATCGTAACACTAAAAGGAGTTGTAGGAGTATCAGCCATATTTTTACTTTTTATAGACGTATGAAAGGCCTAGAACAAGAGCCGCGCCTATTGCATACATTAAAATTTTGTTAGAAGAGGATTGCGCCGCAAGTGCCGCTTCTTGGTCTTTTGCATTGTCGGCCGAAAGAATTGACGCGACTTGCGAAGTAGTTTGCTTATACAAATCTTTGACCAAACCTAAGACGCCGCCAGCGACATTTTCTACGAGCTTGAACGCCCCGCCATCGGTAATATTAAGTTCGGCCGACTCCCCCAAAGTATACGCAGTTACGTTTTGCCCAAGAATCGAACCCTCTGACGCAACGTAAGAATCTTGCGCGTTAATAGCGCGCGAAGTCGTAGACGTTTGTTGACCGCCACCGCCGCCGCCAGCCATATTATTTGCCCCCCTTTAGAGGTTTAAAATACTGCACGTTACAGCAGATTAAATCATGCTCACGCGCAAATTTAACCGCGCCCTTGCGCGCCGAATCGAAAACGAAAAAATCGCAATCCATAGAAGAGGCTTCCTTGATTAACCACTCGTAGACAAAATCCGCGCAACTTTCCGAACCGCTTTCTACGCCAAGCCCGCCGACATAAAAAATACTCTTACCATCAACAGGAAAGACCTTGTAAAGACAGACGCCTATTGTAGAGCCATCCCGCTTAATTTCCAGCGCGTCAAAATTCCTTTTGACCAGCTCCAAATCAAACAGCGGAGCGACACGCGGTAGGAGAGAGCAAAGCTCGTCAAACCTAGCGCAATCCGACTTGTCTTTTATGCTCGAAATTGTAATCATGTATTATTTGCGTATATAGAGAAAACCGACAATGCCAGCCGCCACAATAGCGGCAATCAAGACTCCGTTACTAATGCCGGCCGAACCAAACGTAATGACATTGCCACCGCCAGCAGAAGAGCTTACTGGCCCCGCCGCAAAGGAATCTTCCCCCGCCGCGAGGCCAGTAGCCGCCGACAATCCAGTAAACAGAGATGAAAACATTTTATTTGCGCGTTAAAACGACCAATAAAATACCGCCCAATACAAGGCCGCCTACAATTAGGAGCGTCTTGTCAGACGCGCCCGAATTGTCAACAACAGTAGATTCCTTGCTAGAGTCTACCGCCCCAGCGAGAGGAGCTATAACGGCATTGTAACCGCTAACGATACCGCCAGCAATATCCACAGCACCGTTCCAAACCCCTGCCACCGTTTCAGAGGCCGAATTATAAAGACTACCTATAAACGAAGTAAAAGAATCCATTTGCGGCCTTTCTTATGCGCGCAACTGACGCAGTTCTTCGTAAATAAGGCCTATATCGCCGCCCGCCGACGTAGTAGGCAGAATCTCGAAAGAATCGCCCGAATCAAGATTGATGACATCGCCAAGTCTGTTAGTCGAATCGCCAATGATTGACCAGACGTCAGCCTGCGCAGTGAAGCCAGTTGCCGTAAGCGCGTTTTCGTATTCCGCGCGCGAATCAAATCTTTGAATGGTTTCGTTCTTCTTGTTGACTTCCAACTTCGTAATGTTAGCCGAAAGCAAGTGGAGCCTAGAATACATCGCAGGCTTAACAATGGTATTATACACCGCTTGCGTAGCACCTGCGACAGGGATTGAGCCGCGCTTCCAGAACATCCCAAATTTTGAGTTAGGAGCCTTTACATAGTCAAACTCGATACGCGCGTAAAGGGCGGGCGTAGTAGCCGAACCACCATAAGCCGCCGCAACGTCAATTTCAAGTGTCCAATCATTCACGCCGTATTCAGGGTAAGCTTGAAACGCGGTCGCGTCTTCCTCACCTATCAAGCGGCGTTGAGGCTCCGAGAAATAAATTGAATACATTGCCGTCTTAACCGTAGACGTGCCATCGACGAATGTCGGCAAGCCCTTAGCGGCATTGATGAGACGGTTAACGTCAGGTGTCCACGTGCGAAATTCCGACGCGCCAACCTTAAGCCTATGTTGCTTAAAAATGCCGTCAACAACCGCCGCGGTCATCTGCGTAGCGCCGTTTGCGTAAAAAATGTCCAACCTATGAACCCTTATGCCAGTAGGGAGTCGGAGCGTTGCCATACCGCCAGAGCCAACGGAGTCAAAATTGCGGATGATTTTAGTCTGTCTAAATGCGTTTGCCATGATTTTTTTTACTTTTCTACAAAAATATTTCTGATGATTGTGCCGGCAAGTATGCCAGCGACTGTTACGCCAAAGGTTATAAACTTAGTTTTGTTCATATGTCTTTAGCCCCTTATAAGACTAGCGATTTTGCCAGTCAGTTGATACCCGTATTTTGCATACGCGTAATCGGCCACCGCGCCAGCGACGCAAGCCGAAATGAAGATTGCTATATAAGTTTTCATACTTATTTCAAATACCCCTTGTTAATTAGCTTGACAGTGATGACGCCCGCCACCGTGCCCGCCGCAACAAGGACAACGAAGTCTTTAATTGCTTTCATAGGCTTCAATCTATCATATGGAATTTTCCACAAATCAAAAAATTTAATATCGTTGTAAAATTTTAACCCGATTCTTTGAGTCTAATTTTATACGTATTTTGGGCTGGAAAGGCCTTAAATAGAAAGCCTCGTATTGACCTAATTTAGAGGCCTCAGCGGCCAAAGGCTCCCCAATCTCATCAGCTATTGCCGTAGCCGACTTTTGAGAGCAATTAAAAATTAAAAACTCATCGCATTGAGAACGAATTTTGAGGTCTAAAAACGAATAATGTTGCACGATAAAGTGCCCCTTATGCCCCCAATGACGGCTTTGAGTTGCCAACCACTGCGCATAATCTGCGCCTTTGCCGCGCCCTATGCTCATTCCGCTTTCATCTATAAAAAAATTGCAATTCGTATTATTTTTTAACACGCGCAAACATTCTTCCATCGACGCAGTGCGCAAATCGCAAGGCCATGAATCGCCCAAAATATCACATACCACAGACCGCCGCCCCTGCGAATGAGACAGCGCGCAAAGTGCTTTAGCAAAATGCGTCTTGCCGCTTTTTGTGCGGCCTAAAATTAAGCAGTGCATTGTTCACGCCAAGCCTTTTGACGCGCGTTTATAGTCAATGGCTTTTTGCGGTTTTCCCAAAAACGAGCGCAAGCATTATCGACTTCCTCACGAAACGCTTTAACACTTCCCCACTGCCAAAACATACGCTTGCCCACAATGCCGCGCGCAAGCTTTGCGCGCTCTTTTGAAGCCCTATATTGCGCCCTACGCTTTGCTATCTGCGGGGATTCCACTTCTTTCATCGGCCGTGCCATTGTAACCTTTTTTTGAGTTCCTGCGATTTACCCACCATGCGGCAATTTTGCCGCGCATTTTATCCAACCAAGATTGAGGTTTGCGCGCCTTAACCAAATTGACGCCGTAAACGCCCGATAACAAAGCAACGTTGACCCATGCCTTGACCTGCACACCGCCCATTTCCTCAAACCAAGTAGCCAAGGCTTGCTCATATTGCGCGGCAAAAGCGGTATCGGGCATATAGCCCGAAACCAAGACGCCGACGCCAAACAGCGTTTGAGAAACAACCTTAGCGGCGGCGCGATTATCGACACCTGCCGCCCTAACGGATTCTGCCGCCGAAGCCTCGACTTCGGGCGACGGCGGAACATTCAGCGGCGGCGGCTCGTTTGCGGGCGGAGACTGCGGCGGCGGCGAAGATTCCCCCGCCCTATCCGCCGCAGTCATTATCTTCTTTTGCCCGACAACAAAACCCTTTTTGTTGCCACTCTTTAAAGCCCAGCCCCCGCTTTTTGTGCGGCGGGCAGGGCTTGCATGAATATCAGGGTTAAAACCGTCAGCAGATTCCGCAACAGTCACCTTTGACGCTTTAATCGCGTGAGGGCTTACGTGCGGAAAATCCTTTGACGCCAAATCGCTTAAGTCTACTACTTCGGACATAAAACAAATGTATCAAACGGAGTTTTCCACAAATGCAAAAATCCGTTTAAAACGTTACCGACGCCGTTAAAACGGCGGCGGAAACCCAGTAAATGGCTTTTTTATAATCGCCGTCTGCGACGATATAAACGACCGCCGCCGCAGTATCTATTGCAATTAAAAGAGTAGGCAGGTATTGAGAGAGACTCATCAATAGCCCCCCTTTTCAAATCCCATAATATCGCCATTAAGCGCAATTATATACGATTCAAAATGCCAAAATACGCACTTGTCTAAACGCTTTATTAACGCCTTTTTATGCTCATCCGCGGATGAAATACTTTTAAACCATGCTAATTTAAGGCCGTCAGACGATTCAAAACATAAAAGGTAAGCCCCTTTTGATTCATCAATAAAATCGATTATTTTTTTCAGTTTATGAAGATTCATAAAAATGCCCTTCGTTACAAAAACGCCAAAACGATTAAAACGACCACAAAAACAAATATTACAAACGCCGCGCAAAAAGCGCAAACGAGCCATAAGCCCAGCTCATCCAAATCAGACACATACGGCCTACGCATAGTTTTTGCCCCCGAATTTAAATGATTTTTCGATTTTCAAAAGGCGGGCAAATATCAAACGCAAACGCGCCTTACGTGCCGCGCTTGCCCCCATTTGACGCACATGAACGGCGGCCTTTAAATGCTCGACGCGCTCGAAACGGTCTTTGCCCCGAAGCCACATAGCCCAGAGCGCGGAATATCCGCGCCTATATGTTTCAAAAAAACGTTTTGCTAAACGTTCATAATATTTTTCTTCACGATACATAATTTAATTCCATTTGTTGATAGTTGATTTCTTTGACTAAATTTTTTGCCGCAGAGCGCGCCGCCTTTAAAGACGCGTATACCGCACCATCGCATGATAGAGACCGCCACAAATTGCGGATTGACGGCCATTCAGCGGCTAAACGTGAGCGGGCGGCGTCAAATGCCACCTTTGACATAGCGCCGCCCTGCCATGCCGCATATGCGGCCTTTTGTGCCGTGCCCAAAGCATTATCGCGCGCCAAAACAATGGGGTGCGATTTTGCAAATTTTTTGAAATGTGAATCCAACGACCGCCGCAAAAAATCAAACGCACGGCTAAATTTAAGCATATACGATTTACAAACATCTTGAATCGATTCAAACGCGCCGCCCGCGTTTGCGAACCCTATAACGTCAAAATCGACGTTTGATTTTTCTTTTGAGTCGATTTTTAGAAAATCCTCATACGCAATAACTTTTCCGCCGAAGTTTAAAATCGAATTGAATTTATCGCCGTTTAAAAAACGGTTTGCGGCGAGCCTATCAAACGCGTTCAGCCCGTTTAAAATATCATTTGTTAACGGCATTTGCCCCACCAAATCGCGCGTTAAAAACGCCCATTTATTACCCAAAACGGCCTTTAAATCGTCTTCGTCGCATTTTAAAAGCGCGCCTAAACGAGCCAATTTTAAACGGCGGGCGCGGCTTGACGAACAGTAAATACAAAATGCCGCATATCGGGGATATTTGATTTTTGTTTTCTGCGCCTTTTCATCAAAATACGATATAGGCCGCGTATAATCGTTTTCGTAACATTTAAGCCGCTTGCCGCCTAAAAAATCGCGGCTGAACGCCACGGCCCGCAGACCTTTCATAAATTCGGCGCGTTTTCCCAAATCCTTTGAAATGTATTTTGAAATGTAACGAGCGAACTCTTTAACGCCCTTGCGAATAGGTTGAAGAGAGTGTATTTTGCCTATGCCGACGTCTGATAATTCGCCGTCTTTAAACGCCCGCCAGACATCACACACCCACGGCGCAACTGTCCTACCGTCTACCATCTCACGGCCGAAGTATTTTCTGAACTTAAACGGCTTGCCGACAACACCCAGAGGCCGCTTTGTTTCAATGATAATATGCGCATGAAGAACACCGCTTTTATGCGGCTCAAAAACCCTCACGAATTCGCCAAATAAATGCGAAAATTTTTCCTTGAAGTAACGGCGGTTTAAATCATTGAACGCCCTAGTAAAACGCCGCCGCGCAGTCAATAAATCCTCATTTTCATAATGAGGAATCGTAACGGTTAATTCGGCGATATGTTGCCTTGCGTAGTCATGGACAGCTTTTAAAACGTTTTGAGTAAAACCAGAATCTTTAAATTCCGCCTGAATTTCAGGCGTAGAATACTTAAGGCCGATATCCAAAGCCCACCGGTCCACATTGACTTTGAGCGCAACGGCCGCCCTATTGTAATGCGAGGTATTTGAGACTCGATAAAATCCCTTTTTATCCAATCGGGAGATGTTATCGCTTTGACAAGTTAGGCGGGGTTCCCCCGCCGCAAGCGCGCATAGGCGCGCTTGTTCAACCCAGAACGCATTTTCAGCGCGGGTAAGGGCATTATCGCGGCGAGCAACGAAACGCGCTTCCAAAGCGCGGATGGAAGATTCCGCCGAATCATCGGCGGCGGCTGATAGGCAGGGCGCGCTTCCGACGCGCCCCGCCCCAGTAGCAAAGGCAACCATAAAACCAAATCAAAAATGGTTGCCTAAAATATAATATCGAAGTATTCGCAATGCCGCGAAACGAAAGGAAGACCCCTTATTACAATAGCGGCGCGAAAACAATAAACCGAAGCCCCTTTACAGCTATGAGATAAATCTACATAAGATACATCCGCCGCGCGAGCCTTACCCATCAAGCGCCTATTGATAACATTAGCCACTTCAAAGGCAATATCTTGCCGAGCGTCTGAACTAGTATTTAAAACGTGAGAAACACCGTTAAACGTGTATTTAATTTTCATTTGATTTTTTGTTAATTGTTGAGAAACAATAACAAAAACTAATGAAATTAAATGCCCACTCTATATATTATGCGACAAATATAGGATTTGCAAATGAATAACGTCTTGTCAGCTAAAAAGATAAATTTAATGAAAAAACGGAACGCTTAAACCCAATCTCCGAGATTTAGGCATTATGCTAGTTTTTCTTAAGGGCATTTTTGCGAATCTGCGGCAGTATGTCCTTTGATGTTGCGTTAGGATTCTCTTTAATAATTTTCAACCCGACTTGCAGTTGCTTTGGCTGAAATTCGGTATCGTTACAGGCGGGCGCATTATAAGTCTTGCGCAGTTTTTCAAGCTCGGTTTTTAACATTGCAACGCGCTCTTGCGCTTTGGGGTCGTTAATGCGGTTATTGAGCTCTGACGGGTCTGTGTCCAAGTCATAATATTCCCACTCGTCAAGCGGGTAAAAATGTATGAGCTTTTCTTTGCCCATAAGCACGCCTTCATGGCGCATGGCCATGTGTATGCCCGGCCATTCATAAAAGCGGTAATAAATTGATTTGCGCCAGTCTGCGGGCGCTTCGCCGCCTTTAAACATTATCGGTTTAAGGCTTATTCCCTGCATTTCAAAAGGTATTTTGCAACCTGCGGCGTCCAAAATTGTTTCTGCAAAGTCTAAGTTTTGCACAACGGCATCAGATGCAGAGCCCGCCTCTATTTTGCCTTTCCAGCGCATTACAAGCGGCGTGCGAAAGCTTTCTTCATACATAAAGCGCTTGTCAAACCAGCCGTGTTCGCCCATGTAAAAGCCCTGGTCTGACGTGTAAATTACGAGCGTATTTTCATCAAGGCCGTTTTCTTTGAGATAATCAAGAATGCGGCCTATGTTGTCGTCGACACCCGCAAGTGTGGCGCAGTAATTTTGCATAAAGCGCTGATAACGGCGCAAGGTGTCGACCTTCCCGCCATTGTTGCCTTCAAAGAATTCTTTGTCCTTTATTACAAAGGCTTTTTGCCATGCGGCGCTCTGTTCTTTATTTGCCCCTTTTGGCGCACCGTCGAGAAGCAGCCTGGAATCTTCCATATACTTTGAAATATTCATCTCTTGATGATGCGCCGCATATCCGCGCGTGGAGTAGTCGTCGTCAAATGTGGGCGGCAGCGGGAAATTTACATTGTCGTACATATTGGCGTGGCGCAAGGCGGGCGCCCATTCGGAGTGCACGCCTTTAAAGTGAACCATTATCATAAATGGCTTTACTTTGTCGCGATTCTTAATCCAGTTTAAGGCCTTGTCGCCTATGACGTCGGAATTGTAGCCCTCTTCTGTATTTTGCCCGTTCTTAGTTATAAATATTGGATTATAGTACCTGCCCTGCCCGTTTAAGATGTCCCAATAGTCAAAACCCGTAGGATCGCTCTCCAAATGCCATTTGCCGACTATCGCCGTCTGATAACCGTTTGCTTGCAGAATTTTAGGGAAGGTCGTCTGCGCGCCGTCAAAGCGCATATCGTGGGTATTCGCAAAAAATCCGTTTGCGTGGCTGTGCTTGCCTGTAAGCAGGGTCGCGCGGGAAGGGCCGCAGAGAGAATTTGTAACATAACAACGGTCAAACCGCATACCTTCGCGCGCAAGCCTGTCCAAATTCGGAGTCTTGACTATGTCTTTAAGGGGGCCGCCGTAAGCCGCGTAAGTTTGATAGCTATGGTCGTCCGTCATTATATAGATAATATTGACGGGATTTTCCGCCGCACAAAACGCCTTTGCAAGACCCGCAAAAGCTAAAGACGCAGATAAAACTTTTAATGCGCGCGATATTTTCATTATATTGTTAAAAACATATAGCGCAAAAAAGTTTTATAAAGTTTGAGGAGCTGCGGACTGCGGAATATCTATTACGATTTCTTCCCTTGCGGCCTTGCCTTCGGCGTTATAAAAGCGAACGCTGATTTTCTCTTTAGTGGCTTCAATATCCATTGCCTCAAGGTTTGAATTTACGATGTCGGGCATATTGCGCCCGTCGCGTCCGCCGTCGTAATAATTGAAGCGATGCTCATGCCCGCTTAAAATTAAGTTCACTTTTGCCTTGTTTAAGATGGGCAAAAAAAGCTCCCAAAGATGCTTGTTGCCATACCATCCGTTGCCATCGGTATCCATATATGCCATAGGTATGTGGGAGAATACTATTTTTACGGGCGCGCTTTTAAATTCCGGCGTTTCAATCAGGCGTTCAAGCCATGCGGCTTCTTCGCGCCTATATCTTTCAAAGTCAGACCTGCCGCCGTATTCAATATCGTTGTCGGGCTTATCCTCGCCGGAATCAAGCACCACAAAGAATACCGGGCCTTGCCTAAAGGCGTAGTAAGGTTTGCCCGTAGTCGTCGGGAAATATTTTAAAAATTCTTCGGAGAAAGAGCCGCGCGTTTCATGGTTGCCGCGCGCATAAAGAATGGGCTTGCAGCCTGCCGCAAATGCGATGGCCGTCTTCATAAAGCCGTCGAAAATCGCATTTTCATTTGTGTAATAAGAAAGCATATCGCCGTTTAGCATCAAAAAGTCGGCATTTGCCGAAGCCGGCGCAGTTAAAAAATCCGCAAGGAGCTTTGAATCGCCGTGTATGTCGTTTACGACAAAAAAGCGCACACTTTCTTTCTCGTGATTAAAAAGCGTAAAATTCAAAGGCTCCGCCTTGTATACCTTTGTCGAAGCCGTTCTGCCGTAAAACGGGAACCCGTTGTCCTCTTTAAATACCTCGGTTGAAAATGCGCGGTAGCGAACGGTTTCGCCGGGGTTAAAGCCGTCCAAAGAAATTTCATGGATGAGGCCGATTAACTTTCTGCCCAAGGGCGCGCAAAAAGTCTTGGGGCGTTCTTTTGAGTAAAAGTGGGTGCCGTCATTTGGCGCGGTTTCAACCCATGAAATTGCGGGCGCATCGGTAACCCACATCACCTTGACCGAAGTTTCGGTCATGGCGGTAAGGTAAGGCCCGTATTTTATTTCTATATTTTTATGCTCTTCTAATGCGTGCGCCCCTAAAGACGCTGCAAACATCAAAGCCGCAAACAACAAAGCCGTTTTTTTATTCATAGTTTTAAATTTAAAATGTTACCCGCCCCGAACAAACACCCCCAAAGCGTGCGGAATAACATTAAAATTTAGACTCGATACGCAAACTTACAAGAAAAATTTGAAGCGCCGCGCCTAAAATTACGAGCCTCCGTGATAGCAAAATTTATTTTATTTCGGCTTCGCGGGCGCTTTTTGTGGCGTAAGCGTCCCTGATTTTTTGGCGCGCATCTTCAATGCCGCAAAGGGTTGAAGAGTTTGCAAAACCCAAGCGCTGCAAAAGCTCAAGCGCTTTTTCGGCAAGGCCGCCGCCGGTGCAGTATACGTAAATGCGGATAGTCTTGTCTTTAAAAAGTTCGGCAACCGCAAGCTGCTCTTCCAAGTCTTCGTAGGGTATGTTAATGGCGTCGTCTACATGGTCGGCCAAAAAATTTTCAGACGGACGCACGTCTATTATAACGGGCTTGGGAGTGTCCGGGGCGGGTTTTTGACCGGCGGGAAGTTCTGCCTCAAGAAGGATTTCGGCGGCGCTTTGGGCGCACAGTGACGAAGCGGAGAAAAGGTAAAAACACAAGAAAGACAAAATCGCGCAATGCGAATGTTTGGTCGGGGTCATTGTTTTATCGGGGTGTATGAGAAAAGTGCCAAAAAAACGGTTATGGGTCTACCGAATTTTTAAAGGCGATTTTTTTCTATATCAACTTTTGCCCCATTAAGAGCGGTTTGCAAGCAAAAACACCCCTTTTAAAGAGCTTTATGCGCATTTTAACAGGCGCTTGTCAAAACTTCAAAAAAGTCCTCATTTTTTCCGCATAAAGTCAAATATAAGGTTGAAAGTTTTTGCGGGATTTGCATCTTCCAAGGTTTTTACTAGCTATTTGGGAATAAAGGTAAAAATCATGTTAAGCATCAAAAATACTCTAATGTCTTCCGTCATCAAGAAAGTTGTGATGGCCGTTACGGGATGCGTGTTGGCTTCCTTCCTGCTGATACACATGCTGGGCAATCTTCAGGCTCTTGAAGGCGGACCGCACGCAATTAACGCTTATGCAAACTTCTTGCAGACCCTGCCTTGGGAAATTCTATGGGGCTTCCGCCTCACCCTCGTGGTCTGCCTGATATTGCATTTTTCAATGGCGGCTCTGCTCGTTTTGGAAAACTCGAAGGCGAGACCGCAAAAATACAGCCTCAAGACACCCATCATCAAGTCTCCTGCGGCTTATACGATGATTTACACGGGCATAATCATCCTCGCGTTTGCGGCGATACACATTCTGCATTACACCGTGCAAAGCATCAATCCCGAGTTTAAAACTTTGGAATGGCACGCTGAAAGCGGCGCTTATGAAGGCAAGGTTTTGCATGACGTTTACGCCATGATGATACTCGGATTTTCAAACAACTGGGTTTCGGCATTCTATATAGTGGCAATGGCAGCCATAGGCCTGCACATCACGCACGGCGTATCAAGTATGTTCCAGTCGGTGGGGCTGCGCACGGAAGCCGTCCGTTACAAATTGAATCTTGTTGCGGCGCTTTACGCGATAGTGGTTTTCGGCGGTTTCAGCTTGAACCCCATTGCGGTTCTCGTAAGCAAATACACCCCGCTTGAAATTCTGCCCGTAAAGAGCGTTGTCGAACAGTTTGAAGTTGCCAAGGCAAACAAGCAAAATCCCATCTTTATCAAATACGAAAAGACGGAAAACGCCGTTAAGCAGGTATCCCAACACTAATCCTTAAATTTTTAAGACTATGAATTTAGATTCCAGATCTCCCGCGGGGCACGTCTCCGAAAAATGGGACAATTTCAAGTTCAGCGCAAAGCTGGTAAATCCGGCCAACCGCAGAAAGTTTCATGTTATAGTCGTAGGTTCGGGTCTTGCCGGCGCAAGCGCAGCGGCCACCCTCGCAGAACAGGGCTATAACGTTTCTTGCTTTTGCTATCAGGACAGCCCGCGCAGGGCGCACTCTATAGCCGCCCAAGGCGGCATCAACGCCGCCAAGAACTACCAAAACGACGGCGACTCCATATACCGCCTCTTTTACGACACGGTTAAGGGCGGGGACTTCCGCTCCCGCGAAGCCAACGTTTACAGGCTTGCGCAAGTGAGCGTAAACATTATCGACCAGTGCGTTGCGGCGGGCGTGCCTTTCGCAAGAGAATACGGCGGCCTTTTGGCAAACCGTTCATTCGGCGGCGCGCAGGTAAGCCGCACGTTTTATGCGCGCGGTCAGACGGGTCAGCAGTTGCTCCTCGGGGCATACTCTTCGCTGGTTCGCCAAATCGGTCTGGGCAAGGTTAAGATGTATAACCGCCATGAGATGCAAGACCTCGTGGTTGTAGACGGCCACGCCAAGGGTATAGTTACGAGAGACCTTGTAACCGGCGAAATCAAGAGCTACTCCGGCGACGCCGTGCTTCTTTGCACGGGCGGCTACGGCAACGTGTTCTACCTTTCAACCAATGCGCAGGGTTGCAACGCCTCGGCGGCGTTCAGGTGCTACAAGCGCGGCGCGGGCTTTGCAAACCCCTGCTATACGCAAATACACCCCACCTGCATACCTCAGCACGGCGACCAGCAGTCAAAGCTGACGCTTATGAGCGAATCTCTCCGCAACGACGGCAGGGTTTGGGTACCCAAGAAGGCGGAAGACTGCACCAAGGACCCAAAAGAAATCGCCGAAGAAGACAGAGACTACTATCTTGAAAGAAAGTATCCCAGTTTCGGCAACTTGGCTCCGCGCGACATTTCGTCGAGAGCGGCCAAAGAAGCCTGCGACAGCGGTCGCGGCGTAGGTCCGATAGTAAACGGCTCGCGCAGGGGCGTATATCTTGACTTCTCTGCGGCGGTCAAGCGCGACGGCAAAAAGGCCATCGCCGAAAGGTATGACAACCTCTTTGAAATGTATGAACGCATTACGGGCGAAGACGCTTATGATCGCCCCATGCGCATATATCCCGCCTCTCACTACACAATGGGCGGCCTCTGGGTTGACTACCATCTGCAAAGCACCATTCCCGGCCTTTTTGTCTTGGGCGAAGCAAACTTCTCCGACCACGGCGCAAACAGGCTTGGGGCGTCCGCGCTCATGCAGGGCTTGGCCGACGGCTACTTTGTCATCCCCTACACCCTGCCCGACTACCTCGCAAGAGTAGGCGCAAGCAGACCCTCGGTCAACAGGCAAGAGTTTGTAGAAGCCGAAAACGGCGTTAAGGATAAGATTGCAAAGCTCTTTGCAATAAAGGGCACCAAGAGCCCCCGCCACTTCCACCTCGAACTCGGCAAGGTAATTTGGGAATACTGCGGCATGGGCAGGAATGAAGCGGGCCTCAAAAAGGCTCTCGAAATCGTCCCGCAAATCCGCGAAGAGTTCTACAAAGACCTGAAGATAGTCGGCGAAAACGGCAGCGTTAACGCCGAAGTTGAGCGCGCCTGCCGCGTTCAAGACTTCATAGACTTTGCGGAAATCATGTGCCTTGACGCTCTCGAAAGAAAAGAAAGCTGCGGCGCGCACTTCCGCGAAGAATATCAGGACGCCGAAGGCGAAGCAAAACGCGACGACGTCAACTTCTCGCACGCGGCCGTTTGGGAATACAAGGGCGAAGGCAAAACTCCCGTGCGCCACAAGGAAGAAATCCTGCACGAGGAAGTCAAACCCGTCGTTCGTTCTTACAAATAATTAAGAAAGGAATTTACGATTATGAAAGTTAATCTGAAAGTTTGGAGACAGAACAGCCCTACCGAAAAGGGTCACTTTGAAAATTACGCTGTAAACAGCGTCAGCGAAGACAGCTCGTTTCTTGAGATGATAGACATCTTGAACGAGCAGCTCGTTGCCGAAGGCCGCGATGTTATAGCATTTGACCACGACTGTCGCGAAGGCATTTGCGGTATGTGCTCCATGACCATCAACGGCATCCCTCACGGCCCCGAACGCAAGACGACCGTCTGCCAACTGCATATGCGCAAGTTTAACGACGGCGACACTATCGTGGTTGAGCCTTGGCGCTCGGGCGCATTCCCGGTCAAGAAAGACTTGATGGTGTCTCGCGACGCTTTTGAGGTTATTCAGCAAGCCGGCGGCTTTATCTCTGTACGTACGGGCGCCGCGCAAGACGCAAATGCCCTGCCCATAGGCAAAGACGTTGCCGACAAGGCAATGGACGCCGCGCAGTGCATTGGCTGCGGCGCTTGCGTTGCGGCCTGCCCCAACGCCTCCGCAATGCTCTTTACTTCTGCAAAAGTGGCGCATTTAAACTACTTGCCGCAGGGCGCTCCTGAAAAATTCAGGCGCGTTGTGGCAATGGTAGACAAAATGAATGAACTCGGCTTCGGCAACTGCACAAACTTCGGTGAGTGTCAGGCGGCCTGCCCCAAGGGTATAACCTTAGACAACATCGCAAAGATGAATAGGGAATACATCGTGGGCAAAGCCAAAGAGTTTGTCGGCGCATAAGCAACACACCCAATAGCAAATTTAAAGGCCGAAGATTTTATCTTCGGCCTTTTTGTTGCAAAATGATGCGCATCGGCAATGAATGCCGCATTATAAAATGGCTTAATGGCGTTTAGTTTTTAAAAATCAAGCGCCTGTCAAAATTCAGCACGGATTTTTAAGCCCTATAACGGCGTCAGTCCTGAAGGCGGTTTTTTAGGGAGCGCGTAATAAAGAAAAGCGATACGCCGAAGAGCGAGAATATCGCAAACGACAGGCGCAACGACACATGGTTGCCGACATAGCCTATTATGGGCGGACTGACTATAAACGCTATAAAGCCTATCATAGATACCGATGCAATGGCCATGCCGGGCACCATGCGCTTTGATTTGCCCGCCGCGCTGTAACAAAGCGGCACTATCGATGAGACGCCAAAACCCATAAGCGTAAACGCAACGGCGGTCACAACCGTATGCGGAAAAGCCGCCGCAAGCAACAGACCGAAACTTACAGTAAGACCGCTTATCTGCAAAATGCGCATAATGCCGAAACGCGCCACAAGTTTGTCTGCGGAAAATCTGCCCGTCATCATAGCGGCCATATAGCACAAATAACCCAAGCGTATCAGATTGTCTGGAGAGTCTACGACGGTGTCAAAATAAACGACGCTCCAGTCGTAAATTGTGCTTTCGCTGGCCATTGAGCAAAATGTTATAAGCCCAAGCAGCGCTATGAATTTTGTGGGGCGCAAAAATGAGCGCGTGCGGCCTTTTGCATCGGGTTCTGCAGCCTTGCGGTCTGCGGGCAACAGTTTGCGCCACATTGTCAGAACTATGCAAAGCGTGAATACATTAACTATCAAAAAGTGCTGAAACAGGCTTAAGTGCGTTGCGAATAAGAATGAAAAACCCACCCATACAAAACAGGCAAAGCTCCAAAGCCCGTGAAAACTTGCCATAATGGGTTTGTCATAAAGACCCTCAACCCCTACGGCTTGCGTATTTATGGCAATATTATGCAAATTTACGCATATCCCAAAGAAGAACAGCGTACAAAACAGAATTTCGGCATTTGGCGCAAAGGCCAAAGCAAAAAGCATTGCGGGGTAAAGCAAAGCGCCTATAAGCACTACGCGCTTGCTGCCGATTTTAGACACCATGTACCCCGATAGCATCATCGCCAAAAATTGCCCGACGGGCAGCGCAAAAAGCACCGCTCCCAGCTGCTCGTCATTTAGTTTAAGAGCGTGCTTTACGTCTGCAATGCGGCTTGTCCAAGACGCGAACACCGTGCCTTGCAAAAAGAAGAAAGCGGCCGCCGCAATGCGATAGCTGCGAAGTTCGGGTGTGATTGTTTGCTGCATGAGTGCGCGTTTTAAGAGGCATAAATTGAACTAAGCCGCGCGCTTTGCAAGCAATATAAAAGAGCTTTTATCTTGAATTTCCGCCACAATGTTTCCGTTTTTAGAACTTGAATATTTAATAATATCATCAATAATTTATTTCGTATGGACTACATTAACAAAAAGCTTTTGGAAAGAATCCCCTCCTATCTGGCGGCGGGGGCCTTGGATGCCCCCAATGCGAATTCGCTTTCTGAATACCTGCGTTGCGAAGACAGCGTCGGGAAGTCAGCGCCTTTCGGGCTTACGCGTAATCCTCTTGAAATTTTATACATTACGGGCGCGGCCTTGATATGTTTCGGGGCTTATATGTTTGTAAATGACCTTTGGGATTCAATGTCTACGGCGCTCAAATATTTTGCTTGTTTTGCCCCGCTTGTTTTAAGCGCGCTTTTAGGTCTTTTTACATTATTGCTAAACAAGCGCGGCACCCTGTGGGGAGACTTTGCCTCAGGCTTAATTATCCTGACATTCGCCTGTGCGCTTGGTGGCGTCGCGGATATCTGCAATTTTAATTCATACTCTGAAAATTTCATATTCGCGCTTATAATAGCGGCCTTTGCGCTCACATTCATATTCAATTCTCCGCTGGCGGCATTAGTGGCGGCTTTTATTTATGGGACAAACAGCTACTCTTTAAATTCCGTTTGGCCATGTTGCATGATTATGATTATGTGTTGCGCGATTTATTTGGGCGTAAGATATGTAAAGAGCAATCAAAACATTTTTGATTTGGCGGCAATATTCGTTTTGATATTTGCGCTTCCAATATCCATTTTCCGAATTAATACTACAATAGGGCAAGTTGCGGGCTCAACATTGCCAATTTTGCCCTTGGCGCTATATCTTTACGCGGGTTCAAAAAACAAATTTTTAACAAACCTGCCCCTGCTTTTAAGCGGTTACGGCGGCGGCATTCTGGTCTTGTTATATTTTTCTGATTCCCGTGCGAGGTACGGATTGCATTACCCCGCGTTTGAAAACAATCCCTATAACTGGACAATCCTCATATTTTACATCGCCATTATATGTGTAAGCTTGTGGCTTTTAAAAAAGAACTGCAAAACGCGCATAGGCGCGCAAAGGGCGGATTATTTTTTTGCCCTATTCGCCCTCTTGCCTTTGAGCAGATTTTTTATTGAGGACAGGTCTTATATTTTTTATTTCACGGTTTATGCTACGATGGCTTTGTTAATAATATCTGCACTGATATTTATTACCAAAGGCATACGCTCCAAAAAATTCATCTGGCTTAATTGGGGCTGCGCAATGCTCTTTTTTGAATTGATGACAAGAGTAAGTGACAAGGATATAGATACTTATATAAAGGCGCTCTTATTTATTGTGTTAGGCACGTTTATTTTAGCTTTAAACCTCATTGTAAGCAAAACCAAAAAAAATGCGGAGGAATCGCTATGAAGAAATTCGCACCAATCGCGGCCTATCTCTTATTATGCGCATTTGCGTTTTATCTGCCGGTAAACGTATATATAAAAACGCAGAATCTGCATAAAAACGGCATTTCTCTGATTTTTGAAGAGGGAATTCATAAATTTCAAGAGAGCAACTATTCCTATTACAACGCCCTTATAGATATACATATCCCCTACTCTATAAAATCAGGCTCTTATTTGAATGCGTATTTGCGCAAAAAGTATGAGACAAATCTGCAAAAAAAATCACCCGGAAAATACCTCTATATAAATAAAGAAAATCAGCCGCTTATGCGCGTGTATTTTAAGAAGGGGAAAGACTCTTATGCGGTCGCATCTACATCTGCGGAAGATGCGGCAGATAAAAATCTATATCTCGATTTATATCCCGAGACCTATAATCCGAAGAAGAAAACCTTGGATTTTCGCACGCCGCTCGCAAAGAAACTGTTATATACTGAGGATGAAGATAATATCATAAAAGGACGCATAATTGAAAAATACAAATCAAAACAGATCACCGCGGCATCCCAAAAAGATTCCGAGGAGGATTACATTGAGTATGTCATGAGCAAAGAAATAAAAATATATGACGGGTGTTTTGAAGTTGTAGAATATTATGCCGACGGCGTGCCGTTTAAAACGCTTCTTAAAGAAGGCAAAACCTCTAAAGAGAAGAAATCACTTAATAAAGACGCCAAAGACTTGTCGGTAAGATAACTGCGGAGGATTTTTAAAATTCAAATTTATTCTGCGATATTGCGCGGTCGGGCTTGCGGCTTGCCGCGCAATATATTTGCCCATTCGTTAAAAATGCTTGCAAGGGGCTTACAACTCTAAAGAATATCGCAGTTTTATAGATAAGATAGATGGACAATATAGAACGCATAAGAAATTTTTGCATTATCGCCCACGTCGACCACGGCAAAACCACGCTGTCAGACAGGCTGCTTGAAGCCACCCATACAATCGAAAAGCGCAACATGCAAGACCAGTTGCTCGATTCTATGGATTTGGAACGCGAGCGCGGCATAACGATAAAGAGCCACCCCGTCTCCATGAATTATGAAAAGGACGGCAAGACCTACCTTTTAAATCTCATTGATACGCCCGGACACGTTGACTTCTCCTATGAAGTCTCTCGCTCTTTGGCCGCCTGCGAAGGCGCGCTGCTTTTGGTTGACGCAGCCCAAGGCGTTGAAGCCCAAACTGTTGCGAATGCCCATTTGGCTATGGCACAAGGGCTTACAATAATACCTGTAATCAATAAGATTGACTTGCCCAGTGCGCGCGTCGACCAATGCCTAAAGCAAGTTGAAGATATTTTGGCCATCCCCGCAGAAGACGCAATTTTAGCAAGCGGCAAAAGCGGCATAGGTATTACCGAAATTTTGCACGCGGTTATTGACCGCCTGCCCCCGCCGCGCTGGGCCGACCTTAAGCAGGTGCGCGCCCTCGTCTTTGACTGCTTTTTTGACGCCTTTAAAGGTGTGGTTTGCTACGTGCGCATATTCTCGGGCGGTCTTAAGGCCGGAGATGAAATCGTAATGATGAGCAACGGCATCAAGACTTCGATAAAAGAAGTCGGCCGCTTTAAACCGCGGATGATGACCGAAAAATACATAGGTTCAGGCTGCACGGGTTATGTTGTGACAAACATAAGGAACGTTGCCGACATCAAAATCGGCGACACCATCACGCTTGCCAACGACCCCGCCGCAGAAATGTTGCCGGGCTATAAAGAAGTTAAACCCATGGTGTTTTCGGGCGTATATCCGGTCGACACTGCCGAGTATGAAAAGCTCAAAAACTCCCTCGCGCGTTTCCAGTTGAATGACTCGGCGCTCACATACCTGCCGGAAACTTCGGCGGCGCTGGGCTTTGGTTTCAGATGCGGTTTTTTGGGACTGCTGCACATGGAAATCGTGCAGGAGCGTTTGAGGAGAGAGTACGACTGCGACATTATCTCTACCTACCCAAGCGTTGTATATAAAATAGACCTTACCGACGGCACAAAGATTGAGATTGATAACCCCGTCAAACTGCCCGATCCCTCGGCGATCGAGACCATCTACGAGCCGAAAATCAAAGCTTACATACATATACCGAGCGAATCCATAGGCGATATGCTCGCCTTAATTTCGGAAAAGCGCGGCTTTTGTTTGCAGACGGAAACCATCGACGACACGCGCGTCATGCTTACATGCTCTTTGCCTCTCAATGAAATTTTGATAGACTTTAACGATCGCTTAAAATCTATCACGCGCGGCTACGGCAGTTTAGACTATGAGCTTGACGAATATGAGGCCTCAGACCTTGTGCGTATGGATATCTTAATAAATGCCGAGCAAATAGACGCGTTCTCTTCAATAGTCCACCGCGAAAAGGCGGAGGGCAAGGGGCGTATGCTCTGCGCAAAGCTCAAAGAAATTTTGCCCCGCCAAATGTTTAAAATCGCGATACAAGCAACAATAGGCAGCAAGATTATTGCCCGCGAAGACATAGGCTCTTTCAGAAAAGACGTTACGGCAAAGTGCTACGGCGGCGACATCACGCGCAAAAAGAAACTTCTTGAAAAGCAAAAAGAAGGTAAAAAGCGCATGAAGCAAATCGGCAAAGTGTCTATACCTCAGGAAGCCTTTGTGGACGTCCTTAAAAACACGTAAACAAATAACCATGTTTTCATTCTTCTCCAAAAATCGCGACGGTAAGAAGCGCAAGCGCGCAAAAGAGCTGCTTGCTATGGCATACAAGGTCTACAACTATCGCAAAGATGCTGTATCGCAAGCCGACGCCGCAGAACTTGACCGCCTTACGGATCTTTTGGACGAGCTTATCATGGACGGCAAAATAGAAACGCCCGACTATGACGTATGCGCAAAAAAGCTTGAAGCCCTTATGCGCAAGTGCGGCGGCAAAATCTACCCCGTGACATTTTGGTCTGACAATGTAGAGACCATAGTGGTTGCCGGCATATTGGCCATCGGCTTGCGCAGCTTCTTTTTGCAGCCCTTTAAAATCCCTACAAACTCCATGTATCCGAGTTTCTACGGGATGACTTCAGAAGTCTATAAAATTAACGAAGACGCCCCCAACCCGCTTGAAAAGGTTTGGCGCTTCGCCATCAAAGGCGCTTCAAACTACACGCTTTCGGCGCCCGAAAGCGGCGAGCTTTTGGTTGAGATTAACTCCCCCGCAAAAATCAGCACGACGGGCGAAATTTTCAATTACTCCGCAGAAGCCGGCAAAATCCTCGGCTTTTGGCCCACTGCCGAGCGCAATTACGGCTTTTACATTAACGGCAAGCGCCTTGACCTGCGCGTGCCCGCAGAGTTCTCTTTAGATTCAACCGTCATAGACGCCTTCTTTAAAAAACAGACTCAGCGCGAGTTTGTGGGCGCGCTTTTGCGCGGAGATATCAGGGTTATAGAGAAGAATTCAAAATATTATATAAAGCTTGCCGATGTTGCGCGCGGGCAAGTCGCATTCAATTTTGACATCTTAAGCGGCGATATGCTTTTTGTCGACAGATTTACCTACAATTTCCGCAAACCGAAGGTAGGCGAAAGCATAGTGTTTCTCACAAAATATTGCGAAGGGCTTACGCGCTTAAACGGCGGCGTGCCTGATGACAAGTATTACATAAAACGCCTTGTGGGTTTGGGCGGCGACACTTTGCAAGTTAAGGACTATGCGCTTTACCGTAACGGTGCCGAGATTAAAGGCTCTCCGGCTTTTATGCTTAACGCCAAGCGCGAAGGTTTGTATTCCGGCTATATGCAAGAAGGCGCGCTTGAAGACGGCAAGACCGTTAGCGTGCCGCAGGGTATGTATTTTGCAATGGGCGATAATTCAGGCAACAGTCTTGACAGCCGTTTTTGGGGCGGCGTGCCCGAACACGCGGTTGTAGGCAAATCTCTATTGATATTCTACCCCTTTACCTCGCGCTGGGGCGCAACGCATTAAACCTTTTAAATTAAAAAACGCGCATTTAACCTATGCGCGTTTTTTTTGCGGTGTAAGTTTAGACGCTTTAAAAATCAAAAAGCTCACCCTGCACGGGCTTATCGTCGGGAAAATTAAAGTCTTTCAAGATGTCGGAAAACCTCTCGCAAATATCCTTCAATTTTTTTACGTAATACTCTGCGTCATAAGGCGCAATAAGCGGATCGTAAAGCTCTAAGGGGCGCGCGCGCGTCCAGTCTGCGGATTTTTTGCCGTCTGCGGATTTTGTAATGTAGAAACGCACGCGGTCTCCCGCTTTGGGTTGCGGTTCCATAAGAAGAGCGGCCTCCATAGCGGCGCGCCTGCCCTTGCCGGCTGAATCAACCACCGTTGATTTGTAAACCGCCGGGCTCATGCTTATAAATTCATTTTTGGCAAGTTCCCTAATCTCATATTCTCCGCTTTCGATTTTGCGCTTTTCTTCAAGCAAAAGAGCGGACAAATCCGCCTTGCTGAGCCCAAGCTCAATCTCGATTATCGCGTTTGAAATACCCTTTAAATAAGGCTCCATGGCGCGGCTTCTGAGGGCGGAACCCTTAAGCCTGAGCTCTCCGTCTTCTATCAGCGCATAATTTTTGGCCTTATAGCAAAGCATGGCCGGGTATGCGCCGTCAAATTCAAGGTCTATGCCCGCAGGCAGGACGTCGGAAACTTTTTCTAGAAGCGACTCCGGCCTCTTAAAATATTCTTTGGCGCTTATGTAAATACCGTCGGTATCAGCCTCCAAAATTTTTACGCCCAGCTCATCAAAGCGCGCTATAAGGTTTGACAAAATCTCTCTACCCTTTGCGGTGATTTCTTCTGCCAAGTCAGAATCTCCGAAGCGCGCGGTGTCAAGCCCGAGATAACCGTAGAATGAGTTTATCAAAATCTTGAAGCTGTTTTGGCGCGCAGTATACTCTCGCTTTTCGGCGGGGTCTTTGGCGGTGCGCGCAAGCATTTTATATTTAAGCCTGTATTCGCGCAGTTCTTTTAAAACGTCTAAAAACGTTTGCAGATAATCTCCGCGCGGGCACTTGCCTATGTAAAGCATGATGCTCGGATAAAGCGAGGCAACGTCGTAATGCAGCACGTTTTTAAATACGCCCGTTGCGTAGCTTTCTGAAATTGCGCCCTCAAAAAAGTGCGACGGCGGCACCTCGGGCAACTTTGCCTTGGCGCGGTAATATTTTTCCAAAAAAATCTGCTCAACCTTTACGCCGTTGCCGCGCAACAGGCATTCTTGGAGCGTCAGCGCAAAGTTGTGCACATGCGCTACGTATGCGGGCAGCATGATTTTTGCAAGCTCGCGCGTTTCGCGCAGGTCGTCCGAAAGATAGGCTCTGAAGCGCTTTCTGTCAGAAACAAAAATATTTTTTATATCGCCGCCGCTTATGTAGGTGCGGGTTTCGGGATCGCTTATGCCAAAATGTATGGCGGCTTCTTTAAGGGAGTATGAAGGCATTTCGCGGGCGGCTATGTCAAAAAGCTGCACAAGTATCAGCGTGTCGGCAACCGTGCGCCCGGGTATATCGCAACGCGTATAGTCAAAGAGCCTCTCGGCGATTTTTATGCGGCTTTTCCTGAAAGACGGCTTTGCGCCGAAGCGCCCAATTTTGAGCTCTGCCCCAAGCATGGCGGCGCGCCGCGCTATGTAGTCTAAGTCAAACTTAAAGATGTTGTGCCCTTCTATTATATCGGGGTCGAATTTGACGAGCTCTTTGCAGAAAGTTTCAAGCAGCTCTCGCTCGGCCTCATCGCTGAATTCTTTAAGCTCTATAAGCTTTTCATAACCGCCGTCTGAGGCAAGGCCTATGGCGATAATCCTGTCGCCGTGCTTAACGGGATTTGAGAATGAACCCTCAGAGTGCGTCTCTATGTCCAATTGCAAGCGCCTTATGGAATCAAAGCGCATATCGCCGAACATTCGTAATCCCGAAGCCAGCAAAAATTGATTTTCAAGGCTTGATATTCGGTAAAACGGCAGGGTCTTGTCGCGCTTTTTGAGATAGCGGTTAAGTGCGTCGGGATCGTAAAAACTAAGGACGGTATCCAGCGGCGCGCCGTCGGGACCGTCGAGCGGAATTTTTACGCAATCGCAAATGTCGTCGTCGACAGCGGCCGCGGACCACACAAAGGGTTTAAACTGACACTCCACATCATAGCGGGCATCGCCTTTTGCATGGCAAATGTGCGCGGTGCCATTAGGGGCTATCCAAAGGCCGCAAATAGGGTCTAATCTTGGTTCCTCTTTCATGTTTTTGCCTTGTTCGCTGCAAAAATGCTTGCCGATTACGCGAATCTTTTCAAACTAATTCCTTTTTAAATTTGTATGAAACTTCCAAACATCATAATGCTGGGCGCGCCCGGCAGCGGCAAAGGGACGAGGGCTACGGTTCTCGCCGAGATTCTAAAGGTCCCCCAAGTTTCGACGGGCGACATTTTCAGGGCGAATATCAAAGCGATGTCCCCCCTTGGCTCAAAAGTAAAGTCTTACATGGATAAGGGAGAGCTTGTGCCGGACTCCATAGTGGTAGAGATGGTTAAATCACGCCTTGAAGAGGCCGATTGCCTAAATGGTTTTATCTTGGACGGCTTCCCGCGCACCCTGCCTCAAGCCGAAGCTTTGGATATCATGCTTTCGGGGCTTAAAAAATCACTGACGTGCGTAGTAAACCTAGAGGTGCCTGACGAAGAAATAGTAAGGCGCATATCGGGGCGTTTGGTTTGTTCGGGATGCCCGGCGTCTTACCACAAAGAAATGTCGCCGCCAAAGGTTGCGGGCATTTGCGACAAATGCGGCAAGCCTCTCTACGTCCGCGAGGACGATAAGATTGAAACAATTCTAAAAAGGCTTGCGGTTTTCAAAAAGACAACATATCCCCTCATAGAATATTACGAAAAAAAGGGGCTGCTTGTCAGAGTTTCGGCCAACACTCCGATATCAACGCTTAAAGGTGACATGACCGAGATTGTCCGAAAGCTCGGGTTTTCATCATGAGGGTATTATTTTTAGGAGATATAGTCGGCAAGGCGGGCAGAAAAATTTTGACCGATAACTTGGCGCGCATACGCGCCGAAAACCGCATAGACGCTACCGTAGCCAATGCCGAAAACGCCGCTGGCGGCAACGGCATTACAAAAAATATGGCGGAAGAGCTTTTTCGCGCGGGCGTCGACGCAATAACTTTGGGAGACCATGTTTGGGATCAGCGCTGTTTTGAAAACGAAATAGACAACATCCCCAATTTGTGCCGCCCCGCAAATCTGCCGGCCGGCAACCCCGGGCGCGATTATTTGATTATAGAACGCGGCGGCAAGAGGTTGGGCATATTTTGCCTGATAGGCCAAACGCTCATGAAAATCAAGTCCGACTGCCCTTTCAGAACTGCGGAATACATGCTGAAAAAATTTACGGATTGCGATTTCGTATTGCTAGACTTTCATGCCGAAACAACCTCCGAAAAAGTCTGCATGGGTTATTATCTGAACGGCAAAGTGCAGGCTGTCTTGGGCACGCACACCCATATACCGACTTCCGACGGCCGCATTTTAAGCGGCGGCACGGCCTACCTTACGGACGCCGGCATGACAGGGCCTTGGGATTCTTGCCTGGGCAAAACCGTTGAACCTATTTTAAGCAAATTTTTGGACGGCCGCCCGCGCCACTTTGTTGTGGCCTCAAGAGATCCGCGCATTTGCGGCTGCATTGTTGAGTTTGACGAAAGCGCAAAAAAGGCAGTATCGGTTGTGCCGCTGGTATATCCGCCCTTTGGCGAAACCCTTGAAATGCAGATTGAAGAACCCGCACCTGCGCAAGAGACCACGCCCACTGCGGAATAGTTTTTTGATTTCGCAAAAAGCGCGGGCATATTTGTGTGCCCGCGCTTTTTTATTTAATTTCAAGAGCGTATACGCCGTTTTTATTTTTAAGCGCGCACTTTGCGCCGTAGGCTGCGCTTAAAACTTTTGAAGTCATAACCTCTTTGATAGGCCCCGCCGCAAGCACCCTGCCGCCCTTTAAAATAAGGGCGTTCGTGAAGGACTGCGGGATTTCTTCTACATGGTGGGTAGCCATTGCGATTGCGGGGATTTTTTTATCGCCTGAAAGCTCTCCCAAAAATTCAAGGAAGTTTTTGCGCGCAAGAGGATCCAAGCCCGAGCAAGGCTCATCCAAAAATAAAATTTTTGGGCTGACCATCAGGGCGCGCGCAATAAGCACCTTGACGCGCTCTCCTTGCGAAATGCGCCCCCAGTAGTTTTGCGCCAAATAGGCAATGCCCAGACGCTTCAAATTGCGCATGGCCTGCGTTGCGAGGGATTTTGTTATTTTCCCCCAGTAGTTTATCATGGCAAATTTGCCGCTGACTACGGCGTCCAAAACAAGTTCTTGCGGCTCTATGCGGCGGCTGACATTGTCGCCGACAAGCGCGATTTTTTCGCGAACTTTTTGCCAGTCGTAGGAAGAATAGCGCTTGCCGTCTACGATTAGCTCTCCCGAGCTCGGGGTGTTGTATGCGCATATCGTGGATATGAGCGACGTTTTGCCGGCGCCGTTTGCGCCGAGTATCACCCAGCGCTCTCCCGCGTAAAAATCCCAGCTTATGTCCGACAGAATCTCCTTGTCAGTTATGAAATGCAGGTGTTTAATCTCGACCGTTTTTTTCATTATTTAAATTTCTCTTTTTACCGTGAATAGCGATTCAATCAACAAGATAATTTTGGCATCCGCATCTCCGCGCAGGCGCGAGCTGCTTGAAAAATGCGGCGTGCCCTTTGAGGTTCTGGTTTCAAACGCCGAAGAAAAATGCGGCGGCGGCTCTGAAACACCCGCCGAAGTCGCGTTGCATAACGCGCTTTTAAAAGCGCGTGCCGTAGCAAAAGACAAGCCGCTCTTCACGGTGCTCGGCTCTGACACCATAGTTGTATTGGGCGATGAAATAATCGGTAAGCCGCCAACGCGCCGCGCGGCCGTTGATACGCTCTTAAAACTTTCTGGCAAAACGCACACAGTGATTACCGCTATAGCGCTTGTAAACCTTGCCAAAAACACCGAACTAAGCGCCTTTGAAGAAAGCCGCGTAACCTTTAAAAAGCTTACAGAGACCATCATTGAAGACTACATGGGCAAAGTTAACGTAATGGACAAGGCCGGCGCATACGGCGCGCAGGAATACGGCGATATGATTATAGAAAATATCGACGGCAACCTTGACAACGTAATGGGGCTGCCCTGCGCTTTGGTTAAAAACAAACTCGACAGTCTCTCAAGCTTGTAAAAGATTAACCGACTATGAAAGCCGACAGGGGTCGCGAAAACATTTTCAGGAACCTAGAACTTTTCGACAAGCTCGAAAGGCAGGACTACGCGCCCATAATAATCGGGATAATCTTCACGATACTTTTTCATGCGCTGCTCTTTTTGCTTATGCCGTATTTGAATATTCTTACTCCTGCGGTGCCCAAAAAGGATTTGCAAGAACTTAAAATAGATATACTGCCTCCGATTATAGAAAAGCCCAAGTTTCCTGAATATATCGAAGCCAATCCGCTGGGCAACCAAATGCAGCCGGATAACGCCGATAAGGAATCATTCCAAAATCAGCGCGCGGCGGATGAGCTGCCGGACTCCATGTCAAAATCAAAAGTCCCATACGTAGAGGGCGAAAACAAGGATTATAACAAAATAGTCTCCGGCAATGCGCAAGAGTCTTCGCCGGGTGCCGCGCAAGAAGTTATGAAGACGCTTGAGCGCCCGCTTGAACAGCCCGCACCGATAGTTCCGCAAGAAACTTCGGCCGCCCAAAAACCGCAGGCCGCGGCGCAGGTTTCGCAACAGGCGGGGCAACAGGCTTCGGCGCAAAATTCCGACGGCTCCGCAGACTCGTCAAAAGAAGCGCAAAAATCTACGAGCATAGAGGTAAAAGAAAAAGACCTTAAAGGTGCTGTGGTTCATGAAGAATCCCCAGAAACTTCTGCCCCGAAGATGGACGATGAAAACGGCGATACCTATTTAAAAACCGAAAAAACTTCGGAGACCGAAAAAAGCCCTAAAGATTCTTCAACGTCAAAAACCAAGGCCGCTGCGGCCGCGCGCGCCGAATCCAAAAAGGCGCAGGCGGAAACAAAAAAGCCCGAGGCGCCCAAGGCGGAGCAGGTTGCCGAGGCTCAGCCCCTGCCGCCTCCGAAACCGCGCCCCACATTGAATATGAGAACCCCTGCCGGCCCGCTTATGGACAACCGTATGCGCGCCAGCGAGCAAGGCACGCTCGCGGTAGACTCAAAATTCAGCGAGTTCGGCGCGTATCAGCAGCGCATGATAGAGGCTATATCGCGCCAGTGGAATTTGCTTGGTTCGCAATATGACTTGACGGGCACATACGGCACCCAAGTCGTCATTGAATATCTGATAAACACAAACGGAGAACTCACTCACATACAGGTGCTGTTCTCAAACGCCTCTGCGACGGGGAGAAACCTTTGCGAGCAGGCCATACTTACCACCGCCCCCTACGGCGTCTGGACGGAAGACATGGTTAAGGCTTTCGGACATCAAGATCAATCGGTGCGCATAACTTTCTTTTACAGGTAATGACGCAGGAAGAATTCACAAAGAAAATACCTCTGGCGCGCGGCACAAGCGTGGCGGCTTGGCATGAATGCGGACTTATCGCGCTTAACAAAAAGGCGGGCATCAAAGCGCACCCAAATTCAAACTCCGGCGGCGATGTGTCGGCGGTTATGGCGCGTTACAACTTCGATAACGAATATTTTTCATGGGCGGATGCAGAATCGGGCGCAAAGCTGCACTTGTATTTGATAAACCGCCTTGATTCGCCGACATCGGGCATAATGCTGGCCGCCTCAAATAAGGAAACTGCGGACGCCGCTAAAGAAGCCTTTAAAACTAAAGAAAGCGTCAAGAAAATTTACCGCGCGATTGTAATAGGCCGCAATATCCCCAAATACCTTAGGTGGACAGACTTTATCTCTGAAAAAAAGCACGAAGGTTTTGTGCGTTCTTATACAAAAAATCAGGGCGCTAATGCCGTGACAGATTGCTTCTTTGAAGATACCGACAAAAATAACCTCGGCCTAAGCCTTATACGCCTAGAGCCGCTTACGGGCCTTACCCATCAGTTGCGCGTGCAATGTAAAAAGCGCGGCATACCGATTTTGGGAGACTCTACTTACGGAAACTTTTCCGTAAACAAACGCATAAAGGGCATCACGAAAATCAGCAGGATGTTCTTGCACTGCGCCGAAACAAAGCTCACTTTAAACATGGACGGCGAAAATGTCGAGTTTGCGGCGGCCGCACCCCTGCCCGACAGTTTTAAAAGCCTTCTTGACTATAATGCCGAAATCGCAAAGAAATTTTTTGAAAAATGACAGACCTATTTAAAATGCTTGCCAAGTCTTTCTGGTCGCCTGCGGCTTATTTTGAGGTCATAACGCGTTGGCGTTTCAAAATTGCGGCATATTTTCTTTTGCTTACGCTAATCTCTTCGCTTATATTTTCTTATTCTACAACACTTGCACTGCGCAAGGATTTTAAGGATAACGAAGCCCTGATTTTAAGCCAGATTCCGCAAATTACGCTTAAAGACGGAGTAATCTCAACGCCCGACGGCAAGACGGTCTGCGTATTAAACGCCTCGGGCAAAAAACTGTTTGCGATAAGCCCTTTATACATGAAGCCCGCAGACTCCATGGATTACAAATTCACCGTTCAAAAGGACAAATTTTGCGCAACTCTTTTTGATGACTATGACTATGAATCGCCGCTTGCCGATTTTAATGTTTTTGCCGATGAACAGGGAGTTTTGGACTTTAAAAAAATCTCAGATTTTATCTTTGTTTTTTCAGCGTATTTCGCAATACCCGTCTTGACGTTTTTTGGCGGGATATTGTCTAACATTTTTTATATAGCCGTTATGGCTTTTGCAATCAGGATACTTTCATTCACGCTTGACCCGCGCCTTACTTACAAGCGTTGTTTAAAGTTTGCCACGGTCGCAATCACGCCCGCAACATTTATTGCGGCCTTTGCGTCGTTCTTCCCGCAAAATAGCCTGATGGGTACTTTTTACGGCCTTATAACGCTTGGCCTTGCATGGTATATCATGCGCAGAATGCCGGCGTTTAATGACTGATTTTTATCACTCCCGATTTTTCGCATACCGAGTTGACTTTTTCGCATTATAGGTATAACGTTTTACCAATGAAAAAGAATTATTCGCTTTTCCGAGTTTGGTTTGTATTTCTGTTTGCCGCCGCGCACTGCGGTTTTTGCGCGGATTTAAAAAAAGAAAACACGCGCGTGCGCTTGCTGAATGAAGAAGCGCCGCAGATACTCATAATTTCAAAGACGCGACCGAATAAAAATTTATATCCGTTTTCAGACGCAAATTATACCCTTAAAGAATATCCCACGGAGCTTGAAGGGCTTTATATGTTTGAACTGCCCTCAAAGCGGGCGCATGAATATGAATGCCTGAGCTCCGGAGTTTTATATGCCGTTGTCCCGCAATCTATAGGCGCAAAAGAGGCAAAAGCGTTGAGTATGGCCGCCTTTGAAAAAATGCCTAATGCAAAACCCGCAAAATTGGTTTTGGGCGGCAAAGAAGAAGTTTATGAGCTTTATAAAAAAAATGCAGCCGCAGGCGACAAATTTTTGATTGAAGGCAAGATGTTTTTAGCGGGAGTTGCCGCAGATTTTAAAAACAATTTGCATGATCGCGTTTTATATAACGGTATCAAATTGCCCGAAGTTTGGCCGCCGCGCCGTCCGTGGAGCAATGAGCCGATGCCCGTGCCATATTTAAAAGAAAAGCCCGCCGTAATAAATATAAATGTGGGCAGGCAACTTTTTGTAGACGACTTTTTAATTGCCGATGGCGACTTTGAAAGAGAATACCACTACCCTCAAAAATATGAGAATAACCCCGTTTTGAAAGCCGAAACCCCGCTTGAAATAAACGCGGGCAAAGGCCTTCCCGGGGCAACCGTTAAAAGCGGCGGTATTTGGTGGAATCCCGAAAAACGCATCTTTGAAATGTGGTATGAGGCGGGCTGGGTAAACACAATAACTTACGCATACAGTGTTGACGGTCTTACATGGGAACGCCCTAACTTGGGTATTTACGGGCAAAACAATCAGATTGTGGACGATAAAGTGCGCGCCGATTCGGGCGGGGTCGTTGTAGATTACAGCGCCCCGACAGATGCGCGCGTCAAACTTTTTTTGCGCGGCGGCGAGGGGCGAGAACGCGCGCGCGTTTTTGTGGGCGACGGCGTGAATATGAAGAAATATACCCGCTGCGGTCTGTGCGGAGACCGCAGCACAATGTTCTATAATCCCTTCAGAAAAAAGTGGGTTTTCTCACTGCGTTGGAACAGCCCATACGGCAGGTCGCGCGCCTATATAGAGGCTGATGATTTTATAAACGGCGCAGACTGGCTGCCCGATGAGCCCGTTTTCTGGGCAAATGCGGACATCTTGGACAAGCCCGACCCCGCCATAGGCGACAAGCCGCAGCTATACAATCTCGACGCGGTTGCCTATGAAAGCATAATGCTCGGCTTTTTTGAAATACACCAAGGCCCCGACAACAACAAGTGCGCGGAAAAAGGCCTGCCCAAAATTACGGGGTTAAATTTTGCCTACAGCCGCGACGGGTTTCATTGGCAGCGCCCCGACAGAACCATAGCCGTAAAATCCGAACAGCAGGACGTTTGGGACAGGGGCTATGTGCAAAGCCTCGCAAACATCTGCACGGTGCGCGGCGACAAGCTTTGGTTTTATTTTATAGGTTATGCCGGCGACACAAAAATGGCCATGCCGCGCAAGGCCGACGGATCCGTAAATTCAATGAAGTCTGGAATGTATTCAAACGGAGCCACCGGCGTGGCGTTTTTAAGGCGCGACGGTTTTGTGTCAATCAATTCAAAAGCCGACAAACCCGCATCATTGACGACGGAACTCTTGTCTTCCGACGGCAAATTTTTGTTCGTAAATCTGGATGCGCCCAAGGGCGCCGTCTATGCGGAAATTTTGGACGAAAAAGGCAATGTGATAAAACCGTTCACGTTTGAAAATTGCGAGGGCGCAAGCGGAGATTCCACAATCGCGCAAATCTCTTGGAAAGGCGTTAAAGACCTAAGCGCGCTGCTCGGCAAACCCGTGCGTTTGCGCTTTAAAATAGAAAACGGGAAGCTCTACGCATTTTGGATAAGCCCGGACTCAGGCGGCCAAAGCCGCGGCTTTGTGGCGGGCGGCGGCCCGGGTTATACAAGCAGCATAGATACGGTAGGCAAAACCGCCTTGGACGCGGAAACGGAATTCGTCAAAAACGCCCCAGAAAGAAAAGCCTCCGCGCCTCAAAAATAAAGTTAAAAAAATGAAAAAAATGCTTGCAAAAAGATTCGCGAAAGGCATTTTGCTTAACTTTCAATTTAATTTAATGAGCGCCCGTAGCTCAATTGGATAGAGCGTCTGACTACGGATCAGAAGGTTGCGGGTTCAACTCCCTCCGGGCGTACCATTAAGATTATCAAAAAAGCAAAACGAGATTTATGAGCGAAGAAATTAAAAAGAAGCAGGCCTCCGAACTTAACTTCACTGAAGCGGATGCTCTCAGCCGCTACACCACCGAAACGGGCAAAATTTTGCCCCGCAAGTTTACGGGCCTTACCTCAAAGGAACAGCGCCACGTAAAGAAAGTGGTTAAGCAGTCCCGCAACATGCTGCTTTCAAAGTAGTCTGCGCAGTTTCTGCGCGCACGCCCTTGAACCTGCGGTGCGCTTAACTTAATCGGTCGCCTCAATGCGTTGACGGCGACTTATTTGTTTTATACATCCGACATGGACTTATCCCTAATACAAAAGGCCACCGAAATCTTAAAGACCTCGGGCATTGTGGCAATCCCCACCGAGACAGTCTACGGCCTCGCCGCAAACGCGCTTGACGCTGCGGCCGTGCGCAGGATTTTTGAAGCCAAGGGCCGCCCCTTCATAGACCCGCTCATTGTCCATATTTACGACTTTGAAATGCTCTCGGAAATTGCCGAGCCCAATGACTTTAATCTTGAGCTTGCAAACGAATTTTGGCCCGGGCCTTTCACCCTCATATTTAAGAAAAAGCCCTGCGTGCCCGACATTGTTACGGCGGGCAAATCTACAATAGCCGTGCGCATGCCCGCCCACCCCGTAGTAAGGGAACTTTTAAAGACGGCGCGCATTCCGCTTGCAGCGCCAAGCGCAAACCCATTCGGATATGTAAGCCCCACTTGCGCCGAACACGTCCGAGATCAGCTGGGCGACAAAATAGACATGATATTGGACGGCGGCCCCTGTTCTTGCGGCGTTGAATCTACAATAGTTTTGCCGCCCTGCCTTTCTGACGACGGCCGCGCATACATACTGCGCCAAGGCCCCGTAAGCGCAGAAGATGTCGAGCGCGTCGCCAAGCTTAAGACCTTTCTGCCTGTTAAAAACCCCGCGCACCCCATGGCGCCTGGCATGCTGCCTTCGCACTACAGCCCGCGCGCAAAGCTGAGGCTTTTTGACTACTCTTCGGGGATTCCCGCAGACTTTATAGGCAGGCGCATATTCTTTAAGCGCCCCGTGTCTCCCTCAAAAAACGACTATTGGATGACCGAAAACGGCGACCTTCGCGAGGCCGCCCGCAACATATTCGGCCTGCTGCGCGCGCTCGACAAAAATTCGGAAGCGCCAATCTACTGCCAGCGCGCGCCCGATCGCGACATAGGTCGCGCCATAAACGACAGGCTTGAACGCGCCTCTTGCAAGCTTTGAGAATTTTTGCGTCATGCGCGTTTTATCTTGATAAGCCGCTCAAATGCGATAATTAAAAAGAAAGAATTTTAAGGATTCAAGCGGAAGAAAATCCGCCCTGTTATCATGAAAATAGACAACCTCAAAATATTCACGGGGCGTTCAAACCCCGCTTTGGCAAAATCAATCTGCGAGAACCTCTCAATACCGCTGGGCAATGCGATTGTTGAGTCTTTTCCGGATTCTGAAACTTTCGTGAAAATTTTGGACCATATACGCGGTGACGATGTGTTTATCATGCAGTCCACATCAAACCCCACCAATGAAAACGTAATGGAGCTTTTAATCATGATAGATGCCGCGCGCCGCGCCTCCGCCAAACGGATTACTGCGGTGCTCCCATTTTTCGGTTATGCCAGGCAGGACAGAAAAGACCAGCCCAGAGTGCCAATCACTTCAAAGCTCATTGCAAACATTCTCGTTGCTGCGGGCGCCGACAGGGTCTTGACGCTTGACTTGCACGCCCAGCAAATACAGGGCTTTTTCGACATCCCTTGCGACCATCTTTACGCTTCTCCCGTCATTTACGATTACCTTAAGACGCAAAGCCTTGAAAACCTTACGGTATTCTCTCCGGACGTCGGCGGCTTAAAGCGCGCAAGCGCCTATGCTGAGCTCTTAGACTGCCCGCTCGGTTTTATTGCAAAACGCCGCGTAAGCGCAGACCATGTTGAAGCCACAAGCCTTGTGGGCGATGTGGAAGGCAAAGATATTCTGCTTTTGGACGACATGACGGAAACCGCAGGCACCCTTATGGCGGCCGCAAAAATCTTAAAGAAAAACGGCGCAAAGTCAGTTAAGGCGGCCGTAACCCACGGCGTCCTGACAGAGAAAGCTTACGAAAGGCTTCAGGAAGGTTTTTTGGATGAGCTTATCTTGACGGACTCTACCCCGCCAGATCCGCGCTACAAAGATTATCCCATCACGGTTCTTTCAATAGCGCCTTTGCTTTCGGACGCGATTTTGAGAATACATAACAATATGTCCGTCACATCGCTCTTTAAAATAAAGGGCTTCTAGCAAAAATATTTAAGCAAAAAAAAGCGCGTTTCTATTACGCGCTTTTTTTATTGAAACTGCCAAAACCAAACTAAACCGCCTTAAATATTGCGGCGATGAGGCCTTCTGCCGACGGCTCCGCAACTTCGGCGGCAAGGGGCATTTTATACTTTGCCATTGCCTGCGTTGCGCTTGCGCCGAAACTTATGCACTTTGGATTTTTTGCGCCGCTTTTAAGCGCAAAGCTCGCGGCGTTCTTGGCAAAAGATTCAACCGCGGAACCGCTCGCAAACAAGATAAAATCAGCCCCTTTAAGCTTAAAGTCTTCAAGATTTGCGTCTCCGGCCTTTGGCGTGCTTGCCGACGTTTTATAAACTTCAAAAAAATCGGTTATGGCGCCGCCCTTTTCTTCAAGCGTTTTTATAAAATCCTTTTTTGAAAGGTTGCCGCCCACGCAAAGTATGTTGCGGTTATCCAAAGATTCAAACGCCATCATGGCCTCTGCCATGCCTTCGGCGTTCTGAATTTGAGGGATTACGTCAACTTGCAGATAGTATTGGGCAAGCGCTTTTGCCGTGCCATCGCCTACGCAGGCTATGCGCGAAGGACCTATGCAGCGTATGTCGGAATATTTTTTAAAGAACTCCTTAAAAAAACCGCGCACGCCGTTTGGACTTGCAAAAGTTATCCAGTCGTAACGACCCAAACCGCCGAGTATCTCGGCTGCGTCTTGCGCATCGGCTTCAAGCGCCACCGAAATAAGCGGCAGTTCGAGAACTTCGGCGCCTATTGCCTCAAGCTTTTCCTTGAAAGATTCATTGTCGGCGCGCGTCAGCATAACGCGTCTGCCGTTTAAATTTTTTGCCTTTGCCATAATCAGTATGAAAAATCTTCGTCGCTTTTAATTGAGAGCGCAAAAGCTTCTATGAGCTTCACGCAGTTTTCTATGTCGTTTAAATCCGCAACTTCGGACGGTGTATGCATATAGCGCAGAGGTATGCCGAGCAAGCCTGTGGGCACCCCGCCGCGCGTGGTCTGCAAAACGCGCGCATCGGTGCCCGTGGGACGGCTTTCGGCGTTTATCTGGTAAGGTATGCCCAGCTTTTCGGCGCACGCTATTAACTTTTCGGAAACCTTGGGGTTCATATTGGGCCCGCGCGAAATCACGGGGCCGCCGCCCAGCTTTACAAAGCCGTTCTTATTTTTATTTATATACGGATAATCGGTGGCGTGTTCAACGTCTATTGCGATTGCCACATCTGGGTCTATGGCGTAACCCGCAGTCCAAGCGCCGCGCGTGCCTATTTCTTCTTGAGAAGTGCCGGCACTCACAACCGTGCATTTCAACTTGGCGCGCTTTTTAGTGTCGGCAAGCCTGCGCAAGGCTTCAAAAGCGCAATAGCAACCCGCTTTGTCGTCAAAGGCGCGCGCCGCGTAAATGCTGCCGAAAATCTTGTTGACGGAGACATCGTAAACGACGCTGTCGCCTATGGCAACGCGCTTTTGCGCCTCTGCCTTTGAAGATGCGCCTATGTCTATCCAGAATTGATGAGTTTCGGGGACCTCTTTGCGCTCTTTTTCATCCATCAGGTGTATGGCCTTTTTGCCCGTAACGCCGTAGACTGCGCCGTTTTTTGTAAGAATCTGCACCCTGCGGCCGGCAATCATAACCCTGTCATGCCCGCCCAACTGCTCAAAAAATATATAACCGTTATCGTCTATGTAAGTTATGATAAAACCGATTTCGTCGATATGCCCCGCCAAAAGGAGGATTTTTTCACCGCACTCCAAACTCGCATAGCGATTGCCGAGCACGTCCTTTACTATTGCGTCCGCAAAGGGCTTAACGTGCTTTTCTATTGCGCAGGTACACTCAAATTCACAGCCAGTGGGGCTGCGCGCGTCAAGCAAATCGGTCAGAAACCGGTCGGGTTTAATTTCTTTCATATCCGTTTTATCGTAAATTTTATAAATTTTAAAAAGCCCAAAACGACAAAGGCCGCGGCTGAATGCGCGGCCCTTGCGTGAAAAACTTTAGGTTATTCGCCCCTCATTTGCTTCATAGAAACGCCGGTGAGCGCGTAGGCTATAAGCCCTAAATCATACTCTGACCCCGAGAAGTGGAAGGTGCGCTGCAAATGCAACTGGCTTTTGCCCGGTTCCAGCGCAAGCGCCGGAGAATGCGTAGAAATTTCATAGAAAGGCACGGCGTAGAAAGACCCTTGCGCGGCGGGACCGTTATTAAAAATGTTAATCGCATCGCCTTCGCCCACAGGATCTATGCGGCGCCAAGAAGACGACATATAGCCTTTGGGGCTTGCCGGACGCAGATAAGTTATGACCGTGAGCAAAGAATTGCGAGCGTCGTATGTAACTATTATGCCCTTGCTGCGCTTTGCATTTACGCCGAGACGTTCGAGACGGTGCGCGTCGAGTTTGAATTTTATATAATCAGGCTCTACAAAATAAAGGGGTTCGCCCTGCAAATTTGCGTTGTATTCATTGCGGATAATGTCGCCAAGCTCTTTGACGTCGCCCTTTTTATAGGGGATGAAAGCCGCCGTTGTGCCGTTTGCGTTAAAGCACGACTGCACGCTGATGTTCACCATGCCCGTGTTTAAGTCCCAAGGCGAATCGCCCTTGTTGGTAACCTTGTTGAAAGACTGAAAAGCCACGCTTTTTACCGAATCAGGAATCTTGATGCCGAGGACGTTTTGAGTGTCGGCTCTGCTGATAAAAGAAACTTCGCGCTCCACGAGTATTTTAAATATGCTGCCGCGCGCATTCTCTATTTCTGTATATTTTTCAAAGCGAGCCTGCGTTTTTGAATGGTCTATGAGCTTCCAAGGATCCGATGAAAGCACCTTGGGCGACTTCCAATTTTCAGACGTGAAAAGTTTGCCCGCGCCGAAATATATCGACATATCGCCGCCCTGAGGGCCGAGCGCAAATTTGTCTTCGCCGCCTATCAGATAAAAGGCCTTTTCTTCTTTGCCGGAGGCTACAAGAGTGCGGTTATACCAGCCCAGACTGGGGCCTTCTTCGCCCGCAAGCGTGCTTGTGAGCACTCTGCCCTGCCATTTGGGAGATACGGCCAAGAAAGAATCGCCCTCGCCCAAAACAAGGCAATCGGCACCGTTTGAAGCAAAGAAAGACAAATCCTGCCCGAAGGCCCATTGTATGGTATCGTCGCCGCTCGACATTTCTTCTACAATGCCGCAAGACGCGACGCCGAGGGCTAGAGCGGCCGCTCCCAAAATCTGAAATTTTTTCATATCAGCCAAACTTGGCAAAATCTCTTTGCTTCATCAATCTTTTTTTAAGCCTTGCGATATTTGTCTTGAAAGAGCCTTCCCGCAAAAAAATTTGGAATTAGTTTACAAAAAAGCTTTACAAAGGCCGCAAAAATTATTCTCTCTTTGTCTTTTAATTCACGCACAATGCAAAAGACTAAGAAATCAATAGCTAAACGCTTCAAAGTTACGGCAACGGGCAAGTTGATGCGCAGGAGCCCCGGCAAACGCCACCTCCTCTCCGCAAAATCCATCAAGCGCAAGCGCTCAATGGGTAAAGACAAAGCTGTTGCAGACGGAATGTCAAAGACCCTTACAAAGGCTCTTCCCTTCGCGTAAGTTTGCAAGTATCAAAAAAACAAGCCGAACGGGTGAAGGCGACCTTTAGGCTGTAAAAATAAATAAGGAACAAAAAAACATGCCGAGAGTAACAAATGCAGGACAGAGCCGCAGACGCAGGCAACGTCTATTAAAAACAACCAGGGGCTATTTCGGGAACAAATCCCGCCTCTACCGCTACGCAAAAGACGCGTCAATGCACGCGCGCAGGTATTCATACCGCGACAGGCGCGTAAGAAGGCGCGAATTCCGCAGCCTCTGGATAACCAGGCTCAACGCCGCAACGCGCGCAGCGGGTCTTAAGTACAGCACCTTTATCGCGGGTGTAAAGAAGCTCAATATAGAGCTTGACCGCAAGCAGCTGTCCGAACTCGCCATACATGACGCCGTCGCTTTCGGAGCGATTGTGGACAAGGTTAAGGCTCTTTAATAAAGTTTAAAGAATTTGTAAAAGGCGGAGGTTCATTGAAACTTCCGCCTTTTTTTGCGCTTTTAAAGGGTGACAGGCGGCGGCGCGTTTGCGCTCTTTACAAAGCCCGCTCAATATTTTAGCGTTAAAATAATGAAAAGTTTTTTTACATTTGCGGCGGCTCTTTGCGTTTTGGCAACGGGCGTGCACTCTCAAGATAAGCCCGCAAGCGCCGACAAGCGCCCGAATATCCTTTTTATAATAGCCGACGACTGGGGCAAACACGCAAAGTCATACGGCACGGGCAACTGGATAGATGTCCCGAATTTTGACAGAATTGCGCGCGAGGGCATACTTTTTGATAACGCTTTTACATCTAATCCAAAATGCGCCCCCTGCCGCGCAAGCATAACAACGGGGCGCAACTCTTGGCAGCTCAAAGAAGGCGTGCAGCACTTTAACCCGTGGCCCAAAGAGTTTATTACATATCCCGATATTTTGGAGGATGCGGGGTATTTTGTGGGCTACACGGGCAAGGGCTGGGGGCCGGGCGATTACAAAAGCGCCGGGCGTAAAAACAACCCCGCAGGGCCGAACTTTGATAAATTCAAAACAGAGGCGCCCGCAAAATACGTTAATGCGAACGACTATGCGCGCAACTTTATAGAAAGCTTTATGGCAGAGCGTCCCAAAGACAAGCCCTTCTGCTTTTGGATAGGCTTTTACGAACCGCACCGCCCCTATGAAGACGGTGTCGGCGAGCGCCACGGCAAAAATATCAAGAATGTGGAAATACCGTCTTACTACCCCAAGTCGGACATCATAAAAAGCGATATGGCCGATTATGCCTTTGAGATTGAATATGCCGACAGCCACGTTAAGAAAATCTTAGACTATCTTGAAAGCATCGGAGAACTTGAAAACACGATAATTGTGTACACTTCTGACCACGGTATGCCCTTCCCGCGCGTCAAGGGGCAAATTTACGAAGAGGGTTTCAATGTGCCGCTGGCGGTGCGCTGGGGCAAAATAGCAAAGCCGCGCAAAGAGGAGACTTTTATCAACGTCCGCGATTTTGCGCCGACATTCTTGGAAGCCGCAGGCGTCGCAAAACATCCGCAGATGACGGGCAAAAGTTTTCTGCCGCTTTTAAAGAGCGAGAAACCGACGATGTCCCCCGCAGACCAATTTATGCTTGTCGGCAAAGAGCGGCACGACCTTGGCCGCCCGGGCAACGCGGGCTATCCCGTGCGCGCAATCCGCACCGAGGACTATCTTTTTATCTACAACTTTACGCCAGACGCATGGCCAGTCGGCAACCCTGAGACGGGCTACCGCAACTGCGACGACAGCCCCACAAAAAGCTTTCTGCTTCGCAAGTTTGACAAGTGGTATGCGCTGTCTTTCGGCAAACGTCCGCAAATTGCGCTTTACGACATTAAAAAAGACCGCGGCTGCGTAAACAATCTGGCAAAAGACCCCGCATACGCAAAAACGCTTGAAGAATTGCAGGCCAGAATGTTTGAAGAGCTTAAGAAAGACGGTGACTTTCGCGCGCTCGGCCAAGACACATCGTGGGTCGATAAAGTGCCGTGGGTCGGCAACTCCGCAGATGTGGGCTCTTACGACTCGTTTTTGGAGGCTTCAAAAAATCAAGACTGAGTCTCTTTGGGCGCGCGCGTTTTTGGCGTAGTTTTAAAAGCGTGCCCCGCGAAGCCGCGGGCGCTTTTATTTTGGTGTTTTTACTTGCGATTTTTGCCCTTATGGGCAATCCTCTCCAGATAATTTTTTGCGCCGCGCGGGGTATGCCGCCGCACCGCGTTTTTCACATAAATTTTAAAAAGATGGAAGACAAGATAAACGAAATATTAAGCCGCCTCGAAAAACTTTTGCCGAATGCAAAATCGGCGGGCGAAGTTTCAACTTTGGCCGCGGGCGCCACGGGCCCCAATGGCGAGCTTACGGCAATAATGAAGACCATCCCGACGCTCGATGTCAAAGAGCGCCCCGTAGTCGGCAAGCTTATAAACAAGGTTAAAAATGGGGCAGATGCGCTTATCGCAGCCGCCTATAAGCGCATTGAAGCCGAAAGCAAGGCAAAGGCGCTCGGAGCCGCAGTAGACGTGTCGCTGCCCTCCCCCGATGCTTCTGTTGGAACGCTGCACCCGATTACCCTCGCAATACGCAGGGTTTGCGACGTGCTTAAAAAAGTCGGTTTCACGGTGGCAGAGGCAACCGAAATTGATACCGAGTGGTTCTGCTTTGACGCGCTTAACACGCCCGCAGACCATCCCGCGCGCGACGCGCAAGACACCTTGTTTTTGCCAGCAAGCCTTGAAGTATCAAACGTGTCAAAACACGCCGATGAGCTTTATCTGATGCGCAGCCACACTTCAACCGTGCAGATACGCACCATGATCAAAGAGGGCGCGCCCATACGCATAGTTGCCCCCGGCCGCGCCTTCAGGCGCGACACCGTAGACGCAACACACTCCGCAAACTTCCACCAGATTGAATGCCTTTGCATAGATAAAAACGTGCGCCTGACCGATTTGAAGGCCGTGCTTGATTTTCTCTTTAAAGATTTGTTCGGCGAATCTGCAAAGACGCGTCTGCGACCCAGCTTCTTCCCGTTTACCGAACCCAGTTTTGAGGTTGACTTTATGAGCGCCGATCTAGGCAAACTAAGCAACCGCTGGATAGAAATAATGGGCTGCGGCATGGTTGATCCAAATGTCCTTAAAAATGTCGGCCTCAACTCAGACGAGTGGAGCGGCTACGCCTTCGGCCTCGGCGTTGAACGCGTTGCGATGCTCATGCACTCTATTGACGACATACGCCACTTTTACGCAAACGATCTGCGCTTTTTGCGCCAGTTCTCAGGCAGATAACAATTTTTTAAGAAGGATTTTTAAATGAAAATCAGTTTTAATTGGCTGAAAGATTATGTTGATTTAAGCGGCGTCACGCAGCAGCAAATCGCCGAAACACTGCCCATGCTCGGCCTTGAGGTCGAGGGCGTTGAAGTTCTCGGACTAAAGCCCCTAAAAAATGTAGTGGTGGGTGAAATTTTATCCCGCGAAAAGCACCCAAATGCCGACAAGCTCGGCGTTTGTATGGTGCGCGTGGGGCTTGACAGAGAGCCTTTGCAGATAGTCTGCGGCGCCACAAACTACAAGGTTGGAGACCGCGTGCCTGTTGCGCTTGACGGCGCCGAACTGCCGACGGAAGACGGCGGCAGTTTCAAAATCAAAAAATCCAAATTGCGCGACGTAGACAGCAACGGCATGATGTGCTCCGCAAAAGAGCTCGGCCTCGGCGCAGACCACGGCGGCCTTTTGATACTTTCGGCGCGCCCCGAAGTCGGCACGCCTATTAACGACGTTTTTACCGATACCGACGTCCGTTTTGAAATTGAGCTTACCGCAAACAGGGGCGACTGTTTGAGCCACATAGGTGTTGCGCGTGAGCTTGCCGCAAAGCTCGGCCTTACTCTCAAAAAACCCGCGCTTAAAACGCCCGCAAACTATGCCGACGTTTCGCAAAGCCCGCTTCTTGATTCCGTAACTCTTGAAACCCCCGACTGCCCGCTCTATACGGCGGTATGCATTAAGGGCGTAAAGGTTGCCGAAAGTCCGGAGTGGCTTAAAAAGCGTCTTGAAGCGGTGGGGTTGCGCCCCATCAACAACGTTGTGGACGTGACAAACTACGTCATGTTTGAATACGGGCAACCCCTGCACGCTTTTGACGCGGCAAAACTGCGCGGCAAAAAAATATCCGTGCGCCACGCAAAAGACGCAGAAAAGTTTGAAACTTTAGACGGTAAAACTCACACTCTCAACGCAGACAACACCGTTATATGCGACGCCGAAGGGGCGATTGCGCTTGCGGGCGTCATGGGCGGCAAGAATTCCGAAGTTGAAGCGTCCACCGCGGACATAGTTTTGGAAAGCGCCTATTTTAAGCCCGGCAACGTGCGCGCAACTTCGCGCAGGCTGATTATCAATACAGACTCCTCTTACCGCTTTGCGCGCGATGTAGACCCGCAGGGCGTGTTTGACGCTTCGCGCCGCGCGGCAGACCTTATTACAGAGCTTGCGGGCGGCACGGTGCAGGGCGCAACCCTTCTTGCGGGCAAGGCGCCGCGCGCCGACAGGACTATCGATATTGCGCTTTCTTACATCATAGACCGCCTCGGTTTTGACGTTGAGGCCGCAAGCGTCAAAAAAGTTTTTGAAGACTTGGGCTTCTTTGCCAAACTTGACGGCGGCAACTTCAAAGTTACGGTGCCGTCTTTCCGCAGCGAGGTTGACAGGCCTATAGATTTGGTCGAAGAATTTATCCGCATTTACGGCTCTGACAAAATCCCAGAAAAATCCGTGCTAAGCGCGGGTTGCGTCAGGAATGACGACCAGCTTTACGCCTATGAGCGCAAGGCTGCGGACTTTTTGAGCGCGCTAGGGTTTAACGAATGCCGACACTACACCCTGCGCGACGGCGCAGAGCTTAAGCGCCGTTATGAAAATGCGGAGTTTTTGAAACTCGCAAATCCGCTTACGTCCGACCAAGACTCTTTGCGCCCGTCGCTTTTGGACGGTCTGCTTGACGCCGTCAGCCTTAACCTTGATAACGGCAACGCCTTCAAGGGCTTTTTTGAAAACGGCAGGGTTTTCAGAGCCTCAAGCGGCAAGCTGACGGAGCTTTCTTCAACCGCATTTGCATTTGTGTTGGATGCGGCCGACGCCTCTTGGCTTAAGCGCGAAGCGGCGGACTTTTTTACGGCAAAGAAAATCGCCTGCGACATTATGGGTTTGCTGGGCGCGGCGCTTTCGCGATTGGTATTTAAGCGCGCCGACGGCGCTTTCTGGCTTGCGAGCCATGCCGCCCAATGCGGCGCAATAGAGCGCGAAGGTTTTGAAGCCCGTTTCGGCGCGGTTTCATTTGATATTTTGAAAGAAAAGAAGATTGAAAAAATCGTCTTCGCCGGAGAAATCAGCTTTAAAACGGACATACTTTACCGCAAAAAGGCCGTCGAAAAGTTTGCGCCCTTCGGCAACTTCCCGCCCGCCGACAGAGATGTTGCGGTAATAGTGCCCGAAGACGCCGCAGCGGCTGATGTGGCCTTTGAAATTTCAAAAATCGCCAAGGCCAAGGCCAAGGGCAAGTTTGAGCTTGAAGGCGTGAACATTTTTGACGCATACAAAGGCACCGGGCTGCCCGAAGGCACTAAGAGCCTTGCATTCTCGCTGCGCTTCCGCTCTGAATCAAAAACACTTCAGACCGAAGAAGTCAGCGGCGTGTTTGAGGCGGTCTGCCAAGAAATCTCAAAGAAATACAAGCTCAGGGTTTAATGCGCGATGCTCAAGGCGAAAAAGAAAATGGAAAAGTTTTTTGAAAACAAGGAGATGACGTTCCTCGATCACCTTGAGGAAATGCGTTGGACTATTTTAAAATGTATCGTGACCTTCGTGGTATGCGTTACGCTTGTTCTGGTTTTCTTTTTTCAGTTTAACGATGCGCTGATGTATCCGCGCAGGGTTGCCGAGGAAATGCTCGGGTATGAAATCCCGATAAGGGTTTCAAACTTCATGTCTCCCCTATATATTTACATATACGTGGGTTTCTTGGGCGGGCTTGCGCTTTCATTGCCGTTCATCGCGTATTTTATAGCGCGTTTCATAGCACCCGGGCTTACGTCTGCAGAGCGCAAAACACTTGCGCCGGCGCTCTTTTCATCGGTAATACTGTTTGTGGCGGGCGGGGCTATGGCCTTCTTTTTAATGTTGCCTGCCGGCATCTATTTTATGACGGTGCTGGCGGCAAACATGAATTACGAGATGCTCGTGGATGTCGAGGGCTACTATTCGCTCGTAGTATGGATGACACTGTCTGTGGCCCTGGCCTTTGAGCTGCCGCTCATTGAGGTTATACTTCTTTACCTCGGCGTTATCAAGGCCGACGTCTTAAAGAAAAACAGGCGCATTGTCTTTGTTATAATTTTGATTGTGTCTGCGATAATCACGCCCACGCCGGACGCCTTCACTCTGCTTTTGCTTACATTCATGCTTTATTTTATGTATGAAGGGGCAATCATAATTGGCGTTATTTTACACAAGCGCAAATTGAAGGCCGACGCCCTCCGCGAAAAATATGAGGCCGAAGCCGATGCAAAAGAGCGCGAAGAATATGTAAAACAGCTCGCCGCAGAGCGCAGGGCAGAGCTTGATAGCGAAGCTGCAGAGCGCACCGAAACAAAAACGGCGGAACCCGCCGCTCAAGACCCGCACGCCCTGCCCGACAATTACGACCCCAACGATATTTCGCACGATGAAGAATATAACTACGGCTATGAAGAATACGGTTATAATGAGGAGCATGAGCTTGAAGAGCTTGAAGCCGAACTCGCAAGGCCTGAGTATGATTTTTCTCCGAATTGGGATTTAAACAAACCCGATACCGACTTTTTCTCCCCGCACTTTAAGGACAATAATACCGATCAATGAGCAGACTTCCACTCTTTGCGGCGGCCTTGGCCGCGCTGCTTGGCGGATGCTCGGAGCAGCCTCGCTTCGAGCGTGAGGCTCTGCCTTTGCCGCAAGGCGCAGAAACTGCCTCATGCGCGGTGGGTGTTTACGGCGGGGCATTTGTGCTGACTTTTCCGCAGGAGCCAAAAACCTTCAACCCGCTTGTGGCGCCTGACCTTTACTCATCAGAGGCGATATCGCTTTTGCTTTCTCCTCTCGTAACTTACGACCCAATTTTTGAAAAATCGGTTCCCGCCCTTGCGCAATCTTGGGATATTTCCGCTGACGGCAAATCTTACACGTTTCATCTGCGCAAAGGCGTAAAATTCAGCGACGGCGCAGATTTCACGGCGGACGACGTAATCTTTACTTTTGACGCAATTTTTGAGCCGCAGCGCGATGAAAACGGCAATCCCGCAATTGAAAAATCTACGGGCAAGCCTCTGCTTAAATATCCGTCTCGCTACGCGGGGCAATACACCATAGGCGGAGAGCCCGTAAAGTATGAGAAGCTTGATTCTCACACGGTGCGCTTTACGACGAACAAAGTTTATGCGCCCTTTCTTACCGATATAGGCTTCATTGAAATCCTGCCTAAACACAAGCTTTACAAGGCGTTTAAAGACGGCGCGTTGCAACAGGCCATGTCAACGCAAACCGCTATAGACACGCCGCAAGAAATCGTTTCGACGGGGCCTTTTAAACTGCTTTCCTACAAACCCGCCGAACGCCTTGTAATGGTGCCTAACCCCAACTATTGGCGCGTCGATAAAGACGGCAAGCGCCTGCCGTATATAGACTATCTTATTTTAAAGTTCGTCGCAGATTCAAACACCGCAACCATACTTTTTGCAACTGGTCAATCCGACGCCGCGGCCGTGGGCGCAAATGACTTTGCCTGGGTTAAAGAATACGCCGACACCTACGACTTTACAATTTACGAGCGCGGCCCGGACTCTTCCATACAGTTTATATGGTTTAACTTAAACCCGGGCAAGTCTGCGGAGGGCAAACCCTTTGTGGAACCATACAAATTAAAATGGTTTACAAATAAAAATTTCAGGCGGGCAATCATGGGTGCGATAGATCGCGACGGTTTGATTAAAGGCGTATGGTTTGGCCGCGCACAGCGCCTTAACAGCATAATAAGCCCCGCAAACCGCAAGTGGCATAACCCCGAAACAAAAAACTACGCCTATGATCCTCAGGCCTCGCTAAAAACTTTGTCTGACGAAGGCTTTAAGCTCAACGCCCAAGGCAAGCTTGAAGACGCGGCGGGCAACACGGTTAAATTTGATTTTCTCGTGGCTGAAAATTCTCAAAACTCAAGCACCACCGCGACCACATTTGTTGAAAACATGAAGGCCGTCGGCATAGATGTTAAGCTTACCTTTTTAGACTTTGGCGCAATAGTCTCAAAAATTGACAACACCTTTGAATACGAAGCCGCAATGCTCGGATTTTCGGGCGGCGGCGACCCTTCCGGCGGCAAGGCCATATATCGCTCCGATGGGTTTTTGCACATTTGGCATCCGCGTCAAGAAAGCCCTTCAACCGCTTGGGAAGCCCGCATAGACGCAATAATCGACGCTCAAGAAACGACGCTTGTCGAGAATGAGCGCCGCAAGCTGATTTTTGAAATGCAGGATATTTTTGCGGAAGAGCTGCCGCTTTTATATCTGATTACGCCCATGAGTTATTCAGGCGTGCAAAACAAATGGGGCAATATAAAAGTGCCGCCGCTCGGCACGGTTATCTGGAATATTGACGAGCTTTATTTGAAACCCGAAAGGGAGGCAAATTAGCATGATTTCATTCATACTAAGAAGGCTTTTGGCGCTAATCCCCATGCTCATAGGGATAAGCTTCTTGGTGTTTTTGCTGATGTATGTAGCCCCCGGAGACTTTTTAAACGAGGCGCGCCAGTCAAAAGACATAAGCCCGGAAATCGTCCGCCAGCAAGAGGCCGCACTCGGGCTGGACAAACCTTGGTACGTGCAATACGGGATGTGGCTTAACAGCGTTTCGCCCGTAAAAACAAAGTATCTGTTGGCGGCGGCAGAGCAATCTAAGCACGCGCCGATTTACTTTGGCGCGCCAGATTTCGGCTATTCTTGGAGTTATAAAATTTCCGCCACCAGCCTTATAGGACAGCGTCTTTGGGCGACCCTCGGGCTCGCGCTTGCGTCGCTGTTTTTAACATACGCAACAGCAATACCGCTAGGCGTTTTGGCGGCCATGAAAAAAGATTCGTGGTTTGACAAGATTTCATCCTTCCTTTCTTACGCGGCCTTAAGCATACCGTATTTTTTTCTGGCGCTTTTGGCCGTCCTTTTTGCGGCGGTTACCGGGTTTTTCCCGACTGGCGGCCAATATTCAATAATGTTTGATTTTCTGCCCCCGAGCGCAAGGCTTTGGGACTATCTGAGCCACCTTATACTGCCCACTCTCGTGCTCTCGCTGGGCGGCATTGCGTCGGTAATGCGCGTTATGCGCGGAAATTTTTTAGACTTTGAAAAGGCGGAGTTTGCTGTAACCGCGCGCGCTAAGGGTTTAAGTGAAAACGCCGTGATGTTTAAGCACGTTTTGCGAAACGCCCTAAACCCCATAATCACGTCTTTCGGCTTTGCGTTTTCAGGTCTGCTTTCGGGAGCGCTCTTGGTAGAAAACGTCATGAATTACCCCGGCCTCGGGCAGCTCATATATACCGCGATAATCAAGCAAGACCAGTATGTGGTAATGGCGGGCGTAGTGATGGGTTGCGTAATGTTGGTCTTTGGACAGCTTGTCGCAGACATTATGCTTGCCGCCGCAGACCCGCGCATAAGGCTTGAAAACCCGCGCATCCCCTTTAAGGCCACATTGGGCGCATTGGGTGCGGCTGCGGCCGCATGCGTATTTTTTACATACCTTGCCGAAGCCCATGAAGCCCTATTCAAAAAAATTTGCGATGTTTTGCTATATGCCGGATACGCGCTTTTAATAGCGCTTGCGGCGGCGCTCGTAATAGGCCTTTTATGGGCGGCGCTTTTCTTCTTAAAAAACTTTTTTAAGCCGCTCGTCAAAACTTGGCGGGGGGCAAGCGCGCTCGCGGCGCTCGGCATTCTTTATTTCGGCGCGATTTTCGCGCAGTTCATAGCCCCTTATGACGAGAGTTTGGCCTGCCTAGACAAATCTTTTCATCCGCCGATGGCGCCCGTGTTTAAAGACGGCCGCCCGTGCTTTAAAGTTTATGAAAATACAGACCCTTCGATAGCGCGTTATGAACCCGTTAAGGGCGCATACATCCCCGTAAAGTTTTTTGTAAAAACGGCGGAATATAAGCTATGGGGCTTTATCCCGTGCAGCACAAAGCTCTTCGGCGCAGACGCACCGCAAGACCCCTCGGCGCGCATATATTTAATGGGTTCCGACTCTACGGGGCGAGACGTATTCTCAAGATTATTATACGGCGCGCGCATATCCTTAAGCATAGGCTTTGTCGGCATTGCAATAACAATGGTCATGGGCTTTGTGGTCGGCGGCTTATCGGGGTATTTCGGGGGCGCTTTTGACTTTATGGCAATGAGGCTGGTAGAATTTTTAATGGCGGTGCCGGGTTTATATTTGCTGCTTGCCATGCGCAGCGCCCTTGCGCCGCACTTTGACAGCGCGCAAATGTATTTGATGATAATCATAATCCTTTCAATGCTTGGCTGGGCGGGTGCGGCAAGGGTCATACGCGGCATGTCGCTTTCTCTTGCAAACAGGCAGTTTGTGCAAGCCGCCGAAAGCATGGGGCAAAGCCCCGTCAAAATCATTTTAAAGCACTTTTTGCCGAATGTTCTCAGTTACATAATCGTCAGCGCAACGCTTTCCATACCCGCCTACATTCTGGGCGAGGCGGCATTATCCTTCCTTAACCTGGGTATACAAGAGCCATCGGCGTCATGGGGGCTTATGCTTGCGCAGGCGCAGTCGGACACTAAGGTGCTTATGCTAGGCTTCTGGTGGATGCTCTTGCCCGGGGCTGCTATATTTGTTACGGTATTGGCTTTCAATATGCTTGGCGACGTATTGCGAGACATTGCCGACCCCAAACGCGAAAAATAGCGCAGCCTTTCAACTTTACATCAAAAACATCACGCACTATACTTTCCTATATGAAAAAATTCGCAGCAATCCCCTTATTTTTGCTATTTGCGGCATCCTTGTTTGGGCAGGCCGTCAAGCCGCTTGCGCAAGTAAGGTTTGATAGCCCTAAATCCCTTTTTCAATCCGTCTTTGCCTTTGCAAAAAACATCCAGCCCGACCCTTCTTATGAAACCGCTTTGGCGATGATGGGCACGCTTTACGGCGCGCCTGAATTTGCAGGAGTATCAAGCCAAGACGGCGCGGCGCTTTGCATTTTTAATTTGGGCGACGAAGCCGCGCCGCAAATTTTAAGCATACTGGCAATGAAGACCGATGAAACTTCCGCGATATATAAATCCGTAAGCAATGCAGCAAAAACTCCCCAAGGCTCCGTCGGCATACCCTACATTTATGAAAACGGATGGCTTTCGATAATATTTAACGCCCCCGACGGTTTTGACACTGTCGCCGCCGCACCCTACGCAAACCTCGCGGTTGCGCTTGCTAAGCGCCCCGCAACAACCCAGATTGAGGCCAAATTAAGCGCCGATTTTTTGACGGGGTTTTTAACGAAAAAGACCGCGTTAAACAAAGACCTTTCTACTGAAATCTCAAAACTTATCGACCAAATAGAGAGTTTTGATTTTTCGGCGCGGTTTTCAGCCCAAGGGCTTAATTTCAGCGCTTCTGTAAAAGCGAAAGACTCTGCAAATTTGGCCTACATTTTTAACAATTCTTCAGACCCTAAGCCCATACCCGAAACAGGTTTTATAAACCCCGAAGCCGCAATCCTCGTATTTTCGACATTCACATACTCTAAAACCGCCGACAAAATTACCGAGACCATTGCGCCCTTCATAAAATATTTCTACCCCGCAGACAAGGTTGAGGAGGTAAAGGCGGCGATGAAGGCTTCAATGCTGAAATCGGGCGGCACGCTTGCGGAAAGCATAGACCTTAACAAAGACCCCGCGCTTACGCAAGTTATAGCGGCTTCGGCCGCCTCTATGACCTTTGCGGAGCTTGAGCAAAACTTTGCAAGCGTCGGCGCTTACTCTTTGGACTATTCAAAAATATTGGACGCGCAAAACGACGGCTTTGCCGAAATAAGCCGCATGTCGGGCGTTAATACATCGTTTAAAACCTCAAAAATACAAATCGGAGGCGCAGACGTTTTAAAAACGGATTTTGTGACAAACCTAAAATCGCCCTCGGTGAATTCTTTGGGAGTGGTAAACACAACCCAGACAAGCATTACTCAGACTTACTATTATGCGCTCTCAGGCGGTTATCTGATTATGTCTTCAAGCCAAGGCGCGCTTGAAACCGCCCTTAAATGCGGCCCCTCAAAAAGCCCAAAAACGATTTCGAGCGACTTTGCCTGCGACATCAACGTCGACAAAATTTTGCGCACATTTGAAATTAATCCCGACTTCGGCGGTAGTGAGGGCATAAAATACGACACGATTTCAATAAACGGGCGTTTCGGGGATTCGGCTTTGACATTTAAGACATTTTTACCCGCTTCAAATATTAAAAAACTAGTGATGTTTATTGATAAAATGAACAAGGCGGACGCTTCCGCGCAGCCCGCAAACCCGCCCGTAAGGTAAGTATATGGAAGATAAAAAAGACATAATCGCGCAACTCGACGCATTGATTTCGGCATGGGACGCGCGCCCCACATGGGATGAATATTTTATGGCTACGGCTATACTCATATCTTCGCGCTCGGCCTGCGAAAGGTTGAACGTCGGATGCGTAATAGTCAGCGGCGGAGAGCATTCAAACAGAATAATCGCAGCGGGCTATAACGGCTTTTTGCCTGGCGCAAGCCACAAGTCTTGCGTGCGAGACAATCATGAGATGGCCACCGTCCATGCCGAACAAAACGCAATTACCGATGCCGCGCGCCGCGGCATATCGCTTAACGGCGCAACGGCATACGTCACGCACTTCCCGTGCATACACTGCGCAAAGCTGCTGGCATCCGCGGGGATTCGCGCAATAAAATACAGGCACGATTATAAAAATGACGAGCTCGTATTCGAAATTTTAAAAGACACAAAAATTTCCATAAACAAAATATGAAGAAATCCTACGATGAGAAGTCTTGGAGCTTTCTCATTTCGGCGCCCAACTTCATGGGGCCGGTTTTTGAAGACAGCGTGATACTGCTTTTGGAAGACAATACGCAGGGGTCTTTCGGCGTAGTAGTAAACAAACCGCTTGAAAAAACGCTCTCCGATTTGGACTCTTCTTTTGAGGGCGGCAAACTTGAGGATATCGAGGTTTTTGACGGAGGCCCCATAGACAAAAGCCGCATAAGCATAGCGGTATGGTATGATGAAAGTTCTTCGGCGACGGCAAGCTTCGGGTTTGGCCTTAAGCCTGAAAAAGCGCTTGAGCTTCTTAAAAAAAATCCGTCGGCGCGTGCGGCGGCGTTCTCGGGCTACGCGGGATGGTCTGCCGACCAGCTGCAAGACGAGATTGAGGAGGGCACATGGATAGTGTCTGACGTTGACTTTAAATTTTTAAACGACATCCCCCATGAAGATATGTGGCGTGCGCTCCTGATTGACGCCAATCCGCGCTACTCATATTTCCCCATCCCCGATGAATGCGCGCCCAATAAAAATTGATTTATTTACAAAAAACTATTGACGCGAAAAGAAATTAAACCAAAGTAGCAATCCATATTTTTTAAGGGGATGTAGCTCAGTTGGAAGAGCACCACAATGGCATTGTGGGGGTCGTGAGTTCGAACCTCATCATCTCCAAAAAATATAAAAACTCCGCACTTTTTTGCGGAGTTTTTTTTGCATTATATACGGATTTTATATCTTAAAAAACCGCCCCGCCGCCAAATTCGGAGCGCAAAAAAAGCCCCTTAATTTATTAAAGGGGCTTTTAGTTTTTGAAGCTTTATTACTCTTGCGTGAACTTGAACATTTCAAAGCCGAAGGGTTTTAGCTTCTTGACTATTGTATTGTCCTTAAGCTCTGTATTTACGGCCTTAAAGCCTTTCCAACCCAGCTTTGAGGGGTCAAGCTTTATCGAGGCATCGCAATCGCGCTGTTGGTCGTTCATCAAAACCAAGAAGAATGTCTTACCGTCTGCAGAAAGCGCCGTAAGGTAGTCGACATTAGGATTGCTGATTGATACGAGCCCCTTTTTGAGGACGAGATTTGCCTTGGTGCCGTAAAAGTCACCCGGTGTAAAACCAATCGACTGGTGCGGTCCGACCTTGGGGGTTATAAAGCCCCTCGGGAACTTGATTTGACCGCCCGAGCGCATTTCGGCTTCTGAAACCAGATAGTCGAATATCCAGCCGACCTGCCACCATGCGTGATGCGGGAAAGGCCCGGGGCCGTTATCGAATTTGCCCCAGTAGTAAGAGGCCACGTGGTTATCGGGGTTGACAAAAGCATCGCGACCGAGAGCGCCCGCGCGTGCAAGGTCGAGATAAAGCTTGTCGCCCGTAAGCTCATACATGCGCACAAACATACCGCAATGGCTGACGAGGAGTATGGGCCCCGCACCTACCGCCGACCCCATGCTGCCGCCGTGCTCAAAGCAGAGGCCTACCTGATTTAACTGCCAGTCATAAACTTCTTTCTTGTCGCGCAGTTTGATGTCGGAATTCGGTATCGGATGCGTGTAGATTGAAGTTGTATAAAGCTTGGCGGCCTTCTTTGCGGCTTCTAGATATACGGGGTTCTTGTCTATTTCATAAAGGTCCAAAAGCGCTTGCGCGCTTTGCCCTGTGGCAAAGTCATTAACAAAACGCACGTCGCCGCATACGCCCAAGAAACGCCCTTTGTCTACCGCGTTTTTGACATACCAGTCGGCACCCCTTTGGGCGGCCTTCAGATACTTTTCATCGCCCAAAAGTCTATATGCGATTACCATGCCGTAGAAAGTGGGGCGCAAGTCTTCAACGTCGGTGTAAATTTGGTTTTGGGTTTCTTTATCGTAAGCCACAACCCAGCTGCCGTCGGGACGCTGCCACTGCAAAAGCTTGTCTGCGCCCAAGCGGATAAGGTCTTTGACCTCTTTGTCATTGGGTTCAAAAAGAAGGATGTTGCCCAAGTCCATAAGGGTGTAATATGTGAGTCCTATAGGCTCAAAATGGCTGCCCCACTCTTCCGTGAAAATCTTTTTCTTGGCCAAGTAATACTGGCCTTTGGCGGCACCCTGAAAATACCCAGGCGCAGTCTGTTGCTGCTTGACTTTGAAGTTGCGCATATATTTGAGGCGCGCGTTTAAAAGCTCGGGATCTCCGGTTATGTTTGCAAGCATCCAAGCTGCGCCTATGTCCGAATTTTTCATGGCGTCTTTGTCCGCGCCGTGAACGCCGCCCAAGTATGACTGCGCGCCGATTTTGACGCCTTCAAATTCTTCGACATTCCAATACGATGTCTTGTCGTCCAAGAGGTAGTCATGCATGCTGATTACGCGGTCTGTGAGAGACTGCTTGGTGTCTTTAAGCGCAATCGCGGTATCAAGCTGATAGATGTCGTAAATGGCGTGCTTATAGACTTCATACCAGTCATCATAAGCCAAACTTATGCGGAATTTGAATTCAACCTTCTCGCCCTTTTTAAGTTGCGAACCCGCCTGACCCAAAACCGGATGATAGGCCACCGGCGTGAGTTCCGAATTCTTGTTCATGTGCGAAAGGCCGATTTTCCAGACCGTGTTGTGTGTGGTTTTGTCTTTTTCGTAGGCGTTTCTGTCCTGACCGGGCTCAGGTGTGATGCCCAGCGTTACGCCCTGCTTGTTTTCCATAAGCGTTGACATCGTGGTGATGGTGCTTTCGCGGCAGATTACGGGATATTCCGGCAGACCCTGCGCGTAGGCATAGGCCTGATGAAAATCTTTATTGATTTCGCCGCCCTGATACCATCCGGGAACGACGCCCCAAGAGAGATTCTTTTCTTCTAGCGTTGCGATAGTCGGCGTGGGCAAAGAGTAAAACCCGTCGGCATTGGCTTCAAAAGAGAGCACTACGTCTATGTCGTCCGGAAACTTGGGGTTGAGCGTCCAAGTTGCCGTATATTTGCCGAACTTTGTTTCAGAAGCGAATACTATGGAATTGCCAAGCTTCTCGGCCTTTTGCGGATAGAAGAAAGCGTATTCTCCGGCTCTGTTCATGGGCACGGCCCCCGTGGCGCGTTGGAAAGTTTTGATTACGTATTTAAACTCCTTCTCGGGGAAGTTTACGGGCTTGCCCTGAGATATAATCTCAACGGGATCTGACCCGGGCGTCTTGTCGGCGTAAATCAGAGCGTATTCGCCCGAAGTTTTGCCGAAACCTACGAAGCTGCCGTCGTCAGATTTTGTCTGGAATGCGGATAATTGCCAACCCTTGTCGGTCTTTATCCACTCCACATTCAAGTTGCTGTTTTTTATCTGCACTTTGTCGGAACCGCAAGATACGACGGGCTCTTTGCATCCAAAAATCCCCGAACATGAAATTGCGAACAAAGAAGCGCAGATTGCCGTCAATGCAAATAATCTCTTTGTCATGACAAAAAAGAAAAATGCAGATTCCTTTAATGTCAACCCTATTTGAAAATCGCCCTGCGTTAAGATTCTGTGCCGATTTTGGACAATTATGAAAAAGCCGCGAAATTTACTTAAAAAAACACATTTAAGGGCGTCTTTTACCCAAAAAAAACCGCCTCAAGCGTAAGCCCGAAGCGGTTTGATTTTTTTAAAATTTGCGCTTAAACCAAAGAAATCAGGGTATTCTTAAGAGCGTCTTTTGATGCCGGACCGGACATGCCGGCAACCTGCCCCTTTTTAAAGAATATGATTGTGGGAATTGTAGATATGCCGAATTTCTGGGCAATGTCTGGCGATTCGTCGACATTAACCTTTGCGACCACGGCCTTGCCTTCAACCTCTTCGGCAATTTTATCAATGGTGGGGCCGAGCATTCTGCAAGGCGCGCACCAAGGCGCCCAAAAGTCAACCAAAACGGGCTTGCCCGAATTTAGAGCGGAATCAAAATTTGATGAATTTAACTGCAATACCTTTTCTGACATCTTAATAAACCTTTGTTGGAATTTAGAAAACTTCTATCGCCAAAAGTATGGCAAACGCAACGGCAACTGCCGCGGCCACAAAATCTAAGACCAAGCCTGCTGCGCTTTCTTTTGCGGGAGCCTCAACAGCAAGCGCCGCAGCGGGGGCTATTGAAGGCTTTGAAGCCGGTTGAAAGCGAATGGTCGGTGCCGCAGCCGCTATCGGTGTTTGCGCAACGGGCTTGGGCGCCGCTTGTGCGACGACTTCTGGCGTTGCGGGTTTTTCCGCGATTTCGGGCTGAGACGGTATTTCGTTTTGCTGTTCTTCTGACATAAAAATGAGGGTTGTTTGTTAAATTGAGGTTTTAAAACTTGTAAGAATATACTCTTTAAAAAAGTATATTTTCAAGCTTTTTCAAAACTTAATTTAAGTTTGATACCCTATAATTATATTGCGGAATTTTCACGCAGATTTTAAGCGGACTTAAAAACATTGCCGCCGCTTTGCAAAAAAAGCTTGCGCAGTCGGCAAAAATCCTCACCTTGTGCGTGATGATGCGTAAGATTACGTTCGCTTTTTAAGGCGCAACCTTAAAAAATGTTCGGGCTCCGCGGTTTATGTTTGAAGGGCTATTAAAAAGCGCCTCAGGCATTTAAAACGACGGTATCGGCGAGTGGCTGACATCGTGGGCAAGTTAAAAGCCCCTTCAAATCGCGAATAAGAAATAAAATACAATGGCAGAAAACATCATAGATAAAGCAAGCATAATCAAGGAATACCGTTTGGAAGAGCACGACACGGGCTCTTGCGAAGTTCAGGTAGCGCTTCTCTCGGCGAGAATTTCGCACCTTACGTCGCACCTTTCCATACATAAGAAGGACTTTCATTCGCGCCGCGGCATGATAGCCCTTACAAACAAGCGCAGGAAGCTTTTGAGCTACCTAAAAAACAACGACCTCGACAGGTATAATTCACTAATCGCCAGGTTGAAACTGCGCCACTAATCGAAACTCTGGAAACACTCTCGCCAAGAGAGTGTTTTTGTTTGATAATGTCGGCATAATTTTTATAAACAAAGGGACTTTCGCATTACAAAACATTGCGGACGTCTCTTTTTTATTATCAGCACCAATCGAAACGGGCGTCCTATCCGCCCATCGAAAACAAGAAGAAAACAGAAATGATACAAAAACACATAGTAGAGGTCGAAGACCTCGGAATCAAGATATCCACGGGCACAATAGCAAAACAAGCTAACGGCTCGGTAACGATAAGCATCGGCGAGACAACTGTATTCGTAAGCGCAACTGCGGCAAACGCACTGCGTCCGGATCAGGACTTTTTCCCGCTGACTGTAGACTATCGCGAAAACTACTCGGCCGCAGGCCGTTTCCCTGGGGGTTATTTTAAGAGGGAAGGACGCCCCAGCGAAAAGGAAATACTTACCTCTCGCCTTTGCGACAGACCCCTGCGCCCCCTATTCCCCAAGGGCTTCATGAATGAAGTTCAGGTTATAGGCCTGCTTTTATCGGCAGACATGGTCAATGAGCCCGACATCCTCATGGTAAACGGCGCAAGTGCCGCAATGCTAATTTCAGACATTCCGTGGCACGGCCCCATAGGCTGCGTAAGGATTGGCGAAATCGACGGCAACTTTGTGGTCAACCCGACCAACGCACAGATGCTCGATTCCGTTCTCGACCTCATTTACGTGGGCAACGAGAAGGAAATGATGATGATTGAAGGCAGCGCGGAACAATGCCCCGAAGACAGGTTCATTGAAGCTCTTGAATTTGCGCAAGTCCAGATACAAAAAATCATCGCTGCTCAGCGCAAGCTCGCAGAGCTTTGCGGCAAGCAAAAGAGAGAATTCCCGCTGGTAAAGTGCACCGAAGAAAACCTCAAGCTCTGCAAAGAGTACGTCGGCGAAAGACTCCTAGGCGCGGTTTTCCAAGACAACAAGCTCAAGCGTCAGTCAGACGTCGACGCGCTCATGCAGGAAACTGCGGAATTCGTAAAGGGCAAAGTCGGCGAAGAAAAGTTCGAAAAGAACCAGATACGCATGGCCTTTGAAGAATTGCAGGAAGCTGTATACCGCGAAAATATCCTTGAAGCCGGCAAGCGTTGCGACGGTCGCGGCCCCAAGGATTTGCGCCCGATTTCTTGCGCTACAAACCTTCTGCCGCGCGTTCACGGCACGGCGCTTTTCAGCCGCGGCGAAACGCAAGCGCTCGTATCTACGACGCTGGGCACAAGCAGAGACTTTCAAGACTTGGACGGCCTTACGGGCGGCACCAGGCAAAAGTCCTTCATATTGCATTACAACTTCCCGCCCTACTCCGTCGGCGAAACCGGCAGATACGGCACCCCGGGCAGGCGCGAAATCGGCCACGGCGCATTGGCTGAAAGGTCAATACTCCCCGTGCTTCCCTCCGAAGACGAATTCCCCTACGCAATACGCTTGGTTTCGGACATCATGGAATCAAACGGCTCAACCTCAATGGCGTCGGTTTGCGGCGGTTGCCTTAGTCTTATGGACGCGGGCGTACCGATTTCTTCCCCCGTTGCGGGCATAAGCTGCGGCTTGGTCACCAAGTTCGACGAGGAAGGCAAGCTCATTAAACACGTTGTTCTTACAGACATCCTCGGCGCAGAAGACCATTTCGGCGATATGGACTTTAAGATTTGCGGCACGCGCGCGGGCATCACGGGCTTCCAGCTTGACCTTAAAATCAAGGGTCTTTCTTTTGAAATCGCAAAAGAAGCCATCAGGCGCAATGCGGAAACCCGCATTAAGATTCTCGACATCATGGTTCAGGCCATGCCCGAGCCCAGCAAGAACCTTAAGGAATGCGCACCGCGCATAAAGGTCATACAAATTGACCCCGAAAAGATAGGTATGCTCATCGGCCCCGGCGGCAAGAACATCCGCAGGATAGTCGAAGTTTCTGGCGCGCAGATTGACGTGGACGACGAAAATCCCGGCAGAGTGCTCGTATACGCCACAAGCGGCGCATCCATGGACAAGGCTGTTTCCGAAGTCGAACTAGTCATCGGCGAAATCGAAATCGGCAAGACCTACAAGGGCATAGTTCGTTCAATCAAGGAATTCGGCGCATTTGTCGAATGTATGCCGGGCAAAGAAGGCTTGGTGCACATATCAGAACTTGCCGACTTCAGGGTAAACAAGACCGAAGACGTCTGCAAGCTCGGCGACGAGATTATCGTTAAGTGCATAGGTATAGACGAAAAGGGCCGCGTGAAGCTTTCGCGCCGCGCAGCGCTTTGCGAACAGCAGGGCATCCCTTACGAATCCCGCAAAAATGATCGCCCCGAGCGCGGCGACCGCCCCGAAAGAGGCGACCGTTTTGATCGCGGCGACAGAGGCGACAGACCTTTCCGTCGCAGGGACTAAACTTAAAGCCTAGGTGATTTTTGAGGGCGAGGCGCTTTATGCGCTTCGCCCTTTTATTTTTTAGCGGATTATTTTGTATCTTACAAATTTGCAAATTTTACCACCTATGCAACCGCGCTGAATGTAAAAATTTATTTGCATGAAAGACACCGAAGCGCATACTTGCGCCTTAAAACGGGGGTTATTTATTAAAATGAAATCAGGAATTTTTCTTGGCTCTACGATGCGCATTGCGGCGTCCATACTGGCGGCGCTTATTTTAACAGCCTGCGCGCCGCAGGCAAAAAAACGCGTTGATGATAAAAAAATCAGCGCGGTAGAGGTTGCGCACCCTATTAAGCGCGATGTGCAGCTTTGGGATGAGTATACCGCAAAAATCGAAGGTCAAAAATCCGTTGAAGTGCGCGCGCGCGTCAACGGCTACCTTGAAAAAATCGACTTTAAGGACGGCGACTATGTAAAAGAAGGCCAGTTGCTTTTTGAGATAGACCCGCGCACTTTTGAAGCCGCTTTTGACGGCGCCCAAGCCGTAGTCGATGAAATTGAAGCCCGCGTAACCCTCGCATCGGAAAACATGAACAGGGGCTTGGAGCTTGCGAAGGCAAATGCCATATCAAAAGAAATTCTCGGCACCAGAAAGAGCGAGCTTGCCGCGGCAAACGCACTTTTGATGAGCGCAAAGGCCAAACTGCGCGAGGCTAAACTCAACCTTGAATTCACAAGAGTTCATGCACCCGTATCGGGCTATGTCAGCAAGCGCTACGTTGATGAGGGCAACCTTGTTGCGGCGGGAGAAACTTTGCTCGCAAGGATAGTCTCTCGCGATGTGGTGTACGCCTACTTTGACGTCAGCGAGCGCGACGTTATCCGCTATGTGAAAAGCGGCCTGTTTGAAAGCGTAAACCCCGAGAAGGCAGAAGGCCCCGCCGTGCAGCTTATGCTTATGGGAGAAAAGACGCCCTCTCACTTCGGATATTTAAGCTATGTAGACAACCGCCTTGACGCCGCAAGCATAGAGCTGCGCGCCGATGTCGACAACAAAACGGGCAGCCTGTATCCAGGGATGTTTGCAAAAGTGCGCTTAAGCGCCGGCAAACCGCAACCCTGCCTGCTTTTGCCCGAGCATGCCGTGGGCACAGACCTCGTAGGCCGCTATGTTTTGACGGTTGATTCTGAAGGAATGGTTGAATACAAACCCGTCGAAGTTGCCGAGCTTACTGACGGTATGCAGATAATCAAAAGCGGAATTTCTGCGGATGACCGAGTTGTAATAAACGGCCTGCAACGCGCAGTTCCCAAAACCAAGGTAAACGCGGTGCTTAAGGAGCTTGAATGAAATTCTCGCACTTCTTCATAGACAGGCCGATTTTTGCGAGCGTAGTTTCAATAATAATCGTGCTGCTGGGCATAGGGGGCTTTATGGGTCTGCCGCTTACGCAGTATCCCGATATTGTGCCGCCGTCAATAAGCGTTACCGCGCGCTACCCGGGCGCTTCGCCCGTGACGGTAATGGAGACGGTCTGCGCCCCCCTTGAGCAAGAGCTTAACGGCGTTGAGCACATGATATATATGCAAAGCCAGTGCGGCGCAGACGGCTCTTTAAATTTGACGATTGTATTTGACACGGGCACGGATGCGAACATCGCGCAAGTCATGGTGCAAAACCGCGTTGCGCAGGCGGAACCGCGCCTGCCCAAAGAAGTCAGAGACAGCGGCATAGGCGTGCGCAAGCGCTCGCCCGATATGCTTATCTATATCAATCTTTATTCCCCCGGCGGCACTCGCGACAAACTTTACCTTTCAAACTACGCAATCACACAGATGCAAGACAGGCTCTCGCGCATTTACGGCGTGAGCGAGTTTAACGTGCTTGGCGCGCAAGAATACAGCATGCGTATCTGGATGGATCCCGACAGGCTTTCGGCGCTTGATTTGTCGCCGATGCAAGTGATTGCCGCGCTGCAAGAGCAAAATAAACAGGTGGCCGCCGGCAAGCTTAACCAGCCGCCGCAAAAGACGGGCGCGGCTTATGAGCTTTTAATCAACGCCAAAGGGCGTTTGCAGACCGAGGATGAATTCGGCAACATCATTGTAAAATACACGCCCGAAGGCCGCATAATACATCTGCGGGACGTTGCGCGTACAGAGCTTGGCGCATACACCTACGGCAATGAATCTTTCATAAACGGCAAAAGCACGGTGTCGCTGGGCGCATACCAATTGCCCGGCACAAACGCCATAGAAACCGTCCGTAACATCCTTACCGAACTAGAAGAGATGAAGAAAACTTTCCCGGCCGACGTAGATTATATCATTGGCCTGGACACCACAACTTACATTGCAGAATCAATCAGGGAAGTTTATAAGACCATATTTTACGCCGTGATTTTGGTTGTGTGCGTGGTCATGCTCTTTCTTAAAAATTGGCGCGCGGCGGTCATACCGATTTTCGCGATACCCGTATCTATAATAGGCAGTTTTGCCATGATGTACGCGTTCGGGTTTTCATTAAACAACCTGACGCTTTTCGGCTTGGTGCTCGCAATAGGCATAGTTGTAGACGATGCGATTATAGTGGTAGAAAACGTCGAGCGCAATATGCGCTTGGGTCTTGACGTAAACGGGGCCACAAAAGCCGCCATGACTCAGGTGCAAGGCGCGCTTATCGCAATAGTGCTCGTATTAAGCAGCGTCTTCATACCGACGGCCTTCTTAAGCGGCATAACGGGGCAATTTTACAGACAGTTTGCAATGACTGTGGCAACTTCCACCATAATATCGGGGCTTGTATCTCTCACGCTGACGCCTGCGCTTTGCGCTTGTATGCTTAAGGGCGAAGGCGAAACCAAAGGGGTTTTTACGAAAATTTGGGATGCCACCCTAGGCCGACTCTTTAATATTTTCAACAAGGGCTTTGACGCCGTTGCCGAATTCTACGGCAGAACAGTCGCATTGCTTACCAAGCTTGCGCCCCTCGTAATACTTTTATATTTAGGTCTGCTTTTTGCTACCTATCACTTTTTTAAAGATACACCCACGGGTTTTATACCCAGGCAAGACCAGGGCAACGCCTATGCCTCGATACGCTTGCCCGACGGCGCTTCTTTTGAGCGCACCGTTGAAGTTACAAAGCGCGCGGGCGCGCTTTTAATGTCGATAGACGGCGTAAAATATGCAACAGCGGTTGCCGGACGCGACGGCACTTCAAACACGCTGGCCTCAAACTGCGCGCGCATTATAATAAATTTTGAAGACAGACCCCTGCGCGACGCCAAGGGGCGCAGCGCCGACAAAATCATGGAAGAAGCAAAAGAACTCTTGGATAAAGAAATCCCCGAGGCTGTCTGTTACATAATGTCGCCTCCGCCCGTCCGCGGCATGGGCTCTTCTTCAGACTTTAAGCTGCAAGTGCAAGACCGCGCGGGGCTCGGATTGTTGCAGATTGAAAAATATACCAACCTGCTTGTCGAAGAAATCAACGCCATGCCCTCCGTAACTCAGGCCTTCTCCGGATTTCGCACAACAAACCCGCAACTTTACGCGGAAATCGACAGGGAGCGCGCCCAAAAGCTCAATGTGCCGATATCCTCTATATTCACAACAATGCAGTTTAATTTCGGTTCAGTATATGTGAATGACTTTAACATACTGGGGCGCGTTTACAGGGTTGTGGCGCAGGCCGACAGCTCAAAGCGCGCAAGCGAAAGCGACATATATAATTTGAAAGTTCCCAACGCGCAGGGGCAAAACGTGTCGCTCGGCTCTCTTATAACCTTAGAGCGCATTGTCGCACCCGAGCGCACCGTGCGCTACAATCTGCACCCAAGCGCCGAAATACAGGGCAACGTAAGCGCGGGTTACAGCACCGGGCAAGCCATAAAAGACATTGAAGAAGCCGCATTGCGCATACTGCCGCAGGGCATGGGTATAGAGTGGACGGATTTGGCCTATCAAGAAAAGAAAGTGGGCAACTCTTCAATATACATATTCGCAGTCTGCGCGGTATTTGTCTTTTTGCTTCTTGCGGCTCTTTATGAAAGTTGGAGTATGCCGCTTGCGGTAATCTTGATTGTGCCGCTTGTGCTTCTCTTTGCAATACTCGGCATTTATTACAGGGGTTTAGACAATAACATTATGACGCAGATAGGCTTCATCGTGCTTATCGGCTTGGCCTGCAAAAACGCGATACTCATTGTCGAATTCGCAAAACAGCGCGAAGACAAGGGGGAATCTACGGTCTCGGCGGTTTCAAACGCCGCAAAAAACCGTCTGCGCCCCATACTTATGACAAGCTTTGCATTCATCTTGGGCGTGCTGCCCTTGGCCTACGGCAGCGGTGCGGGGTTTGAACTCAGGCGCGCGCTAGGCACTTCGGTATTCTTCGGGATGCTCGGCGTTACGTTCTTCGGGTGCTTCTTTACGCCCGTATTTTATTACGTAATACGCCGACTGCTGCCCAATAAAAAGAAAGCCCTAAAAACATAGCCCCCTTCCCGCAAAAAAACGCCGACTTAAAAAATCGGCGTTTTTTTAACTTATAGAAAACCCTTATACGCTTTGTATGTGCTTAAGACAAGTGGGGCAGTCAATCTTGCCTTCCGCCAAATTGCAAAGCGCCGTCATAATTGGCAAAGAAAGGCCGTAATCCTTCTTAAACATTCGGCAAATCTGTATGGTCTCAATACCCGCACATACGCGTCCGTTAAGCATGGCGAGCGCGTCTTTTAAATTTTTGCCCGTCCCAAGCTGCTCGCCCGTGCGGCGATTGCGCGAATCGGGGCTCATGCAAGTTGTAAGCACGTCGCCCAAGAGTGCGGGTTCTTTAATGAAAGAGTCGCTCCACGCGCCCAGAGCCGCCGCCGCCCTGTAAATTTCTTGAAAACCGCGCGCCATCACGATTGCCTTGGTGTTTGCGCCAAGCTTCATGCCGTCGCAAAAACCCGCGGCCAGCGCCACGATGTTTTTAAGGGCGCCGCCTATTTCTATGCCGACAACGTCGGTGCTGGGGCGCACCAAAAAGCTGTCGGTCGTAAAAAGCGCCGAAACCGCGCGTGCGCAGTCGTCGTCGGTAAGTGCGGACACAGCCTCGGCATAGCTGCCGCGCGCAACTTCAAAAGCTATATTGGGACCCATGATAGAGCCGTAGGCCGAAGCCTGCGGCACGGTCTGCGCCAAAATCTGCGAGGGGCGCTTCCAAGTATTTGTCTCAATACCTTTGCCCGCGTTGAGCATCACGGCACCCTTTTTGATGAACTTTGAAAAGTCTTGCGAGGTCTTTGTCAAAAAGTGGATGGGGACCACCCACAAAACCAAATCGGCACCTTTAAGCGCTACTTCGGGGTCTGAATGAAACGCGACGTTTTGCGGCACATTTATACCGGGCAAAAACATCTCGTTAACGCGACGTTTTGCAACAGACTCTACGACCTCTGGCTCTCTTGCCCAGACGCGCACGGCCTCTACGTTTTTTGAAAGTATTATAGCAAGCGATGTTCCCCATGCGCCAGCGCCCAATACGGCTACATTCTTAAATTTATGCATGTATTTAATTTGAAATAAGTCTTTCAACGGAATCTTTAACGCCCTTGCAAGGTTTCTTTTGGGCTACCGCCCCCCAACAGAATATGCCGAGTATCACAGCTGCGTATATTATCGCCACCGCAAGCTTTGACTTTTGCACTTCGGGCTGCGTGATTTTCTTTAAAAATCCCATTTTTATTTGGCTCTTATTTTTGAGAGTATATACCCCGCAAGCTTAGGCGAAAGCCAGCGCGGTATGAAATAATTTATTCTGGCTGAAATAGAATTCAAAATCCCGACAACTCTCAAGTTTTTTCTTTTTGAAAGCGCGTATAAAGTGTCAAAGGCCACCGCCTCGGAAGTGTGTCCGAAGTTTGAGGGCAAAGGCCTGTCGGTAAAACCCGCCGCAATAAAGAAGTTTGTCGAAGTCGGCCCGGGGCACAAGCAAAGGCACAGTGCGCCAGTTTTGCGAAGCTCATAATCAAGGGCCAAAGAAAAACTCAACACATATGCCTTTGTCGCGGCATAAACCGACAAATACGGACAGGGCTGCCATGCGGCGGTACTCGCTATATTTATAATCGCGCCGCCGTTTTTTGCGATTATGGACGCAAACTCTCCGCACAAATATGTGAGGGCGCGGACATTTAAATCTATCATACCGCAGTTGTTCGCAAGCGAAGGCGCAGGAAACAATCCGTAGGCACCGTAGCCGGAGTTGTTTATCAGCAAAATTTTCTTTGAAGTTTGCCCGCAATTTTCCGATATGCCTAATATGGATTTAACGGTTTGCACGGCCTTGGCGGCCTCTTCAAGATTCCTTAAATCGCACGGAATGTTTACTAGGTTGGGGACGTCTAAAAAAAACGAAGGTTCCGTGCGAGAAATGTTGCAAATTTTAAATTTCCCGCCTAACGTGGCTATAGTTTCAATGAGAGCTTTACCAATACCAGAAGAGCCGCCGGTCACAATAACCGCATCATACGGCTCAAGGTGTTTTTTAACAGCGTTTAAACGCGAGCGTGATACCTGTTTTAAAAAGCTTTCTGCATTCATATCGCCCTTTCATGTTGCGGGTGTTAATTACTATTTCAAATCCTAAATAAATCAGAAAGGAAAAAATGAACAACAAAGAAATCATCATATCGGGAAACAACAGTCTAGAACTTACAGACGCGTTAAAGGCCGAGGTTGAGTCTAAGATGAGCAAACTGTTCACCTTCGACGAACGCATAATCCGCCTGCGCATAGACCTCTCGTATGATGCCAATAAGCATAAAAGCAATGAATTTGTAGCGAGGGGGCATATAGAAATTCAAGGGCCTGACATGGTTGTGAGCGTTGCCTCGGACAATATGTACAAGTCTCTTGACCTGTTGCTTGAAAAGCTTGTCCGCAAGGTTCGCCGCAGGCACAGGCTTGAGAAGGTAAAGCGCAATAAACTGCACGGTGTTGAAATCAGCGCCGCCCTTCCCAAGGTATAATCCGTAATTTAACATGGGCGAAGGCCGTTTTGCGGTTCTTCGCCCTTTTTGTTTTTAAAATGCTGGACGCGGGCGTTTTATAATATTAATTTATAAGTGTGTTTTTTAAACGGCAAGCTTGGTTTTGATGAGTCATTTCATAAAGTATTTTGCATACGTATTTGCGGCATTTGCTGCCGCAGACGCCGCGGCGCTTGAGCTCTTTAGCGATAAGTCAGACACTTTCATCTACCAAAGCTTCCCGTCCGATGAATTCTCGGGCTTTGATTTTATAGGAGTTTCGGCGGAAGAAGACGCCAAGGCCGTCGCCTACCTGCCTTTCACGCTTAAACCGCTTGAATTGGGTATGGTGCCCGAAAACGGCGACCGCATCATAGAAGCCCGTCTTGAGCTTACCGCAAAAGCTATTCCGCAAATCGACAAAGCCTTGACAGAGGCAGAAAGCGCGGCGCTCGCAGCCATAAAGCTTGAAGTTTACGCGATAGTCGACGAAGAAACTTTTTTGCCCCATGAAAATAAACTTAAAGTGTCGTGGGACGGCCAAAATGAAAACCCCGCCCCCACGCACGATACCGCCACCGACGACTTTAAAACTGGCGGAGTGATATTTTTGGGAGATATTCACGTAAATTTAAACGACGAAGAGTTTTTAAAGACGCATAAGATAATATTTAAAGAGGATTCCCTCAAAGAATTCTTAAATTTTGCCTGCGGCGCAAAAGACGCAACGCTCAGTTTTACGAGTCCGCTTAACAAGCTTGATCACATAACATTGATAATAAGGCAGGTTTCCGGCGCAAAAGGCGTGCTGATTTGCTCCGCAAACTATGCTGAAAAACAAAGCGCCGGAGACCTTTCAAAACCCCATGACGAGGCTGAGGCGCAAGCGCAAGAAACTGCAGCGTCTGCCTCTGAAATAGGCGCAGAACAGGCGCAAACGGCAATATTTGAGACCCAAAAACTTGGCGATCTCAATGAAAAGCCCGACAGAACGTTTCGCCCAAAAATCATATTGGAGTTCGCAAAAATCAAAGAGTGAGAGCACCGCGCACTTTTAAATGCAAATAAACTTTAATTAACGGGAACAGCGCGCCTTAAAATTTGTCATTAAAATCAAAGCAAAAAACAACATAAACATTTAAAGACTAGTATAATCGGGAAAGTATCCCGCTTAATTTAATACGAAAACCCAAATGAGCACAAACCTAGCACAAATAAATGAAAAAGTCAGGGACGCGTCCGCATGGACAACCCTTTTAAGGGCAGAAATCGCAAAAGCCCTTGTCGGCCAAAAATATCTCATAGACAGGCTTCTTACGGGCATGCTCGCAAACGGCCACATTTTGCTTGAAGGCGTGCCGGGGCTGGCAAAGACGCTCGCTGTTAAGACGCTGGCGTCTGCCATGGACGCAAAATTCAACCGCATACAGTTCACGCCCGACCTTCTGCCTGCCGACATAGTCGGCACACTCATATTCAACCAGCAGACAGGGCAGTTTTTAACGCAAAGAGGCCCCATATTCGCAAACCTGATTTTGGCCGATGAAATTAACCGCGCGCCCGCAAAGGTGCAAAGCGCTCTGCTTGAAGCCATGCAAGAGCGCCAAGTTACCATAGGCGGTCAAACCTTCAAACTGCCTGAGCCTTTCTTGGTGCTCGCAACCCAAAACCCGATAGACCAAGAAGGCACCTACCAACTTCCAGAAGCGCAGGTTGACAGGTTTATGTTCAAATTAAAAGTGGGCTACCCTTCAAAGGTTGAGGAGCGCGAAATTTTAGACCTGATGGGTAAGACTGATTCAAAGATTGATATAAACACCATCGTAAACCCCAAGCAGTTGCTGGACGCGCGCAAAGTCGTTGACGAAATCTATCTCGACGACAAAATCAAGGACTACATTGTAGACATAGTTTTTGCGACGCGCAATCCGCTCGGATACAAGCTTGACCTTAAAAATATGATACAGTTCGGCGCATCGCCAAGAGCCACGATAGCGCTTTGCATAGCGGCAAAGGCGTACGCGTTTTTGCAGGGCAGAGGCTACGTGATTCCGCAAGATATTAAAGACATCGCCTTGGATGTTTTGCGCCACAGAATAATAGTAAGCTACGAGGCGGAGGCCGAGGGCGTAAGCTCTGAAGACATAATAGAAAAAGTTCTCAACACCGTAGCCGTCCCCTGATAATACCGCCATGCTCGACAGAGTTTCACAGATGCTTAAAAAGGTGCGTCAAATAGAAATACGCACCAACAGGCAGGTGAGCGACGCCCTCGCGGGCGCCTATCACAGCGTGTTCAAGGGGCAAGGTATGGATTTTGAGGAATCAAGAGAGTATCAGCCCGGAGACGAAATACGCAGCATAGACTGGAACCTCACGGCGCGCAGCGGCAAAGCTCACGTGAAAACCTACCGCGAAGAGAGGGAGCTTACAATGATGATAGTTGCGGACCTTTCCGCGAGCCAGTCTTTCGGCAGTGCGGAGTCTTCAAAAAGAGAGCTTGCGGCGGAAGTGGCAAGCACTCTGGCCTTTTCTGCATCGCGCAATGCAGACAAGGTGGGTCTTGCAATTTTTACTGACAGGATGGAGCTTTTGATACCCCCGCGCAAAGGGCGTGAGCATATACTGCGCTTAATCAGGGAAATTCTTTTCTTTGAACCCAAGGGGCGCGGCACAGACATCGCCGCCGCGCTTGACGACGTAAACCGTTTGCTCAAGCGCAAGGCAATAGTCGTGCTTATCAGCGATTTTCTGCAGGGGCCCGACGGCAGTTTGCCTGATCCCGACAATGTTGCCGAAAGCCCCGTAATGCGCGCGTTAGACTTAACCAACCGCAGGCATGATCTCGTATGTTTTGGGATATCCGACGAGAGGGAATATGTCTTGCCTAAGCTCGGCATAATTTCCCTCGAAGACTCCGAAACCGGCGAAACCATAAGCATAGACACTTCTTCAAACAGATTGCGAGAAGCCTACGCCGCAGAAAACGCGCGCCGCAAAGACGCCTTTAAGCGCGGGCTTGCGCGCGCCGGCATAGACTCCATAGACCTGCACACCGACAAGCCCTTTATTGTTGAGCTGCGCAAATTCTTTGAAAGGAGAAAACGCAGATGAGAAGCCTTAATCTTCAACGTTTCGGCTTTGTATTGTGCGCGTTTTTGGCGACAGCAAAAATTGCCGCAGCGCAAAATTCGGACATTTTGTTTCCGGAAATTTCTGAGCCTTTCGGCAAACTGCGCCCGCCGTTTTGGGAGACGTATTGGCCTTATATAGCCGTATTCTGCGCAATAATGGCCATTGCCGCACTCTTTATTTTCAGAAGAAAAAAGAGCCCTCCGCTCTCCGCGTATGAGCTTGCCATGCTCACGCTTTCAAACGCAAAAAACATGGACGCTTCAGAGTCCGATAAAAAATACGCCATGCGCGTAAGCGACGCCGTGCGCCAATATATCGAGGCGCTCTACAACATCCCCGCGCCCGAGCGAACCACGCAGGAATTTTTGCAGATAGCCTCCGCAGACGGCGCTTTCGCGCCGGAAGAGCAAGAAACTTTAAAGCGCATACTCGACCTTGCCGATATGTCAAAATTCGCGGCGCATTCATTCCTTGCGGCCGAGCGCGAAGAAATCTTGCGCCTCGCGGAAGCCTTCATAGAGGCGGACAATAACAGGCGCGCAAAATCAGATTCCGACAAATAATGAATTTCGACTTTAACAATCCCGAACTTTTATGGCTTTTGCTGGGCGTGCCGCTGTTAGCGATATTAAGGTCGCGCAGCGGAAAGAGCGGCACCGTAATATTTTCAAGCGTGGCCATTGCCAAGGCGGCGGCGTCAAAAAACAGGGCGCGCGCCGGCTCTTTGCTATTTTCGCTGCGTCTGCTTGCTTTGGCGCTTTTAATAGTTGCGATTGCAAGACCGCGCCTCGGCGAAGGTTATTCTATAAAAGAAGAAAGCGGCATAGACATAGTTCTTGCGGTAGACGTTTCGGGCTCTATGTCGGCCTTAGACTTTTCCGAAGGCCCCGCAGATATACTCACGCGCCTCGACGCAGTAAAGGGCGTCGTAAAAAAATTCATAGACAAGCGCCCGAATGACAGGATAGGCATGATAGCCTTTGCCACAAATCCATTTTTGGTCTCTCCCATAACCCTAAATCACGATTGGCTTTTAAGAAATATAGACAGGCTTGAAATAGGCGTAATAGACGGCAACAGAACCGCCATAGGTTCTGCCGTGGCGATGAGCGTAAACAGGTTGAGAGAGCTTAAAAACTCAAAGTCAAAAGTCATAATTTTGCTTACCGACGGCGAAAACAATTCTGGCAGCATAACCCCGCTTGCCGCCGCCGAAGCCGCAAAAGCCTACGACATTAAAATTTATACCATAGCGGCGGGCACAAGCGGCATAGTGCCCATGGCGCGCCTTGACCGTAATCAACAGCTCATGCGCGACGCCTCAGGCCGCCCCGTATACGGCGGTAACGCGCAAAGCGAAATGGATGATAAAACCCTCAAAGAAATTTCAAAGCTGACGGACGGCAAATTTTTCAGGGCGCAAGACGTGGCGCAGTTGCGCGATATTTACGACTCCATAGACAGGCTTGAAAAAACGGCCGTCAAACTTAAAAACTTTACGAGCTATACCGAACTCTTCCGGTATTTTGCAGCTGCGGCGCTTGCCATGCTCGCGCTTGAGCAATTGCTCGGCAACACCCGTTATAGGAGCCTGCCATGACATTCTTAACCCCGATATGGCTGTATTTCGGCGGCGCGCTTTTGGCGCTTGCCGCACTTGGGTTTGCGCTATCATACCGCAGGCGCAAAACGTTGCTTAAAGAATTTGCGTCAGAAAAACTGCTGCCGCTTTTATCGAGCAACGTAAGCGGCGCAAAAATCATTTTGAAGCACGCGCTCGTATGGTTTGCCATTCTCTTTATAGTCTTGGCGCTTGCGCGCCCGCAATACGGCTATAAATGGCAGGAAACAAAGACAAAGGGCATTGACATCATCTTTGCTTTGGACGCCTCAAAAAGCATGCTCGCCGAAGACGTAAAGCCAAACAGGCTTGATCGCGCAAAGTTATCTATACTTGATATGCTTGATAAATTAAACGGCGACCGCATAGGCTTGGTGGCTTTCAGCGGACAGGCCTTTTTGCAGTGCCCGCTTACGCTTGATTACGACGCGTTCAAAATGTCTCTCGAAGCCGTAGACACAAACGTAATACAGCGCGGCGGCACAAATATAGCGGCGGCCATCGATGAAGCGCAAAGCGCCTTTGCCCAAAGCACAAACAATAAAATCATAATACTTTTAAGCGACGGCGAAGAGCTTGAGGCATCTGCCGTTGCCAAAGCCGCGCGCGTTGCCGAAGACGGTGTTAAAATCTATACGCTTGGCGTCGGCTTAAACAACGGCGAACCCCTGCCCGTGCGCGACTTTTACGGCAGGATAGACTATGTTAAGGATGAAAACGGCAAGCTTGTGACAAGTAAGCTTAACGAGGGCGTTCTGCGCGAAATTGCCGAAAAAACGGGAGGTTTTTACTCAAACCTTTCAGAATCCGGCATGGAAAAAATTTACGAAGACGGCATAAAGCCGCTACCGCAGGCCGAATTAAGCTCAAGAATGCGCCACATGGCGATAGAGCGTTTTCAGATACCGCTGGGCGCGGCAATAATTCTTTTGGTGCTTGAGTCGCTTGTCGGCACACGCAAATTTTTTGCCGAAAGGGCGCGCCGCCGCGCCGCAAAAAACGCGCTGCTCGGCATTGCGATAGTGTGCGCCCTGCTGCCAAACATCGCAAAGTCTCAAGGGCAAACGCCGCAGCTTAACCAAGACCCGCAGGCCGCAGCGCAGTCTCCGCTGCAAAAGGCAATGGATGATAACGGCGTCAAAAGCCCGTCTGATTTAAAATTGCCCGCAACGCCCCCGGCCCCCGTTTTGCCGGAAAGCCCAAACGCCGCAGACTTTTATAACGCGGCTTTGCAAAGTTACCAAGACGGCGATTACGCCGCAGCAAAAGGTCTTAATTTGCGCGCGCTTGAAAATTCCGCAGACTTAAAACTTCACCCAAAGATTTTTTTTAACACCGCGGTAGCAGATTACACCGCGGCAAAAAAGGCTTTTGAAAAGTCGCCCTCAAGCGCGGAGGCCGCAAAAAAGATTTCGCAAAACATATCGGCCGCAAAGCAATGCGTGGCTGGCGGTATGGAACTTTTGCGCAATGCGCCTGCCCTTTTAAAACAGGAGCAAGATTTTAAAAAGAACCCTCCCGCAGATAAAAACGCCAAGCCCGATATCGAAAATCCGCAGTTTCAAGAAGCCGTAAAGAATGCCGTAGGACAATGCGAGGGCGTCATCAAAAGCGCAGACGAATCCGCCAAAGACGGGCTTGCATCTTCAACGGCTTTAAAATCCGTGCAGGATGATTTAGACTCTGCGCGCAAAAACTTTGCAAACGCACTTGAGCTTGACCCAAAAATAGAAAACGCCGCAAAAAATCTGCAAAACACAAATGCGGTGGCGGATAAACTCAAGGGGGCAATCTCCGAAAATGAAAGGCTTTTGAAAGCTCAAGCGGCCGAAAAGGAATCTTTGCAGAAAATCGTTGAAGAGCTCAAAAAACTCCTGCGCGATAAGAATGACCAAAATAAGGACAATCAGCAAAATAAAGACCAAAATCAGCAGAATCAGGACAACAAAAATCAGGACAAGCAAAACCAAGATAATAAGCAGGACAATCAGCAAAACAGTCAGAATAAAGATAAAAATCAGGATAAGCAGAATCAGCAAAACCAAAACGACAAGCAAAGCGGTTCTGACGACAAGCAGAATTCGGAACAGAATAAAAACGAATCGCAAAAAAACAATAAGCCGAAAGAGCAAAACAAGCAAGATTCCGCAAAAGATAAAAACGGAGAAGATAAAAAGGAAAACGGCGGCAAAGACGACAAGGCCGACAATCAAAAAAATCAGGACGGCAAGCGCGACGATTCAGAAAAGAACGCCGCTCAAAAGGGCGATTCCTCAAAGCAAAGTCCAGAATCTATGAAGGATGAGGGCAAGAAAGAGCAGGCCGCAAACGACACCAAGAAAGAAGCGCAAAGTAAAGAGGAGCAAAATGCGCAAGATTCCGCAAAAAAAGATGAAAAAGCGCAACAAGCCGGTGCCGACGCAAGTCAGGAAAGTAAGCAAGACGCTCTGAAAAAAGAAGCGGCAAGCGCAAGCGCCGACAAGAAAGAAGGCGCGCAAACCCAGCCTGCGGGTGCAGTACAAGGCGAAGACGCCGCCGCAGAAAACGCCAGAAGACAAATGGGCGTGATGACGCGCCGTGAAGCCGGACAGATGCTTGACTCTCTCAAAGACGCAGAAAAACGCCTGCCATTCAGGGGCTATGGCAATCAGACCGACCGCTACGACGACAAAAAATATAAGGACTGGTAAACTCATTTATGAAATTCATCAAGGCATTCATTATTAACATAATCTTTTTTGCGGCGCTTTGCGCGGCGGCTCAGGCTGCGCAAAAGAGCCTTGAACAAGGCGGATTTTCACCCAAAGAGGTGCGCCCGGGAGATGTTGCGACATACACCCTTGTCTTTAACAACATTTCCCCGAAAATCTCCCTGCGCGACATCCCCATACCCGAGGGTTTGGAATACGTAGGCAGCGGACAGTCCACAAGCATGAGCATCGTAAACGGCGACGCGTCGGCTTCGGTAGAACTTACCTTGTCATTCAGGGCGCAAAATGAGGGCGTTTACACAATCAAAGCGTGGCAAATAAAATATGAGGGGCAAACCTACTCGGTCAACGAGGCCGCGCTTAAGGTGGACGCAAATGCGCCCGAACAAACTTCTTCTCAAACCATGTCGGGCAATGCGGCAAGCGCGCAGAGTCTATTTTCTTCAATGTTTCCGCAGCGCGGCGCTTCAAGACGACAGGTGCGCCCCAAAGAAATTTCTCTTGAGGGTAAAATCTCGTTAGAAATAAAACTGCCCAAGGGCGATATTTACATAGGCCAAGCCCTCCCCTGCGAAGTCGTATTTGCGTGCGACAAATCTTTGGCGGCCGACGGTCTTACTCTTGCTCAGCTTGCACCGGAATTAAAGAAGCTTGACGCTTTCAATTGCCAAGGTTTTGAGGCAAACCCTACGGTGGATACCCCCGCAGATTCCGACAAAGTCTACTACAAATATAAGACGGTAATCACGCCCATCAAAGAGGGCTCTTACTATGTTAATTTGAGCGTGCAAGGCGTATTCTTAAAGCAGGTGAGCATTGAAGACATGATGAATATGTCCATCTTTGAGCGCATGGAATTAAGCGGCGGCGCGCAAATCCCCTTCACAAAATCTTTGGAAGAAACAAAAATCAATGTGCTGCCCCTGCCCGTCGAAGGCAAACCCGCAAACTTTTCGGGCGCGATAGGCAAATTCATGATAAACTCATGCAATATTGAGCCCGCTGCGGTCTCTGTGGGCGACCCTTGCACTATGACCATTGTCTTAAGCGGCATAGGCAATTTTGACAGACTTGGCGCGCCCGACTTAAATTGCGGCGCTGACTGGAAAAGCTATAAGCCTAAAATCTCCTTCAAAGATGAAAGCGACGGTATGCAATACATAGGCTTAAAGAGCCTTGAATATATAGTAGTGCCCAACAAGGCCGACTTGAAAACCGCCCCCGCCTTTGAATTTTCATACTTTGACCCCGCCGATAAAAAATATAAGACAATAACTGCGCCGCAAACGCCTGTGAGCGTAGCGCCGCGCGCGGCCTCTGCGGGCGCTCTGAATAAATCTGAATCCCAAAGCGATGAAGCGCCCAAGACCGAGCCGGGCAAGATAATCGAAGACAAGCGCGATCATTCTTCGGCGGATTCTCTACTTACAAACGCCGTGTTCTTAGGCCTGCAAGCGCTTATAATCGGGGCATTGGCGGTTTTTATAACTCTTAAAATAAAAAGCAACAGGATGCTTGCAAATCCGCAATACGCAAAAAAAGTGCGGATGAAAAAAGAGTTGAAGAAATTGGGTAAGTCGGCAGTAAATGCGGCAAAGCATGATGACGTAAAAATGTTTTTCGGGCATGCAAAAGCGGCTTTGCAAGCCGCACTTTGCATAGACACGCCCTATGAAGCTTCTGCAATAACACTTCGCGAGGCCGAAGAAATATTGCATAAGAAGGATTTTGCCCAATATGCCGAGAGCATCGCTGAGTTTTTTGAAGGCGCAGACGCAATATCATACGGCAGGCTTGACGCGGGCTCTGTAAACCTTTCAACCCTAAGCGCGCGTTTAAAAGAAATAACCTCAAGGCTTGTAAAATGAAAAATTTCTTAAGGTTAATACCCGTATTCTTGCTCTCTTTTGCAATGGGGGTCTCGGCTTTTGCGCAAAGCGCAGAAGAGTTTTTCAAACTCGGCTGCAACGCATATAACTCCGCCGATTATCCGAAAGCAAAAGAATATTTTGAAGCCTCGCTTAAAGCCGACGCGTCGCCGCATACTCTTTACAACCTTGCCTCAACCTGTTCAAGGCTTGGTGAGATTGGTTACGCAAGGCTTTATTATATGCGGGCAATATTCATGCAGCCCCGCTTTCCGGAAGCGCGCATGGGGCTTGAAATTTTGCTTTCAGAAAACTCTTTGCAAGGCGTTGCCTCAAACTTTGCCACAAACGCACTTGACGAGCTTTCGGAATCTGAATGGACATGGGGCGCTTTTCTTGCATTTTGGGCGGCGGCGCTGGCAATAATACTGCCTTTGCTTTATAAAAAGACAAGTCTTGCAACCTTGTTTGTTGCGCTGATATTTGCAGCGGCTTTTTGCGTATGCTTATACGGCGTAACCTTCTGGAAAAATTTTGCCGCGTGCGCAATTGCCGTAAAGCCCGACGCCTTTTTAAAGCTTTCGCCTGCGGCGGACGCTCCGCAGGCGGCGGTGCTTTCGGAAGGTCAGCTTGCCCTTATAGAAAAACGCAGGGGCAAGTATTTGTATGTAGCCGCACCAAACGGCAAAGAGGGCTGGGCGGACGCCGCCAGCCTTGCGCCCGTGCGCCCACAATAGGCTTATTTAAAGGCTTCGGCGGCTTTTTTTGTTGCGCCGCGCACGCAAAGCATCTTAAGTATATTTAATGTCATTCAAGCTGACTATTAAAGATGACGACGGCATAAGCCTTACGCCTTTCTTTAAAACTTTAAAGGGGTACTCTTTGCCCATGTTCGGTGCCGATCTCAAGGCGGGACTTAATGTGGCTATGTTATCTTTCCCAATAACCATGGCTTACGCCTTGATTGCGGGCTTGCCCATATCTTACGGCATTTTCGGCGGTATAATATCGGGTGCGGTTTCGGCATTTTTTTCAAATTCAAGATATGTGATTTTTGGCCCCAGCAACGCCACGGCAGTAATGCTTATGAGCTCTTTTGCCGCGGCGGGGCTTGCCACCGAAGGCGCGCGCGTAGCCATATTAAGCGCAATAGTCCTGCTCGTCGGCATTTTCATGATTTTGGCCAGCATATTCAAGATTACCTACTTGATTTCATACATATCGCGGCCCGTGGTTATTGCGTATGTAACGGCGGCGGCGCTTTTAATTATAGCAAATCAGGTAAAGAATATTTTGGGGATACATTACGCCGACGGCGAAGATGCGTCAACCCTTGTGGATATATGCGTCTTGAGCGTGAAGCATTTTTCTCAAATACATTGGGAACCTACGGTCACGGCGATACTCTCTTTGCTTGTGTTGTGCCCGCTAAAAAGATTCTTTCCGAAACTTCCCGCAGAGGCGATTGTCCTTGCCGTTCTTTCGACACTTATTTATGCGGCGGCGTTTTATACTGATTTTAACACAGAAAAGTTAAGCCCCGTCAGCTTCACTTCGTGGGAGGTTTCTTTGCCCGATTTTTCAATCCTGCCGGTAAGAGAGACCATTATTTCAGCCCTGGCTTTGGCGCTTCTTGCCACCCTTGAAGCCGTGTCAATCGGCAAGAATTTTGCCGCAAAAAATGCCGACAGGTTTGCGACAAATCAAGAGGTATTTTCTCTGGGTGTGGCAAATATGGCCTGCGCGGGTTTATCGGGCATGACGGCATCGGGCTCTTTGGCGCGTTCGGTACTCGGCAACATAAGCGGCGCAAAAACATCCCTTGTAAACGTCTTCACAACGCTTTTTACGCTGCTTTTGCTATTTGTATTCGGCGGCCTTCTGGGCTTTGTGCCAAAAGCTACACTTGCAACCATAGTAATGTATGCGGGCTACAAGCTTATAAGCATTAAAAATATAAAAATAGCCCTGAAGACTACGCGTTCGGACGCTATAGTCTTTGCGCTTACCCTGCTCACTGGCATTTGCAGCACGCTTGACGACGCTATATATGTCGGTGTTGCCGCAAGCGTCTTATTGTTTCTTAAAAAGGCTTCTCGCCCCGAAATCGTCGAATACGTTTTTATGGACGACGGCGAGCTTGCGGAACTCGGCAATCAGAACAAGCGCCCCGACCCCGAAATTTCAATCGTGCATATCGAGGGCAATATGTTTTTTGGAGCGTCTGACGTTTTGCAAAACCAGCTCAGAAGAATTTCCGACGATGAAAATTTAAAGGTGCTCATCCTAAAACTGCGCAACGCCATAAATTTTGACGCCACCAGCATTATGGATTTGGAAGAGCTCTCTATGCAGATGAAGAGGTCAAACAGAACCCTCATGCTTTGCGAGGTTAAGCCGGACCTTATGAAAATACTTAAAACGTCCGGCGCAAGCGGGGTTTTGGGCGCAGACAACATTTTTGAGTATACCGAGGGCAACACTACGCTTTCGGCGGCGCGCGCCCTGCGCAAGGCAAAAGACGCGCTTCAGGGACAATCGCCAAAGGTTACGATATTTGCTTAAAAGCGCTTATTTCAACGCTTCATCGCCAACGCGTTTGGATCTGCCCATAGACTGCGCAATCATACTGACTACTATAAGCTGCAAGGCGTGATATATCATAGTAGGCAAAAGCGCCACGCCGACGGTTGCGGGGTCCGCAAAAATGACCTTAGCCATGACGGAGCCGTGCACCAAAGATTTTTTTGAACCGCAAAAAAGCGCGGTAATAGTATCTTCGCGATTAAACTTTAAAATTCTGCATATCGCAAAAACGCTGCCGTATGCGCAAAAGAAAAGCGTGACGGACGCCGCACCTATAAAAAGCAAGGTGCCCATCCCGAAACTGTCGAACATTTTTTTAAAAAACGATTCGCAAAAAGAAGTGTAGACTATGAGGACTATGACAGTCTGGTCAAAAATTCTGAGCATACCCTTGCGTTTCTGCGCCCAAGCGCCCCAGCGTCGGTTAAGCGCAATGCCTATGACTATCGGCACTATGACTTGTATTACGAGCTTGAGTAAAACTTCGCTTAGGTCGCGCCCGTGCGACACATCGCTTATATAAAGCGCCATCCAAATAGGAGTGATAAACACCCCCGCAAGGCTGGAAATGCTTGCGTTAAAAATCGCGGCGGGGATGTTGCCGCCGGCTATTGAAACCATAACGACGGAGGAAGATACCGTTGAGGGCAGCGCCGCCAAAAAGAAAAACCCGAGCCACACGTATTTGTTTTCGTCTCCGTACCCGAAATACATAGCAAACATGACGAACAGCGGAAAAAATATGAATGTGGAAACCTGTATGAGAATGTGCAAACGCAGATTGCGCAAACCCTCTTTGAGCTTTTCAAAATTCAACCTTAGGCCGTATAAAAAGAATATGACAGATACCCCCCACTCTGCGGCAGCGCGCAACGAAAACAAGCCGTGATCCATGCCTAGTTCCGGATCTGCCCAAGCAATAAAAATAGCCGCGAATATGCAGAATATGAAAGCATCCAGGCCGAATTTTTTTAATATGCCGCCAACCTTATTTAACATAATCAGGCAAGCCTTGCGCTTGCGTGCACGGATTTCAATAAAAACTTTTACGGCTGCGCAAAGATTTCCGTTTGGGCTTGATTCCGTCCGCGTCCTATTAAAAATCGCTTTGCACAATGAAACTATTGATAAAGGTAGACATCGACACTTTCAGGGGGACTAAACAAGGCCTTAAGCCGCTTTGCAGGGTTTTTGAAAAGCACGCAATGCCTGCGCTTTTTTTATTTTCGCTCGGCCCGGACAACACGGGCAAAGCCATGAGCCGCGTATTCAGAAAGGGCTTTATAAAAAAATGCCTGCGCTCAAACGTGGCGGGCAATTACGGCCTTAAAACTTTGCTTTACGGCACGCTCTTGCCGGCCCCCGTAATTTATAAAGAGTGCGCTGAAGAAATGCGCGCCGTGCGCGACGACGGCTTTGCCTGCGGCATACACGCTTGGGATCATTTTAACTGGCAAGACAATCTTGGCAAAATGTCTATTGAGAGCGTCCGCGAAGAATTTGCGCTTGCGCGCCGCGCCTTTAAAGACGTATTCGGCGAAAATGCGCGCACTTGCGGCGCAGCCGGTTGGCAGTGCACCTACAACAGCCTTTTTGTTCAGGATGAAGCGGGCTTAGATTACGCTTCAGATGTGCGCGGCGCATACCCGTTTAAGCCCCAGTCTGACGGCAAGGTTTTTAACACGCTGCAAATCCCCACCACTCTGCCCACGCTTGACGAGATTCTGGGCGCAGTAAGCCTGAATAATCTCAGCGATGAATATGTAACGCGTATGAAAAACGCGCATGACGGGCTTTCGGTCATGACCTGCCATGCGGAACTCGAGGGCATGGCATACATAGACTGGCTTGACGCATTTTTAACGCGCGTTAAGAATTTGGGAGTTGAATTTTGCTCTTTTGAGGAAGTTGCAAAAAACGCCGCTTCTTCAGAAACATCGGTACCCGTTTGCGAAGTTGCCTTACAAGACTTTGAAGGCAGAGCCACAAAACTGGCCGTGCAAAAAATTTAACCCGCATGATTGATTATCCGAATTTGAACATACTTGTTCTGCTGCTCATTTTGGGCGGCGGTATTTTTTTATTGTTTGCCGGCGGAGAAGCGCTTACGCGCGGTTCCGTATCGCTTGCCCTCAAGCTTAAAATCAGCAAGCTTATAGTAGGGCTTACCATTGTTTCCATAGCCACCAGCACGCCAGAGCTTATTACCAGCGTCAACGGCGCACTGCTCGGCTATCATGACATTGCGGTGGGCAATATAATAGGCAGCAACATCGCAAACATAGGCTTCATTTTGGGGCTTTCGGCGGTGATATGCCCAATGTATATAAAGCGGGGGATGTTGTTTTCGGAAGTGCCTATGCTCATATTTTCTACGCTCCTGCTGTCCGTAATGTGTTTTTACTTTGCGCCGAGCGGCCATTACCTGACGCGGACAGAAGGTTTTATATTGCTCGCCTTGGCCTTGGCCTACCTCACATATTTTGTGCGGTTGGCCATGCGCCAGCGCGCCAAAATTTTCACTAAAACCGTAGAGCGCGAATGCGAAGAAGAAGAGACCATGAAAGAATATTCGGCACTCCTGACATTTGCATTCATTGCGGCGGGCGTCGGCGTTCTTTACTGGGGGTCAAACCTAGTGCTTGATTCTTCCGTAGAGCTTGCAAAGCGCGTTGGCCTAAGCGAAGCCTTCATAGGCATATCGATAGTCGCCGTCGGCACCAGCCTGCCGGAGCTTGCCGCAAGCGTAATAGCCGCCGTAAAAAAACAGCCCGACATCGCAATCGGCAATGTTATCGGCAGCAACATCTTTAACGTATTGCTCATAGGCGGCATATCGGCTTCTATAACCCCGATGAAGGTGTCTGAACATTTCATCAAGTTCGACATCTATGCGCTCTGTTTTATCACGCTGCTTTTGTGCGCGGTGTTTATAAGCGGATTGCGCCTCGGCAGGCGCAAAGGTATTGCGCTGCTTGCCTCTTACGCAGTAATTTTGATACTCAGTGCCTTCAACTCCGCTTAAGCATAAAAAAGCGGGGTAATAACCCCGCATAAGCCGTAAACGGCGTTAAATAAAACCCGCTCAGCCGCAATATAACGCCAAAACCTAATTCATCATTATGGCGTAAGAGCCGTCGGGCTCTAACGCTTTGACGAACTTGCCGCTTATCTGTGTTGTCTGGGGCACGCCGTTAACTATCCAACCCTGCGCGTATTTTTTTGCGAAGGCATCGGCTCGCAGTGTGCGCACATATATTATAGCGTCCCCGCTGAATGCATTATTGCGACTTGCGGTGTTTGCACTAAAGGCAGTATAATCTTTGGGTGCCTTTGAGTTGATGGGTCGCGCATGCGTGATAAAAATGGATACGCTCTTATCCAGATAGCGATCCGGAGCCTGGAGGTAATATTCCATGGTGCCGCGCTGCGGCTTAGCATTGTCAGCCCCAAAAGCCGAAGCCCCCGAAACAGCAAGAATAATTAAGAATAATTTTAAAGCCCTTTTCATAATGACGGCATTTTGTATCATTAGAATTAATTTGTCAACTATGTTAACATAATTCTAACATTAATTCTGATATTGCAAAGTTGATGTGTGCGATAAATCCGTCCAATTAGGCTTCGTATATTGTAGGGTCTTTTATTCCCGCCCATTTGAATGCAAGTTTCCTCTCAGAACAGGTGCCGCAAACCCCGCAGTGTATTTTACCCCCGCGATAGCAAGACCATGTCGAATTAAAATCGACACCCAACTCTGCCCCGAGGCTTACTATAGCCCCTTTATCCATATTTATAAAAGGGCGCAAGAGCTTGATTGGCTTATAGTCGCAAAGCCCCATGGCGGCATCCATGGCGTCGGCAAAAACCGTGCGGCAGTCGGGATAAATCGCATGATCGCCCAAGTGCGCCGCATAAGCTACGTTTGCGCACCCAAGGCTTATTGCCCGCGCGGTTGCCAATGCCAAAAGTATCATGTTGCGGTTTGGCACTACGGTAGACTTCATATTTTCAGAGTCGTAATTGCCGGCAGGCACCTCAACCGAGGCATTTACAAGGCTGCTTTGTCCGAATATGGGCGCTAGGCTTGATATGTCGGCCTCTATGAAATTAACACCTAGTTTTGCACAGTTTTGTCTTGCAAAACTAATTTCTTTTGAATGCTTCTGACCGTAATTTACGCTGAGAGCTTCCGCTATAAGCCCTTCTTTTGCAAGCTTGTAGAGCAAAACGGTTGAGTCCAGACCGCCTGAGTATATAAGCAGAGAATTTTTCATATTAATTATTTGCGGTTTACAATATGCCCCGCGATGTGCCATACTCAACTTAATTTTTTTCATTTCATAAACACATACACTAAAGATGCAAACCGCATTCCAAATCTTGGGCAGTCTCGGCGTATTTCTCTTCGGGATGAAGTTAATGAGCGAAGGACTCCAAAAGCTTTCGGGGGAAAAGCTGCGCGCCATAATGCGCTCTATGACCCGCAACCGCTTTATGGGACTTTTCACGGGGCTTACGGTTACGAGCGTCATACAGTCGTCGTCGGCAACTACCGTTATGCTTGTAAGCTTTGTAAACGCGGGGCTTATAAAACTGCGAGAGGCCATAGGCGTCATAATGGGCGCAAACCTCGGCACGACCGCGACAGCGTGGATAATCGCGCTTCTGGGTTTTAAATTTTCACTTTCAAGTATCGCCTTGCCCGTAGTCGGCATAGGCGTTTTTTTATCTTTTTTAAAACGCTCGGGGTATAAAAACTTCGGGGAGTTTTTGGTAGGTTTCGGCTTCTTATTCATGGGACTTGATTTTTTAAAGGCCTCTGTTCCCAACATAGACCATGACAGCCAGATATTTTACTGGATAAGCCAATATTCCGACTTGGGGTTTTTATCGGTTCTTATATTCTTGGGGTTTGGGGTTATATTGACGCTCGTGGTGCAATCATCATCCGTGGCCATGGCAATAACCGTAACAATGTCGGCAAAAGGCTGGATACCCTTCGAGCTTGGCGCCGCAATAGTATTGGGCGAAAATATCGGCACCACTATTACCGCGGTTTTGGCATCAATACCCGCAAATACCAACGCAAAGCGCGCGGCAATGGCGCACGTGATGTTCAACATAATCGGCGTATTGTGGATGTTATGCGTATTCCCTTGGTTTACGGAGCTTATGAAGCTAATCATAACCACGCCTGCGACGCTTTCGCCCGCCTTTGCCTCCATGTTGGGCATTACAGACTTTTCCGCGCTTTCGCCGGACGTTCAAAACGCACTTTTAGAGCGTTCCGTCATACCCGACAGGCTCGCGCTTTTCCACTCTATGTTCAACGCGGCAAACATACTGATTTTGATAGGTTTTGTGCCGCAGATTGAAAAGTTGGTAACATTTATCGTAAAGCAAAAGGCCGACAAAAATTCTACCCCGTCTCAGCGCCTTCAATACATATCCAGCAATTTTGCCGAGATGGGAGAGCTCGCACTTTTTGAAGGGCAAAAAGAAGTCGTAAACCTCGCAAACATTTCCGGAGAGATGTTCAACGGTTTTGTAAACGTCTTTCAAAATACGGACAAAGATTTGAGCGAAGAAGTCAAGCGCCTGCGCAACCTTGAGCAAGAGACAGACGTTCTTGCCGCAAGCCTTACGTCTTTCTTCGTGCAATGCTCCGCGCATGAGCTCGGCGAAGATTCGATAAAGCTGGTAACGCGCAACATGATTATCGTGGCGGAGCTTGAAGATATGAGCGACTCTTGCTACCGCCTCATAACCTTTGCGCGCAAGCGTTATCGCAAACAGTTTACAGATATGATTTGGCAGAACAAGTCCTTCGTAGATTTCTGCTCGGAAATCAAATCTTTCATAGACTTTGTGGGCAAAAACCTCGAGCATCAGACCATCAGCAAAGAAGACCTTGAATTTGCTTTTAAAATGCGCGGCAAGCTTGACTTGATACGCAAAAGCCTGCGCAAAGAGGCCATAGCCCAGATGGAAACGACCGGTGCGACGCGCGGCGGCATACTCTTCATAGAAGTGCTAAGCCAGTGCGAAAGGGTAAGTGCGCACGCGCTGAATATTTTGGAAGCGCTTTAAAGACTTAAAAAACGTCCGAAATACTCGGACGTTTTTTTGAATGATACAAGAGTCTGCGCACGCAAACCCTTTAAATGAATCAGCCGCGCAAGGCAAATTTCTCAAACTCATGCGCGCGAGAAGTCGGCAAAAGCGCCTCTATCATAACACCCGCGTCCTCGTGCTTTTGGCTTTTAATTGCCGCGCACTCATAAAGCAGACCTATCAGCTTATAGGCGCTGTGCGGTATCAATAAGCGCATTGCGCGGTGCGTACTTTGTGTCATCTCGGCAAGCTTGTGCAAAAGCGCGTCAACGCCCTCGCCGCTTTTGACGCTCATAAAAATTGCGTCGGGATGCAGATATTTCAAGCGCGCGCGCATTATTTCATCATGGCACAAGTCGGACTTGTTGTAGACGATGACGATTTTTTTCTCGTCGGCGCCAAGCTCTTTAAGCACGGCGTTCGTAGTTGTGATATGCTCTTCGGCATCGGGATTTGACGCATCGACTATGTGCAATAAAAAATCTGAAAAAACCGCCTCTTCAAGCGTGGCCTTAAACGCCTCTACAAACTGGTGCGGCAACTTGCGCACAAAACCGACGGTATCGGTAAGCAGTATGTTGCCGCCGTCGGGCAAATCTACCCTGCGCGTGGTTGGGTCAAGCGTCGCAAAAAGTTTGTTTTGCACAAGCACGCAACTGCCGCAAAGCCTGTTTAAGAGCGAAGACTTGCCGGCGTTCGTATAACCAACTATGGCCGCCGACGGAGAATCCATGCGCATTCTGCGCTTGCGCTGGGTTTGGCGCGTGCCGCTTACGGCTTCAAGCTCAACCTTGAGTTTAGAAATGCGCTCCCTAATTAAACGTTGGTCAAGCTCTAACTGACTTTCGCCCTCGCCCCTTTGCGTTACGCCGCCGCCGCGCTGTCTGCTTAAGTGCGTCCACGCGCGCTTCAAGCGCGGCAAACTGTATTCCAACTGCGCAAGCTCTACCTGCAAACGCGCTTCTTTTGTGCGGGCGCGCGCGGCAAAAATGTCCAAAATAACCTCTTGACGGTCTATCACGCAGATGTCGCCTTCTCGCTCCCAATTGCGCTGCTGCGCGGGCGTAAGCGGATCGTCAAACACAACGCATTCTGCCCCGATATTTTTTGCGGCTGCAACTATCTGCTCAAACTTGCCGCGCCCTACCAAAAACTGCGCGTTCATCTCTGAAATTCTTGCGATTATTTTTTCTGCGGGCAACATACCCACACTCGCAACAAGTTCTGCCAGTTCATTCAAAAGACCGGGGGCCCTGGCGGCAGATTCGGCGTCTTTGCAAACGCCCACAAGCAACGCTTTTTTTTGCGCGCCGTTTTCGGAAACTTGCGAAGCTTCCGCCATTATAAGTAAGCTATGCTCCTCTTCATTTGTTGGTGTCTTTTTGACATGAATCGCTTATTTTTGCAATACCATATTTTTATTTCGGATATTGACAGAATCGACCCCGCGTAAAATAAATAAAGGCAACGATGAGCGAAAAATCCACATATTTTATAAGTTCGGACGACGAGTTCATGGCAAAAAGCGCCGCGCGCGAAATTTTTGAGAGGCTGTGTCAAGGACTTACGGACGATATGTCAAAAGAAATCGTGGATGCTTGCGCCAATAACGAGAAAGATGTAATCTCGGCTTGCGAGCGCGCTTTTGAGGGGGCGCGCACAATGTCGCTATTCGGCGGCAGAAAAGTTATTTGGTTGCGCGGCGCAAACTTTTTCGGCGATATGCGCAGCGCAAAGACCGAAGCCGCAGCCGCCGCAATATCAAATTTTTTGGACTTTCTTGAAAAACTGCCGGCAGACGTGGCAAACGTCGTGATAAGCGCATCGCCCGTAGACAGGCGCGCAAGCGCATTCAAGCGCCTGCAAAAATTTGCAGAATGCGCAGACTATAAGGGCGACGACGCGGCGGCGCTTTGCATAGGCCTTATAAACGACGAGGCAAAAAAACTGGGCGTCGGCTTTGAGCGCGGCGCTGACGAAGCCTTGGCGGCGGTAGTGGGTTTTAGCCCGCGTATGGCCTCGGAGGAAGTCCGCAAGCTTGCGTCTTACATAGGCTTCAGCGGTAAAATTTCAGAGCGCAACGTTGCCGAAATGGTGCCGATTTTCGGCGAGGGAGACTTCTTTGAAATTTCAAACGCCTTTTTTGCAGGAGATTTAAACAACGTGTTAAGCTGCCTGCGCAAATATTTTTTTACTAATAAAAACGCCTCCGCGCGCCCCATTATAACGGTTTTGCAAAAGCAAAATTCTTTGCTTATACAGCTGCGCGCACTTATGGACGGCGGCAAGATTGCAAAGTCGGATAGAGGAGTGCAAAAATCCGCAATGGAAGACGCGGCCGCAGATTACGCGGAATTGTTTAAAGATATGTCCGCAAAATCAAGCTACAACGTGTTCTCTCAAAACGCGTGGTATGCGGGCTCAAAACTTGCGCCGCTTGCCGCGCGCATTCCGCTTAAGCGCCTGCTTCTTTGGCAGCTGAACTTTGCAAAAAGTTTTGAAGAACTCATAAATCGCGGCGGCGACGACGAAGCCGTCATGCGCGATACCGCCGTGCGCTGCCTTGCGCAACCCATTTAACCCCGAATTTTCTTGAAACTCGCGGTCTTGCCCCTAGCATACGCCGCAGTTTTAAACATTAAAATTCAACCACAATAAAGAAAGCATCACTATGCCCGGAGTAGGCAAACTTTTAAAACAAGCACAGAAAATGCAGAAGGCCATGGAAAGCATCCAGACCGAGCTTGAAACCGTGGACATCGAAGTCTCTGCGGGCGGCGGCGCGGTCAAGGTTACCGTAAACGGCCAAGGCGCGCTTAAGTCTCTCAAAATAGACCCCGAATTTCTAAAAGAAGACGCTTCGACCGTAGAATCCGTAATTCTGCAGGCAGTTAAGGACGCTGCGGCAAAAGCCAAGCAAAAGAGCGAAGAAGAAATGACCAAGGTCACGGGCGGTTTCTCGATACCCGGCCTATTCTAAATTTTTCGTGAGCGAATCTTTTGAAAGGCTGAAAAGCGCGCTGAAAAAGCTTCCGGGGCTCGGCAACAGAAGTGCGGAGCGTATTGCGCTGCACCTTTGTGTTGAAAATCCCGCTGAAGCGCGCGCGCTTTTGGCGGCCGCAGAAGATGCGCTGCGCGTAATATCGCCCTGCCCCGTCTGCGGCAACGTTTCTGAAAACGGCGCACGCTGTCCTATTTGCGCGGATTCTACGCGAATTGCCGGCCTTGTCTGCGTTATCGAGCGCGCAAGCGACATAGGCGCAATTGAGCGTTCGGGCGCTTGGCGCGGCAGATATCACGTGCTCGGCGGCAAACTATCGCCTCTTAAGCGCGTGGGTCCCGATGAACTTAATTTGCGCGCCTTTGCAAAACGGCTTGCCGACGGCGAAATTTCAGAAGTTATTTTGGCGCTCTCAAACGACATTGAGGGAGAAGCCACCTGCCACTACATTCAAGAGCGCATAATAGGCGCTCTTCCCATAAAAATCACGCGCATAGGCTTTGGGTTGCCGAGCGGCAGCCAACTTGGCTTTGCAGACCCTAACACAATTAAAAGCGCCTTAGAAGCGCGCAAAACCCTGCACTGATTTTATGCTCAAAAAGCTTTTTTGTATTATCGCCGTTATTGCCGCAAGCTGCGGCGCCTTTGCCCATTCTGAAGCCAACCCGCAACCCGCAACCCCAAAGAGCGATATCTCATATTTTGACGCCGCGGTGCTCGGTTTGGTGGAGGGCATTACTGAATATCTGCCCGTTTCTTCAACCGGACACCTAATAATTTCAAACCGTCTTCTGGGTCTTGACAGCGATACGCCGCTTAAAAACGCAGACGGCGAAACAATATATTTAAAGAAGGCTTCAAACGGCGCGGAAGCCGTGCCCTATACAATGAAGCATGCGGCCGACGCCTACGCCGTAATCATACAGATAGGCGCGATTTTCGCGGTGGCGCTGCTTTACAGGGGCAGCATATTGCGCATGGCACTCGGGCTTCTGGGCAAAGACAGAAGCGGACTTATGCTTTTGCGCAATCTGCTTGCGGCGTTTATACCTGCTGCGCTCGTAGGCTTTTTGCTTCATGACGCCATTGAAGAATTTTTGTTCGGGGTGTATCCCGTCATATTTGCGCTCGCGGCGGGCGGGATTCTAATGCTTTACATACAAAAACGCTATGACGCCGCACACGCTTCAAATAGCGTGCGTTCGCCCGAGATTTTTGAACTTACTCTGCATCAATCGCTCATCGTTGGGGTATTGCAATGCGTTGCGCTTTGGCCCGGCACAAGCAGGTCTATGATGACTATACTGGGCGGCTATGTCGTAGGCCTCAAACCCGCGCGGGCGGCGGAATTCAGCTTTTTGCTGGGGCTTGTAACTCTTAGCGCGGCGTCCTTATTTAAAATGCTTAAAGACGGACAGTGCATAGCGGCGGCGCTTTCGGTGGGGCCGCTGGCTCTCGGCCTTGCCGTGGCCTTTGTGAGCGCGGCGCTCTCGGTAAAATGGCTGGTAGGCTTTTTGACGCGCCGCGGCCTTGCGCCCTTTGCGTATTACAGGTTTGCAATAGCTGCTCTGCTTATGATACTCTTTGCCTGCAATTAAAAAAATGCAAGCGGGCATAATAGACATACACACGCATTATTTTCCGAACGCCCTTATGGAGCCTACACCCCTTGAATGGGCGGCCAAAAGGCATGAGGCGCATTGGATTTTGCTTGCGGGGCCGCGCGCCGACGGCAGGCGCAGTCTGCAAGGTTTCCCGTCTCTTGAAAAATTTTTGCGAGACATGGATAAAGCGGGTGTAGAGCGCGCCGTAATACAGGGTTGGTATTGGGAAAGCCCGCAAACTTGCGAAGAATTTAACGCGCTTTTAAAGCGCGCTGTTTGCAATCATAAAGACAGATTTTCGGCGTTTGCCAGCGTGCAACCCGCCCATATTGCGTCCGCCCTGAAAATCGCGCAAAACGCCCGCCGAGACGGCTTTTGCGGCCTCGGAGAAATCCACGACGGCGTGCAAAAATTTTCATACCTGTCAGGAAACTTTGCTGCGCTTGCCGCGCTTGCCGCAAAAGAGGCGCTGCCCTTCTGTCTGCACATTACAGAAGAAAACGACCGCACATACGTAGGCAAAGTTAAAACGGATTTAAGCGCGGCCTACGCCGCCGCAGCGCGTTTTGAAAGCGCAAACTTCATATTTGCCCATTGGGGCGGCGGCGAGTTTTTGGAAGGCAAATCCCCTTCGCTCAAAAACGTGTTTTACGATTCTTCGGCATCCCCGCTCTTATACAAAGCCGCCGTGTGGAATGACGCTTTCTGCAAGGCGGATGACGCGCAGCTAACATTCGGGTCAGACTATCCGCTGAGACTGTATCCCAAGCATAATGCGGACGAAGAATTTGAGACGATAGTAAACGAAGCGCGCGCAAACGTTCCAAACGCTCACGCGCAAAAATTTTTTAGGCAAAACGCCGCAAAGCTTTTAATGCTTTAATTTGCGGGCTTGGGTGCGGCTTGTTCGGGTGCGGCAGAATTTTGCGAATCTTGCGCGGCGGGGCTTGCTTCTTGGGCGTTTTTATTTGCAAGCGCGCATTCGGCCTTAGCCTTTACATAAGGCGATTGCGGCAGACAGGGCGCAACCTTGTTTAAAAAGCCAAAATACCACGAAGCGCCGATCGCCGCGCCTACAAGCAGTATGAGAAAAATTCCGCGTCTTTTGTGCGAGGCCGCTTTGGCTTTGTCTTTAAGCGCCGCCGCCGCGACAGACGCCGCAGACTTTGTAAGACGCCCGCCCTGCAAAATGTTTATGCGCGCAAAAGAATTCACCGCCCAGCCGTTCGCATCTAAAAGCGGTCCCAAGTTGCGCAAACGCAGTTTGAGCGCCGCAATGGCCATTGACGGCAACGATATGGCGAGTATTATGCCTATTACGCCCAGCGGCATCAAAAAACCCAATTTAAAAAACGCCTGAAGCATCGCTCCGAAAGCCGCGGTTATTGCGCCAACCCCTACACCCAAAGCCGCCACAGTGCCTACGTCTATCTTTTTAACCGCCTTTGGGTCTGCCGCAACGCCCGTTGTGATTGAATCAAATGCCGTTTTATCTGCATCTGCGGCGCGCTTTGCAACTTGTTCGCAAACCCATTTTATTACCTTTTTATAAGGCGACCAGAAGGCCTGCGAAATACTGATGGGGTTTTCTACAATCTTGACTATACTAGCATCCCAGTCGCGCCCCAAGCGGTCATAAAACAATCCGTTGCGCCCTACGATTAGGTTGTCGCAATCGCCCGCAGTCATCGCGGCAACCATAAAGATGTCGGCTTCCGCCTTGCGCGAGCACTTGCAATAGACCAAATAAAAGTAGCTTAAAGGCGCAATGGCCGCGTGCTTTGCGACGTCGTCAACCTTTATGCAAAGGCTGCATTCTCTGCCGTCCAAAAACAGCGTGCCGTATTGGAAAATGGCGGCGTCTTGCGTGTAAAAATCCTGAAAGTTCACGAAGTTTAAAGCAAGCTTAGCAAGATGGCTATTGTACTGCAGAAGCTTTTCAAGCTTGGCGATATTGCCTGAATTACCCTTTAAAGAGAGGTCGCGCTCAATGAGCGCCTGAAACTCCGCCTTGCGGTTTTGCGCCACAACATCCAAAACGGCGGAAACGCCGACGGTATCGAGCAACTTTGAGTTGCGCGCGCAGTCCCACTTTTTGTAAGGCGCAAAAGCCGCTTTGATTTTTTGCCATTGATCGGCGGAAATTTTGGGAAGCTCCCCGCAAATCGGCTTCACGGCGACTTCTACAAAATTTTTAACCAAGGCCGCCCACGCCGGATTTAAGCCTCGCTGCAAGTTTAAATAAGGCTCTCCCAAAATTTTTGCGAGCGGCATTTCGGCAAGCTTGCTCATATAGTCCTGCCCCGAAGACTGCGCAAATACGTCTGCAAAAGCTTCTGTACGCGCGGCTATAGCGCGCGCCGCAACGGCGTCAAAAGCCACAAGCTCCACACCGTTAAAATATTCATCAATCTTTTTTTCAACCGCAATAAATGCGGCGTATGCCGCGGCGGTTTTATCCTTTAAAAATAAAATATTTACATCTTCATCGGGCGCTTTAAGCCATACGGCCGCCTCAAAGCAGGCCGCATAAAAAACATTGACGGAGTCTTCATCGGCGCCGTCAAGCCCCGAGTTATCGGGCTTTGCGCCGCAGTAGGCTATGATGTTTTTAAGCGTCTCCAAAAGCTCGGCATCATTCCCGCATGAAAGCGCGGTAATTACGCCGTCGCCGTTAAAAGGCGTGTTTGCGAAAACTGCCGCGGGGTCTGCAAAATCATCCGCGGAAATCTGCTCTGCATGGGGCTTGCCCAAATTTTTAAGCACTTGGCGCGCCGAAGCCGCAAGCAGACGGCCTTCGGGGATGCCTTCGTCGATTTCCGCAAGCTTCAAAAAGCCTTCGCCGCGCAGCGTATTTGAAGGATTTTTCAGGAGGCCGCAAAGCCATTTTGCAGCGGCGGCAAGATCATCCGCGCGGATTTTGCCATCGGCGTCGGCGTCTAACATTGCAAGGGTTTTGGCATCAAAACATACGCCCTTGACGGGACAACTCAAGGCCGTCCAAAGTTTTTTATCGAGCGCGTCAAGTTTTGCAAAATCTTCTCCGTTTTCTATCTTAACTTGGGCTACGCCGCCCGCCCTAAAAAATTTCCAGACCTTATCTTGCACGTTAAGTTTCAACATGCGCCAATATTGTAAATTGTGCGCGCCGCCCGCAACAATAAAAAAGCCGCGCTTGCGGCGCGGCTTCAAATTTTGAAATCTTTTCTATCAATCAAGCCCGCGTGCGCGGCGGCTGTCTATGGCGACCTTCTCGGCATATTCTGCGCCTTCCTTAAAGAGGGCGTCCGCCTTTTCAATGCCCGCTTTTGCGTAAGCCAGAGCCGCCGGATAATTGGCGTAAACTTCCATAAGCCTGTCGGCTATCTGCTGCCCCGTTGTCTCCTGAATTTCAAATACCCATTTGTTATAACCCAAATCATAATACATCTGCCCTTTGATGGTGTCTTCCGGCTGGCGCAGATAAAATGCGGGCGTGGAATTTTTTAAAGACATTATAGGCGAATGACACTCAAAGCTTATGACGCAATAGGCCTTTGCGTAGACGCCCGCCGCCACATCCGGAAACCAGTAACCGCGCTTTTGCACGAAAGGCTTAACGTCTTCGGGCAACGGATTTATAAGAAGCTCATCCATGATATCGACTTGATACGTCATTTCAGGACAGATGAGAACGGGCTTTTTTGCAACGCGCACCCAGCGTATTATGGCTTCGCGGGCCTTGGCGTGGTCAATTTCTTTCCACTTGTCGTTAAGCGCAATGGTTTCCTTCTTTTTTTCTTCCGTATATTTTACATCCTTGCGCGAAAGCCAATACGGCGTGCGCCTTAGGCGCGGCACAACACAGATAAAATTGCGCTCTTCAAGGCCGCGCTCTTTAAGGAAGGCTTCGGCCGCAGCGTCGTCGCGTATGTCCATGTCAAAAGTTGCATCAGGCACAAATTTAAGCACCTTATTTTTTATGCCCGCCGCGCGCACGGCCTTTATAGAGGCGGTTTCGCGAGTGTAAATGAACGAAGCGTTTTCAAGTATGACCGCAAGAGATGGGTCTATACTTTCAATGGTCGTTCCGAAAATCCCGTAGGGTTTGTCGGTGCGCTTGCGCCACGCACTCAAACAGCGGCGCGCAACCACCGAAGGCCCTGAACCGTGAATGAATATGTCCGCAGAATCTATCGCCGCTTTAACCTCGTCCGAAGAAACTCCGTAATCTTTGTCGACATCGGCATGCACGATTTTGACTTTGGGGAAATAATGGCCGAGCATCTTTTCGACCTCTTCGCCCTTGCGCATTTTCCAAAGCGTGATTTCGGCATTGGGTATGTAAGTTTGCAAAACATTGAGAAGCCCGGGGGTATGGCCTATGTCGCCTATGTTTATGTCTTGCCAGCCCGATACTACGAGTATCTTTACTTTTTTCGGGCGGGCTTCTTTTGAAGCGCAAGCGGGCATGGCCGCAAGAGATAGCGCGGCGGCTACCGATTTAATAAAAGTTCGTCTGTCCGACATGAATTTTACTCCTCTATGTTTGTGCTTATAATTACATAATAAATTTGCAAAAAGCGTCATGTTTTTACAAGCAAAATGCGCCTCAATTTTTCTCAACAAACGCGCACTTTAAACGCCCCAAAGCGCTTATCTTAGAAGCCTTGCGAGCGCTTAAACAGAATCTGTGCGCTTGCTTTTCGTAACCATGTAAACACCCGCAAAAATCATCACGCCCGCAAGTACTTTAACTACGCTTAAAGAATCTTGCGCGTAATAGAATACGGCAAGCAACGTTGTTACAACGGGCTGCACATAGTTATACATGCTCACGGTCGTAGGGCGCATGGGCTTTAAGGCTATGGGTATTAAAAGATAGGTGATGAAAGTAGCCATGAATACGACGTAAAAAACCGACATGACGTCTTTAAGCACCCAAGTGCCGTCAAACAGACCCGAGGCCACAACATCGTCAACCAGAAAGGGCGAAGTTGTAAGCGCAGAAAATAAAAACATCCACTTCATGATTGTCAGCGCCGAATACTTCATGACGAGAGGCTTTGAAAGCACGAAGTATGCCGAGTATACGAGAGATGTAAATAAGACTATGAGGTCTCCCAGCCAGCGCGATTCGCCGGCGGGTTCTGCCATACCGCGCGTGTTTGACAGTATGAGCCATACCGCGCCCGCCGCGCCCAAAAATACGCCGCCCGCCTTTAAGCGTGTTATGGGCTCTCTCAAAATATAAAATGAAAGCACCATGACGAATATGGGCGTTGAAGTCACCATTACCGACGCATCAACGGGCGAAGTTATGCTCAGCGCAAAAATATACGCCCCTTGGTTGAATACCACACCCGACATTCCGCACAAGAAAAGTTTGAAGTAATCCCACTTGTCGATTTTTTCTTTCGGGAAAAATAAAGATGCAACCCAGAATAAAAGACATCCGCCCGCCATGCGCATGAACGTGAGAGCCTCGGGCGACATATGCCCCGTAAGCAGGTATTTTGAGACGGGCGTGTTTATCCCGAATATTATGTTCACGGCCAAAATCAGAAAGTGGCCCCTTAAACGCTCTTTTGTCATGCGCAGATTCCGCAGTTTGCCTCATATTCGGCTATTGCGCGGGGTCTTCAAGTTCTAATTTGTCGAATATTGCATTATTGTTGAAAGGTCGACGCAAGACGAGGCTTATTTTTAGGGTTGTCTTTTTTTTTGCTTAGTAGATTGTAGAACCCTTTTAATGTTAAACAAACCTACACAAATAACTAGTTTTTGCGACTTTAACTTGTCGCAACCCATACTAAAGGCGCTTGAGCGCGCGGGCTATGAAAAGCCCTCGCCTATACAGTCGAGCGCAATCCCCGCCGTGTTTGAAGGCAGGGACATCCTTGGCTGCGCGCAGACGGGCACGGGTAAAACCGCCGCCTACCTATTGCCAATTATACAGAAGATGCAGACGGGCAGTCATGCCGCGCCGCTTTGTTTCAGGACGCTCGTGCTTGTTCCCACAAGAGAGCTCGCAGAGCAGGTCGGAGATTCTGTCGTAAAATACGGCAAATTCGCGGGGATAACCCATTGCAAAGTTTACGGCGGTGTGTCCGCGCGTCCGCAAGTGCGCGCGCTTGAAACCGGCGTCGATATTTTGATTGCCACTCCGGGCAGGCTCTTAGACCTTTTCAGGCAAAAGAAGCTCTGCTTTAACGGCGTTGAAATTCTCGTTCTTGACGAGGCAGACAGAATGCTCGACATGGGCTTTATTAACGACATACGCAAAATATGCTCAATGCTGCCCAAGGTGCGCCAGTCAATGCTGTTTTCGGCGACACTCTCGCCGGAGATTCAAGAATTGTCTTCAAGCATAGTCAAAAACCCCATCAAAATCAGCGTAACGCCCGAAAAGCCCACCGTCGAGAAGATAGACCAAAAGCTTTATTTTGTCGAAGAAGACGACAAGGTTGATCTTTTAAAGCATGTTTTGGACGCGCATTTAAAAGGCTCAAAAGACGCGCTTGCACTGGTATTTTGCAGGACAAAGCACGGCTCAAACAAGTTGGTAAAGCGTTTGTCGGCGCACAAATACCGCGCGGCGGTCATACACGGCAACAAGTCGCAGTCGGCGCGCAAAAATGCCCTGCAAAGCTTTAAATCTCGCGAATGCCCCGTGCTTGTGGCTACAGACATAGCCGCGCGCGGCATAGACGTAAAAGATATGTCGCTCGTGGTTAATTTTGACTTGCCGGAAGAACCGGAAACCTACGTTCACCGCATAGGCAGAACCGCACGCGCCGATGCTTCTGGCGAGGCCGTCACATTTTTTACGGCGGCAGACATGGGGTTGCTGCGCGCGATTGAGCGCATTATAAAAATCGCCATACCCGAGTTTACGGACTCCCCTTTCCACTCTAAGCGCGCCTTTGAGGTTAAGCTTGGCAAGCAAAAGGGCGACGCCCCCAGAAAGAAGGGCGGCAGGCAGGCCATGCCCGCAAGGCAATCGCAAAGATCGTCAAGACCCAGCAGGGGCGACTCTGAATCCGCCTCGCAAGAATCGCGTTCCGGACATAGCAGAACTGATGCCGCTACGGGACAAGAATCTCGCCCAAGGCAGCACAGGCGCGAAGAGCCCATGCAGGGCGGCCGCGACATCAAAAAGACCATCAAGGCGGGCGCAAAGCGCTTCTGGCTCTTGCCAAAGTCTTGGAAAAAGCCAAAGAATAAGGGCGGTAAATAGCATATTTAAAGCGTCGCGGTTTTGCCGCGGCGCTTTTTTTATACTAAGTTTTGCGGAGCGCCTTGCCTTTAGCGCAATACTACCCTGCGCAGCTAATGCGGCGCGCAATATATTGGGGCATATAAATTACAGTATTTAAAAGCGCCGTTTAAACGGCCAAAAAAAAGCGCCCCAAAGGGCGCTTAAAAAACAAACAAAATTATTAATCGTCTACAGCCTTTAAGCCGCGCAATACTCTGCTGCGCCCGCCCCCGTTTTTGTTGGTAAAGCTGCGGACAATTTTTGCTTCCGCCTTATTGATATCTTCGTCTTGGCCTTTAAAGACAATCATATTCACGACGGGCGGCTTCTGCTTTTTAAGTTGGTAAACTTCTTTGAAAAGAGGTTCGTAAAATTTGTATATGCCCAACATACCGTAAGACTTGAATGAAGGCTCAGGCTTCTTAACCTTGACAGACGGCGGCTTTGCAAGATCTTTGGGCAGATATTTGTCCATAAGCTTAAGCTCTGACATAGCCTTGTCAGGCGAACCTACATAAAGGGATTTGCCCGCCTTTGCACGATCAACATTTGTTTTTTGTATCCAGTCGCGGGCTTCGGCAATCGCCTTTGTTTTGGCCTTGGCATATTCTCTGTCGTACTCAAGCTGTTTATCTTCTGTCCAACCGGCTTTTTTAAGCTCGCTTTCCCTCTGGTTTTCATAGCGCTCAAGCTCTTTTTTGTAGCGCTCGGATTCGGCGTCGGACCAAGCCATTTTTACATAGTCCGGGTCAGTCCATCCGGTCGTCAAAATATATATCGTGTCTGCACCCTGTTCAAGAGCAGCCTGATATATTCTGTAGCAGTTGGCTCTTTCAGGAGAATAGCTGGGCGACGACGGGGGTTGCGGCAAGAAAGGATATTTAAGAGTGTAGTTGTTGCCGGGGGGACCTATCTTTGAGAGGCTTGAATTGATAGGATCAAGCCACTGTTCAAGCGCCTTTTTATTGGCCTCTGTTGCGGGCACCAAGCCATGCGGGTTAAAAAGACTTATGGTTGAACCGCCGTTATAGTCAAACGCCATAACGTTGAAGACCACGGTGCCGGGCAAGTTCATAATAAGATTTTTTACGTCTTGCCTTATAACTTTGTAGGTATCCAAACCGCCGCGCTTATCCGTCATAAGATAGGGGCTGGCGTCAATACATATCAAGAGCTTTTCGGTTTTTGACTGCACGCCCATGATGTCTACGGTTATCTGCCCGACATTGATGTTTGTATCTATATTCAAGCCCGAAGTTGGCTGAAAGTTGCCTGTACCCCCCATACCGCCACCGGTATCGGGCAGATTGATGTTAACCTCAGGCGTATTGATGTTATTGGCGGTAGCAACGCTGATGCGCTTATTCATCTTTGCGGATTTGCGCTGCTGCTGCTGCACCTTTACCTTGTGCTCTTGTTTTTGCGGCTCCACCCTTTCAACGGCCTCAGGAGCCTCAAACACTTGGGGCGGGTTGAATATGGTTTGGCTTACTATATAGCTACCGAAGAAAACCAGAACCAATATTTGCAAAAGCGCAAAAACAACAAATAACTTAATAAGCAGGGTATTCTTCTGCCTCTTGGGCTTAAAATGATACATTTTCATGGTTGTAAATATCTAAATGTTAGTTTGCTGCAGCGGTGCTCGCCTGAGGCTGTTGATTTGCGGGAACCGCGGGAACTTCTACGATTTGCTCTTTGGCCTTAACCGCGAAAATATCGTCGGGATAGAACAAAAGTAACTGTTTAAAAATTTCATTGGAAGCCGTCAGGTCTTTTAAGCCCTTATAGCCCATGCCGGCTCTGAACAGAAGCTCCGGCATCCAGTCTTCAGACATGTCCGAATATACGATGCCTTCCGCAAAAAGGTCAAGCGCCTCGGCAGGTTTGCCTTCAGCGCTTTTAAACATACCTTTTACCATCTGCATGAGAGAGAAATATTCATCCGTAGTGGGCACCTCGCCGATTTGCGAAAGGTAAACCTGCGCCGAAACCGTATTGCCTTCTTGAATGTCGCAATAGACCATCCAAATAAGAGCCTTTGATTTTTGGGGATTGGTTTCCATGTTGCTGAGTTTTGTATACCAAAGCAAAGCTTCCTTAATTTGGCCGCGCTTGCGCAAATCGGCAAGCAAAGCCATGAATTCTGGTATGCAGTCTTCGTTCTCTTTGGTGAAGACGATTTTTTGCATAATGACGGCGGCATCTTCATTTAGGCCGTTTTGCGCAAACTCGCGAGCCAACTTTATGCCCGCAAAAACCAAAGACGGCGGAACCGATGTGAAAGGTATTTCTGCGGCGAGGGCTGCGGCTTCCTTATATTTTTTGGTCTTTATAAGGGCGTCTATGAATTTTTCAGTGTCGGAATGTATGGACAAAGTTGTGGAAGCGGGCAATTCAAGAAGCGGGATGTAGGGATATATGCCTTCGCGCCAGTACGCCACGGCGTCCCCATAATTGCCGCTGTTGTATGCCGCGGTGCCGCGCGCAAAGTTTTGCGAACGCTGGACGGAGAAGGCGAACTTGTTTTTCATCGGGACAAAAAATTCACCCGCGCTGCCGTCCGCATTTGAAAACGAAAAATGGCGCACGCCGCCCACACTCTCAAACTTCTGGAATATGAGGCCGCGAGAGCGGTTTGTTGATTCTTCCTTCAGGTTTATAAGGGGCTTTGCGGATGCAAAATCTTTTACGTAAGACCTGTCTTGCGCCTGCTCGGCGGCGGGCAGCGCCGCGACTACGGCCGCCGCAGAAGTTGCGGCATTCTGGGCGTATGACGCAAAAGGCATCAAAATAGCCGTTAAAAAAATGCTTTTGTTAAGTTTCATGTGTTAAAATCCTAAATCTGTTGCGGTTTACAGCGTCTTTGAAAGCGCTTCAATTTCAGCATATTCGGGCGAAGCCTTGTTCTTTTGGTTTTTGATGAATTCATCGATAACTGTCTTCGCTTCCGCATTTTTGCCCTGTGAAATAAGAAGCCTTGCCGAAGCCAAGAGAGCCTTGCCCGACCAAGCGTATTCGCTCGAGAAGCCGAGGAAGCATCTGTCATACCACATTATGGCTTCATCAATTTTATTTTCGTCTTGGGCAATTCTGCCGAGCTTATACATAACCTCCGCATGCGCGGCGCCGCGCCACCCCGCCATCCTGAGGATGTCTTCATACTTTGCGATGGCGTCCTTCTTTTTATTGGTCGAAAAGAGCAAATCGGCCTCTGATATTGCCGCTACGGCGGCGCGATCATTCAAGGGGAAGTCGTTTTGGATTTGCCTGTAAAAGCGTATGGCTTCATCGGGCTTGCCGTTAAGCTTGTAAAACTCTGCAGCGGCAAAGTAGGCGTCTATCATATAGAATACCTCTTCGCGGGCAATTGCCGCATTGATTACCTTTTCGGTAGCCTCTGGACCGAAAGGCGCATTGGCCTTTGCCATCCAAACAAGGGCTTTAAGCGAACCCATCTTGATGTCTTCGGCGTCAAAAGACTGCGCGACAATCTGCGGTTTGCCAAGCGAGTCAAGTATCATCATGCAACGCAGCGCCAACGCCCTGTTGTTTGCGCTCACGGCTTTTTCAAGCATATCAAGGAAGGTGCCCGCAGGGTCTTTCTTGGGGAACTTCGCCTCTTGCTCTTTATATTGTGCTAGAAGCTTCTTAAGTACTGCAGTATCGTTAAGCATGGGCTTGCCGAAAGCGGGATCCTTCTTAAACTTGGTATATAAAGAAGGCTCGATATCGGGATTGTCTTGGAAAAAGCGATAACGCTTGGCGGCGACGTTTATGAGCATCAGCCTGAAATCCTTGTCGGAAATGGCTTTTTCAAGAAACTCAATAGTTGCCTTGAGGCGCTTTGAATTTGTTACATACATTTGAGAGTATGCCATTAACATTTTGTCTACGCCGTCGTCTGCGGGGTTAGAACCGCTTTTTACTATTGCGTCTAAATAAAGATTAAGAGCGTCTGCCGGCCTACCCATTTTTTCAAGAGCCTTGCCCTCTTCAAAGTAAAAGTTGCCGTGCTTTAGATCGGGATATTTTTCAACGTAGCGATTTATAAGGTTGATGGCATCCTGATAACGCTCTGCGGAAGCATAAAGTCTTGAACCCTGCAAGTATGAATTGTCTATGAAGTTTTGATTGTCCGTCTTAAGCTCCACATTCATATAGTGCTTGATTGCCGCATCAAGGTTGCCCGAAGCGGCTTCGATATCGCCGAGGAAGAATTCTACTTCGCCTACGAGCATACTCGTATCAAACCTGCTTACGAAATATTCAAAAGCCTCGCGTGCGGAAGCAAAGTCGCCAACGCCGAAAGCCGCAATGCCTTTGCGGTAGAGACCGTCTTCAATATAGTCGCCGCCGGGGAAGTTTTCTACCATGTACTTAAAGTTTTCCAAAGCTTCGGGATACTTGCCCTGAGAAAGATCCGCCAAACCTATCCAGTAGTAGCTGCCTTCGATAAGGGGAGTATCGGGATGATCCTTGATGAAACCTTTGAAAGTCTTGCGCAATTCGTTATATTTTTCATCTTCCATCCAAGAGCGCCCCAGCAAGAACACGAATTGGTTGCCGTACGGGTCTTCGGGATATTTTGAGATAAAGTCAATGCAGGTTGAATAAAATAGGTCTTTTTGATCCGTGCGCAAATAATACTGCGCAATCTGCAGCACAACTTCCCTAATGAACTGCCCCTCGGGGTATTTCTTCATATACTCGTCGCCGAGTGCAAACATTTCAGCGTCTTTGTGCGTATTTACCGCACCCAAGAAGGCTGAATAATAGAAAGCTTCAAGCTGAGGATCTTCGGGATAGTCTTTAATAAGCCTGCGGAAAGACCAGAAGCTTTCATAGTCGCGCTTTGTGAGCAGATAGTTGCGCGCCTTTCTGGCCATGAGGGCGGCGGTGTAAGATTCAATACCTTCAACGCCTTCGATTTGACGCCCCAAATAAGCGGCATAGGCTTCTTTGTCCTTGATTTTAGGATTGTTTGGCGCGTAAAGCTTCATAGACTCAACCTCCCTGTCAAGAGCCTTCTTATAACGCTTCAAACCTTCGAGAATCTGCTCTCTGGTATATACCATATTAAAAAACATGGAGGCCAGACCGAAATTCTTCTGCTTGACGAGCTCATCCCCGCCTGTGAGAAAGGCCACATTCAGCGCAATATCATAGCGCGCCGGAAAATCATAAACCATATAGGGCAGATATTTTGAAACTTCCGAAAAGTTTTTAGAGAACAACGCCGTGTGTATTAGAGTAACGGCAGCATATACCTTTGTTTCAATATCGGGCGCGCGGTCAAATAAGAGTTTGAACCATTTTTCGCCCTTGTCGAAAGCCCTTTTTGCATACATGGAATCAACAATCTGCCTGATGACGTCAGTCTGCTCTGAATTGTTTAAGGAGTTTACGTAGGGCGCTTCAAGCAACTTGCCCAAAGATTCCGCAGATGCGGCATACTCACCCTTAAAGTTAAGGCATACCGCCTTTTGGCGTATGGAGGGCACGGCGAATTTGCCCTCAGGATATTCTTGAATGATTTTGTCAAATGTTTTGACGGCCTCGTCAAGAGGAGCCTTGTTATCGGGATTGCCTTCAAACTCTTGCACATACCCCATCGCGTAAAAATACAGAAGAGATTCAAGGCGGGATTTGCTTGCCGGATCGCTTTCTGTAGAGAAACGCTGCAAAAGTTCTTTTATAAGCGGCCTGGCTTCAATGAATTTTTTGCCGTCAATGAGCGCGGAGGCCTCTGTATTTAAATCTACTGTGCCGCGCTGAGTCACGTCCGCTATATCTTGCGCCGAAGCGCATATGCAAGCAAGACACAACGCTGAAATTGCGTATAGTTTTTTCACGAATTTTGACTTTTGAAACATTTGGATGCGTTTAGTAGTATATGCTAATAACTAAAAATTCCGAATGCACTTAATGCAACGGAACCATTCTTGTTTTGGTTACATTCAATATATCCGGATGAAATTTTCCAGCCTTTTTTTTAAAATTTTTCCGAGCTTTGATAACGCCGATAAATTGACAAAAAAGAGTTGAACAGTCCGACAAAACCCCTACTGTTTTCTTCCTTTATTCAATAAAACGAACAAACAACGACAATGAAAAAAGCCACATCAAAAACAACCACCCGCGAGACTAAATTCATAAAGGGCTCCGACATCTTGGTCAGGTGCCTCGAAAATCAGGGCGTGGATGTGGTGTTTGCGTATCCCGGCGGTTCAACCATAGACCTTCACAACGCCTTTACCCGCTCTGAAAAAATCAGGGTCATACTGCCCAGGCATGAGCAGGGGTGCGGCTTTATGGCGCAAGGCTACGCGCGCTCTACGGGCAAGACCGGCGTCTGCATGGCTACTAGCGGTCCGGGTGCGGTAAACCTTCTTACAACGATAGCCGACGCCTATCAGGACAGCATACCCATGGTTGCAATCACGGGTCAGGTAATGCAGCACTTTATAGGCAAAAGTGCCTTTCAGGAAACCGACGTTTACGGAATGACGCTGCCCATAGTCAAGCACAGCTATCTTGTTTTGAACATCAAGGATTTGCCGCGCATAATAAAAGAGGCCTTCTTTATAGCAAATGAGGGCAGACCCGGCCCCGTCTTGGTAGACATTCCCAAAGACGTCCAACTCGCCATGTGCGCGCCGGACTTTGACCAGCCTATGGATTTGCCGGGCATACACCCCGTACCCGTAGCCGACGATTCAAAAATAAAAGAGCTCATCTCTCTTATAGAGAACAGTTCGCGCCCCGTCATATACGCGGGCGGCGGCATCATAAGCGGCGGCGCATCCAAAGAGCTTGACGAATTTTCAAAAATCTACGACATCCCCGTTGCCACCACGCTCATGGGGCTCGGCTGCGTAGACCCGCTTGAAGATAAAAATCTCTATTGGTTCGGTATGCACGGCACTTATGCGGGCAATCAGGCGGTTTATGACTCAGACTTGCTCATAACCATAGGCGCGCGCTTTGACGACCGTATTACGGGTGCCGTAGGCAGTTTTGCGGTAAACGCAAAAATCGCGCATATAGACATTGACGCGTCGGAACACGGCAAAAACGTCAGGGTTGATTTGCCCATATGCTCTGAAGCCAAAGCGGCTCTTAAAAAGCTCATAGAGTTTTCAAAAAAGTCCGCGGGCAAAAAGCCCGACCTGACTTGTTGGCTGCAACAGATTAAGGAATGGAAGACGCGCATGCCCTACCCATTCCCCAAGCCTGTCCGCAAAGAAATCACCATGCCCGACGCCATAGGCGCGCTTTACAGGCTCAGCGACGGCAAGCCGTTTGTCGCGACGGGCGTAGGTCAGCACCAGATGTGGACGCCGCAGCATTTCATATTTGAAAAGCCGCGCCAGTTCATAAGCTCTTTGGGTGCGGGCACAATGGGCTTCGGTCTGCCCGCCGCTCTCGGCGCAAAAGTCGCAAACCCAAAAAGCGAGGTTATAGACATAGACGGCGACGGCTCTTTCCAGATGAATATTCAGGAAATGGCGACCGCCGTTACTGAAAACATCCCCGTCAAGGTCATGCTTATGAACAACCAGTTTTTAGGCATGGTTATGCAGTGGGAAGACATATTCTATAACAGCACGCGCGGCAACACGGTGCTTACTACGGGCATGCACGTCGGCATACCCGCAAATCTTGACGACATTTACCCGAATTATATCCAGATTGCCAAGGCCTACGGCTGGGATGCCCTGCGCGTCTCCAAAAAAGAAGATTTGGATAACGGCATTAAAGAAATGCTCAAGAGTAAGAAACCCTTCCTGCTTGAGGTTATCACGCCGCATGACGAGCACGTCTTGCCCTTCATACCCCCGGGCAAGTCCGCAAAAGACATAATTACCAACTGCGGCAACTGCCAAGCTGCGCCAACTTGCACAATCAAAAAGAAAGCTAAGAAATAACATGGCCAATAAAATCGTCACCTTCGAAACAAACGTCGGCAACATAAAGTTCAAGCTTTATGAGGACGTTGCGCCCAAGACCTGCGAAAACTTCGTAAAGCTTATTGAAAAGGGCTATTACGACGGCATCATCTTCCACCGCGTCATAAAGGAGTTTATGGTGCAGGGCGGAGATCCTACCGGCACGGGGCGCGGCGGCCAGTCCGTATGGGGCAAGCCCTTCGCTGATGAATGTTCGCCCAAGGTGTCCTTCACAAAAAAGGGCATGCTTGCAATGGCAAACGCGGGGCCAAACACAAACGGCAGCCAGTTTTTTATAACCACGGCGCTCACGCCTTGGCTGCACATGCGCCATACGATATTCGGCGAAGTTACGGAAGGTTACGATATAGTTGAAGCGATTGAAAACTCCCGCACGGACTTTTCTGACAAGCCCGTAGAAAAAAAGTTCATCGTAAAGGCTACTGTCGCAGAGGCATAATTGCCCGCCGGAAATTTTAAAAATTGAGACGCCCCTAAAAAAGGGCGTCTTTTTTTTGCTTCCCCATTTAAAAAGGCCGCGCCCGATTAAAACTTGACCGCGCCCGACTGCATTTATACGTTTGTGAGATTATAAATTTAGGGAGGTTTTTTATGAGTAGAAGATTTTTTGTTTGCTTATGCGCACTCTTAAGCTGCGCACAGTTTTTGAATGCAGAAAGCGCACTTCAAAACGAAGGCGCCGCGCTGGTTGACGTTGCCGAATACGGCGCACTTCCCGATGACGGCAAGTGCGATAAAGATGCAATAAGGGCGGCTATAGACTTCGCTATAAAAAACAATAAGCGCGGGGTGCGTCTTGCCGCAGGCGTTTACGACCTTTTCGTAGATGACCCCTCAAAAGAAATCGCCATAGAAATAAATCGCGCCAACGACTTCACCTTTGCCGGAGAGCCCGCCGCAAACGGGGAACCCGCAACCACGCTTTTGCGCCATTACAAATTGCGCCTCGGCATAAACGGCAAACAGACTTTGCGCGCCGCCAACTGCAAAAATATCAACATTAAAAACCTTACTTTCGACGATAATCCGCGCTATATGACCGCGGGCAAAATAATATCAAACGACGGCGAAACGCTCACGATAGAAATTTTTGAGGGCAACCCCGTGCTTGAAGACGGCCTTTTATACTGCTGCAACTTGTGGGATTTAAAAACAAAGACGCTTTTAAAGGTGCCAAGCCAAAGCTACGGCGCCGACGTGGACGCAAGACCGGAAGAATTCAGAACCAAACTTTCGGGCCTATCGGCAAACGGCCTTAAGCTGGTAAATGTCAAAAATGCGAAAATTGCATCGATCGCAAAGGTCGGCGACGGCATCAGCTGGCACTTCGGCTTTAACGGCAATGTCTTTAATGTTACGATGTCTGAAGATATTTACGTCGAAAACATCAATATGCACGCGGCCATCGGCTTTTGCGGCTCTATATCGCGCAGCAAAAATATTTACGTTAAAAACTATCGGCTTTATCCTGCGGGTAACCAGCTTGCTGTTGGCTCTCGCGACGGGCTCATGCTGGGTTGCGACACCGGCAAAGTAGTCATGGAAAACCTGCGCCTTGAAGGCGTGCGTTGGGACGGCCAAAACGCCCACGGGCTCTTTATATGGCTCAAAGAAAAACTTGACGCGCGCACGGCGATTTTTACGGGCGGCGGCCGCATGGACGGGCGCGCAAGCATGGAAATACGCCCCGATACCGAGATTGGTTTTTACATGTTTGACGACGAAGAAGTGCGCGTAAAAATGATCAAGGCCGAAATCATAAGCGCAGATAGCGTCCAGAAATATTATAAAATCACTTTTGCCGAAGACATACCCGACTTTGTAAAGCCCGATACCCTTACTTGCACCTATTCTTGGGACATGGGAGATTACACAGTAAAAAACTCCTCGTTTAAAAACATAGCGGGCTGCGCAAACTTGGTGCGCAATTCAAACATCCTCATAGAAAACTGCACTTATGAATATATAATGTATCCCGCAATTATGCTGGGACCTTCGATTGGAGAGCAAGAGGGCTTTGTGTCTTCAAAAATAACAATCAAAAACAGCCGTTTCAACTCCTGCGGCTGGGCGAAGCGCCACGACGCGCTTGGCGCTATAGCCGCAAAAAGCGCGCTTTATAAAAAATGCCCCACAGACCCCGTCTTGCAAAACATCGCAATAGAAAACAACGTATTTGAAAATTGCGACATAGCCATGCAGCTTGAAAACCTCCGCAATTTAAAAATCATGGGCAACAAGTTTATAAATGTGCAAACGCCCCTGCTTGATAAAAATCTTTCAAACGTCAAAAGCGATTTGTAAGCGCAAAACGTAACTGACGGCATAAAAAAACCGCGTCTCGACAGGCGCGGTTTTTTTGTCAAAAGAACTTTGAAGGCCTAAATGCCGCCTTCGACTTCAGGCACAGAAAGCTTAAGCGCGCAGTCTACCGCATTTTTAAAACTTTCAAAGGAAGCTTCGCCCTTGCCCGCTATAGAAAACCCCGTGCCGTGGTCGGGGCTTGTGCGGATGTATTTAAGCCCCATTGAAATGTTGACCGCAGAATCAAATTCAAAGGCCTTCAGGGTTGTAAGCCCTTGGTCGTGATACATAGCGACAATCACGTCAAACTCCCCCTTAAGGGTGCGCATAAATACGGTGTCCGGCGGCAGGCACAAAGAAAGCTTGGTATACTTTTTTTGCATGGACTGTAAAAGCGGGTCTATGATGTATTTTTCTTCGCCGCCCAGCAGGCCGTCTTCGCCAGCGTGCGGGTTTACACCGCACACAGCTATGCGCGGAACCTCTATGCCGCGCAACCTGCGCGCAAGTTCGGCCGCGGCAGAAACAGCAGCTTTAACCCTAGTTTCGTCTATTTCGGAATACACGTTTCTGAGCGGCGTATGCCAAGTTACCAAAGAAACCAAAAACTTTACGCCGGCAAAGCACATTACTGCGTCTCCGCCCCATGCGGCTTCAAAAAACTCTGTCTGCCCCGGGTATTCAAACCCTATCTTGCGCATATTCGCCTTGCTTATGGGTGCCGTTGTAACGGCGCTGAATTTGCCTATTTTGCAGCCCGAAGCCGCCGCATTAAGCGCATCAAAAGCAACGCGCGCGCCCTCTTCGGAGGGTTCTCCGGCAATTGGCATAAAAGCGTCTTCGCCCACTTGTATGCCTTCAAAGGCCTTAGGCAGTTTTTCAAGCAGAGCCTTGTGGGCGATAACGCAAACTTTGTCAGCGTAAGACGGGTTTGATTTAGCCCAGTTTAAAATAATTTCAGGACCCACCCCCGAGGGGTCTCCGACTGTAAGCGCCAGCTTTTTCATAAATCAATCCTTCTTTAATCTTAAAAAATGCCTGCCTTCGACATCGGTAAAAAAGCGCAGGAATTTTTCCGCCTCTGCGGATTTTGCAAGCCCCGCTTCAAGCGCGCGTTTCGCGTTTGTAATGGGGTTGCCGCCGTGCGTATAGACGGCCGCATATGCCTCTTTGATGTTTGCGATTGAAGCGCGCGGCACGCCGCGGCGGCTTAAGCCTATCAAATTTATGCCTTGCAGATAGTTTCTTTCAAGGGCGTTTACGTATGGCGGAACATCGCACGATGCGGCGGAATTGCCGCTTATCATTGCGCCCTCTCCCACCCTGATTCTTTGGTGCAGCATAACGCCGCCCGAAACAAAAACGCAGTTGTCCGCCTTAACATGTCCCGCAAGCGCAGCGTAAGTTGCGATTATGACATTGTCGCCCACAACACAGTCATGCCCGACGTGCGCATAGGCCATAAGATAGCAATTTTTGCCTATAAGCGTAGCCTTGCCGTCAAAGGTGGCGCGGTGTATCGTCGCCCCTTCGCGCACAACGGTGCCGTCTCCAATCTTTACGTAGGTTTTTAAAGACGCGTCAAAATGCAGGTCTTGAGGCAAACCCGATACGGTTGCAAAACCGTGTATCTGGCAGCCCGCGCCTATAACAGCGCCCGAATAAACATGGGCGTGCGGATAAATTACGGAATTTTCTCCGATTTCAACGTCGTCTTCGACAATGGCGTATGCGCCTATTTTAACGGTATCGGCCACTTTAGCGCTTGCCGAGACTATTGCGGTGGGATGAATTTGGGACATGGGGTAAACTTGGGGTTTGTTAAATTTTATCGGAATTCGCAGCCTCTATAATAAGCTTATGCCTGTATGAGCGCACGTGCACTATTTTAAGCATGGCCGTAAACAATATGCCGAAAAGCGTAGATGTGTAAGCCGTGATAAAGCTTGCCGAGAGTATGCCCATAGAAAGCAACACCAGAGAAAGCACCGTGCCCCAAAGGCCGACGTAAAGACCGAGGTCAAAAAGCTCCCCCTCATTGCCCAGCACGTCAAGCTTCACTTTGGCGGATAGGCCGCTGCGCTTTATCGAAGAAATGCGGATGAGGCCTATGACGTATATTACCATCTGCAAGAGCAGAAATGTGGCAGTCACCACAATCGTCGTTAAGTTTAATTCGATTTGCATGGTATTTTTTTTTGCCGAATTTAAGATTTTATCAACGTTAAATGTCATTTCGGGCGCATTGCCGCCGCCGAAAGAGAGTCCGAGAGTGTCGGGCTCCGTAAATATCAAAACGAGCATGGCGAATATCGACGCCTCTAAAAAGCCCCTTAAAAGCGCCAAGGGCGAATGCCAACTGGGCGTGTCGCGCCGCACCGTGAAGAGATTCATAAACCCTCTTAAAAAGAGGTAACCGGCAATAAATATAAGCGCCGTTTTAAGAGCTAAAATCAGCCCGGGCCAGTTTACGCAGGCGTCCGCAACGCCGTCGTCTTGGGCTATAAAGCCCAAATGCGGCAAAAGTGCGCGCATCATGGCAGACGGCACATAAAGCGGTTTATCCTGCGCGTATAAAAATTCTAAAGAGCCCATGCCGTGCATCACGGCCGCCCTAAAGGCAAGCCAGCGGTATTCGTCGGCGTCTTCAAGATACGCAATCGCGTCCTCGGGGCGGCTACCCAGATAAACAGACGCTATGAGAGCCTTGCGCGCACTCTCAGACGGCGCGCGCCTGAATGTTGTGGCAAATTCATAGGCAGTCCACGGAGAGTTAAACGCAGAGACGAGGATGCGCAACTGCGTCCAATCCAACTCTTTTGTAAAAGTCAAAAGCGATAGGGAGAATTTTTCAAACTCAAGCGTGTCTTTGCCTATAGCCGCAGAATCTACTACGCCCGCAAGCGCGCGCAACATCGATTGGTTTACGTCTCCAGCCTGCACCAAAAGCGCGGTTGTGAGTATTGCCGCGTCAAGAGGCGCGCCCGCAGAAGTGTAAACGGCAGGCAGGGTGGCCGCATTCATAGAGCGCAGGGAGAGTATTTTTTTTACAATCGGCGCTTCCGTCTGATTTAAGAAATTTAAAAGCTTTTTGCGATTTTCGCCTAGAGCCAAAATTTCGTAAAAATTCTTATATCTGATGTTTTCTTGCGCGCCCAGCGTTGAGTGAAAGGCCTCAAAAAAAGGCTCGTTCCCGCCTGAAGCCCTCCACTTGGGACGCTCTTTAAAGACTGCCTCTACAAGGGTTTCGACATTATCGTAATCGCCCGAAGATTTTGCTATGAAAAGCGCCACGGACGGCTTTGCTGAATCCAAATAAAGCTGCATCGCGCTCTCGGGTGAAGGCGCGTTTAAGCCGGCCCGCGAAAGTACGGAAGAATCGACGCCGTTAAAATACACGGGAAGCGCAATCGCCGCCGTGAAAACCGCCGCCCCCGCCGCAATTCGCAACAGCTGTCTCAAAATGTGTTTAAGCAAACCCATCTACGTTTACTCAGCAAAATCACTTTAATTGCCTTAGTCAAGGCAAACCGTGCAAAGCGCACCGCAAGTAAAAACTTGCAAAACGGGTGCGCGCCCCCATACTGCCCTACAAAGGTTTTACATGGACGAACGCACAATATTCCAAAAGATTGCAGACGGCTCCATCCCCGCAAAAATCATTTACAGGGATGAGCTTTGCATAGCAATTAACGACATAAACCCACAGGCGCCCAGGCACATATTGGTGATACCCATCAAGCCCATTAAAAGGCTTTCGGAAGCCCAAGCCGGCGATGCCGAGATACTTTCACATCTCATGCTCACGGCGGCAAAGGTGGCAAAGTCCGAGGGGCTTGACGACGGCTTCAGACTTGTAGTCAATAACGGTCTCATAGCCGGCGAAACCGTGCCGCATATGCACCTGCATATTTTGGGCGGCAGAATATTTCACTGGCCTCCCGGTTGAGTTTTGCGGCGCGGCTCATGCAAAAACATTTTGAGATTTTAAAAGTCCGCATTTCGGACGCGGCCTCGGGCGGACACGTAAAACTGCCGAGCCTTTTAGCCATGATGCAAGAGGCCGCAACTTTGCACGCAGATTCATTGGGTGTCGGGCGCACACAGCTGGGACCGCTGGCCTTGGGTTGGGCGCTTGCAAAATTTTCTATGCGCATAGAGGCGCTGCCTGTCTGCGGGCAAAGCGTAAAAATTTACACATGGGCCTCAAACCGCACAAAAATTTTGGCCGGCAGGGAGTTTGAAGTAAAAGACGCGGAAAGCGGTCGATTGCTTGCCCTTGCGCGCACGCAGTGGGTGCTTATGAATCTTAAAACTCGCAGGATAGAACGCATAAATTCTGTCAAAGACTGGGGGACCGACTTGGCCGAATACCCCTATGAGGAAGATTTCGGCCATTTGCAAAAGCCCGAAGCCGCGCACTTTGCCGCCAACTGTACCGTGCGCAAAGAAGACATAGATATAAACCTGCACGTAAATAACGCGGTCTACCTTACTTGGGCGCTTGAAGCGCTGCCCTTAGAGTTTTTTATCAAGCGCACGCCGCGCGCCTTAAAGTTGCATTTCTTGGCGGAAGTGCGCGCCGGCGAATCTGTGCGTTCAGAATGCGTTTTTGAGGGCGGGCAATCACTTCATTCGATATATTCGGCGGCGGACGGCAAAGAATGCGCGCGGGCAAATATTGATTGGACTTAAAAAAATTTTATGCCATAACGCCAATTTCAAACATGAACCTTCTTACAGTCTATACAATGGTTTTCTCCGCGCTCTTTTGGGTTGCGGGCTTGGCTTTGCTAATATCTTCGGCGAGCGTTCAAAAGGCGTTCAAAGGGTTTTTAAGAAGCAAGAAGGCCGCGGCCTTGCTTGCGGGCGTTGCAACGGGCTGGTTTGTGTGGGTGCTTTATCAGCTTGGCCCTGCAGATTTCGGAGACTTTAAGGGCATTTTAATACTGATCTTCGGGGGTGCCGGGCTTCTCTCTTTCTTTTATCTGGACGACTTTTTGAGTGTGCGCGGCCTTGCCGTCATACTTCTTTTGCTTTCAAGAAACGCCCTTGACGCGGCCTATATGCAAGAGCCTGAAAGCCGTTTGGTGCTTGTATCAATCGCATACATAACTGTGGCGGCAAGCCTTTACTTCGGCTCTCTCCCGTACAGACTGAGGGACTTTTTTGACAAGATATTTTCAAACCTGAACCTTGCGCGCACGCTGGGCGGCCTCTTTGTGATTTTCGGCGCGGCGCTTGACGCGGCAACGGCGTTTTATTTTGTGTAAGCCATGCGAGAATCAAAGCTCATCATAGTATCCGGACCCGCCGGCAGCGGCAAAAATACCGTTTGCGAGCGCCTCATGCAAAAATATCCGCAGCTTGAGCGCGTAATAACCGCCACAAGCCGCCCGCCGCGCGGGGCTGAAAAACACGGGCAAGACTATATTTTTTTAAGCTCTGCGGAATTTGAAAATTTAATAGCCGAAGATGCGTTTTACGAGTATGCCAAAGTGCACGACAAATATTACGGCACGCTAAAATCCTCTGTCGAAGACGGTTTTAAGCGCGGCAAAGACCTGATTTTAATTATAGACGTGCAGGGGGCAAAAACTTGGATGGATGTCGCAAAAAAAGAGCCTTCTGTAAAGCGCCGCCTGCTTACTGTTTTTATTACGCCCGCAAGCGTTGACCAACTGCGCAAGCGCCTTGTGGGGCGCGGCACCGAAACGCAAGAACAGATTATGCGGCGCATGCAAACCGCAACTGCGGAATTAAAAGAGCAAAACGCCTTTGACCGCGTCATAGATTCAAAATCCAAAGACGAAGACTTTGCGGCGCTCGAACATATCTACATCGAGTTTTGCGAAAAATAGGCGCTGCGCAAACCAAACGGATTTCAAAATCAGTCTATTATCCAGTTATACGGATGCTTTGAAAGCATCTTATAACCGTCATCTTGAACAAGCACGCAGTCTTCAATGCGGCATCCGCCCAAGTCTTCGTAATAAAGCCCGGGCTCAACAGTTACGGCCATGCCGCTTTTAAGAGTGTTTGAAGACACGCCCAGACGCGGATGCTCATGTATGTCAAGCCCGAGGCCGTGCCCCGTGCTGTGAAAGAAGCCCGACCACTTGCCGTCTTTGCATTCCGTAAGGTAGCCCTTTGACGCAAAAAAATCTTTTACCGCGGCGTGCACAAACGCGCCGTCAACGCCGGCGGATATTTTTGACATGGCCAACTTTTGCGCGGCCGCGACAGTCTCAACCAATCGCGCCTGGGCGGCAGACGGTCTGCCCTTTAAATAGGTGCGCGTCATGTCGCCGAAATATCCGCTTTTTTTTAGCTTGGGAAATATGTCCGCCACTATGAGGCTGTGCGGCTTAAGAGCGCCTGCGCCTTCGGAATGGGGGTCGCAAGCCTGCGCGCCGCAGGCAAAAATCTCGCGGCGCAAATCGGCGCAAAGCCCGAGGGCGATTTTTTCCATCTCGAATTTAACGATTTCGCTCGTAAGGGTTTTGCCGCGCCAAATTATCGCACCCCGCGAAATCGAGCTTTCGGCAAGGATGTCTTCGGCACAATCAAAGCAGGCGCAGGCGGCCTTGTTCGCAAGGGCTATTTGCGCCGCCTCTTCTGGGCTTTTAATTTCTCTTTGCGGAAAAAGCGGGGCAACGCTTACTTCTATATCGAGGCCGAGCGAGCGCAGTTTTTCAAGCTGCAAAGACGGAAAATCCGCAGGCACCGCGCAAGCGCTTATGTTAAGCTCTTCAAAGAGCGCCATGAGCGCCCGCGACTCATCCGCCAAACCCTTTGCCGCACCGGCGTATTTTTGATGGTCGTAACAGCGCTCAAGCGCAGACTCCGAACGCGCGCGCCCAAGCTCAAGAGCGTGCAGCAGCGCGCACCTATGCCCCTTGTGCGTGAATGCGAAAAATGCGTCGGGCGTGTAGAACTTGGAAAAGTACAACATATCCGAGGAGGCTTCTCCGCTTGCGTAAATCAAAATTTCCCTTTCCATGAACATAAAATGATTGCCCAAAAGGCAAAGCTCAACAATATTAAAATGATGAATTTTTTAAGGCTGATTTGCGCGGTTTTGCTGGCATCGTTTTTTTGCTCCGCTTGCGGCAAGAAGGATGTCAAGCCCGCCGCTTTTGAAGACTATTTTGAAATGTCGACCGCGGGCGCGCAATTCAACGCGCGCGTAGCCGTAAGCGACATTGAGAAGGCGCGCGGCCTCATGCACATAAACCACCTGCCCGAAAGCGACGGCATGTTCTTTGTTTATGAAGCTCCGCAAAAGCAGTCGTTCTGGATGAAGAGCACCCTAATTCCGCTTGAAGTGGCCTTCATAAACGCCGACGGCATTATTTTGGAAATCAAAAACCTATATCCAAACAATCTCGATCCCGTTAATTCCGCAAGCTCAAATGTGGTTTACTGCCTTGAAATGAATGCGGGCTGGTTCGCCAAAAACAACGTAAAAACCGGCGATAAAATAGATTTAAAGCTTTTGAAAGCCGCAATAGACGCAAGGAATGCAAAATGAGAATGGCGAAATCTCAAAAGCTCATAGTTCTTTTAGCATCCTTGATTGTCGGCGTTACGGCTTATCTGTGCGCTCACATGTATTTAACGCGCGATTTGACCGCTTGGCAAGACTCCCAAGAAATGAATCTGCAACAAAAAACGGGTTCTACAAAACTCAAAGCCTACGCCGACAGCCTTACTGCGGGGGGCGTTGCATTTGCATTTACCGCAATAATTTTATTTGCGCATTTCAAGCGTTCCTCAAAAAAAATCGAAGAGGCTAAAAAAAATGAGCAGCGGCATTGAATCAGACACAATAGTGGCGCTTTCAACGCCCTCGGCCGAATCCGCAATAGGCGTAGTGCGCTTAAGCGGATCTCTCTGCGAAAGCTTGGCCGAGGCGTGCTTCGGCAAAAGCCGCATTGAGCCGCGCCGCCTGTACAGGGGTTTTTACAAGGCTTGCGACGGCTCCGTATTGGATGACGCGGTCTTTGCGTTTTACAAAGCCCCCGCCTCATACACGGGGCAAGACATGCTTGAAATTTCATGCCACGGCAGCCCCTACATTTTGCGCAGCGTTATTTCAGACCTTATTGCGCGCGGTTGCAGGGGTGCCGATGCCGGTGAATTTACGCGCCGCGCGTTCTTAAACGACAAGATGGATTTGTCGCAGGCAGAAGCCGTCGCGCTTACTATAGGCGCAAGAAGCGCGCGCGCGCTGGCCGCCGCGCAAAAGCAGCTTTCCGGAGAGCTGGGCAAGCGCGTAAACGCATTTTGCGAAAGGCTCATAGACGCCTGCGCGCTCGCAGAAGCCTACATTGATTTTCCGGAGGACGACCTTCCGCCGGAAGATACTAAAAAAATCCTCGCAGACATTGAAGCGCTCGGGGCGGATTTTGAAAAGCTCATAAAGACCGCCAAATATTCATCCCTCATACACGGCGGCATAAACGTTGCCATAGCGGGCGCGCCGAATGCGGGCAAGTCTTCTCTTTTAAACGCACTCTTGGGCAGCAGGCGCGCAATAGTCAGCGAAATCGCGGGCACTACGAGAGACTTTATTTCGGAAAAACTCGCAGTGGGCTCTTACGCGATTAATATTTTGGACACGGCCGGCCTCAGAGAAACCGCAGACAAGATTGAAACAATGGGCATAGAGCTTTCTATGGAAAAAATTTTGCAAGCCGATTTGCGCCTCTTTGCCATTGATTCTTCGTCATCGGCACCGCGTGTGCCCCAAAATCTTGCGGGGTTGCTCACGCATAAAAATACGATAGTCGTAATAAACAAGACAGATTTGCCTCAGGCAGAAAATTTTGAAAACTTTTTGCCGCAATGTCCGCGCGTCAAAATCTCATGCCTTAAAGAAAGCGGTCTTGATGATTTGCGCGCGGCAATAATCTCCATGATAGAAACCCACCACATATCGGCCTCTGCGGACGATATTTTGGTGGGGGCGCGCCATGCAAAATCCCTTGAATCTGCGCTTGAAAACCTGCGAGCGGCGGCGCAAAAGCTCATCAAGGGCGCCCCCGCAGAGCTGCTTGCCTCAGACCTCAAAAGCGCGTTGGCTTGCGTCGGCGAGATTGTCGGCAAGGTAGACAATGAAAAGATACTTGACAAAATTTTTTCAACCTTTTGCATTGGCAAATAATTTAACCGTATGCATTAATCGTTTGTAGCGGAATATAAGCAACTTAAAATATAAAATGTGGTATTACGCCAAAGACAGTAAAAAGGTGGGGCCCTTTTCAGACTCAAAATTGGGAGAGTTTTACAAAAAGGGCGCGATAGACAAATCCACCAAGGTCTGGTACAAGGGGCAAAAAGAATGGGTTGCGCTTTCGGAATCTCCGCTCTACGCAAAAGTATTTTTGAAGCGCTTCAGCGAATCAAACGGCAGGATAGTTGGCGCAACCGAATTTCTTCGCCCCATGCTTTTTGTATATATAATTTGCTCGGTGCTTTGGATTTATTTTTATGAAATGATTTTGGCGCACATCAACAAAATCACGCAGTATCTTTACCCTTCTCAGCTTGAAAAAACAATAAACGCTTCGCAGTTGCAAATGACAAGCTCGCTTATAGGCGCGCTCTTCTTTTTGCTTTCTTGCGGAATATCTTACCTCATATTCAAATGGGTTATTGCGGCGGCTTCAAACGCGCGCTCCATGAAGCGCTCTTACAAATACGGACCGATTTTTTCGGGCGTGTCCTTTTTTATACCTTTCGTGAACCTTATAATACCCTGCCAAGTAATGTTCGGGATTTATTCCAGCGCACTTGAAGCAAACGGCAAAAAGCCATCTTTGGCAAGTTACGTATTTATCGGCTCATGGTGGTTTTTTACGCTCTTTACGGGCTTTAACTTCGTGCTTGATTTTATGGTGCTTGAAAAAATAGCTACCGACGTAACGCTGGTGCGCATTTACTATTCAAGCTTTACGCTGGGCATGCTCATATTCACATCGCTTATTTGGATAGTCCTTATTACAAGGATAAGCACGTTGCAGTCAAAATTCTTTTTGAATGACCGCGTGGCGCCCGGCCGCCTCAGCGCTATTCGCGAGTAAGCGGGATATCAAGATACGCCGCGCTGTGATCGCTGGAATCTTGGCGTATGCCGTAAACCGTAAATTTTGCGCCGCTCAAAAACCCCGCCATCGCGGGATTTGTTACGAAGAAATCGTAAACATAATATCCTTTGCCCTTTTTCCAAAAATAGGTGTAAGGCGTGTCGCCGCTTGGATTGTTTACGCGCTTAAAATCGCTGTTTTCTATTATTGCGGAAAGCGGGCCGCGAGCGTCGTCGTTAAAGTCTCCCCCGATAAGCACAGGGTCTTTGTCTGTTTTCTTTTTAAGTTCTGTAAGCAATCCGTTAAGTTCTGCCTCCCTAAAGGGTTCAAATTCTTTGTCGGCTTTTTTTGCGCCGTATTTGCTTTTTAAGTGAAGGGTTGCAAGGCGTATTACGATGCCGTTTTTTGGTCGGATTTTTGCGGTTAAAAGCCCGCGCGCAGAAATCTGCAAGGTTCCGTCAAGCATGAAGCCGCCGCCGTCCAGCGTAAAAACATCTTCTAGCGGGATTTTTGAAAGTATGCAAAGGCGGCGCTCCGGGTCGGCACCGTTTGAAAGAGCAAAATACGGATATGGCATACCCGCCCCGTCAAGGCGGCGCAACAAGTCTTCAAGGTCTGCCTTGCCGCCCATTTCCTGCAAAAGCAAAACGTGCGCATTTATGTCTTTCAATATGGCTGCAAGAGCAGATTTTTCTGCCTCGGGCTTTGGATAGGCTTTGCGCCAGCGCCCTTCAACCAACCTGTCGGTCACAAGATAATTGCGCAAATTAAAGGTGCACACGCGCAATGTGTCGCCGCAGTCAACGGACAATGCGGCTTGGTTATTACCTTGCGCATCGCCTTGCACGCCGCGCCCAAAAAATTCAGAAAGCGCAAAAAGCACCGCAAGAACCGCCCATGCAAGGGCGAATGCGGCGCGCTTTTTATTTGGCGCGCGCAGCTTAATCATTGTTTATTCCTGCGGCTGATATATTGATTTTTCGCGGTTTCCGCAGCTGAATTTTTCGACGTATTTTGCGAGGATGTCAAATTCGAGATTCAGAAGCTCTCCGACCTTGCACTTTGAAAGGTTTGTGACTTCAAGCGTGTGGGGGATAAGCCATACGGCGAGCGCGTCTTCATAGGCTTGCGCTATTGTTAGCGAAATGCCGTCAAGCGCGACAGAGCCCTTGTAGACTGCGTATTTGCCGAACTCTTTTGGCAGCGACACCTTTAAATAATAGTTTTTGCCTTTTTGCGCAAACTCGGCAACCGTGCCGCGCGCGTCAATGTGTCCCGTAACAAAGTGCCCGCCAAGGCGCGCGCCCGAAGCAAGCGACCGCTCCAGATTTATAAGAGAGCCAGCCTTTACCTGCGCAAAGCCCGTAAGGCGCACAGTTTCTTCAAGCAAATCAAAGTCTACGGTTTTAAAGCCGCTTAATGTCGAAGCTTCAATGCCCACAACAGTAAGGCAACAGCCGTTGTTTGCCAGAGAATCTCCCAGAGCAAGCGTGTCTGCTATAAAATCGGGCGCGTCAACCCTGAGGCGCCAAGCCTCTTTTTCTTCTTTGAAACTGACTACCCTTCCCGTGGCTTCTACGATTCCTGTAAACATAATTCCGACTATTGCGCGCCCCAAAAAACTTTCAACAAAAAAACAAACGCGCTCTTTTCTTAAAAGTGTCTTGCCTAATGCTTGGAGAGTTTCTACGTTTAAGGGGTAATAATTAACTATGGAAATTTGGTTTCATCCTGCAAGAGAACTCACATCTTTAACGCGCGAAGCGGCTGCAACCCTGCCCGATTTCGACTCTTCTTTTGACCCTCAGATACGCCCCGCAGACCCGCGCTTCGGGGACTTTCAGGCAAACGGTGTGCTTCCTTTTGCAAAGGGCAAAAAGCTCAACCCCCGCGCCCTAGCACAAAATTTGCTTGAAGCGCTTAAAAAATGCGGCGGCATAAATCTTGAACTGGTAGACATTTCAATAGCCGGTCCGGGGTTTTTAAATTTCAAGCTGACGGACAAATTTTTGTCTGAATGGCTGTTTAAATTTAAGAGCGATGCCGACCTTAAAGCGGCCGCCTCTAAATTTTACGGCGGTAAAAAAATAGTCGTAGACTTTCCGTCGCCAAACACCGCAAAACAGATGCACGTCGGGCACCTGCGCCCCATGGTGATAGGCGAAGCCATACAGCGCCTGCTGCGCTTTTGCGGCGCAAACGTAGTTTGCGACAACCATATCGGAGATTGGGGCACAAACTTCGGCATTTTAATCTACGGCATTAAGACTGGAAAATACGACATTTCGGCGCCGCATGAAAACCCGCTTGAAGACCTTGAAAATCTCTACAAAGCTGGAAGCGCCAAGGTTAAAGAAGACCCCGCCGCCGCAGACGCCGCAAGGGATGAGCTTGTTAAACTGCAAAACGCGGATCCTGAAAATTCTGCGCTTTGGCAGGCCATTACCGAAATCAGCAAGGCGGCGTTTGAAAAGATGTATGAGACTATGTCCGTCACCACAGACATCACCCTGGGAGAATCTTTTTACCGCGACAAGGTCGGCCGCATATATGAAGAACTTTCAAGCGCGGGGCTTGCAGAAGAAAGCCAAGGCGCGCTGGTTGTATTTTTAAAAGACCATGAGCGCTTTAAAGAGCAGCCTTTCATAATACGCAAGAGCGACGGCGCCTCAAACTACGCATCCACAGACCTTGCAACCGTGCTTTACAGAACAGAGGTTTTGCACGCGCAAGAAATAGTATACGTTACAGACGGCCGCCAGCAAGACCACTTTCAGCAGCTCTTTTTGACGGTCAAAAAATGGTTTGATTTTAAGGGCTATGCAATGCCCGACCTGCGCCATGTTTGGTTTGGCACAATTTTGGGCGAAGACGGCAAAGCCATAAAGACAAAGAGCGGGCAACCCGTACGCCTGCGCGCTCTCATTGACGAAGCCGTAAACCGCGCGCTCGCAATCGTGCTTGAGAAAAGCCCCGATATGCCCCGCGCAGAAGCGCAAAAAATCGCGGACACTGTGGGGATTGCGGCGCTCAAATATGCGGACTTATCTCAAAACCGCACGGGCGACTATGTGTTTTCTTGGGATAAGCTTTTGGCGTTTGACGGCAACACAGCGCCTTATCTGCTTTATGCAGCTGCGCGCATAAATTCAATATTCCGCAAGGCCGGCATATCTGCCGACGACGACTTTTCAAAAGACGCCGCCCCGCTTGAGACGGAACAAGAACTTGCGCTGGCGCGCAAATTGATAGCCCTGCCCGGTGTTTTTGAAATGACGCTCGCAGAATTCAGACCGCATTATCTGTGCGGATACCTGTTTGAGCTTGCGGTGCTCTTTTCATCTTTCTACAACGCAAACAAGGTAATAGGCGAAGACAGAGGCGTAATGACGCGCAGACTTATGTTGTGCGCGCGCACCCTGCGCATACTTGAAACCGGGTTGCGCCTTCTGGGCATAGAGCCGCTGGAGAAAATGTAATATGTCAAGCGTAAGCACAAAGACGGGCGACCAAGGCACCACAAGCCTGATGTTCGGCAGGCGCGTATCAAAGGCGAGCCCGCAGACTTCGGCCTACGGGGCGGTTGATGAATTTACTTCAACTTTGAGCCTTGCGCGTTCATTCGCACAGTCAAAGGCCGATAGCGAATTTTTGCTGACGCTGCAAAAATCTATAGTCATGCTTATGACGGAGCTTGCCACACATTTTGAAGACTTTAACAAGCTTGCCGAACACGGCATACCCGTTTTGGGCGAGGACGACTTGAAGTTTGTTGAAGAAAACGTAGTGGCCATAGAAGCCTCAGGCGTAAAATTCAAGGGGTGGACGCACAGCGATGAAAACCCCTATCAGGCAACTCTGGGTCTTGCGCGCGCGCAGTGCCGTCGCGCCGAGCGCGAGGTAATAAAGCTTAATGAAGCGGGTCTCTTGCGCAGGGATTTTTCTTTAAAATTTCTTAACAGGCTTTCTGACCTGCTTTGGCTGCTCTCGGTCAAATAACAGAGCATTGCCGGTGCGGAAACATTCACAATGCTATAATAATGGCGCCGACTGCAATTAAGGAAATCCCCGCCATGCCTTTTAAAGAGAGTTGCTCGCCCAGAAATAATACGGCGAGTATGGCGGCAAAAACGACGCTCAATTTATCTATGGGTGCAACTTGGGATACTTTGCCGTTTTTAAGCGCCATAAAGTAGAATAGCCATGACAGCGCGCCGGCTATGCCGCTTAAGGTTACAAAGAGCAACGCCTTTTTATCTGAGAACAGATGCATGAAAGATGATGTTTTCCCCATTACAAAGACAACGCCTACCAAAAAGAGCGCCATAATTACCGCGCGTAAAGCGGTCGCCGAATTTGCATCGACCATGCTTAGGCCGATTTTGCCGAATATCGACACCATTGCCGCCATCACCGCTGAAAGCAGCGCATATAAAAGCCAAGAATTTTCCATGGCGGGCGATGTTTACATTGCGCGCATATTCTTTCAACAAGAAAAGCCGTTTTTGCATTACAATTTTGCATGAAGTCCGCTTTTTGAAAGCGTAGTGGGCTTTATATATTTAATTGATTTAAAGACTCTTAATTCAATTAACGCCATGTAATAAAACATTTTGCTTGAAGGGGTTAAGCTTTAAAATTAGCTATCTCGCTTTTATTTAAACAGATGATTAAATATTTCAGGGGTTCAATTATCGTAACAATACTCGGTTTTGCGGGTGCATATTTGTGGAGCCTGCATTTGCCGGACACTACTGTTTTTGAGGCGCTCTTCGCGGTGTTTTTTTTAAGCATTTTGGAAGTTACGCTTTCTTTTGACAACGCAATCGTAAATGCCGTGAAGCTTGAGCATATGACGCCCGTCTGGCGCAAACGCTTTTTGACATGGGGCATTTTGATTGCGGTATTCGGCATGAGGCTGATTTTCCCCGTCTTCTTTGTGGCGGTGTTTGCGGGGCTCAGCATTATTGATGTGCTCAAACTCGCCTTTTGCGATTCTTTGCAATATGCGCAGCGTCTGCATGAGGTGCATGCGCCGCTCATATCTTTCGGCGGCACTTTCATGATGATGCTTTTTTTGAGTTATTTCATGAATCCCAAAAAGGACGATTTCTGGATTGCCTTTATTGAGAAGCCGCTGGCAAGGCTCGGCAAAATTAAGTATTTGGATTATGCTGTTTGCGGAGCACTGCTGATAGTCACGGCAGTTTTTGTAAAAGATTACGAGCGCGTTAAAGTCCTGATTTCGGGCGCTACGGGCATAGGCCTTTTCTTTGCAATCAATTTTTTTATGGCGCTTGCCGAAAAGAGCTTCAAAGAGGAAGAGCGAGAAAAAAAACAGCTTGCAAAGCTTACGGGCAAAGCCGCAAAGGGCGGGCTTGCGGCGTTTATATATCTTGAGCTTATAGACGCGTCATTCTCTCTCGACGGCGTTTTAAGCGCCTTCGCCATAACAAAAGATATCCTTATTATGACGATAGGTTTGGCGATAGGCGCGATGTTCGTGCGTTCGCTTACAATTTTCATGGTTGAGAAGGACACGCTGCAAAAATTCGCCTATCTTGAGCACGGCGCGCACTGGGCGGTGGGTTCTTTGGCGGGCATAATGCTTGTGAGTGCGAGCATGGAAGTTTCCGAAATTCTCACGGGGCTGATAGGCTTGGTTATTATAGTAGCGGCCTTTACGTCGTCTTTGTTGGCAAACCGCAAGACGGCAAAGTAAGTTTTTTATGCATTATCTTGCGCCCGTAGTTCTGCTTACCATCGCAAACGTATTCATGCTGTTTGCGTGGTATGGGCATCTTAAATTTAAGAGTTCGGCGCTTTGGGTAGCGATAGTCGTAAGCTGGCTGATTGCGTTTATCGAATACTGTTTTCAGGTGCCGGCAAACAGGCTCGGCCACAAGTATTTTACGGTGGCGGAGCTTAAGACCATGCAAGAAGCCATAACGCTTACGGTCTTTATATTTTTCTCTATTTTCTTTTTGAAAGAGGAAATCAAGTGGAACTACATAGTCGGCTTTTTTTTCATGGTTGTTGCGGTATTTTTTGTGTTTAAAAAGTGGTAGCCTCAATAAGGCCGCAAGCTTTTTAATTAAGGGGTTTGGGAGCATTATGCCAAACCAATCACGGAGCGATTTTGTTTAAACGTGTTGATTGGCCTTGAATTATTTTGGAATTTCAAAATAATCTCCAACCTGCTTATAAAAAGGAATTATGATGAAATATCTCAAAAGCTTAATGTTAATCGCGGGGGCGATTATTTTTGCGGCGCATTTGAACGCCGAAGTAAAAAAAATACCTAACGGCGAGGATGTTCCCGCCGTTATGAAAAAAGCCAAGTGGATGTGGCAGACCAATCCAGATTTTGATCTGCATAATCTCTATGTGTTATTCAGGCGCAGCGTAAAGCTTGAAAGAGTGCCTCAAGACGCAAAAGTCTGCATTACCGCCGACCAGTCTTACAGGCTTTACATAAACGGCGTATATGTTGCAAGCGGTCCCGCGCGCGGCTTTCAGGCGTCTTGGCCTTATGACGTAATTGACGTCTCTAAATATTTAAAAACGGGTAAAAACACTATCGCCATAAGGGCATTTACGCCCAACCGCAGCTCTTTCTCATACCGCACGGAAGGCATGGCGGGCGTTCTTTTTGCGGCTCAGTTTGACGGGCAGACAATACTTTCCGACGGCAAGTGGAAGGCGCGCAGGCAAGACGGTTTAAACCGCGACACCATGCCCTATTCCCTTCAAATAAGCGGACACCAAGAAATGATAGACCTTGCGCTTGAACCCACAAACTGGATGGATGAAAATTTTGACGACTCGGCATGGACTAACTCAAACGCGGGCCCCGTATTTAACTCTATGCCCTATTACAATCTTGAGCCGCGCGGCACCGATATGCTTGACGAGAATCTTATACTCTCGGCAAAGCTGGTTGGAGAATCTGCGGGCGCAGCAAAAAATTCAGATAAATACGTGCGCAGCATAAGCCTTCTTTTGATGGATGAAGAGCTCAAACACAACGCCGTTGCAAACGGCGAAGCTTATGCCGTAGCCGCGCCCTCAAAAACGGGAGAATTTAAGAGCTTTGTTTTTGATTTCGGAAAGTTCTCTATAGGTATGCCTATACTTGAAATTAAGGGCGCCAAGGGCGGCGAAATCGTAGATATGCAGTATGTCGAAGTCCTTGAAGAAGGCCTTAAGCCCCTAATACTGGGCAAGACGCACTCAAAAACGGGGCTTGCAAACAGGCTTATATGCAAAGCCGGGGATTTTTCATACCAGTTTTACCACATAATGGGTTTTAGATACGCGCTTATCCGCGTGCGCAATAACCATGACTCTACACTCACAATAACTCCAAAATTGCGTTGGACGGCCTACCCGCTCGACGGTGCCGAAAACTTCAAGTGTTCAGACCCCTATCTCATGCAGATTTGGGAAGCCTGCAGGCAGGGTCAGCGCGTATGCGCCATGGACTCTTACGTGGACACCCCGATGCGCGAACAAGCCATGTGGTGGGGCGATGCCCGCGTGCAATCGTGGAACACTTTCATGTTAAAGAACGACCCGCGTTTGCTAAAGCGCGGTATACGCATTATGACGGGTCAAAAGACGCCCGGCGGCCTGCTTTACGGACACGCCCCGACGATGGCGCACACCTGCATATTGCCGGACTTTAATTTAATTTGGATGTGCACGCTTTGGGACTACTATTGGCAGACGGGCGATGTCTCGGCGTTTGTTGAAAGCAAAGACACCGCCGACGGCATATTGTCATATTTTGACGAGTGGACGGATAAAGACACGGGACTTGTAAAATTCGACGACAGATACTGGCTCTTCTTAGACTGGACAAACGTCCAGAAAAACGGCCGGCCCGCCATATTGAATTTGTGGCTATTATATGCCTTGCAAAAGCTTGAAGCCCTTGCCCAAGCTTCAAATATGCCCGACGCCGCAAAAGCATACGCTGCGCGCGCTACCGCGCTTAAGGCCGCCATAGAAAAAAATCTGATTTTGCCAAGCGGCTTAATCGCCGACGGCTTATCGGTAAACGGCAAGCAAAACGAGACGCCGTCAATACACGCACAAGTGCTGGGCAAACTCTGCGGCGTTAAGTTTGATTTTGAAAAAGCCAAGCGCGACATGATACTGCCCTACCTCAACGGCAAAGAGCTGCCCAATGACCCGTCTGCCTACTGGTCAGTCTATGTACTCATGCTTATGAACGACGAAGGCTACGCCGAAGACTGCCTTAACTTCATTAAACTGCGCTGGAAAGATATGGCGGAATACGGCTGCACCTTCGAATCGTTCAAACCGCATACCGGAGAATCGCATTCTCACGCGTGGACGGCGCACCCGCTTTTTCTAATCCCGCAAATATTGTTCGGGTATAAGCAGGAAGCGCCCGCTTGGAAGAAAATCAGCGTGCGCCCCACGCCCTTCAAACTTGATTTTGCAGACCTTACAATACCCTCTCCGCAAGGCGACATCAAGTTTGTCATGAAAAAGGGCGCAAACGGAGTAGACAGAGTAAACTGCATTGCTACGGGCGTTGAGGTCATAGAAAAACCCGCAAAGTAAATTTAAAAAACAAAAAATCCCTTCTTGAAAAAGAGGGGATTTTTTTGTGCCGTTTATGTTTTTTTGTGCCGATAAAACCGCGCGCCTTGCAGCGCAAAATCAAAAATAGCCCTTGCGGCAAAAGTCCGCAATCACACGCGGCAACAAGCTATATTCTGCATCGTGCACTTTTTGGGCAAAGCTGTCAAAAGTGTCTGAAGGCTCAGCATAAAAGGCCTCTTGGGCTATGATTTTGCCGCCGTCGACTGCGGCGCTCACGTGGTGAACTGTGCAACCGGCAACTTTTACGCCGTAATCCCAAGCCTGCCTTATGGAGTCTTTGCCGGGAAATGCCGGCAGTAAGCTCGGATGCAAATTTATTATGCGCCCCTCATAGGCGTTTATGATTGCGTCGGGCACTATGCGCATAAACCCCGCAAGCACAACCAAGTCTGCCCCAATCTCGTTTAAGGCTTTTAAATATAGCGCGGCACCCTCTTCTGAAAAACGCGCGCCAGCGCGCAGAGGGTCTATATATAAGGCTTTTACACCGATTTTTTTTGCCGCGGCAAAAGCTCCGCAGTCGGACTTGTCGCAAATTAGAGCCGCAATGTGCGAGTTTAAAAAATCGCCGCGCGCGGCGCACTTAAAAAGGTTTTCCGCGTTGGAACCGCGACCGCTGGCCAAAACCGCAATCTTCATTTTTCAGAAGCCTTTATCAACTCCCACAGGGGCTTTGAGATAAAGGATGCGTTTGAGTTGTCGAGATTGGAGCAAAGCTGCTTTGACAATTCCGCAAAGTTGCCGCCGCTGTTTTTGTCGAAATTAAAACCTAGCTTGCGCGTCCATTGTATGCTGTCGCCCTCGGTCACATTTTTATAGTCGTACTCTTCTATGGAGACTGTAAAATATGTGAAGCTTTCATCGGCATAGGTGAAGCGCATAAATCCGCTTACAAACTCTTTGAGATTATATTCATTGGTGATATTTATCACGCATGAAAGTTTTTTTAAATCGGCCTTGAAGGAGTAAATTTCAATGCGTGGCCTAAATACAAAATCCAAAAGAGAAAATTGTATTTCCAAATTTGAAAATTTTGCAAAAGAGCTTTGCCCGTATTTCTGGGGGTTTTTAAACTCTGCCCCCTTAAAGCGGCAGGTGCCGTCAAACACGTTGTAGACGCTCTCGCACGAAGTAAAGTGGAAGCCCGTTTCAAGCCCTATTCTGTCGCGCAGCAGAGGCGGCACTATTATTGCGCAAAGCATTGCAAACATCGCCGCGAGCGCCGCAAATACGAGCGTCGCGGAAATCAAGACCGCAAACGCATTTAAAAACGGCCTCTCCGCTGCGAACTTCAAAAACTTTTTTAACGCTTTAAACATTTGTAAAATTTTCCGTTACCATTGCGACAGAATCTTCTTCGGCCGCAAAATCAAAAGCCTCCGCATAAGGCAGGAGGATTGTTTCAAATTTGCTCACGCGTTTACCCGATTTTTCAAGAAGCGCGCCGCTTACGAGCGTTAAAATGCGGGGCTCTTGCGAAGCGGCAAATGAAAGTTTTTCACCCCTTTTAAGCGTGCGTTTTATGAGTTTAAAAAACGGAGATTCGCAAACTACGCCGTTATCGCGGCGCACAACCTTGGGCAATGCCCCGTCAAAATTTATGGATTCAAGCGATTTTTCAACGTGCAGCGCCCTGCCCTTGCCGTTTTCGTCAAGTCTGCCCCAGTCGTAAACGCGATAAGTTGTGTCGGAATTCTGCTGAACTTCATAAATGAGCACTTCGGAAATTATCGTATGTATTGTGCCCGAGGGTATGTAAAGCACGTCGCCCTCAGACACGCGCACACGGTTTAAATATTTTTCAAAAGAAAGGTCTTTAAGGCCGGCCGAAAATTTTTCTTTCTCTATTCTTGCGTTTAACCCCGCGATAACGTCGGCATTTGGGGCGCACTTTGCAAAATACCATACTTCGTCCTTTGCGCGCTCCGCATATTTGGAGGCAACGGCGATTGTGGGATGAACCTGCACGCTTAGGGGATGCTTGCAGTCAAGCCACTTGACAATTATGGGAAACTCTTTTGAAGCGTCCCACTTAGGCCCCATTATGCGCGCCGAATTTTCCATAATCAACGTGCGCAAAGTATGTCCCGCATATTCGTCTGAAACTACCTGAGAAGCGATTATCTGATTGTCGGAAAGCTCCCAACTTTCGCCTATGCGCATATCGGGCGGGAAGTCTTTTGTAAATCTGCCGCAAAGGGTGTGGCCACCCCATATCCTTTCAATCGGGGAAGGTTTAAAAAGGATGAAACTCATAAGAGAATATAAAAACTTACCCCAATATACAGTCAACATCCGATTTTAAATATATATAAAAAAAAAGGAGGGGGCAAAGCCCCCTCCCCGTTAATCAAGAGTCTCAGCCGATTTTAATTTTTGCAAGCAGTTCATTTATGCGGCCTGCCATGGCGCGCGGATTTTCAAGCAGACCCGCCGAAAGCATTGCGTTATCCAACATCTGGTGGGCTACGAGCTTTGCCAAGGCTTCATCTTTGAGGCGCATTTCGCTCAGGTTTTTGATAAGTGCGGCGCGCGGGTTAATCTCAAGCTTGACTTTTTGAGGCAGCGACGGCGCGTCGGGATTCATCATGCGCATAAGCTTGCGCATCGTAGGATCAAAATGATCTGCATTGAGCACGGCGGCAGGGCCGTCAACCAAACGTTTGCCGTCAGATACTTCGGTAACACCGGCTTCGGCAAGCAAGCTCTTAAGCCAGTCGCAAAGATCTTTGAGGGCGTCTGCGGGAAGGCTTTCGCCTGCGGGTGCGGGGGCATCGGGCAGCTCGATATCCGCAGAATCCACAGAGGCAAAAGACTTGCCGTCAAAAGTGCCGACATTGCTTAAAACGTATGCGTCGATAGTGTCGTAAAGAAACAACACCTCAATGCCCCTTCTTTTAAACGCCTCCATCAGCGGGCCTTCTTCTATGGTCTGCCTGTCGGGTCCCGTGGCGTAAAAAATCTTGTCTTTTTGCCCTTCTTTCATGCGCGCGGCGTAGTCCGCCAAAGAGACTGTCTCTCCGGCCTTAAAGGCGCTAGATTCAAAACGCAGCAGCTTCACAAGATCGTCCTTATGCTCAAAGTCAAAGGCCGCGCCCTCTTTTATGAAGTTGCCGAAATCTTTAAGGATTTTCGCGAATTTTTCCGCGTCCTTTTTTGAAAGCTCGTCAAGATGCTTGATGAAGCGCTTCACGGCTATGCGGCCTATCTTTTTGATAAGGGCGCTGTCTTGCATGCTCTCCCTAGAGATATTAAGCGGGATGTCGGCGCTGTCTATTACGCCTTTTGCAAAGCGCATCCATTCGGGCAAAAGATTTTTAGGATGCGCGTCAATGAGCACCTTTTTACAGTAGAGCGAAACAGAGTGTTCTGCGCGACCCAAACCCAGACGCTCGGGGTTTACGGCAGGCACATATAGCAGACAGTTTAGAGCAATGGGCGCATCGGCGCTGAAATGCAGATAGTCTGACGGAGATTCAGAGGAGTGCTCTAAGAACTTAAAGAAAGCCTCATACTCTTCAGGCTTCACCTCAGACTTGCCCTTGAGCCATACGGGGCGCACGGATTCAAGCTTCTCGCCGTTTATAAAAATCGGAAATTCGATAAACGAACTGTATTTTTCGGCGATTTGGCGAACCCTGAATTTCTTTGCGAATTCTTCAAAATCCTTTTTCAAAAATACGGTAATCTTGGTGCCGCGCGCGCTGCGCGGGCACTTTTCAATCGTAAATTCTGAAGAGCCGTCGCAAGTCCATTTAAGGGCTTCGCCCTCCAAAGTGTGCGGGCGCGTTTCAACTTCAACCTTGTCGGCAACCATGAAAGCGCTGTAAAACCCGACGCCGAACTGGCCTATCAGCTGCTGCTTTAAGTCTCCGCCGCTTTCTTTGAGCGCGTTTAAAAACGCCTTTGAGCCGGAATGCGCAATTGTGCCGAGGTTCTCGACCAAATCTTTCTCGGTCATGCCTATCCCGAAATCTTCAACACTGACCGTGCGTGCGGCTTCATCGGCGTTTATTTCTATCTTAAGATCTGCCTCGGGTTCAAAAACCTCTTGACCGGACAGCTTAAGAAAACGCAGCTTTTCCATGGCGTCGGAAGCGTTTGAAACAAGCTCCCTCAAAAAAATCTCTTTATCGGTGTAAAGAGAATTCACCACTATGTCCAAGACCTGTTTAACTTCTGCTTTAAACTCGTATTTCATAATCAGCTTTTAAATATAGGATTGGAATTTATAAAATAAACAAAAAAAAATATCGGAATTTTTTTAAATAGATAAGCTTTTTTTGGACAGGCGGCTTTTTGAAAGCTTTTTATAGATTAAGAGCCCATAAAACCGCTATGCTCAAATGTCGCGGTTTCTTGAATCTATTATTATTGTGACGGGGCCGTCGTTAATCAAAGAGACTTCCATCTCCGCGCCAAAAACGCCTGTGGGCACCGATTTTGAAAGCGCTGCTTCCAAGCGGTTTTTAAAACTTTCAAAAAATCCTTTTGAAAACTCTGCGGGCGCCGACCTGTTGAAAGACGGCCGGCTGCCCTTGCGCAGATTGCCGAGCAATGTAAATTGACTTACAAGCAGCACATCCGCACCCGCGTCAAGCGCGCTTAAATTCATCTTGCCCTCATCGTCTTCAAACACCCGCAACGCCGCGATTTTTGAGGCAATCCACTCGGCATCCTCTTGCGTGTCGCCGTTTTCAACCGCGACAAACGCGAGCAGTCCGCACCCTATGCGCCCACTTATATCAAACCCGCCGCTTGCGTTACGCACGCCGACGCTTGCGCTTTTAACCCTTTGCAAGACCGCCCTCATAACGCTTAAACAAGGCTTACTTCTATCGAAAACGTCTGCGAACTTTTTGGCGCAACATAAGAAATCGCCTTGGGGTTTGACACCGAGTTGGGCGGCCCCATCCAAGGCTCAACGCAGTAAAACTGGCTGTCGGCAGAGCGCGTCCAAGTTACCACGGTGGTCCACGGATTCGGCCTTACGTCTTGGCCTACGCGCATATACAAGTCGCCCTCGCCGTTCTTGGGGCCAAAAGAAACCTTGTTGCTTTTCAGCTTGCAAAATATCCTATTGATGAGGGCGTCGTTGCCGAAATCGGCCTTTTCTATTTCGCTTATTTCAAGAAGCGCGCCCGCAGGCGTTATGGTGAACTGCTTTTTTGACTCAATATTGAGCGCGTAGTCGCGGCGCAAAGTGCTGTCAAGCCAAGGCATTTTAAAATAAAAATGGTGGCCGGCAGCCCAAGGTATGTTGCCGCTTTCATTATTTTTAAGCGTGAGGTCGCAAATTATGGAAAGCTCTCCAAATCTATATGAAACCAAGAATTCGCAATCATAGGGATATGCGGCTCTGAATTCGGCGTTTGGCAGCAACTTTGCGGTAAACCCGAAGTTGTCGGCCTTGATTATCTCAAACTCAGAAGAGTTTGCATAGCCGTGCTTTTTCATGGGACATTCGACGCCGCCCGGGGTTGTCCAAAAACCTTCCCTGCCGTTTGAAAAGCTTGAGCCGCAAAACGGAAAAAGTATTGGGTTGCCGCCGTCAATCTGGGCAAAGCCTTCCTTGAAGTTTGCGTTCTCCGGCCAAAAAATTATGTCGCGAACGTCGCCGTCGGCCATTTTCACATGCCAGTTCATAAGGCGCGCGCCGCGCCTTATGTCGGCCAAAAATACCGAGGGTCCGATTTCCCACTTGTGTATCTTGACGCCATCTATTTCTAAAATATCCATAAGAGACACTAGAATATGCGCGCAAAGTTTCGCAACAATTTTTGTAAAAACTTTCTTGTTTAAGACGCTCGTTTTTGAAATATTGCAATCTTTATGTCTATTTTAGAGTCAATGCTGACGGGGCTTGCCCTTGCAATGGATGCTTTTGCGGTGGCCGTATGCTATGCGAGCGTGCCCGACAATCTTTCTTGGCGCAGCTCCTTCAAGATTGCGGTTTTCTTCGGATTCTCGCAAAGCGCGATGACTTTCATAGGCTACCATCTGAGCCTCTTCGCATATAAATACATTGAGGCCTACGACCATTGGATAGCCTTTGGCATACTCATACTGCTCGGCCTTAAGATGTCCAAAGATGCGCTCTCAAAAGACGAAACAAGCCCCGTATGCAACCGTTACAGCGACCCCAACAACTTGGTGGTGCTTTCAAGCCTGTCAATAGCTACAAGCATTGACGCGCTTGCAATAGGCGTAACTATAGGATTTAGAGAATCTCCCATATATTCCCCCGCGATAATCATAGGCGCAGTCACATTTTTAGTTTCTTTGGCGGGCTGTTTTTTGGGTACTCAGCTTGAAAAGTATTTAAAGGGCAAGGCGGAGCTTATAGGCGGCGTTATCCTGATAGGCATAGGCATTAAAGTATTGGTTACGGGTTAGAAAAACCGACACATCCGCCTTTTCAAAAAGCCAAACCGTTTTTGAGCGCGCGCCGCAAAATGCAAAATTGATTTTAAAAGCGCAAAAATATATATGCTACTTTGCGCCCCCGCCGTTTTTGGGCAGGCCGTAAGACTGCATGAATTCGCGCATCAGGTCTTCATACGACAGCTTAAGCTGCGCGGCAGAAGGCTTAAAGACGTTTGTCATAAACAGCCTGCGCCGCGTTGAGCGCATGGCAAAACGCTGGAAGGCGTCCAATTTGCGCGCTTCAAAGTCGGCGGCGAAAGAGTCTTCAAAAACTATGTGCGTATCGGGGTATAACTCCGCAAGGTCGCGCAACTTTTTTGCGGCCGCCTTACCGAAAGGAGAAGTCGGCATTTCATAAACGACGTCTCCGCAGGCAAGAGTCTCTGTTTTTGCGGCGTCGCCGTGCGCGCATAAAAGCGCAAATTTGACATCGGGGCGCGCAGTGCGCATATCATTTAAAAGCGGAGCAAGGGCGCGCGCCTTTTCAAAATCTGACGGCATACGGATGAAAAACAGGGTCTCTTGCGGCATTTTTGAAAGGCCGCGCTTTTGCATGGTATAATCAAGCAGGCTCTTTTTTTGGCTGAGGCACAAACGCTCGTAAGGGTTAAACTGCGTCTTCCAACGGTTATGTATCCAAAGCCAGTCCGTCTTTTCTATCTTGCCCGTTTTAAGGGCGTCTTCAAGCCAGTCGTTAGCAGCAATAGTAATATCTGCGGAGCTGCGTGAGCCTTCAATAAAATCGCTGTATATCTTACAGCGCCAAAAGCCCGTGCGCTTGGCGTAAAAAATGGCGCAAAGGGCGTCGAATTTTTCAACGAAAATCCCGCCGAGGTCACCCGTAGAGCAAATTCTGTCAAAGAAAAACGTTTGTATGCCGGTATGACCCGCATTTTGGTCAAAAAGTATCGCTACGCACTGCTTTTCGCGCAGATATTTAAACGCGTTGTAAAGGCCGTCTTTGCGGCTGATAAGCTCTATGCCGAATTTTTCTCTGGTCGACTTTACCCAACCTTCAATGGCCTGTATATCAAACGGCCTGTAAAAAACGCCTGTCTTGGGGATTTTTTTATCTACCAAAATCGGGAATACCGTGATGGCCTCCATCATCGTTGTATGCGGTATCAAAAGAACCGCCGGACGCTTGCTTGCGGTATATATGTCAATGATTTTAAGCAGACTGTCGGAAACCTGTATCCTGTCCTTGATTTCCTTTTCAGAAAAATATGGGCTCACAAGCACAAAAAGCCCCAGCTCTATGGTGCGCGCGGCACTCTCTCTGGCGAGGCGTTTTATTTCCTTCAAGTCTAGGTTTGGATATGCCTTGCGAAGGTTTGATACAAGCACGCGCCTGCGACGCCCCGACAACTCGGCAAGCCAGAAACCTATCGCATTGCAGATAAGCTTTATGACGCTTTCGGGGGTGCGCGCCAAAATGCCGCCCAAAATTGCTATGAAAATCTTCATAAAAAACGAGGCGCGATATTGTTTGAATTTTTCAAATTGTGCGAGAATTTTTTACGCATTTAAAAAAATGGGCTAAGTTTTAAGTTAAAGTACCGCGCACAAGGTGCGATTATAATTATAAACAAAGTTTCTGAAATTATATATTGCAAACAAAATCTATTTTGACTAATTAAGTAGACTTTAATAATAACAGTTATGAAAATTTCGACAAAAGGCCGTTACGGACTCAGGATTTTATTGGACTTGGCTCTGCACGGCAGAGAAAAACCAAGATTGATAAGGGACATTGCAAAATCCCAAATATTATCAGAAAAATATGTAAGCCGCCTAATCATAAGCTTGCGCAAAGCGCGCTATGTAAAATCAATAAGAGGCGCAAAAGGCGGCTACATACTCAACAAAAACCCCAAAGAGATTACGGCTCTTGGCGTTGTAGAAACAATGGAAGGCCCCTTGAGCATTGTTGATTGCGTTTGCGAGCCCAAAAGCTGTAAACGCTCGGGCACCTGTACGGTGCGCAGCATTTGGAGCGATTTAAACAACGAAATGCGCCTGACAATGGATAAGATAACCCTCCAGTCAATCATTGACAAGAATCACGGCGAAAACATGGACAGCTTTGATTACTGCATCTGACAATTTATCTGCATTTTTAAGCAAAAAAAGACCGCCATTTCAGGCGGTCTTTTAGTTTTAACACTTTGCTCAGATAAGTTTAAGCGCGTCTTCGAGGGACTGCAAAATATCATCGGGATGCTCAATACCCACAGAGAGGCGCACCAAATCTTTGGTGAGGCCGCCCTCAAGCTGATTTTTGTCATTGAGCTGAGAGTGAGAGGTGCTTGCGGGGTGCAGTATCAAACTCTTGGCATCGCCGACGTTTGCAAGGTTGCTGAAAAGCTTGATGTTATCAACAATCTTAACCGCAGCATCGTAGCCGCCCTTGGGACCGAATACAACCACGCCGCCCGCACCCTTCTTAAGATACTTCTTGGCGAGGGGATTTGCGGGGTCGCCTTCCAAACCGGGGTAACGAACCCATGCAACCTTAGGATGTTCGGAGAGGTATTTTGCAACTTTGAGCGCATTTTCGCTGTGGCGCGCCGTGCGCAAGTGAAGAGTTTCCAAGCCCTGCAAGAATATCCAGGCAGAGTCGGGGGCAAGCGTCGGGCCAAGATTACGCAAACCTACGGTGCGCAAACGCAAGATAAAGCCGAGCTTGTTTAAGTCTCCCAAATCTCTGCCGAAACGCAGGCCGTGGTAGCCGCGGTCAGGCTCGTTAAAAAGAGTGAATTTTTCATCCGCCCAGTTGAACTTTGCCGCGTCTATGACCGCGCCGCCTATGCCGGTGCCGTGCCCGCCTATCCATTTTGAAAGCGACTGTATCACGATGTCGGCACCGTATTCTATGGGTTTAAGAAGGGTCGGCGGCGTAAAGGTTGAGTCTACTATGAGCGGCAGGTTGTATGCCTTGGCGATTTTTGCGTAGCCTTCAAGGTCAGCCACGTCCAAGACGGGGTTGCCTATTGTCTCAACATAAAGAGCGCGGGTCTTGGGGGTGACGGCGGCGGCAATCGCGTCAAAGTCATTCACCTTGGTAAATTTCACCTTTATGCCGAACTGAGGCAATATGGCGTCAAACTGCGTGTAGGTGCCGCCGTAAAGGTTGTTTGCGCTGATAAGCTCATCACCCTCTTTAAGGATGTTGGTTATGCTGAATGCGATTGCCGCAGTGCCCGAAGACAAAGCAAGCGCAGCCGCCCCGCCCTCAAGAGCGGCCAAGCGTTTTTCCAACACATCGTTGGTGGGGTTTGTAAGGCGAGAATAAATGTTCCCAAATTCCTTAAGCGCAAAGAGGTTTGCGCCGTGCGCAGCACTCTTAAAGTTGTATGCCGTAGTCCTATAAATGGGAACAGCGCGTGAAAGCGTTGCAGAATCAGGAGTCTCCTGCCCTGCATGTATCGCCAATGTGTCGTCTTTATAATTGTTGCTCATTCCGAATTCCTTTTACTGATTGTTAAAACTGATTATATTCTGACTATGCCGTCTGAGGTTCGTCAAAAAGCCATGTTGATAAATAGCGAGTGCCCGTGTCGGGGAGTATCACCACTATTGTCTTGCCCGCGCTTTCGGGGCGCTTTGCAACTTCATAAGCGACCCATAATGCGGCGCCTGAAGATATGCCTATCAAAATGCCTTCTTTTTTTGCCACAGTGCGCGCGGTTTCGCCGGCATTTTTCTCATCCGCCTGTATGACTTCGTCAATCACCGAAGTGTTGTAAATCTTCGGCACAAAACCGGCGCCTATGCCCTGCAATTTGTGAGGACCGGGCTTGCCGCCCGAAAGTACGGGGGAAGCCGAAGGTTCGACGGCGATTACTTTTACGGAGGGTTTCTTCGACTTTAGATATTCACCCGCGCCGCTGATAGTGCCGCCGGTGCCTACCCCTGCGATAAATACGTCCACAGCGCCTTGCGTATCTTCCCAGATTTCCGGACCCGTAGTGCGCTTGTGCATTTCATAGTTGGAGAAATTTTCAAACTGCTGCGGGATAAACGCCTCCGGATAAACGTCCTTCTTAAGTTCAAGCGCTTTTTCTATTGCGCCTTTCATACCCTTTGCGCCCTCGGTAAGCACAAGCTGCGCGCCGTAGGCCTGCAAAATTTTGCGGCGTTCAACACTCATGGTTTCAGGCATTGTCAAAATCAATTTATAACCGCCTATTGCCGCAACCATCGCAAGGCCTATGCCCGTATTGCCGCTGGTAGGCTCAATAATGGTGCCGCCGTCTTTGAGCGCGCCGCTTTTGCGGGCATCGTCTATCATGGCAAAGGCCGGCCTATCCTTGACGCTGCCGGTTGGGTTAAAGGCTTCAAGCTTTGCGAGTATGCGCGCGGTACTGCCCGCGGACGTATTTACCCTGACCAAAGGCGTGTTACCTATTAAATCTAAAATGCTGTTCTTAATGCTCATTGTATTAACTCAGTTTAAAGTTATCTCTTTAATTTCTACTGAATCGGTATAGTTTAAATAAATTAAACTTAGTCAATATGAAAATCTACCTATTTGGTAGGCATTAAATGTAAAGCATTAATTAAAAACGTTATACGAATAAATATTTTTTAAAAAAAATACCACGTTAAATAGGTAGTATTTAAGAAAAATCTCCAAAAACCGCAAGCCAAATACAAGGCGGCTTTAAAGAAGTAGACTTTACGCGATGGCGAATGTGTTTCTTGATAAGAAGATGTTCGCCGCGCCTTAAACGCAGGGTTTTGCCGCCCTCAAACTCTAACACGCCTTCGCCGCCGAGAACCGCAACAAACTCATCTTCTTCCTGATCATACCAAAAGCCCTCGGGAGAGGCCGCGGCGCATGAAACAATGCGCTCTACCCTGCATTTGCGCCCGCCCGCCAAAAGCTCTAAAGACTCTGCTCCCGCCTGCGCACATACTGTTTTATAAATGTTTTGCATGATTTAAATGTAACGCATAACGCCATATCCGCAACTTAAAAAGAATGGCCGAATATCCATGATTTCGGCGCAGAATTTAACATTTGTGTTGCTTTTTTAAACAGCCGCGCAATCATCGCAAATACGTTTGCTTATAGGTTTAAGCAATGATGCAAAGCCCCTTGCGAAACCGTAAATTTTTATTGCATCCTCTTTGACTAAAATATAAAAAACAAAAAAGATACTAAAATGAAAAATTCACCGTGGAATGTCGAGATGCCGAAAATCGGCATCAGGCCTGCAATCGACGGCAGGCGCAAAGGCGTAAGAGAGTCTCTCGAAGCGCAAACTATGGCTCTTGCAAAGTCGGCGGCAGACCTCATAACCCGCAATCTGCGCTACCCGAACGGGCAGCCCGCAGAGTGCGTAATAGCGGACACTTGTATAGGCGGCGTCAAAGAAGCTTTTGACTGCGCGGAAAAATTCAAAAAAGAAAATGTGGGGCTTTCTCTCACGGTGTCGCCCTGCTGGTGTTACGGCAGCGAGACTATGGATATGACCCCCGCAATACCCAAAGCCGTCTGGGGCTTTAACGGCACGGAAAGACCGGGCGCGGTTTATCTTGCTGCGGTGCTTGCGGCGCACGCGCAAAAGGGTTTGCCGGCCTTCGGCATATACGGCAAAGATGTTAAAGACGCCTCAGATACAGAAATACCCGCCGACGTAAAAGAAAAGCTTTTGCGCTTTGCCAAGGCGGGGCTTGCCGTAGCCCTCATGAAGGGGCGTTCATACCTTTCGATAGGAGGCACGTCAATGGGCATAGCCGGCTCTATAGTAAATTGCGACCTATTTGAAAAACACCTCGGTATGCGCGTAGAATCTGTGGATATGTCTGAAATTGCGCGCCGCATTGAAGAAGAAATTTTTGACAAGGCAGAGTATAAGCGCGCCTTCAAGTGGGTTAAAAAACACTGCCCCGAAGGCGAAGACGTAAACGCGCCCAAAAACCGCCGCAGCCGCAAGCAGAAAGATTCAGACTGGGAAAATTCAGTTAAGATGGCGCTCATTGCAAAAGATTTGATGGCGGGCAATGAAGCAATCGCAAAAGAATACGGAGAAGAATCTCTGGGGCACAACGCCATTTTGGGCGGCTTTCAAGGGCAGCGCCAATGGACGGATTTCCGCACCAACGGCGACTTCATGGAAGCCGTGCTGAACACCTCTTATGATTGGGACGGTCTGCGCAGCCCCTTTGTAATGGCAACGGAGAATGATTCTTTAAACGGCCTTGCAATGTTGTTCGGATTTTTGCTGACAAACTCCGCCCAAGTGTTTGCGGACTTGCGAACCTATTGGAGCCCCGATGCCGTAGAGCGCGTTACGGGTCACAAGCTTGAAGGCAAGGCCGCAGGGGGCATACTGCACTTTATAAACAGCGGGGCAGCGGCTTTAGACGGTAGCGGCGTTCAAAAAGCCAAGGACGGCTCTCCGACAATCAAACCGTGGTTTGAAGTTTCTGAAATCGAGGCTAAGGCCGCATATAAAGCCACAACGTGGCACGCCGCAGAAACCGGATATTTCAGGGGCGGCGGCTGGTCTTCAAAATTTGTAACCAAAAAGGATATGCCGGTTACCATGATGCGCTTAAACCTAGTTGCGAGTCTTGGCCCCTGCATGCAGATTGCCGAGGGCTGGACTGCGGAACTACCCAAAGCCGCGCATGAAATTTTGGACAGGCGCACAAACTTTACTTGGCCTACCACATGGTTTGCCCCGAGGCTCACTGGCAAAGGCGCTTTCTCAAGCGTCTACGATGTGATGAATTCATGGGGCGCAAACCACTGCTCTTTCAGCGCGGGTCACATAGGTGCGGACGTAATCTCTCTGTGCTCGCTATTGCGCATACCCGTATATATGCACAATGTGCCGCGAGAAAACATTTTCCGCCCGTCGGCTTGGACGGCCTTCGGCACCGAATGCCTTGAAAGCGCGGATTTCCGCGCCTGCGCGGCTTACGGGGCTCTTTATAAATAACGCGTATGGTTGCAGATTTTTGAGATAGAATTTGCAGTTTAATATGCGTCGCGCCTAGAAAATCGGGGGATTTTTTCAGGCGCGTCTTTTTTTTATGGACAAGCGCAAAAAGCAGCTCAATTTAAAAACTTATGCGCAACTCGGTTTTGATATTTTTAACTTTGCTTGCAGCCCTCTCTAGCTTTGGCGCGCAAAGCCCCCTTTGCGGCAGGTGGGACGGCGCGTTAAACATCTACGGGCAAAAGCTGCGTTTGGTCTTTAATGTCCAAGAAAAAGACGGAAACTACTCTGCTACCCTTGACAGCCCCGATCAGGGCGCGCGCGACATACCCGTAGGCGGCGTATCTTTAACAAACGGCAAAGTTAATTTTTCAATGCCGAAAATCGGCGCGAAGCTTGCGGGCAAACTTGCCGACGACGGCAAGACCATAGATGCGGAATTTTCGCAGTCGGGTACGGATTTCCCGCTTGAGCTTAAAAAATCTGAAGTACCCAAGGTCGCTATTGATGAATCCATACTTGGCTCTTGGGGCGGCATGCTCAACTTCGGCGCGCAAAAGCTGCGCATCGTTTTTAATATTACACAAAAAAACGGGGACTACTTTGTCACGGCGGACTCTCCCGACCAAAACGGCAAGGATATGCCCGTATTTTATACGACATTTAAAGACGGCGCACTATCTTTGGAAATGCCCTATTTGAGGGCAAAGTTTGCGGGCAATCTTGCCGCGGACAAGCAAAGCTTTAACGGCGTTTTCACGCAGTTTGGCAGCGACATTCCATTAGAGCTTAAAAAGGCGCAATAAACTATCAGCGCGCTTCAGCCTCTTTAAGAACGCCGCCTATGGCTTTTAAGCGCGCATCGCCGTCGCCCATAACGGGCGCAATCCAACCGCCCTCGTCATACTCATTCCAAGCATAGATTATTGCCAGTTTGTGCGGGCAGGCGGTCGGATTATTGTCTATAAATTTAAGCGCGTCGGTCAGCAGCTTAGCCACCTGTGCGGGTGAGGCTGGCTTATAATAAAATTCCGCATTATGCCCTTTTTTTTGCTTTTCCCAAGGCATAGGCTCAAAGATGCGCGGCCGCCTGTCTGCGCCCGCCGTCACAACGGGTATATATTCTATGCCGAGCGCCAAATTCCTTTTCCAAAACTCGCGGTTATAATCCATGAGGACTTCATAATCCGCAGCCTCTTTGTTAAACTTCACCGCCCAATATGCAGAAAGCGCATCGGGTTTAAAATACTCTATAAATTGCGCGGCGCGTTTATCGGGGTCGCTCTCCATAATCACATAAAAAGGCTTTTTACCGCACAGTTTTTCAATCTTGGCAAATAATGCTTCTTTGCGCTCACCCCATTTTTGAGAGTCAAAAGCGGTTTTGATAAAGGGATGAAGCGTCGCCAAAGAAAATATAACGGGGCGGCCGTCGATTTTAAAATAGGCTTCGTCTCGGATGAGCTCTAATAGCCTCGGCGCTATTTTATCGGCAAAGCGGCAATCCATAATTACGCAAAACGGCATTAGTTTTTTCTTCGCGCTTTTGCGGTGCAAGTCAAGAGTGCGGCTCATAGCCGAATCATCCCCATACAGGCAATATGCCCAAAACTTTAAGCCCGCAGCGTGCGCAAGCTCAATTTCAGAATCCACAATCTCCTGCTTTGCGCCGTTTAGCGTTATTGTGCCGTCGGGATTGCGCGTCATAAAAACGGGTGTGCGATAGCGCCACTGCTCGTCTTGCAAGGCGCGCTCTACCGCATGGCCAGGGTCTTGCGGGTCAGACTTGTCGCCGCCGTACCAGGCATCCCAGCGTATTGCGCCTGCTTTATACCCTTCGGCCTTTGCGCCCGACGCGCCCAAGACCGCAAGCGCCGCAAAAAGCGACGCGCATAATTTCAACTTCCCCTTCATATCCCCTCCCCTTTTTGGGATTATTCTTTTGTAAGCAACTTTACGGCCTCTTCGTAAATCGGACCGCTTCTGACTTCTGTTCGCGAAACGTATTCCCTCAAAACATTTGCGGCAAGCCCTGGCATATTTTGCTTAATAAGACTTTTGGCGTCGAAAAGATAAGCGCGGCTAGCCCAATATTCAAACGGGAAAAAGGCAACATAGACGCGTTCAAAATAGGTGTGCGCCTTTACATAGTCGCCCTCGTCATACCAAGTTACGCCAAGCTTGTATATGGCCTCTGCAAGGGGTTCGCCCTTTACGGCCTTGCTCATGGCAACTTCAAGATAGTTTTTGCGCGCGGCTTCGTAATTTTTTAAGAGCCTGTTTGCGTCGCCCTGCAAAATTACCAGCTTTGCGGTTTTTGAAAGCTCATCCGGAGCGGCCGAAAGCGCCAAGGCCGAAACGCGCAAAGCCTCCGCATAATTATTTTGAAGAATCAGATTTTTTGAGACCTCCCAAAGAGCCTCCCACTTAAAGACGGAATCTTGAGTTTCTTCGGAGCGCAGCCAAAGCACGTTTTTTGCGGCCTCGTTGCCGAGTCTCGAATAATATAAAATGCCGCCGAGGCTCAATTCGCTTACGTTGTCCGCGTTTATTATCGGCAGCGGCGCACCCGCGGCAAGCGCGGTTCTAAATTGCGCAACAAGGGTCTTTGCGGCTTTTGCCTGCGCAGTCGATACAGAAAACCCCATCGCAAAACGCGACTTTTTAGAAACTTCAATGGCCAGCAAATCGCAAGAGTCGGCAAGGGGATCGTTCAAGAATTTGTCCCACATCTTTGAGAGCACGCTCAAAGATTCGTCGCGCTTGCCGCCCTCGGAAAGGGCGCGCGCGTAATACCAAGAAAGCATGGGGCTTGCGTAGAGTATCTTTGATTCAAAATCCGGCAGCTTGGGCAAAAATTCAAGCTCTTGCAAAAAGACTGCGTTTGCGTCGGCAAACTGCGCGAACGAAAGCGCCAAGTTAAGCTCATTATTTTTTGGCGGATTGGCAAAAGATTTTTCATAGAGCTTCATGGCGTCTTCTCCGCGCCCTTCGAAGGCGGCTATAGACGCGAGTAAAAATGTCGAAAGCGCGGCCTTATGGGGGTTTGCCTGATCCGTCTTTTCAAGAAGGGGTTTCGCAGCCGCGTAATCTCCGCGGGCGTAAAGCGCCATGCCGCTGTCAAAATTTTCATCGGGCGGGGGCGTTACCGGGGCTTCATCCGCAAAAACCGAAGCCGTCAAAAGGAGAATCGATAAAATTTTTACTGAAAAACTTTTCATGTGAGTGGTGTTAACAAATGCTTAAGCTCATCAAAAGTCCTAATTTGAGACATTGCAAGCCGTATTTTTTTGAAACCCGCAAAACCCTTCAAAAACGGCATTATCTGGGGCTTTGCATGGCGCAAATCGTTAATCCTTATGGTTTGCAAGGCCGGGCATTCGCAAAGGTCTTTTGCAAAATTTAGGGCGGTCAAAACGCGCTGTGCGGCGCTTGGCGTAAATTCATCACTACCCTCTAGGCGGCGGCGCATATTCTCAAAAATCCAAGGGTTGCCGAGGGCTGCGCGCCCTATCATAAACCCCGCGCATCCCGACGACCGCAAAGCCGCGCCTTCGAGTTTTTCGACAGAACCGTTGCCTATAAGCGGTATTTTCAAAGCCGCAGCGCATTCTTCGATGCGCTGCCAATCGGCGTCGCCTGCATAGCCTTGCACCTTTGTGCGGCCGTGCAGAGTCAACATAGAGGCACCCGCACGCTCAAGCGCCAAGGCGGCTGCGGGTGTGATTACTGAAGACGCCCCCCAACCTAAACGCATTTTTGCGGTTATGGGTGTATGCGCAACTTTGCCGACGCAAGCCTCAACTATCTTTGCCATTATGTCAGGCGTCTTTAAAAGGGCGCTGCCCGCCCCCGCGCAAACAGCATTTGGCGCGGGACATCCAAAGTTAATATCCAAAAAGTCAGGCGCAAATTCACCTTCTATAATCAAGGCGGCCTCGGCCATTTCGGCGGGGTCGGAGCCGAAAATCTGTATGCCGCACGGGCGTTTGCCGAATGAAATTTTATCCATCACCGCCTTGATTCTGAGCGTAACCGCCCGCGAATACACGAACTCGGAAACGCAGGCCGCCGCGCCGTGCCCCAAAAACAAAGACCTGCAAGCGTCGTTTGTAAAACCCGCCATGGGTGCCAATATGAACGCTTTGCCCTTCAAAAAATCCATATATTAAAACGCGACGTAACCCTGCAAAAGCTTTACGAAATATACGCCCGCGTTGTATGTAAAGTGCGCGGCAATGCAGGGGATGATGGACTTTTGGTTGTTGAGCCTTGCGAACCTCAAATAATAAAAGAAGAGAGAGTTTGCGAATATCGTGAGAGTGGCAATCCACGCCTGCGCCCCGAAGTTGAATTCTAGCATGAATGTCGAGCTTTCTTCATCGGGTGCCATTTCCCAAAAAAACGGATGCGCGAGCGCAAATACCAGAGAAAAGAACACGCAGCTTGCTATGAGAGGCACATTGCCCCTGTTTTGAACCACAAGATAGCCCCTGAATACGAGCTCTTCCACAAACGCGTTGCCCAGCCAAAAAATCAGTATGTAAAACGGCACCTCGCTCTGCTCTGTTTCCACCCCGAAAGCCGCCTCTGAAAACGTTGAAATTGCGAGTATTACAAGCGCGCCCGCAACACCCAAAACGCTGATGCCCAAAGGCGCGCGCGTGGCCCCCGCAAATGGCTTTGACGCCCCGCCGAAACCGAGGTAATCGCACATGAAAAGATATATCAAATAGGCCGTGGCAATGAGTATCGCAATTTGGGCGTAAATTTCATTCATGGGCGCAATTAAATTTCATTCGGGAAAATTTTTCAATTTTTTAATTGCGAAGATGGGCGTCATGCGGAAAATTATCAGGGTTTGAAAAATGATAGCAACAGAATAAGCGGTCTTGACTCCGTCGCAAAGGCGCTGGACGCCGATATGTCGGCATTCAAGCGCTTCTTAAAAAGGCAGGCGATGGCCTTTGAACCCGAACTGCGCAAGCAGGCCGCAGAATGCATTAAGCCCGAGGGCAAGTTTATACGCCCCATGCTGGTATTCTCTGCGGCGGCAAAGGGGGCGGACAAACAAAAGCTGATACGGCGCGCCGCCATTGCAGAGCTTATACACCTTTCAACCCTTATTCACGACGACGTTATAGACAACGCCTCAATCAGGCGCGGCAATCCCACGGTGCACAGCAAATACGGTGCGCGTTTCGCAATACTTCTGGGCGATGCCATATTTGCCCACACCATGAACCTCTCTTTTGAGGAAAACGATAACGAGCTTTCCCGCAAGTCCGCCGTCTGCGTGCGCGACATTTGCGAGGGCGAAATACGCCAGACCCTTGCCGACCGCAGCGTAAACGTCTCCAAGAAAAAATATTTTGAAATAGTGCGCGGCAAAACCGCCGTGCTTTTTGAGCTTGCCTGCTATATGGGGGCGGCGGCCGCCGGTGCGGGTTTTGAAGCATGGATTGCCGCCGCGCAAAAAGTCGGCAAAGAGCTTGGCATAGCCTATCAGATTTACGACGACATTTGCGACTGGACAAAGTCTGAAGAAGAAGTCGGCAAAACTTTGGGGACGGATCTTTTAAGCGGCAAGCAAACCTTTCCGCTCATTCTTCTTTTAGAAAAGCTGCCCGCCGCAAAGGCAAAAAAGCTTGAAAAAGAAATTTCGACGGCCTGCGCAAATCCGCAGGCAATTTTGGACGAAATGCGCGCGAGAGACATAATCGCGCTTTGCAAGGCCGAATACATAGCGCGCATCGAAAATGCCGAAAACATCTTAAAAAAATTCGGCGACCAGGGCGATAGACTCTTAAACTTCTGCGCCGCAATGCGCTCTTTGTTTGAGGACGCCTGATTTTACGGGGGGCATGTCTGGTCGTAAGCTTATGGACTGCAATTTTCACCTTTTCGCCATAGGCGTTTCGCATAATTGCATGGACGCAACTCTTCTGGGCGCGCACCTTTTGCGTAAAGAGCAAATAGCGCCCGCCTACACCGCGCTTTTAAAAAGCGAAGGCCTGTCTGAAGCCCTTATTTTAAGCACCTGCAACCGTGCCGAGTTTTATATAAACGCCGCAAACAAAGACGCCGCGCTCGGTGCCGTAAACGCGGCAATGTCTGTTGCCGGCGGGTTTACAAAAGAGTTTGAGCTTTCTTGCTATGTAAAAGAAGACGTAGAAGCAGTTATGCACGCATTTGCCGTAGCTTCGGGCTTGGATTCGCAAATGACGGGCGAGACAGAAATTTTAAGACAGGTAAAAGACGCCTACGCCGCGGCAATGCAAGCGGGCGGCTGCAAGGCGGTCTTAAACAGGATTTTTCAAAAGGCAATGCAGGCGGCAAAATGGGTGCGCACAAATACCGAGATAGGGCGCGGCAAAATAAGCGTTGGCAGCGTTTCTTCGGAACTTGCGGTGCGCATTTTTGAAGACTTGCAAAGCGTTAAAATACTCTTGATAGGCACGGGAGAAGTCGGACATCTTGTGGCGGAAGCTTTGTTTATAAGGGGCGCAAAAGACATAACCGTTTCAAACCGCACTTGGGAGAAGGCCTACGGATTGTCGATGAAAGTCGGCGGCGGCGCTTTGCCCTTTGAGCTTGCGCTTACAAAACTCGCCGATTTTGACATAGTTGTTTGCGCCACAAACGCGGAAAAACCGCTGATTACGCTTAATATGGCTTCGGACGCCGCAAAAAAGCGCGGCTCAAAGGCGCATTTTTTAATAGACTTGGGCGCGCCCCGCAATATCGAAGACTGCGAAGACGTTGAAAACGCCTTTCTTTACAGGCTTGAAGATTTGGCCAAAATCGCGAATGAAAACCTTGCGCTGCGTAAATCAGAGATTTCTTACGCGCTTGAAGAACTCGCAAAAAAGGCAGAATATTCCGCACGCGCAATAGGCCTGTCTGAGGGTTAAAGCCCTTCTGCGTTTTAATGACGGTAACTGGGTTTATGCTTCAATCGCGAAAATATCGCGCGTTTTCTTTTTGATTGAAGAATCAAGGCGGCGCGCGCCATCGCAAATGCGGCCTAGGTATATCCAAAAAGATGCCGAATGATCCATGAATTTTGAGTGCGCAAACTCATGGTATATTATGTAATCCTGCTCTTGGGGAGTAAGAAACACCATGCGCCAGTTAAAAGACATAGTGCCGCTTGAAGATCTTGAAGCCCATCTGCCGCGCTGACTGCGCACGCTTATGCGCGCAAAGTCAAAGCCGTTTGCAAGGGCTATTTGGCGGGTGCGCGCGCCTATGGATTGCGATGCCTGCTTTATGAGCATAGCCTGCAAGGCCTGCGGTTTTGCATAATCAAATACGAAAACAATCTGCTTTTCAAAATCGTCGCGCACTTCAAAGGGTTTTGCGGCGGTGTTTTTTAACCACACCTTGTATGAAGCGCCGTTTAAAAAAATCTCATTTTCATCAAGGCGCGCTTGCAAGGTAAGCCTTGGAGCGGCGGCGGCGCGCGCTTTTAAAAGCCACGCCTCGTTTTCTTTGGCAAAGGCCAGAGCCTCCTTTACGGATGCCCTGCGCGGTTTTGAAAGTATAGCCAAATCCGCATTTTCAAGCCACATCCTGAAGCCCCTTGCGGACGCGGAATTTTTTAAGCGCAAAGCAATGCGCCCGCTTTCAAGCTCGATAAAAATCGGCTCTTCCCGATATTTAGGACTGTCCGCCAAGGTGATTTTCGTAGGTTTTGCGCAAAAGCGTCAAGTAGTCTCGCAAGGCAGATTCAGGCTCTTGCCCCGCCTCAACACAAAGTTTTACCGCATCAAATACGGCTTTGCCCGCAGTTGCCGAAGCGTCCGCGTTTAATGCGCAGTCAGCTTGTGAGCGCACTTCGGGCGGAAGTTTTTTTGCGGCCTCGCGGGCAAGGCGCAGCGCCGAAAGCGCCGGCGGGATGTTTTCAAAAAAGTTTTTGGAAACAATGGTTTTTTTATCGGCCTTCTCTTTGGCTTTGACGTCCGTCCAGATTTTGACGACAGCGGCGGAATCTTCCGCCGAAGCCGCCCCGAAAACGTGCGGATGGCGCCGTATAAGCTTTTCGTTAAGCTCTGCGGCAACCTCTTCAAACGTAAAATTGCCGCTTTCTTCCGCTATGCGCGAATGAAGCACAATGTGCATGAGCAAATCCCCAAGCTCTTCGCGCATATGCGGATAATCTTCCAAGTCTATGGTTTCTAAAAGTTCCGCACACTCTTCGACGAGGTGCCCCCTTATCGACTTATGCGTCTGTTCCCTGTCCCACGGGCAACCGTCGGGCGCGCGCAGGCGGGCAACCGTCTTAATAAGCTTGTCTATAGAATCCATAAGCCGACACCTTACGCCCTATGCGCAAGTTTTAAAGAAAAATTTTTACATATTTCTTTGACGCAATGCTTAAAAAAAGCTCTTATTTCGGCATGGATTACGAAGGCGAATTGAGCCCGTCGGAAACGATGAAGCTGCTTCTTCAAATCGAGCATTTGCCGAACAAGAAACTTGGGCAGAACTTCCTGATAGACTCTAACATCGTCAGGAAATCTTTGGATTTTGCCGAGTTGCAAAGCGGAGACTGCGTAGTTGAAGTGGGGCCGGGGCTTGGCACGCTCACGGGGGCCATGCTCAAGCGCGGGGCAAAAGTTTATGCGGTAGAGCTTGATAAAACCCTTTTTGAATTCATTAAGGGCGCGTTTAAAGAGGCAAGAGAACTTTCCCTCATAAACGCCGACGCCGTAGAGCACCCGCTGGCCGCCCTGCCCCAAGACGCGCAAAGCTATAAGATTATCGCAAACCTTCCCTACGCCATAAGCACGCCTTGGTTGGATAAGGTTCTGTCTTCAAAAGTGCTGCCGCAAAAAATGTCGCTCATGCTGCAAAAAGAGGCGGCGCTGCGCTTTTCCGCAAAAGAAGGCGCTCGGGATTTTTGCCCCATTTCAATATTCTTAAGCGCCGCTTACGACGCAAAGCCCATGCACAAAGTATCTGCGGCCTGCTTTTATCCAAAACCCAATGTAGATTCGGCATTGCTGCCGCTTTGCCTGAAAGAAACGCCGTATATTTTTGCGGACACTTCAAAGGCGCTCATACGCAAAATATTTTGCAAAAAGCGCAAGCAGATACTTTCTATTGCAAAAGCCCTTGAAGGCCTTGAGCGCGAAAAAACTGTCAAATGGCTCGAAGACGCTCAAAGCAAAGGCCTAAGCCCGCAAAGCCGACCGGAAACCATAGCCTTGAATTTTTGGAAGGCCTTAAACGAACTTTAATTTTGAAAATCATAGCGCAAATGTTTTTTTACACATTCTTAGCCCTTGTTGCGACGTATGTCTTTGTGTTTGCGGTCGCATGGTTTTGGGGGGAACGCATAGCGTTTCCGGCGCCGCGCGCCACCTATACAGATACTGCCGATTTTTTCAAGCTCACCATAAAAAGCGGTGAAAAAATAACCGCGCGCTTTCTGGGACGCAAAGACGCCGAAGTCGTAATACTTTACAACCACGGCAACGGCGAAGACATTTTTTCAATCTCTGACATTTTGCGAGAATACGCCGCGCGCGGTTTCGGGATACTTTCTTACGACTATTGCGGCTACGGCACCAGCGAAGGCAGCCCAACGGAAGCCAACGCCTTGCTTGCCGCAGACGCCGCCTGGGATTACCTCACCAAAACCTTAAACATCGCAGAAACCCGCATAGCCGTGATTGGATTTTCGGTCGGCAGCGCGCCTGCGGCTCACCTGCTTGCGAGGGCTGATATTTCTCCGCGTTGCGGGGTGTTTGTGGGGGGCGTTGCAAAAGGCGTATATACGGTTTTGCCCGTAAACATACTGCCCTTTGCGCTGATAGACAATATTGCGCGCATTTCAAAAGCCAAAGCGCCCTGCCTTTTTTTGCACGGCACTTATGATTTTGTGGTGCCCTCGCGCAACGGCAGAAAGCTTTATGACGCCTGCGCTTCCGAGCACAAGCGCATTGAATATATGCAAGGCTTCGGCCACATGGATTTGACCGGCGACGCTTTTTACTGGCAAACCGTAACCGATTTCATTAAAAACCCCTCTAAATGAAAACCGCAATCGTAGTGATATTTGACAAGTTTGAAGAGATGGAAGCCGTAAGCCCCATCGATATATTGCGCCGCGCGGGTGTCGACGTTTGCGTTGCGGCGCTTGAAGGCGGGGCTTTGGTTGCCGGCAGAAGCGGCATACGCCTTGCACCCGATGCCGCGTTTGCGGACGTAGAAAAGCGAGATTTTGACGCTTTTGTTATATCCGGCGGGCCGGGCGTCAACGAAGCCGTTAAAAATGAATCTTTAAAGGCAGCCGCAAAAAGGCATTTTGATAACGGCAAGATTGTGGCCGCTATATGCGCAGCCCCCTCAATACTTAAAAATGCGGGCGTGCTTGACGGTCAAAAATGCACCTCTCACCCAAGTGTGGCCGCCGTCTTAAAAAATTGCGACGAATCGCTTTCGACAGTCGAAAGCGGCAATATTATAACGTCGCGCGGGGCGGGAACGGCGGCGGAATTTGCGCTGACTGTCGCAAAGCGCCTCTGCGGGGCGGACAAAGCTCTGGAAATTGCAAAATCAATCTGTTTTTTATGATTACTTCTTCGTACGAAGAAGTAATCATAAAGACCCCAAAGCATACGGGAGAGCGATTTCTTATAATAAATGTCGTTCTGATGCTGGGGGTGTCCGCGCTATTCTTCGGCGGCACTGCGGAATTCGGACTCGGGCTCATAATAGCAATGGGCATACTTGCCCCTATAAACATAATAGTTTTTAAAAGCGTTTGGATTGACGCGCCAGCGCACACGGGCAAGTTTTATCTTTTGTTTTTATCGCCGTATCTTGCGGCGCTGGTCATCACAATACTGGGGCTTTTTGAGCCTTCGGTGCATGAGGTTGTTTTGAATGCGAGAACATACTATTCATTGGATATGTCGCTTGCGTCTCTCTTGACTTCGGCCTCTCCGAACGCGCTTGTACCCATTTCGCAAGAGCTTTGCACCATTTCGATAGTCGGTTGCGCGCTCTCAATTTATTTTGTTACTGACTCGCGCTACATTGTAAGAACCGTTCTGATGTATTGCGGTCTTATTGCGGTCTTCTTCGCGCTTATCGGCGGGGTTTACGATATTTTCCGTTCTTTAAACGACATTGCGCAGCTGCCGATATTCGGCGCGCATTCATTTTCTACCTTCCCCGACAAATTCCATTGGACTGCTTTTGCAATAGTATGGATGGGCGGCTTTCTTGCGATGGGCGCATACACGGGGCAGCGCTATAAAATCAAGCATTACATATATTCTTTGCGATTTATCTGCATTGCGGGGGCTGCTGTTCTTTTTGCATCCGCCTATTATTGCGGCACACCCATGCAGCGCTCGGCGGCCTGCGGGATATTCGGCGCATCAATGGCTTTATGGGCGATAGACACCTTGCCCACGCTCAAAAACCTCAACCGCCACTTTATGCAGCGCTCTTGGAGCGCGCCAAAAAAGCGCTTCATACGCGGCGGACTGCCCATGTATGTGTATTCTGCGATATCGGCGGCTATGCTCTGGGTGTGTTTTTCGACGCTTGCCACATCCGTCCAAAACCCCGCTGAAAAATTTTTGTCAAATGCAGAAGACGCATATTCAATAAGCGTCTACGAAAGAAAAGCTCTGCTCGTAAACTCTGTAGACATTGCGTCAAAAAAAACCGTATTCGGCTGGGGCACGGCGTCATACCCTATGGTTTTTGCATTCAATCAGGGCAGCGATTTCGGAGACTCGCCGTGGCTTTCGCCGCGTTCCGACCTTCTCAAAAAAATAATAGAAAACGGCATAGTGGGACTGGTTCTTTCTCTGATAACGCCGCTTACTCTTTTGATAATATGGCTGGTGCGTTTTGACTTCAGCTTTTCAAGCGCTATAATGCTTGCGACTGCCGCCGTATGCACGCTCTTCGGGGTGTTGGATTTCCCGTTTGAATCTCCGGCGGTATATTTGAGCGTATGGGTACTCATGATGTCGGCCTTTTCTTGGGACAGGGCGGAGACCAGATAAATTTAACTTAAACAGAAATACAATATGATAAAATTCTCAAAATCAAAAACGGCCGCGATGCTTGCGGCTCCCCTATGCGCCATGATGCTTGCGGCCTGCGCAAACTACAGCGCCTTCACTAAGTGCGACGAAGGTTGGAAGCCCCTCTTTGACGCAAGCCTTGACAACGCCATTTATGAAAAGGGCGTCTGGAGCGTCTCGCAAGACGGCGTATTGCAAGCCACCCAAGACAAGGTCATCTTCACAAAGGACGACCATGAAAACTTTGAACTCAGCCTTGATTTCAAGATTGAAAAAGACGCAAACAGCGGCGTCGTAATCTATTGCACGGACGTGCAAAAGTGGATACCCAATTCTCTTGAAATCCAGATTTGCGACAACACTTGCGAAAAGTTCTCGTCACGCGGGGCAACTTGGCTTACAGGCGCGCTCTTTGGCCACGCAGCGCCTAGCAAGCTTGAAAACTCAAAGCCCTTGGGAGAATGGAACAATATGCGTTTGCGCTGCGTAGGTCAGCAAATAGACGTATGGGTAAACGGCGACCACATCAACTCTATAAACCTCTCAAAGTGGACCCAAAAAGAAGTTAACCCAGACGGCACCAAGATACCCACTTGGCTTACTTCAAAAATTAAGAGCCAGATACCCACAAATGGCAAAATAGGCCTGCAAGGCAAACACGGCGGCGCAACTTGCGACTATAAGAACGTAATGATACGCCCCGCCCAAGCGCTTTAATCGTAAGACATTGCGCAAAACAAAAAGCCTCCGAAACCTCGGGGGCTTTTTTAATGAATAACCCGCCAATATTTGCTTGACGAAAATTTGCGCTTACCTAAGTTTACGGGCTTTCATTCCCTGGTGGTGTAATGGCAGCACAGAGGATTTTGATTCCTTTAGTCGGAGTTCGAGTCTCTGCCGGGGAACTTCTTTATGAAGTTCAAAAAGCCGCGCAATTTTGCGCGGCTTTTTATGTTTATGAGCCGCGCGTTACGCTGCAGTTACTATGATTATTAAGCTTATCAAAACGCTAATCTAAAAATTTTGTTTACGGCCGGCGGCTTTTCGGTAGGCTTTTAACTGCCATACCGCCATATATAAACCGAGACTACATGAAATTATCATTTCTGAAAATACACCTTTTAATTGCGCTTTGCGCGTCTTGCCATGCGGGCTTTGCGCAACAAACGTCAAATGCCGCCGTCAAACCCGATGCGCCCGAGGGTCTCTTGCAAGGAGACTACAAATTAAATCCGGATTTCAGCGATGAATTTGAAGGCGGCGCGGTGGATGCCGCAAAATGGTATGATTTTTACCCCGCTTGGAACGGGCGCGCACCGGGCTTTTTTGACAGGCGCAACGTCAGCGTGCAAAACGGCAAACTGATTTTGACGGCCAAAGCGGCAGCGCCGCAAGAAGTCAGCGCGGAAAACCGCGCAGAGGGTAAAGATAAGTTTTCAACCGCCGCTTTCCGAAGCAAAACACGCGTGCTCTACGGCTATTTTGAAATCAGATTCAAATCAATGCAAGCCCTTGTTTGCAACGCCTTTTGGCTTAATGACCCCATTGACCCGCCCGCTAAATATAAACTCGGCGAGCGCGTCGAGGAAATCGATATTTTCGAGGTTTTCGGCAAAGCCACGTCAAATCTGCAAAAATACAAAGAAGGCCCATTGGACAAGCTCTATTTTACGACCATACACAGGGGCGCAACCCCTTATGTAGAGTCTAAAGTGTGGCTTGACCACGTTTCTGCCGACAAGCGCACGCCTGTAAAAGAATACTTCTATGAAGCATACCATACGGCGGGCTTTTTATGGACGCCGGAAGAACTTGTATGGATTTACGACGGTCAAATTGTATGGCGACTTAAAAACGAATTTTGCCGCCGCGCGCTGTATTTGAATATCGATTGCGAAATTATGAAAAACTGGGTTGGAGAGCCCGACCCCGCCGACTTGCCCGCACAATTTACCGTAGAATATGTCAGAGTATGGCAAAAGTAAGATGTCGAGCAAATGTGAAAAATAATTATTTTATCCCGCGCGCTCGGCAAATTACTGCGTAGGCCTCGTTCACGCGTTTAAGTTCCGTCTCTAAAACTTCTATTGCAAAGTCTCCCAAGCCTTTTGCGCGCAGCAAATCTGGGTGCAGCTCTTTGCACTTTTTGCGATACAGCGTTTTAAGGGTTTCGGCATTGTCGGTTGTTGATGCGCCGAGCACCGCGTAAGACTCCGCAAGCTTGAAGGCGTCGCCGCCCTTGCCCGCCGCAAAAAGCGCCTCGTCAACCGCGCGCGCGTCAATACCCAAAACGCGCGCGGCCGCCTTTAAGTTTGCGGCCTCTGCCGCAGAAACCCGGGCATCCGCAAGCGCAACCCTCATGATTACGCCAAAAAAACCCTTGCGTTCCGCAGCGTCTTCAAAAGTGTTCGCAAATGCGTAGGCAATGTCGGCAAGACCGAGTTCGGGACTGTCCTTGGCGCGTTTAAAATATTCTGCTGCGCGGCTGCGGGATTGCGAATTTAAACGCAAATCCGCAAAAATCTTTTCTATCTCGTCTATTTCTACTGCCGATATGCCGCCGTCTGCCGCGGCAACCTTGGCGCAGGCGGCGCAAAGGTATTCAAGCGCAAGCTCTCTTTTAAAATCGCGCCCGCGCGCGTCTTTTTTGCCGCTTTTGAGGTCTGCGGCATGCCCTATTGCCACCCCCAGCGCGGCACCCCAAGGCCCGCCCGCAAGCCCGCCCAAAATACCGCCGAGAATTTTCCCCTTCATGTCCGCAGAAATTATCGAAGCGCCCGCCGCCCGCAAGCCGTTTTTTGGAAAAAACGCCCAAGCCGCACGCATTTCCATAAAGTTTGATTTGTTCTTGCAAGCTGCGCGCCACATCACTTTATTATCTCGGCATATATCATGAACAGTTTTTCAGGAGTATGGACCGCGCTTATAACGCCCATGCGCGACGACGGGTCGGTTGACTACGCCGCGCTTGAAAGTCTTGTTGAAGCGCAAATAGAAGCGGGAATAAGCGGGCTTGTGCCCGTAGGCACAACGGGCGAATCGCCCACGCTTGACTTCAAAGAACACATTGAAGTAATAGCCAGAGTGTGCAAGGCGGCGCGCGGCAGGTTGCCCGTAATTGCGGGCACGGGCTCTAACAACACGGTTGAGGCAATTGAGCTTACGCGCGATGCCGAAGCTGCGGGCGCAGACGGCTTTTTGATTGTTGCGCCCTATTACAATAAGCCTTCGCAAGAAGGTTTGTTTTTGCATTTTTCTGAAATCGCAAAAATCACGAAGAAGCCGATAATTCTTTACACCATACCCGGACGTTGCGGCATTGAGATTGCAAACTCAACCGCCTTGCGCCTGCGCGACGCCTACCCCAACTTCTGCGCAATCAAGGAAGCCGGCGGCAAGGTTGAAAAGGTTGCCGATTTGCATAAGACAGCCGCGGGCAAGATTGACATCTTAAGCGGCGACGACGGCCTTACGCTCACCTTTATGGAATCTGGCGCAAAGGGCATAATAAGTGTGGCGTCAAACGTCATACCCTCGCAGATTGTCGAGATGGTAAAGCTTGCCGGCGCCGGACGCTTTGTCGAAGCGCGCGCTATAGAATCTATATACGCTCCCCTCTTTAAGACTTTGTTTATAGAGCCAAACCCCGTGCCCGTAAAGTTTGCAGCCCTCAAGATGGGGCTCATAAATTCGGACGCAGTCCGTTTGCCGCTTTGCGGTATGGCGCCCCAAAACAAGAAGATTCTTGAAGAAACCTTAAAGAGCCTTTCGCTCATATAAAAATGTCTGTAAAAATTTTGCTTAACGGCTACAAGGGAAGAATGGGCGCGATGATTGCCGCCTGCGCGGGCGGCTGCGGCTGCGAAATCTTTGCGAAGACAGATGCGGGCGACGATGCCGAAGCTTTCATAGCGAACGCCGATGCAGTTATAGACTTTTCATTCAGGGATGCGACCGCACCTCTCGCCAAGCTTTGTGTGAAATACAATAAGCCGTTAGTAATCGGCACGACCGGCCACAGCGCCGCGCAAAAGGCTGAAATTCTTGAATCCGCAAAGCTCATTCCCATTGTTTGGGCGGGCAACTACTCTTTGGGCGTAAACGTGCTTAACTATCTTACGCGCATTGCGGCGCGCGCCCTCGGCGGCGCGTTTGACGTAGAAATTGTGGAAATGCACCACCGCCACAAGAAAGACGCGCCAAGCGGCACCGCAGACAAACTTATAGAAATAATTTTGAAAGAGCGCGAACTTGGCCGCCAAAACCTGAAGTTCGGCCGCGAAGGCCTCACGGGGGAACGCCCCGCAGACGAAGTCGGCGTGCACGCGCTGCGCGGCGGTTCCGTAGTTGGAGACCACACGGTGATTTTTGCATCTGAGGGCGAAAGGCTTGAGCTTACGCACAAGGCCGAAGACCGCAAAATTTTCGCAAACGGCGCGCTGAGCGCCGCAAAATGGCTTGTCGGCAGGCCCGGCGGCCTATACGGCATGGAAGACGTGCTGGGGCTTAAATAACATGATAGTCGGCATAAAAGGCAAGCTCATGCGTTCTACGCCGCTCTCGGCGGTGATTGAGGCGGGCGGCCTTTTTTACGAGCTTGCCATACCCGTCACGACCGCAGAAAAGTTGCCGCAGGCGGGTAATGAGGTTTTTTTGCATACGGTAGCAATATACCGCGAAGACTCTCAGGCTCTTTACGGTTTTGCGGCGGCCTCCGATAGGGATTTCTTCAAGCTTTTGATTGAAAAGGTGTCTGGCATAGGCCCGAAAATCGCAATAAACATCATGAGCAGAATGTCGGTTGAGACCCTGCGTTCGGCAATACTTACCGCAGATATTGCGCTGCTTTCAAAGTGCCCTGGCATAGGCAAAAAAACGGCGGAGCGTTTGGTTATTGAGCTTAAAGACGCCTTTGACGGCGCTTCGAGCGTTATGCCCATACATATAGAAGGCGTGTCTGCCGCAGCCCCCAGCCCTTCTTCTGACGCGGTTGCAACGCTTGTTGCCCTTGGCTACAAACCCGTAGACGCCGACAAGGCCGTGCGCCAAGCCATTTTAAAATGCGGTGAAAATGCATCAACTGAAGCAATCGTAAAAGCCGCCCTGGCAAGATAGGCCGGGCTGAAACTTTTACTTTGCAAAAGCTTTTATATAAAAAGAGGGGGCGCGCTAAAGGTCTTGTAATGCGCGCAAAATTACGCAAATATAAACACAGCTTATGAGGCCACTACTTGCCGCGATACTTTGCCTTGCTTTTGGCGCAACATTTGTGCGCGCACAAAATGCACCCGCACCCGCCGCCCAAAGCGCGGATGTATTTATATACGGAGCATCGCCCGCAGGCGTATGCGCGGCCATAGAAGCCGCTTCAGACGGCCTTAAAGTAATTTTGGTATCTCCGCACAGCCTTGTGGGGGGCAACATAGCCCAGGGCGGAGACTGTATTGCTGACGTCTTTGACCAGCGCGCCGTAGGCGGCCTTGCCAGAGAGTTTTACAGAAGGGTTTACGCCTATTATTGCAACACCTACGGGTTAGACTCAAAGCAGGTTGCAGACTCTATCCACAATTATTTCAGAAGCAGCCGCTTTGAGCCGCGCGTGGCAGAAGCCGTCTTTGAACAAATGCTCACCGCGCAAAAAAATATTGAGTTTTTGACTGACGCCCAAATCGTTTCGGTAAAACTCTCAAAAGACAAATTCATAGAAAGCGTGCGCCTTAACGCCTTTGGTGCAGAGCCGCGCGACGTTGCTGCCAAAGTATGGATAGACGCAAGCTACACTGCAGACCTTGCGGTTTTGGCCGGCGTGCGTTTTACTATAGGCCGCGAAGGCGAAAAAACCTACGCAGAAGACTTGGCGGGCTTCAGGCTTAAGGATGTGCCGCAAAAGTACGGCAAGGGAGATGAGAATTTTCAGACTTTTTGGTGCAACATAATCCTCACAAAGTTTGACCTCGACAAGTTGCCCGTTGAAAAACCCGCCTCTTACGACGCCTCGCTTTTTGATGCAGAGCTCAGTGTTATTTTAAACAAAACCAAGCGCGGGCAAAGCGTAATAATGCCGCTTGCCCACAAACTTCCAAACGGCAAAGTGCGCTTTGGCGGCGCGCGTTTGACAGGGCCTAACTTAGACTATGCCAAGGCCGATTTTGCGGCCAGAAAAAGCATCATCAAAATGTATCAGGACTTTGCGCTTTCATACCTGTGGTTTTTGCAAAACGATGAGCGCGTGCCTGAAAGCGTGCGCAAAGAAGCCACAGAATACGGCATCGCAAAAGACGAGTTTGCGGACTCTCGCGGCGTATCGCGCCTGCCCGTGATTATAGAAAACCGCAGAATGCTGGGCTCATACGTTACGCGCCAAAGCGACATTTTTAACGAGAGGGTAAAATCTGACTCCGTCGCGGTATGCTCTTCGCAAACAAACGGCAATTTTTGCTCAGTCTATAAAGGCGGCGAAGCACCAACCTATGAGGGCAAAATACCGCTGATGCCCTACCCGCTTTTTGAGATAAGCTACGCAAGCATCACGCCAAAACTTTCCGAATGCAAAAACCTCCTCGTGCCCGTATGCTTCTCTGCAAGCCATGTTGCGATAACTGCGGCGGGCAATGAAGCCGTTTACATGGCGCTTGGACAAGCCGCCGGCGCTGCCGCAAAGGCTGCCGTAAAAGAGGCCATGCCAGTTCAAAAAATAAACATTATAGAGTTTAAGCGCGCCTTAAACAAGGCCGGCGCCGTCACAGATTTGCCGCCTGAATTCAGCGCGGAATTCAAGTGGACGCCAAAGACGCCAAAGGCGGGTGAAAAAGTTGTGTTTGAGCATATCGCGGTAAAAACCAAGAACAAGCCCGTCACCTATTATTGGGACTTTGACGGCGACGGCACGCCCGATGCCGATTTGCAAAGCGCCAAGGCCGAATACACTTTTACCGCAAACAAAAATCATCTCGTTACGCTTGTAATAGAGGATGATACGGGCAAGCGCTCAAAGGCCGTATGCAAGGTCGTAAACCTTGAGGGCGCGCTTGACGGAGATTTTTTTCTTGATACTGAGCGCCCTTTGTCAGACGCCTGGGATTTTGAAACTAACGTTGACGTCGCCGCCGCGAGCGAATCTCAAGTGCCGTACTTCGGCAACAACTTTAAGCATGACGCGGCTTCGCGCTTCGGCAAAATCTACGTGCTTATCACGCCCAAAAATTTGAGCGGCAGATATTCCGTTTATTTAAACACTTCGCTTTCGGGCTTTGCGGTTTCAAAAGCCGTTGTAGAAGACGCAGGCGGCACGCATGAAGTCAAAATCAACTTCGGCCTGCGCGACAATCCATACGGTCTCATAAAGGTTGGCACTTTTGACGCGCCAAAAAGCCTTAAGGTAATCAATGATGCCGAAGGCAAAAAAGGCGTCACCGTTTTTGACACCTACCGCTTCATTAAAGAATAAGCCGCCTTGCCATTATTGCGCTTTTCAAATTTTTATTGCGCTATTCATGCCATTTGCTTATACGTTTATTCAACCGATTTAACTGTGGTTTATTTTATGCAGACAAGAAGAAATTTCGTAAAGAAAACGGCGCTGGCCGCAAGCGCCGCGCTTTGCGTAAAAAGCACGGCGCTCGCAAAAGAAAGCGATGCGGCAAAAAGCGGGGGCAGTATAAGCCTGCAAAAGCAAATACCCGTAAGCTACGTTGCCGATGTCGCGGTTTTGGGCGGGGGCATTGCGGGGGTTGCTGCGGCTTGTGCGGCCGCAAAAAGCGGCGCAAGCGTAATACTTGCAGAACGTTTTGCGATTACGGGCGGCATGCTCACAAGCGGTGGCGTCGCAAACTTTTGCGGCAAGACCGAAGGTCAAGGAGAAGTCTTTGATGAAATTTTAAACGAACTAAGGCGCTTTAATTCCCTTGGCGAAGGCAGGCTTAAGAACGTGTTTAACCACGGCATACTTTCAATAATCTTGCAGGAAATGCTTTTAAAGCGCGGCGTAAAGCTGATGCTGCATACGCGCTTTGTCGACGTCAATATGAAGGGGCGAGAGATTGCCGAATGCGTAGTCTGCGGCAAGTCGGGGCTTGAGGCCATACGCGCAAAGGTATTTATTGATACTACGGGAGATGCCGATGTTGCGCGCTACGCAAACTTTGCAACAATGAAAGGCGACGACAAAGAAGGGTTACAACTGCCGATGTCTCAAATGTTTTTTGTGCGCGAAGTTGACGAAAACGAATTTGTTTTGCAGGTGCCCGCAAACTTCCACAACGTCATTAAAGACAAAAAAGATTTGCCCATGGTAAGCCCTTGGCCGGACGGCCCGCGCGGCAAAGCCGTAAAAGTAAAAATCCCGATGTTTGACTCCACATCTACCGCAAGCCTTACGGCGGCAGAAATAAAGGCGCGTCAAAGGATAATGGAGGTGCTCTATTATTTTCAGACGCAAGGCAAGCGCAAGTGGCGCTACACTAATTGCGCGGAGATTATAGGCATACGCGAGGGCTGCCGCATAGTAGGAGACTACGTTTTGAAAGTTGACGACCTGCGCCAAGGCAGAGCCTTTGAAGATGCTGTGGCCTGCGGCTCATTCATCCTTGACGGGCACAGCCCCAAAGACGACAAGCGCACCTACATACTGCCCGAGAAAGAGCTTAAAGTGCCGCCCTATCACATCCCTATGCGCGCCCTAATAGCAAAAGACGGCGATAATTTGCTTATGGCGGGGCGCTGTCTGTCGGCAGACCAACTTGCGCTTTCAAGCGCCAGAGTTTCTACCAGTGCGGCAATGACGGGGCAAGCTGTCGGTATAGCCGCAGCACTTGCCGCCGCAAAAAACGTAAAAGTAAGAGACTTAAACTACGCCGATATCCGCGCCGAAGTTGAAAAACGCGGCGCAGATTTGGATATAAGCTGAAGCTGAATATCCGACTTTTCTGCGCAAGCGCATAAAAAAAGCCTTGGGTAAACCAAGGCTTTTTTGCAAATAAAGACGGTGCTTAGAAGCTGAACTTTATGCCGCCGTTTAAGTTTTGATTGATGAAATCGCTGCTGATTTCAGGATTGTAATCAAGATACGCCTTCAGGCCTTCGCTTATTTCATAAGAGAAACCAAAGCCCAAGATTGCCGAATTTCTGTTAAATTCAGTCCCGTAATGCGTAAAGGTTGAGTGCGTTGAACCGCCCGAAATAAGGGTGGCCGTAGTATTGTAAGAGTCGTCTAAAAACTCATACAAATAGAGGGCGCGCGCCGTCACAAACAGGCTTGCAAAGAGCTTGTAGCTGCCTTCGACGCCGACTACAGATTTTAAGCTGCCGTAGGTCTGGCCTTCGTAGCTGAGGCTGTCAATATAGTCCTGCTTTTCGGTTGCATCGCCGTTAAAAAGCGCGGTGTAGTTTAAGCCCAATATCGGACGGACATAAAACTCAACTTCATTATACGGCCTGACAGAGTATCTGAGGCCGCCAAATACGCTTGCCGCGTCAGAACCCCATTTGGTTTCAGCCTGACCTTCTGTGGAATTTCTGTAGGCTTCATTGTAGCCGTGCGCATAGGTAAGACCCAGGTAAAAATCCAACTCTTTCGTAAAAGCGTAGTCGGCAAATGCGTTTACCGCGAGGCTCTGCGTTTCGGCGTAGCCCGTTCTTTGTTCGCCCGTGGTTTTTGATTCAAAACCGCCCACGCCTATCCCGAAGAACAAGTCGCGATTGTATATGTAGTCAAGATTGATGAGGCCGCCGTAGGCAAAGAAATTGCTGTCGGCGTTGTTTGCGCCGCCGTCATAGCCCGCAATACCGTTAATGCTTCTTACGCTTATGGTGTAAGTGTTATCCAGGGTAAAGACGGGCTCTTTGGCCTGATTACCGGTCTTTTGGTCAGCATAACCGGAGTTTAACTGCTCAAGGATGTAGTTGCGTATGTCGGAAACCCTGTAAACGGTATCCATGTTTATCATGCTTGAAAGCTGCATATTTTGGCGCGCCGCATAAGACATGGCCGCAGGCGAAACTTGCGTAAGCAAAGACGGGTTTGCGAGGAAGCTTTCCTTATAGTCCGTTATAGCTTGGTCCGCAGTTCCGCCGTTATCTACAGACATCAAGCCGTCCAAAACCTTTGCTATTTCCGCCTGATTCTTGTTTTTTGCATACGCGTCTTCAATATATGAATTGGTGCTTATTACGTAGTTTAAGTTGCCGCTTGCGTCGGTCGTAAAAAAGCCCGTCATGTGCGCGGATGTAAAGGCGTAACCGTCGCCCGCAGCCGAAGATTCCGCACCATTTTGAACCGTGCCTTTAATCGTGCTCATTTCCGCGTTTGCGGTTTGGTCGTAAGCGCCTACGAGGGTGAACTTGTTTACGGCGTTGTCATTGTCTGCATTTAAGTTGTAGGCGGCGTCAAGTTTGTTTAAAACAAAGCTTGGCGCGCCGGCACCCGTGATTATGCCCGACACTTCAAGCGCAGACGTGTCATAGGTTTTGCCGTCCGCATGCACGTTATTATAGTCAAAGTAATATTGCGAACCCGCAGCCACCGTTAAGTTGCCGTCTACAACTATCGCGCCAGCAATGTTCAAGACGGGTTGCGCAGACTGCAAAGTTATGTTGCCGTTAGCATTGATTGCGGTGCCCGTTGTAAGAACGGCCTTTGTGGCCGCTCCGCCCGGCTTGTTTGCTTCAACATTACCCGTGTCGGTATAAGAACCCACTACGCTTGAAGTTTCAATGTCTATAAGCGTGCTGCTTGCGGGGTCACTGTTTGTCACGTCAAGAAGCGTAACGTTGTCGGCCGTCGCAAAATCTCCGGCACCTGCGCTGCCGAGCGTCAATTTGTTAATGTCCGCAGCCTCTATTGCCGTATCGCCCGCGGCTACGCCCGTAAAGTCTGCAGAACCCACGCTGACTTCGTCAAGGTTTTCAACCTCAAGCTTTGTGTTAAGCTGGCCTATTGCAAGCGTGCCTTGCACGTCGCCGTTTGCGTCAAGAACGTTTGCCATGCTTACCGTGTCGTTTGCGGTGCCGATTTCGACGTCATCAACATTAGTTATTGTAACAACGTCATTGGCCTCTGTGATTGAAAGAGAGCCTTGAACGTCGCCGTTTGCGTCAAGAGCGTTTGCCATGTCAACGGTATCGTCGGCCGTGCCGATTTGGGCATCGGCGACATTTGTAATTTCAGATGCGGCGTTTTGGTTTGTTATTGAAACGCTGCCCTGAACATTGCCGAGTGCATCTACGTCGTTTATTACAACCACTTTGCCGTTGGCATTGAAAATTTCTACGCTCGCAAAATTGGAACTTGTGACGCTTTTATCGGCGGTAGTCACGTTGGCGGAACCGTAAACCGTGCCGTCGGGGTTGACGGTGTTTGAAAGGTCGAGATCGCCGTCTGCGGTTACGACTTCAACTTCAGAAAAATCGCTCACCCAATTGATAACTGCGGCGTCCAAAAGTGCGTTGAATGCGGCTCTGCTGTTTTTGTCGCCCGTGACATTTACCGAACCTACGGAGGTCGTAGACGTAATGTCGCCGTTTGAGAGCGCCACATTAAGCTCATTCTTGATGTTTTCGGCCTGAGTATTGCCGTTTACGGTAGCCAGATTTACGTGGTTTAAGTTTGAAAAGCTGTGCTCGTCAGTGCCGCCCGCCGTGCCGACAGTAGTGCTTAACAAGTCTACATCGCCCCCAACGCCGCCGTTTGCGTTGCCCACTGTAAGACTGCCTTCTATGGAGGCTGTGCCCGTATTTGTGAGGGTTGCGCCAGTATTAAGGTTGTCTATGTTTACGGAATTTACCGTATTTGCAATCTTGACGGAGGAAAGCTTGTTTACGGTGCCGATGTCTGTCTGACCCTCAACGGTGTCTAAATAAAGCTCTGTGGCTGCAGTGCCGTTGCCTACGGTGCCGACATTTACTGCGGCGGTTGTTGGGCTTGCGGCGGCTACGTCAACTATGGCGGTGCGCGTGTTTGCGGCGGTGCCTATTTGCACTTTGCTGCCGTCGGAAGCGTTACTGCTGCCCGTAACATCATAGATTGTAAGGTTGCTAGACCATGCGCCGGCCGCAACCGTGCCTATTTCAACGGAGTCTACGGTACCTATAATGCTGTCGCCTATATTGTTTACCGTGCCTACCTTGACGTTTACGTCATTAGCCGTGCGATAGCCGGTGGTTGAATTTACCATTATTGAGCCTACGGAAGTTGCCGTAACGTTGCCGGCAGCCGTTTCAACTTGCAAAATTTCCGCAATGGTGCCTGCGTCTACCGTGCCGTGTGCTGTGCCTATGGTTACGCTTGTCAAATTGCCGAAAGTGTGCGCGGCCCCTGTATTTGCAACGCCTATTGTGCTATTAAGCAAGTCAACACTGCCGCCGGCGCCGCCGTTTGTGTTGCCGACAGTCAAGTTGCCTTGTATAGAAGCCATGCCCGCGTTTGAAAGGGTTGCGCCAGTGTTCAGGCTGGTAATATTTACTTCATTGAGGTTACCCGCAACTCTTACGGTTGAAAGGTTGTTTACGGTGCCGATGTCAGTAGCGCCTTGTATGGTGTTTAAGACAAGCACGGTAGCGCTTGCGCCGTCGCCCACGGTGCCCACATTCACGGCGTCAGCCGTAGTGCTTGCGGCCGCCACGTCAGAAATATTCGTCAGCGTGTTCGCAACAGTACCTATTTGCACTTTGCTGCCGTCAGAAGCGTTACTTTGGCCTGAAACATCGTTTATAGAAAGGGTGCCGTTACCCGTGCGGCCTACAGTCCCGATTTCAACGGCGTCGACGGCGCTTATCGCGCTGTTTGCGGTGCTGTTAATTGTGTCCACCTTGACTTTTATTTCATTGTGGTCGCGCAGAGTGTCGGTAGAAGCAACGTTTACCGACCCGGCAGAATTTGCCGTAACGCTGAATGCGGCGGTGCCTATTGACAAGTCTCCGCTTACATTATGTGCGGTAACAATGTTGTTTGTTTCACCGATGCTGAGGCCGCCTATGGTGCCTTCAGAAGTAAAAGTGCCGTTCAAAACACCGCTGACGACAATGGTGCCCGCAGAATCGTCAACGCGCAGGTTGCCGTTCATATCGCCCGTAACCGTGAGGTTATTTATAGTGGTATTTTGTATGCTTATGCCGCCGCCGCTTATACCGTTTATAAAATTGATGTCGCTCTTAGATAGGATGGTTGCGACACTTGCCTCCGAAAGCGGATAGGCGCTTTGGTATACCTTGATAGGATCGCTTACAAGAGTATCCGACAAAAATCCCTCAAACGAACCTTGTCCGCTGTATGGGGTGTTTGTCCAGTCGTTTGCGCCTACAGTGCCGTAACCCGCAAAAGCCTGAGTTGTTGAAATTATATAGGGAGAGCCAAGCGCGACCCAAGTAGTGCCGTTATATTGCATTAACTGTTCGCGCTCAGAAGTTGTCGTGGTGTAACCGTTGCAGGCAAAATCCGCAGAGAACAAATCTACGCTTGTAAGCGATAAGTTTGCCCAGCTTACACCGCTGAGGGCGACTGTAGAAGTTTGAGTCGTGCTTGACACAGATGTTGTCGGCACTGCGATTATTTGCGCGCCCGCCGTCGATACCGCATAAACTGCGAGGAGCACTGCTAATTGTTTTTTAAACTTAATTATCATATTGGGATATTTTAAACTGTTTTTTATAAAATCTGAAAAAGGCAAAATAAATAGCGTCGATAATTTTCATACATGCAGAGTTTTTTGCAATTGCAACTCCGCCATATATTGAATCACCGACGCCAACCTTAATTAGGTAAGTTGCGAGAAGACTCTAAACTCTTCTGTTAGTAAAGCAAAATGCGTTGAATAATAACGAAATAACGAAATTGTATCACTAAAATAGATTGATTATTTTCCGCAAAAAGCTTGACAATAGAAAGGCGCGAGACGCACCCCAGTTATTGCGGGCTTAGACAAGCATAAACCAAATTTTTAACGATTTTTTTATAAAGCTTTGACTTTCAATACGCACATGAGCAGTCGCAAAGCATCGTATTTACCTTAAGGCTTCATATTATGCCTTAAACAAGGCGCCAAAAATATTTCGACGCAACACGACATAAGGCGTAATATGAAGCCTTAACTGATGAAGTAACAATCCGTTGCCCACCCGTGGGCGCTAGACAAGTTTATGGCCTCGTTAAGGCGCTCAAGGGTAATTGGTTTGACGAGGATGCCGTTGAGGGAGCCGACTTCAAAGTTTTGCATGGCTTCGACGTCTGCGGTGACACCAAAAATCAGAGTGTCGCGACGGATGAGGCGCATGGCGGCGGCGAGCTCCGCCCCGCTTAATTCCGGCATCCACATGTCGGTAAGGACGATATCAAAATGCTCGGCCTTAAACATTGCGAGGGCTTCAGTGGGGCTTGTTGTCGTAGACACTTTTGCGCCTGTGCGCTTGAGCATGCTATCTAACACAAAGAGGTTCATTTTGATGTCGTCAACGATAAGAATTTTCTTTTGAGCCCAGTCGCCGCATAAATCGGCGGTACTTCCTTCAGGGCAATCGGGTGCATATTCCCTATGCTCCAAGCCATTTATACGCACGGTGAAAACAGAGCCCTTGCCCAGATCGCTTTCCACTGATATTGAACCGCCCATGCACTCTAGTATTTTTACGCATATTGGCAATCCAAGCCCCGTACCGCCATTTTGCGCGTGAAGCCCACGCTCGGATTCAACCTGCTCAAACGGCGAGAAAATCTTTTTATGGTTTTCTGGCGCAATACCCACGCCGGTATCCGAAACGCTAAAAATAAGCGTGCCTATATTCTCATTATTTTTCTCAAAATGCGCTGACACTGTTATGCTGCCTCCATAGGTAAATTTAATAGCGTTGCCTATGAGGTTGTAAAGCACCTGACGCACGCGTTGCTTGTCGATTTTAACCTTGGGCATGGGAGATATGTCCATAATAAACTCAAGGCGCTTTTCGCGCATTTTAAGCCATAGAATTTTGCCGAGCTCGTCGCAAAGACGGGCAAATTCAACATACTCTGCATGCATACTTATTTTACCCGACTCAAGCTTTGAAAGATCTAAAATATCGTTTATGAGCAAGAGCAGAGAGTTTGCCGCCAGAGAAATATTTTTAACATATTCTGTCTGCGTTTTAGTATCTACCGCACCGGTTTTTAACAAGTCGGTAAATCCGATTACAGAATTTAAGGGTGTGCGTATCTCATGGCTCATAATGGCTAAAAACACCGATTTTGCCTTGGCTGCGTCTTTCGCCTCTTTAAGCGCAAGCCGCAAATCTAAAGTGGCTTTTTGCACTTTTATGCGTAAAATTGTAATGAACGCAAACCCCAACATCAAAAGGAATAGGGACAACGCCAAAAGAGACCAGAAAAAGTCTTCGTGAATTTTATGGTCGTCATAAACAAACCATTTTTTATAAATTTGCGCATATATGCCCTTTTGACGTATACGGGCTTCGGCTTTGTCAAGAGAATCAAGAAGCAGCTCTGCGCCGGAATAATGCCTGGTCGCAAAGCATGTTATTATAGGCGCAATGCTCTTAAATTCATTTGCCTCAAGATTACCGCCGCCGAGCCTGTCAACATAATATAGGGCTATGCCTTTGTTACATATAAAAACGTCCCCCTTGCCGAGCATAAGAAGTTTGATACCCTCAATGGCGTCTCTGACAATGGTATATTTAACATTTTCGATTTGCAGATTCTGCACCTTGCTTTGCATAATTTCTGCGTCCTGCAAGATGATTTCTTTGCCTTTAAGGTCTGCCGAAGTCTTTATATTGTCGCCTTTGCGGCAAATTATATAGGCGGAAAGATAATTATGCGCCTTGCCAAATTCAAAAGATTTTCCCCGCTCTTCAGAATACCCAAAGTCAATAAGCAAGTCTACAGAACCTATATCAACCGACTTTATGGCCTGCGCCCAAGGCAAGAGGCATATTTCATAGTCCATACCCAATTCTTCCATAACGGCTTTGAATACATCTACATTAAAGCCGTCGGGCTTTCCGTCTTCATTTATGAATTCAAGGGGGGGATACGCCATATCACCCGTAGCGGTAATCTTCTTTTTCACGTCTTCGCCAAAACATTCGGCAAAGGCGGCCAAAAAAAGCAGAAACAAAATCAAGGTTTTCAAATATCAAAAATCTCCTCTATATTCATTCGTCTTAATAATGATGAAGTTAATGCCCTACCCTAGAGTAGCTGTTCGCAAATTAATACATTTGCAGTTTATATGTCAACATATTTGACAGACTCTGAATATGCCTGCGGCGCAGCTTAAGCAATGTCAGTTTAACGCTTCCAACTCTATATTTTTAATGTGCTATATTAAATATAAAACCATTACAAAATAATACTTGAGTATTTTAGTTGCTGTTGTTGCGATATTTGCGCAACACGTCGCACAATGTGCAAACACCCCTGCCCGCTTTAATGCGGTTTTTAAACTGATAACTTGCAAAAAACTTAATGCCCCCGCGTTGCTGGGCGCTTTTAAAACGGCGCGCAACGTTAAGGGCGAAGATGAAAAAGTTTACATAGAAATGCTCGCAATTTGCCTTACGCGCGCAAATTGACTAATATGCGCTTATGACGCCCCGCACTATTTCTTTTTGCCTGCAGGAACCGCGTGTCCAAAGATTATGCGGTCGCCCAGCACGTCCTCTTTGCCGTCGGCAAAGGCCGCTACCGTAAATGTGCACGGCTTTTTTATTTCAAACTCCGCATCGGGCTTAAGCTGCGGCGAAGCTTCATCGGGGGTTTCGCCGTTAAGCGTGTAATACAGGGTTTGCGCACCCTTGGGCAGCGCAACCTTAACTTTCATACCCTCTTTAAACGCAAAGTTTGCGGGCTCATAAGGCAAACGCACAAAGTTTACGGCCTCTATCTTAGGCGCCTGCAAAGCGGGCTTGATGTAGCGCGCGCGCATTGCGCCTTGTATGCCTACATTTGCCAGACTTATAGGTTCTATACCCAACTTTGCCGCGGGGCTGTCTTGCGGGAATGAAAAATCATTCGCGGCGGGGTTTTTAAATAAGGGATTTGCGACTATAGAATTTTTGTTCCATCCGTACTTCTCTAAAAACTCTTTTACGGCGGCCGCGGCAACGCTTTGGTCATTTGCGTCTACGGCAAAAAGATTGCGGTCAAAGGTGACGCTTTTAGGGTCGAAAGGCCAGCGGTCTTTTGCGTACAAATAAAGCTGCAACACCGCAGGCTCTCCCTCATGCGATATGTATACGATATTTTTTTCTATGACGCTTTGCGCGGGGTAACCGCCGCGTATAGAAATGCCTATTGCGCCCTTCATGCCGCTTTGGTCGTTTGAAACATAGCGGCCGCGGTGCGTCTCAACAAAGAAATTGTTGATAATGTTGTTTGCGCCCTTTGAAATTATGCCTACCCCAACATTGTTATACGTTATATTGTGCGATATTGTGGCGCCCGTCTGGTTATCGTCCATTCTTATTGAGGCGTTGCAATACCATCCGCGCAAGTCGTGCACAAAGTTATGGCGTATTTGGTCGCCCAAGCCGCCGCTTGAAAAATATATGGCGTTAGAATCGCCCAAAGTCTCCCCCGTCCTGAAAAATTCATTATATTCAATGACGTTATTGCCCCCTGTGTAAGGGATATTATTCGGGTAATTTAGGCCGTTTTCATCCCTATGCTTGGGGTCTATCTGTTCCCAAAACACAACTGTCGGCCAGTTTTTGAGAGATGCCGGCGCCCCCGATAAACCGTGTATGCTTATCCCGTTATAATGCATGTCTAAAACCGTGCAATTGCGCATTGTGTTTGCCATCCCCATTGTTGAATTGAGGGCGCCAAGCTGCATGAATACCCTGCCGCAGCGTCTGAAATAGCAGTTTTCGATGAGATTGTTTTTAAGCTCTTTTTTAGTGCCCAGGCCGTAGCCCTTAAAATTCACGCCGGAAGCGCCTATATCTATAAATGCGCAGTTTCTGACGATGTTTGATATGCCGCACAAATCCATGCGCACGCCGCCGCCGCCGAGATTTTGGAAAACGCAGTCTTCTATAAGCGCGTCTTTTGCGCCCGTGATGTGTATTGCGTAATTTGGCTCTGTTTGCGGCAGATAATAATCGGTATGTTCAAACTTTATGCCGCTGAAACGCAGGCCGCATACGGGCGCATCATTTTCGGACGGCTTGTTTATTGCCCCTTCTATTATAATGAGGCGGCTTAAAAGCGGCGCATAAATATCCTGCGGCCTTGATGTCGAAAGCAAATAGAGCTTTTGTTTTTTAGCGTCAAAAACCCACTCTCCGTCGTTTTGCAGGGCGGGCGCGTAATTAACTAAAAACGCATTCTCGAAATCGGGCAGATGAGAAACAGAATCATAACTTGAAGGCAAAGCGCAAGCAAGCGTGCGCGTCTGTTTGTCGACAGATTCAACAGGCATCTGGTTAAGCATCCAAGGACCCGATGGTATCACCCAGATTTCCGCAACTGCGGCGGCGTCAAAATCGCAGTCAAAATATTCCGGAATTATAACTTTTTTGGGATCCAGATTCTTGCGTTTTATCTGTGCGGGCGTTGAGTTTACGGAGGTCTTAAGCGACGTTTCGCGCGGGACACCCTTAAGTATTGCAAAGCGTTCAGAACGCGCGCGCGGCAAAAGTTTTTGCCCTTTATAAAGAGTGTTAAGATTTATAAATTTCGCGCTTGGCTCTGCGGCGCGCTTGGCTTCTGTTATTTTTGAAAGGTCGGCCTCCCAAAGCTTGTCGGCAAGCGCTTTGTCAAAACCGGCAGGCGTCTCTTTACACTTTTGCCAGTTGTCTATTTTAACGCCGCCGCCCAATATGGCACCCTCGGTGTTTGCGGCATAAAAACGGGTATAAAAGCCCGTCGGCGCAGTATCTTCAAGAGTGAAAACAAGCGGACTTTGAAGCCGGTAATAGCCGTCGGCAAGTTCTACGGCATAATTTTTATCGGGGGCAACTTTGCGTGCGGCGCGCACGGCCTCAATGGCCTTTTGCAAAGTTTTAAAAGGCGCGTCTTTTGAACCTTTAAATGTATCCGCCCCTTTGTCGGACACGTAAAAATCTGCGGGCGGCATTTTTGCATAAACCCCAAACGCAAACGCGACAAACATAAGAATCAAACATGCAAATTTTTTCATAAAACCTCCCAAGTTGCATTAACTGACGATGTGTCAAACATTAGCACTTGTTAACGCAGGGTCAACAGCAAATCAAAAGCCGCGTTTATGAGCAAATACGCCATGCTCAAGCTTACTTTACCGCGCCGAAAGCCGCAAAGCATGAATTTTTATGCAAGACTTCAACATATCTGAACCCGACTTTTTTTAAGAGCTCTAACTGATATGCAAGCGGCCGCGGAGAATCTTCATGGGCTATGTATTTAAAGACCTTGTCGCGATATTCTGCACCGCCCACGCCGCAAAGGTATTTGCCGTATCTATCCCACATAAGGCTATGCAAAGCGGAAGGCTCATGGCTGACTAAATCGCTTATCCAAAAACCGCCGCCCGTTTTTAAAACAGAGTGGATTTTTTTAAAGGCGGCAAGCCAATCGGCATCGTCCCGCAAATGGTGCAATACGGCTGCGGCAATCACAACATCGTAGGTATTTTCGGCAAGCGGCGCGGTGCGCAAGTCTTCGCAGATTGTGCGCACCTCGCCCTTTGTTTGAAGGCATACGCGCGCTTTTGCGCGCTCAAGCATATTGGGGCTTAAGTCAAGCAAATCGCAATCTGGGTCTTTTGCCATTTCAAGAATTTTAAGGGTGTTATTGCCCGCTCCGCAGCCTATGTCTAAAATTTTGCGCATGCGAGGCGCAGTTGCAAATGCCGCCTGCGTGATAAGCTCCATAGCCAAGGGCGCATCTAACGTAGAGGTCTGCCCCGTCTGCAAGTTTGCAAATCGTTCGACATCGGCGTCAAAACGCGCGCGTATTTCATCTGTAGTAGATTTGTCTTTAAAATCCTCGCCCTTCATAATGCAAATATTCCGCCGCCGCCTTTGATTTTCAAGCAAATTAGCATTCTTTGCGCTTGTAAACGCGGCGCGATAACATTAAGGTTATTAAAATAAAATATATTGCAAATCGCAAGTTGCGCAAAGCTTGTAAACAAAGTTTCTGATTGTCCTAAAAACTATTTTACCAAAGGCGAATTATGAATGAATCAGATAATCTAAAATATGTTCATAGCTATATCTTTGCCACTTCTATAATGCTCTTACCGGCGATTTTGTGCGTAATTATAATTTGCTATATTTTGCGTTTGACAATCTTTGATTGGGACGAGCGCGGCACAATACTATTCATTCTTCCTTGTTTATCAGGGTTTTGCATCATATTTTTTATAGGTTTTTATTCTTCCGTAAAAACCATTTTGGCAAAACGGCGTTCAAATTTTGAAAAGGCTTGGAAGTTTTCAAATCTCGCCCTCACATGCCTGTATTGTATCGTTGTTTTATCATTAATAGCATTCACGCTTGCGTTGACTTCATTCTTTTTACCGTGCGTATGATGAGCTTCTGACGCCAAAAGTAATTTACTCAAGAGCCTACCTTCTATTTACATACGGTGCAAACGATATATAAGGTTTAATTAAATAATTAAAGGGCGCGGCAGATTTATAAATTTATAAATAATAAAAAAATATTGTGCTTGACGCGCGGCCAAACTAGTATTCTATCTCTAAGCAATAATCGTATATTACCAGCTTCCTTATTGTCCAACCACTGAGAGCCAAGTAAGATATAATTAGAAAGTGCTGCGGGCATTTCCGCAGCGGTTACAATCAATAAGAAAGTCAGTAAAATGGAAATATTCGTAGGCAATTTGCCTTTTGAAGTTACTCAAGAAGAAATCGGTGCCGCTTTTGAAAAGTTCGGCGCAATAAGCAATATCAAGATGCTTACAGACCGTGAAACCGGCAGATTCCGCGGAATCGCATTTGTTTCTATGGCAGACGTAGCACAGGGTCAAGAAGCCATCAAGGCTCTCAACGGTTCTGATATCGGCGGCAGGTCAATCAAAGTTGAAGCCAGCCAGCCCAGAGAAAATCGCGGCGGCTTCGGCGGCGGCGAACAGCGCAGGCCTTTCGGCGGCGGTGGTGATCGCAGGCCCTTTGGCGGCGGCGGAAATCGCGGCGGCAAGCCCTTCTCACGCAGATAATATAATGCTTTAAACAAAAACCTCTCGGTAAAACCGAGAGGTTTTTTTGTGCCATAAGCACGACTGCACAAATCTTAAAAGCGGCGCAAAAAATGATTGACCGCAATTCATAATCAACGTAACTTACGCGGCTTTAAAAAGGAGAGATGACAGAGTGGTCGATTGTGTCTGACTCGAAATCAGATGTGCCGGAAACGGTACCGGGGGTTCGAATCCCTCTCTCTCCGCCAAATTTATATCACAAAAGGCTGATTTGCAGTAAGTTGCGAATTAGCCTTTTCTTATGTCAGCTCGCGGAAAAAAATAAGTAATTGAAAATCAGGGTCTAACAAAAGCCCGAGGACGCAGAATGTACAACTAAATTACAACAGCCACCCCGCAGAAGTTGTCGCGGACAGATTCATTGAATGTCCCCCAATCCTTTGTCAGAACGGGTTTTCGCAAGGATTTCGCTAAACCACAAACAATCTAAACCTATTACGATATATCCATAATAATCTTGCAATTTTTGACTCTTTTTTATAGAATGAAAACACTATGGGAAAGATTACAAAAAAATATTGCGAAGGCAGACGTTCACCGTTCCAGCTTTCGTGGAGTGATAAAGGTAAGCGTATATCGCGCTTTTTCGATACGGAAGACGCTCGCGATGAGTTCTTGAAAGAATACAGTTTTCTTGAAAACCAAAGCTTTCAAGGGCTGATGACTATAGATAAGAACGCCATCGAAGACATCGCCAGAATCGAGACTCTCCGCGGTTCTACGAGCTATCGTGAACTATGGGAGTTCTGGACGAGACACCATAAGGACAGAGTCGTAATGAAGCTCTGGGATGCCTGCGACGCATATCTACGGGATATGATTCAGAATAAAAAAGCAAATACCGAGCATATTCGGCATGTCCGCAGAATCCTTGAAGCGCTGGTAGAAATGTTCGGGGAAAGATTAGTCGAAGACATAAGGCGCGAAGAATTGGAAGAATGGTTGTTTGCACTGCCATATTCGCCTGTCACGAAAAAGAATTATCGTTCGACTTTGTGCGCCTCTTGGAACTGGTTTGAAAAGCACAATTTTATCGATAAGAACATAGCAAAGGCTCTCGACTGCCCTGCCATAGACGCAGGTGAAATCGGCTTTCTTACAGTTACCGAAACTGAACAGCTTTTACGCGCTAATGAAAAATCCGATCCCGAAATTTGCGGGCTTATGGCTCTCGGACTTTTTGCAGGGATGCGAACTTCGGCAATCCCAAGAGTCGCCTATGAAGAAATTTCAATGCGTAAAGGGATTCTGACGCCTGCAGAAAAGACGAAGAAAAAACGCCGCAATTATATCGAGAATCTCCCCGACAATTTATGGGCATGGCTCGAACGTACACCTCAAAGCGCATTCGGATGGTGCGAAAGGAAATTCAAAAAACGCAGAGAGTCAGCCCTTAGGCGTGCCGGACTTCTCGTCAACGGCTCTCAACTCAAAATGCCAGACAAAAACGGCAAGATACCGCAAAAGAAAATACCGCCTAAAAATGCCTTCCGCCATAGCTTCGCCAGCTACCACGTTGCATGGAAACGCGACTTCCAAGATACCGCGCTCATACTATCCCACCAAGGTACGGAGATTCTTTTCAAACACTATCGTGGCAACGCCACCAAGGAAGATGCCGAAAAATACTTCGCAATTTATCCATCGGATTATCAGAAGGATTGACATTAAAAATCGGCGACATTGAATGTAAAAAATGGCTCGCAAAAAATCTAAGAAAAAATCTTTTTCCACAAAATTTACCGTCTTTATTGTGATATTGGGTGTCTTGTTCGCATTAGCGCAATATTTTTATCCTACACAAGTAGAACAGGTTAAAAACAAGGTAAGCGAACTTGTCTCCGAATACACGCCCCAGCCGAAGTCTGATGATATTGTATATTTGGCGAATTCCGATGAGATTGCCGTAGGAAATTATCTGCCTGCCGCTACGCAAAAGGTTCAAATTCTCAAAAATATCGGCTACATATCTGCGTTTTCAAACGATCTTGGAGTTCCCCTATGGGTTGCGTATGTAGCGCAATACCCATTCAAATTTAATACGGTGAGTCGCCCTTCAAGTTTCACCAGAGATTCAAGAGCATCGGGAAGCGCTGAGCATAAGGACTATTCGAATTCTGGCTATGACAGAGGTCACATGGCGCCGAATTATGTCATTGGAATGTGCTATGGGGAACAGGCTCAAATGGAAACCTTTTTGCTTACAAATATCGTACCGCAAAAGGCGAATATGAATCGTGGAATTTGGAAGGATATTGAGCAGTATATTTCAAATGATTTGGCAAAAAAATACGGTAAAGTTCTCGTATTCATAGGTCCTATATTCGAACAGCCTATTCAGCGAATAAAAGGTAAAATTGCTATTCCTTCGGCTTGCTATGCTATTCTGATGACGAAAGGTTCTGATAACGCTATATACGCAATGGGCTTTATAGTGCCTCAAGCTCCTACAAAAAAGTACATCTGGGATTACTCTGTTCCTATTGATGAAATTGAGCGACTTACGGGAATAGACTTTCTTCCGCAATTGCCCGATGAACTTGAAAACAAGATAGAAGCGCGTAATGATATTGTTCCTTTTAAGGTAAAATAAAAATCTTTCCTCAATTTACAAGGGATTGGCGGCTTTTACTAAAAAAATTCTTGTCGGAATAATGTGTTTTTGAGAATATATAACACGAAAATGAGAGAGGCATATCTCACTTTTCCGTCGGCAAGTATGGCGACTGCTTGTCCACTCCGCATTGATTATAGGAGTGCGTATGTCCGCAAGGAATACTGACCCCTCCGAAGCTTTTGGGAGGCGCAAAAAAAGCAAAACTGCGCCTTTGTATGTCTTGCCGGATGTATCGGGGTGTAAATTTTCACTATATGGCAAAGAAGACACCTACAATATCAATGGCCCTGCTCTCGGGCATAGGAGAGCAAAAATTAAAAACTATACTTATTCCGATAAAGCCCATTCTCGAAGAAAAATCTCTCTGGTGGGAAACTGTGAGCGATTTTAAGCCTAGAGAGCTGACTAATTTTTTACGGAGTAGCCGTGATCTTCCAAAAGAAGTTTCTGACGCCCTCTATGTAATAGGAACACTTGCTAAACCCGACTATGAAAGCTTCGTTATGGATGCCTTTCTTAATACAGCCGTTGATGTTCCATCGTCCAATATAAAAGCGGCAGTACAGTTATGGGATATGTCTCCGCAAGAATGTTCTTCAATAATTGTAAGACAGGATGCCCTGCGCGGCAGAAAGTACAGCTACTATCGCCCAAAAATAAAGGATGAAAGCGTTTTGCAAATTCCTACGGAAGAGATGATAGAATCTGTCCGCAAAGAAATGTCCGATTGGTTTTTCAAAAACAACAAAGGCACTTATACTCTAATTTTATGCCATGAAGTTGAGGAGTGGATTTATTTCAGCATATTCCACGGCGGGCTGATTAAACGCGATAACGACGTAAATAGCGGAGAAGTTGGCGTTGTTACCTATCGCCCCGAATTATCAGATTTTGTACGCATAAACAAGACGACGGGCGTTCTTGGAATTCATTTATCGGTTCGCAATAAGACCGTGGAAAATTATTATGTAAAAGCTTTCAATCAGCTATTTTTGCCCGACACTTCTTATATCGCCCGCAATTGTTATACATTGGAGCCGTTAAAAGATGAAAACAAAATACAGATTGTCGGGGAGCTTGGTGCAAAAATTTCAGCGTTCTCTCTCAAAAAGGTATTTTTACAATTTAAGGACAACGAGGTTTGCATCAAGGGCGATAATTTAAAAACGCTTTGGAAAGATTGGAATCTGCGTATTGGCATGTTTAAAAAGGCGGATTTTGATGTTGTTTTCAACGGTGATGACAACCCCAAAAAGCTCACAATTATACCGCCCTACAGTGTCGATTTCCCCGAACGCTACGACGATGAAGATTTGAACGTGCTTCTCTGTGAAAATGGCTTCCTCATAGATGAAGAAGACGTACCTGAACCTATTCAAGAAGATTTATTCCATGCTCCAGAACCTGTCAGAATGGGCAACTAAGTACGCTTGCCTTCCCAATAGCCTCAACGCTTGGCGGCAAATATGCGGAGAAAAATTGCCAAAAAACTTTCTTATAAAAAGCGATAAGGAAGTTTCGGTGCTGTATTCGGACGGCTATTCTTTCGAGCTACAAAGCAGGTATGAAAAAAACGCGGTAGTCTATTCGGAAAATCTGGAAAAGAAATTTGAAGTTGAGCGCAAAGAGCTTCTTCGGCTTGAACTCGACAAGGAAAAATTTTCGCAGGCTATCGCAAATGCAATAGAGCTGACACAGGATGTTGTCGCTTTTGAAAACGGAGACGGATACTACCTTGGGAGCCGTCAACTTGGCAGAAAGAAATACTCGATATTCCTACTATTTGACGCCCTGAACGCAGAGTATTCAGTCTCAAAATATGGAGATGCAATTCCTATAATTTTTGTTCTTTCAAAGACTGCGATAACCAAGGATATGTCGCGCTGGATTGCCGAACACGAAGGCATATGTTTCGAGCTTCATAACGCCTTTCTTTTCGATGGAGAAAATATTACCTGCACGCAAAGTATCGCTGATATTGTAGGCTTTGGCGGAACATTGAATATCCCCGATACACAGCTTGTAAAATGGACAAAACGCCGCCCCGCAAATCCGAAATGGCAGCATATTAAAATCACCCTAGATGACCCCGATTACCTGTTCATACGCTTCGGTACTCCGTATGAGAATGTTCATTACGGACAACTCCCCGTGTTCGTCAAAAAAGCTGGCAAAATAAAGCAGAAGAATAAGCTCTGGTGGTTTCTGTTAAAACTTTCGCAAGACACGGAACACGACCATGAAGCGCATAAAAATTATCTTCCGAAATTGCGTAAATTTTTCAAAGATTTCTTTGAAATTTATGACACTGATCCGCTTCCAATTAAAGACGGATACATAGACCCTCAGTTTGCAATAGATGTTTCTGAGCATATACTATCGGATGCAGGAAGGAACTTCTGATAACATTGCCGCTACTTTTCGCCTCTCGGTTTCGAGGGGCTTTTTTTGTGTCTAAAGTCTAAAATTTTTACGTCTTTTCGATTTTAGACCGAAGGGGAGAAATATCGTTAACGCCTTAGTTGCAAGATAGTTGCGCGGTCTAGAATTCCGTCTAAAAAGTTTTAAAGTCTAAAAAGACCGCAGTCGGTTAGCGGCAGAGTTCAATAATAAAAAATATAGAACTCCGCGTTAACCCGATAAATCCACTCTTCTGTCGCTTTTGGGAAAACGCACCAGATGTAAAAGCAATGAAACCCATAAGCGACAGTATGGAATTAAGCAATCGGGTTGCGCGCCTTGAAGAAGTTATCAGGGTGCAGAACGACCTTCTTGTCAATCTTACTGAGCGCGTTGGCGACACTTTTGCAAAGCAGGCATTCTCTGTGGAAGATTTGAAGCACCGCTGGAACTGCAAGGAAACTTGCGTACGCCGTATTGTCAAAGCCCACAAGCTGAAATTGCTTCGCGGCGCAGATGGAAAGCCGAGGAGTCCCATTGCCGTATTGAGAAGTTCGGTTCTCAAATATGAAAACGGAAACACTTTGATTCCGCTTCGCAAGCGTAAGACAAAGCCCGTCCAAACTTGGTCGGACAATCCGTTTCTACCGAAGCCCGAATTCAAAATACCGTCTGGCAAAGGAGTTCGCAAATTAGGAGAACCTATATGCGAATTACCGCAGGTAAAATCAACCGCCCTCAAAAGGGCGTAATATACGGTTGCGAAGGTGTCGGAAAAAGCACTTTTGCTTCAAAATTTCCCAAGCCAATCTTTGCGGATTTGGAAGGGGGCACGGCGCACTTGGATGTCCAGCGAGCCGACATATCCTCTTGGGAAGAGCTACTGGCAACAATAGACGAACTGTCGAAAGATTCTAACGGATTCAAGACGTTCATCATGGACACGGCAGACTGGGCTGAACGTATGTGCGCTGCATTCTTGTGCAAGAAATACAAGAAGACAGGCATAGAAGATTTTGGCTACGGCAAAGGCTATCAGTATCTGGCGGAGGAATTCGCTGGCATGCTGGGAAAACTTACGGCTCTGCAAAATAGCGGGATGCACGTCGTTTTGCTGGCACACTCGACAATCCGAAAGCTTGAACTTCCCGAAGAAACAGGCTCATACGACCACTATGAGCTGAAATGTTCAAAGACGGTATCGCCTCTTGTTAAGGAATGGGCGGACGGACTTCTGTTCGCAAATTATCGAACGACAGTTATTGCGAATTCTGACGGCAAAGGAAAAGCGGTCGGAGGCAAAGAACGTGTTCTTTACACGGAGCACACGGCATTTTGCGACGCAAAAAATCGTTGGGGCTTGTCGGGCATACTTCCTTTGTCTTTTGAAAGCGTGGCAGGAATATTCGGAATTCCCGAACTTTCTTCCGCTACCGAAAACGAAAGTGAAACTTTCGGCAACGTCGAAATCACTGATACCCGCAAAGCAAACATTACGCTTATCGAAACTTCGATGGAGTTTTCAGGCGTGTCCGAAGCGGAGTTGAACGACTATTTGCGAGGGAATAATTCCAAGAAGAAAGTCTTTATCTCAAAGGAGCAGACATTCAGGGATCTCTCTGATTCATGGCTTGAAAAGATTTCCGCAGAAGATGCTTGGGAAAAAATCGAATCACAAATCGTTGCAGGGAGGGCAAAATAATGAGTTCTTCCGAAAACGAAAGATTGGATTGGAATTCGCCAACATCGGTTGATGCGAAGGAATTCAAAGTTTTGCCCGCAAACACTGAGGTCGGCTTCACCGTAGTCGAATTTGAACGAGCCACCACCGCCAAGGGGGACAACATGGCAAAGATTTCTTTACGCTGTGAAACTTCTGACGGGCTGACTGCTACGATTAAAGAAAATCTTGTGCTTATCCGCAACTGCGAATGGCGCATAAATCAGCTCTTTAGGAGCGTCGGACTCCGCAAACACGGGGAAACTTCTGTTCCCAAATGGGGTGAACTCAAAGGTTCACGCGGACGCGCGCGTCTTGGTGTTGAGCAATGGGTCGGCAAAGACGGTAAGACTTATGACGGCAACGTCATTAAGGATTACCTTGAGCCGAACGAAACCGCCGCCGCCGAAAGCGACGAGGACTTATTCTAAGGAGGTTTGTCATGAATTTTATCATATTTGATATAGAAACGGCAGGACTTCCAAAAGATGAAATCTCGCACCTCATACCTGAATTCGAAGCTCCTTCTAACTATAAGGACGCGGAGAAAATACAAACGTACAAAGAGCGCAAGCAGGAAGAATGGCTCTTGGATTCGGCGCTGTCGGCTGTCAGCGGTAAGATTCTAGCAATCGGGTTTCAGAAAAACCACGATGCAATCGACATTATTTCTGACGACAACGAGGCAGAAGTTCTACGCCGCTTCTGGGAATTGTATAGGGAAAATGCGGATGCAACGTTCATAGGCTTCAACTCCAATAGCTTTGACGTTCCGTTTTTGCTTAGACGTTCGTGGAAGCATAAGGTGCTGGTTCCGAATATTCTTAGCGGAAGATTTTTGAACGGTCGCTTTATGGACTTGGCGCAAATTTGGGCGTGCGGAACTGGCGAGCGCATATCGCTTAAAAATCTGGCAAGGTTTTTTGGCGTAGGCTCAAAAGACCAAAGCGGTGCGAATTTTGCATCTATGTGGCAAGCAAACAGGGATGTCGCAATAGAATATCTGAAAAACGACATCGCCCTTACCAAAGCCGTCGCGGTTGCGATGGACATCATGGAAGATGACGACGGAGGGCTTTTCTAATGAAAACTGTAATCATTGGAATTGACTCCGGCGCAAGCGGTGGCGTTGCAATAATATTCCCGAACGGAGAGGCGCAAGCCTCTCCCATCGGGAGTGTTTCAGACCTCTGTGAAGTTTTCAAAGATGCTATAAGGCATTCTGAGAAAAGCGGGTACTTTATTGAAGCGGTGCTTGAAGAAGTTACGGGGTATATAGGTGGCAAACCACAGCCTGCAAGTCGCTCCTTTGTTTTGGGAAAATCGTACGGTGCAATTATCGGACTACTCATAGGTTTGGAAATTCCGTTTCGTACGGTGCGTCCGCAAAAATGGCAGTCAGGATTGTCGGGGGTAAAAGGTCTTTCTTATGCGCAGAGAAAACGCAAATTGAAGGATTATGCGGTTCAAATGTATCCGCATTTAAAGCCGACTTTAAAAACTGCCGACGCGATTTTAATCGCAAATTTCTGGAAAGGAGTTTTGAGCCATGAAGCTTAGACCCTATCAGGAAAAAGCGGTTGACGCCATTTTTAAGTCTTGGTGCGACTTTAACAAAACCTTGCTAGTACTCCCGACAGGTACGGGAAAAACTATTTGCTTCGCCAAGGTTGCCGAACGTGCAATTGAAAGCACAGGCGAAAAAGTCCTTGTGCTTGCTCACCGCGAAGAACTTCTGACACAGGCTCGTGATAAGATTCATGCAACAACGGGGCTTTCATGCGCTTTTGAAAAAGGCGCTGAAACTGCATTGGGTTCTTTTGAGCCTATCACTTGTGCAAGTGTTCAAACGCTTATGCGCTCCTCGCGCTTGCAAAAATTCAACGCAAGCCACTATGGAACTATAATTGTGGACGAGGCGCACCATGCTTTGTCCGACTCATATCAAAATATTCTGAACCATTTTTCTTACGCCAATGTTTTGGGCGTTACTGCTACGCCAGATAGAGGCGACAAGAAAAATCTGGGCAAATATTTTGAAGATGTGGCTTTTGAATATGGAATACGCGATGCCATCAAGGATGGGTATTTGTCAAAAATTCTGGTCAAAACTGTTCCGTTAAAAATATCGCTTAAGGATGTCAAAAGCACGGCGGGTGATTTTTCTGCAGACGATTTGGGTAATGCGATAGATCCGTATCTCGAAGAAATTGCAAAGCATATTCCGCGCGACAGAAAGACGCTGATATTCTTGCCTTTGATAGAAACTTCAAAGCGCATGACGCAAATTCTTGTGTCGCTCGGTCATAAGGCGGAACATATAGACGGAATTTCCCACGACCGTTCGGAAATTCTTGAACGTTTCCATACTGGCGAATGCGGCGTATTGTGCAACTCCATGCTTTTGACTGAGGGTTTTGACGAGCCTAGCATTGACTGCATAGTTTGTTTGCGCCCCACAAAAATAAGAAGTCTTTACGCGCAAATTGTTGGGCGCGGAACTCGCCTGCATAGCGGCAAAGAAAATCTCCTCATACTGGATTTCCTCTGGCAAACGGCACAGCATGACTTATGTCACGCCGCGCACCTAATAGCGCCAAAAGAAGAAATCGCCCTCAAAATGCGCGAGATTTCCGAGCAGGAAAATGGCGTAATCGACCTGAGTATTCTTGAAGAACAGGCGGAATCTTCCGCACGCGAAGAAAGAGAAAGGTCTCTTGTGGAAGCCATAAAATCCAATGCAAACAAGCGAAGCAAACTCATAGACCCGATAGAATACGCGCTTTCTTTGCATGATGACGCGCTTGAAGACTATTCTCCCACATTTGCGTGGGAAAAAGAAAAGCCAACATCAAGACAGGTTGCGATTCTTCAAAAGTTGAGTTTTGACCGCAATAAAATCACATCAAGGGGCTATGCAGCTATGCTGATAAACCGTGTCATATCCCGACGCGTCGCAAATTTGGCAACGCCCAGTCAAATAAAAACTTTGGAGAAATTCGGCATTGATGAAGCTGGTTCTTTAAGTTTTTCAGAAGCTTCGCGCAAGATAGGCGAAATTGCCGCCAATGGCTGGAGAACAGGAGGTTTTTATGGACAATAATATCCATGAAATCCTAAACGCCCTTTCTCCGCACCGTGCGGACGATTATAAGACTTGGCTGGAAGTTGGAATGATTCTGCACTCCATAGGCGAAAGCCTTGGAGTTTGGGACGCTTGGAGTAGGCAATCTCCGAAATATAAGCATGGAGAATGCGAAAAAAAATGGGCGACGTTCGGCAACTTTTCAGGAGCGCAAGTGTCCTTGGGAAGTCTTATCAAAATGGCAAAAGAGGACGGTTATTCTCCAAGTCAAGGTTTCGGATTTGACGATCCGATAAGTGATTCAAAAATATCCAAAACTTCCAAAACTCCAAATACGGAGCTTCGGGATTTTATTCGCGCCGTATTCAGACCCAATGACATAATAAACTACGTTGTAGATTCCTTTGAAAAAGACGGCAAATGGCTACCGTACGGCAAAGGCGTATGCAAAACCTATGAACGCCTGATGTCAGAACTGGATAAGTACGACGACATAGGCTATGTTTTAGGAGACTGGAAGCCCCTTGCGGGTGCGTGGACTAGGAGTAATCCTGTCTTGCCCGACACAAGCGGTTCAAAAAATGCGGATGTTGCGGAGTTCCGGCACTGTCTTATAGAGTCTGATTCCTTGCCCAAAGACAGGCAGCTGGCAAAAATTCTCGAGCTGAATTTGCCATGCTCCGCCATAGTCGATTCGGGAGGGAAATCAATTCATGCGATTGTAAAAGTTGACGCGGGCAAAGATGAAGTCCTATACAAAGAGCGTGTGTTGGCGCTTCATAAATTTCTAGAGGAACGCGGTTTTCCTGTGGACAAAGCCTGTAAAAATGCGAGCAGGCTCTCCAGAATTGCAGGTGTTAGCAGAGGTGAAATTCGGCAATCCCTATTGTCTGTAAATGTAGGTGCAAAGTCTTTTGACGAATGGAAGCTGTTTGCTTCTGCGCCGAAATTCAGGCTTATGTCGGCAAAAGAATTGCGCGCAATATCGCCTGACGACTATTCAGACGTGCTTCTTGGGAACCGTTTTTTATGCCGCTATGGCACATGGTTGATTGTTGCACAATCAGGCATAGGCAAAAGCGTTTTGGCTATGCAGTTGGCGATGAGCTTTACGCTTGGCAAGCCCGTGTTTGGAATAGACCCGCATTGCCCAAGAAAAGTTTTGCTCATTCAGGCGGAAAACAACGATATAGACTTATCGGAGCCGTTTCATTCCATAACAAAGAAGCTAAACTTCACCGTGTTGGAAAATTCAAAGATAGACGAAAAACTATTTTTCCTTTCCGAAGACAGTTCCAGCGGCTCAAAATTTGTAGAGCTTCTCGATGCTGTTTGTATGGAAGCCAAGCCCGACATTGTTATAATCGACCCGCTGTTGTCATACATAGGCGGCGACATTAGCAGGCAGGAAGTTTGTTCCGAATTTTTAAGAAACCAACTCAATCCGATTGTTCGGAAGCACAATATGGGGTTGATTCTTATGCACCACACAGGCAAGCCGCCTAAGGAAAAATCCATTCAAAATGTCTCTGACATGGCGTATATGGGTATCGGTTCTTCCGAACTTACCAACTGGGCGCGAGCCGTGTCGGTCTTGGTTCAGAATAAAGATGACAGTAGCGTCTATGAATTTATCCACACAAAGCGCGGACACCGTTCAGGTACGGACATCAAGACGTATATCAGGCACGCTGTAGGCGGTATTTGTTGGACTGTTACAGACGAGCCTGCAAAAGCCGTGAAAGGCGAGAAGGCTCCACGCTCATCGAAGTATGACAAACTGCACCTTGAAAATCTCGCACCTTGTCCCAAAGAAGCTCTCTTTTCTGAAATCTCCAAACGCTTGTCGGCTGTCGGTGAACCAGCTTCATCGGGCGATGCGCTCAAGGTTTTTAATGCGGTACGCCAACTTAGACCTTCACCGCTAATCTTCACCAAAGAAAGCGAGCTATGGCAAGGTCGCCTATATATCGCCGAAAGCCTTGATTCTAAGGGCAATGCGGGAGGTGTGCTATGAGACTTTCAGGCATTGAATATACTGTCGGTGAACTCGGTGAAAGTTTGCGTTTTGAGGCTCACTTCATCGGTGAGGATATGTCGGTGAGGCAGGCTTTTAGCTTTTCCTCACCCTGTCGCTGTCTTAGTGAGGCGGTGAGAGTGAGACCCCATATATATACTTTAGTATATATGGGTTCACCCTCACCGACACACAGACTTGCGACAGGCGGTTGGACGATGTTCACTTACCCATCAACCCATACCCTCGCAGGAGGTGCCCAATGACCGACCGCGAAATATACCAGCGCGAATACCGCCAATGGGTAGCCAGCCTTTCGCCGAAGCAACGCGCCAAGCTAAAGGCGCAAGGCTTAGACAAACCCATGGCGGACGACTTTACCAGTTTCAAGCCAGACCCCGAGCTTAGCCTTGCAAGCATCACTACCGACTTCGACTACGATCAGCTCGACGAACCCGAGAAGCTGGATAATGGTGCGCTGGAGACCAAGGCGAAGGCATATGGAGCGCAACTGCTCATCTGGGTGTTTCAGCGCATACAAAGCCACGGCAACGAGCGTATGGCAGCTCTCGACAAGGAGTGTCTGCTGTTTGCGCTCGGGCTGGAAAATCTGCTGAATGTGAAAACCCAGACGGCTCTCGGCGAAAAGTACGGCATTACTCGAGCCTGTGTCTCAGCCCGTGTAAAATCGTGGCAGAAGCTTCTGGGCATGAAGCCGTCGTCGATGATGAAATCCGATTCAGCGTGCCGCTCATATCGTCGCGCAAGAATTGCAAATTTGACACGGAAGGTAGATGTATGAACGCACAACTCGAAAAAATTTCCGACCAGAATACCGTAGCTTCCGACATAGTTTCGCAGATAAACGACCTGCATCATCAGGCTGAACTCATCGCAAGCACCGCCAAAGAACAGGCAGGCAAGGCTGTTGAAATTGCTGTCGAGTGCGGACGTCTTTTGACCGAACAAAAGAAGCGTACAGCACACGGCGAATGGATTGCGTGGATAAAGTCTAACTGCCGTTTCTCCGAGGACACAGCGCAAAACTATATGCGCCTATTCCGCAAAGTCTCCCAGCTTGCGGAACTCGAAAGCAAGAGCGAAGCCGACGCAAAAACCGACACAGTTCGGTTTATCGATAAGCTCAAGGCAAAGAGCATACGTCAGGCATACATCGCAACAGGTATCTTGCCTGAACAGCCCGTAAAAAAACTCGGGGTAGCTGATGTAGGCGATGGTGCTTGCGGCGATTCTAAGCCCATTGTGTCGCACGTAAAGCACATCGACGCTATCGTGCTGTGGTACCGCAAGACCGTAGAAAACAAGCCCGCAAGTCGTTGGAAGTTCATAGAACGTGAAGCCCTCATAAACGACCTCACGCCCCTCATGGAAATCTACAATGAGCTTGTAGAACTCCAAGAAAACATGGGCAAATAACAATTCGCGGAGTAGTTTAACGGCAAAACACCCGACGCATACTCGGGAGACTGGCGGTTCAAATCCGCCCCCTGCTTAAAATAAGAATTGACTTATATATGCAGATTTTTTGCAGTTATATCATGAGTAGTAAATCAATCTTAAAAAAATGTTCATTATGCCATAATGTAAAAAAACTTTGTAAATCTCATTTAATATCTGAACTATTTTATAAAGAAACTTATGAGAAGGGTTCTGAAAAATTAAATGTAATACCATTAGCTAATTCAAATAGAAAATTTAAAACCATACAACAAGGTATGAATATGGACCTATTGTGTGAAGATTGCGAAGGAAAATTTAATCGCTATGAAACATATTACGCTAATCTTATTAAAGCGCAAAGTATATGGGATTCAGGAACCGTTATTTACGATTCTGATGGGATTGAGGGAAGGAGCATTACTGGTTTGGATTATTACAAAATTAAATATTTAATGCTTTCAATAATATGGAGATTGTCGTTTCAATATTCTGGCGAAAAGCTTTTAGATTTAGGGCTTTATCAAGAAAAATTAAGAGATATACTCTTGAACGAAAAAGATATAAAAGAGTTTGATTATCCAGTATATTTTCAACACATAACATTAGCTGGTAATCCATTTAATATAATTGGAAGTGGAGGATTTCATCGGAATAAGAAAGGCAAAAGAAACCATCTTATCTTCTTAAATGATCTAGCATTATTTGCCACAATAGGAGAAGATTCGGCGGATGAATTAGAACAAGAAATTTCTTTAAAACGAGATGGCAGTTGCATTATGGTAAGTAGCGACTTTCATTCTAGTAACTTGTTTGAAGTATACCAAAATGCCATAAAAAAACATAGCGCTAAAATTCATAAAAATGATGCTGTAAAGGAATCTATTTGAACGTCAACACACAGCAGGGGAGTCCGGCAGACCCCTTTCTCCTTGCGAATGGTTTTTTTGAAAGTTTACACCTTTGGCGATAATTTGGCGGTCAAACCCGCTTGCACAAAGGATTTCAGCGTGGGTGGAAAATTCTGAAAAGTCACCCTTTTTGACACTTTTCCACCCTGTATGGAAGAAAACATCGCAAGCAGGATTCTTAGCAAGGACATAGAGAATATCGTTAAAAAAGCCGCCAGTGGCAAACCATTGAGCAATGCCGAACGCCAACGAATAGAAGCCGCATATGCACAAAAAACTGAAACTGTCCGCTATGCAAAAAATCTAGTGGAATTGGCAAACGCCCTCGAAGTGAGCAGGCAGTCGATTCACAAATGGCGCAAAAAGGCAGGTTCTCCGAAGGCGCTTTCAAACGGCAAACATAATGTTCAAAAGTGGCGCGAGTTCATTCGCGATAACGACCTAAGAGAACCCGATACTCCAGAAGAAACCGCCCTTAAAAGCCGCAAGCTTTTGGCGGAAGTAAAGCAGGCGGAACTGAAACTCAAAGTCATGGAAGGTACTTATGTTGCCATTGAAAGAGTCCGTGAAGTTTGGATGACACATATAGGGCAAGTTCGTAGCATTCTTGAGAGCCGATTCTTAAACGAGCTTCCGCCCATTCTTACGACATTGAATGCCATCCAAATCCGAGAGAAAATGCAGGACGTTCTGGACGAAACTTATAAGGCTATTAGCATTGCGGCAAGTTCCATAAAAGAGTCTGTGGACATTGATTAGTATTCTTCTGGGAACAAAAGCGTCGTAACGCTTCTGTCGGCTTCCGTAATTATCCAAATGCGCCTCTTGTCTGGCAGGCAGTATTCGCTCATGAGTCGCAAGCCGTCTTTTAAGGCTTCTTCGTTTATGCCTTTGTCCTCATCGCATATATCGCCCCAGTCGCAATTTCCGTGGCGTATGAGATACGGCAACAGCGGAAACTTATTTTCCTCGCAATAGTTGAAAAGCGCAGATGTCGCCACCACCTGCCCGAAGTTGAATTTAGAATCTATTATGATGTGTGGGTGTTCTTCGTTCATGCTATTGCCTTGTTGATTGCTATTGTTTTGCCCTTTGCAAATCCAGCCCGATAGGAGTCTCCATCGCTTCTGACAGTTCTGCGACGTTCGGACTTAAGGTAGCGTCCGAAGGTGTTGTTGACGTAGCTGTCTATTGCTTCTTTCGTGTTTACCAGAACTATCTCATAGTTCTTGCAGGCGGATTCTGATTCTTCCGCCTTGGCTTGCTTTTCCGCTTCCGTGAGGCGTTCTATGATTCCGTAGGAAAGTCCGCGATAATAGGAAGCTTTGTCTGCGTTTATGTTTTCCTTCTTGTAGGCATTCCAACAGTCGAAAAATGTTTGGCGCAAATATCCGTGGATGTATTTGGCGATTTCTATGTCTTCTGGCGTGCCCACCAACATCATGCCCTTGCTTCCAAAATTGTTAGTAGTCAGAACTCGCACCCGATAAAATCTCAATAGAATATTTATTATGCAGGTATCGGCGGGATTCAGCATGCCTTTGCGAGAAAAGAATTCCTCGTGCCTGATTCCCATGTCGGATTTTTCTTCAGGGTCTCCCAGATTTGCCATGGAGATTTTATACTTTGTCATCAGGCGTTGTGCCATCTCCATCGCGTTCTTTACTTCGCCCTCGGAAGCGTTTTTTCCTTTTGCGAGATTTAACAGTTTTTGTATCCTTTTTATGATATGTTTTTCGTTATCCATATTGCTTTGTTTCCTTGATTTTATCGGACCTTATTAGCTTCTTCCGACTGTGTTTATATTAGCATATTTGGCGGAAATTCGCAATGGTTTTATTCATCTTTTTTAGCGTGAAATAATATTTCATAATAAGGTAAAATAATCTTGAAATCGGCAATAAAACCGCCTCCGAAAAGCCCCTTCCGCAAGCCTTCATCATAAAGGAATTTGCGATGGCTATGATGGCATCATATAATTATATATGATATATGATGATAAAAAAGACAGATAAAAATGTTGCGAATTTCCGCGCCTTATGGTAATATAAACGACATAGGAACAACTCTTAGGAAAAGGAAAAATATGAAACAAATCACGATAACAGAAAAGGATGCGAAAAAATATAAATTCCCCGCCAAGGCAGTTGGCTACTGGGGCGTAATGACTGAAAGCGAAACGGATATTTCGCTACATCGAATGAAAAAAGACGGGACTCTTGGAAGCAACAGGACGAGCAATATTCTAAAAATGAATAAAACCGTAGCTCCCGAGTTTTTTACAAAAAATATCGTCGAGCATGAAAAGCCTGCGGAGAAAATACCCGACGAAGATAAGCTGGAAAAAACTATCGTTAAAACCTTCAAACTCGGAGCCAGAAAGCTTCGCTGGATAGTTAAGCTCATAGAAGCCATGAAAGACGATCCATTCGGGCAACAGGCTATAGAAAAGCTCGGGGGTGAAATTCCATTCGCTCAAAAGGTGATAGAAGACACAGACCCCGAACGTGAATTTGGAAAAGCGTACAGTTCCATTTCAAGCGCAATGAAAGTCTGGAATTCCCGCATGATGAGAGGAGCCTTGTAATGGAAAAGAAAAGATACTTTCATATGCTATGCACCGACGGCGAAAAAGTTCGGTATGAGGGGCGTTTCCAATGCAGGACTAAAATTGAAGCATACAGGCTGTTGCGCTCAAAGGTTGCACGCAAAGATTTGCGGGGGCTTAAATATACCATAACGGAATTTCCAATAGACGTATTGCGCGAAATAGTGGATGCCATAATAAGCAAAAGACCTTTGCTCGAGGGCGATATAAGGCGCGATGATGGAATTGCACTGCCGCCCAAAGACCCCAATTCAAAATACTTTTCTCTCGCAGGCTATAAGGGCAATCCCAACCCGCCTACAATTGGAAACGTAAAACGCAGACTGGGCGATTGATGAAATTCCTATTAGACCTAAATCAGACACTCATAGATAAGCCCAAAGACGCGCCAAGAATCCGCCCTTTCGAGCTACAGATAGAAACTGAAACATATCGACAATGGCTTGTTGAGATTCTGCGAGAAAAATACGTCATTCTGATTACTGCTCGTCCGAAAGAATACCGAGCCATGACATTGGAAAGAATACAAAGGCTTACGGGCTGGCTTCCGCAGGAATCCTACTTTGCTGAAATCCGTTCATGGCCACATTTCAAAAAGGAGCATCTCTTGCGGAAATACGTTCTTCCAAAAACCGACAGCGAACGGTTTTTCGGGATAGAATCCAATCCCAAGACAAGGGCGGTATATGCCAGATACGGAATCGACGCGCTCCCTGCCATAGGCGAAAACGGAGAAAGGATTTTCATAGATTTTGACCCATTTTCAGACGGCGAAGAAAAAGTCTAAATTTTGACATCGCTTCGTCTGTATATGTCAGACGATAAAAAAGCACGAATTTTAGCGGACGGGATAGAGGTATGGTGTAGCTACGACAAGCTTGTAGCCGTGGACGACATTTTGTCCAATCCGAAAAATCCTAATACTCATCCTGCGTCGCAGGTCAGCCTTTTGGCGCAAAACATACGCTATCATGGCTGGCGGCACCCCATTACAATTTCCAAATTGTCCGGTTTTATTGTGTCGGGGCATGGAAGATTGGAAGCCGCAAAAGAACTCGGGGTGTCCATTGTTCCCGTCGAATATCAGGACTTTGCTTCCGAGGACAACGAGCTTGCCGTGCTTGTCGGCGACAATCGCCTTGCGGAACTTTCTTCGATAGACCTCAACAGCCTGCAGGACATAGTTGACGGTTTTGAAAAAAACGACTTTGACGCAATCCTTGCGGGATATGAAAAGGCGGACTTGGAAGCCTTGCTAAGCGGAAATTGTGAAGATTCTCCCGAAGACGAAGACGAAAAAGAATTAGACCCGAGCCAAGTTACGCTACAAGCTGGCAATTATCGCTGGCGTGTTTCTCAAGAAGAATTTGGCAAATGGATAGACGCCCTTAAACAGCAAGTCGGCTTCGACAAGGAATCCGTTATAGCGGAACTCAAAAGGAGAATGGGCATATGATAAGCATAGAGCCTATTTCCGCCGTAAATCCGTCAACCTATAATCCAAGAACCGCAGATCCGAGGCGTTTGGATTTAATAGAGCTTTCTTTGCGTAAGCTCGGCTTTATTGCCCCGATATACGCAGACGAAAACGGCGAAATCCTATCAGGGCACCAGCGACACTTTGTCGCCACACGGATGGGCTGTACGCACATTCCCGTATGCAGAGTCCCCGCCATGGATTTGGAAAAACGCAAAGCCATCAATATAGTGTTCAATCGCGGCACAAACGATATGGACATCTGCAAAACTTCGGCGAAAGCAAAAATTCAGCTGGAGTCTATGGATATTCAAAAACTGGCTGATAAAATTTCTGACAAAAGCGTCGGAAGCGACGAGTTCTTCCGTTGCGCTAAGCCATTTAAAGAGTCTGTAAAAAAGCTCTGTAAAATAAATGCTGGACGCTGGATTCCCTATGCAAGAGCTATAGCGCGAACTCTCCGAAAGGCGGGAGTCGTCATGCCCATAGTCTGCACTCCAGACGGCAAAGTCGTAAACGGCATAGGTCGCCTTGAAATGCTTGCCGAGCGTAAAGAAGAATTCGGCGAGGTGGTGTACATTTCAGCAGAAGAAGCGATATTTGCAGACGCCATGATGAATCAGCTTACAATGGAATTCAATATCCATGAACGCTATGAGGATTTGCTGCGGTATAATTCTTTCCGCAGGGCACGCAGAGTTCGCGAAGAACTTGGCAACGGTTTCATCTTCACCGTTCACGGCAATCAGCCCTGCCATAGTTTCGATATTTTTAATCCAAAACAACAAACCTTATGGCGCAAAGAACACGGCAATACGATTTTGGATTTCGGCGCAGGACACCTTACCGAAACAAAAATTCTGAATACTGCAGGCTTCGACTGTACTCCTTTTGAGCCGTACCATATCGACGTTTCCGAAATAGACAAAAAATCGTCTTTGGAAATATCCGAAGCATTCTTGGAAAAAGTGGCAAGCGGTACGGAATGGACTTCGATATTTGTTTCCAGCGTTATGAATTCCGTTCCATTTGCCAAGGATAGAGAGCATATAGCGGTGATTTGTGCGGCATTATGCAGACCATTCACAAATCTTTATATCTGCGCTTCCAGCACTGAAGAAACAGGCTATAGACAGGTGAACGGCAAAGCTTTCAACAATGAATCCAATGCGGGCAATATCGCCTTTCGCTTGGAATACGAAAGCGGAATCAGAATTGGAGATTTTCAGGATAAGCCAAAAGTTCAAAAATATCATACGAAAAAAGAGATGTTCGATTTGTGCGTGCCCTTCTTTCGCAATGTAAAAATTCAGTCTCTTTCCAACAATATTTGCGCGAAATGTTCCTCCGTTAAACGCATACCTTGGGAACGACTCGAAGAAGCTTTGAGGTTTGAATTTGAACTTCCATATCCCGACGGCTCGCGCATGGAACTTTCAGAAAAAGCAATTTCAGCCTTCAAAAAACGCTATGATATACTTGGTTGACCTTAATTACACGCTCGTCGGGAATTCCCCAAAATGGGGCGAGCCAAGGATTTCTCCTTTTGAACGCCAGATAGAACAGGAAATTTATAGGCCTTGGCTTGTGGACTTTTTGCGGGATAAATACGCTATCCTGATAACGGCGCGCCCGAACAGGTATAGGCAACTTACGCTTGCGCGAATAAAAGAGCTTACGGGCTGGCAACCGCAGGAAGCGTACTTTGCTGAAATTTCAGCGCCACCGCCTGAAATCAAAGAACATCTGCTTTTGTCATATATATTCCCAAAACACGGTAAAAATACGAAGTACTTCGGAATTGAGAGCAATCCAAAGAGTCGGGGTATGTATGAAAAATACGGAATAAAATCCTGCAATCAGACCGATTTTCGATGCGAATTTTGACATTCAGCTATCTTGTATGAAGCTGAATACAGACGATAAAATAGAATCGAGACAGTCTAATTGGGTATTTGACAAAAGCGTAGCTGAAAATTTCGACGAACACGTCCGAAAGAGCGTTCCCGATTATGTCGCAGTGCAGACGCTTGCTGAAAAGCTTTCCGATTGGTTCACATATGAGGGTTGCACCATAATAGATTTCGGCGCTTCCACAGGCGAAACTCTCCGCCGTATAAAAAATAGGCACAGCAAAAATATCAATCTCATAGGCTATGATAACTCCGAAGCTATGGTTGAACAGGCGAAGCGCAAAGGTATAGACATTACCCTTGCAGACCTTTCCAAGCCCTTTGAAATTCCTGCACATTCTTATGGTCTAGCGCTTTACACTTTGCAATTTCTGCGTCCCGACGACCGCCATGAATTCTTACGCAGAGTCTGGCGTAAACTGGAATATTCGGGGGCTATGCTTGTTGTTGAAAAAGTCCTCGGGGGTACACCTATTATGCAGGATATTTTGCAACAGCTCTATTGGGAGACAAAGGCGAATAACGGCCTTAGCGCGGAACAAATACTAAACAAGGCAAAAGCCCTGCGTGGATGTATTTATCCGAAGACGATAGACGAAAATGAAAAAGAATTCCATGAATGCGGATTTAGCTATGAAATCGTCTTCAAAGATTCCCAATTCTGCGGCTGGCTTCTTACAAGATAAGCATGCTATCAGATATTCTTTCAGACGCTTGGACTCCAGCAGACAGGCGCAAGCCGTGGAAATGGTGTGAGGAACACATAAAAAGTATTCCGTTTTCGCCCATGCCTGGACCATTCAGGAGTGAAAATTCTCCGTGGGTGCGCGAAGTTATGGAGGCTATTGTTGACCCCAAAATAAAATTGGTCTCGATGATAGCTGCTGTTCAATCTTCAAAAACGACGGCACCGGAACTTACGCTTTGCTACATTATCGCAAATTTGCCTGGACCATGCCTATGGCTTGACCAAACCGACGAAGACGCCAAAGACGAATCCGAAAGTCGTCTCCAAAAGCTTTTTGAAAGTTGCGAACAGGTAAGGAAGTTCTTTCCCAAGAATAAAAACAAACAGCGCAATTGCACCATACATTTTAACAACGGAATGACCCTTTGGCTTCTTGGCGCGTATAATAAGACCAATCTGCAAAGACGCTCCATCAGATGGCTTTTCGGGGATGAAACATGGCGATGGCCAGTCGGGCACATGGCGGAAGCGGAAGCGCGAACTACTGCATTCGGCTGGCTCGGCAAATGTGTTTTCATGAGCCAAGGCGGAGAAGAAAACGACGACACGCACCGCAAATTTGAAACCACCGATATGCGCGAGTGGCATTACAAGTGTCCGAAATGTGAAAAATTCATCGCCTACAAATGGGAAAATATCGAGTGGGACGACGACGCAAAAGATGAAAATGGCGAATATGACTTCCGCAAAATAAATCAGAACACAGCCCTAAAATGCCCCGAGTGTGGCGAATATTTTGAAGACTCCGATCGCATGAGGCGTATTCTGAACCGCGATGGAATGTTTATTCCTATGAATCCTAACGCTTCTAAAGAAAATGCGGGGTTTCATTGGAACGCCTTAGCGTCTATGTCATGGGGCAAGCTCGCTGAACTTTATTTAAGAGCGAAGATAGCGGCAAGAAAAGGCGATTCTTCTCTGTTGCAACAGTTCTACCAGAAACGCCTTGCGCTCCCGTGGAAAGAATTTGCGGAAGACTACCGTTTGGAAATCGCTTCGTCTGGATACAATTCCGGCGATGCTTGGGCGGAAGAAGGCGGCTTTAACAAGACTGCGGAGATAATTTCACAACCGTTTTCGGAGAACGAATGCATTGCTCCATTGAGAATAATGTCTGTCGACGTTCAAATGGACTGTTTCTATCTAGTCGTTCGAGCATGGAGTCCCGAAGGTTCTAGCCGTCTTTTATGGCATGAAAGAGCCTTAACATGGGAGGATATAGAGGAAGTTCAGAAGCGTTTTCGCGTACTCGACAACCTTGTTTTTATAGATGCTGGTTATAATTCCTATGAAGTTTACAAGCAATGCGGAAAGCGAAACTGGATCGCCGTAATGGGCGATAACAGAGCAAACTTTCACCACAGGCTACAAAGTGGGAAAAGCGTTTTGAGATTCTATTCTCCGGTAAAAAATATCTTTATTTCAAAACAGACAAAATGCCGTATGCACTTTTGGAGTAATCTGAATGTGAAAGACACTCTCGCCAGAATCCGCCGAAATCAAAACCCATCCGATGGCGCAACGTGGGAAGTGCCTTGTGATATTAGCGAAGACTATCTCAAACAAATGGAATCCGAACACCGCATCAAAAAAGGCAATAACTGGATATGGGAACAAATCGGCAACCGCTCCAACCACTACCTAGACTGCGAAGCCATGAATACAGCAGGAGCGTTGATGTTGAAGATTATTGGCAATGATTCTATGAAAACAGAAGTTTCTTAGATGGTAGCAGTCTATATAAAATATCCAATGTATCTTGCCCAAATTTGCTTTTGCTTTTCGCTTCATTAACCCATTTTTTAATGGTATCAGCCGAGAGTCTCTTCATATGCCCTAAGTCAACCGTGTATTCAAACTCCGCAGCCTCTTTTATCATTGCAAAATTGATTTGTTGTTCTCTGTGTTCTAGCCTAGGACGTTTCTTTATAAGTTTGCTTATTGACAACTCGTGATAAATCCATGGGGACATTGTTTTTGATAAGTAAGTATCCATACTTAACGAATTGGGTGTATTGTAAAAAAATAAACACTCACATTTGTCAATCATCATGCTTAATGCGGTAGACAACATCATGTTAACATTACTGGACATCCAAAGTAATTCTGATTCATTTTTTGGTGGAAATCTTTCTTTTAATAAATTTAAAAGGTTCATAGAGTATCCCCAAAGATATGAATCAATGAACGGAGATAATCCTAACTTTTCCTCCAAATATCCCGCAAGTAGCGTTGCTGTTCTAATATCTTTGTGTGAATGTGAAATGAAAACATTTGCATCTACTAAGGGAAACCAATTTTCCTGCATTTCAGAAGCATCAATTCTGTCTTGATATACTATATATTCCTTCAGTTTATCAAGTATTTCGGCACCTCTTGTTTCTTGTGTTGCCTTTGCTAATTCATAGTCAATACCGCTTATATTTAAGCTTTGAATTATAAAACCTCTAAACATTATGTACTCCTTTTGCGTATTTAATTCCATTCTGCTATAAGATTTAAGAAAGGCAATCTTTTTGACAGCCGCCGCCTTGTATGAGCGATTCATACAATTACAAACGCGGCTATTCTGTTCCAGAGCTTGAGGCGCTTCTGGCGCAAGTTAAGGCGGAACGGGAAAAATACCTGCAATCGGCAAGCGACAGCGGGAGTTCATATTCCCGCATAGCTTTGGCGGAAATTGAGAAGAAGTTCAATGGCATTATGGATGCCTTGGAATTTCTCGCGCCGGCAATATACAAACCGCAAAGTCGCGTATCTTTTAGCGGCGTTATGGGAGGCGTTATTCAGTGAATGTCCGCAAAAAAATTGCTAATTTGTTTTATGGTATTGGTTATGCTTTTGAGTCTGCTCGCGCTAGCATATCTCGCGGAAATCCCAATACTGCCAATCCTACGGACGCTCGCCACGAACTACCATCCTATACTCGCACAGAGCTTGTAAGAAAGGCTCGTTATCTTGAAAAAAACTCGGGGCACATTCGCGGAATTCTGCGCGACCTAAAGGTGTATGGCATAGGCAGGGGCATTTATCCGAACGCCAAATCAGACAGCCAAGACTGGAACAAGCTCGCAGAAGATTGGTTTTTCCGTTGGTCACGCCACTGCGAAATCTCCAACAGATTTTCGTGGAAAGAGTGTCAGGCTATGATACTTCGCGCCCTTGTCGTTGACGGCGAAATCTTCGTGATAAAAACTTTCGACGCTTTCGGAATACCAAAAATTCAGCTGATAGAAAGCCACCGCCTTATCTCGCCATCGTCGGAAACATCGGAACGTGTAATAGACGGAATGGAATTCGACAAGCACGGCAGAGTTAAAAACTACCACTTTTTTTTCGGCAATGAAGGCAATACGACAAAAGTTCCGGCGTCCGCTGTTTTGCATATTTTCGACCCCGAGCGTATTTCGCAGGCGCGGGCATATCCGCATATTCAGCACAGCATAAACGACGTAATCGACCGAAAGGAAATCCTCGCTCTTGAGAAAAAGAAGGTTAAATCCATTTCGGATATTGTGCATATTCTAAAAGGCGGAAACAACTTGAGTCTAGACGGCGACTATAAAGTAGATGTCGGAAATAAGCCCGACGGAACTTCTCCCGACACGCTAAACCGCATACTTGGCGGAAAGAATATACGCATAGACCCCGATGAAAGCATAGACGTTCACGAGAGCAATATTCCAAGCCCGACATTTTCGGGATTTTTGACGGAACTCGACCGTTCTGGAACGCTCGGGGTTCTCCCATATGAATTCGTCGTAGATCCTTCAAAAATCGGCGGAGCTTCCGTGCGTCTTATAGCGTCTAAAACACAACGCTACATAGATGACATCACGCAAATTATCGACGAGCGTTTCAACGACGCCGTATGGTTCTTCGCCATAGGCTGGGCGGTATCGCAAAACATTCTGCCGACTCAAAATTGGTGGTGGTACTGCACATGGACGCACCCCCGCAAGCTTACTGTGGACGCTGGGCGCGAAGAACAGCAAAACCGCGCCAATGTTGAAATGGGTCTTAAAACTCTGGAAGAATCCTTCTCCGAATGCGGTTTGGATTTTGAAGATGAAATGCGCACCCGCGCCGACAATGCTCGGTTTATTATGAATCTTGCGGGACTCCCCGAAAATGAACCTATCCCGCTATGGATGCTCTACAAAGTGAACGGAACGCAAATACTCTCCACGGAAGAAATCAAAAAAGATGAGAAATAACATTTTCCTAAACGGCGTCTGCAAACCTTGGAATATCCATGCGGGGACATTCCTTGCGCTATCGCTACGCACTCTTGCCGAAGTTAAGGGCTCCGATTCTCTTTCGGGTTGGCGTGAAAAGTTCTCTCAATTTATCCCGCAACGCGAGTCTTTGAAAATTGACGAAAACGGCATTGCCCACATCGCAATTCACGGAACACTTTTCAATAAGGAAGCTCCGTATTTTGTGGCAGGCTACGGCGGCACTGATTACGAAGAAGTTTTATCCGACATTGCCGTAGCGCAAAAAAGCGCGAAGGGGATATTTCTTAGCATAGACTCTGGCGGCGGGCACGCTTGTGGAAACGAACGTGTTTCCAAAGCTATATCGCAATGCAAAAAGCCTGTGTTTGCTCATGCCGATGGTATGTGCTGTTCGGCGGCTTATGCGATAGCGTCGGGTGCGTCTTATATTTGCGCTTCTTCTGACGCCACAATAGGCAGCATAGGCACGATACTTCCGCTTATGGATATTTCGGGGTTATGGGAAAAGCTCGGGGTAAAGGCGGATTACATCACAAACAAGGAAGGCGACCTCAAAGCCGCAGGCTATCCGCCGAGCCAAAGCGAAGATGAAAGAAGTTCTTTGCAGGCGGAGACGCAGGAATATTTTGAACTCTTTAAAGCCCACGTTTTGAAGCATAGGGATATCGCAAAAGAAGATATGCGCGGACAGGCCTTTGTCGGGCAATCCGCATTGAAGCACGGTCTGGTTGACGAAATTTGCGACAGAAATTCCGCATACAAAAAACTGTATCTTTTGACACAGCGTTAATTGTATATGGACGAATCCAACAAAGAAAAAACTCTCGCCGATGCGCTTTCAAAAATCGAAACGCTTACGGCTGAAAATACGAAGCTGGGTGCGGATTTGGAAAATGCGAATATTCGTATTTCCGAACTTCAAACCGAGCTTGACGCTGAAAAGACTACGCTTGCTTCCGCAAAGGAAAGCCTCGCAAATCTTGAAGGCAAGCACAGAGACATCGATAAAGAAGTCTCTCTTAAAGTCGCGGAAATTGCGGCTAAAAGCGGCGTCGAGCCTATCGAAAACGTTTCGGAAGGTGGCGACGATGAAAGCATAGAAGAACTTGCCAAGCGCATAGACGCCGCCCACGGCGTTGAAAAAGCCAAGCTCGTGGAATCCAACTACGACAAAATCATGAACGCGCTTAGAAAGGTACGCCAGCAATGAACGCCATTCCACAAGCATTAAGGCGTTCGCTTATCCTTAAGTCGGCGATGGAAGAATTTAAGCACAAGCTGATTTCATTGGGTTTGTTCTCGACGGTTCTTCGCAATCTTCCACTTGAGGGCAACGATGAAATCGACATTCCCTATGTGCCGCTTGCAACTTCCGCTTCAAAGGATTTTGACGGAACGTACAAGTTCGACAAGGGCGACTTGAAGTCTATCAAAATTACTGTCGATAGGCGCAAGTATCAGTCTTTGACCTATACTTCCGAAGAAAAGGCGCGCCAGCCGTATTTCGACCCAGTGACTCTTGGCAGGCTCAAGGGTGCAAAGCTTGCCGAAGACGTTCTTCTCGACATCTTGAGCGTAATCACGCAGGCAAACTATGGCGATGCTATCCTTACGCGAAACGCCACGGACTTCGATACGGACGACATCATAGATCTTGAAACCAAAATCGACGAGCTTGAATGGCCCGACTCTCCGCGGGGAATGTTGCTGAAAAGCTCCTATATTGGGAATGTCAAAAAGGACATCAAGGACTCTGGCGGTATTGGAAATTTCGGATTCACGGCTTTGGGCAATTTGCCGAACCTTCTCGGCTTTTCGTTCTCGAAGTTTAACAGGCTTCCCGACAACGGCGAAAAGTTGCAGGGCTTTGTGGTGTATCCGTCGGCTATCATGGTGGCTCTTGCGCCCATCGCGCCTGTGCCAAACGTCATGAAACAGCTTTCGACTTACACAACCTATACAGATCCGCAGACTGGGTTGACCCTCGAATACAGGGCTTGGGGCGACGCAGACACAGACGCTTCTAAGGAAATCATAGAGTGCAACTACGGCTTCGGCGTGGGCGAAAAGGCGGCTCTTAAACGTATCGTATCGGAATAGCATGAACTCATATATTACGATAGGCTACAAAAAGAACGGCGCTTCGGAAATCCTTGCGACTCCCGAAGTGCCGTATCCAAAACACCGCGAAATCTTCAAAACCCTTACGGGCGACTATACGGACGTTGAACTCTGGAGCCGTGCTATGGGAAAGATAAAACAGCGAAAAATGAAGGCTTCAAAAATATCAAAAACTTCAAAAGTTCCCAAAACTGCAAATATTTCAAAAAAGGAAAATGAACAATGAGAGAAAATGACATTTATAGAATCAGACCCGAACACACCCATGAAGGCGGACTGCAAATTTGCGACGACGGCGCGGACGGCACTGTTCAGAAGCTTGGCTTCTTTGGCGTTGCCCCAACAGTTCAAAGAGCAAATTCGGACCAAGCCAAACTTGCTGAATCTGCGACTCTCGCGCAGGCAGTAAAGCTCATAAACGAGCTACGAGACGCGCTTGTCGAAAAGGGGTTGATTAAAGGTTCTGAATAAATTTTTCATAACCTTGATGTTGATGGGAGGGCTTCTGAGAAATTGGAAGCTCTCTTTTTGACATTTCGTTATTTGCATGGGCTTCTTTTCAGAAATCAAATCCGCGCTAAACGAAATTTTTTCCGAATTTTCTGAACCTGTTGTATGGCGTGATAGGAGGATGAACACGATTATCTCTGAAGGGCATCAGGCGGTAGAATTGGAGTCTGGCGGTTTTGTTCCCGATGAGACTTTAACTATAAAATTTCTCGAAAAGGAACTAGATGGCGAATATCCTGCCATAGGCGAAATCATCGAAATAAACGGCAGAAGCTTTCGTATTCAGTGGGTAAGCTCGCGTGTAAATCGGGGGCAAGTTCAAGTTTCCTTAACGCCAAAAGACAAATGAGCGTTAAATTTGAAGTTGAACTCAAGGGCTTTGAAAATGCGCTCGTCCGCTATAAGCTTGCCTGTCAGAAGGATTGGCAATTTGTCATAAAACAGCAAGGTCGGCTGATCGGCGAAAAATTGATTAAATTTACGCCGCCAAAATCTGTTTCTGTTGGAAAGAAAAATGTTGCTTCCGACATAGGTAAAATATTTGCCGATTTGGGCAATACAAAATGGGAAGATAAGTCGCTCAATAAGATGTGGCGGGCTGGAAATTTTGAAGGCGTAAGGAAGGCTCTGGAAAATCACCCCGACAAAGAGTCTTTGCCTATATTCAAATACGAGCGCATATTTCAAAAACCGATACGCAACATTCATAAAAAAGCTATTGGCAAGCGTGGACGAGTTCCGAAAAAGTGGGATACGCGCTACGCCGTTGCTGGACATAGCGAGCATAAGAAATACGTCAAGATTTTCCAAGACCATGTGGGCGTTGCTCGTTCCGGATGGCTTGCAGGAGTGCAAAAGCTAGGGGGTAAAGCGCCGACGTGGGTATCGAAACACGGCACGCGCTTCGGAGATTTTGTTGACCGCAATTATGGCGACAGCCCTTTCATTGAAATTATAAATCGCGTTCGCACATTCCCGCAAGGCAGTATGCCTATGAAGATTATGACGCGCGCCTTACGTGCCCAGCGCATGGCGATGGAAAACAATATTAAACGGCTTTTACGGCAGAAAAAACTATGAAACTTCAACTCGAAAAAGAAATCTTCCGTCACCTTAGGGAAACTCTGACAGACGAATATAAGTCTATGCTTGTTATGGGGCATTCGACTGACGACAGACCAAAACCGTATATCGCCGTGGATTGCGAAGACGAAAGCCCTTTCAACGATTTGCCGCCTGATGCTGGCGTTTTTGAAATTCCTGTAAATATTTCTATCGCCGATTCCGCGCATGATATTGATTACGAGACACAGCGGGAACGCATTGATGCCATATACGAAGCTCTGGCAAATTTTGAATCTCAAGACCCTACAATGCAGATATACTCTTTTGAGTTTTCCGAAAATCCCGATGCTCGCGACGACAACAATATCGGCAATGTTTTGAGCTATACGGCGATCGTTCAGTTTTTGTGATTTTGACACCAAGCCATTGTATATGGCAACAGTTGTAAAATTACGTGGAACAAAACAACCCCTAAGCTTTGGAGTTCAAAGAATCGAGGGCTACATAGTTGACGCTCAAGAGGAAACTATCGAGGGCGAAGAACTTGAAGTCGAAGATGAAATCGGCGACGTTGTCGCGCATTTCTCGGGCTTCGGAATACGATATAAGCGTACGCTGAAAGTAATCCCGCTAAAAAATGCGGATGAGCTTCCCATGCCTGGGGACGAGCTAAAAGTCGGTGATGATTTTCAGCTTATAGTGAAGTCCATAAAGAAAGCCCGCGCCCGCAAGGACGTTGAGCGTTGGGATGTGGAAGGCACATGGTATCCGAGCGTTCCGATGGAAGTTCTTGAAGAAATCCAGTAATGAAAGATTTTTACGAGGCTTTCATAAATATTCCACACAAGGTTTTGGGCAAACGCCTAAAGCCTTTTTCGCTTACCCACTGCCTGTATCTTGAAGCGATAGACTCTCCTTTTATGAAAGTTATAAATGGCGGAGAGATAAATATTACCCGCAAAGATTTGGAATTGGCAGTTTTAATCTGTTCGTCGGACTCCCCCATGAGAGAAATTTCCCGAGCGTATAATTTGAAAAATATCGGGATGAAGTTTCACTCTTTTAAATGCGGGTGCACGCGTTTTTTAAGCTATCTGACGGACTTTGTGACAGTCCCAGAGTTATGGGATAAAACCGAGGGCGAAAACGCCCTCAATGCCCCGTGGATACTGTCGAAGGCTACGTTGCTTTTGACCAAGACAAGCATGAGCCTTACGGAAATTTGGAATATGCCGTTAGGCGAACTTCTCTGGTACACCGCTTGTATTGCAGAACACTCGGGGGTGGCGGAAATCCAGTCGGAAGCCGATAAAGCCGCCATAGACGAAGCCCTGAAAGGACGTGATGAGCATAACAAGTAGCATAATCGCCAAAGTCGGGCTCGACGGTGCGGGCTTTAAAACTGGACTCGCGTCGCTGAAAGCGCAGGCGCAGTCTTTCCGCACAGGCGTGATGGGAATGTTCCGAGGGATAGGCGAGCAGATTTTCGGCGCATTGGGCTTTGGTGCAGGCATTGCCGGAATATCAATGTTGACGCGCTCCACAATTGCGGCAGGCAGCAAAATTTCAGACCTTGCGGTACAACTGCGCATAGGCACGACGGAACTTCAAGTCCTGCAAGCGGCGGCAAAAAAAGCTGGAGTTGAGGAAGGCAAACTCGAAAATGTCCTCAACAACGTAAACCAAAAAACCGCCGACGCCATAGACGGGAATAAGGCTTATCAGGATACTTTTAAGCGGCTTGGCATAGACCTTCAAACTTTTGCAGGCTTGCCATTGGAAGGCAAATTACAGGCTATTGGACGCGCCTACAAAGATTCTGGAGAATCGCTGGAATCTTTGAACGATATTTCCGAAATCTTGGGAACAAAAACAGGTCCTAAGATGCTGGAAGTTTTAGACCGCCTTGCAACGGAGGGCATGGATACACTCACACAGGCGGCTATTGAGTCGGGACAAGTCATGGACGAAGAAACAGTCGCGTCTCTCGATAGGGCTTCCGATGAAATCGGCAAATGGCAGAATAAAATCATAGTGGCTTTCGGCGGATTCCTTGCGGACATGGGAAGCTCCATCGGTCGCCAAAAATGGGGGCTTATGATAGGTCAAAAGCTCGCGGAAGCTGGACAATGGATAGAAGAAACCATGCGCAATCTTGCCAATTATGTCATTGGAATTTACATGACGGTATTCCGCTACATAACATACAGTTCAAAGCCTTTATAAGCATGGTTGTCTTCGGATATTTCGTTCATAATATCCTCAGAAATAATGATTCTGGACCAATCAGCCTTTTGTGATTCTAAGATATACGCGTCAACAAGAGCTGTGCCAATTATGAGGTCATCATTAATATATAAATTACCTTTGGAAATTCCGCCTCTAAATAAAAGATTGTGATCTACGAGGGCAATATACTGAATGTAATTAATGAGCTCCACTAAAAATCCAAATACATCATATCGTCTTTGATTCCATAAGGGGTTCTTTCCTGGCAATTCTGTATAAAAACAAATATTATCCGAAAAAATTTTTAACTTATAATCGTATTCGCTTATATGTTTTTCATTATATCTATCGCGCAATTTTTTTGCGGCATCTATGATTTTAAGCAGAGTAGCGACGAACGCTTTTTCATCTTTTAATACAAAATTTTTAGCTCCTAAAATATCTATGTGAGCTACCGCATATTCTTTGAGTAAAACTTCATTGTTTTCTTCATCCATGTTCAACTGTGGGATAATGAAATTTCATAATTATTTTGACAAGCCATATCTTTATGAATGAAGACGAGAACAAAGGGCGGCGAAATTTGCATACTCCAGAATTCTGGAGAGCGTGTTGTTTCCGTCGATTCCGTGACAACTTGTTCCGCCGTATTTTTTGTATGGCCGTGGGCGGCGGCGGGAAACTATTTGCCCGCTATCGGCAAATCCCCGCACCCTATATGGGCAGACCTTTACTGTAAATCCACAGGCTTAAAGCGGGAAAAAGGCGGCGCCGTCATAACGGCCGTCTATGAGGGTTCCGAAATGAATTGGAATTCCGAGAACGACGCAAACGACAGGATGATAGAAGTATCCTGCACTATGCGCGAAGAACCCATCGAAACCCACCCAGATTTTAAGGACTGGGCGGGCACTCCGAAAAGTCCGGTCGGTGCGATATTCGACGACGACGGCAGATTCACAGGCTGGAATATCAACACTTCAATTGGCGATGAAATGAAGGGCATAAAAAGTTATCTTGTGCCGAGTTATGCGGGAACGATCAGTTATGTTTCACGCGGACGTCCGAGTCTTGCCGGAATCGGAAAAATCGGAGGCGGTGGCGGTTTGCCCTCTGTTGGCGGCAAGCGGCAATGGATGAATACGGGCATATCGTATCAGTCCATCGCCGACGGAAAGTACAAGATCACCGAAACATATCTTCTTTCGGGGCCGAACGGCTGGAACAAAAAGGTGTACTCGTGATAAAAGATTTTGGAAATTCCAAACTGCCGCGCTTCAAGGCTGGACAGGCTCTTTTGGATCAGGTTACGGCGGATAGGCTAAACGACATCTGCTCCATGATAGAAGCCTGCCGCCTGCAAAATGGCGTCGGCTATATGCTAAACCGTAGCGCGAACGGCACCACGTTCACTGTTTTGGAAAACGAATATAATCGTCCGCCAAAACTTTGGAAAGTCGGGCTGGACGATGTTGATTTAGACCCAGCGACCATAATTTCAAAGGTCATAAACGCGATTATGGACGAAATCATAAACGTCGTTTCAGACCCTTCGCAGTTTACGAGCATCTTCTTCGGGTTTCTCGCGCAGATAATAGATGCCATAACAAGCGGCAATGCCGGAAGTGCAAGCGGCGTAAAAAGTATGATAGAGGGCGTAATGCAACCTATCTATCAGATTATCGACATGGTTGACGCCAAAGTTGAAGAAATCTTCGGCAAGGTTGACCCCATACGTTCTGCCTTGGAAAACTATTTTGCAACACGCGGGAAGCGGCCGAGAAGCGGAGATTTTATATATACCGACGAACTCGGTATTTGTTATACGCTTTTCAAGGAAACCACGGATACGGACGGAACGTATCCCACGCCAAATCTGATTTTCAGAGTGCCATTTGCTGTCGGAAAAAGCGACAAAGGCGAAGGCGGCACGCTGTTTTACGCGCTTACGACATTTCCGTTTCCCGACATTGCCGAGTGCGTGAAAACCATTTTAAAGGCTCTTGTAAATTTCATATCGTCGCTTTTAGGTTCTGCATTCGAAGGCGTCGTACAAGCGATTATGGATGCCGTTGCGCAGGCATTGTACGCGCTGTATAAGCTCCTTTGGGAAATCATAGAGATGATTTTGGAAATGATAGCGGAGATATTTGCAATCATTGAGGCAATATGGGAAGCCATTGCGGAACTGCTCGAAGAACTCGCCAATCTCAATGAACTTTTTGACGATCTGAGCGGAATGTTGGACGACATTCTTTCCGATATTGCGGGACTTGAAGAAGAAGATTCTCTGCTTTCTGACTTGCTGGACGAGATATGGGATTTCCTTTTGAATTCACCCATAATTGAGGTCATAAATTCCGACGGCCGCGCACATCTGATTCAGGTGATAGACGAAATTGCCGCTGGCGATTTGCGTTCAAATATCACTTGGATAGATTCCGACAACGGCATGGGGCACAGGGCGAAAACTTTGCTCTGGGAAGAAGCTTACCCGAATGTCGTAAATGTTGACTGGCGCGATTTGGAATATGTCGGCGCAGACGGTAATTCTTATACGGACAAATTCCTCATGCGTCTCGATAGAAATTCAACACCCACAAACAAAGTCCAGCCGACACAGGTTCAAGTCTGCGAAAACGGAAGTTCTACGACAAAAAGATTCCTCGAAAAGAAATAGGCTCTTTTTGACATGGCGCATTTTGTATGAAAGTTCTCACCCATTCCGAAATGCTTGCCTTCCCAGAGGCGCAGGATTTTTTGAACAGGGAAAATCCGACACGCCTTGCGGATTATCTTGTAAGGCGGCTTTGCAACAAAAAGCTTTCGGATTTCAACATATCGGAAGGCTTTAAAATAGAAGCTCCGATAGCGACGCTTAGCATAGATGAGAACGGCGCGAAATTGGAATCCAAACACAAATCTACCGAGACCTTGGTCTCTTTATTTGCGCGAATAAACGCAGTTCAAGACAATGTGAAAAAATTGTCGCTTCGGGCGAAGAATATGAAAACTGCAGGAGAATTCCGAGGCGTTCGCAAGTTCGCGGAATCTTCGATAGGAACGGCAAAAGGCGAACTTGGCATAGTCGCCGACGAAGTTTTCAAAGAACGCATATCAATCTGCGAAACCTGCGAAAATTGGGAAAGCAAAATACATCAAAACTTTGGGCGTTGCAAAGCGTGTGGCGGAACTTCGGCGAGATTTCGGCTGAACACGGCGAAATGTCCTCTTGGGAAGTGGCTTTCATGATTATCATAATGCAAAATTGCTGCCCTTGCTGTACGCCAAGAATCATAGCGCAATACACTACAAACAGAAACAACCCCGTATGGAATTTGACTCCGTACCAAGGCGCGGGAATCGGGACGCCATGCGCCAAATGGCGGCTTTATGAAAGAAGCGGCGGTGTTACATACGGTTCCGGCGAAATCAGCAAAACAGGACAGCTCACAGGGCTTCAAAGCGAATTTAGATCCAGCTATTATTACGACGGTTACATGGAACTCCAACAGGGTTGTTGTTCAGGAGGCAAAGCGTGTTGCAATAGCAGTTGGGAAATAGACTGGCCGTAAACGAAAGATACTAAAATGTTTAAATTTGAGGAAAGTGTAAAATCGCATATGCCATTTGTGGCGCACGGTGCGGCTCCCGATTTTGAGCCAAAGCAGTTTGCTTGCATAATGCTAAACGGCAAATGGAAGCTCCATCATTTTGAAAACAATATATGGAAGCGCATTACAACAGGTTTGCCCGACGACGCCACCGAATGTTCGCCTTGCGCTGAATTTGACCCGTCTGACGGCAAATGGAAGCTTTCGTTTATCGCTGGCGGTTTCGATGGCGGACGCGAATTTTACCTCTATAAAATTGATGATTTGTATAATCCAAAGCCTGAAAAAATACAGATAGCAGACGTGGGTTTTATCTGGAAAAACAAAATTGTGCATGGGCTTCGCAACGGGATTTTAAATATTTGTGGAGACTTGCATAGCCTGACGTTAAAATTTCCGAATGTCGAATACCTCTATCGTGTTTCCTACAATGCGAATAGCCCTTATGAGCTGTTGATTTCGGGGCAATATAAGGATAGCGGACTGTTTTCATGGATATGCAATCCCTATACAAAGACCTTGAGGGAAGTTTCTGTAAATGGCGAACCCGCCTACAAAATGGCTCTATTTAACGGACAATGCTTTTATGCAAAGCGGAATTCCGAAGCCTACGAGGACAGAAGCATAGCAGAAGCGGAGACGCTCACAGAAGAAATTTTAGACTACGATTCCAACGTTGTAGAAATACTCGGGGTAGAATCTCCTTCAACATTCCAAATGGCAAAAAATCTTGCCGTGTCCGCCGTAAATTGGGTGAAAAGCGGTTTCGCCGTCGTTTCGGACGTAGAATACGAACGCCGTATAGGGATTTGTAATGCCTGCGAATTTTGGGATTCAACAGCGTATGTCGGCTTTGGCAAATGCCTCAAATGTGGCTGCACTTCCGCAAAACATCATCTTGCCAGCGAAAAATGCCCCATAGAGAAATGGTAATTTTGACATGACGATATTTGTATGATTTTGTATATCGACACTGAAAGCCGAAAGCTCGTTCAAAATTTGAATTCTGACAGGCTTGCGGCAAGCCCCGCATTTATGCAAGGCGACAATGAGCCTTTGGAAATCCATCTGCTTTTGCGAGGTGCGTCCACTTTGTACGAGGACAAAATTCTAAATGCTACGGAAGATTTTATCCGCGTCGGCGTTGCGCGTTTTAAGGGAGACCCAAAACTTTTGACGATAGCAGACTCCTATGTCCCGATGGAGAACGGCGGCGCACTTGTCATGCTTCCGCTTAATACAGTGGAAATCGAAACCGCGCTCGGCAATAACGCGAGTTTGGATGCATATTTTGAAGTGGAATATTCCACTTCATCTGGACGCATAACTACGGTATTGCAGACTCCATGCAAACTGAAAAACGATTTGCTTGAGGATGCCCCAAGTGTGGAAATTCAAGAACAGTTTTTTACAAAAGTAGAAGCAGAAACCTACTTTTTGAGAAAGTCCGACAACCTTGAAAGTCTTGCGGACAAAGGCATTTCAAGAAACAATCTCGATGTTTTCAGCAAAGACCAAGTCTATCCGAAGGGCGATGTTTATAAGAAAGACGAAGCGGATAACCTATACACAAAGAAATCCGCAAATCTTTCGGACCTTACGAGAATAAATGAAGCTCGTAATAATTTGCAGGTGCCACACAAAAGCAAACTCGCGCCACTGGGATTTTACGGCGTATATTCTGACGGCGGTTTTTCAAAAGTCGGAGGATATTACGGCGACGGCACAGGAACTTCTTCGCAAAATTTTACGATTATGACGACCTTTCTTTGCGAGGGCGCATTGCCGGTGCAAATATTTTCGTCTCAATATTCGGACTACAACGAATTATATTTTAACCTCGCAAACAACCATGCGACCGTAATCTATGGCTATATTTACCAGTACGATTCTGAAAGTGGAAATGATACCAGCAGAAATTGCTCTTTTATTTTAAGCAAACCCATCGAGTACGGCGACAAGCTGACAATTTCCGTACAGAACAGAGTTTTGAAAGTTTATAAAAACACGGAGCTTGTCGGCGAACGCCAAATTGAGCCTGAACTTAACATATACCAAATCTACAATATTCTTAGTTATAAAGGATTGAAAAAAGATTTTATCTATACGCCATCGCTTATTATTCCTGTCACTGCGGCAGAGGGCGTGGCGCAAAAAATATATTATTCAATTGAAGATTTTGTGAACGATATTCCTCCTCCTGCAAAGCTTTTCGGGGGAATGTTCAAAAAGAATATTTATTCTTATAATGAACTCTATTACGGCACTCTTAGCGATGTTAAGGTAGCCGTGCAGAGTTCTTTCAATGGCGTATATGGTTCGATGAAAGTCTATGCCACCACTAGGCAAAGCCAACATTACATTCAGCTTTTAAAATACACAGACCCTAGCGTTAAAGATTTCGGACGCTATAAATTGCGTTTCAAAGTGTACATTCCAGCTTCAAACACCAACTGCCAACGCCTGCAAGTTCGAATAGGAAGCGGAGCATTAGGAACTTCAAACTTCACAATAATTTCTTCTAAAAATATAGATGCAACTGGCTATGTGACCGCCACAAATGCGTGGACGGAAGTTGAGGTAGAATTTAAACACAAAAGCTCCTATGCCACTACTGGGTATCCTACTTTGTATATGTATAAAGCGACTGCGACTACTTCGTTTGCGAGCGCGAATGAGGGAAACGATGACTTATTTTATATCGCGAATTGCTATCTTGAAGGCTTTGAAGGTTTGGAGATTTTTTACCAAGGCGGAACGCAAGCTGGGGTTTGGCGAAATATCGGATCATTGGAATGTGAAGCAAAAGCGTATAATTCTGTTTCATACCCAAGCGACACAACAACATCGTACATTAAAACCATCGAAGTCTCCAGTTTTCAAAATTCCGTTTATGACTACTTCGACAATGCGATAACTGGAATTGAGTTGCGACAGATAATTTTGAAATTCAACGCAAACGTACAAAACACATCAAACTTGGAGTCGGAATATGATAGAAATATTTTCAGACTATCGGTAGGAGGCTCCTATGTTTGCCAAGAACAAATTCCTTATGTTCAACAGCAGACAGCGTTCAATATTTATCCCCAAACAGGGCTTAACTATTCGAGCTTTAGTTCACTTCAAATAGATTCCATGTACAACTGCTCCTGCGGGGGCAAAGTGATTCTAATTTTTGAAAAAATCTAACTTATGAGAAAATACATTACAATTATCGACCTCGGCGACGCCCAAAACGACTTCGCCCAGAAGCTGGGAATTCTGTCCATAGAAATGGACAAATACATCTGTTCAAGTTTGGATGCAAACGATGAACTTATGCACAGTCAGACTTTCTATTTGGCAAAATCAATAGAGGGGATTCCGCCCAATAATAACGCATTAAAAACTGATGTGTTGAACTCATGGAACGCCCATCAAGAGCGTATTAAACAGGCAACGGAAAAGTTGAATGCAAGCCTCTAAGCCGACTTCATAAAACAGTAAATTTGACACGGCGCATATTGGTATGACAGCAATATCAGCACTTTGGGATAGCGGGGTTCTCGGCGGAATGGCGACTATGATAGTCACCATACTGGGGCAACTTTCCGCTATGAATACTCAGAAATTTACGGCGGTTTTGGAAACACTGCAAAAACAGCAGGTTTCCGATTCCGCCGTACACGACAAAGCTTTCGCGCGTTCGGGCGATAGCGGAGTTTGGATTCGCCGTTGTATGCTTTTTATGGCATTTGCAATTCTTGGGATATGTCCATTTATTTTTGCCTTCTTTGACAATATCCCTGTTGCCGTCGAAACTGTAAAACAAAGCGGCGGTTGGCTCTGGGGACTCATTCCAGAAAAGGAAGTTTTCGACGTAGTTTACGTGCGCGGCTTCTACCTCGCCGACGTCTGGAAAGAACTCATGGCTAACCTCATCAGCGCCTACATTGGTTCCGGCATAACGCGAAAGGCGTTCAGCTTAGGAAAATGAACGAAGAATTTTCAAAAGCGCTGGAGTTTTTGACTCGTCGTATTGAAAACCTAGAGCATACGGTTTTCGGCAACGGCCGCAAAGGCATAAAGGATGAACTTATTGAACTGAAAACCGAAATCAACACCTTCAAGCGCATCGCCGTCTGGCAAATTGGAATCTTGATGGCGATTTTGTGCGCAGTGCTTAAAATAATATTTTGATAAAAGTTTTTTTAATGGATGTTCTTCCAGTAAAAGCTCCAGCATTTTTGAAATGTCTTGCCTTAAAAGAGCCTAGTAATATATTCTCTTGTTTATATAATAAATAGGAGAACAATGGTTTTTAAATTAGGAGAGCTTTTTTGTGGTCCAGGCGGAATTGCATACGCCGCAACTACAGCACAAATATCCAAGAAATCTTATCGTATAAAACATGAATGGGCGAATGATTACGATAGAGATACTTGCAATACATATATTCATAATATTTCTCCGAAATCTGCGAATTCTGTCATCTGTTCCGATGTAAGAAGCCTCGATATTGAAAAATTGACACCCATTGATGCATTTGCATTCGGTTTTCCTTGTAATGATTTTAGTCTTGTTGGAGAGCAAAAAGGTATTCATGGAAAATTCGGTCCATTGTACACATATGGAGTGAAGGTCTTAAAAAAATTCAAACCACAATGGTTTTTTGCGGAAAATGTCGGAGGTTTACGTTCTGCAAACGGCGGAGACAGCTTTTGCAAAATTTTAGCAGAATTAAAAGCTGTTGGCTACAAGATCTATCCACATTTGTATAAATTTGAAAATTACGGAGTTCCTCAAACGCGACATCGTATCATTATAGTAGGAATACGAAATGATTTGCCTTTCGAATTCAAAATACCGTCTCCAGCACCATATAAAGATATAGATAATTCCGTAAAGAGTGCTATTGAAAATCCACCTATACCTCAAGGTGCTTTTAATAATGAACTTACAAAACAATCAGAGTCTGTTGTTCAACGTTTGAAATGCATCAAACCAGGGGAAAATGCGTTTACAGCCAAACTGCCACAACAATTACAATTAAATGTGAAGGGTGCTCGCATAAGCCAAATTTACAAAAGACTATCCCCCGACAAACCTGCATACACAGTAACGGGGTCTGGTGGTGGTGGAACTCACATATATCATTACAAGGAACCAAGAGCGCTAACTAATAGAGAAAGAGCACGAATCCAAACATTTCCAGACTCATTTGAATTTATAGGATCAAAAGAATCTGTAAGAAAGCAAATAGGTATGGCCGTTCCTCCTAATGGGGCTCGAGTCATTTTTGAGGCAATTCTAAAAACTTTTGCAAAAATTGAATATGATTCAGTTCCTTGCAATATAAATATTCACAGGGATTGATATGATAAATCATTGGTGGGTAACGCGTCCAAAACGCAAATTGAATTCTATTCCTGAAGTTCTTTCAACGTTTGCAGGAGTGTCTCTTGAACAAGAATGGAACGGTGTTCGCTCCACACATTTAAGCCTTGAAAAAGCCCTTGAGGAAGCAGGTTTAAAGCGCGAAGGAGAACGTCGAGACCAAACAGGAGGTGGTGCTCGAACTTACAAAGCATGGATTTCCAGCCTAGGATTGATATTTACTCAGGCTTCCACTGGACTGATGAAATTAACTCTAGCAGGGGAAGCTATTATGGATGGCGATTCGCCCGTTTCCGTTTTAAAGAATCAAGTTCTAAAATATCAATTCCCATCTTATTTTTCCCAGAGCCGTGGAGTCAATGTTTCAGATAGATTTAAAATCCGCCCGTTCCGTTTCTTATTGAAGCTTTTATATGACAACAGGATTAATTATTTAACGGAAGAAGAAATTGCAAAAATCGTTGTCGTTGAAGCGGAAAAAGAGACCGACCAATGCTTTGAGAATATTGTATCTAGAATACAAGCTTTCAGAAATGATGGAGATACTTGTTTGCCGACAGATTTCGAAATTAAATATGGCGCAACATATCCAAAGCTGAAGGATCTTGCAAATACTATAGCAAATTGGTTGGAATACACTCAATTGATATATCGTGATGCTGGTAAGATTACCATCTTGCCAGAAAAAAAGGATGAAGTTTTCTCTATTATTTCAAGTACATTACCTTTTATTGATAGGCCAGAAAATGAAGAATATTTTCAACGCAAATATGGTATCGATCCCAAACATACAAAAGATACTCGTAATCTTATATCATCTAAAACGATAACCCCTAAAATATTTGCCGAGCATGCAATTAAAAAAGCGTATCTTTCAGAGTCATTAAGGGCACCTATAACAAAGATAACGTCGACTCTCATTGATTCAATTGTTGAACAAACTGGGCTTGATGCTAGAACGGTTGAAGATGTTTTAACTAAATTCTATCCAAATGGTTCTGTCGGATCTTTTATGACAAAGTATTTTGAGATGGCTTTTAAAGGGCGAGACGAGGCTACGGATTTTGAAATTGCAACCGTAGAATTATTCAAAGATATTTTTGGTTATAATGCTGTTCACGTCGGCCCTCAAGGACTTACTCCTGATGTTCTTCTGTTATCAGATTCAGATGGGTATCAGGCAATAATAGACAATAAAGCATATTCACAATATTCTATCTCCAATGACCATCGAAATCGGATGATTCACAATTACATTGAGGGCATAGGAAATTACAGCAATTCCAATATCCCTTTGGCATTTTTCTCTTATATTGCGGGTGGATTTTCGAGAACAATAGATTCTCAAATTCAAAGTATTTCAAAAGAAACCAGCGTCAACGGTTCTGCGATGAGTGTATCAAATATGATAAGGTTGGTTGAAAATCATCAGCAAACTCCACATTCACATGAAAATCTCCGTAAAATATTTTCGCTTGGTAGACAAATTTTATCGAGCGACTTATCACTTTAACTTCATTTGAATGAACGATAGGAAAACCATATCAGAACTGAAACACGCCGTAAAAAGTTTTTGCGAGGCGCGTGATTGGAATCAGTTTCATTCCCCAAAGGAATTGGCGATCGGAATTTCTTCCGAAGCTGGAGAATTGCTACAAATATTTAGATTCAAGAGCGAAGAGCAAATCAAGGAGATTATGTCTTCCATGAAACGCGAAGAAGTGTGCGAAGAAATCTCCGACATACTTTTTTTTATTTTAAGATTCGCGCAGATGAACAGTATAGATCTTTCTCGTGAGCTTGAAAATAAACTCGCAAAAAATGCGAAAAAATATCCAGTAGATAAGGCGCGGGGAAACAATAAACGTTACGATGAATTTTAATTTAAAAAACTAAAATGATAATATACGAAGCGACAAAATCATTGTTTTTAAATGATGCGGATAAGGATCTGATAGCGGACAAAATCCAAACCAAATATTTTAATAAAACTGGAGCGAATGTCTCGGAAAATGAATTTAGGTCGTGGAGAAATTCGATGATCTATATGTCTAGAGTTCTTTCCGATGACTCTATTCCAAACGATGCGGGGATAGCCATTGAATACAAACTTCCGTACACTTCTAAGAGAGTAGATTTTATCATATCTGGCAAAACGGAATCGGATGTCAATTCGGCTGTCATAATAGAATTAAAGCAGTGGGAGTCCTTGGAAGCTATTCAAGGCAAAGATGGCATTGTAAAAACATTTTTGGGCGGAAGCGTTCGCGAAACCACCCATCCCTCTTATCAGGCATGGTCATATGCGGTTCATATAGAGGATTACAATGCGGCAGTCCAAGACCGAAACTTGAAAATAAAGCCTTGCGCATATTTGCACAATTATCAAATGCGCAATCCCGATCCGATAGCAAGCAAGTGCTATGAGTTTTATCTGGAGAAAGCTCCTGTGTTTGCAAGCGGAGATACGGATGCTCTAAGAAGTTTTATTAAAAGATATGTAAAGAAAGGCGATTCCGGCGAAACAATATATATAATTGAAGGCGGCAAAATAAGACCGTCGAAATCGTTGCAAGACGCGTTGTCGAATATGCTTAAGGGTAGCAAGGAATTTGTCCTCATAGACGACCAAAAACTTGTCTACGAGACGGCAATACAAATGGCAAAACAATCATATGCCGACTTAAAAAAACGAGTCCTTGTTGTGAGAGGAGGTCCAGGGACGGGAAAATCTGTTCTCGCAATAAACCTGCTTGTTGAGCTTTCCAAGCATGGTATGGTATGCCAATATGCCACGAAAAATGCCGCTCCGCGAAATGTCTTTATCAAGAAACTTGAGAAGCAAATAAGCAAAGGGAGATTGTCTGGGCTTTTCAAAGGTTCTGGTAGCTATATTTCGGCAAAACGTGGAGAAATAGATGTTCTTATCGCCGATGAAGCCCATAGGCTAAACGAAAAATCAGGCTTGTTTAGAAATCAAGGCGAAAACCAAATTAAAGAGATTATACAAGCCTCAAAATTCTCGGTTTTCTTCATAGACGAATCGCAAAGAGTAGACATCAATGATATTGGAACTCTCGAAGAAATAACTAAACGTATTAACGAGACTGGCGCTGAAACCGCGCTCATGGAACTTCCGTCTCAATTCAGGTGCAATGGTTCGGACGGTTATATGGCATGGGTGGACGATTTGCTGGGCATTAGGGAAACGGCAAATGCGGACTCTATCGGCTTAGACTATGATATAAAAGTCTTCGATAATTTGGCAGAAATGCGGGATAAAATATTTGAGCTGAACAAGACGTCAAACAAAGCAAGACTTCTTGCTGGATATTGCTGGAACTGGAAGAATGAAGGCAAAAATGATCCTAATGTCTTCGATATAGAAATACCCGACCAATCTTTTGCCATGAGCTGGAATTTAGGCAATTCCGCGACATGGGCAATTGATCCAGATTCGGTCAATCAGGTCGGATGCATACACACTTCCCAAGGACTTGAGTTCGAATATGTGGGCGTTATTTTCGGCAATGATTTGCGTTATGAAAATGGCTCTATTGTGACGGATTTTAATAAAAGAGCAAATACAGATAACTCGCTTAAAGGTATAAAAAAGCTCTATAAATCCGATCCTCAAAAGGCCCTAAAAACAGCTGATGAAATAATTAAAAATACTTACAGAACCCTTATGTCAAGAGGAATGAAGGGGTGCTATATTTATTGTGTAGATAAGGCTTTGGCGAAGTATATTAAGCGCAAAATCGCGTTGTCCGCTAAAACCGATTAACGGACTTATTCGGAGTTCAAGCTTCGCAGCTTGCAAGATCCTTTGAGTATTTTTCGGAAGCCGTTGTCGAATACTATTTCGTTGTCTTTTATCAGGGTGATTCGCTTTTTGTTTACGATATTGAATCTGTTGATTCGGGCGAAGTTCTCATCCAATACCTTAATCTTATTTAGCCGTCCCAAGGGCAAAATTATCTCAATCTTTCCCGAAGATTCAAAGAAAACCTTTATGTAGTTTCCCGAGGATTCTATCATTAGGATGTTGAGAGTGTTAATGAGGTATTCCCCTCTGTCATAGAATTTGGCGAATTTTGTGCTCATGTATAAAAAGACCCGTTTCGTGTGCGTCAATTTTGTTTCGTGGCTATTATAATGCCCTTCATCACAATAAATTTGATAACTTTGCGAATTAATATGCCATCGAGATCATACAACGTTTTTTATGAAAAGCTCGAATGAAAAAAAATTTGCGGCGGCTTATGTGAGAATGTCCACAGAGCACCAAAACTATTCAACTGAGAATCAGATGGACGTTATTCGCAAGTACGCGTATGACAATAAAATGGAAATCATAGAGGTTTTCGCTGACGAAGGGAAAAGCGGGGTTCAAATAAGAGGTAGAGACTCTATTGAGCGGATGTTTGAAACTATAGAAAAAGGTAATGCCAAGTTCTCGCACATACTTGTTTATGATGTAAGCAGATGGGGAAGGTTTCAAGACGCAGACGAATCAGCATTTTATGAATTTAAATGTAAGCGAGCCGGAATAAAGGTACACTACTGCGCCGAAATGTTTCAAAATGACGGAAGCCTCATATCTACTCTTTCCAAAGGTGTGAAGCGAATAATGGCTGGTGAATATATTCGTGAATTATCCGTCAAAGTTCTCAGGGGTCAGTGCAATTTAATTCTACGCGGATTCAAGCAGAGCGGAAGCGCGGGATTCGGCTTGCGCCGTGCACTTGTCGATGAAAAAGGAAATCCCAAGGGCATTGTCCTTGAAAATGGCCAAAGAAAGTCAATCCAGTCGGACAGGGTAATTTTGATCAAAGGACCAGAAGAGGAAGTCCGCATTGTGAACAGAATTTATAGAATGTTCATCGATGAGTTGAAAAAAGAGAATGAGATCGCGCAAACTTTGAATTTGGAGGAGATTAAAACAGACCTTGGCAGAATGTGGACTTGTGGAACGATCAGGCAAATTCTGACTAATGAGAAATATATCGGCAACAGCGTTTTCAATAGAACATCTCAGAGGGTCGCGATCCAAGACCCCTTAAGCGGCAAGAAATCGAGCGTCAAAAATCCTCCCGCAGAATGGGTGAGATACGACAATGCTTTTGAGCCTATTGTCGGAAAAAAGGACTTCTTGCGCGTGCAAGAAATAATGGCGTTGCGCACATTTCGCTATTCCGACGCAGAGCTTATAGAAAAACTCAGAGACGTTTATAAGCGTCATGGCAAAATAAGCGCCGTCATTATTGACGAGGAGGAAAACATGCCATCTAGCGCAGTTTTCGCCCAAAGATTTGGTAGTTTGGTAAGGGCGTATTCGCTCGTCGATTATACGCCGGAAAGAGATTATTCCTTTATAGAAATAAATAAGTTCGTGCGAAATATGCACAGCGACGTTGTCGATACCCTTTACGAGATTGCATTTGAAAAAGGGGCTTTTGCGAGGGACAAAAGCTCCTATGACGACGGACTGATTCTTAATGACGAAGTGAAGATATCATTGTCTATATCAAGATGCAGAACAACAGCATCAGGCAGGGCGAGATGGGTGATGAAATTTGAACGCTCAAAAGACGCGGATTTCTACATTGTTGTCAGGCTTGATTCGGACAACAAAACAATAAAGGATTATTACATCATCTCCAAATTCGACATTGATCTTTTTTCTGAAAAAATTTGGGAGGACAACGGAATGTATATGGACACGTTTCGTGTACCGGATGCTCGCGGATTTTTTGAAGGATTCTCAAGAACTCAAATAAGGGACGTGTCGTGATCGCAAAAGAATATCGAATAGAAATGGTCAATATCTCGGACATTAATATTGTTAATCCGAGAAGTCGAGAGGCGAAAAAGTACGCCGAAATCGTAAAAAGCATAAAATCCATAGGGCTTAAAACGCCTATTGTTGTCGCCGAAAGGAGAAACGAAGCAAACGAGATATCATACGATTTGGTCTGCGGAGAAGGACGCCTAAACGCCTATAAAACAGGCGGAGAAGCTATGATTCCGGCGCGTATTATTCGCGCGAGCACCGAAGATGTTCTGCTTATGAGTCTGGTGGAAAATTTTGCCCGCAAACAGCCTACCAATAAGACGGCGCTTATAAAAGAGCTGGAAAGATTGTCTTCCGAGGGCTATTCTCAAAACGAAATAGCAAAGAAAGTCGGATTAAGCCCAAATTATATATGCCAGCTAATGAAGCTCATCTCCAGAAAAGAACCCTTGTTGGTTCAAGCCGTTTTGCAGGGAAAAATGAAAATTAGCATCGCCCTCATTATAGCCGATTGCGGGGAAGACGAGGAACTTCAAAAATACATAAGCGAAGCGTACAGTAATAAAGAGATAAAAGGCGGCGATTTGCGGTATATCAGAAATCTCATTCGGAATAGGAAAGAGGGAGTGTTAAAGCGCAAGGGAATTTATGGCAAAGAAAAGGGAGAAGCATTCATTTCAGTTTGCAAAAAAGAAATGGAAGCCGGTTTCGCGTTTTTGCGGAAAGCCGAAATATGCGAACGCAACTTGGCGTATATAAAGGGAGCTTTTAAGAAAATTTTGGCGGACGAATGCTTTTTAAACCTGATGATTGCGCAAGGCATAAGTTCCATACCTTCTGAACTCTCTATGGAGATTGAAAATGGAGAGTAATATAACGCTAGCATTTGACTTGTCCCCTCTTAAGGTTCAATTGGACAAGCTGGAGGAAACATCACCCAAAAAGGGATATCGCGATCTTACGTCATACCAGACAATATTCGCTTCCGTGAAGGAAATCGGCATATTGCAACCTATAGTGGTATGTCCTTCGGGAAAAGTCGGAACCTATAAAATTCTCGATGGGCATTTGCGCTATTACGCTTTGCGTGAGCTTGAAATTAGCGAAGCGGATTGCATAGTCTCATTGGACGACGAACGATACACGTTTGACGTACAGATAAACTATTTGAACGCAATACAGCGCTCAAAAATGATATCAAAAGCCGTAAAGAACGGACTGTCTCCTGATAGAATAGCAAAAACTCTTAATATCGACGTCAAAAAGATATTAAATGATATGAATGCAACAGAAGGAATAGACGATAAAGCGAAAGATATTCTAAAAACGTCCCCCGTGTCAAACGGTGTTCTGAACGCTCTTAAAAAGGTAAAAACCATTCGGCAAATCCAAATAGCCGAAGCTATGGTAAACAACCATAATTTTGGAATAGATTATGTGAAAGGATTGGTTCTTTCTACCCAAGCATCACTCCGAATTGACGAAAACAAACCAACGGTAAGACGATATCATCTTTCAGAAATCATAGAAAACATGGGATTTGAAAGGTCGAATGTCCAAGAGAGAGTGAAGGAAGTTATGCCAAAATACAATCAGGATATTTATGAGTTAACTACAATTATCTCATTTTTACGGAAGGTGTTAGACAATCCTATATTGTCCGGCTATATGGCAAAACATTTCTCAGATAAATTCGAACTTCTGAAAAAAATCGCGGAATCAAACAAACTCGAATAAACAATATTAAGATTTAATAATAAAAATCTTAATACAAAATGCAGAGGCAAATTTCCGCGCCCCCACGAGGAATCGAACCTCGATTTGGCGTTTAGGAAACGCTCGTTCTATCCGTTGAACTACAGGGGCGGGAAATTTATTAAGGAGACAAAAGACCAAAGTATGCGAAAATAGTCAATATCTTTCCTGTTCCAAGGCGTTGAAGCTTGTTTCTTTGGAATTATGCAATCCAAAGATCTAATGAGTTCAAATTTCTAAATACGAATTTCGGAGTTACCGAGAGAAACCAAAAGAATTGTTTTATCGGCGAAAATCTGCAACTAAAGTACAACTGAGAAATGGCATCATCTCTGGCAATCAATAAGTTATCACCGCTAGCGTAGACCCTCTCTCTCCGTTTTAACTTCGTGCTTTTGGCGCATGGGGTGTTGCTGCGAAATATTTTCGACTCTCACGTACATAAGTACGCTTCGACCCTCAAATTTTCTTGCGCCTGCTCATGCATCCTAAAGCGCTCCTTAAAATCTGCAACACATTGCGCGTTTTCTATTTTCGCACTTACTTTTTATTTAGAACAAATTGCCTAGTGTTGCGCTTGAGCAAATTGATTTGCCAAATGAAAAAAATGGTGAGCGTATAGTAAACTAAATGAGTAGTCCTGCCCTTTTCTTTTCCTGCCACTGCACCAAAAACTTTTATATCCAAGCGTAAAAAATTAATTAATTTATCACGTCTAACATAATCCTAAGAAAGTTATATTGGAGTAAGACAAAACAAAACGCCCTGCGGGGGCAACCCTGCAAGGCGTTTTTAAATGGAGCCGGAAATCGGACTTGAACCGACGACCCACGCTTTACGAAAGCGTTGCTCTACCAACTGAGCTATTCCGGCCTTGAAAAAATATCCGCGAATAATCTCACATGGCTTTCAAATGTCAAACATTTTTCTGACATAATTGGTGGATGAAAAGCCTTTTGCGATGCCGCTGAAAGGCCTGTAAATCTAAGGCGCACTGCGCAAAGACGAATGTGCGAATTTTGACGGGATTTGCAGAGAATCATACTGCGGCAAGCATCTTCCCGATAACTGCCGCATACAACTTGTGACGGAACAAAAAAAAGCGCGGGACTGACCCGCGCTTTTAAGATTGTATTTACCGTGCGCCGAAAGCTTAGAATATGCCGCAACATTTGCTGGGCAGAAACTCGCTCTTATAAGCGTAGAGGCTCTTGATATACTTGTCGGCCTCGGGATGGTTTGTGAAGGTCATCTTCTTGGGGTTATACGCCAGAGGCTGACCCGAAGCAATCGCCGCCATGCCGATAAGCGCAACTTCGGTAAAGGGCGCGGCATAGTTGAAATTAGAAAGCGGAGTCTTGCCGTCTAAGCATGAATACGCCCAATTAAGATGCGGACCGTCTTTGCAACGCGGTATATAGGCGTCTGGCAAAGCCTTTGACTTTGAAAGCTCAACCATGCGCTCGCGCGGCATAATCATGGGCTTTTCGCCGTAGGTACCGCAGATGACGGTTTCTTTGGTGCCGACTATTGCCGTGCCGTTTGCATTGCGCTTGTCGTCAAGATAGTCTTGCGGGACGCGCTCGATACTCTTGGGTTTGCGACCGCCGTCATACCAGAACATCTTTATGGGACCGCGCTTTGCGTTGCCGGGGAAGTCATAAATTATAGATGCTTCAGACGGCCAGCTGTAGTCGTTAAACTTTGAAGACTCAGCAGTAACAAGCGTAGGGTAACCCAAGTCAAACGCGGTGTAAGGGATGTCCATAAAGTGGCAGCCCATATCGCCGATTGCGCCCGTGCCGTAATTGCGCAGCCCCCTCCATTTGAAGGGCAAAACCGCCTTGTTGTAAGGCTGTTCAGGCGCAACACCCAGCCAGAGATTGTAAGAGAGCGTGTCCGGAATGGGTTCTGCCGGGGGCACTTGCAAATCGCCCTGAGGCCAGATTGGGCGGTTTGTCCAATGGTAGATTTCTTTAATTTCGCCGAGAAGGCCGTTTTCATACCATTCGCGAATTACGCGCCAGCCGTCAAAAGTGTGACCCTGATTGCCCATTTGCGTGTAGACGCCCGCCTTGCCTGCGGCATCCTGCAAAGAGCGGCATTCCCACATGGTGCGGCAAAGGGGCTTTTCGCAATAGACATGCTTGCCGTTTGCAATCGCCCACATAGAGATTGGGTAATGCATATGGTCGGGAGTGATTACGGCTACGCCGTCAATATCTTTACCCAACTTGTCAAGCATCACGCGATAATCGCGAAAGCGCGGGATATTGGGAAATTCCTCAAAAGACTTTGCCGCCGTCACGTCGTCGACATCGCAAAATGCGACTATCTTTACGCGCGGCTCTTTGGCAAATTCTGCAACGGCTGCGCGACCGCGACCACCAACACCCACAATGGCAACATTGAATTTGCCGTTAAGATCTTTGCCCTTTTTGATTTTACCTACACAGCCCGACGTAAGAAGCGTCAAACCGCCGAGAGCCGACATGCCCTTTATAAAACCTCTTCTCGATAAGTTACTTTGCATATTATTGTCCTGATTTATTGTTTGTATAAAATTGACGAAATTTTCCTCTCCGATGAAAAAACCCCGCTAATTTGAAAACTGTAAACATTCTGCTAATCCTGCCTATTTTTGTCAAATATCTTTTATAAAATTATGCAAAAATGGCAAATTTTTATTTTCTTTTCAAATGCGTATGCCGGCGCGGTTTAGGCGCTTATAGGCTTATAATAAAGCAAAAAAGCATTGTGCAATTTTTTGAATACATATTGTTTATTGTAAAAAATAGGCAATGCTTAAATTGCATCGGTTGCCCTTTAAAGCTCGCAAAAAATTTAAGCTCATTTTGAGAGCGTCATTGCATCTACATCCGCCTTGCCCTTCTCATCTTCAAATTTAAAAGACACCTTGAAATCTTCATCCATAGCAAGCGGATAAATACTGAATTCAAAGGGATATTCAAGCTTTTCAAAAGTGCGCAAACCAGTCTTTGAACCTTCAAGCGTAAGCACCGCTTTGCCGCTCTTCTTAAACGGCGTTGTGAGGATTGCAAAAACAGAATCTTTGCCGAAGGGGCCGCGTATGCGGAAGGCATGAAAATCCCCCCTGCCCTCGCCGAGGTCATTTTTAAAGACATGAGACTCTCCGCCTATGCTCGGGTATTTAATTTCTGTCTCGGCAGGCTGTGCGGGTATTTTTATTGCCGCAAAACCCAGAGGCGAAAGTTTTACGGAAAGCTTATTATCCGCCAACTTTTCATCAGAGAGTTTTTTACCGTCTGCGGAGTAAACGGCGGCGTTGCCGTCAAGCTCTGCGCCTTTAAATATGCTAGCGGCGGGATTGAATTTTATATTTGCGTCAAGCGCCTTGCCGGCATCGTTCAATAAGAGCACCCATACGCCGTCCGGCGCGCGCGCGGCAAGCGCGCTTATCTTGGGATTGCCCGTATCAACCGCGCCCTTTTCGATAACGGGTCTGCACTTTTCATCAAAGAAGACTTTGCCGGCGCCGCCGAATATGCGGTCGCAAAACCACACGTAGCCCTGCTGACGCACATACGGAAACTTCACGCCGTTATTTGTGCGCGATTCAATCTGCGCCATAAGATAGTCAACCGTATGCCCAAAAACACAGGGGATGTGGTGATGGTATAGGCATGTAAGGTCGGGGCCCTTGTAGGGGTATTGCGGGTCAAACTGGACGTCGAAATAATCCCGGATATAGTAACCCGGATAATTGGCATAGCGGCCTATTATCGCATGGCGGGAAAACTTCATGATGATGTCGTCGCCGGTGTATTGGTAAACCTTAAGCATCTCCGGCGCCCAGCCGGGCATGAGGATGTTCTTATAGTTGCGCTTCATGATGTATGTCCAGCGCTGCTCTATGCCGAGACCTATGCGCGAAACCTTCATGCCGTCTACCTCTTTTTCATTTAATATAAACCACCTGTTGCGGTATTCGCCGAACTTTTCCTGCGGGTGCTCTTTGCCGTATTTTTCTTGATAGGGCAGATTTTCATCATAGCCCAATCTGTATTTTTGGGTGCCGCGCCACATGGGGTTTGTTGTGCCCTCGGCAACGCCGCCCTCGCAAATTTTGCGCAGACCTTCCACGGGGGTTGGCCAGTCCCACATGGCGGACAAACTGTAAAATGCGCCCAAGCGCGCATAGTCCAAATACTTTTTGTCGCGTGTCAGCTCATACATATCGATAAGATACCACCAATACGGATAAAGGCCGTCGTTTACGAATACGAGATACGGCGGTTCGTCATTGCCGCCCGCAAATGCGTTTTTTAGCCACTTGTCACACCCCGTCTTGGCGGCTTCAAGCATATCCGAGCGCGAAGTATCGGCAAGATAAACGCCGAGGCATATAGTCCAATGCTGGCTGCCGCCGTCGGGACGCCCCTTAAAATCTGCCGCAAACCAATCTTTTAAAAAGGGAGTAGAAGAACCCAAAAGCGAGTAAAGCCCCGCGTAATAATCCGCCGAAAGCGAAGCAGAAGGCACGGTGAGTTTAAGGCGCGAATGCTTGGCATCGGGAGTCTTGCTGCTGAAGCTCATTGCAAAATGCGGCGTTGCGCGAGACAGCGTATATTCAATGCTCGGCAGCGCAAAGTTTTTATAATGCTCTTCATCGTCGGTGAGAATTGCCGCAGAAACTTCTGAAAGCGGCGAAGCCTGCGTTGTGCCGTCAAAAAACTCAATGTTCCAACGCGCCTTTTGTACGGCGCTCCACCCGCCGGCCTTCTCGTCTTTCATAAGGGCGGCTATGTTTGCGGCAGCGTCCGAAAGCGAGGTTTCATAAGGTTCTCGCAAGGCATCGCCCTTAAAAAGCGTGGTGTTGATTTTTGTCAAAGCGTCCGTCCAATCGCCCGCCAAAGACAATATGTAAAAAGACGCCTGCAAAGCTTCGCCCTCTTTCTTGAATGAATCCCTACCGCCGAGTATGGGGCAAAAAATCGCCGGCTGCACCCTGCCTGACGGCGCAGAAAGAGAGAATCCGTAAACCGAACTTCCGTCGTGAGACCATTCATAAGGCGACAGTTTGTTTGGATCCGCAAGAAGCGCGCTTATGCCCGTCAAAGTGCCAACCATGCTTATGGGTTGCGAGGTTATGACGTTGCCCACCATTTTAGACTCGCGCATAATACGCCTGTTTTGGAAGGTTACGGGCAGTTGCGAGGATATGACTTCTTGCGGCTTTACGCCGTTAAAACCTATAAATGCGTAAGAATAATAACCGTCTTGGCGCGCCGCGCTCTCAACCTCAAACTTTGCGAGCGGCTCATCCTTATAAAGACTTACTACCGCCGAGGCTTGGCCGCCGTAATTTATCTTAAGCGCCGTGTCAGAAAGTTTTTCTATTTGAGTAGGTAATAAACGCATCCACATACCCGCGGCATACGGGTTCATTTTTGAAGCCGGCGTTTCAAAAGACTCTCCGCCGAGATTGACGAGCGCCTTGCCGCTCACCTTGTTCCAAGAAATAAAATAAGAATCATCGGAAGCCTTGATATCTTTTGAATAGCCCAAATAAAGCCCTTCGCCGTCAAACACGGGCGACTTTACGAACTTGCCGCTCTGCAAAATTTCGGCCTCGCGCAGATAGGCGGGCTTGCCCTCGGAATCTGCATACTCAACATAGCGCAACTTCATTGCGGCATTGCCTATTTCAAAAATCTTTGGGTCTTTGACGGGGATAAGATTCGCACTCCAAACCGAAGCGTTTTCTATCGAATATTCGCAAAAAGGCAGAGAATAGCGCGCGTTGCGGCGTATGCTTGCGTCTTTAAGGCCGATATTGGGGTCAAAATCCGCGCTTTGCGTTATTAAGAGAGCGTCGCTGCGCGCAAATGGCGTCAGGCTTTTTATGCTTATAAAGTTTTCTCCATTTTTAAATTCCGCAAGGCCTGCGCGCTCCCAATAAAGCCCCTCTTTACCGTGCTTACCGAGGCTTTCGGCAAGCGTCTCGCCGTTTACCGAAATCGCATAAAGACGCGTTCCCTGATTTTCCTTATAGTCCATAGAGGACGCCCACACATAATATTTGCCGCCGTTTTTAACGCTGACTACGGCCGATGCCGTGCGCCCCGCCGCGGCCGCAAAAAGCCCGCTGTCGTCAAGACCCTTAAACCCCTGTATTTCCCATTCGCCGCAAAATTGGAAGGCTTCTGTCTCAAAGTATTTTGTTTCGGGAAGGCTTTGCGCATAAAGCGCCGCGTTGCCCGCAAAAAATAGGGCGCATATTTTTAATGTCACGCAAATGGCATATTTAAAAGCACTTTGCCGCGCTGAATTTACAAAGTTACGCATCATAATTTTCTCCTTTTACCCAATATATCTCAAACGTTTGAGCATTATACTCTAACGCGATGTTGTCTTTGGCTGCAAGTAAAAAAATCATTGCGGCGCACAATGTAAATAAAAAGTCAAACGGAGACAAAAAAGGACGACTTTTTTAAAGCCGTCCTCAATTTAAAAACTTATTCAGAACTATTTTTTCAAAACGATGTTTTCAGCCTTGCCTACAACTTTGCCACTTTCGACAACGCTGACGGAAACCGTCAAATCTTCGTCCTGTGAAAGCGGATATATTGTTGCCTCAAACGGGTATTGCGACGTTTTGACCGCCGCACCGTTTACGCTCAGCGATATCGAAGAGTCTTTCTTTTCAAAACCGCCCGTCAATATTGCGTATACAGAGTCTTTGCCGAAGGGGCCGCGTATGCGGAACACATGCAAGTCTCCCCAGCCGGCGGCTATGCCCTTTTGGACAAAGTGCGAGCCTTCTTTGGGCAGCGGCTTGTTTGCAATGTAGCTATCATAATCCTCCGCTGGCACGCGCAGCGCAACAAGACCTAGAGCCGGAATTTTCACATCCATGTCTGAATTAAATGCGTAGCTTTTCGTCTGTTTTACGCCCTTGGCGTCGTAAAGCTCTACGGCGTTTTGCGTTTTTGCGCCGCGCATGGCGTGCGCAACGGCGTCCAGCTTTATTATCGAATTTACAGGCTTGCCCGTGTCGTTATAAAGAATCACCCAAATTGAGTTTTTGCCGCGCGCAACAAGCGTGCTTACCTTTGCGGAATCGGGACGCACGGCCGCCTTGTCTATAAGCGGACGGCAGTTTTCCTCATCAAAAACCTTGCCCGGGATACCGTATATGCGGTCGGTAAACCAAACATAGCCCTGCTGGCGCAAATGCGGAAACTTTATCTTATTGTTCGAAGCAATTTCTATCTGCGCCATGAAATAGTCAAGCGTCTGCCCGAAGTGGCAGGGCGCGTGGTGATAGTAGAAGCTTGTGATATCGGGGCCTACGACGGGATAATCGGGGTCGTGCTGTATATCGGTAAAGTCCCGAAAATAATAGCCTAGGAAATTTGCAAAACGACCGACCATCGTGTGGCGCGAATATTTCATTATGATGTCTCTATTGGTGTATTGATACACCTTGAGCATCTCCGGCGCCCAAGACGGCATGAGGATATTGCTTGAGCCGCCTATGTATGTTGAATGCTGCTCTATACCCATGCCGATGCGCGAAACTTTCATAGCGTCAACCTTCTTTTGCGGCACTATAAAACCGCCTTTGATGGCCTTTGAATCTGCCGCGCGCAAAATTTTCAAAAATGCTTTTTGCGTGTCGTAACCGACCCTGAAGCGCTCGCTGCCGTGCCACCATTCGGTTGTGACACCGCCTACCCAGTCGCCCTCATTTATGACGACTTCGCCCGCGGGAGGCGTCGGAAAACTCCAAAGGCTGGAGAGAGAGTAGAAAGCGCCCTGCTCTGCAAAATCGAGATATTTTTTGTCGCCGGTCACTTCATAAAGATCCGGCAGATACCACCAATAAGGATAAAGCGAGACGTTGATAAAGTTAACCATGTTGGGGTCTCCCGACCATTTTTTATCAAAGGACGATGCTATCCATTTGTCGCACATGGTTTTAATTTCGCCGAGAAGCTCCGGCGTGGGGTTCACAAGGTAGTAGCCGAAAAGATAAGTCCAATCGGTACCAGCGCCGCCGCGGCGCACGGGCTTGCCGTTTGCGTCGAGCGCGAATTCGTAAATCCACGGATTGTTGCGGCCGAGCAGAGCATCGACGCTTGCATAGTAGTCTCCCGAGCGGGATTCCGACGGCACCGTAAGCCTGTAAAGGGCTTTTCCGTAACCGTCGTTGGTATCGATTATCGTGGAAAAATGTACACTGGCTCTTGAAATTGTATATTCAAGGGAAGGCAGCGCTATATTTTTATAATACTCTTCGTCGTCGGTAAGTACCGCTACCGAAATTTCAGAAAGCGGAGCTGCAAGGGTTGCCAAGTCTTCGCCTTCTATATTCCACCTTGCCTTGTGGCGGGCAGACCAACCGCTGTGCACGCCGTCTTTAAGGTAGGCCGCAATGTTTGCGATGGCGTCCGAAAGCGAAGTGTCGTAAGGCTCGCGCAGGGCGGCGCCCGCAAAGATTTTTTCATTGGCGTAGGCAAGCGCGTCGCGCCAGTCGCCGGCTATGTTGATGAGAAACCAAGATGCTTCAAGCTTTTCGCCGCTCTTTTTCAAAGAGTCTTTGCCGCCCAGCACGGGTCTGAATATCGCGGCCTGAGCAAAGTTTTGCGGGCTCGCCAAAGAAAGGCCGTATCTTGAACAGCCCAAGGAACTCCACTCAAAAGGCAAAAACTCCGGATTTGCCACCGCGCCCGAAACAACAGCTATACCGCCGTCTTTCACCTGCAGCATGGCGAGCGGTTGAGAGGCCAATTTGTCGGTAATAATCTTAACGTCGCTCATAAGGCGTTTGCCCTGATAAACCGTCGGCAAAAAAGACGCCTCAATATCGTTTTTGGGATGCTCGTTAAATGTCTTCATCCCGAAAGAATAATACCCTGCGTCGCGGATTTCGGCGCTTACGTCCATGCGCACGGCCTGCCCTTTCTCGGGCAAAGTGAAAGTTGCCTGAACGCCGTTTGAGTATTCGGCAACCAACTTAAGAGGCGTTTCTATGCGCACAGAAATAGGCCGCAAGGCGGTTGCTACACCCACAGTATATGGATTTACGGGCGCAAGGTCTATGGGCACATTCTTGCCGTTTATTATCGCCGTGGCCTTTGCATTGGATTTTGGCCAAGATACAAAGTATGTGCCGTCGTTCATTTTGCACTCTTTTGAATAGAGCATAAAAAGCAGCTCGTCCTTAAATGGGGCAAGCTTTACCCACTTGCCGTCCTTTAAAACTTCGGCGGAGCGCTCAAAACAAAGCTCTCCCTTTTCGTCTTTTTTTTGAGTAAAAATCAGCTTATAGTCGGCATTTTTAATCTGAACAATCTTTGGATTTTTTATGTCCGTTAGCGCCGCAAGCTCCGGAAAATCAGAGGTGACTTTATACTCAACATTTATGGGCGTCTTTGTGATTTTTGAGCGCGCAAACTTGCCGTCGTTGGGATTGAATGCAGAGTCTTTCGTGAAAATTATAGCATCGCAACGCGCGTAGTTGCCGACGCGCTTGAGTTGGATGATTTTTTCACCGGGCGTAAGTTCAAGCTCGCCCAATTTTTCCCAGCAGAGCCCCTCTTTGCCGTGCTTGCCGCTTGGATTTGGCAGAGCCTTGCCGTCTACCACAACCTTATAAGAGCGAGAACCAGGCGCGTTTTCGGCATAGTCGATACCGTTTGCCCAAACGCTGTAAAGCCCGCCGTCTTTAATTTCTACAACGGTCAGCGGAGACGCCGTGCTGGTATTGCAGTTTAAGCCCTCCTCTTTGAATAATTTTGACTTTACCCAGTCTGCGGGAAACTGAAAGTCTTCAGCCTCTATAAGTATAGTCTGCGCGCTTGCAATGCCGCACGCCGAAAACACCGCGGCCATTGCCGCATATTTTAACAGATTTTTAATTTTCATGCAGTGTGTGTATTTATTTTGAAAGTGTGATGTTTGAAGCGTTTGCCTTTTCAAGGCCCGCTTCTTTAATAGAAACATTTAAAACTATATCCTTGTCGGCGTCGAGCGGATATACGGAAAACTCAAACGGATATTCAGATACGGACAATTTCTGCGCGCCGGGCTGCAAAATCGCAAGCTCCGCAAGCGCGTTCTTTTTGCAGTAGCCGCCCGTCAAAATTGCAAACACGGAGTCTTTGCCGAAGGGGCCTCGGATGCGGAATACATGCAAGTCTCCCCAGCCCTCGGCGATATTCTTAAACACCTTGTGGTCGCCCTCGGGCAAAGGCGCTACGGGGCGCTCAACCTGATAAGCATCTGCCTGCAGCTTTGCCGCAACAAGCCCCATCGGCGGGATTTTCACGGTGTTGTCGCCAAGCAGAGAAAGCGTTTTGCCCGTATTTAAACCCTGCGCGTCGTAAAGGGCTATGGGCGCATCTTTGACGCCTTTAAGCGCCTTGTTTGCGGCGTCAAACTTCACCGATACTTCTGCGGGCTTGTCCGAGTCATTCAAAAGTATAACCCACAGAGAGTCTGCGCCGCGCGCCAGAAGCGAGCTTACCTTGGGGCTGCCTATTTTTACCGCGCCCATGTTTAAAAGCGGCCGCGCCGCATCGCCGAAGACCTTGCCCGATTTGCCGAATATGCGGTCGGTAAACCAAACGTAGCCCTGCTGGCGCACGTATGGGAAGCTAATCTTTTCTTTAGACGCAATTTCTATCTGGGTCATCAAATAGTCTACGCTCTGCCCGAAGTGGCAGGGGGCATGATGGTAATAAAATGTAGTTACATCGGGGCCGACATAGGGATATTGCGGATCGTGCTGAATGTCGGTATAGTCTCTTATGTAATATCCCAAGAAGTTTGAGTAGCGGCCTATTATTGCGTGGCGCGAATATTTTAAAAGGATGTCGCGCCCCGTGTATTGATAGACTTTGAGCATCTCGGGCGCCCAGCCCGGCATGAGGATGTTGCTGTCGCCGTCCATCTGCAAATAGGTTGTGTGCTGCTCAATGCCTAGGCCTATGCGAGACACTTTCATGGCGTCCACCTTCTTTTCGGGAACCACATAATAAGATTTGAGATTTAACTTCTCAAACTTAGGGTCTTTTTTGACGAGCTCCAAACGCGAGTCGCTAAGGTCTTTGCCCAACCTGAAAAAGTCCAATCCCTTCCACCAGACGTGGCCGACACCCCTCACAAGATTGTCTTTGTTGATTGTGACTTCACCCGCAGGCGGCGTGGGGTATGACCACATTGCTGCCAGAGAATAAAATGCGCCCTTTTCTGCGTAATCGAGGTATTTTTTATCGCCGGTCAATTTGTAAAGTTCGGGCAAATACCACCAGTACGGGTAGAGCGATACGTTTATAAACCACTCCATATCGGGCTCTGCAAGGGTGCGTTTGTCAAAAACGCGGCTCAGCCACTGGTCGCAATTTTTCTTGGCCTGCTCCAAAAGCTCGGGTTTGTCGGGTTCTGCGATATAGAGGCCGAGAAGCTCATTCCAAAGCGACGGCGTCTTCATGTATTTTTCAGTATTGTAAAACTCTTTCATCCAAGTGTTGCCGCCCCCGAGCATGGTATTGACACCGGCATAATAGTCACCCGTCCATGCGGGCGAAGGCACGGCAAGCCCTGTCATAGACTCTCTAAACCAGGGGCCGTCAATCTTGCGGCCCGGCGAAAAATGCGAATGCATTCTGGAAAGCGTAAACTCAATTGAAGGCAGCGATATGTTGCGGTAATAATCCTCGTCATCCGTAAGCAGCGCCACAGATAGTTCCGAAAGCGGAGACGCCTGCGTGCCCGTGTCTGCGGCTTCCACATTCCAACGCGCCTTGTGCATGGGCGACCAACCGCTCGCCTCCTGATTCTTCATATATGCGGCAATATTTGCAATGGCCTCAGAGAAAGATACGTCGTAAGCCTCGCGCAAGGCAGAACCCGCAAAGACATTCTCGTTGGCGCATTCCATGCCGTCCGTCCAATTGCCGGCAAAATTGAGAAGATACCAAGACGCCTTGATTTCTTCGCCTTCTTTTTTGAAAGAGTCGCGCCCGCCCAATATGGGTTGAAATATTGCGGGTTGCACCCTGTTTATGGGGCTTGCAAGCGTAAAGCCGTATAAGGAGTTGCCGCCCATTGACCATTCTCCGAAAGGCAGATTTGCGGGGTCGGCAACGACGGCGTTGACTATAGACTCGCCGTTTTCAGGATATTCAACAAGAGCCAGCGGCTGCGAGGTAACGCGGTTGGGCACAAGCTTAGGCTGCGGCATAATGCGCGTTTCCATATAAATTGCGGGCAGCTGCACCTGTTTAAAGGCGTCGCGCGCGGCCGAATTGCCGCCGATAAAGCAGAATGAATAATATCCCTGCTTGTCGGCCTTTGCGCTTACTTCAAACTTTGCGGCACCGCCGTGTTCGCCGAGTGATATTTTACCTGTCACGCCGTTAGGATACGCGATTTGTAAAGTTTTTTCGTCAATCTTCTTTATCGACTGCGGGCGCAAGATTTCGCCCTTGCCTATTGCGTAGGGATTGATGGGCGGCACGGTAAGTTCAATGACTCCGTTTTCAGTCTTAGCCTTTATTTTGCCCGAAGATGAATTCCAAGAAACATAGTAGCCGTCTTGATAGCCGGGCTTTTCATGGTAAATCAAGTAAAGAGCCTCCTCGGCAAAGGGGGCAAGTTTTATCCACTTGCCGTTTTTAAGCGTGAGCGCCGAACGCTCAAAAACAGTACCGCCTTGCGCGTCCTTTTTTTCCGCAAACTGAATTTTATATTTGTCGTTTTTGATTTCAAAAACCTTGCCGCTTTTGGACTCTTTAAGAGGCTCTATAGCGGGCAAAGCCAAATCGAAAGAATATTCTACCTCTAAGGGCGCACGCCTGATTTTTGCGCGCGCCTGACTTGTCTTAAGTGCCTCATTGGGATCAAAAGACATATCCGTCGTAAGCAACACCGCATCGGCGCGCATATGCGCGGTTTTGGGATTTATGGAAATTACGGCGTCGCCCTTGGGCAACTCAACTTCGCCCAACTTCTGCCAGTAAAGCCCTTCGCGCTTGTGTGTACCGCCCTGCACGGGCATCTCTTGCCCGTTTACGGAAACCCCGTAGCGGCGGGTTGCCGGGGCGCTTGTGGCATAGTCTATGGCACTTGTCCACACGGCGTAAACGCCGTCCGCGTTTACCTTGACTACAGTTGTGGGAGATGCCTTTGATGAGTTGGGGGCAAAAATGATTTTTTGCCCTCCTTTGCCCGTTATGCCCCAATCGCCCAAAAACTGGAAGGCTTCCGCCTCCACAAGGAAAGTTTCTGTGGCGGCGGCGTGCGCGCTTAATGCGCCTATGCCGAGCGCGGAAAGCGCGAGAGTTTTAAGAAGTTTATTCATGCTATTTTTTCAGGTTGATGTCTTTTATTAAAATGGGTTCTTTACCGTCTTCGAGAATCTCGACGCCCAAGCTGATGTCGGCATCTTGCGGCAACGGATATATGCTGAATTCAAACGGAAAGTAGGTTTTTTCCGAAATTTGCGCAGTCGGGCTTGAAAGTTTAAGCACAACCTTTCCCTTAGCGGTTCTGCCGCCCGTGAGTATTACAAACACAGAGTCTTTGCCGAAGGGGCCGCGTATGCGGAAGGAGTGCAAGTCTCCCCAACCTTTGCCTATATTTTTTTGAACTATGTGCGCTTCACCGATAATGGGTTTTGCGGTATAGTCCGAATTATAGAGCTCTGCGGGTATGCGCATTGCGATAAGACCGAAAGGCGGCATCTTGATTTCTTTCTTGCCGAAGAATTCAAATTCGGCGTCGAGTTTTTTTCCATCGGCATCGTATAGAGATATTTTCTCAAAAGTCTTTGCGCCCTTTAAACCGCGCGCAGTAGCGTCAAAATCAAAATTGACGCTGCGCTCTGAAGCGCTGTCGTTAAGGGCAAGCACCCAGATAAAATCTTTGCCGCGCGCAAGCAAAGTGCTTACTTTTATGCTGTCCGGACGCACCGCGTTTTTATCAAGTATAGGGCGGCAGCTTTCATCTTCAAACACCTTACCCGGCAAACCGAATATGCGGTCGGTAAACCATACATAGCCCTGCTGACGCACATACGGAAACTTAATTTTACCTTTTGAGGCAATCTCAAGCTGCGTCACAAAATAATCCATGCTCTGCCCGAAGTGGCAGGGCGCGTGATGGTAATAGAAACTCGTCGAATCGGGGCCCTTGTAGGGGTAGTCGGCATCGTGCTGCACATCCGTAAAATCTTTGATGTAGTAACCCGGGAAGTTTGCATACCTGCCTATTATAGAGTGGCGCGAAAACTTCATCAAAATGTCGCGACCGCTGAACTGGTATACCTTCAACATTTCCGCCGCCCATGAGGGCATGAGGATGTTGTGGTAGTTGCCCGTCCACTTGTAAGTCCAATGCTGTTCAATGCCGAGACCTATGCGCGACACCTGCATGGCCGGCACTTTTTTTTCTGCGATTATGTAAGTCTGCGAGGGCTCCTTAAATTTAATATATTTAGAGAGCATTTTTACTGCGGGCTCGTTTATGTTGTTGCCCAACCTGAAACGCTCGCCGCCGCGCCAGAATTCTTCGCGTATGCCCTGCTTTACGTTGTCTTTGTTTATGGTAACTTCGCCGTCGGGGGGTGTTGGGTAAGACCATAGGCTTGATAGAGAGTAAAACGCGCCCTGCACGGCAAAGTCGAGATACTTTTTATCCCCCGTTGCCTCATACATGGCGGGAAGATACCACCAGTAGGGATACAGGCCGTAGTTTATGAAAGGCTCCACGCTCGGGTCTCCGTAATCGCGGGCGTAAAAAGCTTTTTCTATCCAGCGATCGCAAGCCTGCTTTGTTTTTTCAAGAAGCTCCGGCGTCGGTTCTGCAAGGTATATGCCAAGCAAGGTGGTCCATTCGGGATTGCCGCAGGTTTTGGGAGACCCGTCCTTATTGAAATAAAACTCTTTAAGCCAAGTATTGCCGCCGCCCAAGACGCGGTTGATGCCCGCAAAAACGTCTCCGGGGGTACCGCCCGAAGGCACATTCAAATCCTTCATTGTCTCTTGCGTCCAAGAGCCCGTAGCAAAATTTTTGTATGCAAAGTGAGAAGTGCGCCTTGAGAGCGTGTATTCTATTGTGGGCAACGCAATGTTGCGGTAATAGTCCTCGTCGTCGGTAAGCAGCGCCACCGACACTTCGGAAAGAGGCGAGGCCTGCGAAGAAGTATTTTGCGCCTCAATGTTCCATCTGCCCTTGTTGTCGCGGCTCCAACCGCTGGCTTCCTCATTTTTAAGATATGCGGCGATATTTGCGATTGAGTCTGAGAACGAGCAAGTGAAGGTCTCTCTTATTACGTCGGTCTTAAAGATTTTTTTGTCGGCAAGCTCAAAGGCGCTGCACCAATCTCCGTTGACGCTGGCCAAGTAAAATGAAGCCTCGATTTTATCTCCCTCTTTTTTCTGAGAATTTTGCGCGCCCAATACGGGAGAGAATATCGCCGTCTGCACTTTTGAGTCCGGCGCCGAAATTGAAAACCCGTAGTAAGAGGTGTTTTTAAAAGACCACTCAAACGGCAGATTGTCCGGGTTTGCGGCAAGCATATTTGTAACGACAAAGCCGTTCTTTGAATTTTCAACCATTGCCAGCGGTTGCGAAGTCATGCGGTTTTCAACCATGCGCGGCTCTTTCATAGTGCGTCTGCCCTGATAAAGAGTGGGTAAAAACGCGTTTGAAAAATCCGGCAAATCCAGCTTATCAAAGCCCAAAAATGCGAAGGAATAGTAAGAGGCTTCTTGCGCCTCTTTTTGCACGTCAAACTTTGCCAAGCCGTTATCGAGAAGCTTTAAGACCGCAAATGCCCCGTCTTTATATTTAAGCTTGAGAGTGTCTGCCGAGACTTTTTCAACATCCAAAACCCGCAACAACTCTGAATTGCCTATGCAATAAGGATTGTTGGGCGGCATATCGATTGCAAGGGTTTTGCCCGCCACTTGTATGGTTGGCTTACCGCGCGGGTCCTTCCAGTTTGTATAGTATGAAGAACCGTCATACCCGGGGTCTTTTGAGCTGATGACGTAAAGAGCCTCGTCCGCAAATGGCGCAAGCTCCGTCAATTTGCCGCCGCGCGTAACAAGGGCGCTGCGCACAAAGAATTTAGAGCCGTCTTCGCCCTGCACTTCGGTAAAAGCCATGCCGTTGCCACCCTTGCTTATTGAAATTTTTTTGCCGTTTTTTACGGGCGCAAACTTGGGCAAGGGTTTGAATGAAGAATCGTATGAAACTTCTTTTATGACGGGCTTAACCGTGGCGGCATTGCGCTTTGCGATGTATTTTAAGTCTTCGTTAGGATTAAATGCGGGATTATTTGAAAGCGCTACCGCGTCAAAGCGCACATGGTCGGTCTTAACTCTTGCGGACAAAAAAACTTCACCCGCGGCCAACTTTACGGAACCGAGTTTTTCCCAAGCAAAGCCTTCTTTACCGTGCTTGCCCGCAGGCGTATCAAAATACGCGCCGTCAATTCCTATTTCGATAAGGCGCGTTCCCGGGCGAAAGTCCGCCATGTCAAACGCCGAAGCCCATACCGAATATTCGCCGGCCTCAGGTATGTTTATAACCGTGCCCGGCGCGATATTGCTTTTGTCTGTAAACAGAACTTTTGCATTGCCTTGCGACGTGTTCATCCAGTCTCCCTGAAACTGGAAATCTTCAGCCTCTGCGCAAAGTACTGTTGCGTTAAGATTATGCGCGGCAAATGCCATAATGCAAAGCCCCGCGAGTATTGTTGTCTTTTTCATATTCCCTTGCCCGATTTTATTTAATAAGCGCGGCATTGACGGGTTTTGCAACCGCTTTGCCGTCTTCAAAAAGATTTATGCAAACTTCGATATCCGCATCTTGAGACACGGGGTAGGCGCTGACTTCAAACGGATATTCATCTTTTGAAATTTGCGCACCGTTATTAAATTGAAGCACCATACGCGCTTTTTTCAAGCCTTTTGCGCCCGTGGCAAACGCGTAGACGGAATCTTTGGAGAATGGCCCGCGTATGCGGAATAAGTGAATATCCCCCCACCCTTTTGCCACATCTTTAAAAACCTTATAGTCCGCCGTACCGAGGGGTTTTGAAGCCGACACCTCAAGAGATGCTGCTGCAATTTTAAGCGCCCTTAGACCCATCGGCTCAATGTTTATCGAAATGTCCGAAAGCGCCCCCGCAATTTGCGAAAGCTTTTGCCCCCCGCCGTCGTAAACGTCAATCGGCGCATTTATATTTAACCCCTTAAGCGCCTTGGCGGTGGGGTTAAGCCTGATGTTAGGCGTCAAAGCCGTCCCGCCGTCGTTAAGCAAAATGACCCATATAAAATCTTTGCCGCGCGCAAGAAGAATGCTTATTTTTACGCTGTCTGCGCTCACGGCATCTATATTTAAAAGCGGTCGGCACGCCTCTTCGTCAAACACTTTGCCCGCAAGGCCGAATATGCGGTCGGTAAACCAAACGTAACCTTGTTGGCGCACATACGGAAAGCTTATTTTGCCGCCGCTTGCAATTTCGAGCTGAGCCATAAGATAATCGACGCTCTGCGCAAACTGGCACGGCGCCTGATGAAAATAAAAGCTGGTAACATCGGGCCCCGCATAGGGATAATTTGCGTCGTGGGCAATGTCCGTAAAATCCTTTATGTAATAACCCAAAAAGTTTGAATAGCGCCCTATTATGGCATGGCGGGAATACTTCATCAAAATGTCGCGCCCCGTGTATTGGTAAACTTTTAGCATCTCCGCAGACCAAGACGGCATGAGAATGTTGCGATAGTTTGTGCCGTCGTTTGCGTGATAAGTAGAATGCTTTTCTATGCCCAAACCTATGCGGGAAACTTTCATGGCGTCCACGCTTTTTTGGGGATATACGGCGGCGGTTTCAAAAGAAAGGTCTTTGCGATTTGGAATTTTGCCGTCCTTAAAGGCGCAAGAAAGCGCAAAATCATTTTCCTTAAAGCCCATGCGCCACTTGTCGCGGCCGAGCCACCAGTCAGACTGCATTGCGCAGGCGATATTGTCTTTGTTTATTACAATTTCCGCCTTGGGCGGCGTCGGGTAAGACCACAAGCTTGAAAGCGTGTAAAACGCGCCATTCTCGGCATAGTCGAGATACTTTTTATCGCCCGTGGCTTCATACATTGCGGGCAGATACCACCAGTAGGGGTAAAGCGCGGTATTGATGAACGAGAGCATTTCGGGTTCGCCGTAACTCGGGGTGTCAAAAGATTTTTTAAGCCATGCGTCGCAAGATGCCTTGGCCTCTTGCAGCAATTCATCAGACGGCTGCGCAAGACAGACGCCCAGAAGAATCCACCAATCGGGGGATTCGCCGCCCTTGCGCGCTTTTATCTTGCCGTTTTCATCGCGTATGAATGCGTCAAGCCACGGGTTTGCGTTGCCCAACAATTTATTTAAGCCCGCAAAATAATCCGCCGTCCAAGGGCCGCCCGCCTGAAGCTTTGTGCAACCTTCAAAAAACCAGTTGCCCTCGGCCATGTCTGGCGAAAAATGCACTTCTTTGCGCGAAAGCGTAAACTCAATAGTCGGCAGAGCAAAGTTTGCGTAATAGTCTTCGTCATCGGTAAGCAACGCAAGTTCAAGCTCGGCAAGCGGAGAGGCTTGAGTGGCCGTATAACTTGCCTCTATATTCCACCTGCCCTTGTGATAGGCGCTCCACCCGCTTGCGCGCGCATTTTCAAGATAAGCCGCAAGGTTTGCGATTGCCCGCGTGAATGATACTTCGTAAGCCTCGCGCAGGGTTGAACCCGCAAAAATTTCTTCATTGATATCTGAAAGCGCATCGCGCCAATCGCCGTTTGAAGCGTAAATATACCATGACGCGCTTACGACTTCGCCGGCCTTTTTGAAAGAATTTAAACCGCCCAGAATCGGCGAAAATACCGCAGTCTGGATTTTTGCCCGCGGCGACGCCAAAGAAAATCCGTAGCGAGAGTTGCCCAAGCAAGACCATTCAAAAGGCAGTTTTGCCGGGTCCGCCACAATGCCGCAAGTAAAGCTGTCAAGGCCGTCGCACTTAAGCTCAACCAATGAAATCGGCTGCGACATCATGTTGTTTGAAACAAGCTTTGGGAACTCCATAATGCGCTCTTTTTGATACATACAAGGCAGCATTGTCGCGCGCAAATCTGTCCGCAAAGATTCATCAAACCCCAAAAAACCGAGTGAGTAAAAACCGTCTTTTGAAGCCTTGTAAGACACATCAAACTTTGCGGCGTGGGCACCCTTTGCAAGCGTAAGCAAAGCCTCGGCGCCGTTTTCATAAGAAAGTTTAAGCGCACCCTCGCCCGCGGGTTTTACGTCGACAGGCTTTAAGAATTGAGATTCTCCCACGGCGTAAGGATCAAGGCGGCCTGCGGCGATATCAAAGCTTTGCTCGTGCATTTTGGCGACTATCTTTGCGCTTGAAGGCGCATACCATTTAACAAAGTAATCCCTGTCCGTATATTTTGGCTGCTCAATATATTGGACTATCAGCCCCTCTTTTACAAACGCAGCAAGCTCTTTTAAACCCGCAGAGGTTTTAAGCGCCATAGAGCGTTCAAAATAGGTCTTGCCGTTTGCCGCGCGCATCGGCGTAAAAATTATTTTTGCAAATTCATTTTCTACAGACACCGCCTTTGCGCCCTTTATTTTATCAAGAACCTGCGCCTGCGGAAAGCCCGAAACATATTCCGAATCAAGATGCACGGGCTTGCGGCGCAACTTGCTTTTTAATTTTTCTGGGTAAGTGATGTTTGGGTCAAGGTCTTTGTCGGTCGTAAAAAGCACCGCATCGCAACGCGCCAAACGCGTTAAGCATTTTAGCGAAAGCGCATGGTTGCCCTTTGAAAGCTCCGCAGAACCCAGTTTCTCCCAATAAAAACCGTCTCTTCCGTGCTGTCCCGCCTCTTTGGGCATGACGTTACCATCAATAAAAACTTGATACCTGCGCGTGCCGGGCTTGTTGTCGGGATAATCGGGCGAGAGCGTCCACACATAAAACTCACCGCCCGCGCGCGTTTGAAACACCGTCAAGGGCATACACTTGCCGTCGGCCGATTTTAATACGCGACCGGTCTTTTGCACATCTCTTTCCCAATCGGCAATAAACTGGAAGTCTTCGCCCTCAATCAGGAAGGTGTCAGAATCTTGCGCCGCGGCAAGATGCGCAAGCGCGCCAAAAAGTATAAGTGCAAGTATGCTGCTCAATTTCATAGTGTCCCTTTAAACGTTATCGGGGCAAGCGTTGTTTCTTTGCCGTCAGACTCTTTTATTGCAATCAAAAGCGTTGCGGCGGCGTCCGGCTTAAGCGGATAGACGCTGAATTCAAAGGGATATTCGGCATCTTCAAAAGTTTTTGCCTCGCCGTTTGAAACAAGTTTGAATGTAACTTTGGCGCCTTTTTTTGTGAAGCCGTCGGTAAAGAAAGCGAATATAGAGTCTTTGCCGAAAGGCCCGCGTATGCGGTAAGCGCAAAGGTCGTTAAAACCCGCCGCCGCGTTTTTAACGGTTACGCGCGCGTCTTTGCCGAGAGGTTTTAATCCGCATCCGAGCTTTTGTGCCGGTGCGGCTTCAAGCTTAAGCGCTATTAAGGAACGCGCCGCCATGTCAAGTTTTGCGGGCTTTGACAAATCAAGCGCGCCCTCAGCGGCTTTGCCCGCAGCATCGTAAAGAATTGCGGCCTTTGCAATATCTGCCCCCTTGAAAACGGCGGCGCTTGCATCAAGAGAAATTTCAAAAGAAGTTGCGGAATTCGCATCGTTTAAAACGATTATCCAAAGAGAAGCATCGCCGCGCGCAAGCAGTACGCTGACCTTAGGAGAACTTGTTTTTACAGCCCCCTTGTTTAAAAGCGGACGGCAATTTTCATTGTCAAATACATTGCCCGCAAGGCCGAATATGCGGTCGGTAAACCATACATAACCCTGCTGGCGCACGTGCGGAAATTTGATTTTGTTTGCGGACGCCGCCTCTATTTGCGCCATCAGATAATCAACGCTCTGCGCAAAATGACAGGGTGCATGGTGGTAATAAAACGTTGTTACGTCGGGGCCTTTGTACGGATATTCGGGATCGTGCATGACGTCGGTATAATCAAGCACATAGTAACCCAAAAAGTTTGCATAGCGCCCGATTATAGAGTGCCGAGAAAACTTCATCAAAATGTCGTCGCCCGTGTATTGCGCCACCTTAAGCATCTCCGGCGACCATGAGGGCATATCTATGTTTCTGAAATTCGTCGCGCGAGACAAGAATGTAGAATGCTGCTCTATGCTTAAGCCTATGCGCGAAACTTTCATAGCATCCGCCTTTTTTTGCGGCAGCACATAAAGCTCTTTATGCAGCGGCAGGGGCTGCCCCGCCCTTTTCATTTCATCAAAAACAGCTGCCAGCTTCTTTGCATTTTCATCGCGCCCAAGCCTGAAATGCTCATTGCCGCGCCACCAAAAGTTGTATATGCCCTCTGCCAAATCGTTCTTATGGATTTCCACCTCGCCTTCGGGCGGCATCGGGAAGCTCCACAAACTCGAGAGTGAGTAAAATGCTCCCTCTTTTGCGGCATCAATATATTTTTTATCGCCCGTAATTTCATACATATCGGGCAGATACCACCAGTACGGATAAAGCGAGAAGTTTATAAATTCGCCGAGTATAGGCTCTGCGGTGTTGCGCGTGCGGGCGTATTCTTCAAGCCATTTGTCGCAGGCCGCTCTTGCTGCGCCGAGCACCGCGGGATCTTTATCGGCAAGATATATGCCGAGCAAAACCGACCAGTCCGGAATAACGCTTTTAAGCCAGTGCGGATAGGCTTTGCCGTAGGGCATGGGCGCACCGTTTTCATCAATATAAAAATCTTTAAGCCACGGGTTAAGACCGCCCAGCAATGCGTTGAGCGATGCGTAAAAATCCCCGCTTGCATCAAGCTTGATATTGTAAAGCCCTCCCTTTTCATCGGGCGAAAAGTGGCAGAATTTGCGAGACAATGAATACTCTATTGTGGGCAAAGCAAAATTTTTATATGTTTCCTCGTCGTCGGTAAGCAGGGCCGCCTCAATCTCGGCAAGGGGCGAAGACTGGGTGCCCGTGTTTTTGCTTTCTACCTGCGTGCGCGCCTTGTAAACGTCGCTCCAGGCGGAAGCCTCGGCATTTTTTAAATACGCGGCAATGTTTGCGATTGCGTCTGAAAAAGACGTGCCGTAAGCCTCCCTAAACGCGCCGCCGGCAAAGATGTCATTGTCGGCAAGTTCAAGCGCGCTTTTCCAATCGCCCGCAAGAGTTATGATGTAGAATGAAGTTTCAAGCGTTTCGCCCGCCTTTTTTTGAGAATCGCGCCCGCCGAATATTGGGCGGAATATCGCAGGCTGCAGACCGTTTTTATAATTGGCGATTGAAAACCCGTAGACGCCGCCCCCGCCGCAAGACCATTCTCCGAAGGGCAAGAGCTTGGGGTCTGCCACAAGCGCGCTGGCAACCTTTACGCCCCCCACATCTTCAGACACCAGCGCCAAGGGTTGCGACACAAAGTTGTTTGAAACCATCTTCGGCGTTTCCATCGTGCGGCGGTTTTGATAAAGCGTAGGCAAAAGCAGCCTGTCAAAAGAGGATTTGTCAAACTCGTTAAACCCTATGAAGCCGAAAGAATAATAGCCGTCTTTCTGCACCTTCTTTTGCGCCGTAAACTTTGCTATCGGCAGGGTTTTATGTAAAGACAGCACCGCAAGCGTTCCGTCTTCAAAAGTCAAATTGAGCGCAAGCGCGCCCTGCTTTTCAACCTTAACGGGGCGCAGAACGTCTGTCTTGCCCGCACCGTACGGATTAAGACAAATCGTATCTATTTCTTTATATACCCCGTCAATAACAAGCTGGGGACGCGCGTGCGGCTTATTCCAAGACACCCAGTAAAAATTTTCATCATACTCGGGATTTTCTGCGCCGCTTTGCAAAAAGAGATATTCGCCGCCGTAAGAGGGCAGTTTAAGCCACTTGCCGTTTGAATTAACGGCCGCAGCCCTCTCGTAAAAAATCTTGCCCGACGGCGATTTTTTTTGCGCGTAAGATATGCGCAGCGCCGCATTGCCTATTTCTACAGACTTTGCGGAAGGCAGCGCTTCAAGCATCGCGGGCGGGTTTGCGTCCCAATCCGTCTCCAAAACGAATTCGAGCTTTTCTTGAGCGCGCTTATAGGGTTTGCGCGCTGCATCATCGGCGACGGATATGTTGGGGTCAAAATCGGGATCTTGCGTGAACAAAATGGACTCACTCCTTAAACTCGATGTTATGGGCTTTAAAGACACAATGTTTAACCCCGCGTTCATTTGCGCGCACCCCAGCTTCTCCCACCGCCAGCCCACAAAGCCGTGGCCGCCTGCGGGCTTCTCAAGACGCTCTCCGTTTATAAGCACATTGTAAAGCCGCGTGCGCGGCGATATGGCAAAGTCTATGGTGTAAGTCCACACATAATATTTGCCGCCGTTTTTGACGTTCACGCCCGTCGTCGGTGCATATTTGCCCAAAAACGATATGAGTACACGCCTGTTTTGATCAAACGTCTTGCCCCAATCCGCCGGGTCGGCAAAGTCCACGCTCTCTATCAAAAAAGTTTCCTTATCGCCAGCCTGCGCGGCAAAAACACCCGCAGCCGACGCCCAGAATATACACCAAAATAGCAATGCCGTTTTATATGCCGTTTTCAAAAAAAATCCCTTCCCCGTTTGATTTTAAGGTAAATGTCGGGCTTCACCATTAAAAGCCGAACAAAAACGCCTTTTCAAAACATTTGTCTATTTTCCAGAAATATACTTTGCATTCAAGCATATTTTGACATAATCAGCCGTATGAAAAACTTTAAAAACGCACTTCAAAAAAGTTCGGAAGATTCGGAAATGATAGGTTTTACGACCCTGCCCAACCCTGAAAGCGCAAGCCTAATATCGGAAACTTTCGTCAAAGAGGGGCTTGCCGCGTGCGTGCAGACGGGGCAAAAAATCAGCTCTATATATATTTGGGAGGGCAAGCTGCAAAAAGAGGATGAAATACCGCTTGTCGTAAAGTTTTTGCAGTCAAAGGAAGCCGCGCTTTTTAAAAGGCTCACAGAGCTTCATCCTTATGAATGCCCGGAGTGGCTCAGCATTAAGGCGCAAAGCGTTGCAAGCGCATACGCAAAATGGATGCGCACTTAAACCACACGCACACACTTTGCTTGACATTTAGATGTTGAAAAATCGGGAATCCGAAGGATAATCCGCCCTTAAAATAAGCAAACCCCCATGCAAATTATGAATACATTTAAACATGTTATTTGCGCAGCGATATTTTTTGCCTGCGCGCTCACCCAAAGCTCGGCGCAAAAAGCAGATTTAAACGCGCTTTTCAAAGAGCGCTCAAGAAGCTTGGTGAGGGTAAGCTATAACATCCAGAAAGAGGAAGACAGGCAGCAGATTTACACGCTCGGGATAGTTGCAAATGCGGACGGCATTATAATACTGCCCTCAAACGCGGTCGGCGGCAATCTGCCAATAAACATGCTTAAAGACTTCAAGGTCTACGGCGTATACGGCAACCCCGACGGCTACAAATGCGTTTACTTGGGCACCGACAACATCTACGGTATGAATTATCTTAAGTTTGAAGGCCCCCTGCCGGAATGTTTCACGCCGATTTCGGCCTTTAAGACCGCCGATTTTAAAATTGCCGACAGCGTATGGGGCATGGGACAGTTGAACGACAATTATTTTTCTGACGCTACTTTTTTTTACTCCCATATTTCATACATAATATATACTCCGCAAATAATAGCCACAATGACTTGCGAGGGCACTACGCGCGGCGGTCCCGTGTTTGACCTTGAGGGCAATTTTTTGGGCATAGGCAGAGACGCCGCCTCTTCAAACAAAACCCTCTATCTGCCCGACAACAAGTCTTTGAACGTTACAATTGCGGACTCTTGGCTGGCCGACACCTTCATCTCTGCAAAACACCTGCCCGAGATGCTTGCAAGCATACCGTCAAAACCCGAGGGCGACCCCTACGGCAACGCAGGAATAGTAGACTCTCAAGTGGTAAAGCGCGAGGTCGCCAAGTTTCTCGGCCTTAAAGACGATGAATCTGGCATAGTTGTAAGCCAAATTGTCGAGAAATCTGCAGCCGACAAGGCGGGGCTTAAAAAGGGCGACATCGTAGTGGGCTTAAACGGAGAGCGTTTTAAAACGGTAAAGCCCGAAAATTATTTGGGTTGGTATCTCATGACGCAGCTGCGCAGAATGAAAGTTGGCGAGACCGCAAAAATCGCCGTCATACGCGATTCAAACCCGCAGATAATAGACGTTAACATAGTCTTGGAACCCTCGCAGAAAGACTTTAGGCAAGCTGAGTACAAATACTTCCCGCGCTTGGGCTTTTCTGTAAGAGAATTCATATTCTCAGACGCCGAAGACCGCAAAATATTAAAATACGATACCCAAGGCGCGGTTGTGCGCTGGGTAAAGTCAAACAGCCCCGCAGCCTCTGCTCTGCCCGCGCGGGTTTACGGCGGAGATTGGATTAAGGAGATAAATTCGACACCCGTAAAAAGCTATGCCGAAGCCCTCAAGCTTCTTGAAGACATTGAAAAGGACAAAGCCGCCAAAGAGTTGGTGCTGGTGCTTGAAGACGATACCGAAACAAGGGTTTCCCGCATAAAACTGGACTGATTCTATGAAAATATTTTTTAAGATTGCGGCGTGTTGTGCCCTTCTTTTTGCAACGCCTGTTTTTGCGCAAAGCGCGTCAACTGCGGAATCTCAAACCCTCTTGGAGCTTTCGCAAAAGACGCTGGATATGCGCTTGGCGCTTTCAAAAGAAAAGGCCGAGTGGGATGCGGAAAAATCGCGCCTGTCGGCCATGTGCGAAAACCTTAAGGCCGCAGCCGCAGCCTATGCAAAAGAAGCCGCAGAAGCCAAAGCGCGCGCAGAAAATACCGCGCGTGAGGCCGAAGCTTATTTAAACTCAGCAAAAAACTTAAAAGTCTCTTTTGCCGCCCTTGAAGCCTCTCTTGACGAACGCGCAAAAAAATTGCGCGAAGCCCTTGCGGCCTCGCCAGAGGCGACGGATTATGAAGACATACGCGCAAAGTTTGACACGGACTACGCCGCCGCGCAAGACGCGCCGCAAAAATTCAGGGTTCTATGCAAAACTTACGATGCAATTTTAAAGAAGGATTGCGAAATCCGCAAAGCGCCCGAGGCAGCGGGAGGTGCAAAGTGAAGCGTTCGGGTCTCACATTGGCACTATTTGCGGTTTTGCCCCCCATATTTGCAAGCGCGCTTACGCCCGTGCAAAAAGCCGCAAAAGACTTTGCCGAAGCGCAGGCCGAATATGCGCAGTTTCAAAAAGCGCGCGCGCTTGAAAATGAAAGCGTCCTAAAAGAGATTGCAGAGCTTCAGGACGCCCTTGCAAAAGCGCAAACCGCCCTCTCAAAAACAAAGGACGCCGCTTTGCAACCGCAGGCCGCAGCGGCGGAAGTCGCCCACTTTGAGAAATCTTTCAGGGAAATACTCGCAGATTTGGACGCCTTTGAAAATTTATCCGTCGGCATTGAGAGGAACAAATATAAAAACTCCCCGCAAGAACTTTGCGCCCTTGCCGCAAAACGCTTGAACGCTTTCCACGCGCTCGTATTTGCCCCGCAAACCCCGCGCAAAATTTCTTTTGAGGCAGACTTTGAAGGCGGCGTAAAAACCTATGACGGTCTCTTTTGGCGCAGCGGCTCGTACGCGTATTTTGCGCCCGCAAACCCCGCAGAACCCGCATTTATGATTTTGGGGTTTGAAGGCAAACGCCCCCTGCGTCTTTACGGGTATGAGTTTTCTGAACAAATAAGAGCTTATTTAAAAGACCCATCCGCACCGCTGCCTCAAGACCCGTTTTTCGGACGCAAAAAATCCGCAGATTTAAACGACATGAGCTTTACGCAAACCATAATCGCGGGCGGCATCTGGATGTATCCTATAATAATATTCGGCGCAGCGGCGTTATTTATGGCCGTTTACAAATGCGCGCGCATTTTTAAAATCGGCCGCGCAAGAAAAGACGCCATTTCAAAAATATTTTTACATCTTGAGCGCGGCGACGAGAACGGCGCGTTTGCCGCCGCGCAAAGTGTAGGCGAACCTTATTCGGAAATGCTTACAGACTTGCTTAAAAACAAGTTGATAGGCGCGCCGCTTTTGGAGGAGCTTGCCTATGAACATATGCTTGTCTCGGGCGAAAAAATCTACCACGGCCTCGGCCTCATATCGATAACTGCGTCAATAGCCCCGCTGCTTGGGCTTCTGGGCACTGTAACGGGCATAATCAAGACTTTCGGCAACCTTTCCGTATACGGCTCAAAAGATCCTGCTATTATGAGTCAGGGCATAGGCGAAGCACTTATCACTACGGAATTCGGTTTGGCCATAGCAATCCCCGCCTTTGTAATACACGCCCTGCTTTCGCGAAGGGCAAAGGCCATACTTTCCGACATGGAAAAGCTGGCTTCGGCCTTCTTAAGCAAAACGCACTCTTCTTGATGGATTCTTACTTGGACAGTTTCGCAATTTATTTTGAGGCCGGCGGCCCGCTTATGCTGCCGCTTGCGGCGCTGTCCGTATACATTTATTATACGGCGCTTGAAACGCTTTTTAAACTCAGGCGCTTCAGCCGCATTTGCGGCGACGACGCAAGCTTTGAAACCGTCTTTCTTAACTTCGCAAATGAAAAGCATATTAAAGACGGCGGCGCGCAAAATTCCGCCGCGGCGGCAAGCTCTTTAAAAAATAGCTTTGCATATCTGCGCATAGAAATGCTTGCGGGCGTAGACAGGCGTTTAAAGATGATTAAGGTTTTGAGCGCGGCGGCACCTTTGCTCGGATTGCTGGGCACGGTGTCCGGCATGATGATGTGCATAGGCGGCTCCGCAGCAGAAGGCGCCGCGCAAAAGGTTGCCGAGGGCGTTTCAACGGCGCTTATAACCACGCAGACGGGCTTAAGCATTGCGTTGCCCGCCTTGGTGCTCGCAATGGCAATTTCTTCGCAGATGCAAAAGCTTTTGATAATTTTAAGCAGGCGCGAAGGCGCGCTAATCAGAAAGGGGGCTTGGCATGGGCTTGCGTAAACCGAGTTTCGAAGAGGAGGACGGCGCAAACGTCATAAACATTTCGCCGCTCATAGACGTCATATTCATACTTCTCATATTTTTTATTGTTACGATGAGCTTTGCGGACAACTCCGCTTTGAGCATTGAGCGTCCCGCTTCTTCTCAGGCGCAAAATATAAGCGCGCAAACGCCTGTGACAATAAAGATTGCCGAAAGCGGCGCACTCGCGATTGGTTCTGAAATCGTAAGCCTGAGAAGGCTCAAATCAATTTTGGAAAACCGCGCTGCCTTGGGAGATTTTGACGTTTTAATAGATTCAAGCGCGCAAACCCCCGTGCAAAGCCTTGTCGAAGTTATGGACTGCGCAAAGGCTGCGGGCGCAAAAACAACATATATTGCTGCAAAGAAAAAATGAGCATGCTTGAACAGTCGCCGTCCGAATCCGCGCGCTTAAGGCTTAAAAGCGCGCTCTGGGCTTTTGCGCTAACTCTCGGGGTGTTTTGTATCTTGCCGGCATCGCAGGCGGACGGTTTTAAGCGCGCGACAGAACCCGCGCAAAATGCAAACGCGCACCTTATGCTTGAAGAGTTTTACGGAGCGCAGACTGACTTAACCCCACCCGCGCCCGCTCAATCGCCGGCATTTTCTTCTTCAAACGTCTTCAGCGTACAAACGCAGAATTCCGCAGCGCATAATGTCGCTGTTTCAATACCTAAGGCGGACTACGGCGCGTTTGCGCCCGCCGCAGAGGGTGCGGATTTTTCTTTCGGCTCGTTTTCATCCTCAGATTTTGCCGGAACGGGCATAGGGGGCGGCGCAGGAGTATCAAATCTTTTTTACGACTTAAAAAATCTGGATAAAATACCGCGCAGAATAAAAAGCGTCGGCGTAAAATATCCGCCGCAGCTCTTAAAGAGAGGCGTTGAGGGCGAAGTGCGCCTGATTGTTTGCATAGATGAAAACGGATCGGTATCGGTAGAAAGCGTGCAAAGCTCAACCGACAGGCTCTTTGAAGAAAACGCCGTAGCGGCCGCAAAACTGCTGCGGTATGAACCTCCGCTCAAAGACGGCAAACCCGTCAAGGCGCGCTTTATACTTCCAATTCCATTTAAAATCGCAGAATGATGAAACTTTTTTTTACAACTATATTTGCGCTAATCTTGACTGCATCGGCATTCGGGGCGGAGGGCGGCTATTTTATGAAAAAGCCCGCATTGAATCCCTATGACGCCGAAACTATGCGCGCCTATGAAGAAGCCAAGACCGAAGACGCCAAGCTTAAAATCCTCGCAGACGCCGCGCAAAATGAAAAAGCGGGTGCTGCGCTGATTTTTAATTTGGCCGGGCTTCTTGCCGCAAACGGTCGTTTTGAGGACGCCGCCGCATATTACACAAAGGCGCTTAAGATTGAACCCGACTTTTTTCTGGCTCAAAAAAACCTCGGGATGTGCCTGATTAACGCGGGTAAAAAAGAAGAGGCCTTTAAAGAACTCGCCAAAGCAAGCGCTCTGGCGGGCGGATCTGACGCAAACGTGCTTGCCGCAATGGCTTCTATAAGTTTTGAACGCGGTGAGAATTCGGCTGCGCTGGCCTGCCTGAATCAGGCGCTTATGTATGAACCGTCAAACGCAAATTTGTTGCTGGCAAAGGGCGGCGCACTCTTAAGGCTCAATCAATCGGCGGAGGCCGCAGATATATTTGAAGTCATACTCAAAAAAGACGGTGCCTCTGCCGCCGCATGGGACGGGCTTTTCATAGCCCGCCTGCAAAACGCCGAAAACGCGCGCGCCCTCGCCGTTTGGGAGGCTTTTAACAAAGCCGCGCCCGACTCCGCCCAAAAACGCGCGGAAACCGCCGCAGACTTAAGCCTTAACCTCGGTCTATATGAGCGCGCCAAAGATATATATATCGACGCCCTTTCTGCTGGCGGCCTCTCAAGCGCAAGCAAGGCGGATAATGTTGCGCGCGCTTTTTTGGGCGCTCAGGCATATCTTGAATGTGTGCAATTTTGCGCCAAGGCCGAAAACTCCGCAAGCAACTCTGATTATAAAGCCGCCATCGTGCAAAGCCGCGCCGAGGCCTTATATGCGCTCGGCAAAAATGCGGAAGCCCAAGTTTTATGTGAAGAACTTTTAAAAAGCGGATCGGCAAAACCGCGCACCCACTTTTTGGCGGCGCGCATATATGCCCAAAACGGCGAAGACGCACGCGCGGCCGCAGCCTTTGAAGCGGCCTGCGCAGATGATTCTCTGGCGCTTAACGCCCGCCTTTTAAAGGCGCGCAGCCTCATAAATTTGGGAGACTACGCGGGCGCGCTGGCATCGCTTGAGGCCGCGCAGAAAATCTCTTATTCAGAAAACTGCGCTCTGCTAATAAGCGGCATCAAAAAAAATTTAAAGGCAAAAGATGACTTGGAAAAGCCCTCACGCTAGACCCCTGCCAGATTTTTCAAAACGCCCCGCCCTTATGGGCATTTTGAATCTGACGCCCGATTCGTTTTCGGACGGCGGCGCGTATAACAGCGTCGAAGGTGCGCTGGCACGGGCCCAGAGTCTGATTGATGAAGGCGCAGACATCATAGATATGGGGGCAGAATCCACGCGCCCCGATTCTTCCCCGATTGAAGAGCAAGAAGAGCTTGCGCGCCTGCTTGCCCCCCTAAAGGCCGTGCGCAAGCGCTTTGAAAACATACCTATATCTATCGACACCTACAAGCCATCCGTTGCGGCCTCGGCCATAGAATGCGGCGCAGACATTATAAACGACGTGCGGGCGGCGGGCTGCGCGGGCGGCTATGATGCAAGTTCAGAAATGCCGAAACTTGCTGCAAAATTAAACTGCCCGCTGATAATAATGCACAACTCTTTCGGCGCGCAAATTGCGGGCGAAATAAAAGAGGATGTGCTTTCAAGCCTTTTAAAAAGCGCGCAAATTTGCCTTGATGCCGGACTTTCAAAAAGCCAGATAGTTTTTGACATAGGCTTTGGCTTCGGCAAGACGTCTGCGCAGAACTTAGAGATGCTTAAGAACATAGATTATTTCAGACGCGGCGGGTATCCGCTGTTGCTGGGGCTGTCTCGCAAGCGCACAATAGGCGAGGTAACGGGACTGCCCAAAGACGACCGCGATTTGCCAAGCGCCATAGCCGACGCATGGGCGCTTTTCAAGGGCGGTGTGGACATTTTGCGCGTGCACAATGTCGCAAAAAATAAAATTGCAATCGAAATGGTTGCCGCAATAAAGTGCCCCGGTAAATGGACAAAATAATCATAGGCAAATTGAAATTTGCGGGCAAACACGGCTGCTTTGCGGCTGAGAGAAACGAGGACAGACTCTTTGCCATATCGCTCGAACTCGGGCTTGACCTTTCAAAAAGCGCAAAGACCGACAATCTTGAAGACACCGTAGACTACCCCGCCGCCATGGCAATTGCAGAGGGGGTCATTAAGGGCGAAAGCGTTAAACTTATTGAGAAACTTGCCGATAGACTCTGTGAAAGACTGTTTTGCAGGTTTTCAAATTTAAAGGAAGTAGGCGTCTGTGTTGAAAAATGCGGCGTTGATGTCGGTTTTGATTTTGAAAGCATTTCCGTCAAAATAAACCGCAAGAGAGAGGATTACGTTTAATGAAGCACGTTTTTCTTGCACTCGGCTCAAATGTGGGCAACAGGCGCAGCAATATTGAAGCCGCCTGCGTATATGCCGCAGACTTTTTTGAGATACTCTCAAAGTCTAAAATTTACGAGACTGAACCCGTCGGCTACATTAATCAGCGCGATTTTTTAAACGCCGCGGTTTTTGGCAGGACGGAGCTTGAACCCGAAGAATTTTTTGACGCCTGCAAATTGATTGAGGCAAAACTGGGACGTAAACCCCAAACCTTTAAGGACGCCCCCCGCGAAATTGACCTCGACATAATCTTTTTTGAAGGCGTAAGCATAAACACCCCCAAGCTGATTATACCTCATCCCCGCTGGGCAGAGCGCGATTTTGTAATATCGCCGCTTTTAGACCTGCTTGACGCAGGCAATTTCGAATTGCCCCATTTTGAGGTTCACAAAGAATTCTTGGCAAAAAAAATCCGCAAGTCTGCGGTCTTTTGCGCCTTCGGCTTCTAACTCTTAAAACGATGGATTTCGGGACACTTTACGTAGTTGCAACCCCAATAGGCAATTTGTCCGACTTAAGCGCGCGCGCCAAAGAAACGCTTGAGATGTGCGATCTTGTCGCCTGCGAAGATACGCGCGTAACCTCAAACCTGCTTGACAAGTGCGGTTTGAAAAAAGAGATGGCCGTCTATGAAGATTCAAGAGAGCGCGAGTCTGCGGCATACATTTTAGAAAAGCTTAAAGCGGGCAAAAATGTGGCGCTTGTTTCAGACGCCGGCACGCCTTGTATAAGCGACCCTGGTTTCAGAATAGTGCGCCTTTGCCGCAAAGAGGGCGTTAAAGTCATACCCATTGCGGGGCCCTGCGCGTTTGCTGCGGCCTTAAGCGCCTCCGGCCTGCCCAGCGACGCCTTTTTATTTGTGGGATTTTTGCCCGCAAAAACCTCGGCGCGCAAAAACTTTTTTGAAAAATACAAAGATTTTGAGCATACGCTTATATTTTACGAATCCCCATACCGCATAGAGAAATTTGCCGAAGACGCCCTTGAAGTTTTGGGCGCCGAAAGATGGGTGTGCTTTGCAAAAGAGATTACAAAATTTTACGAGCGCTTTTTTACGGGCAGACTTGGCGATGTCGCAAAAGAGCTGGCATCTTCAAACACCAAGGGCGAATTCACGGTAATCATAGCCCCAAAAACTTTTGAGCTTTAGGCAAACATGGACATACTCGCAGTAGACATAGGCTCAAACACCATTAAGTGCCTGCTTGCAAGAAAGTCCGCAGACGTAGCCGGCGGCGTCGTAAACCTCTTTGAAAAATCTTTGAGGGAACGCATCAGCGCAAAAGACGGCTTGGTTAAAGACGCCGCGGAAGTTGTAATCAAAAGCGTTAACGACTTGCGCGCGCGCGCAAGCGCATACTCGCAAAATTTTAAAACCGTTTGCCTTGGCACGTCGGCGTTGCGAGGCGCGAAAAATAAAGAAGAGATTTGCTCGCTTTTTAAAGAGCGCACGGGATTAAACCTAGACATCATAAGCGGCGACGAAGAGGCGCGCCTATCATTCATTGGGGCTATGAGCGACCCTGCCTTGCCCCCATTTAAACGCGCCGTGTATATGGATTTGGGCGGCGGCAGCCTTGAAATCGCACTTGCGCAAGACTGCGGCGGTGTTAAAACCTACCGAGATAAAAAGAGTTTTCCTCTGGGGGCTGTGCGCCTTACAAACCTCTTTGGCCTTGCCGAAAACGGCGGCAAAATCGAAAACTCAAAGCTAGAAGAGCTTGCAAGGCATTGCTCAAAATCTTTTGAGAATTTCGGCGCGGATTTTAAGGCGGAGCTTTTGATAGGTGCCGGCGGCGCAATAACTGCCGCGCGCTACATGAAAAATGGCAATCCCGAAACCGAAGCTTTCGTATCGGCCGCAGATTTAAGGCAGCTGCTTGCGGAATTAAAAACGCTTTCAATAGAAGAGCGTTGCAAGCGCTTTAACCTTTCGCCCAACAGGGCGGATATCATCCCCGCGGCCTTTGTATGCACGCTTGAAGTAATCTCTCGCTTTGGCGCAGACGGCGTTTTTCACACCTTCAGAAGCCTGCGCCACGGCGCGGTTTTATCTATGTAGCTTGCTGCCTTTATGCCCGCTTGGGCTAAATGCAAAGTTAAAAGATTGGGCGCTGCGTAATTGAAACTTGCAGCAACTTGCCCAAACCCAATATGCGCGATTTTTAAGGCGCAAAAAAAGCCCGCAAAAAATGCGGGCTTTTTTTATGAAACATTCAGGCTAACCCGTGATGTTCTGGATGATTTGTATGATGGGCATGAAGAGCGCCACAACAATGGTGCCGACGACGAGCGCCAAAAACACTATCATGATAGGCTCTATGACGGCCGTAACACCGCTGACGGCGTTGTCGACTTCTTCGTCGTAATTGTTTGCAACCCTGTTTAACATTTCAGAAAGCTGGCCGGTTTCTTCGCCGACTTCAATCATGCTTGTTACCATGCTCGGGAAAAGGTTTTGCTGGGCAAGCGGCACCGAGAGAGATTCGCCGTCGCGCACGCGGTCGTGAATGCGCGTGAGGGCGTTTGAAACCAAAGTGTTTTTAATCGTGCCCTGCGTGATGGTGATAGATTCCAAAATGGGCACGCCAGAAGAAAGCAAGGTGCCGAGCGTGCGCGTAAAACGGGCAACGGTGGACTTCATGACAAGGTCTCCAAGCTTGGGCGCCTTGAGCGTGAAGGTATCCCACACCCTTATGCCGAATTTGGTTTTGAAGAAAAGTTTAATTATGACCACAACAGCTATTATAAGACCGATAGTGGCAAAAATATGCCCTATCATGAAGTCGGAAATATTTATAATCATCTGCGTAAGCCCGGGCATAGGCGCGCCGTTTAACATATCCGCAAATATCTGCTGGAACTTGGGAACTACGACCACCATCAATATGGCTACGATGATGATTGCGACACTCATGATGACGACAGGATATATCATGGCTGACTTCACCTTGTTCTTCGTCTTGAGCGCTTTTTCTTGGAAGGTTGCGACTCTGTCCAAGACCACGTCAAGCACGCCGCCCGCTTCGCCGGCGCGCGCCATGTTCACATAAAGTTTGTCAAACACCTTGGGGAACTGCAAAAGGCCTTCTGAAAATTTGTTACCGGTGCGCACATTTTCGCAAATCTGCTCAATTACCGCCTTAAAGTATGGATTCTTCTCTTGCTTTGATATGACTTCAAGAGAGCGCAAGAGCGGCAAACCCGCCTTTAAAAGGGTTGCAAGCTGGCGCGAGAACAGGGTTACGTCTTCATTTGTGATACCCGTGCCGATGAGGGGTTTCTTTATCTTTTTCTTTGAGCCGGCGGAAACGGCAATCTCAGAAAGGCGCGCAGAGCTTAAGCCCTTACCCGCGAGATCGCGCATGGCCTGCGCTTCCGAAGAGGCGTCGATAAGACCGGTCACCTCTTTGCCGGATTTGTCCATTGCTGTGTATTTGAATTTCGCCATTTTGGGGTTCCTTTATTTGTGGTAAATTAGTGAAAGACGATATATTTTCAGTGGGAAGATTTCAAGCTTTTTTAGGTGTACTTCAAAACTTCTTCAACCGTGGTTGCGCCGTCGAATATTGCGCGCAGACCGTCGTCGCGGAGGGTGCGCATACCCATTTCAATAGCCTTTTGCTTAAGCACGAGAGTGGGCGCGCGGTTTGTGATAAGCTCTCTGATTGCGTCGTTGACAAGCAACAACTCAAACAGCCCCTGCCTGCCCTTGTAGCCTGAATTGCCGCACTCCGGGCAACCCTTGCCGTAGAAAAACTGCTTGTCGGCTATTTCTATGGGGTCTACGCCGAGCATATCGATAAGCTCTTGGTCGGGCTCATACGCGGTGCGGCATAATTTGCAAATTCTGCGCACAAGGCGTTGGCCTAAGACGCCTTCAAGCGAAGCCGCAATAAGGAAGGGTTCCAACCCCATGTCTATAAGGCGGGTTACCGCGCCCGGAGAGTCGTTGGTGTGGAGAGTGGCAAGCACAACGTGCCCCGTGAGCGACGCTTGCACCGCAATCTGCGCGGTTTCAAGGTCTCGAATTTCACCGACCATTATGGTGTCTGGGTCTTGGCGCAAGAATGCGCGCAAGCATCTTGCAAAGTCTAACCCGACATGGTGGTTAATCTGCACTTGCATGATGCCGTCGATTTCATATTCGACAGGGTCTTCGGAAGTTAAAATTTTAACGTCCACCGTGTTGACTTCGCGCAGAGCCGAATAAAGCGTGGTCGTTTTGCCCGAACCCGTGGGCCCCGTAACAATAAATATGCCGTTGGGCAGTCTTACAAGCTTGCGTATGTTTTCAATGACTTCCTCAGACATGCTGAGCTTGTCCAAGTCGAGATTGACTACGCTTTTGTCCAACACGCGAAGCACGACGCTCTCGCCAAACTGGGTGGGCAGCGTTGAAACGCGCAAGTCTACGGGGCGGCCTGAAATTGTGAGCTTTATGCGCCCGTCTTGCGGTATGCGCTGTTCGGCTATGTTCAAATTAGCCAAAACCTTAACGCGCGAAATTACGGGAAGCGCAAGATTTTTGGGCGGCGGCGCCATTTCATAGAGTGCGCCGTCAATGCGATAACGTATCCTGAACTGGTCTTCAAAAGGTTCAAAGTGAATGTCTGACGCCTTGTCCCTGATTGCCTGCTGAAGTATTAGGTTTACGAAACGTATGATGGGCGTTTCATTTGCCATGTTGACGATTTCCTGCGTGTCGGAAGCTTCGTCGAAATTGACGCCTGCTATTTCTGACAGGATGTCGTCCATGCTGTTGATTTCTTCGCCGTAGCAGTTGCGTACGAGCGTCTCAACAAAATCGGGGTCTGTTACAACCAGTTTAACGTCTTTATTCAGCGAGAACGTAAGGTCGTCGATTATGGCGTTGTTGAAGGGGTCTTTTGAAAGCAGCGTTATCGACGTATCGTCTACCTTGATGGGTACTACACCGTAGTTGCGCGCAACTTCCGGACGCAAAACCTTGTAGATTGCCTCGTCGATTTCGGACGGCGGCACCGCCAAAAAATCATAGCTCAAATAATCCGCAACCGCCTTGAGCAAAGCGGGTTTTTCAACGAGGCTGCTGTCAATTATGGCGTCCGCCAAAGACTTGCCCGTGTTTAGGCGTGTTTCGTTAAATTCGTCGAGCTGCGCCTTGCTTAAAAGTTTGCCTGAAAGCGCGACTTCGTAAATTGTATCGTTATGATCTTCAAACATCTCGGGGTCCTATAATTTAAAGTTTAGTCGGCTTCGTTCATTGTCACCCTGAGAACTTCGTCGGCGGTCGTAAGGCCGCTTGAGACCTTTCTGATGCCGTCTTCGCGCATGGTGCGCATACCGAGTTCTCTGGATTTTTGACGCAGTTCTACGAGCGTCCTGCCCTCGTAAATCATCTGCTGAATTTCTTCATTGACGATAAAGATTTCAAAAATGCCCATTCGACCCTTAAAGCCGATGCCGTTGCACTTCGGACAACCCTTGCCCGCATAAAAAGTTATGTTAGCGGCCTCAAGCTCATTAATGCCCAAAGCCTCAAGCGCGCGCACGTCTGGCGCTACGGGTTCCTTACATTGCGTGCAGATTTTGCGCACCAAGCGCTGGGCGAGCGCCGCCCTTAGCGACGCGCTTACAAGGAAGGGTTTTACGCCGATATCCACCAAGCGCGTTACGGCGCTGGGCGCGTCATTGGTATGCAGCGTGCTGAACACCATGTGACCCGTGAGAGACGCGTTTATCGCGATTTCCGCAGTTTCAAGGTCTCGAATTTCACCTATCATTATAATGTTGGGTGCTTGGCGCAACATTGAGCGCAAGGCCGCGGCGAAGGTCATACCAACCTCTTTGCGAACCTGAACCTGATTGATGCCGGGCATTTGATATTCTACCGGGTCTTCGACCGTGATTATCTTGCGGTCGGGCTGGTTTAACAAATTGAGGCCGGAATAAAGCGTGGTCGACTTACCCGAACCCGTGGGGCCCGTTACGAGAAAGATGCCGTCCGCCATGCTCACGATTCTTTCAAACGTGACTTGGTCGTCAGAGAAGAAGCCGAGCTCTACGAGCCCCAAGCGCAAGCCTTCTTTGTCCAAAATACGCATGACTATACTTTCGCCGTAAACCGTGGGCAGACTGGATACGCGCAAGTCAATATCCTTCCCCTTGTATTTTACTTGTATGCGGCCGTCCTGCGGGACGCGCTTTTCGGCGATGGAGATGTTTGCCATCAGCTTCAGCCTTGAAAGTATTGAAGGCTGCAAACGCTTCGGCGGGTTTTCAACCTCAAGCAAAACGCCGTCTATGCGGTAGCGCACCCTGAAGCGTTTTTCAAGCGGCTCTAAATGAATGTCGGAAGCCCTGCGCGCAACGGCGTCGGTAATGAGCTTATGCACATAGCGGATTATTGGCGCTTCTTCTTCGGAAATTTTTTCAGAACCCAGCGGCATGGAGATTGCCGAATCCGCCGCGTCAGTCATTTCTCCGAAGAGGCCCTCGTAATGCTCAACGCCGTAATGTTCGTCAATGGCCTTGTTGATTTCTTCTGGGGTGGCCAATTTTTGCTCTATAGAAAGTCCTAAAACATGGCTTAAATTGTCGATTAAATCCATGTTCATCGGATCGCAAATGGCCAAATCAAGCTGGCCGTTGTCCACCGAAAGGGGCATAATGCAGTGCTTTTTACAGTCTTCGCGCGAAAGCAAAGCCTTGACGGAATCGTCAATGCTGAGTTCTCCCATTTCTATTACGGGAATGTTGAACTCATCAGAAAGTACCTTGATGATGTCTGCATAGGTGCAGTTTTTGCCGTCCACCAAAATGGCTATGGCGCGCGAGTCCACATCTGAAAGCGCAACGCCTTCTGTGCGCGCCTGATTTTTTGCCGAATTGATGATTTCTGGTGCGACGAGGTTTTTTTCCTCTAAGAGCTGCAATACAAAATCGTCTGCGGAAGTCACTTTAATATCCTTTGGAGTAAATGGGTCGTTAGAAAGTTAACTTATCTATTCAAACTCATTAAAAATTCAACATTTGTTTTCACTTTTTTTAGTCTCATGATGAGCATTTCCATCGCTTCGGTTGACGGAACCCCCTTCATGGCCCTGCGCAAAGAGTAGATTTTTGCCATTTCGTCGGGGTGGTATAAAAGCTCTTCTTTGCGCGTTCCGCTCTTTTCTAAGTTGATAGCAGGGAAGATACGTTTGTCGACGAGCGATCTGTCCAAGTGCAACTCAAGGTTGCCCGTGCCCTTAAATTCTTCAAAAATGACTTCATCCATTTTGCTGCCAGTCTCAACCAAGGCCGTGCCTATTATTGTTAGAGAGCCGCCGTTTTCTATGTTTCTGGCAGATCCGAAAAAGCGCTTTGGTTTTTGCAGCGCACCCGCCTCAACACCGCCGGAGAGTATCTTGCCGCTGTTGGGCATAAGCGCGTTATAAGCGCGCGCAAGCCTGGTTATGGAGTCTAACAAAATTATCACGTGCCTGCCGTCTTCAACCATGCGGCGCGCGCGGCTTATGACCATTTCTGCGGCGTGCACATGGCTTGAAGCCTCCTCGTCAAAGGTTGAAGATACGATTTCCGCGTCAACGGTGCGCCTAAAATCCGTAACTTCCTCAGGGCGCTCATCGACAAGCAGTATTATAAGATGAGCCTCCGGCGTATTTTTGCGTATTGACTTTGCCATACCCTGCATGAGCACGGTCTTGCCCGTGCGCGGCGGCGCTACTATCAAGGCGCGCTGTCCCAAACCCATGGGCGTAAGCAAGTCTACAACGCGCATTGAGAAACTTTCGGGGCTCTTGGGCTCGTCAACTTCCATAATCATACGGCGCGTGGGGTAATAAGGCGTAAGCTCCGTAAAGGGCGTAAGGGCGCGCACATCGTCGACGCTTTTATCCATCACGCTTTCAAGCGTCAAAGCTATCGGGCAATTTTCTTTGCCGTCCGCACGCGGAGAACACGCAAGCACGCTCAGCGTATGCCCCCTTTGCAAGCCGTTATCGTCTATCATCTTTTGGCTTACATAGGCGCAGGCGCGTTTTAAGCGGTAGCTGTCTGCCTCATAACAAACCGCCCCGCCAAAACCGTCTTCAAAGACGTCCAACACGCCGCTGACTTTGACAAGCGCGCGCTTTTCGCGGGCGGCCTTAAAGAACTCCGCAACCAAGTCAGACTTGTTTTGCGTTTTGAGCGGTTCTGCGCCTTCTTTAGCAAGGCTTTCGGCGAGTTCTTTTACGTTAAGCGCGTATGCTGGCGCAAATTCTATGACTTCGCCGGCGTTAAAATGCTCTTCTATGTAGGCCTTTAAGAGATTTACATCCTTAAGCACATCCCACTCGGGCAAATCAGAGGGATTCATGACATCAGGCGCTTCAGAAGCACCTTGCATCCACTTGGGGCGCTTAAGCTTTTGCTGCCTATTCTGCAACCCGTTTTGAACGTTCAAATTGTTGTTTTGTCTGCCGGGCTGATTTTGGCGGTTTTGATTGCTTTGACCGTTTTGATAATTCTGGCCGCCGCGGGGCTGAAACTTGTTTTGCCCGCCGCTTTGATACCCCTGATTGCCGCCTTGATAATTCTGACTGCCGCCCTGATAGTTTTGGTTGCCGCCTTGATAATTCTGATTACCGCGGTTGTCGCGATTGTCCCGCCATTTGCTGTTTTGCCTGTTGGGCTGATTTTGGCGGTTTTGGTTGCTTTGTCCGTTTTGATAATTCTGCTGATGGCGGTTTTGATATTTATTTTGATAGTGCCCCTGATTGCGCTCTGCCTGCGGCTGATTTTGAGAGTTGCCCGCAGCATCCCGAGGTTCTTCGTCTTTGGCCGCACCCTCTACGGCGGGGACTTCTTCTCTTGAAGCGGAATCTGCTGAATAATTGTCGTGCACCAAATCGGCATCGTCCGTAGTAAAGCGCTGCGGCACTTCCGCATCGTCGCCGCCCTCGCCCCTCGCATCGTCGTCATCGTCATAAGAAGAGCGCGAGTATGCAAAATCGTCGCCGACATCGTCAGACTTTGAGATGGGGTCATAAGTTACGCCGGCATAAGAGTCGTCCTCTTGCGAGGGTTTGACGTATTGCTTTGCCTCGGGCTCGGCACCGCCGTTTTTAAACGGGTGCTCATAATCGCGCGGTTGAGACGGCGCCTTCTGCGCAGATTCAAGCTGCGCAGAAACGTTTTGGGAATCTTGCGGCCTTTCAGACCGCGGCGGACGCCCTCTGCGCCTGGGGGCAGATTCTTGCGAGTCGGAGGCCGCCGCAAAATCTTCTGCGGGCGCACCATCTTCGGGATTGCGCACTTTTGGCTTTCTGCCGCGTTTGGCGGGTTTTTTTTCGGTATCCGAAGGCTGGGCATCGGCCGCACCTGCGGCCTGCGAATTCAAAATGTCTTCTTCTTGCATTGTTCTAAAAATTTAACAAATAAAGCGACCTGTTCTTCCAGAAAATCAGGGCTGCTTTCATTGAATAACACGACATCCGCCAACAAAACTTTTTTTTCTGCCGGAAACTGGCGGGCGTCCCTTGACGAAATCTGCTCCGCCGACATGCCCCGTTGGGACAACCTTTCAAAGCGAAGCGCGTAAGAACAATAAACTGTTATGCACAGATCAAAATCCTTGGCAAGGTTTTTTTCAAAAAGCAGCGGGATTTCAACCGCGACACCGCGCGCCTTTGAAGCGCCGCATTCCGGGTAAAAGGCCACGTCTTGCGGGTAAGCGCCCTCAAAAAGACAGGGATCTTTACAGAAGGCCTTCCATATTGTGCGCGCGGTAGGATGTATTATATCTTCAAGTTTTTTAAGGCCGCCGTCGGCGCCGTGACATTTTGCAAATACCTTTGCGGCAAGCTTATCCCTGATAAGCGCACCGTGCGCATCATAAATTTCAACCCCGAAACCCGCTTTGAGGGCAGCAACCGTATCTGGGTCATTCTCCATTATATAATGGCAGAGCCTGTCCGCATCCAAAGTTATGAAGGCGCGTTTTTGCAGGATGGCCTTGGCGAGGCTTTTGCCCGCACCCATAGCCCCTGTAAGCCCTATCTTTAAAAAGCTCACTTTTCGGTTTTGAGAAAATCTTTTGTCTGCTTCTTCAACTTGCGCAGCTTGGTCTCAATCTTAAAAAGAGTTTTATTTGAGAGGCGCTCAACAAAGCAAACGCCCTCAAGATGGTCGTATTCATGCTGAACGCAGCGGGCAAAAAGGCCCTCGCAAAAAAGCTCGTGCCGCACGCCCTGCAAATCCTGATACTTCATGACTATGCGATACGCGCGATCCACCGGCGCATAAATGCCCGGGAAAGAAAGGCAACCCTCTTCGGCGGTTTCGATAAAGTCGTCAACGGCCTCAATCTCAGGATTTACCGCGAATATCGGCATACAAATGTCTACGGGCAGCTTTTTTGAGTCTATCGTAAAATTCACCTCTGAATTTTCATCGATGCGCTGGCGCATATCTATTATGAATATGCGCTTAGACACCCCGACTTGCGGCGCCGCAAGTCCGAGACCTTTTTCTTCAAGCATAAGGGCGAACATATCGTCTGCCGTTTTTTTGAGTTCTTCGTTAAACTCCGCAACGGTCTGCGCCCTTTTCTTTAAAACGCTCTCTCCGTATTTAAATACGCGCATCCTTGTAAAAACTAGCCTTTGGGGATTATGTTGTTTGTGGGCACTATCAGCACGGGTTCTTTGGTCTTAATCCAGACGGCGTGCTGTTTGAAAAGCTTTGCGCTGCCGAATTCGCAGGCTTCTGCGATAGTCTTAAGCGGCATTCTGCGCCCCTTTGGGCTTGCGTTAAAGTCAAAAGCGCCCTTGCAAATGCGTTCTACGGCGTCGGCGGGGTTTTCTTCTTCGGGGATTTGCACGACCCAGCCCACATAATCAGTTCCCTGCGAGAACTTGCCGTGCGGGTCTGAAACCACAACAACAAACTGCTTTTTTACGAGGGGTTCTTTGGGCTCGTCATCTGCGGCCTTGGCCTCAAAATTAATATCTTCCAAAATCTGTGCGACTGTGCGCGCGTCGAGCTTTGCGCGCGACAGCACCATCTTAACCAAATCCAAATCTACTTTTGCCATAACACTAAATTCTTAAAAAATTAAACTGCAAGGCTGCCTAAAAAGAGCCCCGTTTGACTGTTATGCGACAATGCGGCAGCGTCGTTTTTAGTCAAGCCCATATTGGCCGCGGGCACTTTGCCTTAAGCCTTTTTATATATCGGCGTTTTTAAAAATAATTGAGCCGTTGGCGCGCCGCAAAAGCGGTTTGCCGCAACAAAACAGTTTTCGGGCAAACGCAAAAAAAAGCGCCGCAGGCTTATGCCGCGCGCGCTTTTAAGAAGCAGCGATTGAAAAACTTGGCTATTTATCGCCCTCTCCCGCCAAAATCCCAAACTGCAAACCGCGCAATTCCGCAAGCCCCTTCATGCGGCCTATGTAAGAATAACCCGGATTTGCGGTGGCTGGTTTTTCAAGGTCGTCGGCCATGTCGCGACCATGGTCGGGGCGGAATATTATGCGCTTGCCGCCGTTTTTGAGCCTGCTTTTTTGCAAGTCCAAAAGCTTTTTTACAACCTTATACATGGGAACGCTGCCCTCTATGTGGCCGGCTTCAAAAAATGAGCCGTCGCCGTCGCGCTGTGTTGAGCGCAGATGGGTTACGACAATCCTGTCTTGCAGGGCGTCGAGCATCTTGGGCAAATCGTTATGCGCACCCGCGCTGAGTGAGCCCGTGCAAAAAGCTACGCCGTTTGAGGGGCTTTGCACAAAGCCCGTAATCTTCTGGAAGTCTTCTAGGCGCGAGGCTATGCGCGGCAGACCGAGCACCGCAAAAGGCGGGTCGTCCGGATGTATTGCCAAACGCACCCCCGCACTTTCCGCTACGGGGACAACTTCATTGAGAAACAAGCTTAAATGCTCGCGCAGGCGGTTTGCGTCAATGTCTTCATACTTTGCGAGCATGGCGCGCACGGCGTCAATGTTAAGCCCCATTTTGCAACCCGGAAATACGTCTATTACGGCGCGCTCAAAAGAGGCCTTTGATTCTTCGCTCAAAGAATTGAAAAACGCCTTGGCGCGCTCAAGCTGCGCAGGCGTATAGTCTGCCTCGGCGCCTTGGCGCTTGAGCAAATAAATCTCAAAGGCGGCAAACTGCGCGGGGTCGTAACGCAGGCACGTTGAGCCGTCAGGCATTTTGTAATGAAGGTCTGTGCGTATCCAGTCAAGCACGGGCATAAAGTTGTAAATTACAACGTCTATGCCGCACTTGCCCAAATTAATCAGGCTTTGCTTATAGTTTTCTATGTGGCGCTTAAAGTCTCCGGTGCGCGTTTTGATGTCTTCGCTTACGGGCAAAGACTCTACCACACCCCACGTCATGCCCGCGTCTTCTACAATTTTTTTACGAGCGAGTATCGCGCTTTCAGGCCAAAGCTCTCCATAGGAGATGTCGTGCAAGCTTGTAAAAAGCGTCTCTGCGCCAGCCTGCCTTATGTATGAAAGCTTCACGGGGTCATTGGGGCCGTACCACCTGAAACCCGACATTAAAAATTCACCGTTCATAATTTTATTTTTTTAAATTTACACGCCCGAGAAACATGAGAAACCGCCGTCGACGGGCAACACCACGCCCGTCACAAACTTTGACGCGTCAGAAAGCAAAAAGTGCGCCGCCCCGTTTACCTCGTCAGATTTGCCGAAGCGTCCGAAGGGCGTCTTGGCAATCACGCTTGCGCCGCGCGCGGTGTAAGAGCCGTCGGGGTTTGTGAGAAGCGCGCGGTTTTGCTCGCTTATAAAAAAGCCGGGGGCAACGGCGTTTACGCGCACGCCCTCGCCAATCTTCTTTGCAAATTCTACCGCGAGCCAAGACGTAATGTTGTCTACCGCGGCCTTCGCGTTTGAATATCCGAAGACGCGCGTTATTGCGGACTGCGCCGTCATAGAAGAAAAGTTCAAAATGACCCCGCGCTTTTGTTTTTCAAAAATCTTGCCGAAGACGAGCGTGGGCAGCAATGTGCCGCCGGCGTTAAGGTCTATGACTTTGCGCCACGCGTCGTAATCAAGGTCAAAAAAACTTTTGTCTGGCGGCACTACGGCGCCCGCCATATTACCGCCGGCACCGTTGACAAGCGCGTCAAGCACGCCGCATTTTGCCGAGATTTCTTCGCGCGCCCTTTCCAAAGAGGCCCTGTCAAGCACATCGCAAAGCGCGTAAAATGAAGACGGAGAATACTTCTTGGCCTCCGCAAGCGCAGCTTCAAGCTTTTCGACATTGCGTCCCAAAAATACGACCACAGCGCCTTGGCGCGCCAAATATTGCGCAAGAGACCCCGCAAGCACGCCCGTAGAGCCGCTTACGGCAATGACTTTGCCTTTTATGTCAAATAAGTTCTGCATATTTTAATTGGGTAAATAAATTAAAACGGCCTAGATTTTGCCTTTTTTCTTGAGAACAAAGTGAGATATCACAACCGCCACGAGGAAAGCCGCGAATATGGCAGGCCCCACAACCCCGAGCTTTGTCCAAAGCACAAATAGGCTGGCGGCAGAAGATGCGAGCACAGAGCACGCCATCAGCACGTTCCAAACAACGCGCGCGCCGCCCTTGGGAACATTTGCGCCCATAATCTTCTTGCTGTTCAACATCACAAAGAAAGCCCCGTAGGCTATGGGCAACAGCACCATCGCCATTACGCCCGCGTGTATGACCAGCCACATCTTTGCGCCCTCCCAAAAGAGCGAAGCGCAAGCGCTGAAAAGTATGAAGAGCGAGCCCGCAAGCTGCCAGCGAGGCTTGCCGAATTTGCCGGCAATTTCAGAAAATGAAAGGCCGCAGATAAGCATATTCATGAGTATGGCGTTCATCGCCATGCCGAGCACGCCAAGACCGAATATATAGCGCGCAACATCTTCGCCTACGAGCGGCGCAAGCGTTTCGGAAAGATTTGAAGCATCGCGCTTGACAAGCATGGCCGCCACGGATTTTTCTGCGGGGCTGAACGCATTATAGGCGGCCACCTTTTCTTGCAAAGAAAGCGCGCCGAATTTTTCGGCACCCAATGACGCCTTTAAGCGCAAATCCAAAAGACCTATGTATGGCTTTATGAGGTTTTGCGCGGGCAGCTTGCCTTCTGTGCCCAAAGATGAATCCTTAATGCCGAGCGCGCTGCCGCCTTTTGTCAGAGGCTGAATTTCTTGCCAGCCTTTATCAGAAAGCGCAAGCACCGCCGAAACGCCTGCGGAAGACCCTCCGAAAACCCATTCGGCGGAATCAAGTCCCTTTGCGGGCTTTGCATGGAATTGCGATGCCGACGCGATTACTATGCACGAAGTGGCAAGCAAAAACGGTATGAAAAGCCCCGTTGAAAGGTCAAAAATTGCCAGCCCCCTAAAGTCTTTGTTCCATCCCTTTTTGAGCATGGAGTAAGGGAATAAAAAGGTCATGTTTATGCCGACGGCCATGGCCGCCGCAGAAATCACAACGGCGCGCTGTTCTTCTACAATCATGCGGCTCCAAAAGTCGCGGCTTTCGTCGCCCAGCTTTACTAGTTGCGCCATAAAGTCCGACGAAGGTTCGGAAAGCGACGAGAAGTTGGGTATAAAGCCCGCCCAAACTTTGCTCCACTCTATGGAGCCTGACAAAGTAAGCTCTACCACCACGCCGAAAAAACATATCACAATTGCCGCAACACTGCCCTTTATGAAAATTTCAAAGACTTTTACGCCCTTGCCGCCCATTGCGTAAATTGCAACCATACCAAAGGCCAATAAAAAGAAGAATGCCGTTATAAGTATCTTGCCCAGACCGTCGGAAACGACATCGCTTTTAAAAAAATCCGCCGCGAGATTCTGCTCGATAGACGCCACCGCGAGGGAAAACTGCGGCATTGCAAAAACCAAACAGGCAAGCATTGAGCCTATTGCCCAACCGTAGCCGAGTATCGGGCTTATTTCTTTGTTAACCGCGTGCATGGGCTTTTGGCCTATAGAAAGCGTTACGTATGAAATTGCCGCAAGCATTATGATGCCAAGTATCATTGCAAAAGGCTGCAGCCACATGAAGCCGAAACCCCCGAGTACGCCCAAATAAAGCGCAGACGCAAGCGATCCGCCGCCGAGCGTCGTAGCGCTTTGCATCCAGCCGGGGCCCGACAGTTTACAGAAGGCGCCCAGGGTGGAAAGCTTCCCCTTGCCCTTGGCGTCGAGTATGATTTTTCTTTGCGCTTCAAGCGCTGGATTTGTATTTTTGTCGCCGCTCATATTATATGTTTCCTTCCGCCGCAAGTTGGGCTTTTATCGCCAATTCCGCAGCCTTAAAAGCGTGCGCCTGCGTCATGGCGTTTTCAGTATTGTTTAAGATGTCCAAAATAAAATTGCCGAAAAACGGGAAATGCATTTCGCGGCAGTCTATGCGGCGCGTTGATTTTTCATCCGTGATAAAGAGTATCTGGCTTGCCTTATCCTCCGCGGAATAATCCACGTATTTGCGTATTTCTATGTAGCCTTTTGAACCCAGTATAAAGGTGCGCCCGTCGCCCCACACGGGCAGACCGTCGGGCGTAAACCAGTCTACGCGGCAATAGCAAGAAGCGCCGTTATCGGTTGTGAGAGAAGCCTCGCCGAAGTCTTGCAGCTGCGGATACTCGGGATTGCCTAGATTTGCCACCCTAGCAAAATTTATGCGCGCGTCTTGCGCGCCCGAAAATTCCAAAAACTGCTCAAACTGGTGAGAGCCTATGTCGCACAAAATCCCGCCGTATTTTTCGCGCTCAAAAAACCAATAGGGGCGCGCGTGTTTTGACAGCCTGTGCGGCGCCATTATAAGCACCTGCAAAACTTTGCCTATGGCGCCCTCTTTTATGAGCGCGTTTGCCTTTTCTGCGGCCTGATTATGAATGCGCTCCGCAAAATACGGCATGAATTTTAACCCCGTTTGCGCAACCTTTGCCTTTGCTTCTTCAAGCTGCCTTAAGGTTGTGAAAGGCGGCTTATCCACAAAAAAGTGCTTGCCCGCGTTAAGTGCGTTTATGCCCACGCCGCAGCGATCTGAAGGTATTGAGGCGTTGGCTATTAAGCGCACTTCTTTGTCTTCCGAGATTTGCTCAAAAGATTTTGCCGCCTTAACTTGCGGGAAACGCTGCAAAAAGGCGTCAACCTTGTTTCTGTCGGCATCCCAAACCCATTTGCAAAGAGCCCCCGCAGAGATTAAACCCGCCGTCTGCGCGTAAATATGCCCGTGGTCGAGCCCCGCGGCCGCAAATACGAATTCACCGTCTTTGCAGACTTTTTGCCCCGAACCGTCGGGCACGTAATCATATCCGCTCGAATGTTTCCCCATGATAAGCCCTATCTGAATGATTTTGTGAATTCCAATATAAAGTCCGTATCCACCTTCTGCCTGAAGTGGGATGCGGCGATTTTTTCTTCCAAGATGTCCGCGTATTTTGCGTCGTCAAACGGGAAGCTTACGTCGGCGTTTGTCCATGAAGAAAGAAGCATGGCGTTTGCAAGGCATACGGAGTTATAGCCCTGCGCGCAGTCAAACGCGAAGTCTCCGCCGTTTCGGACGGCGGCAATAAAACCCTTGAGCACGCCTGCGTGCTGCTCGCCGTTGTTGTCAAAGCTTTCTTCGGTCACGACTGTGTCCGGAGAGCCGAAAACGTATTTTGTTTGCATCGTATAATCCGAAAGGCTAGAAAACGAATGCATCTTAAGCTTGCCGTCTTGCGCCACAACAAAACCCTTGTCACCCGCTATTTCAAGGCGGTTTGTGCCCGGATGCTCGCCCGTCGCGGTGGCAAAAGTGCCGGTCATTCCGTTTTCATATTCAAAATATGCGGTGGCTTCGTCTTCAACTTCGATATCGTGATATTTGCCGAACTTGCACCATGCGCGCAGAGTCTTGGGCATGCCGAATATCCACGCAAAAATGTCTATGTTATGTATGGACTGGTTGATAAGCGCCCCGCCCGCTTCGCCCTTCCAAGTGCCGCGCCAAGGGCTGCTTGAAAAGTAAATCTGCGGTCTGTACCAGTTTGTCATAAACCAAGACACCCTGTTGATTTTGCCGAGCGCGCCCGTAGCCACAAGCTCTTTAATGCGCGAATAAAGCGGGGTTGTGCGCTGATTAAGCATTATGCCGCAAACCTTGCCCGATATTGCCGCAACTTCCGCAATGCGCTTTGCGTCTAAGGAAGAAAGCGCTATGGGCTTTTCTATGAGCGTGTGCTTGCCCGCCTCCAAACATTTTTTGGCAAGCTCATAATGGTTGAAAGAAGGTGTCGCAACAAGCACCGCGTCTATTGATTTATCCGCGAGCAAATCATCGAGCTTTGTGTAAAGCTTATAGGCCGCAAACTTTGAAGGGTCTGCGACTTTCTCATCGCAAAGCGCACCGATTTCGCACCCGGGCACTTTGCCCTCGCTGATATTTTTAAGATGCATGGAGCCTATTGCTCCCAAACCTATTATGCCCAGTTTCATGATTACATTTTCCTCCTGTTAAAATTTGAAATAGCTTTTGGCGTTAAAGTAAGAGACGTCGGCGACGGCCTGCCCCACAAGCTCAAAATCCGCAGGCAAAATACCCGACTCCATTTCAGAACCCAGCATATTGCAGAGTATGCGCCTGAAATATTCATGCCGCGGATAAGACAGGAATGAGCGAGAGTCGGTAAGCATGCCGACAAAGTTCGGCAAGAGTGAAAGCGCCGAAACCGCCTCAAGCTGGCGCTTCATGCCGTCCATTTGGTCTAAGAACCACCAGCCGCTGCCAAGTTGCATTTTGCCCCTGCAAGTGTCGTCCTGAAAATTGCCGAGCATGGTGCCGAGCATTTCGGTGTCTTTGGGATGTATGTTGTAAAGGATGGTTTTGCCGAGCTTGCCTTCCGAATTGAGACTGTCAAGATGACGAGAAAGCGCGAAAGTAAAGTTTGATTCCCCGATAGAGTCAAAACCCGCGTCCGGTCCCAGCTTTTTGAACATTGCGCCGTTATTGTTGCGCATGGGACCCAAATGCAGTTGGCGCACCCAGCCCGCGTCAAAATCCATACGGGCGCATTCAAGCAGTATGGCAGACTTAAGCTTGCGCGTTTCGTCGGCGTTCAAAGCGCCGCCGTTTAAAATTTTCTTGAATGCGCCTTCAAGCGCGGCGAGCGATGCGTCTTCATCAAAATATACGGTGTCAAGCCCGTGGTCAGAAGCCCTGCATCCGCATTTGTCAAAATAATCATGGCGATTCTTAAGCGCGCCAATCAAATCCGCATAAGAAGAAATTTTTACGCCCGAGGCCGCAGAAAGCCCTTCGATATACTTTGCATAGTCTTGCGGCGCGTTAAACGCGTGCGCCCTGTCCGGTCGGAAGGTCGGCAAAACTTTTGTTTTTAGAGCGGGGTTGGCCTTTGCGCTTTTATGGTGCGCAAGATCGCTCGCGGGGTCGTCGGTGGTGCAGGCAACTTCGACATTGCTTTGATTAAGGCATTTCACCGCGCTGAAGCCGCCGCGTATTACGGCGTTTGCCCTTTCCCAAATGTCTTTGGCGGTAGTCGGGCTTAACTGCACGTCGGCAATACCGAAATATCTGGCAAGCTCAAGATGACACCAGTGGTAAATCGGGTTGCGTATGAGGCGCGGCATGGTCTCCGCAAACTTCAAGAACTTTTCCCAATCGGACGCCTTGCCCGTGCAATATTCTTCGGCAATGCCGTTGCTGCGCATGGCGCGCCATTTGTAGTGATCGCCGTAAAGCCAAAGCTGCGTGATGTTGTCCCAAGTTTTGTCTGCGGCAACTTCGGCAGGGTCAAGATGACTGTGAAAGTCTATCACGGGCAAGTCCGCCGCATACTCAAAAAAGAGTTTGCGGGCGGCATCGCTTTGAAGAAGGAAAATTTCGTTTATGAAATCGGCCATGGTTGCTACTTAAGCTCCGCAATTATTTTTGCGGCGGCGGCCGCGTTTGCCTCTATCTCGGCAAATTTACGCTCTGCAATATGCTCGGGCTTGGCCAGCCAAGAGCCGCCCACAGCCGCGATAAGCTTGTCCGAAAGCATCTCTTTTAGGTTTGTGACAGTCACGCCGCCGAGGGGGATGTATTTTAGGCCAAGGTGGTTGTAGGGCGCGCTCATCGCCTTTAAATGCGCCATGCCGCAGCTTGCCGCAGGAAAGTATTTCAAAAGCGTGCAGTTATATTCAAGGCAGGTTTCGATGTCGCTTGGGGTAAATATGCCCGGGCCAAAGAAAAGCCCCGCATCCTGCGCCGCCGCAATTACGCGCGCGTTTGTGCCGGGTGCCACACCGAAATGCGCGCCGGCGTCTTTGGCCTCCCAAACTTGGCGGGGCGTAAGAACCGTGCCCGCACCTATCAAAACTTCGGGCAGAGCCTTGCGTATGCGCTTTATGCATTCCATACCCGCAGCCGTCCTGAGCGTAAGCTCAATGGCGCTTATGCCGCCCTTAAGCAAAGCTTCGGCCGTAGGCACGGCGTCTTCCGCGTTTGCAATTGTTAAAACGGCTATGACTTTTCTTTTTTCGATTTCGCTTTTCATCTTTGTAATTTTCATAAAGTAAAATTATCTGTCCACCCTTGCCGAACCGCCGCCCGCAAGCTTTGCGACTTCGGACTTGCCGACCATGCTGGTGTCTCCGGGGGTCGTCATTGCAAGTGCGCCGTGCGCCGCGCCGTATTCTACCGCAGCCTGCGGGTCTTTAAGCTCCATAAGGCCGTAAATAAAACCCGACGCAAAACTGTCGCCGCCGCCCACCCTGTCAAAAATCTCAAGGTTTGCGCGCTTTTGCGACTCGTAAAACTTGCCCTCTGTCCAACAGACGGCACTCCAATCGTTCAGGGTTGCGCTTTTAACTTTGCGCAGGGTTGTGGCCACCGCCTTAAAATTGGGATACGCCTTTACGACTTTTTCTATCATGCCTTTAAATGCCGAAACTTCGGGGTTTGAAATGTCGTCGCCCAAGCCCTCAACCTCAAAACCCAAGCAGGCGGTAAAGTCTTCCTCATTGCCTATCATGACGTCGACATACTTTGCGATTTCGCGATTGACCTCTTGCGCCTTGGCCTTGCCGCCTACCGCCTTCCAGAGCGAGGGTCTGTAATTTAAGTCGTAAGAAACCGTAACGCCGTGCTTTTTTGCGGATTTTACGGCCTCGAGAATTACATCCGGAGTAGTTTCCGACAAGGCCGCGTAAATGCCGCCCGTATGCAGCCAGCGCGCGCCGTATTTGCCGAAGATTTCCTCCCAATTTATATCTCCCGCTTTCAATTTTGAAGCGGCGCCATTGCCCCTGTCCGAACATCCCACCGCGCCGCGCACGCCAAAGCCGCGCTCAGTAAAATTCAGCGAGTTGCGCGCCGTGCGCCCAACTCCGTCAAAATCCATCCACTTTACAAAGCGCATATCCACGCCGCCTTGCAAAATGAGGTCTTCCAAAAGAAGCCCCGTTTCATTTGCCACTATAGCCGTGACAACCGCGCCGCGAAGGCCAAAACACCTGCGCAAGCCGCGCGCCACGTTATACTCGCCGCCGCCCTCCCACACTTTAAAACTGCGCGCCGTGCGCACGCGGCCCTCGCCGGGGTCTAACCTGAGCATTACTTCGCCCAGAGAAATTATGTCAAATTGCGCCTGTTGCTTGCTTTTTATGTCGAACATAAACTTGAATTTTTATGAATTGTTTTGGGGTTTGCCCGCGGTGCTTTCGCGGATTATCAGCGTGCCTTTTTCGCTGAATGAACCGCATGTGCCGCTTTTTGAAAGGAAGTTCAATACCTTTTGCGCAAATACGTCCACGGGTTGACGCACAGACGTAATTGAAGGGATGTAGTTGCGCGCGGCAGGTATATCGTCAAAGCCTACCACGGGATAGTCTTGCGAGACGCGCTTGCCGTTTTCATAAAGCCCCCTTATTATGCCCATTGCCGCAACGTCGGTAGAGCAGATGAAAGCTTCGGCCTCTCCGTTTGACATTATTTCTTTGGCGGTGTTGTAGCCCGCCTCAAAGTCGCTCGGAAAACTTGCGGCTTTGGCGCGCACAATCTCGCAACCTTGGGCCTTGGCGGCTTCAAGAGTTGCGTTTAGCCTGAGCTCATGTATTGAAATATCGCGCGAGACATAGCAAAAGCGGCGCTTGCCGAGACTCTTCAAATGGCGCACAATCTGGGTTGCGGCATCGTTTTCATCTATGGAAATCGCAAATGAAATGCGTTCATCCTCGCCTCTGCCTATGCGCACAACGGGAGTATTTTTAAAGTTTTCAAGCCAGTCAAGTTCTCCGTAGCTGCCCAAGATTATGATGCCGTCTACAAAATGCTTATATAGGGGCGCAAGGTCAGAAGGCTCCGGCACGCGATTTAAGAAACCTACCAAAAGCAGAGAATAATCCAAATTATGCGCGGCCGTTTGAAGCTCCGCAATAAGCTTTACAAAGAATGGATCGTGAAAATCGTAAACCACTATGCCCAGCGTGCGCGTCTTTTTGCCTTTAAGTGCAAGCGCGGCAGAAAGGGGAACGTAGTGAGACTCCCTCGCGGCGTCCATGACGGCCTGTATTTTGCCATGCGATATGCCGACTTTCTCTCCCTGTCCCGAAAGCACCCTTGATACAAGCGATACCGAAACGCCCAATTTTTTAGCTATGTCTTTTTGAGTAATTTTGCCGTATGTCTGCATATTAAATATAAGCAAAAAGTTTTTAGCCGACTGCGTCAACACTTTTTCTCAAACGTTTGAGAGATTTTTCAACCAAGCGCAAAATTTAAAAATACGCACACAAGTTTCTTGCAAATAAATGCGGCTTATGAGAACATTATTTTGACGGCTGAAAATAGCTTTGCAAGCCGCAAAAACGTCGGAATATGTTAAAAATTATAGTGATAGGCAAAATGAAGAACCGCGCGCTGGCAGAGCTTGCAGAAGACTACCGCACGCGCTTAAGCCGCTACTGTCCCGTAGAAATTCTTGAATTTAAAGATACCGACCCTGAAAAAGAGGCAGAGCGCATAATTGAAGCCCTCAAAAACTTTAAGGGCAAAATTTATGCGATGACAGAAGAAGGCCGCACGCTCACTTCAAAAAAACTTTCTGAGACGCTTGAGGGCGATTTGCTCTGCGGCGGCTCGGCCTTTATAATAGGCGGCCCCTACGGGCTTTCGACTTTGGCAAAAGCGCGCGCAGGCGCGATGCTTTCGCTTTCGCCCATGACCTTCACGCATGAAATGGCGCGCGTCATTTTGCTTGAACAGCTTTACAGGGCAAAAAGCATAAGCGCCGGCAGCGGCTATCACCATTGATTGCTCCGCTCGCATAAAGCTCTGCGCAAACTTTTAGGTATAAAAAAAGCGCCCTTTGCGGGGCGCTTAATTTTAAAATCAAAAAAGCTATTTGTTTCTGCGCTTTTTTGTTGCGGTCTTTTTTACCTCAAAAAGCGGGTCAGACCTGTATGCAAAATCGTCAAGGGCGCGACGCTCGATAGGGCGGCCTATGAAACGCTCTATACGGCTTAAGAATTGGGTTTCATCGGTTGAGTAAAGCGTGATTGCCGTGCCCTCGCGATTAGCCCTGCCCGTGCGACCTATCCTATGGACATAGTCTTCGGGTTGTTCGGGGACATTATAATTAATGACGTAGGTTACGTTTGTAATGTCTAAGCCGCGAGAGGCAATGTCTGTCGCCACAAGGTTTTTAACCTTGCCTTCTTTGAAAGACTTAAGCGCCTGCTCGCGCTCGCTCTGCGAACGGTCAGAATGAAGCGCAACCGCGCTGCCCTGATTTTCTTCTATCCAGCGGCAAATGCGGTCGGAATCCATACGCGTACGGGTAAAGACTATGGCGCTTTCATAATTTAAAGAGTTCAAAAGCGCCAAAAGCAAATCGTACTTTTGGATTTTTTCAACGGGATACACAAAGTGCTCAATAGTGTCGGCGGGCGTGTGCATTATGCCCACTTCAACAGTCTCGGGGTCTTTGAGCGCCCACTTTGAAAGGCGCAAGACCGCCTCCGGCATGGTTGCCGAGAAAAACAAAGTCTGCCTTTGGGGCGGGCAAGCGTTGATGATGTTTGAAACGTCTTCTATAAAGCCCATGTCAAACATTCTGTCGACCTCGTCCAAAATAAGGTAGCGCAAGTCTTTTAAAGAAATTATGCGTTGGCGCATAAGGTCAAGCAGGCGTCCGGGAGTTGCCACAACAACATCGACGCCGTCCTCAAGCGCCCATATCTGCGGATTCATAGAAACGCCGCCTTGCACCAACAACACCTTGTAGGGTGTGAATTTTGCAAAGCCTTCAAAGGCCTCGGCAATCTGGGCTGCAAGCTCCCTTGTGGGGCTGAGCACCAGCACCTTGGGACTGTTCGGCTTTGCGGGCTCAGGATGCCCGTCCATAAGCTGTATGATGGGTAAAGAAAACGCCGCAGTCTTACCCGTGCCAGTCTGTGCGGTTGCCACAATGTCTTTGCCGCTTAAGATGACGGGTATGGCCTTTTTTTGGACATCCGTAGGGTTTTCATATCCGCCGTCTTTTACCGCCGCAAGAAGCTTTGCCGCAAGGCCGAGCTTTGCAAATTCGGGCACTGCCGCCGCAAGTTCTTCAAAAGATGGGCAAGGCAAAACCTCTTTGGGCTTTGGCGCAAGGCTTTGCGGGCGCTGACGCGGGGGACGCGCCTCAGAAGGGCCGTCCTTTCTGCCTCCGCGCCTGTTGTTTGAGCGCGAATCGCCGCGTGAATCGCTGCGGTATTCGCCGCGAGGTTCCGTCCCAAAATCCTTTTTAACGCGTGAAGAATCTGCACCGCGCCTGCCTCCGCGAGAGTTTGACGGAGTCTCCGCCCTGCCCTTTTGAGTATTGCGAAGATTGTCCTGCACCGGCTTTGCGGCGGATTTTTGTTTTTGCAAATTCCCCTTTTCCGCGCCCTTAGATTTGGATTTTCCCGTAAATAGGGAAATCAATTTTTTTATTACTTTCATGTTATTACAAATCCACTATTTTAAATGTAGAAGCATTTCGCAAGGTTTATTTTGCCTTTCAAACGCCCGAGAAATCCAAAAAGCATTTGACAGCGCCCCGATGCGGAATAATAAATTTATATATGAAACACATTGCTATTCTGATTTTGTCTTTTTTAGCGGTCTTTCAAGCTTTCGGTGAAACAATGCCCGACGACGTTAAAACCCAGCTTGAAGCCAAGGCCAAAGAACTTAACCCCGACAATGAGGAAGCCCGCACAAGCTGGCTCAACAAGCAAAAAAATGCGTGGGAAAGCCTGCAATATTTAACATTCTCGATACCCGCAGAAACTTTTGAGGCCGTTAAAAAAAGTGCGGCGGAAAAATTCCCGTTTGAATTCAGCGCTCAAGAAAAATTCATAACAGAGCAGATAAACGCGTTTGTCGCTCTTGACGGCTACAAGCTAAATGCGATTTCTGACGCAGACTTTGCCAAGCTTAAAGAGGCCGCTATAAAACTTGCGGGCAACGACTACGTAAAGGCCGGAGAAATCATAGTTAAACAGTCTGAGGCGAAGTTGACCTATGACGCCGCCCCCGCCCCCGCAGGCATGGACGCAATCACTTTTGAAATCACCAAAAAAGTCTTGGCGGAAAAATTCCCGGGAGACTACATTGCACAACTTGAAGCGCTGGGCAAAATGGGCGCGGCTGCAAATAGCCATGCCGCAACCGGTACGGCAACCGCCGCAAGCGGTGGCGCAGCAGGCACTCAGGCCGCAGCAGCCCAAACCAACCCGCGCGACAAAGACCCCGCGCAATTTCTTGCAAACGCAACAACTGAATTCAGCAGTTGCGTTGTCTTGGTTGAAGACGCAACAAGACCAATACTCGGTTTATACGTTACCATTCAGGAAAAACCCGCAATAATCCTCCCCTTTGAAGCTTATAAGCCGGAAGGCGTTACCGTCAAAAATATCAGCGGAGACTATATTGAGCTAAAGCGCTTTTTAGCTTCAAAAGACGCGCCCGTTGTAGTGGGGCTCATAGACGGGGCGGTTCCCGCAAGCATGCAGCCCGCAGAAATTGTCGCCACTGAAAAATATAAGGACATTTTGCAAAAAAACATAGCTTTTCTGACGGCAAGAAACGGCAACCCCTTCGCTTTTGCCATAAAGGTGTCAGCACTTTCTCCCAAGGCGCTTACGCCGACAGCCAAAATACCCATCAGTTACCCGATAGGCTCAATTATTACAGACACTCGCGGCACGCGTATTCTTGCAATGACCATAGAAACTTCAGACCCCGTAAAACTCTCTATTTGGCCAAACTACGACGCCTGCCGCACCTTCTTAAGAACTCTGCAGAGGGATGCCAAAACTCTTGTTCCCTACCGCCTTGACTCCCTCAAGAATTGGGAAACATTGGACCCTGAAAAATACAAGGTGGAAAAAGCTGCGACAGACAATATCAAGTCTCTAAATTTGCAAGTGCTCACCACCCTTACGGCCGCGCGTTACGAAGTAATAAACGATTTGCCCCTAATGTTGCCCATACTTGAAAAGCACAAGGAAAGCTTCAGACAAAAGACCGAGAAAGCGCGTTACGAAAGGTTTGCAAAAGCCTATCTGTCGGATATTCTCAACACCGTGAAATTTGAGATAAAAAACGTAGATCCCAAAGAATATTACACCGCCGAGAAGGACGAAGCCCTTTGGCAGCTTGAAATCAGCCGAAACATAACGGAAAATATAGACAAAGCCGTTAAGACCAACAACGCAATCATGTGGTTGCCGCAAGAAGCAAAACGCACACAAAGCTTTCTTCAGTGAGAAAAACCTTTTAAACCCAGGCGGATTAAAACCCCGCCATGGTTTAAAAAAACGGCGCATTCGTCTTCGGGCGAAGGCGCTTTTTTTATGCCGCCTATTACAAAAAAAAGACGACCGAATTTTTTTAAATACGCGTCTTTCAAAGCCTCAATATCCGCGTCGGCGCGCACCGCAAACAAAAGCTCGTAATCTTCTCCGTCTTGCATGGCGCTTTCAAACGAGACACAGCCGCCGTAAAGCTCGGCACGCGGAACGCAGGCTGGCTCCAATACGGCCATGCAATGCGGCGCTATAAGATGAGGAAGGTCTCCCGCAAGGCCGTCGCTTATATCCATGCAAGCGCTCACGACGCCCGAGGCCGCAAGAAATGCCCCTTCTTTTATGCGAGGCTCAAAAGTAAGATGCCGCCCTGATTTTAAAGACCCCCCGAGAGCCCCCGTAACGCACAATATGTCGCCGACTGAAGCGCTTGCGCGCGTAAGCGGCGCATCGCACTCTCCAAATAGCGCAAGATGCATTGAGAAATATTCGCCCTCAACGCTTGCAATGTCTCCGCCGCTGAAATGCACGTTGTACAACCTTGCCGATTGCGTCAAACCGCGGCAGAATTCAAAAAGCCAATCCGCAGAAAGATTCTTTGAAACAACCGCGCTGGTCTGCGCGTAAAGCGGACGTCCGCCCATTGCGGCTATGTCGCTTACGTTGCGTTTTAAGAGCTTTGCGCCGGCAAGGGCCGGTGCGGTTGCGGCGTCAAAATGCCTGCCCAAAATTACGGCGTCAGAAGTTACCAAAAGGTTTTCTTTTTTAAAATTCGCAAGCGGAATCGCCGCACAGTCGTCCCCGGGTCCCTCCGGAGAAGGCCTTGCGCTTTGCCCCATGATATTAAGTATGCGCCGTATAAGAGCCTTTTCGCCAAGGGCCGAAACCGAATCTTCAAAGCGCTGCGCAAAAGGCCTCATAGGTCAAAAAGTATGTTGAGGGCGTTAAATAGATTGAAGGCCGAATGCAAAACTACGGGCGCAATGATGGAGCCCGAGCGCTCGTAAACCATAGTCAAGAGCAGCGAAAATAAAAATATGGGCAGCAACGCATAGAGGTTTACGTGTATCGCAGAGAACAAGACCGCCGTGAGCATTGCCGAAAATACGACCGGCATATAGGCCTTGAAAATTCTGTAAATCAAACCTCTGAAAAAAAACTCTTCAAAGAGCGGGGCTAAAATTACCACGGAAAGCACCGCCGCAAACCTGCCCCAAAAACTCTCAAGACCGAAAAAAATATCAACCGCATCCTGCTGGGGCGCCTGCAAGCCGCAAAAACCCTCAAGCCCCAGCTTCCAAAAATACGCTATGAGAAAAAGCGGGAATATGAAGAAAAAATATTGAAGCCCCAAAAGCGCAGCTTTGCGCGCCGACACAAAACTTTCAGAAAATTCAATTTTCTCAGAAGCGGTGCGCGCAAATAAAAATATGAAGGCTAAAAAGATAATCTGCACAACAATGCCCTGCGCAAAATACCATTCCTGCGCGTCTTGCGCAGTGTCGGCAAAGCCCGACACAAAGCCGCCCGCAACGCGAGAAATCTGCAACGCCGCCAATGTAAAAAAAATGAATAAAACCAGATCAATCCATTTTAAGCATAGCGACGATATGCCCGTTGACGCGCGCGACGCCTTGCGCGCCTCAATCCCGAAAGCCACCGCGCTGAAAAACGCAATGGCGTAAATGTATACCGATGGCGTTTCTGACTGCATTGCTTAAACCTGTCTTGCAAAAGCCCTCAGAACGGATACTCGCACTTGCCGCCTACGAATGTGTAATGCACCCTTGCCTTCAGAATTTTGCCGAGCCAAGGCGTGTTTACCGAGCGCGAGTAAGTTTTATTAAACACGTATTCCTCTTCGGGATCTATTACGGTAAAGTCTGCAGGAGAGCCGTTTGAAAGCGTTCCGTAATCAAGGCCGAGCAGGCGCGCGGGCGCAAGCGTCATAAGCTCTACAAGGCGCGCAAGCGTTATGTGGCGGCCGTCCACGAGCACTTGCTTGCAGACTGAAAATGCGGTTTCAAGACCCGTTATGCCGAAGGCCGCATAGTCAAACTCCTTATCCTTGTCGGTAACAGAGTGCGGGGCATGGTCTGTTGCTATAATGTCTACGGTACCGTCTTTTACGGCCTCAATAAGCGCAAGCCTGTCTGACGCCGAACCCAGCGGCGGGTTCATCTTGCAGTTTGTGTCGTAATTTTGGATGTAAGAATCATCGAGCGCCAAATGGTGCGGCGTGGCCTCTACGGAAACTTTGATGCCGCGCTTTTTTGCATCCCTTATCAAATCCAGCGAAAATGCGCTTGAGATGTGCTGCATATGCACGCGCGCGCCCGTGTATTTAGAAAGTATTATGTTGCGCGAAACTATGATGTCTTCACCGGCGCTAGGCCAGCCCTTGAGACCCGTAAGCAAAGAATAATCGCCCTCATGCACCTGCCCTTTGGCCGTCAAAGACTCATCCTGACAGTGATCCATGACAAGCAAGCCGAACATATTTGCATATTCGAGCGCGCGCTTCATAAGCTCGTTATTTTGAATGCAGCCGCCGTCGTCGGTAAGCGCTATTACGCCCGCATTTTTCAAAGAGCCCATCGGCGCAAGGCTTTTGCCCTCGCGATTTACGGTTATGCAGCCCGTCGGGTAGACGCGCACAACCGCGTCTTTTAAAATAAGTTCGTTAAGCAGCTTGACCGTCGCCGCGTTATCGAGCGAGGGCGAGGTGTTGGGCATGCAGACTACCGACGTAAAGCCGCCCGCAGCCGCTGCCATTGTGCCCGTGCGTATGGTCTCTTTGGCGGACTGCCCGGGTTCGCGCAGATGCACGTGCGCGTCTATAAAACCTGGGCATACAATCTTGCCCTTGGCGTCTATGACGGCGGCGTCTCCGCTGAATTTTTCAACAAACACTCCGTCGCTCACAAAAAGGTCTTTCACGGCGTCTATGCCGTTTGCGGGGTCAATGACGCGCCCACCCTTTATGACTATGTTTTTTGCGTTTTTCAAATTTGCCATAGCTTTACTTTCTTAATTTTGAGGCGGCGCTCATACATAGATTCATAACTGCCATGCGCACCGCAACGCCGTTTGTAACCTGCTGCAAAATGACCGAGCGCGCGGAATCCGCAAGGTATGAGTCAAGCTCTACGCCCCTGTTTATGGGCCCCGGGTGCATTATGATTGCGTCTTTTTTAAGCCATTCTTCACGCAGGGCGTTTAAGCCGAAAACCGACGCGTATTCTGAAATTGACGGGAAATACGCCATATCCTGACGCTCATGCTGTATGCGCAGCAGTATTACTGCGTCGGCGTCTTGGACGGCCTGTTTAAGGTCATAACATACCTTTACGCCCAGTTTTTCAAAGGCGCGCGGCACAAGCGTTGCGGGCCCCGAAAGCGTAATGTCTACGCCGTATTTTTTAAGCACGTGTATGTCCGAACGCGCAACGCGGCTGAACAATATATCGCCCAAAATCGTAATTTTGCGCCCCTTTAAGTCTTTGCCGAACTTTTCCCTGATTGTGAAAGTGTCCAAGAGCCCCTGCGTGGGGTGCGCGTGCGCGCCGTCGCCCGCGTTGATTACGGGTATAGACAGGCGCTCCGCAAGGTAGTCTGCGGCACCCGCTGCGCTGTGGCGCACAATTATCATGTCGGTCATCAGCGCCTCGATATTCTTGGCGGTATCTTTAAGGCTTTCGCCCTTTACGAGCGAAGAGGCGCTTGACGTTATTGTGATGACGTTTGCCCCAAGCCTGTGCGCCGCCATTTCAAAGGCCGTGCGCGTGCGCGTGCTGGGTTCTAAGAAGAGGTTGACTATAGTCTTGCCCTTTAAGTAGTCCAACTTGCTGTCGCCGCCAGAGACGGATTCTTTGTAAAGTTCGGCCAAGGAAAAAATTTCCTCAAGCTCCTTGATTGAAAGGCATTGCAAATTGGTGAGGTCTTTCCTCGCCCAACTTATGTTTTTGAGAAACTCTTTCGATATCATAACTCTTTAGGACATACACTATTCGGGGAGTGCCTTTTGTCAACGCGCCTTTAAAGAATTTTTGAGGCCTTTGCGCGCGTAAAAATACCAAAAAAAGAACCGCTCCGCGCGCAAACCATAAGGGTTGCACTGCGGAAGCGGCCTTTATTATTGGGGGGGAATAAGTTTAAAGCTCTTTTATTTTGATATTGCGCCAGCGCACTTGCCCCTGCTTGCCCGCGTGTATCTGCAAGCCGAAGAAGCCCGCTTTGTCCCACTCGGGCCAGTTTAAGTCGGCAATCGGCACGCCGTTAATCCAAGTGCGGTAGACGCCGCCCTTGCATTCTACAATAAGCGTGTTCCAAGAGTCCAGCTTCACGGCGGAGCGCGCAGGCTCTTGGTCTTCGCGAGAGAGGGAGTATTTCCAAGCCGTGGGCAAACCTTCGCCGTAGATACCGCCCGTCCAGCGCCTCTCAGAGTCGCTGTCAAATTCTACCTGCGGACCGCGCACGCTGCCCTTTTCGCCGAGTTCCGCCCTTACCATAATGCCCGAATTTCCGTTTACGTCCCACTTGAATTCGCAAGTGAAAATAAAATCCTTATAGTTTTTTTCAGTCACTAAAAAGGTGTTGCGCTTGCTTGCGGGGTCGCAAATGCCGAGTATGTCGCCGTTTTCCGCCGAAAACTTTGCGGAACCGCCCTCGACCTTCCACCCCGATAGGTCTTTGCCGTTAAAAAGGCTCACAAAGCCTTCGCCGTCGGCAAGGGGTGCGGGCAGCGTTGCGATTTTCATTGAATTGTCGTCTACCGCGCGGCTGAAATATTTTTTCTGCCAAACCTGTTTTGTCTTTACGACGGGGATTGAGTCCAAAGAAATCTTCAGTTTGCCGGCAATGAGTTTTGCGCTCGGGTCTTCCGGCGAAAGATTGCCCGAAAGCGCGTCTACTGCGATTGCCTGCATTATGGCAGGATCTTTCATCGTGGCTATTTTCTTTACGATTATGCGCGTGATTATCATCCTGCGCTCTTCGTCGGCATAATTCAGATAGTTGGCGGCAAAATCTTTAAGGTCATGCCACATGAGCGTCTGCTCTGCCAAGGCTTCGGTTTCCTTTTTCTTGATGTCGGCAAAAAACTCTTTCCATATAGAACGCACATGTTCTTTTGAGCCTCGCAATGCCAAAATTTTCTTTTGCGAAACGTCGTTTTGCAAAACCTTGTCTACGGTGTCTCCGGGCATGGCAATCAAAACGCCTTCGGCAATCAAGGCTATATTTTTGTCTCCGTCTTTTAATATTGATACGAGCTTCTTAACCGCGGCCTCATTGTTTGAAGCCGTGAAGAGCGATGCAAATACAGCCGTGCGGCGCAGCTCTGTGTCGGAAGAATCTATATCGGCCTTGAAGACGTCGTAAAAGCGCGGGTCTTTGGTCAGCATGAAAGAATTTATTGCAATCATCTTCAATGCATCTTCAAGCTTGGGATAAGCCGCTATAAGCGCCGCCGAATTTTCAAACGTGCGCCCTGTGTTTGCGGCGCGCCCCGCAACCTTGGCCAAGTCTCCGCCGCCTATGATGAGCTTGTCGAAATACGCCGTGCGCGCGTCGGCATCAAGCAGATTGGCGCGCACAAATATCGAGGCCGCAAAATCTGCGGGCACAGGCTTTAAGGCGGCAAGCACCGCGTCATTATCGCCGGCGGCAAGCATAAAGTTTGCCAAGATGCTTAAGGCGTCGTAAATCGCAACCTTGTTCTCGGAAGAAACGCCCGCAGCCGCGTGCGCGCTTAAAATGCCCACACTCTTTGCGGAACGTATCTGGGCGATTGCAAATATCGAAAGGCGCTCAATCTGCGCGTCTTTTGAGATGAGCGTTTCAGACAAAAAGTCCAGGTTTGATTCTGCTTGGCGCACGCCGAACGTAGTAATTGCGGTTTCAAGCAGAGCCCTGTTTGAAGCGCCGCTTTTGCGGGCGGCACTTTTAAGCGCAGCGTCGGCCTCGTCGGAAGAAAGTGCGAGCAACACTTCGGCGGGAAGCGTAGGGTCTACGCCCGCGTTAAGAAGCGCCTCCATAGGCTTAATGCTCTTTGCGGAAGCAGCGTTTTTAAGAAGTTTGCAGCATAGGCGCAGCGCCTCGTGAGATAGCTTCTTATCTGTCGCAACAGACAAAATCTGCTCTTCCACAAACTGCGGGTTTTTCATACCGACGCCATAAGCTTCAAAATACCAAGCGGTGCTTTTGCCGCTGTCGTATGAGAGAGCGTCCTGCGCAAAAGGTTTTAAAGCCGCGTCTTGCGCATACGCGCAAAATGTTGCGAGCGCCAAAAGAAGTGTTAAAGAAAGTTTTTTCATGTGTGATTTTCCTCTCATATACGATTATGCGAGCTGGTAAGGCGCCCTGTAAACGCGCTTTGTCATGCGTGCGGCGTCCTGATCGCCTACAATCTTTTCAGACTTGGGATCCCACTTGACGGCGCGCCCCAGCCTGTATGCGATTTCGCCGAGCATGCAAACAGTATTAGACCTATGCGCAATCGTTATGTCTGTAACGGTTATGCGGCGGTCAAGCACGCTGTCTATAAACATGCCCACGTGCTTTTGGTCGGCCTTAAGCGGATAAAGTCGCGCGGCAGAGGGGTCGTTCGATATGAATTTTTCCGCAATGGTATAAGGGGCTGACGCCAGAGCCCCGCGCGATACGAAAAGCTTGCCCTTCGTGCCGAAAAATTCCACGCCGTTTTTAAAGAGGTTTGACATCTCTATGGTGAGCCCCGTTGCGTAGCGGTATTCTATATTAAATACTGTGGGCTGGTCGTAGAAGCCCTCGGTGGGCCATTCAACCTTTATGGGCGTAATTTCTACAGGCCCCGTGTTGTCAAAACCGAGCGCCCAGTGCGCTATGTCAAGATGGTGCGCGCCCCAGTCGCCTATTTTGCCCGAGCTGTAATCTGAAATAAAGCGCCAAGTCGTAAAGGCTTTGTAGGGGTGGTATGTGGTATCGGGCGCGGGGCCCTGCCACTTGTCCCAGTCAAAACCTTGCGGAACGGCTTCTGCGGGCATTGTTTTTATTGATTCATTGCCCGGCAGACCGATTTTGATGTGCTTAATTTCTCCTATGTGGCCGTTGCGCACAAGCTCTGCGGCGTGTATGAAATTCGGCAGTGAACGCTGCCAAGAACCCGTCTGCCAAATGCGTCCCGACGCAACAACAGTATCGCGCAGCATTATGCCCTCTTGTATGGTGCGCGTAAGCGGTTTTTCGCCGTATACGTCTTTGCCGGCATTAATGGCGTCAATGCCTATTATGGCGTGCCAATGATCCGGCGTAGAGTTTACTACGGCGTCAATGTCTTTGCGCGCCAAAAGCTCTTTATAGTCGCTATAGTTTACGGTGTCTTTAAAAAGTTCGTTTGCGGCCTGCAAACCGTAAAGCGTGTTATGCTTATAGGTATACATTTCCACATTTGTATTATTGACGTCGCAAAGGGCGGTAATCTGCACGCGCTTGTCGCCCTGAAAATTGCGCCCGTTGCTTATCCCCATGCCCCCCACGCCTATGAGGCCGAGGTTCACGCGATTGCTTGGCGCAACCGCACCGTCTTTACCCAAAGCCGAAGCCGGAATTATCGTGGGAAAGCCCACCAACGCCCCCGCCTTGGCCAAATTTTTTACGAATTCTCTTCTTTTCATAAATGTTTCCTCAAACGTTTGAGCAAATGTAATGAACTATCAAAACCTCTCTGTCAAGCGCTTTTTAAAAGTTTGGTCAATCGGGTGCAATAGCCCGCCCCCCGACAGAAGAAAACTCAGATATTAAAGAATGCACACGCAATCAGAAAAGTTGCGTATAGATTAGATGGGGCGGTAAAAAATAAATCGAGCCGCAAAAAATTACTTCTTCGGTTTTTTTGCCGCAAAATAGCGCGCGCCCGCAATAAATGTTAAGCCTACCGCAATGCAAATTGCGGAGTAGAACGTGCCTCTGCTTAAACCCAGTATCAGGGTTACCCCGCGATCGGGCTCTCTGAAGATTTCGCAGAATATGCGCACGAGCGCGTAAAGTATAAAGAATTCACCCGCAATCTGCCCTGCGGGCGCTTTGCCGCGCCAAAATCTATATTGCAAATACAAGGTAAGAAAAAGCCCTTCAAGCCCCGCCTCGTAAAGTTGCGAGGGGTGGCGCGGCGCAATCTGCGCTATCGGGGTATTCTCCGCAGCGCTGTTTGGGAATATCATTGCCCAAGGCGCATCGCTGATTTTGCCCCAAAGCTCTCCGTTTATAAAGTTTGCGAGCCTGCCCAAAAATATCCCCGGACACGCCACGGAAACGATCATGTCAGAAAGTTTGCCGAAAGACACCTTGTGCAGTTTTGAAAAAAGCAACACCGCAAGCAACACGCCAATAAAGCCGCCGTGGCTGGCCATGCCGCCATTCCAAATTTGCAAAGCGATAAGCGGGTTTGCGGCAAAATTCGCAAAGTCGTAAAAAAACATATAGCCCAAGCGGCCGCCGAAAATCACGCCGAAGAGAAGGTATGTTATGAGGGTTGCGTTGTCGTCTTTGCTTAAGGGCGACTTGTTTTTTGACGTATATAGATTAAGCAGCATCAGCGCGATTACAAAGCCCGCAAGATATGCGAGCCCGTACCAGCGTATGCCGTCAAAGAAAAATCCTTCGGGAAACTTTACCGCAAAGGGGTTGAAATCGACGACATAGTGAGCAAAAATTTTCATTTGAAAGTAAATATTGAAGTTTTACTAAAATTGTTTAATCAATAAATCAAATTTTTAATGAAATGAAAGATTTTGATTTGAAAAGTTTGGTAAATTCCCGATTTGGGGAAAATTACGATTTGCACGACAAGTACGTAAACAGAACCTTCAGCACCGTTTTAAAAACCATAGGGTTTGACAAGTGCTATAAAAGCGCAAAGGGCGCATACCTTTACGACGCCGAAGGCAACGACTATCTCGACTTTTTGAGCGGATACGGCGTTTACGGCATGGGTCGCAACCATCCCGTAATCAAGCAGGCTATAAAAGACGCGCTGGACATGGATTTGCCCAACATGGTGCAGATGGACTGCGCGCTCTTAAGCGGCCTGCTTGCCGAAAAGCTTGTGCAAACCCTCAATAACAGGCTTACGGCGTGTTTTTTCACAAATTCGGGCACGGAAGCCATAGAAGGCGCCATTAAATTCGCCAAGGCGTTTACGAAAAAGCCTCGCGTGCTATCGCTCGCGGGGGCTTATCACGGGTTAACCTACGGCGCAATGTCGGCTACGGTCAGCAAGCATTTTCAAACGGGCTTTGCACCGTTTTTGCCGGGCGTATCGGCAATAAAATACGATGATTTAAACGTCCTTGAGGACGAACTTAAAAAAGGCGACGTAGCCGCATTTATATTTGAACCCGTGCAGGGCAAGGGCGTCTACACGCCCGCAGAAGATTATTTTGCAAAGGCGCAGGAACTTTGCCGCAAATACGGTACGCTTTTTGTGGCCGACGAAGTGCAGACGGGGCTTGGCCGCACGGGCAAGATGTTCGCATTTCAGCATTGGAATTTGGACCCCGACATCGTGACTGTCGCAAAAGCCTTAAGCGGCGGCTATGTCCCCGCGGGCGCCTTTGTTACTACGCGAGAAATCCACCAAGCGGTGTTCTCCTCTTTGGACAGGTGTGTTGTGCACTCTTCAACTTTTGGCCGCAACAACCTTGCGATGGTCTGCGGCTTGGCCACGCTCTCCGTGCTTGAAAATGAAAAGCTCGTAGAAAATTCCGCTAAGATGGGCAAATACCTCTTAGACAATTTAAACGCCCTAAAATCAAAGCACAGTTATATAAAGGTTGTGCGCGGCAAAGGCCTCATGCTTGCGGTTGAGTTTCAAGAACCCAAAGAGTTCGGGCTAAAGCTTGCCTGGAAGGGTCTGAAAGCCGCCGAAGACGTTTTGTTTACGCAGATGGTCGTAACATCGCTCATGGATAAGCATAGGGTTTTGTCCCATGTGGCAAGCCACGGCTTGGATGCGGTTAAAATTTTGCCGCCCTTTGTCATCGGCGAGAAAGAAGCCGACCGTTTTATTAACGGGCTTGACGATGTTCTGTCAAACGCGGGCAATGTAGCGGGGCCGCTTTGGAGCTTTGGGCGCAGGCTTGTGAGTGCGGCCATGTCCAACAAAAAGAATAAGGCGTAAACGCCGCAAAATGATTTCTTTTGAAGAATTTTCGGAAAGGCTTGAGGCGCTAAATAAGCGCATAGAGGCTGCCTGCCTTAAATGCGGCCGCAGCCCGTCCGAAGTCTCGATTTTGCCCGTCACCAAAAACCATCCCGCAGACGCCGCACTTTACGCAAAGCGCGCGGGCTTTAAATTTGTGGGCGAAAACCGCGTGCAAGAGGCGCTTTCAAAAATCCCGCTTTGCCAAGGGGTGGGTTTTGAGCTTATAGGGCACTTGCAGACTAACAAGGCCGCCTTGGCCGCGCAAAATTTTACGCGCATACAAAGCGCAGACAGTCTTAAGCTTTTAACAAAGTTGGAAAGCGCTTTTGCGCAAACCGCGCGCGCCGCAGACGGTCAAAAGCTCAAGATTCTTTTACAGATAAACGCAGGGCATGACCCCGCAAAATTCGGCGCAGAGCTTGAAGAAGCCCCCGCCCTTTTAAATTTTGCGCTTAAAGAGTGCCCGCATTTGCAAGTTGAAGGCCTGATGGCGATAGCCCCGCTTTCAGAAACCCCTATTGACGCGCGCCCCTGCTTTAAAAATCTGCGCCTTTGCGCGGAAGGCTTGCGGCAAACTTTCGGGACGCCTTTAAAAGAGCTTTCAATGGGCATGACGGGCGATTTGGAAATTGCCATAGAAGAGGGTTCAACCATGATAAGGGTCGGCACCGCGCTTTTCGGCGAAAGGGTTTACGAGTAACATGTCAGAAAAAATCTACACGCTTAAAGACTTAAAGACGCTGGATTTTGAAGGCGTAAATCTCGGTGTTGTCGGGTATCCCGTTACGCACTCTTTAAGCCCGCTTATGCATAACGCCGCCTTAAATTGGCTGGCTCAAAACGTCGACAAAAAATTCTCCGCTTGGCGCTATTCAAAGTTTGAGATTAAGGTTGAAGAGCTTGCAGAAGCCCTGCCCCTTTTTTACGAAAAGAATTTCAGAGGTTTAAATTTCACCGTGCCGCACAAGCTTGAAGTTGCAAAGCTGATTTCTTGCGCCGACGGCGAGGTTGAAAAAATCGGCGCCTGCAACACTTTAGAACAGTCAAACCTGGGCTGGTCAGGCCACAATACCGACGGCTACGGCCTTGAAATGGCCTTGCAAACAGAATTTGCGCACGGGCTCTCAAATGCCGACATAATACTGATAGGCGCAGGCGGCGCGGCGCGCGCGGCGGCCTTTTATGCGTATTTGAGCGGCGCAAAAAGTGTATCTATATTTAACAGGTCTGTCGATCGTCTTGACGAGCTTTGCGCGGACTTAAAAAAATACGGCTACGCGCCGCAGGCTCATCAATTAAATTCTGCCCTGCCCAAAAATTTGCCTGAAAATTCAATAATAATAAATGCCGCCGCCGTAGGCATAAAAGACGGCGACCCTGCGGTTGCGGACTTTTTTCAAACGCCGCCCTCATGCGTGTTTTTTGACATGGCATACAGGCGCGGTGTCGAGACAAACAGCGTGCGCGCCGCGCGCGCCTGCGGTTTAAAGGCGGCCTCAGGACTTGCGATGCTTGCTTGGCAGGGCGCAAAATCTTTGGCCTATTGGGCAAACGCGCAAGACCGCCTGCAAGACTTGGGCAAAATAATGCTAGACACACTTAAAAGCGCAAAATAGCCTTTTTATATGCAAAACTTTCAGACCTTTACGGAAACTTTCCCATGGTTTATACCTGCGCTTTTCTTTATGTTCGGGGCTTGCGCGGGCAGTTTTTTAAATGTCTGCATATTGCGCATACCGCAGGGCAAATCAATAGTGCGCCCGCCGTCTTCATGCGCCTGCGGCAAGCTGATTGCATGGTATGACAATATCCCCGTTTTAAGCTGGTTTTTACTGCGCGGCAAGGCGCGCTGCTGCGGCCGCAAATTTTCTTTTAGATACCCCGCGATAGAGCTTCTTACGGCGGCTTGCTTTTTGATTTTGGCGTTGGAAATGCCCTTGCAAAACGCAATTGTGGGCGCGGTTTTTATAAGCCTGATGATTGCCGCAAGCTTCATAGACATAGACAACCTTTGCCTGCCGGACTCTATTACAGTAGGCGGGGCGGCGGCGGGGCTCGTAATTTCTATAGCGCTGCCCGCAACACAGGGCGTATCTTTGGATGAACTGCCTTACATTGCGGCGGCCATGAAAGGCGGCATACTGTCTATACTCGGCATGGCGGTGGGCTCCGGCGTTCTATATTGGATGAGACTCGGCGCGCAATACGCATTCAGGCGCGAAGCCATGGGCGAAGGCGACGTTGTGCTTCTTGGCTGCATAGGCGCTTTTTGCGGATGGCAGGGTGCGCTTTTTGCGATATTCGGCGGCTCGCTCATAGGTTCAATACTGATTTTGCCTATACTGGCCATACGCAAACTTTTTGGCGTTAAACCCAAAGCAAAGCCCCTTGCCGACGATGAAGAAAATTCTGAAGGCATGATACCGTTCGGCCCCTGGCTCTGTTTAGGCGGTGCTCTTTACTATATGTTTTTAAGCAACTTTATAGACGGCTATTTCGGCGGCTTTTCAACTGCGCTCTTCGGCATTTAGGTATGTCAAATGATTTTGATTCAAACGTATCCGCACCCCAAATAAAGGGCTTGGCGGAGTTTTTAGACCGCATAAGCCTTCAGCGCAGATATTCGCCGAACACTCTTGATTCTTACGAGCGCTCTGTGCGCCATTGGGCGGCGTGGCTTGCCGATAACGAGTTTTTCGGCGGCGACATTTGCGAAGTGCCGCGCACTTTGGCGCGCAATTACGTTGCGGGGTTTTCCGGCAAATATTCGCGCCGCTCCATACATAACAGAGTTTCTGCGCTGCGCTCTTTTTACAAATTTTTAGAGCGCGAAGGCCTCTCAAAAGCCTCGCCCTTTGACGGAGTAAAACTGCCCAAGCTTGAAAAAGATTTGCCTGTATATCTAAACGTGGGCCAGATGCCCGCCCTGCTCGCCGCTCCGCAAAACAAGCTTGAGGAAAAAAAAATAGACCCGCGCGAGGCCCTTTGCGACAGCCTCTGTCTTGAGCTTTTATACGGCGCGGGCTTCCGCGTGAGCGAACTATGCAACTTAAAATGGTCAAATATCGATTTTGCAAACGCATCTGCGCGCATAATAGGCAAAGGCGCAAAAGAGCGATTTTGCCCGTTTGGAGAAGCGGCGGCGGCGCTTTTAAAAGAGTGGAAAAATCGCTTTTGCCAAAACGCCGCAAAAGAAGATTATGTTTTCAGCACAAAAGGCGGCGCGCAGCTTTATCCGCGCAAAGTGCAGCGCAGGCTTAAAGAATATCTCTCAAACGCAAATCTGCCCGCAAACATCACGCCGCACAAACTGCGCCACTCTTACGCAACGCACCTTATGAATGCTGGCATGGACTTGCGCGTGCTGCAAGAGCTGCTTGGCCACGCCAGCCTTTCAAGCACGCAAATTTACACGCATTTAAATACGAAAGAGCTTAAGGATATTTACAAGCGCGCCCATCCGCGCGCTTAAAATGCGGCCTTTATCAAAGCGCCTCATGCGCAATTTTCAAGGTTCGCAAAAATTTTTAAAAACAAAAAAGGCACACATTTGATTGTGCGCCTTTTAAATTTCAGATTAAGCACCTATTCTACAAACGTTATGTATGAGGGTGTTTCAGACTTCTTATTCCAATTCAGGTAAGAAAGCGAAGTAGCCCAGGTTGCGCCGTAGTTTACCCAGCCTTCGGTGTGGCGATAAAGGGCGTTGGGATAAAACGGATAGGCTTCAGAACCGCAAGCCGTGTCTATGGAGCCTCTGACCTTTTCAAGACGCGCGCAGGTATCCAACTTAAAGAAGCGCGGCCAGCCGCGGTCTACGCCGATTTGCGACCAACCCATGTGCGGATGCCCCACCCCCGCCGAAAGGCGCGGATTGCGTCCGAAAACAGAGTCTATCTGCGCGGTAGAAAGCATGAGCAGCTTGTCTTTTGTATCTTTGTCGTTGATTACCCATGACGCCGCGATTGCGCTGGACGGGAAGGATATCAAGTTGCCCGCCTCGTTCAGACTTTCAATAGTCCAAAGCCCTCTGAAGGGGTCAAACTGGCGGAAATCCCACATATTGCTTGAGCGCTCAATGGCGACCTTCGCCCACTTTTCAATGCTTTGGCGCAGGCCGACGGGCGCTTTGTCGGGATACTTTTGCAATAGCCATACCAAGTTGGGAATGGTGCGGTGCTCGCTCATCCTCATACCCTTTGTGGTGTAGGGGTTTTCCCAATCCAGATTCTTGACAATCCAGTCTGCTTGGGCAACTGCGGCGTTCAGATACTTGTCGGGGTCTTTCATGTTGTCGCGCTTGGCGATTTCATACATGAGCAAATTTGGCACTATTGAGTGGCCGGGCGCATGGCGGCCCTTAAGCGGATAAGGCGTGCGGCCGTCTGCCGATTTGTCGAGATAGAATTTCGGATCCCAAAGCGGGTCTACATCCAAGCAGCCCGCAGTTTCCCAATTTTCAAAGACGACCTTCTTGGCCTTTTCATAGAGAGATGCGGGTATCCACTTTTTAATTGAAGGATACGCCCAAAGCGCATACGCCATCTGCTCAAGCGTCTGCGAGTGCACGCGCTTGCCGAGCGGGTCTTTGGAGGGATCGTGCGTTGCCGGAAATAGCGTATAAAACCCGAGCCCCCAGTGTATGAGCTTTACCGCGTCAGGCGCGTCGGCCGCAGGCGGCTCTATTTCATTATAATATTTTTTGGCGACTTCAAAAATTTCAACGCCGCCGTTGGGATTCTTAGGGTCGTAGACAAAATCTTTTGAATTTATGCGCGCTTTATCCTTATTCCAGTCTATCTGGCGGGGCATGGCTTCGATTGCGGCGGGGTCGCTCAAATACATAAGGACGAGAGAGGGCACGATGAAGTCATAATAAGTGCCGTCGCGCCAGGGGCAGCCGCCGTAGGCGCTTGCGTGAGTGCCGACTACGCTTCTGGAATCCGTTAAAAAGTCAACCGCAAGCTGCCAGAAAGCCTTTTTGTAAAGGTTTGAGTCAATTTTAAAAGGGTCAGACACTCCCCCGCGCAAATCTTTTGATGGCTCTATAACGACGATGTATTCATCATCTGAATCGGCGGGCTTAAAGTCTGAAAAATCCCCGATTTTATCTTTGTTGATTTTACCCTTGTAAAGGGGCTTTGGGTCTTTTGCGGTTCTTATGAAAAATTCGGAGTTTGCGGGGCTCACGGGCGCAGTAAAGCGCTTGTGAGAATCCGTCTCAAACCCGATTTGGTTTAAGAGTATTATATTCCAGTCAAACTTGCCGGGCAAAGAATCCTCATTGACCGTAAATATGAGGCTTTCCCTCTCGGGATGGGCTTTGCCTAACTCTTCATTGACGGGGTTAAAGTACTTTGCATCCTCCCCGTAAGAAGCATAAGCAAGCGCGACCGCGGCCGCCGTGAGTATTATTTTTCGTTTCATCATATTCATAAATTAAAGGCTTTTAGCTTTGTAAAATTTAATTAAAAACTTTTAAGCCGCCTCGGTCAATAATTTTTGAAAATTTTACAAATAACCAATTGGGCTTGATAAAAAACATAAAATGCCGAAGCTGTTTTTGATGGAACTGGGCGTTTACGAAGGCACGGATTTAAGCAGGTTTAGAACGTTCAACCGCGCGGTAAATTTCTGCGCGGTAAAAACCCCGTGCGGCGCCGTGCGCGCACTTGCTTTGGCGAAGCAAAAGAAACTTAATCCCTTTGTGCTCGGCGGCGGCTCAAACGTGTTTTTTGAGCTTAAAAACGTGCGCGCTTTCGTCATAAAAAACTGCCTCGAAGAAAGCATTGAAGACTTGGGTGATGGCCGCTTCAGGGTGTCGTCTTCAACCCCTATGATGGCGCTTTTGCGCTTTGCCTTAACGCGCGGGCTCGACGCGCCGTATTATCTTGCAAGCGCGCCCTGCCAAGTGGGCGGCGCAATAGCAATGAATGCGGGCTCAGGCCCCAAAGAGGGGCTTGCTGTTTTTGACTTTGTAGAGAGCGTCGAGTTTGCCGACGATACGCGCATAATTTCAAAGACCAAAGCCGAGATTTCTTATTCTTACCGCCATACGGAATTTTTAGAGGGAGCGCCGCGTTTTATAATTTCTGCGATACTGCGCCTGCCCCAAAAAACCTACGATGAAGACCCCATACGCAAACGCCTTGCCTGGGCCGCAGAACACCAAGATTTAAGGACGCACAACTGCGGCTCGCTCTGCTTTAAGTATGACGCGCGGCTTATGAAACTTGCCCGCTTTATCTTTAAAAGAATGCCTGCGGGTATGAGTCAGAAAAAATTGAATTGGGCGGTAAACAAGTCAGACAATCCGCTGTGGCTTAAGTTTTTTATTTTGACGCTTAAGGCGTTGCACAAAGTGTGCCTCAAGCCGCTGGGTTTTGAGCTGCGCATAATTAAATAACAAAAGCGCCCTCGGTTTGCGCGGGCGCTTTTTGTTTGCGGCAAGGTTTTGATTTGTGATGGCCGCTTAAAAATCTATGAGAGTCTTGCCGCTTTTTAAAAAGAGCTCTTTGCCGTGCCACCTGAATACGCCCTCAAGGTTCTGCGGCAGCGTAATCTCTCCTTGCAGACCCAGGCCGTCGCGCCTAAGCTCTATGGTAATTTCGCCCGCAGGATGCGGCATTGACGCTTTTACAAAATTCAAACGCCCCAAATGCGGCTCTATGCGCACGCGCTTAAAGCCTTCTTCATCGGGGGTCATGCCGCATATAGTCGCAAGAAATTCGTAATTGGGACTTGCGCTCCAAGCATGGCAGTCGCTGCGCACGGGCTCGGGACCTTCGGCAAAGGTTGACAACCCCACTTTAAGCATGTCCGACCAAGGCGTAAGACTGTCCGCATACATATCGCCCAAGCCCACTTTAAGCATGGCGCGCGTCAAATAAAATCTGTAATAGTATGAAGCCTGCGCAATCGATTTATCGGCGTATATTTTTTCGAAGACATCTTTTTGGTCGGCCTGAGGAATGGCGTCCGAGAGTATGCCCATTATGTTTGCGTGCTGGCTGAAATGCTTTACGGAACCTTTGTAGTCAGAGAGCATCCCGCGTTCTTTATCCCAGCAAGCGGCATAAACCGCCTTCTTGATTTTTTCCGACAAGGCTTCGTAGCGCTTGGCCTCAGGCTCAAAACCGTAATCGCGCATGATGTCGGCCGCATCTTGCAGCGTCAGCGCAAAGTGCAGGGTTATTATTGAGCTGCCCGCACCCGTCTTCAAATCTACGGGGCCGTTGCCGCGTTCCCATCCGGTCCAGTCGACGAAGTTCCAGCATGGCAAATCGGCGCGCAGCATACCGGTTGAAGGGTCTATGCGGTCTTCAAACCATGAGAGAACTCCCCTTATGCCGTTTAGGTATTCCTTGATGAAATCCGAATCTCCGCGCAAAAGCGCGTAGTCTTTAATCATGTTCACCCAATACAGCGCAAATGGCGGGATAATCTGGGCGGTACTCGTGGGGTAGCGGCTCATACAAAGACCGTCGTCTTGTATCGATGAATGGTAAAGCTTTATGGCCTTGCGCATAAGGCGGTCGTCGCCCGATACGTAAAGAGAGATAAACGCCTGTATGCGCGTATCGCCTACATATTGCAGCCTTTCGTAATAAGGGCAATCCATATAGGTTTCATAGGCGCATAAAAGCGCGGTGCGCCAACCCGTATCCCAAATGGCTTTCAAAGAATGGTCGTCAGATTCAAACTTGGCCTTTTGCTCAAACGGATAAGATGTGTATATACCGTAAAAATCGTTTATTTCAAGAGCTTCTGCGGCAGTCTCTATCTTCATTAAAACATAGCGGTAAGTTCTGTAATCCAGGGTTTCAAAGAGGCGCTCTTTGCCGCCGTCGGGTCTGAATACATTGTAAACGCTGAAATCTTCAAGCACCGCCTTGCCATCGATTTCATCCCTGTTGCCTTTGCCGCCCCTGTAGTTTTTTGAATCGGGCGCATAAAGACCCTCGGCATAATAAAGAGTAATTTTAGAACCTTTGCCGCCGCTTGTCAGCAAACGCACAAAGGCGTTTGTTAGCACCTTATTGTCAAAGAGTATCTCGCACTTGGTGTTTGGCTGCACCGTGAATGAAATCTTTGCGCCCTCGCCCGCCAGTGGCGCTTCAACATCCTTTGAGGCGCGCACTTTGAGCGTGTGCTCAGGCCTCTCAAGCATAAACGGTATGTCGCGCGGCATAAGCAAGCGGTCATACTCTCCGTGCGCTGTGCCGCCGTAACCCGTTACGCGCCTATAAGTGCGCATTTTTGAAGACCACGCCGAATCGTCATAAGCAGAGCCTTCCCAACCCCACAGATATTTTGAAGCGTCTATGTCTTCGGTAAATCCCACATAAGGTATGCGGGTTATTACGATTGGGCTATAGGCTTCGGCGCGCACGGCTTTCCAACCGGCGGGCGTGTTTACCGGGGCAGACTGCGCAGAAGCGCCCCCAACCAAAAGGCAGGTGTAAAGACTTATCTGATTATAAGGGCGCGCCGCACCCGAATTCCACACGCAAACAGCCAAGACATTCTTGCCGTCATTGAGCAATTGGGCAATGTCTATTGTATCAAAATACCAGTTGCGCACATCGCCGCGCGCCGGCCCGCGCGCCGCCAATTTGCCGTTTACATAAAGGATGTAGCGATTGTCCGCGGAGATGTTAATCACAAATTCCTGCGGTTTTTTATCTATATTAAACGTTTTTCTAAAATAATAAACCCCAAAATCATAAGGAGAAAAGCCATCGGGCATTATCCAAGATGCCTTCCAGTCCTTTATAGATTCAGGATTTGACGTTTGCGCCCCAAAAGCAAGCCCCCCGCTTAAAAGAGCAACGGCTAAAAAAAAGAGTTTAAGAAGTTGCATAGAGTTAATTTACATTTTTTTATTTTAAGATTAAAGGAATATTTTGCTTAATTTATTAAAGAGATACCGATAAAGAATACTAAATTGGTATTCATTTTTATTCAGAGCTTTTGAAGACGGTAATTTTTAATTTTGATATTATTGTTCATTAACAACTTAAGCTGACAAAATAAAAACGAATCCCGCTTTTTATTTTTAATACAAAATATTTAACAAAACGCCTTGACTTACGATAACGAATTAGAAAGTATATATTTATGAAACTGAAATTGTTTATTTCATCCATAGCATTAATCGCTGGCGCAGTATCTGTTGCCAAGGCCGATGACGGCTACGCATTCACTTGGAATAACATGGATCCAAATCAGCATGCGTTCCTCCTCATAGGCAATGGCGGCGGTAACGCGATGCTGGCAGTTAAAGACGCTGCGATCTCGCTGAACGTAACGGAATGGAAAACCCTTGCACCCTCAAACACGAACTTAGGTGTTTACACGTTTGACTCAAACGGCAACATCACGAGCAATAACTTGTTCTCAAGTGTAGCTCTCGGTGACACCTACTCGGTTAATGTTTCTTCGGGTGAATATGTTTCCTTCTATGTTGAATCCTACGGCACAGTCGCTGATGCCTACTTAGGCAACAACTACTACGGCAACTTGAACTCGCCCGACTCATTCAGCCTGTATTTCAATACGGCAGACTGGTCAAGCTTCAACTGGGACTTCTGGAATATCACCATCAACGCCACGGGCACAGCTGCAAGCACGCCCTCCGGCCAGCCCCTTCCGGGCGTATTCCTCTCTCTCTTGGTAGCAGGTGCCGCAGTGCCCTTCTTCAGGAAGAAGCTTAAGATAAGCTAATTTAGCATAAACTTTTAAGAGCGGTCAAACACCGCTCTTTTTTTTGCGTCTAAATTCCAGAATATCCGCCAAATTATGACTATTGAACTTATTTGCGTTGGCATTGCCGCTTTTTTTGCATCGCTTCTCACGTTTTATTCGGGCTTTGGATTGGGCACTTTGCTTACCCCTGTCTTTATATTCTTCTTTCCGATAGATGCGGCAATAGCCCTCACGGGCATAGTGCATCTTTCAAACAATCTTTTCAAACTGCTTTTGGTCGGCAAAAAAACTGATATAACAGTTTTTTTAAACTTCGGGATTCCCGCAATTTTCGCGGCGTTGCTCGGCGCCTTAGCCTTAACTTCTATGTCCGCCCTGCCCCCCGTATATTCTTACAATTTGGCAAGCTCGCATTTTGAGGTAACGCCGCTAAAGCTTTTAATTGCTTTTATAATGGCGGCCTTTGCGCTTGCCGAAATGCTGCCCGCCTTTAAACAAGTACAATTCGGAAAAGATAAACTTGTATTTGGCGGCATTTTGAGCGGGTTTTTCGGCGGGCTTGCGGGCGTGCAGGGGGCGCTGCGCGGTATGTTTTTAATCAAGCTTGGCCTGCCCAAAGAAGTTTATATCGCAACAGGCGTTTCAATAGCCTGCGCGGTAGACTTTGCGAGGCTGGGCATATACGCCGCGCGCATAAGAGACGTAAATATTGCGGAAAATTCCGCAGCGCTTGCGGCGGCCGTGACGGCGGCGCTGGCAGGCGCACTGCTCGGCAACAGATTGCTTAAAAAAGTCACTCTTGCGGCAATGCAAAACCTTGTTGCGGCAATGCTTTTTTGCATTGCTTTGGCGCTGGCGCTCGGCCTTATTTAGCGCTGATAAAAAAATCAAAGCGTCATTGTTTCAAAAATTTCAGAAAGCGGAGCGTCGGCCGCAAGCCCCAGTTTTTCGGGGTACACCCGCACGCAGATTTCCGCGTTTGAAATTTTTACCGCGTCGCCCTCTTGCGCAAGCTCTACGCGATTTTCTGAAAACACTGTGCAAAACCAGCCCGCGCGCGCAGGCTTAAGCGCGTATTTTAAAGAGAGCGACGGCGTCAGTTCATTATATGCGTAAGAAGCCCACCCCGCACCGTTATCGCGGTTTGCAAAGTCTTTAGAGGCTTCAAGCGCCGAGGATGCGCAAACCTTCATAAAAAGCTCATGCCCCGCCTTGAGCCTGATTTTAGAAGCAGCGGCAAGATTAATAATTGCGTCTTCGGCATCCAACAGCCACGAAACCGCATAGGTTCGCTCAATATCGCATTCGGCATAGTCAATGACGGCGGCAAAATCTTTGCGCAATATCACCGCGCGATAAATATCGACCTTGTTGTTTAAACGCGCATAAGCGAGGCTTTTACCCACAAAAATGCGCGACCCGCCGAATTCCCAGTTAAATAAAGGCTCTCCGCATGGCGCGGGCAGATGTAGAAACTTTGAAACGGCTTCCGAATACGGCAGATTATCGGCCGTAAGCACATTGTGGCGCAAAGCGCAAGCGGGCAACAATTTTGCGCAAAAGTCCGACGCGTAAGAGTAAGAGCCCGCGTCAACCGCAAGCCTCGCCCCTTTATATTCAAGCCAAAGAGAGAGCGTGTCTTCATGGTGCATCCTATGAAAGTAATGCCCGCACCGTAAAAATCCGAAAAAATCCCCGCCCTGCATAGAATAGTAGCCGGTTTTTTCCGCGCGCAGCTCGCCGCGCGTGCAGCTTTTGCAAAGCTTTGGCTCTTCACCCCAAAGCCACGCGGCTTCTTCAAGAGCCTCCGCAGAATAAACGCGCAGCGGTTTTTTTAAGTAGGCGCAAAGCGCTGCGGCGGTGGGTCTGAAATCTCCGTAGTCTGCGGAGGCAAGCTGCAACAAGCGCGCGCCGTCGTTTGAGCCGTAGTTTGGCACTTCTCCGCTTTGCGGATTTATAAGCGGCGCAAAAAAAGCCTCCGAACGCTCTAGGGCATCCGCCCAGGCATGGGGTGCTTGATACTCTGCCGCAGCCGCCGCAAACAGAGCAAACATAAGACCGTCAAGCGCCACTCTATGATAGTTTAAAGAATACTGCGCAAAAGCGCCGTCGGCATAAAACAACTCTTGAACCTGCGCCTCTAGGCAGCGCGCTGCGCGCTCTTTATAGGCCGATGCGCGCTTAAGCCAGGTAAAAAGAACGCCCGCCGCAAAGAGCCCCGCAGACTCGCTGACACCGTGGTTATTTTTTTGGCTGAGGGCGTATGAAATATTTTCATCTATCCTTGCCGCCGATGCAGCCGCAAATCGGACAAATCGCGTTTCGTCATCTTTTGTATAAGCGCCGTGCGCCGCAAAAACGGAAGCCGCAAACAAGGCGGCCATAAGGCGCATGGCGGTTTCTTGACCGCACATCCAGTTTGCGCCGCAGTCGGGCGGGTTATTTTCCATCCAATTATTTAAGAGCGCCCAAAATCTTGCGGCGTAGCGCGCCTTGCGCTCCGGCTCGGACGTAAGCGCAAACGCGCGCGCAAGCGCAAACGCCCATGAAAACCGCGAAAGTTCCCAGACGTTTTTAATATCGCCCGCCGCATTCCATGGCATCTTTGACCAGTGCGATTTTGCGGAAAGTTTTTCGCCGCTTACATAATTTTTGTCCCACTCGGGAAACTCTCCAAGCTCTTTAATTTGGCAGCTATAAAAAGTAAACGCACCGTCGCAAACGCGGTCGGCCTCTTCAAATGTACGCCGCACGCCGTCGGCGCTGCCCATGGCGGCAGAACGCGCAATAACGTTTTTTTTGTCTATACAAAGCGCTGCGGCAAGGCCTGCAAGACTTGGCGCGCCCGTAATGACGGCGTTTGAAGAGTAGTACTCCCAAGGCTTAAGGGGATATTTTTTTTCAAAAAATCCCGCCTTGAGTTTGAGCGCGTAAATCACCCTGAAAAGCGCCCACTTCAGGCCCATGAATTTCAGGATTACGCAGACTCTCTTGATTTTTTTCATTATTATTTACCGGGGCAAACGCCTTCTAAAAATTCAAGCATTCTGCCGGTCAAAATTTCCCTTGAGTATTTGCGGACGGCAAGCGCCCTTGATGCAAGGCCGCAGCGCTCTCTCAAGGCAGAGTCGTCGGCAAGCGCGCAAAGCGCGTCGGCAAAGGCTTCGGAATCGCCGGCGTCAACCGCAAAGCCGCATGAATTCTCGCGAACCTCGTCGCTTATCCACCCGCGTATGTTTGTAACAATGGGCAGGCCGCTTGCAAGGTAGTCAAAAAATTTATTGGGCGAAGTGCCGTAATAAAACGCCGGCACGTCTTTAAGAATCATAAGCCCCGCGCCGGCATTTGCAAGAAGCCCGGCAAGTTTCAGTTTTGGAACGGGGGCGTAAAATTTTGCGCAGCTTAAACCCTCGGTCTGGGCGCGCTCCATAAGGTCAGACTTCATTTTGCCGTCGCCTATGAATAAAATTTTTATGTCCGTCCTGCCGCGTTTTTTAAGGACGCAAGCCATGTCTAGAATTTTATCCAGCCCGTTTGCCACGCCGTGCGCACCCGTAAAAACGGCTGTAAAATCCCCCGCCGATACCCCGTCAAGCTCAAGATTTTTAACGCTTGAGGGCTTGAAAATTTCAGTCTCGCTCAAATTGGGGATGAGGACTATGGGCTTATTTTTTTGACTGCGCTTTGCAATGCCCTCAACCATGTCCTCGGAAAGCCCCACACAGCCGTCGGCGCAGCGATATGCAGTCCATTCAAAGGCGCTCATGCCGGCTATAAGCACGGGGTTTTTGACGCCCAGGGCGATGGGCACGGCGGGCCACAAGTCTCTTACCTCAAATACGAATTTCTTGCGGGGCTTGACAATTTTCGAGAATATGCCCGCAAGCGCGACACTTATGGGCGTGCTCGTGGCAAAAATAAGGTCGTAGTCTTCTGAAAGAACCGCCGAAAGGCTTTTCAGCGCAAACTGCATGAAGGCCGCCGCGCGGCGCAAAAGCCCCATTTTATTTGAATACGGAACATCGAAAGCTATTACGTCAATGCCGTCAATAATCCCCCTGTACTTGTTTTTAGAGACTTGCTTAAGCCCCCAAGACGGCGTGTATGCGCAGACCATCGTAACTTTGTGCCCCGCTTCTATGAAGCGTTTTGACATCTCGTAAGAGCGCGTGCCGCCCGAATCGCGCGGCGTCTTGAAATACTGGTGATAGTAAAGGATTTTCACGGAATTATTAGGCCGCAATTAAAGCGCGCTCATAAAAAAACGTCAAGCACAGTATGTGCTTAAAACGCCCGCAACCCGCGCGCACATAGCGAATAAATGCGCTAATTGACCGGTTTATAAATGAGGCGCGCTCCGTATAAATACCAAGATGTGTTTGAGTCGCACCATCCGCGCATCGTGAAAAGCCCGCCGCGCCAAAAATGGTCAAAACCTCCGCCTTGCACATAAAAACCGCTTTTTACCGGGGTAGCTTCTATGGCGTTTAAATAGTAATAGTCTCCGAAATTGTTGTTCCTTAACATGGATGAAAGCCCCATTGCGGAAGATGAAACCCCCTTAAATAAGAAATTTGCCGGCAGCGCAAGCCAAGGGAAAGATTCAGAATATCCCAAGTTCTTTGTGTAATGAATTTCATTTGCAGCCCCGCCGCCGCCGCCGAGCACCGACTGCAAATCTTGCGCAAACCCGCAATAAGAATATGTAGAATCTATGCTTTCCTTATAGTCTTTCATATTCATACAGACATAAGATTTGCCTTGGTTAGTATTAAGACCGTCTATCATGTGCCAAACATTGCCCCATAAATTTTCAATGCCGCGATATTTGACGCTGTTGTAATAGTCTGCAATCTGTGCGCCGTCTAAAGTTCCGCTTATAGCGATGTTTTTTGATTTGCCCGTATGCCTTTTTACGGAATCTGTCAGCCCCGTAAACATGGGTGCGCCGCCAAGGCTGTAATCTGTTGTTATTGAAACCGGGGGACCGTCAAACGTGATTGTGTATAATCCGGCGCTCGGCTTATTTATAATTATAGAGGTTATTTTACGGCCGTAATAAATAGAGCTATGGCTGTTCCAAGCGTTTATGATTATTGTCTGCCCGACGAACATTCTGTAAAGATAGTCTTTGTCCTTTGTAACAAAGCGGTTTGTCGAAGCTTCATTGAGTTCTGACCTAAATAGGTTGTATGGTTGCGGTATGAGCCCCCACCCCCCGCCGACCGTCTTTTGCGAATTTTTCTGCGCCATCTCGATGAGAAAAAGGTTTTGTATGGTCATGAGCGAGCGAATGTCGAAAAGTCCGAAGTCATCGCCTTTTTTCTGTGCCATTTGCCTGAACTGCTGGCGCGTCTTTTCTATGGCGGGCAATGCCTTTGACACCGATGCCAAACCGCCTTGAGCATCCGCAGAAGCCTCATAGACGGAAATATATATGTAATCGAGTTGCCTCCCGTTTTCGATAAATGACGGATCCAAATAGAACCCGTCGCTCGGCTCTGCGGAAACCCACCTGTATTCATACCCGTCTTTGATTTCGCGCTTGATGTAATGTTTGGGAATTTCAATAAATACGTCACCCGCCGAACCGTCGCGCGCAAAACCCGCCTCTCCGTCGTAAATTTTCGTACGCGAACCGTCGTCATTCGTTTTTATTGCGCAAACCTTCATGGCCGACCATGGGTATACATGGTCAAAATCGCTATAACCCGCGCTGTTTTCAGAAGCGGAAAGCACACGCAAGTCTTGAGCCATATCAAGGCGCTCGCAAACAGAGCTTTCGTAATCCGCAAGTTCATTGTCGGAAGAAATTAACTTCCAACGCACGCCCGCAACAGGTTGCACGCTTGCAAATGATATTGCGCCGCCCTGATTTGCAAAATTGTTTGAAAATACACATCCCGAAACTTGGGGATTTGATGCGCTTATGTATATTGCGCCGCCATCTTCCGAAGAATTGTCCACAAATCTGCAATCGGCAATGGTCAACGCCGAGCCTGCAAGATTTGCGACTGCTCCGCCTTTGCGCGCATAGTTACCAATAAATACACAATGCTCGACGCGTAAAGAGCAAGCAACATTTCTCATTGCGCCGCCCACGTCAGAATACCCGTCGCGCAAGATTACAAAACTTAACGAAGCTGTTGAATTTAAGCCGGCGTTCTCAAAAATTGCGTGCGATTTGCCGCCGCTTAAAATCGTATCATGACCGCTTATACGCTGGGCAAGAGAAGTTTCGTTGCCCGCAAAACCGCCGCAAATGTCGGTATTGTTGAGCATCGCAACGGGTGCGCTTTCGGCATACACACCCTCTGCAATCCAAATTTCACAGGGAGATTCTTGAGAGGCCGAAGCGCCTGCGGCCTGAAGCGCGGCACCGAGCGTCAAAAAAGAATCCGCCCATGATAAACCGCTTTTTACATCAGAACCGTTTTTTGAAACATAAAACCTCTCCGCCCAAAGACAGGTAAAAAATGCCGAAAAAACCAAAACCGCAATAGATTTGGTTATACAAATAGCGATGGGAGCAACAAAACGCATAAAATATAAATCAAATATGACATATATTATATCAACGCATATTGAGGGCAATAAAAATTAAACGCCAATAAATTTTTTTGCGGCGCACCGCACCTAATTGTTTAGCGATTTGAGAACTGCCTCTACAACAGGTTTTGCGCCTGCATTCGAAAGATGGTCGTCATCAATGTAATAAATCGAAGCTTCCGATTTGTAAATGAATGAGCTGCCGTTCAAAAGGCAAAGTTGTGCGGGAATAATTCGCGCCTTACCCTCCGCTTCCAAACGCCTGAAAAGCGCAATATTTACGGCGTTGCGGCGTTCATACTGTCCAAGATTCATAGCAATATCACCACCGCGATACTCTATAATGCGGCTGCGTCGTTCAAACTCAGGCGCATTATAAAGAAGTTCGGGCATGGCACCGAGCAACCACACGCGTTTACCTGCCGCAGAAAGCGTTGCACAGGTTTTTTCAACGCCGTTTTCAAACACCGATTTTGGATCGGCAGATTTATTCGCGCTTTTTAATGTGTTTTTAAAAGATTCGCTCAAAGCATACCCATTGCCGGGATATGCCGAAGCCCACCTGTTTACAAGCAGAACGTCCCGAATTTCTTTTTGAGAAACAATCCATTCTAAATATGCGTCGAAATCTGCGGCCGTGCGCAACACTATGCCGTTTACATAATAGTCGGCATCTGCAACAAGCTTGCAGTTTACATCGATAAAATATCCTGCACGGCCTTCATTTTTAAGGGCATCGCCAAGCGCAGAAGCAAGCATATACGCATGGCTGTCGCCAAATAAAAGAAGGGTCGGCACGGCGTTTTGATCGCCAAGCTTTAAAAGTTTCAGCTCTTTGCCGTTAGCAAGCTTTACAAATGACGCCTCAGACTTTGGCGCACGTATGCGAGATTCGCAAGCGACTGCCGCAGCCTCGGGATGCAGATTGAAAATTTTTACGCCGCCGTCGGTAAAGCGGTAAAGCGCGCATACCGAAATTATAATCGCGGAAGTTAAAAAAAACAAAATGAAAGAATATTTGCGCTTCCAATCAGAATATGCGCGCACGGGCGTTTCTATAAAGCGCCATGATAGCGTTGAAAGTAATATAGATAAAACGCCTATAGCAATATAATCTGCGGCGCCCAAAACATCATATGACACATAGCGCCAAAAAGTTATTATCGGCCAATGCCAAAGATATAAAGAATACGATATTTTACCCACAAACACAAAGGGTGAAGACTTTAGGAAAAAGCCGGCCACCCCCCTGTCGCCGAATTTTATCAGCACTGCGGCAATCAAAACAAAAGGCAAAGCCGCAAGCCCCGGGAAGGCGTCGTTTTTGGTAAGATTATAATAAAAAAAGACGAGAGCCCCTATCGCAACGGCACCCAATACAGAGCCTTTAAAGCCATAATCGGCACCGCGCTTAAGCGGCGCCAGATATGCGAGCAATGACCCCGCAAGAAGCTCCCACGCTCTGAATGGCAACATATAAAAAGCGGCATCCGCCCTGTAGCCTATAATCAGAACCGCCTCCGCAGCGATTATTGAAACAACAAAGCACGCAATCAGAAAGTGCAAAACGTATTTTCTTGCAAACTTGAAACACAAAAAAAGTGCCAGCGGCAAGACCATGTAAAACTGCTCTTCGACGCTCAATGACCAAAGGTTGAGCACGGGTGACGGCAAAAAGTCGTTCGTAAAATAGTTTATGTTGAAGAAAAAATAAACGTTCGACAAAAAAAACACACTAGAAGACGCCGCAGCAGAAAGCTTAAAGAGCAAGTCAGGATAATATACAAGCGGCGCAAAAATCAATACGCAGAATATTACGAAAGAGTATATAGGGATTATCCTGCGTATGCGCCTGTCGTAGAAGTCGAGAACAGAGAACTCCGACTTTTGCAGGTTCTTTAAGATACCGTGCGTAATTAAATAACCCGATATCACAAAAAAAATGTCAACCCCAGCAAAGCCTCCCGAACAAAAAGACGGATTAAGGTGGTAAAAAAGCACGGGCAAAATAGCCAGCGACCTTAATCCGTCTATGTGCGGAAAGTATGAGTTTTTATGCGGAAGCTCTGTATTTTTTTTGCGAAACATCGCGTTTTAAAATCTGAACGCCTATTTGCAGCAGCCGAACACGCCCTTGGTGTCTATGACGGCCTTAGATGCAAGGGTTGACGGAGCTATGGACAAAAACTCTTTGTGGTCAACCAGCAGCAGCACCACGTCGGCCGCTTTAAGCGCCTTGTCAAGCGCCGTAAGCGTCATGAGTCCCTTAAGCTTTGCGGGCAGTTTTGAAATATGCGGCTCAACCGCCAGCACCTTGCACTTGCCCGATTTACCCAGAAGCTCCGCAATTTCGAGCGAGGGACTTTCGCGAAGGTCGTTAACATTTGCCTTGAAAGCTAGCCCCAGGCAAGCAACGACGGGCGTCGCCTTTTTTACCGCCTTGCACGCGGCGTAAACGCGCTTGAGCACAAAGAAGGGCTTGCCGTCGTTCACATTTCTGGCGGCGGTCATAAGCGGGGTTTCTTTTTCTGCCGCAGCTATGATGAACCAAGGGTCTACGGCTATGCAATGTCCGCCTACGCCCGGGCCGGGGTTTAAGATGTTCACGCGCGGGTGGCGATTGGCGAGTTTTATAAGCTCCCAAACATTTATACCCAGCCTGTCGCATACTATTGAAAGCTCATTGGCAAAGGCTATTGCAACGTCGCGCGAGGCGTTTTCTGTAAGCTTTGCCATTTCGGCGGTCTTATCGTCGGTGGTAAAAATAGCCCCCTTGCAGAATATGGCGTAAAGAGCCTTGGCGCGCTCTGCGGCCTCGGGTGTCATACCGCCTACGATTCTGTCATTGGCAACAAGCTCTTTAAGCATTTGGCCGGGCAAAATCCTCTCGGGGCAATGCGCAAACATTATAGACTCATAGTCGATCTCTGCCAAGCGACCGATTTTTTTAAGCTCTTCTTTAAGCCACTTTTTCATAAGCGCCGTTGTGCCGACGGGGCTTGTTGACTCCAAAATAACTTCCGCGCCGTTTTGTATGACGGGCGCTATAGAGCGCGTTGCGCTTTCTACAAACGCAAGGTCGGGCAGTTTTTTATTGCCCTTGGCCTTTATAAAGGGAGTGGGCACGGCCACTATGTAAAATTCAGAATCTTGCGGGGCTGAGGCGGCCTTCAAATTGCCCGCCTTTACGACTTCCGCAAGCATTGCGTCTATATCGGCTTCGCCGACATGGCTTACGCCCTTGTTAATGTTTGACACGCGCTCTGCCATGACGTCTACCCCCAGCACTTTCTTGCCGCAATGTGCAAATATGGACGCCGTGGGCACGCCTATATAACCGAGGCCTAAAACGCAGATATCGTATTTATTTTCCGACATATTTTTTTTGGTTAAAGTTTTTCTTCCAAGATTTCCCTTATGCGCTTTGACGCCGAGCCGTCTCCATAGGGATTTTTAAGGGCGCTGCGCGCGCGGTATTCCTCTTCGTTTTCAAGAAGCAGCGCAGCCTCTTTCAAAATCTTTTCGGGATTGGTGCCCACAAGCCTGCAAGTACCGGCATCAACGCCTTCGGGGCGTTCCGTAGTTTCGCGCATGACAAGCACGGGCTTGCCGAGGCTGGGCGCTTCTTCCTGCACGCCGCCGCTGTCGCTCAAAACAAAGCGGCAGTCGTTCATAAGCCAGATAAATTCGGCATAGGCTACGGGCGGTATCAGCGCAACCCTGTCCAAGCCGCCCAATATTCTTTTAACGGGTTCTTGCACGTTGGGATTTAAATGGACGGGATATAGTATACCTAAGTCGGGGTATTTTTCTGCAAGACCCTTTATTGCGCGGCAAATATTTTCAAAGCCCGAGCCGAAAGATTCGCGCCTGTGCCCCGTCACCAAAATCCAGCGCCCCGCCCCGCCGAGGAACTTCTTTGCGAAGCCTTCGGGTATTTTGCAAAGCTCAGCAATGTGAGACGCCGAAACATTTTCTTTTGAAAGCCTGTCGCGCATCCAAAGCAAAGAATCAACCACAGTATTGCCGGTAATAAAGCATTTAGACTGCGGGATTTTTTCATCGAGCAGATTTTTTTGCGAAAGCGCGGTTGGCGCAAAGCACCATTCAGAAATGGGATCCGAAAGGCGGCGGTTCATTTCTTCGGGCCAGGGCGACATCATGTCGCCGGTGCGCAAACCCGCCTCGACATGGCCTACGGGCACCTTTTCATAGAAGGCCGCAATGGCGCTTGCAAGCACCGTAGTCGTATCACCCTGCACCAAAACCGCATCCAATTTGTTTTTTGCGAAATAGTCTTTCCAAGCAGCCAAAATGCGCACGGTAAGGTCGTTAAGAGTCTGCCCTTGGCGCATCACATCCATGTCGAAATCGGGGCTTATGCCGAATATCTGAAGCGCTTGGTCAAGCATCTGCCTGTGCTGCGCGGTCGAGATGAAAAGCGGGGCGATTTTCGCGGATTTTTTAAGCTCTAGATAAACAGGAGCCATTTTGATTACTTCGGGTCTGGTACCCGCAACCACCGCGACTTTTTTCTTCGTGTCTTCTGACATTTATTTGAATGGTTTAATACACCCGCCAGGCGTTATTATTGATAAAATTAAAAGCGCCTATTTTTACTTCAAACCCGATTGTGTCAAGATTCTTATAGGGTAAGCGGCGCCGATAGCGCTAATTTTTGCGGTCGGAATCGTCGGCAACTTCTTCCGGATTTTCTGCATCGCGCAATTCTTTGGGTACCGCAGAAATTTGGAAAAGCGGTATCAAAAAAAGAAGGCCGACTATTGTGATGCCAAGCACCGCGTAACCAGCTATGTCATGCACCGCGCCGTCTATGGAATCTGAGCCGTTTTCATACGCCCAAAGAGCCAGAAAGAGCGCCCTGAAAATGTTATTGATGAATGCGAGCACCATTGCGCACGCAACAAGCGCAAGTTTTTTCCAGAATTTGTCAAAGCTTACCGCCGCCAAAAAAGAACCCGCCACAAGGCACGCCGTCAGGCTGCGTATGCCGCTGCAAGCGTCGGCAACGCCCACGGAGCCGTTGGGAAAGCTTATCACATTGCCGTGCACCTCTGCAACGCAGCCAAGCACATCCATAATGTTGTAGACTATCACCGTGACGCGCCCCAGCAGCGCAATGCTTATCTTGTCTTCTATCGGAGAGACCAAGGGGGTTGACACTATCCAGATAAATGCCGGAAAAATAAAATATTTAAGCAAACCCAAGCGCTGTTTAAGACCTAGCTTTTGCCCGCCGCAATTGCGTTCGGAAGCCAGATATGCGCAGGTAAACGCCATGAAAGAAAACCCAACCCCCATAGCAAATTCGGGCGCCCCGCCCGCCCCCGCAAAAAACTTTAAGAATATCCCGAATACGAAAAACAGCGCCGAAAGAAAAAATACCGCATTAAAAAGTATGTTTGATATTTGAAGCGCACGCCCGCCGACCTCGATAGGCCGGGCATTAAAACCCGCGTAAATCTGCGCGCTGCGATCATACAACACATAGAGCGCAAATACGGGTATCAGATACCCGAAAGAGTAGTCTTGGCGATTCTCCCAAACGGGCAGCAAATTAAATACGAAAAGCACGCCCATGCAAAAAATGAAAAGCGCGCAAAGCAGCGCAAAGGGCGGCAGTCTGAAAAATTCGTATTTTTTTAGATTTTTAAAAATATCCATAACGCGCCTCAGTTCGCCCAGCCCTTAATTTTGTCTTTGCCTGCGGCAAGGCGGCCGACCGCGTCCATCACCTCGTTAAAGCCTTTGTCTTGCTTTAAGACATCAAAGCTGTCGGAAGAGTCCACCCTTATAAAATAAATGTGGGGCAAGTTGCCCTTGTTGTATTTAAGCGCGGAATACAGCCACGAAAACAAATTGGGGATTTGCGAGCTTTTTTCAGAGTATGAATATTTTTCATCGCCGACTATGCACCAGAAAGCCACGCGGCGATGTATGCTGCGGCCGCCGCCGGCGTCGTAGTCATACTCTCTGTAATAAGCGGAAGTCAGCGGCACGCTGCCCGCCCCCGGATAAAATTCTGCAAGCGACTTGTCGGGGTCAACCTTCCAGCCGTTGCGCGTCCAACACCAGTCGGGCGTGTGCGAAGATGCCGAGCGCGGCGTAGTTTTGCCCGGCCCCCAGTATGAAATATATAGGCCGAATTCAAGGCCGTCTTTAGACTCGTACCTGCGGTTTAAAAAGTCGGTATTATTGAGTATTTTTTCCGCGCTGCGCTCAACCTCTTCGGTCTCGCCCAAGGCCATTTCCGTAGATTTCCACCCTGCGGGGGCTGCGGGTATTGCCGCCGCCAGATGTCCCTGAGGCATGGCGGGCGGCGCATCAAGCGCAGACATGCGACCGAATGTAAAAAAAGCAGCCGCCGCGATTGCCAAAATAAAAAATACTGCGTAAAAAATTTTCATCCGTATAAGCATCCGTTTCTGGACTTTTCTGCGCGGATTTCGAGCATTTTTTTACGCCTGCCCTATCTTGACCGCAGGATTGCCGAAAACCGAAGTTCCGACCTTAACGTTCATAATTACGGCCGAATTTACGCCGACACTCGCCCAGTCGCCGACCTTTGCGGAAGGTATCAAAGAAACGCCGCTCGCCAAAAATACGCCCTCCCCCAATTGGGCAAACCCCATTATGTCGCAATGCCCCGAAACCGTCGTCCAGTCGCCGGCGCTTGAATCATGCCCGAAGCCCGAAGATGCGTTTACCGTTACAAAATTGCCGATTTTAACGTCGCAAGTCGCGCCCGTGGATGTCGTAAATACAGAGCCTTCGCCTATCGTGACGTTTCTGCCTATGCGGGCGGTCGGATGAATAAGCGTTTCAAACTTTGCGCCGCGCGGCTTAAGAAGCTCTACAACCCTCTTCTTCGCCCTCGGAGAACCGAGAGCCATAATAAGCGCTTCGCCCTCGGCGGGCTTGTAGTCTTTGACCGCAGATACAATGCCGTGCGGATAATCGTAACCGTCAAGGGCGTTTAAATTGTCGTCTAAAAATCCCTTAATGCGCCACTCTTTGCCCGCGGCAATACAGTCTTCGACATAGCCGTAGATTTCGCGCCCCAAACCGCCTGCGCCTATTATTAATATGTCTTTCATACTGTTATTTTTGGCAAGAATTACCGCCGTCTATTATCATTGAAATACCCGTAACCCATCGCGATGCTTCCGACATAAAATACTGCGCGGTGTTGGCAACATCCTCGGGCTTGCCGTAGCCAAGCAGGTATTTTGCCATGTCGCGCTTTGAATATTCCATGTCTTTTTCAATAAAAATTTTTGTCATAGGGGTTTCAACCATACCGGGGCAAAGCGCGTTTGCTCTGCATCCGCGGGGGGCAACTTCAACCGCCAAGCAACGCACAAAGGCCACCAAAGAGGCTTTTGCCGCAGAATAGACGCTCAAACCCGGCTGCGCCATAAAAGCCGCGAGAGACGATATGTAAAGCAAAGACGCGTTCTTATTAAGCTTTTTGTTTTTTAGAAGTTCTTTTGTAAGCTTTATCGGCGCAAGACAGTCTAGGTTTACGAGGGATTCAATACAGGCATCGTCGCTGAATTTTAAGACAGACCTGTATGTGGTGCCCGCACTATGCAAAAATCCGTCAAACGCGGGGGTTTCAGAGGCAAGCTTTTTTATGCCGTTTGCATCGGATATGTCGGCTTCAATAATAATGTGCCCCTGCCCTTCAAGAGAGGAAAGGACACCTTCAAGCCTTTCGCGATTGCGCCCGCTCAATATAAGCTTTGCGCCCGCCGCCGCAAAAGTTTTTGCGCAGGTTTCGCCGAGCCCCGAAGACGCACCCGTAATCAGAATGGTTTTCCCCTCAAGTGAAAATGGATTTTTTTGCATTAGAATAGCCTGTTAAATTTCAGTCAAAGGCGGACATGAAATCTTGTCCGTCTTAACTATGGCAGCACCCCATGAAAGCCCCACGCCGAAACCCGCAAACAGGTTTGTGACGGGCTTTGACTTGACGGCATCGGCGCATTCGCTCGCAAGCGTAAGCGGTATGCTTGAAACGCTGGTGTTGCCGAATTTATGTATTGTGTAGGGGCACTTTTCCGCAGGAATTTTGCACATTTTGCGGACAGTTTCATTGATGAGCTTGTTTGCCTGATGCGCCACCAGAAAGTCTATATTTTCAGCGGTCATACCGGCAAGGCCAAGCACTCTGTTTACGGAGGGCTTAACCTCGCGAAGACAAAAATCCATGATTGCGGCGCCGTCCATATGCACGTCAATCTTTCTGCGCTTTGCACCGCCGGAGACATCCACAAAATCAAACGCGTCCGCGCTCTCAATCGGGTTGCGCACGCCGCCGTATTCCCTGATAATATGCCTATAGCCCGCCCCGTCGGTGCAAAGGTCAAAAAAGATGTCGGGCGCGCTTTCGTCAAAGGCCAACGCGGTTGCCGTGCCAGAGTCTCCAAAGAGCGGATACGCAGTGGTATTCATGGGGTGCTGGTTCATGAGGGCGTTTTCGCCGGCCAGTAGCAGGACCTTGCCCAAACGCATTGCGCTTATCAATGAAGACGCCACCGCCAAACCGTAAACGTAGCCAGAGCACCCCAGAGAAATATCGAATGCCGCGCATGATTTGGGAAGACCCAGCCTGTCTTGCAATATGCAGGCGGTTGCGGGCAAAGTATAGTCTTGGCTTTGCGATACGAAAATCAGCGCAGAAATTTCGGATTTCTCCCACTTTAAGTCGGCGAGCAGATTTTCCGCCGCCGCCTTGCACATATCCGATGCAGTTATGCCGTTATCGGCATGGCGGCGCTCAATTATGCCCGTCTGCTTTGAAAATATCGCCGCTTTGGCCTCGTCAAAATATTCATAGTCCGAAATTTTCAGGACTTTCTTGGGGAGGCAGGCCGCGACGCCGCAGTATTTTACGGACGAAACTTTTGACGAAGCCATATTGCCCTTAATTTAAAGCTTTGAGTTGATTAAGGCATGAAGCTCCGCAACGGACTTGCAGGCCGAAATCGCCGCGTTTTCGATATTTATGCCGTATTCCGACGCAATCATTGCCATGGTGGAAAGAAGCGCCAGAGAGTCCCACTTTTCAAGACCTACAAAGTCGGTTTCGGGCGTAAGCGCTGCATCTTCGAGAGCGTCAACATTGCCTTTAAGGTTTTCTATTAGTTTCTCCATATTTTTAAAAGTTAAGCAAACACCCTGTTATAAGCGTCATAACGCCCTAAATGCAATATTTCATACCCATCTTAGTCAAGCCATTTTTTGGCGCATTGGCAGGCCGTTATGAGATAAATTTGTGATAGGCTGACGCAAAAAAAAGGGTCGGCAGTTTGCCGACCCTCTCAACGCCGCGCAATGATTTTTAACGCGCCGCGCCGCGCCCCAAATAAAACGGTATAAGATAGCTTACAAATGCCGTCTGTATTGAATCGGGCAGATAAAAACCGCGCACGCAATGGTAGTCTACGCTTGTCCATTCGGGCAAAAGCCCCCACAGCCATCCGCCTATGACTTCGCGAGATTCGACTTCAACGGGAATGTCGGGAAAAAACGCGAATAAGAACGGTGCAACTATTATCGTGAAAGCGCAGCCAAAATATATTGCGCGCCTAAGCCACCTGCCCGCTTCGGCGTCGCGCTTTGAGGCTCTGTCTGCGGAAGCGTCGTAAAGGCGCGTCCTAATCTTAAGCGCGCTTAACAACATTGTCTGACGCTCCTGCGCCATGCCAAGAAATGTCTTAAAGAGCGTCGCTATCAATGTCGCGGCAAAACCCGCAACCGCGCTGCCCGCGGCGCTCGCGGGGTCAAAGAGTGCTGAGGTATCCACCTTAAGCGCCCTCCGCTCCCGCTTGATTGTCGCCCATTATCTCGGCTATTATCGCAGCCTCCGGCAAATCGGCGTCTGGCGCGGGCTCAAACGCAACGCCGGTCATGCCGCTGTCGGCGGGCGCACCCGAGGCTGCATATATATCGCCCACAATTTCTACGCGGCGCACGCGCAGCGTCAAAGTTTCGTTTAATACAATTTCTTTCATATTCTATAACCTTTCTGTTTTTACTATAATTTCAACGGTTCCCGCAAAGGCGGCTTTGGGTTGCACCTTCATTTTTTGGGCGGCGCTCTGCTTTGAATACCATGGCAAGACTTCCGTCCATACGCCTGCGGCAAGTGCTTTTGAAGCAGCGTAGGCCGTGCTTGCAAGTTCAGAGCCTACATCGACGCTTAGGGCCGCACTCGGCTTTGCATATATGCTTATTCTGCAATTCATTGGTGTAACCAAAGCGCTGTCGCTCAAAAAATATTTGGCATCCGCAGTGCCGTCCCAGCTCATTATCTGGATATTGTCAGCAGCGCGTTTTTCAGTCGCGCCGTATGCCGCGCCGGCAAAAAGCCCATGCGCCCTCAAGGATGTTTTTGAGCCGTTAAGCCACTGAACACCATCTGCGGCACCCTCAAATATGTGCGAGAATCCGCGCACCTCCACACATACCTCCCCGAATGTTATATAGTCTCCTATCTGAAAAGATTCACCCGCCGTAAGCGACCCGGCAATCCTTATGCCGGAAGTATTCTTAGGCAGCGTAATATCGATAAAGCCGCCTGCGTAGCCGCCGTTTGTCCCGTAGCCGCCGCTCGTCGTGCCGTCCGCATAAAGCATCGTAAAGAACACGGCGTTTTTGACGGTATCTCTGTTCGTAAAAGTCTGTCCGCAACTAAAGCGCGCCGTAAGCCCCTCGGGCAATACATCATTAAAATAAAACTGAACTGTTAAGGGTGCAGACAACACCGCAGTGCAGGTCAGCTTTAAATTTGCTCCGTCGTAAGACAGAGCGTAATAAGCGGGGGCGTAGGCAGCCACCCTACCCAAACCGAATTTTGATTTGTCGCTTACAAACTGCGGACCTCCGTATCTCAAAGCATTCGGCACGGCCTCATGGCTCTCGAACATTTCTGGGGTATATTTTGCGCCGGCTGCCGATGCGTCAAAATTCGCGGCGTAAAACTTGGGGCAAGCGCCGACGGCCGCATAAGCGCCGCTTAACCCGAACAGCGCGCTGAGACGCAGCGGCGGCAACGCGGCGCCCTCAAAAACTTTTATTTTATTTCTGAATATTTTGCAAACGCCAGCGCCGTTTGTAATTGCAAGCCTGTCCCCGCGCGCAAAGCCGCCCGTAACCGTTATTTGCGCGCCGCATAACGACAATGCAGAAGAATTTAAAAATCCGCAAAAGCCCGTTGCATCGCCGTCATACCAAATCGGGGCGTTTGTAAAAGAGGAGAAATCGCATACGCAAAATATGCTGAATTCGGCATAGAGGCTTCTGAAGTTGTGCTGTATTTCAAGGCGGCCTACCGCAAGTTCGGCACCGCGTATGGCCCGCGCGGCAGCGCGCCGCAGATCATCAACTTCGCTCAGAAAATCCGCACTGCTTATGCCGTCTATATTTTCAAGCGCGTCGGGCTTGCTTTGCAAGTCTGACAGATTTTTAGTGCGCTTAAGATACGCCGTTTCCGCATAGGTCTTTGTTACGTATTCAACATTTTCTACGATTTCAGGCGTACCGTTTTGCGTATAGTCGGCCTCTGTAAAAATCCAGCCAGAGCAGAATGTGAGCCTGCCGCCCTCTTCGTCTTGGGCGTATATCTTCAATACTTTTTCGCCCTCGGCCACCGCGCTTTCAAAGGCGCCGAAAACGAATGCCGCATGCCACGCATCGGCGCTGCGGCAGGCTTCTGCGGCGGGATTGAGAATCAACGCAGAACGCTCCAGCGTTTTTTTCATTACCACTTTCACATCCCTCGGTTGCGGCGCGTTTAAGGCGCCCGCATCCAGAACTTCAAGCACGAGGCTTTGAATGTCGTCTGTAAAGGCAAGCGCGCCCGCGCTAAAAAGCGCCACCCTAAATTCAACCACGTCGCCCCTGAAAAATCTGACGGGCGCACCCGTAAGGGTTTCGGATGGCGAGGTGAAATTTGCCGAATCGGCGCTGATATGTATAATTTTTTTTATGCTCATGTGTTTTCCTTGCATCGCGAATTTATTAAATTTGCGCCATTCGGTCAACCGTCCCCCAAGAACTTTTGAAACTGCCGGAAGTTTTGAAATTTTGGAATCGGGCATAATGGCTTGACTTACATTTGGGAAAATTTAGGATTTTGATGCTTTATTAAGGGGAATAAATATATGATAAAAACAAACGGATTGACTATAATTGCCGCGATTTGCGCTTTTTGCGCATCATTTGCAAATGCCGCGGACAAAAAAGTAAACGATGCTCTTTTCTTTGCGCCGCCCGCAAGCGTGGGCCTTGAAGGTGCGCTCGGCGCAGAAATGCAAACAAGCCTGAAGGGCGACATCTTGGTCTGGAATATAGACGACCTTATTTTGCCGTTTCAGACGCGCCTTGAAGAAAAACATTGGCGCACGGAATTTTGGGGCAAGTGGATAACTTCCGCAGAGCTCGCCTATGATTTTGCGCCTTCAAAAAAACTCGGCGAACGCCTTGATTACGCCGTGAGCGGCCTTTTAAAGACTCAGGGCGCCGACGGCTCTATAACATCTTACAAGCAGGGCTTCGAATATAAAAATTGGGACGTGTGGGGCAGGAAATACGTGATGCTCGGCCTCCTTGCGGATTACAGGCGCACGGGCGACAAAAACACTCTTGAAGCCGTCAAGCGCCATGCTGACGTCATCATCCAAAACATAGGCGAAGGCAAGCTTGACATCACAAAGATAGACTGGTGGGAAGGTATGGCTGCAGGCAGCATCTTAGAGCCCTTTGTGCTTCTTTATGATGCGAGCGGCGACCCTCGCTATTTAGACTTTGCAAACTACATAGTGTCTTCATGGTCGCGCGGGCCGCGCCTGGTTGAAAAAGCCTTGGACGGCGTGAGCGTCTTTGATATGTTTAAAAAGCCCGATCCCAAGAACCCCAAATACGGCATAGACGGCAAGTCTAAATCTTACGAGATGATGTCTTGTTACGAAGGTTTGGTGGAGCTTTACAGGGTTACCGCAAAGCCCGAATATAAAAAGGCCGCCGAAAACATCGCAAAAAGCATACGCGAAAGGGAAATAACCGTGATAGGCTCGGGCTCTATTTGGGAGCGCTGGGCCGACGGCCGCTTTCAGCAGCAGCGCGAGACGGACCATTGGATGGAAACCTGCGTCACGGCCACATGGATTAAACTTTGCGCGCAGCTTCTGCGTCTGACCGGAGACAGCATTTACGCAAACAGCATAGAACTTGCCGCCTATAACGCCCTTATAGGCGCACAAAAGGACGATGGCACATGGTGGTCTCACTACAGCCCCATGAACGGCGAGCGCCACCCCGCGCCCGAGCAATGCCAAATACACATGAACTGCTGCGTTGCCAGCGGCCCGCGCGGCCTGTTTCTGCTGCCAAAGCTTGCCTACATGGGCTCTGACAATGGTGTGGTAATTAATTTTTATGAAAAGGGAAAAGCCGCAATGCCGGCAAGCGGCGGAAAAGTTAAACTTATAAACAGCGGTGCCGATTTTATAAGCGAAAACAGCGCCTCGGTAAAAATAGAATCTTCCGGCGCGAAGGCTCCGTTTGAAATAAAATTCAGAATTCCAGAGTGGAGCAAGACTACAAAAGTAACGCTTAACGGCGAAGAAATCAAGGGGGCGCAAGCCGGGCAATATCTCGCAATAAAGCGCGATTGGAAGGCCGGAGATTCTGTAAAAATAGATTTTGACGCCGCGGTGCGCATAGAAAAAGACCCCGCAAGCGAAAAGCTTGCCCTCTTAAAAGGGCCTTACGTATTGGCGCAAGACAAGCGTTTTGAAGCCGCGTTTGACAAGCCGCTTAAGCTTAAGCTTGAAAACGGCAAACCCGTAGTAAAGCTTGCAAAAATCGAAGGCGTCATAGGCGCTTTTGACGTGGAGCTTGAAGACGGCTCTGCGCGCCGCTTTATATGCTACCCTTCGGCGGGCTCTACTTGGAGCGAAGAATCCGCATTCAGGGTTTGGTTTGAAAATAAGTAAGGCCGCATAAAAAAAATTACTCTTTACCTAAACAAGATTTTTGCGATAATCGCGACATGAATACAAACGTTTCAGTAAAGGATTTTGGCAGAATTGCGACCGATGCGCGCAGCAGGACTCTTTTCATAAAAAAGACCTACTTTCATCTGGCGCTCGCAATCCTTGTTTTTATAGGCATTGAAGCGGCGCTTATGCATTGGCAGCCCGCGGTTGAGCTTGCGTCAAAAATGGTATCCTCAAACACCAGCTGGCTCATCGTGCTTGCGGCTTTCATGGGCGTTTCATGGATTGCAAATTCTTGGGCCTTCAGCGCGGTATCCGTAGGCAAGCAGCTCGCCGGTCTATACCTTTATGTAATAGCGGAGGCGGTTATATTTCTGCCGCTATTGTTGCTTGCGGAGGCTGTCGCGCCGGACGCCATACCAAACGCCGGCATACTCACGCTTGCGCTGACGGCAGGGCTCACATTCACGGTTCTGTTTACAAAGCAGAATTTCTCATTCTTAGGCTCATTTCTCATGATAGGCAGTTTTGTGGCGCTCGGCCTCATAATATGCTCCATGATTTTCGGCTTTCAACTTGGGATGTGGTTTGCGGGCGCAATGATATTTTTTGCGGCGGCCTGCATACTTTATCAGACAAGCGCAATTCTATACACCTATAACGATAACCAAAGCATAGCGGCGGCCTTGGGCTTATTTGCGTCGGTTGCGTTGCTTTTCTGGTATATACTCATGTTTATGCTTTCAAGGCGCAGGTAACAAATATTACCGATAAAAAAAGCCGCAGGCGCAACGCTTGCGGCTTTTTTTGCATATTTAAAAATCGCGCGCGGGTTTACACAAACTTTGACGTGAGCGTCCCCGACTTCTTAAGCTGCGCATAAGTGCCCGAAAATACGAGCTGACCGCCAAGTTCCCCACCGCGCGGGCCAAGCTCAATAATATTGTCTGCGGCTTTTATAAATTCGGGATGGTGTTCTATAACTATCACTGTGTTGCCCGCATCTCGCAGCCTGAACAATAAAGCCATGAGCTTTGCCAAATCATCAAAGTGCAGCCCCGTCGAAGGCTCGTCCAAAATGTAGAGAGTCTTACCCTGCTGCCTGCGGCTTAGCTCCAAAGAAAGCTTTATGCGTTGCGCCTCGCCGCCCGAAAGAGTCGTGGAAGACTGCCCAAGTTTGACATAGCCCAACCCTACGGCGCATAACGTATCAAGCTTCTCGCTTATTTTTACTTGCGCCCTGAAAAGTTCAAGGGCCTCGTCAACCGTCAAATCCAAAACCTGCGCAATATTGAGCCCCTTGTAAAGCACGTCGAGCGTCTCTCTGTTATAGCGCGCGCCGTTGCAGGATGGGCACTTTACGAATACGCTGCCCAAAAACTGCATATCAAGCTCTATCGAGCCTGCGCCCTGGCAATGCTCGCACCTGCCGCCCTTCATGTTGAAACTGAAACGCCCGGGCGCGTAGCCGCGCGCGCGCGCCACGGGGCACTTTGAGTAAAGCTCCCTAAGCAAATCAAAAAGTTTTGTGTATGTTGCGGGGTTTGATCGCGGAGTGCGCCCTATGGGCGATTGGTCAACGCGCACGCATTTTTCAAAATATTGCAGACCGTCTATGCCTTTGTGCGCGCCGCTTATTTCTTTTGCGCCGTTAAGCTTGTAAGCCGCGTGCTTTGCAAGAATCTCATTTACGAGCGTGGACTTGCCCGAGCCGCTCACTCCGCAAACCACACTCATAAGCCCGACCGGAAAGTCTACATTGATGTTTTTTAAATTGTGCTCTGACGCACCCCTGATTTTAATGAGCCTACCGTCGGGTTTTAAAGCCCCGCGCGGGTTTTCAACCTTGATTTTTCCCGCTAGATACCTGCCTGTTACGGTCGCGGCGTCTTTCATGCAGCGCTGGGCGGTGCCTTCAAAAACAATGTTGCCGCCAAGCTCTCCGGCACCTGCGCCAAGCTCTATCAAATGCTCGCTGCGCAGCATCGCGTCCTTGTCATGCTCCACCACTATCACGGTATTGCCCTTGTCGCGCAGATTATCAAGCGCGTCAAAAAGCATGTTGTTGTCTGAGGGGTGCAGGCCGATACTGGGCTCGTCAAGTATGTAGGTTACGCCCGTCAAGTCCATGCCAAGCTGTGTCGCAAGCCTTATGCGTTGCGACTCGCCGCCCGAAAGCGTCGAATATTCGCGCCCCAAAGATATGTATGAAAGCCCCACCCTGCATAAAAAATTCAGCCTTTCCTGAAGGCCTTTGATTGCTTCTATAACCGCTTGCGCAACCTCGCCGCCGCGCTCTATTGTGGCAACAAACTGCGCCGCGCGCTCAACACTCATAGCCAAAAAAGCATCGAAAGACACCCCGCCGACAAATACGTTGCGGGCGCGCGGATTTAAGCGCGAGCCTTTGCAGGCACCGCAAACCGTAGACACCTGAAAGGCGGCAAGGCGCGCGCGCAAAGTGTCGCTGACGGTGGCGCGGTAGGTTTCGTCAAGCTCTGCAAGCGCCCCCCAATACGGCACTTTCTCGGTCTTGCGTGTGCCGCGCCTTAGCTTTAAGTCAAACAGCCTGTCGGGGTCTCCGTAGACGAGCAAATCTTTGACGTCTTGCGGAAGATTTTTCCACGGCATGCGCGGGTCAAACGGAACCAGCGCGGCAAGCTGTTTGAAAATTGCGTTGCGCCTTATTATTACATAGCGCGTGCCGAGACGCATCGGCTTGATTGCGCCCCCGCGCACGCTTTTAGAGTCGTCGGGCACTATCAGCGCGGGGTTAAACTTCATTGCGCGGCCTATGCCCGCACACTCCGGACACGCACCGTCTGGATGATTGTAAGAAAACATCCTCGGCGTAAGCGCCTCGTAAATTTTGCCGCACTTTTCGCATGAGAGGGCGGTATTCAAAGGCAAATCAAGCCAGTCTTCGGAATCGGGCGCGCAGTAAGAGACCTTTGCCTTGCCGCCGCCCTCTTTGAAGGCCAGCTCAAGAGAGTCCGCAATGCGACTGCGAGATGCGGGCGATATTGCCAGCCTGTCAATTACAAGTTCAAGAAGTATTGCGCCGCTTTTGGGCAGCTCAATATCTTCGGCAAACTCCAAGTCCTCTATTTTGCCGTTAAGGCGCACCCTTTGCCAGCCGCGCGCGCTTAAAACTTTAAGCTCTTCGCGCACGGCGGCGGCCTTGCCCGCAAAGTCCTGCGCCAAGATATAGGCCTTTGAACCTTCCGGCAGCGAGGTTACGGCGTCAACGCATTCATCAAGCGTCTTATTTAAGATTTTGCCGCCGTCGTCGGGGCAGCGCTGATCGCCCAAAAGCGCCCACACCAAGCGGGCGTAGTCGGCAATTTCAGTAGCTGTCGCCACGGTGCTGCGCGGGTTTGAAGAAAGCGTGCTGTGCTGGTCTATTGCCACAACGGGCGAAATTCCGTGTATAAAGTCCACATCGGGCTTGCCTACCTGCTCAAGCTGCCTGCGCGCGTCAACGGAAAGGCTCTCCATATATTTGCGGTAGCCTTCCGCGTAAAGAGTGTCAAAAGCCAATGAAGACTTGCCGGAACCGCTCACGCCCGTTATCACCACGAACTTTCCGCGCGGGATGTCTACGTTGACATTCTTTAGGTTGTGCTCTCTGGCGCCCCTTATCTCGATATTCTGATTCATATTATGCCGCAGCAAAATGGTCTTGCCAAAAAAAATTTAAATTACTACTTTATCTTTATGTTATCTCCGTTCCAGAAAAAAATAGCCGCAACGGCATTAACTTGCGCGGCTTTGAGCTTCATAGCGATTTTTATCGTCGCGATTTTCGGAATAATAAGTTTGGCGCTCGGCAAATTCGCAACGGTGATATGGCCGCTCGCTTTTGCGGGGATACTTTCTTTCATATTCAAACCCGCCGTCGACTTTTTATCGGCAAAAGCGAAAGTTTCCGCAAACGCGGCTACCGCCATAGTTTTCTTAACGCTCGCAATAGGGTTTTGCGCGGTCATACTGTTGCTTTTGCCGATTTTAATAACCCAGATACAAGGCCTTGCAAACGCTCTGCCGCAACTGCTGAATTCTGCCTTAAACTATGTGGGTTCGCATTATCCGGACCTCAAGCAAGAGCTCCTTTCAAAGATAGACTTAAACAACCTGTCAAAAGACACGCTGGGCGCAATAAGCGGCGGCGCGCTTAAAGTCCTTAAAACCGTTGCAAGCGCTACGGGCGGCGCAATAGCGGCAGCCTCTTGCGTAGCGGCTTTTGCGGCGGCTCCCATTTATTTATTTTACCTGCTCTCTTCAAAATTCGACGGCTTCGGCGCGATGAGCCGCAACCTCGCCTTTCTGCCGCAAGGCCTGCGCGAAGACATAGTCTTTTTATCTAGAGAATTCGTATCGATACTCTCGGCCTTTTTCAGGGGGCAGTTGCTCATAGCTTTCATAATGGGCATACTGCTCGGCTTGGGCTTTTCGTTGGCGGGGCTGAAATTCGGGTTCTTGATAGGTTTTTTTGCGGGCGTGTTAAACATAATCCCCTACTTCGGCACCATGATAGGTCTTGGCGCGGCCTTGCCTATGGCGTTTTTTCAAGACGGAGGCGGTGTAATTCTGCTTGCGATATGCATGGGCGTATTTGTGGCCGTTCAAATGCTTGAGGGATACTTTCTGACGCCCAAAATCATGGGCAACAATACCGGATTGCACCCTATGGCCATAATATTTTCGGTGTTTTTCTGGGGCATAGCGCTCGACGGTTTGCTGGGCATGATGCTCGCCATACCGCTTTCTGCTTTTATCGTTGTATTTTGGAGATTGCTGCTTTCAAAATATCTGAACACAAAGCCCGTTTGCGCTGAGGCGGCGCAAGAAGACAAAGTGGCGCGGGCGCAAACACAGGGGGAACGTGTGAATGAAAATATCTGAAATATTTAAGGACTTTTTTGCGACGCTCGGCGTGCTTTTGTGCATTGCCGCAATCGCCATAGGCGTGCGCTATTATCTGGCCTACACAGCCGATTCCGTAAACTGCTTTAAACCCGAAGACTGCGCCTTCATACTAAACGCGGGCGGCAAAAACGCCATAGGAGAAGACGCGCTTATAGCCGTAAACAGCAGTTTGCGCGCTGAAAAACCAAACGGCGCCTTTGAAGAAATAGCCGTAATAAAGCTGAAGAAAATCCCGCTTGAAAGCATAACAAAACCTTCTGATTTTTCGGGCGACAAATGGTACAGTGGCGACAAACTGCCCGATGTTTTAGAAGACGCCGCAGAATTCATAATGCTTTCGGAGCGTATTTCAAAGCTCTTTGACGGCTCAAGTTTAAAGTCTGAGCGCTACTACATTTTCCCCTACGCAATCACAATGAAGTCTTCTCTCGGCGTGGATTCTGCGCGCCTCATAATTTACGATTCCGAAACGTCGGAACTCTATTACGCGGGGCTCAAACTTTAAAAGTTTTTTGCCCGCAAAAAAGCCCCGAATTTTATTTTCGGGGCTTTTTGTTTAAGCTCTTATATGTTTTTCATGAGGCGCGCAATTTCCGCAAGCTTGCCCTCGTATTCTTCAAGCTGCTTTTTTGCGCCGTCAATAACGCTTTGCGGCGCTTTTGCGACAAAGGCCCGATTTGAAAGCCTGCCCCTTGCGGAAGCTATGAGCCCTTCGATTTTTTCCTTCTCTTTTGAAAGCTTTTTAAGTTCCGCCTCGGCGTCGATAGCCCCCGAAAGGTCAAGATAAACCGTGCCCAGCGCGCTTATAGCCGCGGGAGAATCGGGCGCCGTTTTAACCAGGGTTATAGAGGCCGCGCCCGCAAGTTTCTTAAGCTTTTCAGCGGAACTTTCTGCAAGTGCCGCCGCAGCTTCCGAAACCGCCGCCAAACTAAGAACGCTGTCGCGCTTTGTGCCAAGCTTATACTGCGCCTTAAGCGCCCTCGTCTTCTGCACAAAGTCCTGCAAAAGCGCGGTATCTTCGGCATCAGAAGGCTTGATTTCAAGCTTTGAAGCCGCAAGCGCGCTATCAAATTTGCAAGAGGCGTTTTGGATGTATTCGCCGTCGCGCCCAAAGCCCATAGAGTGCCAAAGCTCTTCGGTTATGAAGGGCGTGAAGGGGTGCAAAAGCAAAAGCACCTGTCTTATGCACAAGTCTTGCACGCCGAGCACAGTTCGGCGGGCGGCTTCGTCGCCCAAACGCGCCTTTGAAACTTCCAAATACCAGTCGCAAAAATCGTTCCAGAAAAATGCGTATATGCGCTGCGTGACGGAGTTGAATTGATAAGAAGCGTAATCGTTTTCTACCTGTCTGGCGGTTTCGCAAAGCTTGTAAATTACTGCGCGGTCGTCGGCGTCGAGCTTTGAAGAGTCTATGCGTTTAAGTATGGCTTCAAGAGATGAGTTGTCGGCAATATCGCCCGACATCTGCCTAAAGCGGCAGGCGTTCCAAAGCTTGTTGCAGAAATTGCGGCCAAGTTCTACGCGGTCTTCGCTGAAGAGTATGTCTTGGCCTTGCGGCGCGCAGTTCATAACGCCGAAGCGCAGGCCGTCCGCGCCGAATTTTGCAATCAAATCAAGCGGATCCGGCGAATTGCCGAGGCTCTTTGACATCTTGCGCCCCTGCATATCCCTTATTATGCCTGTAAAATATACGTTTTTAAAGGGTATGCGCGCCTTTGCGGAGCCGTCCAAAAATTCAAGACCCGCCATTATCATGCGCGCCACCCAGAAGAATATGATATCCGGCCCCGTGACAAGGTCTGTCGTGGGGTAAAAGTACTCCATCTCAAACTTCTTCATCTCGTCGGCGTTCGGCCAGCCCATAGTGGCAAAAGGCCAAAGCCAAGAGCTCGCCCAAGTGTCCAGAGAGTCTTCGTCTTGCCTCCAGTTTTGAGGGTCTGCGGGGCCCTCTGCGCTCACATGCACTTCGTCGGGATTGTTTACGTCGGGGTTCTGAACTCCTTTTTTATACCAGACGGGTATCCTGTGGCCCCACCAGATTTGGCGGCTTATGCACCAGTCTTTTATGTTTGAGAGCCAGTGCAGATAAGTCTTCTCCCAGCGCTGCGGCCAAAATTTTATCAGCCCTTCGGCCACCGCCGATTTTGCTTCCTCAATCTTGGGATAGCGCATGAACCACTGGTCTGAAAGGCGCGGCTCTATCGGCACGCCGCCGCGTTCAGAGTATCCTACGTTGTTGTCATAGTCTTCAACCGCCACCAAGAGGCCGAGTTCGTCGAGCTTTTTTACCGCCTTTTTGCGGGCGTCAAACCTGTCAAGCCCCTCAAAGTCGGCACCCGCAAGCGCATTCATGGTGCCGTTTGGGTTCATTACGTCTATGACGGGCAGATTGTGACGCTGCCCTATCTCAAAGTCTGCGGCGTCGTGCGCGGGGGTAACCTTGAGCACACCCGTGCCAAATTGCATATCTACGTATTCGTCGCCGACAATCGGGATAGACGCTTGCGGGAAGGGGCGCAGGCAATGCTTGCCTATGAGCGCCGCATAGCGCTCGTCATTGGGGTTAACCGCAACTGCGGTATCGCCCATTATAGTCTCGGGACGGGTTGTTGAAATTTCCAAAAATCTGCCGCGCTCTTCGGCAACCTCGTAACGCATTTTATAAAGCTTGCCCTTTTGCGGCGTCATTATGACTTCTTCGTCGGAAAGCGCCGTAAGGTTTACGGGACACCAGTTGACCATGCGCTTGCCCCTGTAAATATGGCCGTCTTTAAAGAGCCTTACAAAAGCGGTTAAGACGGCCTTTGAATAGTCGTCGTCAAGGGTATGCACAAGCCTGTCCCAGTCGCAAGAGGCGCCCAGCTTTTTAAGCTGCTCTATGATTATGCCGCCGTGCTTGTCGCGCCAGTCTTTTGCGCGCTCCATAAACTTTTCACGGCCCAGCTTTGCGGCACTTGTGCCCTCGGCGCGCAATACGGCGTTAACTTTTGTCTGCGTGGCAACCCCCGCGTGGTCGGTGCCGGGTATCCAGACGGCGCTCTTGCCGTCTTGGCGCGCGCGCCTTATCAAAATATCCTGTATGGTGTTGTTGAGCACGTGCCCCATCGTGAGCACGCCCGTGACGTTCGGCGGCGGTATGACTATGCTGTATGGCTCTTTAGACGCGTCCGCCTTGCCTTTGAAGCAGCCGTTTTTAAGCCACTGCGCGTACCATTTGTCCTCCACCTCCGAAGGATTGTAAGCTTTTGATATATCACTCATTTCTTATTTTCCAAAGCTTCTTAAGGATTTTCATACTTCAAAGAGTGTCAACTTTTAAAATACCGTAATAAAGTTAACGCGACTCAAAGTTTTGCGCCCTGTTCTTGCAAGATGCCCGCTATACTTAAGCACCCGCTTATGCGTGCGGGCTTAATCTCTTTGACAAAGCCGCAAAAAGGTTTTTTTTATTTTTAAAGCATGCATTACTTTATTAAATATTTTTTGAGCGCCCTTTTATGTTTTGCAGCGCAACTCGCGCTTGCGGGTCAAAGCGCATCACCTTTCGGCGCAGAAAAATCTGCGGCCCTCGCTTCTCTTGAATTTAAAGGTGCAGCCCTCGCCGACATGACGCCCGCGCGCTATTCTGAAATCAAGATATCCGCCCAAAACGGCGACCCCGAAGCGCAATTCATACTCGGAGTATGTTTCTACAAGGGACTGTTTACGGACAGGGATGAAAAATTTGCGACAGACTGTTTTAAAGGCGCCGCCGACAAGGGCGTTGCCGAAGCCGTATTTGCGCTTGGGTTATGCCGCCTTGAAGGTGCGGGACTCTCGCAAAATGACGACGAGGCTTTCAAATATTTTTCCGAAGCCGCTCAAAAAGACGTGCCCGCCGCCAAAACGGCCTTGGCAAAATGCTATCTGCAAGGGATTGGCGCACCCAAGAGTTTGGGGCGCGGCATGGGGCTTTTGGTGAAGGCTATGGATGCGGGTTCAAGCTCGGCAAAGGTTGAGATGGCGCGCTGCCTTATCGAGGGCGTCGGGTTGCCGACCGCGCCGCAAGAGGCTTTAGAGTTGCTCACGCAGGCCGAAGCAGAAGGCAGTTCTGAAGCCGCATACCAGCTTGGCGTATTTTATGAGACGGGCGCGGGCGGCACAAAAAACGACAAACTCGCATTTACCTGGTTTGAAAAGTCCGCTCGCCAAAACAATCCGCGCGGGCTTTCGGCATTGGGCACTTCATACATACGCGGCGTGGGCACCGCACCCGATTATGAAGAAGGCGCGCGCTGGTTGGAAAACGCCGCGGCCTTAGGCCATGCCGAAGCCCAAAACAACATAGGCGTATGCTACGCAAACGGCATAGGCGTGCCTGAAAATCAGGCGGCCGCTGCCATATGGTATGCAAAGGCGGCAACGCAAGGCTATGTTGTGGCGCAAAACAATTTGGCGGAGTGCTATTTTAACGGCGTAGGCGTACCGCAAAGTTATGAAGACGCCGCGCGTTGGTATAAGCGCGCCGCATGGGGCGGCGACATAAGCGCGCAAAGCAGCTTGGGGTTTTGCTATCTTGAGGGGTTGGGTATAGAAAAGAATTTTACACTCGCCATACAGTGGCTTAAAAAGGCCGCAGACAAGGGCGATGTAAGCGCGCAGAGCAATCTGGGCACTTGTTACCTTGAGGGCAAGGGCACAGAGCGCAATTTGCCTGAGGCAATCAGGCTTTTAAAACTCTCCGCAGACAAGGGCGACGCGCAGGCTCTCGGCAATCTCGGCGCTTGCTACTATAAGGGCATAGGGCTTGAGCAAAATAAGCCGCTTGGCAAAAGCCTTATTAAAAAAGCCGCGGACGCGGGCAATGTCGAGGCATCCAAAGCCTTAAACCGTATCAACGGCTATAATTAAAAGCCGCCGATTTATTTATTGTTTTATAATTTTTAAAACCGCGCCCGAGCGCGGTTTTTTGCCGTCTTGCGGCAAAGTCGACGCGCGCTGATAAACGCCGCGTTAAATTAAGGCGCAAAAAAGGCCGAACTTTATTCAAGTTCGGCCTCTCGTTTAAACTTTAATGCGGATTACATCATGCCGTCCATGCCGCCCATACCGCCCATGCCTGCGGGAGCCGCAGACTTTTCTTCGGGCTTGTCGGCAATCATGCACTCTGTGGTGAGCAAGAGCCCAGCAACGCTTGCGGCGTTCTGAAGAGCGCTGCGCGTTACCTTTGTGGGGTCAACAACGCCCGCCTTGAAGAGGTCTTCATATTTGCCGGTAGCAACGTTGTAGCCGACAGCGCCCTTTGATTTGAGCACTTCTTTTACTACAAGCGCGCCTTCTTCGCCGGCGTTCTGACAGAGCTGGCGCAAGGGCGCTTCAATAGCGCGGCGCACAATCTGCGCGCCTACGGCTTCGTCGCCTTCAAGCTGAATTTTTTCAATCGCAGAGGCCGTGCGCAAAAGAGCTACACTGCCGCCCGCGCTTATGCCTTCTTCTACCGCAGCCCTTGTGGCGTGCAAAGCGTCGTCAACTCTAGCCTTCTTTTCTTTCATTTCAGGCTCTGTGGTTGCGCCTACATGTATGACGGCTACGCCGCCTGCAAGCTTTGCCAAGCGTTCCTGAAGCTTTTCCCTATCGTAGTCTGAAGTCGTTTCGTCAATAGCCTTCCTGAGCTGCTTAACGCGAGCCTGAATGTCGGCACTCTTGCCGGCGCCTTCAACGATGGTCGTGTTTTCCTTGGAGATTGAAACCCTCTTGGCCTTGCCGAGGTCTGCAAGCGTGATGTTCTCAAGCTTGATACCGAGGTCTTCTGTGATGCAGCGGCCGTTGGTGAGGATTGCGATGTCTTCAAGCATTGCCTTTCTGCGGTCGCCGAAGCCCGGAGCTTTGACGGCGCAAACGGGCAAAGAGCCGCGCAGCTTGTTTACTACGAGAGCCGCGAGGGCTTCGCCTTCAACGTCTTCGGCGATGAGCAAGAAGGGCTTGCCGGTCTTGGCAACCAATTGCAAAATGGGCAGAAGTTCGGAGAGGCTTGAAAGCTTCTTTTCATGGATGAGGATGTAGGCGTCTTCGAGGACGCATTCCATGGTTTCGGTGTTCGTCACAAAATAGGGAGAGAGATAACCCTTGTCGAACTGCATACCTTCGACAACGTCGAGGGATGTTTCGATGGTCTTTGCTTCTTCAACCGTAATTGTGCCGTCCTTGCCGACCTTCTCCATGGCTTCGGCTATGATATTGCCGATTTCGGCGTCCCAATTTGCCGAAACCGTTGCAACCTGGCGGATTTCTTCGGAAGAGCTTACCTTCTTTGAATTCTTTGCGAGTTCCTTAACGGCAGCTTCGACAGCCTTGTCAATGCCGCGCTTTAGGAATATCGGGTTTGAACCCGCGGCCACGTTCTTAAGGCCTTCGCGATAAATGGCTTCGCCGAGGATTGTTGCGGTGGTTGTGCCGTCGCCGGCGTTGTCGGAGGTCTTTGAAGCAACTTCCTTAACCATCTGTGCGCCCATGTTTTCAAAGGGATCTTCCAAATCGATTTCCTTTGCAACGGTTACGCCGTCCTTAGTTACGAGCGGAGCGCCGAATTTCTTGTCTATTATAACATTGCGGCCTTTGGGACCGAGTGTTACCTTGACGGCTCTTGCGAGAGCTTCAACACCCTTCAAAATCTTTTTTCTGGCTGTTTCGTCGAATATGAGTTGTTTTGCCATAATTATGTTTTCTTTCCTTGTTAAATGTTATTTAAGGATTGCGAGCAGGTCGTCCTGACGCAAAAGTGAGTATGATTCGCCGCCGAGCTTTACTTCGGTGCCGCCGTACTTGGAGATGAGCACCTTGTCGCCCACCTTCACTTCAAACTCAACCTTCTTGCCGTCTTCAGTGCGGCCTGTGCCAAGTGCAATGACTTCAGCTTCCTGAGACTTTTCCTTGGCAGCGTCGGGTATTATGATGCCGCCCTTGATTTGTTCTTTTTCATCGACCACTTTGACCAATACGCGATCGCCGATGGGTTGTATCTTTACTGTTTTTGCCATAATTGTTATCTCTTGTTAAGTTGTTTTTGTTTTTCTGCAATAAAAAAGGCGGACAATCCCTCAAAGAGAATATCTTTAAAGAATTGTCCCGCCCAAAATTCTACTTCTTGTCCTTGTCGTCGTCGACAACTTCAAAGTCCGCGTCTACGGGCTCTTCGGGCTTGGCTTCGGGGGCGGGTTGACCCGCGCTTTCAGCGCCGCCCGCCTGCGCTGCCGCACCTTGGAAGTGAGAAGCGTAACTTTGCAGAAGATCCACAATCTTTTTAGATTCGGCCTTGTAGTCTTCTTTGGAGCTTGTCGAACTTTCAAGAACCTTCTTAGCCTCAGATACCGCGTCTTGCAGTTTCTGCTTGGCGTCTGCCGGCAACTTGTCGCCCGCTTCCGTAATGTTCTTTTCAACGGAGTAGACGGCGTTATCAAGCTCATTCTTGGCTTCAACGCCCTCTTTGGCGCGCGCATCTTCAGCCGCGTGCAATTCGGCCTCTTTACGCAGCCTTTCAACTTCGTCCTTGCTTAACGAGGAACTGCCGGTGATTGAAATTTTTTGCTCTTTGCCCGTGCCCTTGTCTTTGGCGCTCACGTTCAATATGCCGTTTGCGTCTATGTCAAAGGTTACTTCAACCTGTGGCGTCCCGCGCATTGCGGGGGCTATGCCGTCCAACCTGAAATTGCCAATCTGCTTGTTGCCGCTGGCCATGGGGCGTTCGCCCTGATAAATCTTGATGTCTACCGCCGTCTGATTGTCGGCGTAAGTTGAGAATATCTGGGTTGCCTTCTTCGGGATGGTTGTGTTGCGCTCTATCATAGGGGTTGCAACTCCGCCTGCGGTTTCGATAGAAAGCGTAAGCGGGGTAACGTCGAGAAGCAGCACGTCGCGCACATCGCCTTGCAGAACGCCGCCTTGAATTGCGGCACCCATAGCCACAACTTCGTCGGGGTTGACGCCCTTGTGGGCTTCTTTGCCCGCAAGCTTGTTTGCTATTTCAACAACCTTGGGCATACGCGTCATACCGCCTACAAGCACAAGCTCGTTAATTTCGGTCTTTGATACGCCGGCGTCTTTAAGGCAGGCTTCAAAGGGCGCTATGGTGCGGTTTACAAGTTTTTCGGTAAGCTGCTCAAGCTTTGCCCTTGTGAGGGTAACATTGAGGTGCTTGGGGCCGCTTGCGTCTGCGGTTATGAAAGGCAGATTGATGTCTGTCTGCTGCGAGGTCGAAAGTGCGATTTTAGCTTTTTCGGCCTCTTCTTTAAGACGCTGAAGCGCCATTGCGTCGCCGCGCAAATCAACGCCGTTAGCTTTTTTAAAGTCGTCTACAAGCCAGTTGATGATTACTTCGTCCCAGTTGTCGCCCCCAAGGTGCGTATCGCCGTTGGTGGCCTTAACTTCAAACACGCCGTCGCCTATTTCCAAGATGGAAATATCGTAAGTGCCGCCGCCAAGGTCATAAACGGCTATCACTTCGTCGTTCTTCTTGTCCAAACCGTAGGCAAGCGCCGCGGCCGTAGGCTCATTGATTATTCTGAGCACTTCAAGACCGGCTATGGTGCCGGCGTCTTTTGTGGCCTGACGCTGGGCGTCGTTAAAATATGCGGGAACGGTAATTACCGCTTTGGTGATTTTTTCACCGAGATAGCTTTCGGCATCCGCCTTGAGCTGCTGAAGCACCATTGCCGCGATTTGTTCGGGCGAAAACCTTTCGGTCTTTGTGCCCACTTGGCATTCTATCATGGCCGCGCCGTTGGGGCCTTCAACCACTTTAAAGGGGAGCGTCTTTGCTTCTTCGCGCACTTCTGAATATTTGCGGCCTATAAGCCTTTTTGCAGAATAAATCGTATTGTGCGGATTGGTGACAGCTTGGCGTTTCGCCGCTTGGCCTACCAAACGCTCTCCCGTCTTTGAAAAAGCGACAACGGAAGGAGTCGTCCTCGCGCCTTCTCTGTTGGGGATAACGGTCGACTCGCCGCCTTCCATTACCGCCATGCAGGAGTTTGTTGTACCTAAGTCAATACCTAATATTTTCATATGTCTGTCGTTTAGCAATACGTATGCCAGTTTCTGCATTTAATTTATTTGTATAGATACTAATAACTTACAAATATAAACAATCCCGCCTAAATGCGCTAGCGGCGCGCGCAAGCATATTACTTGTGACAATATGTCGCGCCGATGTCACACTTCGCACACGTTTGAGGCACACTTTGCAAAACATCTTTTGCGATTCTAACCCCATTGTCTTTAAGCGCATAACACCCCAAAAAACGCGATACAATTTAGGCATTAAACAATATAAGTATGAAGACTTGATTCATAAATATATTTTTATCTGAACTTTAAATGAACAAGCCTACCGTATGTGCGTCTACTCATATAGTGAATATGAGATTAACAATATATATAAGACTATGGCATTGCAGGAAGAATTAGAAATACAGGGAAATTGGCTTTTTCGATATCGCGGTCTATTGCCGCTCATAATTTTATTTTTGGGAGTCTCCGTATATGTTCATACGGAACTTTACCCCGAAAGCTTCATTCTCGAAGAAACCGTTTATGAGCCATATTATGAATTCGCCTGCCTTTTGATAAGTTTGCTTGGCCTGCTGGTGCGCGCACTCGCGGTGGGGTGCTCAGCAAGCAATACTTCCGGACGCAATGCCGGCAGCGGTCAAATTGCCGACACCATAAATAAAACCGGCATATATTCTGTATTGAGGCATCCTCTTTACCTCGGCAATTTCTTAATGTGGCTTGGTATAGCGCTGCTTACGGGTAATGTATGGTTTGTGCTATTTTTCTGCTTTCTATACTGGGTTTATTATGAGCGCATCATGTTTGCGGAAGAGCAGTTTTTGCGCCGCAAATTCGGCGAATTTTACACATCTTGGGCGGATAAGACCCCCGCTTTCATCCCCAATCTTAAGCTTTATGTTAAACCCGCATTGCCTTTCAGTTTTAAAAAGGTTTTGCGTCAGGAGAAAAACGGCCTGCTTGCGCTTTTCTTAATATTTTTCTGCCTGGACACTTTGGGCGAAGTCTTGGAAAAGCAGACCGATTACAACTATTACATATTCGGCGCATTTTTATTCAGCCTCGTAGCCTACTGCGTGTTGCGCTATATGAAAAAGCGCACAAAGCTTTTGGATTTGGAATATCGCTGAGCGCTTTTGCGCCATTTTTAAAATTTAAATAAAGAGCCCCGCATAAAAAATGTTCGGGGCTTTTTGTTTTTGATATGACAGGCGCACGATTTTTACTTCATAATAAAAATCCCCAAATAAAAAAATATTGCCAAATAAACCCTAATTATCCTAGATTGATTTTATAGCTTGATTGCAGGGGAGATAAAATCGGCTTTGCGATATGTAAAAAACGCCAAATATCAAAAATGGCTCTTTGCATATCCTAAATAACATTTGAAGCTCCCACCCTTTTTTGCGAGAATAAAGCGCGGCCTTCCGCATGAGAAGCGCACTTTAATATCACTATAAACCAAGGGGAAACGAAAATGAAAAACGAAAGCGTTATGTCAGGGGGATTTTCAAGAAGAAACTTTGTAAAGGCGGGCGGACTGCTTGCCGCGGCTTCGGCCATGCCTAAGTTTTCTTTTGCAAACGCAAACGGCGGCGACACTTTGCGCGTCGGCGTAGTCGGGCTTGGATCGCGCGGCAGGGGCGCCGTCAGAGAGGCTCTTTTGGCGGATTCAAATTTAAAAGTAGTGGCGCTTGCCGACATTTTTGAAGACCAAATGCAAAAAGCCTGCACCATCTTTGAGGGCAATTACCTTAAAGAGGTAAAAGACCGTTTTGATGTACCCAAAGAACGCAGATACGTCGGCCTTGACTCTCTGGACAGACTTTTGACCAATGACGATATAGACGTCGTAATACTGACGACACCGCCCGTATTCAGACCTTATGAAATGAAAAAATGCCTTGAAGCCGGCAAACACGTCTTTGCGGAAAAACCGCTTTGCGTGGACGCAAGCCAAGCGCGCTTTATAGAAGAGGAAGTTTTGCCTTTGGCGCAAAAGAAGGGTCTTTCTATCGCAGGCGGCACGCAGGGCAGAGTTTTAGAGGGCTTTGTGGAAGGCATGAAAAGACTGCAAGACGGCCAGATAGGCCGCGTGGTAAACGCGCAATGCTATTACTATCAGAGCAACTACCTTGAAGGCTGGAGTATGCCAACCGCCCTCAATCCCGAAGAGATGGAATATCAAATACGCCGCTGGCTCTCTTTTATATGGATATCGGGCGACCAGTATGTCGAGCAGCACATCCACACCATAGATATCTGCATGTGGGCTCTCGGCGACATTGCGCCCGTAGAGGTTATAGGCAGCGCCGGCAGAGACCCCACAATAGTTTATCCCTTCCAAGGCAACCGCTGCACGCACTTCGCGGTTGATTACGATTTCGGGCAAGGCTTGCACATGAACAGTTTTTGCAGGCAAGAGCCAAACACATCGTCGCTCGTATATACCGCGCGCATATTCGGATCAAAAGGCACGCTTGAGTTGCCGCTGGTCGGCCAGCCGCGCATAATCGGCGAAAACCCTTGGATTTACGAGGGCAAGATGAAAAACGCCGAAGGGCAGATTGAAAAGCAAGCCGTGCTTTACAGGGCGCTGCGCAAGGGCGGCGGTCGTTTTGACAACGTAAAGCCGCTTTTAAATTCAAACTGGATTGCCATAGCGGGGCGCGAGGCCGCGTATGCCGGCAAGCGCTTTAAATATGAGTGGATAAAGCACTCAAAGCAAAATTATCTGCCGGACGGCAAGTATGATTTGGGACTGCGCAAAATAGACCCCGTCCCGAATCCTTCGGAATATCAATTAACATAAAATGATTAAATTAAATATTTTAAACCTTTCGGCGTGCGGCGCGTTTTTACGCGTCGCCGCCGTTTTGTTTGTAGGCGCGCTTTCTACATTTGCCGCAGAAGGCCAAAAAATCGACCGCCGCGCGGTGGTTGAACGCCATAACATAGAGCTTAACCGCGTGGATGTTAAAAGCCCGACGCAAGTCGGCAACGGCGAATTTGCGATGAATCTTGATATAACGGGACTGCAGACCTTCGGCAAATTGAACACGCTTTCAAACTGGGCTTGGCACAGTTTCCCCAAACCCGCAGAACCTCTTGAAAATTTCAAAGGCGCAGATTTTGACTATGCGGGGCGCAAAATAAACCTGCCCGTAAATAATGAGCAAAAAGAATTGTCGGCGTGGCTTAAAGAAAATCCGCACAGGTTGAACTTGGGCGCTCTCGGCTTTGTGATAATAAAAAAAGACGGCACCGCGGCCAAGCTTGAAGACGTAAAAAACGCGCGCCAAAAAATCAACCTATGGACGGGCATTGTAGAAAGCTACTTTGAAATAGACGGCGAGAAAGTATTTGTAAAAACTGCATGCCATCCCGCTTTTGACATGACTGCGGCGGAGATAAATTCAAATCTCATAAAATCCGGCCGCCTTTACCTCTTTATAAATTTCCCATACGGCGACGGCAAATACATGGCGCCGGAAGTCGGCGACTGGGATAAAAAATCGGCCCACTCTTCAAAAGCGCAAACCTTTGCAAACGGGGTTTTGATAACGCGCAAACTTGACGACACAGAATATTTTACGTCGCTAAAGTGGGAAGAACCCGCTGCTTTTGAAGCCGACAATTCAGACCCTCATAAATTTTACATAAAACCCGAGGGCGGCAATATATTTAAGCTGACGGCGGAATTTTCAAAAACAAAACCCGCGCAAAATCCGCCCGCAAGCGCGCAAACTTTTGCGGCAAGCGCAGAGGCCTGGGCAAATTTTTGGCAAAGCGGCGCGGCCGTAGACTTGTCTGAAAGCACAGATGCCCGCTGGATGGAGCTTGAGCGCAGAATAGTCCTCTCTCAATACCTCTTGCGCCTCAATGAGGCGGGCACGCAGCCTCCGCAAGAAAGCGGATTGGTAGGCAACACTTGGTACGGCAAATATCACTTTGAAATGATATGGTGGCACGGCCTGCATTACGCCCTTTGGGACAGGTGGCCGCTTTTTGACGGCTACTTAAAAATCTACCGCGATTTTTTGCCGACTTCAAAAGAGCGCGCGGCGCACCAAAGCTTTAAAGGCGCGCGCTGGCCCAAGGCAATAGGCGGCAATCTCGACAGGGAATGGCCGCACATAATACACGCAACTTTGCTATGGCAGCAGCCCCACCCGATTTATTTTGCCGAGGCCGACTACCGTCTGCACCCCTCAAAAGAGACTCTCGAAAAGTGGCACGACGTGGTATTTGCAACCGCAGACTTTATGGCGGACTTCGCGATTTTTGCCCCCGCAACAGGCGCCTACAATCTGGGGCCTCCGCTTTTCTTGGTGTCTGAAAATTCAGATCCCAAAAATACAAAGAACCCTGCCTTTGAACTTTCTTACTGGCTATACGGTCTTAAAAAAGCGCAAGAATGGCGTACGCGCTTGGGACTGCCTCAAGATAAAAAGTGGCAAAGCGTCATTGACAAGCTTTCGCCCCTACCCGTGCAAGACGGCGTTTATGTGACATATCAGGGCATAAAAGATATGTGGACAAAATACGCCTATGAGCACCCCGCCCTCATAGGCACTTACGGTATGTTGCGCGGCGACGGCGTGGATTCGGCAATATTCAAACGCACGCTCGCAAAAGTCGGCAGCACTTGGAACTTCAACCGCACCTGGGGGTGGGACTTCCCCATGTTGGCAATGGCCGCATTGCGTTCGGGCGATACTGAGGGCGCTTTGGATTATGTTCTTATGGATGCGCCGGGCTTTAAGTTTGACGAGCACGGTTTGGCTACGGGCGGCCCCTTCCCATATATGCCGTCAAACGGCGCACTTTTGGCGTTTATCGGCATGCTTTGCGGCGGTTGGGATGATTTTTTGAATTCTGACAACGTAAAAAGTGCGGTCTTTGACAAGAATTCAAGTTGGAAAATCAAACACGAAGGCTTCAAACCCATGCAATAAAAGGTATATATTAAACCGTTTTCTCACGCGTTTTTTCACCAAATTTGGCAACAAACCCAAAAAAAATGATGAAATCATTTGACAAAAAACAAAATGAGAACCATTTCTAATATATAAAGCAGATTATCTATATGAATTATTCAAGACAAAGAGAAGCTCTTTTGTCGCTTATGCGCAGCGGCAAACTTGACCATCCCACGGCGGATATGGTCTACGTTGAAATACGAAAAAACTATCCTAACATAAGCTTGGGCACCGTTTACAGAAACCTGAATTTGCTTGCGCAAAACAATTCTTTGCTCAAGATTAAGACCGCAGCCGACGCCGACAGATTTGACCACAATGTGCATAAGCACCTGCACATAATCTGCGAAAAATGCGGGGCGATTTGCGATATAGATTCAGCGACCGTGAATCTCGACGTAGCATCTATCGAAAGGCAAAGCGGCTTTAAGATTGACGCCGACAATTTCGTTATTAAAGGTCTTTGCAAAGATTGCAGAAAATAAATTTACGTACAAAAAATTACTCCAATCATACCAATACTAAGGAATGCCAAAATGGAAAATAAATCAATAAAGGGAACAAAGACCGAAGTTAACCTTATGAAGGCCTTCGCGGGGGAATCTCAGGCGAGAAACCGTTATACTTACTTTGCAAGCGTAGCCAAAAAAGAAGGTTATGAACAGATTTCCGCAATATTTACGGAAACCGCCGACAATGAAAAAGAGCACGCCAAGCGCTTTTACAAATTCTTAGATGGCGACTCTATCGAAATCACCGCGACTTTCCCGAGCGGCTTGGGCGACACCGCCGCAAACTTAAAGCATGCCGCCTCCGGCGAAAACGAAGAATGGTCGGAGCTTTATCCCGAATTTGCGAAAGTCGCAAAAGAAGAGGGCTTCGGTGAAATTTCCGCAGCGTTTACAAAAATTGCCGAGGTAGAAAAGCACCATGAATGGCGCTATTTGAAACTCCTTGAAAACGTCAAGAACGGCAAGGTTTTTGAAAAGGACGAAGAAACCCAATGGAAATGCAGAAACTGCGGTTACATCCACAAGGGCAAGGCGTCCCCCAAGATTTGCCCCGCCTGCATACATCCCCAAGCTCATTTTGAGCTGCTTGCGGACAACTTCTAATCAATATTTCATATCGCTTAAAAACCCGCTATGCGGGTTTTTTTTGAGCCTTTTGCAAACACGCATTGATGAATTCAAAAAAAGCGCGCCCATAAAGGCGCGCTTTTTATTTTAAATTTCAGTTTGAAGAGCCTGCGGGCGGCGCGTAGTCGGGCTTTGCGGCTTCAAGCGCGGCCTTTGAGATATCGGGCGAAGGCGTGGGTGTCACAACAACGTCTTTGACGCTTGAGTTCTCTCCCTCCGCAATGGCCTCGCGATCTTTGCGGAAAACCGTCATAGACTCAGGATTGCGCTCCGGCGGAAATTCTGAAAGACACCAGAAAACCTGATTGGCGATAGTGCCGTCGTTCAAATTGTCTTGCGACAGCATGATGGGGCCGAATCCCCTCCATACCCAGTCTTCGCGATTTTGAAAGTAAATCTGTATCTCAAGCATACAGTATGATGACAATCTTTGAACGCCTATGGTCGTAAGGCTCGGCCCGCCGAATATGTCGGCGTCGCGCACAACATTGCCGCTTATAGAAGTGTTCCAAAGCGGTCTGAAAATCATGTCGGCCTTTTCGCGATCAGTTATGCGCACATAAGCGTCGTGATTTAAAGTTTCTGCGATATTGGCGACCAAGATAGCATCCCACTGCTCCCTCTCGCCGGATTGGCCGAGAACCGCATCGCCCCCTTGCGGCGCGTCTATAAAATAGGTTTTAAGACCCGAAAAGCTTACATCGGGCTTCATTTGATGGTTGGTTGCGCAAGCCCCCAAAAACAAGGCCGCGAGAACTGCGGCGCTCAACATCATAAGTTTTTTCATACGGCAGTATTATTCTTAATCCCCAAAAAAGTTCAACACATTTGTTTATTTTAAGCCCCGCGGGGGGCAATATTGTTTGACAAAGGGCGGCGCAAAATTAGATTTTGTTGTTTAATTTTTCCAAAAACCTCCTTTTATAAAATAATCGCGAAATTTTTAAAAAAGTTTCGCTAAGGAGTATTATGCAAGAATCTCAAAAAAATAAGATAATCGTAAAAGCGGGTCTCGTCGTAAAAGAGGGCAAGACCGATGAATTTTTCAGCCTTTTTAAGCCTGTTATCGCAGAAACGCGCAAAGAGGCGGGTTGCCTATGCTATGAGCTTTTTTCGGATACGCAAACCCCGCGCGCCTTTTATTTTTATGAAGAATATAAGGACTCGGCTTCTTATGACGCCCACAGAAGCGCGCCCTATATGCTCTCAATGCGCCCCAAGCGCGATTTGCTGGTAGAAAAATACCTAGGCGTTAATGTTTTTAACGCGGCAGAAATCACGCATCCTTCAAAGCGCAACACCGTAATCGAAACCGTCTTTGAAAAAATAAAAAGCGGCGGCGACGCTTCTTACGAAGAAATACTGACCCTTGTCAAAGAATCCCCGCGTGAAGAGCTCTTTGACCTTGCCGACAGGCTGCGCACGCTGTTTTTGGGCAAAAAGTTTGAGACTTGCTCAATCATGAATGCGCGCTCCGGCCGCTGTTCAGAAAACTGTAAATGGTGTTCGCAATCGGCGCACCATAAGACAAGCATCAACATATACCCCCTTGTAAGCAAAGAAGAGGCCTTAGACTTCGGCAAGACTTTTGACAAAAACAACGTCACGCGCTTTTCATTGGTGACTAGCGGGCGCACCATAGCCGAAGCCGACACGCAAAAAGTTGTGGACACTTACAAGCACCTGCGCGCAAACATGCATATAGAGCTTTGCGGCTCTTTGGGGCTGCTCAACGCAGGCCAGCTCAAGGCGCTTTGGGACGCCGGCATGACGCGCTACCACTGTAATCTTGAAACCGCGCCGTCATACTTCCCAAAGCTTTGCAGCACCCACACAATTGCCGAAAAGCTCGAAACCATAAGCGCCGCAAGAGAACTCGGTATGGAAATATGCTGCGGGGGCATCATAGGCATGGGCGAGAGTTTGGAACAGCGCGTAGAATTTGCGGTTGCGCTTCAAGAGCTCAAGGCGGATTCCATCCCCGTAAACATCTTAAACCCGATTGAGGGCACGCCGCTTTACGGCACCCCGCCCCTTTCGGACGATGAAATTTTGACATCGTTTGCGATATTCAGGATAGCCAATCCGCGCGCGCACATAAGGTTCGCGGGCGGGCGCATGCAAATATCGCACATCCAAAAAAAGGCGCTCAAATGCGGCGTAAGCGCGGCCTTGGTCGGCGATATGCTTACGACGGTAGGCTCCGACATGAAGCAAGACTTTGCCATGCTCAAAGAGATGGGCTATGAATATTGATGAAATCTGCGCCTTTGACGCGGAGCATCTGTGGCATCCCTACACATCCGCGGTGAATCCGCTTAAAACCTATGCGGCGGAGTCTGCGGCGGGTTGCGTCATAAAGCTCAAAGACGGGCGCGAACTCATAGACGGCATGTCGTCCTGGTGGGCGGCCGTGCACGGCTATAACCACCCCGCCCTGAACGCGGCCGCAAGCGCGCAGCTCGCAAAGATGAGCCATGTGATGTTCGGGGGCATTACGCATGAGCCCGCAACAGCCCTCGCCAAAAAGCTTTTGGAGTTGGCGCCGCAGGGTTTGAACAAGGTGTTTTATTGCGACTCCGGCTCTGTCGCGGTTGAAGTGGCAATGAAAATGGCTTTGCAATATTGGCATGCGCGCGGGCAGCCGCAAAAGTGCCGCTTTGCGTCTTTAAAAAGCGGCTACCACGGCGACACATGGCACGCAATGTCCGTTTGCGACCCCGTTACGGGCATGCACAATATTTTCGGCGCACAGCTGCCAAAGCAGTTTTTTGCGCCCCGTCCCCCCGCGGGCTTCGACGCCGAATTTAAAGAAGGAGACATTGCCGAATTAAAGAGAACGCTTGCCGAAAATCATGCGGAAATCGCGGCGCTCATTTTAGAACCCATAGTGCAGGGTGCGGGCGGCATGCGTTTTTACTCTCCGCAGTATTTAAAGCGCGCAAAGCAACTTTGCGAAGAATTCGGCGTGCTTTTTATTGCCGACGAGATTGCGAGCGCCTTTTGCCGCGCGGGCAAAATGTTCGCCTGCGAATATGCAGCAATCACCCCCGACATAATGTGCCTCGGCAAGGCGCTGACGGGCGGATATTTAAGCTTTGCCGCTACCCTTTGCACAGATGAAGTGGCGCGTGCGATATCGAGCGCCAAGCCGCACGTCTTCATGCACGGCCCGACATTTATGGGCAATCCGCTCGCCTGCGCAATTTCGCTGGCATCTTTAAAATTGATAGACTCGCCGCAGACTTTTGCAAACGTGCGCCGCATTGAGCACCACTTTAAGGGCGAGCTTGAAGGCGCAAAAAAATTCGCGGCCGTTGCGGACGTGCGCGCGCTCGGCGCAATAGGCGTAATAGAGCTTAAGAAACCCGTAGACATGCAAAACGTGCAGGCAGAGTTTGTAAAGCGCGGCGTGTGGGTGCGTCCCTTCGGCAGGCTCGTATACGCTATGCCGCCTTACATTATTGCCGATTCACAGCTTGCGGCCTTGACAGGCGCAATGCTAGACGTAGTTAAAGCCCTTTAAAATTGATGCATCCGGAACTTGAAAATCTTAAATCGAAGGGACTTTTAAGAAGCCTTAAAGCCTCAAGGCAGCACGGTGCGCGCATAGAAATCGGCGGGGCGGATTATCTGAATTTTTCATCAAACGACTATCTTGGCATAGCCGCGCGCAAAGATTTGCAGGATGAATTTTTAAGCACCCTGCCGCGCAAAGATTTTTTGTTCGGCTCAACGGCATCAAGGCTGCTTACCGGCAATTTTGAGGCGTTTGAAGCGCTTGAAGACTCTCTTAAAAATGCCTATAAAAAAGAAGCTGCGCTCGTATTTAACAGCGGATACCATGCAAACACGGGCATACTGCCCGCCCTCACATCAAAGGCCGACCTTATTTTGGCCGACAAGCTTTGCCACGCAAGCATCATAGACGGCCTTAGGCTGGGAGACTCAAAATTCATGCGCTACGCGCATAATGATTTGACGCATTTAGAAAAGCTGCTGGCCGACCAAAGAGACAACTTTAAAGAGGTTTATATCGCCACAGAATCCGTATTCAGCATGGACGGCGATACGGCGGATTTGCCCGCCCTTATAGCCCTTAAAGATAAATACCGCGCAAAACTGTATGTTGACGAAGCCCATTCTTTCGGGGTATTCGGGCGCGCGGGGCTCGGGCTTGCACAAGAGCTTGACGCGCTTGCGGGCATTGACATTTTAATGGGTACGCTCGGCAAAGCGGCGGCTTCCGAAGGCGCGTTTGCGCTTTGCGATTCCGAAACCAAAGAGCTGCTCGTAAACAAATGCCGTCCCCTGATATTTACCACCGCAATTGCGCCCGTTAACGTGCTTTGGTCGCACTTTATTTTTTCAAAATTACCCGCTATGAATGCCGAGCGCGCGCACCTGAAAAATCTGCAAAAGATTTTTGCGGAAACGGCGGGGCTTGCGGCGCACTCGCAGATAATACCGCTTGTCATAGGCGGCAATGACGAATGCCTTAAGGCCTCGCAAAAGCTGGCCGAAGAAGGTGTTTGGGCGGCGGCCGTGCGCCACCCCACCGTGCCTGCGGGTTCTGCGCGCATAAGGTTTTCATTAAGTGCGGCCTTGACCGAAGACGAAGTAAGGCTCTGCGCGCAGAAAGCCGCGCGCATCAAAGCGGCAATCGGGGACGCGCAATGAAGTTTGAATGGCTCAAAAAAGACGGGCAAAAAAAGCTCGCGATAATTTTTAACGGTTGGGGTTTTGACGCAAACGCTTTCAACCCCGAAGCCTTTGAGGGCTTTGACCTGCTTATATGCGAAGATTATACAGACCTTTATTTCAAACTTCCCGAAGGCCTTGACGCATATGATGAAACCTGCCTGATTGCATGGTCTTTCGGCGTCTGGGTTGCGGAAAGGTTTTTTGACGAATTCAAAAACATAAAAATGTCGGTAGCCGTAAACGGCTCTCACACGCCCGTAAGCGATGAGCTTGGTATACCGCACGCCGTGTTTGAAGCGACGCTCTCAAGCTATGACGAAAGCGCCAAAGAAAAATTCTTAACCCGTATAATGGGCGGACGCAAGGCGCTTAAAGATTTTGAATGCGCGCTGCCCAAGCGCGACGCCGCAAAACAAAAAGAAGAGCTTGCCGCACTGGGCGCATATTTTGAAAACGCAAAGCCCCGCATTAAAAGACAGTGGACGCGCGTTATAGCTTCTGACGCAGACAAAATATTCCCGCTTGAAAATTTAAAACGCGCCTGGGGCGACAACCTTGAAGAGATAAGCTCCGCGCACTATCCTGCGGAACTTTTTCAAAAAAATTTCATGCGCGGCGCTTTTTTAAAGCCGTCGGTAAAGAAAAGTTTTGAAAAGCACCTAGCCACTTACGACGCAAACGCCGCCGCGCAAAAGCTCATAACAAAGCGCCTTGCCGCAGAAATTTTAAAACACCCCGCCGCCGCAAATGCGCAAAAAGTTTTAGAGATAGGCTGCGGCACCTGCATGCTTACCAAAGAGCTTTTAAAAGGCATAAAAAACGCCTCCTGGACGCTTAACGACATAAGCCCCGAAGTAAAAAACTTCATACCGCAAGAGATTGCAAAAAGCGCCAAAATCTCCGCAGGCAGCGCAGAAAACGCGGACTTCGGTTTGGGGTTTGACCTTGCGGTGTCATCTTCCGCCCTGCAATGGGTTGACGATTTAAAGGGAGTATTCGCAAAAGTCCGCACCTGCCTAAAAACGGGCGGCATATTTGCGTTTTCGTCTTTCGGCAAAAACAACCTTTGGCAGATAAAAAAAGCGGCGCAAAGCGGCCTTGAATACCGCGCGCTTGAAGAATGCCGCGCACTCCTTGATGCCTGCGGCTTTGAAGTTTCCGAAAGTTTTGAGGATGAAATTACCCTGAATTTTACGAACGCCGCAGACGCGCTGCGCCATCTTAAAAACACGGGGGTTACGGGCGGTTTTGCCCGATTTTGGACGCCAGCAAAAATGCGCGATTTTGCCGCAAAATTGGCGGATGCGGGCGGCGGCAATATCGCTTTGACATATCATCCGATATACTTTATAACCAAGAAAAAATAATTTATGGGAGTGTATTTTGTCACAGGTACCGACACCGGCATAGGCAAGACCGCCGCAACGGGTTACCTCGCCAAAAAAGTGTGGGAGAGCGGCCGCACGGCCATAACCCAAAAGCTTGTGCAGACGGGCTGCAAAGGCATTTCCGAAGACATTTTGACGCACCGCAAAATCATGGGCGTGCCGCTCACAAAATTCGACAGAGAGCTTATCACCTGCCCCGCCGTATATTCTTTTCCGTGTTCGCCCCATTTGGCAAGCCGCATAGACCAAGTGCCGCTTGATTTAAGAAAAATCCGCGCCTGCACAAAAACATTGGCGGAAAATTTTGACGAAGTTTTTTTGGAGGGTGCGGGCGGCATCATGGTGCCGCTTGAGGGCGACTACCTTACGATAGACTATGTAGCCGAAGAAGACTTTAAGGTTATTTTGGTATGTTCTTCAAAACTGGGCGGCATAAACCATGCGCTTTTAAGCATTAACGCCTGTAAAAACCGCAATGTTCGCATAGCAAAAGTCTTGTATAACGATTATCCGAAGAACACCCCCGTAATAGCCGACGACGCGCAAAGCTATCTGCAAGAATATTTAAAAACGTCCTATCCCGATGCCGATTTTGAGTTGCTGCCCAAAATCGAATTTTAACATTCGGCATAACGCCCGCATTGCGGCGCAAAAAAAGCGGCTCAAATAAGTTGAGCCGCTTTTTTGATTTTAAAATCTTACTTTGCGTATTTTACGTCAACCCAAGCGGCGTTTGAAACGTTGCTCTTAAGCGCCGCCTCTATGAAGGCCAGCCCCATGCGACCGTCATAAATATTGGCGTACTTTGAGCCGTCGCAAGAGAAGGGCTTGCCCGCTTTGTAGGCGCGCACGTCCTTTTCAAACTCGCGATGCAGCCTTGCGTAGGCGTCATGGAAGCCTTCTGGATGGCCGCTAGGTATTGTGGGCTCTGTCAAAAGCCACTGCGGAACGTCGCCCAAGAAACCGTCGTTTGCCGAGACGCCGCCGCGCCAATATACGCGGTCGGGCTGGTTTGAAAGCATGATTGTGACCTTTTCGGGCTCTTCCTGCGCCCAGACAAGCGTGCCTTTTGAGCCCGCAACTTCAATACGCAAATCGTTTTTATGCCCAATGCAAATCTGCGACGCCCTTACCATGCCCTTTGCGCCTTTTGAAAGCTCGACATAGGCCGTAAAATGGTCATCGAGCACCCTGCCTGGCACAAAAGATTCTAAGTGCGCAGAGACGCGCTTGACGTCTTGCCCCGTCACAAAGCGCAGTTGCATAAGCGCGTGAGAGCCTATGTCGCCGCCACAGAGACTGCCGCCCGAACGCTTTGGGTCAACCCTCCACTCGGCACCCGCGGCGCCCTGTTTTTCAACCTGTGTGGCAAGCCAGCCTTGTATGTAAGAAGAGTCCACCCAGCGTATGTCGCCGAGGAGGCCGCTTTGCACAATATAGCGCGAAAACCAGCTTGTCCAATGCCCTAAGTATGTATGCGCAACCGCAAAGGGCACATTCATCTTTTCAACGGCCTCTGTCAGTTTTTCGGCCTCTTCAAGGCTGATTGTGAGGGGTTTTTCGCACATGACGGGTATGCCCGCCATTACAGCTTTGTACGCTGGGTCAAAATGCACGAAGTTCGGCGTGACAATCAAAATGTAGTCAAGCTTTTCGTCTGCGGGCAAAGTCGCCTGTTCGGAAATCATCTCATCATAAGAGGCATAGCCCTTGATGGGATACTTCCAGTTTGCGGCTTCTTTCAACGCAATCTCGGCATTGGGATGCAACGCCGCCGACACAACCCTGCGCGTGCCGTCAAAATGAATCGCCTTCTGATGCGGCTGAACGATGAACGCCCCGGCACCCCCGCCTACCAACCCAACTTTCAATGGTTTATCTGACATGTCTTTTCCTTGTGTGTTTTGTTCTTATTGAAATTAAAAGGCCTTGCGCTTTGCGGCGCGATAATCTCGGAAGATTTGAGCAACCCCCGTGAATAACGCCTAACTGTTTAAACCTCTATTGAAGCCGCGCGCAATTTCAACATTTTTTTAAAATTATTTTTTAAATTTTTTGTAAAAAATAAGCATATTCAACAAAAGCAAAAAAACTCAAATATGCGGCTATTATTTTTTAAAATGGGATAATTCCAGATATTTTCAACGCACATTTTTATTAAAAAATCGGATAAAGAAATTTTAAGACGCGGCGGCGCGCCCCATCCTAATTATTCCAAAGCGCGGCCTTGGCCTTCCAATCTGCCAAAGTTGCGTCCCACCCCTGCGGCTTCGGCTTTGTAATTTGCGAATCCATATACTCAATACTCGGTCGCGAGGTGTCAAAACCGCCCTGCGGCACTTCAAAACCCGCCGCCCACGCAATAGAGTTTACAATCAGCTTTCTGAATTTGTCGTTGTTGTAATTCCAGATATAATGCCAACCCGTAAACCCGAAACCGCGCGTGCCGTTCTCATTCTCGCAAACCCACGCCAAGACGTGCGGCTGCCCGAGGGTTGCGCGCGCGTATTTGTTATTTGTGTGCATGCCGTCGGGACGCTTAAGCACGCTTTCGGGCGGGACGGCTTTGATAAGGGCGGTCACGCCCTGCGGCCTTAAGCGTATATTAAAATACCACTCGTCAAAAATGTCAAAGTCCGCAAGGCCACGCACGGCGGGATGCTCAGAGGCTATATGTATTTTTGCGTCCCAAGACGGATTTACGGAATAGAACTTTTCAAAGTAGCCGCCAACGGCGTTTTCAAGAAGGCAGTAGTTGTCGTAACCCGTAAAAACAAGCGCGTAGTGGAACATAGCCACACTAACTTTTGCGTCGTAAATGGTTTTTAAAACGGCCTCCCTGTTTAAGAGCGGATGCACCTCCATGCCCTCTGAGAAAAACACAATAAGCGCAGCTCCCTCATAAAATTTTACATCCTGCGGCAGTTCTGATATGACATCAACTTTTACCCGCCCTTTGAGGGCCTCTTCAAGAGAGCTTTTTACAAGCAGCGGCGCAAGGCCGTTTTCATGCGCGCCGTAAGGATGCACAGACTTGCCGCCGTAAAGAATGACGCGCTTAACATCTTGCGCGTAAGAAAACGCGCAAAGCAAAAACGCCGAAAATAAAAGCATAAGAAAACGTGTCATCGCATTAAGAACTAAGCGCCCTTGCGCCGCATCTCAAGCAATAAATTCCGCCTTAAGAAGCTTGACGCAAGACGCCTTAAGCGCAGACTTTTAACTGCAATGCAAAAAGAACTTGTAAGCCCGCAAAAAATTGCCGAACGCATTGAAGTTTTGGCGAGGGAAATCAGCGCTCACTACGCAATTAAAGGCGTGGCTGAAATTTCTGCGCTGTGGGTGGCAAACGGCGCAATAATGTTTGCGGCGGATTTGACGCGCGCGCTCCAGCTTGAAGTTGGCATTGAGACCATACGGGCGTCCTCATATTTAAACGGTTCTTCGCCGTGCAGAGAGCCGGTAATAAACCTTTGCGACGACGCTTTTATAAAAGGCCGCCACGTGCTGCTTATAGACGACATCATAGATTCGGGCTGCACCGCAAGCGCCATAGAAAAAGAGATTTTAAAGCGCGCCCCCGCAAGCCTAAAGACCTGTTTTTTATTGAGTAAACCTGCGCGCCGCAAAACGGGCTTTAAGCCCGACTATGTCGGATTTGAGATTGAAGACAAATTCGTCTTCGGCTACGGCTTGGACTATAACTATCGCGGCCGCAATCTGCCCGGCATAATGGCTGAAGAATAAAAAAACAAAACCGCCCTAAGGCGGCTTTGTTTGCGGGATGCGCGTTTTTTAATATGGGCTATATGTTTGTCTGCGCGCCCGTCTGCGCGGGGGTGTTTGCAAATATGCCTTTGCTTATTGTGACTCCCTTTTCATTCGTAGAAGAGCATGCCGAAAGCAACAAAAGAACGGAGAGCACCGCTATGGTTTTTAAAATTTTCATGCGTGATTTCTTTAAGCCTTTTTAAATCTTAGGCAAACAAAATTTTATGCCTTGCGCGACTTTTCAAGGCCTATGAGATATTCTTCATTGCCGTCTCCACCGCGTATGCAAGAGGGCATAACGCCCAAAACCCGCGCCTGCGGAAAGTTGTTTTCTATAAATAAACATACGCCGCGCACTATGTCTTCTATGAGTTTTGCGTCTTTTATTACGCCGTGGGCGCGCTTTGCAACCCCAAGCCCCGCCTCAAACTGCGGCTTTATGAGACATACTATTTTACCGCCGTCTTTGAGCAGCCCGAAGAGCACCCCGAAAACTTTTTCGAGCGATATGAATGAAAGGTCTGCGCAAATAAAATCAAAGGGCAACTCCTGCCTGTCTTTAAATAGTGCGGGACGCAACTCATAAAACAGCTCAGCAGTGAGTGCGCGCACGTCCGTTTTTTCTACGTTTACGGCGCGCGCGTCTTTCAAAAGCTTTTCATGAAGTTGACCAGTCCCGACATCAACGCAAAAAACCGCAGATGCGCCGCGCTCCAAAATACAGTCGGTAAAGCCGCCCGTTGAAGCCCCCGCATCAAGCGCAACCGCACCCGCAACATCCAAATTGCAGGCGTTTAAAAACCCCTCAAGCTTAAGCCCCGCGCGCGACACGTATTTCAGAGCCAGCGCCCCGCCCTCTATTTCCACAAGCGCGCCGTCGGCAATTTTGCGCGAAGGCTTGTCAAGCACCTGACCGTTTACGCGCACCTTTCCCTCTTCTATCAGGGCGCGCGCCTTTGAACGACTCGGAGCGTGGCCGTTTTCAAATAGAAATTCATCCGCGCGATCGGCCATGGCAAATTATTCTGCGGGCTTGTAGGTTACTTCAATTTCTGCGGGCATAGTCTGCGCCTGCGCATCCGCGGCTTTTTTTTGAAGCAAGAGTTTGCCGTCCGCAGCGCTTTGGGCCATGCGCCCGCCCGCCCCCAGCAAGGTAATCAGCAGGGCGATTGTCGCCGTAAGACCGGCTATAAAAACCCCGACACCGACCCATTTGCGAAAAAGTTCCGCGCGCCTTGCCGTGGAGCTTAGGGTTTTCACAAATTTGCGCGGCGGCAAATCAAAGACCGGCATTACGCCCTTGGGTCCGGATTTGGCGGCCTTGCTTAATGAATTAAGCTTATTTTCATCTATCATCATGGCGCAAATAAGAATGGCATTTGCGACGGATCGCGCAAGCCATTTTTAGACAAGCACCCTCCTGTTTTTGTTTGACCAAAACGCCGCAAAGTGCATTATTAAGTTTTTACAGCGGCGTTTTTTACGAACGGGGATGATGCGGCCGCTTTTCTTGCCGCGTCTTTATTTCCCGCACATTGGCAAAAACTTCGCTACATTGATTACATGCTGTCTATATTTTATATATGATTATGAAAAATGCGTTTTTAAAAATATCCGCCTCGATTGCTGTGTCCCTTTTTGCAACGGCGCTTTATGCTGAAGTAAAACTCCCCAGAATTTTCTCGGACAACATGATTTTGCAGCGCGACTGCGATGTCAAAATCTGGGGCAAGGCCGACAAAGGCGCCACCGTGGAAGTTGAATTCATGGGGCAAAAAAAAGCAGTAACGGCCGGCAAAGACGGCAATTGGATTGTAATATTGAACCCCTTGAAGGCGGAAAAAGCCCCTCAAGAAATCAAGATTTACGAAAACGGCAAAGAAGCCGCAAAGGTAAAAGATGTGCTCGTGGGCGAAGTTTGGATTACGGGCGGACAGTCAAACATGGCCTTCGGCATGGGCAATGTTCAAGACGGCAAAAAAATCATAGAAGCCTCAAACTACCACGACATACGCTATTTCTTTAACTCGGGCTCAAACACCGCCAAAACTCCGCAAGAAGACGTAGACGCCAAATGCGGCTGGGTTTACGCAACCCCGCAGACTGCCGCAAATTTCAGCGCCGTATCATACCTTTTTGCGCTGAATTTAAGAAACGCGCTGAATGTGCCCGTAGGCGTTGTAACTACTGCCATGAGCGGCACGCCCATGGTATCATGGGTTTCGCAAGAAGTCTTTGACTCTTCCCCGAATTTTGCCGAGCGCAAAAAAAAATTTGACGACATAATCGCCAAGTACGACTATGAAAAAGTCATAGCCGAATGGGAGAAAGAGTGCGAAGAATTTGACGCAAAAGTTGCCCAAGCCAAAGCCGAAGGCAAAAATCCCCCGCAACGCCCCTACAAGCTGACGGAACTTCACAAGCCCTGGCCCGACAGCCCCGAAGCCTTCAGAACCCCATGCAGGCTTTTCAACGCAAAAGTTGCCCCGCTTACGCAGTTTGCCGCGCGCGGTTTTTTATGGTATCAGGGCGAGAATGATGCAAGCACGGGCGCAAACAATACTTTTGAGCTTCAGCTTGCGGGTCTCATAGAAACTTGGAGAACCCTTTGGGGCAAGGCCGATATGCCTTTTATATACATACAGCTGCCATCTTTCACAAACAAAGGCTGGCCCGATACAAGGCTTAAGCAGACGCAGGTTTTCAATACCGTCAAACATACCGGCATGGTTGTCACAATAGATTTGGGCGAAGAAAAAGACGTGCACCCCAAAGACAAAATCCCCGTGGGCAAAAGAGCTGCGAATATCGCGCTTAAAGACGTTTACGGGTTTAAGGATATTGTTGCCTACGGCCCCGCATTTAAGGCCGCCTCTTTTAAGGGCAAATTTGCAAAGATTGAATTTGATTTGGGAAACTCAAAATTCAAAGATCCGCAAGGTGAAATCACTGGTTTTGAAGTTCTGTCAAACGGCAAGTGGGTCAACGCAAAAGCGACCCTTAAGGGCAACGCCGTTATTCTTGAATCAACCGACGGCGGCAATGTGAAGGGCGCGCGCTACGCCTATAAAGACTGGGCAAAGCCCCTCGTAAACCTGTTTAATGAGAATGAGCTGCCCGCAGCACCGTTTCTCTTTGAAGAAAAATAATTTATAAAGGAAATAATTATATATGAAAACGAAACTAATTTTCACGGCGGCCGCGCTTATATGCGCGTGCCTCCACGCAGAAATTTTAATGCCCAAGATATTTTCGGACGGCATGGTTTTGCAGCGCGCCGAAAGCGTTAAAATCTGGGGCAAGGCAGACAAAGGCGCAAAAGTTGACGTGGAATTTGCGGGGCAAAAAAAATCCGCAACGGCCGATGAAAACGGAAAGTGGAGCGTAAATCTTAACGCCCTGCCCGCAAACGCTTCGGCATCCGTAATGAAGGTGTTTGAAAACGGCAAAGAGGCAAAAAGCATAGCCGATGTTTTGGTCGGCGAAGTCTGGGTAACGGGCGGCCAATCAAACATGCAGTTTGGCATGAGGAATTCTACGGATTTTGAAGCCGCAAAAAAGCGCTGTTTGAATTATAAGACGCTTCGTATGTTCAAACAAATCAAGACAGACCTCGGCACCGAAACCCCGCAGTTTGACTTCCCTTACGAATGTAAGTGGATTGCCGCCTCCTCAGGGGAAATAGACGGCTGGAGCGCCGCCGCATATTACTTCGGAGAAAAATTGCTCGCCGAACTCAAAGTGCCCGTCGGTTTGTTGGATTCTTCGCTCGGCGGTTCTTCAATGATTACTTGGGTGCCCGAAAGTGTCGCCAAGGCAGAACCTAACTTTGCTGCGGCCTTAAAAAAGTTTAACGACGAAAAAAAAGTATACGACCACAAGGCCGCACTTGCCGACTACAAGGAAAGAAAACGCAAGTATGACGCCGAAGTAAAAAAGGCCGCGGCCGAGGGCAAACCCGCACCCGCCGCACCGTCGAGCGACCTTCGCTACGGCTTTGCGCCTACCGCGCTCGGCCCGGGCAATATCAGGAATATGCCTTGCTACCTTTACAACTCAAAGATTGCGCCTATGGCCGGTTATACCGCGCGCGGCATAATATGGTATCAGGGCGAGGCAAATTCAGGCCAGCTTGACGGCAAGTTTGAATCTATGTTCAAAGCCCTCATAGGGGCTTGGCGCGACGCTTGGGGCAAGCCCGAGATGCCCTTTATATTTGCGCAGTTGCCGTCTTTCAAACAAACAAGCTGGCCCGAGGCCAGGTGGGAGCAATATAATACTTCAAAGGCTCTTAAAAACGTTGGCGTAACCGTTCTAATAGACCTCGGAGAAGAAAACGACATACATCCGAAAAACAAGACCGACGTCGGGCTGCGCATGGCGGGCATTGCCCTTAAAGACGTTTACGGATTGAATGTGACGCACCCCTACGGCCCTATGTTTAAGAATGCAAAATTTGACGGCGCAAGCGCCACCGTAACTTTTGAAAACGGCGGCAGAAAAATGCTCGTAAAGGGCGAACTGCGCGGCTTTGAAGTTTGCGTAAACGGCAAATGGGTTGGCGCCAAAGCCGAGGGTGTCGGCAATGATTCTTTCAAAATTTCTTCAGCGGACGGCGCCGCAATCGAAGGCGTGCGCTATCTCTGGAAACCCTGGGCGCAACCCGATGTTTGCATATTCAATGAAGACGGTTTGCCCGCAATGTCGTTTAAGGCATATTCGTCAAAAAAATAGGCAAGAATATGCAAACGCGTAAAATTATTTTTGGAGCGGCCGCATTTCTATGCGCCGCTATTACCGCAAATGCGGATATAATCATGCCCAAGATATTTTCTGACGGCATGGTTTTGCAAGAGGGTAAACCCGTTAAAATTTGGGGCAAGGCCGACAAAGGCGCAAAAGTTGACGTGGAATTTGCGGGGCAAAAAAAATCTACTGCGGCCTCCTCCGAAGGCGCGTGGGATTTAGATTTGGAACCCCTCGCAACTTCAAAAAAACCCCAAGAAATGCGGATTTTTGAAAACGGCGCCGACGCAAAAAAAATCGGCGACGTGCTGATAGGCGAAGTATGGATAAGCGGCGGTCAGTCGAATATGTATTTTACCGTTGATAGGTGCGACACTTTTGAAGACGCCGAGAAAAGCGCAAATTATCCTTTGATACGCATATTTTCGCAGTCGCAAAGCGCAAACGCCCCCACCCCGCAGTTTGACCTTACGGGTGACTTAAAATGGCAAAGCGTCACGCCGCAAAACGTCGGCACTTTCAGCGCCGCTGCGTTTTACTTTGCGGAAAGCCTATTCAAAAAATTAGACCGCCCCATAGGCATTGTAGAAAGCGCCTGCGGCGGCTCCGCAATGGTTGCATGGATTAAGAAAGAAGACGCCAAAGGCGTGCCAGATTTCGACAAAAAAATAGCAATCTTTGAAAAAGAATTAAGCACATATAACTACGCGGCCGCGCTCAAAAAGTGGGAAGCGCTTGATAAAGCTAACAAGCAAAAGGCAGCAGAGCTTAAAAAGGAAGGCAAACCTTTTAAGGGTATTGCGCCCGCAAGGCCTAATCAAAATTCGCCCCTGCCCGTCAAGGCTACGCCGCAGATGCTTTACAATGCAAAAATCGCCCCGCTGCAAGGCTATGCGGCGCGCGGTTTTATATGGTATCAGGGCGAGAGCGACTCTCGCACCGAAGGCGACGGCTTCTCTCAAATGTTCGCGCGCCTTATACAAAGCTGGCGCAAATACTGGGGCGATGACTCAATGCCTTTTTACTTTGCGCAACTTTCATCTTATGACACCTCCGCAGACTTCCCCAACGCCCGCGCCCAGCAGCATAAAACCTTAAGTTTGGCGCCGCATACGGGTATGGCGGTTACCTTTGACTACGGTCTTAAAGAAAATGTGCATCCGACGCGCAAACGCCCCGTAGGGCTTCGTTTGGCAAACTTGGCGCTTAAAGAAGTATACGGATTTTCAGACTTAAAGCCCTACTCTCCCGAAGCCGCGTCTTTCAAATATGCGGACGCTTCCGCAGAAGTTGCCTTAAACCTTAAGGGCGGCGCAATATCCGCAAAGGGAGACTTGCGCGGTTTTGAAGTTTTACAAGGCGACAAATGGACGCCCGCCTTTGCAAAGATTGAAAATTCAGTCCTTACGGTAAGCTCGGCAAACGGCGCAAAGATAGACGGCGTGCGTTATCTTTGGAAATCTTGGGCGGAACCCGATGTATGCCTTTACGGACAAAACGATTTGCCCTTACTGCCCTTCTTAAACCTTTCAAAAACAAACTGAGGAAAAATCATGAAAAAACAAATTAGCATAATGTGCGCCGTTGCCGCCGCTTTGGCGCTGCATGCGGAAATACAAATGCCCAAAATATTCTCCGACAATATGGTATTGCAGGAGGGACAGACCGTTAAGATTTGGGGCAAGGCCGATGCAAACGCAAAGGTAGACGTGAATTTTGCGGGGCAGAAAAAATCCGCAACGGCCGCGCAAGACGGCAAATGGGTTCTTGAACTTTCGCCGTTAAAAACCGCAACATCCGCGCTTGAAATGCAAATTTCTGAAAACGGAAAAGAAGCAAAGACTATTGCAAATGTCCTTGTCGGCGAAGTCTGGATTGCGGGCGGACAATCAAACATGCAGTGGACTGTCGGCCTAACAAGCACCAGCGAAGAAGCCAAAGCGCGCGCAAACTACCCGCTTTTCAGGGTTTTCACGCAACCGACCGACGCAAATTCTTTAAAGCCCGAATGGGACAGCCCCGCCGACGCAAAGTGGAACGTGGTTACTCCCGAAAATGTCGAGCGCTTCAGCGCAGTGGGTTTTTATTTCGGCGAAGAAATTTTAAAAAAGTTCAACAAACCCGTTGGTATTGTGGAAACGCCCCTCGGCGGTTCGGCTATGGTGGCGTGGCTGCCGCGCAAAGACGCAGCGGGCGCAAAGTCTTTTGACAACCACATCGCCGAATTCGATAAGCAGATGGCTACTTACAATTATGATAAAGCCCTCGCCGATTGGGAAAAGCAAAACACCGCGTATGAAGAGCGTAAGGCCTCCGCAAAAGCAGACGGCAAGCCCTTCTCTGAACGCGGACCGCGCAAGCCCAATAAGAATTCTCCTTACACTGTGCAAAGCACGCCGGAGCACCTATTCAACGCAAAAATCGCACCCATAGCAGGCTACGCGGCCAAAGGCTTTATTTGGTATCAGGGCGAATCAGACTCTCGCAGGGCCGAAGACGGGGCTTTCGTTGAAATGTTCTCTCGCGTAATAAACACATGGCGCACATACTGGGGTAAACCCGATATGCCATTCTTGTTTGTCCAGCTTACATCCTTTACTACCGATGCAAACTGGGCCTTCACGCGTTGGGAGCAGTATCAGACAACCAAAAAGCTAGACAATGTAGACATGGCGGTAATCATAGATATCGGTGAAGAAAAAAATATACATCCCAAGAACAAGATCGAAGTGGGCAAACGCCTTGCGAACATAGCTTTTGACGAAGTTTACGATTTGGACGGCATACATCCCTACGGCCCCATGATTGACGAGGTTGATTACAACGGCAGCACCGCCAAGGTTGAATTTGATTTGGACGGCCGAGGCCTTGTATCAAACGGCGACGTGCGCGGTTTTGAGGCCCTCGTAGGCGGCAAGTGGGTGCCGGCTTCGGCAAAGCTGAGCGGCGATGAAGTAATTGTAAGCGTCGAAGGCAAAATTGACGGCGTGCGCTATCTCTGGAAGAGCTGGGCGCAACCCGACGTATGCCTTTTCAACAAAGACGGCCTGCCCGCAATGCCCTTTATAGACATCAAAAAATAGGCAAAATATGAAAACGTATTTAACGCTATTTATCGCACTCTTATGCGCCTGTGCTTCGGCGGCTGTAAAATTGCCGAGCATATTTTCAGACAACATGGTTTTGCAGGCGGAAGCCCCCGTCGCAATATGGGGCAAGGCGGAGCCGAATTCGACAATCGAAATCGCCTTCTTGGGGCAGCTTAAAAAGACGGATGCCGACGCCAAGGGCGCATGGCGTTTAAAGCTTGATGCCATGCCCAAAAACAAGACCCCGCAAAACTTGCAGATTTTTGAGAGCGGCAAACTCTCAAAAACCATAAAGAACGTGCTTGTCGGCGAAGTCTGGATAACGGGCGGACAATCAAATATGGAGATGACCGCGGGCGAATGCAACGGCTTTGCCGAAGCTCTGAAAAAGATAGACCATAAAATTTTCAGGTCTTTCATGCAAGAGCGCTTTAACCACGGCCTTGAACCCAAAGACGACATAGGCGCTGGCCAATGGATTATCGCAGGAGAGGCCGGCACAAACGGTATGAGCGCAATTTCATTTTTCTTCGGTGACCTTTTGGTAAGGGGCTTGGACACCCCCGTAGGGGTTGTGCAGACTGCGGTAGGCGGCACTTCGATGGTTTCTTGGACTCCGCAAGAAGTCATGCAAAAAAACCCCGCTTTTAAGGGTAAGCTTGATGACTACGCAAAAAGACTCGCTGCTTATGATTATGAAGCCGCCCTTGCAAAATGGAAGGCGGAAAAAGCCGAGTATGAAAAACAGGTTGCGCAGGCGAAAGCCGAAGGCAAAACGCCGCCCGTAATTTCCACTTATCTTTCTCGAGAGCCATACAAAGAGGGTCCCGATACCTTCAGATACCCCGCAGGCCTTTATAACGGCAAGGTTGCCCCCCTTGCGGGCTATACCGCGCGCGGTTTTTTATGGTATCAGGGTGAATCCGACGCTAACTCAAACTTTAAGGGGATGTTTAACGCCCTCATAGATTCTTGGCGCGACAAGTGGAACGCCCCCGAAATGCCTTTCTTATTTGTTCAGCTCACATCTTACGCTCCCGCTACGACTTGGCCCGAAACCCGCAAAGCGCAAGAAGAAATCGCCAAATCAAAAAAGCACGTTTACATGGCTGTTACCATAGATTTGGGCGAAGAAAAGCAGATACACCCCAAAGATAAAAACATAATCTCAAAACGCCTCTATGAAATCGCGCTTGCGAATATTTACGGGTATAAAGACGTGAAACCCTACGGTCCGTTCTTTAAAAGTGCGGAAATCAAGGGTGCGCAAGCCGATGTGGCGCTTATGACCTTTGGCAAAAAGTTAAAGCTTGAGGGTGAACCGCGCGGCTTTGAAGTGCTTGTAGAAGCCAAATGGGTACCCGCCAAAGCCGAACTTGTAAAGGGCGGCGTAAAAGTCACTTCTTCCGACGGCAAACCCGTAAGCGGCGTGCGCTATCTTTGGAAGAACTGGGCGCGACCCGACGCCTGTATTTTCAGCGAAGACGGCCTGCCCTTGGCACCGTTTGCTTTTTCAAAGTAACTAACCCTGCGAAGCCCCACAAAAGGGGCTTCGCGCGGAAATTTAGTGTTGAAAAAATATAAAAGTGACGGTTTAATCCGTATCCATGATTAAAAATTTACTAACAAGCGCGCTGATATTGTTGTCGGCTGCACTTGCATCACCAATTTCATACGCGCAAAACCTTTCACAAACCAATGCAGACTCGCAATCGCAAGCCTTTAAATACAAGCTCAGACCGCTTGACCTTCTTGAAATAAGAGTCTTTCAGGAGCCCGATTTGCAAAAGACCGTGCGCGTGTCTGCCGACGGCAGTATAGACCTGCCCCTAATCGGCCGCATAGTGGTAAAGGGGCTCACCCTTCAAGAAGCTCAGTTGGTTGTCACAAACCTTTATGACAAGGACTATCTGGTCAATCCCCAAGTCAGCCTTTTCATAGTTGAATATTCGCCGCAGAGAGTGCACGTGATAGGTCAGGTTTTCAAAAGCGGTGAAGTGCGCTTCCCGCCGGAAGAACCAATGACGCTGACAAAAGCCATAGCCGACGCAGGCGGCCCCACGGGCAAGGCGGATAAAAGCAACATCATAATAAAACGCAGGATGCCCGACGGCACCACGCAGGTCTTTACTCAGAATTTGAACAAGATTCTCGGCGACACAAATACCGTAGACTTCCCTCTTGAGGACGGCGACACGATAGAAGTGCAAGAATCCATTTTCTAAATTTTTCATAAGAGGAACAAAATGAGCGAAGACGCAAATAAAGAATTTAAGAAGCCTGCGGAAGTTGCAAAACCTGCACAGCCTACGCAAGCAAACCCCACATCCACAAAAGTAATACGTAAAAAGAGGATAGTGACGGGTTACGGCGGCGGCAATTACGGCAATTACGGTGCCGGTTACGGTAACTATGGCGCAGGCTACGGCGGCGGTTACGGCAACTACGGGGGCGGCTACGGCGGCTCTTACGGGTATGGCGGCGGTTACGGCGGCGGCGGCGGTGGCGGCGGCTCCCTGCCAAACAGAACTTTCAAAGACTATATGATGATACTCAGGGAGCGTTTCTGGTATATCGTAGTCACATTCTTTATCATAATACTCGGCGTCTTGCTTTATACGTTCAGGGTTACCCCCACTTTCACATCGGTTGCTACGGTTCAAATTGTCAGAGATACAGACAACCCGATTGAAATCAACACGGCCGCGCGTTCCAAGAACGACATGATAATTTCAACCGAAGACTTCAACACGCAAGTCAAGATTTTGGACAGCTTTGAAATTGTCAGACGCGTAAAAAGCAGCCTCAAAGAGGATGATTTGGTGCGCCTTATGGCGCCCTATCAGGATATGTTCGTATTCGGCCCAAAGAGGACCGAAGAAGACATTTTGAGCGCCTATAAATCAATCACTCCGCTTCGCCTTTCATTCGTAGTGCAAATCGCGTATTCGCACCCCGACGCCGAAATAGCAAGCCGCATCGCAAACCTTTTTGCCACGGAATACATCAACTACACGCAACAGGTGCGCGTCCAAAAGGCGTTGGACAGCATTGACGAGCTGCGCATAAAAGTTGCACAGCAAGAGGCCAAAGTTAAAGAGCTTGATAAAAAGCTGGTGGATTACAGAGAGCAACAGGGCGCCGTCAGTCTTGAGCAGATTGACGACATAGACCGCAATGAATTCAGACGGGTTATGGAGCTTCTCACCGTAGAAAAAAGCAACCTTGACGTGGTGCAAACCCAGTGGGATCAGGTTAACCGCTACAAGCGCGAAAATAAAGATCTCACCCAAATCCCCTTCATTGCAGATCTTCCGCAGGTTTCTTTGCTAATCACATCGCGCGCGTCGCAGCAAGTGCAGATTGCCGGCCTTGAAAAGCGCTACAAGGAAAAGTATCCCACAATGATAACCGCGCGCAAAACGCTAGACCAAATAAACAAGGAATTGCAAGAATCCATAGACATGGCGGTTAAAAAGTTGGAATCGAATTACAGCACCGCCAAAAAGTCATTTGAAACCGCCCAAAAGCGCGTTGAAGAAAAGCGCCTTGAAATCATAGACCTCGGCAAAAAGGCGGTGGCTTACAAGTCAATAGAGCGCGACAGGAATGTCGCTGAAAGCCTGCACTCCGAATTTATTTCAGAGATGAACCGCAACACCGCAAAGGTGAGCATGATTACCCCCAACGCCCGCGTGCTTGACAAAGCCATGCCCAGCGCAAGAGCGTCTAGCCCGAGTTACAGCCTCAATATTTTCTTCGGCCTCCTAGCGGCGGGCGTCGGCGGCGTTGCAATGGCCTTCCTCGTGGCGTTCTTAGACGACAGGGCAAAGAGTTCTTACGACATCGAAGCCATAATCGGCATACCCCTGCTCGGCATAATCCCGCGCATCAAGCGCCTGAATTCCGCAGAAAAAGCGCAAGTTGCCGCGTCAAACGCCGACAGGTCAAGTATGGAAGCCTTTAGGGCTTTGCATTCGGCCATCAAGGTAAATTCTCTGAGCAAAAACGCAAAAGTAATGCTTTGCACAAGCACAACGCCTTCTGAGGGCAAGTCTTTTACGATTACTAACCTTGCGTTTACTGCCGCCATACACGGCGAAAAATCAATAGTTGTCGACGCAGACTTGCGCCTGCCGGCCATTGCCAAGACGCTCAACATAGAAAACGACAAGGGCCTTATTTCCTGCCTCGAAGGCCGCACTTCTCTGGATGACTCCATCGTGAAAGACTACTTCCCGAACATGGACGTGCTCATCTGCGAAAAGCGTTCAAAGAATCCCACGCAAATGCTCAATAGCGAGCACTTCGTAAAGATTATAGAAGAGCTGCGCCAAAAATATGACCGCGTGTTCCTTGACTCTCCGCCAATAGGCGCCGTCAGCGACGCCATTACTTTGTTGCCGCAGGTTGACGGCATACTTTACATAATAAAGTTCAATACAGTGAAGCGCAAGACCATCAAGTCTTACGTAAGGCGCATGATGGCCTCAAACGTTCCGGTGCTCGGCGCAATCATGAACATGGTAAACCTCTCCTCGGCCTCCATGTATAACACCAACTACTATGACAAGCAGTATAGGGACTACTACACCGTCCCGCCGGAAATTGAAGAAGACGAGGTGTTAAACGCCATAGACGAAACCGTCGCAAAGACCTCTAAGCACAAAGAAAACGAAGAGCTTTGATTTTTAAAACTGCGCCCTTTCGGCGCAGTTTTTTTGCAAACAAAATTCTAACCAAATTTAAATTGCGCATGCGCGCCCCATACAGCTTAATATCCACAATGAAAAAATCGATCAGCATGGCAGTGGCCGCAGCTGCGCTTGCCTTAACAGCCGCTTGCGTAAGCGTCGACGTAAAAAAGGACAGCTTCCCCATGGGCGTCATTTTGCCGACCGACAATCCGAAATTTGCGGAGCTTTCAAAATCGGTTTTAGAGGGGATGGAAATTGCCCGCGAAAAGGTTAACGGCGCAGGCGGCATAAACGGCAGAAACTTAGATATTATAGCGCGTCCGTGCGGCAAAGAAGCCTATGAGACTTCAAAGCAAATATCGGCGCTTTTGGACGCTGGGGTAAAAGCCATACACTTCGGCTTCGACAACCAAAGCGTTTTTTTGCAGGATGATTTAAACCCCGTTGCCGACATCCTCGTAAATTATTTGAGCGCCTACCCGCCGGCCACGGTCATAAACACAAATTCCGTGCGCATATTTCTTAACGGCGCGCAAGAAAGCGAAATCATGGCGAGCGGCATAAAGAGGGAGCCCGGCGTCGAAGCCCGCATCGTCATAATGCATGTTGACGACACATTCGGCAAGGGCAGCGGAGACTATCTTGCTTTTGAAAGCCGCCTCGCAGACACAAAGCTTTACAAAGACGTCTACAGGCGCGAAGAAAAATCTTTTGAAATTTTCGCATCGCAGCTTGTGCGCCTGCGCGCCGAATATTTTTTAAACTACGGCTATGGCGACGAGGTTGAAAAAATACTCAAGGCTTTGGCGAACGCCGATTTTACAGGCACATTTATATCAAGCTGCCCGTATATGCCGCTGTCGGTAACGCCGCCCAAAGGCGTAGATGTTTATATTTTGCAGACTTATTTTGAACAGGGCAAAATATCAAACCAAGAAAGCAAAAGCTTTGTGGCCGCCTACAAGGCCAAATACGGCAAGTCGCCAAATTTTGCCGCGGCCTACGGTTATGACAGCGTAATGCTTTTTGCGCGCGCCTTCACGGCCGCAAACGGCGACGCAGTCAAAGCCCGCGAATACCTATTGGACAAATCTTTTGAATGCGCCATAGGTAAAATCACATTCGACAAACAGGGCGACACAAAGTCAGAGCTTTCATTGGTAAAAAAATAATTTATGCGCGCAGACCTTCAGCCTGCGGAGGATGAATCTTTAAGAGTGTGCGCAAAGTTGAAAATGCGCGCAAATGCGCCGCTTCTTTGCGTGTTGGTACCCATGTGCGCGGGTTTCGCGACAGCGGGGCTTTGGGCAAACGCCGCAGACTTGTCATTGCGCCGCCTGATTTTTGCGGCGACCGCGCTTTTGCTGATATTTTTGCAGTTGCAAATTTCCGGCAAATCTGCCGCAATAGTCAAACGCTTCGTAAAGCGCGCAACACTTTTTTGCGGGGTGTTTATTTTGGGCTTTATATGGTTTATAACCACCGCACCGCAAAACCCCTACCCCGACGCACCCACCCTTGAAACCGCGCTTAAAATCCGGATAGAAAGTTCCGCAGTAGGGCAGTTTGCCAATGTATACGGTCTTGCAAAAACTGTGCGCGCGCCGCAATCTATGCCTCTTTTACACGGTACGCAAATTTGGTATTCCACTTACAGCGCAAAAGATTCCGCCCAAACGCCCCAGCCCATTACGCGCACGGCCCAAATCGAAGCCTTCGGAGTTTTGCGCCCCATAAATCCTGCGGAGAGTTCTTTTGACGCGTATCTTAAATTGCGCGGCGTCCATTACAAGTTCTCCGCCTTTGAGGGAGATTTTAAGGAGGCCGCCCCGCCAAGCGCCTACGCCGATTTTTTTGCGCGTCTCAAATGCACGGTTCAAAAAAAACTTTCCGCCTACCCTTTTGATTTCATGCGCGATTCACCCGCAGCCAAAGCATACTCCGCAATGATACTGGGCGATAAAAGCCTGCTTTCAAAAGAGCAAAAGCAAAACTACGTAAACACCGGCAATATGCACATATTTGCCGTGAGCGGCATGCACGTTGCCATAGTCGCCCTTGTGATATGCGCATTCTTAAGTTTTGTGGGATTGCCGTGGCGCGCGGCGCTTTTTACGGCGCTGCCGCTCGTTTTTATATATGTGAATATTTGCGGCGCACCGCCTTCCGCAATGCGCGCTTTCTTAATGCTTTGCATTGCGTTTGCCGCCACCCTTCTTACGCGCAGTCCAAAGCCGCTGCCCATACTTGCGCTCGCGGCGTTTTTATCTTTGCTGTTAGACCCCGTAATGATTTTTGACGCCGGCTTCATGCTCTCATACTGCGCGGTTGCGGGCATAGTGCTATACGCTATCCCCATTTCAGACTTCATAAAAGTAAAACTGACCTCTCAAAGCCTGATACCTCAGGCAGATTTAAACCTTTGGCGGCGGCTGAAATCTCACACATTTACATGGATTAACACAGGGCTTTGCATAGCCTATGCGGCTATGCTTGTTACGGCACCCTTTACGCTTTATTTTTTCGGGCTTTTTACGCCCGCAACGCTTTTATATTCTTTGGTCTATGTTGGCGGGGCAAGTTTTGCGGTTGCGTGCGGTCTTGGCGCAAGCGTGCTGCCGTCTGTCTTGGCGCAATATTTAAATGCGGCGGCCTGGCCTGCCCTTCAACTTATGGATAATGGGGCGCGCCTCGGCGCAAATCTTACGCCCGCTATGGGCGGCGAACTGCCGTCTTATGCGGCGGCGCTGGCGGCAGAATTTGCAATTTTGTTTTTTGCATGGCGCGGTTTAAAAAGAGGAAGGCTTGACGCTGCATTTTGGATAATGCCTCCGTTATGCGTCGCCGCACTGGCGATATATGCGCACATCTGCGCAAACCCCGCCGTATAATGCGATAAATCTTGAAACATCTCGCACTATTCTTATAGATTTGCGAAGTTTAATTTAAAATGGACGTATTTTACGAAAAGATACTGAGGCCCATACTTTTTAAGCAGGACCCCGAAACCGCCCACGAGCTGGCCATGCGCGCAATGCATTTGGCCGCCAACCTTACGCCCCTAAGGCTTTTGATGGAAAGCTTGAATTTGGTCAGGACAGAAAAGCCCATAAAGCTTTTCGGCCTTGAATTCCCCAATCAAATCGGGCTTGCGGCGGGTTTTGACAAAGACGCGCACATCTGGCGCGGCGCCGGCGCTTTTGGTTTCGGCCATGTAGAGATAGGCACGGTTTCAAGGCAAAAGCAGGCGGGCAACCCCAAGCCAAGGATGTTCAGGTATCCCGATGACGAAGCCGTTGTGAACGCGTGCGGCTTCCCCAATGACGGGGCGGAAGTCATAGCAAAACGCCTTTCAAAATTCCCGGCAAAAAGAAAAAGGAAGGTGCCGCTGGGCATAAACATAGGCAAGTCAAAGATTACGCCGCTCGAAGAAGCCGCGGAAGACTATGTTTTCAGTTTTAACGCCCTTGCCGACTATGCCGACTTCTTTGTCGTAAACGTAAGCAGCCCCAACACCCCCGAACTCAGACGCTTGCAGGGGACGGACTTTTTGCCGAATTTGCTTTCAGAAATCAAGAAAGCCAACTTGGATCGCGCAAAGAAATTGGGCGGCAGCAAAATTCCCATTGTTTTAAAAATCGCGCCAGATCTTACTTTCCGCGAAATTGACTCAATCTTGGCAGTGCTGCTTGAGCTTGAGTTTGACGGCATCTGCGCTACAAACACAACCATCACGCGCCCCGAAGCCTGCCCCTATATGGAAAAATCGGGCGGGTTGAGCGGCGGGCCGCTTTTTGAAAAATCGCTGGAAGTGGTGTCTTACATACACAGGCTTTTAAAAGGCAAACTGCCCATAATAGGCGTAGGCGGCATAACAAATGCCGAGCGCGCGGGGCGCATGGCGGACGCCGGCGCAAGCCTCATACAAGTTTATACCGGCATGATATTCCGCGGCCCCTTCTATGCAAGAGAGCTCGCCAAATCGCTTAAATGGCGCTATACCGATTGGGTTTGACACTTTTAGCCCAAACCACATTTTTGCTAGTCTCTATTTTATAAAAAAACAACACTCACAGGATAAAAATGGCATCACCCACAGACATCAGAAAAGGCAAAGTCATAATATATAACGGCGCACCGCATGCCGTTATGAACATGCTTCACCGCACCCAGGGCAGACAGGCGGGCTTCGTGCAGACAACCTTGCGCAACCTTGAAACAGGCTCTTCAACCACCACCAAGTTCCGCTCGACGGACTCTGTTGAATTTTGCCACACAACCACCAAGACGCTTGAGTATTCTTACTCTGACGCCTACGGCTTTCACTTCATGAACCCGGAAACTTTCGAAGACACAGTTCTTCCCGAAAGCGTTATCGACGAAGACAAGAAGTGGCTCGTCGAAGGCAGCTCTTACGGTGTGTTGTTCGTAAATGACGAACCCGTATCGCTTGACCTTCCCAGCAATCTTGACTTGAAAGTCGCAGAATCTCCCGAAGGCCTGCGCGGCGACACTTCGTCGGCCCCGCTGAAGCCCGCCACTCTCGTAAACGGCGTAGTTGTTCAAGTTCCGCTCTTCGTTAAAACAGGCGACGTAATAAGGGTGCGCACCGAAGACAACACCTACGTAAGCAGGGTATAATTTTTGATGCCTGATTTCGGCACAGACGTAAACGGCGCAACGCTCAAGGCCTCTGACCTAAGGGCCATCCTTGAGTATGTGCCGCTTTACCGTAACCAAACTTTCGTCATAGCAATAGACGGCAGCGTGGTTGACTGTCCCAATTTCGCAAACATCATAACAGATATCGCCGTGCTGCGCAGCCTCAGCATAAATGTGGTGGTGGTGCACGGCATAGGCAAACAGCTTAAAGAGGCGGGCAAACGCGCGGGGTTTGAGCTTAGCGACGTCTACGGCAACAGACCTGTTGACGACGCAACATTCAAGCTCGCCCATGATACTTCCGCCAAAGTTTTGCAAACCATTCGCGACGCTTTCGCCGCCAAAGATTTAAACTGCGCCTCCACAAACGCCATAAGGGCGACTGAAGTCGGCATAATCTCCGGCGAAAACTTTTTAAACGCCGGCCGCATAGAAAAGATAGACTTTTCGACGCTTAAAAATCTATTAAGCTTGGGCATGATACCCATACTCTCGCCCATAGCAACCGCGCGCTACGGCAAGATATTCCGCATAAATTCAGACCTGCTTGCGGCGGAAACCGCTGCGGGACTGGGCGCTTCAAAGCTCATATACCTCACGGTAACCAAGGGCTTGTCGGTTGACGACGGCAGGGCGGTCGCAGTGCCGCTTGAGAAGCTGCAAGATATGCTTGAAAAGAACATGGACAAAATTGACCCGCGCGTGCTCTCAAAAGTGCGTTGTGCGGCAAAAATTTTGGACGGCGCAAAAACGCCGCGCGCCCATATTTTGGACGGGCGCGAGTTTGCGTGTTTACTTACAGAGCTTTTTGACAAGGTCGGCTGCGGCACAATGATATATGCCGACGACTATCAAAAAATCCGCAAGGCCAAGATTGAGGACGCCGTAACCATACACCACATCTCCTACATATCGTCGCAAGAGCAAAACCTCTTGCAGCGCTCTCTTGAAGATATAGAGCAAAATATCGACAAATACTTTGTTTACGAAATTGACGGCAGCATTATCGGTTTTGTCAGCCTGCTTGACTTGGGCGACGGCAATGCCGAACTTGCGGGTCTGCACGTGCAGTCATTTTACCAGGGCAACCGCGTTGGCACAAAGCTTGTCGAATATATCTGCCTTAAGGCCGCCGAAAGGGGATTTAAAAAACTTTTTGCGCTCAGCACAAAAAGCGCGCCCTTCTTTAAAGACGTATGCCGCTTTGAAGAGGCGCAACCCGCCGAACTGCCCGCCAAAAGGCTTGAAAAATACGAGGCCTCAAAAAGAAATTCTAAGGTGTATTTAAAACGCCTTGAAAAGGCATAAAAAAAGCGCGGTTAAAACCGCGCTTTTTTTGCATGACGCTATTTGCGCAACATAACGCCCCTGCCGCTTCCGACATACTGCAAAAACTCGTCTTTTGACTGGGATACGCGCAAGGCTTCATCCATTGTAATTACCCCACGTTCGGCCAGCCTCGTCAAAGATTCTATCATCGTAATCATGCCGTCTCCCATGCTGGTTTGTATTATGGTAGGCATCTGGAATATTTTGCCTTCCCTTATCAGATTTCTTATGGCGGCATTTGGCAGCATAAGCTCATACGCGGCAACCAAGCCTCCCTTTTGCCTGACCAAAATATTTTGCGAGAGCACACCTAGAATGTTGTCGGCAAGCATAAGGCGTATTTGGCGCTGCTCTTCTGCGGGAAATTGCGAGATTATCCTATCAACTGAAGACGCGGCGTTGCGCGTATGCAGGGTTGCAAAAACCAAGTGGCCGGTTTCGGCAAGCTCAATGGCGGTGCGCGTGGTTTCTATGTCGCGCATTTCGCCCAAGACTATTACGTTTGGGTCTTCCCGCAGGCTTGAGCGCAAAGCGTTATAAAACGAGAGCGAATGACGCCCTACCTCGCGATGACTGACTATTGAATTCTTACTCGGGATTATATATTCAATAGGATCTTCAATCGTTATTATATGGCATTTTCGAGTTTCATTGATATGCCGCACCATCGCCGCGAGCGTCGTAGATTTGCCCGAACCGCTGGCACCTGTTATAAAGAATATGCCTCTGCTTGCAGAGCAAATATCTATGACGCGCTCCGGCAAGCCAATCTCTTTTATTTCGAGCGGAACCGCAGGTATTATTCTGAGCGCGGCACTTATACCGCCCGCAGTCTTATAAATGTTTACTCTTATGCGCTTGTTTGAAAAACCGAATGCGAAATCCAAATCTTTGCCGTTTTCAAAATCGGTCCTAAAGTGGACGCTGTCAGACTTGTTTGCAAAAAGAAGTAACGCATCAAGCAGAAAACCTGTTTCCAAAGGTTGAGCGTCCAGCGTTTCAATGCGGTTTTCAATCCTGATTCTTGGCGCTGCGCCTTCGCACAAATGTATGTCGGTAGCATTTAATTTTAGGGCAAGAGTCAAATATTCGTCCAGAGATTTCATATTGGGGTTGATTTACACTTTGCAATAACGCAAAGCCGTCTAAAATGCAAACGCTATTTGCCCGACGGCTTAAGCACGTGGAAAGATATGGTGCGGTCTCGCATTACCTCTATGAGGGTTTCCTTAGGGTCTTTCACATACTCGGCGTATGCGGCCTCGATATCGGCGCGCGTGCGCACCTTTTTGCGGTTTACGGAAATTATGATGTATCCGTCGTAAATTTCTGCGATGTCGAACGGGAAACCGTTTCTGACGCCTATGACAAGAAGCTTTGAGTCTGTGTCGAGTTTTGCTTCTCTGGCGTAGACGCTCGTAATCTGCCTTATGCCGACGCCCCATTTTTCAAGCGCGAATTCTTCGCCGACGCGGCTTTCAAGCCTTTCGGTCTCAAGCTCAAAAGTCCTCTCTTTGCCGCCGCGCAATATCAACAATGACACCTTTGAGCCAACAGGCAAAGAAGCGATGCTGTTTACTATCGCGGGCAATTGTTCCGGAAAGCGGCCGTCGACGTCCGCGCCGTTTACAGAAAGCAGAATGTCGCCCGGCATAACCCCCGCGCGAGACGCCGGAGAACCCGCGTCCACATTGCGTATGAGCACGCCCCTGTTTACGTCAAGCTCGTAAAAAGACTCCATATCCTGCAAAGGAGCGGGCGTTATGCCCGCATATCCGCGCGTGACCGAACCTTCCGCGATTATGCGCGCCATAACAAAGCTCGCCACGTTTGAAGGTATTGAAAAACTCAAATTGTTTGCGCCCAAATATCCGCGCGTGTTTATGCCTACTATCCGCCCTTGGGCGTCCGCAAGCGGGCCGCCGCTGTTGCCGGGGTTTATGGCGGCGTCAGTCTGTATCCAAGTGTTAAAAAGTCCGGTCTCATAGCCGCTGCCGAGCAGCGTGCCCTCAAAGTATCTGCCCGTGTTTGAAATAATGCCTTTTGTGGCCGTTCTGGCAAAGCCGTGCGGCGTGCCGACGGCGTAGACGGTCTCACCCGCAAACAGAGCATCCGAATTGCCGAAAGAAGCCCATGTGAAACTCAGACCGCGGCGTTTGATTTCATCCATGTCAAGGCGTATCACGGCCAAGTCCGTCCAATGGTCCCACCCGACAAAACGGGCGGAAACGCGTTCAAGATTTGCAAGCGTCACGACAATGCGCTCCGCATAAAGGTTTACGACATGGGCGTTGGTAATGATGTAGCCATCCTTGTCCATTATCGCGCCCGACCCTACCGAGCGTATTATGCGGCTGCTGCCGTCGTCTTGCGTGCGCTCCCAAACGTCGATTTTTACGACGCTGTTTAAGAGGCGCGCAAAGTCCTCGCTTTGGGCGCAGGCGTCGTTTGAATCGGCACCCGCGCAACCGCAAAGCACAGCTACGGCAAGCGCCGCAAAAAGCATGAGCCGCAAACGCGCCGCACGCATAAAATCAGACGCCCTCCGGACGCTTGCCGTGAACGGCCTTGACGTTTATGCCTATGCCGCCGCGCACGTTGAAGGCGCCAAAAACCTCACACCAAAGGGGGTCTATAGCCTTCACAATGTCGTCCAAAATTTTATTTACGGCATGCTCATGAAAACATCCCTCATCGCGGAAAGACCATAAGTAAAGTTTGAGTGATTTGCTCTCCACGATTTTTGCGGCGGGCACGTAAGAAATTTTTATATTCGCAAAATCAGGCTGGGAAGTTGCGGGGCAAAGGCAGGTAAATTCATCCGTGAAAAGCTCAACCAAATAGTTGCGCCCCTCATTGCGGTTCGGGAAACTCTCAAGCCTGCGCGCGGGCTTGTTCTTCTTTTTGTTGATGAGCGTAAGCCCCGCAAGTTCGTCGCGCTTTGGCGCGGCAGCCTTCTTGTCTTTTTTCATAAAGCTATAATTTATGCCAGGCTATTTCAGCCTGTTTAAGGTTGACTGGTATTTTGCAACCCCGGCAGATATGCCCGTCGCAAGCTTTTCGCGGTAATCCCCGGAACGTATGCGCGCGGCGTCCGACCTGTTAGATATAAAACCGCCTTCAACCAACATGGCGGGCATGGCTATATCTTTAAGCACATAAAAACGCGCGCGGCGCAAACCCCTGTCGGCAAGGCCGGTTGCCGCGCAAATCTGCATTTGGTTATAATATGCAAGCAGCGCATTCCAAGGGTCAAAACGATTGCCGCCGAGCGCCGCACTGCCGCCGCTTGATACGGCCGCATTTGTCGACGACTGCCCTGCGGGTGTGAGCGCGTAAGTTTCTAAACCGTCCGCCGATGGCGCCGCCGCATTAAAATGCAAACTTATAAAGAGGTTGGCCTTTAGGTTATTTGCAATGCGTACCCTATCGTCCAAATCTACAAACACGTCTTTTGTGCGCGTGTAAGAAACCCTGTAACCGCGCGCCTTGAGCATACGCCCAAGCCTAAAGGCGAGGTCTAGCGTCACGATTTTTTCATAGAGGCCGTAAGCCTTGTTTTGCGCGCCGTTGTCTTTGCCGCCGTGTCCGGGATCCAGAACTATGTGCGTCAGCCTTGGGGCGGGCGCAAACTTTTGCGGGAAGAGTATCGGTTGTATGGTTTTTAAAAAGTCGCTCCGCGCAATATAGAGCATACCGCTGCCTTCAACCACCGGAAAACCCATCCATGCCTTAATGCCGTTGATGGTCATGCAGCGCTGGTGCACGTCAAAATACATCGTAGTATAAGCGCCGTAGACGCTCTGACGTTTTTTTGCGACCACGGTTTTAAACTTCATGCCGCACGCCGATGCAAGGTCTGCCACAGAAACGTATGTCACGCCCTTAACGTCAATGGCCTGCGCTTCATTTAAGAAAGCCAAAAAAGGCAAAGCCGCCAAAGCGAGAAATGTACGCCTGCCTATGAGGGGCGCCGTAAAGGCCTCACGCCTTACACCGCGCGCGGGGTCTGAAACCGAATCCAAAAAATCGGCCTCAAGGTTAATATCCCCGTTCTTCGACATTTCCCATATTAGTTGCTAAATTTTCCGCAAGGCGCAAAGCCCTGCGGCTTTGCTACTCCTCAGCGTCTGAATCGGAGTCTTCGGCGGAATCGTCCTCGGGCATTTCATCGGTATCGCGCGAGTACTTGAGTTTGCGCTGCGCCTGAGGCAGGGGCGACATTGTTGCAGTGATGTTGCGACCCGCAAGCTTGGGTTCGGAATCTTTCACGCCTACGTGCGCAAGCTCGGCAATCGCCTTTTTGATGGTTTCAAAAGCCAGATCTTTATATTCCATTTCACGACCGCGCATCATAAGGGTTACCTTAAGCTTGTTGCCGGCGTAAAGGAATTTTTCCGCATTGCGTATCTTTGTCAAAAGGTCGTGCTGATCGATAGCTGGACGTATCTTGATTTCTTTAAGCTTGGGCGCGCTTGATTTGTGAGACTTCTGGCGCTTGGATTCTTCATACATATACTTGCCGTAGTCAAGTATTCTGCATACCGGCGGCTCCGCAGTCGGAGACACTTCAAGCAAATCAAGCCCGTGTTTACGCGCAATTCCCAAAGCCTCATAAGGCGTCATTATGCCTATCTGAGAACCGTCGGGGCCTATGACCCTGATTTTGGGAGCCCTAATCCTGTCGTTGCGACGCGGACCAAAAAACTTGTTGTTTTTTTGATACCTCGGATTTCCGGAACTTGAGGAGTTGCCCCCTCTTCCGCCCTGCGGGAATGTGTTATTTGCCATTAAGTATATGTAATTGTTAAGTGTTTTGCTTTCATAGAATATTTTCGGCAAAAAACTTCAACAATTTTTTTTCATTTTTCAGATTAAATCTCATTTACTATGCCGTCGGCCAAGCCGTATTCGACCGCTTCTTTGGCCGTCATGTAAAAATCCCTGTCGGTATCTTTGCAGACTTTTTCATAAGACTGCCCCGAAGCGTCGGCCAATATGCGGTTAAGTTCGTCGCGCATGCGCTCCATCTCTTTGGCCTGTATGTGGATGTCAACGGCTGTTCCGCTCATCTGGCCCATTATGAGTGGCTGGTGTATCATAACGCGCGCATGGGGGAATAAAAGGCGCTTGCCCTTGGGGGCGGCCGCCAAAAGTATTGAGCCCATGCTCATGGCTATGCCCGTTACCACAACCTTGACGGGCGCCTTGATAAGGTGCATTGCGTCATAAATGGCCATGCCTGCGCTTATTGAGCCGCCGGGTGTGCTTATGTAAAATGTGATTTCCTTTTCGGAATCAAGCATGTTTAGATAAAGAAGCTTTTCTACCGCATCGGCGGCGCTTTCGTCGGTGACTTCGTCCCACAAAAAAATCTTGCGGTCTTTTAAGAACGCCTTCTTGATTTCTTCGGCGTGGGGCGTGGGCAAATTCTTATTTTCGTTCGTGCATTCGCTCATATTTATTTACTTTGATGTTATTTCAAAAATTGCGTATCCCGAGAACAAATTGGGCAGAAACCTGCAAGGCTTGCGCCAAGAACCGTCCAAATAATGCTCCCTGTTTATTTTTATATCGTTGCTTTTGCAAAATTCCTTAAATGAAGCAACGCTAATCGGATTTGTGGGGCGCGACTGCGCCCAGGTTTCAGGATATACCTGATTTACCACGCGGCGGCCGTGCAGCAGATAACTGCGGCGGTTTACCCAAAAACCGTAGTTTATAAAGCCCACCGCAACGCGGTCGGCAACCCTTATGGCTTCAAGCACCACCTTCTTGGGGTTTTCAAGCTCGGGCAATGTGCGAGAGCACACCGCCCAGTCAAAAGACTTGTCTTTAAATGTGGCAAGCGCCTCGCAAATGTCGCACTGCATCACGCTCAAACCGCGCTTTATTGCGCGCGAAATTTTGTCTGCATCGCTGTCTATACCCACCCCGTAAATGCCCTTTGCTTCTACGAGTTTTTCAAGCAGAATGCCGCGGCCGCAACCCAAGTCTAACACGCTTGAACCCCGCTCAACCCATTCTTTTATCGAGTCCAGCTCAACTTTCCTTTTTGAGGAGGTAAAATATTTTTTAATCTCTTCTCGCATCCAGAAAATTCCTTATGAGTTCATAGAGTTTCGGGGAATCCGTCAAAAACGAATCATGCCCCAAGTCGCTTTTAACTTCGGCATAAACCGCATTCTTTTTAAGGCGTATCAGGGCGTTTATTATCGCCTTGTTTTGGGCCGGCGGGAAGAGCCAGTCAGAAGTAAAGCCTACCGTCATCACGGGGCAGCGCACCTTTTCAAAACCCTCTTCAAGAGTGCCGTCTTCGCCGCGCAGGTCAAAGAGGTCAAGCGCTTTTGTAAAATAAAGATATGTGTTTGCGTCAAACCTGTTGACGAAAGACTTGCCCTGATAATGCAGGTAGTTTTCTATCTCAAAATTGGGCTTAAAACGCGCCGAGCCCGCAAGCTCTTCATTTCTGAATCTGCGGCCGAATTTTGCGTCTAACCCGACATTTGAAAGATAGGTTATGTGCGCCATCATTCTGGCCGTTGAAAGGCCGTCTGCGGGCACCTTGTCGTGATCGTAATCGCCGTTTAGCCACAATGGGTCGCGCATGATTGCGGAACGCCCCACCTCATTAAAGGCTATTGCCTGCGCGTTTTGATAAGGCGTTGTTGCAAGACCTATAATTTTCTGGACGGCGTCGGGATAATCAACCGCCCATTGCAGCGCCTGCATACCGCCCATTGAGCCGCCTATGACCATCAAGAGCCTCTTGATGCCGAGGTGCTCAACCAGTTTTTTTTGCGCGACCACCATGTCTTTTATGGTGACTATGGGAAAGCTTAAATTAAAGCGTTTGCCCGTCTTTGGGTTGACGCTTGAAGGCCCCGTGCTGCCAAGGCAGCCGCCTATGCAGTTAGAGCCTATTATAAAATATTTTGTGGTGTCTAAAGGCTTTTTGGGGCCTATGATATTATTCCACCAGCCCTGCTTTTTATCAGAAAGCGAATATACGCCCGCGCAGTGATGGTCGCCGCTCAATGCGTGGCATACGAGAATTGCGTTTGATTTTTCTTCATTAAGCGCGCCGTAAGTCTCATAGCGGATATTGAAAGAGTCAAGGCGACCGCCAAGGGCAAAATCAAGAGGCTCCTCGCAATGAAAATCGGAATAGGCGACTATTCCGACCTCTCCGCCCTCGTCCCCTTGGGCGGCTATGTATTCGGAATTGTTCATTACTTTTTGTCTGTGGCGGGAACCGCCGATACCCCCGTCTGCGCCTTTGCCGCCGAGGGCTGCATTGCGTTTTGCTCTGAAAATTTGTGGTGCGCGGTAGTGGGATGCGTCTTGATGTCGTCGGCAAACTTCGGCAACAAAGAAACCTCCGCAGACTTCACTATATCGGGATCCATTCTATCGGCCAAAACGTCCAATTTTAAAGTTTCTGAACCGCGCAAAATCTTGAATTTTGCGGTTTCCCCGGGGCGCACAAAAAAGGTTATGTTGCGCAGCTGGGTGTTATTTTCAATCTTCGTGCCGTTGAGCTCTTGAATGATGTCTCCCGTCTTAAAGCCCGCCTTGTTTGCGGGGCCGGTCTCTATTACCAAGTTTACAACAACCGTGGTTGAGCCGTCGGGGCCGTCGCGGTCTTCTGCGCGCAGGCCAAACCAACTGTAAATGGGTTCGGAACAAAGCAAAATGTCGTCGCGTATTCTTGCGGCGGCGCGCGCGGGCAATAAGAAAGAGCCGCCGACTTCAGGTAAAGACGCTATTATTATGCCAGCAAAACGGCCGTTTAAGTCAAACACGGGGCCGCCCGTGCTGCCGCTAAAGGCAGGCAGGTTTGTGCGCAAATACACCGTGGGCAAAAATACGCCGCCGAATTCTATATTGTGCCCCGTTGCCAAACCTATGCGCGGCGAAGGCGGCAAACCCATCTCATAAGAGAGCGAAATAAGCAAGGTGCCTATGGGCGCAATCTCTCCGAAAGAGTCTATTTTAACAAAGGGCGCGTCTTTTGATTTAAAGTCACCCTCAATCTTTATGACCGCCATGGTAGTAAGCGGGTCGACGCCCGTCATGCGGGCTTCAAAAAGCACGCCCTTCCATTCAACCCAAAGCTTTGAGGAAGAATATACGATGAAGGCGCTCGTCATGACGTTGCCCTCTTTGTTGATTAGAAAACCCGTGCCCACATCCAGCTTCATCTTCTTTGTGCCGCCCGAAACAAGCGCCGAAGTCTCTTTTTGAGCGTAAACTTTTACCACGGCGTTTTTATAGTCGTTATATATCGAGTAAATTCTTTCTTGAATGCCCGCGGGCGCGGCATCGGCGGGGGCAGGCTGCAAAGCGGCGGCGCCATCTTGCCCGCTTGCACTTGACGCGCCTAAAATTGCGCAGGCCGCATAAACGCAAAAGCCCGCGCAAAAACCCGATTGCAAAAATTTATTAAACATTATCGAAAAATTTTTAACCATACGCCTTCTTGAATCAAGCATTTTCAGAGTATGTTTAATTCAGATTGTCCCAAATATTGATAATAATCAAATTTAAAACTCGCACCGTTTGGCGCAAGTTTTGGCAAACATACCCTTTAAAGATTATTGTTAGACGCGCAAAATTTAATTTTGTGCACGTTTACGGGCAAAAAAGGCCGTCGACAGCGCAAATAAAGCGGATACGCCGCAAAAAGCCGCAAACCAGTCTCCGAATATTGCGTAAAAAGTCGGCTCCCTGTTCTCGTAAAATATGACATCGGCATAAGCGACGCCCCTAAAGTATGGGCTGCCCTCGGCGTTGAGCATTGCCGAAGATCTTACGGGTCTAAGCGTGTATGGGTTTAACAATGCGCCGGATTCGGAAGTGATGTCCGTGGCAGAATCCGCAAGCTCGGCATCTGCGCCTTCAAAAACTTTGCCCTGCGTATTCTGCAAAGTTATGCAAGGCGCCATGCGGCCAAACCTGTCAAACACCGCGCTTACGCCGTTATTTGCCGCGCGCACGACGGGCAGACCCAAACTCACAGCCTGCAAGGCAGAGTGCGCAAGATGCTGCCATCCGCCGCCCTCGCGGCCATACCAAGAATCGTTCGTGGCAACAAAAATAAAGTCTGCCCCCGCGTTCCTGACTTCGCGCCCCAATGACGGGAATATGTCTTCATAACAGATAAGCGCGCCGACCTTGTAGTCTTTGCCGGCTATTCTTGCGTTTAAAATCTGCGCCGTTTGCCCGGGCTTAAGAGAACCCACCGGCACCACGCTTTCCGCGAACGAGAACCAGAACGGAACATATTCGCCGAAGGGCACGAGTTTGCGTTTTGAATAAAAACTTTTGTCGTCGAGCCCGCTTTCTTCAGACACCGCGAATATGCAGTTTTGCGAATATCCTTCGGCGCCGCCCGCATCGGCAAAGTATGCCATGTTCCCCATTATTATGGGCAGCTTTTCGGTTTTTGAAAGGTCTTCTACAAAGTCTCGCATCTGCGGCACGCCTATGACGGGCCATATCGGCGGTGTTGCGGCTTCGGGCCAAAAGGCGGCGTCTGCGCGCACGTTTTTGAGCGCGGAAGTAAGATTTCTTATGACGCGCATATTGTCTAGCGCCATTGATTTGTCCCACTTTAAGATGCCCGCAAAGTCCGTCTGCACAAGCCCCGCCCTGAAGCTTTCTATATTTTGGGAAGACTTCGGCAGTGCCGCAATATAACCCCAAACGCCCCCTATTATGAAGAACGCCCCCAAATAAAATTCCGGACAAAAACGCGAAGAAGCGGGTTTTTCAAAAAGAGGAGTTTTGATTTTGTCTGCGTGCCAAGCATACAGTCTGCAAAAATATTCTGCAAACACCATGCCGAAAAACACCGCAAAGTATGAAACAATCCATACCCCGCCGAAAGAAGCCGCATACATGGTAGCGGGCATATTCCATTGCGAGTGGCCCAGCAAAAGCCAAGGAAAGCCCGTAAACATAAAAGAGCGCAGATATTCAAGCGACACCCAAAGCCCCGCAAGCCCAACAATTTTAAAGAGCCTTGCAAGCGCCCACTCGCGAGAGGAGGGCGCAAGCTTGTAAAGCAGCGCAAAATACGGCCAAACAAAAGCCGTAACCGCAAGCGGCAAAAACAGCATGGCAAGATACCCCGCCGGCGGATATACATGCCTTATCCAGATTAATAAAAAAAACCATACCGCGTAAACCCCGACAAAAGTAAGCAGGCACCAAGCTTTAAAGCTGACCGGCCGCGCTTTTGCCGCAATGTATACGGGCGCCGCAAAAAGATAAGCCAAAAAGGGATTGCCGTGCGGAGGAAAGCAAAACGCATAAAGCAAAAAAGACGCGAAAATCCCCGATATACCGAGGATTTTTGCAAGTCTTTTCGATGGTTCCATAATAATGAAGAGCCGCGCTGCGCAAAGCTGCGGGCGCGCGGCATAGGGCTACATCTTAAGTTGCCAACCTTCGTCGCGTATAAGCTGTTCGGCCTTTTTAAACTTGATAGTCTGCGTCTGTCCGCCGCGGGTAATTGTAACCATGTCGTTTCGACCTAGCCTCGGCAACTCTCTTGCCATGGGCAAATCGGGCAATTTCTGCTCCTTTTTTGGGGCGGGGCGCGGCAGTGCCGGGGCCGAATTTACGCCCGGGCCGCTTATGCGTATTTTGCCTTGCAGTTTTTCAATCATTGACTGCAGAACGTCTATGCTTGACGCGCTGCGGAATATGCCAACGCACACGTCGCCGCGTATCCTGCTTAAAAGTTGCTCAAAGAATTTGTAGGCTTCGCTCTTATATTCGTTTAGCGGGTCTTTCTGACCGTAGCCGCGCAAACCGACGCTGCGGCGCAAATCTTCCATCTCGGTAAGATGGTCTTGCCAATGTTTGTCGACAGCCCTAAGCAGCACAAAACGCTCTATCGATTTAAGCGCAGCGGGGTCTTCAACCTCGTCCCTGATTTTGTAAATTTCCAAAATTTCGTTCAGGATGATTTCTTTCATCTCGGCGGAATTTTTGCCCTTGAGCATATCCACCGACAAGCCTATGGGGAAACGGCTGGTCATCCAGCTGCAAAGCTCTTCGATGCGATCTTCGTCGATAGCCCCGTTAATGCATATTGAGTCGATCCGATCTTCAACTTCTTCGCCGATTAAGTCCATGACGATTTTGCGCGTATCGTCGGCGGTGAGGATGTCGTTGCGCAGGCCGTAAATGATTTCGCGCTGCTTGTTGAGGACGTCGTCATATTGCAAAAGGCGTTTTCTTATTGAATAGTTCTGCCCTTCTACGGTCTTTTGCGCCTTTTCTATGGAGCGGTTTAAGATGGGATGCTCAAGCACGTCGCCCTCTTGAAAAGTTTTGTCAAGTATGCGCGAAACAAGACTGGCGTTGGCAAAAAGCCTTACCAAATCGTCCTCCAACGAAAGTAGGAACTTTGAAGAACCTTTGTCGCCCTGACGCGCACAGCGGCCGCGCAGCTGCCTGTCTACCCTTCGCGATTCGTGGCGCTCTGTGCCAAGCACATAAAGCCCGCCGAGTTCTTCAATGCCTTCTCCCAATTTAATGTCGGTACCGCGCCCCGCCATGTTTGTGGCTATTGTAACGCTGCCGCGCTCACCCGCGCGCGCTATTATTTCTGCCTCTTGCGCGTGGTTTTTTGCGTTCAAAACGTTATGAGCTATGTTTTGACGCTTAAGCATGCGGCTTAGAAGTTCGCTCGCCTCAACGGAGGCGGTGCCAACAAGCACGGGCTGCCCGCGCTGATGGCATTTTACGATTTCATCTATTGACGCGTTATATTTTTCGCGGCGGGTCTTGTAAATTGCGTCGTTTAAGTCAGACCTAAGGCAGGGCTTGTTTGTGGGTATTGCCATCACCGAGAGGGAATAAATGTCGTTAAATTCCTGCGCCTCGGTCTCGGCGGTGCCTGTCATGCCCGCAAGCTTCTTATAAAGCCTGAAATAGTTTTGTATGGTGATTGTGGCGTAGGTCTTCGTCTCCTTTTCGATGGCGACGTTTTCTTTTGCCTCAACTGCCTGATGCAACCCTTCGCTCCAACGACGGCCGTACATTATGCGGCCCGTGTTCTGGTCTACTATGTGCACCTTGCCCTCTTGCACCACATACTCATTGTCCTTTTCATACAGAGAATAGGCTTTTAAAAGCTGGCTGATGCTGTGGATTTCTTCAGAAGCCGCAATAAAGCGGTCTTCTGCCTTTAATTTAAGCTCCTGCTTTTGCTGAGGGGTCAAATCTGTGCGCGCATCTATTTCGACAAATTCCGTGGGCAGGTCGGGCAAAACGAAGGCGTCGGGATTTTCGGGACGCACGGCGTTGCGGCCTTTTTCGGTAAGGTCGCTTTGGTGCTGCTTTTCGTCGATTACGTAAAAGAGATCTTCCTTAAACTTAAAACGCTCGTTCTTGCGGAAGTCAGAAGCCATCTCCATGTCGAATTTGTCTAGCTTCTTGCGGATGTCGCCGGCTTCCATGAGCTGGCGCAAAATCCTATTTTTGGGCATGCCCATTTTAACCTGCCAAAGCTTCAAAATGTCGTTTTCGGAAAGCTCCTTATTCTCGTCTATAAGCGTTTTAACTTCGCTTGCAAGCTGGTTGCAAAGCTTGTACTGATAGCGCACAACCTTTTCAATTGAGGGCTTAAGCTCATTAAAGGGGGCTTCCCTCTCTTCTTGCACGGGACCCGATATGATAAGAGGCGTGCGCGCCTCGTCTATCAAGATTGAGTCGACTTCGTCCACAATACAATAATAGTGGCCGTTTTGCACCTGAGATTCCGCGGAAGAAGCCATGCCGTTATCTCGCAGATAGTCAAAGCCGAATTCGCTGGCGGTGCCGTAGGTTATGTCTGCGAGATAGGCATTTTTCTTTTCTTGCGTGGACTGCATATTGTAAATCCAGTCAACCGTGAGCCCCAGAAATTTAAAGAGGTAACCCATCCATTCGGAGTCGCGCTTGGCCAAATACTCATTGACCGTTACCAAGTGGCAGTTTTTGCCGGTAAGAGCGTTAAGATAAAGCGGCAGGGTTGATACGAGGGTTTTGCCTTCGCCCGTGGCCATTTCGGCAATCATGTTCTGGTGCAATGCCACACCGCCTATGAGCTGCACGTCATAATGCACCATGTTCCAAGTAAGCTCATGCTCGCAAACTATTATTGTCTTGCCGCAAAGCCTTCTTGCGGCGTTTTTTACCGCCGCAAAAGCCTCTGGCAAAAGGGCGTCCAAAGGCTCCCCGCCCTGATAGCGCTTTTTAAATTCTTCCGTCTTGAGGCGCAGAGCGTCGTCCGATAATTCCTGGTAGGTTTTTTCAATCTCGTTGATTTTGGCTACCAAAGGACGCGTCTTTTTATAAAAACGTTTGTAATGGCTCCCCGCAAAAAGCTTAAAAATCTGCTGTATCATTGTATGTTAAATAGTTCTTAAATCGAAAAAGCGCATGCCGCTTTAAATGAATAATCCGATAAAAGCTAAGCGCCGCCCCAAAAATCGCAACACCAAAATTCACTTTTGCGCAGCATTCAAGCCTTTAGAAACGCGGTGTTTTGCATTGTAAAATTAAATAAAATCGCAATACTGCGTTTAATAAAAATTTCCGAAATGGCAGACGAAAATACATACAGCACCCCTGAAGAAGAAATAATGACGCTTGAAGAGGCCGAAACCATGATATCGGCAAACGTCAGGACAGAGGCAGATAAAACCATGCAGGCAGAGCCCGAACTTTCGAGCCTGCTTGACGACGTAGTGATTTCTCGGGATGACCTTTTTGACGTTATAATTGCGCGCATAGCCCGCAAAATCGGCCGTTATTCGATGTCGGAAGAGCAGATTATAAAAATTTTCAGGGAAGTTGTGTGGGCCGACGCCGACACAAGGGCGAAAATATTGGCGGACCTTCTTGCCATAAAAGACCGCGACCCCGCCTGCACAAGCTATCTGCACGCCATACTTTTTTACAAGGGCTTCCAATCGGTAACCTGCCACAGAATTGCCCACAAGCTTTGGGCTGAAGGCCGCAAGCAGCTTGCGTTTTACCTGCAAAGCCTGACCAGCGAAATCTTCGGGGTTGACATACATCCTGCCGCGCGCTTCGGCGGCGGCATACTGCTTGACCATGCAACATCGTTTGTAGCCGGAGAAACCAGCGTTGTCGAAGACAATGTTTCAATATTGCACGAGGTAACTTTGGGCGGCACGGGCAAAGAAAGCGGCGACAGGCATCCCAAAGTAAAGTCGGGCGTGCTTATAGGCGCGGGCGCAAAATTGATAGGCAATATCACCATAGGCAGATGCGCGAAAATCGGCGCTGGCTCCGTAGTGCTTGACGATGTTGCGCCGCATACGACTGTAGTGGGCATACCCGCGCGCCCCATAGGCGTCGCCTCAGAGGATGAACCCGCCATAGAAATGAACCAGATGTTCAAGCGCCAGATAGGCGTGCCAAACTGCGGCAAAAACCGCATTGTCATAGCATCGGTGGCGGACAAGGCGCGCGACCGTTGCCTATAAACCTGTTTTTTTCAAAAAAAATGTTGCATTTTAAGCAAAGCCGCATTTTATAAGGCGTTTTCAATTTAAGAAGGAGTTTAATTACATGTCACAGCACAACAGTTTCAAGACCGGCGGCTCCGCGTCGTCAAAAAAACGCAGCGTTCTCAAGCGTTTTGAACGCATTGACTTGCTCCGCAAGCGCGGCCAGTGGAAAGACAACGGCAGGGTCACGGGTTTGCCCAAGACCAAGCCTGCCGAATGAGTATTCGGCCATGCGCCTGTTGTCGATAGGTCGGCAAAGCGCGACGCTTCATTGGGCGCATCAAAAAACGGACTTTTTTCAAAGTCCGTTTTTTTGCGTTAACATCGCTTAAATAGAGATTACCTTCAATGCGATTTTTTTATCTGCCATCAAAAATAATCCGAAAACATTTTTTTTGGCATAACTTGGCTAATGTTAAAATGCCTCACAACGAGCTAAAACTTTAACTCCGTCTTTTTATGTTAAAGCTCAGCAATTGCGAAAAAAATATTGCTGAAATTCAAAAAATTATATTGTTTTTTAAACTTTATGAAGAATGATTCCAATTTAGATATTTCAAGCGATAATTTAAAAAATTTTAATTTTGTAGACGCATTAAAGTTTTTTTTGGCAATACTTGTAGTCGGCATACACACCGAACCCTTTTGTTCAAATTTTTGGCTAGATAAAGGGTTTGGGCTATTGACAAGATTATCCGTACCAACTTTTTTTGTGTTATCGACTTATTTTATATTTTTAAATGCAAATTCGGAAAAAATCTATAAGAATGTTAAAAAAACGCTAGTGCGTATTCTTATATTGTTATTACTATGGACATTAATTCTTTCACCTTTTGCATTTCATTTTGGAATTATCGATAATGTTCTAAATTTGCCATGCAAAACTCCTCTGTGGTTTTTAGAATCTCTTATAATAGGTATTATGATTTTAGTTTGTTTCAGAATTGTTTTTTCGACAAAAATCATTTTATTAATTGCGGTGATTGAGCTTTTAGTTGCTACGATATTTTCTACATATTACAATTTGTTTTCATGCATTCCTTTAATTAAATCTATTTATGAAAATTTCTTTTCGCACTTGGAAATAATAAATGGGGTTTTTTACGGATTTCCTTATCTCGCTATTGGGATGTATATAGCTGAATACAAAAATAATACGTCATTAAAATACAATTTATTCGGCTTTATGGCATCAATGGCCATCCTTGCAATCGAATCGTTCGTATTTGTTGTCATATTTAAGACGCAATCAACAATATTATGGATGTCTGTTTTCCCTGCTACATATTTTCTGGTCAGAATTGCCTTGAGTATCAACCTTGCATATTGTTCAATTTATATGTTAATTAGAAAGTTAAGTATAATGATATATACATCCCACATCATATTTGTTTGGATTTTAATGTTTCACTTTGGAATTCCTCTTGGAATAAAACTTTTCTTACTAACAACTTTATGTTCTATAACTTTTTCGGTAGGGATATATTTATCATCTTTAAATAGCCGATTGGCTTTCTTAAAATATCTGTATTAAATTAAAGATTTACGTGGCATTCCCTTAAACTTTCTTTTTTGAGTATACTGCAATGCACTTAACTCGCCTTTTCGTGGTGTTTGGCTGAAGCCAAGCCTTCTCACAAAAGCTTGCCTGCGCAACTATGGTGTTTGGATGCAAAAATAGGAACAAAAAAAGCCTGCGTTGTAGGCGTACTTATGCACATGACCAATGCAGACCCTTTGTAGTGACAACCTTATGCTGCAAAATCATTCGCGAAAATACGACTCGTGCCTTAGCGCAATGACCTCGGCAAGCCCGCGTATCTTTGCGATATCGGCGTCTAAAGGTTTGCCCTTGGCGATAACGGGTTCTATAAGCTCCATCCTCGAAGTTTCAAGGAGAGACTGCAAGACGGAGGTAAGATTGCCGCCCCAGCCGTAAGAGCCGATTATAGAGTAAAACTTGGCCTTGGGGCGCAAAATATTGGCTAGATAGGCGGCGTAAACCGCGCGCGGATGGGGGCCCGCAAGCACCATGGATACGCCTATGACTATGGTGAGGGCGTCCAAAATTTCCATGGCAAGCTCACCCTCGTCGCATTCGGCCAAGTCTACAAATATGGTTTCGATACCCCTTTTTTCAAGCGCGTCTTTAAGCTCATCTACAAGTATGCGCGTGCTTTCATACATCGATACGAAAGGTATGACAACTTTGTTTGCGGCCTTTGGAGAAGTCCAAACATCGTAGTTTGAAATCGGGAATTGCGGATTTTGATAGACAGGCCCGTGGCTCGGCATAATCATATCGGGCGCTATGTCTTTTACCAACTTTACGTATTTTGCGCAAAAGTTGCGGTAAGGCATCATGATTTCGGAATAATAGCGCTTCATGGCCGCGGCTATGGCGGGGGTGTCGTCTGAATATAAGTCGCTATCGGTGTAATGCGCGCCGAAAAAGTCGCAAGTAGAAAGCAGTTTGTCCTCCACAATGTAGGTCATCATGGTATCGGGCCAGTGCACCCACGGGGTAATAAAAAATTTAAGCGTCTTTGAGCCAAGCGACAAAGTTTCGCCGTCTTTTATTATAATGAAATGTTCGTCGGCGATGTGCAGAAAGTTTACTATGTTGTCTTTGCACTTTTGGTTTGTGACGATTTTAACGCCCTTGAATTTTTCAAGGAAAACCGCCAGAGAACCCGTATGGTCCTGCTCTCCGTGGTTTGCGACGATGTAATCAATGTGCTTTATGCCAAGCTTCTCAAGCTTTGAGAGCAAATCTTCGCACTTTTTTGGATAGACGGTATCTATGAGCGCGGTCTTTTCAGAACCGATGACAAGATAGGAGTTATATGTCGTGCCCTCGGGTATCGGCACGAGCTGGTCAAATAGACGCCTGTCGGTATCTTTTGATATGTGGCAAAAGATGCCGTCTTTTATTTGTTTCATGGCAGAGCCTTACTCGTCCTTCACAAATTGGTCTTTGCCGACGCCGCAAAGGGGGCATACCCAAGATTCGGGAATTTCCGCAAAGGGTGTGCCCGCGGCTACGCCGTTATCGGGATCTCCTTCGGCGGGATCGTAAACGTAATTGCAAACTTCGCATCTGTATTTTTCCATAGTCTTTTACCTGTGTTAAGTTTTTTTAAAGTTAAAGAATTGCTTCCGTCTTTGTCGAGTAATTAAAGCGGCAAAGCCTTATTTTTTAGCGGCCGAATTTGTCAAGCTGGCTAGTCCAGTCGTTGCCGAAGTTGCCGCCGGATGAAAAGCCGCCGCGCCTGTCGCCCGCGCCTTGCGGCTTGCCGCCGAAAGTTTTTTGTGCGGGGCGCGCGCCCTTTTGCGCGGCTTCGCCTGCGCTTAAAGCTCGCTTTTGCGGATTGCTCTTCATAGAAAGCGCAATTCTCTTTCTTGCCTTATCGACTTCCAACACCCAAACATTAACCTTCTGCCCCGGTTTTACGGCTTCTGAGGCGTCTTTTACAAAAGTGTCGGAAATTTCGCTTATATGCACCAAGCCGTCCTGATGCACGCCTATGTCTACAAAGGCGCCGAAGGCCGTAACGTTTGTTACTATGCCGGGCAAGCGCATACCCTCTTGCAAATCGTCTATTGTATTTACGCCGTCCATGAAAGAGAAGGCTTCAAACTTTTCTCGCGGGTCGCGCCCGGGTTTGCCGAGCTCTTGCAAAATGTCTTGCAAGGTGGGCAAGCCAACCTCGGCGCTGATGTAGTTTTTAAGGTTGATTTTTGAGCGCAGCGCGGGCTCTTTCATAATGCTCTTAATGTCCGCGCCCAAGTCGGAAGCCATTTTTTCTACAAGGCGGTAACGCTCGGGGTGTACGGCGCTTTCATCAAGAGGGTTTTCGGCGCCTTTAACGCGCAAGAAGCCCGCCGCCTGTTCAAAAGTCTTATCGCCGAGGCCCTTGACTTTAAGCAAGTCTTTGCGCGTCTTAAAAGGGCCTGCGGCCATTCTGTGGTTAACGATATTTGCGGCGATTGAAGCGTTTAAGCCGGATACGTATGAAAGCAGCTGTTTGCTCGCGGTGTTGACCTCTACGCCGACGCTGTTCACGCAGCTTATAACAACGTCGTCTAGAGTCCTTTTTAAAAGCGTCTGCGAAACGTCATGCTGGTATTGCCCCACCCCTATCGATTGCGGGTCAATTTTCACAAGCTCCGCAAGCGGATCCATAAGGCGCCTGCCTATTGATACGGAGCCGCGCACGGTGATATCTTGGTCGGGGAATTCTTCGCGGGCAACCTCAGAAGCCGAATATATCGAAGCGCCGCTTTCATTGACCATCACAACCGCGATGGATTTCGGCAAATCAAGCGCCTTGATAAATTTTTCGGTCTCGCGGCCGGCGGTGCCGTTGCCTATGGCTATTGCCTCAATGCCGAAGCGCGCGCAAAGGGCAAGCACGGTATTTTTTGCGTCCTTCAAGCGCAGTTCCGACTGCTCGGGGTAAATTACGTCGTGATGCAACAAGTCTCCCTGCCTGTTCAAACACACAACCTTGCAGCCCGTTCTGAAGCCCGGGTCTATCGCAAGCACGTTCTTGCCGCCGAGAGGGGCCGACATCAAAAGCTCTCTCAGGTTTGACGCAAATATTTTAACAGCCTCTTCGTCGGCGCGCTTTTTAATTTCCAGGCGTATGTGCGTCTCGGTAGAATTTGCAAGCAAACGCTTGTAGCAGTCTTCCGCGGCAAGGGCAACCTGTGCGGCGCACTCGCCCTTGCCCTTTACAAACATCGCGCGCAACTTCTGGATGCCGAGCGCTTCTTCGGGCGTTACGCGCATTATTAAAAAGCCCTCGGCTTCGCCCCTGCGCACGGCCAGAATTCTGTGCGACGGCGCTGTTTTTGCAGGCTCGCTCCAATCAAAATAATCGCGATATTTTGCGCCCTCGGCCTCTTTGCCGAACATCACTTTTGAGGAAAGTACCGAGGAATCTTCAAAGAGCTTGCGCATTGCGCCGCGCGCCTCCGCGTCGTCGTTTATGATTTCGGCGATGATGTCGCGGGCACCGGCAACGGCTTCATCGGCGTCTTTAACGCCCTTTTCTTCGGAAATAAATTCGGACGGCTTCGCGCCAAGCGGGGCGTCCTGATTTTCAAAAATGAAAAGCGCAAGCGGTTCAAGCCCCTTTTCTTTGGCGATTGTGGCGCGCGTGCGGCGTTTGGGCTTAAAGGGCTGATAGATGTCTTCAAGCGTAGCAAGACTTTCGGCGGCGTCGAGCTTTGCCTCAAGCTCAGGCGTGAGCTGGTTTGACGCGGTCATAGAATCCTTTATGGATTTTTTGCGCGCGTCAATACTTGCAAGGCGCTCAAGCTCGTCTCTTACCAATGCAATTTGGACTTCGTCCAAGCTGCCCGTCTGCTCCTTTCTGTATCTTGCGATAAAGGGCACGGTAGCGCCCTCTTCCAGAAGTTTGGCCGCCGCGGCAACTCTCACTACGGGGATGTTATGGGTTGTGGAAATTTTTAAAACGTGATTTTCGTTCATCTCTTGCTGAAATTAAAAAGAATCCTACTTAGACTTTTCCTGCTTTAGCGCGTCTTCTACGGCGCGGCGCACGTCTGAAGAGAAGGACTCATATGTGTCGCCCTCTTTGGGAAGCATGAGCGGCAGATATTTTACGCAAATCGAGGCGCCGTATTTGGGCAGGCTTGAGCGGCTTTTCAGGGCTTCGTAAGCGCCGCTTATAAGGGTGGGTATAACCGGCACGTTAAGCTCTTTTGACAGTATCGCGAAAGACTGCCTGAATTCCGCGATTTCGCCGTCGCGCGTGCGCGTGCCTTCGGGGAATATCACTACGCAAGAGCCCTTGCCGAGCACCTGCGCTAGCTTCTGCAAAGACTCGCGAACATTGTCTGTGATATCCATGATTACAACGTTGCTGCGCCTTGCGTAATAGCGGATAAAGCCGCTTTTTATTATGCTGCGCACCTTCGCAAAAAAGTAGGTGTCGTAAAGCTTGGTCTTTGAGAATGGCAAGACGGCAAAAACGCCGTCAAGATAAGACTGGTGATTTGGCGTTATCATAAACGCCCCCGAAACGGGGATGTTTTCAAAACCCTCTATGCGCACTTTGTAAAACAGCCGCACAAAGGTTCTGAAAAATATTATAGATACAAAGTGAAAAAAGTTTGTCTTGGGCAGCTTTACGTTTGTATGCGTCTTTATGATTTCGGTCCAAGTTACGGTCTTTGCCTCGGCCTCGCCAAGCTCTCCGCGTTTTGACTCAACGTGTTCGGCAAGCGTGCGTATTGTAGAATATTTTTCAAAATCGCGCTCTGAAAGCTCAACGCCGTAATTTTCTTTTATGTGGCACTGCAAAGAAATTTTGCCGAGAGAATCAAGCCCCAAATCCATCTCAATATGGGCGTCGGGCATTACGGGCATCGAGATTTGCGAGGATATAAGACTTTTAAGCTCCGCATAAACTTCGCTGTCTGGCTCGGGCTTAAGCGGTATGCTTTCTATGTCTGCCTTTATGCTTTCAAGATAGGCGGGAAGATGGAAACGCTTAAGCTTGCCCACTCTTGTGCGCGGCAGTTCTTTTGACGTGCACACAAACCTTATTATGCGCTTGTAAGAAGCGGCAACCCTGTTGTAGGGCAAAATTATGTTGTCGCGGACATGGCGCTGCAAAGCCTCCGGCGGCAAAGCCATGACGTGTTCTTTAAGCCTTATTATGGCCTGCAAAATGTCTTCATACATCACAACGCCTACTTCAAGCACGTCTTCGGAGGTGTCTTTTATCCGGCATTCGATTTCAAACGGGTCTATATTCTTGCCGTTGGCAAGCACGATGATTTCTTTGCGACGCCCCGTTATGAATATGTAGTTTTCTTCGTCGAAATACCCGATATCGCCAGTGTAGAGCCACCCGTTGCGTATTGAAAGCGCGGTTTCTTCGGGTTTGTTAAAGTAGCCCTGCGTCACGTTTTCGCCGCGCACTACGATTTCGCCGTCGACGATGCGCACTTCCATGCACTCAAGCGGCTGCCCGGAAGAACCTACTTTAACCCTGCCCTTGCGCGGAAAGGTTATCATGGGGGCGCACTCCGTCATGCCATAGCCGATGCAAAGGTTGAAGCCCAGAGCCTTCATATCGTTCCAGACCTCTTTTTGGAGGGCGGCGCCGCCGCACACCCAAGTTTCCACCTTGCCGCCGAAACGCCTGTGCACCGCGCCGAAAATAACTCTGGAAAGCTTTGGGGAATTTACCAGCTTTGCAAAGTTGAAAAGCAGCTTAAGGATTTTTGAGCGGTTAAGCTTCTCTTTAATGTTTGCGTGTATAAGCTCATAAAAGCGCGGCACCCCCACTATCATTGTTGCGGGATACTGCTTTAATATTTCAGAAATGTCTGCCGGCGAAAGCGACTTTGGGAATATCAGCGAGCCTCCGACATAAACGGGGCCCAAAACCGTGCCGACGAGCGGCAAGACATGGTGAAAAGGCAGCATCGCAAGCACCTTCATGAATTCGTAGTAATAACCGTCGTCGCCCGCTATGCTTGAAATGTTTACTTCAAGATTGCGGAATGTGAGCATTACGCCCTTGGGGTTGCCCGTGGTACCCGATGTATAAATTATCAGAGCCAAATCTTCCTCTGCGCGCAGCACCTCAAAGCCCGAGGGCACGGGCGCGTCCGAAGCTTCGCAAATGCCTTCAAGCATGAAAATTTGAGGCTTTTTTGCAAGGCCGCTTACGGCGGTTTCAAGCGTTTCAAAATGCGTCTTGTCCGTAAAGACAACCTCTGGATAGCAGTCGTTCAAAATGTAGTTTACTTCAGAGGCGGAAGAGCGGGCGTCTATCGGCACGGCGCAGGCGCCGGCGTTCCAGACGCCGTAAAACGCCGATATCCACTCCGGAGAATTCTCCGCGAATATAGCGGCCTTGTTTAACCCCTTCGGCATTCTGCCCGAAAGCGCATAAACAAACGCCAAAAAATCGGTATAAGAATAATTGAATTGGGCGCCTAAAAACGCAGGCGTCTCATGGTTTTTTAATAAGCTGATTTTCATTTTGATTGTCGCTCTATTTTTACGCGCTGATTAAAGGTTAACGTCCGCGTTTATTCGAGCAAAAAAAACCGTTTTTAACGAAAACCAAAGCCCGCCGTTACCGACGCAAAAGCTTCTCACGACAGATTGCAAAACAAGTTTTGTGTTTTGCGAGTCAAAGCGTACATATAGTAAATGAGAGTCTAGATTCCTTTTTTAGCGGAGTATCAGGTCAACCCCACCGGTTAAATAAAGCAAATTCAATTACGTCGCGCCCCATGAGTTAACCGGCACCTTGCTTGCGCTTACACGCAATACACGGAGATTCTCCCCTTTGTGGTATTTTACAAAAGCTTTAGAATTCAGAAGCTTTGGCGCAATGGGATTGGATGTAGAAGCAGGAACAAAAAAAGCCTGCGGCGAGAGCGTACTAAATGTACGTGACCGGTGCAGGCTTTTTGCAGTGACGAACTTATGCGCCGATACCGTTCGCCAAATATTAACGAGCGATTGCGGATGCAGGGGCAGGAGCAAAAAAAATTGAGGGCCGAAGTGTGCTTATGCACATAAGGGTCGAAATTATTTTGAAGCGACGAAACTCTGCGCCGCAAGCGCGAAGTTAATGCACGGGTTTGCGATTCGATGATTGAAGCCCTTGCGCAATCTCTGGAAGGATGATGCCTTTTTCGGCGTAGATTTTGCGAGTGTGGGCGCGTATTATGGGGCGGTAAGATTCAAAGGCGACGGCGGCTAAAACACACATGATGCCGCAGAAGGCTGCGATGTAAGGCAGGGGGATATAGTTTGAAAGCCAGCCCTGGACGAGGCTGCCCAGGGGCGGCACGCCGAAGAATGTCATGGTAAATATGCTCATGACGCGACCGCGTTTTGAATCGTCGACGAGGGTTTGCAAAATCGTATTGCAAGAGGCTGCGACGGCTATCATGCCAAAACCTATGGGAACGCAAAGAAAGTAGGCTATCTGCGGCGTACGCACAAAAGACATGGCAAAAAGCCCCGCCCCAAACATGGCGCACGCAAAAGTTATGACCTTTCCCAGTCCGAAAGAATTTTTGCGCGCCGCAAGAAAGAGCGCGGCGCTCACGGCACCAAGACCGATAAAACTCATAAGATTCCCGAGCACAAGACTGTCGCCCCCAAGCACGATATTTGAAAACGCCGGCATGAGCATGGGAAACGGCACGCCGAAAAAGCTGAGCACGAGCAGCATTAAAATTATAGCCCTAATCGGAACGGAATGCCCGACGTATGAGAAGCCCTCTTTGATGTCGTCAAGCGCGGAAGTCTTTATTGTGCGCTCCGAAGGCCTTGGTTTAATGAGGTAAAGCGCGCCTATCGTGGCCAAGAATGAAAGAGCGTTTATAAAAAAGCAGTGCGCAACGCCGACATTGGCAATCAAAATGCCGCCGACCGCGGGGCCTATAAAGCGCGAGCCGTTTATGGCGGTAGAATTCAGGGCTATTGCATTTGACAAGTCTTCGGGGGGAACTATGCGCGCATAAAAACTCTGGCGCGCTGGCGCGTCAAAACTTACCACAAGCCCGAAGAAAAGCGATAGCGCCAAAATCACATAAAGATTTATAAGCCCCGTAAAGGCTAAAAATGCGAGCGCTGCAGACTGCGCCATAAAGAGGCTTTGCGTAACCATCAGAATGTGCCGCCTATCAAACCTGTCGCAAACTACGCCCGCAAACGGCGTTACAAAAAGCGTCGGGATTTGCGTCAAAAACACGCAGACCGAAAGTATGAAGGCCGATTTTGTGATTTCAAAAACCAGCCAGCCCATTGCAATTTGCTGTATCCAAGAGCCTATTAGGCTTACGCACTGCCCGCTGAAATAAAGCGCAAAATTGCGGTGCCGCAAAGATTTGAATATGCCCGTTATGACGCCGGGGTTATTTGGCAAAAGCTCGAGAAGGCCGCGCGCACCCCACTTGTAGGGTCTTATTATTTTGGGGGCTTTGGACTCTTGCGGCATATCGATTGTCAAGATGTTCAATTTTAGCGCGCAACACTCAAGCTTTTTTTGGCTTAAAGCTTGTCACTTGCAAAAAAGAGCCGAAAATACATTTGTGAAAATTGTTAAAAAAACGCCCGTAGGTCTTTTTGAGATTGAAGAGGAAGCGGGCTTCATAGTGGGGGCGGGCTGGGTTAAGGGCGCGCTTAAAGTCAATACCCGTGAATGCGAATCGCCGATTTTGACGGAAGCCTTTAAACAGCTTGACGCATATTTTGCGGGCACGCTTAAAGATTTTGATTTGCCTATTAAGACGCACGGAACGCCCTTTCAAGAAAAGGTGTGGCGCGTACTTGCAAAAATATCTTACGGCAAGACTTTGAGTTATGCGCAAACGGCGGCAAAAGCGGGTAACCCAAAGGCTGCGCGCGCGGTAGGCGGGGCGTGTAACAAAAACCCCATCGCGATAATAATACCCTGCCATAGGGTTGTGGGGGCAAACGGCGCGCTTACAGGTTTTGCATCAGGAGTGGATATTAAGGGATTTTTGCTGAATCTTGAAAAGATATGAAATACTTTAAATACGGTAAAAAAGAAATCGAGCATTTGAGCGGCGTCGATAAAAAGCTCGGCGCGTTCATAAAAAAAACCGGCAAGCTTAAGCGCGAAATTTCAGGGGATATTTTTGCTTCGCTCATAGACAGCATAGTCAGCCAGCAAATATCGGGCAAGGCGGCCGTAACCGTGGGCGAAAGGCTTACAAAACTTGCGGGCGGCGCAATAACGCCGCAGAGCATACACAAACTTAAGCAAAGCCAAATACAAGCCTGCGGTATGAGCAATAAAAAAGCCGAATGGATAAAGTCTGCGGCAAATAAGGTCGTCAATAATGAGATTGATTTGGAGGCCGTTGCCGACATGCAAGAAGACGCGGCCATGGAGCTTTTATGCACGCTTGACGGCGTTGGCGTGTGGACCGCGGAAATGCTGCTCATATTCTCTTTGGGTCGTAAAAACGTGATGAGCTTTTCAGATCTGGCAATAAGGCGCGGCCTGATGAATCTATACGGGCTTGATAAAATCGGCAAAAAGGATTTTGAAGAATATAAAAAGCGCTTCAGCCCCTACGGAACTGTAGCATCTTTCTACATTTGGGAAGCGTCGGCGGCGGATTGATTTTGCCTTGCAAGCTTGACGCAAAAAAGCCCCCGCTAAACTGCGGGGGCTTTTGTTTTTGCGGTAATCGCGCTTTGGCGCAACACCGCTCAGAAAGTAACTTCAAGCTTGTAATAGCGCCCTGTCCTGCCGTTTGGAGCAGAACCCGTTGTAGATGCGCCGAAGTCGTCCACAAAGCTTAAAGTGCCGTCTTCAAAGGCCTCAATCTCGCCGCCGTCGGCAAAGGTCTGCCAAGTCTTCATATCGTCAGACCATAAGATTTTATACAGCCTGCCCTCGCGAGCGGAGAAGATTATTACGTTTTGACCTAGCGCGTTCGGCGCAATGTCCATCCTGAAGCGCGAGGCCGCACTTGCGGCGTCGGTGCCAAGGACATATTCTTCCGTACCCGTGTAGGCGTCGCCGTCTATATCTTCGGCGGCACTTGCAGCGTAGCCGCCCACCCAAGACGGAGTGAGATTCAAGTCGTCGCCTATTACGATATCGGTTTGACCAGACTCTGCAACAGTAACGCTTAATGCGATTTCATCGTCAAAATCTATCCCGTAATATGAGAATTCAAAAGGATAGCTGTCTGCGACAATCACATGATAGGCATCGCCGACTTGCAGGGTGAGAGTGGCCGTCTGACCGCTATGCCCCGAGCCCGTAAAGACGCCGTAGAAAGAGTCTTTGCCGAAGGGGCCGCGTATGCGGAAAGCGTGGAAGTCTCCCAAATTGCCGCCTACTGCGCTTATAGTGCGGTGGTCGCTTGAAGAAAGCGCAGAGGGAGCTGTGTAAGTTTCAGAAGCGGCGCTAAGCTTTAAGGCTATGAGGCCGAGAGCAGGTATAGTAACGCTGTTTGCGGAACCTATGGCGATAGCGCCAGTATAGGTGCCGGATGCGTTATATATAGAGGCAGAACCCGTGCTATATACGCCGTCCATTGCGGGGGCGTCAAAGTCATAAGTCAAGGGGGTCTGCACCTCAGAACCGCTGTCGTTTATGAGGAACACCCAAAGACCGTTTGAAGCGCGCGCATAAACAACGCTTACGTTAGGAGTGTTCGGGCGCACGGCTTCTTTATCTATCATGAGGCGGCAGTTGGTGTCGGTAAAGACCGTGCCGCGCAAGCCGAATATGCGGTCTGTAAACCATACATAGCCGCCTTGGCGCACAAAGGGGAAGCGCACGGCGTTGTTTGTGCGCAGCTCAATGGAGCTCATCAGATAATCCATAGTGTGCCCGAAGTGGCAGGCCGCGTGGTGATAGTAAAAACTCGTGAGGTCGGGACCCGCATAGGGATAATTTTCATCCTGATGTATGTCTGAAAAATCCTGTATGTAGTAACCGAAGAAGTTTGCATAACGGCCTATTATTGCATGGCGGGAGAACTTGAATATGACGTCTCTGCCGCTGTATTGATAGACTTTGAGAAGCTCCGGCGCCCAAGATGGCATCTCTATGTTGCGGCTGTTTGTCGTGCCCGCAGGATACGTCGTATGCTGCTCTATACCCAAGCCAATGCGCGACACTTTCATGGCGGGCACCGTCTTTGCCGGCATATAATAAGTGCTTCTATAGTTTGCAAGCTCGGCCTGGGTTATGCCCAGATATGTGCGCAACTGCTCTTTGTTGGTGTCATACCCAAGCCTAAAGAGGTCGTAACCCTTCCACCAAACGGTGCCGATGCCGGTAACCGTGTTGTTCGGATATATGGTAACATTGCCTTCGGGCGGCGTTGGGTAAGCCCACAGGCAAGATAGCGTGTAGAACGCGCCCTTCTCGGCAGCCTCAAGATAACGGGCTTCACCCGTTATTTCATAAAGGTCTATAAGCGGCCACCAATAGGGGTATGTCGATACGTTTACGAAAGACTCCATATTGGGTTCGACATTGCCGGTGGTGTATGAGCTGGTTATCCAAGAATCGCAAAGGCTTTCTATTTGCGTAAGCAATGCGGAATTGGGATTTGTCATATATATGGCAAGCAAGGCCGCCCATTCAGGCACGGAATTGCTGCCCTTGCGCAGATTGCCGTAGCCTGATGCGGTCCAATAAAAACTTTCCATCCATGTGTTGGCATTGCCTAGCAGCCCGTTGAGGCTTGAATAATAGTCTCCGCCCCAAGAACCCGAAGGCACGATAAGCGCCATGCTTGAACTTCCGTAACTGCCGTCGGCGTATGAGAAGTGCGGGCTATTGCGCGAAATCGTAAACTCTATCGTGGGCAACGAGCGCTCTACATAGTAGTCTTCGTCGTTGGTAAGCAACGCAACCGACACGTCCGAAAGCGGAGACGCCTGTGTGGCGGTGTTCACGGCTTCTATATTGTAGCGCGCCTTGTTCTTTGCGGACCATCCGCAAGCCGAGCTTTTCATATAGGTTGCTATGTTGCAAAGCGCGTCAGAAAGCGACACCGTGGTAGGTTCGCGCAGGCGCGAAACGTCGAAGATATTCTCATCGGCCATTTCTACGCCGTCGCGCCAGTCGCCGAAGAGGCTTAATAAATACCATGAGCATTCAAAGGCCTCACCCGCGCTTTTTTGCGAATTGCGCCCCGCAAGCACGGGCATGAAGACCGCCGCCTGCGCGGAACTTCTGTCAGAGCTTATCATAGAAAACCCGTAGACGGAGTTTGTGGCGTTTGTCCACTCAAAGGGCAGCTTTGCGGGGTCTGCAACTATGCCGTTTACGCAGGGAGACGAGCCTGAAAGCGTCTCAAGCAAGACCATCGGTTGCGACATGAAGTTGTTGGTAACCTGCTTTGCGGATTCCATCATGCGCTTAAGCTGGAACATAGAGGGCATTTCAACCGCGGTAACGTCTGACTTTGCGTGTTTGTCAAAGCCGAGGAAACCCGCCGAATAGTAACCCGCATCGCCCGCGGTAAAATACAGCGTCATTTTGGCCAGGGGCTTACCGGGTTTGTTAAGCTCTACCAAAGCGTATGCGCCGTTTGAGTAGTCTACGCGCAGCGAAGTGGCGCTTAAAGATGTTACCGAAGTGGGCGTCAGGATTGCTGCCTGCGCGGCCTCATAGGGATTCATACCGGAGTCTGAATAATTGTAGACCGTCGAATTCACTATAAGCTTCATCTGCGAGCCCGACCACATTGAGAAGAAGGGCGTTTCAGAGCGGCCTATGGCGGCGGAATAGCTCATAAAGAGTTTTTCGTCGTCAAATTCACCCGCCAAAACCCATGCGCCGTCTTTATATAGATAGGTCCTGCGAACCCATACATATTGCGCGGCGGAGCTCTTTTTCCTTACATATTCAATCTTTATGACTGAATTTTGCGCAGACACCGTTGAGGCGTTTGTCGGCGTGAAAAGTTGGAACGTAGACGGGAAAGACGATATGACTTCATATTCAAGCGGAGTTACCGCCCTGCGCATAGACGCCTTTAAAGTCGGGGTGGCGGCTATTGCGGTATTCGGATTAAACGAGGAATTTTCCGAAAGCAGTATAGCATCGCTGCGACAGTATGCAGTTTCGCGCTTTAAGGCCACAATATGCTCTCCCGCGGGCAGGTATATTGAGCCCAGCATTTCCCAATAAAGACCGTCAAAGCCGTGCTGTCCCGCGTCAATGGGCATCTCTACGCCGTCAACGATCACGGAGTATAGTCTCGTGCCGGGTCTGTCTGTCGCAAAATCCCGCGAATTTGCCCAAACGTTATATACGCCCGCCTTAACAACGCTGACACTCGTAAAGGGATTCATTTGAGCGTCTATCGTAAATAGCCCGTCCACATCATCCACTACCTCCTGCGCTATCCAATCCGCATGGAACTGAAAGTCCTCCGACTCAACCAAGAAATTCTGCGTGGGTAAGGCAGAAGAGTTCCTATTGTCGGAAGCGTTGGGGTTATAGTTAGGGTCTTCCGTAAATGTTATTGCGGCAAGCCTTGAATATCCCGCCAGAGCCTTAAGCGTAAGCGTAAAGCTGCCCTGCGGCAAAGTTACGGTATCTAACTTTGACCAAAGCCACGCATTGCCGCCAAGCTGCCTATATGCGTTCTTCTCAAGCGCGCTTGCGTTTACCGATACTTGTATTATGCGCGGGCTTTGCTGCGTGTTCATATTGAATTCATAAACGCAGGCCCACACGTGGTAATCTGCGGCCTTGGGGCTTGTAACGCTTTGGGTGGGCAGGTTTGTTGTGGTGTCTACAGCGCTCGCATAGAGGCACTGCGCGTTTTGATAAGTTGAAAGACTCCAAGAACCCCTGCTTGTAATGTCTGCGGCGTTTACCGTGAAGGTTTGGTATGTCGGCACGTAAGACGTGCGGTTTGCCGCAGTAGCAAGCATTGTTGACGGATTTGCGTTGGGATTTTGCGTAATGAATAAGGCGTCAACCTTAACGTTCAACGAAGACGCCTTCACGGCGATTTCGGAAACGCCCTTTTGCAAATCTACAACGCCTACTTTGAGCCATTTAAGGCTTGAGCCCGCAGCAACTGCGGACGTGCCCGCAGAACCCAGCGAAACCTTGTCCACAAAAACTTCGCAGCCAAGCTCTCCGTTCGCAAAACCCGCGTCGGAAGAATATTCGCAAATCCACACATCGTATTTGCCTTCGCTTTTAACGTTGAATTTAACAGAGGCGTTTGCGTTTGAATCTACCGCCGTGGGCGCTATGGCGCTTTGCGAATCGAAAGTCTCGGCCTGCCACTGGTTGATTGCCGCAAAGTTTTCGGCCTCAAAAAGCACGCTTGTATATTGCGGCAAATATGAAGTGCGCTGCGCGGTTGTCATGAGCGACGCGTTGGGGTCAAAATACGGGTCTTCCGTAAAGAAGAGAGCGTCGCACCTTACCCAACCTACAAGCGATTGAAGTTTAATTTCAGAAAAACCCTTAGGCAGATAAACCCTGCCCATGTTCATCCACTTCCACATTGTGCCGCCGAGATTTTGATAGGCGCGCCCCACATTGACGTCGTTTATATAAATATTGTAATAGCGCGCGTATTGAAGTGCGGGGTCAAATTCGTAAGAGCTGCTCCAAAGTATGTAATAGCCTTCTTTGGGCGCGTTTATTTTTACAGACGGACGGCTGTTCGTATTGTAATTTTTTTGAATGAGGAAAGTTTGCGCGCTTACGTTTGTCTGGGTTTCGTTGGTCTTTGTTTCAAGGGTCCAGTCGGCGTAATTCACAAAACTTTCCGCCTCTGTAAGCACATTCTTATAAGAGGGGTAATAAGCGGTTCTGTCGGCCTGCGTAAGAAACTTTTCATTGGGGTCAAAATTGGGGTCTTGCGTAAAGAATACCGCGTCGCAATGCACATAGCCCGATTCTGGATCTAACGCAACAAGCGTGTCTCCACCAGTGAGCGTAACCTGCCCCAGCCTTAGCCATCTCCATGTGCTGCCGCCCAATTGTCCGTATGATGAAACGGGCAACTTTGTGCCGTTTATATAAACGCCCACATAGCGCGGATACTGTTCTTCGGGCTGGTCAAATTCATAATTTGACACCCATACGTAATAGTCGCCCGCGGCTGGTGCTGTTATTATTGTAGAAGCATTCGCGGTGCTTTCGCTGGGGGTCTGCAAAGACTGTGAGTAGTGACTTCTGAAAGTCTCCACCGTCCATCCCGTCTTTACGGCAAAATTCTCAGACTCTATCAAGATGGCTTTATAGTTTGCCGCGTAGGCAGAACATAAATTGCCCAATATAATCGATACAAAAAAAACAAGCGCTGACTTGTTAAGTGCCGACAATACGGCAGTGAGGTTTTTCAATGTTTTCATATTTGCGAAGGGTAATTGGTTACGAAAACGACAACGTTTTTAAACTACTCATAAAAAACATCCTGTGTCAATATTGAATTTAAAATCTGCAAAATTGCGCAAAAAAAAGCGCGGGGCATACCCGCGCTTAAATTTTAACGAAAATGCCAAACCGCGACTATCGGAAAGCCTCTGGATTTTCAACCGTTCTTTCGCGCGGGTTGCCGTCTTGGGCATCCCACGTGCGCACCTTTGTCTCGGCGCTTGCCCCGGGTGTGATGAGGTCGGGGGCGGCGTTAGGCTCAAACCCCGCGCTGCGGCAACCCGCAAGAAACGCCATGGCAAGAGCCGCCAATATGATTATTTGTGTTTTCATAATCAGAAGCCGAAAGCGCTTTTGTCAACCTGCTTGGTAATCTGCTTTTGGCCTTCCCAAACAGAGACGCCGTCGCTGTTTATGGAAAGCATGAACGTATAGGTTACTTCCTGCACGTCGCCGACCTTTTCGCGGTCTTCTATGATTTTGCCCGACATCGCAATCTGAGGAATCGGCACCGTGGAGTTTTTCATAAAGGCCTGCATTTCTGCGAGCTCTTTTGAGGCCTTGTCGTCCGTAACCGCAACCGCCTTGCCGGAGTTGTTGAGCGTTATGGTAATCTGCTTTGTGAGCATATCGGTGTCTATGCTCTGCCCCGTCCTGTTGACTATGCGGCTTACCATTAGGCGCACGGGCTTGGGTTGATATTTGTCCAAACAGCCCGAAGCCAGCATATCGTTTACAAGAGCCGTTGCGGCGGTGTTCCAGTCAGCAATGTTAATCTTGTTTGTGGATATGAGGGAGCGCGACCCGCCGGAGTCTACATAGCGGGCGTTGTCGCTTGCGCAAGCCGCAAGCAAAAGTACCGCAAGCGCAAAAAGAGCATTTGATATGTGTGATTTTTTCATGATGTTAATCCCTTACGTTGCCCATTAGTTTTAAGTTGAAGTCTTTGGCGCGCGCCGAGGGCGCAACGCTTGAAATATATTTGCTCTCGCCGCCTTCAAGAGAAACCGTAAGCCACGGCGTATTGGGGGAATCTATCGCCATGCCCGATTCATCCAGCCATTCAAACTTATAATTTACCTGCCTTAAAGCAACGGTGCTGTTGATGAGCTGCACTTGCACCTTTAAAAGGTTGCCGCCCACCGTAGACTCATTGACGCCCGCCACATAAGCAAAGCCGTCCAGCGCGTCGTCGGTGATTATGCGCTTGTCGTCCACCATTTTTTTGACGCTTTGGGGTTTGGCGGGCTCAACCGTGTTGACGGTGCTGCAACCCGCTACAAAAGCGCACGCGCCAAGTAATATTAACATTGTTTTTTTCATGTATGTCTCCTGTTTTTAAAATGTGAAAGTCCTCAAATAAAGCGCGGCGTTTGCCGAAGTGCGCTTTGCGAAAATTATGTTGGTTTTGCCGGCCTCAACCTTGATGCTTTGGCCGTCTACGCTCACCAAACCGTCTTGCGGCGTGGCAAAGCGCGCAATCCTGATTTGTTTGGGAAGGGTTGTCCAAGTGCGCAAGTCTGCATCGTTCATGGACGCTTGGTATACGGTGCCGGCAATCATCACGCCTATTTGCAGCCAATCGTTGTTTGACTGTCTGGCCGCCTGCATAAGGCCGTATTGCGCACCAGCTTTTACGCCCGCGGAAATGACGGTCTTGATTATGGTCAAAGGCAAATCGTTTGCAAATTCCTGACTTATTATTTTATCCATGTCGGCAATGGTAGCCAGCTGCGCGGCGCCCTGCGCGTAGGTAATAATCAAATCTCTCCTGTAAGAATCCTGCTTTTCTAGGTATGGGAAATTCATCCCGACGTAAGGCACGTCTTGCGACACTATGAATATGGGCAAATCTATGCGCACTTGCTTTCTTATCGGCGCGGAACCCGTCTCATAAACGACATAGGTCACGGGCGGGGGCGATTGCACGGGGCCGCCCGCCAATTTTTCCGCAACGGCGATGTCTTCAATAAGCGGCGCGCAGTCGCCGCCGAGCGTCTCAAGGCAGAATCTGAAAAAGTCCGCCGCGCGATTTATGTCCGAAGAGTCTTCGGCGGCATTTAAAAAGAAGACCCCGCTGAGCCAATAGCCGAAGGGGTTTACGTAAGACGCCTTGGCCTTTAAGGATAAATCCGGCGAATATGAATCGCCGTAGATTGCCTTGAGCTTTGCCTGCGCGGCAGAATTTGAAAGCGTGCTTGAGGCGTTGTAAGAATTTGCGTCTTTTTTATTGGCGTCTTTTATGCTTTGCGCCTCTTTATCAATGCGCTTTTGGTTTTCTTGCGCGGCGTTTTGTTGGTAAAATTCAAGGCGCTTCAAAGATACGGCGGTCTTTTCAAAATCCCTCTTTTCAAGATTGTTCAAAGACTGGTATACACTCTCCATAATCTTGTCATACCAGTAGCCGCGATAAGGCAGATAGCTTTGATTTGTAAATACGGCGGCGGTTTCTTGGGTAATGCTTACGTCGGGGCGCGCCTCGTAATATGCAAATTTCTTCTCGGCCTTTTCAAAGCACAGGCGGCTTTTTTCTATGTCGCCGGCACCGCGCCAAGCCGCGCCGCTTTCAAGCTCCCACACTACCGCGTCGTCGCCGGATTCTTTGCAGACTTCTATTTCCGCAAACTTTTGCGCGGCCGCCCCGAAATTGCCCGCATACCATGCGGCGCGAGCCTCCCTGGTTTCGGACTCATGCGTGGCGCACCCCGCAAGAGAGAGCGCCGAGGCCGCAAACATTGAAAGCGCAAGGGGATTTTTGAGGGGCATTAAAACAGCCTAGTTTATCTTTGTAATTGTAGTTGAGGGCGCAGCAAGTCTTGCTACGGAACCCGTCTCAATGCCGCTGTCGCTCAATACGTCGGCCTGAGAAAATTTGGGCATTATGCGCGTAACCTTGATTTTTCCTATAAGAACTTCTTCATTGCCGAGGTTCTCGCCCGTATCGGGGTCTATAAGCGCGCCGCCGAGGGCAAACACTTCAAATTCCTGCCCGAGCTGCACGCCTGAGCCCTCTCCCCTGTTGATTGTAACCGTTGTGCCGCGCTTTGAGAGCACGCGAACGGGGAAGACCATGTCAGAAATTTTTGCGGCGATTTTGCCCGCCATTATGCGCGAAATTTCCGCGACAAGCTCGTCATTGAGATTGCCGTTTTTGGTTATGTATGAAAAACGCTCGGCAATGTCCATGTTGTCTACGGTAAAGTTTGTGGATTCTATCAGAGAGCCCGTCTTTGAGTCGTAAACCTTGCCAACCGCGCCAAAGCGTATTATGCGCTTTTCCGCCGATTTGCCGAGGGTGTCAAAGCGCGCAACTTCTACATAGTCCTGAAAATCTGTCACGGTAACAATCAATATATATTTTGCGCCCTTAATTTTGCCGGCAATCGCAGCGTTTTTATCTGCCGCGTCAACATTGCCCGACTGCGCAAAATCTTGCTCTTTCAAAATCGCCGCAAGATCGCTGCGCCCCACAACCTCAAACTTGCGCGTCGTCTGCAATGCCGAGATTAAATCGCTGTCCATAGACTGCAGAACGCGCTGAAACGTGTTGGCCGCCCCCGTAGCCTCAACCTTTTTATAGAGCGCCGGCAGCGGCTCTATCGCAGAAACCGCTATCGTGGCTTTTTCTGCGGCGGCGGGCGTCTGCGCCGTCAAAATCTGTGCGAAAAGCGCAAAAAGCGCGATGAATGCAATTTTTAAAGTCTTCATGTTTTATATAAGTATTTGAATTTTTACTTTACGGGAACTGCCGGTACGCCCGTCTGGGGGCCGAGCAAGCTCTGATTTTGCTGTATGATGTCGGGCAGGCTGTCGGCGCTGATGTCGATTTTGTAGCCTGAATTTCTGTAAGCCTGAGCTATGCCGCGCAGTTTTTCGGCTTCCGCATCCGATATTTTTGCGCGACCTTCGGCGGCCATGGCGCGCTCTTTGAGGGCTTCCACAAAGGCCATGTCGTCCTTGAAGCGTTTACGGGCGTCTTCTGTGAGGGCAAGCTGTATTTTCAAACTCTGGTCGGCGTCTCCGGTAACGTTTATATTGAAATCTGCGGGCGCAATGTCTTTTTGCTCTACCTTGAGAGAGTGTATGCCGCGCGCAAGCTTAAGCTTGGCGCCGTTTAGAGTGTAAGTTATGCCGTCAATCTGGGCGTTTACGCTTTCTACATTTGCGGGAATTACGGTGTTATCTATGGCGTATTCTCCGCTATCGAGCTTGATGAGCTTGGGCATCTCAAGCCCCGAGATTATGAAGCTGAGGGCCACTTCTGCGTAAGCGTCATTCTTTGCCGCTATGAGGCCGCTTTGGTTTTGCGCGCTTAAAAGCGATACGGCCTGATTGGACACGTCGTCGGCGAGCGTGTTTACGATGTCGTCCGTAAGAATCTTAAGGCCTGAGGTCTGGCGTATGGTCTTTGAAGCCGCAAGCACGCCGCCGGCAACGCCCTGCCCCATGCCGGCTTCGGCAAGGGTGTAAGAGGCGCGCAATGTATAGGTGTCCGACTTTGTCTCAATCTGATCGCCCTTGTAAATGCGCGATTCTGAACCGAAAGTGGAATACGAAATAGAAAGCACATAGTCAACGCCGAGCATCTGCGCTATGCGCAACCCCGAGGCCGAAGCAAAAAGACGCACGTCTGCGGGGCTTTTTTCAAAAACCTCTTTTTTGACGTCTTCGGCCAAAGAGCGGTATTGGGCGTTGGGGTCTTTAAGATAGTCGTTCAAATTGCGCAGCGCCAGGTCATGACTTACGGGCGCAAAACCCGCCTGCGCAAGTCGCGCAGATACCATGTCTTCAAGCGCGGCGTTTTTAAGGCCGAGCTTGCCCGTATCGTCGCGGACAAATATCGCAACACTTTTAGGGGCGTCTTTTGCGGGGGCTGCGTTTGGGGCTTGCGCAAGTGCCGCTTGCGCCGTCAAAAAACACGCCGCAAAAAGCGCGAACACATTAAGTACTATTTTTTTCATTGTGCGTATTATATTGTTACAGCAAAAAAATAAAAGCATTAAATGGCGCGACAAAGTTCGATAAAAGAATCTGAAAAAAGAACGCATTTAATGCCAACCAAGCTTAGACGTTAACTTTTAATGCGTGTTCCGCAAAATGAGGCGTTTTTTGATTTAATTTGCCCTTAAAACGTTAAAATAACCCGCAAAAGCCGAAAATGCAAACTGCCAAACCCGAAAACCACCCTTTCAAGCCATTTATGCCGCGCGGCGCAAAGTTGCTTATGCTGGGCAGTTTTCCGCCCAAAGCGACGCGCCGCTCCATGGATTTTTATTACCCGAACTTCCAAAACGATATGTGGCGCATATTCGGCCTGATATTTTTTAAAAACAAAGACGCCCTTTGTTTGCCTGCGCTTAAAACCTTTGATTTAGAAAAAATCACCGCGCTTTTAAATTCAAAAAAAATCGCCCTCTACGATGTTGCAGAAAGCGTCTTGCGCCTAAACGCGGATTCCTCCGACAAGTTTTTGCAAATCTCAAAACCCGCGGATTTGCGCGGGCTTTTAAATGCCTTGCCGCAATGCCCGGCGGTAGCCTCTACCGGCGCTAAATCTGCGCAGGCGCTGGCGATTGAATTTTGCTGTCAAGAGCCGCCCGCGGGCGGACATACAGAGTTTGAATTTGAATGCCCAGCCGTAAGACCGCGCAAGATGCGCTTTTACCGCATGCCGTCGTCTTCGAGGGCGTATCCCATGCCGATTGCCGAAAAGGCCGCGCGCTACGCCGCAATGTTTGAAGAATTAAAGATGCTTTGAAGTTTCATTCCAGGCATTTTGCTTTAAGCGTAAAAGCTCTTTCATAATACCGCCCAAATCTGCGGATTTGTCTGCGCCGCCGAAGGCGCGGTAAAGCTTTTTATAAAGCGCGTAAAGTTCTTCATACACGGCGCAATCTGCGGGTGTCGGCTTATAGCTTTGCGGTTTTAAGCGCACCATGCCCCTCTGGGCGTCTTCAAAATTTTTATATACGCCGGCGGCCACCGCACCGCCTATGGCAGCACCCAAAGCACAAGTCTGCGCGCTTTCTGCTATGAAAATTTCCCTTTTGCAAATATCCGCATATATCTGCATTGCCAGCGGGTCTTTCTGGGCAATGCCGCCGCAAAATACGAGCTTTTCAATCTTGACGCCGTATTCTTCAAAACGCTCGAGAATAGTGCGCGCCCCGTAGGCCGTAGATTCTATGAGCGCCCTGTAAATTTCTGCGCGCGCGGTAGAGAGCGTCTGCCCCAAGATAAGCCCCGTGAGCCTCTGGTCCGCAAGCGTGTTGCGGTTGCCGTTATTCCAATCGAGCGCGATTAGTCCGCTTTGCGCGGGTTTAAACTTTGCAGCTTCGAGGCGCAGAGTTTCATACATTTTGCCGTCGCCTTGCAAAACGGTTTCTATCCACCATTTAAATATGTCTCCGACGGCCGCCTGACCGGCCTCAAGCCCGTAATAACCCGGCAGAATAGAACTCTTTACTATGCCGCATATCCCGGGGATGTCTGGAAGGGTGCGCGTAAGCGGACTCACCGTGCAGTCGCAGGCAGAAGTGCCTATGGCCTTAACCAGCACCCCTTCAGACACTCCGCCTGCGATTGCGCCGTAATGCACGTCAATCTCACCTACGGCAATTGCGATACCGGCTTTTAGGCCCAGGCGCTTAGCCCATTCTTCGCAAAGCGCGCCCGCTTTTTTGTCTGCGGATTGGGTTTGCAGATAAAGGCGCTTAAGCAAACCCGCAAGTTTTGGGGAAAGCGCGCCCAAAAATTCGGCGTCGGGCAACCCGCCCCATTCTTCGGCATACATGGCCTTATGCCCCGCCGCGCAAACGCCGCGCACTACGTCGTCGGCGTCTTTTACGCCCGCCAAAACCGAAGGTATCCAGTCGGCGATTTCAACCCAGGTGTAGGCGGCGTCAAAAACTTTTTCGTCTAAATTAAGACAATGTAAAATTTTGCTCCAAAACCATTCTGAAGAATACGAGCCGCCGCACTTTGCAAGATACTGCGGGCGGATTTGTTTTGCGAGCGCCGTGATTGCCTCGGCCTCGGCAAGAGAGGTATGATCTTTCCAAAGCCAGCACTGCGCGTTTAAATTATCGGCAAAGCCCGCGGCCATACCCAAGGCGGAATTATCTTTAAGCACGGGCATGGGCGAAGACCCCGTGGTGTCTACGCCTACGGCGCATACATCTGCGGGCGTAAAACCCGAAGTGCGCTTTGCGGCGTCGGCAAGCGCGCCCCTTATGCACGCCTCAAGACCTTTTATATAGTCTGCGGGGTTTTGGCGCGCAAGAAGCGCGTTTGCGGGGTCTGTAATAACGCCCTGCCTGCCGCTTTCGTAATTATAGAAAGCAGAGCCTAGCTCCGCGCCGTTTGCGCAGTCTGCCACTATGGCCCTGCAAGAATTTGTGCCGTAGTCTACCCCTATCGAAGCTTTCATTTTACCCTTTATTTCTTAAAAATTTTTGACAGCGCAAAAGTGAATATGAAGCCGCCGACAAATATCGCGGCCGTCCCGAATACGGGGATTAAATACGTGCTGAACGGAGAAATGGGCAACCATGTAACTTTTGCGGAAAAGGTCATCCAAGCAATCACCAGAACCCCGAAAATAACCGCAAGCCCCGCCGATAGCGACGTTGCGCGTTTGGAAATTAACCCAAGCAAAAATAAGCCCAGCATACCGCCGCCGAAGACCCCCGCGAAATACCAAAACACGTCCAGCGCGTTTTCGGCGCGCGTATATATAAGCGCCATCAGCGTGCCGAGCAATCCCCACGCCACGGTTACAACGCGCAAGAAAGTCATCTTTGATTTTGCGGAGGCGTTCTTATTTATAAAGCGCTCGTAATAATCTTTGAGCATTATTGTGGCAGAAGAATTAAGACTGCATGACACCGTGCTCATAGCCGCCGCAAACACGGAGGCAATAAGAAGCCCCTTTAGCCCCACGGGCAGTTCCGAAACCATGAAATACGGAAAGACATAGTCGGGCTTGCCCGCGTATTCGGCGGGAAGCAAAGCGGGATAGGCCTTGTAGTAAAAATAAAGCGCCGTGCCTATGTAAAAAAATATTGCGGATATCGGCAGATATACCAAGCCGCCGAACCATAAGCCTTTGCGCGCCTCTTTGTCGGACTTCGCGGTGATGTAGCGCTGCACGTAATTTTGGTCTATGCCGAAATTTTGCAGATTAATAAAGAGTCCGTAAAACAGCATAACCCAAAAGGTTGTCTGCGCCAAAGACGCGAAAGAAAAATCAAAAGAGCCAAGCCCGAATTTGCCTTCGGCAAAGCCCTCTTTGACAAACCCCGCAAAACCTTCGGGCAGCGCAAAGGTAATATACAGCGCGCAAAAAACCGCGCCGCCCATGAGGACGGCTGTCTGCACGGCCTCAGTCCATATAACGCCGACTATGCCGCCCGCAAACGTGTAAAGCGTAACGGCAACGCCCGTAATCAAGATCACCGTGTAAATATCCCAGCCCAGCAGTACGCTCATGGGCAGCGCCATAAGGTAGGTCACGGCACCCATGCGGGCAAGCTGCGTGAGCAGATAACAAACGCCCGGATATACGCGCGCCCATGCGCCGAAGCGCTCTTCAAGATGCTCATACGCCGACACGCTGCCCACACTTCTGTAAAAAGGCAGGAAATATTTGACGGATATGAAGGTGGCTAGGGGCATTGCGATGCTGAAAACAAAAGGGTTCCAGTCGCCGTTAAAAGCTTTGCCTGGAAGCGCAAGAAAGCTTATGCTGCTCACAAAAGAGCCGAGTATAGAAAGCCCCGTGAGCCAGCCCGGCAAAGAGCGCTCCGCAGCCACATAGCCCTCTACCGAGGCGTTGCCCTTGCGCATCGAAAGCAGACCTATGACCATAGTAAGAGCAAAATACAAAACAAGTATAACCCAGTCTGTATACGCAAAACCCACGCTTTGGGCGGCAAATAAACTTTCAATACGCATTGGCAATCTTCCCCTGTTTTTTAATTTTAAATTTGTTTAAAGCGCGCAGGCGGCGCAGTTTTCGCAAGGCAGACCCCAGCGCTCTAGATTGTCGCGCAGGTCTTTTACGATTGATTCGCCTATTGCCGCAGTCGCTTTTGAAATCGGCATTTTTGGCGCACCCGTTTCATAGCCGCGCGCGGCCATGCCGTAGGCCACGTTTATCGGGAAAGTCGCCCTGTCTACGATTTCGCCGACAATTTTCATGCGGCGTTCTATTTCCGCAAAATCCGCGCAAGGCTCATTAAGCTTGGCGGCGCGGTAAAGCTTTACCATGTATTCCGGCACTATATTTGTAAGCCCGCCTATGCAGCCTGCGCAACCCATGCCTATAATATACGGTATGCGCGTATCGGCACCCGCAAAAACCGCAAAGCCCCTGCTCGCGCCAATCTCTACAAGCGTTTTGCCGTAGTCCACTTCGCCGCCGCTTTGCTTTATGCCGAACATCTCGGCGCGCGCGGCAAAGCCGTCGACCGCGCTTTCGCCTATGCGCGTGCCCGTGCGTTCGGGGAAGTTGTAAAGCAAAGTCGGCAAAGAATATTTTGAAGCGCAACTTAAAAAATATTCAAGCATGTCTTCTTGCGACTGCGGGTAAAAATATTGCGGCATCAGAGATATGCCGTTATACCCAAGGCCTTCGGCAATCTTTGCAAGACAGGCAACCTCTTTTACGGTATCTGCGGAACAGTTTGCAATAAGCGGCAAGTCTCCAGCATTTGCATTTGCGACGGTTTCTAAGACTTGCACGCGCGTTTGGGTGTCAAGCTTGAGAAACTCTCCGGTGCTACCAAGCACCATGAAGCCGCCTATGCCGGCATTTTTAAGGCGCTCGATATTATGCGTCAATGCGGTTGTTAAGAGGCGCCCTTGATTATCGCAAGGCGTCTGCAGCGCTGCCACTATGCCGCCTCTGGGCTCGCCCTTGGAACCCCTGACGGCTGTTGTATTTTTATTGTATAAACTCATATATGGAAATAGCGGCGCGCCTCTTTTTTTGCCTTAAGTCGACGTGCGCAGAGTCTCCCTGACCGGCAGACTCACGATTTTAGGCACTTCAAAGCCCTCTTTCAGCTGGCTTAAAAGCATGGCGCCCGCCTCGCGCGCCACTATGCCTTCTGATATGCCCACTGTTGTGAGCGGCGGATCAAAATATTCAGAATACTCATAGTCGCCTATGCCGACTACCGCGATGTCCGACGGGATTTTAAGCCCCGCGCGCTTTATTGCAAGATACGCCCCCAGAGCCAAAGAATCAGAAACGCAAAAAAGGCCGTCCAACTTTGCGCCGCTTAAATATTCGCGCAGAGCGTCATAACCCGCAGAGTCCGAAAGCGCCGCGGCCTTAATCTGCTGCACGGCGTTTCCCGCAGTCTTTAAAAAACCCTCGAGCCTTATTTTTGTAGTCTGCGTAAGCGGGCTGCCGAAAAGCACGCCAAGCCTCTTGCGCCCTTTTTCTAAAAGGATTTTTGCGGCGCGTTCCCCCGTATCGCGAGTGCTTATTACGGAAGAATACCCTTCAACCTCGCGACCTATCAACACGCTGGGAAAAGGAAGAAATGTGTTCTTTAAAAATTCGTCGTCGGCGGGCGCGGTGTTCATTATTATGGCGGCGTTAAAGCCGTTGCCGCTCACGAAAGACGCCTTTTCCGAAAGCTTGCCCGCCGCAAACATCTCAATAACTATAGAAACTTCATAGCGGGCGTTGATTTCTTCATCGCCTTCAAAGATGTTCTTAAGCTCATACAGAAATTTGTTTACGAGGTTCAGCGGCGCTTCATAACTGCTTACGAGAGCCAACACCAGCGGCGACTTGTCGCCGCCGGACACCCTCAGCCTGCGCGCACCGACATCGGGCACATAGCCCAGTTTGCGCACAGCTTCGCGTATTACGTTTACGGTGTCCATGGGTATGCGCCTCTCTTTGTGGAGGTTGTGCAACACGGTTGAGACCGAGCAAATAGAAACGCCGCAATAAGAGGCTATGTCTCTTATTGTTACCTTTCCGTTGCAGGTCTGCCTTGATTCTTTCATTTTCTTTCGCATGTTGAATCCTTATATTGAGCGCGTTAAAAACGCGGGGGTTGAGTTTATGCGCAATGGTTAAACCTTTTTGCAAAAGTGCGCAAGCAATATGGATTCAAATTCTGAATGTTCTTTTCTCTGTGAGCAAAAACGTTTAAGTTACTTAAACGTTTTTGCAAGCACAAAAATAAGTATCCGCAAAAAAAATAACTCAGGCTTTAAAAATGCGATTTTGCGTTCAAAATGCGCGGAGTCGCGACACATTACACCCCTTACTTTTATACGACTTAGCAGATATAGCCAAGCTGACGCGCGGGCAATTTAAGCATAAAACGCCTCAATCAGGACAACTGCCCCGCTATTCTTTTTCTATTTGCAGACGGAAAAATATCCTGTCCGAATCAAGCGTTTTTGAAGCCGTGCGCAGATAATATTCGCCGTCTTCGCTCTCGGTAAGAGTTAAGCCTTCGGCACTCCAGTTTACCAAGTCCGCGCTCCAAAGCGGCGTAACGCTGACACCTTCGGCAAGCTTATAAACGGGATAGGTAAAATACGCGTCCCCGCTTGCCAAGCCCGACGCAAAATATCCGCTTGCATTAAGCGTTGCGGAAACACCGCCGCCTATGCCGAGCGCGTATTTCTCAAGATTCGTAAGGCCGTCGCCCGTCGGAGAAGCAGACATGGCGGCGTAATCTCCGCTGAGTCCGCTTGCGTATGCCCAGTCGTCATAGGTAATCGCCCTGCCCGATTCAAGAGAAACGCTCAGGACGGCCGCAGAGCTCGCGACGGAACCTACGCTGTTACCGACTACGCACCTATAATATAGGCCTCCCATTGAGAGTGTGACGGGGTTTACAGTAAGGCTGTCCGCCGCGGCTCCGCTAAGTTCTTGCCAAACCGAGCCGTCTGAAGAATATTGCCACGCATAGCTTATGCCTACCCCCGCCGCCCAAATATAAAAAGACGCCGAATCCCCTGAATAAGCCGAAGCAGACGCAGGCTGCGTCAAAATTTTGGGAACCGCCCCCGACACCGTGAGCAATGCCGAGTCCGAGTAATATGTAGAGTCCCCGTACACTAGCGCCGCGCGGAAGAGATAGCCGTTATATGCGGTTGATACCGAGTTTAAGGTGTAATAGGCGTTTCTCGCACCTGAAATGCTTAACCAAGAAGTGCCGCCGTTTGTTGAATATTGCCAAGAAAAATTTGTGCCGTAATCGGTACTTGCCGCCGCGTATAGCGTAAGCGCCGCGCCGCTTGCCGACGTTGCGCTTTGGGGCTGCGTTATAAATACCGGCACGCTTGAAGCCGCAAGCGCGCCCGCAATGTTCAAGCGCGCGCCCGTGCGCGAAAGCCCGTAAAGAGAATCTAAAGCGTCTGCGCCATAATAAATTTTATCTATCAGCTGCGCGTAAGAAGCGTCGGGATATTTTTCTTTGACCAGCGCAAGCGCGCCCGCAACAAGAGGGGTTGCCATACTTGTGCCTGACATAGACACGTATGAAGAGTTTGACGTTTTGTAAGTAGAATAAATCGATGAACCCGGGGCAAATATGTCTACGGAAGCAAGGCCGTAGTTTGAGAAGTCTGAAATTTCGTCCGCCGAAGTTGTCGACCCTACCGCCACTATGTTGTTAAGCGAGTAACTTGCGGGATACACCGCAACAGAATCATTGTTTGTGCCGTCGTTGCCGGCGGCCGCAACAAACACTATGCCGCTTTGCCTCGCAGAATTTATAGAGTTGTAAAGAGAACTTGAGTAGCTGCCCGTAAAAGAGTTGCTGAAGCTTATGATGTCGGCACCCTTGTTAATTGCGTAAGTTATGCAGATTATTGCGTCGCTGAGCGTGCCCGTCGCACTGCCGGTTCCGTCGGGCTGCGTAAACTTAAGCGCCATGAGCTTAACTTTCCATGCCGCGCCGCAAACGCCCTTTGAGTTGTTTCCGACCGCCCCTATTATACCCGCGCAATGCGTGCCGTGCCCGTGGTCATCGTTAGGGTCGCTGGTGCCGTAGACGGGATTTATGCCGTAGATGTCGTCTACATATCCGTTGCCGTCGTCGTCTATGCTGTTACCCGCAATTTCAGAAGCATTCACCCACATATTTGCGGACAAGTCTTCATGCGTGTAGCGTATGCCAGTATCTATGACGGCCACCGTGACGTCTGCCGCCGAGGTAAGCTCATCCCAAGCCGCCGGTGCCGAAACTGCGGCGGGCGCCCACTGCTTTGAATATTGGGCATCGTTGGGCACGGCGCGCGCATGAGATATATAGTCAAGTTCCGCATAGTCGCACTTCAAATTTTTGAGCGCCGCCGCAACGCCTTCGCGGGCGGAAGTCAGGGTTGCGCTTTGGGTCACAAATAAAAAAATGTTTTCGCCTATTTCAGACTTGAGAGTAAGGCCGAGCGCCGCCGCAGCCTTCACAAACTCCGTCTTTGAAACCCCGTCTTGAGGTGCGGCTATAACGTGTGTGGAAACGTATTCTTCGGTGCGCTTTGATTTTATGTCGCTTTCAGAATCAAAATATTCTTCAACGGTTACAGAGTAGCGGTTCTTCACGGTATCGGGCGCTTCAAGCAAAAAGGCGCGCATTACGCCGCCTTCTTCAAGGCGCTTTAAAGAAGAATCCGCAATCTTATACGCCCCCCAAGAGTCCCCGTTTTTTAAATACGAAAAATCATCTTCTGTTTTAGCGCCCTGCGCAGCTTGCGACACCGCCGCAGTTTGCGCATTTGCATGATCCCCGCTCTTAGGCTCGGCAGGCTGCGCGTCAGATTGTTCGGCGCGTTTTTCGCAAGAAAATCCGTCCGCAGAGAGTCCGCCGCTATGCCCGCCGAACCAAAAAGCCGCAGCTATGAAAAGCGCGGCAAACGCAAAAGCGGTCAAAAGCCTTTTCTTAAATTTTAAGTCCATTATTAGGGTGCGTGGAATATATAAAGTTACGTACGGGCTTCACAAATAGATTTATCGCTTGCCAAAAGGTAAAACATTCTTCCAGAAAATACCCGATATGCCGTCTTATCAAGTTTTTTTGACATGACCTTACGCGTAAAGTTCCTGATTAAAATTCCGCAAGGCTCGAGTGATAAATTTGTAACCCGCAACAATTTTGTATAAGCACCTACGCTTTTGTGCGTGTTTTGCGCGCCGCCTTTAACATTATTAAACGCAAAGGCGCGCATTTTTAACCTAAAAACCATTTTAAATGAGCAAAACCATACATTTTTGAGGCGTTTCAAAAACTGGCACGCAAGTTGCTAACTTTTTAAATATCATGGCATGACAGCATAATGCCACATTTATGCGGCTTCGGAAAAAGGAGACTGAAGCCGCATAAAAGCAAAAGGAAACAAAATGTATTCGCTCATAGACAGCTCAGACGCAGTTAACAAGTGGATGGAGCGCTTCGGCGTGAGATTCGGCATTTACAAGAACGGAGAGTTTAAAGAACAGCTCTTCCCGTTTGACGCAATCCCGAGGGTAATCTCAGCCAAAGAGTGGGAATATCTTGACAAGGGGTTGGTGCAAAGGGTTGAAGCCCTCAACGCCTTTTTAAGAGACATTTACTCGCAAAAAAGCATAGTGCGCGCGGGCGTTATACCGGAAGAATTTGTATACTCGTCAAAGGGCTACCTTTACGAGTGCGAGGGCATCTTGCCCGTAAACGGCGTATTCTCGCACATATCAGGCATAGACTTAGTGCAGGGCAAAGACAACTCTTGGTATATCCTTGAAGACAATTTGCGCATACCCTCAGGCGCGTCATATCCCATGATAGCGCGCACAATCACGCGCAAGGTGCATCCGGAAACTTTCAGGAGCAACAATGTTGCCGACAATCGCGATTATAACGAGCTGCTTAAATCAATGATGCGCTATATGTCTTGCGACCGAGGCATATCCGTAATACTTACGCCCGGCAGATATAACTCCGCATTTTTTGAGCATTCTTATTTGGCCGAAAAGACGGATTCCGTCTTGGCCTTCCCGGGTGATTTGTTTGTCGAGGACGACTGCCTTTATTACCGCGGCTTGTATAACGAGCGTATGCGCGTAGGCGCGCTTTACCGCAGGGTGTCAGATGAATATTTAGACCCGCTTACCTTTGAAAAATCTTCTTTGCTGGGCATACCAAACCTGATGCGCGCCTACGCAAAGGGCAATGTTGCGGTTGTCAACGCGCTGGGCAACGGCGTAGCAGACGACAAGGGCATATATTACTTTGTGCCCGCCATGATAAAGTATTATCTCGGCGAAGAGCCCATACTTATGAACGCCCCGACCTATCTGCCCTATTTCAGAAAAGATTCCGAATACGTCACAGAAAACCTCGATAAGCTCGTAATCAAAGACGTGAGCGAGGCGGGCGGCTACGGCGTTATCTTCGGCCGCGATTTGAGCGCGGACAAGCTTGAAGCCTTTAAAAACATAATCCGCGCAGAACCGCGCAGGTGGATAGCGCAGGAAGTCATAGATTTTAAGGATTTGGAAATCATGGAAGGCGGCGTAAAAGTAATGCGCAAGGCGGACTTGCGCACCTATATCGTCAGCGGTCCCGAAACCAAGGTTTGGAAAAGCGGCCTTACGAGATTCTCGCGCAATCCCGATTCTTTCGTTGTAAATTCATCGCAGGGCGGCGGATTTAAGGACACCTGGGTTTTGACGGAATAATTTTAACATACATTATATAGGAGTAGGAAAACAAATGAACATGCTCGCAGAAAGATTGGGATACCGTATGGAAAACGAATACGCCGCCATATCGCCGTCAAAGGCGAACAGACTCTTTTGGCTGGGTCGCTACGCAGAGAGGGTATATATGAGCCTACATCTGCTCAGAAAATATTACGACACGCACATAGACGGCGACAAGCGCGCCTACTGCGTATATTGCGAAAAGCTGAACATTCCGCATGACGGCGACATAGGCGCGGATTTTATACAAAGCCTCTTATACTCGGTCAATATGCAAGGCTCATTGCTTTCGGGCTTAAAGTTTGCCAACGACAACGCAATAGTCGTTCGCGAAGAAATTACGAGCGAGACGCTTTCATACATACATCTTGCCGTGGCGCATATGCGCGACTGCGCCGCGCGCGGCGACACAAACATAACGGCGCTGCAACCGATTACAGACTATTTGCTGGCCTTCTGGGGTTCCGCTGAAGAGCGCATCTACGGAGAGCCCGCCTACAATATCATGAAGTGCGGCAAGGCCGTTGAGAAGTTCGATATGCGCATACGTTTTGACTATTCTTACACCCGCATTCTCGAAAGCTACGCAAAGCTGCGCAATCTGGTGTGGACGCTTGAAAGGTCATACTCTCCGAGCGTGCTTGAAGAGCTTGACCTGCTTATGAGCGTCAAAGAATTCTCGTTGACCCCGCACAACAAGCAGGCGATATTAAGCAGCATTTCAAGGCTCATTACAATATAGCCAATGAAACGCTTCGGCTACAGTTTTGCTACCGAGGTTTCTTTTGATTCCGAGGTCAGCGGGCACCACTTTGTGTTGCGCGCCCTGCCGTCTGTGGGGGCGTTTCAGCGCCGCGTGTCGGAAACTCTCGCCGTTGAAGACTGCGATGACTTGGTCTACTCTCACGACAACTTCGGCAACCGCCTGCAATACGGTTTTAAAGACGGCGCGCACGGCCGCTTCGCGTTTGAATCAAACGGTGAAATTTTGCAGAACGTCTACCGCATATTCGGCGCGTTGAACAATATTTTTTTGTATGAATCGGCCTTTACGAGAGCGTCTAAAGAGATGTATGACTTTTTGCAGGGCATTGACTTTAAAGACTGCATGACGCCCCTTTCAAAGGCGCTCGCAATATCAAACGCGGTAAACGCCGCAATAACGTATGAGAGCGGCGCTACCGACATAAGCACGTCGGCCGCCGACGTGCTGCGTTTGCGCAAAGGCGTATGCCAAGATTACGCGCACCTTTTGATAGCGCTTTGCCGCATTTTAAAAATACCCGCGCGCTACGCAAACGGCCTCATGGCGGGCGAAGGCTCATCCCACGCCTGGGTTGAAATTTACGACGACATGATGTGGCGCGGCCTTGATCCGACAAACAACGTCCTCATAGAATACGGCTACATAAAAATATCTCACGGGCGCGATTTTTCGGATTGCCCGTTAAACCAAGGCGTCATGAGGGGTGTCGCAAACCAGTCCGTAGAGGTTAAGGTTAACGTTAAAGAATTGCCATGATTAAAACAATAGTAACAACCAAAATGCCCGTTGACGAGCGTTTGCGCATACGCAAAAACCGCATAGCCTCCGGGCGCGGCAAAAAGCGCATCTGCATAGTTACGGGCACCCACGGCGACGAGCTTGAAGGACAATACGTCTGTTTTCAGCTGTGCGAGATTTTTAAAAAGTTTCCGGAATATCTGCGCGGCACGGTAGACCTCTACCCCGCCCTGAATCCGCTGGGCATAGACTCGATAACGCGGGGCATACCAAATTTCGACTTGGATATGAACCGCATATTCCCCGGTGATTCAAACGGCTCAATGGCAGAAAGCACCGCTTGGCACGTCATAAACGATATGCGCGGCGCCGACATGGCAATAGACATACACTCAAGCAACATATTTTTGCGCGAAGTGCCGCAGGCGCGCATCAGCGACCTTACGGCAAAAAAGCTTACTCCCTACGCAAAGCTTTTAAACTTGGATTTTATCTGGATACATAACGCCGCAACGGTTCTCGAATCTACGCTCGCGCACTCTTTGAACTCCGCGGGCACGCCAACGCTAGTCGTAGAGATGGGGGTCGGCATGCGCATCAACCGCAAATACTGCAACAGGCTTGTCAGCGGCATACTCAATTTAATGCGCGAAATAGGCATGTGGAAAGGCCCCGCGAGAGAAGAGGTCTACCCCGAGGCAAAGCTTTCCACGGACGGCTCCGTAATATTCATAAACGCAAAGGCGTCGGGGGTTTTCATACACACCATAGATCACTCCATGTATGTAGAAAAGGGGCAAGAAATAGGCCGCATTGTAGACCCGCTTGCCGGAGACGTTTTGCACACGATATGCGCGGAAGAAAAGGGCTTTGTCTTCACGCTGCGCGCTTACCCAATAGTCTACGAGGGCTCTCTCATAGCAAGAATCTACCAAAGCAAGAAATAAGATGGTTACGGAAACTTTATTCAAAATGCGTTCGCCATACCGCGATGACTTTCGCATAAAAGGCTTCAGGTTCGGCGGCGGCAAAAAGTGCGTGGCCATAGTTGGCTCTATGCGCGGCGACGAAATTCAGCAGCAGTTCGTATGCTCGCAAGTCGTTAAAATGCTTACAGAGCTTGAGGCGCAAAAAAAAATCGCCGAAGATTGCGAAATCTTGGTGGTGCCAAACGCCAATCATTTTTCTATGAACCTTGAAAAGCGCTTCTGGGCGCTTGACAATACCGACATCAACAGGATGTTCCCGGGCTACGGCATGGGTGAGACCACGCAGCGCATAGCGCACGCCATATTTGAGAACATTAAGGGTTATGAATACGGCATACAGCTTGCAAGCTACTATATGTCGGGGGAGTTTATCCCGCACGTGCGCATGATGAAGACCGGCTATGAAGACGTAAACGCGGCGCTGCTTTTTGGCATGCCCTATGTATATTTGCATGAAGTTAAACCCTATGACACGGTTGTTTTAAACTACAATTGGCAGCTGTGGGGCACAAAGGCGTTCTCGGTATATGCGGGGCAGACAAGCCGCATAGACAACGACAGCGCCGCCGAAACCCAGCGCGCAATATTGCGCTTTTTAAGCCGCATCGGCGTAATAGATTATAATATCAGAGACCTCTACGCTTCAAGCGTCGTTACGGATGCCGACCAAATTTCGGTGCACGCGCCCGCCGCAGGCATAATGTATAAATTTAAAAAACCTAACGACGACGTTTCTAAAGGCGATATTTTAGCGCACATTGTAGACCCCTACAACGGTTCGGTCATCGCAGAAATCAAAGCGCCCGCAAACGGCACGGTGTTTTTTGTGTATGACAAGCCGCTCGTGCTTGAGCGCACAATAATGTTCAGACTCATAAAATAGGCGGGCGTTTTTTAAAATTGCGCGCAAGCTGTTTTTAATGAAAATTACCGCCCATAATATGACTGAAAAGCAAAAATCAAAAGGACTTACCCCAAAAGAAAAGCGCAAATCGCGCATGTTTGCGATACTCGGCGCGGTATTGCTGGCCATTATATGGGCGGGCGCCTCTTACGTCGAGACGCGCATTGGCGAAGCCCCCTCAAACACGCGCGCCGCGGCATATATTACCCTGCCCAATTATAAGGACGCAGAATTTCAAAACGAAGAACCCGCCGAGTATGAGACAGACAAAGTAAAACTCGCCCTGAGCATATTCAGATTTTTAACGCCCTCAAAAAACAATCCGAAAGAGCCGCTAAAACAGATTGCGCTTACAAAAAACTCTTTTGAGCAAAAGCCCGCAAAGCTTGCCGCAACATGGCTTGGACACTCGATGATTATTTTTGAATTAAACGGGGCGCGCTTTATTACCGACCCCGTTTTCGGCAACGCCGCGCCCGTACCCTTTGTGGCGGGGCGCTATGCCGACGCCCCGATAAGCCGCGAAGATTTGCCCAAGTTGGACTTTGTGCTGATATCGCACGACCATTACGACCATCTTGAATACGAAACCGTGCGTTTCTTTAAAGAGCGCGGCGCAAAATTTGTTGTGCCGCTCGGTGTGGGCGCGCGCCTTGAGGGTTGGGGCGTGCCGGCTCAAAATATTACCGAACTTAACTGGAATGAAAGCACGCAGCTTGCCGGCATAAAAATCACGGCGCTGCCCGCCCGCCATTTTTCCGGGCGCGAAAAGCAGGATAAAAATAAGACTCTGTGGGCGTCTTTCGTCTTTGAAGGCGGCGGCAAAAAAATATTTTTCGGCGCAGACGGCGGCTACGGCAAGCACTTTAAAAAGATAGGCGAAACCTATGCGCCCTTTGACCTTATCTGCCTTGAAATCGACGCTTGGAATGTTATGTGGCCGAATAATCACTTATACCCGCCGCAAGTCATACAGGCCTATGCAGACTTAAAAGGCGGCGGCAAAGCGCCGCTCTTGCCCATACACTGGGGCGTATTTGACATGGCGGATCATCCGTGGGACGAGTCTATAACTCAGGTCAAAATAGAGGCCGCCAAAGCCAATGTGCCGCTTGTAGAAATCTTGCAGGGCGGCACTTTTAAGATTGAGTAAAGCCTCATAAAAAGCGTGATTCTCTAAACTTGGTTTCCGCACAATTTAAAAGCATTGTTCTGTTGCGCTCAGATAATTATAGAACCACCCTTTGCTAGTGTTGCACGCACTTCCGAAGCCGGAACGTCCTTTATCGCGCATTTCTTTGAAAGAGTAAGAACACAAGTGACTCCCGCCGCCTCTCCGAGCTGATTCATATTTACCATCACGCGTATGCCCGAGAATGAAAGTACATCCGCATCCAACATCCTGCCCGCCGTTATCACGTTTTCCGAATTCTGAGGGATTAACGCGCGAAGCGGCACCTGATAAAAGGTAGGGTTTACAGCAATCTCCTGCCGCCATCTAAATTCTTCAGGCGGGTTAATCTGAGACAAGTAAACAGCGCTTCCGTCAAGATAGTAAAATGTCAGACCCGGCTTGTCCTGATGATGCAAGTCCAACCTGTAGCTGCCGTTTGCAATTGCATCGTCGTAATGCGCACCATTCATGGTTTCATCCTCTTTGATGCGATGCAGGCACTTTACATGAACGCTATCCCTTATACCGATGCAGGACGGCAGGGTTATAAGGGCGGCATCTTTATTTACATATTGCCTATATTTATCCATTACCACGCGAACCTGCCTGCGTCCCTCCATTTCAGCAAAAGTCAGGTCGTCCGCATCAGACATATCCCTATCAAGAACGCGCGTACCGTTGAGCATCCAAACATCGCCCGCCGAATTCAATTTGTTGCCCCATGTAAATCCCCTTGGTATGTCTAATTCTTCGCGGTGTTTTGCGCGCATCTCATTATATGACTTAAGATTGAAGCCCGATATATGAGCACAAGTCGTAGGTGGTTGAACCTGCGAATATTTGTATGTTTCAAGGCTCATACGGCGGCAAAGGTCGGCATCGCCCGTTGCGTCAATAAAATACGATGCGCGTATTATGCCGCGACCGCTTTTATTATCGACAATTACACCCGCCAATTTGCCATTTTCAAAAAATGGTTCGGAAAATAAAGTGTGCAAATACGGCTTTACCTTCGACTCAAGAACGAGTTCATCAAGCTCCGTCTTAAGCTCCATAGTATTGAGCACAAAACCCACGGATTGATTTTTTGAAGATGTTTTAACGGCATCCCGTTTTTTAAGGCGCTCAATGACCTCTAAAGTCAAACCAGCAATTATCTCCTTCTTAAATTCGCAATCAAGCAAAGTGTGCCATACGTTTACAAGAGCGTTTGATGCCACGCCCCCAAATCCATTCTGACGCTCTGCAATGACGACTTTTGCATCCATTCTCGCGGCGCGTACTGCGGCAAAGACACCTGTGCAACTGCCGCCCAAAACGCAGATGTCGCACTCGGCAATAGTTTTGATTTTTGAATAGTCGCCTGTGTTCCCCCTTGCAAGCGGGAGCGCCGCAAATACGCCCGCACCCGCAATACCTTTAAAAAATTTCCTTCTGCCGTTTTCCATATTTTCCATTTTTCAATTAAACGCATTTTTGCCAAAAATGTTTCATTGTAAAAAATCGACATACGGCGAGGATTTATTTTCAACTTTACAAAGAAGCAAAACCGTATTTCAGTCATACGCGAAGAAGGTGGATTAAAACAAGCTATTGCTTGACGAAGCCGATGCTTTAAAAATACTAGTAGGAGTCCTATAACACTCTTGTCGCATGAAATATAGGTAAATTTTAAACATATTTAGAAATGACCATACTTAAAACAGCAATATTCTTACTATGCGCTTTTGCGGCGGCTTGCGCTTTTGCGGGCGTCACGGACAAAGAAACAAAATCTATAAAGTCCGGTCAATTTTGGAACGATGCCGCAGGGCAGCGCATAAACGCCCACGGCGGCAACGTGATTTTTTACAACGGCGTTTATTATTGGTACGGCGAAGACAAAGAAAAGGGGCTTTCTGAAAAAACAAACGCCGACGCGGGCATACATTGCTACGCCTCAAATGACCTAATCAACTGGCATGACACGGGCATGATGCTCAGCCTGATAAAGGGCGAAACGCTTTCGGATTTGGCTTTTGACTGCAATCAGGACAGGCCGAAAGTCGTCTACAACGAGAAGACGAAAACCTTTGTGATGTTCTTTAAGCTTTACCTCCGCGAAAAAGGCACCGATGTGGGCTTCATAGGTGTGGCAACTTCCGTAAGCCCCACGGGGCCTTTCAATTATTCGCACAAATTTTTGGCGGGCAATTCTGCAAACGGCAGCGGAGATTTTGCCATGTTTAAAGACGAAGACGGCGCGCTTTACCATCTTGCCGTGCGCAAGCCCGACAAGGCTTTTGTTGCCGGCAAAATGCGCGAAGACTACCTTTTGCCAGAGGGCGAATATAAAATTTGCGAAGGCATCTTAAACAAGACCGAAGCGCCCGCCGTGTTTAAGAAAGACGGCGTGTATCACATGCTTGCGTCGGGCTCTACGGGTTGGAAGCCAAATGCCGCGCGCTACTTTACCGCAAAGTCTATATACGGCCCTTGGGAAAACCGCGGCAATCCCTGCGAGGGTGTAAACCCAAATAACAAGCTTGGCTCTGAACTCACATACGGCGGTCAGGCGGCTTCAATAATAAGTGTGCAAGGCAAGAAGGACGCCTTCATCGCCTTCTTTGACATCAACGTGCCCGAGCACCCATACGACAATCTTTACATCTGGCTGCCAATTGAGTTTAAAGCGGACGGCCTCATGCGCATAACATGGCGCGACGAGTGGGACTTGTCGGTATTCGACAAATAAAAAAACGATTAGAAATTATAATTTTATTGAATATGCATAAAATTTTATGCATATTTGTCGATAAAAATGAGTAAAATTGAAAAGTTGCTCGAAAAACTTCACAATATCGATGCGGATAATTCATGGATGTTTGATGAGGCCGTATATGTTTTAAAAAGGACTGGATTTGAAGATTTAGGCGGCAAGGGAAGCCATCAGGTTTATCAAAATAGCAAGACAAATAAAACCATTGTACTGGCAAAACACGGCGGTAAAATTAAATCGGGGTATATAAAGCAGCTGAGAAAGGTTTTGGAAAATGAAAAATAATTACTATCCAATCAGAATATCTTGGGACGAAAGCGAGAAGGAATTTCTTGCGGAAATTCCGGCTCTTGAAGGCTGCATTGCTTACGGACAAACAGAAGAAGATGCGTTGCAAGAACTAAAAATTGCAAAAGAACTCTGGCTTGAAGCGCGCGCAAAGGCAAAATTGCCGATTCCCAAACCCGAGGCCTCAATAGAAGTGTTGAGATCTTTGAGATCGGTAATAAATGTATCATATATCGCGCGCGCGGCCAATATGCCTGAACAAACCCTGATTGCAAAAATAAATAGGGGGACGCCTCTTACTGAAAAACAGCGCGAGAGAATCGGCAACATTCTTGCCGTCCACAATACTTAATTTGCCGCAGAATGTCTCTTAAAGCTTGCTATGCGCAGCGTCTTAAATCCATTTAATTAATATAATAATATTAACTATAAAAATTTGGCCTTTTGAGTTTATTGGTGATATCCAGAAGATTGTACGGAGTTTTCGTTCCTTTTAAGATGTCATTCATGCATGATTGAATTTCAAGATCCGCTTCAGAACTTTGAACTATGGAACTGGCCTGAGATAATAGTAAAAAATTCCATGGAGCAATAAATCTTTGAAATGAATCGAGTTTTTCACTGTCTATAGTATGGCGATTACCTTCGTTATCATAAAAGCATCCGCTGTCTGCCTCAGAAACCGAAAGCGATTTACCATCATAGATATTTATATACTCAGAAACTTTCATATCTGTAGCATTCCTTACCATTTCCTCAATATCTGCTTGAGATGCATTCCAAAAACTTGGCATGGGATCGAGTTCCAAATATACAAAGACGCGATAATCTGAGGGATTATCGAATGCAACAATACGCTTTATCTTACATTCCATTTTTTCAATATATGCCAATGACTCTTCCCAATTAATATGGAATAATTCGACACTATTATTCAAAGTCCCACGTGTCCAATAGATTGAACTGAATCCTCCATCACCAGTTATGGAAGGCAAAAAGTAAGGCGGCCGTAAGAGCTTATCCAATCGTTTCAAAATAGTCTTCTTATCAGAAAATTCTTGCTGTTTATCTATATCAGGAAATGCAGCACAAAATCTATCACAATAGAAATGGGTGGCAGTTGAACGAAAATCACGAATTGGGACACGTATATCACACTTTGATTTTGCAATTTCTGATGCTAAATCACTTGCATTTTGAATCCTCTTTTCGGGATCATTATGCAACGAGTTCCCAATTATATCGTCTAAGTAATAATATTGAGGATATAAATCTTTAATACGGCAATGCGATTTGCCTTGAATAAACTCTCCTGTAAGTAGTTCATGAATTATTACTCCTAATGAATAAATATCTACAGCGGCCGTAATGGCATTAGCATTTCCCGTTATTCTTTGCTCTGGCGCTGCGTATTGAAAATTTGCAAGTTTAGCAGTATTTTTAGTTTCAATTGCTGTGATGAGTTGATCTTCATTAAAATGCGCAATGCCTAAATCGGCAATTTTAACTGTCCCGTCAACCATCAACAAATTCTCTGGCTTCAGATCGCGATGAATTACCCCGCTTGTATGCAAGAAATTAAGTCCATTAATAATTTCTTTTATATACTTAATTTTTGTATCAATAGCTAAATTTTTATCACGAATTGAATCTCTCAAAGTACACTCAGCAAGAGGCATAATATAAAATAATCTACCATTTTTATCTTTCCCAAAATCGACTATACTAATCAAATTTTCATGATGATGCGTAATAGAAAACGCAAATTCATTTTTAAATCGTTTAATTTTCTCTGAACCATCATTTTTAAGTAATTTGAGCGCAAACTCTTTTTGATCAAATTCTCTTATTACCTTATAAACATTGGCACTTCCTCCATTACCAATATTTCCTTTATTTATATACTTAAAAAAAGCTGTATCAATTTTTTCGTTTTTATTCATACATATGAAATTCAAATATAAAAATTAATGTGCATTATAGCATATAAACCGCGCCGACGCTTAGTTTTGAGATTTTACAAAATTTACAGCCTCGGAATTAAGCTTGTCTACAGTGCCTGCGGCGGGAGAATGGCGCGACTCTTCATTTATAAAAATAGACTTTTTCGCCTTTATGTTGTTATAGGCGGCATAGCATGAAGTGGGCTCGCAAACATTATCGGCGTAATTTATCATGAAGAATACGCGCCCCTTTATGCGCTCGGCAAAGTTGACGGCGTCTATGTAGCGCGCGGCCTGCGTCTTGGTTTTGTCATAGTTGCCCTGCCCGTCAAGGCGCGTGAAATGCGGCCAACCCGTCGTGCGCCCGACCGCCGCGCCCGAATGGTCGCAAATTGCGGGATAACACGCAACGATAACCGTGACCTTGTCGGGATAAAGTCCGCCAGCCGCCAGAGCCTGCCCGCCGCCCTGACTGCCGCCCGTCACAATCAAGTCTTTACCGTTCCACTGCGGCTGAGCTATCAAGACGTCCATGGCGCGCATAAGGCGTATAAAGAGCGTACGGAAAAATATGGTGTCGCGGCTGTCGCTGTCCTTTGTGGGGTAGCCTTTAAGCTCGCCCTCGTGAAGGTCTTTGTAATATTGGGCGGGCTTGGCGTTTGGGAGCCCATGCGCGTTAAAATCCATGGCGATAAAGCCTAGCTTTGCGCGCGCCACGGCAGACGAAAGCCCTGAAGAGCGCACACCTGCACCATGCGCCGAAAGCAGCGCAGGCAGGCTCTTATCTGCCGCAGACTTCGGATACGCCATATAGCCGCTCAGCTTGCCGTTGAAAGTGTCGGCCTGCACGTCAAAAGCCGCTATGGAGTCATCGCCCGAATTTACGGGCGTAAGCTCAACATTCATGGGGATTTTTGCGAGTATCGCTTTTTGAGCCGTCCAAAACGCGTCAAAATCTTCAGGCGCGGGCATGCTTGGGGATATTTCCAAAGGAGAGAAAGCCGCACCGGCAAGCAAATCTACGGATTCCGTCTTTGCGTCTTCTGCGGGAATTTTCAGATACACGGCGCACTTAAGAAAACCCGGCTCTTCAAGCGTTCCCGATACGGCGAACTTGCCGTCCTTAAGCTCTCCCGAAAAAGTCTTGCCGATTTTTACGGAGTCTTTCGTGATTTCGCCGGACACTTTCAAATTTTCGGCAGGCTTGCCGTCTTTTGTGACTTCGAGTATGAATTCCGCAAGCTCTCCTTTTTTATATTCGGAGCCTTCGCGAGAGGCCTTAAGGCGCAAGGTGTAATCGCCGACTTTCTTGGTTTCGGCAAATGAAGATACGCTAAATATTGCCGCAACAGATAATACTAAAAACTTAGTTAAAAATTTTCTCATAAAATATTTTTAAACGGCGCACAAAAAAGGTCAATTATGATTTGCGTCAATATATGCGCCGTATCCACACCCGTGTAAGAATTTGCCATGCGCGCAGATTTATGCAAAACAAACCATACAAGATAAAGACTTTGGGAGTTTATTTATTTTCGGACAAAAAGCGTTTAACGCTTTGGGTAAAATTAGTATTGGTTAGAGAAATCTTCATGTTCTCAGAGTCTTTTTTCTATAAGGATTCATGTTTTCCAAATTTTAAATACTTCATTTTCATAAAGTAAAAAAAATCCAGCAATGTGTATTGCTGGATTAAATTTTATGCTCAAGGCGGGACTTGAACCCGCACGTCCTTTCGGACACCGGCGCCTAAAGCCGATGCGTCTACCAATTTCGCCACCTGAGCGAAAACGGAGACTTACGCGCCTACCTGATAGCGGGCAAATCTCTTGATTTCCAGCTTTTCGCCGATGGTGGCGATTTTCTGGGTGAGGATTTCACCTACCGTGAATTTGTCGTCCTTCACAAAGGGCTGGTCTAACAGGCTTATGCCGGCGATGAACTTGTCAAGCTTGCCTTCGATAATCTTAACCTTAACGGCTTCGGGCTTCTTGTCTTCGGCCATCTGGGCTTCGGCGATTTCGCGCTCTTTGGCGATGAGGTCAGCGGGGACTTGGTCGCGAGAAATGCAAACGGGCGAAGATGCGGCAATGTGCATGCAAATGTCCCTTACGAAAGCCTTAAAATCGTCATTCTTAGCGACGAAGTCAGATTCGCAAGCAACTTCTATAAGCACGCCAACCTTGTTGTTTGAATGGATGTAAGACGCAACCAAACCCTGCGAAGCCGTGCGTCCCGCCTTATTGGCGGCCGTGGCTATGCCCTTCTTGCGAAGGTATTCCAAGGCTTCTTCCTCGTTGCAGTTGCATTCGATGAGGGCTTTTTTGCAGTCAATCATGCCTGCGCCGGTTCTTGCGCGCAGTTCACTTACCATTTTGGCTGTTACTTCTGCCATAATATATCCTGTGTGTTAAATGTTGTTGTTATTCTGCGGCGCCGGTCTTGGGAGCGGCGGCCTTGGCCTTGCGCGGACGCGCGGCGGTCTTTTTGGCGGCCTTGGGGGCGTCTTCGCTGTCCTTGACGTTTTCTACGTCAATATCTGCGGAGAAGCTTACTTCGGGCTGCGAAGACTGCGCATCGCTTACGGGAGTAATGCTCTGCGGAGTCTTGCTTTGCACAACCCTTCTGGCAATACCGTTTTGGACGGCTTCCAAGATTACTTCGGTAATGAGGCGCACGCTCTTTACGGCGTCGTCATTGCCCGGGACGGGGTAGTCAACCAAAGTGGGGTCTGAATTGGTGTCAACGAGCGCTACAACCGGGATACCGAGCTTGCGGGCTTCGGCAACGGCGATTTCTTCATTCTTGATGTCGACAACGAAGAGTATTGCCGGGCGCTGAGAAATGTCTTTGATGCCTTCAAAGTTGCGGTTCATTCTCTCCATTTCGCGGCGGATGGCTGCGGCTTCCTTGGCGTAGAGCTTTTCGAGCTCGCCGGTGGCTTCCATATTCAAGAAGCGCTTGTACTTCTTGAGGCTGGTCAAAATGGTTTCAAAATTGGTGAGCGTGCCGCCGAGCCAGCGATTTACGCAGTAGGGCATATTTGACATATGGGCGGCTTCGCGCAGGATTTCTTGCGCCTGACGCTTGGTGCCGACAAACATGATATCTTTGCCCTTCGCAACGGTTTCTTCAATGACTTGCGTAGCCTTTTCAAGCTGCGAGTAAGTCTTTTCCAAGTCTATGATTGAAACGCCCGAACGATGATCGTAAACATAGGGCTTAGACTTCGGGTTCCAACGGCGGGTCTGGTGGCCGAAATGTACGCCGGCGTCCAGCAAATCCTTAACGGTGATATTCATACTGATTGCTCCGTATTCGCATTCTGCGAACCTGGGATAACTTTCTTTTTTTGAGTTGTTAGTTTTCCTTAACGCCACCATGGCGAAAAGAAAGAAAGACGAAACATTATGCCACGCCCTTTATCAAGCTTTTTTTTAAAAAAAACGGCATTTTAAAGTCGCCGACATAGGTATTGCGGCCAAATTACGGAAGTTTTCAATAAACTTTAAAGTGTAATCAAGTAATTTTAAATGCACAAACGCAAAGCAACGCAGCCCTGCTCCAATGATATCCGAAAAACGAAAACGCTGCAGATTTGGCGCAATGGGGTTTGGCATCAGACGAGTATAAAGGGCGGGATTGAGGGCCGAAGTGTGCTTAAGTACATGAGAGTAGAAATTATTTCGCAGCAACGCAGCCCTGCGCCAAAATTAAGAATACGCCCAAAAATAAATTCCGATTTGGCGCAATGAGTTAACTCGCGCCTTGCTTGCTCCGCAATACGCGACGTCTCGCCCCTTCGGGGTCTTTTGCTTACGCAAAAGCTTTTCCCAAAAGCTTGCTAAAGCAACTTTTGTGTTTGGATGCAGAAGCAGGAACAAAAAAAAACCTGCGGTGGGAGCGTACTTATGTACGTGACCGGTGCAGGCTTTTTGCAGTGACGAACTTATGCGCCAAAATCATTCGCCAAATCAGGCGCCGCAACCGCCGTCTTTGTACCCGCAGTCTCGACACGAGCGGCATTTGCCGTCGAAGACGTAGGCGTAAGAGTGGCAGACGGGGCATACCATGGCGCTTTCCATGGCTTTGTCCTTCTTTTTTGGTGTTGAAGAAGCGGAGACGGTGTTTGAGACCAAGGGCAGCTCTGTCTGCAAGGGGGCCTTTTCAAGACCCGTGACGGACAGAGAGGCACCGTTGCCCGCGAAAAGCGTGTTGATGTAGCCTTGGTCAAGAGAGCGCAAGCGGCGGCCGTTTTCAGACGGGAACATCCAGTCAAGCAGCTGCATGAGAAGGTCTACTATGCTTTTGCAAGAGTGGATGTCGGGCTTGTATTCGTCGTTATATTCGCCGATGCGCACCCAGCCTGCGGGGTCAAAAGACATATAGCGGAAAGACGAAATAAAGTCGTCAAAAGGCACGCCGTATTGTAGGGCTATAGAGAAGGCTTTGCAGAAGGCGTCAAACATACCGTTGATGAATGAGCCGCCCTGCCCTAAACGCCCGAAGATTTCGGCGCAGTGCCCCGTATCTGAAATGCCGACTGTCATAAAGCCGTTGATGCTGTCGCCTATGGAGAATTTTACGGTCTGCCCCCAGCGGCGGTAGGGCAGCTTTTTGCGGATGGGGTTTGCGTGCTCCTGTATGCGGATTTGCGTGGCGGTTTTTAGGATTTTTTGCCAAGCGTCCTGCACTTCCGAAGAGTCTAAGCGCGTGCTGTAGACGGCGCTCGCCTTTGACCCGTCGCGGTAAATGGCTATGCACTTTATGCCGAGGTCATGACTGACAACGAGGCATTCATAGATATCCTTTTGCGTGGCGCTTGAAGGCATATTGATTGTCTTTGAAGACGCGCCCGATATAAAGGGCTGCAAGGCCCCCAGCATCTTCAAGTGGCCGAAGGTGCCTATGTAGCGCTGCCCGCCGAAAGGCTTGTTTGCGCATTCAAACACGCGCAAAGTGTCTTCGTTAACCCACGGGATGCCTTCCATATGCCCGCAACCGTAAAAGAGCGAAGAGTCCGAAATGGGCAGTTTGCCCTTTTCTGCCTGCGCGCTGAGGTGGTTAAAGAAGCCCAAGTATTCTTCATCGTCTTTAAAGCCCGACACGCGCGACAAGATATCTTTGCATATTTCGCCGCCGTCCGAAAGGTTCTTTAAAATTTCAACCCTGTCTTTTATGCGCTTTGCGTTTAAGAAGTTTTCAAGCCCCGCAAGCCCCGAAACCTCGGCGATTATGGCTACAATCTGTTCAAACGTAAAGCCCATCTTTGCGAGCCCCTGGGGCACAAGGCCGTTTATAAGCGTCATAGAACCGCCGCCGCTTAACTGCTTATACTTTACCAAAGAGTATTCAGGCTCTGCGGAAGTGGTGCCCTCTTCGTAAATGCCGAGCGGCGCACTTATGGTGCCCGTGGGCGCAATGCACGTTACAAAGCTGTTTCTGAAGGCTTTTGCGTCTTTAAGCCCCTGCCACAAATTGCCCGCAAACTGCAAAACATCCAACCATTCGGCGTCTAGCTTTACGCCGCCCTCGCCTATGCTTGTCCTAAAGCCCGCAACGGCGTCTTCCGGCTTGAAAGATTCCATCTCGGGCAACTCGCCGGATTTTTTAAGGAGACCCTTAAGCCCCGCAAGGCTCTTAAGCTCTTCATGCATCAAAGAGTGCATGTTCAGAACGCGCTTCATGCTGTTCCTGATTTTTGGGAACTTCACGAAAGAGCCGAGCTTTTCGCCGAGCTTTGCGCTAAAGTCATAGCAGCACGAGGTAAGCAAAGACGCCAAAGCGGCGGCCATGGCGCGACCGCGGCCCGAGTCATAAGGGATGCCGAGCGACATCAAAAGGCCGCCTATGTTTGCAAGGCCTATGCCGGTCGTCCTATACTCAACGGTTTTTATGGCAATGTCTTCAATGGGGAAGCCGCCCTTGGTGATGTTGATATCTGCAGCCATCATTGCGATTTGAGAGGCGTGCTTGAATTTTTCTATTTCAAAAGCGCCGTTTTTATAAAAGCGCAGCACGTTGAAAGAGCTCAAATTGCAAGAGCTGAAAACGGGGCCGAGATATTCTGAGCAAGGGTTGCTCGTCTCAAGCATAAGCTCATCTTTAAATGTGCTCCAAAAGTTTATGATGTCGTTATTGTGAAGCCCGGGCTCCGCATTGTTCCAGATGGCCTTTGACATAACATCAAGAAGCTCTTGCGGGGCGTATTCTTTAACGATGTGGGAAGAGTCTTTCACCCAACGCGTGGCATATTTGTCGCCGTTTTTAAATGCGAGCCAGAAGCCCGCCTTCATAGAGACCGTATGGTTTGCATTCTGGTTTGAAAGGGTCTGACCGTATACAAGCTCATCCATGGCGGGGCTGTAAGTTTTGTCGACCACAAAAGGCGTGCTTAACATCATCTTTGCTGCGATTTGCTCTTCGGGGGTGCCGTCAGAAAGCTTTAACTCGGCAAGTTTACGCAAAGAATGGTTTACATTGTGCTCTTGCAGGATGATTTTTGCTATTTCCTCCTGCTTAAACTTTGTATTTACGAATTCAAATACATCCGGATGGTCGCAATAAAGCACTACCATGCGCGCCGCCCTGCGGGTTTTGCCGCCCGATTTTATAGCGCCCGCCATCTTGTCCCAACCGCGGTCAAAAGAAAGAGGACCCGAGGCCGAGCCCTTGCCGGTGATGGGTTCGCCCTCGCTTCGCAGCGAAGAAATGTTTATGCCCACCCCCGAACCGCTTGAAAATATGCAGCCTTCCGTATACTGGTGCTTTAGGATGGCCTCCATAGAGTCTTTGACGCCCAAAATGAAGCAGGCGCTCATCTGCGGGGTAGTATAGTGATTGGGAGACTTCTTAGGCTCTACCGTGCCCTCTTTGGTTTCTTGACCAAAGTACGTCACGTTACCCTTGTCTTTCAAAATTTCACGAAGATCCGGACGCCCCCAGCGCCACTGATCCCAATGACCTATGTTAAACCAGACGGGGCTGTTGGGCGCCCATATCTGATGCAAGAGCATGTATTTCATCTCTTGGTTAAAGGCCTTTGCGGAGGTTTCATCCTCAAAATAACCAAGCTGGTAGCCCCAAACGGTGTAAGTGTTGGCGATTCTGTCAAAGACCTGCTTTAAAGAGTCTTCATACTCGGGCGTGCCGGGCTCTTTGCCGAAAATGTATTTGCTTACCGTAATTTTTAAAGCGTTGTCGCCCCAATTGGCAGGCACTTCGACGCCGCTGCGCGAAAACACGGCCTCCCCCGAAGCGAACATCTTGATGTCTTGACGTTTCCACTTTGCAGTGTCGTAAGCCCAAACCCCCTCTTTAGTAAAAAGTCTCTGAATCTTAAAACCGCCCTTGACTTGCTTTTTGCCCAAATCAATTACCTGATTACCGTCGACCGTAATTTTTGCCATATCTCTTGCTTAGGTTAGAGTTGAATAAATAAGTATAGGAAATTAGTAAGCTTTATTAAGCTTTATCTCAATTAAATCGAGAGGCCGCACACGCAATCCATTCCGCCGCAGAGGGACGGCAAACACGCGAAGTGCAAATTTGTGCAATCGCAATAGAGTTGCCGTCTGACTTTTGGACTGAACGAAAAAACGAACGCGGGCTTAAATTAAGCCGTATTCTGTTTCACAAGAAAAAACCGACGGGTGTTTTTGTCAACGGCAAAACCCCCTCATTGCGCTTAATTTTGGCATATTTTTAATTTGACACTTTGCTTTACATAAAAACAATAATCATAGGTATTTCCGTGGACGGGCGGCATATTAATTTGATATCTGTTTAAATTTTAAAATATCACTAAATAACTTAATATTGCGCCATAAAAACGCTTGCTCTATTGCGGCGCGGCCAAAAAATATAGGTATTTTAACAGATATGTCCGCCGCCTCAGACAGAATAATACTGCATTGCGACCTAAACGGATTTTACGCCTCCGTCGAAGAGTTGTCGCACCCCGATATAGGCGGTAAGCCCATGGCAGTGTCGGGCAATCCCGAAAATCGCCACGGCATAATACTCGCAAAAAACGAGGCCGCAAAAAAATTCGGCATAAAAACCGCCGAAACTATTTGGCAGGCCAAGGCAAAGTGCCCGCACCTCATCCTGCTGCCGCCTAACCACGACAAGTATGAGTATTATTCTCAAAAGGTGAATGAGATTTACGCGCGCTTCACTAATATGGTTGAGCCTTTCGGCATCGACGAGTCTTGGCTGGATGTTACGCGAAGCCTCAAGCTTTTTGGAAGCGGCAAAGAGATTGCCGATAAAATCAGGCGCGCCGTGCGCGAAGAACTCGGCCTTACGGTATCTGTGGGCGTGTCTTTCAACAAGGTTTTCGCAAAGCTTGCAAGCGACTATAAAAAGCCCGACGCCACAACCGTAATCATGCGCGAAGACGTTGAAAAAACAGTCTATCCCTGCCCCGCGCGCGACATGATTTTTGTCGGGCGTTCAAGCGCGGAAGCCCTTTCAAAAATGGACATACGCACGATTGGAGAGCTTGCCGCCGCAGACCCAAACGCGCTTATAAGGCGCTTTGGCAAACTCGGCGCAATGCTTTCCGAATATGCGCGCGGTCTGGACGACAGTCCCGTGGGTTTTTATCTTGAAGAAGCGCAGGCAAAATCCATAGGCAACTCTATAACCTTCAAGCGCGACTTAAAAGGCCTTGCCGACATCAAAGCCGGACTTATGGAACTTGCGCAAAAAGTCTCGGCGCGCCTCAAGGCCGAAAAAGTTAAATGCGGCGTCTTGCAGATAACCTTGCGCGCCCCAAACTTCAGCACCTTTACGCGGCAATGCACGCTTGAAAACCCAAGCAACCTCACGCGGGAAATTTTTGAAAACGCGCTGAAAATCTTAAAGAGCTCTTGGGATGTGGATTCCCCCATAAGGATGCTCGGCATTGCGGGTGGGCATTTGTGCGACGCCTCTGCCCCCGTGCAGGCTGACCTTTTTGCCGATAAACCAAAGGCGGACTTAAAAAAGACGGCGCTTGTCGAAGAGGCATTTTTTAAAGTGAGAGAGCGCTACGGAAAAAGCGCCATTAAATACGGCACCAACCTGAAGCGCAACATCAAGTAATATAAAACCCTTAAACTATTTTAAAAGTTTTTTCATGATTTCGAGAAGGGATTTTCTGTCTCTAAGTTCTTTATATTTTTCAGAATTAGGATTTCTATTCTGAGCAAGAAGATAGTGAGCAACTCTGTGACATGTCGGGCACAACGTAACTAAATCATCAACGGTATTCAAAACTTCTGATATCATGCCTGAAACTGGATTTAAATGGTGTGATTCTACGATGTTTTTATGAAATTCAAAACCGCACGCTTGGCATTTAAAATCATCTTTTCGTTTTGATTCCAAAGATAGGGAACGATTTCTTTCTTTTATTTTAAGAATAATCTGTTGCGAAGAACCTTCTTTATATAATGATTTTTGTTCCTGCCCAATTTCATCTATAAGCCCATCATAATAACATTCTATTTTTTGGCATTTATTGATTTTATCATATGCTTCAAGTATGTTTTTATAATCTTTCTCAAAATCTCCAATTGATGCGATCTTCCAATTCCCAGTTTTCAAAGCTTCACTTTCAAAAATCAAATTATATTTTTTTCTTTTTGTTTTAATATGAAAATTACTTATCAATGCATGAGATTGAAGAACTTCAGAAAGTGTATTTAGAGGTGTTTTGCCTTTATAATTTTCGGCCCAAAAACGGATTACTTCACAGGAATCTATCTCTTTTGTCTTATTGAAAAATCTATCGTCATTTTCCATATAAAGTGAAAACAGTGCCAAAGCACATATCTCAAAATTATCAAGTTTGGCAAAAACTTCTTTTGTTGTTGAATCTTTTTCTAACATAAAATTAGGGTATAATTTTTGATAATCTATAACTTACAATAATGTATTTTTTAATTGAAATAAATTATTTCCATTAAATTTCATATTATCTATACTAATACAAATTGTTCTTAAAAAATTTGCGCTGCTTTTTCACTAAAGACCAAGTGGAAGCTTCAATATCGCGCGCAAGCGCTTCTTCGTCGCGCAAACCGCCCTCAAGCCAAGCTATAGTCTCTCTGTAACCTACTGCACCCGCAGCCGAAGGATTTTCTTTTATGCCCATTTTAAGAAGAGAGCGCACTTCGCCTATTAATCCGCGCGCAAGCATGGTGCGGGTACGCGCGCGTATACGCTCTTTAAGCTCTTCATCGGGACGATCTATTATTTGCACATCGCGCTCAATATCGCCCATTGGGCAAGGCAGAGTTTTAAAAGAAGTCAAAAGCTCTTCGACCGATTTGCCCGACGCCATGCAGCGTTCAAGCGCCTTGCGCGTGCGGCGCGGATTTTTTAAATCTACAAAACTTCCCGCGCGCGAATCCACCTTTAAAAGCTCATTAGCCAAGGATTCAGCCCCGCCCGCAAGTTCCGCCCTTTCGGCAAATTCTTTTACGCAAGCGGGTATTTCAAGCTCATCGGTTACGGCGGCAAACCAAGCCTTCAAATAAAAACCGCTGCCGCCCGCAACTATAACGGGGCGGCCGCGCCTAAGCGCGTTTTCAAGCGCGGCCTTTGCTATGTCGATATAGGCCTGCACATTAAACTGTTTTGAAGGCTCGCAAACATCTATCAAGCTGTGCGGCACTTGGGCAAGCTCGGCAGCAGAAGGCTTTGCCGAACCTATGTCCATGTGTCTATAAACTTGCACGCTGTCGCAAGAGATAATCTCAGCCTCGCTTGTGCGGGCAATAAAGAGCGCCGCGTCGCTTTTACCCGATGCGGTAGGACCGCTTATTATTGTGACTTTAACAGGCATCCTTATTTTCTTGAAATCTAGGGTTGCCGCGCACATTGGCAACAAAAAAGCCCGCGTAATACAACTGCGGGCTTTTTTGGGTTTTTGAATATAAAATTATCTGGGGAAGCCGAGCTTGAAGACCAAGCCGAATACGTCAGCCCTCTGATCAACGTTCATATAGTCACCGTCAGTGGTTGAATAGCTGGATGAAGTCGAGCTGAAGTCATGCGACCAGAAGGCCGATATGCCAAACTGGTTCGTGGCCCAATAGGTGATGTCTACGCCTACATTCTGATTGCAGGCTATACCGTCGCCCTGGTTGCCGTTCCATCTCCAAGTGGGGGTGATTGAGAGCTTTTCGGTAATGACAAATTCTATACCGCCGCCGAAAGAGTATACAACATAGTTTTGATTGTCTAGGAAGCCGGAAGCAGGTTCAAACTCGCTTGAGCCGTTTGAATTTGACGCTTGAACAAAGCTGTAACCTATGCTGGCAATGCCGAAGGGCTTGATTGCTTTTAAGAAATCATAGCCTGGTTCAAAGTTAAGATAAGGCAAAAGGGTTATGCCGGGCGTATAGGCAACCTGCGAGAAAGTGAAAGTATCGGGCAAAGCAGTGGTAAATTCTCCGCCGCCGTTATAATTGGTTTCAAAATACGCCTGCAAGTCCATACCAAACCAGCTTACGTCCTTAAGCACATTAACACTCGGCTTAAATACGGGAATGTTGAACACTATGCCGCCGGCAGCACCCACGGGTGTATCGCTAGAGCTTACGGCAGTACTGTTGATAGAGCCGTTAAACTTCATCTTGGTAAACTCTATGCCGCCGTTTACGCTGAGGCTTGTGCGGCCGAGGTTGCCCGTGTTTTCTACGGTTTTACTCCACGCAAAGGCAGAAGTAGCCGCCAAAAGGGATGAAATAGCAAGTAGTGAGGTTTTCTTTATATTCATAATGGTAATTAACTTTAAAACTTCTGCTCATTTTGTAAAGCCTTTTTTAAAAATCTCAAAATTTTTTTTGAACTCCATAATCGTTGACAAGTTGCGGCGGCCGCTCAACACTTACGGCATTATGCAAAACTTTGTTTTCTTTAATCCCACAAGACTGGTTTTCGGCAAAGATTCATGCTCAAAAATCTCAAAGCTGCTGCCTGAAAACGCAAAAAAAGTGTTGATGCTTTACGGCGGCGGTTCAATCAAGAAAAACGGGGCTTACGACCAGGTGATGGCCGCGCTCAAAGGCCGTAAAATAGTAGAATTTGCGGGTATTGAGCCAAATCCCGAGTATGAAACCTGCATGAAGGCCGTAAAGCTAATCAAAAAAGAGAAGATAAACTTTGTTCTGGCAGTCGGCGGGGGCTCGGTAATAGACGGCTGCAAATTCATTTGCGCCGCCGCAAAATTTAAGGGCGAACCTTGGGATATTCTTGTCAAAGAAGCACCCGTGCTTGACGCGCTGCCCTTCGGCACGGTACTCACCCTGCCGGCAACGGGTTCGGAGATGAACCGCGCGGCTGTGGTAAGCCGCAGAGAGCTTGGGCAAAAGCTCGCATTTTTTGCGGAAAAGGTATTCCCGCAGTTTTCCGTTTTGGATCCGCTTTTTACATATACCCTGCCCCATACCCAGACCGTAAACGGCGCGGTGGACGCCTTCATGCACGTGCTTGAGCAGTATTTGACCTACCCCGCGCAAGCCCCTCTGCAAGACAGGTTTGCCGAAGGCATCATGCAGACGCTTTACGAAGAAGCCCCAAAGGCCATTAAAAATCCCTCGGACTACGACGTGCGCGCAAACATAATGCTTTGCGCCACAATGGCCTTAAACCATCTTATTTCAAGCGGCGTGCCGCAAGACTGGTCTACGCACATGATAGGCCATGAAATTACCGCGCTTTACGGCTTGGACCACGCGCAAACGCTCGCGATAGTAATGCCCAAAATAATGAAAGCAAAGCGCGCAGATAAAAAGGCAAAAATCCTGCAGCTGGGCGAGAGGGTCTTTGGAATAAAAGAAAAAAGCTCGAAGCTGGCCATAGATAAGACCATAGCCGCATTTGAAGACTGGATGACAAAGAAGCTCGGCATGAAAATACAGCTTGCAGACTATAATTTGCCGGCCGATGCGCCGGAGCAAATCGCAAAAAACGTGGCGCGCTTCAGCCCGCATTTGGGTGAACGCGCAGACATCACGCCTGAAAAAATCGTAAAGATACTCAAGCTTAAATAAGCCGCGCATTCGCAAAACAAAAGCCGCATATTTTTATGCGGCTTTTTTGCGGCATATCGCCCGCAAAATTAAAAAATTTGCTTATAGAAGTGGCAGTATGGCTTTGTGCCGCGCTTTGCGTAATAGCGCTGATGGTATTCTTCCGCAGGATAAAACTCTTTTAAGGGCAGCACTTTTGTGGCCACTGCATAGCCTTTTATGTTGAGTTCTTTAATCAGTTTTTCCGCCTCCGATTTTTCAGAATCGTCGGCATAAAAAACTGCGGAAAGATATTGAGCGCCTATGTCGGGGCCTTGGCCGTCTTTTTGCGAAAAGTCATGCACTTCAAAAAAGCGGCGCAAAACATCCGCATAAGTAGTTTTGCGCTTGTCGTACAAAACTTTTACGGCCTCAAGATGCCCCGTATCGCCCTTGCAAACCTCTTTATATGTGGGGTTCGGCTTTGTGCCGCCGCTATAGCCGCTTATAACTATAAGCGCGCCCTTTTGGGCGCGCATAAGCTCTTCAACACCCCAAAAGCAACCGCCCGCAACCACAGCAACACCAAGGTCTTTTGAGGGCAAAAATTCAAGCGATATAGAGTTTACGCAGTGGCGCACGTTTTTATCCGTGAGCTTTTCGCCCTCAAAAACGTGTCCCAAATGCGCGCCGCAGTTTGCGCACAAAATCTCTGTGCGCCTGCCGTCGGCATCTGTTTTGCGCAAGACGGCACCCGCAAACTCATCGTCAAAAGACGGCCAGCCGCAGCCCGAATTGAATTTGGAGTCAGAGACATAAAGCGCAGCGCCGCAGCGCTTGCACAAATAAATGCCCTGCTCGTAAAAATCATTATAAGCGCCGCTGAAAGGGGCTTCTGTACCTTTGCCCTCTATTACGCGCGCTTCTTCAGATGTAAGTTTTTTATACATTTGCCCTCCGTCAGTATCGGCACAAAAGCCTTGAACCGCCGCCGCAAAAAATGCTATAGCGCAAAAAATAAAGCGCAAAAACGGCTTGTGTTTCATAAGAACTAATCGGAAGAAACAGGCCGCGCCTAAGCGCGCCTAGAAGCTTATAAGAACTTTGCCCGCGCGCGAATTTTGCGCGGCGCGCTCAAGCGCGGTCTTAATTTCGGCAATGGGAAATACCGCATCGACGGGCGCTTTTAAAACGCCGTCAGAGATGAGGGTGAAAATCTTTTCAAAAACCGCGCGCACTTCTTCGGGGGTATGCGTGCGCTGCCACTTGTCCCACCAAAAACCGCGAAGCGAAAGGTCGTTAAAAATCAAAAAGCGCGTCGGGAAACGCACGGGATCGGACACCATGCCGCCTATGGTCACTACGATTGCGGAATCTCCCATAGCTTTAATCATGTTGCCGACGCTCTCGCCGCCTATTTGGTTAAGGCCGAGTATGGGCAACTTGCCGCCGCAAAGCTCTTTGATTTTTTTTGCGTCGAATTCAACTTCGTCAACAACAATGTCCGCACCTGCGGCTTCAAGCGCCGCGCGGCGCTCTGCGGCGTTGCGCACCATGTTTATGGTTTTGATGCCGCGCGAACGGCAAATCTGTATAAAAAAGTATCCAAGCGCGCTGCTTGCGCCGTTTTGTATTACCCAGTCCCCGACTTTCAAGTCTTTGAAAGACTCAAGCACGAGAAGCGCCGTTGGCGGGTTTATGAAAGCCTGCGCGCAAACGTCGGGGTTTAAGCCCGCCGGCACTTTCAAAAGCCCTGCGGCGTCGCAAGTCTGATATTGACGCCAAACGCCCGGCTCTTCAGGGATGCGCACGATGTCGCCTTTTTTGACGTTGCTTACGCCCTCGCCCGCTTGCTCGACTTCGCCGATGCCTTCGCGACCGGCAACTGCGGGCAGCTTGCGCAGCCTGCCGTAAGAACCGCCTATCATGCCGAGGTCGGACGGATTGATGACCGCGCGCACAAGCTTTATGAGCGCCTGTCCCGCTGCGGGCGCCGAAACTTCCGTCTCGACGGGGTTGACGACTTCTGAAGGTTTACCGTAAGTTTCGTGTATGGCTGCGATTGATTTCATATCTCTTAAAAATTTGAATGTAATCTTAAAATGCCCCGCAACCAATGCAACAGTTTAATGAAAAAGATTGCCGCTACAACAAATTTGCAATTGACGCCGCCGAAATTTGTAAAAAAATCCGCATCAATATCACTAACGCATAAACGGGAGGAAATTATGAATAAAAATATCGCAATTTTTGCGGCGCTCGGGCTTTCATTTTCATTTTTGAATGCAGAGCCGCCCGCAGGCAAAAACCGGAAACTCGTCTTTGAAGACAACTTTGACTATCCGCGCGCAAAGCTAGACGAAACATGGATAGCGGAAAACCAGGCAAACGGCCACATACTTTCAAGCCGCTGGTCGGAAAACGTCGTAATAGATAACGGCGTGCTCAGTCTGCAATGCCGCAAAGAAAAGCGCGGCGGGCAAGACTGGACTGCGGGCAGCATCTGGACAAAAAAACACTTTTTATACGGCTATTTTGAATGCCGCTACCGCTACGCAAAAGCGGGCGGGGTAAACAATTCTTTTTGGATTATGACGCGCGGCTATGTGCCGCCGCAAGCAACGCGCTTTGAGATAGACATAAATGAGGGTCATTACCCCAATGAAATCAACATGACCGTCCACAACTGGTCAGACGTCAAAAAGCTGGCAAGCGGCGAAAAGGCTCACCCGTCTGTCCACAAAGAAATGCGCATAGGCGGAGATTCCGAAAAACTGCCCGCCTTTGTATCGCTGCCGCTCGACGTTTCGATATCCGCTAAAAAAATAAGGTTCTCATCAAACCACTTTAAGCACTTCCACCTCCGCGAAATCTGGTTTTATAAAAAGAATTCCCTCGGCGGTTATCCCGAACTTGATGAAAATACCGACAATCTTAACGGCGACGCGCTTGAAAATTTGGCGCTCAAGGCAAAGGTTGCGGCAAGCGGCGTATTTACAGAAACGCGCGTGAATGCGAAAATTAAAGACAAGGCCGAAAACGCCATAGACGGCAAAGTGCAAAGCGCCTGGGTTTCAAACCCCGAAAAGAATATGTGGATTGAGTTTGATTTTGACGAGCCCCAAGACATAGGCTGCATACAGTTTCTCACTGGGTGGAAGAATGACGGCGAATACATTGACTCCGTAAGCGACTACAAGCTTGAATATTTCGACGGCGCAAAATGGGTTGAAATTGCCTCTCGCAGCGAAGTTTTGCCGCAAGGCGCCGTTAATTTGAGCGAAGACTGGCACATCTACGGCCTTGATTGGAATGAAAAAGAGCTGATATTCTATTTTGACGGCAAAGAGCTTTGGCGCACGCCTAACAACTGGTGCCATTTCCCCGCACCCGTATTTTTAAGCGCAGCCGTAACGCATTGGGCGCACCGCGTTACCGACGCAACAAACAACACCGGCCAAGATATCGACTACGTTAAAATCTGGCAGGACACGGCGGCTGACGGCGGCGGCATTTTTGAGCCCGCCCAAAAACCCAAACCCGCAAATAAACCCGCTCAGGCAAAACCCCAAGCGACGCAATAGCAGTTTAATGCGGCGCACTTTGCAAGCGCCACGCAAGACGCAAGCCCTCTGAAAAAGAGGGCTTTTGCTTTGTCCACATTTGATTGCGGCTAATAAAAGGTTTGAATAATTCGATAAACTTAAAGAATATTAAAAGATGAAAAAGATCGCCCATCCTTTTTTGCAAAACGCCTTCCCCCCCCGCTGGAGCGACATGAAGCCCTCCCTGCTCATGGGCGACGTCAACAAGGCAATAGCCGCCGCCAACAAGAATTTTGAGAAAATTGCCGAGCTTAAAAATGCGGAACTTTCTTATGAAACCTGCGTGCGCGCTTTTGACAGAGCCTGCGCAGACATAAATCTTGTGTGGAACTGGGCAAACCACCTGGACGCGGTAAACAACTCGGCCGATATGCGCGCGGCAATCGCGGAAGCGCTGCCTGTCGTAACAGATTTTTATTCGTCGATTTATTTTAATGAAAAGCTCTGGGGCGTGATTAAAAAGTTTTCCGAAAGCGCGGAAGCCAAAAAACTTGACGGCTATAAAAAGACTCTGCTTGAAGAAATTGTCTTAGACTTTAAGACCAGCGGCGCAGACTTGCCGCAAGATAAAATGCAGCGCCTTAAGACCGTAAAAACGCTGCTTGCGCAAAAGACGCAGAAGTTTTCAGAAAACGTGCTGGACGCAATAAACTCATATTCAAAGCATGTAGACGATCCCGAGCTTATAAAAGGCCTGCCGCAAAGCGCGCTTGATTTGGCCGCAAAAAAAGCCGCCGCCGAAGGCAAAACGGGTTGGGTTTTTACGCTTGAGCAGCCTTCGCTTATACCCGTGCTTACATACGCCGAAAGCGACGACCTGCGCGAAGAGCTTTGGCGGGCATCCGTAGCAATAGGAAGAAGCAGGCCATTTGACAACCTGCCGCTCATTTCTGAAATCTTAAAACTGCGTACGGAATACGCGTCAATACTCGGCCACGCAAATTTTGCGGACTTGGTGCTTTTTAGACGCATGGCAAAAAACGGACGCTCGGCATTGCGCTTTATTGAAGACATCCATTTGAAGATAAAAAGCGCCTTTTCGGAAGATACCGCGCGCCTCGAAGCCTTTAAAGCCAAGCTTGAAAACGGCGCTTCAAAGCCGCTGGCCCCTTGGCAGGTTGCGTATTACGCCCAGCTTGAATTAAAGAGCCTTTATGACTTTAACCCAGAGACAATGCGCCCTTACTTCGCGTTTGAACGCGTGATGGACGGCCTCTTTAAAATCTGCAAAAAACTGTTCGGTTTGAGCGTCGCAAAAGCGCCCAAGCCCGATGTTTGGGACGACAACGTTGAATTTTACGAAGTGCATAATGAGCGCGGCAAGCACATAGGCTCTTTTTATGCGGACTTTTTCCCGCGGAAGCAGAAACGCGGCGGCGCATGGATGAACCTTCTTAAGCCGGCAAAGGGCATATCGCCCGCACTGGGCTTTATAGGCGGCAATTTTAACGAGCCCGCAAACGGCAAACCCGCCCTGCTGTCTCACGACGAAGTTGCGACACTCTTTCACGAGTTCGGCCACCTCATACATTTTTTCATGATGGACTGCACCGAAACAGGCCTGCGCGAAGTTGCGTGGGACTTTGTTGAACTGCCCTCTCAGATAATGGAAAACTGGTGCTCCAAAAAAGAGTGCCTAGATATTTTTGCGGAGCATTGGCAGCTTAAAGACCTAATGCCCGCAAAAATTTTCGACGCCTTTGACAAGAGCCGCAAATTCAGAGGGGCAAGCGGCTGCATGCGCCAGTTGGCGCTGGCCTTTGCGGATTTAAACTTGCACCTTTACCCGCAGAAATTCGCGGACGACCCGGAAAGCAAAACATTAGAGCTTCTCAAAGACTACCTCATGCCGCTTTCGGAAAAACAGCCTAGTATTTTGCCGCGCTTCACGCACATATTCGGCGACAGCGTGGGCTACGCGGCGGGCTACTACTCTTACAAATGGGCCGAAGTTTTGGACGCAGACGCCTTCACGCGTTTTGAGAAGGATGGCATTTTGAATGAGAAGACCGGCAGAGAATTCGCAAACAAAATTCTGCGCGTTGGCAAGACCGTAAAGCCCGATGAGGCCTTTGAAAACTTCATGGGCCGCCCCGCGTGTATAGACGCGCTGCTTAAGCGCACCTTGTAGTCGGATTCCCAAAGGTTCATGTCATGAATAATATCATTAATCCGCATAGCTATGGGGATTAATTTTTTTTGAGTACTGACTTTTGAATTTTGAACTTAAAATATTTATTTTTTAAGAATGAATTATAACGAAATTGCGTGCTCGCACACATAAAACGTTTAAAATATTCCTCGCAAAAACCGCATTAATTTTTTGTCCCTATAAATGTCGACACAAAAAAGGCGCCAAAAGGCGCCTTAGAAAAATTTGACAGGAAAACTATTCCTCAAACTTGCGGAAAGAATCGCCGCCGTCGCGCCTGCCGCCGCCGAAACGCTGGCCGCCGTCGCGCCTGCCGCCCGCACCGCCGCCGCCGAAACGGGGACCGCCGCCGAACTTATTGCCGCCGCCGAAACCGCCGCGATCAAAGCTCCTGGGACGGCTGAAACCGTTGCCGCCTTCTTTGCTACGCTCTTCGGGGCCGCGTGCTTCGTTGACCCTAAGCGCTCTACCGCTGAGCTCCTTGCCGTCCAACTCCTTAATAGCGGTTTTTGCCGCTTCGTCGTTCGTCATCGTCACGAATGCAATGCCGCGGAATCTGCCGTCCATTTTATCGGTCAGCATCTTGATTCTTGCGACTTCGCCAAACTGCGAAAACGCGTCTGATATTTCCTGTTCGGTAATCTTGAAAGGCAGGTTGCCTACGAAGATATCCATATTCTGTTTTCCTTTTTGCTGTTATTGTCTATTACTTTTTAACGGAGTCTCCCCCGCCAAATGCTGAAAGTCTACCCCGTTAAATGCCGAAGTGCGCGGGTTGTTTGCGCACGCAAAAAAAGAAAAGGCGCCCTCCGAAATAAAAACGGAAAAAGACGACGCCGCGTATAAAGTTTCGGCGCAGCACTCTGTGCGATAATTCTTTTGAGGCATAAAAATCAAATAAAAAAACTCTATCCAAGCCTCAAAGAAAAGATAATAACCGTTGCCATGAGCGTGAATATGACCGAAATAAAGCGTGTAAGCCCCGACTTTGTCAACACATTTAAAAGAAAATAGCGGCGCTTTTATCAAATTTGTATGTTTTTTAATCAAAACTGCGAATTGAGGGTAAAAAGCAGAAGATTTTATACGCTAAGGGGTTGCTATACGCGGTCTTGCAAATCATCGCCAGAGTCTCCGTTTATAGCGGCCAAAAATTCCCCCGCAAGATATATGGAACCCGTGCAGACAAGTATCGTATTCTCGTTGATTGCCGCACAAAAACCCTTGCGCGGTATTAACTTTGCTACCGAACTTTTTACGTAGCTTGTAAAAGCATTTGGCAGACAATTTACAAGCGCCTCATGCTTAAGAGCGCGCGGATTGTTTACCTCGAGCAAATAGAGTTTGTCTGCGTAAGCGCAGGCGGCCTTTAATATGTGGCGCGCCCTCTCCTCTCCCAAAGAACCGACCGCAACGCAGATTTTTTTAAACGGGTTTTCCGCCTTTAATCTGCGCAGATTTTTCTCAAGCTCTTCGGCGCCTTCGGGGTTGTGCGAAGAATCTAAAATAACATAGCTGCGGCTTTGCGAAACTTCAATCTTTTGCCAGCGCGCGGGCCAGACTACGCTCTTTAAAGACTCCCTGAAAAGGTCTTCGTCCAAAAATGGCATACGTCCGCTTTTGCGCAACACGCTTGCGCATAAAGACGCTATTGCGGCGTTTTTAAGCTGATAATCGCAGGGCAGCGCGCACACGGGTGCCTTTTTATAATCTGGGCAAAAGTCTTCCGCAAAATAAGTTTTTGCGTTTAAAGCCGATGCGCGCTCTTCAATAACCCTGCGCGCGGCAGGCGGCAGATATCCGCAAACGACGTCGGAATTGCGCTTTATTATGCCGGCCTTTTCAAACGCGATTTTTTCTATGGTATCGCCCAATAGCTCGGTATGGTCAAGCGATATTGAGGTTATAACGCAAAGCGCGGGGGCTTCCAATATGTTTGTTGCGTCAAGCCTGCCGCCAAGGCCGACTTCCACAACGGCGAACTCCGCCTGTTTGTCCGCAAAATATTTAAAGGCGGCAACCGTCATGTATTCAAAGAAAGACGGCCACTCGGCATCCGATTTGCCCCTGAAAACTTCTTCGGCGCTCTTTGCGACGCGCCCCACAAGCCTCAAAAGCTCTTCCTTTTTTATGGCGCTGTCGCCCATCCTTATGCGCTCTCCCAAATATACCAAGTGCGGAGACGTGTATAGGCCACACTTAATCCCGTGCGCGCGCAATCCGTTTTCAAGCATGGCAGAAACCGAGCCTTTGCCGTTGCTGCCCGCAATGTGTATGCAGGGATACTTTTTTTGCGGATTGCCGAGGGCGGCGGCAAACGCGAACATCCTGTCGAGAGAGTATTTTGAACCGCAGTTGCGCAGTTCGTATAAAAACTCTTCGAGCTTTTTTAAGTCTGAAATGTCGGGGGTTACCATTTTAGAAAGGCAAAAGCCCGACGCGCGCGTTTAAAGTGCGCGGTCGGGCGTTTAAAGAGGTGCAGTTTGTTTTTACTTGTCGCTTTCCACGCCGCTCCAAACAAGCGCGGAAGACCCAAGTATTGCGGCGTCAGCCTCGGGCAATTCAGAAGGCAAAACCTTCACCTTGCCCTTGAATACCGGCATGAGATGTTCTTCCATTGCAAGGCGCACGGGTTTAAAGAGCAACTCTCCGCTTTTTATAAGACCGCCGAAAAGAAATATTGCGCTGGGCCTTGAGAAGTGGACAAAGTCGGCAAGGCTGCGCCCCAAAATGCGCCCCGTGATTTCATAAGTTTCAAGCGCGGGCACGTCGCCGGACTTGGCGGCGTCTTCTATGACCTTTGCGTCAACCTTGTCCCACGGCAAATGACCGATGGAACTCTTGCCGTTATGGTATGCCAGCCTCTCAAAAAATGTGCGCCTGAGCGCCGTTGCGGAAACATAAGTTTCAAGACAGCCTTTGTTGCCGCAGCCGCAAATGCGGCCGTTTTCGACAACACAAACGTGGCCGAGCTCTCCCGCATTGCCGTCGGCGCCGTAAAGCAGCTTGCCGTCTATTATGATGCCGCTGCCTAGCCCCGTCCCCAAGGTAATCGTGATAAAGTGGTCGTAGGTTTTGCCGCCGCCGTAAATACGCTCTCCCAAAGCGGCGGCGTTTGCATCGTTCGTAAGGTAAATATGCTTATACCCGAATGCTTCGCGCAGCTTGTCAACAAGCGGCGCCGAAACCCCGAAGGGCAGATTTGCCGCGTGGTCTATGGTACCCTTGTAAAAGTTGCCGTTTGGCGCGCCGACACCTATGCCGCAGCAGTCTTTGCCGGACTCTTTTATAAGCTCTGAAATCTCAGAGATTAGACGCACTATATATGTGTCGAAAGACGGATATTCATTGGTCTTAAAGTCCCTTTTGGACAAGACCTTGCCGCCCTCGCTCACAGTGCCGAGCTTTGTGTTGGTGCCCCCTATGTCAATGCCAATAGCGTATTTCATGTTTTTAAGATGTAAAAAAAACCGCGCAAGGGGCCGCCCCTGCGCACTTGTTTAAAGGATTATCCGCCCTTGCGCTACTCTCCCGCAGCCCCCTCAAGAAACTTCTCGGCACGCGCAAGCGCCGTTATCGGGAAATAATGCCTGTAAAGATTGTAGTTGAGCATGAAGCCTCTTGCGAGCTCTTTACCCTGGGGCAGCGGCGCGCCCGCGCGCAAGTCAACCTTTGCGCCGAGGCCGTAGCCCGGAAAGCCCGTGCCCGTGTAATAGGGCTCATCCCAAGTGCCGTCTTTGTGGGTAGATACCAAGAAGTCGCAACCGCGCTTTATTGCGCCCGCCAAAGACCTGTCGTTAAGCGATAGCAGACCTATGAGCGCCCACGCCGTCTGCGAGGCGGTTGAAGGTATGCCCGTGCCCGAGAATTTGGGCTCCATATAAGACGCTATGCTTTCGCCCCAGCCGCCGTCGGCATTCTGTTTTGAAAGCATCCATTCAACGGCGCTGCGCACGTGCGTGCTGTCGGCGGCGTCGCCCACCGCGGCGAGAGCGGGCAAAACAGCCCCCGTGCCGTAGACGTAGTTTACGCCCCAGCGGCCAAACCAGCTGCCGTCGTCTTCCTGCTCTGAATATATAAAGTCAAGCGCGCGCGATATTGCGGGGTGATTGCGCGAGAATCCGCAGATTATGAGCGCCTCAATCACGTGCGCGGTTACGTCTACGCTTGGCGGGTCTAACACTTCGCCAAAGTCGCAAAAGGGAATTTTTGTGACGAGCTGGCGGGTGTTGTCTTTATCAAATGCCGCCCAGCCGCCGTTTGAAGACTGCATCGCCAAAATCCAGTTTACGCCGCGGCGTATTGAGCCGTCTATGCGGCGCGCGCGCTCGGTTTCGCGGGGGATGAGCTTTTGTATTTTTTTAAGGGCTATGATGGCGATTGCCGCATCGTCGATATCGGGGTAATAATTGTTTGCGCGCTGGAAGGCCCAACCGCCCGGGTCTATGTGGCGGCCGACTTTTACGGACCAGTCGCCGTGATATCGGTTTTCTTTTGAAAGCACAAAGTCTAAGGCGCGCACAAGCTCTGGCGCGGAACCGAGAGTCTCGCCGGCGTCCATAAGGGCGGTCATGGTAAGAAAGGTGTCCCACACGGGACTTTCGCTGGCTTGCAGCATTATGCCGTCACCCTTGTCTACGCGCCAATGCAGATTGAATGCGTCTATCGCGCGCGACATATTTATCTGGTCAAGCGCGAAGCCTTCTACGTGCATGACTATAATTGCATAAATCCACGGCGGCTGTATGCCGCCCCAAGCGCCGTCTTCGTCTTGATGCTCAAGTATCCACTGCAAGATTAGCTTTATGGCGCTTTCGCGCAGGGGCTTAATCGGCACGCGGTTGTAGCCGTGAAGCATGTGGTCCAGCTTTAAAAAGAAGTTTTCCCAAGTAAATACCGAATTGTCTTTGCGCGGCAGGCGGTAGTCAACCTTGTCGCGACCCTCCGGGAATAGCTCGTCAAGCTGCAGATAATCCGGCAAAGCCTTGACGGGGCGGCGGGCGGTTATGATTGCGACGGGCATCATGGTAGAACGCGCCCAGGCGGCAAAGTCATAAATATTGAAGGGGCACCACTTGGGCAAAAACATGATTTCAGGCGGAAGCACGGGCGTGTGCGCCCAAGGCCACTGGCCGAAAAGCGCCAGCCAATATTTTGTAAAAACCCTTATGCGCTCCGTCCATCTGTTTTTTATAAGCCACTTGCGCGCCTTTACAAGCACCTTGTCATCGGGGTCAAAGCCCGATAGCCTTAGGGCAAAATAACATTCTAAAGTGGTGTTGATGTCGCCCTGCTCAGACTCATGGTAAACGTCCCAAGAACCGTCTTCGCGCTGCCTGTCCAAAATGTAGCGGATAACGCCCTGCATTTTGGGATCTTTAAAACCTATGAAATGCATGGCCAAGACCCACTGGGCTTCCATACAGCAATTTGTCTCGAGGCTGCCGCACCAGATGCCGTCCTTATCCTGCTTTGGCCTTATCCAGCTTATTGCGGAATTTAAACAATCTCTGATGCCCGAAGGCTTTGCAAACGCCCCTTTTGAGACGGTATCTTTGCTCTTGGTTTCTTTGTGCGCGTTATCCATATAACATTATTATGACCCTATAAATTGCCTGATAAAAAAAATATGTCAAGGGTTTTAGCGACAAAAAAGAACACTTGTTCATTATTTTTTATGCAGGCGATTTTTTCAAAAAATGCGGCGCGCATAAAGAAGGCGCAAGAGCGCAAAAATCAATATAAAAAAATGCGCAACTCAAGCTTTTAAAAAATTCATGATGTTTATAATTGAATTCTTTCGCAAAAAGTACACTATTTAACAGATATAAATATAAAAATTTATTCCTATGGAAGAAACAGAATCTCAAAACACGCAAAGCTCTAACGGTTCTTTTTTGCAGATAGCTTTGGCAACTGTGGCCATCGCCCTTGGCGGCGCAGCCCTATTTCTCGCGATTAACGCGGCAAAAAAAGCCGGCGCAGTCGCCGATGATTTGACCGACAAAATCGGCAAAATCGCAGCTGCCGACATGGAAGTCAAAAAGATAAGCGACAGGATAGACAGCCTGGCTCTTCAGATTGAATCAATCAAGTCGGGCGGCAACACGCGCCTTGATTCTTTCGCAAGACAAGTGCAAGGCGCCATGGAAAATATGTCGTCTGCCGTAAAGTCCAACAGAGAGCTTATCGAAGCAAACCAGAAAGCCATACAAGAATTGGCTTCGCGCGGCGGCTCTTCAAAGGCGGCGGCGGCTTCAGCCCCTGCGACCTCTTCGGAAACCGCACCCGCAGAAGCAGCTGCAGGCGCAACCTCGGCTGCCGGCGGCAAAACCTACGCCATCAAATCCGGAGACACGCTTTCAAAAGTTGCAAAGCAGCACAAGGTGTCTTTGGACGCCCTGCAAAAGGCAAATCCCAATGTGGATTCAAGCAGGCTGCGCGTTGGTCAAGAAATCATAATTCCTTAACATAAGCGCAAGCTTAAGACGCCCCGCAACCGTGAAGAGCCTTAAGCCCCAAGACTGGAAACTCGGTAAATCGGCGCAACACGCCGATTGCAGAGTTTTCAAGGTCTTTAAGGAGCATTTCAGGCATCCCGACGGGCGCGAGGGCTTTTTTTATGTAAACCGCTCGCCGGACTGGGTGCAGATTGCGGCTGTTACAGAAGATAAAAAAATCGTGCTCGTAAACCAGTTTAGGTTTGGCGTAAGGCGCACCTCTTGGGAACTGCCCGGGGGCGTAATAGACGCCGAAGAAACGCCCTCAAAAGCCGCCATAAGAGAGTTGAAGGAAGAAACGGGCTACGGCGGCGGCAGACCAAAGCTCATCGGCAAAATTTCTCCGAACCCCGCAATTTCAAACAACGCCGCGCACATCTATGTGCTTGAAGGCGCAAAGAAAATTTCGGAAACACATTGGGACGCCAATGAAGAAATTGAAGTTAAGCTCTTTTCTTTGGATGAGCTTGACGGGCTTATAAAACGCGGCAAGATACATCATGCAATTGCCATAGACGGCATTTACTTTCTGCAAAAATACTTGGCCGACAAAAAGGATTGATATGCCCCTTTCCGAAGAAAACGACGGAATTTTAAGCGAATTCAGGGGACTTGACTTTGCAAGGTCGCAATCTCGCGGGCGGCAGACAAACGGCAAAATTTTAAGAATCGCCCTTATAGCGGAGGCGGCGCTTAAAAAATTCGACGTGTCGGCAGGCGGCGCAAGAGAAATCGTATCGCAAAATTGGGACTTAATAGTGCCTGAAAAATATGCGAACGAATGCGTGCCCGCCTTTGTCAAAAACGGCGTGCTCACAATCAAGGCGGACAACGCCCCCCTCAAGCAATATCTGATATTTGAGCAAAACGGCATCCTCAAAAAACTTCAGAGCTTCCCCGAATGCGCCGAAATCAAGAAAGTCAGGATAATATGAAAATCGCCGTTGCCCAAAACTCGCCTTTTGAAAAGACGCTTGAAGAAAACTTGGCGTCTGTGGCAGATTTTGCGGCCAGCGCGCGCGGCGGCGGCGCCTTGCTTGCGGTTTTCCCAGAAATGTTTTTATGCGGCTTCAACTACCGCAATATCGCCGAAATTTTGGCGAATCCGAATAACGACATCATTAAGGAGCTTTGCAAAATCGCAAAAAATAACGCCATATCGCTTTGCGGCACCATACCTTTTGCGGAAAGCGCCGACGCAAAACCCTATAACAGGCTCGTATATATTTCAGAACAGGGGGTGCTGCAGTGCCATTACGACAAAATCCACCTTTTTGGCCTCTTTAAAGAAGAAAAGCATATTGCCGCGGGCTCATCCGTTAAATCAACCCATACGCCCTACGGCAGAGCGGGATTTGCAGTCTGTTATGATTTGCGTTTCCCTGAACTTTTCCGCAAGCTCGTTGTGGACGGCGCTCAAATCATAATAATGCCAAGCGGTTTTCCGCACCCGCGCAAAGAGCATTTTGAGATACTCACGCGCGCAAGAGCCATAGAAAATCAAGTGTATATTGTCACCGCAAACCTCGCGGGGCTTGAAAAAATCGGCAAGACTTCCGTAAATTACTTCGGCGCGTCCGCCGTAATAGACCCGTGGGGGGATTATTCCGCAAAAGCCAAAGACGACGCCGAAGACCTGATTTTTGCGGACATAGACGAAACCCTCACAAATCAAATCAGAGCGCAAATCCCCGTCTTTAAAGACAGGCGACCGGAGCTTTATTAAACGCGGCGTTTTATTTATAAGCGCACAAAGAGTTTCAGCGTGTTTTGGCAACGAGTTTGCCAAACAGTGCCTCAAGCGTCCGAAAAAGGCGGGTATACATACGCCCGTTCATAAAAAAAATTCATTTGCCAAAGGCACATTGCAAATGACTAAACTTATAATTTGACGTTCGCGCCAAAAATCCCATTAATTTCATAGGTTATTTTAATTTTGAAAAAAACGCGTCGACGTGTTTGGTTCAGAAGCAAATTTTTCTCTATACACAATGGCAACAGGCAACGCAGATTACGAATTTCAGGAAATAGAAAAATTCTGGCAGGATAAATGGCAGGATGACAAAACTTTCAGGGCCGAAGACTTCAGCTCAAAAGAGAAGTATTATATTTTGGATATGTTCCCATATCCCTCGGGCGCGGGCTTGCACATAGGCCACCCCGAAGGCTACACGGCTTCGGACATACTTGCCAGATACAAGCGCGCCAAGGGATTTAACGTTTTGCATCCCATGGGTTGGGACGCCTTCGGATTGCCCGCAGAGCAATACGCCGTAAAAACGGGCACGCACCCCGCGGTTACAACCGCAAAAAACATAGAAAATTTCAGAAAGCAAATTAAGGCCATAGGCTTTGCGATAGACTGGGACAGAGAAATCAACACCACAGATCCGCATTATTTTAAGTGGACGCAGTGGATATTTTTGCAGCTCTTTAAAAAGGGTTTGGCTTATGTAGATAAAAAACCCGTCTGGTGGTGCCCCAATTTGGCGACGGTGCTCGCAAACGAAGAAGTAATAGACGGCCGTTCGGAAGTGGGCAACCACCCGGTAGAGCGCCGCAACCTGCGCCAGTGGGTATTGCGCATAACCGCCTATGCCGACAAGCTCATAGACGGCCTTAAAGACTTGGACTGGCCCGACTCTACAAAACGCCTGCAAGAAAACTGGATAGGCCGCTCTGAAGGCGCGCTTGCCGACTTTGCTCTTGAGGGTTTTGAAAACGAAACCCTAAAAATCTTCACGACTCGCCCCGACACTCTTTACGGCGTTACCTACATGGTTATCTCGCCGGAGCATCCGCTGGTTTCAAAACTGACCACAAAAGAAAACGCCGCGGCGGTTGAAGAATATGTTAAAAAATCCTCTTCTAAGAGCGACCTTGACCGAACCGATTTGGCAAAAGATAAGACGGGCGTCTTTACGGGCTCTTACGCAATAAACCCGCTTAACGGCGCGCGCATACCCGTTTGGATTGCGGACTATGTGCTTATGAGCTACGGCACGGGCGCAATAATGGCCGTGCCCGCACATGACGAGCGCGACTATGAATTTGCCGTCAAATACAATATACCCGTAATAAGGGTTATAGATAAAAAAGACGCCGAAGGCAAAGACATCCCCCTTCCTTTTACGGATGTTGGGCTTATGACAAACTCCGCCGAGTGGGACGGCACACCCTCCGACATAGGCAAAAAAAAGATTACGGAGCTTTTGGAAGCGCGCAAAATCGGCGCAAAATCCGTAAATTACAAGTTGCGCGACTGGCTTTTTTCAAGACAGCGCTACTGGGGAGAACCCTTCCCTATAGTCTGGGTTGACAAGGCGGCGTATGAGGCGGCAAAAAACGGCGCGCTCAAAGAACAGTTGCCCGCCCTGCCCGTGTGTTACGCGGATGATGACGGCGTTGAATTTTACGCGCTGCCGCTGCCCTACGCCTCTTTGCCGCTTGAGTTGCCCAAGCTTGAAAGCTACCAACCCTCGGGCACGGGCGAAAGCCCGCTTGCAAACGCGCTTGACTGGGTGCAAATTTGGATAAACCCGCTAAACGGCGAGACCGCCTCTGCAACCCTGCCCAAACCCGCCGAAGGCTGGGTAAAGGCCAAGCGAGAAACAAACACAATGCCCCAATGGGCGGGCTCTTGCTGGTATTATCTGCGTTATTGCGACCCAAAATGCGCAACTGCGCCCATTTCAAAAGAGAATGAAAAATACTGGGGCGCGCCCGATTTTTACATAGGCGGCGCCGAACACGCGGTGCTGCACCTGCTTTATGCGCGCTTCTGGCACAAGGTGCTTTACGATTGCGGTTTTGTAACCTCGTCCGAACCCTTTAAAAAGCTCTTCCATCAGGGCATAATTCTCGGCCAGTTGGAGTTTACGGCTTTCAAAGACGCGCAGGGCAATTTTGTGAGCGCAAAGAGCAACACCGAAGGCCTCGCCGCTATAAAGCTTGCCGAAGACGAAGTGGAAAAGACGCAGGCCGGCTATGTGCTTAAGTCCGACAAATCAATAAGCGTCGACGCGCGCTCTTTCAAGATGAGCAAAAGCCGCGGCAACGTCGTAAACCCCGACGATATAATCAGGGAATACGGTTCAGACTCTTTGCGCCTTTACGAAATGTTTTTGGGTCCGCTCGAAGACCAAAAGCCTTGGAGCTCAAGCGGCATAGAGGGCGTGTTCAGGTTCTTGCGCAAAGTCTGGCGCGAATACATAGGCAAAGACGGCAAGCTGTCAGAAAAAATCGTAAAAGATTATGGGGATTCCCCGGAAATTTTAAAGGCGTTGCATGAAACCATAAAGAAAGTTTCCGCAGATATTGAGGGCTTGCGCTTCAATACGGCGATTTCGCAGATGATGATATTCATATCTGCCTTGCAAAAGGTTGAGAAATTCTCTCTGGAAAGCGCGGAAAAATTCATAAAGATTCTGGCGCCGCTCGCCCCGCACATAGCAGAAGAGATTTGGAACCGTTTGGGTCATAAAACTTCAATCTCCGCTGCGCAATGGCCGCTTTGGGATGAGTCTCTTATTGCAACCGACGACGCAAAAATAGTAGTTCAAATAAACGGCAAGCTCAGGGCTGAACTGAGCATGAAAAAGTCCGATTCCAAAGAAAGCGTCATTGCGGCGGCAAAGGCGCATGAAAAAATCATACCCCACATAGAGGGTAAGACTATTCTCAAAGAAATCTTTGTGCCCGGCAAAATCGTAAACTTGGTGGTAAAATAATATGCGTTTAAAAGGCATGGCGGCGTGCGGCGTCTTGGGTTGCTTGTTTGCGGCCGCTATCGTTGCGGCGCAAGAGAAGGACTCTGCGCCCTTCCCCTACGCCGCGCGCAATTTTTACGGAGATTCCGAAGCCTTCTCCGTCGGCAAAATCTACGTTCACACTTACCGCAATAAGCCTATATTTAAGACCGACAACGAAGTGCTGAGCGTGCGCGCCGGCAGCCTGCTGGACAATCAAAATCTGTCGATAACCTGCGTCAAGGGGCAGTGCGTAACCCTCATACTTTCAAACCGCACGGCAATATTTACCGAGGGCCCCGCGCAATTCGCAATTGAAAAGTTTGAGCAGGTGCAGCCTTTCAAGACCTCTATGTCGGAAGACAACGAGCAATCGCGCACGGTGCTGCGCTTAAGCATTTCATACGGCGAAGTTTTTGTTAGCGGTCTGCGCCCGCGCCCCACAAGCAAAACTTTTGTGAAGACAAAGTTCGGTGTGTTTGAGCCTCAGTCTTGCGCATACAGGCTGTATGCCGATGAAAATTCGGCGACCCTTGATTTGATAGACGGCCAAGCCCGCTTTTACACCATAGGCGATAAAACCGACTTTTTGCAGCAAGGCCAGCGCGGCGTGGCTTCAAAATCGACCGCAGAACATCGTTACCCCCTTGCGGCAAACCCCATAAACACGGTTGATTTGGACACCTATAAGGCAAAAATCTACACCGCAGAAACAGCCTCGGCCTGGGTTTGCTTCAGCTTTGACAAAGACGGAAAGCTTACGGCAAACCGCGTAATTCCCAAAGAATTTTTCTTAAAAAAACCAAAGTACGACTTTAGACCGTATTGATTATGACCTCCAAATTTCTGCCGCCCGATTTTGACATAAACGCCCCGCTTTGCATTATTGCGGGCAGGGGCGCATATCCGCAAATACTCGCGCAATCGGCGCGCAATGCGGGCGCAAAGCTTTATTTGATAGGCTTTGAGGGCGAGACGGAGACGGAATTTTTTGAGTCTTTTGCAGAAGAACACCGCGCAATCATAAACGTCGGGCAGATAGGCAAACTGCTTAAAACGCTAAAGGCTTTCGGCGCAAAAGCCGCAATAATGGCCGGTCAGATAACCCCAAAAAAACTCTTTAAGGGAATGACGCCGGACCTTAAGGCAGTCATGATGTTGGCCGCCCTTAAAGTCCGCAACGCCGAAACAATCTTCGGGGCAATCGCAAACGAGATGGAAAAAATAGGAGTGCCGCTTTTAGATGCGCGCTCTTTCATGGATGCGCACATGGCGCCCAAAGGTTTTTTCAGCGGTTCGTCTTGGGAGATTACCCCAAACGCCCTAGAGCACGGCGCGCACATAGCCCGCGAATGCGCGCGGCTTGACATAGGTCAGGGCTGCGTGGTCTCAAAGGGCAGCGTTCTGGCGGTTGAGGCTTTTGAAGGCACGGACAAAATGCTTGAGCGCGCGGGCACTTTCGGCGCAAAAGACCTGCTTTTTGTCAAGACCGTCAAACACAATCAGGACTACCGTTTCGACGTGCCCGTCGTCGGCGAACGCACAATTTTGAAAATGGCGGAATCCGGCGTTATGAACGCGGCGCTCGAAGCCGATAAGGTCATAATACTTGACGCCCCCGCCGTAAAAGCGCTGGCCGAAAAAAACAATATAAAGATTTACGGAATATGAGCGACATTATAGAGCAAAAAAAGGCCGCGCTTATCGATGAGCTTGGTTTTTTTGAAGACCCGCAAGAACTTTTCGAATACATAATTTCAAAGACAAAGCGCGCCCCCGGCTTGCCGCAAGAATCAAAGACCGAAACGCATCTCATAAAAGGTTGCATATCGGGGCTTTGGCTCACCGAAACTTTTAAGGACGGCAGGTGTTATTTTGAAGCCGATGCAGATTCCATAATCACGCGCGGCATAGCAAAAATGGTCTGCGAAATGTATTCCGGACTCACGCCTCAAGAGATACTTTCATTTGATCCGGAGTTCCTTACGCAGTTGCGAATCTCTACCCAGCTTTCTCCGAACAGGCGCAACGGCCTAAGCAAACTCACTGAAAAAATCTTTGAAAAAGCCAGGGCGCATTTGGCCTGAAGCGGCAACATTTTATGCGGCGGACTTCTGCAAAAAAAACTAAGAAATGACTTGCACAAGCCGCTGAATCTCGCATTATTTGCCAAATAAAGTTTCGCCGTTTATTTGCCGGGGAAGCTTGTGTCATTTTAAACAACCAATAAAACTCTAATAAGAACTAAAAATAGATGAACAGAAAATATCTTGCAATATGGGCTTTTGCGGCTCTTTCAATGATGGGTTTTGCGGGCATGTCCCATGCGCAGGAAGCGGCAACAACCGCAACGGTTGAAGCAGCCCCCGCGGATGCTCCCGCCGAAGGCACCGCAGCACCGGCCAAGCCCGTTGTTGCCGAAAAAACTTTGGGCGATATGTGGAGAGCGGGCGGCCCTACGATGTACCCCCTCGGTCTTTGTTCCATACTCGGCCTTGCACTCATTGTGTATAATACAATCGCAGTAAGAAAGACAAAGTTCTTAAGCCCCAAGACCATCAACCTGATTCAGGCAAATCTCAATCAGCTTAAAATCCAAGACGCAATCATGCTTTGCGAAGAGAAGCCCTCGCCGATAACCAACATCATAGGCGCAGGCCTCGCCCGCGTGAATGATAAAGAAATTGACATCACTGCTATTGAGCGCGCCATGGAAGAAGCTTCCACAGAAGAGCTCGCAAGCCCCTACATTCTTATTACATACCTTTCTGTTATTGCGAGTATCTCCCCCATGTTGGGGCTGTACGGCACGGTTAGCGGCATGGTCAAGGCGTTTACGACAATCGCGGCAGAAGGCGCAGGCAGCGCACAAAAGCTCGCAGACAACATTTCGGAAGCGCTCATCACAACTGCGGCGGGCATGATAATCGGTATACCGGCCATGTTCTTCTACTTTGTATTTAAGACTAAGTTCGGCAAAATCACTTCCAGTATCAACAGGATAGTCGGCGACCTTACCTACACACTCGCCGTCGCCGTAAAATACGGCCCGCAGGAAATCACCGACGAAGTCAAGGAATAAGCCATTAAATCCACCGCAAAACACTATACAAGATGAAAGCGTGGTCTCCAGGCAACGATGACGCCAAATTCGAGCTTACGCCGATGATTGACGTCGTCTTCCTGCTCATATCGTTCTTCATGACGGTTACGAGCTTCGCATCTGCGGAACTCGTAATGTTGAAGATGCCTTTTGCGAAAAACGCAAAAGTGCCTGATAACAGCAAGGATAGACAATACGTTTCTATAGACGTTAACGGCGAATATTTTTTGGGGTCTTTCAAGTCAAATCTTGAAGACATTAAAAAAGTGCTTGCCGCCAGAAACAGCGTTCCGGGCTTTAAGGGCGTTTATTTGAGGGCGGATATGAATACCCCCCACAAATATGTCAATGACCTTATGAAGGCCTGCGCCGAAGTCGGCATTTACAACATAATTTTCGGCACCCTACAGGAATAACAATGGCAAAAGCTCCCCAAGAATGGCAGTCGGAAGAAGCGTTTGAAATGACGTCCATGATTGACGTCGTCTTCCTGCTCCTCATTTACTTCATGTACCTGCCCATACAGCAGGAGGCCGATCTTATGTTTACGCTTCCCGCGTATTCGGCTCCGCAAGAGAATGTGGCCTTGCCCAATGAGCTTGCCGTCGACATTAATCCCGACGGCTCTATAGAGCTTAACGGCGCGCCCATGGATTCGCCCGAAAGTCTCGATTTGCCTGAGCTTACTTCTACGCTTTTTCGCTTAAGGCAAAGCGCGGACAAGGGCGGTGTTATGACGGTTGTGACGATATTTCCCGACTCTGACTCTCCGCATCAGGCGTCAATGTCGGTATTGAACGCCTGCGTTAAGGCGGGCATCAAGGCGGTATCGTTCTCCGAAGCAGATTGATTTTTATTTTTTCTAAACGGGCTCCTGCAAAAGAATTTAATTCTTTTATTGCGCGAGCCCGTTTTTTTGTGCATATAACTTGCCGTATAAACAAATGCGACCCCGCGGGAGGCCGCGCGCAAAGCCGCCGCAAGCCGCCACTTAAAGATTTATGAAATCCAAATTACTTTTTGATTTACCGGATTCTCTGAAATTCTTATCCCCTTTTTTTGACTCCGAAGCCGCCCCTTGGGAGTGGGTCGGCAAAATTAAGGACGCCTTGAACAGCATTGACTTTTCAAAGCTTGAATCAAAGAAGGACATACCCTCCGGCGTTACGATATCGGGCGATGTTTACATACACCCAAGCGTCAAGTTGCCCCCTTTTGCATACATAGCGGGTAAGGCTTGGATAGGCGCCAATACGGAAATCCGCCCGGGCGCATTTGTGCGCGGCAGCGTCATAATAGGAGAAAACTGCGTCATAGGCAACTCTTGCGAATACAAAAACTGCCTGCTCATGGACAAAGTGCAAACCCCTCACTATAATTATGTGGGTGATTCTGTTTTGGGCAACCGTTCTCACCTCGGGGCGGGCGTTATATGCGCAAACCTGCGCTTAGACCACGGCAATGTAATGGTTACAACTCTCGACGGGCGCAAAGACTCGGGCCTGCGCAAGCTCGGCGCGATTTTGGGCGATGAGGCGGAGGCGGGCTGCAACAGCGTGCTGCAACCCGGCGCAATACTCATGAAGCGCTCCATAGTTCTTTCATGCATGCCCTTTGTAGGGCTTCTCGAAGAAAATACCATAGCCGCCGAAAAGCAGATACTGCGCAAGTTCCCGAGAAGGGGTTTCTGATTTTTTAATTTCAACAAACATCACATTCATGGACATATCCATAGTCATACCCGTATATAACGAGCAGGACAACCTGCGCCCCCTCTTTGAGCGCCTCTGCGCCACTATGGACAAAGCGGGCAAAACCTGGGAAGTCGTATTCACAAACGACGGCAGCAAAGACGCCTCCATAGAAATACTTAAGTCTTTTTACGCGCTGCGCCCCGATGTCGTAAAAATTATAGATTTTAACGGCAATTACGGCCAGCATACCGCAATAATGGCGGCTTTTGAGCGTTGCGCGGGCGACATAGTAGTAACGCTTGATGCCGACTTGCAAAACCCTCCCGAAGAAATCATCAAGCTCATCAAGCGCATTGAAGAGGGCTGCGACGCCGTCGGCGGCTATCGCAAAGAGAGGGAAGACAAATTCCTGCGCAAATTTGCCTCAAAGCTCGTAAACTTTGCCCGCGAGAACATGACCAACATCTCCATGAAGGATCAGGGATGTATGCTGCGCGCCTACAAGCGCAACATTGTAGACGCTATGCTCAACTGCGGAGAACGCTCAACTTTCATACCCGCCCTTGCCTATACATTTGCCTCAAACCCTGACGAGATTGAGGTTGAGCACAAGGCGCGCCAGGCGGGAGAGTCAAAATACAGTCTGTACAAGCTCATAAGATTGAATTTTGACCTTGTCACGGGCTTTACTCTTATACCGCTGCAAATATTCACGCTCTTCGGGTTTTTATCCGCCTTCGGCTCTTTGTTCTTATTTTTCGTATTGATGTTCAGACGTTTTATAATGGGCGTCAAAGAGGCGGAAGGTCTCTTTACATTATTCGCCTTACTCTTCTTTTTAATCAGCATTGCCATAATCGGCATCGGCATAATGGGTGAATACGTCGGCAGAATTTACCAGGTTGTGCAGGCGCGCCCGCGCTATGTGCTTAAACAAACCTACGGCTTTGACCCCAAACCCTGAGCGCCTGTTTTGAGGATAAAAGTTTGGCCGCAAAAAAACGCATATTGTTTTTCGGTTTCAGCGACGTCGGCTATAAGTGCCTTAAGCTGCTGCTTGAAGACCGCCGCGTTCAAGTTATCGGCGTATTCACGCACGATACCGACCCACATGAAAAACAGTGGTTTGAAACGCCTGAAGCCCTCGCAAAATCGCGCGGCATAGCGGTCTATAAGCCGCAATCCTTAAAGGGGGAAGAGTGGGCAAAACTCGTTACAGGCCTTGCGCCCGACATCATACTTTCTTTGTTTTACCGCAATTTTATACCGCCGCAGATATTCGGGTCGGCAAGGCTTGGCGCATACAATATGCACGGCTCATATTTGCCTACATACAGGGGACGCGCTCCCTTAAATTGGGCTATAATAAACGGCGAAAACTACGGCGGCGTATCTTTGCACGTGCTTGAAAAAAGCTTTGATACGGGCGATATCGTAGGTCAAAAAAAGGTGCGTTTCGGAAAGCGCGAATATGCGGGTGCGATACAGCCGCGCATAACAGCGGCGGCGCAAAGCGTGCTAAAACGCGCTCTGCCATCCCTCTTAAAAGGCTCTCCGCGCTTAAAAAAGCAGGATGATTCAAAAGCCACATACTTCGGCAAACGCACGCCGGAAGACGGCAGGCTTGACTTTTCAAAACCCGCAAAAGACGTTTTCAACATGGTGCGCGCCCTCGGCAAGCCCTTCCCCGGCGCTTTTACGGACGCCTTTGGGCGTAGGCTGATAATTTGGCAAGCCTTGCCGGTTTCAAAAAGCGCGGCGCTTGAAGCGGCGCGCAAAAGCTGCGGCAAAAATTTTAAGCGCGCAAGTTTTGACGCCCTGCAAGCGGGCGCAAAAGTTGCAGAAAGCCCTCTGATAATAAAATGCGCAAACGACACTTTTTTAAAGGTTAGCGACAGCCAAAACGCCTAAATGACGATTTTCAACGCCCGTTAAAGCATTTTTTTGCCCGCAAAAGTATAGGCCGCAAAGGCGCATATTTAAAGCCTTTACACCTCTTGGCAGGTATTTTTTTTAAAAAAATGCTTTACAAAACCTCCAAAATGGAGAATCTAATTCGGCTTTAACAATTTTACAAACAACAAGCAAAGAAGACTATGGCAAATCTCAAGAAAAAGCGCAGGCTTAAAATGAATAAGCACAAACGCAGCAAGCGTTCAAAAGCCAATCGCCACAAGAAGCGCACGTGGGCTTGCTAGCGGCATATTAAGCCGTGCGGAGAATGCATTAAAACATCATAGCCCTCTGCAAATCTTTTTAACGCGGTATCGGTTTCGATACCGCTTTTTTGTGTCCTGAAATAATTAAAGGGCAATCCGCATTAAAGCGCGCAAAAAAATAAAGCACAAAAAAAGCCGCGTTAAACGCGGCTTTAAATTTTTAAAGCTTAGACTGCTTTAGAAGATTGATTTGATGCTCTTGACAGCTTCGCTGGCAGCGCCCTCTACGGCCTTTGTGCCGCTGCTTGCGGCATCGGTACCGACATCTACCGCACCCGAAGCAAGCTGCTTCATAAAGGCGGGTATGACACGCACCGTAAGATCGTTAATTACCGCAAAAGAAAGCTGGGTGGGTGTAAGCCCGCCCTCTTTTACGCCCAAATCTTTAAGAGTGAAAGAGGGCAGCGTGAATTTGACGCCCTTGCCGTTTAGCGTGCCGTTAACAACACAGCTTTCAAACACAAAATTGCGCACGATGAGTTTGACGGGCTCAACCTCTTCTTCTGCCTTGGCGGGCGTCTTTGAGGCGGCAACTTCCGCAGACTCCTTCTTTTGGGCAGAATCAAGCTTTGCGACAAGCGCGCTCAAATTGTTCTCTGGCACTTTGAACATCGCTATTATGCCGCCGTCCGCACCTACTTTAAAGTCTAACGTAAGCTCCATCTGCACAATTTCAACAGACTTTATGTCTATGACTTTGTCGGTAAGCAAAGAGAGACCGATGTTGGTGGAAAGCAAAAGCTTTTTAACGGCAAAGGCGTTATTGTCTGAAAAACCCTCGGGATTTTTGACATAGAGGTCGTAAACCTCGACAGTTTGATCGGAGGGACGTATAGATATGGAGCCGAGCCCCGCCTCTATACCCATTGCCGCCGCACCGTGCTTTACGGCGAGAGACGCTATGAAGCTGTATGAAAAATAGATGAAGACGCCGACCAAAACCACAATTAAAACGGCGAGCTTCACGAGAGAAAATAAGCACCCGCCTTTGCGGAATGCATGTAACGTGTTTGTTTTCATGCCGCTGAGTATCGCACTTTTTTTAAGATTATCAAGAAAAGTTTTAAAAGCCAAGTCTTGCAAAAATGCGGAAAACCTGTGAGTATTTCCCGATATGAAAATCAGATCTTTCAAACCCCTGCGCCCCGCAAACAACGGCAAGGCAAAAGACATAGCAAGCCTCCCCTATGACGTGGTCAATTTTGAACAGGCCACAAAACACGCCGAAGGCAAGCCCCTAAGCTTCATGCGCGTTGTGCGCTCGGAAATAGAACTGCCAAAAAATGTGGATCCCTACAGCGCGCAAGTATACGCACACGCGCTCTCAAACTTCAAAAAACTGGTTGACGGCGGCCATCTTGTCCGCGAAGACAAACCCTGCCTTTACCTTTACAGGCAGGTCATGGGCAACTTTTCGCAAACGGGGGTGGTAGCCGTATGCAGCGCCGAAGACTATGATAACGACATAATCAAAAAGCACGAAAAGACCCGCAAGGCCAAAGAGGACGACCGCTACAACCTCACCAAGACTCTCGGCGTAAACACGGGTCCCGTGTTCCTCACGGTAAAAGACGCAACTCCGTTAGATAAAATCGTGGAAGACAAAAAAGACGCAGACGCCCTCTTTGACTTTGTTGCCGACGACGGCATACGCCACACCGTTTGGAAGATAGCCGACGACGCAAAAATCGCCGAGATTGAAAAAGTGTTCGGCAATATAGATTTTGCATATGTGGCCGACGGACATCACCGCAGCGCAAGTAACGCCCGCTGCGCAAGAGACCTTAAGGCCGCAAACAAAAACCATACGGGCAAAGAAGACTACAACTGGTTCTTGTCTGTCATCTTCCCCGCCGGGCAGCTGCACATCTTGCCTTATAACAGGGTTGTCAAAGATTTAAACGGCCTTACAGAAGCAGAATTTTTGGCGAAGCTTAAAAAAGTCTGCAAACTTGAAGAAACCGGCGAGAAAGAACCAAAGAACGTTAAGCAAGCCTGCGTGTATATTGGCAAAAAATGGTATACTTTGACATTTACAAATACGGACGGTCTTGACGCGGTAAGCTCTCTTGACGTATCGCTTTTGCAAGACCGCGTACTTGCGCCCCTTCTTGGCATAGGCGACCCGCGCACCGATGAAAGAATAGACTTTGTCGGCGGCATCAAGGGAGTTAAAGAGCTTGAAAGGATTGTTGATTCGGGCGCGGCGGCGATTGCGTTTTCTATGCACCCCGTTACCGTAGGACAGCTTACCGATATCGCCGATGCAGGCCAAATAATGCCGCCCAAGAGCACTTGGTTTGAGCCCAAACTGCGCTCGGGGTTATTCATCCATACGTTTTAATTATGAACCAAGGGGAAAACCGCCGCATACGCCTAGTGCCCGAACCCAAAGAATGCAGGTTTGGAGGCGGCTTTCTGCCTTGGGAAAAAGCCAAGTTTGCCTGCGATAAAATGGGACTGCCCACGGGCGAAAGCGTCGTATGCGTGTTCCCATACGACGATATGGCCGAAGAAGAGCACTCTGTCTCCGTAGGAGACTTTGGCATATCTATACTTGCGGGCGGCAAGGCGGGCGCAAAGCTGGCGTTTCAAACTCTGCGCCAAATTGCGATGCAGTCACCCAAAGAAGGCCTTCCTTTTCTTGAAATCAAAGACAAGCCCGACCTTGCGGTGCGCGGCTTCATGCTTGATATAAGCCGCTGCAAAGTGCCCAATATGCAAACCTTGGGCTACCTCGTAGACCTGCTGGCTCTCTTAAAGTTTAACAGGCTCGAGCTTTATACGGAACACACATACGCCTTTGCCGGACATGAGCTTGTGTGGGCCGAGGCATCCCCCATGACACAGCAAGATTACGCCGCCTTAGGCCAGATGTGCGCGGCGGCGGGGCTTGAGCTTGTGGCAAACTTAAACAGCCTCGGGCACATGGAGCGCTGGCTGCGCTACGCCGAGTATGCGTACCTTGCCGAAAGCAAGGCGCCGTTTACGGATCCGCTGGGCACAGTGCGCAAATTTCCGACGACGCTTTATCCCGACGACAAGGCGCTGCTTTTCATGGATTCTTTATACTCGCAGTTTTTGCCTAACTTTGCGTCCGACAAATTCAACGTCGGGTGCGATGAACCATGGGAGCTTGGCATGGGCCGCAGCCGCGAGCGTTGCGAGCAGGAGGGCAAGTATGAGGTCTATTTAAAGCATCTGCTCGGCCTTAACGGGCTTTGCAAAAAATACGGCAAGAAAATGTATTTTTGGGCCGATGTGATAATGCAAAAGCCCGAATTTGCCGCGCGCCTTGAAAGCGGCATGACGCCCGTGCTTTGGGGTTATGATTACGACCACCCCTTTGAGGAGCAGTGCGCATATCTCGCAAAACTGGGATTAAATTTTATCGTAGCGCCCGGAACTTCCGCATGGAACTCTTTCGGACTGCGTTTGGAAAACGCCCTGCAAAATATTGAAAGCGCCTGCCTCAATGCAAAAAAATACGGCGCAAAAGGCGCGCTGCTCACAAACTGGGGAGACGGCGGCAACCATCAGCCTTTCTGCGCCATGATGCCTGCCATCCTATCCTTTGCCTCGGCCGCATGGGGCGCAAAAATGCGCCTTTCTGAAGCGGAGCTTGAAACCGCCTTGAGTGCACTTATATATCGCGACCCAACCTTGAACCTTGCCCGCGCCGTCTTGGATTTGGGCAAAATAGACCCTATAAAAAAGCAGTTTTGCCACTATCAAAAAATATTTTTTGCGGATAACGCCCATATTGACGAGATTCTTGCGCGCCCCGAAAATTTGGCCTTGGACTTTATGGAAGACACATGGCGGCGCGCTATGGCGCGTTTGGCCGAAGCCAAGCCGCAGGCCGCCGACGGGCAAATCTGCCTTATTGAAGTGCGCCTTGCGCTTGATATGATTGCGTGGGCGCTCAACCGCGCAAAGAACGATCGCTACATATCCACATTGCCCGCGCGCAAAAACTTAAAGCTTATTTGCGCGCAGTTCGGCCAAGTATGGCTTGCGCGCGCGCGCCTCGGCGGCCTTGACGAGGCCTCAAACCGCATACGCGCGGTCCTGCCTGAAATTTTTGTGCAGTAAGGCGCGTCATTTTATCAAATGGCGACTTAAAGTTTCTCAAAAATTTTTATGCCGTCGCGCTTAACTATATAAGCCGGCACACCTACAACCGTACAATTTGGAGGAACATCTTTAACTACCACGGCATTGGCACCAATTACGCAATTATCGCCCACAGTAACCCCGCCTATCACTTTTGCGCCGGCGCACACGTGTACGTTATTGCCTATCGTGGGTTTTGAATTGGTATCATAACCCAAGGTGACCTGCTGGTTAATCCAACAGTTTTTACCCATTGATTTTACCGTAATTATGGTTGCAAAACCATGTTGAATGAAAAGTCCTCCTCCTATGTTCTCTCCCATGATAAAGAGCGAATTTTCTTTAGAGTAAAAAAAAGACAGAATGAAACTCAACGGGGATTTTCTTGGAGATACTCTATATAAAAATACGTTAAAAAACTCCGGAAATAGGACAAAAAGTAAATTCAGTGCGGCAAATTTTTCGGATTCAGAAATATTCAATTTTGCGCGTTTAATCCATATTGCAATATCCTCATCAATTATGCGCCTATTTTCCGAGAAAGAATAGGCCAAATATGCGGGAATCATTTTTATGTGATGAAAATATAAAAACAACTTTCTAAGCATAATAAAGAATACCTGCTTTCATCTTGAATTATCAAGCATTTTATACGAGCAAACAACAATCTAAAAAATATCGTGACGCAAAAACGCCGCGCGGTAAAGACCGCGCGGCGTCTAAAATATTTTTCAAGATTTGATTATTGGGCGGCGTTCAAGAGGTCGAGCATCTTCTTTGCGGCCTCGGGAATTACCGTGCCGGGGCCGAAGATTGCGGAGCAACCCTGCTGGTACAGATAGTCGTAATCCTGCGCGGGTATTACGCCGCCGGCAACAACCATGATGTCTTCGCGGCCGAGCTTCTTAAGCTCTTGTATGAGCTGGGGCAACAGGGTTTTGTGGCCTGCTGCAAGAGAGCTCATCGCTACGATATGCACGTCGTTTTCAACGGCCATCTTTGCGGTTTCTTCGGGCGTCTGGAAGAGGGGGCCTATGTCGACGTCAAAGCCCATGTCGGCATAAGCCGAAGATACGACTTTTGCGCCGCGGTCATGACCGTCTTGCCCCATCTTGGCAACCAAGATGCGGGGTCTGCGGCCTTCCCTCTTTTCAAACTCCTTGATTTGCGAGGAGATGTTGTCCATGAGATCCATGTTGCGTGCGTCCTTCTTATATTCTTTGCCGTATACGCCGCTGATAGAGCGTATTGTGGCCTTGTAGCGGCCGAACACTTTTTCGCAAGCGTCTGAGATTTCGCCGAGCGAAGCGCGCGCCTTGGCGGCTTCTACGGCAAGCTCTAACAAGTTGCCCTGCCCGCTTTCTGCGACCTTAGTGATTTCTTCCAAGATACCGCGCACCTTTGCGTTGTCGCGGTTCTTGCGGAGTGTCGCAAGCTTCTTAATCTGGGCATCGCGAACGGCGCTGTTGTCGATTTCAAGAATATCGAGCGGCTCTTCCTTTTCCAAGCGATACTTGGTTAGGCCGACTATGGTTTCTTTGCCGGAGTCTATGCGCGCCTGCCTGCGCGCCGAAGCCTCTTCAATGCGCAGCTTGGGCAAGCCCGCCTCAATGGCCTTGGTCATGCCGCCGTAGGTTTCTACCTCTTCAATGTGCGCCCATGCGCGCTTTGCGAGGGTATCCGTGAGGCTTTCAACATAGTAGCTGCCGCCCCACGGGTCTATGACCTGACAAATGCCGGTTTCATCCTGCAAATATAACTGCGTGTTGCGGGCTATGCGGGCAGAGAAATCCGTCGGCAAAGCTATTGCTTCGTCCAAAGCGTTTGTATGCAAGCTCTGCGTATGGCCCAGAGCCGCACCCATGGCCTCAATAACCGTGCGGGTTACGTTGTTGAAGGGATCCTGCTCCGTCAATGACCAGCCGCTCGTCTGCGAGTGCGTGCGCAGCGCCATGCTCTTTGCATCTTTCGGGTTAAAGCCCTTTACGATTTTTGCCCAGAGCATTCTGGCGGCCCTCATCTTGGCGACTTCCATGAAATAGTTTTTGCCTATTGCCCAAAAGAAGCTCAAACGCGGCGCAAACGCATCTACGTCGAGCCCCGCCTTGACACCTTCGCGCAGGTACTCAAGACCGTCTGCAAGGGTGTAGGCCATTTCCAAGTCTGCGGTAGCGCCAGCCTCTTGCATATGGTAGCCCGAAATCGAGATGCTGTTAAACTTCGGCATATTTCTTGAAGTGTAAGAGAATATGTCACCGATTATCTTCATCGAGGGCGAAGGCGGATAAATGTAGGTGTTGCGCACCATGAATTCTTTCAAGATGTCGTTTTGTATGGTGCCAGAAAGCTGGGATAGCTTTGCGCCCTGCTCCAAACCCGCAACAATGTAGAAGGCCAAGATTGGCAACACCGCGCCGTTCATCGTCATAGAAACGGAAACTTGCGAGAGCGGAATCTTGTCAAAAAGCACTTCCATATCCATGATGGAGTCTACCGCGACACCTGCCTTGCCCACGTCGCCTTCGACGCGCGGATGGTCTGAGTCATAACCGCGGTGCGTTGCCAAGTCAAAGGCGATTGAAAGACCCTTTTGACCCGCCGCAAGGTTGCGACGGTAAAAGGCGTTTGATTCTTCGGCCGTCGAGAAGCCCGCATACTGGCGCACCGTCCAGGGGCGCACAACATACATGGTTGCGTAAGGGCCGCGCAAGAATGGCGCCAAGCCCGCCGTGTAGCCCAAGTGTTCCATACCCTTATAGTCTTCTTGCGTATAGAGGGGCTTGACGGGGATTTGCTCCATGGTCTCTGTCATCAAATCCTCAAGCTTGCGGCCTGTTTTCTTTTCAATGCTCTTTTGCCATTCGGCGAAGCTTGTCTTGTCGGGAGCTGCGCCAAAGGCTATCTTTGTAAAATCCGGATTTTTCATCGGTTTGTTCTCAAATTTAATTGTTATATTACGCCGAGCTTTACGAGCAAACCCTTGAGGGTCTCGTAATTGTTGCTCTTTATGCTTACGGAACCGTCAAGCCCCGCCTGCTTAAAGCTTTCTTCAAGCTCCGGCGCGGGTATGCCCGCCATGTTCACGACCGCATCGGCGCTCACGGCCTTGATGGCCTTGGTAACCGCGGGGACAAGCTCCGGATAGGTGTCATCCGTAGAGCAGATTACGGCGATTTTCGCACCGCTTTCTTTAAAGGCGTTTGCGGCGTCTTGCGCACTTGCAAAACCGCTCGGATAAACCGCGTCAAAGCCCGCAACTTCAAAGAAGCCGCGTATAAAGTCCGCCCTTACCTTGTGCTGAACCAAGGGGCCCATAGTTGCAAGGAACACCTTTGGGGCGGCTCCCGTCTTGGCCTTGAAAGCCTCACTGGCACCGCGCAAAGCTTCAAAATGCTCAACCCTGCGCACCGGCTTAAGAGCGGCAACCTTGAGGCCTTCGCCCCCGCCGCACTTGCATTCTTTCTTTGAGCATTCGCAAACGGCGTTTGAGAGAGTCTGCAAGCTTGCGCCCGCCTTTGCGGCCTCGACAAGCTTTGCGATTTTTTCTTCGCCGTGCAAATCTTTGACGCAAACAGAAACCGCCTTTTTAACGGCCTTGACTTCTTTGGCGCGCGCTTCCGCCTTGGCCTTGCAAGAGCACTCGGGCTTTGCGAGGGGCTTTTCAGTCATATTTGCATACATGTTGGTGCCCACAACCACGCTGCGGCGAGAGTCGCAAGCCTTCTTGCGCGAGGCAAAAGTTTTGCCCGCCAAGTCTTGCACATAGCCCGCTTCGAGAGCCTTAACTATGCCGCCCTTTGCCTCTACCGCGGAGAATATCTCCCAAGTTTTTTTGGCAACTTCAAGCGTGAGGTTTTCTACAAAGTATGAACCGCCCGCGGGGTCTATGACTTCCGTCAAATTGCATTCTTCCTGAATGATAATCTGCTGGTTGCGCGCAAAGCGGTTTGAAAACTCGTCGGGAGTGCGGATGATTTCGTCAAATGCGCCGACCGTCATGCTGTCGGGCGCGCCCAGAGCGCCAGCAAAGGCCTCCGTAGCAGTGCGCAGCAAGTTTACATAAGGGTCGTAAACGGTCTTGTTGAAGAAGGCCGTGCGAACGTTAAGCCTAAGCTTGCGCGCGTCTTCCGAACCGCCGAACTCTTCTACAATCTTAGCCCATATGGCGCGCGCCGCCCTGATTTTCGCAAGCTCCATAAAGAAGTTGGAGCCTAGCGAGAGGCGGAAACGCACCGACTTTGCCGCATCGTCGACCGAAACGCCGCGCTCGGTAACCTGGCGCAGATATTCAACCGCCGTAGCAAACCCGAAGGCGAGCTCTTCAACAGCGCTGGCGCCCGCGTTTGAATATACAAAGGTGTCTACGCCTATCGCGCCGAACTTTGGCGCATGTTTCACATTGTATTTGACCAAATCCGCCATTTCATCGTAGGCGCATTTCAAAGATCTGGGCAGTTCGCCCGCTTCGGCAAGCTTGCCTATGGGGTCAAAATAAATGCCGCCCGCAAAATCCTTCGCACCCTTGGCGGCGTAAAGCAATGCCGCCACACCCGCCGCGTATGCGCCCGTATGCACGTTTACGTTCACACAGTGCACGCAAACTTCGTCTAGCGCGGCTTCAAAATCTTTTGAGGTTGAGGCAGAAAGCCCCTTGTCGCAAACCTTGCAAGAACAAGCTTCATCGGCGTCAAGACCGTTTGCCGAAGCCGTGTCCAAAACAATTTCAACGGAGGTCTGACCCTTTGAAAGGGCGTCCAAAATCTCCTTATTAAACTCCGCAGGCGTCTTTGCGGAAAGCTCTTGAGAGACATCCCAAGGCTTGCCCCTGTTAGAGGCGGCGTCTGTTCCGCGGACATAGTTGCCAAAACCCGGCAAAGAAACTTCGGAAGGGGCATCCTCCTTGTTATATATGGGTTTCAGCGTTATGCCTTCGGGCGTGCTTGTAAACATCTTCTTTTCAAAGGGCGCGCCCTTGAGCAGTTCTTCTGCGGCGCCTTTCCACTCTTCATAAGAAGACGGTTTGAACTCTTCAAACAACGGTTTGTTTTGTTTCATCATCAACTATCTTTTTTCGGTTTAAAAAATAAGAAAAGCAAAAGGCGTTATTTGCGCCTTTAATGCCGTGAGCGAAAGGACTTTTGCTGCGATATTTTCGAACAAACGCCCAACGTTGCCATACGATTGAAAACCCTCTTAGGTGTCAACATTTTTTTGGGAATCAAGATTTTCTCACATTTTTGCAAAATTGAGCCCTTTAAATATCTAAAACATAAGCGCAAGTCCGCTTAAAACGCGCGGCAGCGCAAAAACTTAAAGCGCCGCAATGAACATAAACAAGGGGGTTACTCGTTTAAAATACCTCTTAAATACTATGCAAATATCGTCATTTTTTGACTATTTTTTCATTAAAAAATATTGCAAAAAAACTTGATTATCAATTTAATTATCAATAGCTTTAAACGTATGAAACGCATTTTATTTTTGGCTTTTTTAGTCATGGCTTTTTGGTCGTCAAACAGCGCTTTATGCGCGGTTACGCAAAAGGCGCGCAACTTTGCCGTGCAAAGTTACGACTTTAGAAACTTTACCCTGGAAGAAACCGTAAGCATGCTTAAAAGCATAGGCGTTTTTGAGCTTCAATGCTATACTGGGCAAAAACTGGGACTCGGGATTTCAGAAAAATTCAATCAAGATTTGAGCGCTTCGGGCAAAGCGGCCGCAAAAGAATTCTTTAAGAAAAACGGCGTAAAAATAGCAAGCTACGGCCCCGTAACGGAAGAAGACCCGCAGCGCATAGAAGCCGCTTATGAGTTTTGCAAAGAATTCGACATCCCCGAGATGGTAATAGAGCCAAAAAACAAGATCGCATTAAAGTATTATGACGCGTTTGCCGCAAAGTTTAAAATAAAGACGGGCATACACCATCACGCCCTTAATTTTAAAGGAAGCAATTATTACAGCCCCAAACTCATGCTTGAAGCCCTTGCAAATCACCCAAACCTAAACGCCGTGCCGGATGTAGGCCACCTTACGCGGGGCGGGTTTAACCCGTCGGCATCTTTGAAGCTCTTTAAAGGCAGAATAGGCTGCGTGCATTTAAAAGACAACGACAAGGCCAACACGCTTGATTCTCACTGCGTGCCCTACGGCACGGGCGTAATTGATTTTGAGGCTATTTTTGCGGAGTTGGATTCGCAAGGTTTTGAGGGCTATTACATAATCGAGTATGAGTCAGACCCCAAAGACCCACTGCCCGCCATTGCCAAATGCGTTGAATTTGTAAAAAAACACCCTAAAAATGTCAAAACGGGAGGCAAAAATGAGTAATACATCAAGGAGGGGTTTTTTAAAGAATCTTGCGATTTTCGGGGGTGCGGCGGCGCTTTCAAAAAGGGGTTTTGCGATAGACGACGACACGCGTTTGACCCCGCAAAAAATGGTCATTAACTCTGAATTTAAGGGCGGCTTTGCGGATAAAAATCCAATACGCATAGGCTTTATAGGCTGCAACAACAGGGGGCGCGTAAACATAGAGAGCTTTTTAAACGCGGGTCAAAAAGCCGCGGCTTTTTGCGATGTCGATTCTTCAGACAGGCTTAAGGCGGTTGTCGGGCTTTTTGCGAAAAACCCTAACATTTACAAAGACTATAGATTGATGCTTGAAAAAGAGCATAAAAATATAGACGCCGTCTGCATAAGCACGCCGGATGTATCGCACTTTGCGGCCGCCATGTGCGCGCTTTCATACGGCTTGCCCGTCTATGTGGAAAAACCGCTTTGCCATTCAATAGGCCAGCTGCGCGCGCTGCGCAAACTGGCGCTTGAAAAAGGCGCGACAACCCAGATGGGCAACCAAAGCCATTCAAAAGACGGCATACAAATCTGCAAAGAATGGATAGGCGGAGGGCTTATAGGCAAGGTTCGCGAGGTCTCGATCTGGACGGACAGACCCATTGTTGGCATGCGCTGCTACGGTCTTGAAGAGTGGCCCGCGCCCGAACCCGCGCCACAAACTTTGGACTGGGATTTATGGCAAAATGTCGCGGAAACTGCGCCCTACCGCCCGCTTATAGCACCCGGGGCGTGGCGCTCTTGGTGGAAATACGGCAGCGGCTCTTTGGGCGACATAGGCTGTCACATGCTTGACATACCCTACTATGCGCTCGGGCTTAAGTATCCTTCAAAAGTTGCGACGCGCCAAAACAACAAGTCGCAAATATGCACGGCAATGCAAGACGCGGTTGACTATTATTTTGAAGAAAGCGCGCAGGGCGTGCCCGTGAAAATCTCTTGGCACAGCGGCGTTGTTGCGCCCTCAAAACGCCCCGCTGGGTATGATTTGAATTTTATGCCAAAGCTACCCAAAGAATATCTCGATACGGGACGCACGCATGACCATCTGCCCGATAACGGCCAATTTTTCATAGGCGATGAGGGGGCGATTTTTGTGCCCACAATGCACTTGGGCGGCGCGCCCGTGCTGCTGCCGAAATCAAAATGGCTTGAGGTAAAAAACAATCTGCCGCCGCCGCAAACGCGTTACGAGGGCGGCAACCACTATTTAAACTTTGCACGCGCCGTGCGCCGCGAAGAAAAATCTTCTTCGGACTTTGAATACGGCGGCAGATTGACGGAGCTTGTGCAACTTGGCAACCTAAGCTTGCGCACGCGCTCCCAAATCATCTGGGATTTTGAAAGCGTAAGCTGCCGCGACAATACGGCCGCAAACGCAATAGTAAATGAGCCCATGCGCAAAGGCTGGTATTGAGCTTTAAGCTCGCAAAAAAGGCGATTTATATAATATTAAAGCGCCGCATAAAAAACCCGCCGCAAGGCGGTTTTTTTTGTTTTAAGAAAGCGCAAAAGAGCTAAGCCTGAATAAAGCGGGGCAAAAACAGCCGCAAAAACAAAATGTGAGAAAGCAAAACGCGACCCTACAAAAAGAGACCCGCAGGAATTTTGCAATTCCTGCGGGCGCATCACTACTTGCTGTTGTCGTAAAAACCCCTCGTTTTTACGTATGAAAAAATCTTGAAAAACTGTTTAGTCTTTTAGACCTCTTTTAATGAACTTTGTTCAAAAAAAAATCAGTTTTTTTCTTTCTGATTTTATAATCGAAATTTTATCGTTTTTTTAAAGAAAATTTTTAATATTTTTTTAAATATTAAATTTTACGCAAAAAAACCTCATATTCATGGAGAGCTTCATTAAAACAAGTGTCCATGTTTGGCATTGTGATATACATGTGCGCGCCGCCCATAATAGGATGAAATCGCGTATTTACGCCGCTTGCGACGAGCTTTGCGGCAAATTCATAAGCCTGATCCCGCAAAATGTCGCACTCCGAAGCCAAAATAAGGGTCGGCGGGAAGTCTTTAAAATCTTTTGAGAGAAGCGGGGAAGCGTATTTTTCAAGCCGCTGCTTCACATCGGGGATATAGCAAGAAATGAATACGTCCATCAAATCGGAATCCAAGCAGTAGCCCTTGGCGTAGTTTGTCCAAGAGGGAGTCTCAACAGACACGCAGGTGGTGGCAGGATACGTCAAAAGAAGCCCTGCGGGCAAAGGCCGCACCTTTGCGTCTTGCAGGCGCAAAAAAAGAGAAATCGCAAGATGCCCGCCCGCACTGTCGCCGCCCGCAAAAATTTTTGAAGACTCTCCGCCGTATGAAGAGGCGTTTTGCAAAAGCCATAGATAGGCGCTGACGCAATCGTCATTTGGTGCAGGGTACGGATTTTCGGGGGCAAGCCTATAATCGGGGGCGGCAACCACTGCGTTTGCGGCAAGCGCAAGCCTTGAACAAAATTTTGAACAACCCTCAATACTGCCTATAGTCCAACCGCCGCCGTGTATATACAGAAGCGTTTTAAATTTTCCGCCATTCGGCGGGCTTTGCGGAATATAAAGGCGCATGCGCATTTTTGAAGGCGTGCCTTGCAACAAAACATCTCGGGTTTCGACGCCTTCGGGCGCTTTTACATTGACGAGCTTGCGCATCTCGCGGACGGCATTAAGCATGAATGTGTGACCTTTTTCGGCAGCCTTTATTGCGGCAATCTGCACCTCGGCAAAATTCTTAGAAAGCGTTTCGACAAAAGAAGAAACCTCCGCCCTCGGTTTGGCGGGATCTGAAAAGCGCGAAAAATCGCATAAAGAAAAATATTCTTCTTCTTCCATTTTTTTAACAATCGGCGTGATTTGCCGCGCCTAAAGCCTATTTAGTTGCGGGCGCTGCGGCTGCGGGTGCGGCCGTGGGCGCTTGCAACGGCGCAGCTGCTTGCACTTGCGCAGGCAGATTTTTATTCAGCACATCGTTTGGCAATTTAAAGCGCAGTTCTTCTGCGGCGCGCGCGGCATCGGCATCACCCTGCTTTGCGGCTTTTGTAAACCATTCGTAAGCCCTGATTAAATCCTGCTTTACGCCCGACCCTTTATAATAACAGACGCCGAGGTATTTTTGCGACTCTGCGTCGCCCTGCTCGGCGGCAGCCGTCCAGATTGCGACGGCTTTGATGACGTCGGGCTGTTCAAGCCCCTCGCCCGTAAAATATGCCTGCGCAAGCTTACACTGCGCGGTAAGTTCTCCCTGTTCGGCGGCGAGTTTCCAATATTCCAGCGCCTTTTTAGAGTCTTGCTTTACGCCTTCCCCGCGCGAATAACAAAAAGCCAAATTGTTTTGCGCTTTTGAATGCCCCTTCTTTGCGGCTTTTTCCCACCAAAAGAAAGCCTGCTGAGGGTCTCTGAGCACGCCGAGGCCGTTTGCGCAAGCAAGCCCCATGTAATATTGCGCCTCTACATTGTCGGCGCGCGCGGCTTTTATCCAGTAAGCGGCGGCCGTATGCATATTGCGCGAAACGCCGTGCCCCGCATAAAAGCAAAGCCCTAGCGATGCCGCAGAATCCGCATCGCCTTGATCGGCGGCCTGCGCCCACCAGAAGGCGGCGGCCCTGTAATCCGACGGGAAAAGCCCGCCGTCGCCCGTAGAATAATAGGTTGCAAGTTTCTTCTGGGCGTCAAGATTGCCCGCCGAAGCCTCGGTAGTGAGCTTGTTTAAATCTATCGCCTCCGCGAAAAGTATTGAGGCAAAAATCGCCGAGAGTGCTGCTAATATAAATTTCTTCATGTTTATGCCGTATCTTATGCGCTGTATATAATGACGCGATAATGACAAAAAAGTATCGGCATACAACTATTTTTTGCCCGTCTTCTTGGCGGTGCCCTTTTTAATCATCTTGATTTGGTCGCGCAAAACAGCGGCTTTTTCAAAGTCTAGGGCGTCGGCGGCTTCAAACATCTCTTCTTCAAGCTGGGCTATGACAGATTCCGCAGCGCCTTGCGCGGGCAAGTTTGCCTGCGCAAAATCGTCTTCGGACGGCGCAAGAGAACCTTCTATGGGGCGCGTTGCGCCTGTGGGCGTTATGTTGTGTCGGGTGTTAAAATCAAGCTGGCGCTCTCTGCGCTCATTACAGATGCGCAGCGCCTCTTTTAAAGAATCCGTCATATTGTCGGCATAAAAAATTACCCTGCCGCGCTCGTGTCTGGCGGCGCGCCCCGCAGTCTGTATAAGGCTTGTGCGACTGCGCAAAAAGCCCTCCTTATCGGCGTCTAAAATGCAGACAAGCGCAACTTCGGGTATGTCCAACCCCTCCCTCAAAAGATTGACGCCTATAAGCGCGTCAAACTTGCCGAGGCGCAGGCGGCGCAAAATTTCTACGCGTTCGACCGCATCAATGTCGGAATGCAAATACTCGGCCCTTACGCCGCCTTCGCGCAGAAATTCAGAGATTTCTTCACTCATGCGTTTTGTGAGGGTTGTTACAAAAACTCTCTCGCCGCGCGCGGCGGCCGCCTTTATTTCTGCGGCGCAGTCTTCAACCTGCCCCTTGATTGGGCGCACAAACATTTCTGGATCCAACAAGCCCGTGGGACGCATAATCTGGCTTGCCAAAGTTTCGCTTACCGAAATCTCATAAGGTGCGGGCGTGGCCGAAACAAATATGGTCTGCCCCGTCAGAGAGTCAAACTCATCGGGCTTAAGCGGGCGGTTATCCAAGGCACTCGGCAGCCTGAACCCGTATTCCACAAGACGTTCTTTGCGCGCCTTGTCGCCCAGATACATACCCCTTATCTGCGGCAACGTTACATGGCTTTCATCGATAAAAAGCAAGGTGTCTTGCGGAAAGAAGTCCAGCAAACACCAAGGGCGGGAACCCGCAACCCTGCCGCCCAAATGGCGCGAATAATTCTCAATACCCGTGCAAGAGCCTGTTTCCAAAAGCATATCCAAATCCTGCTCGGTGCGCATGCGTATGCGCTGCGCTTCAATCAATTTGTTTTGGCTTTCAAAAAGCTTTACCTGCGCTTCCATTTCTGCGCGTATCGAGGGCACGGCGGCCTCTATGCTTTCTTTGGGCGTAATAAACCCGGTGGCGGGGTAAATGTCAAAGCGCTCAAGCCTGCCCGCGGCGGTGCCGGTCACCGGGTCTATCTTTTTTACAGCCTCTATTTCATCGCCGAAAAACTCTACGCGCAAGGCTGTGTCGAGATAGGCCGGATATACGTCTACGGTATCGCCTCGCACCCTGAAATTGCCGCGCTCAAAGGCTATATTGTTGCGTGAATAATGGCAGTCTATGAGGCGCTCTAAAAAAATGTCGCGCGGAAGTTTGAGCCCCTTGCGCAGCGGTATCATCATTTTTTTAAAGTCTTCCGGAGAACCCAAGCCGTATATGCAAGACACGCTCGCAACCACTATCACGTCGCGCCTGCTTGCAAGAGAACTTGCCGCCGATATTCGCAGCTTTTCGATTTCCTCATTTATGGAAGAGTCTTTTTCTATGTAGGTATCGGTCTGCGGTATGTAGGCTTCGGGCTGATAATAGTCGTAATAACTCACAAAGTATTCCACCGCGTTTTCGGGGAAGAACTCCTTAAATTCCGAAAAAAGCTGGGCCGCAAGCGTCTTATTGTGAGAGATTATCAAAGCGGGTCTGTTGCAGTTTCTGATGACGTTTGCCATCGTAAAGGTTTTGCCGGAACCCGTCACACCCAGCAGCGTCTGGTATTTTTGACCCGCCAAAACGCCCTTGCATAAAAAGTCTATAGCCTGCGGCTGATCCCCCGAAGGCGCAAACTTCTGCGCGAGTCTAAATGTTTCGTCCATGTATTTACCAAAGCCCCGCGATTTTCTGCGGAGTGGCGTTTTCAAAGTCCGGCATAATCAAATCCACGCGTTTGGATTCCCAAAAATCTTGGGAAAAAGTCGTGGCTATCGCCGCTTTTTTCATGCCTGCGGCGCGCGCGGCTTCTATGCCGTGCAAAGAATCTTCAAAGACCACGCAGTCTGCGGGCGCAAATTCAAGCTTTTTTGCGGCGCACAAAAACACGTCGGGCGCGGGCTTGCTTCTTTTGACGTCTTCTGCGGAGGCTATGGCGCAAAAATATTTTTCTAGGCCGAAACGCTCAAGCGCGAAGAGCACGTTTTTAAGCGGCGCGCTTGAGCCCACCGCGCATGGCACGCCCACAGCCTTAAGCGCCTTTAAAAAGTCTTTCACCCCCGCCACAAGAGAAACCTCTCCGTCTGAGGCATACTTGCGGTAAAGGTCTTCCTTGCGCTTTGAAAGCCTCTCGACCTCTCGGGCGGAATGCGCCCAATTAAGTATGTTGGGTATGACGTGCGCGTTTGTCTGCCCGAAAGTCTTTAAGAAAGAGCCTTCGGGAAAGGGCAGGTTTTCAGAATCGGCAACGCTCTTCCAGCTTTTTTCATGGGCTGTCGAAGAGTCTATGACGACGCCGTCGAAATCAAATATTGCGGCGAAATTTTTCATTAAAATTACAAATCGTAAAAATACGGGCGAGCGTAAGCCTTTGGCAACATGAAAAAATCCTGCGCGAACGCTTGAAAATTATTGAAAGAAAACGAAAAGGCATTCAATGTGAATAAATGAATAATGAGCTTTCGCGGAAAGTCATCTTAACTTGCGCACAGCCGACGGGCAAACTTCACCTGGGCAATTATTTGGGAGCGGTCAAGAACTGGGCGGAAATGCAGGAGGATTTTGAGTGTTATTTCGGCATAGTCGATATGCACGCCATAACCGTGCCATACACCCCCGCAATCTTGCGCCAAAACATTTACGATTGCGCCGCGCAATACATAGCCTGCGGCTTAGATCCGCAAAAATGCAATTTGTTCATACAAAGCAACGTAGTCGGCCATGCAGAACTTGCTTGGATATTGGGCTGTATTTGTCCGCTCGGCCAGCTTGAGCGTATGACGCAGTTTAAGGATAAGGCGCGCAAGCAAGAAAACGTTTGCAGCGGCCTGCTTTACTACCCCGTGCTTATGGCGGCGGACATTCTTATTTACAATGCCGACTTAGTCCCGGTGGGAGAAGACCAAAAACAACATCTTGAGCTTACCAGGGATTTGGCGCAAAAATTCAACTTTGCCTACTCGCCGACCTTTACCGTGCCCGAGGCATCCATCCCCGCGGCGGGCGCGCGCATAATGTCGCTGCAATCGCCTGAAAGCAAAATGTCAAAGTCGGACCCAAACCAGGCTGGCACAATTTATATTACGGATTCTGAAGACGTTTTGCGCAAAAAAATCATGTCGGCCGTTACGGATTCTGAAACAAACGTGGCCTATGACCCGGATAAAAAGCCCGGCGTATCAAACCTGATAAGCATAATGAGCGCGCTCGGCGGCAAAAGCGTAAAAGATATCGTAGCTGAATTTGCGGGCAAAAATTACGGAGAGTTTAAAAAAGCCGCGGCCGATGTCGTGGCAGAAAAGCTCCGTCCCGTCCGCGAAAAATACCAAAGCGCCGTAGCCGACAAAGCCTATCTTGACCAAGTTCTTTCGGCGGGCGCGCAGGCGGCGCAAAGGCGCGCAAACAAAGTGATGTCAAAAGTCTACCGCAAGGTGGGCTACGTAAACCCCTTGTCAAAATAAATACCAACACATGAAGACGCAAAACCAGATACCGATGTGGCCGCTTTACGCCGCCGACGCGATAATACTTCTGACGGCTCTTTTGATAGCCCTGCCAAACGCCATAGCAGGCGTCCGCATGACGGGCGGTCAAACCGCGCTTTGTTTCTTTATGACGCTTGCGGCGATGATTATGGTTGTGCTGCCCTACGTTTTGCAACACTCCGCCGCCAACAAGGCCGCAGAACTCAGCGCAAGGCGAGAGTCTGAAAACACCAAAGAGCAGCTTGAAATAATTTTTGACGACCTTGGGGCGCTGCGCAACATGATAGCCGACGACCGCGAAAATTTCGACAACATAGAAGACTCCCTGTCAAAGGTTGCGGAAAAATTCTCCCAGGTTTCTTCGCAGATAAAAACGGTAAGCGAAGGCTGCGCGCAGACGTCTGAGGAATCTGCGGCCACAAAGGCCTCTTTAAACGCTTCCATCTCAAAAATCCGCACGGCCATGCAAGAAGATTTTGACGCGCTCAAAGGGGAATTTCTACGCGCGACCGAAAAACTCTCTCGCAAGGCCGACGCTGCCGAAGCTCTGGCGGCGGAAGTCAAAAATCTTAAAAGCTCCCTAAAAGCCGATCAAGAAAACGCCGCGCAAACGCCGCTTAAATCTGCCCCCAAACCCAAAGAAACAGCGCTCTTAAACAAGGCCTTGGTCTCCGCAAAATCAAATTTTGAAAACTCCGCCGTAAGCAAAATCATATCGCAGTCAAACGGTGCAAAGCCGCAGCAGTTTGACGACGCTTCGGAATCAAAGCATGAAGAATTCTCTCTTAAAATAGAAGCGGATTTTGCGCAAGAAGAGGCCGAACTTGAAGCCGACGATGCCGAGGATGAGCTTGACGCCCACCCGGAAGAACTCGCCGCGGCAAATGAAGATTTTGCGGACTTTGAAGGCGATAAAAAAAAAGAATCTTTGAATCTTGAAGCGCAGATAAATCCTTTGCCGGAAACCGCCGTTTCAAAAGACGCAGGCTTAAAAGACAAGCCCGAACTTGAAGCCCTGACCATGCCCGCAGGCGACGCGCCCGAAGATGAGCCTACGGAAGCCGAAGCCGAAGCACCCGTTAAAGAGGCCGATTTGTTTGCCGAAGTAAAGACGGCTCCCAAGCCCAAAGCAGCAAAACGGGGTCAGACGGCGATAATAGTAAACGCGCTTATCGGCATAGGCAACAAGCCGTTTTTACGCGGCAGCGGCGGCGGTTTGAACACCGAAAAGGGCGTGCAGATGGACTTTCTTGAAATAGGCAAATGGCAGTGGATATGCCGCGACGACATATCTGCGCCCATAAGCGTGCGCGTGTTTATAAATGACGAGCACCCCATAGGTAGTTCGGAATACTCCCTTTACCCCAATGAAAAGCTTGAAGTGAATTTGGTATATAACAATGCTTAGCGTAAGAATAATCCCCTGCCTTGACGTGCACGCCGGCCGCGTGGTCAAAGGCGTAAATTTCGTGAACCTAATCGATGCGGGAGACCCCGTCGAGCAGGCCAAAGCCTATGAGGCGCAGGGCGCAGACGAGCTCGTATTCTTGGACATCACCGCCTCAAGCGACGAGCGCAACATCATGCTTGACGTCGTTGAACGCACGGCGGGGCAATGCTTCATGCCGCTGACGGTCGGCGGGGGCTTGCGCACCATTGAAGACATACGCAAAATGCTCAATGCCGGCGCCGACAAAGTATCTCTCAACACCGCCGCGATTTTAAATCCCGAATTGATTTCTGAATCTTCAAAGAAGTTCGGCAACCAATGCATTGTTGTTGCCATAGACGCCAAAAAAAACGGCGAAAACAAGTGGCTTGTTTATACGCACGGCGGCAGAAAGCCAACCGCGCTCGACGCGGTTGAATGGGCAAAAGAGGTTGAGGCGCGCGGCGCCGGAGAAATTCTGCTTACTTCAATGGACGCCGACGGCACAAAAGACGGCTACGACATAGCCCTCACAAGAGCCGTCAGCGACGCGGTTTCAATACCCGTAATCGCAAGCGGCGGGGCGGGCAACTTAAGCCATCTTGCAGACGTTGTAAAAGACGGCGGCGCAAACGCGGTGCTTGCCGCAAGCATATTCCACTTTGGCACATATAAGATTGAAGAGGCCAAAGACGCCCTTATAGCCGCGGGCATACCCGCGCGCAAAATTCATTAGCGACCTTAAAATTTACATATAAAAAAAATGAGCGACTGGAGCATCAAGGATTCCGAAAAACTTTACGGCATAAAAGATTGGGGCATGGGGCACTTTTCCATCTCCGAAAAAGGCACCCTTCTGGTGCATCCGATGGGGGATGAGAAGACCATAGACATTCTCGACATCGTCAAAGAGGCCAAAACCATGGGCCTTGAAACACCCATGACCATACGCGTGCAAGACCTCTTGCGCAGTCGCGTAGAGCGTTTGAACAACGCCTTTCGCAGGGCAATTCAAGAAGAAAACTACAAGGGCGTTTACCGCGGCGTTTTTCCGATTAAAACCAACCAGCTCAGAGAAGTTGTAGAAGAAATCTTGGACGCGGGCGACAAGTTTGACTACGGCATAGAAGCCGGCAGCAAGGGAGAGCTTGTCATAGCGCTTGCGGTGCACTCAAACAAGGATTCGCTCTTAATCTGCAACGGCTACAAAGATTCTGAATACATACGCCTTGCGCTTGACGCGGGGCGCATGGGCAAAAAGATTTTCGTCGTGGTTGAGCAGCCGTCAGAAGCAGATGAAATCATAAACATCGCCGCACGCGACGACGTGCGCCCCAACATAGGGCTGCGCATAAAGCTTAGCGCCGCGGGCGAGGGCAAGTGGGCGGCATCCGTCGGCGAAAACGCCAAGTTCGGGCTGTTCGCTTCTGAAATTTTGGCGGCGCTGGCAAAGTTTAAAAAGGCGGGTCTCAAAGACTGTGTGAAGCTGATACATTTTCACGTGGGGTCGCAAGTGCCCAATATCGCAACAATCAAAAACGCCGTCAACGAGGCCGCGCGCTATTATTGCGAGATACGCCGCATGGGCTTTGACATTGAATATATAGACGTAGGCGGCGGCCTCGGCATAGACTACGACGGCTCGCGCTCAAACTACGAAAGCTCCACAAACTACTCTTTGGAAGAATACGCGCGCAGCGTAGTAGACTCCGTCAAAAACGTCTGCGACGAAAGCGGCACGCCCCACCCCGACATCATTACGGAAAGCGGCCGCGCAATAGTATCGCCGCACTCAATACTCATCTTGGAAGTTTACGACTCCATAGAAAAAAATCCGAACCCAAAACTCGTAAACATCAAGAAAACTTCAAAGCCCGTCCTTAAAAATCTCTACCATATTTTGGCGGAAAAAAAGACCTATAAGAGCAATCTTGAACGCTTCTTGGACGCGCAAAACTTAAAGGAAGAAGCGCATACGCTTTTCACCCACGGCTACCTTACCATGGAAGAAAAAGCCCATTCCGAAAACATATTCTGGCAAATCTGCAAAGACATACAAAGCGACATTTCAAACGCCGAAAAACAAATCCCGGAAGACCTTGAAAAGGTTAAGGAAATAATGTCGGCGCAATATATATGCAACTTCTCGGTATTCCAATCTCTCTTAGACCACTGGGCGCTTAAGCAGGTATTTCCGATAGTGCCCATACAGCGCCTGAACGAAAAACCCGACGTCGAGACGACTATTGTTGACATCACTTGCGACTGCGACGGCAAAATCAACAAATTTGCGGATGTTGAAGATGAAAAGGACACCCTGCCCCTGCACTCTTTGCGCAAAAAAGAGCCCTACTACATAGGCGTATTTTTGGTGGGCGCATATCAAGACATCATGGGCGACCAACACAACCTCTTCGGCCGCGTAAACGAGGTGCACGTATTTTTGGAAGACGACGAGGAAGACGGCTTCTATATTGAAGAATCCATTGAGGGTTCTTCGGTCGAAGAGCTGCTGCCGCAGATACAGTATAAGTCGGAATACCTTTCAAGGCTTATGAAAAAACAGGTAGACGGCGCGGTAAAAAGCGACAAAATCAAGCCGCGCGAAGGCGTAAAATTCCTCGCCCTTTACAATAGGCTGCTTAAGTCAAAAACCTATCTGACATAATCCCAAAAAAATTAAAAAATACATAAAATCGTTGCAACTGCGGACGCGTTTGGGCATTTATAAGTCATAGACATGATTATACGGGGGTATTAAAATATGATTAATTTTAAATCTTTAACGGGAATAGCGGTTTTAACTTTCATGACGTTTTGCGCCGTTTCTTACGGCGATGAGGCGGCACCCATACTTAAGTCTGCAACGCAGCCCGCACCAAGTACGGAGGCAGAAGCGCTCACGCCTACCGCAAAGCAAAAAAAGGCTCAGCTTAACGCCGCAAAAGCGCAGGCGCAAAAAGATAAGGCCGCGCAAGCCGCCGCAAAAAACGCCGATGCTTTAAAAGCCAAGCCCGACAACAAGGTTAAGGCAAAAGAAGAAAATCCCGCACCCGCGCAGGCCGCAGACTTGCCCGCAACCCCCGTAGTGCAGTTTGAAAACACCTTGGTTCAATACGGCCTTTACCAGCCCTTTGCGGGCGGCAAGTTTGAGGGCAATGCGGATATCAACACCTTGTCGGTATACGCAAACTACGGTATCGGTTACTTTAACGGCCTTGACGGCATAATGGTTGCTTACGAAGGCAAGTTTTACAGCATAGATAAAGACGGCAAGGTGTCTTATGCGGATGAGGCCTCAAAAATTTCTTTCGCCCTGCTTTCCATATTCAGACAGCAATATTCCGTCATGGTGCCCAAGGGCGAAGACGGTAAATACATAGAAGCCCAGATTTTGGAAAGCATTAAAGAAAAGGCTTTGCCCGTTGCGGTTGTCTTGCAGGGCAAATTTTCAAAAATCGTTCTCAAAACTTTTCCCACGCCAAAGCCGCCCTACACTTCTTTAGACGAAGTTTATGAAAAGACGGGCGTTGAAAAAGAGCTTGTTGACGTTTTTGGCACGGCTGTTGGCTTTTACATACCGCCTGCTTGCGGCCTGCCAATCAAAAAGGGTTGGTATATGTTTTTTATAAACGAGTATCGCGACACGGGCGGCAGGATAGAATCTTTTGAATCTTCAGACATATGGTTGCGCGCCGATATTTTGCAGCGTTTTTATTTGATTAATAAATGAGCGTGGCAAACTTTAAACGCTTTTGGCGCGCATAAGGCGCGCCTTTTTTGTGCAATAAAAAATTGCCGCATACACCGCAGATTACCTGCTATATTAGGTTAGCGGGCAATTAAACCTATTTGCGCGCTATCGTTAAATAACCGAAAAAGGTTGCCGCAAAAGAGACTGCCGTAGAAAACGCTATCCACACAAAAAAGTCGAAATAGCCGAGAGCCATTTGAATATCGCCCGATATGTAGCCGGGCATAGCCATGCCCAGCGCCATAAAGCCCGTGCATATTGCATAGTGGGATGTTTTGTTTAAACCCTTTGCAACGTGTATTAAAAACATCATGTAGCCCGCAAATCCGAAACCGTAGCCGAACTGTTCCAAGAATATCAGCGCCCCCGTGCCCCACACGCTTTGCAGTTGAGAAAACGCAAGGTATACATAAATAAGATTGGGGGCGTTTAGAGCCAACGCCATAGGCCACAAAGCCCGTTTTAAGCCCACTTTTGATATAAATATCCCGCCCAAGATGCCGCCTGCGAAAAGCGCTATAGGCGCGCTTGTTCCGTAAATAAGCCCCACTTCTTCCATTGCAAAGGCAAGGCCGCCCGCCTCGCGGCCGTCAAGCAGGAAGGGCTGAACCATCTTTACAAGCTGCGCTTCCGCAAACCTGTAAAACAAAATGAAAATCAGAATGTAAACTATCTGCGGCTTTTTAAAGAATGATACAAAGGCCGAAAGCATCTTTTTAAGAAGCGCCCTTACGCTGTCAGTATGCGCGTTTTTATCTTCTTTGGGGCGCGGTAAAGCCAAACGCAGATACGCAAAAGCGCAAAGCGCAAAAAGCGCGCAAAGACCAAAGCCCACAGACCAACTTTCGGCGACAACCCCAAAGTTTTTTTGCATTTTGCCCACAAGCACCAAAAGCCCGCCCTGCGCAAAAAGAAGCGCCAGCCTGTAAAAAGAATTCCTGATGCCCACAAAAAAGGCCTGTTGTCTTTCATCAAGGGCGGCCATGTAAAAACCGTCTGCCGCAATATCAAAAGTGGCAGAGAGCACCGCCAAAACAAAAAAGGCCGCCACCGAAGTAAATATCCAGAACTCCGCAAGGGGCGCCAGCGCCAAAAGTGTAAATACCGCCGCAAATAATCCGCAGCAAAAAAGTATCCATGAGCGGCGCGTGCCCAAGGCTTCTACTAAGGGGCTCCAAAGCGCCTTAAGCACCCATGGCAAATAAAGATATGTGGTAAGGCGCGCCATTTCGGCGTTGCTTAAACCCATGGTAAAGTAAAATGAAACCGCAAGCGTCATCACGATGGCGTTTGGCAACCCTTCCATGAAATAGAGAGTCCCTATCCATCCCCAAACCCCCGATGACTTTGCTTTTGTTTCAGACATAAAAAAAAGGCCTCCGCATGTGCCGTCTTAACGGGTGGGTTAGACTGCCCATATGTACAACGTGGGTGCTTCCTAGGCGACTTTTGCCTTCCGCTCTAACGCGGCTTGACAGCCACCGCCTGCGGTTCGGCTCCCTTAATAATGAAATAAGGCGGTGAACCGTTTTGTCAGTTTCAAACACTGCAGAGGTTGCTTCACATCCTCGTCCGACGCCCCAAAATTGCAACCAAATTTTAAGCAAATCTACTTGCTTGCCTCAAGCTTGTAAAAGCGTTTGTTTGCGGCGGGCGCGCCGCCCGTAGTATTTGCCGAATAGTCGTCGGTAAAGCTCAAAACCCCGTCCGAAACGGCAGTTTTTTCACCGTTTGATATAAAGGCGCTCCATGTTTTTAAGTCATCAGACCATAATATCTTGTAAGTTCTGCCCGCAAGCGCTTCAAATTCTAAAACCGCGCCCGAAGAGGTTTTTACGGCATTTAAAGAAAGCTTTGAAGCCTTGCTCAGAGGATTTGTGCCGCAGACGTATTCTTGCATGCCCGTTTGCCCGTCGCCGTCGGTGTCGCCGTATAGAGCAGAGGTCAAATCGGAAGCCGAAGCATAATAAGTTTCAAGCCAGTTTGATTCTACGGGCACGCTGCCTATGATTATATCCGCAACGCCTTCTTCGGTAATAAGCGCGCCGTAAGTTACATCCTCATCAAACTCAAGGCCGTAGAAAGAGAATTCATAGGGGTATGAGTCTTGACTTAACACCACGCCGCCCGATGCGCGATTTATGAAAAAGTAAATCTTCTGATTCCCCGTGCCTTTGCCGCTGAAGAACGCAAAGAAGGAGTCTTTGCCGAAAGGTCCGCGTATTCTGTATGCGTTTAAATCTCCCAAAGAGCCGCCCACGCCTGAGTTTGTAAAACGCGCCCTGTCGGCGGTAAGCGGCGCGGGGGCGGCGGGCACAACTTCAGCATTCGCCGCAATCTTTATGGCGGCAAGCCCCAGCGCGGGCACGCTCAGCGTCGGCGACGCATAGGGCAATGCGGAAATGTAAGCGCCGTTTGCGTCGTAAAGAGACACCGCAGCGCCGGCGCTTACACCCTCAAGGGCTTTTGCTGCGAGGTTAAATGTCGGCGTTATTGTAAGCGCGCTTGCGGAGTCGTTTAAGAATACCGCCCACAAGCCGTCTGGAGCGCGCATAAGCATGGTGCTCACCTTCGGCGTGCCCGAGCGCACCGCCGCCTTGTCCAAAATCAGCCTGCAATTTTCATCTTGAAAAACCTTGCCGCGCAGACCGAATATGCGGTCTACAAACCAGACATAGCCCTGCTGTATCATAAACGGGAATTTAATCTTGTTTGAAGAGCGCATTTCAATTTCGCCCATGATATAGTCAAACACCTGCCCGTAGTGGCAGGGGGCGTGATGGTAATAAAAACTTGTAATATCGGGGCCGACGTAAGGATAGTCTTCTGCATGTTGTATGTCGGTAAAGTCTCTCACATAATACCCCGGGAAGTTGCCGTAGCGCCCCACTATGGCGTGGCGCGAATACTTAAATATGATGTCGCGCCCCGTATATTGGCTTACTTTGAGCATCTCTCCTGCCCAACCCGGCATGAGGATGTTGCGTCCGTGAGACGTGCCGCCCGGATATGTGCTGTGCTGCTCTATGCCAAGCCCTATGCGAGACACCTTCATGGCCGGCACGGTCTTTGTGGGCATATAATAAAGGTCTGAGGTTGTAATACCCAGCTTGGAGCTTAACAGCGCCTTGTTCTCGTCATAACCCAATCTATAACGCTCGGGCCCGCGCCACCAAACGCTTTCAACGCCGACTACCGTTTTGCCTGAATATATGGATACATTGCCTGCAGGCGGCGTCGGATAAGCCCACATTGAAGAAAGCGTGTGAAACGCGCCCTTTTCGGCGGCGTCCAGATACTTTTGCTCTCCAGTAATTTCATACAGGCTTACAAGGTGCCACCAGAAAGGATATAATGATACGTTTATGAAGACCGAAAAATCGGGCTCATAAGAGGCCGACGGGCTAAAGGCCGTGGCAAGCCATGATGTCGCCTTGGTCTTTATTTCTGCAAGCAAAGCCGCTGAAGGCTCTGCGCAATATATGGCCAAAAGCGCCGTCCACTCGGGACATACACCCGTTGTCTTTGCGGTGCCGTTTGCGTTTCTGTAATAAGCCGAAAGCCAAGGGTTGGCCCCGCGCAATAGGCCGTTTACGCCCGCGTAATAATCACCGCCCCAAACGCCAGTAGCACTGAGCTCCGTCATGACGTCGCTAAACCAAGAGCTGTTGCCACCCGTATAAGGCGAAAAATGCATATGACGCCTCGAAAGCGTAAATTCTATAGTAGGCAACGAAAAGTTTTTGTAATATTCTTCGTCATCTGTGACAAGCGCAACAGAAAGCTCAGAAAGCGGAGATGCGTGGGTGCTTGTACTTGCGGCCTCTATATTCCACCTGCCCTTGTTGCGCGCACTCCATCCGCTTGCCGAGCCCGCTTTAAGATATGAAGCTATGTTGCAAAGAGTGTCGGAAAGCGATACATCATAAGGCTCTCTAAGCGTGCCCGCCGCAAAGATTTTTTCATTCGCAGTTTCAAGCGCCTTCATCCAGTCTCCCTTTATGCTGAACAAATACCAGCTTGAAGCTACGGAAGCGCCCGCGGCCTTGTATGAACCCGTCCCGCCCAAGAGCGGGGCAAATACAGAGGTCTGAAAATGCGTACCCTCAGGATTTTTAAGAGAAAACCCGTAGACGGAGTTTTGATTTGTTGTCCATGCGAAAGGCAGTTTTGCCGGATCGGCAACAAATCCGTTTACGTATTTTACGCCGCTTATCGAAGTTTCGCCAAAGGCCAGAGGTTGCGACGTAAAGTGGTTAACAATCATGCGCGGCGTCTCCATCATTCTGCGCCCCTGATAAATAGTGGGCAACTCAACGGCGGATACGTCGCTTTCAACCCGCTTATTGAAGCCGAGAAATCCTATTGAGTAATACCCCGCTGCGGGCAGCGCGCTTAAAGTTACATTCATTTTTGCGAGGGTTGTGCCCGCAACAAGCTCTATAACGCTTTCCGCAGTTGCGCCGCTTTCAGACACATAGCTTATTTTAACGGAAGTGTCTGAAAGTTTTACGACGGAAGAAGGCCTCAAAAGCGTTGCCGCACCGGCACAAAACGGGTCGTCATTGCCTGCCTTGAAAGTGTAAACTTGCCCGTTGAGAGTTATGGTTTTTGTTGCACTGCCCGTTGTCCAATGGCAAAAATACGGGCTTTCCCCGCGCGTTGTTGCGGCCGAGTAAATGTAAAACAAGCTTTCGTCGCCGAAACTTTCGGCAGCGGTCCACACGCCGCCGTCATAATACGATACAGAGCGCACATAGACATTTTCGGAATCCGCATTCTGGCGCTGCGTGAAAGTCATTTTAATCAGGCCGTTATCTATCGAAAGAGTATCGGCCGCAGAAACCGGCATAGTAATTTCGCGCCCTGGGAATGACGATTGATAATTTATTGTCACGCTTATAGGCGTGCGCAGATAGGCCGCCCTGTTTGTAGGGTCCGTCCCAAGTGTTTCATTGGGATTAAGGTCGGAATCCATAGTGAAAAGAAGGGCGTCGCAACGCGAGTGGCTTGTCTTGCGCTTCAAGTGTATTTTCACGTCTCCCGCCATGACGTCGACTACGCCGAGCAATTCCCAATACACGCCGTCGCGGCCGTGCATACCCGCGGCGGCGGGCAGCATTACGTCATCCACAAAAACATTGTAAGTGCGCGTGCGCGGCCTGTCGGTGGCAAAGTCTACGGAACTTGCCCAAACATAATACTGACCCGTGCGCACAAAAGGCACAACCGTAAGCGGCGTTTCATCACTTTCTATCGCGTTAAGGACCGTGTTTTTGCCTACGTTCTGTTGCGACCAATCGGCCTTAACCTGGAAACTTTCCGCTTCAATTATAAAGGTGTCTTTGACGGGATAATCAGCCCCCGTCTGCGCGCTTGAAAGGCGATAGGCTTCACCCGCATCGTCAACGTCGGAGCCGAAAGTCAAGCTTGCCGTCTGCTTTAAGTTGCGCGTGTTCGCATCCCAAAGATTGGCGCAGTAAAACTTTGTGGATGCCCCGAGAGGATTGCCGTCATATACGCGTATGTTAATGCCGTTTGCGTCTTTGCTCAAAACTTCGCCCGCCGTCATATAGCGCGGGGTGTTGTCAAAAATAACGTTCTTAAGGGTAAAGTTTGCGGAGTTATCAATGCGCAAAATTTGGCGCGCGGAGATATTGTCGGCCATGTTGTAATGCCGTAAAAGCGTGGTTGCGGGGTTGCCGCTTTCGTCTGTCGCGCCGATTATAGAAAGGTTTGGAAAATCCTGAATCCAAATTCCGAAGTTTAGGGCGGCGTCCCCCACAAAAAGGTCATACACGCCCTCTTCAAAATAGATTTCGTTAATGCCGTTTGTTTTGGCGTATGAGATTGTGTTTGATATTGCCGCGCGGTCGTCTATGCCGTCGTTTGGAGTCGCACCGAATTTTGAGACGTATAAAAGCTCTTGCGCGCCCGCACAAAACGCAAAGCCGCAAAGCCCCGCGAGAAGCGCTGCCCATAGTTTTACTTGTGCGCGTAAGCCCGTCATTGGTTTATGGCCTTGTTGATGTTGTCGTTTTCAACAACACCCATGCCCGTTGTCACGCTTAAGAATGTGTTGTTGTTTATTGTCAGGCCGTCGACGCCGTCGGCGCGTATGCCGACGGGGCAGTTAAATACGGTGTTGCCGGTAACACTGACATTTTTTATGTAGGGGGTGTAGGCCGCGCCGCTTAAGGGCAAAGCCTTGATGACAACCGCCCCCATGCCGCCGTGGCGCGACGACCAGCCCGAGTTTGAAAAATAGTTGCCGCTTACCGAAATATTTCTGCCCATGACGCCCTCGCCCTCGGCCAAAGAGCCGCCAATGCATATCGGCGGATACATTATATAGTCAAAAGTGGAGTTTGTAATATTGGCATTTTGCGCCCTCAGCAAACTTGCGCAGCCCGCGATATTTTTAAATGAGGAATTATTCAAGGTGTAAGAGTCGGGCACCCAGGCATACACGTTTGCTACGCTGTCCGCAGTTACGCTTGACGGGATGTCTTCTGCAAAAGTAACCAGATAGCCCGGCACGCCGTCCGTAGTTACGCGCTCTGCCGAGACCACCGTAAGCTCAACCTCATCAGCGCGAGAAGTTGTAAAGCCTATCTTATCGCCCGCGTAAAGGTTGCCGCCGCTGTAATTTTGCGGATTCTCAAGGCGCATGGTTTTAGAGTTTATAAATGCCGCAGGCCAAAAGAAAGTGCCGTGAACATTCTGCCCGTCCCAGCGCACGCCCTCAACGTGCATTTGCTGCATATCAACCGTGCCGCGGCACGCGTAAATCTTCCAGGCATCGCGAGAACCTACGTGATACTGCCGCCCCTCCGCCAAAAATTTAACACCGAGCGAAGATATGTTTTTACATTGCGAGGCCTGCATGCCGAAACCTATCGCGCTGTAAGTCCAGACGTTTTCCACATAAAGGTCGTCGCAATAATTAAACTGAACCTGCTGCCCCTGCCAACCGAAGTTCCAGCTTATGCCGTCGCCCACTTGCGCAACGCTTGCGACATCTGCGGATTCAAGACGCACTATGCGGCTTGTGAGGTTGCGCACATAAGACTCGTTGGGATTCAGGTTGGGGTCTTTGGTAAATAAAATTGCGTCTGCGCGCGTGTAGCTTGCAAGCGCCTGTATAGAAAGCGTTGCAGCCGCCCCGTCTAGCGATACCGAACCAAGGCAAGTCCACGCCCATGCGCCGAGCGAAAGCCCCGAATACGCAAGCCTTGACATCGCAACGCCGTTTACGCTCACTTTAAAATTGCGCAAACCTGTGCCCTGCGTTTTTGCGTCAAACTCATAAGTTGACGCCCACACATAGTAAACGCCCGCAGAAGGCGGCGTAAATGAAGTTTGCGCCTTCTGGCTTTCAGTCTGCAGATTTGCCTGAAGCACACCCTGAGAATTGTAGCTGATAGAAGTCCACGTGCCCTTTGTTGTGAAGCTTTCGCACTCTATAATAAATGTGCCGTAAGATGGCAAAAATGTGTCGCGATTTGCGTCCGTAACAGAAGCATTAGGGTTAAAGTTGGGGTCTTGCGTTACAAATACCGCGTCAGAGCGCACATATTCCGCCTCCGCCTTAAGCGTGAGGGTTGCGGTGCCTTCGGACACGGACACACTGCCCAAGTTGTTCCATACCCATGCATCCGCATGACTTGAAGCGTAGGCGTTGCCGGCAAGTTTTGTGCCGTTTATATACACGTAATAACTGCGCGCGAACTGCTCAACCGAAGAAGAAAATTCATAGGTTGACGCCCAGACGTAGTAAACCCCGCCGCTTGACGCAAACTTTACCATGGGCTTTTTCCCGCTTGTATTGGTTTGCGAATAAAGTACGGTTCGGTTATTGTAGGCAATTTTCACCCAATCGCCTATGTAGGCAAAACTTTCCGCCTCAAGCAGCGCGCTTTTATAAACGGGGCTTGCGGCGGTGCGCGCACTTGCGGCGGCAAAGCTTGTGTCGGGATCGCAATTAGGGTCTTGCGTAAGCAGTATGGCGTCGCAACGCGCATAGCCGTTAAGCGCCTGAAGCGCTACGGTGTTTGAGCCCTCCGCAAGCTCTGCAGAGCCTAATTTTAGCCAGCGCCAAGAGCCAGAATAAAAATTGCCGTAGCCGTTTACGGGCATGGCGACGCCGTTAATCAAGACCTTGTAATAGCGCGCAGTCTTATCGCTGAAAAATTCATAAGTGGACGCCCAAATGTAATAAGTGCCGGACTTCTTGACGTTGACTTTTGTAGAGGCAAGCTCCGTCGCGGAGGCATTGACTTTTAAGATGTTTGCGCGCGACACAAAACCCGCGCCTTTGTCCGCAGTTGCGGGCACATAGGTTTGCACTTCCCACCCCGTGAGCGTCGCAAAACTTTCGGCCTCCAAAATTATAGACGCGTATGCAAGCGCAAGCGACGCGCGTGCAGCGGCGCTCGGCGGGGAGTTCTCGTAATTCGCGGAAGATTCCGGCGTAAATATTACCGCGTCGCAACGCGCGCCCGCTTCAAGGGCACTAATTGTAACGGTATTTGCGCCCAAAGTGAAATCGGCGTAGCCGAGCAACTGCCACCCCCAACCCTCAATGCCTGTTTGACGCTTTGCGTCCGCCACGGTTTTAACGTCGTTTACATAAACTTGAAAAGAGGCGCCCGCTGCGCCCGAAGGCTCATAAGAGCAAGCCCAAACATAATATCTGCCCGCAGCCGCAGGCGCCACGACTTTTGACGCCGCATTGCCGACAGGCGCGCTTTCGGAATATAGACCGCTTTGCCCGCCGTAGCTTGCAACGCTCCACCCGCTTAAAGTGCCGAAGCTTTCGGCCTCAACAATAAAAGCCGTCTTCTCGGCGGCAAATGCCGACGCAAGCGCGGTTAAAACGCACACGAGGCCTAAGCCTATTTTTGCGCAAACTTTCATCAAATGGGGTAAATACGGGGGGGGGGAAGCGTGTAGTGAAACTTTTTTAAGCCTGCTTAAAGAAACTTAAAGCCGAGCCCGAAAAGCTATAGTTATGAAACACTTTTGTAAGCGCACAGTCAAGAGCATTTTTAAAACTCAATGCGCGTTAAACTCGCATTACCGCCGCTTGCCCCTCAATAGCCCAATTTTTGCGAAATCAAAATCAAGTGGTTTTTTGCGCTTGTTACGGGATAAGTCATAATGCTGGTCACGCGGCATATTCTTTCGGGACTCGCACAGTTATAGCACTTGTCGCCCTTGACGGCGCAGGGAGTCTTGCGGTTTAAACGTTTTGAGTTGAGGGGGGCGGCAATGTTCTTTGCCCTGAAAATCGCAGCTTCCAAGTTTGGGCTTATCTTATTAATACCGCATACAAAGTAGATATTTTTTGCGCCGTGGCAAGAGGCGGACACCCTGTTGCCGTTTGCGTCTATATTTACAATCTCGCCTTTTTCGGTTATGGCGTTTGCGCTCAAAATATAATTTTCTGCAAGCTTGGCCTTTAAGATTACATCTTTATCGCCCGCAGGCGCGCGCCAATGCCAAAATACTTGGTTTGTTTTGTCGAGAACTTCGGCCAAACCCATGTCGCGCACGGTGACGGAGCCGCCTATGCCGACTGTCGAATTTTTTATCTCGCCTTCAAAATAGGCATTGGCGGCGGCAACGTTTTCAAAGACGCGCACATCGTAGCCTTTTTTTTCAAAGGCAGCCGCGCACGCTTGCAAATCAGGAGCATAATCTGTGTTCATGTCTCTTATGTTAGCGCGCGCGCCGCAATTTCAAACACTTTTTTATGGCAGATGGGTATATTAATAATAAACTTACAAATACACATATGTAAGAATTATGTGTTTTTCACACGTAAGAGCGTAATTTCTAAATTATTGCGAGTTTTTGGTTTGACATACCCCCGCGCATGGCACTAATTTTTATTTGTCTTAAGCAACTTTCTTTTATATATGAAAAAAACAATAAAAAAAGCTCCCGCAAAAAAAGTCGTTAAAGCCCCTATTAAAAAATCGGCGCAACAGGTAAAACAAAAACCAAAGGCGAGCGCGCCTAAAACAAGCACATTAAAATCGGCGCAGACACATAAAAAGACCGTTGCAAAACCCATTTTACAAAAATCAAAACCCGCCCCCCAACCCCAAGCAAAGGCGGCGGCACCCGCAAAACCCTTTACGCCCCCAAAAGCGGCGGCACTTGCACCAAAACCCGCAGCAAATGTTGCGGCAAAACCCGTTGTCGCACCTTCGTTAAAACCCATAGCGGCAACACCCAAAAAGGTTTTGGATGAAGACAGGATTTTGGATGAAATCGCAAAGAGAGCCAACCTTCTCGACATTGTAAACAATTACCTGCTTAAAGAGCTTGAAAGAGCCGGTGTAGAAAACATCCGCGCCAAAGAGCTGCTTTTGAGCGTTGAAATAAAACTCCCGGGCATGTGATTTGCCTTGGGGCGTGCGCTGCAAACGCGCGTAAAAAAACGCGGATTCTTATATCCGCGTTTTTTTGTTGCGTTGCGGGCGCGCTTAAAAGCCCGTTTAAATTGAACTATTTTGACTTTTTATAAAGTTTGAGCCCCGCACCGCATTTCATAAAGTTTGAATTTAAAGACGCGCCAAGACAAAATGCTGACTGATTGAATAACGCGCATCGACGCGCAATGAAGAGGAAAATTATGAATTTAAAAAATGCACTTATTTTTATATCGGCGCTGGGTTTTGCGATTTGCGCGCAAGCGCAAACAATGCTTGCAGAGGCCGAAGACTTCCAATTTGCCGACGGCTGGGCAAAATCGCACGTCGCCGAAAACGACAACTACACGCGGCAAGAGGTACTTTATGTAAAAACGGGCCCCGTGCCCAATGCCATGACCGCCATAGACGTAAAAGACGGCGGGGTCTACACCGTTTGGGCGCGCTCTCGCGATTATGCAAGCGACAATCCAAAGAGCCGCCGTTTTGCGGTTTTCGTGAATGACTTTCAGTTGCCCAAAAACGCTGGGCTGCACGGCAAAGAAGGGCTTTGGTGGGAGAAGCTGGGAGACGCCGAGTTTTCAAAGGGCACAAATCTCATAGGCATTAAGCTGATTACAAACAGTGCGCGCGCCGATGCCCTGCTCTTTACGAAAGATGCATCTTTTGACCCTAATATCACACCCTTGATTACCGCCAAAGAGCGCTCAAAAATCCGCATTAGCCCGATTAAATCCGAAATTAAACGCAGTGCCGTTTACCCCGTTTTAAGCCCGCTTGATGCCATTAAAAATGCACAGAGCGTATCAATTCAAAACGGCGCGCTTAAAATTATTTACACGCAAAAAAAATCTGCGGACGGACAAATATTATTTGAGAGGAGCGAAAGTTTTTTTGACGGCAAAAATTGGACTGCGCCGAGCCCCTGCAAGGATGAGGCGTTAATCCTTTTTTATTGCCCAGACCCAAAGCTCATCTACCAAAAATACTACGCCACTTGGAACAGCTCAAAAACCGACCTTTACATTAATATAGGCGGCAAAGACGTCTATATACAAAACTCCCCCGACAATCCGTTTCTTGCGGGCGGCGGCGCAGCGGTATTTATGCGCCCGCAAAAAGTATCGCAAACGGGCAAGCGCGAACTTCTGCTTGAATATCCGCACGATACAAAGGCCAAATTGACGCTTGACGAAAAAGAGCCGCTCGCAAAATTTTGCGTCTCAAAAACCGCCGACGTAAAGGGTTATTATTCTTTTGCGCTAATCGGCTTTAACTCCGAGGCGAAAAATGAATTTGAGAATTTGGAGCTGCCAACCGTTTACCAAAACAAACGCACAATGCCTTGGGCGCGCATGGCGCCTATAACTCTTACCTCGCACCCGCTTGCGCTTATAGAAACAAAGGAGAACGGCCTGAGCGTCACGCGCGCGCTAATCGCAGACCCCGCCAAACTGCCCTTTGAATGGCCGCGCCACGAACTTTCAACCTACGGCTTCAGCCTTGCCACGCCCGATGGCGAAAGGGTGCAGCTTTCCATATTCTCGCCGATACTCGGCGGCAGAAACTCCTTCAAAGAAAAAGGCGATATTGCGGATGCGGTTTTTTACATACTCTCTATGCGCGGCGACTGGAAGGACGGCCTGCAATTTGCATCCGAAAAACTTTTTGCCGTATCCGACCTTCGCGAGCCTTACGGCACCTCGCTTTCAGACGCAATCGCGAATATCGCCGAATACTTGAAGCGCCAAGACGCTAGCGGTTGGAACAAAACCCTTAAAGGACGCTGGAACATTGAGGGGCAAAACATAGTGACACAGGCAAACCCGCTTGCGGAAATTTCCGCCGCGATACTCACGCAGGACGAAGAGCTTTACCGCGATGTGGCGCTGCCCACTTTTGAATATCTGCTTTCGCGCGAGGGGGCGCATTTTACCGACCGCCTAATGGAGGGGCATAATTATTTCGGCGAAAGCTGCACAAACCTCTCTGTGCCCACAAAGGCTTACGGCGCCGATATTTTGGAGGGTGCTAACGCGCTTTTGGGCGGCGCAAACGCGTGGATGCAAGATTTATATTCCGCAGATGCCATTGCAAACGCGGGTTCTGCGCGCCAACCCGCATGGACAAAACTCTTGGGATTATACCTCGCAAAACCGTCGGAGCCGCTCTTGAATCTCGTCAAAGAAAAGGCTGACAAATGGCTTGAAGAAATCAAAACCGCTAGAGATTTTAACGAGCCTAATATGCGTGACTTTATAAACGTCTCGCTATACCCGTACTGGTGGTATCTGCCCGACCTTTATGAAATAACAAAAGACAAAAAATACCTTGCCGCCGCAGAAGAAAACGCCTTCTACACATTTTCTTCGCTATGGGCGTATCCAAACCCTCCCGCGGGTCTGGTTAAAATTTATCAGGGCAACACAGTGGGCGCATACGGCCACAATATGTGGCGCGGTCTCATAAAAGAAAAGCTGGGTCTTGCGGTGAATAACGCGGCAATAGACATTGTCAAAAAAACCGACGGAGAAATAGACAACAGAAAAGTCGGCGCATTTTTCATATACCCCGAAAAAGAAGTTGAGGCAAAAAAAGTTTCCCGCATAGGCATGGGCATAGAGCAGCATACAACTTGCGTTACAACGTCCAACAACCTTGCAAGCATACTTATGAGCTCTTGGTCTCCGGAAATGCTCAAGGTTAGCCAATACACGGGGCGCGACGTGCTGATGAAAATGTCGCGCCACTCGATAATCGGCCGCTATGCAAACTTCTTCGGATATTATCAGCGGGATTTTCAAGACCTCACGCTGGATCCGCAATACCCTTACAAAGGCCCCGACTTAACGTGCCTGTATTATCACCACGCGCCCTGCCATTTTGCGGCCGCGCTTGATTACCTCATGGCGCAAATAGAATTCGCAACGCAAAACGCCGTTAAATTCCCTTATGTGCGCCAGCAAGGCTACGTATGGTTTACAGACCGCATATTCGGCAGCGCCGGCAAGGTCTTCTTTGATAATAATTGCCGCCCGCTCATAGACAAGCGCGCCGTGCGCGCCGACACTCCCGCCGTAAGCGTGCTGCTTGCCCGCGCGCCCGACGGCCTCTGGGCGATTCTTTTAAACGACAGCGGCAGCGAAGTTGAAACCTCCGTCGTATTTGACGGCGGCGCGCGCGCCATGCGCGGTGTAAAAGTGGGCGGCCTTGCTTCGCTTTATGACGCGCAAGGCAAAAAAATCGGTGAGCTGCCCTTCTACGGAGATAAGAAAGTGAAGCTTGCGCCCCTCGGCCTTGCGGCAATAAAAATCCCCGCCGAAGACTCGGCGCTTAATGTAAAACCCGCAATTTTAGAGGGCGGTCATTTTGTAAAGAAAAACGCCGCAAAGGGATGGGGAGATTTGCACGCTTTCAGAATACGCTCAAGTTTCGGAGACTCTCTTTACATTATCGCAAGCGGCGGCGCAAAACTCAAAGGCGCGGCGTTAACGCTCACGCTTGACGGCGAAGTTATTGCAAAGCGCGAATACCCTTTTGAAATAAGCGTCTACCCCATAAGCGCAGATACAAAGGCCGACATAAAAATAGAATTGCTAGAAGACGGAAAAACAACGTCGGCCTTTGAGGCTTCTTTATAAAGGCAATGCTTTGAACAAAACCCTGCGGGCAATTTAAATCCGCAAACATATCCGCAAAAAGCCCGCCGTAAAACGCGGGCTTTTTTGCGCTTAAAAAAACACCTCACAAACTTATACGGACACAAAAAAACCGCCCTTTGAGGGGGCGGCTTTTTTCTTGGAAATTTGGGTGCAGGGAGCGGATTTGAACCGCTGACCTTCAGGTTATGAGCCTGACGAGCTACCAAGCTGCTCCACCCTGCGTCATTTGAAAGTCCGTTATAAGATACTCTTTAAATATTTTTGCAAGAAGTTTTTTTTATTATTTTGCCTAAGCAAAAAGTTTTCTGAAAGCCCTCTTGAAACGCTCAATGAGCGGCTCTTCATTCATTGCGGGCGGCGTGTCGACATAAAGCGCATGGCGGCCGTCTTTCAAAATTTTGGCAGCTTCTTTGTAAAGCCTGCGGCTTATCCACGCGTCTGTAGCGGCGTAGTCAAGCTGCTTTTGCGTAAGAGAGGGGCTTGCCCAGTTGCTGAGTTGCGAGCTCTTTGAGATGCGCTCCGCCAAAATCGCGCCGCAAAGATTTTTCATGCCGGTGTTGATTATCCCGATTTTCTGGGTGAGGCGGCTTATCTCGTCAAAGCCCGCGGGCTTAAAGTCTTTAAGCTCCGTAAGCGCGCGCAAATCGCCGTTTATGGCAAGGCCCACTTTTTTTACGGACGCATCCGCAAGCACCGAATAAAGGCGCTCAAGATTGCCCTGCAAGGGTTCAAGCCTGAATATCCAAGCCGTGTCTTCACCCGCAAGCTGAAGTATGCTGACCTTGTTTTGCGCGCCGCGCTGAAAGTTTGGTTTAGTCTCGGTATCAAACCCGAGCAGCTTTTCTTTCTTCATTTGCGCAAGCGCATCTTCAAGCCCGTCCAAAGTCTCTACGAGAACTATCTTCCCCGAAAACTTTACAATGGGAAGCCTCTGTATCAAATCGTTATTGACCCTCTGGGGATATGCACACTTCATTTCTTGATTTCTCTTAAGCTAATAAAAACAAACGTTTTTAACCTCTTAGCGCAAAAAAGCCATAAAAAAAACTCCTACCAGCAAATTTAATTTTTACATCGGCGCACGCGCGTTCGCAGGCTAAAATTAGAATAAAAAAGATTGATAAAATAGAAATATAATCCAATGTTGCTTGTCTAAAAGATTCATAAATTAACTAATCTCAAATATGGAAGATACACTCGTAGGAAACGTTTTGGTGGCCCAATCGGGCGGCCCCACCGCAGTAATCAACGCGAGCCTTGCCGGCATAGTCGCGGAAGCGCTCAATCATGAATGCATTGAAGAAATATACGGCGGTTTAAACGGCGTTGCGGGCATTTTGAACGAAGAGCTTATTGACTTGGCGGAAGAATCGCAACAGAACATACGCGGCCTTAGGTACACCCCCGGGTCGGCGCTCGGCACCTGCCGCTACAAGCTCAAGAAAGAGCAGGACTTTTCGCGCATAATTGAAGTTTTCAAGGCGCACAACATACGCTACTTCTTTTACATCGGCGGTAACGACTCGCAAGACAGCGCAAGCAAGATTGATGGAGCCGCAAAGGCGCAAAACTATGAATTGCGCGTAATAGGCGTCCCGAAGACGGTTGACAACGACCTCGTTATGACCGACCACTGCCCCGGATACGGCAGCGTGGTAAAGTTCCTTTCAACCACTATAAGAGAGCTTGCCTGCGACCATGAATCAATGGGCAAGCACAACCTCGTATCTATAGTTGAAGTTATGGGCAGAAACGCGGGTTGGATAGCCGCAGGCACTTCAATAGCAAAGCGCCGCAATCAGGCCGAAGACGCCCCGCACATCATCCTTTTGCCCGAAGTTGCGTTTGACGCAAACTACTTTGTGTCGCAAGTGCAAGAATGTTTGAAGAAAAACAAATTCTGCCTCGTAGTTGCAAGCGAAGGCTTGGTTGACGCAAACGGCAACTATGTTGCCGCCAATGAAACTAAGGACGCTTTCGGCCACTCTCAACTGGGCGGCGTCGGCGAATACTTGCAGAATTTGGTTGAGCAAAACCTCTCCGGCGTGCAGGCGCGCTCGTCCAAGATAGGCCATTCGCAACGCGCGGCAAGCCACTGCTCTTCGCTTACGGATTCTAACGAAGCCTACCTTTGCGGTCAGGCTGCCGTGCAAGCCGCTGTAGACGGCGAAACCGGCAAGATGGTCGCCCTTGTCAGGGGAGACTCTGACAAATACACTTCCGAAACCATTTTGGTTGACCTTAAAGAAGTGGCAAACGGCGTAAAGCACTTCCCTGAATCTTGGATAGGCGAAGACCGCATCTCTATAAGCTACCAGTTTGCGCGCTACATTCTGCCCCTCATACAGGGCGAGGTGCAAGTGCCTTATGAAAACGGTTTGCCCGCCTTCATAAAGCTCGGCAAAAAGCGCGTAGAGACAAAGCTGCCCTCTTACGACATTTCATAGTTTCAAATTCAAAAAAAATATAAAGATATCGGCGTCCGGCAAAACCGGATGCCGATTCGGCATTTTAAATCATGAAGAGAACTCATCACTGTAATGAATTAAGACTCTCGGACTCGGGCAAAAACGTGTCGCTCATAGGCTGGGTTGAATCTGTCAGAGACCACGGCGGCGTCATTTTTGTCGACCTTCGCGACAGAGAGGGCATAACCCAGGCCGTTTTTCATCCGAGCACTAATGAAATCTACGCGCAGGCGCAGAAGCTCAAGGACGAAAGCGTAATTCAGGTTTTCGGCAAAGTGTCCCCGAGAGAAGCGGGCACTACAAACGCCACACTGCCCACGGGCGAGATTGAGGTTGAATGCACAAACCTCATCATCCACAACGTTTGCGATGTTCTGCCCTTCCCGCTCGATGAAAAGGCCGACAAGGTCAATGAAGATTTAAGGTTGCAATACCGCTATCTTGACTTGCGCCGCACGCGCAATTTAAAGCTTATGCGCCTGCGCCACAAAACCGCAAAAACCGTCCGCGACTACCTTGACTCAGAAGCCTTCACGGAGGTTGAAACTCCCATTCTCTTTAAGAGCACACCCGAAGGCGCCAGAGAATTCTTGGTGCCCAGCCGCCTGAACGCGGGGCAGTTTTACGCGCTTAACCAGTCGCCCCAGCAGTATAAGCAGATGCTTATGGTATCGGGCATAGAGCGCTATTACCAGCTTGCAAAATGTTTCAGGGACGAGGATCTGCGCGCAGACCGCCAGCCCGAATTTACCCAGATAGACATAGAGATGAGCTTCATAGATCGCGAAGATATGTATAAGCTCATTGAAAACATGCTTAAAAATGTCTGGAAAGAAGTTTTGAATATAGACATCAAGACGCCGTTTTTGCGTATGCCCTTTACACAGGCCATGAACAGCTACGGCGTGGACAAACCCGATATGCGCTTTGAGATGCTCATTGAAGACTTCACGGAAACTTTCAAGAACAGTTCATTCAAAGTGTTTGCGGGTGTCGCGCAATCGGGCGGCGCAATAAAGGCGTTTAACGCAAAGGGCTTGGCAGACGTCACTCAGGGCGAAATTAAAAACCTTGAAGACATCGCAAAGACTCTCGGCGCAAAGGGCCTTGCCTTCATCAAGGCCGAAGCCGGCCAATGGAAAAGCCCCATACTCAAGTTTCTTTCGGAAGCCGAACAGGCAGAGCTTAAAACCCGCCTTAACATAGAAGACGGCGACATTGTGTTTTTCGCGGCTTCAAAGTGGGAGCAAGCTTGCGCAATACTCGGCCGCATAAGGCTTGAGGCGGCAAAGCTCTTGCAGGCGCGCGGCCGCCTTGACATACCCGCCGACAAATTCTGTTTCTTATGGGTTGTGGACTTCCCGCTTATGACTTACGACGAAGCCGAAGGCCGTTATCTTTCTACGCACCACCCCTTTACCTCTCCGGTAGAAGAGGATGTCAAGCTGCTTGAGTCAAACCCCACTGCCGTGCGCGGCCAGCATTACGACATAGTGCTTAACGGCGTCGAACTTGGCGGCGGCTCTATAAGAATACACCGCCCCGATGTTCAAGAGAGCGTTTTTAAGGACGTGCTCAAGATTCCCGCAGACGTTGTTGAATCGCGCTTCGGCTATATGCTTAAAGCTTTTAAATACGGCGCGCCGCCGCACGGCGGCATTGCGCTTGGGCTTGACAGGCTTGTAAGCATACTGGCCAACCGCTCAAGCATACGCGACATCATAGCCTTCCCCAAGACGCAGCGCGGGCAAGACCTCATGGCGCAATCGCCCAGCCCCGTTACGGAAAAGCAGCTTAAGGATTTGTTTATATCAGTAAACATGCCCGTTCAATAAGCGGTGTTGCTTAAAAAATTTAAAAGCTTCGGTTTTGCGCCGAAGCTTTTTTTATACCCGCGCACAGCCATGTTTGAAGGAGGCGCAAAAAAAGAAAATCAACTCTTGACCAAGCCGCGACAGAATAGAAATATCGGAATATCCAAATGACGCTGACTTCAGAAAACATACTTCTCGTAGGTTCCATATTGCTTTTTTTCAGTATTCTGGCAAGCAAGGCCGGGGCGCGCATAGGCGTGCCCAGCTTGTTGCTCTTTTTATTTGTGGGCATGTTTTTCGGGACGGACGGCCTTGGCATACATTTCAGCGACAACGCCCATGCGCAATTCATCGGGATGATGGCCTTAAGCATCATTTTGTTTTCGGGCGGCATGGATACAAAGTTTGCGGACATACGCCCCATCTGGAAAGAGGGCGTTGTGCTTGCCACCCTAGGCGTCGTTTTAACCACGGCGATAACCGGCACTTTCATATATTATATTTGCGACTTTTTCAATATTGCGCTAAATCTTCCGGAGTCTCTTTTGCTTGCGGCGGTCATGTCTTCTACTGACTCTGCAAGCGTATTTTCGATATTGCGTTCAAAAGGCCTGCGCCTCACGCAAAATTTGCGCCCCACATTAGAGCTTGAAAGCGGCAGTAACGACCCCACGGCCTACCTGCTTACGATATTTCTCATAGCCTACATACAGTCGGGCGGCATGGACCTTGCGCAGATGGTCACCATGTTCACGCTCCAGGTGACGGTCGGCGTTATGATGGGCTATTTGCTGGGCCGCCTTGCGGTATCTGCGATGAACCGCATAAATTTGGACAACCAGTCTATATATTCAGTATTTCTTCTTACGTGGGTCTTCTTTATCTACGCGTTTACCGACGCCTTGCACGGCAACGGTTATCTTGCCGTCTACATTGCGGGTTTGATAGTAGGCAACAACAAGATGGTTCATAAAAAGAGCATCGCAAATTTTTTCGACGGGTTCACATGGCTTTGGCAGATAGTAATCTTCCTTACGCTCGGCCTGCTTGTTAATCCCAAAGAGCTGCTGCCGGTGGCGGCGATAGGCCTGCTGATAGGCGTCTTCATGATAATATTTGCAAGGCCGCTTGCGGTATTTTTGTGCCTCATACCCTTCCCCAAAATCACGGCGCGGGCAAAGGTTTACGTATCATGGGTGGGCTTGCGCGGCGCAGTCCCTATAATTTTTGCGACATACCCCTTGATTGCCAAAATTCCGAATGCCGACACAATTTTCAATATCGTGTTTTTCATCACGATACTCTCTCTCATAGTGCAGGGCACCACCGTGCCGTTTATGGCGCACAAGCTTGGCCTGATTAACAGCGAAGAAGAAAATAAGGACGACTTCGGCTTTGAAATCCCCGAAGAAATCAAATCTGCGATGTCTGAGGTTAATATAACGCAAAGCGCCATTGAAAAGGGCAACAAGCTTATGGATTTGAGTCTGCCCGACAAAACGCTCGTCGTCATGGTAAAGCGCGAAGACAAATATTTTGTGCCGCGCGGCTCCACAAAGCTGGAAGTTGACGACAAACTGCTCATAATTTCAGACAATGACGAAGAGCTTTTTAAGGCCTGTAAAGAGCTTGGGGTCCGCCATTATACCATCCATAAAAGTTAGGCTTTGGCCAGAAGCGGTGCGCGCGTAAGCGGCTTAAACCGTCTTTAAGAAAGCCTGCGGCGTATCTCTTCTGGCGGCAGACCTTCCCTAACCAAAACCGCGATTTTTACCGCGCAAGGTGCGGCGTAAGCAAAGAATTTTTTTAACCCTACGCACATGGCGCTTGTCGGATAATCATCCGCGTCGTAATAGTCAAGCCTGCGCTTAAGACAGTCTCCGTTACAGAAGTTTAAAAATCCGCACGCATTGCAACGCATAGAAAGACCGCCGCGTTTTGCTGCGGCAAACTCTTTTTGAACGCCGCCTTCAAACATCTCCGCAAAGCTTTGAGACGCAAGGCTCCCCAACCTGAAAGCCTCAAAAACATAATGGTCGCAAGAGTATACGCCGCCGTCTTGCTCAACTGCTAAAGCGCGGCCGCAGTCTTTGGCAAATGTGCAAAGAGCATCCCCGCCGTTTACGCATTTAATCACAATGTCGTCAAAATTTTGGACGTTCGCCTTACCGATTTCTTTGGGATACCACATCTTGAAAATCGAAACTAAAAAATCCCCAAAAGCCGCTGATGAGGGCGACAGGCGAGAGAGTTTTGCAAGCTTAGGCGCAGGACTTTTTTGAGGCAAAGAGGCATCTTCAAAACGCGCACCCAAGCCGGAAACCTCGGCGCAGTCGCGCTCTACAATGGGGATAAACTGCATATATCTTACACCGAGGCCGCGCAAAAATTTGTAAATCTCTCGCGGGTGCGACACGTTTTGAGAGTTGACGGTTACGAGCGCGTTAAATTCAAGCCCGTGCTTAAGGCATAGCTTTACCCCGTTTAATACGGCCGAATATGAATTGCAACGGTTTGCATCATGCAACTCTTTGGGGCCGTCTATGCTTATGCCGAGCAAAAAATTTTCGCGCTTAAAAAACTCGCAAAGCGCATCGTCAAGCAATGTGGCGTTTGTCTGCAAAGCGTTTGTTATGCACTTAGACCCCGCGTATTTTTTTTGCAGCGCGACGGCTTTTTTAAAAAACTCCAAACCCGCCAATAAAGGCTCCCCGCCCTGCCAGGCAAAGTTGACCTCTTGCGATGGGTTGCCCGCAATGTAGTTTTTTACAAAGCTTTCAAGCACCTCGTCCGACATTGCCGCAGATTTTGAAAGCCTCGGCTTGTCAAAATAAAAACAGTATGAACAAGCCAGATTGCAGCGCGCCCCTGCGGGCTTTGCCATTGCGTGAAAACTGAAAGGCGCGCTTCCCATTAAAAAATTGCGGTTAAAAAACTCTCAAAAACTTCATCTGCGTTAAAATGCGTTTTTACCGCGCGGTCAACTGATTTTTAAAGACATGAAAAGTTAAGCATATGCCTAAACCTTAAAGTTGATTAGGGCGTCATAGAGTTTTTTGTTTTTTGCGAGTCTTTCGCACACTTTTGCGCGCTTAGTGAATTCGTTTGAAAACGCTACGGCCTTGGCTATGCCTTCGACCTCTGCGGGATTTTTTGAAATGTCATCAAGCTCCCACGGGTCTTTTTTAAGATCGTAAACTTCAACGCTGAACCTGTTCAAATCCAAAATGTATTTGCGCTCTTTTGAAACCAGCATGCGATAGCTGTGATCGTTGCGAAAAATTTCGCCTACAGCATATTCATGCTCGGCAGTCTTATAACCGAGCAAAGCGGGCTTTAAACTCTTTGAACATTCGCGCATTTGTCCCAAACGCTCCGCCCCCGCAAAATCCAGTATCGTTGCGGCGATGTCGGCCGATGTGCATAGGGTGTCCGTATCGCGCCTGCCTTGGGGTATTTCGGGACCGCATATCAAAAGTGGCACGCGGAAGGCGGCGTTTTGCGGTCTGCTTTTGCCCGTTTCGCCGAATTCGCCAAGCATATCGCCATGGTCGGCCGTCAAAATACAATACGTGTTGTTTGCGTATTTTGAATTTTTCAGAGCCGCGCGTATGTCGCCTATGTTTTTATCAACAAGCTCTAAGAGCCTATAATAGTAATACGTCCGCAAACGCATGGCGGCCGCACCAAGCTCAAAGGCTGACGGTATGAAAGATTTTGGCAGCTCGGGCAATTTTACGTCGACGTGATTTTCAAACCCGAACTTTGTAGGCAAGTCTTTCCCGGGCTTTTCGCCCATGGTTATATAGCAACAGTCGTGCGGATTTAAGAAGCCCAAGTTTAAGAAAAACGGTTCGCTTTCGGCATAATTGCTTAAAAAGCCCACGGCGCTTTTTGCGACGGAAAGGTCGCCGGTCTCGCCCGCATGAAAGCCCGTATCTATGACATCAAATTCTTTGTCTATATCTATGCCGGGTATGTGCCACTTGCCCGCGTAATAACATTTGTAACCGCGCGCCTTCATGGAATACGCAATAGTCTGCGCGCCCTTTACTGCGGGAATACTGTTTGTTATTACGCCATGCTCGCAACTGGGCATACCTGTGTACCACGACGTGCGCGCGGGGCAACATATTGGGTTTGAGCTGTAAGAATTTTCAAAGCTCACAGATTCCGTAAACAGCGCGTCTATGTTCGGAGTGCTAACGTCGGTATTGCCAAGCGCCGAAAGGGCGCGCGCGTGCCACTGGTCGAGATGTATAAAAATTATGTTCGGCTTTTGCATGGGTTAACCCTTTATGTCTTCAACTTTTTTAAGTATCCAAGAATTTACAAAACATGTAAGCCCGAGAGACTCGTTGTTTGCGCCCGCCAAGACGTGCCAAGGCGGCGCACCCGCGCCGTATGAAATCCACGCAGAATATTTAAGCCCCGTTTTGCCGTAGGCAAGCCCCTCGCCGTCCGCCTTGAAAATACGCGGCTCTAAAAGCGCATAGGCATCGGGGAAGACCGCATGATTTTGCGCCTGCGCCAAATTTTTTACGATATGCGCGCCATCCAAAAGCTGCCACTGCGTGACCAAGGGCACATTGCAGGCTATTTGCTTTTTAAGCGAACCCGCCTCAATGTTTAAAACGCCGTTTTTTAAAGAACCTGCGTATTTTAAAATTCCGGCACTTCCCTTGGGTGCAACGGGCGTATTGGTAAAAGACCATGCCGACGGCGTCAAAAAATTATCGTCGGCGCAAACAAGCTCTCCTTTCAAAAGATATTTAGGAGCCTTTTGCTCTATTGCGTAAACTATGCCGCCGCCGCTTCTGCGCCGCGAAATCGTCAAAGAACCTATGATTAGATTCTCGCTTTTGCTTTCCTTTTTCTTGTCAATAGACCAAAGGACATTGTCAAAACTCAAAATCTGGTCTTTTGAAAAATCATAGACCCCGAGGGGCAAAGCGGCGTCTTCAAGATAAAGCCTGCACGGGTTTACCTGATAGTCGGCGGCAAAAGACGCATCCTTAACCGGTGTATCGGCGGCGACCTTGTTTTTTTTGCGCTTCTTTGGCGCGGATTCATCATCGCCCACTGCGCGTAACGCGCTTGCCGTAAAAAACGATAATGCGGACACGCCCTTTAAAAATTTTCTCCGCCTGATGAATTCTGCCATAATATACTCCTCTTAAAGATATTTAAGCGCGATAAATGCAAAAGGTTTAACGCGGTTTCCTTAAGAGAGTTTCAAAAAAAAACACAATAAAAACAAAATATAGAACAGAAACTTTACTTGTCCTTCTTTGCGGGCGGCGGCATAAATGAGAGCATCGCAATCCCTGCCTGAAGCACCGCAAAGAGGCAAAGCCAAAACCATCCGCCTTCAAAAAATCCGTAAGAATGCAAGCCTACGCCAAGCAGATTTACGCCGAACCACGCCCATGCGGCCACAATGTTGCCTATGACGCACATGGCCAAAAACGTCTTGGTTGAGCATAGGTGCATAAGCTTCATGTGTATTGACGCCGCGCACCATAAAATTATCATGAGAGCGCCGTTTTCTTTAGGATCCCACCCCCAGAAGCGTCCCCAGCTTAAATCCGCCCAAATGCCGCCGAGCATCGTGCCGGCAAAAGAAAACAACAGCGCAAAGCAGACTATGCCGTAAATCGTCTTTAAAAATTCCTCTGAATTTTCCCTTGAAAAATTCACGCGCAAAACCCCGTATGCAATAAGTCTGAAGGCCGATAAAAAGCCCGCGAGAAATACCCCGCAATAACCTATCATGATTGTCACAACATGCACGCTCAACCAGAAGTTTGAGTTTAACACCGCGCGCATCATGCCCATAGTATCGCCCGAGTGCGGCAGGTTAAGGGCTATTATCAAAGATAAAAATCCTGAAAGCGCCGACGCAAGCGGGAAAAGCGCATTGCGCTTTTTTAAAGAAAGAAAAGCGCCCGCAGCCGCAGCACCCCACCCCGCAAACACTATCGAAGAATATAAATTTGTTACGGGGGGCCTGTTTTGTATATATATGCGGCCAAATACCCCGAAGGTCTGCGCCGCCACGCCGCAAAATAAAAATACCAACGCCGCAGACCTCAGCGCCAAAGCCGTGCGCGGGGGCGTTATAAAAGATATAAGCAGCGTAAGCAGCGCAAGCGCGTAAAGTATGAGACCCGAAAAGAAGGGATCCATATCGTTTAAAAAGTTTTCAAACTCCGCGCGCGCAACATATGTCGGCGCCGCTTCGTAAACTTTAGATTTCAAAAGCGCCGAATCGTCCTTAAGCTTTGCGGCGTCGCCGTTTGAAATGTCGGCAAGCACTTTTGCGTAAAGAGTGAGTATATCGCGCTCGCGCGGACTCAAATCTTTTTTAAGCAGGGCTTCAACGGGCGTAAGCCATGCGCCGTCGTCGGTCGGTATTACCCTTATCAGATAGTTCTTGTAAGAATTCTCATAGGCGCGCGCCTGTCCGAAAGTCTTAAAATGTTCTCCCGCCTCGGCAAGCTTTGCGCTGTCGGCCTCGCGATTGTCGCGCTTTGCGTTTTCAAGCTCTGCGCGCGCGGAGGCAACGGCGTTGAACCATTCTTCGGCGGTTTTTTGCGCCGTCCAATCGGCGTATGAAAAGCCGAGCGAAGTAGAAGCTAAGCCGTAAGCTACTGCGCTTTCAAGAGCGGCGTCGCAAGCGCGAGAATATGCGGAAGCCTCGGCGGAAACTGCGGCTTTGTAAATTTCATCGTGCTTTTTTTCAAGCGCCTCCGCAGAAAAATATCTGCCGCTGACGCCGAGCAAATTTTGCAGCTCTAGGTTGTCTGTCCTTAAGACGGGGGCCGCATACATATCCTGCCCCTTGGCGTTTAAAAGCCAGAGCCAAAGGGGTGCGCTTATGCGCTTGCCATCGGCTGTTTTTGCGGAAGTCTTGCCGCCTATCAAGCGCAGCGTGTCGGCGGCGGCGCTTGAAAGCGGCATTATTCTGCCGGCCTTGCTCACGGGCAAAGTTTCAAGCTCAAGCGCAAACGCGCCGCCGTTGAGATAGTCTTTAAAATTCTTAACATACCAAACGCGCCCGAGCCCCATGAAAAGCACGGCCGCACCAATCAATAAAGAGAGGGCTGTCAAAAACTTTTTCATCGTCTGTCGCCTTTCTGCGCAAAGGCAAAGCGCGTTACGAATATCACAAACATACCCAAAAAGCAGAAGCCCACCGCAAACCACGGCAGTATGCGCGCGGGATTTTTTACCGCGCTTAAGACGCTTGTTTTGCCGCCGTCGGCAAAGGACGCCTGATAAAAAGTCCAACCGCCGAAAGACGCGGGGCGGTTCATCTCTATTGTAAAATCGAGCTCTTTGTCTTTGTGTAAAATCGCTATTTTGCTGCTGTAACTTTTGGGTATGTCGGAACCGCTCCACATCTCTTCATGAAAATTTATGAGCTTGATTTTAAACGGCAGCTTAAGCTCTCCCTTTGGCATATTGTTTGAGTCTAAGAGAGTGAGCCTCTCGGCGGTCTGCCCCTCGGCTATGGCAAGGGCGGCCTGCGTGCGGGTAAAATACTGTATGAAACCCGAGGCAATAAGAAGCGCAAGCGACACATGCACCACAGACGTCCAAAAGCCGCCCAGCCCCGCCTTTGTGTATCTGAAGGCCGAGGCCAAAATATTTACTATGGCCGCAAAACCTATCAATGCGCCGCCGAAAAGCGGTATTTTTAAAAAGCCGAAAAGCGCAACAGTCGGGAAAAGGCAAAAGATGCTTTCAAAATATTTTTTTTGAGACTCGGCAACGCCTATGGAAGCCTGATCCAGCGTAGCCAAAAAAATCAAAAGCACGCCGTAGACGAGCAGAAACACAGTGAGTTTCGGCGAAGAAATAAATGCGTAAAATCTCGTCTTAAATATGTCCATTGAATTTAAAGTCGCGCCTACACGTTAAAACGGAAGAGCGCCACATCGCCGTCAATAAAGCGGTAATCCTTGCCTTCAAGCCTATATTTGCCGGCCTCTCTTGCGGCCGCGACAGAACCTGCCGCTACCAAATCATCGTAATAAACGACTTCGGCCTTAATAAAACCTCTTTCAAAATCGGTATGTATTACGCCCGCGCACTGGGGCGCCGTCATGCCCTTTACAAAGGTCCAGGCACGCACTTCCTTCTCGCCTGCGGTAAAGTATGAGGCAAGACCCAGCAAATCATACGTGCGGCGTATGAGTTCAGAAACGCCGCTGTCTTTTGCGCCCATGTCTTTTAAAAATTCCGCCCCCTCCTCTTTTGTGAGTTCTGAAAGCTCTTCTTCAAGACGCGCGCAAATTTTGCATGAGCTTGCGCCGTGCTCTTTCGACACAAACTCCGCAACGCGCTTAACATAGGGGTTCTCATCGCTGACAACGTCGTTATCGGCCACGTTGCAAGCATAGATGACCGGCTTTGAAGTAAGCAGGCAAAGCGCCTTCAGCCTGTCGGCCTCATCGGCGTGTATTTCCATCGTAATAGCGGGCTTGTTGGCGTTTAAGTGCGTCATCAGGCGCTCAAGAAGCTCTACATTCTTTGCGGCCTCCTTATCCATGCCCTTGGCCTTGCGGCGGTTGTTTTCAAGCTGCTTTTCGGCGCTTTGAAGGTCTGCCAAAATAAGCTCCGTCGTGATAACTTCAATGTCCCTGATTGGGTCTACGCCGCCCATGCTGTGCAAAATATCGTCGTCGATAAAACAGCGTACAACGTGCACTATTGCGTCTACCTCTCTGATGTTTGCAAGAAACTTGTTGCCGAGCCCCTCGCCCTTGCTTGCGCCCGCGACCAAACCCGCAATGTCCACAAACTCAACCGCGGCTGGTATTATGGTGTGCGTCTTTGCTATTTTTGCCAGCACCGCAAGGCGGGCGTCGGGCACTTCAACCACGCCGACGTTTGGCTCTATGGTGCAGAAGGGATAATTTGCGGCTTCGGCCTTGCGGCTGCGCGTAAGCGCGTTAAAAAGGGTGCTTTTGCCGACGTTCGGCAAGCCCACTATGCCTGCTTTTAACATGATATCCTAAATTTTTGTTGTTATAAAAAAATGAGCGGCGGGATACGTTTGCCCCCGCCGAAACCAAATAAAAATTACGAGCGCGGCCCGTAAGAAAGCGCCTTTTTGCCGACCTTTACGGTCAGATGGTTTTTGCCGTCCTTGCGCTGCGTAGCCTCTGTGCGGCCGACTACCTTGGCTTCGATACCGTAAGAAAGCGCGATATCTATCACTTTTTGCGCGTTCGCGTTTTCGCAATAAACTTCCATGCGGTGCCCCATGTTGTAAACTTCATACATTTCTTTAAGGCCTGTGCCGCTGGCCTTTGCTATTGCGTCAAACACTGGCGGCACGGGCAAAAGAGCATCCTTTATAAAATGCACGCCCTTGCCGAAACGCAGGCATTTTGTCTGCCCGCCGCCCGAACAATGCACCAACCCCTTAATGAGCTTCGGGTGTTTTTTGAGTACCTTTAAAATTATCGGCGCGTAAGTGCGCGTAGGCGAAAGCAAGGCCTGCCCAACCGTCATGTTTGAATTGGGCAACTTGTCTTCAAGCTTGTAGGGGCCGCAATATACCAAGTCTTTGGGGGTGTTTGAATCGTAAGTCTCCGCATACTTTTTGCGGTAGTATTTGCAAAGCATATCGTGGCGCGCGCTGGTCAGACCGTTAGAGCCTATGCCGCTGTTTTCAAAATCTTCATAAGAGGCCCTGCCGTAAGAGGCCAAACCCACTATTGAAAGCCCGGGCTTTATGTTCTCGCCCGTGATAACCTTTGCCCTGTCCATTACGGCGACCGCACAAGAGTCTACGACTACCGCGCCCGTGAGGTCTCCAACATCGGCGGTTTCGCCGCCGCCCGAAAATATTTTTACGCCCAGCTGCCTGAGCTTCGCCAAAAATTCTTCGGAGCCGTTAATCAAATTTGCCAGCGGCAACGCGGGGAAGTTTTTTGCGTTCCTGTTAACGGTGTTAGAAATCAAAATGCGCTCAAGCGCGCCTATGCAAAGCAAGTCGTCAATGTTCATGACGACGGAGTCTTGCGAGATGCCTTTAAAAACAGACGCGTCGCCCGTTTCTTTATAGTAAAGATAGGCGATTATAGACTTTGTGCCGCTGCCGTCAGAATGTATCACGTTGCACTTTTTTGCAGAGCCCGTGAGATAATCTTGCGTTATCTTGCAGAATGCGCCTTCAAAAATGCCGCGGTCAAGCTTGTCTACCGCCGCGTGAACTTCCTCTTTACCCGCCGAAACACCGCGCGCGGCATACCTGCCCACTTCTGAAATTTTCTTCGTCATCTTATTCGTTTATATAGCGTTCAAAAAGTTCTTTAAGCTCCGCAAAATCGCGGGCTACGGGCAAATCGGCATTGTCTGCGGCAAATTTTTGTGTAGGCCTGAAGAGTATGCCCTTGTCGGCGGCGCGCAACATGGAAAGGTCGTTGTAAGAATCGCCGGATGAAATTACATTGAAATTTAAGTTTTTAAAGGCCTCAACCGCAAGGCGCTTTTGGTCGCGGGCGCGCAAAAGATAACCCCATATCGCGCCGTCGGGATTCACGCGCAGGGTGTGACAAAAAAGCGACGGATAACCCAGCTTCTTCATTAGCGGGGACGCAAACTGCTCAAAAGTATCGGACAAAATTATCACGGGCGCCCTGCTTTTAAGCCAGTCGTAGAATTCTTTGGCGCCTTCGAGAGGATCAAGAGTGCCTATGACATTTTGGATGTCGCGCAGTTTGATGCCGTTTTCCTCAAGGATTTTAAGGCGGTAGAGCATGAGCTTGTCATAGTCCGGCTCATCCCGCGTGGTGCGCCTGAGCGCCGCTATGCCCGTCTTTTCGGCGACGGCTATCCATATCTCGGGGACAAGCACCCCCTCAAGGTCTAATGTGCAAAGCTTCATAAAGCGCGACTATCTTGAGGGATAATTAAAGGCGGCTTCGCTGGCATTGCCGAACTCTGAAGAGTGCAGACGCGTCTGCTTGCCGGTTTCCGTATCAATTATCCAAAGAGATTTTGAAGCGCCCGACGTTTTGGTGCACACAAGGTGCCTGCCGTCGTTAAGCCACGTAGGCCAAGAAGTGTTGCCCGGGCCTTTGCTGACCCACTTGCTGCTGCGTATGCCGTAGTCAAAAACCGCAACCTGAAAGCCGCCGCCGACCGCCGCGGTAAATGCGATTTTTGAGGGGAAGACATAGTTCCACGCGGGCTCTGTACAGTATCTGCTTATGCTTGTGGGCACCGCCGTGGCCTTGCCGCCCGTTACGGGCATTGTGTAAAGAAGGGGCGCGCCGCGCGGGTCGCTGGCAAAAATAATCTTTGAGCCGTCGGGGCTGAAACTTGCGGAAGATTCCGTAGAGGTTGTTGCGGTAAGACGCTTCAAAGACTTGCCTGCCGAGTTGCCTATCCAAATTTCGGCATTGCCCGTGGTAGAAAGTATGAAGGCAATCTTTGAGCCGTCGGGACTGTATGCGCCGCCCGTGTTACTGCCCTTGTAAGAGGCCAATGACCTGCGCGTCTTGCTCACGATGTTGATTTCAAACAAATCCATGAAGCCCGACCTAAAATAACCCGTGTAGGTAAGCTTTGTACCGTCGGGGCTGAAGTGCGGCATCATAGAGTCAGACTTGTCCGTCGTAAGCGCGCGAACTTTTTGAAAACCGATGTCAGCCATGTAAATTTCAGAATTACCGCCGCTCCTAGAGTATGTGAAAGCAAATTTGCCCGCAAAAAAGCCGGGAGAGCCAAGGACGGCCTCGGTCGCGGCATCGCAAGCTATGTAAAGCGCCTCCTGCCAGTCAGAACCCGTAAAAGACCTGTCAAAACTGCGCGCACCCGTAACCGTAACGCGCACGGCGTTGTTGGCGGCTTTGGTAAAGTTAAAGGTAAGCTGCGGGCTTACGGAGTTGATAATGTAGCTGCCGTGGGTGTCCAACACCCTTTTGGCCAAAGCCGCAACTTCCGGAGAACCCGAAGCCACCGATATCCTGTATACCGGCACGTTCAAGGAACCTGCGTCCGTTGTTACGGTGCCGCCTGATATCCTGCTTTGGGCGTATACCGCGCCCGAAACGGCGCAAATGCACGCTGCTATAACCGTTAGCAAAAAAGTCCTTATCATATTGAGGGTTGTTTCTAAATTAAGGGCGGAACTTTTCAACACTTTTATTTCCGCAAATGCGTAAAAATAGGCATATTTACCCCTAAAGCGCGGCTTTTGAAATCTATGTAGCCCGCCTTAAGAACCCTTATGAAGCATTTTTAAGCCCGCGCACGGTACTTATATCTTTAAAGGACGCAGCTTATTATACTTGCCGCAGGCTGCTTAAGTTGCCCGATAAAGAATGTTTTTATACCCAAATGCGTATGCAAACAGAGGGAGTTTTCATGCAGGAAAATGATTATATTAAACCTTTAAAAATATTATATAATATTTTTAAAGACTGTCAAAAAAACTATAACCTATGCTGTTTGGGTGGCTTGCGCGGCCTGCTTTGCGGCTTTTTTCTCCGCCTTTTTATGTTTTTTCGAGTCTTTGTTTTTTGCGGCATCCGCATCGCCGTTTTGCGCGGCGGGCTTTATTAAATCAAGCGTTTCTTTGCGACTGTATGCGGTTTTTTCGGCAGCTTGCCCCGCAAGTTCCGCAGAAGCGTTTTGCACTTCTTTTTTAAGCTCTGCGGCGGATTTGTCTGCGGCTATAACGCGCTGTTGAATCTCGGACTGTGAGGCGTCAGGCTCTTTCATAACCACTATGAACCTGCCGGAGTCGGAAGTGACAATAGCGGTGTTGCTGTCGGGGTTGTAGGCGTCAACGCTTACACCCCCAAAGGGGCGCGGTGCGCCCAGCTTAACCCAGTAAGTCTTGTCTTTTGCGCCGTCCCAGACAGAAAAGAACCATTCGCCGTCAAGCTGCGCAACGGTCTTAAGCTTAAGTTTGTCAGAAACTTTCTGCGCGGCCTGCGCAAATAAAAGCGGGCGCGCACCGTGTGGTGCGACGCCCGCTACAATCGCAAAAACAGTCAAACAAAGAGCCGCCTTTACGATTCTCATAAATGTATATTACTTTCTGCCGCGCCTTTTATATGCGGCAATGCCGAGTGCGCAAAGACCGAAGACGGCCGCAAACGCAGCCGGCTCAGGCACAACCTGCGTAGATGTCTGGAACGCGGCATTGGGGATATACCCGTCCGCACCCGCAGAATAACCGTAGAGGTAATATATGCCGTCGGCATTCATTATCCAGTTATCTCCGTCGTTTAAAGATTGATCAATCGTCAAAGAATAGTCTGTCTGCCCGATTTCAGGAGTATAAAGGCCGTAATAATCGCCCGCATCTATAGAGGTAATGAGGCCGTCAGAATCTATAAAAAGAAGGCCGATATTTTTGCCGCTATATGAAGAATCCGGCAAAGCCGAAACAGAATAGTCGCAAAAAGCGCTATAGTAACCGTCGCCGACAAGCCCTATTGAGCCTGTCGACAACACATAGTAATCGCTCGAAGCATTCAGGTATGAGCCCGCCGTTAAAGAGTCACCCGCAGACAGGATAAAATCATCAAAATTACCGCCCGACGTATCTAACACAAAAACCACAGTGCCCGAAGTCAGGGTTGAACCCGTGTTGCTGTAAAACTGCCCCGCGTACATGCTGTACTGCACACTTGCATTTGAAAATGCCGCACAAAGTGCAAACGACAATATAAGTAACGTTTTTTTCATATTTCAGAGACTGATTCTATTTTAAATATTCAGGCGTGAATGACTTTCTTACGGCCACAACTTCACCGCGAGAAGCGCGCCTTATAATTACTGCGGAGTTTGAAGGTATGATATCGGTGTTTGCAAGTACGCCGCTGCCCTTATACCAATTACCGTTGTTGTAATAATAAGTAGCCGCAGGATTCTTGTTTTTTGCCGCAGTTTCAGGATAAACAATCAGATAGTCTCCGCCCGCAGGGCTTGAAACTCTGGTAGACGGCTTAAAGAAATTGTCGGATGTGATGAGTTCCGCAGTAAGTTGAGAAAGCGTAATCGGAACGCAAGAAGGAAGCGATACAAGGTTGTCCTGCTGCCCTGTTGCGGATAGATTTTTAAGCAATATAGAATTTTTTGACATAAGCACATTACCGCTGAATGTAAGCGTAGTGCCGTAAGAAGAGCCGTCGTTTCTCAAAACAAAATATTGGTCAGGATAAATTACATCATTTGCGCAAGCGGTCTGGCCCGAATTCAGAGAGTCCGCCCAGTTTGCCGCACCGCTCGAAGTAGAATAATAATAATACGAGTTTTTATATCCCAAATTTGTGCCTGCGGAATCGGCATTGCCGAACATCACTTTTGAGCGCCCCGGGGCAGAAATCCTCGTCGAGGCGTTTGTGCCCTTGCCGGCGGGCATGATGGTATTAAGCGTCCAATGCGGGATGAGTAAAAAAGTGTCTCCCTGCGCGATTGCGGAGGCTTCGGCGGCGCCTATTTCTATCTGCAAAGTATAAGAGCCGTTTGCCTCGACATTATACCAAGCGCCCTCAAGCGTGCCGCTTGAAAAACGGACGTAGAAGTGATCGGTATTTGAGTCTGTGCCGTAGACAAACTGGTTGTTCGTAAAACCGGGCTCACCTGAAACCGTAATGGTTGTTACGCCGTCAACCGTTGCGACGCTGTCAACCGCGCCGACAAAGGCGGGGTCTCTATAAACGGGAACTGTGACGTAGGTATCTGATTCACCGGGGCAGGTAATTGAATAAACACCGACGGGGTTCGTCGTGACTGTAACGGCAAAAATGCTTTGCGCTACAAACGCGCTTATTGCGCATAGGGTAACTGTGAAGTAGTGCATTTTTCTCATTGCGCTGTTATTATGCAACTTTATGCCCAACAAAGTCAACAGCTAAAAATTTTTATGCGCCGGATATTGCGAGTTTTATTCTGAGATGCGCCAAGGCGTCTTCAAGATGCGGCGAATGCGCATATATATGCGGATATAAATATATTAAGAACTTAAGCACTTGGCTTTGGCTTTGGGGCGTAAATACCGAATTAAAGGGCAAATAATATAAGTCTAAGGCCAATACGCCGCTCTCGTGCGGGACAAGCGTGTCAAACGGCATAAGCTGCGCCCCCGCCCTTTCATAAAAACGTATGCGCCGCAAAGTGTCGGGATTTGCAAAGTCCGGCTTTTCAACTTCAAGAAGCATGCCGTCATAGTCTTTATATACGCGCCTTACGTCCGCAAGAATTTCAGACCCGAACCCCTTTGAGTGGAACTTTTTGAGCACCGCAAAATGATCCAAAAGCAAGTAAAGAAAATTTGATGCGTGCGCGCAAAATGCGTAGGCGGCAAGTTCACCCTTAAAATAAAACGAATGTCCGTCGTAAAGCCCCGACTTTAAAAGAGACATAAAAAGCTTCTTAGGCTTATTTTCAGTCGGCGGGAATTGCGTGAGCATATCGGGGTATATCACCCCCTCAAACTCCTCAAGCGTTGTCTTTGAAAATTCCATATCGTAAAAGCCTAAAATAATTTTGCAGCTATAAAGGTAATCGCCTATTTTTCGATAACCCTTAACAATAAAGGATATTGCAAAGGCTTAAAAACTTTGCAACATACAAAGCGTCAAGGCGCTTGCCGCAAGGCGGCGCAAAAAAGAAAAACATACATATATATCATGCAAAAATCTGACATAGGCTTGATAGGCTTGGGCGTAATGGGCGAGAACCTCGCTCTCAACATGGATGAAAACGGATTCAAAGTCTCGCTTTATAATAGGGAGCACCCGGGCAAAGAAAACCCCGTAGACACATTTTTAAAAGCGGGCGGCAGCGGCAAAAATTTTGAACCCGCTTATACTCTTGAGGCTTTTACCGCGTCTTTAAAAAGCCCGCGCACCGTTATGCTCATGATTAAGGCGGGCAAACCCGTTGACGACGTAATTGCGCAAGTTTTGCCCCACCTTTCCGCGGGCGACATAATAATAGACGGCGGCAATTCAGACTTTGAAGACACGCAGCGCAGGGTTGACACCCTTTCAAAAAGCGGCGTGCTCTTTGTGGGTGCCGGCATATCGGGCGGCGAAAGCGGCGCGCGCCGCGGCCCATCTATAATGGCGGGCGGCAACCCAAAGGCTTGGCCTGTCGTAAGCGCAATCTTGCAAAAAATAGCCGCAAAGCTTGAAAACGGCGAAACCTGCTGCCAATGGGTGGGAGACGGCGGCGCAGGGCACTTTGTCAAGATGGTGCATAACGGCATCGAATACGGCGATATGCAGCTCATAGCAGAAAGCTACGACATTTTAAAGACCCGCATAGGCCTTACAAATGACGAGACGGCAAAGATTTTTGAAGCTTGGAATAAAGGCGATTTGGATAGCTACCTTATTGAAATCACCGCAAAAGTCCTCGCAAAAAAAGACGATAAAGGCGGCTCTTTGGTTGACTATATTTTGGACGCCGCAGGCCAGAAAGGCACCGGCAAGCTGACGGTCAAAAACGCGCTTGAACTCGGCACGCCGCTGGGTCTTATCGCGCAGTCTGTATTTGCCAGATTTTTGTCTGACTTTGTCACGCGCCGCAAAAAGGCGTCTGAAATTTTTGCAGATGCAAAACCGAAAAGCGACGTATCTTCGGCCCCTCTGATAGGCGATATCGAAAACGCCCTCTATGTCTCGAAGGTGATGTCTTACGCCCAGGGCTTCTCGCTTTTGCGCGCGGCCTCCGCAAATTTTGCGTGGCACTTAAACTATGCGGCAATAGCAAAAATATGGCGCAAAGGCTGCATAATACGCTCGGTCTTCTTAAACGACATTGCGGCGGCCTACCAAAAAAATCCTGACCTTGAAAGTCTGCTCTTTGACGATTATTTTAAATCTAAGATAGTTGCAAAGTTGCCGAGCCTGCGCAAAATAGTTGCAGATGCTGCTTTATGCGGCCTGCCCCTCGCTTGTATGTCGGCGGCGCTCTCATACTTTGACGGGCTTTGCCAAAAGCGCTCAAGCGCAAACCTGCTGCAAGCGCAGAGGGACTTTTTCGGCTCGCACACTTACGAGCGGATCGACACCCCGCGCGGGCAATTCTTCCACACCCACTGGGAATAAACAAAGAAAGCTCATGGACAACCTTCCTGATAATCAGATTCTGGTGATATTCGGCGCATCCGGAGACCTTGCCAAACGCAAGCTTCTGCCCGCGCTTTTTGAGCTTTTTTTGCGCGGCCTATTGCCCAAGAAGCTGGCAATACTGGGTGCCGCGCGCACGGTATATAGCGATGAAAGCTATAGGGAATATCAAAAGCAAAACATCATAAAATACCGCAAGGGCGAAGCCCCCGACCCCGCCAAGCTTGAAGAATTTTCAAAACTGATTTATTACGTATCTTTCGATACCGACAGTTGCGAAGAATACGCAAAACTCAAAGACCGCATTGCCGAACTGCGCAAGGCGCTGGGCATTGCCGACAATATCATGTATTACTTGGGCATCCCCCCCGATATGCACGCAGAAATCGTATCTTGCCTTAAAGAAAACAAGCTCAACTCCGCAAAGAGCGGCTGGCGCAGGGTCATTGTAGAAAAACCCTTCGGCCGCGATTACGACTCTGCGCGGGCTTTAAATCAGACGCTGCGCACGGCCTTCAATGAAGATGAAATCTACAGGATAGACCATTACCTCGGCAAAGAGACCGTGCAAAACATCTTGGTTCTGCGTTTCTCAAACGGCATATTTGAGCCTCTTTGGAACCGCAATTACGTTGAATATGTTGAAATCAACGTGTCCGAGACGCTCGGCATCGAAGGGCGCGGCAAGTATTACGACACCGCGGGCGCCCTGCGCGACATGGTGCAAAACCACCTGATGCACTTGATGAGTTTTGTAGCCATGGAAGCCCCCGCAAATTTTGAGCCCGAATCTCTGCGCGACGAAATCGTAAAAGTTTTCCACTCGCTGCGCCCGCTTACCGACGATGCCATAGATAAGGATGTCGTGCGCGGTCAATATATAGCGGGCGTGGTGGACGGACAAACCACAACTTCTTACCGCTCTGAAAAAGACGTTGCCCCCGATTCTCAGACCGAAACTTACGTGGGTATGAAATTTTTCATAGACAATTGGCGCTGGGGCGGCGTGCCGTTTTTCTTCCACACGGGCAAGCGCCTCGGCAGAAAGACTTCTGAAGTAATAATACACTTTAAGTCTACGCCGCAGCAGCTCTTTGTCGGGCAGTGCTACGGCACTTCATGCAACAAGCTCATAATACGCATACAGCCCAATGAAAGCATATCGCTGGTTTTCGGCCTCAAAGTGCCGGGGGCCGGTTTTAAGGTTAAGCAGGTGAGCATGGATTTCAGATACGACTCCATGGCTAAAACCTATTTGCCCGAAGCCTATGAACGCCTGCTTTTGGACGGCATGCTGGGAGACTCAACCCTCTACTCTCGCAGCGACGCGCTTGAAAGCGGCTGGAAGTTCATAGACCCTATAATAAAAAGATGGAAACAGCTCGGCGCAAAAAACCTGTTTTATTACGACCCGCTTAACGACGGACCCAAAGAGGGCAAAGACCTGACGGCTGAATATGAAAACCCAGACTGCCCTTGTAAAATCGGCTGACCCCTATTTATGAAAACTTTTGCACACGAAAGCGCACTTGCAGCCCTCACCGCCATGAGCGATGAGCTTTTGCGCGCGGTCGCAATAGCGCGCACCGCGGGTTTAAGGCATTTTGATTTGGCGCTCTCTGGCGGCGATACAGCAAAAAAAATCTTCGGAATTTGGCGGCATGAGTATGCCGAAACAATAGATTGGGACTTCATCCGCTTTTACTGGGTTGATGAGCGTTGCGTGCCGCCGCAAGACCTCCAAAGCAATTTTGGCGCCGCAGATGAGCTTTTGTTTGCGCCGCTTGGCATAAAAGAAAGCCGCATTTTCAGAATACGCGGAGAGGACGACCCCGAAAAAGAAGCCGCGCGTTACTCAAACCTGGTTAAAAAAAATCTGGCAGAGCTTCGCGCTTATCCGTCTTTTGACTGCGCGATATTGGGTGTGGGCGCAGACTTGCATACGGCGTCGATATTTCCAAACTGCATGGGGCTGCTTTCAGACCCGCGTCCTTACGCGGTGTCGCAAAACCCTTATGACGCAAGCGTGCGCGTAGGCATGACGGGCACCCTAATATTAAATTCAAAATTGATTTTGGCGGCGGTGCTCGGCAAAGAAAAGCGCGACGTCATAAAATCTCTTGCGACACCGCAAGACACCATGCCCTTAAAACCCGCAAGCTACGTTTTAAGCGCAGCCCCAAACGCAATGCTTTTTACGGACGCCAAACTTTGATAATATTTTGCCCGCACTTTTGCGCACAAAAAAACCCGCATTTTCATGCGGGTTTTTATTTTTAAATTTGCACAAATTAAAGAGTCTGCACCCAGATGTTGCGAAATTCAACGGGGTTTGTGTGGTCTTGCAAAGAAAGCTGCACGCCCGTTTGCGGATGCACAAATTCCGTAGCCTTGCGCGGACCGATACTCGTCGAGTGAAACACCTTGCTCTTGTTTTGGACAATGACGCCGTTTAAGCGCACCGTAAGCTCAGGCAAATCCGTAAGCTTGCCGTTGTTGAACTTTGCGGGGGTGTATTCAATGTCGTAGGTCTGCCAAGCCTCAGGCTCCAAAGAAGCTACGAATTGCGGCGGATACATGCGGTAGACAGAGCCGCAGTCTCCCCAAGTGCCGTCAGAACCGAAAGAGTCCAATACCTGCACTTCATAGTTGCCGAAGAATACGCCTGAGTTGCCTCTGGCTTGCGATGCCACGTCATACATCGCCGGTATCTTAAATTCAAGATGCAGCCTTACGGGGCCGAAAAATTCTTTTGTGCGTATTGTTGAATTGAGGCGCTTGCCGTCGGCGTTTTTGGCATCGATTTTAACTATCATTGAGCCTTCGGGCGTAACAGTCCAATTGCAAGGCTGGCCGTTTGCGGAAATCTCCCACTTTGAAGTGTCTTTGCCGTCAAAAAGCACTATTGAGCCTGCGGGTGCGGGCGCGCCGAGCGTCGGAGATTTAAATTCGCTCCTCTTAAACTTCATGGTTGTGGGCACATCGCCGCGGCTGAGGCACGTAAGCTCTATGGCTTCTGGCGTGATTACGCCGTTAATCTTGTTTGCGCCCGCATCCTTCATCTCAATTTTGCCGTCTGACGCCTTAAGGCCGTCGGCCTGGGCATAAACTTCAGAGCGCGAAAATTTATCGGCTCTGATTCTTATGCGGTAAAGGTCTCCGTACCTGAAAACTTCCGCTGTGACATCGGGCATGCCGCCCAGCGGATACTGGAGTTTTACCCCCGAAGCCTCGCCCTCATAAAAGCCCGCAAATTGGTCTTTTTGAGCAAAGGCTGTTAATGCCAATATCGTTGAAAACAGAGTTAAAAATAATTTCCTCATAACGCAATATACTCTAAATTCGGGCATATAGCATCGTCAATATAATTGTTGGAGCGCCGCATTTTTTTGCAAAAATCTCCTTGAGATTTATTGAGACGCCCAAATTTCTACAGTAAAATTTGGCAAATTAACGGTTGAACTCCGCGCCCGAAAGCTTCACTGTCTGGGGGCATGGAAGTTGACATATTAAGCAGAATACAGTTCGCCCTTACGGCGGGCTTCCATTTTTTATTTCCCCCCATTTCAATAGGTTTCTCGGTCTTTATAGTTGCCGTTGAAGCCCTTTGGCTTAAAACGGGCGATGAGCGTTATAAGCGCGCGGCCATGTTTTTCTTAAAACTTTTCGGCCTCATATTTGCAGTCGGCGTGGTGACGGGCATAGTGATGGTTTTTCAGTTCGGCACAAACTGGCCTATATATTCAAATTTCGTGGGCGACGTATTCGGCAGCCCGCTTGCGATAGAGGCTGTCTTCGCCTTTTTTATGGAGTCGACATTTCTTGCAATAGCCCTTTGGGGTTGGGACAGGGTCAGCCGCAAAGCCCACTTTTTTGCGACCGTCATGGTCTGCATAGGCACCCATCTAAGCGCAATATGGATTATTGCCGCAAACTCTTTCATGCAAACGCCGGCTGGCTTTAAACTTGAAATGCAGGGGTTTGAAAACGGCGCAATCGTCTCAAAAATTCTGCCCGACGGCTATGTGCCGAGCGCCGCAGAAATACCGCAGACAAAAGCCGTAATTACGGATTTTGTGCAAATGGCCTTAAGCCCCTCTATGACTGACAGGCTCACGCACACGGTGGCGGCCTCATGGCTTTCGGGCGCTTTTTTGGCGCTCGGCATTTGCGCTTATTATGTGCTGCGCCGCAGAAAAGACGTTGATTTTGCAAAGCCCTGCCTAAAGGTTGGGCTTGTCTATGCGCTTTTCGGATGCGTGCTTATGCTCTATACGGGGCACGGGGGCGCAAAGACTCTGGCCACAACGCAGCCTGAGAAGCTCGCGGCATTTGAAGGCCATTATGAAACCATGGCGCACGCGCCGCTTTACCTTGTGGGCTGGGTTGACGAAGACTCCAGAACGGTTTACGGATTTAAGGCCGACGGGTGGCTCAGTTTGCTCGCATTCAATTCATTCTCCGCAGAGGTAAAAGGGCTTAATGATTTGCCCGATGCCGACTTTATAAAAAGCATGAATAAAGACGCAAGCGCCGCGCAAACAGAGGTTTTGCGGCCTCAATATTGGGCGCCCGTAAACTTCGTTTTTCAGACTTTCAGATTCATGGTATACTTGGGCGTAAGCATCATGGCGCTTGTGGCGGCGGGGCTTTTGCTTTGGGCGCGCGGCAAGCTCTTTGACCTTTCAAGCCTTTTTACGCGCGTATTTTTGATATGCCTTTTGCCCTCTGTGGCGCTGCCTATAGCGGCCAGCCAACTGGGCTGGGCGGCGGCGGAAGTGGGCAGGCAGCCTTGGATAGTATGGCACATCCTTAAAACAAAAGACGCCGTAACCACCCTTGCCTCTCCTGGCGAAATTCTATTTTCGATAATAATGTTTACGGCGATATTCACGTTTATAACCGTAGTATTCTCGGCGGTATTCTTGCGCATGATAAAGGCCGGCCCCAAAGACATAAACCAATATTAGAAAGAACGTTTTATGGAAATACTCCAGATTATCTGGTTTGCGCTTGCGGCGGTGCTGCTTGCGGCAGTCTTCATCACTTGCGGGTTTGACTTTGGCGCGGGCGTGATATTCGGCCTTTTAAGAAGCGGCAAACAAAAATCTTTCATCCTTAAAAATATAATCCCGTTTTGGGACGCAAACCAAGTGTGGTTCATCACGGCGGGCGGCGCGCTTTTTGCGGCCTTCCCCAAGGCGTATTCGGCGGTTCTTTCATCTATGTATACGCCCGTCATGCTGCTTTTGGCGTGCATAATTTTAAGGGTTACATCAATTGAATTTTACAGCCATGCAAAAACCAACACGGCCCTCAAACTTTGGGGAAGAGCCCTGTTTGTCACAAGCGCGCTTACGCCCGTGCTTTTGGGTGTTGCGCTGGGGGCTATATACGGGGGCGCGGTCATACTGCCCGCGGACGGGTTTTTACAATCTTTCACAAAGATTTTTACGCCATTAAGCATTGCTGCTGGGGCACTGTCGCTTGCGTTTTTTGCGGCGCACGGCGCAACTTTCATAGCGCTGAAATCAGAAGGCGATGAAGATTTTAACCTCTATGCGCTTATCGCGCGCAGGGCGCTTTTAAGCCTGTCTGTTTTTTACATGATATACTTGGTTGTTTTTGTGCTTATCAACAGCACCGTGCTTTCTTTGATTATGGTTGCGGCGTCTTATGTGCCGTTAAGCATATCTATGAAACTTGCAAAATACGGCCGCTTTAAAACGGCTTTTTTATGCAACAGCCTGTTTGCCGCAATTCTCGTATTTGCGCACGCAATAAGCGCATTCCCGTATATCATACCTCCGCTCGGCGGGTTGACAAACGGGCTTTTGATAGAACAAGCGGCATCTTCCGATCTGACGCTTAAGATAATGCTGGGTGTTGCGCTTGTGGGCGTACCGCTCGCAATAATTTACAACGCTTACGCGCACATGGTATTCTCTAAAAAGAACGACAAGCGTTTTTAAGAGTTTTTTTTAATATTTTGCCCGCCGCTTACGCGGTCAAAAAAAGCGCGGTTTTTTAAACCGCGCCTTTTTTATTTAAACTTAAAGCCCGCTCTTACTTTTTTAAGAAAGAAAGTACTTCCTTAAGACTGTGGTGGCTTTGCGCACCGGGCTTTGTTACCGAAAGCGCAGCGGCTGCTGCCGCAAGTTTGAGCGCCTTGCCCGCGTCTGCGTAAAGCGCAAGCCCCGCCGCAAAAGAGCCCGTAAAGCAGTCTCCCGCGCCGACGGTGTCTACGGCCTTTACCTTGTGAGCCGCAAAGAATTGTTCGCCGTCTTTATTTATGAGCTTTGCGCCTTTTGAGCCCAGCGTTATTATCACGTTTTTAACTCCCTTTTTGACGAGCGCAAGCGCCGCCTTTTGCGGGCAGTCAAAACCCTTTTGCAAAAGCAAAATCTCATGCTCGTTGGGCACAATATAATCAATATTCGCAAGCATGGCCTTTGGCAGCAAAACCGCAGGTGCGGGCGTAAGTATGGTGACAGCCCCCGCTTCTTTTGCGCGCTTTAGGCCTTCGGCAACCGTGTCTAAGGGCGTCTCAAGCTGAAATACCGCGTAAGAAAATTTTTTAAAGTCAATTTTTGCCATGTCCTGCGACGTAAGCAAAGAGTTTGCGCCGGGGGCGACAGAAATCGCATTCTCGCCGTTTTTGCCTACCATGATTACGGCAACCCCCGTATGCGCGCCCTTGAACTTTTTGACTAGGCTGACATCGAGCCCCTTTGCCTTAAAATATTTGAGGTAATCCGCGCCCAAAGAGTCGTCGCCCAGCCCCGCGCACATAAAGGTGGCGGGATAAAGCTTGCGCGCGGCCATGGCCTGATTTGCGCCCTTGCCGCCGTTAAAGCGGTTGAAGACGCCCCCGAGCAAAGTCTCTCCGGGGGCGGGTATGCGGGCGGTCTGCACAACCATATCCATGTTTACGCTGCCGACCACCAAGATTTTTTTTGAATCTTTTTTCATCCGTGTAAAATTTCAGATTAAACTTTTGAAGCCACGAGCACGCCCAGCCCCGCTATAAAGAATAGGAACATAAGGGTTATCAAAACTTCCGTCCCCTTTGGCGCGCCCTTAAATTCTTTCCAGACAAATACGCCCCAGAGGGCCGAAATCATGGTTGCGCCCTGCCCCAACCCGTAGGCCAAAGCCGCACCCGCCGCGTCTGTAGATATGAAGCTCAAACTGGTGCCGCAGCACCATATTGCGCCGCCGAAAACGCCTATCAAATGCAGTTTCATGCTGCCCTTTGTGAAATAATCCAACGGATTTACGGGCTTGCCCGTAATGGGCTTAAGCATGATTGCGGTATTGAATATGAAGTTTGATAAAAATATGCCGACCGCAAATACGAAGACCGCAGAATAGGCTGTCATTTTGCCCGCTTCAAGCGCGCCCGAAGCGTCGGTCTTTGCCATTGAACTTACGACGAAGCTGAAGAAAAAGCCCATGAGGCCGCCGGCAAGGATTGAAAGTATTATACCCTTTGCGCCGCCCGTCTTTTTTGCGCCGCCCAGTTTTCTGTATGCAAGCGCGTCGAGGATAATCGCGACAACCACAAGCCCTACGCCGAGGGCCAGCATGGGCACATTGCCCTCTGCGGTATTCCAATACGTGGTTATTACGCCGAGAACGAGCGCCAAGCCTATGCCGACCGGAAAGGCCACCGCAAGCCCCGCAACGTCAATGGCCGCCACAAGAAGTATGTTTGACAAATTGAATATCACGCCGCCCACAAAGGCCGACTTAAGCGCCGAAGAATCCACCTGCTTAAGGTCTTCAATAAAACCTCGGCCGGAGTCTCCGAAAGAGCCCGCCGTAAGACCGAGCAAAAGCGTAAAAAGGAGTATCCCAATGGAATAGTCCCAGTAAAAAAGCTGGAAACGCCATTCTTTGCTGGCGAGCTTTTGGGTGTTTGCCCAAGAACCCCAGCATATCATTGTTATGACGCAAAGAATAACAGCAACAGGATAAGATGTAACGGTAATCATAATGATTAAAATGTTACGACCCTCCCAAAAATGTGTCAACGTAATTGAGAGCTTTCAAGACGGATTTAAGACTTCTTAAAAACGCGCAATGCAAAAAAAACGAGCGCACCCGTAATAGGTGCGCCCGTAAAATTTTAAAACAAGCTTCCGCAATTAGTAGCGGTAGTGAGAAGGCTTATATGGGCCTTCAAGCTTTACGCCTATATACTCAGCCTGCTTTTTGGTAAGCTTTGTGAGCTTTGCGCCAATCCTGTCCAAATGCAAACGCGCAACCTCTTCGTCGAGATGCTTGGGCAATATGTAAACCTTGTTTTCATACTTGCCCTTGTTTGCCCACAAGTCAATTTGCGCAAGCACCTGATTTGTGAAAGAATTGCTCATCACAAAAGAGGGGTGCCCCGTTGCGCAGCCCAAGTTTACCAAGCGGCCGTCGGCCAGCAGGTATATGGTGTTGCCCTTCGGGAAGGTGTATTTGTCGACCTGAGGCTTGATGTTGACGTGCTTGATTTTCGGAAACTTCTTAAGCGCGTTTACCTGAATCTCGTTGTCAAAGTGGCCTATGTTGCAGACTATGGCCTGATCTTTCATCTTCTTGAGGTGGTCAATGGTGATGATGTCGCAGTTGCCCGTAGTCGTAACGTAGATATCGGCTATGCCCAGAGAATCTTCTACAGTTACCACGCGGTAGCCTTCCATAGCCGCTTGAAGCGCGCAGATGGGGTCAATTTCTGTAACCATAACGGTTGTGCCAAGGCCTTTTAGCGCCTGCACGCAACCTTTGCCGACATCGCCGTAACCGCATACCAAGGCAACTTTGCCCGCAAACATTACGTCTGTTGCGCGCTTGATGCCGTCGCCCAAAGATTCGCGACAGCCGTAGAGGTTGTCAAACTTGCTCTTGGTTACGGAGTCGTTGACATTGATTGCGGGGAAGAGAAGCTTGCCCTCTTCAACCATCTTGTAAAGCCTGTGAACGCCCGTAGTGGTTTCTTCGGAAACGCCGCGAACTTCAGCTGCAACCTTGTGCCAATGCTGAGGGTCTTGCTTGTAAATCTTTTTAAGGAGAGCCTTTATGATTTGCTCTTCTTCGGAACCGCCCTTTTTGTCGACCCAAGTAGAACCGTTTTCAAGCTCAACACCCTTATGTATAAGAAGAGTTGCGTCGCCGCCGTCGTCAACTATGAGCTGCGGCCCCTTGCCGTTTGCCCATGTGAGCGCGCGGTAAGTGCATTCCCAATATTCTTCGAGGGTTTCGCCCTTCCACGCAAATACTGGCACGCCGCTTGCGGCTATGGCCGCCGCAGCGTGGTCTTGCGTAGAATAAATATTGCAGCTTGCCCAGCGCACGTCGGCACCCAAGACCGCGAGGGTCTCAATGAGAGCCGCCGTCTGTATGGTCATGTGCAAAGAGCCCGTTATGCGCACACCCTTAAGGGGCTTCTTTACGCCGTACTTTTTGCGCAAAGCCATAAGGCCCGGCATTTCAAATTCCGCAACATCCAATTCTTTGCGGCCAAATTCCGCAAGGGACATATCCGCCACTTTGTAATCCGTAAAAGCGGCCTTCTTTGATTTTACTTTAGCCATTTTTTTACTTTATGCCCGCGGCTTTTTTAAGTTGCTCAACCTTGTCGGTCTGCTCCCAAGGCAAATCGGCCTTGGTAAAGTGGCCGTAATGGGTGGTTTTTCTGTAAATTGGCTGCAACAACTTAAGCTGTGTTATGATGTCTGCGGGCTTAAAGCTGAAAACTTTTTGAACGGCCGCGGCAAGATCTTCGTCGGCAAGTTTGCCCGTACCGAAAGAGTCAACCGTAATGCTGGTCGGGTGCGGATAGCCTATTGCGTATGCAACCTGAAGCTCACACTTTTCTGCGAGGCCTGCGGCGACAATATTCTTTGCCACCCAGCGGCACATATAGGCCGCGCTTCTGTCAACCTTTGAAGGGTCTTTGCCGGAGAACGCGCCGCCGCCGTGCCTGCCCGTGCCGCCGTAAGAGTCTACAATGATTTTTCTGCCCGTGAGGCCAGAGTCCCCCTGGGGACCGCCCACCACGAATTTGCCCGTGGGGTTGATTAAATACTGGGTCTTGTCGGTAAGGTATTTTACGGGAAGAACCTTTTTGATAACCTTCTCGATTATATACTTTTCAATCTCGTCATGCTCAACGTCGGCAGAATGCTGGGTTGAAACAACAACGTTTTCTATGCGGGCAAGCTTGCCGTTTTCATAGACAACCGCAACTTGGCTTTTGCAGTCGGGGCGCAACCACTTGGGGCCTTTGCCGCCCTTGCGCTGCTTGGCGAGTTCCGTAAGAATCCGATGTGCGAACATAATCGCCGCAGGCATGAATTCCTTAGTTTCGTTTGTGGCGTAGCCGAACATTATGCCCTGGTCGCCCGCACCCTGCTCGGCAGTCTTCTTGCCCTTGGCCTTTGATGCGTTTACGCCCTGCGCGATGTCGGGAGACTGCGCGGTTATGAGATTATGTATAAACACCTTGTCGGCGTGGAATACGTCGTCGTCATTTACGTATCCAATCTCCTTAATGGCGCTCCTGACTACTTTTTCATAGTCGAACTTTGCCTTGGTGGTGATTTCACCCGCTATGATTACGCAGTTGCTCTTTACGAGCGTTTCGCAAGCCACGCGGCTGAACTTGTCCTGCTCAAGGCAGGCGTCCAATATGCTGTCCGAGATATAGTCTGCTACTTTGTCGGGATGACCTTCACCAACGGACTCGGAGGAGAATACGTATTTTTTTATCATAATAGCGGGGCAATCTATATAGATATGCACACACTTCAAGAAAATTATTTCGAGGCGTTTTTCTCGCGGACGTGCTCGGCCATGGCGTCGTCCAAGCTTAAGCCCGTGCAAATCTTGACGGCTTTAAACACTATAAAGAGAGCCCAAATCAGTATAAGCATAGTCGGCACAACTATGACGGGCCAAGACAGAGCCGTCATGCGCCCCACTTCTTCATTGAATGCGTCTGTGCCCGCTTCGCTTTTAAAAATGTATGAGGCAAGCGCATAGTTTAAAGCCGCGCTTATAAAAAAAGAACCCGCAACAAGGCGCGTGGCAAAACGCAAATACCTGTCAAAAAGCGCCTGCGTACCGCGCTCTTTTACGGCGGCCTCTATGCGCGCAACGTCCAAAACATTGTCATTCATGATAAGCATTTTTGCGAGCGGCTTCTTTGTGCGTTCTGACGCAAAAACCGCAAGGCCTATTATGAGGGGCACGGCGGCCTCTTTCACAATAATCCAATCGCGCGAAAGCTTAAACAGGCCTATGCCGCCCGTCAGCAAAACGCTGAATATGCCGACTATCGAGAAAATATTCCACTTGCCGCGCTTTAAAAGGTCGTAAGCGCCGTAAAAAAGCGGGAATAAAAGCGCCGCAACAAAAACCGCCTGCGTAACGTGCGCGGGGTCAAAACCCTCCCCGAACAATTTTATGAACAGCCCCTTGCCCTTTGTAAGAATTATTGTGGGCGCTATAATATTAAAGCCTATGTTCAGCCACACGTTTTCTTGCGATTTTGCGGCTCGCTTGCCTGCAATTTGAGACGCCATGACTATTGCTTGTTTTGCAGGCTTGATTCTTGAATCTCCTGCTTAAAGATTACCTTGCCGTCTACGGCGCAAATGAACACCGTGAGCGTGCGCCCATCCTCTTTGCCGTCGAATTTTAACCTGATAAAAGAGCGTTCAAACGCCGCCGAACTGGGCACCCTGAAGTAATTCATCTCCGTAGCCTGTTTTGCGGGGCGGCCTGTCGCAGGACCCGCGGTAACTTCAAAAAGGTCATACGCACCCGCGCGCACAAAACGCGTGATTTCAGAATAGGGCTTGTTTGCCGAAACAAAGAAAAGCCCCTTTATCTTGTTAATCATTAAAAAATCTAAAAATTCCGCGCGCTCTGCGGCCGCCCACGCAAAATTCTGCGGCGCCTCAACGGGGTTTATGACGGGGCTGTTCATCACGATTATCTTGAAAGTCGCATCAGACGCCGCAAGGCCGCGCTTAAGCCAGTCAAGCTGCGCCTCTCCCAAAAAACTTTTTTTGGACTCTTTATAATCAAGAGTGTTGCGGTAAGAGCAATCGTCCAAAATAAAGAAGTGCGCATCGCCTATTTTAAAATCTGTCGCGGCGCATTCAAGCCCCGCCCCGCCGAAAGTGCGGTTTGCCCAAAAGTTTTTAAAAGCCTCATGCGCTACGCCCTTTAAAAGCATCGAACCGTCAGCCCTTGCGTCTCCGTAAGAATTTATGCACATAACCCCTATGTTTGCCGTGCTTGTCAGAAGCGGCGCCATGCCGCCGTTTTTGCGGGCGTGCAGATAGCGCGCAAAATAGCCGGAGCGCGAATAGTCTGCATTGCGCAGCGATATAGAGTTTGCCGCCCAAATGACCGCAGCGGGCGCGCCGCTTGCAATTACGGAGTAAACGCCGTAGTCTCCGCCGGGCGTGCGGAATGGCGGGTCAAAAGGTTCTTCATTGGTATAGCACTCCCCCAAGACCGCCACTTCAAAATCTGGCGGCGGCGTGCGCCCCGCAAAATCTGCAGGGGTTTTAAAAGTGCCCTCGGTCTTGCCGAAATCGTCCGTAACTGCGTATTTATAAGTTTTGCCGGGCAAAAGCGGTCCAAGCTCGGCAACGCCGTTAAAACCGTTTGCGGCGCTCAATACAAGCTGCGCCTTGGCGGCGGGCGCACCCGATACGCTTTCAAAACATTCCACAAGCGCGGTCTTTGAGTCTTGGGCGTTAATCCATATTTTGGCCTCGCGCATATCGCAATGGCCGACCATTGAAATTGCCGCAAACAAGACCCCAGACGGCGCTAAAGCCGCCGCAAGAAGTCCCGACGCAAAACGGTATTTTGAAACCATGTCTGAAAATGTTTGGGTTTTAAGCAAGCCCGCCGGACTGAGATTGATCAGCCATATTCAAGCAAAGCTGCCTCAAATCAAAAACTATGTTTCTGATTCGCGCAAGCCTTTCTTTACCCGCTTCAGACACGGGTGCGGGTATAATGTCGATTTTTGCCAGAACCCTGTTTAAGGAGGCAGAGCCCATTTTGTAGTGGCAGCGCGCCAGCGCGTCTTCGCCCAAATCCGTAGAATTCACGGCCAAAGCGACGAAGTTTGAGGCCTCCGCTATCGACTTTGCGATTTCCCAAGCGTTTTCAGCAGGCATATCGACTTCTTTGATAAGCCTGCCCGTATGCTCGTCAAGGCACCTGAAAAGCGCCTTTGTGATTATGAAAATCGGATGGTTTAAAAGCGTCCAAGGCTCATAAGAAAATTCCGCATCGGCGCCGTCGGCATCTTCGTCGTCCGCATCCTCTGTATAAGAATTAATTGCCCAGCCGGCCATGACCGCTATTTCGTCAAGGGTCTTACCCATGGGTCTGTTTAAAGAATATATTGAGGCAAATCTGCCTATCTCGGTATCCGATTTGCGCACATACTTAACCCAATCGCGTTCCGACCACTTAAGTGCGTTGGAATCGTCCGGTAAAAAATCGTAAAAACTGTCGAAAGAGAAATTGTCCATTGTTTAATCCCTTAATATCGACTCGAATTTTCGCGACTTCAAGCATTTTCTGCGTCGCAAGCCCACCCTGCGGCGCAAAGAACCCCTGCGCATCCCCGTTTTGAAAACCCGAAAACCGCATTTTCTTTTATTAAAAAGGCTCGCTAAAAAAAAACGGATTAAAACCGAATATATATTATCAACCAAAAAATTTGCGTAACCCTAACCCTTACAAAACTTTATCAGGTTAATTTAAAACTTGACGCAAATTGAAGCCCTCATCAATTATATGCGGCTTATGGCTTGCAGGCAGACGCGCAAATACGCAGACCGTTTTAAGGCCGAAGCTTGTATTTGCGCGCCAAACTCAGCATAATATGGAAACAGAATCAGCAATTATAGCCAAAGTGTGTCCGTCTCCTTACGGTTACGCGGTCTTTGTGCGCTGCAAAAGCAAAACTTTTGCCATATACATGGACAAATGCGGCGGCTCTGCTGTCGAAGCAGCCCTCGAAAGCCGCAAGGCCGAAAGACCCGGCACGCATGAACTAATGGCCTATATGCTTGACGGCCTCGACTGTAAAGTGCGCGACGTACTCGTCTATCACACAAATAACGGCATATTTTTTGCGCGCCTTGCGCTTGAGATGAAAAATGAGCTCGGCTCAAAAATTACGGAGCTCGACTCTCGCCCCAGCGACTCTTTCAGCTTGGCTTTGCGTTGCAGCGCGCCTATTTACGTGGCAAAATCGGTGTTAGACAAAGTTCAGGACGTTTCCGACGTGCTTGAAAAAATAAACAAGGAAGCCCCTTAAAGCGCAAAGTGCAGGCCGAGATTTTCAAAGGGGGAATAGCGCCGACTTTTTTGGCGCCTATGCAAGACGTGACGGACGTAAATTTTATGCGCACGGTTGCGGCCTACGGCGCACCAGATATTTTTGTAACCGAATATCTGCGCGTGCATGAAACTTCTTGTCTTGAGCCCGCGGTTATAAAGCCGTTTTATGAAGCTGAAATTACGCGCCCCGTAAGCTTGCAGCTTATAGGCGAAGATATCCCGCACATAGTCCGCGTGATAAATCTGGCGCTCAAGCACCCGCAGATAAAAATGTTAGACCTCAATTTGGGCTGCCCGGCCCCAAAGGTATATAAGAAGAATGTCGGCGGCGGCTTGCTTAAAGACCTCAAAAAAATCGGCGAAATTTTGCGCGTCATGCGCGAGGCTTGGCCTTACGTCTTAAGCGCAAAAATGCGCATAGGCTTTGAAGACGGTTCGCGTTTTGAAGACCTCATACGCCTTGTTAATGACTGCGGTGCGGATTTTTTGACGCTGCACGCGCGCACGGTAAAACAGCTTTACAGAGGAATGGCCGACCACTCTTACACGACACGCGCGGTTAAAATATCAAACATACCCGTGGTTGCCAACGGCGACATTTCAAGCCCCGCAAAGGCGCTTAGGGTGCTTAATGAAACCGGATGCGCCGGACTCATGGCGGGCAGAGGGGCCATGCGCAATCCGTGGATATTCCGCCAGATTAAAGAAGCCGTGCAGCTCGGACTGCCGCAAGATAAGATTTTTTGCCCCACCCTTGCGGATGTAAGACTTTATATTGAAAGAATTTTGGATAATTGCCTTACTTATAGACCCCAAGTAAAATACGTTTCGGGAAGGCTTAAAAAATTTATAAATTTTATAGCTCTCGGCGTCGATAAAAACGGAGACTTTTTAAATGAAATGCGCCTCACTCAAAGTGTTGACGAACTCTTAAAAATATGCGATAAACACCTAATTGACGGCGGAAAATCACAGCGTCTATTCGCTTTTGAGCCGTTTGATAATTTATGCGCAAGACCAAATCACGAGTAGCCAATGGATATTTATAAGCAGATTTACATACTTTCAAAGCGAATAACCCCGTCGCGCTACTCAAAATTTCTGCACGCATTAAACAACCGCACCCGCAAGCTTACCGTGGTGCTTGAAGACATTTTTCAGCCGCATAACGGCGCGGCGGTTCTGCGCAGTTGCGACGCTTTCGGGGTGCAGGACGTGCATATTATAGAAAGCCGCTACACGCTTAAAATAAGTCCTCATGTGGACATGGGCACTTCAAAGTGGATGTCTTTGCACCATTACACCATACCCGAAGCCCGCCCTGAAAAAAACAACGTTCCCAAACTTTTTGCCCTCACGCCCGCAGGCAAAAAAAATGTAGACGACGCGCTTGATTCAATAAAATCAAAGGGCTATATGCTGGCGGCCTCGACCCTGCGCCGCGACGCCTGCGCCATTGACGATTTGCCTACCGACAGACCCATAGCCCTCATGATTGGCACAGAGCTCAGCGGTCTTTCAGACGAAGCCCGCGCAAAGGCCGATGTAGAATTTACGATACCCATGCTTGGGTTTGCACAAAGCTTCAACCTTTCCGTCTTTAGCGCGATATGCCTTAAAGAGCTTTCAACGCGCATGCGCCACAATTCCGTAGACTGGCCGCTTTCTAAGGATGAGAAAAATGAGCTTTTGCTTGAATGGCTGAGGTTGAGCGTAGCAAACGCCGATGAGGTTTTGAAGCTTGAAGGCGATGAATAATTCAAGCGCCGAATTATAAATATGGGGAAGAATTATTAATATGGTAACTACCGCCCTTTCAAGTGCCGCAAAAGCGGCATTATTTGTTATATGCGCGTGCGTATGCTTAAGCGCGAACGCGCAAAGCCAGAAAGCTTATCTGCCCTTTGAGGCCGAAGCCGCAAAAGCCCTTGTGACGGGCGATGCAACCGCGCTTGAGCAAAAGCGCGCAGAGCTTGAAACATCGGCCTTTAAAAGCTATGCCGAAAGCAAACTTTCAAAAGCCGCCACAGACTTATATTATTCTGAATTTTTGGGAGACCTTGCGGGGGCGGCGTCCGCAGCGCCGGAAGGCTTAAAACTCTTTTTTCTTTCGCGCCCTGATTTGGTTGAGGAATTTTATTCCGAACTCAAACCGCAAGACAATAGGGGCGATGTCTACGCAATACTCTCAAAAATCTGGGAAAAATCTCCCGAAAAATTCGCGCTCTATCCCAAGCTTGCAATTGCAATAGCCATAGTTTTTGACGCGCCGCCGCCCAAAGAATGGCCGCACCATCAGGTTTCCGCTGAAATTTTGCCGCGCGTTTTTCCGGATCCCGAAGCCGCCTTTGCTTCTTGGGTTGCCCTTAAAGACAAGGGACGCTTGCTATACTCTCCAGACAAGCTGGCGATTGCGGAGCTTAAGTTTACGGTAAGCTCAATATCTTCGGACGCCGACAAAGCGTGGGTGCAAAAAAGCGTATCCGTAAACCTTGCGGGCATACCCAAGCTTTACTCTTCGATAAACTACGATAACGACCGCCTTAAGCGCGAAGCCTACGATTGGGAAAAGAGCGACTACAAGCTTGAAACCATTAAAAAATACGGCGGCATCTGCACCGACCAAGCCTACTTTACCGCCGAAGCCGCAAAGGCGCGCGGCGTGCCGGCCTTTATACTCTCGGGCGCGGGTGCCGACGGTTTTCATGCGTGGACGGCCTATATGGCAAAGCCCGGCGAATGGAATTTTGAAGTGGGCCGCTATGAGGGAGCGCGCTTTGTCACGGGGCGCACGCTCGACCCGCAAACATGGCAGGAAGCCTCTGACCATGAGATTGAGGGCATGGGCGCAAACTTTAAGAGTTTGCCGAAGTATGCCGACAATCTGCGCAACACCCTTTTTGCAAAAAAGTTTTTGGATAAAAAAGACTACGCGGCGGCGGAAGCCGCAGCCAAGGCCGCAGCGGCGGTCGACGGCCGCAACGCGGAAACTTGGGATATTTACATAGCCGCCGCCGAGGGCAGAAACGCAACTCAAAAAGAGCTCCGCGAAATTTACACCAACGCAATAAAGAGCTTTTTTAAATACCCCGACAGCGACGCATATTTCAGGGAGCGCCTCATAAAAAATTTAAATGCGGAAAACGCGCAAGCCGACGCAAAAAAGCTCACGTCTTCGATAATCATAAAGACCAAGCAGTCGCGCCCAGACCTCGCAATGCGCTTTGCCAGAGAAGAGCTTGCGATAGATATAAAATCCGGCGACGCAAAAACGCTTGCGTCCTCTTACAAAAGACTGCTCGGAGACTTTAAAAACGAGGGCGGCATAACGTTTACGGGCATAACCGTGCCTATTGTGGAAGAGCTTTTAAAGGCGGGTAAAAAAGACGATGCCGCAGAAATCGCCAAAATCACGCGGCAGATTTTAAAGCCCGAAAAACAGTCTACGCTCGACATCAATTTGACGCGCATTGAAACATTTATCAAAAACTTTAAGACAAGCTAGTTTTTGAAGCGCTTTTCATAAGCGCCGTCGGCGCGTTTTGATATTAGCTTTTTAAGCTCTAACATCGTGAGAGCCGCAAGCGTTGCCCCCGTTTTAAGGCCGCTTGATTCTTGCACACTTGAAGCGTCAAGCGCCGCACCCTCTTTTAAAACGGCGTAGACTGCGGCTTCATCGGGCGGCAAAGCGCACGCAGATTCCGCCTCATCGTCTTTTTTAGATGTTTCAAAAGGCAAAGAAAGCGCCGCGCGCCCCGCAAAAGAAAAAGATTCCAATATGTCGTCGGCGCACGTTACAAGCGTTGCGCCGTCCCTGATAAGCTCATGACATCCCTTGCTTGAAGGCTGGTCTATGCGCCCGGGCACGGCAAAAACATCACGCCCGTATTCGGCCGCCAAGCGCGCGGTTATCATGCTGCCTCCCTTTGAGTCAGACTCCACCACAATTACACCAAGACAAAGCCCCGCTATAATGCGATTGCGTATCGGGAAGGTCTGCTTGTCGGCGCGCGTGCCGAGCACAAATTCAGAAACAAGCGCGCCCTCTGCGGCGAGGCGCTTGTAAAGGTCTATATTTTCAGGCGGGTATACAATATCCAAACCGCAACCCAACACCGCGACGGTTTTGCCGCCCGCTTCAAGCGCGCCAAGATGAGCGGCAGTATCTATGCCGCGCGCCATGCCGCTTACTACCGTAAGCCCGCTTTGGGCAAGCACAGCCCCCAACTTGCGCGCAACACCCTGCCCATAAAGGCTGCACTTGCGGCTGCCCACTATTGCAATGCAGGGCGCGTTTAAATCTACGTCGCCTTGCACATATAAACCTATGGGTGCATCCGGCGCTTCGGCAAGCAAACGCGGGTAAGCGGAGTCTTCAAAAGTGATGTATTTTGCGCCGCGCCCCTCAACCTTTGCGGACACGGCATCTATGTCTATTTTTGCGCGGCCCTCAACTATCGCGGCGGCGGTTTTATCGCCTATGCGCTCAACCGAAGTAAGCTCATTCAAAGAAGCCTTAAGCGCGGCCTCGGCAGAACCGAAACGGCGTATGAGCCTCATCGCCGTAACCGCGCCGACCTCAGGCGTCATGGCAAGCTTCATGCAGCTTTTTACGCGCTCGTCAAGCATGCAAAGCCTCCTCCAAAAACCTGTTTGGTATGTCGGAAGAGTTTACCGCGTTTTCTCCGCAGGCCGCAAACGCGCGCTCCGCGGCAAGCCCCAGCCACTGCGCGCCTACGCACGCGGCTTCAAGCGCGCTCAAATTCAAGTCCGCCCTAGAAATCAGCGCGCCGCAAAGCCCGGATAAAATGTCGCCGCTGCCGCCGCGCGCAAGCGTGGGGCAACCGCGCACGCTCCGCACAAGGTTTACGCCGTCCGACACGGCGGATATGTTTGACTTTAAAAGCGTTGTCAAATTTTTCGAAAAGGCAAGCAGCGCCTCATCGTCAGCGGTTTTTGAGAGCCGTAAAAATTCGCCTACGTGCGGCGTGATAAGACAATTCTTCTTGCCGTAAAGCGCCTGCGTAAGAATGGGAGTTATGCCGTCTGCGTCAAGCACCACGGGGCACTCTGCGGTCTTTGCAATTTCAAGCAGCAGCGCGTGCGCTTCAGGGCTTTGCGTTATGCCAGAGCCCGCCAGTATGGCGGTGGCGCGCGCTTTGCGCTCATTAAAAAGCGCAAGGGTTTCAAGCGATAGCGCGCCGTTTTCATCCTCCGGGCATGATACCCAGATTGCGGAAGGCTCAACCGCGGCAAAACTGGGCGCAAAGCTCTCGGGCACAAAAGCCGTCACGAGCCCCGCCCCCGCTTTGAGGGCGGCCTTGACGTTTAAGAGCGCCGCACCAGGGTAACTTTTAGAACCCGCAAAAATGAAGAGATGCCCGTAACTGCGCTTGTCGGTAACGGCGCTGCGCAAGGTGTTTAAAAAATTCATCGCATCGCGGCGCACAACAAATTCATGCGCGGGATAATTTGCCGCGCTCCCGTCAAACATCCCCAGATCTATGTAGCGCACGCGCCCTACATATGGTCTGTTCTGCGGCAAGAAAACCGCTTTTTTTGCGGTGCCCGCAGAGTATGTCACGTCGGCTCTGAAAATGTCTTCTCCCTTTGCGGGTTCGTCTGACAAACCCGCGGGGATGTCTATTGTTGCGCGCACCTTAGCGGTCAGGGCGTTCACATAACGAAGGGCGCGCGCGTGCGTCTCTTTGAGCGGCGGCGTAAAGTTCATACCCACAAGCCCCTCTATGATTGCGTCAAAACGTTTGGGATAAACGTCCGCCGCCCTTGAAACGTCAGCGGTAATTTTAATTTCAGATGAAAGCGCGGAGAGCATTTTAAGCCCCCTGCGGCAGCACGCGTTGAAGCTTTCCTCGCCGTTTGGCGCAAGCAAAAAGAACTGCGCGTTTTTATAAATTTTTGCAATGCCCGCCATCATTACGATTGCGTCCGCGCCGTTGTTGCCCTTGCCCACAAGCGCAAAAATTTTGGGCGCGCCGCCCGCAAACGCATAGTTTGCAAATTCGCGGATAAACTCTTCGGCCATTAGAGCGCCGGCCTTTTCTACCGCGCGCCAAATGCCAAGCTCATCCCCGCCGAGCAAATCGCGCTCAAAAGCGTCGGCGTCCTTACAGCTCAATATGGGGTTGCAGAATTTCATTTTGTGACTATCGCCATTGCCTGTGCGTATTCTTTTGTGTGCGTTATGCTGATTAGCATTTTTGAACCGCCTATGTCTTGCATGCGCGCGCGCGCGGCGGCATCTAAAACTGCTATGGGGCATCCGGCCTCGTCGTTTTCTATAGAAAGCCCCGCAAGCGTAACGCCGCCAGCAATTCCGGAGCCGAGAGCCTTTGCCATAGCCTCTTTTGCGGCAAAGCGCGCCGCAAAATGAATCTCGGGCACTGCCCGCGAAACGCAATAGTCAATCTCGGTCTGCGTAAAAGTTTTATTGAGGAAGGCCTCCCTGCTGCGCTCAAGAATTGCGCGCACGCGTGCAACCTCGACTAAATCTATGCCGATGCCTACCGTGTACGGACTTTCGCAAAAGCCGTCCGTCATTTAAGTATGAGCCCCTTCATTTCTTTTACCGCGTTTTCTATGCCGCAAAAAAGCGCCCTGCTTATTATGCTGTGGCCGATATTGAATTCATTAAAGTCGGCAAGAGCCTTTACCTCGTCAACGTTAAGATAATTTATGCCGTGCCCCGCGTTCACTTTTAAGCCGAGTTTTTTGGCGCATTCTGCGGCCTCGCGCAGCCTGAAAAGCTCCATCTTCTTTTTCATTTTATTCCCCCACGCGTTTGCGAAAGCGCCCGTGTGCAGCTCAACAAAAGGTGCGCCCGCTTCGGCGGCAAGTTTTACCTGCTCCAAATCGGGGTCTATGAAAATTGAACATTCTATGCCCGCCTTTGAAAGTTTTTTTACCGCATTTGCGATAATGTCGCGCTTTGAAGAAATATTTAGGCCGCCCTCGGTTGTAACCTCGGTGCGGTTTTCCGGCACGAGACAGATATAGTCGGGTTTAATCTTCAGGGCTATTGCAACCATCTCATCGGTGCAGGCCATCTCCATATTGAGCTTTGTGGTGATGTTTTTGCGCAGCTCGGATATGTCTTTATCATTGATGTGCCGCCTGTCTTCGCGAAGGTGCGCGGTTATAGAATCCGCACCGCCGCGCTCCGCAAGAAGAGCCATGTCTATTACGTCAGGCTCGACAATTATTTTTGAGGAGCCGAATACGTCGCGATAGCGCGCCTGCCTGAGGGTCGCGCTGTGGTCTATGTTTACGCCTAGCTTTATCATTGTTATTGGAATTTTTTCCAGAGTGAGGGCATGAAGAGCGCGAAAATCGCGTAGAACTCAAGCCTGCCCATTATCATTACGAAAGAAAGTAAAATTTTAGAACCGCCCGTCATAAAACCGAAGTTTGCGGTGGGTCCCACTTCCGCAAGGCCGGGTCCCGCGTTTGAAAGAGTTGCCACAACCGATGAAAGGCAGCCCGCAAATGAGATGTCTACTTCCATAAGCGAAACGCCCAAAACCCCGACAACGCCGGTCACGATGTATAAAATTATGAAAGAATAAGTGGCGTCCGCATCGCTTTCGTCTATGGGATGCCCGTTCATTCTTATCGTCCTTACAACGTGCGGTCTGAAGGATTTTTCAACATTCAGTATCGACATTTTTATGGATTTTACCACGCGCACAACCTTTAAACCGCCTGAGGTTGAGCCCGAGCAACCGCCCGCAATCATAATCAAAAATATCATGACGTGCGCAAGCGGCGGCCACAGTTGGTAGTCTGCGCTTACAAAACCCGTAGTCGACATCAGCGATACAGTCTGAAAAGCGCTCTCTCTGAAGGCATCGTGCAGATGCCTGAAGGTGATTGAATCTTGCGCTATAAGCACCGCCGCAATCGCAATTGTAGAAAAAAGCAATATGCCCAAAAACCACCAAAGCTCCGTATTGCGTAAAAACGTGCGCACCCTGCCCTTAAAAAGCATAATGAGTATGGCAAAGTTTATGCTGCCGACTATCATGAAAAATATGCAGACCCACTCAAGCGACGGGCTTTTAAAGTGCATGAAGCTGTTGTCGTAAGTGCTGAAACCGCCCGTAGAAACCGTGGGCATCATGTGGCAGACCGCGTCAAACCAGCCCATGCCGAAAGCCCAAAAAGAAAGAGTGCAGGCAATGGATATGAAAACGTAAACATAGACGATTTTCCAGACGCCGCTTTGTATTTTACCGCTTTCAAGCTCTGAAGAATCCAAACCCATTTCATTTGAATAAAGCACCCTGCCGCCCGCCCCCAAAGAGGAAAGTATGGCCACGAAGAAGACTACGACTCCCAAACCGCCTATCCACTGCGTAAGACTGCGCCAAAAAAGCAAACTGCGCGGAAAACCCTCGACATGGCCGAAGACAGAAGCGCCCGTAGTCGTAAAGCCGCTTGAAGACTCAAAAAAAGCGTCGTAAAAAGAGCTGTCGATTATGAGCATATAGGGCACGGCACCCAAAACCGCGCATATCAGCCAGCCAAGCCCCGTAACGCAAAGCGCCTCTTTTTTATAAAGCTTTGTTTCGGCATTGCGGCTAGGATAATAAAAAGTCAGAGCAAAAAACATCGCGATTGCGCAGGATGTTATCCAATAAGGCAGCGCCTCGGCTTCGGAAACGTAGCCGTTGTAAAAAATTGAAACGCCCAGACACAGGCCGAAAGAGGCCGCCATAATCCAGAGGATTATTGAAAGCATCTTGAATATGATTTGGTAATTCATGCAATCAACCCAATATGCCCAAAAAATTGCCTATGTCCGATTTTTTTAAAATCACCATGAGCCTGTCGCCCGCGCTTATTATGTCTGACGCCCCGGGAACTTTTGCTATGCCGCTTTTGCACATCCGCGCCGCAACTATCATGCCGCGCGGCAACCCCATCTCTTTTATGGCCTTGCCGCAGCAAAGCGAAGATGCGGGCACCTTAACTTCGATATGGACAATTTCGGTACCCTCCAAAGCGCCGACCGTTATATATTTTTTATCAGATATGTATTTTAAAATTTCTGTGGCTGTTGCCTTGCGCGGCGAGAGCGCGACTTGTATATCCAAGAAACCGCTTATGCTGCGCAGCACCTGCTCATAGTCGGGCTTGTTAATTACAAGCTGCACTTTTTTAACGCCCAGCTTTTTTGCCTGAAGGCTCGTCATTATGTTTTCTTCATCGTCCTTTGTGCAGGCGATAAAATAGTCTGCGCTGCCCACTTGCTCTTCTTCAAGAAGCCTGAGAGAAGTTGCGCTGCCGTTTATGACCGTGATGTTTGGGAAGCTTTCGGCAAGCTCTTTACAGCGATGCAAATTGGGGTCAATAATGCGCACTTTAAAGCGCGTGTTTGAAAGCAAACGCACCAGAGAAACCGCGGTTTCTGTGGCGCCGTAAATTGCTATGCGCACGGCACCGCCGTAGTCTTCGCTTGAGAACAGGCGCTTCTTTTCAAATATGCGCTCAGGAGAGCCGACCATTGTAATTCTGTCCCCCGGTTCAAGGACGGTGTCGGCACCCGCAATTTCTACCTCTTTACCGCGCTGTACATAGCAAATCCTGATATCAGAAGGCAGATTCAAATCTTTTAGCGGCTTGCCCAAGGCCTTTGCGCCAGAGGTTGTCTGCATGTGCAAAACCTCAATTTGTCCGCGCGCAAAGTCTTCAAGAATGACGCGCTCGGGATTGCGTATAGACTTTGCCAAATCAACCGCCGTGAGAGCCTCAGGATTCAAAATCGCATCAATGTTAAAATACTCCTGATAATTGACAACCGAGTTGTCGGAATACACCTCGTCATGCACCCTTGCAACGGTGTTTTTGGCACCCATATTGTGGGCAAGCGCGCAAGCCACTATGTTAAGCTGGTCATGAGCCGTCATCGCCAAGAAAATATCGCAGGCGGAAACGTTTGCCCGCTTTAAATATTTTGCAGAGGCGCCGTTGCCGCGTATGACGCGCACGTCGAAAGATTCCTCAATTTCATCGGCCACGCTGTCGAAAGATTCTATAAGGGTAACATCGCACCCCTGTTGGCTTAAAACTTCGCAAAGATAAGAACCGACTTCTCCTGCGCCTACTATGATGACTTTCATAATTATATTTTTAAGTGTAAATTAACAGACTTGCGCACAAACTCAAAGCTTTTTTTGACCTCAAAGCCCCTAAAATAAGCTTGCCGAAGCGCGGCTTTTTTTGTGAGATTTAAAGCATGGCCGAATTTGCAGACTCAAAAAATCCGTTGGTAAGCATAATAATGGGCAGCGTCAGCGACTGGGACACCATGCAGCACTGCGCAAACGCTCTTGAAAGTTTCAAAATCCCTTATGAGCGCAACGTGGCAAGCGCCCATAGGACGCCTGATAAAGCCATGTCGATTGCGACCGGCGCAAAGGCGCGCGGCGTCAAAGTTTTGATAGCGGCTGCGGGCGGCGCGGCGCATTTGGCGGGCGTGATTGCCGCGCATACATCCCTGCCCGTGCTGGGCGTGCCCATGAAGGGCTGGGCTCTGGACGGCTTGGACTCTTTGCTTTCTACCGTGCAAATGCCGCGCGGCGTGCCCGTCCCCACGCTTGCAATAGGCAAAGCCGGCGCATTTAATGCGGCGGTTGCGGCGCTGCAAATCTTGGCGCTTTCTTCAGAGCATTATGAGGGCGTGCTTGAAGATTTCAGAAAGAAGCAGACAGAAGAAGTCTTGCATACCAAATTCCCGGACCAAGCGTAACTTTGCACATAGCCTAATTTAATTTTTAAACGGGAGTTTTCGCTCCCGTTTTTTGTGCCGCTATTTAAAAGATTATTTTAAATGCACAATGTAACCTAATGAGTTGGCGCAATGGGATTGGATGCAGGGGCAGGAACAAAAAAAGCCTGCGGCGGAAGGGTGCTTAAGCACTTGCCCGGTCGCGAAACGTTTGCAGTAACGCCGCTATGCGCGGAAAGCCAAACATAACGATTTTAACGAGCGATTGCGGATGCAGGGGCAGGAGCAATAAAAATTGAGAACCGAAGTGTGCTTATGCACATAAGGGTCGAAATTATTTTGAAGCGACACCCACCTGCGCCGCAAAGTCTTTACCACAAAATTAACGAGCGATTGCGGATGCAGAGCAAGGCGCAAGAATGTGAGCGGGCGGGAGTGTGCTTAAAGCACATGACCGGTCGCGAAACGTTCGCAGCAACACAGCTATGCGCCGCAAGCGCGAAGTTAAAATTATTCTTCGTCAAACTTGCGGTTAAACAATGCCTCAAGCTCTTCAAGCATTACGGGGGCATCTTCGCCGCTGGCTATGAATTTGACTTCGCTGCCGCGGCCTGCGGCAAGCATCATAAGGCTCATAATGCTTTTGCCGTTTACGTTTTCGCCGTCTTTTTCAACCCAAACGTCAACGTTTGAATACTTGTTGGAAATGCGCACAATCATTGCGGCAGGACGGGCGTGTATGCCCATCTTGTTCTGGACGGTAAATGAGCGCGTGATTTCCGGTGCGTTATTCATGTATTCAAAAATAAGTCGCCGATTTTGGAGAAGCCTTTTTATACGTCAAGTATTTATTTGCCCTAATATATGACGCAAATCGGGCATAAAAAAGGCCGCGCAAATGCGCAGCCTTGTGAAATTCAAATCTTTAGCTCACTACCAAGCCACGCCCACTTGGAGCGTAATTACCTGCGCAAATCCCTCATAAGTGCCTTCTATTGTGCCGCCGCTCGTAGTTGTGCTGTTTATATCGGCATCGGCAAACATGATGTAGCTGTATGCAAGCTCAATATTAAAGCTCTTATAGTTGTATGCCACACCGCCGGAGAACCATACGCGGTCAGAGTCCGGCACGCGTGCCGTCCTGAATTCAGAACTGCGAACGGGAGATTCGTCCCAAGCGGTGCCGAGTTTGAGCGTAACATCTTCAGTTGCGTAGTAATGCACGCCCAAGGCTACCCTTGAGGTGTTTTTCCAGTTTTCGGGAGTGTAAGAAACTGTGGTACCCGTGTTGGCATTTTTAATATTGAGGTTATTGAAGGTGTTCCACTGCGTAAAGGCGTAGTCAAACATTAGCGCAAAGTCGTCCAAATCGCCCCAGAGACGCTGATATATGCCTGTCGTAATGACGTTCGGGAGCGTAAGGTCTGCCTCGATAGGTTGTGAAGATACGGTTGTGCCCGCCGCATTTGTAACTTTCATGGTGCCGCTTAGGGTATGGCCTACTTCGCTTCTGTAACCTACGCCTATTCTGCCGCCTTCGGCATATTGGGCGGTAATGCCTACATTTGCGCCGCCGCTCCAACTGTCGCCGTAGACATTGGCGTTTAAATCAGGGCCGCCGGTAAAGACCGATTGCGTAAGCTCGGCATTCACATACTGCGCGCTTGCGCCGACAGACAAGGCCAACCAGTCGAGAGGCTTGTATACCAAGCTTGGATTTAAGTCCAAAGTTTTTACGACGCTGCGCATTGCATGATAGCGTCCTACCCAGCCGTCTTCATAATCGGTTTCAAGGCCGTAAGGAGCCGTGGCAGAGAAGGTGATTGCCCATTTATCGTTCAAATTCATACCGGCATACATGTTGGGCACGAGGGCGGTTTCGCCGCCGTTGCCGCCGCTATTGCCCGATACGGGTGTGCCGATATAGGGATTGGTTGTACTCTGGTTATGAAACCTGAAGTGGGGAACAATGACGTTCATAGAACCGTCAATCTTGACCTCATTCGTGCCTGAAAATGCAAAGGCAGATGGGTTCCAGAATGCGGCGGAGGCGTCGTTATTCGCGTTAGTGGCTGCCCCCGCAGTCGCGGTTCCCAAGTTCGCTGCGCCCTGCTCCAAAATCTGGAAGCCGGACCCTAAAGCGACAGAAGATGCGACGCAGGGTATAATGAATAATAATAATTTCTTCATTTTTTAACAATTTGACTTTTAATGCTTTTATAAAAGAAAAGCGGTTTCACAATACCAAGCGCAAGGCGTTTGGAAAGCCAAATATTTAAAATTTTTAAGATTTTTTTAGCCGTAAAAAACGGCGCGGCGCAAAAAGAATCCATCCCGCCGCCATGCGCAAGCATTGCGCGTATTGAAATTACTTTAATTTCATAAAACGTGACATACACGATGTTTACAAAGTGCCGCGCGCGGCCGCAAATGCGAGAACCAACACATCCTATTAAAAATTTTAAAATATTTTAACAAGCGCGCGCATAACGGACATAAAAAAAGCGCGTTTATACGCGCCTGAAACCCGCCGTAAAAAATGGCTAAAAATACATTTTCTCAAGGTCTTTTACTATGTATTCATACGCTTCGTCAACGGTATCGACGATTTTAAAAAACGCCATGTCGGATACGTTTATCACGCCGGTCTTAATCCAATAATCAAAGTCCACAACCTTGTTCCAGAAAGCGCTGCCGAAAAGCACGGTGGGGATGTAATTGTGGGTCTTGCGGGTCTTCATAAGGGTGAAGACTTCAAAAAATTCGTCAAAAGTGCCCGTGCCGCCGGGGAATACCACAAGCGCCTTTGCAAAAAACAAAAGCCAGAATTTGCGCATCAGAAAGTAGTTGAAGTTAACCCACGCATCTTTTGCAACGTAGTCATTGCGGCGCTGCTCGTCAGGGATGAATATTGTAAGCCCCGCAGTCTTGCCGCCCGCCCTGAAAGCGCCCTTGTTGGCGGCTTCCATAATGCCTGGGCCGCCGCCCGTCATTATGTAAAATTTATCTTCCTGCGCTACGTTAAGACAATTTGACCATTCTTGAAGCCTGTTTGCCAAATCTTCCGCAGCGGTATAATATTTTGACATATCAAGCGCCATGCGCGCATTTTCCAAGCGCACTTTCATGTCGGGGGTTTTCTTGGCGGTTTTTGAAAGCTTTTTTTCAAGCTCTTCAAGGTTTGCGCGCGCCTCTTGCTCAGGCTTAATCTGCGCAGAACCGAAAAACGTTATGGTGTTTTGGATTTTTGCGCGTTCAAAAACGAAGGCGGGCATAATGAGGTCTCTTTGAATGCGCATGAGACGCTCAGACATATCTTCAAAAAAGCACTCGATAGGCTGGTCTGCATAAGCCTGATGCAGCTCTTCCGGCTTTTCTATGACCTTTATTTTTTTAACCGTGCCGAAAGACGGCTCTTCAAACTGCGAGGCGGAAACTTTGTTTATGAGCCTTGAGACAGTCTTCACGGGCTTGGCGGGGGATTTCCCCGCCTTGCTTTGCGAAGTTGATTTTTTGAGAGCGACCGTTTTTGCCATGGTTATGCCGGGTCAGCCTTAAACTATTCTGCAGGCAGCGGCGAGGGGGCGTCTATCGCAGGTTTTGCGGGCGCCGCAAGCGCTTCGCCGGCGGGGGCGGTTGCAGACTGGGTAATTTCTACCGGAACCACCTTTTCTTTAAATCCTTTTGCGTTGATGTAAAGCGCGCCCGTAGCCGCGGCCGTAGCTTCAATCGGAACCACAACAGAAGTCTGCCCCTCGGGGATTACGACTTCGGGCATCGTAAGCGCGCTGGGGATGTTCGTTTTAACGTCAATCGCAAAGCCGCCTTCGGGAGCCGAGAAACCCGTAGCCAAAATCATGTTTACGGTGTTGCCAGCCTCTGCGGTGAGTGACGAGGGCGATACTTCAAGCTCTGAAGAGTCAACCCTGAAGCTGCCTATCCAGATTGAGTCGTTTTCGTCGACGATTTCAACATCGTAATTTTTGCCCGGATCAAGCGGGGGAACAATAAAGTTTAGGGTTGTGCGCGAAACAAACTGCGTGTCGGCAAAGACGTCGCCTATGGCTACTTTGTCCTGCCTGTCAAAACCGTTGCCGAGTATCGTGATGCTAGAACCTACGGCGCCGCGTTCAGACTGCAAGCTTACGACATAGCGGTTGAGGATGTTAAGCTCATAAACCGTGGGGCTTATGATTTCCCTATCCTTTATGCCGAGGTTGCCGGTGTCAGACTTGTACTTGAGAATAAAGTAATATTTTGCAGTTGTCCTGCCCTTGGGCATAACGTAGTCATATTCAAAGATGCGCTTGTCCGCAAGGTCCTGCGCAATCTTCATAGTATAGGTTTGCCCATCTATGACGATGAAGGGCTGCAAGCTTTCCTTGATGACGGAACCGTCTACAAGGTGGGCGCTGAAGCTCAATGTATAGACGCTCGAAGAGTTCTCGGGAACTTTTGCGGGCGTAAGATTTGTCAGCCCTGAAGTGCAACCGACAAGCAGCGTTAAAGCCGAAATTGAGAGCGTTGAAATAATTTTCTTTGCAATATTCATATCGGTGATTTTATAAATTAAACATTATAGATAATAAATATTCCCTTCTGTGCAAGACAAAGATACACCGATTTTTCAAAACCTGTCAGACGCGCTTGGTGTGTATCTGCATGTTCCCTTCTGCGCGCGCCTCTGCGATTTTTGTAAATTCTATAAACTCAAGCCCTCCGCGGCAGACTTTGAAACTTACCTAGGCGCGCTTAAAATAGAGGCCGACGCCTTGGCGGCAGAGCTCGCACAAAGCGGCAAAACGCCGCTTGCGATGTTCTGGGGCGGCGGCACGCCCACCGCCCTTTCTGAAAGCCATTTGGCGCGCGCGGCAAAAATACTGTCGCCCTTCGCGCCGCAAAAAGAATGGACTGTCGAAGCCGCACCCTCAACTTTGAGCCCCGCAAAGCTCAAACTATTAAAAGAGCTCGGGGTAAACAGAATTTCTCTCGGTGTGCAAAGCTTCTCTCAAAATACGCTAAACGCCCTCGGCCGCCCCCATTCCGAAGCCGCCGCCCGCCGCGCCATAGACTTGATTTTGGAAACGGGCTTTGAGAAATTCTCCGTAGATTTGATTTTTGCGGGCGAAGGGCAAACTCTTGATTCTTTTGCCGCAGATATTAAGGCGGCTGCGGCCTGCGGGGCAAACCACATAAGCGCTTACTGTTTAGAGTTTGAAAGCGGCACGTCGTGCTGCGCAGGCGGAGGCAAGAATTTTGAAGAGAACGCCCGCGAAGCCGCATTTTTAGAGCTTGCGCTTGAAGAACTGCAGCACCTCGGCTTTAAACAGTATGAAGTTTCAAACTACGCGCGCGAAGGCTTTGAGTGCCTGCATAACATGATTATTTGGAATATGGGCGAATGGCTGGGCTTAGGCCCCGCCGCGGCCTCGCAATGGGCAGGATTGCGCCGCAAAAATATTGATAACCTAGACCTCTGGGCGCAGGGCTTAAAAGCTGGCACCCCGCGATATGCCGACATTGTGAAGCTTGACGATGAGGAGATTTTTTCAAGCGCGCTGATTTTCGGCCTGCGCTTAAATGCGGGCGTGGATATTCTTAAACTTAAGGCGCGCTGCCCCAAGGCAGACTTTGACACAAGGCTTAAAACCCTAGAGGCGCTTGAGGCCGAGGGTCTCGCAGAAATAAAAGACGCGCGCAGCGTCTGCGGACATGTGGTTTCAAAGCGGGTGCGCCTCACAAAGCGCGGCAGAATGCTCGCCGACGCAATCGCGGTTGAACTGCTTTAAGCAGCGCAATGCGAGATATCTGAAAAACCCGCATTACCGAATGTTTGGTATAACAATCAAACTGCGCCGACCCGCTTTGCAAAATCAGTCGCAAGATTCTTCGCCGCTCAATATGCAAGCCGACACCAGAAAACTAAGCGTCCAGCGGCCGTAGGGGCGAAATTGAGAGGGATGCTCCGTCATGATAAACATGGCGGCGGTGCATTTGTGAAAGGCGGTTTTAGGCGCGCCGTCGGCGGAATCAAGAAGGATGTCGGCCAAACTTTCAAGGTGTGGATTGTGGCCGACTATCATCAAGTCTCCGTCAAAGTTTGCAACAAGGGCTATGCTTTTTGCGGCGGCAAGGGCGCTGTCTTCGGGGCGCAGATTTTGCGTTTCCACAAGCGGGGCGGACATACCCGCAACAGCTTTAAACTGCTCGGCAGTCTCCCTGGCCCTGATATACGGGCTATGCCAAATTTCAACGACGCCGCCGAAAACAGAATGGTCTATTGCGGCGCCCAATTTTTTTATTTGATTTACGCCCCTGCGGCTCAGCGGCCTTGCTTCATCGGGACATGTGTCTTTTGCGTGCGCGTGTCTAAGCAAAAATAGTCTCATTAAAGTCATAATTTAAAACGCTGTTTTTAAATTTTGCGATATTTTTTTGCGCAATCACAAAAAAACCCGCATAATATTTGCGGGTTTTAAATTTTGCTGTTCGATTTTTAGCGGCGGCGGCGCCTGATAAAGGCGAAGATAAGAGCCGCCAAGCCCGCGAAGGCCGCAGCTTGCGATGCCTCGGGAACGCTTGAGAAGGTAACATAGAGGCCGTCGCTCTGCTTTGCGAATATCGCGGTAAGAGCGTCAAGACCGTCGGTGTTGCCCGTAAGGCTGGCCAAAAAGTCGCTTTCGCTGAAGTCTGCTGCCGAAGAAATGTCAGACCATTCAATAATCTTGTAGGCGTGGTCTGCCTCAAGACTTGTTACGTTGAATTCAAACGTGAACTGCTGACCTTCCAGAACGGCCGCGCCCTTTGTGAAAGAACCGCTAAGCTTGATTAGGTCTACGCTTTCTCCATTTATGTCAACCAACACATTGCCTGCGCTCCAGACAAAGTCTGTGGCCGTAACGCTGCCTATTTCGGAAGAAGTCCTATTGGTTGCGCCAAAGCCGCCGCCGTTAAGCAGCACCCTGCCTATACCCCAAAAGACGCCCGTTTTGCCGTTATTGTCTGTTGTTATATAAAGCTTGCCGTTGTTGATTACGGTATCGCCCCTATAATAAGTGTAAGACTTAAGCCACTGATTGCCCGTGCCGCTTTTTACGATTGAGAGCGCTGCCGTAGTTAACGTTGCGGGGTCTGAGGCAGAGCCCATGTCATGTATGCGCCCCGTGTAGGTGGTATTGCCGGAACCCGTAAGAGTTATGATTGTAGTACCCTTTGTCGAATTGGTACCGTAAGAGGTTGTAATCCTGCTGTTGCTTGAGCTTAAACCGCCGCTTAAGCCCCCTATGCTGATATTTGTAATACCGCCGGAGTCTCCGCTTCCGTCAAAGGCGATTGAACCGTTGTTTATAAGGTTGCCTTTGATTTCGAGGTTTGAGCCGTTAACATAAAACATTGACGCGGTATTGTTAACAACCTTAAAGAAGTTGGTCAAATCGCCTTCTACAACAACCGCGCTGTCGGCAGTAAATTTGCGAACCGCCAGATTCATAGAACCTATTGTAACGGTTGTGCCGCTTTTGTAAGACTTGATGTAAACACCCTGGTCGGCGCTGGTAGAAGAAGGTGCATCCTGCCCCGTCACTTTACCGCCTATGTTTGTGGAAACTATGGAACTGATGTGCGTATCTTGATATGCAAGAACGCTTATCGAAGAACGGTCGTCCTCTGCAGTTGCCGCAGAACCTAAGGTTATAGTGCCGACACTAGCCGCATACTGCGTTATGTTGCCCGAACCGTCGGTAACGTTTGCAGCATTTGTAAATAAAGCAAGTTTAGCTCTGCCCGCCGTAGTCGTGGTCACCGCGTTGACATTCGCCAAGCTTACGTAACCGTCAAGATTGTTTACAAAATCAGGCGTTGAGGATGACGTGGGATCTGAAGAATAACCCAAGGTACCGCTTGTGCCCAAATTAATGTCATTGGTTATTGTCAGATTGGAACTCGTAAATACGCTGGTTTGATAGTTACTGCCCTTCAAAAACTGCATTTTGCCGCCCGCAATATTTATTGTGCCGTAGTTTTCAAATTGTGTCGTAACAATCGAGAGCTGGCCGCCCGTCAGGTTTACGGAAGTGCCCGAAGTATTAGAGCTGTCTCCCAAAACAAGTGTCTTTAAGAAATAGCCCTGCGCGGTTGTACCGAGATTCAAATTACCCAGCGCAACATTCACAGTCTTTGCATTTATCTGAATTCCGGCTCCGCTCTGCGTCTTGCGTATATTAAGAGTATTCGCCGCGTTTTGCGTTATTGAATTAAAAGATAGAGTGCTGGAACCGCTGTACAGTGTCCAAGAGCCCGTAGATGTAGAAGTATTGTTAATGCTGTTCCAAGACAAGGCGCTGGAGACATTAATCAAACCGACGGTCGAAATGCCGTTCATCAAATAAACATCTGCGGAAGTGTTATTATAACCCGGGCCGGTAATAGAAGTGACTGTATTGGGGTCTGAACTCCAATTGGCGGTAGTGGGGGCGACACCCGTAGACGAAGTTGAAACAAGAGACCAATAATAATCGATCGCAAACGTCGATTGTGCGGCAAGAAAGGCCGTAAAAGCCGATAATGTAAGTGATTTAAGATATTTCATAGCAAGCGGAATATAGTTGGTTAAAGAGTTATACGTCTGATAAACAATGTTGCCGATTTTTGTAAAATTTGAAAGCAATAAATTTCCTCAATTTTACTCAAATTTTACAACATCCATTAAATACGCCACATACAAATGCGCAATGGATTTTAAAGCAATTTAACCAAATGTGAACCGTCTTGCGATATAGAAAACTGCAATTTTATGGCATTTAACGCCAAATTATCGCCGATGTTCTCAGGCCATTCTATACATAAAACCTTTGGGTCTTCTACAATTTCGTCAATGAGCAAGTCATCATACTGATTGGCCGAATTTAACCTATATGCGTCTACGTGCACAAAAGGCATACGCTGCCCCTTGTAAACGGTATAAATATTAAAAGACGGGCTTTTTACAGTTTCCGCAACACCTATGCCTGCGGCGAGCCCTTTGGCAAAAGTGGTCTTGCCCGTGCCCAAATCTCCATACAGCGCAACTACGGAGCCGGAGTTTAAATAAAGCCCCAACCTCTCACCCAGATAAACGGTTTGGGCGGCGTCCTTGGTGATGACGCCGCCCGAAAGTTCTGAAAATATACTCATTTAAAACTTCGCGCAAAAACGCGTTATGCGTTCAAGCCCCTTTTCTATAACGCTGTCGCTGACGGCGTAGCTAAAGCGGATATTCTCATCCGCCCCAAAAGCCACCCCCGGCACAACCGCAACAAGCTCTTCTTCAAGAAGCTTCTCGCAAAATTTTGCGGAATCTATTTTGAAAGAAGAAATATTCGGGAAAAGGTAGAATGCGCCAGTCGCCCTGCGGCAGCTTACGCCTTTAATGGCATTAAGACCCTCCAAAAGCGTGAGTCTGCGCCTGTCAAAAACCTTAAGCATGGAAGCCAAGGCCTCTGCGGCAAGCTTGGGCTCTTTAAGGGCGGCAAGCGCCCCGTATTGGGCAAATGTAGTGGCGTTTGAGGTAGTCTGACTTTGTATGTCGCCAATGGCGTTTGCAATGTCTTTGGGGGCGCAAACGGTGCCCAGCCTCCAACCCGTCATGGCGTAAGATTTGCTGAAGCCCGACGCAATTATGACCCTGCTTTTTGCCTCTTCTGAAAATGAAGCGGGGCTTACAGCCACTGCGCCGTCGTAAGTCAAAAATTCGTAAATTTCGTCAGACAAGATGAAAATGTCGGCATCTACCGCGATTTTCACAAGCGCTTCAAGCTCTGCTTTTGTGTAAACTGCGCCCGTCGGGTTTGAGGGGCTTGTAAGAACAAGCATCTTGGTCTTCGACGTGATGGCCGCCTTAAGCTGAGCGGGCGTGATTTTAAAATCTGTTTCGTCCGAAGCTTTTACATAAACGGGCGTGCCGCCCGCAAGCTTGACCATCTCGGGATAGCTTACCCAGTAGGGAGCGGGTATTATGACTTCATCGCCGGGGCTTACAACCGCCATTATTGACAGGTAGCATGAAAATTTGCCTCCGGGGCTGACTATAATGTTGTTTGCCGTTACGCCGCCGACGCCTTTTTCTTTGACGTAAAAATCTGCGAGCGCCTGCCTAAGCTCCGCTAGGCCCGAAGACGGGATGTATTTTGTTTTACCTTGAGCGAGAGCCTTTGCGCACGCCTCTTTTATGAATTCGGGCGTGTCAAAATTAGGCTCTCCCGCGCCGAACCCGCAGACGTCTTTGCCCGCAGCCGCAAGCGCTTTTGCCTTTGAGTCCACTATCAAAGTGGGCGAAGGAGATATGTTTTGTGACCAGGTTGATAATCTAGCTTTCATTTTTTTTTGCAGAGTAAAAGCCCAAATCCCGATTTATATATGTCAATACGGTTAATTTTTTATTACGGCGCAAAGAATGAATCTACCCGCGCAAAAATCAAGCAATATCGCTAATTTTTTAGACCGTAGCTCGCAAAGCCGCTCAAAATCTTCGTTAAAGACAAAAGTCACGCAGTTTGCTGCGTACTTATGACAAAATACAGCTAACAAATACTACAAAACGGACTAATTGGGTATCTAACTTCCCGACACACTGAAGCCATGGGCAACCATCGGGCGCAACTTTTTAAGCAGTTGACATTTTGCCGCTGAAATTTATTAAACGGCTATGCAAAAAATTAAAACCAATAAAGAGTGGCTTGAGCAGGAGAGGATAAACCGCCGCGCAGAATGCTCTTTGTATGGCGTTGCAATTAAAGATCTGCCGCCCGAAGTAAGGCGCGGAAAAATTGAGCTGCACCGCCAAACCGACATTAGCCGAACGCGTGGCGGGCATCAGCGCGGAAAGCTTTACACAAATAGGCCTAAATGATATCATTTGAGGCCTTTTTTGCCCGTAATTTCGCGGACTGTTAAAATTTTATATTGGCGTCCGCCTATAATTTCGGTGCGGTTAGCAATGAACTCAAGTACGCATTAAACTGCATAATAATTTCTGACTCATCCGTATTTTTGGTATGATATATTTTGACCGCCTCTGCAATGTCTATGTAGCGAAAACTGCAGTTGAATATATTTATTAGTACGAACCAATTTTTATCGGCAGTATACCGTAAAAAACAACGCAGATTTTAGGGTAAAAAATAACAGTGCAAAACGATTTGAAACGCTGTTCACGCTACGCAATCGCTTTGCACTGTTTCAAAAACCCTGCGCGCATTAAGCGCGCAAAAGCCTGTCAGCGGCGTTTACTTGCCGCAAGCGCACTTCGCCTTTTTAGCAGGAGCCTTCTTAGCAACCACCTTCTTGGCGGGAGCCTTCTTGGCAACTACCTTCTTGGCGGGAGCCTTTTTAGCAACCGCTTTTTTGGCGACCGCTTTTTTTACTACTGCTTTTTTAGCGGGGGCTTTCTTAGCGACCGCTTTTTTTACTGCTTTCTTTACTGCCATGATGTTTATGTATTTTGGTTTATTTTTGTCATTCCGCGTCGCACAGCAAACCGTTTAGCGATGTGCAGAGCTTCTGACTCAGAAGCCGCGACGCGAGAAATTCGAAAATTTTTATTGGCGCATTGAAACTTGCGCGCAAATTTTCCGCCGTTAAAGACGGGCAAAAACAAAATTCAAAATACGCGAAATTTTTTTGAAGTGAGAGATGGGAACCGCGGGCAGTCTTATCGAACGCCCTTGTGTGATTCGCCTTTATGTAAAGAAGCATTTTCCGTTTGGAATTTTTATTGATAGATGGCTTCTGTTAATTTCGCTGACAGCAATATGTTTGCGTAAGTTTTTTTTTGCAACAAAAAAAAATTTGTTTTCAAAAAAAAATTGCGCGTATGTTTTTTCGCATATGCAAAATTGCGTATTTCAAAAAAAATTGCTTTGCCTTATGCGCGCATACTCTGCGTATTTTTTATTTTGCAGCAGCGCAGTTTTTTTAAGACGCCGCTCTACGCCCTTAAATAGACGGTTTGCGGCGCATCAATATGCGCATTAAAAAATCCGCGAGGCAAAGTGCAAAGAAGCCTTAATAATATTTTTGAAACTTATCAACTATGCGCCGCAAAAAAAATCTTACTTCAAGAGCGGCGCGTTCAAAGCGCTTGCGATAATTTTTTTGGCGTCAAACTTGTGCGATTTAAAAAATTCCGAAGCGGGCAGCATCTTTGCGCACGGCTTTTGAAGAGATGAAATTTTTATATAGCCGCGCTTGCACGCGATATCGAGAGAGTCGCGATTTGAAGATTCCAGAATCTCTCCGCACTCCCCGCATTTTTCATCAGGCGCGCAGGCAAATGCGCTGTGCGTCTTGATTACTTCTCCGTCATACTCAAACGCGCCTTGGCCAAACGCCCTTATGCGGCGGTCAAGCTCTACCGCGTCTTTGCCAAAGTCCAAAAACAAATCAAACTTGTCCAGCTTGCGCGTATAGCTTGCGCGGCTTTCATCCTGCTCTTCAAATACTGCGGAACCTTCGGCGACTTTGGGGAGACTCTCGCGCAGTAAAAATGCGCTCATGACGGAAATTTTTTCACGCAGGCTCGCAGAAGTCTCGCGCGGGGATATGTCCGTATGCTTTTTTGCGCAAACGCCGCCGACATCCATCTTTAAGGCCATGCGCATAAGGCAGACACCCGTCTGCGTCTCGCCGCAGGCTATTGCGGTCTCTATGGGAGAAGGCCCCCTTAACTCGGGCAACAGCGACGCGTGCAGGTTGAGGCAACCGTATTGCGGGAAGTCAAGCACGTCCGCGCGCAGGATATGCCCGTAGGCCATTACTATAACACAGTCTACGCCCAGCGCCTTCATGCATTCTATTTCTTCAAGCCCCGGGCGTTTTTCGGGGCGCAAAAGCGGAATGAAGTTTGCCAAAGCCCATTCGCTTACGGGATTGGGCGAAAGCTTGTGCCCCCTGCCCTTGGGCTTGTCGGGGTTGCTTACAACGCATGCTAGCTTGCCGAAAAATTCGTCGGAGCGCAGGAACTTTAGGGACTCCAACGCTATCGCGTCCGACGCCATGAATGCAACTCTCATGCCTACTTTGTGCGACCCTTTTTCTTTGAGTATTTGGCAAAGTGATTATACTCCGCCCTTGAAGGTTTGACCCTTGACTTGCCGACGCGCGCTTGCGACTTTTGCGCCGGTTTGGCCTTTAATTTAAATATGCGCGTTTTAGAATTTTGACCGGCGTTGTCATCTGCCCCACGCCCGTTGTCTTGCGATTCTTGGATGCGCTTCGGCTTTGATTTGCCAAGACGCTCTTGCAGCGTCTGCGGGGTTTTGCCCACAAACTCGAGCTTGAGCGCCATGCCGCCCAACTTGAATTTTTCGCGCAGACCTTTTTCAAGATAGCGCTTGTAGGCGTCGGTAACTATCGACGCCTTGTTGCAGTAAAATCTGAAGGTAAGCGGCCTGTGCGCAATCTTGACTGCGTAGTAAATTTTAAGGCGAGAGCCCGAAACATACTTTGGCTGGTTAAGATCCATAAGCTCGGCAACGGCGGCATTGACCTTTGACGTCTGCACGGGCGCAAGCATCTTTTTATAAAGCTTTGACGCGCCCAGCAAAAGGCGGTCTATGCCCTTCTTTTCGATTGCCGAAGTAAAATAAATAGGGGAATCGCCCAAGGTGTAGAGCGATTTGCGCACAGCTTCTTCAAACTCTTTTTTGAAAGACGCCACACTGTCATAAGTGCCCAGCGCGCCCTTTGCAAAACCCTTCTCGGCATAGTCCCACTTGTTTACGACCAAAATTATAGAAGCGCCTGCGTCCATGATTTCGCCGGCGAGACGCTTGTCCAACTCCGACACGCCCTCCATGGCGTCCATGATCAAGAATACGATGTCGCAATGCTCTATGGCCTTGCGCGTGCGCACGCCCGACAAAAAGTCTAAAGACGTGTTTACCTTGCGCCTTGCGCGCAGACCCGCAGTGTCGTAAAGGCGGAACTTTATTGTGTCTTCGTCCTCGCGCTCAAAGTCAAAGTCATGTCGCACGGTGTCGCGCGTGGTGCCGGCAACATTGCTGACTATCAACCTGTCAAAGCCCAGTATCGCGTTGCAAATTGAACTTTTGCCGACATTGGGGCGGCCGGCTACGCAAATGTTTATGCGCCCTTCTTCGCGCTCCAAAGACGGCGGCTTTATTGCGCCGAAGCGCTCTTCTATAAGATTAATTAAGGCTTCGATATTGCCGCCGTGCTCCGCAGAAACGCCTATGACGTTTTTAAAGCCGAGCTCGTAAAATTCATTCACTTTTTTATCGTGCGAAGACACGTCCACCTTGTTTGCCACAAGTATTATGTCTTTGCCAGAAACCCTTAACAAATCGGCGATTTTAGAATCCAGCGCCGTAACGCCTTCTTGGGTGTCTGCCACAAACAAGATTAAGTCTGCGGCCAAAATTGCGAATTGAGCCTGCTCGTTCGTGGCGTCGGATATGACTTTTTCCGTCACAGCCTCCCCCGCGAACATACCGCCCGTATCCATCAGCATCAATCCTTCGCCGAGTTTTTCGGCGACGATGTCGCGCGTTACGCCCGGCCTGTCGTGCACTATTGACACGCGACGCCCGAGCAGCCTGTTAAAAAGCCTGCTTTTGCCCACGTTGGGGCGGCCGACCAATGCTATGCACTTTTCTTTGGTTTCACTCACTTGTATTCCTTTAAAATTTATCTATGGCGCGGCGCATTCTTTCGGCGGCTTCGATAAGGTTTTCGTAGCTTGTCGAGAAGCTCGCCCTCACAAAACCCTCGCCCGACTGCCCGAAGGCGGTACCCGGCACTATTGCCACTTTTGCGTCCGCCAAGATGCGCTTTGAAAAATCCATCGACGTCATGCCGAAACTTTTTACGCACGGGAAGGCGTAGAACGTGCCCTTGGGCAGATGGCACTTAAGCCCCATGGCGTTAAACTGTCCGACGATAAAGTCTCGGCGTATCATATACTGCTCGCGCATCATTTCAATGTCGCGCTTGCCGTTTTTGAGGGCTTCTATGGCGGCTTCTTGAGAGATTATTGAAGCGCACATGATTGCATACTGGTGCGTTTTGACCATTGCATCCATGATTTCTTTGGGGGCGCAGGCGTAACCCATCCTGAAGCCAGTCATGGCAAAGGCCTTTGAGAAGCCGTGCAAAAATATGGTGCGCTCTTTCATGCCGTCTAGCGAGGCTATCGAGACGTGCTCGCCCTCAAAGATTATGTCCGAATAAATCTCGTCGCTGATGATGAGCAGGTTTTTTTCTTTGGCAAACTTGGCCAAATCTTCAAGCGTTGCCCTGTCTACCACGCCCCCCGTGGGGTTTGTGGGAAAGTTTATTATAAAGGCTTTTACGCCGGGCTGCCAAGCGGCGCGCACGGCTTTCATATCTAGCGTGAAACCGCTTTCGGGCGGGGTTACGACGGGTACGGCTATGCCGTGGCAAAGCAAAATGCTGGGCGAGTATGAGACAAAGCAGGGCTCGTGATACATTATTTTATCGCCCGGGTTTATTATCGCGCGCAGCGCAATGTCCATAGCTTCGGAAGCGCCCACGCTCACCAAGATTTCATTCTCGGGGTCGTAGGCCATACCGAGGTTTTTTTCGGTATATTTTGAAATTTCCTGCCTGAGCTGACGCAGACCCCTGTTGTCCGTATAAGAGGTTTTGCCTTTTTCCAGCGCGAAAATCGCCGCTTCGCGGATATGCCAAGGCGTAATAAAGTCGGGCTCGCCGATACCCAGCGAAACCGCGTCCTTCATCGTTGAAGCGATGGCAAAAAACTCCCTAATGCCCGATGTGGGCAGCTTAGAGACGTGATTTGCCACAAAACCCGAACTAGTAGTATTGCTCATATTCCGTAACAAAAATTGCCGCTATGGCGAGACTATGGGCTTGTCGCTGCCCGAAGAGTCTTTAAAAAGCGTGAAGCCCTGCTGCTTGTATACCCTCAAGAAGAAGTGCGTGGCGGTAGACTGCACGCCGTGTATTGTTGCGAGTTTTTCATATACGAAGCTCGCAATTTCTTTGAGTGACTTTGCGTTTACAAAAAGCAGAAGGTCGTAAGCACCGCTCATAAGGTAGCAAGAGTCTACCTGGGGGAAGCGCGCTATGCGCTGAGCCAGGGTGTCAAAGCCGCCCTCCCTCTCGGGGTTTATTTTAAGCTCTATGGCCGCGCGCACGACGGAGTTCTCCTGACTGTCGGGGTTTATCACGGGCCTCCAGCCCAGAAGTATGTTGTCGGCCTTAAGTTTCTGAATTTCCGACTGCACTTCGGCTTCGGACAGGCTCAAAAGTTTGCCTATCTGCTCAGTCGAGAGGCTTTCATCATCAAGCAATAATTTTAAAACCTTGTTCATATTCTTAAGCATCTTGCACGAATTAATTTTTTTTAAAACTCTTTTTTTTACAAATGTGGCGGCTCTGCGCCTAAAAACGCCGATTTTAAAAAACTTAAAACCGCGCGCAAAAAAGCACGGGGGAATTTTTTGCATCTCCGCAAAATTCTGCGAGGCTTGCGCCGCCGGCATTTAAAAACCCGCGCACGGCCTCAAACTCTTCAAGGCCGCCAACGTGTCCGCGATAGCAAAGCGCGCTTAAAAAAGCAGGGCGGCCGGCTTCTTTAAAAACTTTTAAAAGCGCTCCCATACAGGCCAAAGTCGATACGGGGTCTGTAATTGTTTTTTTGTCCGACTTAGGCAGCCAGCCCAAATTTAACATTGCGCACGCAATCTCTTTTGAACGCGCGCCCAAAACATCGACCCAATCTGCGTGCGACTTTAAAAAAAATTCGTATTTGGACTGCGGCACTCCGTTTTCAAAAAAAAGTTTGCGCGAGCTTTCAAGCGCGGCTTCTTGCACGTCAAAGGCGTAAACTTTGCCGTCTGCGGGCAGGGTTTTTGCCAGAAACAAGGCGTCAAAACCGTTGCCCAAAGTAAAATCGGCCGCAAAGCGCGCGCCGCTTTGTGCTATGAAGCGGGCGCATTCCTCATGCGCTTTAAGGGTTAAATTCATTAAAAAAGGCAGGCTTAAAAATCGCAAAAGACTAAAGCAAACCGCGCTCTGAAGATTCTTTTGCAAAGTGCAGTATCTGCGCAATAACGCGCGAGGCCGCGTTCGAATGCTCTTCAAGCTCGTCAATGGCGTGCTTTCTTGCGAGGCCGCGGCGATATATTATTTTAAAGGCGGTAAACACCAAATCTACTTCGTCCTGCGTAAACCCGTTGCGCTGCATATTGATTTTATTGATGGCGCAAACCGTTGCCGGCGAGCCGTCCGCCATGAAAAAAGGCGGCAGGTCTTTTACTAGCTTTGAAGAAGCGCTGAGCATTGAATAAGCCCCGACCCTGCAAAATTGATGCACGCCGCTGCCCCAACCGATTACCGCGTAGTCTTCTATTACGACGTGGCCGCCGAGCGCCGCGTGAGAGCTCATAATAAGCTTGTTGCCCACCACGCAGTCATGCGCAATGTGGCTGTAAGCCAAAATATTGTTGTCGTTGCCCACTAAGGTAAAGCCGCCGTCGCGCGTGGCAAGGTGGGCTGTGGTGTATTCTCTGAAGACGTTGCGATCCCCTATCTTCAAACCCGTTTTGCCGCCCACGTATTTTAAGTCATGGGTTTTGCCGCCTATAAAGGCGTATGGGAAAACCTGATTGTCGCGCCCCATGATTGTGTAGCCATCAACGGTTGCGTGGTGGGCTACAACCGTGCCCGAACCCAGCTGCACGTCTTTGCCTATGTAGGCGTATGCGCCGACTTCTACATTGTCGTCAAGCTTTGCGCCATCCTCTATTATGGCTGTGGGATGTATCTTTGTCATATATGAACGTATTTTTTACGGAGCTTCGCTTGCGGAAAGTATTGTAAACATAAGCTCCGCAGAAGAGACCGTCTTGCCGTCAACCTTGCACTCGGCCTCGGCGCAGGCTATTTTGTCGCCGCGCGATTTTGTTATTTTAACTTCAATTCTTATTTGATCGCCGGGCTTAACGGCGCGCCTAAACTTAACCTTGTCGGCGCTCATAAAGAAGGCAAGCTTGTCGTCGGCGTTCACTTTTTTAAGCATCAACACCCCTGCGGCCTGCGCCATTGCCTCAAGCTGCAAAACGCCGGGCATTACGGGATTACCGGGGAAATGCCCCTGAAAATAAGCCTCGTTAATCGTAACGTTTTTGATTGCCACAAGCTCCATATCGCGGATTTCCGAAACCCTGTCTATAAGAACAAAGGGATAGCGGTGGGGCAAAAGTTCGAGTATGCGGCGCGTATCAAGCTCAACCTCGTTAGTAATTAGCTTAAGCTCTTTTTTAGGCTGTTTTTTTTCTTCGGCGGGGACTGCCGCAGGTGCCGCCGCAACCTTCTGCATCTGCTCAAAAATTTTGGCCGTGAGCTTTGCGTTTAAAGCGTGCCCCGGGCGCACGGCCACAATGTGAGCCTTGAGCTTTTTGCCCAGCAGAGTGATGTCGCCTATGATGTCGAGAATTTTATGGCGCACAAATTCATCAGAATAGCGCAGGGGTTCTTTAGACAAAATCTTGTCGCCCTTTATGACTATTGCCGAATCAAGACTGCCGCCCTGAATTTTGCCCATCTTCAAAAGCTCTTCAATGTCTTCATAGATGGTGAAGGTGCGCGCGGGCGCAATGCCGTGCTGAAAAGTTTCCGGATCTATGTCTAGCGAAAGGTGCTGGGTGTGTATGCCTCGATCATCCGCCGAAGTGCAGGTGATTTTGAAGCCGTCATAAGGCAAGGCTATGAGCGACCTGTTGCCGTCGGTGACCGAAATCGGTTCTTTAAGCTCATAATATTCGCGCTCGGCATCCTGCTCAACGGGTTCGGCCTGCTGTATGAGGTTTACAAAAAACTTTGAAGAGCCGTCCAAGATGGGGGGTTCGCCAGAGTCCATCTCAATATAGGCGTTGTCTACATCCATGCCGTTGAAGGCGGCCAAAACGTGCTCAATGGTATGCAGCTTTACGTGCCCGGACGTTATGCCCGTGTTGCGGACCAAATCGCCGACCATGGATATGCACGGCCTTACCTCGGGCTTGCCGTAGATGTCTTTGCGTCTGAAAACTATCCCCGCGTTTTCGGGGGCGGGCTTGATGGTAAGCGTGACTTCCGCAGCCGTGTGCAGCGCCGTTCCGCTTATGCTTGCTTCCCTTAATATGGTTCTTTGTTTCATTATTTAAAGTGCGACATTAAAATGACAGGGCAAAGCCGCGTCAATTTTCAAATTGCATAAGCTTAAGTTTTTTACGCCGCCGCAATTACCGCCAAACATCGCCTATTTTTATAAATGTAACGCAAAACGCAAGCTTTCAAAACGACACAATGAACCATTGAACAGTGCGCAAACACCAAAGCTTCTCACCAAAGCTTGCTAAAGCAACTTTTGTATTGGTGTAATGGGATTGCGTTTAACAAATATAAATTAAAAAACACACATGAGATAACAGCACCTTTGGCGCAATGGGCTTGGGCTTCAGACGAGTATAAAGCCAACACCGTTCGCCAAAATTGGCGAAATTATTTTTAAGCGACACCCAGCCATGCGCCAAAATCATTCGTCAAACCTTAACTCGCGATTTGAAATGTAGAGCAAGGCGCGGCATCTCGCCATTACGGGGTATTTGGCTAAAGTCAAGGCTTCTCACTAAAGCTTTTGAATTCAGAAGCTTTGGCGCAATGAGTTTGGATGCAGGGGCAGGAGCAAGAAAAATTTCGGGTCGAAGTGTGCTTAAGCACATGAGAGTCGAAATTATTTCGCAGCGACACAGCCCTGCGCCAATATTAAGAATACGCCCAAAAGTAAATTCCGATTTGGCGCAATGAGTTTGGATGCAGAAGCAGGAACAAAAAAAGCCTGCGGGCGGGAGCGTACTTATGTACGTGACCGGTACAGGCTTTTTGCAGTGACGAACTTATGCGCCAAAATCATTCGTCAAACAGACGGAAGCATTGATAAAGCCATGGCAATCTCGCGCTCATCATACTCGTAATTGCCGAGCTTGTGAGCGAAATAGTCAAGATAGGCGGTCATATCCAGGTGGCCGTGCCCCGAAAGGTTGAATAAAATGGCCTTTGATTCGCCGGTTCGGGCGCAGGCGCGGGCTTCGTCCATGGCGGCACTTATTGCGTGGGAAGATTCAGGCGCGGGCACTATGCCCTCAGCCCTTGCAAACTCTACGGCGTCTTTGAAGACATCGAGCTGCTGGACGGTGCGCGCCCGCATAAGGCCTTGGCTTAATACATTGCTTATCTGCGGAGCCATGCCGTGATAACGTAAACCGCCCGCGTGGACGGCAGGCGGCATGAAAGAACTGCCGAGCGTATACATTTTTAAGAGGGGCGTTTTGCCGGCGACATCGCCGAAGTCATAGGCGTATTTGCCCTTTGTGAGGCTCGGACAAGCTGCGGGTTCAACGCCGAGCACATCCACTTTTTTGCCACCGCGCAACATTGCGCCTATGAATGGAAAGCATATCCCCGCAAAGTTTGAGCCGCCGCCGCAAGCGCCTATTATGAGGTCGGGATAATCGTTGGCCATTTCCATCTGCTTGATGGCTTCTTCGCCGATTATCGACTGGTGCAAGAGCACGTGGTTTAATACGGAGCCCAAACAGTATTTTGTGTCAGGATTTTTTACGGCGTCTTCAACCGCCTCCGAAATTGCTATGCCGAGAGACCCGCGGCAATCGGGGTCTTTTGCGAGTATTGCCCTGCCCGCTTCCGTAAAGGGACTGGGAGACGCTATCGCGGTTGCGCCGTAAACTTCCATCATGGCCTTGCGATAGGGTTTTTGGTCAAACGAACAGCGCACCATATAGACTTTGCACTCAAGCCCGAAGGCATTGCAGGCCTGACTGAGCGCGGAGCCCCACTGCCCAGCACCCGTCTCTGTAGTTATATATTTTGTGCCCTGCACTTTGTTTTCAAAAGCCTGCGCAACGGCACTGTTGCTTTTGTGAGAGCCGGAGGGGCTTACGCCCTCATACTTGTAATAAATGCGCGCGGGGGTTTTAAGCGCGGCCTCAAGCCTGTGTGCGCGATACAGCGGCGAGGGGCGCCACTGCCTGTAAATTTCGCGGACTTCGGCGGGGATGTCTATGTATCTTTCCGCAGAATATTCTTGCTCGACGGAGCCTTTGGCGAATATCGCGTAAAGCGCCTCTTTGGGAAGCGCTTGGCCTGTGGCGGGGTTTGCGGGATGCGGGGTTTTTTGGGGCAAATCCGCTTCTATATTATACCACTGCTTCGGGATTGATTCTTCGTCCAGTATATATTTAACGCGCGACATTGTAGTGATGCTAGGCTGTTAAAGTTTAACGTTCGACCTGCGCGCCGTCTCCGTTTTTGGCGTTTTCGGCGGGGTTTTTATACATATTGAATATAATCTTTTCAGGCACTGTGCTGCGCTCCACATTGGTTTGGTTGTAAGCGGGGAAAGATATGACCTGCGTATGCAGCGACGGCTCTTGGGGGATGGCGGTGATTGTGGTTTGACGCACAAAGCAGCCGTCCTCGTTTGTTTCAGACTCGACCGTAAGCGGAGTCTTGCCGATGTTAAGGCCGTTCATGACTATGGGCGCGCCCTCGGGTACGCTCTCGATTTTTGTGAGGCGCGTTTTTGTGTATTTGTCTTCTGAATTGCATGCGGCAAGAAGCGCCGCCGAAACCAATATAAGCGATAATTTTTTCATAAATTACATTTTGTCCATGTTTTTCATAGAGTTCATAAGGTGCGACATACGTCTGCGACCCTTTTCGCCGCGCATCATTTTCATCATTTTGCGCATCTGCTCAAACTGTTTTAAGAGCGAATTGATGTCGCGCACCTGCGTGCCAGAGCCCGATGCAATGCGCAGCCTGCGTCTGGCGTTCAATATGCCGGGGTTGCGGCGCTCTTGCGGCGTCATAGAAAGTATTATGGCTTCCGTCTGGCGCATTTTGCCCTCTTCGCGCTCCCCGATGTTCACGCCGCTGAGGCCGGGTATCATTTTCATGATTGAACCCATTGAGCCCATCTTTTTGATTTGGCGCATCTGGCTTAAGAAGTCCTCCAAATCAAATTCGGACTTGCGCATTTTTTCCGCCATGCGCTCTGCCTCGGCAAGGTCTATATTTTCCTGCGCTTTTTCTACGAGGCTAACAACGTCGCCCATGCCCAGTATGCGCTGCGCCATTCTGTCAGGGTAAAAAACCTCAAAGTCATCGGTCTTTTCGCCTACGCCCGCAAATTTTATGGGCGCGCCCGATATGCTTTTTATGGAGAGCGCCGCGCCGCCCCTTGCGTCGCCGTCAAGCTTTGTGAGAACTACGCCCGTGACAGAAAGCGCCTCGTTAAAGCGCTTTGCTACGTCTACGGCCTCTTGCCCCAAGGCGGCGTCGGCCACCAATAAGACTTCTGAAGGCTGCACGTTTGCGCGCAGATTTTTTACTTCGTCAATGAGCGCTTCATCAATCTGCAGGCGGCCCGCAGTATCGAAAATCAAAGCGTCATAACCGTCTTCTAGCGCCTGTTTGCCTAGAGAAGCCCCCAAGCTTGCCACATCTTTGCGAGACCTGTCGCAATAAACTTTTATACCGGTTTGCGCGCCGAGCGCCTCAAGCTGGTCTATGGCCGCCGGGCGATATACGTCGCAGGCGATGAGCGCGGGCTTAAATCCTTTTTTTGCCAGCAGTTTGCCGAGCTTTGCGCTCGTCGTGGTTTTACCCGAACCGTGCAAGCCCACCATCATAATTTTCAGGGGCTTTGCGCTTGAAAGCTCCGTCGCGCCTTCGCCCAAGAGCGTTACAAGCTCATCATGTATGATTTTTACGAGCTGTTGTCCGGGCGTGACGGACTTTATGACCTCTTGGCCTACAGAGGCGGCCTTCACCCTTTCTATAAACTCGCGCGCAACCTTAAAATGCACGTCGGCGCCGAGCAAGGCTTTGCGCACCTCGGAAAGAGCCTCCGACATGTTTTCTTCACTCAGCTTGCCAAGGCCGCGTATGTTGCGCAGGGCCAGCGACAATTTTTCAGTCAAACTTTCTAACATATTCTTAAATTGGCAAAGATTGTCGGAAATTTTTTGCGTTTCAACCATTTTCTTACCCGCCCACTTCAATATAAAAAGCTTGAAGATTTTGCGTTATGTTTTTGTATGGAAGAAATGAGAGCTTCCATTAAGAGCACGTTGCTCGGTTTCAGCGTGGGCGTTGCGGTTTTGCCCGCGGCCGTCATGGCGGGTCTCATTTTATACATGCAGCAAAGCATTGTGAGCGTGGCCTCCGCAAAGTTTGAGACGGTGGCCATAGACAACACAAAGCAGGTTGCCTCGGACATGCTGGGGATGTGCACGCTCATTCAAAAAAGCAGGGATGAGACCGTGCGCCGCAAACGTGCCCGCTTTTTTACGATGCTTGAGCCTTTCGGCGCACCCTCGCTTTCAAAAGAAAAGACAGAGGCCGAAATTTCAAGCGACGCCGACCCCGCCCTTAAAACGAAGCGCAAAATACCCATACTGATGTTCGGCGACACGCGTCTAAACGGCGGCGACGGCACGGAAAAAATTACCTCCGCGCTTGAGGCGCTCAAAGAAATTACGCGCACAGACTACGCAATTTTGGTGCGCCTTAACGAAAGCGGCGATATGCTGAGGGTTGCGACCACTCTTACGGATTCAAACGGGCGCAGCATGCTTTACTCATACGTGCCGGCAAAGCGCAAATCGGGCGGAATGCGCACGCTTGAAATTGCCGACCTTTTGCAGGGCAAAAATTTCAGGGGGATGGTGAATATAGGCGGAGCATATATGCGCGTAAGTTATGAGCCCATTTTTGACCAAAACCAAAATGTGATAGGCGCCATATTTTTCGGCATAACCCAAAACTTTTTGGATGACTTGCGCACCTATATGGAAAGCGTTCGCATAGGCGAAGACGGCTATGTTTGGGCGATAGAGGCCGAAGACGTCGATAAATCCGTATTCAGGGTTTCAAAAGACGGCAAGTTAAACGGCTTTGTCATGCAGTTTGACGAGCAAAACAGCCGCCGCAAAAATTTCATGGAAATTTTGGAGGGCGCAAAAAAGCTTTCGGAGGGTGAAATAGGGGTGAATATTTATGCGCCCAATCTGTCCGACGGCACAGACTCAAAGCGGCGCATAACCTGCTACGCGTACTTTAAACCGTGGAACTGGGTGCTCGGCGCAACCGCATATACCGAAGACTTTGAACGCGGCGCGCAGTTTGTAGACGACCAGGCGCGCGCGGTGTTAAAAAAGCTGCTCTACGGCTTGGGTTTTGTGATGTTTGTAACGATGCTGTTTGTGTGGTATCTTATCAGCAAGCTCAATTCAAGCTTTGTGACGCTCAAAAGCATAGGCGAATCTTTGAGCGTGGGCGACATTTACGAGGCCAACCAGAAAATCAAGGCCTTTTCAAAAAGCGGCATGCTTTCCCCCATCAAAGAGACTTACGAACAGTTTGTGTCTGTCGGGCAGATGAGCAAGAACCTTTCCGAGCTGATATCGCAGACGCAAAAGTGCGTTGTTGATTTGGCCGGCGGCGCGTCAAAAATCACGATGGGCGCGAGAGAGTTAGGCGCAATAATCGCGCTGCAAGGCGCTTCGGTGAGGGAGGTCAGCCAAGCGGGCAAATCCATAATGAACTCTTCCGTAAAGCTTAATAAAGACGCAAAAAGCTCGGCGCAGGATGTAGAAAAAACCCTGCAACTTGCGGTGCAAAGCGGCAAGCTGCTTGAGTCGCTCAAAATAAACTCGGACGAGCTTATAAAATCCACAAACCAGATAGTATCCTCGCTTGACTTTATAAACCGCAATGCGGGCGGCATAAGCTCCGTAATATCCACAATAAATTCTTTGAGCGAACAGACCAACCTGCTTTCTCTAAACGCCGCCATAGAAGCTGAAAAGGCGGGCGAATACGGTTTGGGCTTCTCTGTGGTTGCCCGCGAAATCCGCAAGCTCGCCGACCAAACCGCCACGGCAACCAAAGATATAGAGCGCATGGTAGAGGAGCTGCAGATTTCTGTAAATTCGGGCGTGGCGGAGATTGACAGGTTTGGGGCGCGCATGCGCGAAGGTTCGGAAACCATACACTTTGCGACCGTCTCCCTAGGCAAGGTTGTGGAAGAGGTTTCAGACCTTGCGCCGCGCTTTGAAGAGCTTGCCAGAGAAATAGGCCATCAGGCCGAGGGCGCCGAAGAAATCAGCCGCACGATGGACGAAATAAGCAAGACTTCGATGAACGTGGGGATGCGCATTTCCGAATTCAAGCGCGCCACGGAATCTTTGGACGCCATAAGCGCGGAGCTTAAAGAGGAAATCTCTCTTTTCAAAATCAAGGAGGCCTCTTCAAAATGAAAATTTCACTAAGAAAGGCGCTTCTAATCTTCGGCGTTGCGGTTTCGGTTGTGCCTATATGCGCGGTTATATGGCTTGTGGCTGCCATGAAAACGCAGACGGTAGAATCAGTCCAAAGAGAATTTGAAGGCATAGCGGTTGACACTGCGCGCCAAGTGGTCTCCGATGTGCGCAGGATTTGCGAAATAATAAACCTGTCGCGCCAGAAAACCGCCATGAACGTGCGCAACCAAGCCATGCTGCAACTTTACAGGCTGGGACTGCCCAATATCTCCGAAGAATTTTTTACGACGGTGGCCAAAGACCAGTATGACCCGCGTTCGGGCGCGCCGGTAACTTTGAACAAACTGTCCTTCGGGAGCGTGGCACTTAGCCCCGCCCTTGATGAAAGCGGCAACCCCGACGCATCCGCCGCAAGCGGCACCATACAAAAAATTCTTGAAAACGCCAAGGGTGTAGAAACCGCGGATTTGGAAATATTTTTGCGCATGAACCCCGAGGGCGATATGCTGCGCGTGGCAAGCACGCTTGTGCGCAAGGACGGCACGCCATACATAGGCACCTACATCCCCGCCGTAGACCCAGACGGCTCTCAAAACCCCGTCATTCAAAGCCTGCTCGAGGGCAATACCTACCAGGGCTTCTTAAACTGCGGCGAAATTTCGTTCGTTGGCTCTTACGAGCCGCTTTTTGACGCAAACCGCAATGTTATAGGGGCAATATCCTACGGTTCCGCCTCAGACTTCTCAGCATTTATCTGCGACTACCTGCAAATGCAGGGCATAGGCAAAAACGGCTATATTTGGGTGATGGAGCCTAACCGAGGCGGCAAGACCGTATTTAGGGTGTCAAAGGGCGGCGTATTAAACACAATGGTATCCGAAGACGATGAAACTTCTATAAGGCGCGCATGGCTTGAGCGTTTTATAGAAAAGGCAAAAATGCTGGATGTCGGCGACATTGGGGTTGCAAAACACGCCGCGCGCCCCTCAGACCTTGAAAACCCGCAAGACAGAATAAGCGCATATTCATACTTCTCGCAATGGAACTGGATTATAGGCGTTACCATTTATAAGCAGGATTACGACCAGATGTCGGACGCCATAAGCGCCAAAGCGTCGGAGCTTTTGCGCAACATGGGCTTTGCGGCATTCGCAATACTTGCGGCGGTCGTTATAATGGCGTGGCTGCTTTCAGAAAGAATGTCTTCGCCATTCGGCGCGCTCTTAAAGCTCACCGCGCGTTTAAAGAACGGAGACATCAAAACGGCCGCCCGCCATATAGAAGCGCTTGAAAAGCTGAAGGCCGACAAAGAATCGAACCTGCGGGCGCTTTTGGCTTTCACTTCAAAAATTACGCGCACTTTTGCGGATCTAATCGGCAAGCTCAGCCACTCTTCGGTAACGCTTTCTGAAAATTCAGACAAAATAGCCGCGGGGGCCGCGCAGATGGAAAGCATCGTCACAATGCAGACCAGCTCCATCTTAAAGGTAAGCAAGACCAGCGAAGCCATAACGATTTCATCCGAAAAGCTAAACTTGAACGCGCGAAAGTCCGCGCTAAAGGTTGAGGGTGTAAGCGACCTCGCAAAAGGCGGCGGCCGCAATCTTGAAGCGCTCAAAGAAAATTCAGAAAAGCTGGCCGAGGCGGCAAGCGCAATATCCTCAAGGCTTTTTATTATGAGCCAGAAGGCGCAATCAATCTCGGCAATCGTAACTGCCATGAGCGCCATCAGCGAAAAAACAAACCTTCTCGCCCTAAACGCGTCAATAGAAGCAAAAAAATCGGGAGACTTCGGCACGGGTTTTGAGAGCGTCGCCTCGCAAATCAGAAAGCTTTCGGACAAAACCGCAGTTTCAACCATGAGTATTAAGAACATGGTTAAAAAAATGCAAAGCTCGGTAGAGTCGGGCGTGGCAGACATGAACAACTTTGCATTGAGGGTTGAGCAGGCCTATAAAATCATAGGCGAGGCCGAAGAGGGGCTTTCAAAGATAATTCCTCAAGTTATATTGCTCGGACCCAAGTTCGAGATGCTGGCAAAAGGCGTTGGCCAACAGGCGGAAAGCGCGCGCCTTATTTCGGAGACAATGGCGCAATTAAGCGTTTCGGCAATAAAAACGAAGGATAAAATCTCCGAATTTAAAATAGCAACGGATTCTTTGAATGAAACTTCCGCAGCACTTAAAAGGCAGATTTCCAACTTCAATATTTAAGGGGCAATTAAAATTTTTGAAAAAAAACCTTGCAGAGGAGGCCTTTTGCTATTTAGTTGCTCGTTTTTCTAAAATTTAAGACAAATGAAAGCTACAATTAAAATTCAGGGTAAACAGCTGACCGTCACAGAGGGCGAAATTTTCTTCGTGAACCGCTTTGTTAATTCAAATGCGGGCGATACTATCGCCATCAAGGATGTCCTCATGGTCGGCGAAGGCGCGGGCGCAAAATTCGGCACCCCCCTTGTAGAAGGCGCAAGCGTGGACGTAAAGGTCCTCGAAAACAAGCGCGGCAAGAAGATAGACATCTTCAAGAAAAAGCGCAGGAAGGGCTATGAACGCAGAAGAGGTCATCGCCAAGAACTTTCTGTCATCAAGGTTGAATCCATCAAGGCATAATTGAAAGGCGACACTCATGGCACATAAAAAAGGTCAGGGCACATCCAAAAACGGCAGAGACTCTAAGCCGAAAATGCGCGGCGTAAAGAAATACGGCGGCGAATTCGTACTCGCGGGCAACATCATCCTGCGTCAGTGCGGCACCAAGATACATGCGGGCGAAAACGTCGGCATGGGCAGAGACTTCACGCTCTTCGCCCTCGCAGAAGGTACCGTAAAGTGGGACGGCGAACACAGGAAAGTTTCCGTAGTCGCATAACGCTTTTATTTGTTTTAGAAAAAGACGCCCGTTAAAGGGCGTTTTTTTTGCGCCCCTCAGTCAAGATTGAATACCCTTAATTGGGTATTGCAGTATGGCTTGACTAATCTTTTCGAGGCCTTTTAGTAAAATAAAACTGGGGGTTATGCGCAAGTCGGGCCATTTTCAAAAAGGACGCATGTATGGGGAAGAAGAAGAGCATTGAATATCTTTGGCACAAAAATGACGATGACATGGCGCAGTTTTGGGAGAAAGAATGCAGGCAGACCTACTTTGCCTATCCCAATACGCATATGCCAAAAAATCTTATAGGCGAAAATAGCGGGAACAGAATAATTGCCCCAAAAAAGTTGCCCATGGAAGTGCTGGGCAGACGCGGCATACTGGATGCGGGGTTTGCCGTCAATACGCGCGGATATTATCACAGCCGTTCAAAAAAGAATTACCATATAGCGCTCTTTATACAAAGCGGAAAAACATCCGTGCGTTTTGACGGAACAAGGCGCGAAGCGAAAAAAGGAGACCTGATAATCATCCCCAAAGCATGTATCGCTGATGAAACCGTAACCTGCCCTAAGGCAAGCGTCTATTGGATGCACATTAAACCAACACCTGAATGGAACGCGCTTTTCGGCGCAAAGGTGTTGCTGCGCAAGGCGCGCAAAATGTCAGAGTTTACATTCGCGCTGCGGATTTACGAACGCGAGGTATATTCAAAAGAGCGTTCTATAATTTTTCTAGAAAATATTGCAGACGTCTTGATAGAGATTTTCAGGCGCGAGATGTCCACCCCGCAGGCACGTCCTCATAAGTTGTCTGCGGACGCCCTGCTTGGAGAAGTCCGCAAGCATCCGTGAAAAAATTGGAACCGTAACGCCGCCGCAGAAATAATTGGCACTTCGCCCGCAATTCTGGACGCAGAGTGCATTAAATCACATTCTGTAAAATTTTCAAAATTTGTTCTGAAAACAAGAATGCAAAAGGCTCTTGAACTGTTGTCAGCAAAAAGCATGTCTTATACGCAAATCGCGAAGGCTGTGGGCTACGCAAACACATCTTCCCTCTCAAAAGTATTCAGGGCATATTGTGGCAAATCTTTGCGTAATTTCACGAATTTTTTACCGCCCCGTATTGAACTTTAAAAGCAAGAATCTTTGGATATACATGCCGACCGCCGATTGAAGCGCGCTTTCTACAATTGTGCCGAGCCTATAAAAATAAATATTTAGCCCCGCCCAAAAGCGTCTATTTTTATATTTAACGTCCATTTTAAGCATTGAAAAAAACGCCTCTCGGAATTATTATTCAAACATTGCGAGAAATGATAATTTGGGAGAATGTTGTAATGACAAAATTAATTTTTATGCTTTTTGCGCTTGCCCTCTCTTTCGGCGCGCGCGCTTGGGGGGAAGATTCTGCGTATAAATATTTTGCGTATCGCTCTTTTAATCCGGAATTTGAGGCAATGAAAGATTTTGCGGGTATGGACGTAAACACCGTTGCAATTTTTCCGGCGCATTCATGGAACTCATTGGGGGAACCCTACTCTAAATATCCGCCCATATGGACGGGATTCAAGCAATACGATTTCCGGTCTTTTGACAGACAGCTTGACGATGTTTTGAAAATAAATCCCGCCGCCGAATTTGTAATCATTGTGGATTTGAATTCCCCCATGTTTCTTATGCATAGACTATGCGTACGCGGAGACTCGGCAGAAGCGGACAGCTACATGATGCTTTCTTGCGCACTTTCAAACCCGGAATGGCGCAAACATACGGCAGACTATCTAAAGGCATTGCTTGAATATGCGGAATCAAAATACGGAAACAAAATAAAAGCCTATTTACTGGCATGCGGCATGACGGATGAATGGATGGATTATAGCCTAGGTACTGCGGGGCGCTTTAAAACCCAAAAATGGGATGAATGGCGCAAAGCGCGCGGCCTGGATAAGGCGCCCGTGCCATCTTACTCAGACATGGATTCGGCGTCTTTTGAGAACTTGTTGCGAGACCCGTCAAAAGAGAAATCCGTCGTGGAATATTTTGAATTTACCTCGGATATCGTCGCAGACGGCATAGATTTTTTTTCAAAAACAGCCCGCGAAACGGTGGGCAAAGACAAGAAAATAGGAGTGTTTTTCGGCTATATCGTCCAGCTTACAAACAATCGCATGGTAAACAGCGGGCATCTTGCCTATGAGCGCGTCTTTGCGCTGCCGCAAATTGATTTTTTCATAAGCCCGGGCTCTTATTGCGACAGAAATATCGGCGACGGCAGCGGTTTCATGTGCGCCGACGGCACGCGGCGCAGGTTTAACAAGGGGTGGCTGCATGAAATAGACCACTTTACGCTCGACACAATGTTAAACTACGAAGATTCGCGCATTCCCGGACAAAAAAATGCTTGGAGCACGCGGGCGGAAAACGACGCCGGGCTAAAAAGAGAATTTGCGCTGGCAAGCGTCAACGGCGCTTCGCTTTGGTGTTTTGATATGTGGGGAGGCTTCTATAAAACCAAAGAGACATTGGCGCTCATTGAAAAATCTCATGAAATCTGGAAAAAGTTTGCCGCATGCAAGTCAGAGCCTGTTGCGGAAGTGGCAATGATTGTTGATCCGCAAAGCGCATTATATGTGAATGACTCCATTAAAAACTCCGTAATTTCGGATATTAATGTCGGGACGCGTTCAAAGCTCAACAAGCTTGGCGCGCCTTTCCAGATTTTTTCATTCAATGACATAGGGCATGTGGATTTATCGAGATACAAACTGCTTATTTTCCCCGGGATGTTTAAACTGACAAAGGAGCGTCAGGAAATTTTAGACAAATATGTTTTTAAAGAGGGTAAAACCGCCGCCTTTGTCTACGCACCCGCCATTATTGACGAAGAAAAACTGGACAAAAAACTCACGGAAAACTTTACAGGCTTCCCCTTCGGCGGCGACACCGTCCGCGAACGCGTTGAGGGCAGAGGGAAGTTAGTCTACATACCCGGCTACGCCGCACTTACTCCGACACTCTTAAAAAAGCTGGCCTCAGAAAGCGGCGTTAAAATCTATGTGAAAGATGAAATTCCCATTTTTGCGAGCGAAAAACTTTTAGCCATCCACACTGCAAATGGTGGAGAAAAGACAATTACCCTACCGCGCAAATGCGCGCGCATAACGGAACTTTATACGGGCAAAGTCATCGCAGAAAACACGGATACTTTTAGTTATATATTCAACACGCCCGACACCGCATTGTTTGAGCTGGAATACTAGCATATTAATGGATTGCGGCCATTTTATATTTAATAATTTTGCGAAAATACATGCTAGCGCCAATTTATGTTCTATAAATAAAACACAGCAGATTTGGTATTTGAGTAATGAGCTGTCACCCATTTGGCGCAATGGGATTGAATGCAGAAGCAGGAACAAAAAAAGCCTGCGGCGGGAGCGTACTAAACGTATGTGACCGGTGCAGGCTTTTTGCAGTGACGAACTTGTGCGCCAATACCGTTCGCCAAATATTAACGAGCGATTGGAAAGATTTTGGCTCAATGATTTTGAGCTTCAGACGAGTATAAAAAGCAAAACGGAGGGTCGAAGCGTACTTGAGTACGTGAGAGTCTCGGTTTTGATTTTGACGGAGTATCAAGCCAAAAGCATTAGCCAAGCAAGGCGCAAGAATGTGAGCGGGCGGGAGTGTGCTTAAGCACTTGCCCCGTCGCGAAACGTTCGCGGCAACACAGCTATGCGCCGCAAGCCCAACATAACGATTTTAACGAGCGATTGCGGATGCAGGGGCAGGAGCAATAAATTTTTCGGGTCGAAGCGTACATATAGTACGTGAGAGTCGAAAATATTTTGAAGCGACACCCCCCTGCGCCGCAAGCGCTCGTTAAAATTTGTAGCGGCTGATTTCGGTCTTGAGCGAGTCGGCCACAAACTTCATGCGAGTGGCGAGTTTTTCGGTCTCGGAGACGGAAGACATGATTTGGGCGATTTCGTCTTTAAGCTTGCCCATGCCCTCACGGATTTCCATGGCGGCGGAGCTTTGGCCGTTTACGCCGTCAAGGGCGCTTTCAAGGCGGGTTGGCAGGCCTTGCACCTGCTGGATTATGCCGCTTAGGTGCTTGCTGACTACCATCATGTCGGCGTATGACGATTCGACTTTTTTGGCGAAAGTGTCCATGCCTTCAAGGCCGTTATTGACGCCGGCAACCATGCCGGATATGCCGCGCTCAATCTCGATAGCGGAATTTGCGGTCTGGGTGGCCAGCCTGCCTATTTCTGAGGCGACTACGGAAAAGCCCTTGCCGAATTCACCGGCCTTTTTGGCCTCTATGGCGGCGTTGAGACTTAAAAGGTTTGTTTTATCGGCGACGCTTTCCATAGTCTCTACGACGCGTTCAATAATTTGGGCGTTGCCGTAAAGGTCTTTAAGCTGCCCCATAAGTTCGGTACTGAAGCTCTTTAAGTCTGTCATGGAGCCTTCAATCTTTTCGATATGAACAAGGCCGCCTTCTGCGTTTATAACCGTCTGTTCGGAAACTGCAAGCACAGTAGATATGGTCTCTTTAAGGGCTTTTGACGTCATTGAAATATCGACGGCCTTGTGATAAACTTCCGACGCCGTATTTTCTGTGCGCGCAAGTGCGGTAATTCTGTCTTTGGTGCGCCACATAATTTCTTTGATGCCCGAAATCAAGTCTGCGCACTTAAGCGAGATATTCTTTAAAAAGGAAGAGATTGCGTGCGCAAGCTGCGCAAAATTATTAGCGAGAGTTTTAAACTCCATATGCGCCGATACAACCTCTGCGGCCTCAAAGTTGCCGCCGAGCAACCTGCCGGAAACGCGTATCAAACGCTGCACGGGCGTAAGCACCATGCGCGACATCAGGTGGCCGACAAACAGCGCCGCAAGCGCCACCGCTCCCAAAATATAAGGCAGATAAAAGCGCATGGCGGGCATAGGCCAAAGCGCGTCTTGCAAATTTACGCAAGACACCACATACCAGCCGACTATCGGCACATAGTCCCAGGCAATAACCGCGGGCTTGCCGTCGCCAAGCTCTCCCAATACGCCAGCAGAGCCCGTCTCGGCATTTAAGAAGGGCGCGCCCTTCCTATACCAAAACGGGCTCTGCTGAGTTATTGCAAGAGCCCCCTGCGCATCCCCCAAAATGCGCGGCAGGTTGTTTTCAAAAGAGCATATTTGGATTTTGCAAAGCTCGGGCTGTTCCGAAGCGATCATGGAGACTATGCGGCTTAGGTCTATTGAAAACACGCATATACCCCTGAATTCTTCGCCGGCGTAAACGGGGCAGCCTATGAAGATATTCGGCACCTTTTCAATATTGTTTGAACCGAGCCCCGAAAGCGAAAGACGCCCCGAGTCTGCGGTGCGCCTATAGGCTTCAAGTATCTGGGTGTTTTCAAAAATCTTGTCCGCAATGCTGCGTATGCCGCTTACGATTTTGGTTGAATATTGCAAGGTGCCGTCGCTCGCAAAAATAAAACATTCGGGGAAGTCCGTCTTTTCAATCACGGGTTCAAAGCGTTCAGAAAAAAGTTTGCGGTCTATGGTGCCGGCTATGAAATCCGCAATATACGGCATATCGGCTATGGCCGACGCCGTGCGCGTCCTATCCCTGAAATACTGCGCGACGGCCTTTGATTTTGAGGCTGAGAGCATCGCCAAATCGGCCTTGGTTTTGGCAATGGCGGCGTCTTCTGCGGCACTTACGGCAAAATATCCCAAAAGCGCTATAGGCAATATTGAAAACAATATCAGGCAAGCCGAGAACCAGAGCGTCATGCGCCCCGCTTTAAGCCTATCCCAAAGGCTCGGTTTTTCAAAGTTGTGAGGGAGTGTGTTTTGCATTGGCCTGTTTGGGGTTAAAAACCTTTTAAAGATGCACGCGCGCACCGCAAAAAGAGCTTTAATGGGAAATATTTTGCCCGTATTTTAAAGCTTTTGCGAGCAATTTTTACGCCCCGTTTCCGATTTAAAAAATTGTGGTTGCCCAAATGCGAGGGCGCGCAAAAATAATGCCATGAAAAAGTCCGAAAAGGCGCAGATTATTCAGGCCGAGTTTGACAGGCTGTACCCCAAGCCCAAAATTCCGCTGCAAAGCAAGAACAACTTTACGTTTCTGGTGGCGGTGCTGCTTTCGGCGCAGTGTACCGATAAACGCGTCAACGAGGTTACGCCCGGACTCTTTGCCCTAGCCGACACCCCGCAAAAAATGGCGCGCTTGAGCGTTGAAAAGATAGAAGAAACCGTGCGCGCCTGCGGACTTTCAAAAACAAAGGCAAAAAACATAAAGGCGCTTTCTGAAATTTTGGTCAAAGAATATGGCGGAGAGGTGCCCAATACGTTTGAGGGGCTTGAGGCGCTGCCGGGCGTAGGCCATAAGACGGCGTCGGTGCTTATGCTGCAAGCGTTTGACACGCCCGCCTTCCCTGTAGACACGCATATACACCGCCTTGCCGCGCGGTGGGGGTTGGCAAGCGGCAAGAATGTTGAAGATACCGAAAAATGCCTGAAAAAAATCTTCCCTCAAGACGCTTGGTACAGGCTGCACCTTCAATTCATATACTACGGGCGCGAATTTTGCAAAGCGCACACCTGCAAAACCCCGGACACCTATTGCCCGCTTTGCAAAAAACTGCGCAAGTAGCGCCAATCACGCTTGCGCGCCAATCGCAAAATAAAACAAAAAAGCCCGCAGACAAATGCGGGCTTTAAAGTTTTGGAAAGAGGGGGTTTTACTTGGCGTCAAAAGCGTCGCCCAAATCTCTGGTCTTTATGTTTTCAAGGATGAGATTGATTGCCTCTTCTGCGGGACGCACGCCCTCAAACGCCTTTTTGATGCGCGAGCGCAGCGCAACCAAACCCGCCTCGGCCTCTTTTTTGCCGATTACGAACATGTGCGGCACCCTTTCGGTCTCCGCCTTGCGGATTTTTGCGCCGAGCTTTTCCGAAGAATCGTCAACGCTTACACGCACGCCCGCCGCCTTAAGCTGCTTAAAGATTTTGTCGGCATAGGGGATTACTTCTTCGCCGAGTGTCAGTATGCGCACCTGTTCTGGCGCAAGCCAAGTGGGGAAGTTGCCGCCGAAATGCTCAATAAGCACGCCAGTAAAACGCTCAAGACTGCCGAAGGGCGCGCGGTGTATCATCACGGGACGGTGAGACTTGTTGTCGGCGCCCGTGTAGCTTAAATCAAAGCGCTCGGGCAAATTGTAGTCAACCTGAACCGTGCCAAGCTGCCACTCGCGCCCTATCACGTCTTTAATGACAAAGTCAATCTTCGGCCCGTAGAATGCGGCTTCGCCCAATTCTTCCGTAAAGGGCACGCCGAGGCTTTTTGCGGCCTTGCGTATGGCGTCTTCGCTCTTTTTCCAATTTTCATCAGAGCCCACGTACTTGTCGCTGTCGGGGTCTCTGAGAGAAATGCGCACGCGGTATTCTTTCATACCGAGCGTCACAAAGACGTTTTTAACCAAGTCAAGACAGCCTTGGATTTCCGCGTCAAGCTGCTCCGGCGTGCAGAAGATGTGTGCGTCGTCTTGCGTAAAGCCGCGCACGCGCGTCATGCCGTTAAGCTCTCCCGACTGCTCCCAGCGGTAGACGGCACCAAACTCCGCCAAACGCACGGGAAGATCTCTGTAAGAATGCGGATCGCTCTTAAAAATCTGCACATGGAAGGGGCAATTCATGGGCTTAAGCAAAAAGCCCTGCGCCTCGCCGTTTTCAATGCGCTTTTCAAAGTCTGAAACAGAGATGTTTGTGTGCGACATTTCCAAAAGGTCGTCGCGTTCCACAATCGGCACAAATTGCGACTCTTTATAATACGGAAAGTGCCCGCTCGTCTTAAAGAGACCCAGCTTGCCTATGTGCGGCGTGAACACCTGCTGGTAACCCTGTTCAGAAAGCAGTTCCAAAATGTAGTTTTGCAGCTGCTGGCGCAAGGTTGCCCCTTTGGGCTTCCAGAGGACGAGGCCCTGCCCGACCTTGTCGTCTATGGCAAAAAGCCCCATTTCTTTGCCGACTTTGCGGTGGTCGCGCAGCTTTGCCTGCTCCATCTGCTCGAGATATTTTGCAAGCTCTTCCTTGCTTTCAAAAGCGGTGCCGTAAATGCGCTGAAGCTGCTTGTTCTTTTCATCGCCCCTGTGGTATGCGCCCGCAACGCTTAAGAGCTTAAAGGCCTTGATGCGCTTGGTATAGTCAACATGAGGACCCGCACAAAGGTCGCAAAAGTCCCCGTTTTTATAAAACGATATGCTTTCGCCTTCGGGCACGTCTTCAAGGCGGCCTAGCTTGTATGCGGCTTGCCCGCTTTGTTCGATGATTTTCTTAGCCTCTTGGCGGGGGGCTTCAAACTTTTCAAAGCGCTGGTTTTCCGAGATTATTTTTTTCATCTCGGCTTCAATCGCCGTCAAGTCTTCGGCTGTGAACTTGTGATCCGTATCGAAATCGTAATAAAAGCCCGCGTCTGTGGCGGGGCCTATGTCCAACTTGGTGCCCGGGAAGAGGCGCAAAACCGCCTGTGCGAGCACGTGAGAAGCGCTATGCCTTATTTTATGTAGATCCTCGTTCATTTTCTGCTTTTCCGATTTTTAATAAACGCAAGTTTATTATCGTATATTTTAAAATTCTCAAGAGATAAATCTGCCCGATTGCGAGTTTGCGAGCGCATAATATTCAACCCCGCGTCCCGACCATTCAAGCAATTCTTCGGCAAACTTTACGCTGCCGCGCTCATAAACGCTGACTACGCAAGAGCCGCCGAACTTAAAATAGCCCTTCTCGGCGCCGAGCTGCGCAAAGTCTCCCTGTTTTGCAAAATTTATTATGCCGCCCACGTTTGCAGCGCCTATTTCGATAACGGCGCAAAGGCCGCGCCCCGTGTTTATAACGCTGAGCGTGCGCTTGTTTTCAAAGAGGTATTCAAGCCTTCGCGCAAGCGCTATGGGGCTTACGGAATTGAGCGCGCCCCCGATACGCTTAAAGGCCTCGATTTCGCCGGAGACGGGAAAATGAAACCTGTGGTAGTCAAGCGGGCTTAAGCGCGATATGAGAAGCGCGCCGCCGTCAAAGCGTTTTGCCAAATCGGCGCTGTCAAAAAGTTTTTCAAGATTAAAACGCCTGTTTTTTGCATAGAAATAAGATTCTTTTGAAACATCCGCCGCGGCCAAATGACGGGCGTCCGCAGGGAAGAGTATTGCGTCCTCATCTTGCGGCAAGGGGCGCGCATCGGGCTTTAAAGCGCGCGTAAAAAAGTCGTTAAAATTCTTAAAGTCCGAAAGCCGCAAAAGCATTTCGGCTTCATTGATGCGGTGCTCTTTAACAAAGCGCAAAGCGGCCTTGCGGCTTGCGGGGCTGTCAGCCCAAAGCCCCATGAGTTTTGAAAGAGCGGGCAAGCGCAAAAGCGGCGCAAAAATCGCCCTGCCTAACCCCGTGCCGTAGGCAAGCTCAAGCGCGGCGCCGCCGCAGACTTTTTCAAGCTCCGGCTTTTTTGTGAGGCTGTTAAAATATTCTATCTTCATATTGCGCAGGCAATCCTTTCTTTAAGCGCGGTCTGCCGCGCGAGAGACTTTGAATTTTTTACGGCCATAGACCATGCGGCGGGGTCTCCGACGACAAAGACTTTTTTGCGCCCGCGCGTGAGCGCCGTGTAAAGCAGATTGCGCTGCAGCATCATGAAGTGCTGCTTCAAAAGCGGCAGCACGACTATCGGAAACTCGCTGCCCTGCGCCTTGTGCACGCTCACGGCGTAAGCGGGCGCGAGATCGCCGAAATCCCCTCGCAAAATTTCAATCTCCTTAGAGTCAAACTTCACCGAGATTGCCGGGCCTTCGCGGTCTATCTTTGAGACTTTGCCCATGTCGCCGTTATAAACGTCCAAATCGTAATTGTTGCGCATTTGTATGAGTTTGTCTCCGAGTCTGAATTCTGACACGCCGCAGCTTAAGCCCTCGGCCTTGCCGTTAAGCGCCTCTTGAAGCGCCGCATTAAAAGCTGCGATGCCCGCCGAACCCTTGTGCATGGGCGCAAGCACCTGCACGTCCATAACCCTGTCTACGGGCGCATACCAGCGCGGCACCATGTCTTTAATAAGAGTTATGCAGGTTTCAAGCGCGGCTTCGGGTGTGAGCGCCTCAATAAAATTCATATCAGACGCAGGGTCTGCGGCGGAAAGTTTGCACGGGGCAAGTTCCGTCAAAGAATCGTCGCCGTGCAAAATGCGGTGGGCGCAAAGCACAATCTCGCTGCGCTCCGACTGTCTGAAGATTTTGTTGAGCTGCGTAACCGCAAAACTGTCTGAATCTATTATGTCTTTAAGCACATTGCCCGCCCCCACGCTGGGCAGCTGGTTTGTGTCGCCGACCAAAAGCAGATGCGCGTGATTCGGCACGGCTTTTAACAAAGAGGCCGCAAGGCGCGTGTCTATCATGGACACTTCGTCCACAATGACGAATTTTGCGGCGAGCGGCGCGCCGCTGCCGTGCACAAAACCGCCCGTGGCGGGGTCGTAACCGAGAAGCCTGTGTATGGTTTTTGCGGGCACACCCGCGCTTTCAGACATTCTTTGCGCAGCGCGCCCCGTGGGCGCGGCAAGAACGGGCGCGCATTTTTTTGCCGTCAAAATGTCGCATATAGATTTTAAGATGGTGGTCTTGCCCGTACCGGGCCCGCCCGTAATCACGCTTATTTTATGCTGCAACGCGGCAAGTATAGCCCCCTCCTGCTCCGGCGCAAAATCAAAGCCCGCACGCTCTTTACACCACTCAAGCGCCTTGTCGTATTTTATGGGCGGCAGGGTTGATACGCCTTGGGCTATCCGTTTAAGCTCCGCGGCTATGGCGCGCTCCGCAAAATCAAGCTGGGCGCTCTGCAATATGTCGCCGCTTACGCGCACAATCTCGCGCGCCTCGATAAGGTTTGCGATTGCCGATGCGCATTTGTCATAACCGACCTGCAAAAGGCTTGCGGCCGCGCGCTCAAGCACGGGGCGCGGCGCACAGGTGTGGCCCTCGTCCTCAAGCTCGGAAAGCGCAAAAAGCACGCCCGCTTCCACTCTCTGCCTGCTTTCATTGGGCACGCCGGAATTCAGCGCTATGGTATCGGCCGTCTTAAAGCCTATGCCCACAACATCGCGCGCAAGCCTGTAAGGCTCATTGCGCACGACATTCATGGCCTCCGCGCCGTATTTTTTAACGATTTTAAAGCAGGTTGCCACACCAACTCCGTAGGTGCGCAAGAACATCATAACATCGCGCAAACTGCGCTGCTCGTCCCAAGATTTTTTGATGAGCTTTGCCCGCTTTGCGCCTATGCCTTCAACCTCGCGCAGGCGACCAGAATCAAGGTCTATTATCCTCAAAGTGTCCTCGCCGAACCTGTCGACAATGGCCTGCGCATATTTTTTGCCTATGCCAGATATCAGCCCCGAACCCAGAAATTTAACTATCCCGTAAACGCTTGACGGCAGCTTGGTCTTGAAAGACTCAACCTTTATCTGCGCCCCGTATGAGGCGTGGCGCACCCATTCTCCGTCTATCAAAAGCGTCTCCCCGCATTGCACGCCGGGCAGCACGCCCGTAACCGTTATGGGCTCTGCGGAGGGCAGCATATTTTTGCCCGTAAGTTTTATCTGCGCTATGCAAAACTGGTTTTCTTCATTAAAGAAAACTATTTTTTCAACGACGCCTTCCGCGCTTACTTTGCCGTTTTGTAACATTTTTTTGTATGCCGCGCCGACACAACCGCGCTTGCGGTTTAGAATTTCATAAAATACAATAGGCCGTGCAACACTTTTTAACGCGCGCTTAAATATCAAAACCCCAAACCCCTTTTGCCAGAGCGCGCATATCCGAGTATACGCCCATAGCCCAAGGGCAGTTTTTTTGCAAATCGGCTGCGGAATCCGCCCCCGTCGCCACTAAAAACGCTGGCATACCCGCATTTTTACCCGTCAAAGCGTCATACATGGAGTCTCCGACAATCGCGCTTTCTTCAGGGCTAGCGCCAAGTTTTTGCAAGGCTTCCAGCGTGAAAGAAAGCTCGGGCTTGCGGGTTGAAAGCAGCGTAGTGCCGAATATTCCGTTTAAATATTTGTCCATGCCCAAATGGGTTAAAATGGTCTCGGCACCGTCCTGCCCCTTGTTTGTAAGGCAGCCGAGCTTGAAGCCGCGCGCCGCAAGCGCCCGCAATATGGCAAGCGCGAAGGGTATTTCAGAAAGCCCGTTTAAGACGTGCTTTGGAAACAGCTTTACATAAATATGCCCCGCCTCTTCCGCGCGGGCTTCGCCAATCAGCCTTTTAATCGTAAGCAGTATAGAGCCGCCCACAGCCTTGACGACGCTGTCATAAGAGGGTTTGGGCAACCCCAAAATGCCGAAAGTTTCCGCAAGGCAAGAGTGTATTGCGGCATAATTGCTTACAAGCGTGCCGTCCAAGTCAAAGAGCACGCATTTGATTTTTTTAAAATTGTCCATCTTGCGAAAAATAAAAAAGTCCGGAAGATTCGGCCGGACTTTAGCAAGTAATGATGAAGAAACCTTTTCGGTTTAGTAGTCTTCTATCGAGATGAGGCCCCAGAAAAGCTGAGTCCTGTCACCCGAGGGAAGCTCCATGCCCGTTGCTTCATCAGTTGTGAGCGCAAACGTGGTCGACGGAGTGGGGGTATAACACTCGGGCTCATAAGTATACAAGCCGAAAGCCGTGGTTTTGCGGTGAGCTGTCGTATCATTGGCAACACACCCGCCCAAAACTAACGCGGCAGACACTACGGTTGCTATAAAAGCTATATTACGAAGTTTCATGAGAATCGAATTTAGCATTGAGGCGCGAAAAATCAATTACTTTTTTTTCTTTTTGCAAAAAACTTTTCAAACCCGCATAAAAACTAAGGCAACATCTTATAATAGCGAGGCACGCGCTTGGTTATGGACGTTAGCGCTTCGGCGGGCGATATGTTTATGCTGTTGCAATACTCTTCAATCGTAATGCTTTGTCCGCTCTCCTCGCCAATAATCGTAACTTCATCCCCCACTTCCACTTCGGGGATATCGGTTGCGTCAACCGTTGCCTGATCCATTGAAACTATGCCTATTATGGGCACTTTTTTGCCTCTTATTATAACCTTGCCCTCCCCGCCCGCGTTACGCGGCAACCCGTCGCCGTAACCTATCGAAAGAAGCACGACTTTTGAAGGTCTTGAAAGCGTATACTTCTTGCCGTAACCCACGGTTGCGCCGCGCGGCAGTGTCTTAATTTGGCTTACTGCGCCCCTGAAAGTCATAACCTGCTCAGGACAAAAATGGCCGAGTATGGAATTTTCACGCGGAGATATGCCAAACAACACCAAGCCCGCCCTGAAAGACGCCTCAAAATAATGCGGCAAATCTGTGGGGTTAAAAATGTCGCTGTGGTGTATGAAGGCCTTTATGCCGCGCTTCTGCAAAAAGTTTGCCGCGTGGTATAAAAAATCATAATCGGGCGTAGCGCTTTCTGTAGGCGCGCCGCTGCCCATGCCGTGCAGGCAAAGAGCCTCAAGCGTCAAAGACGGGCTGTCCGCAAGCTTCTCCAACATAAGCTTAGCCTCGGCAAGCGATGGTATATTTTCAGACGCCTCTTTTACGGGCATACGCATATGCACTTTGAGGCTTGCGCCAAGGTCTTTTGCGGCCTCTTCAAAGCGCGATATTTCTTCGCAACTGATGAGGGTCGGGCGCAAGTCGTTCTTAAAATAAAACTCTTCCTCGCCCGGCAGAGAAGAGCTCATAACTATCACCGGCCAGCCAGAGCCTATGCCGCGCACCTTAATGCCTTCGGAAAGGTTGGTAACGGCAAAGGCGTCAACGCCACTCGTCATCAGACGCACAACCGCCGCCTCCACGCCGAAGCCGAAAGCGTCGGCCGAAACCAGCGCTATGTATTTTTGCGACACGCTCAGCAAATGCTTAAGCCTTCGTAAATTGCGTTCTAAGGCGCACAAATCTATGCGCACAAAACATCTTATGTGCGTGCTTGAGAGTTCCATTTCACATATTCCCTTTTTGAGAGCAAAAGGGCGTCGGGCGGCAGTGCGGCGGGGCTTAAGAAGCCTTCGCGCAGCGCGTAGGCCGCAACGTCTTTTAAATTTATTTTAAGGCGCGGCGCGCAGGTTAAAAAATCAAGCTCGGCAGCGTCCAATTTTTTTTGTTCTATATAAAAAATCTTAAAGGCAGAGTCTTTAAATTTTGCGGCAAAATCTGCGTACGTAAGCTCTTGCGCAAAATCATTTGCGCCGTCAAACCAAGCGGCGTTTACATAGTTTTTGCGAGAGGATACTGCAAGCGCAAAAGCGCCCGCGCAAAGCTCTTTACCCTTTAAGAGCGCCGCGTCAAAGAGCGTCCAAGAAAACAAGGGCAAGGGCGGCTTTGAAGCAAATGCCAAAGTCGAAAGCGCCGCCGAAACCATGCGCACCCCCAATACGGAGCCCACCCCCCTGCAAAGCGCACAGCATTTTAGGCTTGCGGGCGGCAATTTTGCCGCTTCAAAAAGTGCGGGCAGAGCCCTTAAAACGCCTTCCGAGACCCCGATTTCGACATCTATTTGAGACACCAAGCGCCCGTCTTCAAGCAGCCCCGCAGAAACCGCGCCCGCACAAGCGTCCGCAAGCAATGTGGGGCCCTTAAAAAATGTCGACAAAGCGTCTTGCATAAATTGCGGGGTGTTTTACCCCAAAACGCGCACGGACACCATAAAAAAATCAAAATCTTTTGCGCAAAGTTTTTGGGGGTATGCCCATATCCTCGCGATATTTTGCGACCGTGCGCCGCGCAACCGATATGTTTTTTTCACGCAACATTTCAGCGATTTGACCGTCGCTGAAAGGCTTTGAAGAAGGCTCTGAAGCTATGATTTTTGAGATTTCAACCTTGGCGGTCTCGTTTGAAAGCTCAGACTCGCCGTCGGCGGAATCTATGCCTGTGGCAAAAAACTTTTTGAGCGGCAGCACGCCGTAGGGCGTTTGCATGTATTTCTCTGCGACGGCGCGGCTTATGGTTGTGGGGTGCAGCTCAATCTCGTCGGCCACGTCTTGCATGGTCATGGGCTTAAGCTTTGAGGGGCCGCCCTCAAAAAACTCCCTCTGACGCGCGCAAATTATATCGCCTATGCGCTTCAAAGTGCTTTGGCGGTGCTCAATGGCCTCTATTATAAATTTACCCTCGCGGGTCTTTTCTTTTATGTAAGACTCCGCAGATTTATCAAGCCCGCCCTTTGAAAGCATGGTGCGATAGTCGTTATTTATGCGCAGCTTGGGCACGTATTCATCCGTAGGCATGGCACGCCAAGAGCCGTCTTCAAGCTGCTTTGCGATAAGGTCTATGGTTATGTAGGCGTTTTCATCGGCCTCAAACCCGCGCGCCGGAGAAGTGTTTAAAGAGCCTATCGCGGCTATTGCGCCCTCTACATCGCGCTCAGAAACGCCCGTTTTCTGGGCTATTTCGGACACCCTGCGCTTAAGCAACAGCTCATAATGCTTGTCCAAAATTTTATACGCCAAAGAGTCTGCCGCAGACTTGCGCGCAAGCTGCAGCATAAGGCTTTCGCGCATATTAAAGGCGCCTATGCCGGGCGGATCCATGTTGCGCATAAGCTCTATGGCAACAAGCACGTCTTCTTTGGCGTAGCCGTGCTCCTCTGCCTCGGGCACGCTTTGCTCAAGCAAAAATCCCCTGTCGTCGAGATACCCCGTAATGAATGCAAAAGCCTTTGCCACGGCGGGGGTGGGCGCGTCGGCGCGCGCCTGATTCATGAGATACTCTTGGAAAGACTCTTCCTGCGTGATAGAGTCAAAAAAGAAATCTCGGCGCTTGTTGGCTTCGTCGCTTGAAATGTCATGCGTAAAAAAACCGTCGTCGGCCGCGGATGAAGCATCGTTGCCTTTATGCGCCGAAGAATCTTCCGCGGAGTCTTTAGTCTCTGCGGGTTCGCGGGCAAGATCCGCCTCTGAAGCCGACGCCGAACGCTCTTTGCCGCCGACTATCAGCGGCACGACCACACCGTCTTTGCGCTGCGCTTCTTCAAGCAGCGGATTGCTTTCAAGCTCACGCGCGACAATCTCATTTAAATCAAGCGCGCTGGACTGGAGTATTTCCAGACTCTTGCGCAGCTGGGGCGTAAGTGCGAGCCCCTGCTCCATCTTTTGATTCTGACTGAGGTAAGCGTCCATTGAGACTTATAAATGTGAATGCGCTTTTAAAATTTTCAAGCAGTTTGTTGAAAAGAAAGCAAACAAGCCGCGATTGTTGCATATTTGAAGAAAATCCTCAAACGCCCGCTGTGCGGACAAAGGCGCAAAATTTTCTTGTGGATATGTAAAAAGGCGGTTTGATTTAAAGCAAAGATTTCAAACATGGAATGTAAAAAAGAGCAAAACAAAAAGTCTTGCACCTGCACTTATGCAAGCTGCCCCAAAAGCGGCGTATGCTGCGAATGCGTAAAATACCACCTGCGCAATCGCGAGTTGCCGGGCTGTTTTTTTAATAAAGATGCCGAGCGCACTTACGACAGGTCTTTTGAGCACTTCGCAAAACTCGTGACAGAGGGCAAAATATAATGTCCAAAAAACCCGAGATTATGGCGCCTGCTGGCGATTTTGTTTCACTTTCGGCAGCGCTTCAGGCCGGAGCCGACGCCGTATATTTCGGCATAAAGGGCTTGAATATGCGCGCAAACGCCCGCAACTTCACGCTCAAAGATTTGCCGCGCATAACAAAACTTTGCGCAGACTTTAAGGCAAAAGCCTACCTTACGCTTAACACCATATACTTTGATAAAGAGCTTAAAACGCTTAAACAAGTGTGTGCCGCCGCAAAAAAAAGCGGAGTCTCCGCCGTAATTGCGTGGGACTCAGGCGCGATTAACGAGGCGCGCAAAGCGGGTTTGGATGTTTATTTGTCTACGCAAGCGTCGGTATCAAACGCAGAAGCGGTAATTTCATACCATAAAAATTACGATATAAACCGCTTTGTTCTTGCCCGCGAATGCACGCTGAAAGACATAGCGCTCATGCGCGCGGCCTTAAAAAGAAAGCTCGGCATAAAAGAGGCGGGAAAAATCTCGATTGAAGTTTTTGCGCACGGGGCAATGTGCGTGTCGGTAAGCGGCAGATGTTTTATGTCTGAATTTACGCACGGCAAAAGCGCAAACAGGGGCGAATGCCGCCAACCCTGCCGCCTTGAATATGATATTGCAGACTCAAGAACGGGAGACACAGCCTTTGCACTCGGCAAAAGCTACGTTTTAAGCCCCAAAGACCTGTGCACCCTGCCCTTCATAGAAAAGCTTTTTGAAGCGGGGGTAAACTCTCTTAAAATCGAGGGGCGCGGGCGCAATGCGGAATATGTTTCAAACACGGTCGGCGCTTACAGAAAGGCGACGGACTATTATTTTGAAAACCGCCGCAAAAAGAATTTTAAGGCTGACTTTGCGGCGCTTAAAGACGCGCTGTTAAAAGACTTAAACGCCGTATTCAACAGGGGGTTTTCGGACGGATTTTACATGGGCAAACCCATGTCCGACTGGATTAGCCAAGGCAACATGGCGGGTAAGAAAAAGATAATACTTGGCCACGTGCTTAAGTATTATTCCAAAATCGGCGTAGCGGAAATTTCGGTAGACCTAAACGGTGTAAAGCTGGGAGATGAAATACAAGTCGAGAGTGAAGCTACGGGTTTTCTTAATTTTAAAATCGAAAGCATGCACGGCAGCGCGGGCGCCGTAGAAAGCGCATCCAAAGGCGATATCATAGGGGTTAAAACCCCCGCCCCGCTCAAAAAGGGCGACAGAGTCTACAAATTTTAGCGCAACACCGCAAACGTAAGATTTGGCGCGATATCGCCGAACTTCAAACGAGTATACATATATTTAGATAAAAAACGCCGAATTAAAAAATTATTTGGCGCAATGAGGTTGAGCTTCAGACGAGTATAAAAATCAAGACGGAGGGTCTATCCGTACTTGAGTACGTAAGAGTCTCGGCTTTGATTTTGACGGAGTATCAAGCCAAAAGCATTAGCCAAGCGCAGCGCAAGAATGCGAGCGGGAGGGAGTGTGCTGAAGCACATGAGCAGTCGCAAGACATTCGCCGCAACACAGCTATGCGCCAAAAACATATTGTTAATCAGTTCAAATTTGGCGCAATGGAGTTCGGCTTCAGACGAGTATAAAGGGCGGAATTGAGGGCCGAAGTGTGCTGAAGCACATGAGGGTCGAAAGTCCGCCCTTTAACGAAGTATCAAGCCAACCCCATTCGCCAAATTATATGTCGTAGGAGACGCCGGGCGTAGCTATGATAACCTGCGTCTTCGGGGAAATGTCTAAGATTTCATACATGAACCATTCGCGGGCTTCAACGGAGCCGTGGGTAAGTATGACGCAGCGGGGATCCTTTTCCAAGATGAAGCTTAGGATTTCATCCCTTTCGGCGTGAGAGCTGAGGTCAAACTTGTTGACTCTGCAGTTTACTTTGCCGACGTAGGAAAGTTCGGGGAAAGAGAAGTCGCCGTTGCGGGGCCATTTTAAGAGTTTGCCTGCGGGGCTGTCTGGGTCTGAATAGCCGACAAAATAAATGGCGTTGCCCTTTTGCTCAAGCAGAGCGGCGGCGGCGGCATAGCTTGGGGTGTTTGGGGTCATCATGCCGCTGCCCAGCAAATAAATGCCCTTTGTGTCAAAGTCTTGCCCTGGGATGATTTCTTGGCGAAGGGGTTTTACATTGTCCAAACAGTTTTTGCCGAAGTGAAATTGAGAATATTTTTTGGAACATCGAGCAATGTGCTCTGCAATATCGACGCCAAGGCCGCCTGAAAATATGGGGAACTTGGGCAGCCTGCCCGACACTTGCGCGGAGTGCAGTATGTTTAAAATTTCTTGCATGCGCCCAAGCGCAAAGACGGGGATGAGCACGCTGCCGCCTTCTGAAAGTATTTTGCCGACGTATGATATGAGGCGCTGAACCTCGGTCTGATATGTCTGGCCTTCGGGTCTGAAATAGTCTCCGCGCGTGCACTCCATAACCATAATGTCAAGCCGACCCTGCGGCGGCACGGCGCCCTTTAAAAGCGGGGTTGAATTAAAGCACATATCGCCCGAGAAAAATACGCGCGTCTTGCCGTGCTCTATGACTACGCTGCTTGCCCCGAACACGTGCCCCGCCGGATAAAAGCCTATTTTGGCGGAGTCTCCGTCCTGCGGAAAAGAACGCTCCACAAAATTTTGCATGGTGGCAATGCGAGGCGCAAGCGCATCCAGCGCGGAAAATTCGTAAAAGGGGTATTCGGTGATGTTGTATTCGGCGCGCTGGCGCATCATAACGTTTTTAGAATTGCGCAGCATTCTTAAAATAAGCTCCGCAGAGCCTTCACCCGACATTATCTGCGCGGCGCGTTGGCGGCGCGCAAGCACGGGCAGCGCCCCGCAATGGTCTAAATGCGCATGGGTTACGGCGATAAAGTCCAAAGTGTCGTCGCCGATAAGATCAAGCTTGGGCAGCGAGGCATTGCCCATGAGCTTCGGGTGCACCCCGCAGTCGACAAGCGCCTTGAATTTGCCGAACTCAAGAAGATGGGCGCTTGCGCCCACGTTGATTTCCGAATTTAAATCTGTATAAAGCATTTTATCCGCCCGCAACTATCTGCAATATTTCAAGGACATCGCCGTCTTTTAAGAGCGTGTCGGCGTAGCAAGTCTGGGGGATGACCTGTCCGTTAAGCTCAGCAAGGCATCTAAGCGGTGTCAAGCCTATCGAAAGCACGAAGCCTTCAAGGGTTGTGCCCGAGGCAACTTCGCGAGATTCGCCGTTTGCGCGTATTTTCACCATAAAATTATCTAACCTTCATAGCCCTTTGAGAGCGAAGTGTCAAAATCTTTCCAAACGCAGTCAAAACCCTTTGCGCGTATGGCTGCCGCGAACTGCGCGGCGGAGCGGTTGTCGTCTATGCAAAACTGCTCGCCGGATTCATCATGTTCGGCATATCCCCCGGGGCTTGTTATGCTTGCTGCGCTCATCTGTGTTACGCCCAGCCCCATAAGGCCGTCGCGCAGATGCGCGCTTTCGCGGGTTGAAACAACTATGGCAAGGCGCGGCAAAAAAATACGCAGCGCGCACATAATCTGCACAAGTTCCCTATCGCAAGGCACGCAACCTGCCGCAGGGGCAAAATGACCCTCAGACGGCCTCATGCGCGGCAGGCTTATTGATGTCTGGCACCGCCATGCGCGTTTGAACAAAAACTTTGCGTGAAGCGCGCAGGCCAAAATTTCAAAGCACCAATCGTTCAGACCGAGCAGGGGACCCAAGCCCAGTTTGCGCATACCTCCCAAAGCGCCGCGCTCCGGAGTAAGCAAGCGCCATTTAAAATTTGCCTTCGGCCCGTAGGGGTGCATCTGCGGATAGATTTCCTCATCGTAAGTCTCCTGAAAAACCGTCAGACCCTCGCACCCCGCCGCCGCATAGCGCGCGTAATCTTCAACCGAAGACGGGGCAATTTCGATAGATACCGATGGCATTTTTTTTAAGGACGCCTTTATTGCGTTTTCAATATATTCAGGCGGGACAAGACGCGGGTTTTCGCTCGCAACAAGCAGGATGTTTCTAAAACCCATGGCGTGTATTGCGTCGACTTCCCGAGAAATTTCATCGGCATTCAGCGTGCGGCGCAAAAAATCGTTGCGGCGCGCAAAACCGCAATACTTGCAGTTGTTGACGCAATCGTTGCTCAAATACAGCGGCGCAAAAAGCCTGATAGTCTTGCCGAAATGCCGCGCGGTTACGCTTGCGGAAAGGCGCGCCATGTCTTCAAGCAAGGGCAAAGCCGCCGGAGAAATAAGCATGGCAAACTCTTCAAGCGTATCCGCCCTGCCCTTTGCCAAGACCGCCTTGATTTTTTGAACGTCTTCAAAAGTTTTTGAAAATGCCGAAAGTCCGCGCAAATTTGCCGCGGTCAAAACCTCGTAAAAAGTTTCCATTTGCGCCTAACGGTTTAAGAAACCCGTAAGCGGGCTGGTGGCACTCGCATTTTTTGTGGGGGCGGCAATGCCAATCAAGCGCGCCTGCCTGCCCGCTTCAACCGCCTTTGCGAAAGCCTGCGCCATACCCACGGGATCTGCGGCGGCGGCTATTGCGGTATTTATTAATACGGCGCTTGCGCCCATTTCCATGGCGCGCGCGGCGTGGCTTGGGGCGCCTATGCCCGCATCCACAATCACGGGCAGCTCAGCCTGCTCAATTATGATTTCTATAAACATCGCAGTCTCGATACCCCTGTTTGTGCCTATAGGCGAACCCAGCGGCATGAGCGCTGCCGCGCCCGCATCTTGCAGCCTGAGCGCCAAAACGGGGTCGGCATTCATATACGGCAAAACCGCAAAGCCTTCTTTGGCTAAAATTTCCGTGGCTTTTAAAGTTTCTATGGGATCTGGCAAAAGGTAATTGGGGTCAGGGTGTATCTCAAGCTTGATGAATTTGGGCAAGCCCGCGGCCGCGCCAAGGCGCGCAATGCGCACGGCTTCCTCGGCATTTACCGCCCCCGAAGTATTTGGCATCACCAGATATTTTTCAGGTTCAAGATATTCTAAAATATCCGCGCTTTCATCGCGCACACCGCTTAAGTTTGCGCGTTTAAGCGCCACAGTCGCCATAGACGCGCCGCTTTGTGCAAGTGCCTGCCTCATAATTTCTCCGGAGGAGAACTTACCCGTTCCTATGAAAAGTCTGGAGGCGAAACGCCTTCCGGCTATAACCAATTCTGTATCTTTTATAGACATCTCTTATTCGCCTTTTTCGGCAAAATCCACGGCTATCTTAAAGTATTTCAGCAAATCGCCGTCGGGTTCGCTCAATTTAATTTTGCGCAAATCTTCCAAAAGGGACTCAGGCGCCCTGCCGCGCAGCTCAAAAACCTCTTTAAATTTAAGGTCTATGAGCGCGCGAGCCGCCCGCACATCCATGCGCGGTATGCGCATGAAAGGGCTGCCGAGCGCCGCGTAGTCGGTTTTCTTTTTCTTTGCGGGCAAAGCCATCTTACTTGGCCGCGTCCAAAAGCTTTTTGACTTCGAGAGCCCTTGGGTCTTTTGAGAATTTATCAAGAGTGGACTTAAGCAGATTGCGCACGCCCTCGTCCTTGTAAAGAAGTTCGCTGCCCGCGCCCAAAGCCCCCGTAAAATAAACGTCCGCAGATTCTTTGCGTATGCCAACTTGTATCATGGCAACCCTTATTGCGGGCTTGATTGCGTAGCTTGCAAAATCTTTTGCGAAGAGATTCCACACGGTGTCCGAACCCGTCAGAACAAAAAGTTCGGTCGCATCGCTGACGGCGTCTTTGTCGCCGAGTTTGTAGGCTTGCACAAGCATTTGCGCGGCTTTGCCGACGTCGCCGGTGCGATATTCCACAAGAGCTTCGCCCCTGATTGCGAGCGTGTCGCTCGGATTTGCCGCAAGAGCTTCTTTGTAAGCTTCGCGAGCGGGTATCCAAAGATACGCGTTTGCGGCGGCCTTTGCCGGCAATACCAAAAGAGCCTTGGGGAAAAGGTTTTTCTTTATGGAATATATGCGCAAAATCGTGTCCAAAGAGGACTGGTTTGAATTTGCCAAAGCCGTGCGCGGGTCAAGACCTTCCAACACCTCTTTGATGAGGGCATCGTTCGAATTCTTGATATCGCCTATCGCATAAATGAGCGCGAAGGACGTAAAGTCCATATCGGTCTTGGAAAGCTTTTTGATTTCTTCTATATAATTGCCGAGCTCCGCGGTTTTGTTGCCCACGATGAGAACCGCGCAGAGAGGCTTCAAGGCGTCTTTTTCGCCCTTTGCGTAAACTTCCTTGTAAAGGGCAATGCCGTCGTCGGTCCTGCCCAAAAATACTTCTGCGGTGGCCTTGGCCTTCTTGGCCTTGAGGCTGTCGGGCACGGCTTTGAGATACACGTCTATAACTTCAAGAGCCTTGGGAAAGTTGCCGTTTGTAAGATAGCACGCGGCCACGGGCAAAAGCGCCTTGTCGGTATAATTAGACTTGTTGGCTTCATAGTCGGCGATGACTTCGGCATTTGCCTGAGGGTTTGAAAAAATTACAGGCGACTCAAAAAGCTCTGGCTGCGTATACAGCTCTTTTTGTTTGAGAAGCTCCGGCGTCGCAGGGTGCGAGGCGTCGTTTACGGCCGCAAAAAGCGAAGATGCGCCAATCAATGCGGCGATTGTCAATGCTGTGATTTTTTTCATATTTATTCGGGTGTGTTAAAAATTTTTAAACGATTCAAATAAACCCATGTTTGCCAGATTGGCTTCAACTTTGCGTCCTGCAAGCCATTTTTTTGGCAATAGCGAGACGCTGCCTCCCGTAAAGACGGTTTTGGACGCCGAAGATTCGCCCCCGAAATGGGCTTTTTCTATGTCGCCTATTATACCGTCGGAAAGCTTGCAAAAACCCTTTACGCAGCCCACATACATGGCTTCAACCGTGTCTTTGCCCACCGTCAAGTCATAATCGGCAAGAGCGGGGTTTATAGACGGCAGAAGCGCCGTGCGCTCATTCAGGTAATCGGTAAATGCGTGAAGGCCGGGGGCTATTGCGCCGCCGGCATACGCGCCGCTTGCGTCAACAAGGTCTATGGTTACGGCAGTGCCCATATCTACGACTATGTAGGGCGGCTTAAAAAAAAGCCCCGCCCCAACCGCGGCGGCTATTCTGTCTTGCCCCACGGCGCAAGGGGTTTTCACATCCAGTTTAATGGGCGAAGTTTCGCAAGTGAGATGGAAATTTTTATACCCGCTTGCACACTCTTGCAGTTTGATTTGCAAAAGCACGGCCTCTCTTGGCACAACAGAACACCATGCCGCGCCGCAAACGCCCTCTTTTTTTAGGATGTGCGCGCCGAATTTTTCGGCAAAGCCCGAGGTAGGGTCATCCCACGCCTTTAAAACGCGCCCGTCTTCTATTACGGCGCTGTGCGTGCGGCTGTTGCCCATATCTATACAAAGCACTTTCATTTCTTTAAAACGGCTTCCCCGCTGTTTAACTTAACGATATGGGGATTTTTTCCGCCGATTTCAATCAAAAGTTCACCGCCGGCACTGATACCGCGCGCCGTGCCCTCAATCTCTTTGTCGCCGAGACTTGCGCGCACGGTCTTGCCGGCCAAATAGTCAAAGCGCGCGTATTCAAGCGGAGGCACGGGGCCGCAAGCGTCCGCGACTTCGGCAAATTTCTTAAGCCTTAAAACACCCGCCAAAGCCCCTGCGGCAACGAGGGCGGCTATAAAAGAAAGGTCTGCATTTGGGACAACTTCAGAAAGATTGGCCGTGAGCCCCGCAAGCTCTGCGGGCGGATTTTTGATGTCGCAATTTACCCCGACGCCGAAAACCGCACGGTAAAGCCCGTCGGAAGCCTCCCCCGCAGACATTTGTGCGAGCATACCGGAAAGCTTGCGGCCGTTTAAATAAATGTCATTCGGCCATTTAAGCTTAAAATCTGCGCACAATGCCGCACTTAAATTTTTACAGATTTCAAGCCCGCATAAAATTGTTACGGCCTCTAAAAAGCGCGTGTTTTCTTCAAACAAAAAGCCCATTGACATACAGACGCTTTTGCCCGTTTCGGAATGCCAAAAGCGCCCCAGTCTGCCGCGCCCCGCAGTCTGCTCTTTTGCGATTAAAATTTTAAGAGGCGCGCCCCTTAAGGCGGCGCGCATATTTTTTGCAAGTTCGAGATTCGTGCTTTGCACGCTTTCTGCGACTTCGATATGTGCGAGCGCACACTGCGCCAAAAGCTCTTTAAAAATATCGGGCGCAAATTCGACGCCGCGTTCGGCCAAAAATCCGGGGGCTGTTTTCAGAAAATCCGCCGCCCTTCCTGCCGATATTTCGCAGGAATGTGCATTTTTTGTAAAAAAACTGCCGACTTCGTTTTTCATTTTATTGTTAAATGGTGCCCATTATTCTTACTTTTTTGAAATTTTTAAAGGATTTTTTGAGAGTTTTTCCGATTTTTCGCGCTATTCAAGTGTCCTCAAACCATACTCTTAAATTTGAGGAAATAAAAGGCTTTGAGGGCAAAAAAAATATTGAAATATTTTCCATAAGCTTACATGGTTAAAGAATTAATTTTATTCCGCGCGCACACAAGCGAATTGTCGCCGCCCCTGTTTTTTCCACGAGAAAAGTTTTTTTAATTTTTCAACGCGAGAAATTTCCACTCGCGACGGCGGATTCGAGCGCTTCGGATATTATAATCAAATATAACAGGACATGAATATTCACGAATACCAAGCTAAAGAGTTGTTTAACAATTACGGCATTAAGATCTCAAAAGGCTGTATTGCCCAAAAACCGGAAGAGTTCGAAACTGCCATAGCCCAAATCGAGGGCGACAAAGTAGTAATCAAAGCCCAAATACATGCGGGCGGCAGGGGCAAAGGCACTTTTGTCGACGGTTTCCGGGGCGGCGTAAAGGTTGCGGCGCGCGCAGAAGCTGCGGGCATAGCCGCGAAGATGCTCGGCAACACCCTTATTACAAAGCAGACAGGTTCTGCGGGCAAAGCCGTAGGCACCATATACTTTACGGAATGCAATTCCATAAAGTTTGAATACTACTTGAGCATGCTTCTCGACAGAGGAAGCGGCTGCGTTCTTATCATAGCATCCACCGCGGGCGGCATGGATATCGAAAAGGTCGCCGAAGAAACCCCGGAAAAAATCTACAAAGTCTATGTGCGTCCGGAGCTCGGCATACAGCCCTTCCAAGTAAGGCAGCTTGCATTCTTCTTCGGTTTCGGAGAAAAGGAGCTTATGAAGCAGTTCTCAAAGACCATCACAGGCCTTTACAGGCTCTTCTGGGAAAAAGACTGCTCAATGGTTGAAATAAACCCCCTCATACTTTCAACGGAAGATGAAATCATAGCGCTGGACGCCAAGGTAAACTTTGACGACAACGCCATCTACCGCCACCCCGAGGTCAGCATTTTGCGCGACCTTACCGAAGAAGATCCGAAGGAAATTCAGGCGGCGAAATTCGGCTTAAACTATATCGCGCTGGACGGCAACATTGCCTGCATGGTTAACGGCGCGGGCCTCGCAATGGCGACGATGGACATCATAAAGTATTTCGGCGGCAACCCCGCAAACTTCTTAGACGTTGGCGGCGGCGCCACGGAAGAAGCCATTACCGAAGCTTTCAAAATTATTTTGAGCGACCCCAACACCAAGGGAGTGTTGGTAAACATATTCGGCGGCATCATGAAGTGCGACATTATCGCGGCGGGCATAATAGCCGCCGTAAAGAACGTCGGCCTTAAGCTGCCCCTCGTGGTTCGCCTTGAAGGCACAAACTTTGAAATAGGCAGGAAGATGCTGGATGAAAGCGGCATCAAGCTGCTCACGGCCTCGTCTTTAGCCGACGCCGCGGAAAAAATCGTTAAAATCATTAAAGGATAATTTTATGAGCGTTTTGGTAAATAAGGACACAAGGTTGGTAGTAAGCGGCATCACTGGCGGCGCGGGAAGTTTCCACGCAAAGCAGTGTTTGGCCTACGGCACAAAAGTCGTAGCGGGCGTAACCCCCGGCAAGGGCGGCTTGCTTTTCGAAGGCAAAGTTCCCGTCTTCAACACAATCAAGGAATCGGTTGACAAAGAAGGTGCCGACGCCTGCATGATTTTCGTCCCCCCGCCCTTTGCGGCCGACGCCATTCTTGAAGCCATAGACGCAGAAATTGCGCTCATTGTTTGCATCACCGAAGGCATACCGGTCAAGGACATGGCAATAGTAAAAAGCAGGCTTGATTCAAAGAACTGCAAGTCGCGCTTGATAGGCCCCAACTGCCCCGGCATCATCACCCCGGGAGAATGCAAAATCGGCATACTGCCCGGCTACATTCACAAGCCCGGCACGGTCGGCGTCGTGAGCCGCTCTGGCACGCTTACTTATGAAGCCGTTTGGCAGCTTACCTGCCTCGGCTACGGGCAAAGCACCTGTATCGGCATAGGCGGAGACCCAATCAACGGCACCAGCCATCTTGACGCCGTAAAGCTCTTCAATGAAGACCCGAAGACGGAAGCCATCGTAATGATAGGCGAAATCGGCGGCGACGGCGAACAGCGCGCGGCGGCTTGGATGAAAGAAAATTGCAAGAAGCCCGCAGCCGCGTTTATCGCAGGTACAACCGCTCCCAAAGGCCGCAGAATGGGCCATGCGGGCGCAATAGTGTCAGGCAACCAAGGCTCTGCGGAAGACAAAATCAAGGCTCTTAAAGAAGCGGGCATTGCGGTTGCGCCCACGCCGTCTTCAATAGGCGAAACCCTGCTTAAGCAGTGGGGCAAGATGTAATTTAGCGTCTTTTATAAAAAACTCCCGAAGAGATTCGGGAGTTTTTTTTGCGCCGCATTTACAAATAAACCGCGCGGCGCATTGACGCATATTTTATACGCTTATCAAAATATGCCGCGCCTGTTATGCAAGTCATGCCGAACTTATTTTGACGCGGCACTCGGCACCGAGATTTTGCAAAACTTAATGCCTTCGTAAATATTTTTTGCGGGCGCGCCTTCTTGCGCGGCGCCGTATTCATAAATAAGCCCGACGTTCCCGCCGCCCAAATATGCAAGAGCGCTATACATTGTGCGCGGGTACTTGTCAAAAAGCGCGGCTGTCTGCCAACGCTTTGCGCAGTCATTGCGAGGCGCGCCGTTTTTAAACCATTTTAAAACGCTTTCCGCCTTGGCAAAACGCACGGTCAAATCCGCGCGATATTGGGTATTTGCTGGATTTGAAAAACACAGAATCCTTTCTGACCCGTCGTTTAAGAACGAGATTAAAGAGCCGTCGCAAACAGGCTCCGCAAGTTCGTCTTCAAGGACGGTAGTCCCCCAAGTTTCGCCGCCGTCAAAGCTTATTGCGGTTTTTCTGAAAGGCTCTTTGCTTGCGCCTTTGCGCTTCGCGCGAGAGTTTATGACGACCGTATCGGCCGCAAGCTGTGCGATTTCAGACTCATCGACGACGCTGTCTTTTTGCATAGCGCCCGCGCGCCAAGTTTTGCCGCCGTCGTCGCTGATAAGCGCGCCCGCCCTGTTTGCGCCGTCTGCGACAATATTGAAAGGCACGAGCAGCCTGCCACCAAACTTGCCGCCCTTTAGCTGTATGCCGCCCCCCGGGCCGCTTGCAAACCAAGTGGCGGCGGCGGGCTTTACGGCCTGAGTGATTTCTTGCGGTCTGCTCCAAGTAAGACCGTTATCGACAGAGCGCGTCACAAAAACGCGCCGCGTGTCTTTTGAAAGTCCTTTAATAATATTTGCTTCAAAATCTTCGGCAAGATTGCGAGAGTAAACCAAGACAATGTCGCCGCTGTTTTCGTCAAGCACGGGCGCGGGATTTCCGCAAGTGTTGCCGTCTGAAATTACAACGCTTAAATCTCCCCAAGTTTTGCCGCCGTCAAGGCTGCGCCTCATGACTATATCAATATGCCCCGTGTCGCTTACGGAGTTTTTTCTGCCTTCAGAAAAAGCAAGCAGAGCGCCGTCTTTTGCCAGGCAAAGCGCGGGTATTCTGTAAGTGTGGTAACCGTCTTCGCCGGCCTTGAAAATTATTTGGCCGTCAAAACCGTTTGCGCATAAGATAGCGCATACCTTGAAAAATAACGCAAAAAGCAAAGCCCGTTTAAAAAATTTGATATTATTCATACCGCCCCCTCCGTTTTAAAGATTTTACGCGCAAAACCGCACGCCTAAAACTTGATCATTTTAAAAGTTTTTGGGGGCGCAAGCAAAAAAGCCCCAAGCGGGGCTTTGCAAAACACGGGCATCAAACCTTAAAACCTGTAGCCCAAGCTGACGCCGAAAAACGGCGCGGCATCAACATCAATGCGCTCCGCAAGAACGGTGTCGCTTCTTATCTTCAGTTCCCTGTCAAAGTTTGCGCCCGAGAATATCGACGCGTATGCCCCGCAGGCAAAATTGTATGTGGCCGAAACGCTGAAAGCGCCGTAGCTGTCGTTTGCCGCGCGGCTAGAGCCCGACTGGTCGGACAATTTGTAATATTGCGTGACGTATTGGAAGGTGCTTGATATTATAAATTTGTTGTCCGCAAAGACGTCGTAAAAAAGACTGACCCCGTTTAGGGTGCGCAACATCAGGTTATCGTTTATTTTCCAGTTGATTAGCACCATGGGCAAGCCTGTCCAAGTTTGCTCAAGCCTCGAATATGCTATACCGCCTACGCCAACGCCCAAATCTTCAGAGATTTGATACGTTGCACCCGCGCCGAAAGCCGCGCTTCTGCCGCCCCACATTGAGGCGTTTGCGGCGCTGCCGAAAGAAAAATCCGCAATGGCGAAAGCCCCCCAGTCTTCATAAACCTCGCCCGTGTAAAACAAATTTACCTGCGGCACGTTTACAGATGAAAACGGGCGCGCGGCCTTGTCAGAAAAATCGTAGTAATTGTATGAGTAGTTTAGGCTGGCCGTAAAAAAGTGGCGTTTGTCGTAATCCTGCTGAAACTTTAAATTGGCGTAGGCAGAACTCACAGAAAGGTCTCCGCTGCCGTCCCTGCCCAAATCCGAAGGCGCAGTGTAAGAGTAACCGCTTTCAAAAGCGGTGCCCATATGCCACTTGGGGCCTACAAGCTCTTGCATGGTGGCTTCGCCGGTAACTATCTGAGCCGAAAGCTCTGCCGCCCAAAGCGCACCGAAAAACGTCAAAACAATCTTAAGCTTTTTTGCGTTCATAAACGCAAACGCTGTTAAAATATGCGCGCCTTGCAAGCAGAAACGCATATTGCGCGGCGCGTTCGATATATAAAAAAAGCGCGGGGCAAATGCCCCCGCGCTTTTTAAGAAAAACCGAAACCCAAAACTATCCGTCGATTTTTTCAGAAAGATACTGCAAAAGTTCGGATTCCGAAAGGCGTATCTGCTTTGTGGTGTCGCGGTCGCGCAGGGTCACGGTTCCGTCCTTTTCAATGGTGTCAAAGTCAACCGTAATCCCGAAGGGCGTGCCGATTTCATCCTGCCTGCGATAGCGGCGGCCTATGGCGCCCGTCGCATCGTAGAACACATTCCAACGACGCTGCAATTTTTTGAAGAGCGCCTGCGCCTTTTCAACAAGCTCGGGCTTGTTCTTGACAAGCGGGAACACGGCGGCCTTATAAGGCGCGACTCTGGGATGGAACTTTAAAACAACGCGCTTTTCAGGCTCTCCCTTTTCGTTCGGGATTTCATCCTCGCAATAGGCGGCGGTCATAACGGCCAAGAAGGTTCTGTCCACCCCGAGCGAAGGCTCTATAACGTGAGGCAGATACTTTTCTTTGCGGGCTTCGTCAAAATATTCAAGATTCTTGCCAGAGGCGTTCTGGTGCTGCGTAAGATCAAAATTGCCGCGCACCGCAATGCCCTGCAACTCTTGCAGACCGTGCGGGAATTTGAAAGTGATGTCTGTGCACGCCTTTGCATAGTGGGCAAGCTTTGCATCGGGATGGACGTCTTCGGCAAGCTGGTCTGCGGGTATGCCTATAGAGACAAACCACGCCTTGCAAGAGTCTATCCACTGCCTGTGCAGCGCCTTCCAATCGTCATAGGGGGAGATGAAGTATTCTATTTCCATCTGCTCAAATTCTCTGCTGCGGAAGATAAAGTTGCGCGGCGTAATCTCATTGCGGAACGCCTTGCCTATCTGCGCAATGCCGAAAGGCGGCTTCACCCTTGAAGTGTCGACGACATTTTTAAAGTCGGCAAAGATGCCCTGCGCGGTTTCGGGGCGCAAGTATGCTACGGCGGTTTCGTCGCGCATCGCGCCGACGTAGGTTTGGAACATCAAGTTGAAGTCTCTGGGCGGCGTGAGAGAACCGGCCTTGCCCGTCGCGGGCGACGGAATAAGAGCGTATTCTTCGGGCTTTGCCTGCATATAGTCAAAAAGCTGCACGGCATCCAGCTTGCCCTGCTTGCCGAGCTTGCGCTTCAAATCATTGGCCTTTTCTTCGGCCTGCGCTTGCATGGCGGGGTCTTCAAGCAAGGACACGTAACCTATGACTTCGCCTTCAACCGCTACGCGCGCAAAAAAGAGCTGGTCTGCGCGATAGCGCAATTTTGACTCTTTACAGTCAACCATGGGGTCTGAAAAGCCCGCCACGTGCCCCGAAGCCCTCCAGACATCGGGGTGCATTATGATGGAAGCGTCAAGCCCCACCATGTCTTCGCGGCAGTGCACAAAGTCTTTCCACCAAGCTGCCTTGATGTTGTTCTTTAACTCCACGCCAAGCGGCCCGTAGTCGAAAAACCCGTTAAACCCGCCGTAAATTTCGGAAGATCTGTAAATAAAGCCCCTGCGCTTGCAAAGGCCCTCTATCGTAGACATGTCTATCATAAGGCGTCCTGTGATATAAAATAAGCTTTTGGAAACTAAACCGACTTGAGGTTTTGTCAATCCGCTTTTGCTCTTCGTTTGTTTTTGGCGCGCAACCCGCGCTCTTTTTATGCAAAAATCTGATTGCCAAAGGCGGAGGCATCCGTTTCAATTTTGCAATTTAACACGGAGGAATCAATTATATGCTAACCTTGCTGGGAATCTTTTGCGCGATAGTGCTTGCGCTCGGTTATAAATTTTACTCGCCCATAGTCGAAAAATGGGTGGGTGCCGATAAAAACAGGCTTACGCCCGCGTTTACAAAGCGCGACAACATTGACTTCAGCCCGACGGATCGCTTTACGCTTTTCGGACATCATTTCAGCGCCATTGCGGGCTCGGGGCCCATAATAGGCCCCGTGCTTGCGGCACTTGCCTTCGGTTGGGGGCCTGCGGTTTTGTGGATTGTGGTGGGCGCAATCTTTGTCGGCTCCGTGCATGATTACACGGTTACGATGGCAAGCCTGCGCCACGGCGGCAATTCAATAGGCGCAATCTGCAAAAACTACATGGCACCCGCAACCTACAAGATGTTTTTGATATTCGTATGGGCCACGCTCTGCTACGTTATTTTGGTGTTTACAGACCTTACGGTTGCAAGCTTTGCGCCCGTTGTAAACAGGATTGCGAGCACTGAAGACATACAATCTAAAAACGGCGGGGTTGCCGCAACCTCTACAATCTTCATCATGGGTTACAGCATGATATACGGCTACATCAAAAATAAGGGGCTCATCAAACCCGCAATCTTGATACCCTTCTCGGTCTTTTTGGTATTTTTCTCCATCTATATAGGCAACCTATGGCCGCTCAACCAAAACATACTGCCGCCCTTCTTCTTTGATATGGAGCCGCGCTACTGGATTTATGCGGGCATAGTGCTTTACTGCCTTGTGGCCTCCGTGCTGCCCGTATCTTGGCTTTTGCAGCCCAGAGACTTTTTGACATCGTTCTTGCTATACGCCTGCTTGCTCGGCGGGCTCTTCGGCCTCGTATTCGCAGTAGGCGGCGACGCCAAAGAAATAAACTACGCCTTCTTCAAGGGTTGGAACAATCCCGAATACGGCTTCATATTCCCGGCGCTTTTCGTAACCATTGCGTGCGGCGCGGTGAGCGGTTTTCACTCTACCGTGGCCTCGGGCACAACTTCAAAGCAGCTTTCTAACGAGAAGGACGCGCGCCCCGTGGCGTTCCTTTCCATGATTATTGAAGGGGTACTTGCGATTCTCGCCGTATCAAGCGTCATAATAATTTCCGGCGGCGAAAAAGGTATGAGCCCCGTTGCCGTATTCTCTACGGGTTTCGGCAAGATGGTCAGCGCGCTGGGTTTTTCTTCTGAATTTGCGGGAGAATTTGCGCTCATCAGCCTGTCGTGCTTTTTGATGACGACTCTGGACGCCTGCACACGCCTTGCGCGCTATACGCTGCAAGAGCTTTTGGGCTTTGAAAAATCAAAGTTCCGCGTGGCTACGACAATTGCGTGCCTAATCATACCCAGCATACTGCTTTTCACAAAGATACATGACGCCGCGGGCAACATAGTGCCCGCTTGGAAGGCAATCTGGCCGCTTTTCGGCGCGATGAACCAGCTGCTGGCGGCAATAAGCATGCTTGTGGTGTTCCTCTGGCTTAAGTCGCTTGGCAAGCGCGCGCTTTATGTAGCAATACCCATGGTGTTCGTATCAATATCCGCCCTTACAGAACTTGTGACGCGCTCTTTCAAAGAGCTTGTCTTAAATCCGCACCCCAATTATCTGATTGGCGTGACGGGTTCGATACTCGCGGTTTTTGCGATTCTTATTGCTCTCGACGGAATAAGAAACATATTCTTCCCGAGATATAATGGCGATTCTAAAGACGAAGAACCTGTTATCGAAGTTAAAGACTAGCGCCGACGCGGTCTTTAAGAGAGAAACTTCGATAACCACCAAGCTTCTGAATGATTATCTTTCGGAAAGCGAAGACATTGTTTTGCGCGCCCATAAAGACGGGTTGGGCGGCATTTCGGTATGCAAACTGCACACTTTTGTCGTTGATGAAATGCTTTGCAGGCTGCATGCCGCCTTTATAAAGCGCAGGGCGCGCAAACCCGCGTTTTGCGACAAGTTCTGCATGGTGGCAACCGGCGGCTACGGCAGGGATGAGCTCTGCATTAAAAGCGACATAGACTTGATGTTCCTTTACGATGAAAACTCGCGGGCAGTGCCCGAAGAATTCAAGTCCGCGGTGATTGATGAAATAATATATCCGCTTTGGGATACGGGGCTTAAGCTTTCGCACTGCAGCCGCAATTTGGACGAGAGTCTGCAAGAAGCCAAAGACAACGTGCTGACGCGCACCGCAATGCTTGACGCGCGTTTGATTTGCGGCGCGCCGCGCCCCTTTGCAAAAGGCAAAAAAGACTTTAAGCTTTATTGCTCTCAAAACGCGCAGTCTCACATTGACGAGCTTTTCAGACTTAAGCGCGACAGACACCTTAAATACGGCTGGACGCCATATCTTCAAGAGCCCAACGTGAAAAACGGCATAGGCGGCCTGCGCGACTACCAGACGATTGAATGGATGGCGCAGCTTAAATACGGCGGCGGCATGAGGGAGCTTGCGCGCAAGCAGATTATATCGCTTTCAGAATACAAATCTATACGCAAGGCCTATGACTATCTTTTGCGCATACGCAACGATATGCACATCACCGCCAAGCGCCCCAATGACCTTTTGGACTTTGCAACGCAAATAATCACGGCGCGCCATCTGGGCTTCAAGCAGCGCGACATTGTTGTGCGCAGCGAGAAATTCATGCGCAAAGTGTATTTTTGCTTCAGGGATATCGACAATATTTCAAAGTCGGCCAGAAAGCGCATGAAGCTTGAACTGCCCGAAGACGTACTTGCGTCGATAACTCCGCAAGACATAGACATAAGCGATTCCGAACGCCTGTCCGTAGACGGTTTTTGGATTTCGAAGGGGCTTATATCGCCAAAAAGCAAGAACGTATTTCAGGCCGACCCAACGCGCCTCATAAAGGTTTTCAAATACTGTCAAAAATACGGCGCAATACCCAGCGACAAGCTTGAAGTGCTTTTAAAAGACTCTATACGCCTTATCGACGACAGCGTGCGCGCCAATCCCGAGGCCAACCGCGCCTTCAGCAAGATACTTTCTGTGCAGGGCAATGTGGCGCCGATTCTTGAAAGAATGCACTTCTGGGGCGTCCTGGGTGCCTTTATAAAAGAATTTGACGAGCTTACCTGCCTTGTTCAGCACGAGTTTTACCACCGCTACACGGCAGACGTGCATACCCTAAACACCATTGCGGAGCTTGACAAAATTTTCAGGTCTCACGTGGACGACTTTCCTTACGGGGCTTATCACGCGGTAATAACAAACACGCAGTCTCCGACCATCCTGTATTTCATCCTTCTTTTGCATGACATCGGCAAGGCCGAGGGCATAAAGGGGCACGCGCGCGTCAGCGCCGAAATTTCAGAAAGCATACTGCGCCGTTTTGAGATACCAAGCTCCGTCATGGAAACCGCTCTTTTTGTCATAGAAAACCATCTGATGATGGCGCGCTTTTGGCAGACAAACGACGTTGAGGATGAAAAATCGGTGGAGCGTTTTGTGGAGATGGTCGGCGACGAAGAGCGTTTAAAATATCTTTACGTAATGACTTTTTGCGACGCCAAGGCCACCTCTTCAGACCTTTGGAATTCTTACAAGCAGTCATTGCACACCTTCCTTTACCGCGGCACCCTGCGCAAAATGCGCAGCGACGAATCTCAGATAAGAGACCTTTATCAAAGCAAAAAAGCTAAGGTGCTTACAGAAGTGCTCATGATGGAAGAGTTCTCAAAATATCCCGAAGAGGTGCTTTCGCACTTTGAGAATTTGCCGCGCAACTACTTTTTGTTTCATGGCAGGGACGACCTTGTAATGCACCTGCGCATGATACATACGTTGCTGCAAAACCGCAAAGACGTAAAAAGCGCGGGCAATGTGAGCGCCATATTTGAGTGGATGGATGACCCAAACCAATCAATGAGCAAACTTTGCGTGGTCTCCGAAGAAAGCGAAGGCATATTCTACAAGCTTGCGGGTGCACTCACGCTTGCGGGGCTAAACATCTTAAGCTCAAAGATACTGTCGCGCAGCGACGGCATAACCATAGACACTTTCTACCTTACGGGCATAGGCGGCGGCCCCGTCTCCAATGAGCGCATAAGGCTGCGTTTTGAGCATGAATTTAAGCGCGCGCTGGAGTCTGAAATATATTTGAGCGAGAGGATTGAAGCGCTCTGGAAAAACACAAAAATACCCTTTAAGACCGAGGCCATGACATCTGTTTCCGTCTTGGGCGACGGCAGCCATAAGCGCGTCATAGAAATTTCCGCATACGACTCAGAAGGTCTGTTATACAAGGTGGCCAAGACTATTACGGAAGAGGGTTACGACATCGGGTTTGCGCGCATCAATACAGAGCGCAACTGGGCGCATGACACTTTTATTGCCTCGCGCAAGACTGCAGGCGCCGCCGAAGCCGACAAACACCTTGCCGCAAAGCTCAAGAAAATGCTCTCTACAAATCCCGAAGGCGGCGAAAGCGCAACCCAAACGGGCGGTTTTGAACAGCAAGAATAATTTTAAATCCAAAAGAAGAGTAAAATGAAGACGAAAAATTTCATAATAGCGGCGGCTGCGTGCCTCGCGCTTAACCCCTTAACCCGCGCGGGTGCGCAAGAAACGCCCGAGCTTCGCGCAATAGCCCTTGCCGACATACAATACGCAACCTACGCGCCGCGTATGAACAGGTTCTATGTAAATTCAATAGACAAAATGTTGAAGGCGTCTGCGCAGACCGCAGATTATAAGCCCGCTTTCGTTATAAATTTGGGCGATACGGTGGACTCAAAATACGTGAACTTGGGGCCCATCTTGCAGATGTTTAAGAAATTCAACGCGCCCGTCTACCATGTCATGGGCAACCATGACTATGAGGATACGCAAGACAACATCAAAAAAACTTTGGAAGACTTGGGCATGGCCAAAAGCCAAAACTACGTTTTCGACTTCGGCGATTGGCGTTTTGTGTGCCTCGATACAAATACCCTCGGCAAATATAATAAGCTCATAACAATCGGCGAAAAGGCCGAATCAGACGCCGCGTGGGCCGCAGGCGAAGCCGCAAAATCGCCCGCGCTTAAGCCCTATAACGGCGGCGCAAGCAAAGCCACGCTTAAGTGGCTCAACAAAACCCTAAGAGAGGCAGATGAAGAAAATAAGCGCGTCGTTATATTCGCGCATTCTCCCCTTTTACCCTTTGGGCCGCACAGCGCAATCAACACGGACGCCATAACCCAAGTGATATTCAAACACCCGTGCGTCAAGGCGTATATTAACGGACACAACCACAAGGGCGCTTACGAATCTCAAAACGGCGTGCATTTTTTGACGTTGCCCGCCCTTGTTGAAAACAAGGACGAAGTCACTTACGCTGCGCTTGAATTTTATAAGGATAAAATCGAAGTCATAGGCCGCGGCAAAGCGCCCACAATGACACTCCAAATTAAATAGGCGCGCCGCAGCGCGGTTTTTGCGCTACATTTTTAAAGACGCTCAAGGCAAAACTTTGGCGTCTTTTTTTGCGCCTGCGCGCCGCACCTTCGGTCTTGTGTGAAATTTAATAAAGGCCGAATCTTCGCGGGCAAAAAGCCGGTTTGAAATTTTCACCATCACCCAAAACGCCGCTATGGGTATAAATATAACCTGCACAAAAAACACGCCTACATACAGCCCCGCCAAAGAGAGCATCGTGCCTATGATGTCCGCCGCGTGCGACGTAAAAGAAGCAAGCGCATCTTTTGCGGAGGCCACACTGCCCCTGATGTCGCTTAAAGTAAACTCTGCCGACGGCGTATATAAAGAGAGTTTCGCGCTTTGCCCTTCAATAGCGGGCGCAAAATAAAAAGAATCGAGCGCGGAACTCGCAAGGGCGCTTATCGGGAACATGAAGCGCGCAACCGCGAGTATTATTAAAAGGCGCACGCCCAAATTGTAAAGCGCCTCCGCCTTGCGCCCCTTAAAAAAAGAAATTATGAGAAGCGCCGCACCAAGCCCGGACATCCAGAAAAGAAAAAAATGCCTCGCAATCTCAAACATAACTTTTTGCGCGCCCAAAGAGATGCTTGCGCTTATCAAAATGTCAGAGAGCCGCTCAACCATATCGTCTATGGGGTCAAGAATCTGCCCCACGGCCACCGTAACGCCCACGCCGGCAGGGCTTGCGTCAACGGTTGATTCTTTAAGCACGCTGACCGCGCCGTTTATCACGCGTGCGGTTGTGTAAACCGCACCCGCCTGCACTATTGCGTCTTCAAAATATTCATCGGTAGCCGCGTCTATGAGCGGCACCTCGTCAAATTGTTTAAGCGGCGCAAAAATAAGCGCGCCCAGAAGCGCAATTATACCGACCGCCTTTGCCGCATTTTTGCCGTTTTTCATATGTTAAATTCCCGTTCTGCAAAAAGCCTAGAGCAAAATGAGAGCGCGCATCAAATAAAAAACGCAAAAAAAACGCGGGCGCGGTTTTTAAGGCGCAAAGATGTTTGCGCAAAAAACGCCCGCGCAGTATTGCGCGCTTAAAATACCTATATGCCGCCCAAGATGAACACCCCGAAAATGAGGGTGGCAGCAGTGAGCGCCGCAAGCGTAGGATATGTAAACCCGACCGGCATGAAAGATGTTTCGCCGCCCTTCTTTTCTGCATAGGCCGTGCGCATCCACACAAAGTAATAGTAAACCGAAGCCGCAGAACCCAATACAAGCACGCCCACAAGCCAGTAAAAGCCTGCAAACCAAGCGCACAAAATTATCAGCAGCTTGCCGAAGAAACCCGCCGTAGGCGGCACGCCCGCAAGCGAAGAAAGGTTTATAGCAAGGCAAGACGTCGCAAGCGGGCTTATCTTTGAAAGGCCGCAATAGTCCAAAACATTCTGGCGAGAGTCGTCCTCGGCCGTAAAAAGGTTTATCACGTAGAATACCCCGTAAGTCGCAAAAAGATAGGCCGTGAGGTAAAAATAAAGCGCAAAAGAACAATAGCCCAACATATCGGGATTGGTCGCAAAATACGCGAGCGCCGCCAAAAGCGTCAGCAGATACCCGGCGTTTGCAACGCCCGAAAGCGCCATGAGCCTTTTTACCGTAGACTGCGTGAGCGCCGCAAAGTTGCCCACTATTATAGTAAGCCCCGCGATTACCGAAATTGCCGTGAGAAATTTTTGCGAAGGTTCCCCCAAAGCCACTATGATGTTTGCCGCAACAATAAGCCCCGCCGCCTTTGAACCCACCGCAAAAAATGCGGATACAGGCGTGGGCGCGCCCTGATAAACGTCGGGCATCCAAAACTGGAAGGGAAAGCCGCCGACCTTAAAAAGAAGCGCCGCAAAAACAAGCGCAAGCCCCGCAACAAAAAGGGGAGACTGCACGCCCTGCGATATGTTTGCAAAATCAAGCAAATCAGCCCCCATTGAAAGACCCGCGCCGTAGATAAGCGCAATGCCCATCAAAAAGAGCGCGCCGCTAATGCCGCTTACTATTAAAAACTTCACCCCCGCCTCAAGGCTTGAGGGCAGCTTTCTGCCCCAGCCCGCAAGTATATACATGCAGATTGTAGCGCATTCAAGCGATACAAAAGAAAGCATGAGGTTGCGAGACCTCACAAAAAGCATCAGCCCCGCAGCGCATATAAAAAGCAGGCAGAAAAACTCGTTGCGGCCCACTTCGGGATTCTTTGCGAAGTATGCGGGCGTCATGAGTGTCGTAAAGATTACGCAGGCAAGTATGAAGAAGCCGAAAGAAGGCTCCGCAAAAACCGTGCCTGAAAACGCGGGCGCGGCCGAGCTTGAAAAAAAGTAAACCAAGCCTATCGCAATCATTGAAAACGCCGACGCAAAAACCGCGGGTCTGAACCTTAAAAACAACATCACCGCCGCAAAAAACAGAAGTGAAATTTCAGGGATGATTGCCTGCCAGTCGGTAGCGACCGGCGCAAAATTTATTATGTCTTGAGAGTTCATGTATAAATCCTAAATTGCTATTTTGAAGTCTGCGAATATACGCCGGCGTCAAGCAATGACGCGTCCAAACCCTTTGTGAGAGACATCGGGAAAAACCCTACGAAAAGCAGCGCCGCAAGCAGTATTATGGCGGGCAGGCGCTCAACGGGCGTAATGTCCGCAAAGTCTTCATTGCCGAGTTTTGCCGAATGTTTGCCGTAAAAGACGTTGGCAACCGCCCTAAGGCCGTATATGGCGGAGATTATTATGCCGGTTGCCGCAAGCGCGCAAACGACGGGACTAAACTTCCAAAGCGCCAAAAGTACCGCAAGCTCTCCCCAAAAATTCGCAAAGCCCGGCAAGCCTATGCTTGCAAGCGTTGCCGCAATAAAAAAACAAGCCAATACGGGCGTCTTTTTGTAAAGGCCGCCCATCCAGAGCATATTCCACTGCCCCGTGCGGTTTACCGCGACGTTCGCCAAAAGGAACATGAGCGCAACGCTCAACCCGTGGCCGAACATCATGAGCACTGCGCCGCCCGCACCCAAAACGCTGAGCGAGGCTATACCCAAAAAGCATATACCCATGTGCGAGACGCTGGAGTATGAAATCATCAGCTTAAGGTCTCTTTGCGCCATAGTTATGAGGCCTATTATTATGACGTTGCCAAGCGCCAAATACGCAAGCACGTGCGCCCAAGATTCCGCGCCCTTTGGCAGCAGAACAACCGCAACTTGTATGAGCACATAAAGACCGAATTTTTTAAGAACGCCCGCGTGCATCATCGCAAAAGCCGTAGGGGCCGCAGAATATGCGCGCGGCGCCCATGAGTGAAACGGGAACAAAGAAACCAATGCGCCCAAACCAAAAAGGAAGAACGCAAATACGTAGCCTTGCGCTCCGTCTTTAAGGCTTGCCGTCATGAAAAAGTCGCGCATTTGCGTGATGTCAAAAGAGCCCGTGTAGTAGCGCAGCGTTACTATGCCTATTAAGGAAACCAGCGCGCCCAGCGTAAGGTAAACCGCCATTTCCATAGCGGCCGTGCGCTTGCCCGCCCCGCCCCAGATGCAGGTCGCAATAAAAGTGGGGACAAGCGCAAACTCATGAAAGATATACATCCAAAGCACGCTTAAAGAGGCGAACGCCCCCATGAGCCCGCCCGCCATAAAAAGCGCCATCACCATAAAGAGGCGCTTGTTTTCTATGCGCGAGATTATCGCCCAAACCCCGGCCGCAAAAGACACTATGCCAGCAAGCACGAAGAGCGGCAGCGATATGCCGTTTAAGGCCAAGGCGGGCATAGGCGCGCCGAAAAGGTCAGCCGTTTGAAATGCGTAGCCGGAAAGCTGCAAGTCTGCGCTGTAAAACTGCGCCCAGAGGTAAACCGCACCTATCGCGGGAAGCCCGAAGCCGAGAAGCGACACCAAGCCGAGCGCCTTTTGACCCAAGGGTAAAACCGCAAGCAAAAGCGCGCAGATAAGCGGCGTCAGCACCGACGCCAGTAAAATATACTCGTTTAGATTTTCCATCTTAGCAAAAGTTTACGCGATTAAAATTATGAATATGAGCACCACGCCCGCCGCAACCCATCTTGCGTATGAATACGCGCGCGCCGCATGCAACCTTTTAATGCCCTCGCCTATGCCGGCAACCACCGCGCAAGAGCCGCGTATGACGATCTGGTGCAAAAGCAACAAATCAAGCACGCTTAAAAGCGAAGCAATGCGCTGCTGAACCTTGGCGACGTAATAGTCGTAAACGTCGTCAAACCAGCCGTGCGCCTTAACGGCCGCAAAAAGCCGAGGGAAAGTTTTTTGCAAGGGATCCGCGCCCCTGTTGCGCCCGTATACTATAAGGCCTATTACCAGCGACACCGCCACCATAATCAGCGTGCCGACCTCAAAAGAATGCAGGTGCGCCACACTTTCTAGCACTTCATGCTGCTTTTCAACGGCGTCGGCCGCAAATGCGGATGCAAAAGAAGGCATGAGCCCGCTCATAAGGCCGTCCGCCCATTCAAATCCGTATATTATGCCCCACGCGCCGCCGACGGAAAATACCGCCAATACGATAAGCGGAAGCGTCATCCACAAAGAACTTTCATGCGCGTGCGACGCCTTTTCGCTTTGCGGCTTGCCGAGGAACACGTTGCAAAAGAGCCTCGCGGTATATATGGCCGTCATAAAAGCGCCGCCGAGAGCCGCAGCCAAAGCCGCAAGCGCCACTACAGAATGCCCTGCCGACGCCTTGGCAAACGCGCAATTTAAAATCAAATCCTTGCTGTAATAACCCGCAAAAAACGGCGTTGAAATTATTGACAAGCTCGCCGCCAAGGTGACAAGGCCGGTAATGGGCATCTTCTTAAAAAGGCCTCCCATTTTAAACATGTCTTGCTCATGATGGCACGCGTGTATTACAGAGCCCGCAGTCAAAAAGAGCGCGGCCTTAAAGAAGGCGTGCATGGTAAGATGAAACATTGCAACGCCGTAAAGCCCAAGGCCCACCGCAGCCGCCATAAGCCCCAAATGTGCGAGCGTTGAATATGCGAGCGTCTTTTTTATGTCTGTTTGACCCAGCGCCCATATACCCGCAAAAAGCGCCATGAAAGAGCCGAGAATCAAGGTGACGTCCAAAACTTCCGGCGTAAGAAACCCGATAAGCCCGAGGCGCGACATCATAAATATACCCGCCGCCACCATTGTCGCGGCGTGTATTAACGCAGAAACCGGCGTGGGGCCCGCCATCGCGTCGGTAAGCCAAACTTGCAGGGGGAATTGCGCGCTCTTGCCCAAAAAGCCGCACATGATAAGCGCGCCCATGGCGGTTGAAGCCTTTGTAGGGTCTGCGCCCAAAATGTCGCCAAGTTCTACAAAGTTGACCGTGCCGAAACTGTGCCAGCACCATATTATGCCGAGCAAAAACCCGAAGTCTCCCACCCTGTTTACGATGAAGGCCTTTTTTGAAGCCTCTCTGGCGGCGGCTGTGTCGGCGTAATAGGCAATGAGCATGTATGAGCTGAAGCCCACAAACTCCCAAAAGAGGAACATCATGAGCAGATTGTCCGCAAGCACTATGCCCGTCATTGAAAACATAAAGAAGCTTAAGCCGCCGAAAAAGCGCGGTTTGGCGTTTTCTTTATCCATGTAGCCGACGCTGAAGATGTGTATGAGAAAGCCCACAAAACACACCACAAAAAGCATATTTGCCGAGAGCGAGTCAAAGAGGTATCCGCAGTAAAACACAAAGTCCCCCAAATAAAAGAGCGGGAAGTTCACCGAGAAAAATTCTAATGCAGCCGTGTCTTCGGCAAGCAGCATTTTAAGCAGCGCCGCAAGGCAGAAAAGCGCCGAGGCTATCGACGCGGTTTGCGCCGCCTTTGGGCTTTTGCGCAAAAACGTAAGTATGAGCACCGCAGCCAAGAGCGGCATAAGCAGTATGAATGTCAAATTTTCCGTCATGGGTTATCAGTCTCCCAAAGAGTTGTACTGGTCTAAATCAACCGTGTTTTTAAGCTTGAAAAGCTGCATTATGAGCGCAAGCCCCACCGCAACTTCAGAAGCCGCTATGGCCAGAACGAAAAACGCGAAGACCGCGCCGTCCATATTGCCGTAAAGGCTTGAAAACGACACCGCAAGCAGCATCGCCGCGCAGAGCATAAGCTCTATGCACATGAAAACCGCAATCACATTGCGCTTGCAAAGCGCGCCTATGAGCCCCGTGAAAAATATCACGAGCGCCGTGACCGCATACTGGTTAAATACCATATTTTCCATAAGAAAAGTCCTTCCTTAAACCATGTCGCGCTTGAAGGCGCGGGTTATTGTGCGGTCTTTTGCAATGGCCACCACACCCACCATTGCCGCAAGCAACATTGCGCCCGCAATCTGCACGCAGAGCATGAATTTTGAAAACAGTATCATGCCGTAGCTTTTTGCCTCGGCAAGCGCGCCGACATCGCGAGCCGCGTCTGCGACTTCTTTTGAAGAATAAAAGTCAGAAACATAGGGGGCCGAAAACCCGACGAGCGCCGACATCAACAGCCATAGCGCCAACAGTTTTAAGCGTGCAACAAGCGTGGCCTTCGGCGACGCGTCGCCTACAAGCATGGTTATGAATATGAAAAGCACCATTATCGCGCCCGCATAAACCATGACCATGATAAGCCCAAGAAGGTAAGCCTCCATGTGTATGAAAAGCCCCGCTATGCCGAGTATGGAAACCAGCATGGACATGGCCGAGTTAAAGTAGTTGCCCGATATTATTACGCCGAGTGCGCCGCCTGCGGCCACGGCCGAAAACAAGTAAAAAGCAATGTCGCTCATATTAGTGAGAGCCCCTTTCAAGCTCCGCATTTTCTTTGATGCGCGCCCACTTCATGGTTTTGTCGGGCAGAGTGCCGCCCAGCGCGTAAAGTTCCGCCTTGTGGCGTCTTACTTCGCTGCGAGAAAGCGCGGTTATCGAAAATTCGTTTTGCAAAACTATGGCGCGCTCGGGGCAGACTTCCTGGCACATTCCGCAGAATATGCAGCGCAGCATGTCTATTTCAAAATCTTTGGGCGCTTTTTCTATGTGCGCGTTTGTTGAGTCCGCGGGGATTTCTCCGGGAGTTATCCTTATGGCCTTTGAGGGGCACACAAACTCGCAAAGCTGGCACGAGACGCATTTCTCGCGGCCGTCCGGGTCTTTAACGAGGGTCGGCGCGCCGCGATAGTTCGGCGGTATGGTCGGCCTCTGGTCTGGATAGCTGAGCGTGACCTTTTTCTTGAACAGATTTTTAAGCGTGATGAAAAGGCCGCCTATAATCTGCGGGAGGTATGTGCGCTCCCAAAAAGTCAGCTTTTTTCTTTCTACTATTATTGACATTGTCTTTGTTGCAAATTGTTAAATGAACGCCCTTAAAAGCATGTAAAATACAAAATTCGCTATTGCCAGCGGCACGAGATTTGTCCACCCGAGCTTCATTATCTGGTCATACCTGAATCTCGGCAAAGTCCAACGCACCCATATAAAGAAGAATATCATGGCGGCGATTTTTGCAAGAAAGGTTATTACCGAAAGCGCCGTGGCTATCCAACCCCAGCTTTCCGGCCAATATACGCCTGGAAGGGGGTTCCAGCCGCCCAAAAAGAGCGTTATAAAAAGCGCGGACGCAACCACGACGTGGCCGTATTCGCCAACGAAAAAGAGGCCGAACTTAAAGCTGCCGTATTCTGTGTGAAAACCGCTGACAAGGTCGGTCTCGCTCTCGGCCATGTCAAAGGGCAGCCTGTTTGTTTCCGCAAAAATCGCTATCAAAAATATGAGCGCCGAAACGGGCTGGGCTATGCACATCCAAAGATGCTTTTGCGCGCCCGCAATTTCAAAAAGACTGAAAGGATGGTCTATGTTGGGCGCAAGCCATATTACGACGCTGAGCACGCTGATGCCCATCGCCAGCTCATAACTTATCATTTGCGCCGACGCCCTTATGCCGCCGTGGTATGGGAATTTGCTGTTTGACGCCCACCCCGCTATTACCGCACCGTAAGGCCCGAGGGCGCCCACTGCGAGGGCAAAAACCAAGCTCAAATCAATATCCGCCGCCGAAAACGGGTTTGCCGTGCCGGAAGCATCCCACCAAATGCCGAAAGGTATGACGCAAGCCGCCGTGAGCACGGGGGTAAGCGCTATTATGGGCGCGGCCATATACCAGAATTTGTTCACATGGTTTGGCAGCGGGTCTTCTTTGAGCAAAAACTTAAGGCCGTCGGCCGCAAGCTGCATAAGCCCCCAGTTTTTAAGCATGGGACCCAGCACGGGTATGGCCTCAACATAGGGTATTGAAGTGCGGTTGGGACCGTACCTACCCTGTATGAAGGCGCAAACCTTGCGCTCTGCAACAACGCTCAACCCCGCGAAAGTCATCACGACTATGAGCGCAAGCAGCGCAAAAACCACTTTTAAAAGCACAAAGAGCGCCGCGTCCAGAAACTCCGGAAGCGTGAGCGCCGCCTGCGCAAAAAATATAGAATTTTGGCTAAACATTTTTAGTAAAGTGCAATGCGTTTGATTCTGGGAATTTTACGCCCGCGTACGGCGCGGCGTCAATAAGCGTTCCTTGCGCGGCGGGCTTGCCGCCTGCGGGCAGTGCCGTAATTTCAGAGGCCATGAGCGCCCTGAGCTCTTGCAAAGACGGGTTTTTAAAACTCTCGCCCAAGTAAGAGCGCTGCAATTCAAAAAGCAGGTTTACGGAGTCAATTACGCCGTCGGGGGCCGCAATAGCCTTTTCAAACTCTTGCAGTCTGAATTGTCTGTTTATCCAGAGGCCGCCTTTTTCAAACACGGTAGAAAGCGGTATGCAGATTTTTGAGGCCTTTGAAGAGGCGTTTTCAAGCGCGCCGCAATATATCACATTGGCGGCTTTAAAGTCTTTTTCTTCAAGACCCAGCTTAAGCAAATCTTCGCCGAAGCAAAGTATTGTGCCGATTTCTCCGGCGCGCACCTTTGCGGCAAGCCCAGCAAAGTCGGCCTTGGGATATTCGGAAACCAGCCCCGTTACAAAAGCGCCGCGCATATTGGGCGTTTCATCCGCGGAAAGCAACTTGCCGTCGTCGGAGGCGCGCAAGTGAGAAACCATGTGGATTTCCGCCTTTAAAGATTTTGCGAGCCTTGAAAGCGCGAACATCTCTTCAAGCGTCTGGCGCGCGTTGGCAACTATTACAACGCCCGAGAGCTTTAAAATTTCCGTCGCGCGCTTTACGGCGTATGATGTTTCGCAAACGCTTGAATCTATGCGCGCTTGCGAGATGCGCGTTTCCTGCGCGTATTTTTTAAAGGCATAGCGCCCCGTATCGCACATCCAAGCGTCATTCACCTGCGGATTGTTGCGCGGGGTTATCCTGTAAATCACGTTTTCCCTAGACCATACGCAGGTGTTTACGCCCGCGCTGCTTTCTGGCGATATGCTCTTTACGCGCTTTAAGAACCATGTGCGCATTTTAAAGCGGAAAGCCTTTTCGGTGAGCGCGCCCACGGGGCAGTTATCTACCACGTTCAAGAGATATTCCGAATCTGTCGCTTCTCCGGGGTACACCGCGATTTCGGTCTTGGAACCGCGCTTCGTAAAACCGAATACCGACTTGCCCATGACTTCGTTTGAGATGCGTATGCAGCGCGAGCACAGTATGCAGCGCTCCGCGTCAAGCACCACCTTGCCCGCAATGTCCTCATGCTTGGGCTTGGCGTTTTTTGGCTCCGCATAGCGGCTTTCGCCGGTGCCGTAAGCTACGGCGTATTCTTGCAAAGAACACTCCCCGGCCTTGTCGCAAATGGGGCAGTCGAGCGGATGGTTGACCAGCAAAAACTCCATAACGCCCTTGCGGCAGTTTTCGATTTCTTTGCTGTTTGTTATGACGTGCAGCCCTTCCGACACCTTAGTGCCGCAGGCAATTGCGGGCTTCGGCGCCCAAGCGATTTTTTGCGTGCCGTCCTCATTTTTCAAAATGTCGCCCGTAGCCCTGTCGCGGGCGGGAGTGCCGGTTGTTACAAGACAAAGCCTGCAAGAGCCCGCAATGCTCAAATATTCATGATAGCAAAAGTGCGGAATTTCTATGCCGACGCTTTTGCAGGCGTCAATTACGTTGAGCCCCGCCTTAACTTTGAAGTCGGCCCCGTTTACGTTTATGTTTACCGTATTGATTTCCATGGCATTAAATGAGTCTGTAAGAATTGTTGTCGAGGCGCGCCTGCCCGCCCATCATGGCTTGGCGCTCAATCTTTGCGATATATTCCTGCTTGAATTTGCCGACATTGCTTTGCACGGGCCACGCCACAGATTCGCCGTGCGCGCATATCGTTTTTGAGCAGATGTTGTCGGCTATGTTTAAGAGCAAGTCTATGTCTTCGGGCTTGCCCCAGCCGTCGCAAATGCGCTTTGTTATACGGGAAATCCAAAGCGAACCTTCGCGGCAGGGCGTGCATTGCCCGCAGCTTTCATGGGCGTAAAACGCGTTCAAATTTGCGAGGGCTTCGGCCATGTCAACGGTGTTGTCCATGACTATCATGCCGCAAGAGCCTATCGCCGTGCCGCACGCCATAAAGCTGGGCGCATCAAGCGGCAGATCTTCGACCTTGCGCGTAAGCATTGTGCCGTCGGCCTGCTTCAAGTTGAACTTTTCGTCCCACTTGAGAATCTTCATGGAAGAGCCGCCGGGGATTATTGCCTTGAATGTTCTGCCCGCAAGCGGGCCGCCGCAAATGTCGTAAAGAAGCTCTCCGAGAGTGCAAGAGCCAGTTTCAATCTCATACCTGCCGGGCTTTTGCACTTGGCCGCTTACGCCCCAGACGTGTGTGCCGGGATCTTGGGCAATGCCTATTTTTGAAACGGCTTCGCCGCCGCGCTCAAAAATCTGCGGCACCCAGCACAAAGATTCAACGTTGTTGACAACCGTGGGGCAGTCGTAAAGCCCCATAGCCGCAGGGAAGTATGGCGGCTTTATCCTCGGGTAACCCCTGCCGCCCGCAAGCGACGATATAAGCCCCGTTTCTTCGCCGCAAACGTAACAGCCGCCGCCTCTGCAAACCGTAATTTCGCAAGAGTATGCGCTGCCGCAGATGTTTGCGCCCACGTAATTCTTGGCCTTGGCTTCGTTAATGGCGTCAATCAGCACGCGGTAGCCGTTGATGTATTCGCCCCTTATGTATATGAAAGCCTGCTTCGCGTTTACGGCGTAAGACGCGCACATTATGCCTTCGATAAGCTGGTGCGGGTCTTCGTAAATTATGAGCCTGTCTTTGCAAGTGCCGGGTTCAGACTCGTCGGCGTTGCAGATAAGGTAAATGGGCTTGCCGCTTTTGCGGTCTAAGAATTTCCATTTCATACCCATCGGGAACCCCGCACCGCCGCGCCCGCGCACGTTTGATTTTTCAACCTCTGCGCAAAGCTCCGCAGGGGGGCGTTTTACGGCGTTTTCAAGCGCCTTGTAGCCGCCGTCGGCTATGTAGCGGCCTATTGAGGCGTTCCAGCCTTCAACGCCTATGTGCCTGTAAATTATCCTGTTTTCTTTTGCGGCCATTGCATTAACCCTTGTATTCGGGGGAATTTAAGTCTGTCCCCGCAGGTTTTTCCGAAGAAGAGCGCGCCGCAAGTTTGCCTTCGGCATCATACTTTGCGACGTTTTCCAAAAATTTTTCAACCTTGTCGGGCGCCACGCCGTCAAAGAGCTTGTCGTTGACTTGTATGTTCGGCGCCTTAACGCAGTTGCCGAGGCATTCCACAAATTCAAGCGTGTATACGCCGTCGGCCGACGTGCCGCCGACGGGGCAGTTTATGCGCTTTGAAATCTCCGACATGGTTTTGATTGAGCCTGCCAGCGCGCAAGAGAGCGTGCGGCAAACCTTGATGTGCACCCTGCCCCTCGGTTTTTCGGTAAACATGGGGTAGAAAGAGAGCATTCCGTAAATTTCTATCGGCTCAACCTCAAGCTTTGAGGCCACATAGCGCACGGCTGCGTCGTCAAAATATCCGAAGGCCTCTTGTATAATGTGCATAGAGACCATCGCCGCCGATTTTTTTACGGGGTATTGCGCGATTACCGCGTCAATCTGCTTATCCAATTCGGGAGTAATTTGCATAATGAACTTTCTGATTTATCTGTCGCACTCTCCCATGACAAAGTCGAAAGAGCCTAGGATTATAGCCGCGTCGCTGTAATGGTGTCCGGGCAAAACGCGCTGCAAAACGCTTAACGATACAAAAGAGGGCGCCCTGATTTTTACTCTGTAAGGCACGCCGCCGCCCTTTGACATTATATAAAAGCCGAGCGCGCCTTTGGGGTTGTCCGCCTCAAAATAGGCCTCGCCCGCGGGCACGTCGGGTCCCTGAGTGGTTATTACAAAGTTTCTGATAAGCTCTTCCATGTTGCGCAGCACCTTGTCTTTTGCGGGCAGCGTAACCTTGGGGTTTGCTACATTGATAGGACCTTCCGGCATTTTTTCTATGGCCTGCCTTATTATGCGTACGCTCTGACGCATTTCTTCTATGCGCACAAGCCAACGATCGTAGCAGTCGCCGTGGGTGCCGATGGGCACGTCAAACTCGTAATTTTCATAGCCGAGATAAGGAGCGTCTTTGCGCAAATCCGTATCTACGCCGCTGCCGCGCAGATTGGGACCCGTAAGCCCCCAGGCCATTGCCTCTTTTGCGCTTATTACGCCTATGCCCTCGGTGCGCTCGATAAATATGCGGTTGCGCGTTAGCAAAGAGTCAACCTCGTCAACGGCCTGCGGAAACTGATTCAAAAAATTGTTCACGCTACCAAGCCAGCCATCGGGCAAATCTCTTGCCAGGCCGCCTATACGGGCGTAAGAAGACGTCATGCGCGCGCCCGTAAGCTGTTCAAAAAGGGTAAGCACCTTTTCGCGCTGGGTAAAGCAATACATGAAAACCGTCAGCGCGCCCGCGTCCATGCCGTAAACGCCTACACCCACCAAGTGGCTGGCAATTCTTGAAAGCTCCGCGCATATAACGCGTATGGCCTTGCATCGCTCGGTAACCTCTATGCCTGCAAGCTTCTCGGCACACTGGGCAAACGCTATGTTGTTTGCGATAGGCGCAAGGTAGTCAAGCCTGTCCGTGTAGGGGACAAACTGGTTATAGGTCATATTCTCGGCAATCTTCTCCGAACCCCTGTGCAAATAGCCTATTATGGGGGTGCAGCGCGTAATCATGTCGCCGTCCAAATCAACCTTGAGGCGCAACACGCCGTGGGTGGCGGGGTGCGAAGGGCCTACATTGAGGGTCATGGTCTCGCCGATTTGCCCCTCGGGCTTTAGGGCGCCGCTGGCCTTGTCGTATTCAAAAAATTTCTCTGCCATATAAAGCCTTTATTTTTCAGCGGGGTGTGAATGCGGTTCGCGCATGGCCGCAAAAGAATCTCCCTGAGAAGAGAAGAAGGGGCCGCCCTCCATGGGTGTAACTATTACCTTTGTGGCATCCTCGTTGTCTTCAAAAGAATCGGGCAGCGGCGCTTCTCTGCCCGCAAGCGGGAAGTCTTTGCGAAGCGGATGCCAAGGATATGCGTCCCACATCAAAATGCGCCTTAAGTCAGGGTGGCCTTCAAACTTTATGCCCATCATGTCAAAGGCCTCGCGCTCATGCCAATCGGCCGCTGGGAAGATTTCAACGATGGAGTCAAGAACGGGTGCGGCCGCACTTTGGCACATGCAAACCAAACGCAAATACACCTTGCGAGAATGCGAGAAAAAGTGGTATACCGCCCCGAAACGCGCGTCTCCGGCGGCCTCTCCCATGTCTATGGAGGCGATGTCGCAGAGGGCTTCGACCGCGTAATTGTCGCGGAGCGTTTTTACGGCGTCCTTAAGCTTCGGCGCGGGGCAATCAAAAGCCTGCATACCGTCGGCCGACGGGCGCAGCTTCAAATAAGGCATCGCGGAAAGAATTTTTTGTCTGTCCATGATTATAAAGGTGATATTGGCTAAAGGGTAATAAAAAACGCGCTATTTCCGGGTAGAGTCAAAAAGCGCGCGCGTAGATTGTTCCGTCCTGATTTTATTCTGCAAGCACGTAAGCGCGTCAAGCAAAGCTTCGGGACGCGTGGGGCAGCCCGCCACGTAGACGTCGACGGGGATTATTTTGTCGACGCCCTGCAAAGTCGAATAAGAGCGGAACATGCCGCCCGTAGAAGCGCAAGCGCCCATTGCGACAACCCATTTGGGCGCGGCCATCTGATCGTAAATTCTCTTAAGCGCACCCGCCATCTTGTATGTTACGGTGCCCGATACTATCATACAGTCGCTCTGCCTGGGCGAAAAACGCATGACTTCCATACCGAAACGGCCTATGTCAAAGCGAGAACCGCCCACAGCCATAAGCTCTATTGCGCAACACGCTAACCCCATAGGCTGCGGCCAGATTGAATTTGATCTGACCCAGTTTATTATATCATCGAGGCGCGAATAAATGAAACCCTGTTCACTTTTGGCGTCAAAGCCCTTCTGAATAGTATTGCTCATAAAAAATACTTAAATGGTTGTAGGGCTTAAAAAGCAAAACTCAACAAAAAACAATTCCCGTTAAAGACTTTTGAGGAATTTGAGCGTATCGACCGCTTTAAAAATACGTTTTTGACGCTTTTAACTTTTTTTGACGAGTAAAAGCGCAAAGCGTTTAAAAGAACTTGCAAATTTTTAAATGTAATTCGCAGTTAAGCAAAACATCCTCTTGTGACCTGCCGCAGACGCCTTTTCTTGATAAATAATGATTATACTTTGGGCAAAATCTGCACTCCGAAGCATCGCCGACATAAAATTCGGGCGGCGCGCAATGCGTATGGCACGCTTTAAATCCCCACAAACGCCCTAAAACAAAGGTTTTGAGGCCAGTATGGCCGTATTTTTGCCCCACTTTGAGTTTTCATAAAAATATTTTTTTTGCGCGCCGCATAAAAAAACAAGCGTTCACCATATTTTGAAATATGAAACTCTGTTTTAGTAATTAAATCAAATTTTGCACATAAAAAATGCCGCACCAAGCGCAAAATGCCCTAAAACAGGGCGTCGCAAGGCGGCGCTTGCCTCGGCTAAACGCGAAAGATTTTTGCAAGACATTTTTGAAAAAATTTATTCACATGCCGAATGTTAATAAGTTGTATAAAACTTCTTCTTGAAAGTTTAAATGAATAGCGGGATACTCTTTTTAACAATACGGCACCCAGATTTTACCCAAGCCGCGCGGCGCAGTTAAGCCGCAGGGGCACAAAGAACAGCCGCAACCATAATAACCTTTCCTTCAATGACTTGTAAAACAAATAATATAATACTAACAATGTAAGGCTTCCGCAAATGAGGCGTTTAAAGCCTCTGCGAGCCCTCGGGCACCCCCGCCCCTTTCAAATAAAGCATCTGAGCCTTTAGGCTTGCGTCAATTGTTAATAATAGGTCAATTTAAGGAATATAATGCCCCAGAATTTAGTGCAAATGCAGGAAAATGAGCTATGGAATATCGCAAAGGCGGAGCTGAGCAAGAACATCGCTTCGGAAGTCTTTGCCGCGTGGTTTGATAAGATGGAGTTTGTAGAAGGCTCGGAAGAAGAAGTCGTGCTCGGCATAGAGGGAGAATTTGCGGCGATGTGGGTTACCGACAACTACCTTGATATCTTAAAGCGCCATTTGAGCCTTGCGGCCGGCAGAAACATCTCTGTGCGCCTTATTGCCATAGAAAATGAAACGCAAGAGGTTGAAGACGCCATACAGTCAAAGCAGATAGAGCGCGCTCTCGGCCCCAAACCCAAAGTAAAGGTTGAAGCCCCCGCGATAGACTCTCGCAACACGTTTGAAAACTTTGTAGTGGGCGACAGCAACCAATTTGCGCACGCGGCCGCGCTTGCGGTGGCAAAGTCTCCGGGCAGCGCTTACAATCCGCTTTTGCTTTACGGAGCCGCGGGCACGGGCAAAACGCACTTGATGCACTCAATCGCGCATTTTATATTTCAGGCAAACCCGTCGGCGCACATAGTATATTTGTCTTCAGAACGCTTTGTGAATGAATATTTGACGGCGCTTTCGGACAAAGAAATTTCAAAATTCCGCCAGCGCTACCGCAATGTCGACGTGCTGCTGATTGACGACATACAGTTTTTTTCGGGCAAAGAAAGCTGCCAGAATGAGTTCTTCCACACTTTCAATGATTTGTTCATGCTGCAAAAGCAGATTGTGCTTTCTTGCGACAAGCCCATCAATGAAGTGCCCAAGCTTGAACAGCGCCTTGTTTCGCGCTTTGAATGGGGCATTGCCGTAGACATACAATCGCCAGACTATGAGACGAGGCTTGCTATTTTAAACCGCAAGGCCTCTGCGCTGGGCGCAAAGATAGACCCGTCAATTATAGATATGATTGCGCGCCGCATAACCAAAAATGTGCGCCGACTCGAAGGCGCGCTCAACAAGGTTGTCGGTTATATGAATTTGGTTGAGCATTTGGATTTGGACGCCGCGCAAAAGCTGCTTTCCGGAGCGTTTATAAATGACGACGAAAATCAAGTCGGCATAGACCTCATCCAAAAAAAGGTTTCCGAAATGTATCGCATAGACCCGTCCGAAATGACGGGCCGCCGCCGCCCCGCAAATATCGCGCTTGCAAGGCAGATTGCAATGTACATATCGCGCAAGCTTACAACGCATTCGCTTGAAGAAATAGGCCAGCGCTTCGGCGGGCGCGACCACGGCACGGTTATGTACGCAATCAAGGCGGTTGAAGACTCAATGGAAACCGATGAAAATTTAAAACGCGGCGTAGAATATCTTTTAAAGATTCTGTCTTTTTAGACCATCGCAATTTCACAAAAAAACCGCCCGAATTTTATTCGGCGGTTTTTTTTGTTTAACGCTGCATATTAAATTATGCGGCCTTGCCTCGAAATATTCGCAACAACACTCCCCCTGCGCCAATTAAAGTTCACTTAACAAAACACCGTGTTTAGGCGCAATGCGTTTGCGCTTCGGACTAGTGTAAAGCCAAGACTATTCATCTAAAATTAACCCGCACCTTGCTTGCGCAATTTTTCTATTTAGGCGCAATGAGTTTGGATGCAGAAGCAGGAACAAAAAAACCTGCGGCGGGAGCATACTTATGTATGTGACCAGTGCAGGCTTTTCGCAGTGACACAACCTCGCAGAAATCCACTTAACAAAACACCGTGTTTAAGCGCAATGCGTTTGCGCTTCGGACGAGTATAAAGGGCGGGATTGAGGGCCGAAGTGTACTTAAGTACATGAGGGTCGAAATCCTGCCCTTTAACGGAGTATCAAGCGCAAAATCATTCGCCTAAACTTGCATGAATTCAATGGGCAAGCCCTCTTCGACTATAAACGCCGCCTTTACGCCGGGGATGGGCTCAAAGGGGGGGATGAGAATATCTTTGCCTTTGATTTCGGCTTGCAGATCTTCAACGGTGTAGGCGATGTGGAAACTCTTTTTTAAGAGCTCGGGCATGGGGGAGCCTTCCAAGAAATAGAGCCACTCTATTTTATTGGGGCTGGCTTCGGCGTCGGTTACGTAGAGCTTGGCTTCTTCAAGGTGGATTGCGCCCTCGGGCTTGGTGGCCGACGGTACGCCTATATGTGCGAATTTTCTCATAATAAGTTTCCTTTCAAATGTTGGGTTGAGACTAGGGGCTTCAAAAAAATATGTCGATATTTTTTATATGTTAAATGGCGTTTTAATTTCTGCGCACCATGCAAAAAGCGCTATGCACGAAGATTCAAAATAAGCCATCACAAATTTTTAGAGGCGCAAAAAAACAGAAGCATCCGCCCTATTTTTCTAAAAAGAAGCCGCGCTGTTTTGCGGAAACTTCCATGCCGACTTTTTCCATGACGGTCATCATATCTTCCCACACAAGGCGCTTGACGGCGGGGCTGCCGTATTGCAAGAGGTAGGACGGGTGATAGGTAATCATGAGCGGGCGGTCTTCAAAGTCGTGCCAAAGCCCGCGTATTTTGCCGAGGCGGCGCGCAGGGTCGGGCCCAAGCAGGCCGTTTACCGCCGTAGCGCCGAGCGCCACGACAACTTGCGGATTCACAATCTCTATCTGCGCCTTAAGGTAAGGCAGGCAGTAAGACATTTCTTCAAGCGTGGGCGGGCGGTTGCCCGCAGATGTGGGCAGTTCTGGCCGCCAATTCATGATGTTGCCGATGTATACGTCTTGGCGGCTTAAGCCCATTGCGGAAATTATTTTTGTGAGCAGCTGGCCGGCCTTGCCCACAAAAGGCTCTCCTTGTATTTCTTCATCGGCGCCGGGGGCTTCGCCGCAAAAGAAGATTTTTGCGCTCAAACAGCCCACGCCAAAGACCACTTTTTTGCCGGGCTTTACGTGCGCGTTGCAAACGGGGTCTGTAAGCACGATTTTTTCAAGAGCCTGCCAACGCGCGGCCTTGTCGCCCGCGGGCAGGGTAAACGGCGTAGGGGCGGGTATGGGCGCAACTTCAAAATCTGCCGCCGCGCTGTTTACGATTTTTATCCCGTCCTTTTTCTTTGGCATGGCGTCTTCTTTTTTAAATTCAATTTTATCCGCAAACTGTAATTCTTTTACCTCGGGCAGCTTTTCAAGATGTTCATCTGCCGCCCTTTTAACGGGTGCGACAGTATCGATACCCGCCGCCTGCGCCAAATCTTCAAGGTTTTCTGCGGCAAAACGGCTCAAAATCTCTATGGATTTTTCATCGAGAAGCACGGCGTCTTCGCCCTCTGAAGCAAGGCGCCTGAGTTCTTGACGTATAGTTTCTACAATCTCGCGCATATAGATTCATTTTCAAAACCCCCGCCCCCTTTGCAAGGTTTTTTAAAGCAGACGCGCGCAAAGCCGTTGCGTATTAAACAAACAAAAATACGATTGCGGCACCCGCTCAAAAATAGATTATCCAAACGCCTCTATTTTATTGAATTCTAAAAAGGTAAATCTTAGCCTTTGGAATAATATTAAAGTTTGAAATTCAGATGGGCGAAAATATAAAGCCGGAAATTAATATGGAAGCCGAACAAGTTGTGAGCAGGCAAAGAGTGGTTGACCACGGCGAAGTTTAGAAACAACTCTCGATTACGCCATATTCCAAAACCATGGATACAAAGGTCTATATGGCGGCCTCGATGCGCAAGCCATACATTCAAAAAAGAAATTAGATAAAAAAGAAAAAATCTTAGACAATATGGGCAGCACAGAGCTTGCCGCTAATCTTTTTCGCGCAACGCAGGCTGAGGAAAAATTGCGCAAAGAAAATATAGCCAATAAGCACAAAGCAAACCAAACCCATTATGAAGTCGGCAAGAAAGTGCGCCAAACGATAGCAGAATTAGGCGGAACCATGCCAGAAAATTTGCCAACGCCGTCAAAAAGCATAAAGCAAATCGAAAAGGATAAAATCAAGGCTCTTAAAAATTCTAATAAGAAGCAATAGAATACGCTTATCCCTAATATAAAATTCATGACGCAATCATCTCAAGAAATCCTTACGCAAATAAAAAATCCGCATATTTATGCGTATACAGAGCCGCAATATGAAAATCTTAAGTGGTCCGGAGGGCGCAACGGCAACGGACTTGTCAAAATAGGTTATACCGAGCGCAGCGTAGATGCGCGTATAAGCGAGCAATTCCCCACAAAAAAACCGACGGAAAATCCCTACAAAATCCTTATGGATGAATCCGCCGTAAGAGAAGACGGCACATTTTTCAAAGATTACGATGTTCACAAGGTATTGGAGTTTTTGGGCGTAAAACGCTTTAAAAATACAGAGTGGTTTGAGTGCACTGCGGAAGAAGTGCGCGCGGCCGTAATGTCTGTCAAAGTGCGCAAGGAAGTTGGACAAATGCGCGCAAACAGTTTTGCACTGCGCCCCGAACAAGCGCAAGCCATTGAAATGACCGCGAACTATTTCAAAGAAAATTCCCGCAAAAGAAACGGATGCGCCCCGCACTTTCTTTGGAATGCAAAAATGCGCTTCGGCAAGACATTTACCGCATACAAGCTTGCGCAAAAATTGGGGTGGAAAAAAATCCTTGTCCTAACCTTCAAGCCCGCAGTGCAAAGCGCTTGGCAAGAAGACCTGCAAACGCACATAGATTTTAAAGGCTGGCAGTTTGTCAACAATCACGGCGGCATATCTTATGCCGAAGCCGACAAATCAAGACCCATCGTATGGTTCGCGTCATTTCAAGACTTGCTCGGCAAATCTGCCATAGGGGGCATTAAAGTTAAAAATGAAGACCTGCATTCTACAAACTGGGACTGCGTAATCCTTGATGAATACCATTTCGGCGCTTGGCGCGAAAATGCAAAAGAGCTTTTTGAGCGCGAAGAAATGGATCTTGAAGAATATGAGGAAATCAAGAACTCGGCCTTAGATTATTACAAAGAAGAACTTATGCCCATAACAACGGGCGCGTATCTTTATCTTTCAGGCACGCCGTTCAGAGCCATAAACAGCGGAGAATTTCTTGAAGACCAAATTTTTAACTGGACATACTCTGACGAGCAGCGAGCCAAAGAAAATTGGAATTTTAAAACGCCCAACCCTTATCTTGAACTGCCGCAAATGGTGCTGATGACATACCAGCTGCCCGAAGAAATCCGCAAAGTCGCTCTTAAAGGAGAGTTGAATGAGTTTGACCTAAATGAATTCTTTAAAGCCGAGAAAGACGGTAACGGCAAATATCTCTTTAAACATGCCGATTCTGTCCAAAAGTGGCTCAACCTTATACGCGGACAATACCTCCCGACGGAAGAAGATAACTTGCGCCAAAAAATCTCGCCGCCAATGCCCTATTCAGACTCTCGCCTTCTGAGCGCTACGCATTCATTATGGTTTTTGCCGAATATTGCCGCCTGCAAGGCTATGGAAGTCCTGCTTAAATCAGCCGCAAATAAATTTTACAGAAATTACAAGATATTGGTGTGTGCCGGGATTGAGGCTGGTATAGGTATTGACGCCCTGCATCCCGTCAAAGATGCCATAGCCAACGGTTTTGACACTAAGACTATCACTCTTACATGCGGCAAACTTCTCACGGGTGTTTCCGTGCCTCAATGGGGAGCAATTTTTATGCTGCGCAACACCAAGAGTCCTGAAACATACTTTCAATCTGCGTTTAGAGTTCAAACACCGTGGAAGCTCAAAAACCCCGACGGACGTTCTCCCAATGAAGTTCAGATAATTAAAGAGAAATGCTATGTCTACGATTTCGCCCCCGATAGAGCGCTCATTCAAATTGCGGACTATTCATCGCGCCTAGATATCAATGCTAAAGATACCCCTGAAATAAAAGTGAGCGAATTCATTCACTTTTTACCCGTGCTTTGCTACGACGGCAGTGGTATGAGACCGCTTAATGCGGGTGAAATCTTAGACCTTGTAGTAAGCGGAACCGCCTCTACCATGCTTGCGCGCAGGTGGGAAAGCGCCCTATTGGTAAATGTCGACAATGACACCTTGAGAGCCTTGATTGAAAATAAGAAGGTTATGGAAGTCCTAGAAAAAATCGAAGGATTCAGAAACCTTAATCAGCAGATAACCACGATTCTTAATAAGTCGGAAGCCTTGAATAAACTCAAAAGGGAACAAACCGAAACCGTAGACAAAGAAACAAAAAAAGAAGTTACGGAAGAAGAAAAAGAAATAAAAAGTCTGCGTAAAAAAATTCAGGAAAAGCTTTTGAAATTTGCAACCCGCATCCCGATTTTCATGTATCTTACGGATTATCGCGAGCAAACGTTAAAAGACATAATTACAAAGCTTGAACCTGCCCTATTTAAGAAGGTTACAGGACTTGAGATTAGTGATTTTGAATTGCTCGTGAGTGTGGGCGTATTCAACTCAAACTTGATGAATTCGGCAATATTTGCATTCAAACGCTTTGAGGATGCCAGCCTGACTTATACGGGTATTGTCAAACATAAAGAAACAATACTTGGCGGTTGGGATACAGCTGTAAAAATTGAAGAAATTAAACAAATTGCGAGTATATAAAGACCTTTGCATTCCTCAAAAGGGATCTACGTCTAGGTAGTCGGTGACTTCTTCGTCCATTTTAAAATCTTTGCGGATTTGCAGGAGTTTTGCGACAACGGGGCGCACGGCGTGGCAAAAATACCAGACGTTGCGTATGTAAAAATCTTCAATCTTTTCAATGGGGGCGGCGGAAGGGCCGCGCATTTCGGCAATACCGCTTAAGGCGGCCTCGGCCTCTTTTGCAAAATGCTCCGCATAAAAGTCCGCTTTTTCGGGGTTTTTACACTTAAAAACCTGTATGATTACGCGCCTAAACGGCGGATAATTGAACTCTTCGCGGTGCGTAAGCTCCGCCTCTAAAAAGGCCTCCATATCATCGCGCTTGGCGTATTGGATGGGGGCTGCGTCGGGGGCGCGCGTCTGTACGACAACTTCTCCCGCGCCGTCGCCGCGCCCCGCCCTGCCCGCAACTTGGACGATGAGCTGATAAGTGCGCTCCGCAGCCCTAAAATCGGGCATGTGCAAGCTGATGTCGGCATCTATGAGCCCCACAAGCGTTACGCGCGGAAAATCAAGCCCCTTGGCTATCATCTGCGTGCCTATCAAAATGTCGAGCTTGCCCAGCCTGAAGTCTCCCAAAACTTTGCGGTAATTGTCTTTGCGATTCATGGCGTCGGCATCCATGCGGCCTATGCGCGCCTGCGGGAAAAGCTTTGCCACAAGCTCTTCAACCTTTTGAGTGCCGTGCCCCTTCCATTTGACGCGCTCCGACCCGCAATTTTTGCAAGTGAGGGGCGCGCGCGCCTCAAAACCGCAGATGTGGCACTTTACCTTGTCCTCTTTGCGGTGCCATGTAAGGCTGACGGCGCAGTGGGGGCAAACTTCTACATAGTCGCAATCGGGGCATTCAAAGATTTTGGCGTAGCCGCGGCGATTTAAAAAAAGTATGCTTTGCTCGCTCTTTTCAAGGCGGTCGCCAATCTTATCTTGCAGTATGCGCGAGAGCACCGCGCCGCCCCTCTCGTGGCGCATATCGGCCAAAAGCACCGTTGGCAGCGTGCAGCCGTCTATGCGCTTTGAGATTTTTGAAAGCGTGTATTTGCCGTTTTTGGTGTTATACAAAGTCTCTAAAGACGGCGTTGCAGAACCCAACAAGCAAAGCGCGCCGCAAAACTTTGCGCGCAAAATCGCAACATCGCGGGCGCTGTAACGCGGGGCTTTGTCTTGCTTGTAGGCGCCGTCGTGCTCTTCGTCAACTATTATGAGCCTGATGTTTTCAAGCGGCGCAAACACGCAAGAGCGCGCGCCCACAACCACGCGGGCTTCGCCGTTTGCAAGCTCTTTCCAAGAATCCAAACGCTCGCCGTCGGACAAGTGGCTGTGCCACACAACCAGCTTGCCGCCCAAATCGCCCAAGCGCGAGCGCAGGCGACCCACCGTCTGCGGCGTGAGAGAAATTTCGGGCACCAAAAATATGCAGCTGCCGCCCTCTTTAAGCACGCGCTTCATGGCGCGTATGTAAACTTCTGTCTTGCCGGAGCCCGTAACGCCGTAAAGCAAATGCGCGCCAAAGGCGCGCTTATCCAAAAGCCCGCAGATATCGGCAAAAGCCGCAGACTGCTCGGCATTAAGCACGTGGTCTTGCGCGCTTACGCTTTCTGCGCAAGAAAGCGCGTCTTCATAAGCGCCGCGCCTGATTACGCGCTTGGCCTCTTTAAGCGCGCCCTTTTTTATGAGCGCATTTGAGGCCGCGGCAGAAAACTCGGCATCAAGCGCGCTCTTTAAAACGGGGGACGGGTCTTTTAAAAATCGCTCTATTATCGCATATTGCTTAGGGGCGCGCTTCTTCAGGCGCTCTAACTCTTCCGCCGGCAAATCGCCCGCGTAAGAAAGCTCTTTAAGGCTTAATTCGCCCTTGTCGCCGCGCACAACGGCGGGGATTACGCTTTCAAAAACGCTCTGCGCTCCGCAGCCGTAATAGTCGCGCATCCAAAGGCAGAGGTTCAGCAAATCGGGCGTAAGCGCCTTTTCTTCGCGGACAAGCGCGTCAAGCGGCTTAAGTTTAAAAGTTTGGTTTTGTTCAGGCTCGCAAATTTGAGTTATGACGCCGCGCGCGGATGTGTTTCTTAAAGGCACTTTTACAATCGCACCAAGCTTGGCCTTGCCCACAAGCTCGGGGGGGATGGCGTAGCTTAGCTCCTTTTCAAAACCGCTGAAAAGAGCCACTTTAGCAACTGAAGCGCCATTATTTTCCACGGATTTCAAGTTGACGCCTCTTTATGCTTATGTCAACTTCCCATCGTTATTATGAAGAGCCAAGCAATCATATTCCCGCCTTATAAAAACGAGCCCGAAAAGCCCCTGACGGAAGTCCAAAAAGAAATTTTGAGGCTCAAAAAAGAAAAGGACGCGGTGATTTTAGCGCATAACTATGTCGCCGAAGAAATCCAGCGCGTCGCCGACTTTGTGGGGGATTCTCTCGGGCTTTCGCGGCAGGCCAAAGCCGCCAAAGAAAGCGTGATTGTGTTTTGCGGCGTCCATTTTATGGCCGAGACCGCCAAGATTTTAAACCCCACAAAAACCGTTGTGCTGCCCGACCTTGAGGCGGGCTGCTGTTTGGCGGAATCTTGCAAGGCCGAAGACCTGGCGGAGCTTAAGAAAAAGCATCCCGACGCCATGGTGATTTCATACATAAACTGCAACGCCGACGTAAAGGCCATAAGCGACCTTATATGCACAAGCGGCAACGCACTTGAGCTCGTCAAAAAAATCCCCGCAGACAAAGAAATAATATTCTGCCCCGACAAATATCTGGGATCTTGGATTATAGAGCAGACGGGGCGCGACATGATACTCTGGAACGGCTCTTGCTACGCCCATGAAGAGTATGACGCGGAATCTATTTTGGAGATGAAAAAAGAGTTTAACGCGCCGGCCGTCGGCCATCCCGAGTGCCCGCGCGCCGTACGCCAAGCCTGCGACTGCGTCTGCAGTACCGAAAAAATGATCGCCTGGGCAAAAAACCACCCCTCTGACAAAATCATAGTGGTAACCGTAACGGAAATGATACATCGCCTGCGCAAAGCCGTGCCCGAAAAAACTTTCATCGCCGCGCGTTTGGAACACAAGCCCTGCCAGCATTGCAAATTCATGCAAAAAAACACGGCGGAAAAACTTTTAAACTGCCTTAAAACCATGCGCCCCGAAATTACTTTAAGCCCTGAAATAATAGCAAAGGCCGCCCATTCAATAAACAAAATGTTGGAGATGTCTTAAGGTTATTAAAAATAATCGCGCCAAAAAGTGTTGACAGGGCGGCTTTCGACATATTTCTTTCTCTTCTTTTCAAAATTTCATAATAAAGACACATCATGGAACCTACATACAGACCTTCAAAACTGAAACGCGCGCGCCGTTGCGGATGGAGAGCACGCATGAAAACACGCGGCGGTCGCGGCGTGATTAAAGCTCGCAGAGCCAAGGGCCGCAAGCGCCTCGTAACGAAATAGGGTCAAAAGTTATGCGTCTGCGCAGACAAAACAGGCTGCGTCGGGCATCTGACTTCGACCCAAGCCGCAAAAACGCCCCAAAGGCGGATTGCGCGGCCTTTATAATTTATATGACGCGCTCCGACAATGTCGGCGGCGCGTTTTCTCGTTTAGGGGTTGTGGCAAGCAGGCGCGTTGGCGATGCGGTGCGTCGCAACAAGCTTAAAAGGCGCTTTAGGGAAATTTTCAGAGAGGCGCAGGGTTTATTGCCCTTCCCCGCAGACATACTTATATTTACGCGCAAAGCCGCGCTCGGTTTTGAGTTTGCAGAGCTTAAGGCGCGCTTTTTAAAGGCGTGCGCAACGCTTGCGGCAAGGATAGAAAAAAGCACACCCGCCCCAGAGTCCAAAACAACGGATGAGTGAAGACGCAACAAAAAAGCCCTCAGTCCCCGCGCGTTTGGCGCAGCTTTGCGTAAGGGGCTACCAGCTTTGCATATCGCCCGTATTGCACCTATTGCCCGGGTCGGGCTGCCGTTTTTATCCGGGATGTTCTCAATATACAATTCAGGCCATAGGGCGCTTTGGGGCGTTCAAAGGCTGCATAATGGGTTTCTGCCGCATTTTGCGCTGCAATCCGCTGTGCCGCGGCGGCCATGACCCCGTGCCCGAGCGCTTTTCTTGGCGCAAAATCTTTTCTCAAAACGTCGTTGACGAGCCGCGAGATTAAATGATTTAATTTTCGGCTTAAAAAACACCCTGTTTTTCGCAAGCACATTTCATTAAAGTTTTCACATGGATATTAAAAGCATCTTAAGAACCCTCACGGGCGTACTTTTGATAGGCGCGGCGCTATGGATGACGTTCATAGACACAAGTCGCCAACAGCAAGCGCAAGAGTCTGCGGCAAAAGCGGCGCAAAACACACTGCCCGAAGCCCCTAAGGCCGAGGCCGAAACCCCCGCCCCCCTGCCCGAAATTTTTAAAGACCCCAGCGACGCCGTCACCAAGCAAAGCGTAACGCTGGTCAATGACTTTATCCGCGCGGTTTTCACAAACAGGGGCGGCGCGATAGAACGCGTTGACCTTCTTAAATATAAGAAAGACCAAGAAAGCAATGCGCCCTACTCTTTTAACGATGCAAACGGTCGCTTTGCCTTGGCGCTCGCCTTCCCTTCCGACTTGCCCAACACGCCGCCCGTCGTTTTTGAAAAACTTTTTGAAACGTCACAAGACGGCGACACGCGCGTAAACTTCGTTTATCACGTGCCCGCGCAAATCAGGATAATAAAGACTTTTGCGATAAGCAAAACCGCCACCGACACTTATGAGCCCTACACCATTGCCGCCACGGTAAAGGTAGAAAACCTTTCGGGCAAACCCTTGGATTTTAAGACCATATATCTTACCCTCGGCGTTGCCGAACCCAATGAGGGCGACATTAACGGCACCAATCTCGCCTTTACTCTATATAACGGCACAAAGGCTTATTTTTTACATTCTACGGAATTTGTGCCGAGTAACGGCGTATTGGGCTTTGGCAAGAGGGTTGCAAAACCTTTCAATATATTAGAGACATCCCCCGCAACTTGGGGCGCTGTCAAAAACCAATTTTTTGCGGCGATTTTTACGCCTCTTAACAAAGCGGGCGAAGGCGGCTGGGCTCTGCCCGTGCTTCTGCGTTCGGACGACGAAAACGCCTATATGCAAAAAGGCTTGGAAGGCATGATGGGCTTTGCGTTTGACGAGCTTGCCCCGGCTCAGATTTGGGAGATTAAGGGCGCTTTTTACGTAGGCCCCAAAGAGCTTAAACGCCTTTCGGCACTGGGCGGCGGCCAAGATGAAGTTATGAACTTCGGGTGGTTCGGCTTTGTAAGCAAACCCATGCTTTGGCTCTTAAATTTCGTGCATGGTTATGTCTCAAAACTTTCGCCGGAGTGGGCTTGGGGTTGGTCCATAGTAATCCTCACAATAATAGTCCGCATAATTTTGCTGCCGCTTTCCGCAATACAAATACGCTCTTCAAAGCGTATGAGCAAACTTGCCAAGCCCATCGCCGAAATCAAAGAAAAATTCAAGGGTGACCAGCAGAAAATCGGTCAAGAGACCATGAAGCTCTACGGCCAATACGGCATTAACCCCATGGCGGGTTGCCTGCCGGTGCTTATACAGTTCCCCGTATTTATCGGGCTTTATTATATGTTGCAAACTTCCAGCGAAATACGCTTTGCGCACTTCTTCTGGATTACAGACCTTTCTTTGCCGGATAAAATCGCGGCTCTGCCTGTGATATTAGGCTTCCCGTTGCACATTTTGCCCATCATCAACACGGGGCTTACTTTCATACAGTTCCACATGACGCCAATGCCGTCGCAAGACAAGTCGCAAAAGATGATTATGTCTTTCTTGCCCGTCATGATGCTCGTATTTTTCTACTCTTTCCCGTCGGGCGTGGTGCTTTACTGGACGGTGCAAAGCACGCTCGGCATATTGCAGACGCTTTACATCTTAAAGACCAAAGACAAGTTTGTGCTTGTCGAAAAAAAGCGCAAGCCGGGCTTTATGTCAAAGATACACGCCGCCATAGAAATACAGCAAAAGCTGAAGGCGCAGGGATTTTCAGACGAAGAAATCAAAAAGAAGATTGCAAAAATGGCCGAGGATGAAAAAGCCGCCGCGCGCGCCGCAAAACTCGGACAGATTGAGGAAAAAAACAAGAAGAATCCGGGCGGACGCTCTACCCCCCCGAAGCGCAAAAATTAACGCATTTTAAGAAAATTTTTCTTGAAAGGTCTTCTGCAAACTTTTGGAATTCCACATCTATCTAAAACACTTAGCGGAAAAATCGCACCAGGATACAAACATAAAAAGGCAATAATATGTCAGGACACAGTAAATGGGCCACAACCAAACGCCATAAGGCCGCGATAGACGCAAAGCGCGGCAAGGCGTTCAGTGCCATAAGCAAAGACTTAACCATGGCCGCAAGAGCCGGCGGCGGAGACGCTAACTTTAATCCCCGACTGCGCTCCCTCATTGTCAAGGCCAAGACCGCCAATATGCCCGCCGACAATATCGAAAAGGCAATAATGAAGGGCACGGGCGAACTTCCCGGCGTAACTTACGAAGAATTCCTCTATGAGGGCTACGGCCCGGGCGGCGTCGGCTTCATCGTTGAAGTAACCACGGACAACAAGAACCGCTCTGCCTCCGAAGTGCGCTCAACCTTCACAAAGCACGGCGGCAACTTGGGCGGCGCGGGTGCCTTGCAGTTTAATTTCACCAAAAAGGGCCAATTCATAATCAGCGCCGAAAACACCAATGAAGACTCTTTGATGGAGCTTCTCATGGAAGCCGAAATCGAAGACATCAAAAACAACGGCGACCATTTTGAAGTGCTCAGCGCAGTTTCGGCGTTTGATAAAATCTCGGAAATACTTGAAAAAGCGGGCATACAGCCCGAAGACTCTAACGTGGCTTGGATACCCAATACCCTTACGCCCGTGACTGACGCCGAAACCGCAAAAAAAATAATTAAGCTTGAAGACGCCCTTGACGCCCTTGAAGACGTGCAAAAGGTTTATTCAAACTACGACATCGACGACGCGCTGCTTGAAGGCTAATGCGCCGTTTCATAAAGACGATATAATCTTTAAGCGGCGGTGTCGGACAATATCCCCACCGCCGCGCAATTTGGAAATCAGGACAATGGCTAAGACTCTGTTTGAAAAAGTATGGGAAAAGCACGCCGTCTGCGAACTTGCCGACGGCTCTACGCAGCTTTTCATAGGTTCGCACCTGCTGCATGAGGTTACAAGCCCGCAGGCGTTCGGCATGTTGCGCACGCTCGGCTTGGGCGTAAAATATCCCAAGCGCACCTTTGCCACGGTTGACCACATCATACCCACCACCGACAGAGCGGAGCCTTACGCAGACTCTACCGCCTATGAGATGCTCTTGCACATCCGCCAAAACTGCGTCGATAACGGAATCACGTTTTTTGACGTAAACACCGGCAAACAGGGCGTCATACACATAGTAATGCCGGAACAGGGCATAATACAGCCCGGTATGACTGTGGCTTGCGGAGACTCGCACACGGCAACCCACGGCGCTTTCGGGGCAATAGCCTTCGGCATAGGCACAAGCCAGGTGCGCAACGTGCTTGCAACGCAGACCCTCGCCTTTAAAAAGCTCAAAGTGCGCCGCATAAACGTAAACGGCAAGCTCTCAAACGGCGTTTACCCCAAGGATGTGGCAATACACATAATACGCAAGTTGGGCGTAAACGGCGGCATAGGCTACGCGTATGAATTCGGCGGGCAGGTTTTTGACGATATGGACATGGAAGGCCGCATGACGGTCTGCAATATGGCCATAGAGGGCGGCGCGCGCATCGGCTACATCAACCCCGATGAAAAAACTTTTGCCTACCTTAAAGGCCGCCCCTACGCCCCCAAGGGCACCGATTGGGACAAGGCCGTGGCCGAATGGAAAGCCGCGGCTTCAGACGCGGACTGCAAGTATGACGATATCGTAAACTTTGAAGCCTCAGACATTGCGCCCACCGTAACTTGGGGGGTAAACCCCGCGCAGGCGGTCGCAATCAACGAGCGCATCCCCAACCCTTCCTCGATAAGCGACGAAGTGCAAAGGCGCGACGCCGCAGATGCCTTAAAGTATATGAAGCTTAACGCCGGCGACGCCATTGAGGGCACACCCATAAACGTGGCCTTCATAGGCTCTTGCACAAATGGCAGAATTTCAGACTTTGAAGAGGCCGCCAAAATCATAAAGGGCAGAAAGGTCGCAAAAGGCGTGCGCGCCCTCGCGGTTCCGGGTTCGCAACTTGTCGACGCAGTTGCGCGCAAGCTCGGCCTTGATAAAATCTTTACGGATGCCGGCTTTGAATGGCGCAACGCGGGTTGCTCCATGTGCTTGGCTATGAATGCGGACAAGCTTGTCGGCGACGAACTTTGCGCCTCAAGCTCAAACAGAAACTTCAAAGGCAGGCAGGGCAGCCCGACGGGCAGAACCATGCTGATGAGCCCCGCCATGGTGGCCGCAGCAGCCCTAGCCGGCAAGGTGACAGACTGCCGCAAGATCTAGGCTTTAAAAATTGATTTTAAGCCCCTCGCAAGAGGGGCTTTTTTTTGCCCCCTGAACCCATAGGGGCTTGATTTAGGCCAAAAAACAACTTAATATCTTACATTATGAAAAGATTTACTTGCTTTTGCTTGGCCTTGGCGGCGCTTGTAAGCGCCTGCGTTTCTTACGCCAGAATAGGGGAGCCCAAAAAGAATTTTGAAACCAGACTTCTTACAAAAATAGACGGCGGCCTTGAATACGCGGTTCGCGAAGACCGTTTCAGGGAGATGTTTGACCTGCCCTACTACAAGCTTTTTGTAATGTTGCCCAAAGACACCTCCAGCTATTTTTACTTTAAGCGCGGCGACAATTTGGGCGCGCAACGCAGCGATGTGGTGAAGCAAGACGATATGTACGGGTGGGAAATCAACGCCTGCTTTTACAAGGATGTTTCCGTGCTTGAGTTTTACAGGCGCAGAGGCGACAGGATAACTTATGAGGAAGTCGCAGCCCTAATGACTCTCATGGCCGAGGGCAAAGCCGGTGCAAAGTGGGAGCAGGTATACCCCTTAGACAAAACGCCGGTCTTTATACAAAGCGGCAACAGCATATTCTTTTCGGATGAAATGCGAGAAAACTTCCCCGACAAACCCGTAAGCCCGCTGCCCAAGCCCAAGCCCGAAACCACTCACCAGATAAAGGATGCAAAGTATTCCGAAATCATAGAAATACTGCCTAAATCGCGCCTGCGCTACGTAATGCTGGAGGTTCCCGAAGACGTCGAAAACTCATCAAACTACGACCAGACCTTGGCGCGCCAAATAATGCTTGATGAGCAGCGCAAGGCCTATGAACTTTACCGCGCAAAATATAACCCCAACCCAGAAGAGCGCAAAAAAGCCGAGGAAGCCTCAAAAAAAGAACAAAAGGCGCGGACTTCTTCTACGTCAAAGTCGGACACAAAAACCTCAAGCACGGCAAAAACCGCCGCCGCGGCGGCAACCGCCAGCGTAACTTCGGAAAACGCAAACAACACTTCAAAACCGGCCGTGCGCGACATAAACTACGGCACAAGACCCGTTGATCTTTTTGACAAGGAAGTACGCGTCTACTACCCGATACCGATTGAAGACGGCACGGCCTTCGGCTACAATTTGAGGCTTTCGGACGGCTCTGTCAGGGCGCAGATATTTTCAGACGGCATATTGTTCATAGATTCGCGATTTGACAAAATGATGAGAGAAAATATCGAGAAGCTCTATGAAAAACAGGCCAAAACGAGGGAGCAGGACGCAGAAAAAAGCATAAGCAAATTCTGAGCATCAGACGTTTTTGCAATATATTGTGCGCCGGCACAGCACGCCTGCGCCTCGCGGTTTTGTTGCAAGCGCCGCAAAAAAATTTAGGAATTATGAAAAAGACTACATACATAGCGACTGTAATTTTTATCTGCGCACTGCCGCTGAGCCTATTTGCGAGACTCGGAGAATCAAAAACGGCCTTTGAAAACAGAATGCTTGCAAAAATAGACGGCGGCCTTGAATACGCCTCGCGCGAGGAGCGCTTCAGGGAGATGTTTGAACTGCCCTATTACAAGCTTATGCTTATAATGCCCAGAGACGTTGCGCACAGTTTTTATTATAAGCGCACGGACGGCGCGCCCGCGCAGCACAGCGACGTCGTCAAGCAGGACGACATGAACGGATGGGAAATTCACGTATGTTTTTACAAAGATATTTCCGTGCTTGAGTTTTACAGGCGCAAAGGCGACAAGGTATCTTATGAAGAGGTTGCCGCCCTAATGCGCCTTATGCAGGGCGAAAACAAAAACGCCAAGTGGGAGGCGGTAAAACAAAACGCAACCCCCGCACCCTTCATAATCAAAGAGTCTAAATATTCAGACCTCATAGATGTTTTGCCAAAGGCGCGCGTGCGCAACGTGCAGCTTGCCGTGCCCGACGATGTAAAAAACTCTCCGATTTATGACCAAACCTTGGCGCGCCAAATTATGGTTGATGAGCAGCGCAAGGCGTATGAGCTTTACCGCATCAAGTATAACCCGAGCCCCGAAGAGCGCAAGAAGGCCGAAGAAGCCGCTAAAAAAGAGGCTAAAAACAAAACTGCGGCGGCTTCAAAAAGCGCCGCACCCGCAACACCCGCGGAAACTTCGGCAGACATTGCATACGGCGGTAAACAGACGGAGCTTTTCAACAAAAGCGTGCGCATCACACATCAAATACCGACCATCGACGACAGCGCCTTGGGTTACAGCATAAAATTAAGCGACGATTCCGTGCGCGCAATGCTGTTTCCCGACGGCGTATTGTTCATTGATTCCCGCTTTGACAAAATGATGCGCGCAGAGCTTGAAAAACTTTACGAAGCCCAGGCCAAAGAACGCGAAAGCGGCGCAGATACAAGCATTCTCAAGTTTTGAGACAGGCGTTAGGGGCATTTTAATATTTAAAAAGCGGCATCAAAATACGGTGCCGTTTTTTTACGCCCGCACCTTGGCGCATTTTTTGCGCCGTTATTTTTTAAAGAAAATGCTTGAAAACGCAAAACCCCTTCCGATAGGGTATAGGGGTATACGGTATATATACTTTGAAAGAAAGATTTTTATGAGCATTTGCAGAAACGAACCTGAAAAAAAGAAAATCACAGCGCGGCTGCGCAAGATAGAAGGCCAAGTGCGCGGCCTGCAAAACATGATTGAAAGCGATAGGGAGTGCATTGAGGTGTTGCGCCAAATTGCGTCGGTATCTGGCGCGCTGCACTCTGTGTGGGTGCAGGTTGTGGGCGACCATCTTAAGGGTTGCATAAGCCAAGCCCTCGCAAAAAAGGACGAAAGCCTTGTGGACGAACTCATAGAGCATTTAAAAAAGGTAAAATAAAATTTTTAAAGGGCAAACGCCCCGGAAACATGGCAAGAAAAAACGATAAATGCGGTTGCGGCCGCACGTCTGATAAACACGAAACGCATGAACACAATCATGAGAGCGTATCAGGCTGCGCGTCAAGCGGCGGCGCGCACACGCATAACGGCGCCGCAAAGGCATGCGGCTGCGCAGGCGGCAAGCCCCCGCCGCTTAAACTTTCGGAGAGCGCAAAGCTTTGGATTTCATTCTTTGCGCTCCTCGCGGGGTTTGCGGTGGGGCACTGGATGCTGCCTTTGCCGCTGTACCCTTTCACCGATCCGTCATGGATTGCCGTATTTTTATGCGCTTACCCCATATTTGCAGAAGCCTATGAAACGCTCGTAAAAGAGCGCAGAATAAGCGCGTCTCTGCTAATCGGCACGGCGATAAGTGCCTCTATACTTTTGCAGTTTGTAACATATTTTACTGAAAACAATTTTGAGGGCAACTGCGCCGAAAGCTATATTTTTGCCGCGGGCGAAATCGCATTTTTAATGGCGCTCGGAGAGATTATAGAAGCGCGTACCGTGCGCAAAACGCGCGCGGGTATAGAAGCGCTTTTAAACTTGGCGCCGCGCAAGGCGCGCAGGCTTCTTGCAAACGGCGGCAATGAAGAAATTTCCGCAGATGCAATTTGTGTGGGAGACATTTTGATTGTGCGCCCCAATGACATGATGCCCGCCGACGGCCTGATACTTGAAGGCGTTACAAGCGTTGACCAATCCCCCATGACGGGGGAGCATTTGCCCGTAGACAAGACCGCGGGCGACCAAGTACTTGCCGGCACTTGGAATAAAGACGGCGCAATAAAGATTAAGGCGCTTAAGGCCGCAAAAGACGCTTCAATCGCAAAGCTCATCACCCTTGTTGAAGAGGCCGAGGGCAAGAAAGCGCCCATCACAAAGGTCGCAAATAAGTGGGCCTCCTACATAGTGCCCACGGCTATAATTGCGTCTGTTGCGGTGTTTTTTATCGCAAAATACGCGCTTGAAATTTCTACCATAGGGGCACTCATAAGGGCGGTCACCATCTTGGTGGTCTTCTGCCCCTGCGCATTTGCGCTTGCAACGCCTACCGCCATAGCGGCGGCGCTCGGCAACGCGGCAAAGCGCGGCATACTTGTAAAAAGTGGCGCAAGCATAGAGGCGCTTGCGCGCGCAAAGGTTGTGGCCTTTGACAAGACCGGCACGCTGACGGACGCAAAAATTTCCGTAAACGCGGCAATCGCCTTTAATCCCGAAACAGAAAACAGTCTTATAGCCGCAGCCGCAGCCGCGGAAAAATATTCCGAGCATCCCATTGCAAAGGCCGTGCTGAAGCGCGCATCCGCGCTTGGTATAAGCATTAAAGACGCAAAAAATACGCGTTCCCTGATCGGCGCCGGCGTAGAGTGCGAGATTGAAAACTCAAAAATTTTGGTGGCCAAATGGGCGCATATAAAAGACCTGCACGGCGCGCAAAACGCCGACGCAAAAGACTTTGCCGCCAAGGCTGCCGCAAGCGGCGCAAGCGTGATAGGCGTTGCAAAAGACGGCGTTCTCATCGGGCTTATTTCTTTGAGCGACAATCTCCGCGAAGGTTCTGCAAAGCTGGTGGACTTTTTAAAGAAAATGGGAATTTTTACGGCTATGCTCAGCGGCGACACCATAGAAAGCGCCGCAAGTGTCGCCAAAAAAGCCGGTATCGAAAGCGTCTATGCAGACCTTTCTCCGGAGGGCAAGTGCGAGGTTGCCGCAAACCTCAAGCGCGAGAAGGGAGAGCTTTGCATGATAGGCGACGGCGTTAACGACGCCCCCGCCCTGGCCTACGCAGACTGCTCTATAGCCATGGCGGCGCTGGGCTCCGACGCGGCGATTGAAGCCGCCGATATTGCCCTGCTTTCTGGCGACATCAAAAAGCTGGGGGGGCTTTTTACCCTTGCAAAAAGCACGCTTTCCACAATAAAGGCAAACATGGCGCTTTCGCTTTCAGTAAGCTTTGTTGCGATAGTTTTAAGCACCTTCGGCATACTTACGCCCGTAAGCGGCGCAATATGGCACAACGCATCTTCGGTTCTCGTTGTATTAAACTCCGCAAGACTTTTGAGAAAGAAATGATATGAGACGCTTTGAAAAAGCCGCCGATGAAACCGCCGCGCGCAAAATTCTTGAAACCGCAAGCTACGGATTTTTGGCGCTCGCCGCTGCCGACTATCCTTACGGAGTGCCACTTAACTTCGCGCTCTGCGGCAACGCAATTTATTTTCATGCGGCGCGCGAAGGCAAAAAAACAGACCTTCTGCGCGCAAATCCGCGCGCTATGTTTTGCGCGGTATCAAAAGATGAAGTGCTTCAGGATAAATTTACGACGCTCTTTGAAAGCGCAATGGCTTTCGGCAAAATTACAGAAGTAGAAGATACGGATGAACGCATAAGGGCGCTCAAACTTCTCACAGACAAATACTCGCCGAAATTTCCGCATGAGGCCGACGCCTATATTGCGCGCGCGCACGCAAAACCCGCAGTTCTGCGCTTTGATATAGAAATCTTGACGGGTAAAATAAACGCGCAGCGCCCCTGAGAGTTATTCAACATTCAGCGACGGGTCTTTTTGAAGGGCGTTGCGCATAGCGGAGGCGATATTGGTTGTGACGGCGTCAACGCCCATCTTCGCAAGCTCTTTCGCGCGCTCTATATCGTTTACCGTCCATACGCAAAACCTAAGCCCGCGCGCCTTAACCTTTGCGACGTATTCCGCAGTTAAAAGCGGAGAGTTTGAGGCATCGACGCCTTTTATCGGCATCTTTTTAAGCTTGGCTTCAACATAACTTAAGCGCAAATCCGGTTCATCTTTTATGCTGTAAATAAGGTAGGCCTCATGCTCCGGCAGCCGTTTCAAAATGTCTTCAAGAAATTTTGCATTGAATGAAATAAATACTATCTGCGAAGGTTTGAGATTGTATTTTTGCATGGCGGCTTTGATTTTCTTTTCATAAAGCCCGCCGTCATAGCCCTTGATTTCAAAATAGATTTTACCGTATGCGGGGATTGTCGCCAAAACATCATCCATAAGCGGAATGCGCGTGCCTTTAAATGCCGACCATTCGGGGGCAGAGCCAAGATCGGCGGTCGCCAAATCATCTTTGGCGAGGTCTTCGACGGGCTTGTCCAATCCCGTGAGGTTTTTTAAATCCTGCTGCGCGTGCATGCAGACAATTTCGCCTTCTTTTGTGGCGTAAAAATCCGCCTCTATGGTTTTAACGCCCCCCGCCCAGGCCTTTTTAAAAGCCGGCAGAGAGTTTTGCGGAGCAAGCGTACACTCTCCCCTATGAGCCACGATTTCTAAGGCATAAATATCCGACATAAGAATTATCCCCGAGATTAAAGAAATTATTTTAAGGCAAGAAATTTCGCGCATAATGTCCAAAGCTTACGCCGCAAATATCTCTTTTCAATTAAATATTCCGGCGTACCCAAAGCTTATGAAAAAAGCTTCATAACTCAAATGTTTTGGCTCGATGATTTTGAGTTTCAGACAACTTAAAAAGCAAAAGCATAGTCCAAAATTAAATATCGGGCTCGATATGGACGTTTATCATCCCCTTTCCCAAATGCCTTTTGAGGGATTTTTCAAGGGCGTTTGAGATGTCGTGGGCTTGGACTATTGTGAGCTCCGGAGAAACGTGTATATTGACTTCGACAAAAGTTTCGGGGCCGGCGGAGCGGACGCGCAACGCGTGAAAGCGCTTTACGCCGTGGGTGCCCGCGATGATGCTTGAAACTTCGGCAAAAGTTTCGGCGGAAACGCCGTCGATGAGCGCAAAGACGGTCTTGCGGCCAAGCTTGTAAGAAATCCACATCACTATAAGGGCTACGACTATCGCGGCAAAACTGTCTGCGGCGTGAAACCCGAAGTTTGAAAAAATCAGGCCGACAAGAACGACGGCGGAACTCCAAATATCTGTTGAAAAATGCAGGGCGTCGGCTTCAAGCGCCTGGCTTTTATGCTTTTTTGCGGCCTTGCCGAGAGAGCGGCTGCGACCGAAATCAACCACTATGGACGTGCATACTACGGCATAGCTCCAGAAATTAACTTCAATAAGAGTCTGCCCCGTCATCAGCCTTGAAACGGCCTCATAAATAATCCAAAAGCAGGTTATGAAAAGCAGCCCCGTCTCGGCAAGAGCCGAAAGGTTTTCTATCTTGCCGTGCCCGAAATTATGGTCTTTGTCGGCGGGCTTGTCGGAGATGTGCACGGCAAACCAAGTGATGAGTGCCGCAATGAAATCCAGAAACGAATGCAGAGCCTCGGACAATATGCCCAAGCTGCCTGTAAGCAAGCCCACCACAAACTTGAATGTCGTAAGAAATACAGCCGCCAGCACCGAAAACACTGCGACTTTTGTTTTTTCGTTTTTCATTTTGAAACGCGCCCCGGAGGCAAACGCCGACGGGGCATTTAAAGTTACTTTTGCAAAGAGGCCTTTTCGGTCGCCTTTGAGCCGTCGAGCTTTTCGACTTCAATTTCAAAGTCAAAACGCGCAGAATCGGCATCAAGCGGCACGGTAAATTCAAAGGGGTAAGAAGCGTCTTCCAAGTGCACTTTCTTGCCGTCCTTTTCATAAATCAGCGCGGCAGATTTGCAAGAATCGTCATCGTCTTTAAGGTAGACAAATGCGGTTTTATGAGCCGAGCCAAAGTTGATTATGAGCGCAACGGTATTGCCCGTTTTCAGGAAGATTCTGTCGGTCTTCCAAGCATCGGCAGGCTGCAGGTTTTGCAGAGTGTTTTGGAAGCGCACTTCGGGCTTTACACCCTCAATCACAGCGGCCGTAAGCCCCATTGCGGGCACTTCTACTTCAAATATGCCGTTTTTCATAACGCCAGTTTTGAAGGGTTTTGATTCACCCGCCTTGTAAAAATCTACGGCATATTCTTTGCCGTCCTCAAACTTTACAAGCTCTTTATTTATGACGATTTTTGCACCAACAGCGCGGCGCGACTGGTTTGCGAAGGCCGCATAAAGGCCGCCGTTTGCACCGCGCGCAGAAATATAGTTAAGCTCTGCAGAGCTTATTTCAAGAAGCTTGACGGGCATCCAAAGCCAGATGTTTTCATGACCGTAAAACTTGCCCGCCCTGTCGCCGTAGAACTTGCTTTGCAAATAAGAATAGCCCTCTATGTAACGCGCCGGAAATTCAATTTGACCCTTCGCGCGCACCTCTATGTCGGAAACAAGATAGTCTATGAGCAGCGAAACCATCGGCATGATATGGTTATAGTGGAATGAATTTACGCTGAACTCTTTATGGTCGCGCAGCGGATAGTCCGCCTTTTCATAAATGGTCGTTCTGTCGGTGTTGATGTGGTAACCCGGAAAGTTGCGGTAGCGACCCACTATTGCGCTGCGGGCTATGTCGCAAAGGAATTTGTCGCCAGAGGCTGCGCCTATGCGCATAAACCAAGATGCATAGTTTGCCATGAATATGCCCCTGTGTCCGCCCATAGTGCCTGAAGACTCGGGCGTAAGGCCTATTTCTGAAAGACGCCAAGCGTCTACATCCTCTTTATCTGCCTTCATGCGCGGATGCCCTTTGCTCTTGAGGTAACCGTACCACGGCGCATAGCCGTCGGGCTGAACTATAACCTTGCCTTGCGGAATCTGCGGACACATCCAGACATACATGGCGTAAGTCCTCGCAGACTTGCGCGCGGCTTCAAGATATTTTTTGTCGCCTGTTATTTCATAAAGTCTGAAAAGATCAGCGAAGCGGGGCGCAAAGCTCGTCCAAAAAAAGCTGCGGTCGGTATAAGACGACCTCGGAGAATCAATCTCTTTTGCAATATATTCGTCGGCACCCTTCTTTGCGCGTTCAAAATACTCTTGCCCGCCGCCGTTTATGTAAATATCCATTGCGTCCATCCATGTGCCGCCGCCGGAAACTTCTTGCAAATTTAGCACCCTGTAAAGCGGGAAAAGCTCTTTGGCGTATTCCATAAATATGGAGCTTGCGCCGTTTGAGAGACCGTAGAATACCGCCATTTCGCTGACGGGCGTGCAAGGGCCGTTCATTTTGCGCGACGGGCTTTGCGTCTTAATTGAGCGGTCAAGCGCCATCAAGAATTTTTCGCGTGAAAGCATGTATTCCAAAATGGGATACGCACGCTTGTCGAACATCGCCTTGTCGTCTTTTACGAGCGCTATTTCAAAAGGGTTTAACGCAGACACATTCTTGACTGAACCGGGCGCGTCGGTCGCATAAGAGCACCCTTTAAGCTCATCTATAAACCACGCGTATTGGGTCAAGGCGTAGTCTGTCATATTGTCAATGGTTTCATTGAGGGAACAAATTTCATTGCTGCGATAGTCGCGCATTTTATAGATGTCGCGCGCGGCGCTTTCAAAGGCATCAGTAATGCCTCCCTTGCAAGCAAACAGGCGCATCTTGAAATTGAAATTTTCGCCCTTTTTCATTTTTGACTCAAAACCGCCGTATATCGGCGCAAACATCATGCTTGCAAATTCTCCGTCGGGCTTGCGCACAACAACCCCAAAGCGGCTGTTTTCAAGCTTTGGCAGCGGCATGAAGGGGATTTCTGAAGGGTCGGCAACTACCGCGACGGTTGCGCCGCCCGTCGCCACAAATGTTGCGGGGATGGGGCATTGAAAAGCCGCCGTCATATAGGGTGCCGCCGGAAAACGCTTTTCTTGCCAGATAAAAGGCTGCCAAATGCCCTCGACGGCCGCGGCCTTATATGCGGGCGCGCCAACGTAAGCGACGGAGTAATAGGCGTTTTTCTTGGGCGTAAATTCAAAGGCCAATACGGGGGCTTCAGACCCGTCGGGCACGGTCAGGATTGCTGACAAAGAGAAGTTTTCGGATTCTTCAAAAGCAAATTTTATTGCGCCGTCTTCAAGCTTGGCGGATTTCAACTTTACGGCCTCATTTGGCGCGCCGTAAAAAGCGTCGGCCGTGCGTCCCGCAGTTTTTGCCTTCAAAATGCTGTCGTCAAAACCGTCGCCGACAAAGTCTGTGGAACCTGCCGTCTTTTTGAGCAAGGCGCTTGCGGGGACGGCGTCAGACTCCCAAGAAAGAATGTTGTAGGGGATGTTTGGCTCTACACCCGCAGGTCTCAAATTTATCTTTGGGTCTTTTGAGCCCTGCAAGACGATGAAGTCCGGCTTGAAAACCCAAGTACCCCCGCCCTGCTTTGAGCTTAGTTCAACCGCCCCGCCGTCCTTAAGAGATACGCAGTAAGCCGCGTTTGAAAGCGAGCCTTGCCCGAAAGACAAACACGCCGAAAAAATAGATGCCGCACCCAGAATAATGTTTCTCAATGTCATAACGATGTCCCGTTTTTATGTTCTGAACAATGAAGCCGAATTTTCCCCGTATCAAACGGCCTCTGTGTAAAAATATCTTCGCAAATGCTTGTTTTTTTACGCGCCTTTGTCAATTACAAGCGCACCCGACATGCACAAAAAAAAGCCCCCTTGCGGGGGCTTAAAAATTTGTCCGACTCAGAAGCCGAAATCAACCTTGGCACCGAACCAAAGGTTCTTTTCGCCGCCGATGGAATAGTCGTAATAAAGGTTTTCTGCGCCGTTGTCATTGTATGAGAAACGCACGCCGCCGCTTATTGTGCAATACTGTGTAAGCGCGTAAGCGATGTCTGCGCTGCAGCCAAAATACATATAGCTGTCTTTCCACTTGTAACCCGTGGGGTCCTGATCGCCGTTGCGCCTTTCGGCGGTAAGCCAGCCCGCATAGCCCCTTAAGGGCATCGTGAGAGAATTCCAACCCATCAGCAAATTACCAATGGGCAATTCATAACCGAGGGAGAATTCTATGACGTTTTGCTCAAGGTCAAAGTTGTAGAAATAATAAACCGAGGGGTTCAAATTGATGCCCCAAAGATACGATGAAGTATCCATTGAAAGCCCGACATAAACTTCGGTATTGCCGCTCATATAATAAGGCTGATCGGGATACCAATAATAAATGCCGCCGAAATCTATGCTGAATGCGCCGAAAGAATAATTGAGCCCAGCGTAAAAGTCTATTTCTGTAAGTTGATTATAGCTGCCTTGGCCTTCGCGATCTATGGGGAAGTTCATCCAAGTGCCGCAATATAGGTCAAAGCCGAATATCGGATACGCAATTTCAACCTTGGGCTGTATGCTGTCGTCGGCGCGCTGTTCGCCGCGGAACACATATTCGGATTCATACCCAACCGCCGTAGAAACCCTAAAAAGGCTCATCGAAGGGTTTAAGATTGAATTGGAAGGGAAGCTGCCGTCTTGCGCAAACACTGTGCCGCAAAAGCCTGCGACAAGCGCCGCAATAGTAGTGATTTTTTTCATATTCAATTTCCTTAAATCAAAAGTTCCTCGAAATAATTTCATCCGCGCGGCAAAAAATCAAGTTTTAAAGTTAAAATATGGTTAAGCGCGTTTGCGACTAACCAAAAGAAATGCGCCCAAATGCAGTAAAGAAGAGGCACACTCTAAGCTTCTTACCATCTGCCTTTTTTGCGCTTAAATGCGAATAATAACGCCGCCGCGCCAAAAATCGCGGCAATTTGTGCGGGCTCAGGCACAACTTGCACCCATAGGCCGCTCTCGCCTCCCAAGTTCATTATAAACTGAACATCGTAAGACTCGCCATCCGCAAAATAGGCACTAAAGTCTTCGACGCTGAAATCAACCGTAGCTTCATCTGCCCAGTTTAGAATTTTATAGGGGGTAGATACCAAATCGCCGTCCGACGTAAATTCAAAAACAAACTCTGATGCGGCGCCCTTAGTAAAGTTGCCCGCAATATCTATTAAATCTGCCGAACCGCTTGCTGAAAGATCTACCAATATTTTGCCGCCCGACCAAGCCAAACTTGCAACATTGAGCACACCGATTTCTTCAATAGTCCCACAAGCGCCGAGCGCGCCGCCCTGCAAACTTACCGCGCCGAAATTCTGAGTGCCGCTTGCGGTATACGCGTTTGTGGAAAGCATGAGCGTGCCGTTTTGCAGCGTTACGCCGCCCCTGACGGAATTGCGCCCGCGTATGTATTGCACAAGACTGCCGTCTGAGCTGTTCATTGTTATGGAAATTGTATATTCCGAACCATATGAAACAACCTCTTCCACGGTATCGTTGTCGTTTACATCAAGCAGGAGTCCCGTATATTGCAAGGTGCCGAGCGCCGAAGTTCCGTTTATTACAAGATGCACCCTGCCGCCAGAATAGTCCGGCGAAGTGCCCGTTGCACCGCTGCCCGCAATGCCGCCGACCGTATATGTAATAGTTTGCGGAGAGGCCTTGGGTATGCTTGTAACAAGATTTATGCGACTGCCAAGATTACGGAACACCCCCCTTATTTCCGCTCCGTTAGAAAGCTGAAATCCGTTCATAGTGCCGCTTGAATTTGCTATGGTAAGATCTCCTTTAACGACAAGATACGTGTTGTTGATGGCTCTCAGGTAAGTATTGTTTGTTGAGGTCTGCGCGCTGTTGGATATCGTAAGCGAATCCATTTCAACCGTATTGAGCACCGAAGAATTCTGATTGTTAAAATTCAAGGCAGCCGAGTTTGTAATGTTGATGTCGCCGAGCGAGAATGCCGCGTTGTTATATAGATAAGCAGTCAGAGCCGAGCCAAATGCCAGATTTACCTCATCGACGCGGCTTGTCCCGTAAATACCGAGAGCCGCATTAAGAGCCGTATCGCTTACGTTAATAACACCGACCTGCGCGCCGTCGGTAACATTAAAATTAACGCGGCCGCTGAAAGTCGAAGACGAGTTTTTAAATTCAATCGCATCAATCGAGGCCGCCTTTATTGTCGACGAAGATGAGCCTATGTCAAGTTGCGTACTTTTTGTGACAGAATCCAGACTGATTTTTTCGGCATTAAGGAGAGTCTGAGTATTGTTGAGTTTAAGATAGGCGCCGTCCTCAATGCCAAAACTCCCTTTAAAAACAATTGCAGAAGCGTATACGTTTAGCGTGAGAGCGTTGTTTTTTGCGGAAATACGCGAGACCGAATCGGCATCTTTGCCTATGGTAAGCGTGCCTATGGCGCCCCCGGATTCTCCAAAGACGCCCGTCATAGACGCGCCGGCAACAGGTTCTAGGCTCAAGGCGCCTATGTTCACATTGTTGCCGTGCAAGCGTACTTCTTTGCCTACAGATGTAAGAGAGCCTATGTTTATATTGTCATACATCCCGAAAGCCCAAACGCTGGTTTGATATTGAGCTCCGAGTCTCAAATATGTATTTGCCGCGCCGTTAAAATTGCCTATGTCGGCCGTGCCCGCATATGTAATGTCGGTGTTTGTATTGCGGCTTGCGCCAAATATAACTGTTGAAGAAGTGCCCGACATATTGAAATTGTCTATGTCTATAAAGTTTGCGGACATAAACAGGCGCGGATTTGTGCTTGAAAAGTTGAACGTCCCCGTAGCCCCTGTGATTGCGTCGGACTTTACATTAAAGCTGTTTACGGCGATATTTTTATAACTGCCGCCGGTAAAATTAACAACTAAGTCTCCTACGGACAAGCTGCTTACAGAGGATGTAGCCGCAAATACGCCCGCTGCGGAAGTAACCGTGCCCATCACAAAATTGTCTGACGACCCCGTAAAACTTAAACCCTTTGCCGTAAAGTTTGATATGCCGCCATAACCTTGCTCTATCATAATCCCTGAATTTGTCGCAGAGACATTTGCCGAAGACACAAAATTATCGGCTCTCACATATAGGTTTGAACCGCCCGTAAGCGTTATATCTGCGTCAACATTGACGTTTTGCAGCCTGAAATATGCGCCCGAGTAATAGCCCAAAGAAAGTTTGCCCGCATTTGTCACCGTTGCGCCGCCGTCAAGCGCAAGAGTTGCGCCGCTGCCCGAGTAAAGCCCGACACCGAAATTAGCCGAAGCCGAAGAACCGTTTACAATAAGCGTTTTTGCCAATGTTGCGCTTACGGCGTTGACGTTCAATGTTGCCGCAGAACCCGATGTTACGGAATCAACAGAAACATCGCCGCTGACGTTTAAGCTCGTCAAAAATTCGCCGTTGCCAGCAGAGCCGAGGGTAACCATGGCTTTATCAATATTAGCGCTGCCCAGAGAAACACCAAAACCCGAAGACCCCGCCGCTTTTCTTATAGTCAAATTCTGGTTAGAGTTTTGGGATATACTGCCCAAATTTAAAGTGGCGGTGCCTGAAGCAAAAATCGAAAAAGAATCCGTACCGCTTATATCGCTATTAAGGACTATACCGCCCAGATTGGTCGTGCCTGAACCAATATTTAAAAGCTTGTTTGCGGTAAGATTTGCAACCGTTCGGTAAAGATAATCTTCAGAAGTGAATGCAAGCGTCTGGCCCGTGTAGTTAGTGCCGTCTTGGCAGTCTACGGTAGAATACCAAAATGACCCCGTGAAAATACTGGGGTTACCGTCAAGGTCGGCAGGCAATTTAAGGTAATAATTTGTTGCAAAAAGCTGGGTTGCCCAAAAAAACCCAACGCACAATATCGACTTATACAGCAATTTCATGACACTCCAAATTAAGAATTTTTTAAGTTAAAGTATTTCTATTGTAGAAACATCTAAAAATAATGTAAAGCATTTTTTAAACAAAGTTTAATTCCCGCGCATGAATATGCGATTCGCATAATATGGTATAGATAAAATCCCTATTAAAAAGATTCTGAACGGGCAAGGCTCCCCCTTAATAAAATACAATCTTACGGCATACGCTCCAAAAAATCGAGCTGTTTGACAAAATGGGATTGAGCTTCAGACGAGTATAAAAAGCAAAACGGAGGGTCAAAGCGCACTAAATGTACGTGAGAGTCTACACTCCTTTTTAGCGGAGTATCAAGCCAACCCAACCGGTTAAATAAAGCAAATTCAATTACGTCGCGCCCCATGACTTAACCGGCACTTTGCTTGCGCTTACGCGCAATATACGGCGTCTCACCCCTTAGGGGTATTTAGCTAAAGTAAAAGTTTTTTACAAAAGCTTTAGAATTCAGCAATGGGATTGAATGCAGGGGCAAGAGCAATAAAAATTGAGGACCGAAGTGTGCTTATGCACATAAGGGTAGAAATTATTTTGAAGCTACGAAACCCTGCGCCGCAAGCGCGAAGTTAAAACGTGTGGAGAGACTCTCTTATAAACTCCGCAAATTTCTCGTCGGGTATCTCAGAGATGGCGGATTCGGCAAAGCCGCTGATGAGAAGCTTGCGGGAGTCTTTCTCATTGAGGCCGCGGGCGCGCATATAGAAAATCTCTTCCTTGCTGGGTTCGGCAACGGCGCAGCCGTGAGAGCATTCTACATCGTTTGCCTGAATTTCCAGTATGGGGCTTGCGGCAACTTCGGCGTCTTTTGAAAGCTGAAGGGTGCGGCAATGCTGATAGGCTTTGGTCTGCTGGGCGTCGCGCCCGACGATGATTTCGCCGATGAAAGCCGCGCGCGCGCGGTCGTCTATAATGTTTTTAACGCGCAAAAGACTGTTTGCGCCCGCAGATTCATGCAATTGCCAAGTGCGCAAATCGTGCACGTTTGAATCTCGGCAATTCAGAAGACCTATGAAGCCCGCGTTTGCGCCCTTACCGCTTAAGTGCAATTTGGTCTCGTTGCGGGTGCGCCCCGCCCCGCCCTCGACAAGGACGTTTGAAAGAGACGCATCTTGCGCAATTGCGGAATCAAAAATCTCATAACGCAAAGAATCGGGCGAGGACAGGTTATATTTGTTAAACTCAACCTTTGCGCCCTCTTGCAACCTGATGAATGTGTTTTTAAGATAGAAAGTGCAGTTTGAAACCGCGCTTATCAAATTGATGCGCAAGCTTGAATAGCGGCCGACGTCTATTATGCAACCAAAACTTTGCACGCCGCCGCCCGAAGCCTCTTCGACGATTTCCAAAACCGCGTGGGCGCCGGCGGCAACGCTGATTGCGGCGTTGTTTGAAGAGTCCAAATTTTCAGAAGCAAAAAGCGCGCCGAACTTGCCGCTTTGCGCGGCGTTTTTGTAGAAAGACGACTTAAGAGACTCGTCTTGAAACTTTGCAAAGTCCGCAATTTGAAAGGCGCAAGTCTGCCTGCCCTCCGGCAAAGAGACCTTGCCGTCTTTTACGTAAATTACGCAAGAGCCCAAACCCGCCTCATATTTTGATACAAGAATTGCCATGCGCTCGGCCTCAAAGCGCGAAGCGTCGCAAACGCCGCCGTAATTTATGAACTTGCCTACGGCATCTTCAGACCAAAACTCTCTGGACGAGAAGCGCCAGTCCTGATTTTTACGGTCGGGATAAATTGCGTTTTCAAACGCGCCGCGCGCGTCCGCCTTTGTGTAAGAAATTTCACTCATCCTACGGAGCCCTCCATCTGCATTTCTATGAGGCGCTTTAATTCCACGGAGTATTCCATCGGAAACTGCTTTACCAAATCGTTTACAAAGCCGTTTACGGCAAGACTCATGGCCTCGGCCTCGGTAAGGCCGCGCGCGCGCATATAAAATATCTGCTCCTCAGAAAGCTTTGAGACGCTTGCCTCATGCGCCAAAGAGTTGTTTTGACCCGAGCATATTATGGCGGGATAAGTATCCGTGCGCGAATTTGTGTTGATTAAGAGCGCGTCGCAAACCGTGCTGTTGCGGCAGTTTTTGACCGAAGAAGGCATGTGGACAAGCCCCCTGTAAGACGCCCTGCCGTTTGATATGCTTATTGATTTTGAAATTATGTTAGAGGTTGTGTTGCTTGCGGCGTGTATCATTTTTGCGCCCGTATCTTGGTGCTGCCCCTTGTTGGCAAGGGCGATTGAAACAACCTCTCCGCGCGCGCCTTCGCCCTTTAGGACTACGGCGGGATACTTCATTGTCAGACCCGAACCTATGTTGCAGTCTATCCAACGCACTTCCGCGCCCTCATGCGCAACGGCGCGCTTGGTTACCAAATTAAAGACGTTGTCAGACCAGTTTTGCACGGTGACATATTGAATCTTTGCGCCCTTTAGCGCCACAAGCTCAACCACCGCAGAGTGCAGGGTGCTTGTCTCAAAACGGGGCGCCGTGCAGCCTTCCATGTACATGACTTCAGAACCCTCGTCGGCCACAATCAAGGTGCGCTCAAACTGGCCGAAGTTTTCTGCGTTTATTCTGAAATAGGCCTGCAAGGGCTGCTTTAACTTTAAGCCCTTGGGCACGTAAATGAAGCTGCCGCCCGAGAACACCGCAGAATTAAGGGCGCTGTATTTGTTGTCGGACACAGGAATTACCTTGCCGAAAAACTTTCTGAAAATCTCGGGATACTTCATGAGGCCCTCGGTAGAATCGACGAAAATCACGCCGTCTTTAGAGAGCTGCTCTTTCATGTTTGAGTAGGCGCTTTCAGAGTCAAACTGCGCTTCTACACCCGCCAAAAACGCGCGTTCCTGCTGCGGCACGCCAAGGCGCTCAAAAGTTTTTTTGACGTCGTCGGGCACTTCGTCCCAAGAGCGTTTTTTCTTTTGCCCCTTGGCAAGGTAATACCTGATTTTGGTAAAATCAAGCTCTTCAAGGCGCTTAGTTGCCCAATGGGTGGGGTTTTCTTTCTTAAAAAAAGTTTCCAGGGCGCTTAAGCGGAAATTCAAAATCCACTCGTCTTCACCCTTAATCTTTGCGATGTATTTTACGGTGTCGGGCGTAAGGCCTACACCCGCGTCAAAGGCGTAATCTTCGGCGTACTTAAAGTCGCCGACCGACCTGTCAAGATTGACGCTTTGTTCTATGTCGCTTTCTGCGGGCATATTATTTAATCCAGTCGTAACCCTTTTCTTCAAGCTCGAGCGAAAGCTCAAACCCGCCGCTTTTTACGATTTTGCCGCCCATCATAACGTGCACTTTGTCGGGCTTGATATGGTCTAAAAGCCTGTGGTAATGGGTTATCAGAAGCACGCCAAGGTTTTTTGAACGCGCTGCGTTTACGCCTTCCGAAACTATGCGCAAAGCGTCTATGTCAAGACCGCTGTCGGTCTCGTCAAGAATGGCAAAAGAGGGCTTGAGCATTAGCATCTGCAATATGTCGCAGCGTTTTTTTTCGCCGCCGCTAAAGTCTACATTTACGCTGCGCGCCGTGAAGTTTTTATCTATTTTAAGCTCATCCATGCGGCGATACAGCTCTTTATAATAATCAGGCGCATGTATTTCTTCGCCTTCGGGCAGACGCGCCTTGAGGCACGCCCTGATAAAGTTTGCGATGGTTACACCCTGTATCTCAACGGGGTATTGAAACGCCAAAAAAAGCCCGAGGCGCGCAATTTCGTCAGTCTCAAGGCCTATGAGGCTTTTGCCGTCAAGCTCCGCCGTGCCCGCCGTTATTTTATACTCGGGATGCCCCATGAGCGCCTTTGACAGGCTGCTCTTGCCCGTGCCGTTTGGGCCCATTATGGCGTGAACTTCGCCCTTGGGAACGTTTAAACAAAGACCGTCGACGATTTTTCTGTCGCCGATTTGCACTACCAGGTTTTCTAAGAAAAGTCCGTCTTTCATGATAAAATTTATTTTGACGCGGGCAAAAAGGGGTCTACAAAGGCGGCTTTAAAATTATAGCCGCCCCTGAAATCTTCGCGTTTATCGTCTTCGGTGCGACGCAGCTCGCCGCACTCTATAAGGTTAAATACTATCTCTCCGAAATCTGCGGTATTTTTTACGCCCCACTCTTCAAGCACCACGTATGCCATGGGGCCAAAGCTTTCAAGCGCAAATTCCCTGATGCCGTTTAAGAGCTCTGACGCGCTGACATGCTTGCCCGCGCGCTGCTTATTGTCAGAACAAAGCTTTTTTACGGTATAATCCAAGGCCATGCGCACAAAGATATAGCCGCCCGCCGCGTAACGCGGATCGGCCTTTACCAGATGTTCAAGCGACTGTTGAAAACTCTTTTGTGCCATACCGTTTAAAAACAATGCAATAGTTTATATTCGGCACTAAATACCGAATATAAACCGCATTAAAAACTGTTCGCAAAAAATTACTTGGTGCTCGCCTTGAGGTCTGCCAAGTATTCTTGCAATGATTTTACTTCCAAAGAGGTGCTCTTAAGCGCCTTTATGCCCTGTATTGCGGCGTAGGCACCCATGATGGTGGTTATCATGCAAACCCTGCGCAAAAGCGCCTCTTCGCGGATGAGGTTTTCATCCAAGCGCGGCGTCATGCCCGAGGGAGTATTTATGATAATCTGCATCTGACCGTTCTTTATCATGTCCACAACATTGGGGCGCGCGCCTTCACTGAGCTTGTATGTTTTGGTTACGGGTATGCCCTTTTCGCGCAGCACGCTTGCGGTGCCCGCGGTTGAGAAGATGCTAAAGCCGAGATCGAAAAGAGCCTTGGCCATTTCGGCGGCGGCTTCTTTGTCGTGGTCTTTTACGGAAAGGAATACGTTGCCGGAGGTCGGCAAACCGGGTTGCGCGGCCATCTGGCTTTTTGCGAAAGCCATGCCCAAGTCTTTATCAATACCCATTACCTCGCCCGTAGAACGCATCTCCGGCGAGAGCATTACGGGCGCGCCCCTAAAGCGCACAAAGGGGAATACGCTTTCTTTTACGGCCTTGCAAGTTACGACAACCTCTTTTGTGAAGCCCAAGTCTTTGAGTTTTTCGCCAGCCATAATGCGCGCGGCGAGCTTTGCCAGGGACACCCCTATAACCTTTGAAACAAAGGGAACCGTGCGAGAAGCCCTCGGGTTTACCTCAAGCAGATAAATTTCCCCCTTCTTGATTGCAAACTGAATGTTCATGAGGCCTATTACCTTGAGCTCTTTTGCGAGCGCGTAGGTTGCGGCGCGCACTTCGTCCAAAATATTTTTTGAAAGCGTGTGGGGGGGCAGCACCATTGCGGCGTCGCCTGAATGCACGCCGGCGTATTCGATATGCTCAAGCATGCCGCCTATGACGGTGGTTTGTCCGTCGCTTATGGCGTCTACGTCAAGCTCAATTGCGTCTTCCAAGAATTTGTCAATTAACACGGGCTTGCCGGGCGCCGCATCAAAGGCGTCGCGCACAACCCTTCTTAGGTCGTCCATGTTGTAGACGATGAACATACCCCTGCCGCCCAGAACAAAACTGGGTCTCAAAAGAATCGGGAAGCCTATTTGGCCGGCAAGCTCGTAAGCCTGTTCGGGATAAGTGGCGGTGGCGTTTACGGGTTGCTTTAAATTGAGTTTTTCAAGAATCTTCTTAAAGATTTGGCGGTCTTCGGCGGCGTCGATAGATTCCGGCGAGGTGCCAATTATGTTTACGCCGTTTGCCTTCAATTCGGAAGCCAAATTGAGCGGGGTTTGCCCGCCGAACTGCACTATTGCGCCGTCGCACTTTTCTTGATTGTAAACTTCAAGCACGTCTTCAAGCGTGAGCGGCTCAAAAAACAATCTGTCGGAGGTGTCGTAGTCCGTAGATACGGTCTCGGGGTTTGAGTTTATCATGAGGGTCTCATAACCCGCCTCGCGAAGGGCGAAGGATGCGTGCACGCAGCAATAGTCAAACTCTATGCCCTGGCCTATCCTGTTGGGGCCGCCGCCTATTATCATTATCTTCTTTTTGACGGACGGCTTTATTTCGTTTTCGACGCCGTAGGTTGAATAATAATACGGCGTGTAAGCTTCAAATTCCGCGGCGCAAGTGTCTACCAGCCTGTATACGGTCTTGATATTGTATTTTTCGCGCAGCTGCTTTATGTTGCGGATTTTCGTAGAACAGATGTCCGAAAGCTGCAAGTCTGTAAAGCCCGCCTCTTTTGCGCGCTTAAGCAAGTCTTGCGTGAGGTTTTCAAGGCCGGCTTTTGCAAGCTCAAGCTCAAGCTCTACAATGCCGCGTATCTGGCGCAAAAACCACGGGTCTATCTTGGTAAATTCAAAAATCTCCTCATCGGTCATACCGGCCTTTATGGCGTAGCGTATGTAAAACACGCGTTCCGCCACGGGGCGCACAAGCCCCTTGCGGATGTCTGCGGCTTGCGTAATTTCATTGCCGCCCATTTTGCCGCCGCCGCCGAGGCCGCGCGTGCCTATTTCAAGGGAGCGCAGCGCCTTCTGGAAAGATTCCTTAAATGTGCGGCCTATGGCCATGACTTCGCCTACGCTCTTCATAGAGCTTGTAAGCGTGTTGTCTGCGCCCACAAACTTTTCAAACGTGAAGCGCGGAATTTTGGTTACGATATAATCTATGGTGGGCTCAAAACTTGCGGGCGTCTCGCGGGTGATGTCGTTTCTGAGCTCATCCAAAGAGTAGCCAACCGCAAGCTTGGCCGCGATTTTTGCTATGGGGAAACCCGTCGCCTTTGAAGCAAGAGCCGAAGAGCGCGATACGCGCGGATTCATCTCTATAACTATCATGCGGCCGTTTTCAGGGTTTACGGCAAATTGTATGTTTGAACCGCCCGTTTCAACGCCGATTTCGCGTATGACCGCAAAAGATGCGTCGCGCATGAGCTGATACTCTTTGTCTGTAAGCGTGAGAGCGGGCGCTACGGTGATAGAGTCTCCCGTATGCACGCCCATGGGGTCAAGATTTTCAATCGAACATATTACGACGCACTGGTCTTTGTGGTCACGCATTACTTCCATCTCGAATTCTTTCCAACCGAGCAAGCACTCTTCGACGAGCACTTCATTGACGGGCGAGGCGTTCAGGCCGTAAGCCGCCATTTTCTCATACTCTTCCCTATTGTAAGCTATGCCGCCGCCCGTGCCGCCGAGCGTGTAGCTGGGGCGTATGATTACGGGGTATTTATTGTTTTCATCGGCCCACTGTATGGCGCCTTTTAGGTCGTGTATGACCTTGCTAATCGGTATGTCCAACCCGATTTTAATCATGGCTTGGCGGAATTTTTCGCGGTCTTCGCCCTTCTCAATGGCTTCGCGCTTTGCGCCGATAAGCTCAACTCCGTATTTTTCAAGTATACCCTGCTTTGCAAGCTCAAGCGAAAGGTTTAAGCCCGTCTGGCCGCCGAGGGTCGGCAGCAAGGCGTCTGGGCGCTCTTTGGCGATTATTTTTTCTACGATTTCAACCGTGAGGGGCTCAATATACGTGACGTCCGCAAAATCGGGGTCCGTCATAATGGTTGCGGGGTTTGAATTGACCAGCACAACCTTGTAGCCTTCTTCTTTCAAGGCCTTGCACGCCTGAGTGCCCGAATAGTCAAATTCGCAAGCCTGGCCTATGATTATGGGGCCTGAACCGATTATAAGTATGGTCTTGATGTCTGTACGCTTAGGCATAATTTTAAAAAATCCCGACAGGATTATGCGATGAGGGGTCTTTTTTCAACTCAAAAACCTATTTTTTTGGGCGGCGGGGCGCAATCCTTTTATTTAAGGCGCACAAATTTCAAAAATGGCGCTTGGCTATGCCTGCGGCTGGGATTTTGCGTGATTTATTAAACGCACGCGCACGATACCTGACGGGTTGCGTCATATTGCCGTAAAAACCAAACTTTGCGTAAAACGCAGTATATGCGGCAATATCGCATATTTACTCTCTTTTTGCTGCAGCACCCATTACCTGCGCCCGTTTTGGGGCGCGTCAGATTGCCGTAAAGACAAGACTTTACGGAAAGTTTGCGAAGGGAGCATGCCGAGTGCATGTGAGCAAGCCAAACTTTGCGCAAAACGCAGTATATGCGGCAATATCACGCGCCCTATTTGCCTACGGCGCGATACCGCATTACCATAGGCGTCATAGATTGATAGGTGTTTTTGCCGTCTTTGGCGGTGCCCATTACAAGGAGGACGTCTTCAAGGGTGCCGCTGAAATTCTGGGGGACGGTGCAGTCTATCATTACGGAGCTTTGGTCGGGCGGCAGGACGACGCTTTTGATGGTCATGCCCGGGCAGGCGCGCAACAAAACTATGCGCACGGGCAGCTTGCAGCCCTCTTCGCGCATGACTTTAATTTCAAAGTGGTGGGTGCCGCCGGCTTGGAGGGTAAAGGGCATATCGGGCAGTTGCCCCCAGTCAACCTTGAAGGGGGCGCGCGGCAAAACCGATATGTTGATTTTGTCTACGGGGACGCTGTGCGTGTAAAAGAAGGCCTGCATAAGCTCTTCAGAAGCCTGCACGGTGCGCTTGGCAGGCTTGCCGTCAACTACTGCAAAAGCCGTAAACTCGGGATTGAAGGCGTCCATTGAAACGTCGGCATCTGCGACAAGCTTTAAAATGCCGCTCGGCTTGCCCTTTTCTATCACGCATTTTTCTGCGGTGTAGCCCTTGGGGAGTTTTGAAGCTTCAACGGTAATATCGCCCTCAAAACCGCCCGTGCGGAAAACAAGCACTTTGAGCGGCGCGTAGTCGCCCTGCGGTATCTGGGGGTTATCGGGCGTTATGCGCACTTTAAAATCGGGCTTGGGTTCTTCAATTTTAAGCCTGTAAACAAAGTCAAACCCGCCGCGCCCCTCGGCTTCCTCAATTTTTAAAAGATAGTCGCCGGCGTAGTTAAAGCGCATTTGTATGCGAGAGTCGGCATGGTGCGTAATCAGGCCGAAAGACGCGTCTTCATAATCATCGTTTGAGGCCATGACGCGCTTGTCGCGCGGGTTGATTACCGTAAGCTTTGTGTCTGCCGGAGAGTTGAGCCTGCGCGCAAAAGTCTCAAAGACTATGGCCTGCCCCTTTTCCGCCTTAAAGCGCACCCAGTCTGTATCGCCGGCGCGCTCTATGCGGCCGTTTATCGTGACGGGAAATGCCGTAAATACGCCCTCTGCGGGTATTTCATCGGGTTCCACAACGGTCTGCTGCGGATTTTCATCCACGTCAAACTTAACGATGTTTGAGTAAAGCTTGCCGTTTTTAACCCCGTAATCTTTGATTTTGGGCATGCCGTCTTTGTTGAAAACAGACGACTTTGTGAAGGGCAGATTAACGCCCTCCAAAATTATGGGCGTCTCGGTATTCAAACGGCCGCCGTTCGGAAATATTGCACCTATAAAAGGCAGTTCGCCCACCCTTATGCGATACACAAAATCATCGCGCCCCCTGAACATGGCGTCGCGCATTTCAAGCGTGTAAAAGCCCGACTGCGGCACTTTAAAAATAAGCACGGGATCGGGCGAAACCTTGTAGTCGTCGACAAAGGCCGCTTGCTTGCCGTTTTCATCATAAAGCGTAAACTGAGGCTGAAACCAGCCCGGCACGGCATCCGGTATGTAGGGTTTTACGGCGCGCGCCCCGCAGTCAAAAACTATAATCTGACCGCGGTTTAATTTGAACTTAAAGCAGTCTTTGTCGGCCTCGTAAGTTTGTCCGTTTATGCAGACGGGCAAGGTTGCGATGCTCTGCGCTTTGCCCAAAGTATCGTTGGGCTCTTGCTCGGAAACTTCGTCAATTTCTCCCACATAAAAATTGTAGCGGTTTGAAGCGCCCTCCATGCCTATAAGGCGCATATCGCGCTGGCCGAATTCCGCCCCTGCGTCAATGGTGACGCGCACGTTTGCCAGACGCATACCCTTGGCTTCGTCGCGGGTGGCGGCTGCGGCTTGGCGGGCGGGCGGCAAGTCCGCAAAACCCGTAATTTCTACGCGCACACCGCTGCCGCTGACGCTTACGTCCGACGCGCTGGTAACATCCATTGCGCCTATCACGGCGTCAAAAGAGGTGCCCTGCTTGCCCCCCGCAGGATACATAAACATTATGCTGGGCTTGCCGTAAAGCGCAAGTCCCGCCAAAAAAAATACAGATACAAACGTGTATTTAAGCGCAGTTCTCATTTTGAAGAGTCCTTATTTTGGGCGGCGTCTTTCTTTTTTGAATCGGCGGAGGCTGCGGGCTTCTTTTTAGCCTCTTCTTTTTTGACCGCATTTTTCTTTTGCGCTGAGGAGGCTTTCTTTTGCTCCGCCGCTTTTTTTTGTGCTTCGGCCTTTTTTTGCGCAGCCTTTTGCTCATCGGCGGCAATTTCTGCGGGCGTCTTAAAATTGGGTCTGTATTCGCGTATCAATTCCGCGGGCAAAACATCTTCGGCTTTTTTTGAAAGCTCGGCATTCTCTTCTTCAAAAAGCGCGAGCTTCATAAATAGCGGGATATATTTTGCATCGCGCAAAATCGCTTCTTTATACGGCTGCGGAGGGCGCTCCGAAAACAGTTTCCAAGAAACTATTGCGGGGTCCGACGCCTGCGCGTATGCCTCTTTTAAAAATGACGCCCATTTAGAACCGTCCGCAGAAAGCACCAAAATGAACGCCGACGGATACGCCGTAAATTTGCGCGTCCAAATGAAGACCCTGCCGTTTTCTCCGCCTGCGGCAAAGGCCTGCGGGGTTATCTGCGTTATACACCAAAGCCAGCCGCCATCGGACAAAAAGTCCGACGCGCCGGAAATGTCGGCCTTTGCGGCATCTTCGCCCAGAGAGTCCGAAAGCTCTTTATTTAAAGAGCGCAAGGGGCGGTATGCCACGCTGCCGTCGTTAAAAGGCACGGCCGCGCGGGTGGTTGAAGAATCAAACGCCATGCCCTGCGGAATCTTGCCCTTAAAAGGCAGCTGCCTTCTGAAGCCGTCGGCAAAAGATTCCGAAACTATGCACTGCTGGTTTTCATCGCCGGCGGCGGCAATATAACCGGAATCTTGCGGCGCAAAAGCGAGCCCGCGCACAACGCCCCCCGCGGCGAATTTTGCGACGGGAGTTTTAAAAGAATCTTTGGCCGCGCGCATTTCTATGTAGCCGTCTGCATAGCCTATCAAAAGTTTTTTTGAGTCTGCGGAAAACGCAAAAGCCGTGGGGCGCGCGCCCTTGAATTTTTCTTTGAAGAGATTTTTTGAAGCGGCCAAATCGCGCACAAAAACCGTGCCGTCAAAAGCGCCGCCCGCAAGCAGCGCAAAATCTGCGGAAAGCGCGAGCGCGTAAAAAGAGTCTGCGGCGCTTTCGAGAGTTTCTGACTTGCCGTTTAAAAGCCGCAACACCACGCCCTTTGCGCCGGCTTCGCCCACAGCCGCGTATATTGCGCCGTCCGCGCCCGAAACGCAAAGCGCGTTTACGTTGCCGCCAACCTCTGCGCCCCTATAAAATTTAAGCGGCGTCAAGGTCTCTAAAGACCACAGCGCAACACAGTTTTCAAAACCTACCGCAAGCACGTATGCGCCGCCGATTTTTGCGGAGCCGAGCGCCGTTATATCGGGCTCTTTGGCGGAGCGCGCAATATAAATATCGCGCGCCCACGGCACCCTTTCATAGCGGGCTTCTTTAAAGGCCGTAAAGAAAAAGCGCGCGCCGTCATGCGCCGCGAAGATTTGCGAAGCCGCGCAAAAAGCCGCAAGCAGTGCAGTTTTAAAAAGCGCGCGCATATCAGGCTTTCATGATTTCGGTAAGCAGACCGCCCGAGGGCTTAAGCTTTATTTCTGGCGGGGAGATGTAGGCCGCGCACCCCAGCGGATGCGGCAGCTTTTCATTGATGTCTACCCCCGCAAGCTTGTAGACGCTTGCGCTCAAATCCCAAGGGTAAATGGGGCGCTCTACGACTTTAAAGCCGTTTTTATCTGTGGCGCCCACAAGGCGGCCGCCCACAAAACCGCCGCCCGCCACTATCCAAGAGCCCGCGTCGCCGTAGTGGTTGCGCCCGCCGAACCAAGGCGGATTATACATGATGCGCGGAGTGCGGCTGAATTCGCCGCCGCACATTACGAGCGTAGAATCAAGCATGCCCCTTTGCGACAAATCTTCTATGAGCGCGGAAAGCGCCTGGTCAAGCGGAGGCAAAAGCTTTTCCATAGCTTCGAAATGTTTTTTATGGGTGTCCCAACCGCCCCAGTTTACGATTACGTAAGTTGCGCCCGCCTCAACCAGCCTGCGCGCAAGCAAGAGCTGCTGCGCCATGGAATTTTTGCCGTAGCGCTCGCGGACGGCACTAGGCTCTTTAGAAAGGTCGAAAGCCTCTTTGCCATCGCCCAAAATTACGGAGTATGCCTGCTGGCGGAACGCGTCCATCTTGCCGAATTCTGAATCCATGGAAGCGTTCACGGTATCGAGCGCGCCCAAAAGCGTGCGCCTGTCCGATATTTTCTTAAACGCTGCGTCTGCGGCCGCCTTTGCCTGCGCGTTTTGGGCGGCTGCGGGGTTTGAATCAAAATTAAAATCTTTTGAGGTTACCACACCCGCGGCCGAAAACGACTTGCCCTGCGCGCCCAAAAAGCCCGACTCTTCAAAACGCCCGAGCGGGCTCATCACCGACACAAAAGGCGGCACTTTTGCGTCTTTATTTATGCCGCGTTTGTAGGTTATTACGGCGCCTATGCTCGGATACACAAGCTCTCCGCCCACGGGTATGCCCGTCTGCATAAGATATGTTGCGGTTTCATGCGCAAATACATTGTGGTTTATGCCGCGCAAGATTGAATATTTGTCGGCGCACTTTGCGAGCATTCCGAATTTGTCCGAAAGCACTATGCCGTCTACGTTCGTGGCGACGGGCTTTATATACGGGCCTATGATGTCGCGAGAGGCTTCGGGCTTGGGGTCAAAAGTGTCTATGTGGCACGGGCCGCCGTTAAGCCAGACTTGTATTACGGCCTTGGTCTTTGGGGCGCCTTGCGCGGCGCTTGAAGCGGCCGCTTCTTCTGCGGCCTTAGCGGCGGCAGAAGGCTGGGCAAACACTCTTGAAGCAAGCAGGCGCGGCAACGTAAGCCCCGCCACACTGACGGCGCCGAACTTCAAAAAGTCGCGCCTTTTTAGGTCTTTGCCCACATATATTTTTTCATTCATAACTGCCTTTTTGCCTCTCGGCCGTTTTTTGGACCGCCTTGCGGCGCACCCAAAATTTTACCCCTGTTTCAAAACTTGAACATGAACTCCTTGGTGTTTACGAGCGCCCATGCAAGGTCTTTTACACCCCGCTCGGGCGGCGCGGTATTCAGATAGGCCTCTGCGATTTTAAGCTCCGCATCGGTCGGGAATCTCGCTAAAAATGTCAAATAAAGCTTTCTTGCCTTTTGGGCGTTGGGCACTTTCATGGCTGATAACGCCGTAAGAAATTGCGACTTCTGTATCTTTGAATCTATATCGGAAGAAGAAGCCATGTATAAAACCTGCGACATGGTAAGCGCGCACTCGCGATCGTTTAAGTAAGATGCGTTGCGCGGCGGTTTGCCGAAAAGCGCAAGCAGGGTGTTTGTTACGCTGCCGTCCGACATTTGCACGGCCTTGAAGCCTTCGGGCCAAAAAGAGTAGGGTTCGGGAATTACGCTTTTAAATTGAGTGGATTCTCCGGTGGCGTTTATAACAATATCGTTAATGTTTTCGGCATATAAGCGCGAAGGGCGGCGGTGAGAGAAAAACGCGTCGTCTTCCGCGTTAAACTCCGTCGGTCTGCAAGAGCGCTGGTAGGCGTTTGAATTCATGATAAGTCTAAACAGCGCCTTTAAGTTGTATGAGCTTTTTATGAACTCGTTTTCCAGATATTCCAGAAGCTCCGGATTTGAAGGCAGGTTGTTGGGGCGTATGTCGTCGGCGGGGTCAATAATGCCTTTATCCATAAGCCAAAACCATGTGCGGTTTACGGCGGCGCGCGCAAAGTACGGGTTTGACGGGGATGTAAGCCAAAGCGCGAAGGCATCGCGGGGGTCTTCGTCGGGTTTGATTGCGGGCTTTTCGCCGGTTATGAAAACGGGCTCCGTAACCTTGCCGTCCTTATCTTTAAAAGCGGCGTCGTAATTGACGCACAAAATTTCCTCTTTCCACTCTTTCGTAATCTTAAAATAAATTTTGCCGAAAAAGGCGAACATCCCGCGCGCATCGGCACCCGTCCAATTTTCATGGGGATGCGCATGGCACTTAACGCAGTTCAGCCTCAAACCCATGAAGACGAGGGAGGCCGCATCCGCATAATTCTCGGGCGTTTTTTCGCTCACGGCTCTGAAAAAATTTACCTGCGGCTGCCTGAAGTTTGTACCCGTCGTAGTCAAAAGCTCCCTCGCAAACACGTCGTAGGGCATATTCTGCAAAACGGCATTGCGTATCCAGGTGCTGTAAGCCTGCACGGCGTTTGGCCAAAGATTGCTCGGAAATTCGCTTTTGATGCGCAGCAAGTCCCCCAATTTCATTGAAAGATAGTCAACAAACTCGTCGCTTTGCAGCAGCTTGTCGATTAGCAGCGCGCGCTTGTCTTTTGCGGCGGAGCGCAAAAAAGCCTCAGCAACTTCGGCCGACGGCAGAAAGCCTGTGGTATCTAGATACGCCCGCTTTAAAAATTCCGCATCCGTGCAAAGCGGTGACGGCGCAAACCCCATAAGCTCAAGCTTTGCATTTATAAGCTTGTCTGCCTCATTGCCGCCCTGCTCTTCTGCCTTCGGCGGTTTTTTCAAGCTGGGCACAAAGAGGTTCAAAGATACGAAGCGGCGCATATATGAGGCGTTTACTATCGTGATGCCGGGCTTGAGGGCTTTTATGGTTGCGTCCGCCGCAACCTCTGCGACGCCGCTTTTTGAAAAGCTGATGAGCGCTTCACCCGTCACGTCTTTTTTTGAGCCGTCGCTCATGACAACTTCAAACTGAGGGCGCGCGCTTTCGCCCGCGTTTAATACAAGAGTCTTTGCGGGCGTATCAAGCGACACGGGCTTTATTTTGCCGTCTATTTTAAAGGGCGCGCCGTTTTTAATCCATGCAATCACGCTCTCGTAATCGGCCCCGCCTTTGGGGGCAAGCGCGCCGCCGCCGTGCGCAAGTTCCCCCGAAAGCTTGCGCAAGACAAGGCTTCTTTCAGGGATATTAAAATCAAAAAGCCTGCCTTTATAGGCGCGCGTCATGGCGGCATAGTCTGCGGCGTTGTCGCCGGAGAAGAGCGCCATCTTAAGCCCCCCCGCACCCGCCACCGCGCCGTGGCAGCTCAAAGAAGCGCAGCCGCCGCGCGCAAAAATCTGCGCTATGTCTGTATCATAGTCGGGCGCGGGCTTGCCGCCTGCGGGCACATCGGCAGCGCATAAAAAGGGCACCGCAAAGCCTAGCGCCGCAAACGCCGCAACAAAGTTTTTAAAAGCGTCAAACATTTCTTTTCAAAATCTCCCCGTCCCCGCAAAGCAAAGTTAAAAATCTGCTTCGTAAGAACGTTTTCCATTTAAGTTTCATGCGCGGGATTTTTCAAGCTTTTTATACGCAAAAAAAACTGCGTTTGAATTGTTAAAAGTTTGTTAGGCGCGGCCTTATTGTCTTGCAAACACAAAAAAAAAGGACTCTCATCCACGAAATATAAGAAAGCCCAAACCATGTAGAGCCATGCCTGACAAAGAGACCCTTGAAACTCCTACGGAAAGAGGATATGATCTGCATGATCTTGTCGTCTTTTTGGACGACGACAAGTTGGACTCTATAGACTTGGAGAGGCTTAAGGATACGGGGCCGCATACCGTGGCGCTCTTTTTGGAGAGGCTTGACGTTGATACGCAGCGCTCAATTCTGCGGCGCTTGGATGAGGAAAAAGCCTCGGCAATCATCGCCGAGATGGAGCCCGAAGACTCCGCAGAACTCGTATCTGAAATGCGCGAGCAGCGCGCCGTAAGCGTCCTGCATGAGATGGAGCCCGACGACGCCGCAGACATCGTCGGCGAGCTTGAGAAAGACGACAGGGAGCGCCTCTTAAAAGGCTTGCAGCAAGCCCAGCCCGAAACCGCACAAACCGTGCGCGGTTTGCTTGAATTCCCGTCGGACTCTGCGGGCGGCATAATGAACCCCAATGTCGCCGCCCTCGATGAAAACTACAACGTGGATCAGGCCATTGAGTGGATACGCCGCACCAAGGACGACTATGAAAATCTGCACTATCTTTATGTTGTGGATACAGAGCAAGTCTTGCGCGGCGTGATTTCTATGCGAGATTTGGTTTTGGCCAAAAAGGCGCAGATAATTGCGGAGATAATGCATACGGATTTGATAGGTCTGGTAGCACCCTCTATGGACCAAAACATCGTCGCCCAAATAATGGCCGACACAAATTTTCACACGCTTCCCGTGGTTGACGCCGAAGGCAAGCTGCTGGGTATAATCACGCACGACGACATCATTGACGTTATCCGCGAAGAAAGCATTGAAGACATGCAGATGATAGTGGGTGCGGGCGGCGACGAAGACATCATGGACGATATCTCCGCAAGCCTTAAGCAGCGCTCGCCGTGGCTCGTGATAAATTTGGCCACGGCCTTTTTGGCCTCTGTGGTTGTCGGGATGTTTCAAGATCAGATTTCAAGCCTTGCGCTGCTGGCGGTATTCATGCCGATAATCGCGGGCATAGGCGGCAACACGGGCGCGCAGACGCTGGCGGTAACCGTGCGTTCTTTGGGTATGGGCGAAGTCGGCATTTTTGACGCCCACAAAGTTTGTTCAAGAGAAGCCTTCAAAGGGTTTTTAAACGGCCTCATGATAGGGGCGTTGGGCGCGCTGCTTGCTTTAATAACAACGCAGCGCTTTGATTTTGCGATAGTCGTATGGCTGGCAATGCTTTTAAATATGACGCTGGGCGGCTTTATGGGCAGCTTCATACCTTTTACGCTGGCGCGCTTCAAGTTTGACCCTGCCGCGGGTTCTTCTATATTCACAACCGGCGTGACCGACACGGGCGGCTTTTTAATTTTTTTGAGCCTAGGCTCATACTTTCTGCTTTAGATGGCGCAAAAATTGTTAACGGGTATACTTGGCGGCAGTTTTGACCCGCCGCACAGGGCGCATATCGCGCTTGCCGAAGCCTGCGTGAAAGAGCTTGGCCTTGCGGAAGTCTTCTTTTTGCCCGCAAGCCAAGCGCCTCTGCGCCTTGCCCCCACCCTGACGCCGCCCGCAAAGCGCCTCGAGATGCTGAAGCTCTCGCTTGAAAATTTTACGCACCCCGCGCGCATATCTGAGTATGAAACAGCAAAGGGCGGCGTAAGCTATGCCATAGATACCTTGCGCCACCTTAAAGCGGCGTTTAAAGAGCGCGAATTTATCTGGATAATAGGCTCAGACCATCTTGAAAAGCTGCCCAAATGGAAAGACGCAAAAGAGCTTTTTGCGACTACCGCTTTTGCGTGCGCCATGCGTCCTGATTACGCCGCGCCCAAAGCCGCGCCGGCAGGTGCGCAAATACGCTATATTCCCTTTGAAATGCTTGACATAAGCTCTTCAAAAATACGCGAAGCCTTCAAGCTTCAAAACCTCTCTTACGCGCAGTTTGCGCTCGACAAAAACGTCTTTGATTACATTATAAAAGAAAAACTCTACAGATGAGCACCAAAAAAACCGCCACAAAAAAAACAGCAGTTAAAACAGACAAGCCCGCAAAGGCAGTTAAAACCGTCAAGGCTGCAAAAGCCGTAAAAGCGCCCAAGCTTGAAAAAGCCGTCAAAAGCGCAAAGGCGGTCAAAGCGCTAAAGCCCGCAAAAAAGGCCGTCAAGGCGGCTAAAAGGGCTAAGGCAGTTAAACCCGTAAAAGAGACTGAAGAATTTGCAGACCCTACCCTTGTAATACTTGAAAAGTGCTTTAAGGCGCTCGACGACAAAAAGGCGGAAAATTTGAAAGTGCTTGATATGCGCGGCAAATCGCCCATCACAAATTATTTCATATTGGCCACCGCCACTTCGGAACCGCATCTTAAGGCGCTTTCCGGAGAGCTTGACAAAACCCTCAAAGAACTCGGCATAAAAGCCGTAGGGCGAGACTTTACGGCCGGCAGCGGCTGGGTTGTGGTGGACGGCTTTGACTTTATGGCGCACATCTTTATGCGCGCCCAGCGCGACGCCTACAGGCTTGAATCGCTCTGGAAAGACGCCGAAGAAATCAAATTTTTGGCATAACAGCCTAAATACTTAAAAGCCGCGCAACCCGCGGCTTTTTTTTGCGCATCCAAGCAAAATTAGGCAGATTCAAAAAAATGGCGTTTGATACCCCAAAATGAGCAAAATGCAAATATGCACGGCGTTTAAAACTTGCGAGCGGAAACTTTAAAGGCTTCAAATTCGCAAGCATTTGCCCATTATCTTAAAAAGTGCTTGAAAATCGGGATACGCGCGGTAATTTTACAATAAATGAAATCGCTGTTTATACCCAAAGAGAGCGATCCGAAGGAAACGCGCATAGCGCTTATCCCTGCGGATGCCGCTAAACTGGTCAAGTCAGGTTGGAGCGTGTGCGTCGAAAACGGAGCCGGTGAAAAATCGGGCTTTTCTGACGCCGATTACAAGGCGGCCGGCGCCAAGCTTGCGGAAGCTTCCGAGATATCGGGAGCGGAGTTCGTGGCAAGCGTGGGCAAGCCGACCGAAGCCGAGATTGCCAAGCGCAGGCGCGGCTCTCTGCACTTAAGCCTTTTAGACCCCTTCAATGAAAAGCCCCTGCTTAAAGTTTTTGCCGCACACGGCGTAAACGCGGCAAGCTTTGAAATGATACCCCGCTCAACCATAGCCCAAAAGATGGACGTGCTCAGTTCGCAAGCGAACCTCGCGGGGTATTTCAGCGTCATAAAGGCGGCGGAAACTTTGGACAAGGTCATCCCCATGATGATGACGCCCGCAGGCACCATATCGCCGCTTAAATTTTTCATAGTAGGCGTAGGCGTTGCGGGTTTGCAGGCAATAGCAACCGCCAAGCGCATGGGTGCGCGCGTCGAAGCTTTTGACACGCGTCCCGTAGTTGAAGAACAGGTAAGAAGCCTCGGCGCAAAATTCGTCAAGATAGATTTGGGCGAAACCGGACAAACCGCGCAGGGCTACGCCAAAGAACTCACGGCGGAGCAGATTGAAAAGCAGCGCAAAGGCATGGCCAAAGTTTGCGCGCAAGCCGATGTCATAATCACAACGGCAAAACTTTTCGGCCGCAGGGCGCCGCGCATCATCACAGCCGACATGGTTGCGGGCATGAAGAGCGGCAGCATAATAATAGACCTCGCGGTAGAAAGCGGCGGCAATGTGGAAGGCTCAAAGCCCGATGAAACCGTAATCACCGCAAACGGCGTAAAGATTCTGGGCATATGTAATATGGAAGGCCTTATCCCCTCTTCCGCAAGCCAGATGTACAGCGCCAACGTATTTAACTTCATAGACCATTTCTGCGATAAAGAGCGCAACTTCAACCTCGATCTTACGAATGACATTCTTAAGGCTGCGGTTATCGTGGCGGACGGCAAGATAAGCGACGAGAGGCTCGCATAACATAACCTTTAACCGACAATACAATGGAAATCATACTCCTATTATTCATATTTACGCTCGCGGCCTTTTTGGGCTTTGAGCTTATATCAAAAGTGCCCAGCCAGCTGCACACGCCCCTTATGAGCGGTTCAAACGCAATAAGCGGCATAACTGTCGTAGGCGCGATAATAGCCACTGGCGGCACCGAAGGCTCTGTCTTTGCGACGGTTCTCGGTTTTGTGGCGCTGGTGCTTGCAACCATAAACGTTATAGGCGGCTACATGGTAACCGACAGAATGTTGAGCATGTTCAAGAAGAAGGAGACCAAATAGCATGAATCCCGTAATCATCAACATTGCCTACATAATTTCATCAGTCCTTTTTATCTTGGGCATAAAGATGCTCGGCAAAGCCGACACCGCAAAAAAGGGCAACTTCATATCCGCGATTGCAATGTTCATCGCGATTTTGTTTACGCTGTTTGACAAAAAAGTTCTCGACGCGTCAAGCGTTGCCACATGGTCGACGATAGCCGCAGGCATAATCATAGGCACCGCAATAGGTGCTGTGATAGCAAAGAGGGTAGAAATGACATCCATGCCCGAAATGGTGGCACTGCTCAACGGCTTCGGCGGCTTGGCGAGTCTTCTCGTCGGCTGGGCGGAATTTCATTTTGACGGCGTAAAGGGCATAAGTCCCGACGCCTTCACGAAGTTCGCGGTAATCTTCACGGTTTTCGTGGGCGGCATAACCTTTACGGGCAGCGTATACGCTTGGGGCAAGCTCTCGGGCAAGCTCTCGGGCAAGGCCAGCATATTTAAGGGTCAAAAGCTCGCAAATGCGGGCATACTCGGCGCGCTCGTGCTTGCGTCCATACTCTTTACGGTGCTTGGCGGCCATGAAATAGGCTACGCGCTTTTGGCGGCGGCCATAGTGCTTTCTTTGGTGCTCGGCGTAACGGCCGTAATGCCCATAGGCGGCGGCGATATGCCTGTCGTAATATCCCTTTTAAACAGCTTAAGCGGCATAGCTGCGTCGGCCGCGGGCTTCGTCATACAAAACAACGTTTTGATAGTGGCGGGCTGCTTGGTTGGTGCCAGCGGCGTGATACTCACGGTCATCATGTGCAAGGCCATGAATAGGACGCTTGCAAACGTGCTTTTCTCGGGTTTCGGCTCTTCTGAAGAATCTTCCGGCGAAGGCGAACACGGCGAAATGAAGGCGCTGTCGGTTGACGACGCATACTTCGTGCTTGAGGCCGCGCAAAGCGTTGTAATAGTGCCCGGCTACGGCATGGCGGTTGCGCAAGCGCAGCACGCGGTTAAAGAACTCGGTGAGCTTTTGGAAGCAAACGGCGCGGAAGTGCAATATGCCATTCACCCCGTTGCGGGCCGCATGCCCGGCCACATGAACGTGCTTTTGGCGGAAGCCGACGTGCCTTATGAACAGCTTCGCGAAATGGCCGACGTCAACCCCGTCATGGAAAACGTTGACGTGGTAATAGTCATAGGCGCAAACGACGTGGTTAACCCCGCCGCCGCCCAGGACAAGACAAGCCCCATTTACGGCATGCCGATTATCGAAGCCTACAAGGCAAAGTCGGTATTCTGCTTAAAGCGCGGCCAGGGTGCGGGCTTCTCGGGGCTCGTAAACAAGCTGTTTTTCATGCCAAATACGCGCATGATATACGGCGACGCAAAAGCGACGATGACGGCGCTCGTATCAAAATTCAAAGAGCAATAAAGGCTCTGAAATCAAAAAGCGGGAAGCATAAAACTTCCCGCTTTTTTTTCGCCTATCATATTTCGCAAAAACAAACATTCGTCCAAGAAACAAAATTTATCACATTCCGAAACGGAATCATTCGGCGCAATGATTAACTCTCGCGCCTTGCTTGCGCTTACGCGTAATACGCGCCATCCCGCCCCTTCGGGGTCTTTTGCTTACGCAAAAGTTTCTCACCAAAGCTTGCTTGCGCAAGCTGATTGTGAACTTGCGCGTTGCTTGCGCAACTTTTGCTTTTGGCGCAATGATTTTGGATGCAGGGTCAGGCGCAAGAAAAATTTCGGGTCGAAGTGTGCTTAAGCACATGAGAGTCGAAATTATTTCGCAACAACGCAGCCCTGCGCCAAAATCATTCGCCAAACCGGAAGAATAGTTGCGACGGCTTGCCCTTGCCCTCTTTGCCGAGCCTGCGCAAGAGGGTGAAGGAGTTGTCGACGAGTTCAAACTCGGCGGGGGCTTCAAGCATGAAGAGTGTGGAGGGATTGAGTGAGGCGATGCTTTTAAAAAGCGCGAAGATTTTTGAGCAGGCGGATTTGTCGCGGAGCAAATCGTAGGGAGGATCGGCAAAAACAATGTCGAAGGGACTTAAGGGAGCTTTAAAGCAATCGGCGGAACATAGCTTTAATTCAACATCGGCGGCAGCGGAAGCGAGCGATTTTTTTACGGCGGCCATATTCAGCTTAATGCAATCTTGGGCGCGGCGGTCGCTCTCTACAAACATTACGTTTTTTGCGCCCCTGCTTGCGGCTTCAAGCCCGTAAGAACCTGTGCCCGCAAAGAGGTCTAACACGCGGGCGCCGCATACGGCCTCGCCGAAAAATGAAAATGCGGCTTGGCGCGCGGCGTCGGTGGCGGGGCGCGTAAAGTCTCCGCGCGGCGCCGTCAAAGTGATTCCTCTTGCGTTTCCCGAAGTAATTCTCATTTTATTTGGTAGAGCTAGCGTATTATGAAAAAAATAGCAATCTTTTCAACGTGCCTTGGCCTCGCATCGGCGCTCTTTGGCGCAGAGGCTCAGACAGTTTCAACGGCAATCGCCCCCGAGGCAGTTAAAAGCGAGGCCCTTCAATTCCGCTCCTTCTCTATATTGGACGAAAACGACTTAGGGTTTTCCGACAGATACTATACAAACGGCCTTAAATTTCAGTATACGGAACTGGGCGACGACTGGTGGGCGTCTTGGGCGCAGTTTGAATTTTTAAAGCTCTTTGTGCCGGATGGCAGGCAGGCCTTTCAGAGCGCGGCGCTGGGGCAAAATATGTATGTGTCTTCAAACATAAATATTGTGAACCCCGCCCCCACCGACCACCCTTACAGCGGTTATCTTTATCTTGCTTGCGGCGCGCATTTGGCTTCTGAAACCCGCATGGATTCTTTTGCCATAAACCTCGGCATAGTGGGGCCGCAATCTTTTGCGGAGCAAACGCAGACAACTTATCATGATATTATAGGTGCAGATAAGCCGGAAGGTTGGCACACGCAATTGCAAGACGAGCCGGGGGTGGTGGTGGCCTATAATCACGCCGAGCGCCTTTTTAAATACAAATTTTCGCAGGGCTTGGGCACAGACGTGATAGCGTCCGCGGGTGTAAATTTGGGCAATGTTATGACGGATGCGCGCGTAAAGGGTCTTTGGCGCATAGGATATAATATGCCGAACTCTTTTGACATATCGCGCATAGATTATTCAATGGCGGGTGATCCCCAGTGGCTTGACGGCGCAGCTCCCGCAAGTTGGCACCTCTATTTTTACGGCGGGGCGCTTGCGCGTTTTGTAGCGTATGACATTGCATTAAACGGCAACACCTGGCGGCAAAACCCGAGCGTAACGCCCGAGCCAATAGTGGGGGAATTTTCTGCGGGTATGTCTGCGCGCTACGAGAGGGTGCAGTTTGATTTAACCTGGAATGTTCAAACAAAAAGCTTTGATACTCAAGAATTTACTCCATTTATATTTTGGAGTGCGGCTGTCAGAATTTTCTTTTAAAATAATTTTTAAAGAAATTTTGCCGATTTTTGAACGTTTTTAAAATCAGCTGCGTCTTAAGAGGCATAACAAAATTTTGTTTTCAGTCCAGTTTGTAGTTTGTGTTACAGGCGGCTCCCCAAAAGGGGGCCGCTTCTTTTTTTGTCAATAGGCGGCAAAATACGTTTTGACGGGCATAAAAAAACCCGCCTAAGCGGGTTAAAGCAAATGAGAGTATTGTTTAAAGATACCTTGCGGCTTCATCGCGCTCAAAAATCACGGGTATTACGGAATCTAGGTTGGCGAGCTGCAAAACGCCCAGCACATTTTTGCGCGGATTCAAAATAATCATCTTCTTGCCGTTCTTTGCGGCGGCCTTAGCCGACTGCAAAATAACCCTTATGCCCATAGACGCAAGATATTCAAGGTTCGTCATATCCACTATGGCGCTTTTGGCGAGCGTAAGCTCTTTAAAAGACTCTTCAATGGCCTTAACGCCCTCCATATCAAGCTTGCCGCAAAAAGCTACCGTGACAACGTCACCGCTTCCGTCTAAAATTTTCATCTCCATAGCGTTTCTCCTTTTTTAAAAAAATGAAGCATGTTTCGGCGCGTGTCAATCGCGCATTTGTTTGTAGCGGGATTTTTTGAATTTTGCCCTTAAATCAAAGTCTGCTTTTTCTGGCAATTATCATGCGCGAAATTACGAAAGCCGCAAGCGCGGCAACTATAACGGCAAAAAATATGTCGTCGCCATTATCCCTCTTTTGCGACAAGCCAAGTTCATCAAGGTATTCAAGCGCTTTTGCGCTGCCGCCTGCGGCCGCGCGCTTAAGGTAATCTTCGGCAATAGCCATGTCCGCAACAACCCCCAGCCCCTTTTCATAGCATATCGCCAAATTATATTGAGCCTCGGGCAGATCTTTTTTTGCGGCTTGTGTAAACAATTCTACCGCGCGCGCATAATCGCGCTCGACTCCGCGCCCCTTCATATAAAAGAGCCCGAGCGCGCACTGCGCCTGCGGATGCCCGCCTTCTGCAGCTTTGGCGTAGAGGGATACCGCCTTTTTAAAGTCTTGACCCGAGGGCGGGCAATTTACGTATGAATTGGCCAAATCATAGCGCTCTTGCGCAGTCTGAGGCGTGTATGCGCTTACTGCGGCACTCAAAGAAACCTCATCTTGCGCAGTCAGCCGCACGGCGCAAAAAATAGCAAAAAGCAATGTGCAAACAATAGATATTCTGGGCATATTTATATTTAATTTTTTGAGTAAGCGCCATCCTTGTAAAAGCAATTCCGGAAAAACATAATCTGATAGTCTACTGCGTTATCCCAATACTCGTGATTATGGACACCGGGGCGCACTATATAGTCGTGATTTATTTTTAAATATTCCATCTTTTCATGCAGAGCTTGGTTTACGGCGTAGAAAAAATCGCCGTAGCCGCAGTCTATGATTATGTTTATGGAGTTGGGTTTAATCCTATAAAGTTGGTTGATTACCGTGTGTTCGTCCCAAACCTGCGGATTTTGAGAATATTCGCCGAGAGATTTTGCCATTTCCCAGTTGTTCGGGAAGGGGCGTATGTCTACGCCGCCGCTCATTGAGCCGCAAGAGCCGAACACGTCGGGGTGGCGTATGCCCAGCCAAAGGCCGCCGTGGCCGCCCATGCTAAAGCCCGTAATTGCGCGCGCAGAGCGGTCTTTGATTGTCCTGAATTCTTTGTCTACCGCCTCCACAAGCTCTTTTGACACGTAGGTTTCATATTTTGACTTTGGGTCTGCGGGGCTGTCCCAATACCAGCTTCTTGCGCCGTCGGGGCATACAAAGATTATATCCAGCGCGTCCGCAAGCTGCTGAAGGCTCTTTTTGGTTTGGTTTGGCCAAGTCTGATAATCGCCGCCAAAACCGTGCAAAAGATAAATAACGGGGTATTTTTTTGCGGCGTCTTTAGCGTAAGAGGCGGGCAAAACTACGGAGTTTGGTATGTCCTTATACATGGACGCGCTTTTTACCGTAAAAAGCTGCCCTGCGGCGTAAGCAAACACGGAGGCAAAACAGATGACCAATATTGAAACGATGTGCTTAATTTTCATTTTTAACCCTTATTTTTCTGCAACGATTATGCGGCAAAAATCAATTATGTATTTCAATGTAGTATTGTCCGAAGCTCATTTGTAAAGGGTTTTTAAACACATACCCCAAATTTTACAGATTTTTTTATGGATACGTACCCATAAAACTGCGCGCACTAAAGCCATAAGTTTTTAAACAGGCATAAAAAAACCGCCCGCCGAATGCTCAACTGTTTAATGTTGGGCATACATGGGGGCGGCAGTCAATAAAGCGCCGCTCAATTCTGCGGCGGAACAGCCGGGGCTGTCTTCTGCTTTTGCACGTCTTGCTTAAAAGCATCTATGCTTTCTTCGATGTCAGAAGTATCATAATTTCGGACGGCTTCGGCAAGTTTGACATAGTCAAAATCCACATAACCCGCAAAGTTGAATTTAATAAGGTCTTTGCGGCCTTCTATGCCGTAAGCTATGGCATAATCTTTTATGGATTTTATAAAAAGCTCGTAAAATTCTGCAACTTGCTTGGCATCTGGAGCATTTTTCATGATTTTCAAGGCAAGTTGCATATAGGGCACATAATCAAAATAAAGCTCAATGGCATTGTTATCGCCTATTTGCTTATGCAGATATTTAAAGACCTCAGAATCCGCCAAAACGTTCTTTGCCTTGCCGACGGCAAGCGCTTGCAAATCATTCGCCGAAGATTTTGAAGAAATCGCAATACTCTTGTTGCCCGCATTCAAAATGAAGGGGGCTTTCATCTGCGGATTTTGTGGCGCATAAAACACGCCGCCTTCAATTTCCGACTTTGAATACAGCATGGTCAAAAGCGACTGCAATTCAGGCAACGACAATATAGCATCGGCGTTTTTGCAGGATGCTATGACGTCATACTGCGGAATAAAAGCCCGCGCCTCAAAATCTAAACCGTCCGTATTTACGGAGGCGTCAAGCTGCTGCAAATTGTCTTCGAGGGCTTTGTAAACGGGATTGTTTTTGACCTCTGCGGCGGGAATCCCTTTTTGCTCGCAAACAAGGTCAAACACCGCTTTGAAAGACGAGGACGCAAAAGGCGCAACCCCTATGGAAAGGGCGGCCAAAGAGCCCTTGGGGGATTTTTTCAAAACGTCGCGACTCTTGATTTTGCTTTGCTCAAAGAGCTTGCATATCTCATTTTCCTCTTTGAAAGATATGAGCATTTTGCCGACTGCCTTGCGCAAATCTTTATAATCGTCTATGAATATTGAGACGGACTCCAAACTGCCGAACTTGAGCACTTCATTCATGGCCTTTATATTGGCGGGCGCCGTATCTAGATTTTCCATAACGCCCATGCCGTCAAGGTTTGCATAAAATGAAATCACGGGCGAAACCGCAAAAGCCGCAACCTTTTTAAAGTCGGGATTGTCCAATATGCACTTGGGCGCGGGGTTTTGCACCGCCGCCAAAAACTTTAAAAGAGTTTCTTCGGAATCCGCCGCCATAATGCGGTCTTTTTCAAGCAGAAATACGGCGTTTGAGTCCTTGTTTTTTACAGAATAAATTTTGAGAACTTCGGTACCGCTCGAGAGGCTGCCGGCCTTTATGCCGTATTCTTTGTCTTTGTTTTTTTCGGCCAGCGCCGCCAAAAAAGGCTCAATCTTTGACGTGTCTAAGAGAATCCCCGCGGCAAACTTAGGCTTAAAATCAGGCGCATTTATTTTGCCCGCATCGGGTTTTTCCATGTAGGCCACAATGCCGAATGAAAGCAGGGAATTTTTGTAATCGGCGCAAATCTCTTTAATGCCGGGCGGGAGTATCGCATCTGAAGCGCCTTCGGAAGATGCCGAAACAGCAAGAACGAACTTTTCATAAACCCTCTGTATGTTGGGCGAGTTTACAAAAATCTCTGCGGCCTGATTGAGCGATTTGTCTTCGGCATAAAGTCGCAGTAAGCTTTCGCTTGAATAAGCGCTTATAAAGACGACGGCATCCTCGGGCACGGCGCGCACCATTTCTGCGGTTTTTTGGGCGCATTCCGCATAGGGGTTCTTTCTTAAAACAAAATAATAAACCCCAAGAAAGACAAAGAGTGTGAAAATCGAGAGCAATAATTTTTTCATATAAACAGTTTAGAATAATTAAAAAAATTTTTCAATAACTTTAATATGCTTTATAGGATAGTGTCTCGACGTATAATTTAGGCGTCGCAAAACGCTTAAAGAAGTTTTAATTAAGGAGGCTGCCGCACCTTCAAAATAAAGCAAAAGTAAGCGCACGCCTTACTCGGTCGTAAAAGGCGCAAGCGGCAAGCCATCATTGTTCAGAACGCTTACGTCTTGCAAACACCAGTTTTTCCAAAGATAGCGCACGGCTGAAATTTTCTGCGGGACACCTGCAGCAGCAGCCTCTATACGCCCGTCATTAAGCTTGGCTAAGGCCGCAACCCAAGCACCGCTTTGCGTCTTCACTTCAAAACCGCTTAAATTTGCGGGGTCTTTGCCCTCTTTGGCTTTCACGCCGCGTCCAAAATCTTCAAGCGCGACGACGGCGCTTTCGCCCTTAATTTCAATATTCTTATAAAAGGGGCCGTAGGCGCTTATATCAGACCTGCCGTAGACAGTTCTTAAAGCCAAATTGCAAAGGCGCGCAGCCAAAGCCTTTTTTTGAGGGAAGTGTATCTCGGTTTCATCGCCCATATCGGGGATTATAGCAATTTGAGTGTGCCGCACACTCTTATAGGTTTCATACTGCGCTTGACGGGCGGCCGGCCAGTCATTGTCGTTATAGTGCGCGGCAAGCTGCACAAACAGGAAGGGGAGTTTTTCATTGCCCCACGCTTTGCGCCACTCGGCAATAAGAAGCGTAAAGTTTTCTTTGAATATTACCGCGCGGTCTTTCGGAGAATCGCCCTCGCCCTGATACCAAAGCACGCCGCGCGCGGCATAGCCCGCAACAGGGGCAACGCGGGCATTAAAAAGCCACCCGGGGTAAGCGTATCTGGCGTAAGCGTCATTGCGAGGTTCGGTCTTATAGCCGCTAGACATCTCGGGGACGGGCTTGCCCGCAAGGCGCAGTTTTTCTGCGTTGTCCAGCCACTTTTGGCGGCGCTCGCGCCAATTCTGCAAATCTTTTTGATAGTCGTAATTATCTATTGAGGCCTGCCACTTTTTAAGAACATCGCTCAAAAACGGTGCGCTTCTTTGGGCGGCCTCAGGTATCCATACAAACATGGGCGTTCCGCTTTGGCATAAGCGCATCACGCCGACGGGCACATCCAAAGCCTTTTGCAAATCAACCGCAAAATATGTGCCTGTTCCCGGCCATTTAGAGATATCTTCAATGGTTGCCAAGTTTTCCCAGCGCGCACCTTTGCCTGTTTCAAATTCAAGGTTTTTTGAGTGCGAGTTGCCTATTTGATAAAGGCGGATTGAGCCGTAAGCCGCGCGATTTTTTAAGAGGCTTTCATAATCTGAAGTTTTTGAGATAGCCCAATCCATGTTGGATTGCCCGCCCAGTACCCAGACTTCGCCCACAAGCACATCTTTAAATTCTTTGGCGGGTTTGCCGTTTTCAAAAACCTGCAAGACCCTGCTTTCTTTTGAGGCCGCAAGCGGCGGCAAATAAAGCCGCCAAAAGCCATTTTCATCAGCCTTCGCAATTTGCCCCAGCCCCGCAAAACATACTTTGACTTCGGCACCCGCAGCCGCCCTGCCCCAAAACTTGAGCGGCATTTCGCGCTGCAAGACCATGCCGTCGTTAAATACACCGGGCATGTAAACTTCCGCCCATACCCCCGCCGCCGCAAAAACGGCTGCAATGATTAAAAATATCTTCTTCATAACTAAAACCCTCATCAGAATAAACGTTTAACCGATTAACTAAACAGTAGTCTTCATTGATAAAATCTCAAGCATAATGTAAATAATGCCATCCAAATTTTTATTCTAGGGTTTTTCTTCAACAATCTGAATAAGTCCCATAAGCCCCAACGGAAAAAGTTTTGTATTCCTTTTATAAGTATGCGTGTAAAGCCTCGCCTTCCTCTGAGAATCAGGAAGATCTATGCCCCCATTATCCTGCTAACCCAAAGGTTTGCCGTTTCAATTTTAATCGTGTTGCCCCCTTCTTTCAAAGCGGAAGTAATCTCTAAGGGATAGGGGCGGCGTCCAAACACGCCGTGACCTTTGGAACGGTAATTTTTAAACCCTTACATAAAAGAAACATTCCGCAATAACCCTGGATCAATGCCGCCGTATATGGCATTAAAAAAGGGTTACCGTAACACCTTTTTCATCGCAAACCACTTCCGCGGGAGCAAAAGATGTACTACTTTACGGAAATTGCATCCGTAAATTTTCCTATTTCAAACGGCGCAGAATCTTTTTTCAGCTTTTCCCCAAAATATTCTATATTTTCAAAGCTGACGTTTGAGACTCGCCTGTCTGCCCGCGCACCCTCAATAAAAATTTCACCCCTAAAGTCCTTTTTCTTGCCGAACACCTTTATGTTGGAAAAGCGACAGTTTTCAACGCTTCCGGGTTCCGAGTTTTCAAGATAGTCTGTTACGCGAGGGTTGACTATCACAAGCGGCATGTCCCTGCCGTCGCTGCGCACGAATATGTTTTCAAAGCTCATGTCCGAAATCGGCATTCCCTCGGAGGGCTGAAGCCACACTATGGCCTTCGACCATACCTCTCTCGGATTGCGGTAAGGCGTACCGTAATAGACCACATAAATATTTTTTGCGCGCAGGTTTTTCATGTAGGGCGTCCAACATTCATAGCCTATCCTGAATATGTTTGCTCTGTCGGTCCAAAGCACGCAGTTTTCCACGGAAATGTCCTCGCACGCAAAAGACGCGTCCACGGATTGCGCGGCCATGCTGCGTTTGTAGACAAATTTGCCGTCATCTGACATATACATCCCCTTGACGGCTATGATATCGTCCTGAGCGCGTATAAAGCAGTCCTTTATGTACACGCCCGACGAATTGCATATATCTATGGCGTCGTCGTTAATCATGCGACTGCCGCATATTTTTATTCCGTCTATATTGACGTCACGACAGCGCCGCAAAACGAGGGTCCATGTCATGGCACCGCGCAGTATGATGCCCTCTATATTTAGGTCTTTGCAGTCCGTGAAATTTACGGCGTTGCCGACAAGCCTTTCGCGGTGGTCAAAGCTGAGGATTCCGCGCCCGCGCACTCTTATGTTTTTTCCGCGAGCCTCCACAGACGCCTTCACAACCGCACCTCCGGCTATGTAAAGGGTTTGGTTGTCCTTAAGCTCTATACTGTCTAAAACATGCAACCCCGCGCCAAAATATTTGACGTTGGCATCGTCGGGCTTGGGCGCATCGCTTTCAATTGAATTGCCGAATATCAAAAGCGGCATCTCGCGCTCATTGCGCAACAGGGCCAAATTGAACGGCCTGTCCGCCTTGAACGATATTTCATTGCCGACCTTCTTTGCGTTAAAAATATCCGGGAAAACCTCGGCGGAAGCGCAGCTCTTTTGCGAGGTTATCCGTACGTCGACTTCCCCCGAAAAGTCAAAATAGGTAAAATAATATTCTCCGCCCTCAAAATTGGGCGACATCGCCTTGTAAATGTCCAGGCTCTTCCCATCGACGTATACGGAATATGAAGATATGACTTTTTCGGCGTCGGGCGACGGGTATGTTTTAAGCTCTGAAGCCGTTGCAGAAAAGGCGCAAAACGCCGCGATAAACCCGAAAAACAGACGACTGATGTTCATTTTAAAAAAAGTTCTCATATTTTAACGATTAAAATAATATTAAATAAGCAATACGCCCCCCGCATTGCATATTTGATTAGAGATTAAAAATTCACCGCAATCAAATGCTTTTTTAAACTGCGACACGCAAAACAATTGTAAAGTCAATGTGTTGCAAAAACGACGCAAAATACAATTTGATTTTCATCACCGCAAATACCGCGATAATCGTCAAAATATATTCTATATGACCAAATTCATCGTCCGGATAAACGTTTAACTAATTCAAGGATTGTGTATGCTACAAGGAAAATAAATTCAAATTTTATGAATACGTAGTACGCTTTTTATTGTGCGGGCTTGAAGTCAACGCCTTGCTGACGCGTATACTTATCTTGGGCAATTTGGTCTGAAAAAACTCAGAAAGAGAAAGATTATAAGCAACGCAAATGCGCTCGATTGTATCAATCCTTATAAGCTTTTTACGTCCCGATTCTACATGCTGGTAAAATTTATAACTAATGCCCGAATGCTCGGCAAATTCCTCCTGCGTAAGTGCCGCATCTTTGCGCAACTGCCTTAATCTTTCAGGTATGTCAAATTTTGAATACATACCACCGATTGTAGGGTATTATTTTCAAAATAACACCATACGATTGGTGGTTTTTTTTAATTGACAAAGTTATTATCTCTAAAATAGAATAAATACATGACAATAATAACAATACTAACTCTACACAACTCCTAATTTTATAAACCTAATTCTCGACTAAAATCTGGCTGTCAAGCATGAGAAGATTTTCAATTAAAAAATAACAAGGTAAACTAATGACACAGAAACTAAATGATAAAGAAAAAAATGCTTTTGATTTATTATTTGAAAAAGCAAAAAATTGGGCCGAACAAAATAGCGCTACTTTAGGTGGCATAGAAATAGCTTTAGGTGTTGCCGCTATAACATACGGAATAAATACAGGAGCTATTAAGATGGGATATGATTTAGTTACAACCCTTATTGGGAACGATAGCAATATCAATAACATCATTGGTGGAGTTGCAGGCGCAAGTATTGGTTGCATTGCCGGAGCTTGCGTCGGAGGAATTGGAATTGCTGGACTTGGTAGCGCAATTGCGATACCTACGGCAATTCTCAGCGGAGGTTCGGCATTAATCTTGGGATCAATGGGTTATACATCTGTTGACCTAATAAGTAAACTCATTGGTAGCACAACTGTAGATTTTTCGGCCCTGGCTTTAGGGGGTTCATTACTGTTCGTTGGCATTGCACTTATACTCGATGGGGCAAGGCGTATATTGCCCGAATCGCTAAAAGAAAAATTTAAAGATATTATGTCATCATTTAAGGATTACATAATATCTTTTGCAAAAAATATATGTGTAACTATTGCCAAAACTTACGAGGAATTTAATAAGGCGTGTCAAAAAGTGCAGAAAGACTTGTTCCGTATTATGCAAAACAGAGGCATTCAAGGAATTACCGCAGCAACAATTATTGGAAGCTCTACATTAGGAGGAATTACGGTTGGTTCGGGCATTGCGGCATCTTCTGTAACAGTGTTAGGCTCGTCAACACTAGGAGGGTGGGCATTAGGATTAGGGCTTGTTTCAGCTCCTATTTGGCCAGTAATTTTAACTGGGGCGGGGAGCGTTGCAGTCGGAGTTGGGGTGTTTTCTGTAATTAAGAATGCCCTATGCAAGGATGATGATATACTAAATGACATGAAAATAATTTTTCCTGAAAACAACAAATAGATGCCCAAATGCAGAGAAGCGCTGGTTCATGCGATATTGCAGAGAAGTAGGGCGCATATTGAGGTTTTCCAAAAGAATCGAGCGACCAAATGCAGAGAAGCTAGATATTTTTCGCTAAGCGGATACGTGGCATTTTTTAAGGTCTGAAGGAAATCAAGTTTTACTGTAGGTCAATTATACGCAGAGAGGGCCGACATCTTATGGATATCGGCCCTCATAGTACTGGCAACGACCTACTCTCGCAGGACAGCGTGGTCCCACTACCATCGGCGGTCGAGAGCTTGACGAGCGTGTTCGAGATGGGA